>Ga0315912_10000002_pt1 | contig 1397485 bp, 1049 predicted proteins | sample VfabasoilMG_FD_204469 | JGI IMG/M metagenome (GOLD analysis project Ga0315912, IMG submission 204469) | Garden soil microbial communities collected in Santa Monica, California, United States - V. faba soil | ecosystem: Environmental > Terrestrial > Soil > Garden | place: USA: California...
TGACGATGATGGAATTCCTCACATCGACGGCCATGGGCATCGTGCAGCTCAATGCGGGTGTCGAGGCGAAGGTGCTGGCCGTGATGGTGCTGTAGAGCACCGAGGCGGAGGCATCATCGCTGATTTCGAGGCCAATGACGTCGACACCGCTACCGACGAAGCTGTTGCGGACGACCAAGTCGGCGTTGGTGTGGGCCCAGATGCCGCCGCCGGGGTTCTTGATGATGCGGCTGCGGTTGACACAGGCGTGGCTGCCGTTGACTTCTACGGCGGGATCAGTCGCCGAATCGTTACCGGATAGCTGCAGTCCTTCGAGCAGAACGTGAGAACTGGGCCCCACGGTCAGTTGCGGGGCATCGGGACCAGTGGTCCTGATCCATTGAGGCAGATCACCGTCAGCGGCAAGGAACGCGAAGACGCGCCCTCCTCCGACGAGCACGGCTTCGTCGTAAATGCCAGCATGTACGATGATGGTTACCTCGCTATCAGGATCAACGAAACTCATGACGGCTTCGTTCAAGGTACCGAAGTCCGGCGCGTCTCCTCCGACATGCACCACTGCGTCAGCAGGTAGGCACTCGCCCGTGCAGAGGTTGCAGGCCGCTTCGCCGCACTGTTCGTGAGCGGTGCACGGCACACAAGTATCCATGGAGCACACGGGCTTCTCCGGCGTGCAAGCGTCCAGGTAGTCCGGTTTACACTCCACGCACGACCCCGCGTTCTCACCCAAGAACACGCACGCAGGCGTCTCGGGATACTCCGCCGCACACGCCGGATCGCCGCCCGCATCATTACAAGGCACGCAGTTCCCATCCATGCAGATCGACCGCGTCGGATCCATGTCCAAGCACATCGCCGAGGACGTGCAAATGATCTCTCCCGTCGTGTGCATCTCACCGCTGCTGCTCGTGCCAGAGCCGGGGTCCAGCGTAGCGCCCGTCGTCCCGGTGTCCGTTCCTCCCAGGCTCCCACACGTCGCCAACAGATCGTCGATCACTTTGCCGAGCGTCTCGACCGCCCGTACCTCGTCGCTGCGTAGGTACGCCTCGGCCCTTCGTACGCCGAGGTGCTCGAGGCGCCGCCAGATCGCTGAGGTAACCTTCACTACCTCACGGACCGCATCCTCGTCGAAGGCACACTGTCCGAGGCTCACGCCGGTCCGTGATCGTACGACGTCCTCGACGGTACGTGGGCGGTTCACGCTCGAGGGGACGCTCTCGTCGTTGGTCACGGCCTGGAGCAAGCCGTACTTCACGTGAACGTAGGTGCCGGGGTCTTCCGCCTCCAAGTCCACACAGCCCACCGGGTCCGACGAGTTCAGCGCGTGGCCCTCCAGCACCGCACCGCAGGCACGATCCAAGCAGCTCACATCACCGCCGGTGAACATGCAGTGGTCGGCATCGGTGCGCAGGCATCCCGCCGTGGCGACCACCCCCGTCGCCACGGCACAACTGGCAAGCCAATGCGCGTCGATCGTCATGGCGTCACGGGATGTCGGCGCCGGCGGTGCGGTCGGAGGTAGGACGGTCTTCGCCGTCGATGTCGGTCGTGGGATCGCCGGTTTGCCAGATGGCAATATCGTCGAAGGCGGTGGCACCGGTGGCGGTGAGATGGAAGTCTCCGTTGTTGAAATTGACGAACCAACCCGAGACGAACGAGCCCACCTCTTGCTCCGTTGCGGTGTTGGTCAGGATGGCCTCCGGGCACGAGAGCTCGTCCGGAGAGGTACCGCCCTGGCTGACGATGATGGAATTCCTCACATCGACGGCCATGGGCATCGTGCAGCTCAATGCGGGTGTCGAGGCGAAGGTGCTGGCCGTGATGGTGCTGTAGAGCACCGAGGCGGAGGCATCATCGCTGACTTCGAGGCCAATGGTGTCGACACCGCTACCGACGAAGCTGTTGCGGACGACCAAGTCGGCGTTGCTATGGGCCCAGATGCCGCCGCCGTCGTTCTTGATGATGCGGCTGCGGTTGACACAGGCGTGGCCGCCGTTGACTTCTACGGCGGGAGCAGTTGGCGAATCGTTGCCGGATAGCCGCAGTCCGTCGAGTAGAACGTGAGAGCCGGGCCCCACGGTCAGTTGCGGGGCATCCAGGCCAGTGGTCCCGCTCCATACAGGCAGATCGCCGTCAGCGGCGAGGAACGCGAAGACGCGTCCTACTCCGACGAACACGGCTTCGTTGTAACTACCAGCATGTACGATGATGGTTGCCTCGATATCAAGATCAACGAAACTCATGACGGCTTCGTTCAAGGTGTCGAAGTCCGGCGTGTCTCCTCCGACATGCACCACCGCGTCAGCAGGTAGGCACTCGCCCGTGCAGAGGTTGCAGGCCGCGTCTCCGCACTGTTCATGGGCGGTGCACGGGACACACTCATTGATGCTTTCGTCGCACACGGGGCATGCATCTATGCCTTCGTCGCACGGGGGAGGCATCTTGGTGCAAGCGACCACGTTGTCCAGCCTACACTCCACGCACGACCCAGCTTTCTCACCCACGAACAGGCATGCGGGTGTGTCGGGATAGTCCATCGCACACGATGCATCGCCGTCCGCGTCGTCGCAGGGCATACAGACCTCGGCCACACAGATCGGCCGCGTCAACAACCCCTTCATGAAGCAATCCTCCGACGTAATACACTCCGGCCCCTCCGTCGTGCTCGTTCCCGCGCTCGTCTCCGTGGCCGTAGTGTCGACCTCCGTGGTCATCCCCGTGGTCGTGCCCATGCTCGCGCTGCATGCCATGCGAAAGGGGTTGTCTGCCTTGGCGAAGTCCCCCAAATATTCATTGTATTTGCGAATGCACGACGCCTGCGTCTTCGTCATAGCGGCTTTCGCCGCGCATCCCGTTCCCGGATCTTGCTCGGCATCTTCGCGGATGGCTACGAGCGTGTCGACCATTTCTTGTGGCGTCTCTCCCGCTTCTACGTCGCACTCGATAAGAGAGAATCCGTCGAGCAACGCCTGGCAATCAGCAGACGAACTATCGTAGTCCACGTCCACGTTCTCCAAAGCTTGGGCAATGATGCCCTCGACGGTATCCGTGTTTGGATCTTCACTCCCTTCGGGAAGGTCCGCCATCCTTATGTCACTTGTGATCGGTAGGCGATACTTGAACGGTACGCAGTCTGCACCTTCGTTGCACACGTCGGGCATCTTGGCGATGCACCCGTCGCCTTTCGCACCTTCGATGTCGCTCGCCCGACCGCCAACCCCCACCACGCACACCTTCCCGTCTTCGCACGCGAGGTCTCCACCGCGGAACTGACAATGATCCTCATTGGGCACGAGGCAGCTCGTGCCCGACGAAATCCCGCCGAGCGCCAAGAGGCCGATCACCACGCCCAAGCTACGCGAAGCATCGATGTGTCGCATCATCTTCGACTCCTATCAAAACCGTCCCGAAAGGCTCAGCCCCAGATCGCCCGCGCCCGCCCCGGGCACTCTTGGGCCCAGCGACCACCCGCGGCGGCCGAAGCCGCCCCGCGTGTGCGCTGGATCGCGGCCATTCGTGCCACATCGCGATGGATGCTGGAAGCACCACAAATCGATCGCCAGCATGGTGACTCCAGTCACGAGCAGCGCGCCGCCGATTCCCACCGTGACGTAGCCGGCCGGGTTTCGGAAGTCTCGTTGGAACGACTGGAGCCCAGAGAGCGGCTTTCCCTCGCCGACCGCGATCATCACGACCCCCGCGATCACTCCCGCTCCACCCACGCCCGTCAGCACCGCCCCGGTCTTCCCGCTCCATATGAGCCCCTTGCGACGGTCCTCGGGAGGCTCCCCGTCGGGCGGCTCGGTCGGCGTTGGGTCCGGATCGACCGGGTCGGGCTCGATCACCGGCCGCTCGAGCTCCTCCACCGCCCTGGCCACCTCGCCGTCGACGAGCGCCAGCATCTCCTCGCTGGTGCACTCGCACGCCACGGGCTGCCGAGCCGCTCCCACCGGCTTGCCTGCGCGCATGGCCCGGACCTCCACGCGATAGGCGTAGGTCTCGCCGCCGATCCGCACCTCGATCGACGCTTCGGGGCCCGCGGACTCCTTCAGCCGGCCCGCGCTGCGCTCCTCGATCCACTGGGGGATGCGCGTCGCATCCTCGAGCCTCGGCTCGACCGTCACCCGCAGCGCCCTGCGATCGCTGGCACCGCCCGCGCCTTCCGCCGGCGCGCGCTCTCCCGCGACCCCGACCTCGCGCGGTGCCGCGGCATCGCCCGTGCCTTTCGCCGGTGCGCGCTCTCCTTCGGCCCCGACCTCGCGCGGTGCCGCGGCATCGCCCGCGCCTTTCGCCGGTGCGCGCTCTTCCGCGGCCCCGACCTCGCGTGGTGCCGCGGCCGAGGCCGTCATCGGGCTCCCGCCGATGAGGCAAGCCCCGAGCACGAGCGCTCCGATCGCACCTCTTCGTGCGTTCCTTCGCCGAACCAATTCGCTTTCTCGATGATCCATGAGCACGCCCGATCGACGGAGCACCATACTACACCGGCTGCTTCGTGGAGCGCAGGCGACAGAGCTTGGTCGCCTTCGCGACCCGCGGGTCGGTCGAGCCCGCCCCTTCCTTGACACACTCCGCGAAGCGCTCTAGCTCCAAGAGAGCCGGTACGCGCAGAGCCCTGCGCTCGTCGCTGTATTCCGGCGCGTTCCAACAACGCCGGTTCGTCGTGGCCCGGAGCACGGCGTTCCAGTCGCGATGCTCACGGGCCGACTCGTAGGCCCGTCGCCGCGCGCCCACGCAAGCCGCGCTCATGATCGCCGTGGGAGGATCCTTCGGGCCATTGGCGGTCTCGGTCGCGTCCTCGTCCGAGCTCGGCGGATCCTCGCTGTCGCCGGTCGACGGCGGACCGGTGTCGAGCTCGCCCGAGCTCGCGGGATCCCCCGTGGTCGACGCGGACGAGCCGTCGGTCGTCGCCATGGGCGGCACCGGGCCCGCGGTCTCCGAGCCCGACCGGGCGAGCACGACGGTCGCTCCTGCAGAGCCGTCTGGGCCACCGTTCGATCCGAGCCCGCCCAGCACGCCGCACCGCACCGCGACCAGCCCGATCACGAGCACCGCGATCGTTCCGACCACTGCGGCCACGATCGTCCATGGGACCCGAGGCTCGGCCATCGTGGAGTGCGAGCTCGTGGGCAGGTTCGGTGCCACCGTGGCGTGCGAACCCATGGGCAGGTTCGGTGACACCATGGCGTGCGAGCCCGTGAGCACGGTCGGTGGTGTCTCCCTCGTCTCGACCTCGCGATCCGAAGCCTCGGTGCCTGCTCCCGCGGGCTCCCGTTTGTCGCTCCCCGAGCTCCGCGTCTGCGGCTCGCCGACGGCCGTCGTGCGAGCCTCCACGGCCGCCACGATCCTCGCCTTCGGGGGCCGCGTTTCGTTCCGAGCGGAACGCTGCAGCCCGCGGATCGCCGCATCGAGCCGTTCCACCAGCGCTTCCGCACCGGGCGGTCTCTTGCGTGGATCGCGCTGGAGGCACTCGGTGACCAGCCCGGCGAGCTCGGGCGGTACGCTGGCGCGCAGCGAGGTGAGCGATGGCAGCCGCTCCGGTGCGAGGCCCTCGGGGGGCACTCCGTAGCCCGTGAGCGCCTCGAACATCACCACCCCGAACGCGTACACGTCGAAGCTCGGGTGCGAGGGCAGGCCGAGCGCCTGCTCGGGCGCGACGTAGCCCGAGGTGCCGAGCACCACGCCGGTGGCGGTGAGGTCTCCCGAGCTGCCTTCGCCGAGGTCGGCCGAGATCCCGAAGTCGACGAGCTTGGCCACCTCCCGGCTGCCCTGGCCTTGGTCGATCATGATGTTGGAGGGCTTGAGATCGCGGTGCACGACCTCGGCCCGGTGGACGGCCGCGAGCGCGAGCGCGACGTCCCTGAGGATCCGGCACGCGCGCTCGAGCTCGAGCCGGCGGTCGGCGTTGCGCAGGTCGTCGAGCAGCTCCTCGAGGTTGTCGCCCTCGATCCACTCCATCACGAGGTAGCGGCGCCCGTCGGACAGCTCGCCCACGTCGTGTACCTGCGCCACGTTGGGCATGCCCGAGAGGCGCCCCATCACCTGGCCCTCGCGATCGAAGCGAGCCGCGGTCACGTGGTCCGCCCCGCGGCCGAGCTGGACCTTGATCGCCACCCTGGCCCCGGTCCTGGTGTGGTGCCCCCGGTAGAGCGAGGCCATGCCGCCGTCGCGGAGCCAGCCATCGATCTCGTAGCGGCCCACCGCGGTGCCGGCGTCGAGCCGCTGGGGCAAGGCGGGGGTGGGGTCGGGCGAGGGCGAGGCAGTCATGGGGAGGCTACCCGCAGTGGCCGAGGGGCATCGTCTTGCGACTGGGGACGCGCAGCAGCTGCTCGCACTTGGTAGGGATATCGACGTAGTGATCGATCCACGCGATCCCGCCCTCGCGCTGCCACTGGACCTTGGCTCGCTTGCCCACGAGGACGCGGAACGGCTTGCTCTGCTTGCTCTCGATGGTCTTGGTCTCGCGGCCCACGCGTACGACGAGCGGCACGCCGCCATCGACGGCCACGGTCAAGAACGTGGTCGGGCGCTTGCGGGGACCCTCTCGATCCCTCGGAGGCACGGGATCGTCACCCGCTGCGGGAGGCTCGTCGGGAGGCTCGCCACTGGCCCCGGTCGACGAGCCTTCGTCCGGGCTGCTCGCCGCCGAGGTCGAGGTCTCCTCGCCCTCGCTCGCGCCGCCCGTGGACTCGTCGCTCGGCTCGCTCGACGGCTCGGGCGGGTTCGGGTCGAGGGGGCGCTTGGGCTCTGGCGGCGGCGGCGTGGGTGGGAGCGGCTCGGCCTCTGGGGCCGCCTCGTCGTGCACACGACCCTCGCTCGGCTCGATGGCCGTGGTCCCCCTCCAGTCGCCGAACACGAAGAACCCCGCGCCCATCCCCAGCGAGCCGAGCGCGAAGAAGAGGAGTAACACCATGATGCTCGTGCCCTGCGCGCGTCGTCGTGGAGCGATCATGGTCGAGCCGGGGCTCGATGCTGGTGCGGCGGATGGGATGGACGTGAGCGTGGAGATCTCGTGGTGCGAGTCGGTGTCGTCGGCTCGGAGATCGATGGGCCCCGACGCCGCGATCCTCCCGACCATCGAGGGCGTCATCACGGAGGTCTCGGGGGGAACGCTGAAGGGACCGCCGCGCTCTGCTCCGGCGCCGATGAGGGCGCCCGAGCCCCCCACGACGTCGTCGACCTCTCCTCGAACGGATCCAGGCGCGCGGGGACGCGGAGCCGTGGGCGGGAGCGGGCTGGTGTCGTGGGGGATCGGCTCGGGTGTGCCGGGTGGGGTGGGCGCGAGGCGGAGCGTTCGAGAGCGATGGCGCTCGGGCTCGGAGGCTGGGCTGCTCGGAATGGCGGCGTGGGCAGAGGTGGACGCGGACTCGAGCTTTGCGGTGAGTGGAGGCTGCGCTGCGAAGGTACGCGGTGGAGGTGGCGGAGGTGACGAAGCGGAGCGTCGCGGCGGATCTGGGGAGGGCGAGCTCGGCGAAGGTGCAGCGGCAGGGTCGCGGGTCCCGGGGTCTTCGCTCGGTGGAGCACCCGCGGGGATGACGGAGCTCGACGCCATCTCCACCATCGCCGACGTGCCCGGCCCTACGCGTGGGCGAAGCACGCCCGTGAGCCCCGCGCAGAGCTGGATGAGGTCGCGGCGGGCGTCGCCGTAGCCGGGGAAGCGCTCGAGCAGCGCCAGCGCGGCGTCGGCCGAGGCCACGCGCTTTTGCGGGTCGGGCTCGAGCAGCGAGAGGCGCAGCGAGTCGAGCTCGGGCGGCACCGGGCGCGAGAGCTGCGGCACCTTGCCCGAGAGCACCTCGATGTACATCTCGCGCTGATCCTCCACGTGGTGGCGAAAGCGACGGCCGTCGAGCAGCTCGTGCAGGATGGCCCCTACCGCGTAGAGGTCGACCCGTGGATCGCGGGTGTGACCCGAGAGCTGCTCGGGCGCCATGTAGCGCACCTTGCCCTTGACGTGCAGGCCCGAGCTCTCCTCGAGCAGGTGGTGCGCGACGCCGAAGTCGGTGAGCTTGACCTCGCCCTGGTTGCTCACCAGCACGTTCTGCGGCGACACGTCGCGGTGCACGATGCCGAGCGGGTTGCCGTCGTGCAGCGTGATGCCGTGCGCGTAGCCGAGCGCGTAGAGCAGCTGGCCCACGATGTACGCGCTGAGCTTGTGCTTCCAGGGCTCGTCGTCGATGAAGGTGAGGGCGGCCGCGACCTTGAGCAGGTTCACGCCGTCGACCCACTCCATCACGAGGTAGCTGCGCCCGGCCTCCTCGCCCTCGTCGAAGACCTGCACGATGTTGGCCTGGCTCAGCAGGCTCGAGATCTCGGCCTCGGCACGGAACATCCGCTGGAAGCGAGGATCGCCGGTGAACTGATCGGCCACGACCTTGATGGCCACGTACTTGCTCGTGCGCCGCTCGCTGATTCGTTTCGCGCACCAGACCTCGGCCATCCCGCCGCGGCCAATGCGGCGGACGAGCTCGTAGCCGCCGATGCGGAGGCCGGCCACGAGGGAAGGGGAGGCGGGGTGCATGGTGCGGCGGGAGGCTAGAAGCGGGCGTGGAGGTGGAGGCCGAAGGTGGTGGGGGAGAGCTGGGGGGCGAGCGTGAGGGACGAGGATCGAGCGCGGCGGCGATCGAGGCCGAGCATGACGGCGCCGGAGATCGCGACCGCGCTGCCGACCCCGAGGAGCGCGTAGCCGGGGGGGGCGAACTGGCGGAGGTAATCCTGGGCGTAGGTGAGGTTGGCCGGGGAGCGGTCGTGGCCGAGGCCGATGAAGGCGAGGCCGAGGATTGCGGCGGAGGCACCGACGGTGAGGGTGGCGACGCCGGCTTGACCGAGGGGGTGGAGGCGGCGGGTGGAGGAGGCGTCGGGGGCTGGGGCCGGGGGCTCGGGGTCGGGGGTGGGGGCGGCGTCCTCGGGTGGAGGCTCGGGTGGGGCTTCGGGGGCGGTGCGGAGGTCTTCGTAGCGGACGAGGGCCTCGAGCACGCCCTCGATGGCGACGGTCTTGAGCTCGGCCTCGGCGCAAGCCTTGCACTGCGCGACGACGGGGCCACGGGGGTCGGCTTCGGGGTCGGCGAGGGTGATCGTGGGGGTGACGATGGAGACGCGGACGCCTCGGATGACCTCGAGGTGGTCGAGGACGACGAGGGAGATCGTCAGCTGGTCGGGGGTGAGGCCGTGCTTGGCGGCCTCGGCGGTGGCTCGTAACGAGATTTCGTCGAGGGCGGCGGGGGAGAGGGTGCCGATCTCGGAGGCGTCGACGGGGATACGGGAAGGGGTAGGGGACGTAGCGGATGTACTGAAAAGGAGCGCGTCGGGTAAGCGCAATGGAGTCGAGGCCGTCGCGAGGACGGCGAGGCACGAAAGGTACGACGCAGCAGGAGTCATGGTGTGCGGGCGATGGACCGGCAAGCTCGGAGATACATCAAGGCCAGGAGGATGTCATCGGGGAGCTTGGGCCGTTGGTGTCAGGCGTGAGCGATGTCTGCGCGAAAAGCGACGTCAGCCCGGGTAGCTCCAGTGCCACGGTTCTTTTTCGTAGGGAACCAAGCCGAAGCGAGCGGTGGCGTGGTTGTGGAGCCAGTAGAAGAACCATGAGCTCATCCATACGGCCTTGACGGAGGAGTCGGCCTCGAGCCTCTTGCCCTCGTATATGGTCATGAAGTCGATCGCTCGGCCGTCTTGGTGAAGGGAGTAGCCGGGTGCGGCGAGCTTGCCACCAATGTACTTGGCGAGCTTGGGAGCGTCGATCTCATTGCACGGCACGTTTGGGTCATCGAGGGTCTGGCGATACTGGCCGAGGTACTTGGCGAACTTCGAGTCCCAGGAGCTGAATTGCGTGCTTGCGCTGCGTAGGGTCGAGCAGATGCCAATGGACGATGTTTGGACTGCCCCCTCTTCGCCGTTTGCCTTGGCCGACGCCCATTCTGCGCGTGCGGCACGCAGCAGCTCGTTGACCTTGGCCGCGGCAGATTTTCGCATGCGGTGCTTCGAGGAATCACCGAGACTGGGATCTCCGACCGGGGCGAGGTCGGACGATGGAATGTCGTCGACGAACGGGCGTTCCGCGGCCGCCTTCTTGACGTGGGCGACGTAAGTGCGCTGCTTGAGCGCAAATTCTTCGCCGGTCAGACCATCTTGGCTGAGACGCTCATAACGGTAGGGGTTGCCGGGACCGTACGGAGAAGTGGGATCGGGCTCGGGAGGCGACGTCGGCGAAACGGGTGCGTCAGTGGGCGTCGGCAACAGCGGCGGTTCGGTTGGGTATGCGATCAAGAGGGCGGGCCGATCACCATCGAGGGAGGTGCGAGTCACGGTGCGAGGAAGGTCTGGATCGTGCGGGTCCTTGTCGTCCTCGGCTTCGAGCGGTAATGGGCCGCCGTAGCCGAGCTCGACGTCGAAGCCATCGAGCTCGACGTCGCACCGGCCAGGTGGCCGAATCCACACGTGGCCGCCCGCGTTGGTGCGTAGCGTGGCAACGACGGCATCGTTGCGGAGGACTCGGACCGTGGCCCCCGGAAGGGGGGCGTGACGATCATCCATCACCGCGATCTCGAAGCCTTGGTCGGGCGTTTCGGGGGTGATGGGAATGTAGCGGGGCCCGAACCGTGCGTCGTCTCCATAGAGGTCTGCGCCGAGGGGCTGTCGGCCGAGGTCGGGGAGATCTTCTCGGAAGAGCCACAGGTCGACTCGGCGGTTGACGTCACTGGCGTAGTCGTCGAGGTTGGGCTCTGCGCGGGGCCACCGTTCTCCGCAGGCGAGCACGGGCGGCTCCGTGAATTGCAGGGTGTTGCGGCGTTCGGCGAGATCTGCGACGTCCTCGTGCCCGAGCGCCTTGGCCAACGCCAGCTCGTACATGTCGAAGAATGCTGCCCAGTCCGCTTGGCAAATCTCACCCGTTGGTGGCTCGGTCCCAGCCTCGGCAGCGTGGCGAAGACGAAACGACTCGAGCGCGTGCGACGACTGCTCCGTGGCGAGCTCGTCGATCCGACCCGGGTCGCAGTCCCACCCGAACGCGTCGTGGACCCACCGGAGGATGGTCTTCCAGTCCACCTTGTAGTGCTTGACGGCGCAGGCAGCTGCCCAAGCCTCGCGATCACCCTTGAGCACCGCGAGCACGTTCTCGGCGCGCTCGCGCGAGAGGGTATCGTTGTACTCGGCGGAGCCGAGGGTATCGGTGTGGCCGGCGATGAGCAGCTTGGCTGGTTGCTCGGCGAGCCGTCGAAGGACCGCGGTGATTGCGCCAAGCCCGAACATGCGGAGCTCGGGACGGGGGGCGTCCGGGTCGATGCCAGCGGTGGGCAGCAGGACTAGGCTATTGAACGAGAAGAGGAGGTCTTCGAATTCGACGAGCTCGACGGGTGGAGTGGGCTCGGCGGGGAGCGAAGTGTCCTTCCACCACGAGAGGGTACGGAGGGTGGCGAGGAGCTGGCTGGATTCCGGGACGAACTGGAAGACGCCCTTGTCGTTGTTGATCGGTGTCCATGGCAAACGAATGCGCCCATCGGCGCGGAGCTCGAGGTCACCGGTCGTCGGCGGGGTGAGATCTTCGCCGACGACGATGATATCGATGAAGTGGGTAAGTGGCGTGTCTGGGCCTTCAGGTGATGTTGGGACAGGCCGCTTCGGGCTCACGGGCAACGGCTCCTCGGGGGGGAGGAGCGGGACCACGGAGGGGGCGTCGAGGGCCCGAAAGTCGTCGAGGCGTACCAAGAGCGCCTCGCTGCGGGCGAGCACACCCGCGAGCCGAGTGAGTTGATCCTGCTCCGTGAACCCCGTATCGTCGTGTGAGATGGCGAGCTTACGGAAGAGCTCCTCTGCAGCGGTCGGGTCGGCCTCGAGGATGCGTTGCGCTTGGTGGGCCGACTGCAAACGCAGTACGTCGCTCGGACCGGCGAGCAGCCAGTCCTCGCCACCGATGCGGATGCGGATTCTCGGCATGGGCGGTCGTCGCGATGCGGGTTCGATTATCGTCCGTGGGTCTGGGGCGGCGCAACTGATTCCCCGGTCCCCGGGCATCACGCGGCGACGGCTCGGGCCTTAAGTCTCACGGGTGGAAGTGAATGACGGAGCGACGGCGGATTCCGATTCCTTGGCGAAAGATCCTGACGGAAGGCTTCGAGCCCCCCAAGGATGAGCCCGTGATGGTGGTTGTCGAACGGGCAACGGTGCATACCGTCGAGTTCCAGCTGACGAAGCGAACCGCGTGGTTCCAGAGCAAGGGCTCGGTCCTCATGCCCGAGGGGGGAATTCCTGCCACGGCCGCCATCCTCGAGTTTCTTCACGAGCACCCCGAGCATGAGATGGTGATCGTGGCACACATGCCCATAGCCACGACCCGAGACGAGACGCTCGCCCAGGAGCGAATGAAATCGATTCAGTCGATGTTCACGCCTGGAGGCTGGACATTGCATGCGAGGGAACACTATCGAAAGAGCGATGTGCAGCGATTGTTGATGTGGGTGCGGGAAAAGTATGGCTGGGATTGCGACCCGCATGGTGTGGACAATGACTGGGGGGAAACCTCACAACAAGCGCTGCTGACTTTTCGTGAAGAATACTGCCGAACTCGTAAAGAACCACAAACGGCCATTGATCCGTTCCCGACTGCCGAAGACATCGATACGTTCGGCGTATTGATCGAAGAGCAACTCCATCTCCAACGCGCCATCGTTCTCGAATTGAACGCCGTGGAGATCGATGCACTGCGGACAAGGATCTCCGAGCTCGAGATCCCGCGGCTGACGTGCGGAGAAAAGTGGGGCAGCGGCTCTGTGCGAATGAAGACCTACGTGCCGAAGACGGAGAAGCGGATCGAGGTCCTGCTCCTGGACCGAGAGATTGCTCGGTCGATCGGGATGCGACAATATGGCGCCGAACGGATCTTCGACGATTCGAATCTCCAGGCCGAGAAAATCTCCTATCAGGAGGACAAGGTCCCCAAGTCCGAACCAAAGGCTCCCGACAACCCTTCCCCGGCCCCAGTAACGAACCTGGTGTATTACGCCGACTTTCAGTACACGTTCGGCAGCGCAGTCTTCTTGCCGGGGGAGTTCGGCCTCATGGCGATCGTCGCGGCCATCAAGCACGCAGGGGAGAATCCCCACGATGCCCCGTTCATCGCGGGACACGTCAGCGAGCTCGAGTTGGCGCAGTGCGAGGCGCTCGACTGGAAGAGAGTGACGAACGTGCTTCATTTCCTCCGAGGAGAGAAAGAGCACTGGGTAAGTCACTGCCTCGAGAATGGATGCGATCAGGACATCATGTTCATCGTGTCATGGATCTGCGATGCAAATGGCATGGAGCTCGAAGCCCGGAAACTGTCCACCGCTGCGCCCGACGATGCAACCAAGAAATTTCTTTATGAATTCCGGCTTATGTGCGCAGCTGAGTTTCCAGATATTTATTCGATCGGCTTCGACATCCAGAGCGGCGTGTGCGAAGAAGACTGGTTTGCATTCTACGAATTCTATTACGTAGCTCTTACTAAGGAACTCGAAAACGTTGGCCTATCGGCCCCGGGCGACAAGAGCAACTGGTCATTGAATAATATGCCAGAGGTTCTTTGCGGCGCCCAAGCGAGTATGTCCACGCCCTCCTTCCTTTCCGGGCTAGAGATTCTGTTCTTCCCAGACGGGGGACCGAGTGATACACTAGAGATATACGACAAGGTGTATGCCTCGCACCCAACGTATACACATCAACGAATCGAGCCCGAGCCCGAGCCCGAGCCCAAGCCCGAGCCCAAGCCTAAACCCTGCGACGGATTTGAGGCATGGGTCCGCTTTGAGTATTACGATCTGAAAACCAATAACTTTAGACCATTGCCTGAAGGTCAGACTATCTGCCTAATGGATTCCGATACCCTATATGACTCGAGAATAGGCACTGAGAAGACCGGCGCAGACGGAATTGCCCGCTTCTGCATCGAAGATCTGGAAGACATACTCGAATGCGACATCTACTTCATGGCATATCCAGATAAGGTTCATAATGGCATCGAAAATCTTCCGGAAGAATGGGCTACGAAGGGCTGGGTGGCTGTGGACGGTAGACCTGGATTCTATCCTGACTACAAAGGTTCTCATCTCGGTACATGGGACGACCCCTTGGTATTTCGCATCGGTCTTGATATCCATATCCGCTTTACATATGAAGACAAGAGCCATGGCATTATCCCTGCCGCTGAGAAGTGCTCTGTAATCGTGGTGGCTGCCGGAGACGAAGTCGCCTTCTGGGATACCGATGAAGCCGGGATCGTTCGGGGCGTCATCTTTCCAGAAGGCGGTGACACAATTTTCATGCGTATCCCATGGAGGATGACTGACCGCAGTATCAACCTCCCTAGGGTCACGGTCGATATCCCGACGTGGAATAGCAACGAAAAAGATTCGGATTGTTGGCCAGACAACGACAAAACTTCGATCGGAGCGTACGGATCGGAAATCGATCTTCACAGCCGCGCTCAACTGGACGGCGAAGATAGCAAGCGTCCCATCGCATTTTATCTCCTTAAGATAATGCGAGAGTGGCAATCATTTTTTTACCACATCACAAATGGCTTATGGAAGGGCATCGAAGGGCTTGAGTTTAATCTAACTTCAATCTCAGGAACGGCGTACTCATTGATAATAGGATCAGTAAATCTCCCGCCGTATGCTCACTGGAAACGGGACACGATCATTCACGAGCTAACACATCAGTTTGTATGGAAAATGGCTGACTATTCTAACTCTGGGATTGCCTGGGAGATCTTCAACCAACTTCACCTAGACCACGCGGTCGATTTGTTCTCAAACCCCGAGCATGCATTGATCGAAGGATTTCCAGAGTTCATAGCGCTGATATTTGAAGGAGCTTCAGCACTATTTAGCACGTCAAGGCCCGATCCTCTGGCGCCCTTTGCTCCCCCGAACGACACGGTCGAAGATCCTAGCACAGATAGCGGCAGCAGCAGCATTACCAGCCACCCCAACAAAGGCGAAAGTGTCGAGGGTGCATTTGCGATCGGGCTATATCGAATATTTCAGAACCACGTTGTAAAAAGCATGTGTGTCGCCAAGTCTTATGTCCCAGAGACATCTGGCCATGGTAATCCTGATAGCGCATGGCTCTCCGGCGTAGCGGACCGCTTTCTGAAGTTGATAGTTGAGCCATTGACAGCACTTGCATCTGAAGATAATCCGACCACAACGATGATGATAGAGAAGATCAAAGCCGCAGCAGGCCCGGACTGGCCGGCAATTCGTGCGGATCTTACTGTCAACTATATGGCGATGTAGATGCAAGAAAAACTTCTTGCAGTCTGCATTGGGGGCGTGGTGTCAGCACGCTCGCCAGTTTATGCTCCCCGAAAGAAGAGAACGAATGCCTGCATCGCGAAGCATATCCGGACGCGCAGCTAGGTTCGACCAAACATCGTATCCCCTCATCAAAGCAAGGGCTGTGACCACGTAGAGCGCTTCGCCGCGTTCTTTCTGCAGCAGATCAATGACCTCATCCGGGCCAAGCATCTGCGTGCTCTTGATCAACTCCGCCTGACGTGAGTCCATCGGAGGATCCCAGCGCATGGTTTCACTGAGGAGACCTGGATTCTCCAGGAGTGCTCGGACTACTTTCTGCCGCAGTTGCTGCTCCATTACATGTCGTTCCCGTGGTCGTCCCTCACAGGAGAGATTTAGCGCTGGATAGCGGATCCGGACGACGGTTCCGGCAGTCGTCCGCAGCGTATCGATTACGAAACGCTGCGGATCAAGCGCGTTCAGCGACTGCATGATCGCCTCTTCTTTCGCAATTTTTCTTTTGCTTTCTTGGACATCTTCTGACCATGGTTTTCGGCTTCGAATTCGCGGGCCGCATCGACGCCAACCTGGGCATCACGAACATGCAGTGTCTCGTGGAAGAAGCTTGCAAACGCTTCGTCCATATCGTGCAAGCCCTTCTCGTAGAATGTAATGACGGGCCGCCCCTTGTCATCGGCAAGGACACGGCCCGAGCCATCTTGAGAGATGGAGGCGAAGAACATTCCCGCCGACTCCGCCTCCTCGGTTGCAGATGCGCGGCGAAATCCGTAGTTGCGGCTGCTATGCCCCGCGCGTCCCAATGCGATTCGCAGCTGCTTGAGTGAGACGGTGAGCCCCAGCGGATCGCAATCCGCCAGCGGATCGAACCCATATGCGTACAGCGCCAATCCGCCCTGTAGGCCGATCGGATCTTGCCTGACGTAACCTCCGCGCGCCGGCTCATAGTACCGAAACCGATTGTAGCAAAGCCCGGTCTCCGCGTCCTCGTACTGCCCCGCGAACCGCCACGGGACCGGGGCCCCATCACCGATCGCACGCCCCCACTCGTCGACGACCCCGACCCAGACGCTCCCGCCGCCCTCGTCCATCACCAAGATCGGCGCCCCCATGTGATCCGCAACGATCGCCTCCACCCCTTGCGCCCGTACCCGCGCCAGCGGCGAGAAGCTCCCCGGCTCGAACAACCACGTGGTCGCCTCGCCCGGCCCACGGCCCCCCCCCGCCTTCCCCGCGCCCGCCGTGTCGGCCCCCCCGCGCCCCCGCGCCCGGAACTCCGCATGCAGCCGCTCGAACCCCTCGTCCCGCTCGAGCAGCCGCTCCATCCGCACCTCGCCATCCCCGAGCCGCCGTAACTCCTCCTCCGTCCGCTCGAGCCACGCCCACCGCGCCTCCTCCTCCGCGCTCCACTTCCTCCGCGGCGCCTCCCCCGGCTCCGTCCACTCGTGCAGCGGGTTGTCCCCGTCCCACACCCACCGCGTCCTCACTCCGTCGAAGCTCTTGCTCACCCGCCGCGCCAACGCATCGTACTCGAACGCCACCGCGCGCCCATCGGGCAAGTCCACCTGCACCAATCTCCCGGCATCGTTCCAGTAATACCGCCACTCCCCACCATCGGGATCTACCCGACGCGCCAGGTTCCCCTCCGAATCGTACTCGTACGTCCGTACCCCCTCGGGCGTGCTCGCCTTCAAGAGCTGCCCAGCCCTCCCATACTCCCGGTCCTTCCGCTCCGCCGTCCGAAACAGGTTCCCCACCTCGTCTGGCACCCGCAGCTCCACCCCGCCATCCGGATGCGTCGCCGAGACCAGGTACCCCCGTGCATCGTGCTGGTACCGAATCTCCCCATACCCCTGCTCCTCGATCCCGACCAGCCGATCGTCCACCTCCCACGCGTACCTCCGCAATCGATACGCCTGCTCCCCTTTGCCCACGAAGTGCCGCTGCGGCCGCCCCAGCCGGTCCCGCCACCAGTAGCTCCGCGCCCCACCCGGCAGCTGCCGATCCACCTCCAGCCCCATCACGTCCCGCCCGAACCGCACCTCCCAGCGCCGCGCCCCCTCGCGATACGCCACCTTCGCCACATCGCCCATCACATCGCGCTCGATCGTCTGCTTGCTCCCCTTCGACGACTCCATCCCGATCCGCAGCCCGCGATGATCATACTGCGACGCCACCCAGTGCTCGCCCTGCTCCTCGCGAACCACCCGCCCCAGCAGATCCCGCTCGAACCGCACCACGCACGTGTTGCTCTCCGCCTCGAGCAGCGCCCCGTCCGCCCGATACACATACCGCTCCACGCTCCCATCCCCATGCTCGACCCCGATCACCCGTCCCGCCGCATCCCACTCGTACCGCGATGTCTTGCCCACCCCCGGTCGCAGCACCCGCGTCACCCGCCCCGCGGCATCCCGCTCGTAGATCCTCCTCGCCTCGTCGAAGTCGATCTCCGCCCGCACCTCTCCCGCCGGGTCGAGTTCGAACCGGTATGCATACCCCTTCTCGTTGACGACCCCGACGAGCTGCCCCTCGGTGTCGTGCTGGAACCGCACCGTGGTCCCCCCGATCGTCCGCGACGCCAGCCAACCACGCCCCTCGTACGTCATCCGCATGTCCCGCAGCCGATCCGCCGCTCGCACGACGTTTCCCTCGCCGTCGTACGCGAGCATCCGGACGTTCCCGTCCGGCTCGTCCACCCGCGCCACGCGCCCCAGCGCGTCGTACGTCCGCCGCTGCACGTTCCCTCGCAGGTCCGTGGCCTCCACCATGCGCCCCAGCGCATCGTGCCGCCAGCGGCTCTCCGCCCCACTCGGCGCCCGCACGCCCACCAGCTCGTGCGACTCATTCCACGTCAACACAGTCCGCTCCCCCGCCGGTCCCACCACGGTCACCAGCCGCCGTCCCTCGTGCTCATATCGCGTGACGTGCCCGAGCGGATCGGTCTCCGCCACGAGTTGCCCGAGATCGTCGTATCGCCACCTCCACACCGCACCAATCGGCGTCTCCCGCTCCACCGCCTGATCCCGCTCGTCGAACCGCGTCCGCGTGACCGCCCCGTCGGGCCCGATCTCCTCCACCCGATTCCCACGCGCGTCGTAGCCGTACCGCATCGCATGCCCCAGCGGATCGATCTCCGCCACGAGCCGCAGCGCCCCATCATACTCGTACTTCAGCTCGCTGCCGCTCGGCTGGAGCAGCCCCACCACCATGCCCATTCCGTCCATCTGGTAGACGGTGTCCTCTCCAAGCGAATTCGTCACGATCGTGCGCCGCTCCCGATGGTCGTACGCGATCAAGTGATCGTAGATCCCGCCATCCCCCCAAGTCCTCACGCACTTGGCATATGGCCCCCATCCCTCGTACTGAAAGTAGAAGGACAGCCCGTTGCGATCGGTCTCCTGCACGAGCATGTGCTGCTCGTAGACCATGCGCACGGACCTGCCGAGGGCATCCTTCACCTCCACGAGGTCGCCGTCCTCCGAGTAGACGTACTCGGCATGCTGCCGTCGCGCCTGCCCGTCCGCCGTGGGCACCCACAGGTACCGCAGCCGCCCGTGGCTCCCGTACTCGAGCTGCACCACGCGGCCCGCCGCGTCCACGATCCCCGAGAGCCGCGCCCGCTCGTCGTAGGCGAGGCGAACCTCGAAGCCGCGCCGGTCACGAATCCTCACCAGCCGCGCGAGCCCCCGCGCCGCATCCTCTGGGCGCTCCCCCTCGACCGACTCGAATTCCCGCACCACCCCGTCCGAATCCTCCAGCGCCCAGCGCAGCTCCCCCTTGGCGCGCAAGGTCAGCCGTTCCACCGGATGGAATGCCGTATCCCCCCGTCGCATCACCCCATCGGGCTTGCCCTCCGTGTCGAGCTCCAGCTCGCGCCCGTCCTCGAGCTGCACGACCACGCACCCCGGCTCGATCCAGATCTTCTGTTCGTACGCATGGCTCCACCCGTGGCCGATCGTCGAATCCCGATCGCACCAGTTGGTGTCGTACTTCCGCCCGAACCGCACGGGAATCGGCCCCGGCAGCTCCAGATCCACCGCGTCGGTCGACACGCACCCATTGGCCACGTTGACCGGGTGCCCAGTGAAGAAGCACACCGACGCGTGCACGAGGTTGCGAAATCGCCGGAACTTCTTCGGCACGATTCCATCGACCAGCCCGTGCAGCTTGCCGGCCGTCCACTTGCTGCGCAGCGCCCGGCCCTTCACCAGCTCCCACAAGAGCGACGCATCGACTCCCGGCGGCCCTCCGATCAAGGTCGGCGGACCCGCCGACGTAGGCACGACCTGCGACGACGGCAACCGCACCGGGTCCGAGCACGAAAACGCGATCTCCCCCGCCCGCACGGCGGAATGGCCCGTCACCGCGACGGTCTGCGACCCCACCAGCAACAGCGCGTCGCTCGAGGGCTTGATCGGCAGCGCCCAGCTTACCCCCGGCGGGATCACGATGTGCGGGACCGGCATCTCCACGTCGTCGCCGGTCACCGTCGCCATGCGACCACCGATGATCACCGGGCCCGTCGGCGGCGGCTCGCCGGTCAGGACCTGCGAGACGAGCGTGCCCACCAGCTCGCCGACGAAGTAGCCCAGCGGATCGCCCACGAGCCCCACGAACGGATGCGGAAACGGCACGGGCAGCGGCGCGCCGGGCACGATCTCGAGGTGGAGATCGACGCCGACGACCAAGTCGAGCCACGTGCTCGCGAGCGGCATCCTACCCCCCTGCCTCCCCATCGCCACGCCCGCCCGGGCCCCGACGCAGCGAGCGAAGCCGCGCGATCTGATCGGGCGTCAGCGCGTCGGTACCTTCGGCCACGCTCGGCTTCGGTCCTCGTGCAGGGGTGCCGTCGCTCGACGAGGCCACGGTGCGCTCGACCAACGGCTGCTCGAAGGGCCGCCACAACGGCGCCTCGCCCCGGAGCGCCGCCATCTCCTCCGGATCGAGCAGCGAGGTGGTGGTCTCGTCGAGCACGTCGAGCGTGGCCTTGCGCAGGCTGTCCTGCTGGGCGTCGGTCCAGCGAGGGATCTCCGTGGAGCGCTCCACGTTGGCTCCACCCCAGTGCAGCGCCGCGACGTCTTGCAGCGTGAGCAGGTCCGTTCCTGCCCTCGGCGGGCTGGGGACGGGTACACGAGCCACTGGAAGCACGAGGCGCTGCGTGGAGGGCATGTCCGACGCCGGCGGGAGGAAGGGCTCCGGCTCCCAGCGCACGGTGACATCGGAGACCGGCACGGGCTCCTCGACCGAGACCGGCTCGGGCACGCGCACCACCTCGAGCTCCGGTTCGGGTCCTGGGCGTGGCTCTTCCAAGACCGGTGGTGGTGACACCACCTCCACGGGCGGTGGTGGTGCCGGAAGGGGAGGCGGAGGCGCCGGTGGCCACCGCGGTTGCTCCGCTTGCGCTGCAACCTCCACCTCCTCTACCGCAGGCGCACTCGTCAGCTCCTCGCGCTCCTTCGCCGGCGGCCGAACGGACACCACCGCCAGCGCCTCCGCCTTCTCACGCATCTGTGCAGCCTGGGCGTGCAGGCCCCGTCGCTCGCACAGCTCGGCCAGGTTGCGCGCGCAGATGCTCGCGCAACCAAGCGAGGGCGACTCGGACGAGCCTTCGGCCAACCGCACCGCCCTTCCCCAGAAGGCGATCGCCTGCGCATCCATGCCGAGGCTCATGGCGATCTGTCCGGTGAGGCGACACCCCTCGATCGCGAGCATCGTGGCGCCGCCCCGCTCGGCCGCGACCACGCCCTCGGCGTAGGCCACCAGCGCACCGTGCTGGTTGCGCTGCACCCAGCGCGTGGTCCCGAGCGCGAGATGACCCGTGGCGGCCTGCTCGGGCAGCTTGGCGGCCTCCGCAGTCTCTACGGCTCGCGCGTAGCTCTGCTCGGCCAGGTGCGGTTGGCCGGCCGCGACGAGCTGTGCCCCGAGCACGAGCTCCATCGTCGCCGCCTCGGCGCTCGGCCCCGGCGCTGCGCTCAGATCACGGGCCCTCCGCTGGTGCTCCACCGCTTGCGTCGGCTTGCGCGCAGCGAGGGCCAGCATCGAAGACAAGACCTCACTGGCCACCCGCCGGCGTCGCCCGAGCTCGGGATCCAGTGGCGCCGGCGCCGGTCGATCGAGCCGCGGCGGCGGCTCCACGCCCGGCCTCGCCCCCGGAGGCCCCTCGTGATCCGAGGCGAGCGATGCGATCAAGCCCTTCAGGAGCAGCTGCTCGTCGCGTGCATCGGGCACGCAATCCACCCGCTTGCCTCGACTCCCCAGCGAGGAGAGCACATCGCCCAAGCTGCTCTCGTCGAGCTCCACCACCACCCAGCGGACCTCCTGCAATCCCTTCGCCTGCAGCAGCCGGCGCACCGCATCCGGCCACGCGGGCCCTGCCTCGACCGACGACGGAGCGAGCACGACCACCAACCCCTTCGTGTCCACGGGGTGTGCTTGCAAGAGCTGGCTCAGCTGCAAGGCGAACCGTGTCAGTGGGTCGCTCTCGCGCGGCGGGGCAGGCAGGGCTTCGAGCTGCTCGCCAGCCTCCTGCATCTGCTCGCGGCGGTGCTCGTGCTGCTGCCGCGCATGCTCGGCTCTCTCCAGCCATCCCGGCTTGCGCGTGGCAAACGGCTGCTCGAACAGGACGAAGGGGCTGCGGTTGCTCGCGCGGTGCTCCTGCGCCATGACGAGGTCGAGCACCGCCCGCCGGAGCCGAGGGCTGGTCACCACCTCGAGCAGGCGTCGCTCGCGGTCGAGGGCGAAGCGGCCCGCCTCGTCCTGCAATGCCTCGAAGGTCCGACCGAGCCCGAGCATCGCTAGTTGATCTTCACCAGCTTGCCCAGGACCGTGGCCGTGCCTGCCGCCTGGGTCGTGACGCTGGCGCCCGTCGTGGTGGCGCCCTTGGGTCCCGCCTCGAATGCTCCAGCGGCCCCTTGCACCGTCACGGTATTGCCAGAGAGGGCGGCATCCGTCGTCATCTCGAGCGTCGCGGCTCGAGACCGACACGTCACGGATTCGCCACGAACGTCGACGTCGGTGGTGAGCTGCAGCTCGGCCGCCGCACCCGCGGCGACCATTCGCGCGGCGCCATCGAGGGCGAGCTCGCTGCCTGCGCTGCTCTTGAGCTTCACGCCGGCATCGAGGCTGATCGAAGCGGGCGCGTTGGAGGCCAGCTCGACGTGACCGACCGCGTCGAGCTTGACCTTCGCATGCATTGCCGAGGCCATCAATGCCTCGGCGTCGAGCACGAGCGCCGCGCCGCTCCCGGCTTGGAGCGTGATCTTCTGCGGAGTGAGCTCGATCTTCGTGCCCATGCAGACCAGCGAGATCGACTCTGGTGCGCTCAGGTATGCGTGCTTGGTGACCGTCACGTGGTGGTCCCCGGTCACGTCCAGCTTGTGCCCGGCGAACCCAGGCCCCTCGCGCTGCCCCTTGATGGTGATCGTCTCGTTGCCATTGATAGTGACGCTGCGATCGCGCCCGACCGTGATCGTCTGGTCACGCCCGATGCCCTCGGACTGGCTCGCGCCCACACGAAGCGAGTGAGCGGCGCCCACCTCCTCGCGAAGGTTGCGCTGGGCGTGCAGGTAGACCTCCTCGCGACCCGCTGCGTCCTCGAACGTCAGCTCGTTGTTGCCCTCGCCGCCGGGGGAGCTGCTCGAGCGGATCGTGCTCTTGGTCTTGTGGTCGGGCAGCGGTGCGTACGGTGGATGGTTTCGACCGTTGTAGACCGAGCCGATGCACAGCGGCCGATCGGGATCGCCATCGATGAACGTGACCAGCACCTCCATGCCGACGCGAGGGATGAAGACGGTGCCCCACCCGGGGCCGGCCCACGGCTGCGCAACGCGCAGCCAGCACGACGTGTCGGGTTCGCGCTGGGGCCCGTCGCGATCCCACGGGAACCGCACCTTGATGCGCCCGTGCTCGTCGACGTGGATCTCCTCGCCGGGAGGACCCACGACGGTCGCGACGTGGCACCCGTGGATCTGGGGCCTCGGCTGCAGCCGGGGTCGCCACGCAAGCCCGCGAGGGATGCACTCGAAGCGGTTCTCGTAGTTGGGGCCAGCGAGCGCAGGATGAGCGTGCACGTCGGCCTCGGGGCAGTCGGCACGGTGGACCACCCGCATCAGCAGGTACTCGGCATCGTAGGGCGCGTGCGGATGGCCGCTGAGCTCGAAGCACCGGCCAGGCCCGAACAGGAGCACGTTGCCCGTGCCCGTGGCGATCCGCGAGGCGGCGTCGATGCGCTCGCGGGCGAGCAGTGCGAGCAGCGGGGTCGGATCGACGTGTGGCCCCGCGCCATCGCTTTGCTCGACGAGTCGTCCCGAGTCGTGGACGAAGCGCTCACCGATCTCCCACGGCTGGGGCCCGGGCTGCCTACGCTCGGTGCCAACGAGCCGATCGGGCCGGCTTGCCTTCCAGTCCCAGGCCGAGATCTCCACGTTGGCCGTGTGCGCTTGTTGCATCCACTCGAAACGGTCGATGCTCTCCGTGTCCGCCTGCTCGGCCCTCGTGGTGATCACCGGCACGAGCAGAGGTGGTCCTCCATCCGCGCCCTCTTCCAGGATGTTCCCTCCCACGGAAGGAAACGCATGATTGCCGTCGACGAGCACGAGCGTCTCGGCCTCGTGCTCGTGCTCGAAGACGTAGCCGATGCCCTCCTCGGCGAGGATGCGCTCGACGAACGCGAGATCGGTCTCGCGAACCTGGACGCAGTAGTCACGCTCACCGTACGTGCGAGTCAACCGTGAGACATCGAGCTTGCGGCCCAGGCTCGCGAGCAAGCCCTTCATCACGTCCTCGACGATTTCGGGGATGGTCTTGGCCTGGAAGATGCGACTTCCGAGGCTGAGCCCGAGCAGCGACAGTGCAGGGCTCACGTCGAGCTGCAGGTGGAGTCGATGCGAGAACGTCCCAAGATTGCGGATCCGATGGACGATCCCGTGGACTCGCCGTTCGTCGTCGCCGCGGGTGCATCGGAGCTCGAGATCCGCGCCGAGCAGCGCATCGGGCTCGAGCCCCACGTCTTCCGTGATCAACCCGAGCTGTAGCTGGTAGGGCCGGCTCAGCTCTTCCTCGAACGTGATCCGCCGGACGTGCCAGGTGCCTTCGTCGAAGACCGTTGGGCCCGAGCCCAGGCCCCCGCGAGCTTCCACGCGAACCGAGTACTCGACTAATGGGATGGAGACGTTGCGATCGGCGTTGGGCAAGGCACCCGTCGACCTCATCCAACGCTATCACCTCGCGACTTCGAGCGGCGCGAGCGAAGGTGCAACCGGCTACGTCGGGCATACGAGAAGACGGGCATCGAGCCCGATTTGAATCCGGCCCCGTAGAGCACTCTACGGGGCCGAATCCTGGGGCGAGCGATGGGAATCGAACCCACGACCTCTGGTACCACAAACCAGCGCTCTAACCGACTGAGCTACGCTCGCCGCGAGCTCCCACGGTTGGGCAGACGCGCGTTCTAACACGCCGTTCCCCGCCCGCCAAGCCCTCGCAAACCCCTCCTACGCCGCCCTGCTCCCCACTCCGCGGCAACCCCGCGCCCTTGCTCCACGGCCGACCTACCCGACCGATCCGCCCTACCGCCGCCGTCTCCCCCGCCTCCGAAACAGACTCCTCAACCCCGGCAGCAACGTACTGCTCTCCACATCAATATCCTCCAGCAACGCATCCGCGAATTCCATCGCGCTCCCATACCGCTCCGCCGAATTCTTCGCCAACGCCTTCCTCACCACCGCCTCCACCTTCCGCTCGATCACCACCCCCGGCTCCACCTCCGCCATCGCCGGCACCTTCTCGTGCACCTGCGCCCGCATCAGCTCCGCCCGCCCGCCTTCGAACGGCGTCCGCCCGGTCAGCATCTGAAACGCGATCACCCCCACCGCATACAGATCCGTGCGCGCGTCCACCACGTCCCCGATGCACTGCTCGGGCGACATATACGTCGGCGTTCCCAGCACCTCGCCCGCCAGCGTCTTCGGCGGACCCTTCCGCTTGCCATCCCCAGCCTCTCGCGCGACCACCTTCGCGATCCCGAAATCCAGCACCTTCACGTAGTCATCGCTGCCCATCCGCGAGATCCGAAACACGTTCTCGGGCTTGATGTCCCGGTGGACGATCCCCACGTCGTGCGCAGCCTGCAGCGCCGCCAAGATCTGCAGCAAGATCGTCCGCGACCGCTCCCACCCAAACGGTCCCTCGCGGATCAACGTCTCTCCCAAATCCTCCCCATCCAGGTACTCCATCACCATGAACGGCCGCCCATCGTCGGTCTGCCCGAAGTCGGTGACCTCCACGACGTTCTGGTGCTGCACGGTGGAGCTGGCGCGGGCCTCGTGGGCGAAGCGCTCGAGCACGGCGGGCTTCTCGAGCAGATCGCGGTGCAGGATCTTGATCGCGACCCGCCGCGCGATGCTCTCGTGCTCGGCCAGGTACACCTGCGACATGCCGCCGTTGCCGATGAGCTTGTGAACGACGTAGCGCTCCGCCAGGCGGGTTCCCGCGGGCAGCTCGTCGGACGGTGAGGCGGGCGCGGCCATCGTGCGAGCGCGCATCGTAGCCGATGCTCGCTCCCCACGGTGGCCCGAACGCGCGGAGAGCCCCCGATCCCAGCGACTCGCCGCCCCACGCCACACCACGCCACACCGAGCCGCTCCATTCAGCTTGGGCACGCTCGATCCCGAGCCGCACCCCACAGTGGCGCCCCGCCGCACGACGATGCGACGATCCCCATCGTGCCTCGCGAGCGCGACGCCTCCACGACGGCCAGCCGCTTCCTCGCGTGGGTGCTCCGTCACGCCCCCCACGAAGCCGGCCTCTCGCTCGACCCAGCCGGCTGGGCCCCCGTCGACGCAGTCCTCCGCGCCTGCCATGCCCGCGGCATGCGGCTCGATCGCGCAGGCCTCTGCTCCCTCGTCGCCTCCTCGGACAAGCAACGCTTCGCCCTCAGCCCCGACGGCCGCCAGATCCGCGCCGTCCAAGGCCACTCGATCCCCGTCCACCTCGATCACCCCGAGCGCGAGCCCCCAGCCTCGCTCTACCACGGCACCGTCGCGCGCTTCCTCCCTTCGATCGAGACCGAGGGCCTGCTGCCCGGCCAGCGCCACCACGTGCACCTCTCGGCCGACCCCGAGACGGCGGCCTTGGTCGGACGCCGCCGGGGTCGGCCGGTGGTGCTACGCGTGGACGCCGGCGCGATGCATGCCGAGGGCCACCGCTACTTCCTCAGCCCCAACGGCGTGTGGCTCACGGCCCACGTGCCGCCCCGCTTCCTGGAGCGGCTACCTCCTCCATGACCCGGCCACCCTCGCGACACAGCGGCAGCAGCTCGCGCCGCACCGCCTCCCAATCCTTCACCCAGATCACGTCGCCCGGGATCCCCCGCCGCTGCGGCCCGTACAAGAACCGCCAGGGCACGAGCCCTGCCATCGGCGCGAGCACGTCGGTGCGGTCGTCGATGAACGCCTGCAGCCCGAGCTGCGTGCAGATCGGCGCCTTCTCGTGGCGCTGCCGGCAGAACTGCACCTGCCGCCCGGGCAGGCCCGTGCGCTCGTGAAAGCGCCAGTGCGCGAGCCAGCGACGGGTGCGGGCCTGCACCGAGGGACCACACTTGGACACGAGCCACACCCGGCCCTCGAGCGCGTCCACGAGCTCGGCAATGGTCTCGAGCGCCCCGCGCATGGGCGGAGTCTTCAGCGAGTCGGCCTCGCTGCCACCCAGGAACGACGTGTCGCCCCCGCTCTCGCCGTCCGAGATGATCACCCGGCCGATGTCGATCCCCAGCGCCCGCGGGGCGGCCGTGGCCCCGTGCATGGCCCTGGCCGCCGGCGGAGGGGTCCGCCCGGCCCAAGGGGCTCGTGAATGCTTGCGTCTCATGGCTAATTTCCTTCTTCTTCGTCTTCGAAGCCCAAGGTAGCCGCGCAGCCATCGGGCGGAATTCACATCTTCGGTTCGACTATAATTTCCTTGGATAGCTGCTACGCTCCCCCCCGTGCTCAAGCTCGAGTGGCTCGAGGGCTTCGCGGCATTCGCCGAGCACCTCAACTTCACCCACGCCGCACGCGCGCTGCACCTCAGCCAGCCCGCCCTGCACGCCCAGATCCGCCGCCTCTCCGAGGCGCTCGGCGTGCCGCTCTACGGCCGCGAGGGCCGACGCCTCCGCCTGACCGCCGAGGGCGAGGAAGTGCTTCGCTTCGCCCGCCAGACCCGCGAGCGCTCGGCCGCGTTCGTGCAGCGCCTACGCACGGGCCACAGCCAGCAGCCGTTGGTGCTCGCGGCAGGGGAGGGCGCGCTGCTCTATCTCCTGGGCGACGCCATCCGAGCCTTCGCCTCCCGCGGACCCGCCCCGCTGCGCCTGCTCACCCGCGACCGCGATGGCACGCTCGCGGCGCTGCGTCGCGGCGAGGCGCACGTGGGGGTGGCGGTGCTCGACCCCGTGCCCGACGATCTCCACGGCCGCATCCTGGCCGAGATCCCGCAGGCGCTGGTGATGCCGCGGGCCCACCCGCTCGCGCGCCGCCGCACGATCCCCGTGGCCGCGCTGGGCGAGCTCCCCCTGGTGCTCCCCCCCGAGGGCCGTCCGCAGCGCGAGGCCCTCGCCCGTGCGGTGGCCGAGGAAGGGGGCCGTCTGCACCCCGCGGTCGAGGCCACCGGCTGGGAGCTCGCCATCCATTTCGTCTCGCTGGGCCTCGGCCTCGCCGTCGTCAACGGGTGCTGCCGCCTCCCGCCGGGCCTCGTGGGTCGGGTGATCCCTGGCCTGCCGCGCGCTCGCTACCAGGCCCTGCACCGCCCCGACGCCGAGGGCCACGATGGCCTGGCTGCCTTGCTGCGAGCCCTCCACGAGCACCGCGAGGCCTGGCGAGCCCGCCGCAGCGTGGCCGCGGCCGACCCGAGCCCCGAAGTGGGCCGCTAGCACCGTGCCATCGAGCCGCCGTTTCGAGCCGCTCGGCTCGCCTCACGACTTCGAACCAGTCGTGATGGGCGGCGCTTGCCGTCGGCGTTACGATCGCGAGCAGTGTCGGCCGAGCCGTTGCCCACCTGGACGTTCGCGTTGGTCGTCGTGCGCCTGGGGCCTCGGTTCTTGCTGGTGCACGAGCGCAAGCACGGGGGCACGTGGTACCTGCCCGCGGGCGCGGTCGAGCCTGGCGAGACCCTGACCCAGGCGGCGATCCGGGAGACCCGAGAGGAGGCCGGAATCCCGATCGTGCTCGACGGCATCCTCCGCGTGGAGCACACGCCTCGCCCCGACGGCCGCGTACGCATGCGCGTGCTGTTTCATGCGCACCCCGCCGACGACACCCCCGCCAAGCGCGAGGCCGACGAGCACTCGGTCTGCGCCGAGTGGTTCATGCCCTCCGAATTGCCCTCGCTGCGCCTCCGCGGCGACGAGGTCCAGGACCTCATCGAGGACGTCGAGCGCGGCGCCCCCATCTACCCGCTCTCCCTCCTCGGCCACGAAGGCTGAAGTTCGGTACATTCCCGCCCGTGTCCACCGCGCCCTCCAAGAGCCTGGAGACCTTCCCCAACCCACGCCCCGGCCGCCGCTTCGAGGTGCGCTTCTCGTGCCCCGAGTTCACATGCCTGTGCCCACGCACCGGCCAGCCCGACTTCGCCACGATCCGCATCCGCTACACCCCCGGCCCGCGCTGCGTGGAGCTCAAGAGCCTCAAGCTCTACCTCTGGTCCTACCGCGACGAGGGCGCCTTCCACGAGGAAGTGACCAACCGAATCCTCGACGACCTCGTCGCCGCCCTCGACCCCCTCGAGCTGACGGTCGAGGGCGACTTCCTCGTCCGCGGCGGAATCCACACCGTGGTCGAGGCCCGCCACTCTGCCGAAGGAGCGCAGTCATGAGCGAGCCAAGACTCGCGGGAGGAGCCACCGTCGAGGGCACGCGCCGCGGCGCCGAGAGCTGGGGCGCCGGCGCGCGCACGCTCGGCCGCACCGGGCTGCTCGTGAGCCCCGTGGGCTTCGGCGGCTACCGAGTGCGCGACGACTCGCCGCTCCACCACCGCGCCCTGGCCGACGCCCTCCGCGGCGGCGTGAACCTCATCGACACCAGCACCAATTACGGCGACGGCCGCAGCGAGACGCTGGTGGGCATCGTCCTGCAAAACCTCGTGCAGCAGGGCGAGCTCCGCCGCGAGCACGTCGTGGTGGTGAGCAAGGCGGGCTACGTGCAGGGCCAGAACCTCGCGCGAGCCCGCGCCCGCAGCACGCCGTTCCCCGAGCTCGTGGATTTCGGCCCCGATCTCGCCCACTGCATCCACCCCGAATTCCTCCGCGCCCAGCTCGACGAGAGCCTGCAGCGGCTGGGGCTCGAGCGTCTCGACGTGCTCCTGCTCCACAACCCCGAGTACTTCCTCGAGCACGCCCACGCCCGCGGCGTCGATCCGGAGGCCGCGCGCGAGCAATTCCGCGGTCGCCTGCGCGCTGCGTTCACCTACCTCGAGGAAGAAGCCCATGCCGGCCGGATCGGCTGGTACGGCGTATCGTCCAACGGCTTCGTCGTCGGCACCGCAGAGCCCACGTTCACCTCGACCACCGACGTGGTGCTGGCCGCACGCGCCGCCGGCGGAGAGCAGCATCGCCTCGGCGTCTTGCAGCTCCCGATGAACCTGCTCGAGCTCGGGGCGCTGCTCGAGTCCCACCCCGCCGAGCACGGCAGCAAGAGCCCCTTGCAGGTGGCCGAGGCCCACGACCTCGGCGTGCTCGTCAACCGCCCGCTCAACGCGTGGGGCCGCATCGATGGCCGCGAGCAGCTGGTGCGCCTCGCCGAGCAGTCGGGCGAGCGGGCGACGGTCGCCGACGGCCTCCACGACGCGCTGGCGCGCGTGCGCAAGCTCGAGGCGCAGTGGGCCACGGGCCTCGGGGCCCGGCTCCGTACCGAGGAGGGCGGCGACGATGCGATCGATCTATTCCGCTGGGGCCAGGAGCTGACCCGCAGCGTGGCCCAGCTCGGCAGCCTCGAGCAGTGGCAGCGGCTGCGCCACGAGGTGGTGGCGCCGCACCTCGGCCGGACCAGCGCCACGCTGCTCGGCGCGCTCGAGGGCGAGGCGCGGCAGGAGTTCGCGGGCTGGTGGGAGGCCTACGGCACGGCGATGCACGGCGTGTTCACGGCGGTCGAGGAGCACCTCGGGCGCCGCCACCAGGCGCAGGCGGAGGCGCTGGCCGAGCGGCTCGATCCGTGCGTGCCCGCGCCGTGGCGCCCGCTGCCGCTGTCGCGCAAGGTGGTGCTGAGCCTGCTCTCGGCGCCGGTGTCCTGCGTGCTGGTGGGCATGCGCCAGCCCGGCTACGTGGCCGACATGCTGGCGCTGCGCGAGCACCCGGTGCGGCTCCTGTCCGCGGCGGCGGGGGCGGCCGATCTGCGCGCGATCGCCCGGGCCTTCACGCCGCTCATGGCAGGGTGAAACCTGGGACGATGATAGTTGTCCGGGGGGCGCCGGGGGTGTTTTGCCTCCGCCGGAATTCGCGCTAACGTCGCCGACCGCGTCGCTCGGAGGAAACCTTCCCCATGCTGCTGCCCAGCCTCTTCGCCCTCGCCCCGTATGCCCTGGTCGCCTTCGCCAACGATCCGGTGAGCTACGAGTTCTCGCCCCAGGCGGACGCCTCGGGCAAGGCCTTCCTCACCGTCACGTTCAACGAGCCCGCCGAGGGCGTCGAGATCGTCATCAAGGGCGACGACGGCACCAGCGTCAAGAAGAAGGTCGGCAACGCGGGTGCCGGCAAGGAGGTCAAGATCACCTGGACGCAGAAGTCGCCGACGGTCAAGTACGAGATGGAGCTGACCGGCGAGGCGGTCTCGGGCAACTTCACGTTCGAGATCATCAAGGCGGCCGCCCAGGGCAAGGTGGGCAAGCTCAAGTTCCTCTCGAGCCGCGAGGACATCGTCGACCGCCACCAGGCCAAGTACGAGACCTCGTTCGCGCTCTCGAGCTACGACTACAAGGTCATCGACAACGACGGTGACACGATCGCGAGCGACACGGTGACCGGGGGCGTGCCGGCGGGCGGGACGTTCACGGTGTCGTGGAAGAGCTCGGCCAGCGTGTTCATCGTGGACGTGCGCGGCGAGGACGAGCACGGTCGCTTCGTCGAGGATCGGCGGGTGCCGTACTCGGCCGAGATCCCGCACACCGAGGTGAACTTCGACAGCGGCAAGTTCGACCTCAAGCCCGGCGAGGTGCCCAAGATCGACGAGGCGCTCGCGGTGGCGTTCCACGAGCTCGACGCGATCGAACGCGTCAACGAGGCCGTCAGAGCCAACCTCACGCCGCAGCTCTACATCGTGGGCTACACCGACACGGTGGGCGACCCGGGCAAGAACCAGGCGCTGTCTCAGAACCGCGCCAAGGCGATCGCCAAGTACTTCTACGACCAGGGCTTCTGGGCCGAGATCTACTACTCGGGCATGGGCGAGCGAGGTCTGCGGGTGGAGACCGGCGACAGCGTCGACGAGGTCCGCAACCGTCGCGCGCTCTACCTCATCGAGCTCCAGAAGCCGGCCGCCGGCGGGGCGATCCCCGGGAGCTGGAAGCGCCTCGCCGGGGCCCGCACGCGCCCGGCGGGCTTCGAGCTGCCCGCCTTGCCCGCGCAGTGGGCCGACTACCGCACCAAGAAGAAGGGCGGCGGAGACGACGGCGGCAGTGAGGACGGCAGCGGCTCGGGCGGCGACGACGGGGTCCTCGGCGGTGACGAGGGCGGCGGCGACGGTGGCGGCGGCAACCTCGGAGGCGGCGACGACGGAGGTGGCTCGAACGCCGGGGGCGGCGGCGACGACGGCCCGCCCGCAGTGGAGGGCGAGCCCGGAGCGACCAAGAAGGGCTGCTCGGTCGGCGCGACCGGCTCCTCGGGAGCGATGGCGCTCGGGTGGCTCGTGCTCCTCGGGCTCGCGACCCGCCGGCGCCGCCTCGGCTAGGCCACAGCCACTGCCCGAGGCTCGGGCTCGGCGAGGTGGCGCGGGAAGCGTCGCACCGTCATCAGGTGGGCGACCGCGGCGGGCAGGTTGTTCGGCATCTTGGAGAAGTAGCGCATGGCCGAGGGCACGGTGCCGAACGTGCGCTCCTCGGTGGCAAAGTGCTTGATCACGTTCTCGCGGACTAGCCGCGCCGCGCTCGGGTCGCGGCGGTAGGCCTTCACGTGGTCGAGCAGGCGCGCGTGGTAGTCGGGCTCCTCGATGATCGCGAGGATCGATGCGGCGCGCGGGTGCTCGCCGCGCAGCACCGCCTCGACCTGGCGCTCCATCTCCGCCATGCCGTCCTCCCAGGTGTCGAGCAGCTGGAAGTCGTACTCGGGGTTGGCGTGCACCACCTGCATCACGTGGCCGATGATGTTGTCACGCGTGGAGTTGAAGCCGGTGGGGTCGATGACCGACGCGGGATCGTCGAGGAAGCGCAGCAGCTGGTGGAAGCGGAAGTCGAGGCCCTTCTCGGTGTAGTAGTCGGCGGCCGCTGGCACGATGAAGAAGCGAATCATGTCGAGCGCGCCCACGATTCGCTGGATGCGGCTCGGGATCGACTCGATGTGGCCGAGCGCCCGCAGCCGCTCGAGCCGGGCGCGCACCAGGTCCTCGCGGCCATAGTTGGCGACCGCGTCGACGAAGCACCGGAGCTTGTCGGCCATGACGGCGGGCCCGCCCATCGTCTGCCGGACGAGGTCCCACGGGCGGGCCTTGAGGCGGAGGGTCGTGGAGCCGTTCATCATGATCATGGCTATCGATCAGGATGCCGGACGATCATGGGGTGTGCAATCGGGTGCGCACTCGTTGTGCAGCAGAATGCACGGTCTTGGGGGTGCGGAAACGGCTCATGGCGGCAAAATAGCGCAATATGCGCAAATCCGGCCCTTGCTGGGCCGGTCGGTCTGGCCCCTTCAGGGGCCTAGCCTATTGCGGATGCTTGGCCAGCCAGCCGTTGATCCAGGTGGCGCTGCGCTCCCAGCCGTCGCGCATGTTCTTCTCGGCGGCCTTCTCGATCATGCCACCCACGCCGAAGATCTTCACCTCGACCCACATCTTGGACACGCGGGTGCAGCGGTCCTGCCCCAGGGGCTCGATGGTGACCTCGCCGCCGATGAGGATCTTCTCGGTGAGCACGTTGAGCACCATCTGGTAGCTCCACTGCTCCTTGGTCTCGTCGAACTTGCCGCGCTCGGTGTAGCCGAGCTTGGGGCCGAGGATCTTGGCCACGGCGGCGGGGATGTCGAGCTTGGGGGTGACCCGCATGTCCCGCTGGCGCAGCGTGCCGTCCTGTCGCACGGGGTCGATGTCGCACGAGAGGAACCCGAGGCCGTCCACGATGAGGCTGCGGGTCCAGTCGGGATCGAAGAACAGCGTCCAGTGGCGCGCAGGGGTGCAGTCGAGCGGGTGGCGGAGGGTGAACTCGATCACGGGCGCGACCCTAGCAGCCCATACCGCAGGGGTGAAGGGGCCGCCCCCGGCGGCTCAGGGGCACGCGACGGGGAATTCGAGCGGCAGCGCGTCCACGCTCTCGACGGTGGTCATCGCATGGGTCGAGCCCTCGAGCGACACCACGATCGGCGACATGACCTCGCCCGCGATGCGGCCGCAGTAGGGGCTGCCCAGGGGGACGACCTCGGCCTGGATCGAAGCCGTGATGTCGGAGCCGGTGATGGGGTTGGCCGCGCCCGGGATCAGCAAGACGCCGGCATCCCAGGAAAAGCTGCCATCGGCGGCCACGGGGATCCCGGCGTAGGAGTAGACGTCGCCGACCAGCGCGCGGGGCTCGGTGGTGCTGCCCTGATCGAGGCTGAGCCACTGCAGCTCGAGGTTGACGGTGCCCGCGCCGCCGCGCTCGAGCCACACGATGCCCTGGAAGGGCAGCCCGGGGCTGACGACGGTGTCGGCGGCGAGGAGGAGCGTCTCGGTCGGGCCGGGGTCGACGCCGCCGAAGTCGAGCTTGGTCTCGGTATCGCCGACCGAGCCGCTCTCGTCGGTGGGGACCGTGGTGGCGACGGTGGTCGTGACGGTGATCGTGACGCTGACGTTGGAGTCGTCGTCCGCGGCGGTGGTGCCGTCGCCGGTGGAGCCCGCCGAGCCCGAGCCGGCCATGGTCTCGAGCTCGATGGTATTGGACAGGCAAGCCCACTGGCAGACCAAGCCGAGCGGCAAGAGATAGCGGGCGGCGTGGCGCAGACGAGGGCAAGGCATGCCCGCAGGGTATCAAGGCGAGGGGGGATCGTCGTGGACGGGATCGCCGGCACAGCGTTCCACCCAGTCCGGATTCACGGAGTCCACGGCGAAGAGCCCGACGGTGAGCGGGGCGGGCGGGTCGACCTGCGTGTAGAACGGGTCGTCGAAGCGAGTAAGCAGCCGTAGCGCGAACACCGGCGAATAGAGCGGCACCCAGTGCGCAGGGATGGCCATGTGGGTGGGTCGTAGCGCCACGAAGTGGCAGAGCTTGGCGGTGCGATCGAAGTGCCGCGCGGCGGCGCGATGATCGTTGAGGCCGACGAGGTCGATCACGGTCATCGAGCGCGGGGCCCAGAAGCGCGGCGCGCCGGCGCCTTCCACTGCCACGCGGGCGTCGCGGGGGAGGTCGTCGGCGATCGCGTGGGCGACCGCGGTGTGGAGCTGGCGGGTGTCCTCTCGCTGGCCCTCGGCTTCTTGGTGGAGCGCGCGGACCTGCAGGCCGGCGACCACGGCGAGCGGCAGCACGAGCCCGAGCGCGAGCCACCGGCGCGTGCGCGGCAGCCCGAACGGCACGATCACGGCGAAGACCCCGGCGAACGGGACGAAGTAGCGGCTCTGGTAGAACGAGATCGCGGGGTCGAGCGCGCGGCCGAGCGCGATGGCCACCCAGGTGGCGAGCGTGGCGAGGAGCAGCGCGAGGAGCTCGGGGCGGCGCTGACGGAGGTCGCCCCGCAGCGCGAGGGCGAGGAGCACCACGCCGGTGAGCGAGACGAGCCACGGCTGCCACGGGAGCACCTGCTCGCCGATGTACGAGAGGCCTTCGAGGCCGCCGCCGTGGCCCTTGATGGTCTGCGCGTTGGGCCACCACTGGCCGGCGATCATCTGACAGTAGAGCATCCAGGCGCCGAGGGTGGCGCTGGCGCTGGCGCTGGCGACGAGCGGGGCTCGCAGCACGGCGCCGCGCTCGCCCGCACGCCAGCGCCACGGGACCAGCACGGCCGCGAGCGCGAGCACGAACCCGAGCGACTCGGCCCGGGCGAGCACCACGAGCACCCCGAGGGCCGCGGCTGCGACCACGTGGCCGCCGAGCATCGCCCAGGCCACCGCGAGCACGAGCGCGGCGGTGAGGCTCACCTCCATGCCGCTCACCGAGGCCTGCACGAGCGTGGGCGTGACGGCCGTGAGCACGCCGCCGAGGAGCGCCAGCGACAGCACCGGCAGCGGCGCGGCGAGGCTGGCGCGACGGCGCGCGAGATCGAGGCCGAGCTGCGCGGCGATGAACGCGGTGAGGGCGTGGAGCAGGATCCCGAGCAGCTGCACCGGGCGCACGGGGTCGCCGGCGATCGGCCACACGGCGAGCAGCAGCACCCACAGCGGGCTCGAGAACCCGAGCTCGTGATCGCCGGGGTTGTACGAGAGCCCGTCGCCGAGGCGCAGGCTCTTGGCGTAGGCGAGGTGGATCCAGGAGTCGTCGAGCGCGAAGTCGGCGGGGCCGGGCAGCATGAGCGCGCCGAGCACCGCGGCGGCGAGCGCTGCGACCCAGCGGGCCCAGCCTTCGTGGGCGGGTGTGGTGTCGGCGGCCACGCGGGCGTCGGCCTCGGCGGCGGGGGGTGCCGCGGGGGTCGGCTCGCGAGGGGGGCCGGTGTCGCTCATCGGTCGAAGCGCAGGTTGTTGGCGTCGGAGACGAGGTCGTCGTGCTCGTCGACGAGCTTGGTGATCTGCTCGGGCGTGCGGCGGCCCTTGCCGGGCTTGCCGACCACTGCCTCGGCCTCGGCGAGGAAGTCGTCGACCTCGGCCTCGAACGCGCTCATCCAGAACACCGCCTCGGCCGCTTCGCGGTTGGCCTCGTGGTGCGCACGAAAGTCGGTGGTGGCGGTGTGGAGCGCGGCGAGCTCCTGCGTGCAGTCGGGCTCGGCCTTGCCGCGCATGCGCTCGCCGGCGTTGCGGCTCGAGCCCACCTCACGGCCCGAGTGGCCGGTGACGGTCGCCGAGGGCCCGCCGACGCAGCGCACGAGCTCCTTGGCGTGCAGCGCCACGTTGCGGGCGTGCCACTCGATGCCCTTGCCCTTGCTCGTCTCGAGCTGGGAGAGGAGCGCGCGCTCGACCACGTCCATGCGCGCCTCGACGAAGGTGGCGAGCTCGTCGTCGGCCGTGGACCAGGCCTGCCAGGCCGCGAGGAACCCGGGGGCGAGCGCCTTGCCCTTGGCCCACGCGTCGGTCTCGTAGCCCTTCTGCTCGTAGTAGGCGTCGAGCTCGACGGTGGTGCCGGCGAACGCCTTGGCGTGCTCGAGCCAGGTGGCCATGGCCTGCTCGATCTCGGGCAGCGAGGGCGCCATGGTGGAGCCCTTGGTCACGGCCTCCTCGCAGGGGGTGAGCTCGGCGTCGATCTCGTAGAGGAACGGCCGCTTGCCCTTGGTGCGGGGGGTGCCGTCGGTGTCGACGTGCTCGTCGTAGCGCTGCCAGCTCTGGCGGATCCGCCGGCTGGCACGATCGCGGCACTCGACGTAGAGCGCGAGCTTGGCCGCGAGCAGCTCGTCGTCGGAGAGCACGGGGCCCTCGGGTGGCGCGGCGCCCTCGGGTGGTGCGATGTCCTCGGCGACCTCCTGGGCCTTCTCTTCGAGGACGGCGGTCAGGCGGTCGCAGCCCGCGAGCGCGAGCAGGGCGGCCCACCCGCCTACGGCCGGAATTGCCCGACGGCGGGCCCAGGCGGTCGCGTACGGCACGGTCCGCTAGTCTTGGCATACTCGCGGGGGGGCAGCAAGGCGCGGGGGCGCTCCTCGCGTCACACCCAGTGCGGATCTTCGGGCACGATGATCCGCAGGTGATGGAACAGGTTCTCGATGCGGTAGTGGCTGGTCGACTTCCACTCCTCGCCATCGATCTGCGCCGGCACGACCTCGAGCCCGTCGGGCTTCCACAGCCGGAGCTCGATGTGCTTGGCCTTGGGCACGTCGCGGCGCGACATCCCCATCACCTCGAGGTCGTCGCCGGTCAGCGGGTTGCGCTTGTGCCCGCCGATCGCCGCCGCCGCCCAGTCGGCGTGCCCGCGCAGCACCACGACCTCGAACTTCCCATCGTCGGGCTTGGCGCTCGCGTCGAAGATCCAGTCGCCCGCATACAGGATCGTGCCCTGCACCAGCAGATCCGTGACCCCGGTCAGCTCGCTGGTCTCGCCGTCGATCGTCAGCTCCACCGAGAAGCTGGTGCGCGAGACCAGCCCCGAGAGGAGGCTCCGCAGCGCGGCGCTCGTGTACACCAGCTTGTCGCGATAGACGCTCCGCACGAGCGGGATCCCCTCGACGAATTCCCGATCCCGATTGCGCGTGAACAAGATCCTCGCCGAGAGCCCCACGCCGCAGCTGTCGAACCACAGATCCGTGGCCACCGGCGAGCCGCCTTCATCGAGCGCCTCGATCCTGCCCACGTCGAGCCACTGCTCGACCCCGGCGGCGATCACCCCCACGTTCCGCGCCAGCGCCTTGACCCCGGCCACGATCCCGAACGATCGCCCCTGATCGTTCGCCGTCCCCATCGGCAGCATGCCGAGCGGTACGTCGACGCCGGCGCGCTCACGGGCGAGGATGATGCCCTTGGCGGCCTCTGCGAAGGTACCGTCGCCCCCCATGTAGATCACGCGGGCGACGTCCTCGCGCTCGAGCCGCTCGGCGAGCGCGCCCACGGTGGCGCCCGAGGGCAGGGTGGGGAAGAACTCGGGCTCGAGCCGGCTCTCGCCGAGCGCCTCCATGGCCGACTGGATGTAGCGCTTGGCCTTGCCGCTGCGGGCGGTGGGGTTGGCAACGAGCAATGAGCGACGGCCGGTCGCCACGTCGCGACGAGGGTATCACCGACCGACCGGGCTGGGCGGCAGCCGGCGGCGGGCGAATGGTGGTGCCGGCATCCGAGCACGGAGCGGCCGCCCAGGGCTGCCTTCGACCAAGGCCCGGCGTACGAGGTTTCTTCGGCCTCGCGTTGGAAACCTCCCGCGCCCGGCGGGTGCGCGTGAGGCGGAAGATCTGCTACCCATGGCCCATGATCGCTCTTCGGGCCAGGTCGGTGCTGAACACGTGGGCGGGTGCGGCTGCGCTCGTCCTGCTGTCGGGAGGGTTGCTGGCGGGGTGCAAGCACGACACTGCCACCACGCCGCCCAAGACGGACACGGCGGCGTTCGAGAACCCCGGTGGCATGTGGATGCCGAGCCAGCTCGGCGAGGGCGACCACAAGGCCAACCTCGAGAAGCTCGGGCTCGGGTTCTCGCCCGCGGCGCTGACCGATCCCACTCAGTTCCCGCTGGCGGCGGTGGTGAGCCTGGGCGGGTGCTCGGGGTCGTTCGTGTCGCCCGAGGGGCTGGTGGTCACCAACCACCACTGCGTGACGGGGGCGCTCCAGCACAATTCCACGCCGGACAAGCTCCTGCTCGAGCAGGGGTATCTGGCCAAGACCCGCGCCGAGGAGCTGCCGGCGGGGCGGCAGCGGATCTACGTGTCGACGGCGTTCACCGACGTCACCGAGGCGATGACCAAGGACATCGCCGCGCTGCCCGACGACTACGCGCGCGCGGCCGAGCTCGCCAAGCGGGCCAAGGGGCTCGAGGATGCGTGTGGGGCGGGCAAGCCGGCCACGCGCTGCAGCGTGGCGAGCTACTTCGAGGGCGCGCAGTACATCCAGATCGAGCAGCTCGAGATCCAGGACGTGCGGCTGGTGTACGCGCCGCACGCGGGCGTGGGGGTGTTCGGGGGCGAGATCGACAACTGGCGGTGGCCTCGGCACACCGGCGACTACTCGTTCCTTCGCGCGTACGTGGGGCCCGACGGCAAGCCGGCGCCGTACTCGGAGAAGAACGTGCCGTACCAGCCGCCGCACCACCTGAAGATCGCGAGCGCGCCGCTCCGCGATGGCGACTTCGCGTTGGTGGCCGGCTACCCGGGGCAGACGCACCGGCTGTCGACGGCGGGCGAGGTGCAGGAGGCGGTCGAGTGGTACTACCCGAACCGCATCACCCGCTACGAGCAGTACATCGCGCTCTACGAGCGACTCGGCCAGGCCGACCCCGAGCTCGCGATCAAGTCGGCGAGCCGCCTGCGGGGGCTCGCGAACTACTACACCAACTACAAGGGCATGCTCGAGGGCCTCGCCAAGGGCGGCCTGCTCGCCCAGAAGACCAAGCTCGAGACCGAGCTGCAGGCGTGGATCGACGCCGATCCGGCGCGCAAGGCCAAGTACGGCACCGTGCTGGCCGATCTGGCCGCGCTGCAGGAGGCGGGCAAGGCTCGCCGCGACTACGACGATGCGGTCGAGGAGATCATGCGCGCGAGCTCGCTGCTCGGGGTCGCGCTGGTGGTGCACGAGGTCGCGGTGGAGCGGGGCAAGCCCGAGGCGGAGCGCAAGCCCGGCTTCAGCGACGCCGAGCTCGCCGAGCTGCCGGCGCTCGCCAAGGGCATGATCGGCAGCTACGACCCGCAGCTGGAGAAGGCGCTGCTCAAGCTCTCGCTGACCCGCGCGGCGGCGCTGCCCGAGGGTGCGCGGCCGACCGAGCTGCTCGAGGCGCTGCTCGGCCCGGCCGCAAAGTCGCCGCTCGACGAGGCGGCGGTCGACAAGGCGATCGGCAAGCTCTACGCCAAGACCAAGCTCGGCGATCCCGCTGCGCTCGAGAAGCTGCTCGGGCAGCCGCTCAAGAAGCTCGAGGCCGCCAAGGAGCCGCTCTTGCAGGCGGCGGCGACCGTGGAGCTGGTGGTGGCCGACGTCGCGCGCCGCGAGCAGGAGCACGACGGTGCGATGGCCCGGCTGCGCCCGCTCTACGTGGCGGCGCTGCGCGAGTTCACCCCCACGCCGCTGGCACCCGACGCCAACGGCACGCTGCGCATCACCTACGGCACGGTGCGCGGGTACAAGCCCACGCCCGAGGCCGAGACGTACGTGCCGTTCACGACGGTCACGCAGATGGTGGCCAAGAACACCGGCGAGGCTCCGTTCGCCGCGCCGGCCGGGATCCTCGCGGCGGCGCAGTCCAAGCAATTCGGCCCCTATGCCGACGAGGTGCTCGGTGATCTGCCGGTGAACTTCCTCGCCGACCTCGACATCACCGGCGGCAACTCGGGCTCGGCCACGCTCAACGCCAAGGGCGAGCTCATCGGGCTTGCGTTCGACGGGAACTACGAGGCGCTCGCGAGCGATTGGTTGTTCCTTCCGGAGGTGACGCGCTCGATCCACGTCGATGTCCGCTACATCTTGTGGGTCATGGATGCGGTGGATGGGGCGGATCATCTGGTGACGGAGATGGGGGTGACGCCGAGCATCGATCTTGCGGCTGCGCCGGCGGCGGCTCCAGCTGGGACGACGCCGGCTCCGGCCGCAACGACGCCGGCTCCGGCCGCGACGACGCCGGCTCCGGCCGCGGCGACGCCGGCTCCGGCTGTTGCTGCGGCTCGATAGCCGGGGGCGACATCGACCAGCGGCCTTCCGCGCGCCGAAGGCCGCAATCGCGCGACCACAAGGGGAGCTCATGACCGGTAACGCCGACCCCCCCCTTGCGTTCAGTGGCCATGACCACACGAACGGCGCGAAGCCGAAACCCGAACATGAGGACCGATCCGTGCGTGATCGGCCATGCTCCGACGAGACGCCGCTTGGGTCTCACTGCGCTCGCGACGGGCAGTGTGCTCGTCACCGCCTTGATCGGCTGCGGAAACGAGCAAGAGCCGTCGGACGACCCCGCCCCCGACGAAGTCCGTGAGCTCATCGACGACGCGATTCCGGGCGGGATCGCGAGCCTGATGGTGCCGGCGACCGACGCGGAGATCCCTGTTCCGCCCACGCCTGCGGGCTATGCAGGCCGCTTCGATACCACCGAGGCGAAGCGATACCTGGGCAAGCTCATGTTCCATGACCCGGTTCGCACACAACGCGTCGACATCAACGCCGGGCAGCCGCTCGACTTCCCCGCGGCGACCGCGTTCGGCGGGACGATCGGCGTCACGGACTCGGACGCCGGCACGCCTCCCACCGATGTCTACGCGAGCACCACGAGCGCGGACGTCGACGCGGTGCGCATGCAGACCGTCGCGACCGGCAGCTGTGGCTCGTGCCACATTGGCGAGGCCGGAGGCAAGGCCGGCCAGCGCCTGAACTTCAACACCGGCGGCGAGGGCCGTGGCTACACGGACGCGGAGGGCAACTTCTTCCCTCGGCGGCGGCCCATGGCGTCGCTTACCAAGCTGCGCGAGGAGCCCCTGTTCGAGGGCGACGCGCTGGTGGACGCCCTGCCAACGCTGACCGACATCTTCATGTTCAACGGTGAGCGGGTGGTCTCGACGCCGGCGCTGTTCTATCAAAACCTCGGCGCGCCGGATCTGAGCATCCTTGCGTCGGGACGGCTCGACGAGCTCGACAGCGTCGGGCGCCTCTCGCCGTCGATGATCGGCTTCGCGTTCAACAATCGTCTCCTGTTCGGTGGCTTCGGCGGGGAGCCTTCGGCGACCCCTGGCGCGCTCCAGCCGGCGTCGATTCTCCTCGATCCGCCGTTCGAAGACCCTGCACAGGAGAACCTCACGTTCTTGCTGCTCGACGCGCACCGGATGCTGGGCAACCAAAACGAGGCGCTGCAGGCGATTCCAGCGTTCGTACAGGCGTTCCGCGATGCGTTCCCCGCCGAGGCGGAGGTCGCCGACCAGAGCGGCAACCTCGACGACCTCATCAACGATTTCAACGTGGCGCGTGCGACCGCCACGTTCCTGCGCACCACCGTCACGCGCGACACGCCCTACGACCGGTTCCTCGCGGGCGATGACGACGCGCTCACGCCCGCGCAGCTGCGGGGAGCGAAGCTGTTCTTCACCCCGGCGACCGAAGGCGGAGCCGGCTGTCTCGCGTGCCACAGCGGGCCGATGCTCAACAAGCAGCTGGACGATCCGGATCTCACGGGGATCGGGGCGTTCGTCGAGGAGAATTTCGCCAACGTGGGCATCGGCGACCACCCCGTGCAGGCCCTCAACGCGTTCGCGCGCGGTAACGCCACCGACTATCACGCGGAAGACACCGGGCGCGCGGAGATCACATTCAAGCCGGAGGACCGCTACAAGTTCCGGAGCCTCACGCTCCGCCAGCTCCACGACGCGCGGCAGTTCTTCCACAACGGCTCGTTCGACAGCGTCCGCGACGTGGTCGAGTACTTCAACGCAGGCATTCCCCAAGATGCGACAGCAGGCGCCGAGCCGACCCTCGATGTGCGGTTCACGAGCCCCCGTGGCGATGGGACGCAGGGCCTTGGCCTCACGCCGGAGCAGGTCGACGATCTCACCGACTTCCTCGAGAACGGGCTCTACGACCCGACGTTCGCCGCGTCCTTCCAGCCCACGGCGGACGACCTGAACTACTCCGCGATGCACCCGACGCTTGCGGCGGCGGGGGCGGTGGACGGCATGCTCCTGAGCGGCCTCGCGATCGACGACGACGACCCGCTCTCGCGCCGAGATCAGGGCCTCGAGTTCCTCGACGTGACCGAGCAGGCGGGCATGAGCGTGTCGACGATGGGGTCGACGGACACGTGGGTCATCACGAACACCAGCGCTTCGGTGATCGACACGCATCTGCTCGTGATCGTGACGGGCCTGGAATCGGGCGTGACCGTCGACGCACCCGAAGAGACCCGCAACCGGGCGCGTCCCGGGGGGAGCCCGTCGGGCGAGCCCGCCGGGCAGCCGGTCTACCGGGTGTTCTTGCCGCAGGGCGTGCTCGAGCCTGGCGCCTCGATCTCGGTGGACATCATCCGGAGCGGGGGCTCGAGCGACTCCTACGGCCTGAAGTTGCTGTCGGGACAAGGCGAGCCCTAGTCGGGGCCGCTCGAGCGCATGCCACCATGGAGGGTGCGCTCGAGCGGGCACTGTCACGCCGTCTCGAGCTCGTGGAGCCCGAGCTCGGCGATCGCCAGCTCGCGCATGCGGTACTTCTGGACCTTGCCGGTGACCGTCATCGGGAGCTCGTCCACGAGCTTCCAGTAGCGGGGGATCTTGAACGTGGCGATCCGCCCCTTGCAGAAGGCGGTCAGAGCCGCTGCATCGGGCCGTGCGCCGAGCTTGGGCTTGATCCATGCCATCACCTCCTCCACGTACTTCTCGGAGGGAACCCCGATCACCTGCGCGTCCTCGACCTCGGGGTGGGTGAGCAGGAGCTCCTCGATCTCGCGGGGGTAGATGTTCTCGCCGCCGCGGCAGATCATGTCCTTGATCCGCCCCGTGATCTTGACGTAGCCGTCGTCGTCGATGGTGGCGAGGTCGCCGGTGTGCATCCAGCCGGCCGCGTCGATCGCCTGGCGCGTGGCGGCGTCATCGTTCCAGTAGCCGAGCATCACGCTGTAGCCCCGCGTGCACAGCTCGCCGGTCACCCCGCGGGGGACCACCCGGCCCGTCTCCGGGTCGACGATGCAGACCTCCACGTGGGGGTGCACGGTGCCCACCGTGGACACCCGCCGGTCGAGGGGATCGTGGGTGCGTGACTGCGTGGACACGGGCGAGGTCTCCGTCATGCCGTAGCAGATGGTGATCTCCCGCATGTGCATGCGGGTCTCGACCTGCTTCATCACCTCCACGGGACAGGGGGAGCCGGCCATCACCCCCGTGCGGAGCGACGAGCAATCGTACGCGTCGAAGCGGGGGTGGTGGAGCTGCGCGATGAACATGGTGGGCACGCCGTAGAGCGACGTGCAGCGCTCGTCCTGCACCGCGCGCAGCGTGGCCTCGGGCTCGAACGCCTCGCCGGGCACCACCATGCACGCGCCGCTCGTGATGCACGCGAGGTTGCCGATGACCATGCCGAAGCAGTGGTAGAACGGCACGGGGATGCACACGCGATCCTCGGGGCCGTAGCCGAGGATGCGGGCGATGAAGTAGCCGTTGTTGAGGATGTTGTGGTGCGAGAGCGTCGCGCCCTTCGGGGCGCCGGTGGTCCCCGAGGTGTACTGGATGTTGATGGGGTCGTCGAAGCGCAGCTCCGCCTCGCGGGCGGAGAGCACCGCGTCGTCGACGGTGCGCTCGAGCAGGGTGTCCCACTGGTCGTCGAGCACGTAGACCTGCTCCACGCCCGGACACTCGAAGCGAATGCCGGCGAAGATCTCGGTGTAGCGGGTCTGGCGGAAGCCGGCCGCCATCAGCAGCATCCGCACCCCCGACTGGACCAGCGCATGGCGGAGCTCGACCGCGCGGTAGGCCGGGTTGACGTTGACGAGGATGGCTCCGATGCGCGCGGTGGCGAATTGGATGACGACCCATTCGAAGCGGTTGGGCGACCAGATCCCCACCCGGTCGCCGCGCTGGATTCCGGCGGCGAGGAGGGCCTTGGCCAGGCGCGTGGTGAGGTCCCACAGCTCGCGATAGGTGCAGCGAAACCCGCTCGCGGGCACGACCAGCGCCTCGCGGTCCGGCTGGCGCAGGGCGGTCTTGCGGAGGCTGTCTCCGATGGTCTCGCCGAGCAGCGGGATCTCGCAGGCACCGTGGACGTACGACGGCTCGGGCATCGCTCGGAGGTTATCAGCGGCACCGTGGTGCCGCGAAGCTCACGCCGTGCGATAGACCGACAGGATCTCCTGCGTGGAGCGTGGGGTGAGGATGTCGTCCACGCGCGCCCCGTGGCCCTCGGGGCTCGAGAGCCACTCGGTCCGGTTGCGCTCGAGTCGCTCGTCCAGCTGCGCGAGGGAGTCGTGGTTGACCGCCTTGCCGTGCTGCGGGTGGCGGAGCAGCACGAGCGATCGGTTGTGCTCGAGCACCTCGGTGATGGCGTCGATCCCCGCTTGCGAGATCCGGTTGTGCGAGAGATCGAGCGCCTGCAGCACATGGTTGTGGCGCAAGAGCTCGGCCAGGGCCCGCGCGCCCTGGTTGCCCACCGAGTTGCCGAGCTCGCCCACGGCGGCCGTGGCCCGGGTCCAGCCGAGATCCAAGAGGCGCAGCCGCGGGTGGTCGACCAGCGCCTCGGCCAGGGCCTCTGCCGCCGCCGGTCCCAGGCGATTGGACGCGAGCCCCAGGCGCACCAGCGTGCGGTTGTGGCGTAGCGCGTCGGCCAAGTGCCGGACGCCTGCGTCGCCGAGCCGGTTGCATGACACGAACAGTGACTCCAGGCGATCGACGTGGCGCAGCACCTGCGCGAGGGCTTCGGCGCTCGCTTCGGTGAGCCCGTTGGTCCCGAGGTAGAGGTGGCGCAGCCCCACGTTGTCGGCCAGTGCCTCGATCACCGCGATCGCGCCCTGGTCGAGCAGCCCCGTGTTGACGAGATCGAGGGTGTGGATCCACCGGTTGCGTCGCAGGAGCTCTGCCAACTTCGGTCCGCCGTCGGGGCCGAGCGGGTTGCGCTTGAGCCACAGGCTCTGCACGTGCGGGTTGTCGTAGAGCGCCTCGCACACGGGCAAGAGGCCCTCGGCGTCGATCTCGTTGCCCGCGATGTACCAAACGTCGATGTGCGAGTGACCCGAGCGGATGAAGTCGGCGATCGCGAGCGCCCCCATGTTGCCCACGATGTTGTTGCCGATCATCAGCCGGGTCACGTGGGGATTGTCGGCCAGGCCCTCGAGCACTGGCCCGATCCCCTCGGGGCCCACCACCTGCTTGCAGAGATCGAGGCGTCCGTCGGGCATGTGGGTGCCGCGCACGAAGCTCGTCTGGGTCTCCACCGGCTGCTTGTGCTCGAGGTGCTCGAGCAGCGGCACCAGCTCGTCGGCCGTGCAGGGCTTGACCGGCACCGGCCGCGGGCGCGTCACCTCTTCCGAGACCAGCGCGTCGTCGGGCACGGCCTGCCACACCAGCGCCGTTTGCCGCCGCTGGGCGCGGAGCGTGGGCACCGGCGCGTGGTCATGGTGATAGCGCTTGCTCAGCGCCGACACGAGCCGCGTGTAGGCCACGTAGCTGTCGGCCCGTTCCGGCTGCGGGAACATCTGCACCGCGATCTCGCCCGCGAGCCCACACACCCGCTGGGTGGCCGATTGCGTGCGCGGGGCTGCCACTCCGCAGTCGGACACGGGCGCGTCGCTGCCATGCTCGAAGGCCAGCCGCTCGGCGAACAGCTCTACTATCCTTGCCTGGAGCCGGGTGGTGATCTCCGACACCGGTGCGATCGCGGCGTAGATCGCGAGCCGCACCAGGAGCGCCCAGCCGCCCACGCGAGGGATCCACGGCACCCAGGCCTCGAACGCCGCCGGGGCGAGCTCGAGCGCCACGAGATAGAGCCGGTGGAATTCATCGCCCGGCATGGGCGCCAAGATGCCCTCGCTTCGGCCGTTGTCGTGGTCGCGCTGCAGCGCCCAGAGGATCACGTGCAGATCCTCGTGGATCGCCGTCGCTTCGGGCGCCTCGCGCAGCGCCTCGGTCACCCGCGCCCGTAGCTCGCCCTGCGCCGCACCGGCCTGTAGGTGCGCCCATAGCCGCTGCCCCACGGGGGTGAGGCCGATGGGTCGGTGGTGCATGCGCGCGTAGCGGATGCGCTCCTCGAGCGAGCACAGGACTGCGGGGCGAGCGTGCTGCAAGAGGAAGTCGCGGATCTCCGCCACCGGCCACAGGATCGGCACGAAGTGACCGCCGGGGTGCGAGACCACCCGCGGCGCCACGAAGCAGCGCGCGAGCGCCAGCGTGCGCTGGTTGTCGACGAGCACGTCCTTCTCACCGTAGACGTGGAGCGAGGGCACGTCGATCGAGCCCTCGGTCATGAGGGCGCGGTGCTCCTCGGCCCGCGAGGCGAACCCCGAGATGCAGATCGCGAGCCGCAGCGGCTGCTCGCCGCGGGCCTGCTCGGCCACGAACAGGGCGGCCGCGGCGGCGCCCTGGGAGAAGCCCAGCACGCCGTCGAATGGCCCCTGCTGCGCGCAGAGCTGCCGCAGGTACTCGCGTGACCGATCCCAGCCCGCGTAGGCGGTGTGATCCTCGCCCGAGTTCCACCAGCAGCGCTGGTGGCTCTGATCGCCGAGATCCTCGAGGTCGGGTCCGAAGTCCACGGCGAGCTCGGCCCGGATCGAGTCGGTGGCGCCATAGGGATGCGGTGCGTCGACGTAGACCAGCTCGGCCACCGACGAGAGCGCCTCCTCGAGGGCGCGGGTGCGCGAGCGCAGCCGCGCCGCCGACTGGCGGAACGAGTGCAGCACCAAGAGCCGCAGCGGCGCGACGTCGGCGTGCTCGACCGAGCGGGCGAAGCGGGGCTTGTCGGTCTGCGAGAGCCACGCCCGCTCCTGCGGCGTGCTCGTTCGCCCCAGCAGCTCGTTGCGGTGCGGGTAGCGGCCGAAGCGGACCAAGAGGTCGTGGTGCTGTCGCGCCGAGCGGCGCAGATCCTTGAAGAGCCGCCGCGCCCGGCGGGTCACGGGGCTGCGGCACAGCATGTCGAGGCCCGCGATGGCCCGCGCCACCTCGTCGGGATCCTCGGCGTGCTCGAGGCACATGTACACGAACGCCAGCTCCGGCGGCGACAGCCAGCCCTGGGCCGCGGGGGCCAGGGCTCGCTCCGCCACCGCGCGCGCGGCCTCGTCGGTGGCGAACATCCGCGCCTTGCCCCGGAACATGTGCCGCGGCAGCTGATCGAGCAGCAGCATCAGTGCCAGCGCCCCGCGGGGCGTGTCGGCCCACGACGTCAGCGCGCCCGCAGCCGCGGCCTCGTAGCGCTCACCGAAGCGCTCGCGGATCTCCTCGTCCTGCTCCGGCGTGGCCCGAAACCAAAGCTCGCTGGGCCCCCGGTAGCGCGGGTGCCAGGTGGAGCCCGGCGCTCCGAACCAATACGCCAGGATCTCCTCGTAGGGAGCATCCGCCGGCGCGAGCTCCTGCCCGAGCACCGCACACAGCTCGTCGAGCTCTGCATCGGAGGCGCCGCGATCCACCAGCGCCTGGATCCGAGCGGATGGCAGCGAAGGGGAGGGTGGTGTCGGTGGGTCTTGCATCTCGGACCTCGTCTCGGTGGGTGATCACACCCAGGCTGGCCTCCGCGTGCCATCGCGGAGGGCCAGCGCTCCGCGACGGATCAGACGACGCCGCTCGCGTCGCAGGCGCAAGCGCCCGACCATCGGGCGGGACGGCTCCCCCGAGGCTGCGGGTCGTTGCTGCATGCGGCGAACATATGGCCTTCTTGTCTAGCAAGGACACGCGCGCTGTCAAGCCATCGGCGCGAGGACTCGCTTGCCAATGCGCCTTTATCCCTTACGCTCCTACGCTGCCCGCGACTGCCAGGCCAGGAGAGCCGACCATGACCACGCCCACGCTCCACACGCTCCTGCCCACGCTGCACGGCGACGATGCGGCGGCCGTGCTTCCCACGTCCACGCCGACCACCGTGCTCGATACCGCCAGCGGGGTCGAGCTGCCGGGCCTCGGGGCGGGCGATAGCCGCTACCTGCCCGCGCTGCTCGATCCCGCGCTGGCCGATCATGCCCTCGAGCGGCTCGGGCAGCAGGGGGCCGAGGTCACCTATCAGCAGTGGTACGCGATGCCGCAGCGCAATCGTCCTCGCGCGGCCCTGCATCCGCTGCGTCGCGTCAAGCTGGCCATGGCCACTCCCGACCCCGACACCGGCTTCGTTCCCCACTACCGCTTCCCGGTCAATGATCAGCAGCGCCACGGGGTGCTCGTGCCCATGACCCCCACCGTGGAGCGCATCCAACATTACGTCGAAGCGGCGACCGGGGTCGCCTTCAATCACGCGGTGATCCTGCTCTACCGGGGTGCCGACGACTGCATCGGCTTTCACAAGGACAAGCTGCTCGACCTCGACCCGCAGGCTCCCATCGTCAGCGTGAGCCTGGGCGCGGCCCGGACCTACGTCTGGCGCGATGACATGTTCACGCCCACCGAGCAGCTCGAGCTGCGCCTTGGGCACGGGTCCATGCTCGTGCTCGGCCCTCGCACCAACGAGGCGCTCTACCACTCGGTGCGCAAGCCCACCTCCGAGGAGCTAGCGGCCGATGCGTCGCTCGCCGACATTCGCGTGTCGCTGACGTTCCGCAAGGTGGCCACCTTCGTCGACGCCGAGGGGCGCCTGCACGGCCAGGGTGCGGCCTACTCCGACCTCAACTGGCCGGCCGAGCTCCGTGGCGAGCACCGTCTCGATACCGACGTCGACCGGCCGATTTCATAGACAGTCGAGCGTGCTACGATCCCATCGTCGCTTGGAGCTCCGCACGATGCCCGATACCCATGTGCGACCCCCGAGCTCCACCGACCTCGCATACGGGTCCATCAACCTCGACGAGCGCGCTCGCTTCGTTCCCACACGGACGCTGCGCGACGCCTACGTGAGCTACGAGGGCTCGCGGGCGCCGTCGCAGCCCAACTTCGTCCGCTTCGAGACGCAGGGGCTCGAGCTCGGCATCGTGGCGAGCCAGGTTCCTGCGATCGCGCGGGGCGTGTCGTCGTTGCTCTCGTGCTCGCTCGAGGAGGCGAGGCACGACAAGGGCGGGCACCTGCCGAGTGCGGTGGTCGAGCGTGTGCAGCGCGAGATCATCTCGCCCCACGGTGTCGCCAACCTCTGGGGCGGGTTCGGTCACCGCTTCGTGCTGTCGCGCGCCGTCGATCGCGAGACCAGCGAGCTGCTCGCGACGATCCTGGTCGCGCGCCGCAAGGGCACGGTGTTCTTCTTCACCGGGCGCTACAACAACGTGCGGCACTCCACGATGGCGCACGACATCGACTTCGACCAGCCCGATGGCCACGATGGCGCGCATACGCATGATGGGCACAAGTGGTTCGATCGCTTCGCGTTCCCGCCCGTCGCCGACTTCAAGCCCACCGCCTACCACCACATCGCCAACTTCGTCGTCGCCAGGGCGCACCGCAGCGAGGGACTCTCGCGCTTCTTGCTCGATGCGATCCTGCACAAGTATGCCAAGGACCACATCGAGGCGCACGGCGGTGTCATCGAGCACTCGCAGTACCTCTTGTGCGGTCGTGGGTTCTGGCAGATCGGTGATCCGCCGTGGCTCTTGCGCATGGAGAAGCTCGGGTTCCAGCTGCGCTGGGGCGCGGAGAGCTTCTTCATCGAGCACGACTGGGCGCCGCTGCCCGAGCTCGTCGTCGGCGGGCGGCGGCTCTCGAACGTCGAGTACAACGGCTCGTTCGGGCTGCCGCAGCGCTATCGAGGCAGCGAGCCGCCGCGCGGGCCCCACCACCTGACCGAGCGCATTCCCGAGGTCGTGCGGCTCGCTCGTGACCCGCGGGCCAAGCTGCAGTACTTCCAGACCATGTTCGACTTCGTGTGATGACTGCGACCTACCAGCACAAGGCCCGCTCGATCGCGGCCCAGGTCGTGGCTCCCTTCACGGGCGAGGGGGCCTACCACGGGTCGACCAAGCCACGCGCTCGTGCGGCGGCACCTGCGACCGCCGCCGCGGAGGTCGTCCTGGAGATGCGCGCGACCACGCTCGAAGCGCTCGCGCCCGGCGAGGCGATCCCCGAGCTCGATGCGCTGTTTCCCAATCGCTGCGAGACGGTCGCGACGCTGCCGATCCCCAGCCAGGACGAGGTCCGCAGTGACGGCGTGACGTTCTGCTGGTGCCCGCTCGAGCAAGCCATCCCCGTCGCCGGCCCGCTGACGAGGCAGGTGCTCGTGGCGATGCGCGAGCACCTCGGGGGCCACAAGCGCTACGTCTACATCGACTCGAAGATCCAGTACTTCGAGCCCGGCGACGTCCCCGTGGACAGCCAGCACTGGCACGTGGATGGTAGCATCAGCGTGCGCGGCCCCGAGGTCGAGCGACTGGCCCGAGCTGCGGCCCCCGGGGCAATCCACGGGGTGCTGCACGACATGAAGGCTCGCCTCTGTGGCCCGGCGGTTCCACCCCGGTACCTTAGTTACCAGTCCTCGACCCACTGTGCGACGGCGTTCGTCGCGGAGCCGGTGCGGCTCAGGCTACCAGCGCTCATCCCCAACTTCGACGAGCTCGATCGCGAGGTCCGTGCGCTCGATCCGGCCGTCATCGCGCAGCCTGCCGCCGCAATCGTCTGCTTCGACGGGCTGTCGCTGCACCGCGCCGTCGCGGCGAGCGAGGCCGGCTGGCGGCTGTGGATCCGCTGCGTCGAGACCGATCGCCAGGTCCACCTCGATGCCGACATCATCGAGTGCTACGGGACGGTCTTTCGAGGTGGGGTCCGCGGGGGCGCTGGCGCGGGCGCTCACACCGGTGCGTAGGCGTGGGGCCCTCGCAGACCGCGGTCGGCCAGCCACCGTCGTGCCGCCTCGATGTGGAGCGGGAACGCGAACACGTCCTCGAGCCCGAGGGGGCCGAAGATCACGCCGCGCTCCATGGTCTCCTCGGTCGCCACGAACGCGGGCAAGCGCGTGGCCTCCACGGTGGGGGCGGTCGAGAACAGCAGGATCCGGTTGGGCCGCGGCTCGGTGGAGCAATACCAAGCGCTCTCGAGCGTGGCCGGGTCGAGCACGATGCCGGTCTCCTCGCGGACCTCGCGGGCGCCGGCCTCCTGCCAGGTCTCGTGGGCCTCGGCAAAGCCCCCGGCGAGCGCGAGCTTGCCCACGGCCGGCGCGACGCCACGGCGTATGACGAGCAGCCCTTCTCCCATCGCCTCGGTGCGCACGGGGACGAGCACCACGGCGACGGGAATGGGATTGTCCCAGATCATATCGCCGCACTGGCGGCAGCGACGGGGATAGCTCTGCGGATCATCGTAGGCCAGCCCGCAGGCATGACAGTGCGCATGACGAGGCATGGATGGAGCTCTAGCCGATCGCGTCCATGATCTCCATCGCGAGCTCGCAGTACGGATTGAGCTCGAGCGCGCGATCGAGGGCCTCGCGGGCCTGCGGGATGTCGCCCTGGGCGCGGTGGATCGCGCCGCGGTAGGCGTGCACGAGGTCGAGGCTCGGGTCCATCTGCTGGGCGTAGTCGAGCAGCTCGAACGCGTGGATGGCGGTCTGCTCGTCGAGGCCCGAGGCCTGGAAGCGGGCGTAGGCCAGCATGGCGTGGAGCTCCGCCACGTCGAAGCCGCCCTCGTAGGCCGCCTCGAGCAGCGCGACCGCGTCGTCCCAGCGCCCCTCGGCGACGGCGGTCTGGCCCTCGTTGAAGCGCAGCGCGGACATCATGTCCTCGGGCTCGCCGTCGTCGTCGCCGGCGCCCGGGAGCGGAGCCGGGGCGACGGGGGCATGGGCGGCCGGCTCGTCGCCCCCGAGGTCGATGTCGTCGAGGTCCTCGAGGTCGAGCAGGTCGTCGGGTGCAGCCGCCGGCGCGCTCGAGACGGGACGGGGCTGGGTCTTTGCGATCGGCTTGGGCAGCGGCTGCGGCTCGTCCGACTCGTCGAGCCCGAGGTCGCCGTCGAGGTCGCCGTCGAGCTCCGAGAGCTCGAGGTCGTCGACCTCCTCGAGCAGCGCCTCGTCGTCGAGCGGCTCCTCTTCGTAGCCCTCGTCGAACGCATCGGCCGCGAGATCCGGCGCGGGGGTGGCGAGCGCGAGCGGTCGCCGGGGCGCCGCGTCGCCCGGGGGCTCGGTGCGCGTCGGAACGGACCCCAGGAGATCGGCGGCCACGGCCTCGACGTTCTCGTCGAGCATCAAGAGGTCGTCGTCGGGCGCGAGGTCGAACAGCTCCTCTTCGGGCTGCACGGGGGACCCGGCCGCGGGCTGGATGACCGCGGGCTGGATGACGGGTGGCGCAATCACGGGCGGCTGGATCACCGGCGGCTGCGGCCCGGGCGGCTGGACCACGGGCGGCTGGATCACGGGCGGCTGGATCGCCGGCAGCGGCTGCATCACCGCGGTCGGCGGGAACGTGGACCCGGTGGAGGGCAGCGTGCCGCCGGAGCTGGCGAACGGCCCCGTCGGCGGGACGACCGTGGACGCGGACGGTGCGGGAATGTTCGGCGTGGTCGGTATCGTGCCGCCCGAGCCGGCGAACAGCCCCGGCATGGGCTCGAGCAGGTCGGGCGGGATCGACGACGGCGGCGCGCCCACGAGCGAGTCCATCATCGGCGGGGCGATGGGCTCGGGCTCGCTGGCCCCGCTCTCGTCGTCGGTGGGCGTGGGCATGGTGCTCGAGGCCGCGATGGGCAGCGGCACGGCCGAGCTCGGGCCATCGACGGCGGTGAGCGGCTCGGCTTCGAAGTCGAGCGCGATTTCGTCGTCGCTGGCCAGCAGATCGTCGAGCGCCGCGTCGTCCTCGGCCGCCTGCGCCGCGAACGGATCGGACGCGGTGGGCGGGCCGTCGAGCAACGGCGGCGGCGCGCCGAGGTCGGGCTCGGCGTCGTGATCCTCGGGCAGCTCGAGGTCGTCGTCGTCGAACGTCTCCTCGATGCTGGCGGGCTCGGCCGCGACGAGGTCCTCGGACAGCTCGGGCATCCGCATCACCGCGCTCACGCGCACGACGCCCGAGTCCTCGCCCACGCCTTCGAAGCCCTCCTCGTGGTCGCCGAGCAGGTCGGGCGACTGCGGCAGCTCGCCGGGCAGCGGCGTGTCCTCGTACTCGGTGATGTGCGCCTGGGCCTCGAAGGCGGGCCGCAGCTCGTCGTCGGTGCCGCCCACGGGCGCGATGTCGGGCAGCGCAGGCCGCTCGCGGCGGGGCATGGCGGTGTCGACGAGCTTGATGAGCCCGGCGAGGAGCACCCCGCACACCAGCGCCCGCGGCGAGGGCACGCCGGGCGACGAGGGGCTCTCGATCACCTCGCGGAGGATGCGGCTGCCGTCGAGGCACGCGAGGAAGTGCCGCTCTTCGGGCAACAGCACCAGCTCCGCGGTCGACGTGGCGTCGTCGAGCAGCACGGGGTACTTGCCGAACAACGGATCGAGCGCCTCGCTGGCGCGCTCCTCGGAGTACTGGTCTTGAATGGCCTCGACGATCACACCCTCGGCGCTGGCCTTGAGCGTGATGCCGAATTGCAGCTCGGGCGCCTCGGCCTTGAACTGGTAGCGACCCTCTTCCCACGAGAAGATCTCGAACAGCTTGGCGCGGAGCTGGGCCTCGAGCCCGTAGCGGAGGTTGCCCTCGGAGAGGATGCCCATCTCCACCAAGAGCTCGCCTTGCTTCTTGCCGGTGCGGCGGATCGCCTCGAGCGTCTGCTCGCACTGCTCCTGGGTGATGAGGCCCTCCTGCGCGAGGATCTGGCCCAGGCACTCGGACAGCACGTTGGAGCGCACGAACACCGGCTGACCCTTGGCGAAGAACACGACCTTCTTGGTCTGTCCCGACAAGAGGTAGAGGCTGCCGTCGAGCCTGCGGCGGGCCACCTCGCGAATGAGCCGCGGGAACGGCACCTTGCGCAGGGAGCCTTTGGGAGGGAAGCCAACGGAGGGCTCGTTCGATACCTGGGCCGTCGCCATGTCGCGCGCTGGGAAGGGGGACTCTACCCCAACCGGCCGCTCGCGCGGGGACCCGCGCGACGTGACGGCCCGAAGGGGTGCCCGACAGGGGTCGTGGCGGCCATGGTCGCGGTGCTTGCGCGCATGGGCGGTCGTTCTTGCTTGGCGGGGTGGCCCCGAGGGCGGGATCGGACGAGCGCTGCCCGACCCGTGGGAGCCCAAGTGGCCCTCACGACCCCTCGCCATGGGCGCACGGGGTCATGGGGGCAAGAAGCGATCGAACGCCGCCCGCACGCGTCCGCGCGAGCGATGGAACCGCTCGAGCAGCGTGGCGCGGCTGGGCAGCCCCATGCGGCGGGCGAGCGTGTCGAGCCGCGGCGAGCTCTCCGAGAAGCGATCGGGGTCGTCGCCGCGCCGCCCCGGGCTCATGCGCAGGCGGTTGAGCAGGAGCCGCTGGAACCGGTAGTCGCGGCACAGCGCATCGGCGTCCTCGGCGGGCAGGCACCCGGCATCCCGCAGGCCTTCGAGCGCGTCGACGATCCCGAGCGCTCGCGCGCCGGGGTGCTGCGGGCCGTGCAGGAGCTGCAGCGCGGCGACCAAGAGCTCGAGCTCGAGGCAGCCGCCGCGGCCGGTCTTGGCGTTGTACCAGCCGGTCTTGGGGCTCTCGCGCGCGAGCTCCTCCTCGATGCGCTGCTCGAGCCGGCGGGTCTCGGTGATCACCTCGGCGGGCGTGGGGCGGCCCTCGGCGTCGGGAAGCTCCCAGCCGAGCGTGCGGGCCACGGTGGCCCGTACGGCGGCGCCGAGCGGACCCGGCTGTGCAGCAGCCATGCGGGACGGCTGCGCAGCAGCCATGCGTGCACCGGGCGAGCTCGGGGCGCCGGAGCGGTCCGCCGGCGTGCCATCGCGCTCGGCGTGCTCGAGCACGGGCGCCACGAGCCCCGGCTCGCCCACGCGCACCTCGGCCACCGGTCGCAGCCGGAGCAGCGCCAGGCGCTCCCACACGGCCACGCGGCGTGCGTGGTACTGGCCAAAGCCGGCGAGCGAGGTGACGAGCAGGCCCTGGCGGCCCGAGGGGCGCAGGCGCATGTCCACCTCGTAGAGCCGAAGGCCGAGGCTGCGGCTCTCGAGGCGGCTCATCAGGCGCTGCGCGACGCGGGTGGCGGCGGTCATCGTCTCGTGGGCGGTCTCGGGGCGGACGGGCTCGAACACGAACATGAGGTCGAGGTCCGAGCCGTAGTCCATGGCCTGCATGCCGTGCTTGCCGAGCGCGAGCACGGCGAGATCGAACGGCGCGCCGGTGCCGGCCTCGGCCGCGAGATCGCGCAGGAGCATGCGCAGCACGAGGTCGGCCACGTCGGACAGCGCGCGGCCGACCGCGAGTGGATCGGGGCGGCGGCCGAGGTCGTGCAGGCCCACGCGCACGAGCTGCTCGTGCTTGAAGTGCAGGAGCGTGGCATCGAGCCCGCGCGGATCGAGCTCCTGCCGCCGGAGATCGCGGGCCAGCGTGGGCAGGCCCGGCAGCGTGGGCTCGGCCGCGCGCTCGAGCAGGCCGAGCGTGCGGTCGGGCGGGGTGGCGGTCCGCACCCTGGCGTCGCCCGACGGCGCCGCGGAGCCGCTGCCGGCCGCGGGGGTGGTGCGGCCCGGCGAGAACCCGATGAGCCCGCGCGAGAGCGGCTCGCTCGCCCCGAGCAGCTCGCCGGTCAGGCGCAGCATGTCGAGGCCCACCGGGCTCGGCTCCGCGAACGCGCGCCACAGGCCATAGTGGGCCGGGCGTGACGCGGTGAGCTCCACGAGCCGGCCGATCGCCGCGGCTGGATCGGCACTGTCGAGGCATGCGCGCAGGAGGTTCTCCGCTCCGCGACGGGCGGGCCCCAGCGCCACGAACGGGCCGTCGGGGCGGGTACGGAGGTGCTCGAGCAGCGCCTCGGTCTCGCTCGGGTCGTGCACGCCGAGCCGCTGCAGCGCGCTCTGACGGGCCTTGCGCGGGGCGCCTTCGTCGAGCAGCACGGCCACGTCGCGGGCCCGGGGATCATCGGGCGGATCGTCGCCGGCGATCGTTCGTGCGATCGCCTGCGCGCGCGCGCGGTGCCAGGCCATCGCGTCGTCGAAGCCCGCCGCGGTGTCGCCGAAGTCCTCGGGCGGCGTGAGCGGACGGAGGGTGGACGCGGGAGCGTCGAGGCCCACGAGGTACAGCGGGTGCTGCAGCCGCCGGACCAGGCGCTCGCGGCCGCTGCCGGCAGCGGGCACCCGGTGGGTCTGCTGGCCCTCGGAGAGCTGCAGGCGGTGCTCCACGCGGCGCAGCCAGCGATAGCCGCGTGCGAGCTCGCGGTGCTCGCGATCGCTCACGAGGCCGGCGGCGAGCAGCCCGTCGAGCGAGGGCAGGGTGCCGGGGCCGCGCACGCCGGGGTTGCGACCGCCGTGCAGGAGCTGCAGCGCCTGCACGGTGAACTCGATCTCGCGGATGCCCCCGGCGTCGAGCTTGAGATCCACGCCGTCGGCCTCACCCACGCGGGTGGCCTCGCGCCTCGCCCGGCGCATCATGTCGGCGATCTCGCCGAAGATCTCGGGCCCCACCGAGCGGCGGTACACGAACGGGGTGAGCCGGCGCAGCAGCACCGCGCCGAGATCCAGGCGACCGGCGAGCGGCCGCGCGCGCAGCCACACCTGGCGCTCCCACGGCCGGCCGTGGCGCTCGTAGTAGGCCTCGGTGGCCGAGACCGAGGTGGACAGCGGCCCGCGGCTGCCGAACGGCCGCAGCCGGAGATCCACGCGGAACAGCGGGCGCCAGCGGCCCTGGCCCTCGAGGTGGCGCACGAGTCGGCGCAGGCGCTCGTGCAGCTCGGACACCGTGCCGCGCGGGGAGCCGTCCGCCCGCTGCTCTCCGACCGCATCGTCGTGCACGAACACGAGGTCGATGTCGCTCAGGAAATTGAGCTCATCGCCGCCGAGCTTGCCCATGCCGAACACCACGACCTGGTCCGCGATCCCGAGCTGCTCGAGCAACACCTGCAGGCACGCGGAGGCGAGCGAGCAGAGGTCGCGGCCGACCTCCTCGAGCGGCGCGCCCTCGACCTCCCGTGCGCACAGGCGCAGGTACTCGTGGGTGCGCACGCGACCGAGCGCGTCGTCGAGCGGCTCGCGAGCGACCGCGGCGCGGAGGGCCTCGAGCGCCGGAGTCGGCGGGATCGTGGGATCGAGGACGGCGAGCCCGGCGGGATCGAGCGCGAGCAGGCGCGGGGCGTAGCTGCCCTCGTGCAAGAGGCGAGAGAAGCGGGTCGGCCAGGGCGTCTGCAGGAGCGCGGCCGGCAGGCCCTCGGCCCGCACGAACGCGTCGTCGGGCTCGGGGCCGAGCACGAGGGCCACGAGCGCGGACCGCCACGCGGCCGGGGCTCCGGCGACGACGGCGGGACGCTCGTCGGCGGAGGCCTTGCGCAGGCGAGCGAGCCAGGCGCTCTCCAGTGGCTCCGGGGCCTGGGCGGCGGCCATCACCGGGGATGGTGGCACGGTGGCCATCACCGGGGGATGGTGGCATGGCGGCCCGGGGCAAGCCACTCTTGGCGGCCCCTACGAGCGCGTCGCCCGGCGGCGCTGCGGGGCCTTCGCTCGCAGGGGCGTGGACCGCTACGGGCACGCCGGGCGATGATGGCCGCGCATGAGCGAAAAGTGGGACCGACGCTTCATCGCGCTGGCCCGGCACATCGCCGGGTGGAGCAAGGATCCGTCGACGCAGGTGGGCTGCGTGGTGGTGGGGCCGGACCGGGAGATCCGCAGCACCGGGTTCAACGGGTTCCCGCGCGGGATCGAGGACAGCCTCGCGCGGCTCGCCGATCGCGGCAAGAAGTACCCGCTCATCTGCCACGCCGAGGAGAACGCGATCATGCACGCGGCGCGGATCGGTGTGTCGCTCAAGGGCTGCAGCGCGTACGTGACGTGGCCGCCGTGTACGAGATGCGCGCGCTCGCTGATCCAGGCCGGGGTGCAGACGGTGCACTACCCGGCGGGAGTCGAGATCCCCGAGCGCTGGGTCGAGGACTTCGACATCAGCACGGAGATGTTCCGCGAGGCGCGGGTGGAGGTGAGGCCGGTGGCGATGGCGGAGTAGCCTAGTCGGGCTCGCGCTCGGCATCCCACTCGGGGTCGTCGCCCGGGCCGTGATCGGGCTCGGGCTCGGGCACGGGCAGCGGCTCCGGTCCCGGATCCGTCGCCGAGATCTTGGCGTACTCGGTGACCATGCCCTCGCTCTCGGCGCGCTCGATCTGGGGATCGATCTCTCCGGCATCGCCGAGCGGCTGCGGTGCTTGGTGTGGCCCGTCGTCCCAGGGCTCGCCGCCTTGCTCGGCGTCGGCCTCCATCTGCTCGGATCGTCGCGCGCGCTCGGCCCGGCGCTCGGCGATGGCGTCGGCTCCGTCGTCGTTGGCGCTGTCCTCGTTGGCGTCGATGTCTTCGCAGCGCTGGTTGCCCTCTGCCCACGGCACGTCGAGCACGTGGCCGCCGGTCTCGGCGCTCGAGCACATCGGTTTCGATCTGGCGGTTCCTCGACTCATGTCTCTCTGTCTATGCAGGTCCCGTTCCGGGTCAAATGCCATCGGCTCTCCGCGAGCACGTCGATGGATTCCCATGATCCGGGCGAGCGCCGGGCGAGCGCCGGGCGAGCGCCGGCGCCCACCCGCGCGCGGAGGCACGCTACCGAAACGGCGCCGCCGGTGGATGGAGCGCAGCCTGACGGTGCCGCTCGACCCCGGCCACCAGCGCCTGGAGCTGCCCGCGGATCCGCTGCAGTGTGGCCATGCGATAGTGACACTCCCAGCCCAGGCTCTCGGAGAACGTGGGTAGCGAGCCGATGAGCTCGGCGACGGTGTCGCGCAGCCGTTCGTGCTCGACGACGGTGCGCGCGTCGATGCTGGCGGCCCGGTCGCCGAGCCAGTCGTGGACGGCTCCGATTGCGGTCAGCATCGCGGTCTCGAAGCGGTCGCGCAGGTGCCCGGCGACGAGCCACGTCATCGGATCGAGATCTTCGAGGTGCCAGCGCGCACCGATGAACGCGAGGTAGGTGTGGGCGTGGTGGGTCGCGACGGCGAGGCACGTGGCCGGGTGATCGCTCGAGTCGGCGGCGCACGCCGACTCGTCCTCGGCGAGCAGCGGCGTGCGCGACGTCGGCAGGGCGAGGCGCTCGCCCGGGTCCCCGAGCCCCCAGCTGGGCGTCGCCGTGATCCATACCCCGAGCGGAACCGACAGCCACAACAGGAACAACGCAAAGCTCATGGTCACCTCGACGTCCCGCGTCCTGGTGAGCTGCATTGCACGACTCGGGCCAAGCCTGGCGAGCCGCGCGAGCTTCGTGAGCCTCGCCTGCTTGCGAGGCCCACTCGGTGATGCATGCCGCTCGTCAGGGCACGCCGTCGAGGAACGCGGCTGCGACGGCGGCGGGGCTCCGTCCATCCTGGTCCACGCGACGGTTGAGCTCGCGCATGGTGGTGGCGTCGATGCGGCCCGCAAGCCCGGATAGCGCCTCGATCACCGCGGGTCGCTCGCGCTGCAGGCGGGCGCTGGCGAGGATCACCGCGTCGTACGGTGGGATCGCCCCGCGGTCGTCAGCGAGCGCGACGAGGTCGAGCGCGGCGATCCGGCCGTCGGTGGAGAAGCCCGCGATCACGTCGACCTCGCCGGCCGCGACCGCGTCGTACATGAGCGACGGGTCCATGCTGCGCTGCTCGGCGAAGCGCAGCCCGTAGGTGGCGGTGAGCGTGGCCCACTCCGGGCGCTGGAACAGCTCGTAGTCGCTGCCGAGCCGCAGCGAGGGCGCGTGCGGGCCGAGCTCGCTGGTGCTGTGCACCGCCAGCCGCTCGGCATGCTCGCGGCGCATCAGCAGCACGTAGGTGTTCTCGAAGCCCAGCGCGCCCACGACGTACACCCCGCGCGGCTCGAGCTCGCGCGCGACCTCGGCGAGCAGCGTGGCACGATCCGGTCGCGGCTCCGCAGCGCCGGCGGGCGACGGCTCGCCGTGGCCGAGCACGGTGGACCACAGCGTGCCCGAGTAGTCGACGTAGGCATCGATCTCCCCGCGCTCGAGCGCGTCGAAGGCCACGGTGGAGCCGAGCGACTCGAGCGTGGTCGTGCGCAGGCCGGTCTTGCGCTCGACCTGCCCGGCGAGCACGTGCGCGAGCACGTAGCTCTCGGAGAAGGTCTTGGCGCCGATGACGAGCTCGGGCTCGTCGTCGGCCACGAGCTCCCCGATCGCCGGTGCGGCGCCGAGCGCTCCCAGGCCCAAGAGCCCGCCCAGGCCCACCGCGACGAGGCCTCGGCGGCGGTGCTCGAGCCCGAGCGCGAGCACGCGGATGAGGCCGTCGAGCCCGAGCGCGAGCACGGCCGACGCGACGCAGCCCACCAGCACGGCCGCGTAGTTGCGGGTCTGCAGCCCGCCGAAGATGTAGCTGCCGAGGCTGACCGCGCCCACCGGGGTGGCCAGCGTCGCGGTGCCCACGGTCAGGGTGGCGGCGGTGCGGATCCCCGCGATCATCACCGGCATGGCCAGCGGCAGCTCGACCCGCCACAGCGATTGCCGCGAGGTCATGCCCACGCCGCGCGCGGCCTCGAGCACCGCGGGCTCGAGCCCGCGAAGGCCCGTGACGGTGTTGCGCAGGATCGGCAGCAGGCTGTAGACGAACAGGCCCAGGAGCGCCGGCAAGGTCCCGATCCCGTGCAGGCCCAGGGCTGCGAGCACGGGCACCATGAAGGCCAGGAGCGCGAGGCTCGGCACCGTCTGGAGCACGCTCGCGACCGCGATCACCGGGCCTTCGATGCGGCGCACTCGAGTGGCGAGGATCCCGAGCGGCACCGCCACGGCCACGCCCAGCGTCAGCGCGGCGAACGAGAGCCCGAGGTGGGCCGCGACCGTCTGGGGCAGGCGGGCGTAGAGCTCGGTCATGGCGACCCCCGCTCGAGCACGGCGGCCACGAGCTCGGCCTGCCGGCGCGGCGCGGAGAACAGCTCCTGCACGGCCGGGTCCGCGGGCGCGTCGTGGAGCTGCCGCGCCGTGCCGATCTGCACGAGCCGCCCGTCCTTCATCACCCCGATTCGATCGCCGAGCCGCATGGCCTCGCTCATGTCGTGGGTGACGAACACGACAGTGAGGCCGAGCGTGCGGCGGATCCGATCGAAGGACGCCTGCAGGCGCTCGCGGGTGAGCGGATCGAGCGCGCCGAACGGCTCGTCCATGAGCAGCACCGGGGGCTCGGCCGCGAGGGCGCGAGCCACCGCCACGCGCTGGGCCTGGCCGCCCGAGAGCGCGTCGGGGCGGCGATCCGCGATCACGCCGGGGTCGAGCTCGACCAGCTCGAGCAGCGACCGCACGCGGGCGCGCACGCGGGCCTCGTCCCAGCCGAGCAGCCGCGGCGTGATGCCGACGTTCTCGGCCACCGTCATGTGCGGGAACAGGCCCAGGCGCTGGAACACGTAGCCGATCCGGCGCCGCAGCTCGTGGGCGGGCACGCTCGCCACGTCTTGCCCTGCGACGAGCACCTGCCCGGCGCTCGCCTCGACGAGGCGGTTGACGAGCTTGCAGGTGGTGGTCTTGCCCGAGCCGGAGCCGCCGATCAGCACCAGCGCCTCGCCCTCGGCCACGTGCAGCGAGACGCGATCGACCGCGACGTGCTCGCCGTAGCGTCGGGTGGCATCGACGAGCCGAATCATGGCGAGTCGAATGATGGTCGAGCTCGATGGCGCGTGTCGTGCGCAGGATCATGGATCGACGCCGGCGGCGCCACGTTGCATTGGGGGCCAGCGGGGAGCGTCGCTGCGCGGTGAGGGCGCGCCGCTTGCCATGGCCTCACCGCGGTACAGACCGCCGAAGTGTCGATCGCGGATCCACCATCGGCTCCTCCCGCCAACCCTCGCGCGCTGCTCCACCGACTGGGCGGCTTCGCGGGCCGGTATCGCCTCGCGCTGGTGATCGCCTTGCTGCTCGTGGTGGCCGCCAGCATCGTGTTCGGGCGCGGCGTGGTCGGCCACCTCGCGAGCGGCGGCTTTGCGGTGGATGGTGGTGAGACGAGCGCGGCCGCGGAGCAGCTCGACGCCAACTTCGGCGTGCGTGCGCCCGACTACGTGGTCGCCTATCGGCATCCCGAGTGGACCGTGGACGACCCTGCGTTCCAGGCCGAGCTCGGCGCGGTGGTGGGCCGGCTGCAGGCGATGCCGGAGGTGGACTCGGTGCAGGCACCGCTCGTCCCCGGCACGCCGCTGCGCTCCGCCGACGGACGCGTGGCGCTGTTGGTGCTGTCGCTCGACCGCGACGGCGAGGAGCAGGTGATCAGCCACCACGCCGCGATCACGGCGGCGCTCCGCGACACGTCGCTGCAGTCCGAGATCGGCGGCAACCTGGCCGCGCATGCCACCGCGCAGGACGTCTCGCGCCACGACCTCGTGCGCGCCGAGCTCATCGCGCTGCCGCTGGTGTTCGGGCTGCTCTTGTGGCTGTTTCGCTCGGTCGTGGCGGCCATCGTGCCGCTCGTGATCGGCTTCGCATCGATCGAGGTCGCGATGCTGATGCTGCGCGGGCTGGTGCTCGTGACCGACGTCTCGCTGTTCGCGATGAACGTGGTGACGTTCCTCGGGCTCGGGCTCGCGGTCGACTACTCGCTGTTCATGGTGCTCCGCTTCCGCGAGGAGCTCGAGCGCACCGGCGACGTGGACGAGAGCCTGCGCCGCGCCACGGCGACCGCGGGCCGCACCGTGCTGATCTCGGGCATCGCCGTGGCGGCGAGCCTCTTGGGCCTGCTGTGGTTTCGGATCCCCGTGCTGCGCAGCATCGCCATCGGTGGCACGTTCATCACGCTGGTGACGGTGGTGGTGACGCTGGTGTTCCTGCCGGCGATCCTCGCGGTGCTGGGGCGCCGCATCGACGCGGGTCGCATCGGGCGGCGGCCTCGCGAGCCGCAGGCGAGCGCCGGCGGTCCCAAACCCGACGACGCCCGCAACCGCTGGCACGATCTCGCGCTCGCCGTGATGCGCCGCCCGCTGCTCGTGGCGCTCGGCGTGACCGCGATCCTGCTGGTGGTGGCGCTGCCCATGCGGCGCCTCGTGGTCGAGCCCGGCGACGCTCGCCTGTACCCGGCGTGGACCGAGGTACGGCGCGTCGCGGACCTCGTCGAGGACGGCCAGGCGTTTCGGCCCGGCGAGCTCGAGCCCGTCGAGGTGGTCGTGGAGCTCGACTCGCCGATCGACGACGATCCGGCGGGCTCGCTCGCGGCCACGCTCGGCACCTTGCCCGACGTGGCGCGGGTCGACCTCGTGCGCGCGCCCGACGGCCGCCATGCCTACCTGCGCGTGGTGCATGGCCTGCCCCCCACGGGCGAGGCGGCGCGCCAGCTCGTGGAGGGGGTGCGCTCCGCCACGCTGGCCCACCAGGCCCTGCACGAGCCGGATGCAGGCCGCGCGAGCGCGTGGGTCGGGGGCCGTGCGGCCGAGACCGCGGAGATCCACGCCGAGATCGCCCGCGCCGCCCCGCGGGCGCTGGCCACCATCGCCGCTGTCACGTTCGTGGTGCTGTTCTTGGCGTTCGGCTCGCTGGTGCTGCCGATCAAGGCGCTCTTGCTCAACGCGCTCTCGGTCTGCGTGGCCTATGGCGCGCTGGTGTGGATCTTCCAGGACGGCCGCCTCGAGGGCGTGCTCGGCTACGAGTCCCCCGGCGCGCTCGAGCCCTCCGTGCTCGCGGTGACGTTCGCGGTGACGTTCGGGCTCTCGATGGACTACGAGATGTTCCTCCTCAGTCGCATCCGCGAGGAGCACATGGCCACGGGCGACCACACCCGCAGCGTGGCGGTGGGCCTGGGCCGCACGGGTCGCCTCATCACCGGCGCCGCGGCGGTGCTGGTGGCGGTGGTGGTGGGCTTCGTCGCGGGTCAGATGGTGTTCATCAAGGAGCTCGGCGTGGGCCTGGGCGTGGCGGTGCTGGTGGACGCCACCGTGGTGCGAGCGCTGCTCGTGCCTGCGTTCATGGCGATCCTCGGCCGTCACAACTGGTGGGCCCCGGCGGTGGTGGCCCGCTGGTGGACCCGCGCGGGCGTGGGGCACTGACCCTACCGTCCCACGATCGGGCTCAAATGCCCGATGGTCGGCTCGGATCGCCTCAGGCGGACGGCAGCGCTTCGAGCCAGGCGAGCAGCTCGGCCACCTCGTCGGGATCGCGTACGGCGAAGTCGGCCAGCGAGGCGGAGGTCGAGCTGCCCACGTGGATCCCGGCGCCCATGCCGGAGAGGGCCGCGAACGCATCCTCGTCGGTCTCGTCGTCGCCGATGTGGATCGGGAACGTGCTGCGGGGGTCGAGGCCCATTGCCTCGAGCATCCAGCGCAGCGCACGACCCTTGTCCCAGTCGACGTCGGGCTGGAGCTCGATCACCTGCTTGCCCGCGCGCCGGCGCAGCCGGGTGCTGTCTGCGAGCACGGCGTCGATGGTCCGCTCGATCTCCAGCATGGCGTGGGGGTCGGCGACATTGCGGTGGTGTACGGCGAGCGAGAACCGCTTGCGCTCGAACCGCACGCCGGGCACGCTGCCGATCCGCTCGAGCAGGCGGGCATGCGCGCGCTCGACCTCGGGGAGCGCCTGCGCGGCCTCGAGCGGCACGCGCTGCAGGCCGCGACCGCCGATCTCGAGGCCGTGCGAGCCGGCATAGAGGACATCGGACACGCCCACCCGCGCCTCGACGTCGGCGCGGTCGCGGCCGCTGAGGATCGCCACCGGCCAGCGCTCGGCGAGCGCCTCGAGGGTGGCGCGCACGCGGGGCGAGAGCACGGCCCGCTGGGGATCGTCGGCGATGGGGGCGAGCGTGCCGTCGTCGTCGAGGAACACGGCGATCGAGCGGTTGCCCCGCCACGCGGCGAGGGCATGCCGGCTGGCGAGCGCCGAGGGGAGCCGGCGGGGGAACCGGAGCGCGAACGCATGGCGGGTGACCTGATGGGCGCCGGCGTCGACGAGCAGGCGGCCGGCGCCGTGGCGATCGATCCCGGCCACGAGGCCCACGCCGGCCCGACGCGCGGCGGCCACGGTCGCCGGCCTCGAGCACAGCGCCACCGTGTCGCGGGGCAGCACGCCCATGCGCGCCACGGCGGCACCGATGAGCTCGGCCTCGTCGCGTAGGCCCAGCTCGTCTGCGGAGCCACGGTCGAGGACCACGTCGATCTCGTCGCGCAGGCCCACGGCTCGCAGCACGCGATGGCCGTCGGGGCCCTGGCCGATCGCGGCGCAGGGAAGGTCTCCGCGTCGCCAGCGACGGAGCGCGGCGACGGTGTCCTGGCAGGTCACCACGGCGTCGCCTCTCGCCTTGGACCCGCGCAGGCGCGTGGCGGGGGCCACCGGCCGCGTGAGCACGCCATCGAGCTCGAGCACGATCGCCGCGAACGGGCGCCCGTGAGGACGGCCCGAGCGACGGACTCGCGGCATGGGCTCCACCAGCGCTCGGTCGAGCGCCGCTCCGAGGACTGGTGCGCTCATGGCTGGGCCTCCATGGCCGGCGTTGGGAGAATTCGATCTAGCGCCAAACGCGCAAGCCCATGCACGACGACGAGAGCGTTTTGCACTCGGCCCACCCTGAACCGCGCTGGGCGGTCGGCAACCCCGGCTCGCCGGTTTTCAGCAATTCCCTACTTCACTCTCACCCTCGTGCTCGGCCCAATTGGACCAATTGGGGCCGGGCAAGTCGCAGCGGTAGGAACCCACACACGAACGGCATCCGACTCTGCGGCTCGGGCGGATCTCGATCCCAGCCGAGCTCGGCGAAATCCCGAGGGATTCGAGCTCCGGGCGTGGCGCCGACTCGATCGGGCTGGTCGCATGGGCGTGTGGCTCGACCGCCCACCCGAGCGCTGGCGTCACGATGCCATGGCCTCTGCCACGGTAGGCGGCCGCAGTCATGGGTGCGCACGGGCTGGCACGCCCCCTGCTTACAGCCCTCGTATGCCCGAGCTCTCGCTCCTGCACCAACCGTCGGCGTCGATGGATGCGCCGGTCTTCCGAACGATCTCTGCGAGGTTGCCCTACGGGCTCGAGCCGAGCGTGCTCGACCGACCGCAGCTGGCGGTGGTCAAGGAGCGACCGGCGGCGGTCGACGTGCGCGCGACCAGCCGCGCCCCACGCTGGTCGATGCTCGCGCTGCAGGCCGAGCTGGAGCTGCAGCGGCGCCGGGGCCTCCCTCCGCGGGACGAGCTGGGGCTCACCCGGCGGGTGCTCGCGCCGCTCGCCGTGGGAGCCGCGACGGTGGTGGGGCTGGTGACGCTCGGGGGCCTCTGGGTGGCGCTCGGGATCGTGGCCGCGGTGGCGCTCGTGTTCGCGATCGTGACGCGGCTGGACGTGACCCGGCGCTGGTGCGAGCACCAGCGCCTGCTCCAGCTCGACCACGATGCGCTGCGGTTGCGCGCCCGGCTGGTGTCCAAGCTGCACCGCGACCACCGCGACGAGCTCGAGTGCCTGGTGGCGCTGGTCGAGAACGTGCGCGAGCACGAGACGCTGCGCTTCGGCCCCCGGCGGGCTTCGTCGACCCTGGTCGCGGGGCTCGACGCGCTGCTCCTGTCCTACGTGGAGCGGGCGATCGAGGTGCGCGGGGTGGTGGCCGGGTTCACGGTGACGCTGGACGACGAGCCCAAGCTGCTCGACCCGGGGCCGGCTGCGGAGCTCGACGACCGCGCGGCCGAGCCGGAGCGGCGTCGTGCGCAGCAGATCGTGCACCTGCGCCGACGTGCGCGCGAGATGTGCCGCCGGCGGATCGAGCGAATGGAGCGCGAGCTCGCGTGCATCGGGCAGATCGTGCGCCTCGTGCACGAGCAGGCGCTCGCGTCGTGCCTGACCCACGACGAGCTCTCCGGCCTGTTCGCCGACGTGCTCGACGAGGCCGAGCACACGCGACAGGCCCGCGAAGAGGTCGAAGCCACGCTCTCGGAGCGGGCGATGCGGGCGAGCTGATCCTGGCCGCGGCCGCCATGTCCGTCGGCTGATCGCGACTTGGCAACTCTGCGCCGTCGATTGAGGTGCCGAGGGGCGACACTGGCGAGTCCCTTGCCTGCCACCCTCGTTGCCCCGCACACTGGCCTCGTGCTCCGCCCGCAAGCCGTCTTGCTGCTCGCGATCCTCCCCCTCGCCTGCGTCGGCTCCGTCGTCGACATCCCGCCCGGTCAGGTCGGCGCCCCGTGCCGAACCTCCGAGCCCCTCTGCGACACTGGCCTCGCCTGCTCGGAAGCGGAGCTCTGCTACGACTCCGCGGCTCCCTGCTCGGCCTACGGCTGTGGCGAGGGCATGTGTCGCGTGGTCGACGACCTGCCGTTCTGCGAGTGCCCGGTGGGGTCGATCCACGCGGTGGGCTCCGAGCCCTGCCGCGAGGCGAGCGCTTCGGTCGCGCCCATCCCGGGCCGGGTGGGCGGGCTGTGCCTGGCGCCCGACGGCCACTGCGAGGACGAGCGGCTCGAGTGCAACCGCGCCGGCAACTACTGCTACCAGCCCGACGACCCTTGCGTGGGCTTCGCGTGCGGCGGGTCCGATCGCGGCCGCTGCGAGCCGCAGGATGGCCAGCCAGCGTGCCTGTGCTTCGACGGCTTCGAGAACGAGAGCTTCGCGCTCTACTGCTGCCCCGTCGAGGGCGGCAGCGATCCCGCTTGCGTGTGAGCACCGTGGTCGGGAGCAGGTCCGCGATGACCTGCGCCGCTTCACATGCGGGCCAGCGCTGCCACCAGCCCGCCGCCGGGGACTTCGTCTCTCGGGACCACGTGGACCTCGGCGCCGCGGCCCAGCGCGTACGCGACCGCGAGGTCCACCAGCTCCTCGTCGCCCGCCTGCCGTGAGGCATGGATCGCGACGCGGCCGTGGGCGTCGAAGTTGCCCCATGCGTGCTGGTCGAGCGCGGCGACGAGCAGCGCGAGCTGCCCGGCGCGCGCCAGGCGGAGCACGGTGGGCAGATCGAGACAGGCACCTCCGGTGCCGAACGACGCAGCGATGCTTCGCTGGGCCGCTACGGTGTCGAGGCGATCGCCCCGTACGAGCGGCACCAGCGGGCTCACGCGGTAGCGGCCCGAGATCCACGCCCGCGTGCGCACGGAGTGCGGCAGCCACAGGAGCCGCGCCTCCGCCTCCGACGCCAACAGCCCCAGGCTCCCGCCCGCGGGCGTGGCCACCGGCGTGGCGGAGAGCGCACGAGCGGGCGCGATGATCGCCTCGGCGACCTCGCGGGCCACCCCGCGCTGCGCGAGCTCGACCTCCGCGTTGCGCACGAGCTGCGCGAGCGGTATCCGGCGCATGGCTCCGTCGCTGCCGGGCGTGGCCGCGGACCAGTAGATCGAGACCCGTGGTGCTCCGCACGCGCCTGCGAGCGCCACCAGCTCGGCGCGCTCGAGCTGCGACGGCGCGAGCGTCGGGTAGGGCCCGACGTGGCGGCCCCAGCGGTCGTGGGTAGGGTTCTCGGTGGGGATCGTCGGCCGCGGATCGCGGCGCTGCAATCCTCGCCACTCGGGCGCGTGCTCGGTGCTCACCTCCACGGTCTGCCCCCGAGGGGGTGCGCCGCAACCCGGTCGGTTCGGTAGCGAGCTCGCCGTCAGCTCCGCAGGGGGCTACAGCGAGCCAGGATCGACTCCAGACGTCCGGTATCGGCCGGCTTGGTGAGGTGCTCGTCGAAGCCCGCGTTGCGGGCGGCCTCGATGTCGGCGTGCGTACCGTAGCCGGTGACCGCGATCAGCGTCACCGAGTCGAGCGCCCGGTTGCCGCGGATCCGGCGGGCCACGTCGTAGCCGCTCATGGTGGGCAGCCCGATGTCGACGAGCGCCGCATGGGGCCGCACCCGCTCGATGGCGTCCACGCCGGCCAGCCCATCCTCGGCTTCCACCACGTCGTGCCCGCGGGTCGTGAGCACGAGCCGCATCATCTCGCGCGCGTCGGGCTGATCTTCGATGAGCACGATGCGGCACGGCGAGACCCTGATCGGCGCGGGCTCGACCGGCAGGACCCGCTGCGCGAGCGGCAGTCGCACCAACAGCTCGCTGCCCAGGCCCGCGCCCTCGCTCGTGGCCTCCACGCTGCCGCCGTGCAGCTCCACGATGTGCCGCACGAGCGTGAGACCCACCCCGAGGCCTCCGCGCGGACGGTCGAGCGCCTGCTCCGACTGGACGAACGGCTCGAAGATCCGTGGCAGCAGCTCGGGGGAGATCCCGGAGCCGTGGTCGCGTAGCGACAAGGCCACGTGGTCCGCGTCGCGGCGCACGACGAGCTCGATAGAGCTGCCCGGATCGGAGTGGCGCACGGCGTTGGACAGCAGGTTCACCACCACCTGCTGCAGCCGCGCCGGGTCGCCTTGCATCGGCAGGGGCTCGGCCGGTAGCTCGCGCACGAGCTCCAGCGAGCGCTCGGCGAGCATCGGCGCGAGCGCTTCGATCCCGCTCTGGATCGCGTCGCACAGATCGCACGAGCACTGGCGGAGCTCCAGCTTGCCGCTCTCGACCCGCGCCATGTCGAGCAGATCGTCGAGCAGCCGCGCCATGTGCCGGGTCTGGCGCTCGACCACGCGGCGCGCCGTCGTGGCGTGGCTCGTGGGATCGTCCTGCTCGTGCGCAGCCTCGAGCTGCAGCAGCATGGTCGCGTGCAGCACGGCCGCGAGCGGGTTGCGCAGCTCGTGCGACAGCATCGCCAGGAACTGCTCGCGCTGACGGGTGGCCAGGCGCAGCTCCTCCCGCGCCGCATGGAGCTCCGCCTCGAGGTCTCGCCGCTCGCGCTCGGTGGCCCGCAGCGCCTCGTGGGCAGACTCCAGCGCTTCACGTGCATCCGCGAGCTCCGCGCTGCTGGCTGGGTTCGAGTCGTTGGACATGAGCTCTGGCGCTCTGGTCGTCGGGCAGCAACGGGCGCAGCCACGGGCAGCTGGGCTCGCGGGCGGCGGTGGCGGCAGCGCCGCGGCTTGGATGCCTCTCGCCGTCGTTCGAGCCCGTGCTGGGGTCGTCTCGGAGGGGTCCTAGCAACCCGGGTCTGCGCCGCAACCCGAACCGGCCACGCCGACCAGCGCGCCGGCGAGCGTTCACCCGGCTATTGAAGCGTGTTCGGAACGCCTCGCTCGATGACCGGAGCCGTGCTCGGTGCTTCGTGGATTGCGGGAGGGGCGCGCGATGGTAGCTTCGCAATCGTGACCATGTCGGATCCGCCGCTCACTCCGATCTCGACGATCATGGCTCGTCGGTTGGCGCACGCCATACGCTCGACGCTGGCTGGCGCCCATGGGGCGCTCGCCGAGATCGGCCAGTCGCCGAGCGTGGAGACCAATCCCTCGCTGGCCCAGTACGTGGCGATAGCGCGTCGCTCGATGTCCCAGCTCGTGGACCTGGCCGATCACCTGGGGTGGGCCGGTCGGGTGGAGCGCGTCACCGAGGAGTCGTTGCAGGTGGTGGAGTGGCCCGCCATGATCCGCCGCTGCGTCGAGGCGCGCTGCGTCGAGCGGGTGACACGTGGGCGCAAGCCGGTGGACGTGATCATTGCCGACGAGGTGGGCGAGGGGAAGGCGCGCGTCGACGCCAGCGAGCGAGCGCTGGCCGAGCTGCTCGACAACGCGGTCCGCTTTGCCCGGACCCGGATTCGAGTCACGGCCGACGTGGACGGCCAGGAGCTACGGATCCGGGTGATCGACGACGGACCCGGGCTGCCCGATGGGGGCGTCGATCCATTCGCACCACCGCAGAAGGCCGAGGGGTCACGCGTGGGCGTCGGGCTGTGGCTGGTCGAGCGCCTCGCTGCCGCGCTGCACGGCAGCGTCGCCGTCGAGCGCACTGACGAGAAGGGCACCGTGATGTGCCTGCGGCTGCCGCTGCAGGGCCCAGCGTGACGCGGAGCGGGGGACCCACGCGGCCGCCCCACGTCAGCAGCCGGGTCGAGCGAGCACCACCGTGACGTTGTCCGAGCCGCCGCGCTCGTTGGCGAGCTCGATGAGCTCGGTCACCGTTCGGTCGAGGGGGCGCTCCACGGCCAGGTGCTGCCCGAGCTCCTCGTCGGGCAGGTGCCGGGTCAGGCCGTCGGTACAGAGCAGCAGCTGGTCACCCGCTCGCAGGCGGGTGCGGTAGAGGTCGACGCTCAGCTCGTCGGTGCTGCCCCCGACCGCGTTGAGCAGCATGTGAGCGTAGGGCGAGCGGTCGAGCCGTCCGGGCGCGAGCTGGCCCTCGTCGTAGAGCCGCTGCGCGAGCGTGTGATCCGTCGTCAGGCGCTCGAGCTCTCCGTCGCGCGCCAGGTAGCACCGCGAGTCGCCCACGTGCGCCACCACCAGATCGGGCCACGTGACGCACGCCATGGTGAAGGTCGTGGCCAGGCGCGGGTCGAGCCCGCGATGCAGCGCGAACCGCCGCATACGGGCCTGCGTACGCTGCAGCGCGTCGTGCAGCCACGCATCGAGCCGCTCGCGATCCTGCTCGGCCGCGGTCAGCACCCACGGCACCACCGTCTGCACGTAGCACGCCATGGCATCGACCGCGAGCGCGCTGGCGATCTCGCCGCCGGGGCGCCCACCCACGCCGTCGGCCACCACGAGCAGCAGCCCCGGCGGCGTATCGGGCGTTGCATCGGTCGCTCGATCGAGCGTTGCGACGAGGTAGCTGTCCTCGTTGGACGGCCGCATGCGGCCGCAATCGGAGCGCCCAAACGCCCAGCGCGCGCTCGGAGACACGAGCTCGTGTCGCGCGGGCGCGCTCGTCCACGGCGGACGCGAGATCGGCTGCATGCGGCCCGTGGGGCCGAGGACGTTGGGATCGGTATTGGCGGCCCTGGCGTGGTCGGGCGTGGGTGCCATGTGAAAGGCTTGGGATCGGCTCATGCGTCCGCTCGCTCCGAGATCCGGCCTAGGGCACCCCAGGCGGCTGTCCAATGCCGAAACGACTCGCGGGGTCGTCGCCGTGTCGCATTTCGCTCGTGGCCCATGGCTTGCACGCTCGAGCAGGGATCGTCGCTCCGTGCGCTCATCGAGCCGCCTCCCGCTGGCCGTCGTCGCCGGTCTCGATCGTCGGCTGTGAGCCGCCATCGTCCGTGGCCTCCGGTACGCCCGTGGGTGCGGCCTTGGCCACCTCTTCCTCGAGCACCGAGTTGAGCTCGGCGCCCAGCAGCACCACGAACGACGAGAGGTAGAGCCAGAGCAGGAACACCGCCACCGCGCCCACCGAGCCGTAGATCTTGTCGTAGTCGCCGAAGCTCGTGACGTAGAGCGAGAACAGGCCCGAGGCGGCGAGCAACCCCAGGGTGGCGAGCAGCGAGCCCGGGGTGAGCCAGCGCCAGCGGGGGGACTCGCGGTCGGGCGCCAGGTAGTAGGTCGCCGCGGTCGCCAGCAGCACGAGCACCAGCAGCACCGGCCAGCGGGCCCAGCGGAGCCAGCGGCTCGCGTCGATGTCGAGGCCGGCGAGCCCGAGCACCGCGGGCACGCCGGCGACCAGCGCAATGACGAGCGCCACGAACACGATGCTGCCCACGGTGAGCCCGAGCCCGACGAGGTAGAGCTTCACGATCCCGCGATGCTCCTGTCGATCGTAGGCCACGTTGATCGCCTCGATCACGCCGCGGGTGCCCTTGCTGGCGCTCCACAGCGCCAGCACGAGCGCCAGCACGGCGCTCCACGAGAGCGAGCCGGTGGCCGCGGCGGTGAGGCGCTGGAGCTGCTCCTCGAGCAGGTCGAGCACCGCGGGCGGCACCACGCCTTGTAGCTGCTCGATCTGCTGCGACACCTCGGCGGGATCGAACACCAGGCCGTAGGCGGCGATGAACGCCGCGAGCGCCGGGAACAGCGCGAGGAACCCGAAGAACGCGACTCCGCCGGCGACGAGCGAGACGTGGTCCTCGTCCATCTCCGTCCAGACCCGCCGCAGCGCCGTGAGCCAGCCGCGCCGGTCGAGGGCCCAGGGAGATGTGTGCGTCGATCGTTGGATGGGGATGCCCACTCCGCGGATCTAGTGCGAGGGAAGGGCCGCGCAAAGAGCCGAGCCCCATCGTGCCGCGCCTCGCTGGTCGCGGCGGCTTGCCACGCGCTGTGGGTGGCGTAGCCCGAAATCAGCATGGAACGTACCGTATTCGCGATATTCCACGACGAAAACGCCGCGAAGGCGGCCATGGATGCCCTCGTCCACGAGGGCGTGCCTCCGGAGGTCATCGACCTGCACCTGCAGCGCGGAGGGCTTGCGGTGTGGGACCTGACCCAGCCGGAGACGGCGAGCCGCCGCTATGTGCAGCTGGGGGTACCCCTGGTGATCATGGTCGGCGGTACGGTCGGGGCGATCATCGCCGGCTGGACGGGCGCGCTGATGGGCGTGCTGGTCGGCGCCGTGTTCGGCCTCATCGCCGCGGCGCTCTCGGGCAGCATCGAGCCGCGCAAGGAGCTCGCCGCGCTCACCCCCCAGGTCGACGACGGGCGTACGATGCTCGTCGTCGACGTCACCAGTCGCGAGGCCGCGCTCGACTACGAGGCGGTGCTGCTTCGGCGCGGCGCCGTGCGGGTGGGCTCGTCGTGAGCCGCCCGTGCTCGCGCCTGTCGTTCGAGCTCGGCGGGCTCGCCCTCGCACCCCGGAAGGGTGGGGGCGAGCCCGCAAACCATGTGGGCATCACCGCTATCCGAGCGTCACGATCCACTCGAAGACCGTGCCGAGGCCGCTCATCACCACCGCGGCCAGCAGCGCATGACCGAAGCTGGCGATGGCCAGCCGCGGCGTGAGGGCGTCGACGAGCTCGAGCAGGATCGCGTTGACCACCACGCGGGTGACGAACGCGAGCAGGAAGCCCAGGCCCAGTGTTCCGATGCCGATGAGCGTGAACAACAGCCAGCCGATGGCGACGTTGAAGATGCCGAACAGCGCGGCCACCAGCACCACGCCCCAGAAGCCTCGTATGGTGACGCCGGGGACGATCGCCGCCGTTACGGCGATGATCAGCGACAACACGAGCCAGGACAACAGCAGTGATTCGATCATGGGGTACCTCTCGGGGCCTGGCACAGCAACTCTCGTGCCAAGCGGCCCGCTCGCGCGAACACCTCGCTGCGGCCGAGCCCGGGGCCGAGGCCGAGCCGCCGCGCCCGGCGTCGGCGTGGGCGCCTCGGCGCAGGCGAGCCGAGGCGCTCGCTGTGGCGCACCGCCCCATGGCAGGGGCGCGTCATGGCCGATCGCGCATTCGTACGCGTTGGTTTCGATGCTCGCGTTGAAGTGACCGCCCACCGGGTTAGATCGGGTGTACGTGAGATTCGTCGAGGTCTTGTTCAGCGATCTTCGGCGCGCCGAGAAGGCGCGCGAGGTCTTGTGCACCACCCCCATCGGCAGCGCGGCTCGCCAGGTGCTCGTGATCCACGACGTCTCCACCTACGATCACCTCGCCTCGCTCGGCCACAGCCTCGCGTTCCCCGGCGCGGTGCTGGGAGCCGTGAGCTCGGGGCTGCGCGTGAGCGTGGTGCTGCTGGTCGGGTTGCTCGTGCTCGGCGTCGACCTCGAGCTCGGCACCCTCTACATGTGCGCGGCCATGGCGTTCTGCCACGGCGCGGTCGTGGGGCTGATCGTGGGAGCGCAGCTGCCCGCCCCGGGGCCCCGCGCGATGCGGCGCGGGCTCGCGTGCGGCAAGGCGGTGGTGCGGGTCACCACGGGTGATCTCGCGTCGGCCATGCTCGCGCACGATCTACTCGCGCGCGCGCCCGCGGCCGAGCGCTCGCTCGGCAACTGACATCGTGCTGACATCGCACTGACATCGCGACGGGCCTTCACGTCGAGGCGTCGTCATCGATCACGGTGATGCGAGCGTCGAGGCGAGTCACGCCGGGCACGTTCTCCACCACGCCCTCGAGCCGGCGGCGCACCTGCTCGCTCGCGAGCGTACCGGCGAGCACCACCTCGCCCGCGCACGTGGTGATCTCCACCCCGTTGCCATCCGTGCCCATTGCGCTCCGGATCACGTCGCGGACGGTGCGGTCGAGCTCCTCGTCGGGCACCACGGGCGGGATCACGTAGAGCGCCCGGGCGTCGACGCGTTCGATGCCCGGCACGTTGCCCACCAGCTCCGCGAGCCGGCGTGCCCGCCACGACGAGTCGGTCTCGCCGCGAAGGATTGCGGTGTCGCCGAGGATCCGGCACTCGAGCTCGCCGGCGGGCGTGGCATCGACGGCGATGCGAGCCCCCACGGCATCGCCGAGCGCCACGTCCTCGGGCTGGGCCCGGCGCCGGGAGAGGCTCGCGTCGGACAGCTCGAGCACGATCCCGGGCAGGAGCCGCACCTCCGAGGGCCACGCGAGCACTGCCGCTGCACCCGCAGCGTGGAGCCGACGCGCACGCGCACCGGGAAAGCCATCGTCGACCACCACCAGCACCGGCAGCGCCGCGGAGCGGTCGTCGCTCACGAGCGCCTCGAGCAGCGACTCGGGCGAGGTCGTCCCTGGCTCCGGGTTCGAGCGGGGCGGGGACGCTTGCGGCCAGCCCTCGTCGGTGGGAGCGGCCACGATCGCGATCGTGTCGGCGGTGAGCCGCGCCAGCGCCTCTCGCACCGTGCCCACCGGGCGGGCCGCGGGGATGAGGCCGTCGAGCGCCCGCATCACGTGCTCGGCGCGCTCGGGCGCGGCGACGACGAGGATGCTGCCCCCGGCCGGGGCCGTCGCTGGCGAGGTGGAGTCGATCGTCATCGACTCACGGTCTACGCCGCGGCGCGCCGGCGTCGACGGCCACCGAGTCGGATCGGAGCGTCGCGTGCGAGCCGCTTTGCTCGTCACGCTGCGTCGCGCACGGCGTCGGCGACCTGGGCGTGCGTGCGTGGGTCGAGCGGGTCGGGGACGAGCTCGCCGTCGTGGGGCAGCTCGGCCAGTGCGTGGGCGGCTGCGAGCAGCATGGGCATGGTGATCGACGCAACGCCGGCCTCCAGCGCGCCGCGCAGGATCCCCGGGTAGGCGAGCACGGGATCGATCGTCTTGCCGTCGGCCGCCACGGCGGCCCCGGCCGCGAGCGCCGTCTCCACCTCGATCGCGGGGGTGGTGCTGGAGATCGACAAGATCACCTGGTTCGGGCGCACCGCGGCCGCGGGGATGAGGCCCGCCTGTCCGGTCACTGCCACGATCACGTCACAGGCACCGAGGGTGGTGGTGAGTGACTCGGGGCGCCCCCCAAGCTCGCGCAGGCGGCCGAGCGCGTCTTCATCCACGTCGACTCCCCGCAGCTCCCCGACGCCGTGCGCAAGCAACAGCTGCGCGATGCCGGTGCCCGCGGGGCCCATGCCCACGATGCCCACGCGGCAGCCCGAGAGCGGGCGGCCGAGCTGTCGCGAGATCCGGAGCAGCGCCGAGAGGGTCACCACGGCCGTGCACGCGCGGTCGTCGTGCACCACCGGCACGCGCAGCTGCGCGTCGAGGCGCGACTCGACCTCGAAGCACATCGGGGCGCTCACGTGCTCGAGCAGGATCGCGCCGAAGCTGGGAGAGATCGCCTGGAGCGCGGCCACGAGCCGATCGGGCTCTCGGGCGTCGACGGCGATGGGAATCGCCTGCAGCCCGGTGAGCTGGCGGAGCCGCGCGGCCTTGCGCTCGAGCACCGGTACGCACGCCCGCGGGCCCACGTCGCCGAGGTCGAGCACGGCGCTGCCGTTGCTCACGATTGCGACGGTACGCCCGGCGCCGGTGAGGTCGCGGGCCAGTGCGGGCCGAGCTGCGATGGCTCGGCACATGCGCGCCATCTCGTGGACGTCGGTCCGCTGGGGCCGCGACGAACGACGTGGGTCGGGGCTCGGAGCGTTCTGAGGCTGGTCCACGGGTCACGGCCTAGCCTTGGAGCGGCCCGCGTCAAGCGAGGTTCCTCCCGCCCGGCCGAAATTCACTCCGGCGCCGCCCGCCCGATCACGCTCCCGCGGTGCCGAATTTCTCGATCCGGCGATACAGGCTCCGGCGATCCATGCCGAGCAAGCGCGCCGCCTTGGACTTGTTGCCGCTGACCATCTCGAGCACCTTGCGGATGTAGCGGGACTCGAGCTCGTCGAGCGTCACCAGCTCCTCGGTGTCCTCGAAGCTCAGCATCACGCGATCGCTGCGGTGCTCGCGGATCTTGGCCGGCAGATCATCGACCACGATCTGCTCGTGCCGCGCCATCGCCAGCGCGCGCTGGATGCAGTTCTCGAGCTCGCGGACGTTGCCGGGCCAGTCATAGGCCAGGAGCTTGGCGGCGGCGTCCTCGGCCAGCGTGCGAGGCGTGCCGATCTCGGCGCCGTACTTCTCGAGGAAGTGCTGGGCCAGGAGCAGGATGTCGCGCCCGCGATCGCGCAGCGGGGGCAGCTCGATGCGCACCACGTCGATGCGGTACATCAGGTCGCCGCGAAACCGATCGGTCTCCACGCGCGCCTCGAGATCGGCGTTGGTGGCGGTGATGATGCGAGCGTTGAAGCCGATCTCCTCGCTGCCGCCCACCGGTCGCACCTCTTGCTCCTGCAGCGCGCGCAGGAGCTTGGGCTGGAGCTCGAGCGGCAGGTCGGCGACCTCGTCGAGGAACAACGTGCCGCCGCTGGCCTGCACGAACAGGCCGTCGCGCGCGTGCCGGGCATCGGTGAAGGCACCCCTCACGTGCCCGAACAGCTCGCTCTCGATGAGCGAGGGCGGCACCGCCGCACAGTTGAGCGCGACGAACGGCCCGTGGGCACGCGGGCTCGCCTCGTGGATCGCCCGCGCCACCAGCTCCTTGCCGGTGCCACTCTCGCCGAGGATGAGCACGGGAGCCTCGGTCACCGCCACCCGACTGATGAGGTCGTACACGACGCGGATCGGGCGGCTGCGCCCCACGATCTTGCCGGTGCCCTGCGCGCGCGCGAGCTCCTGGCGCAGCCGCTTGACCTCGCGGCCGAGCTTGCGATGTGAGACCGCCCGCTCGATCGCATGTGCCAGCAGCTTGGTGTCGACCGGCTTGGTGAGAAAGTCGTAAGCGCCCACCCGCATGGCCGAGACCGCGGCCTCGAAATCTGCGTGGCCGGTCACCACGATCACCGGCAGCTCGGGCTCGATCTGGAGCGCTCGTACGCACAGATCGAGCCCGCTCGTGCCCGGCATCGCGAGATCGGTGAGCAGCGCGTCGAAATCGTCGTGCTGCAGGTGCTCGATGGCTTCGGCGGGCGTCGTCTCCCACGTGACCCCGTGTCCCTCGGTCGCGAGCTTCGCGGCGAGGAACTCACACGTAGGCTGATCGTCGTCGACGATGAGAAGCTTACCCGACATCGATAATGTACCATCTTAGACCATCGCTCGTTGGCGTCACCTCGGGGTGAGGCGAATTTGCCGAGGCGTGCGCTCGCGAACCACCTCCACCATCGTTTACGTCGTTCATGGTGACGACGCCGAAGCAAAGCGGGGCGTGTAGGAGCACCGGGTAGCGAGATGGATCGCTGCAATTACGGCGGCTCGGCCGCCGGTGTCGGCGGACTCTGACTCTGACTCAGCGTGGACTCGCGGCGCTCGAGGCCCTTGCGCTGCCCTCGGCTGGCAAAGCGTCGGTTCCACCACAGCCCCACGCCGCCCTGCGCGGCGTCGCCGAAGAACGTCTCCACGCTCCAGCGCGGGGGCGCGAAGCGGTACTCGAGCCGGACCTCGGCCTCGTTCACGCCACGCGGCGCGTTGTGGTGGTAGCCGGCCTCCACGTAGAGCTTGTCGTTGATGCGCTTGCCCACCGTCACGATCGGTTGATCCACCGTCTCGCCAAAGCCCACTCCGACGCGGTCGATCCCCACCTTCTCCCGTAGCTGGCGCTGCAGCGCGGCGTTGTTGAACGCGGCGAGCACCCCGGCGGCCTTGGCCGAGAACTCCTTGTCGTCGGCGTCGTCGGCATTGGCGTGGCCGGTGATGAGCAGCGCGAAGATGTCCGACTCGGGCATCGGAGGCTCGGAGCGCAGCTCGAGCTGCGGTCGGCTCACGCGGCCGCGGATGATCATCGTGACCAGCGCCTCGGGGGTGTCGGTGGTCGCCACGAGGTCGATGAACGGGTCGAGGTCGCCGGTCTCGGGGAAGCGGATCGTGGCGCTCTCGATGTCGAATTCGTCGCCGAGCATCGATACGCGGCCGCCCTCGGTGCGGAACGATCCCTGGGCCGTTGGCGGCACGTTGGGCCGCCGCAACAGCTCGAAGCGGCCGTTCCAGTCCATGTCGGCCTGGGGCCCGCGCACCCGCAGCGGCTCGGCGAGCGCCAGCGAGAACGCCACGTCCTCCGGCAGCCACGGCTCGGCGCTCTCGCGCTTCGCCTTGCGGCGCTGCTGTCGGAGCCCCTCCGCGTCGATGTAGACCACGTCCGCGTCCTCGGGGATCGGCTCGGCCGCGGCCAACGGGCTCACCGCGAGCACGTCGAGGAAGCCGTCGCTCGCCCGCACCGCGACCTCCGTGACCTCACCGGTGGCGTCGAGCTCGGCCTCCACCCGCAGGTCGAGCCGCATCGCCGGCAGCCCAGGGCGCACCAGCGGGAGCTGGCGGGTGGTCACCACGGCCGAGCCGCGCGTCTTGCCCTTCTCGAGGTGCAGGCTCGCGCGGGCCGAGGCCGTGCCGTCGGCGCTGTGCGCCCGCAGGGTGTCGAGCACGAAGTCGGGGCCGTTCATGGTGGCGTGGAGCTGGATGCCCTCGAACTTCTGCCGCATCGGCACCACCGTGATCGCGCCGTCGCGCAGCTCGATCTCGCCGGCCATCACGGGTGCGGTGAGCGGACCCTGCATCGATGCCCGCAGCGTGAGGTGCCCGCGGGGGTCGTGCAGCGACTCGGGCAATAGCGGCTCGAGCTCGCGGAGGTCGAAGTCTTGCGCCCGCGCGATCACGTTCACCTCGATGTCCGACGGATCGCTGCGCTCCTTGAGCAGCGTCGCGAGCGGGGCGGTGGCGTGGGCCTCGACCACCAGCCCCTCGGGGCCGCGCGCGCCCATCAGCACGCGTGCGTCCTGCCGCTCGGGCTCCACGTCCACTTGCACCGAGACCGGGGTCGGCAGCCCGCCCTCGTTCGGGCCCCGCACGTGCCCCCGAAGCTGCACCATCGCGTGCGGGTCGGTGGCGGTGCCGCTCGCCTCGACGCGCGCAGCCACCTCGAAGCGCAGGTCCTCGGGCAGGTCCACGAGCAGCGCCACGAGGTCCTGGTCGATCCCTTGCACGCGCGCCGACAGCCGATGCGTTCGCTCGCGGTGCCAGGCCACCTTGGGCTTCGCCGCGGCGAGATCGACCTCGATCGGCACGCGGCCGTACGCGTCCACCTTTGCCGTGACGTAGCGGTGCTCGAGCTTGGCCACCAGCGCCTCGCCGTCGTAGCCGGTGCGCAGGCGAACGTCGCCCAGCGGCTTGCCGGCGTGGTAGAGGCGCTCGATCGTCAGCTCGCTGCGGAGCTCGGGGTGGCGCAGGGTGCCGCCCACGTCGAGCGTGCCCTCGAGCTCGCCTCCGATGGCAGGCCCGGGTCCGAGCCGCCCGATGCCCGCGAGCTCCACGTCCACGAGCTCCACATGGGCGGAGATCGGCGCCTGCGGGGACAGCGTGGGGGCCGAGAGCGGTCCGTCGAGCGCGAGTGGAATGCTGGCGTCGAGGCCCACGTAGCGCGCCCAGGAGCTGCTCACCACGGCCTGCGCGCGGGCCTGACCATCGCCGAGCTCCGCGGTCGCCTCGAGCGCGCCGACCTCATAGCCCACCGCCACGAGGTCGCGGCCGAGCAGCTCCACGCGCCCACGCACGTCGCCCGCCTCGGCCGAGGCCTCGGCCTGCACGCGCACGCGCCCGTCGAGGTCCGGTGCGCTTGCTCCCAGCCATGGTTCGAGCTGGTCGAGGTCGATCCCTTCGATGCGCGCCGAGAGCTCGTGTCGCCCGCGCGCGTCGTAGGCCACGCCGCCCCGCGTGGGCCGCAGCGCGAGCGGCAGCGTGGCGTCCACGTGGGCCTCGTCGAGCGCGGGCCCGTGCAGGTCGAGGCTCGCCTTCACCACGCCGTCCTGCGCGGACGCGGTGACGAGGACGCGACCGATCTCGCCGTCCTCGAAGCGGAGATCGGTGCCAGTGACCTCGGCCTCCACCACCGGATCGCGCAGCCGACCCGATGCGCGCACCGTGGCATCCACCCGCCCGCCGATCGCCGGGCCGCCCACCAGCGACGCGAGCTCGTCGAGCGACAGCGCCTCCACCTCCACGCTCGCGTACACCGGTGCGCGCTCGCGCAGCACCACGCCCGCGCCCTGCGGATCGAGCACGAGCGGCACGTCGGCGCGGGCCCACACCTTGGTGTCGCCCCGGTGCCAGCGCACGTCGGCACGGGCCCGGTGGTCGTCGTAGCCCGCGTCGAGGAACAGCTCGCCCAGCGGCTCTCGCTGCCAGCGCAGGCCAATCGCCCCGATCGACGCGGTGAGGGTCGGCTGGCCCAGCTCGCCGCGGGCGGTGAGCCTGCCGCCCAGGCGCCCGCCGATGGGCACGCTGGGCACGAACCGCGGGATCACCCCGAGGTCGAGACGCGCGAGCCGGACCTCCAGGTCCGACGCGCCCTTCCACGACACACGACCCTCGGCCGCGACCTCGCCCCCGGCGATCGCGAGGCGCAGTGGGGTGAGCGACACCGACTCCTTGGTCACCGTTGCGTGCACCGGGGCCGCCAGGCGCACGGGCTCCTGCCGCAAGCGCCCCGAGAGGCGCTGGAGCTGGAGCTCGAGCACGTCGCCGACGACGTCGATCTTCGCCGCGGTCTCGAGGTGATCGCCGTGCTGCCGTACGGCGGCCTGCAGCCCGCAGCTCCACGCATCGGCCACGCGGCAGCTCGTGGCCAGCCGCACGCTCCCTTCCACGCGCGGCACCTCGGCCGGCACGAGTCGATCGATCGCCGCGGTGGCATGCGCGGCCGAGGACACGGCCACCAGCGCCTCCACGTACCTCGGCCGGCCGTCCTGCACGAGCATGCTCGCATCGACCTGCGCGCCGTCCACGGTGGCCCGTGCCTGCACGCGCACGCCATCCCACGCCGCCACGAGCAGCAGCCCCGGGGCGGTGGCCGTGAGCTCGGCGCGCAGCGGCTGGTCCTCGGGCGACTGCATGGCGAGCCACGCATGCACCGGTGGGAACCCGAGCAGCGGATCGGGCACCACGTCCACGAGTGAGGTCACCCGCAGCTCGTCGGAGAAGGCCGCCTGCGCGCTGAGCTTCACCCGGCCCAGCGTCGGTGCCCACGCGCGCGCGTCCACGGTCGCAGTCTCGGCGTTGCCCTCGAGGCTGAGCTCGAGCGGCACGCGCCACGCGGGGTTGCCCTCCTTCATGGGCACCAGCGCGCTCGCGTCGACCCCCGCCACGTAGCGCAGCGCGCCCTTGGTCGCGTCGAGCCCCGCGCGCGCCTCCACCCGCCCGTAGCTCGACACGAGCGTGAGCCGGTCGAGCATGAGCATCGGCGATTGCCAGCGTACGGCCAGCTCGCCGTCCTCCAGCGTCGCGTCGGCCACCGGCAGCTCGCCGCCCACCGAGTGCACCACGAGCTCCGCGCGACGGCCCTCGGCCTCGAGCTCGGCGTAGAGCCATGCGCCACGCACGAACGGCGTGTCCTCGTCCACCATCTCGCCGGCGTCGGCCGAGCCGGCCTCGCCGTGGCGGATCACCTCGAGCCCGTCGATCGTGAGCGGCGTGGTGATCCGCACCGGCAGGTCGGGCCCCGGCGGCTCGTCGGGCGGTGGCTCCGGGGACGGCGGCGCGAGGTCGCCCCACGCTCCGTCGGGCCACACGTGGAGCACCACCCCTTCGACCGACAGCCGCTCGAGCTCCACCGTGCGCGAGACGAGCTCGCCGAGCCGCGGGCGCAGGCACAGCACCTCGGCGGTGAGCAGCGTGTGGTCCTGGCCGTCGGCCAGCCGCAGGCCCCGGATGCACAGCTCGCCCGCGAGCGCTCCGTCGGTCGTCTCGAACGACACGCTGCCCGCGATCCGGCCGCCGTAGTACGCCACGCCGCGCTCGAGCGCCCACCGCGTGCCGCCGGGCGTTCCGAGCACGATCGCCACCACGCCCGCCACCACCAGCAGCAGCACCAAGAGCGTCACGCCCACGCCCACGAGCGCCCGTACCCACCAGCGTCGCCGTCGTCGAGGTCGCCGCATCAGAAGCTCTCCCCGAGGCCGAAGTGCACGGCCCAGCGCGGCTCGCCGTACCAGGGGTACGGGTCGTTGAGCCGCACGCCGAGATCGAGCCGGAACATGCCGATCGGCGAGTCGTAGCGAAGGCCCGGGCCCGCCGAGTAGGCCCAGCGCGAGAACCGGAACGTGGCTACGTCTTGCTGCACGTCGCCCACGTCGAAGAAGCCCACGACCCACAGCCCCTTCCACGTGCGCACGCGCGCCTCCGCGTTGCCGAGCGCCGAGGTGTAGCCGCCCACCGGAATCCGCCGGCAGTCCTGGCCGTCGGCCACCCCCATGTCGCAGCTCGACACCGACGGCGACAGCCGTCGCATGCCCCAGCCGCGCACCGTGTTGGAGCCGCCGAGGTAGAGCTTGAGGTCGAACGGCGCGCCCGGCTCGTCACCGAACGGCACGATGAACCCGAGCTGGCCGCGCACCGCGAGCTGCAGCCGGTTGCGCAGCGGCGTCCAGTAGCCGCGGATCTCGGGCGTCAGCTTGTGGAAGTCGTACTGACCCCCGAAGATCCCGCCCGCGATGTCGTAGGTGGCCTCGAGGATCACGCCGTTGCGCGGCTCGAGCAGCCGGTCGGTCAGGTGCAGCGCCAGCTGCAGCTCCACGAAGCTCACCAGGTACGGATCGCGATAGTCGAGCCCCAGGATCGAGCGGCTCTGATCGAGCACCGGCGACACGTCGAAGAAGTCCACGTACCGCACCGTGTGCGACAGCCCCGCCTCCACGAAGCGGGTGAAGAACCGCGACACGCCCACGCGATTGCGTGGCGCGTAGAACTGATAGCCCTCCCAGATCCCGAGCTCGAGCCCGGGCTCGAGCTTCCACACGAGCTGGTCCTCGAGCAGCCCCTTCTTCGTCAGACCGGGCTCCACGTCGACGATCGGCCCGTGCTCCTCGGGGCGCCAGATCGCGGGCAGCTCGGCATAGCCGGCGCGTGCCTTGAGATCGAAGCGCGTGAGCGTGTGGCCGAGGTTGGCGTGCGAGTAGCGGATGGCCGCGTACTGCTCCCAGCGGTTGGGCTGGAGCCCCAGGCCCACGCCGAGCTTGAGCTGCTGCGGCCGGCTCTCCTCCACCACGATCCGCACGTCCACCACCGGTCCGTGGGGGCCTGGCCGCGGCGTCTCGGCCGGCAGCGCGGTCACGGTCGAGAACACGTCGAGCGCGTATACGGCGTCCTCCATCGCGTCGAGCCGCCGCGGCGAGTAGGGCTTGCCTTCGAAGCGCTCGATCTCCACGCGCACGCCGTGCTCGGGCACCGTCTCCAGACCCTCGAGCTCGATCGTTCCGAGCCGCACGAATGGACCCGGCACGATCGCGAGCTCCACGTCGGCGAGCCGCGCCACGCGATCGACCCGCGCGCTGGCGGTGACCTCGGCGAACGCGTAGCCGCGATCGGCCAGCGCCGCCTCGAGGCCCGCCTCCACCTCGCCGAGCACCTCCACGTCGAACCGCTGCCCGGCCTCGAGCTTGCTGCGCGCCTCGATCCGCTCCGGCGACACCTTGCGATCCAAGGGCCCCTCGCACTGCCCCTCGGGCCACGTGAACCGCACCGAGCGCAGCTTGGTGGGCTCGCCCTCGTCCACCGTGAACCGCACGTCCACCACCTTGCGCCGCCGCGGCACCACCTCGACGTCGGTGACCTTGGCGTCGTAGTGCCCGTGGGCCGCGTAGAGCTTCTCGATCCGATCGCGGTCCACCGCGAGGTAGCCCTCGAACAGGTACTGCCGGCTCGGCGGCAGCCACGTCGTCTCCTTGAGGTTGAGGTGCGCCTCGATCTCCTTGTCGTCGAGCACTGCGTTGTCCTCCACGACGATCTTGCGGATGCGCTGCTCGGCCCCGGTTGCCCGCTGGGTCGCGCGCTGGCTTGCGCAGGCCATGAGCAGCATCAAGGCGGCGCACAGCCATGCAAGCGGAGCCCGTTGCCGCACACCCACCGCCCTGGCGCCTTGCACTCGCCGTGCCACCCGTGCCGGACTCCTCGTGGCTCGCCCACGCGAGGGCGTGCCGTCGCCGCCCTGGGCGCGTGGGCTCATGCGCGCTACGGCTACAGCCGTGCGCTCGCGTCCCGTGGCTCGTCCTGCGGCGGGACCACGATCACCGGGCGATCGGCCCGCGCCGCGAGCTCCGTGCCCACGCTCGACTGGAAGATCCGCTCGGCGAGCGAGAGCCGTCGCGATCCACACACGATCATCGTGGCCTCCAGCGTGCGCGCCACCTCGAGCAGCGCCCACGGCTTTGGCCCCAGCTCTGCACGCACGGGCAGCTCGCCGAGCCCCTGCTGCCGCAGCCACGCTCGCAGCGCATGCTCGGCGTCCATGCGCAGGCGCGCGTGATCCACCACCATCGCCGGCTGTGCGCCCGCGTACGCGAACGTCGGGTCCGCGCCTGCCACCGGCATCGTGGCCGGATCGGGGATCACGTGCACGAGCAGCACCGGCAGGTCGAGCGCCTCGGCCAGCGCCCGCCCCAGGCGGATCGCAGGCACGGCATGATCGACGGTTGCCACGCCGATCACTACCGGTCCGCGACCGAGCGTGCCCACGTCGAGATCGGGCGGCACCACCACCAGCGGGCGAGGCACGTGACGCAGCAGCCGGCGAGCCACCCGTCCGAGCGAGACCAGCGTCCACTCGTTCGCGGCGCCGGCTCGCCCGATCACGATGCCCTTGGCCTCGTGCGCCTCGGCCACCCGTGCCAGCACCGCCTCGGGCTCGTCGCCCGGCACCGCCTCGAACGCCACGAATGCTTCGGCTACGCCGAGCGCCTCGGCCTCGGCGCGCATCATGCTGCATGCACGCTCGCCCGGCAGCCCCGGGCCCGGCAGCGTGTGCTCGATCGTCGTGGCCGTGCCCACGTACACGCCGCGCAGCCGCTGCTCTTGCGGGCTCCGCTGTTGTAGCCAGCGCGCGAGCCGAACGGCTCCGTGGCTCGCCGACGTAAGGTCCATGCCTACGATCCACTCGTGTGGTCCGAACACGCAGCTCGGCCTAACCCATCGATCGCGTGTCGCAACCGACGGTCGGCCGACCCATCGAAGACCCGGCGCGGCGCCCGGCTCGTGCCGCAGATCCTGGTTTGCTCGGGCCACCGTGCGGGGTAGGCATGGGCACGAGGGATGGGCATCGTCGACGCAAGCGTCGGCTCGAAGCAGAGATCCCTCCACCGGTCCAAAATTGGGAGCGTCGTCCTTGGTGTGCGCTTGCGACACGGTGTGCGCCGACGGCATGCACGGGGCTGGTCGTGACGAGCGCGGAGATGATCCAAGTATTTGGAATCACGACTGAACCCGCGACGGCTCGGGCCTTGCTCCAACCGCTGACCCATGAAGCCGCTGCCCGACCACCGCCGCTCGGACAACCTCTCCACCTACCTGGATGACGCGGGCTCCTTCGAGCTGCTCGACGCCGAAGAGGAGCGCCGGCAAGCCCGTCGTCTGCACGAGCTGCGGCGAGCCTGTTGGCAGGTCGTGCTGACCGAGCCCGTGCTCACCCCCTCGTTCCTCCGCCTCGCTCGCAAGCAGCTCGGGGCCGAGGCGCCTCGCGTGCTCGAGAAATGGGCCGCCGGTGCATCGGTCGTCGAGGAGCTCGCCACCGCCATGCTCGAGGCCGATCCCGACGGCTGCATCCTCGAGCGCCTCGAGGCTGCGCTCCTCGAGATCGATGCGCCCTACGCTCGTCGCTTGCGACGGGCTCGCCAGGACTACCTGCGCGCGCGCAACTGCTTCATGTGCGCCAACCTCCGGCTCGTGGTGACCGTGGCCAAGCGCTACGGCCGGCACCACATGCCGCTCGCCGATCGCGTGCAAGAGGGCAACATCGGTCTGCTCAAGGCGATCGATCGCTTCGATCCGGAGCGGGGCTTTCGGTTCTCCACGTATGCCGCGTGGTGGATCCGTCACGCGGTGACGCGCGCGCTCGTCAAGCACGGTCGCACCGTCCGGATCCCCGCCCACATCCACACGCTGTTCACCAAGGCCCGCCGCGCACGCACGGCGATCCGCGGCGAGCTCGGCCGCAATCCCACGCTTGCCGAGGTCGCCGAGCGCATCAACGCTCCGCTCGACAAGGTGCACGCCGCGGTCAAGGCCATGGAGCTGCGCGCGGTGGGGCTCGATGATCCTGCCAAGGGCGAGGGCGGCCAGGCGATCGGCGACGTGCTGCCCGACGAGGATCTCGACGACTGGGCCGATCGCATCGGCGAGCGCATCGATGCGCGGCTCGCCAACGAGGTGATCGACGAGCTCGACGACATGGCCTACGACATCCTCGTGCATCGCTTCGGGCTCCGCGGCCTCGAGCGTCGCACGCTGAGATCGCTTGGTGAGGACTACTCACTCTCGCGCGAGCGCATTCGTCAGCTCCAGAACAAGGCGCTCCAGGGGCTGCGCGAGGTCATCGAGCAGAGCCGCATCGGCTCGCTCGCGGTCGCCTAGTTTTTCATGCAACCACGAGTTGCCGCGCATCGGTGACTCGCTAGAGTGTCAGCTGGAGAGCAACAATGAACACCCCCACTGCGGATGACGTACTTGCAAAGCTCGGGCTCCAGACGCGATTGTCGGCACGAGACTATGTGTTCCCTGCGCTCGGGATCTTTGGCCTGGGAATCCTGGTCGGTGCCGGCATCGTCGTGATCTCGACACCACGCATGCGAGAGCAGATCCGCGATCGAGTGCGTCGCGGCGCCTCGAAGATGCGCGAGATGGGCGAGCAGGCGCGCGACAAGATGGAAGACGCGGCCGAGCATCTCAAGGAGAAGGTCACTGGTGCCGGGCGCCATGCGCTGGAGGACTTCCAGGCCATGACCCGCGAGCAGCTGCTCGAGCGCGCCAAGTCGATGAACCTCCAGACTCGCGCCAACATGACCAAGAGCGAGCTCATCGATGCGATCAACGCCCCGATGAGCCACTGATGCGCTGACCCCCCGCCGACACGAGGATCAATCCGTGGCCCAGACATACCAGACCAGGGAGCCAGCGATCGCAGAAGCGGTCGCCGACGTGGCCCACTCGGCTCAGCGCATCGTGGAGGAGCGGATCGCGCTGCTCCGCCTCGAGGTCCGCAAGGACATGCGTAGCATCCTCCGGGCCAGCGCGCTCGGAGCGAGCGGCGTGGTCGCCCTGGCCGTGGCCGTGGGTATGGCCGCCGGCTCCATCACCTGGACGCTGGCGATCTGGATCCCGTTCGGCGCAGCGCTCGGCATCACGGCGGTGATCACCGCCGTGGTGGGAATCGTCCTCAGCCAGATGGCCCGCTCCCGGTTCCCGGGCGGGGACAAGGCCGAGGACGACAAGGACTCGCTGGCCGGGTCGTCGGATCGCCGCAAGGCCCTTCGACCCGGCCACGACGTGCACGACGCGGAGGCATCGACGACGTGAACGACGTGAACGATGACAATGACAGGCAGCGCACGATCACCGAGGTCCGCGCTTCACTCGAGCAGAGCACGCTCGACCTCAAGTCCGCGCTCGAGCGACTCGAAGAGGGTGCGCGGGCCAAGGTCGACGTCGGCCGGCGCATCGCGGGCAAGGAGCCCACGGTGCTGATCCTCGGCTTCGTGGCCGGAGTGGTGCTGGGCCTCGTGACGGGCCGACGGCCAGTCCGGGTGATCGTGCCTCACTCGTGAGCGGTGCCGCTTCCACGAAGCTTTCTAGAGCGACGGATCCCGAACCCCAATACGACCCACGACCCACGACGAACACGACAGGGAGGCAGGAATGGCTGATATGACTATGGAGGGAGGTGGCCGGGATCGACTTCGATCCGGCTCCAATGGCGAGAGGTCCGAGCACATGGATCTCCGGGAGCTCACGAGCCACGCGCGCGAGCTGGCGCTGCGAGCTCGTGTGTGGGTCACCAGCAACCCGTTTGCGGCGCTCGGCATCGCCGTTGGCACTGGCTTCCTCGTCGGGCGAGCGATGAGGATGTGGGCGTTGAGGCCATGACGGATCCTTCAGAGCTCGACACCAAGACCCTCGTGCTGCTGCTTGCCGGGCAGCTGCGCGACCGCGTCTGCTCCCACCCGCTGAGCACGCTCGCCGGCGCAGCAACGCTCGGCTACATGATCGGCTGGAGCCTGCCGGCTCCGCTGTTCCGCGCGGTCGCCTCGATGGCGGCGCGCTCGATCATGATGCAGGTGGCCAACACCGTGCTCGGTCCCGCCGACGACGACGCGGGCTTGCTGCTCGAAGAGGAGGAGGACCTCGATCGCGCGGGATCGAGAGAGTCGCGGCGGGTCGACGTACCCCCATACGTCGCGTAGCGCAGCCACGGGCTTCACGAATCACCTCACGCCCCAGCAGTCCCAGCGCCTCGCCCCGCCAGCGAGGCCACGGCTGCGGGGCGCTTTTACTTTCGAATGTAGGCGCGAGCCGAGGCTCCGGCGCGGTCGTCGAGGACGAGCCACGCGGGAGCCCCGGCCGTGCTGACCTCTACGAGCGAGCCGCCGGGCAGGGCCCGCCACCAGCGTGCGTCCGGGTGTGCCCGAGCCCTCGGCACACGTGGGCGTGTGGGCACGCCATGGTGCGAGGCTCGTACGGCACGTACACGCGCCTGCGAACCCGGTGTAGCGACGAAGCTGCCGCCGCCGGGCTTGGCATCGGGTTTGCTAGACATGGCAGTCGAGGAATCCACGCATGAAGGAACTGTCACTCCCCGTCATGGCCCTGGCCACACTCTGCTTGGTGGGTTGCGAGCATGGCGATCGGACCGACCGGACCAATCGCACCAACGTCGGCGATGCCGTGAAGCCGGGGCCCGCGCCCGCCGGCGACCAGGCGCGGGGCCCGTCGGACTCGCCGCGCCACACCGACCAGAGCCCTCCCCCCGCGCCGGAGGGCACCAAGGCCGCCCCGGGGTCGGAGGCGCGCTCGGAGTTCGTCGCGGCCTCGCGCCGTCGCCTCGATGAGCTCGATCGCGAGCTCGGGCAGCTCGAGGCCCGCTCGCGCGAGCGCGGCCGAGAGCTGCGCAGCGAGATCCGCGAGGAGAAGCTCCGGCTCGATCGCGAGCTCGACGACATCGACGAGCAGACGGACCAAGCCTGGTCCCAGATGAAGGGTGGCTTTGCCGACGCGCTCGAGCGGCTCGAGGCCCAGATCCGGCAGGTGCGCAAGGACATCGACCCCGCGGCCTGACGCGCTCTCGCTCGGGCGCGCTAGAACGCGCCCGACAGGCCCACGCGGCCCGGCCCCAGGTGCAGGCGTACGCGCCCGTCCCAGGCCTTGCCGTGGCGCTTTCGTCGGCGCGCGTCGACCACGAGCAACGTCGCCGCCGCGCCTATGAGCCCCACGCCCAGCGAGGTCACCGCCACGCCGACCGCGAGCGTCTCGTGCACGTAGCGGCAGTCACCCTCGGCGTCGAAGCTCTGGGGATCGTCGGAGCTGCAGCGCCGGGCTACCGGCTCGCCGTCGGCGGCCACCAGCGCTGCGCCCACGCCGATCCCCACCGCTGCGGTCGCGAGCGCCCCGATCGCCAGCGGACGGTGCAGCCGACCGGGCAGCTCGGGGTGGGTCAGGCGAACCTCCACGGAGCGGGTCACGCCTCGCGTGATCGACATCTTCAGCGCCTGCGGATCGTAGCCGCGCGCGCTCACGCGGATCTCGTGCTCGCCCGGTGACACCACCTGGCTCACGTGACCCTTGCCGACCTGCGTGCCGTCGAGCTCCACGCGGGCGGACCGCGGCCGTGCGTCCACGACCACGGCCGCCGGGTCGTCGTCCGTCTCCGTCAGGAACCGCCGCATCGACAGGGTCTGCGCCGCCACCAGCTCCGCGAGCTCCATGCGGCCACACACCACGCAGCGCTCCTCGGCATGAGCGAGCGCGTCGGCGTCGTCCACGGAAAAGAGCGCGGTGCGGACCGAGTACATGCGGTCGCGGCCCTCGAGCTCCGTGGTGAGCCAGTACGTCACGCCGTGCGCAGAGAGTGAGCGCTGGCGACACGCCTGATCCTCGCAGGCCTCGGCCGGCGCGACCTCGTCGTCCTCGGCCACCCGTACCCAGGGCCCCAAGAGCGCGGCGCGGCTGCGGGCCCGCAGATGCTCCCGATCGGCCTCGGTGAGGCCAATTCCGCCACGCACGGGCAGTATTCCCACCCTCGGTGGCACCGGCGGCGCGGGGGCGACGGGAGCGGTGAGCGACCAGGCCAACACGTAGGCGAGCACGATGGATGGAGCAGTGCACCCGACATGCCATCGATTTGGCTGTCGGTTCCCTTCTTGCATAGTGGGAGCCCGAGCGGCCCGGCCGCAGCCGCCGCTCGAGCCCATCATGACCACCGCGCATACCTTGACCGACGCAGGCAGCACCCATCACTGGACGCCTTGCGATCCCGGCACGCTCGGCCCGGCGGGGCTCGTGGGCCCGGCGGCGAATTCCTCGGGTCTCGACGACGCCGGGCGAGTACGGCTGCGGCCCGGCAGCCTCATCCCCGGCACGCGCCTGTGCGTGGAGGGCTGGCTGGGCGAGGGGGCGACCTCGGTGGTGTACCGGGGCGTCCACGCCGATCTCGGCCGCCCGCTCGCGATCAAGGTGCTGCGCCAGCCCGATCCCACGCCCGCCATGCGCGAGCGCTTCCTGGCCGAGGCTCGCCTCACCTCCGAGCTCGACAGCGAGCACGTGGTCGACGTGATCGACTTCGGTCGGCTCGACGACGGCCGACTCTACTATGCGATGGCGTTCCTCGATGGGCGCCCGCTCGACGAGCTGGTGCGCAGCGGCCCGCTACCCGTGTCGCGGGCGATCGCGCTGCTCCGCATGGCGTGCAAGGGCCTGCAGGCCGCGCACGAGCACGGCATCGTGCATCGCGACATCAAGCCCGGCAACCTCATGGTCGTCTCCCGGCGCAAGCGCGAGCACCTGGTGATCGTCGACTTCGGCATCGCCACGTCCTCGGGCCACACCGCGCAGGACGTGCGTGGCACCCCCCACACGATGGCGCCCGAGCAGATCAGCGGCGGCGTGGTGGATGCCCGCACCGATGTCTACGCGCTCGGCTGCTGCGCGTTCCACATGCTCACCGGAGCGCCGTTCGCCCGTGGTGACAGCGTGTTCGCGATCCTGGCCGGCCACCTCGACGACACCCGACCGCGCATCGGCCCCTCGTACGGCGTGCCCGAGGTGGTGGCCGACGTGGTGCACCGCTGTCTCGCGCTCGACCCCGCGGATCGATATCCCTCCGCACGCGAGCTCGAAGCGGCGCTGTGCGAGGCGCAGATCGCCGCGGGCCTACCCGATGCAGCGGACCACCTCGAGTCCCCCGACGTCGACGCGCCGCGGCGCGAGCGGATCGCCGCCTCGCTGGCGAGGTCGCGCCGGCGCACGCGGGCCCGCAGCGCGTTGATGCTGACCGTGCTGGCGGTGATGCTGCTGCTCGCCGGCGGCGGCTGGATGCGCTCGCACATGCTGGCGGAGGCCACGGATCGCTCCGTCGTGGAGGGCGTGATCGACGACGTGCGCGACGCCGCGGTCCACTCGCGCTTCGTGTACCCCTCGCCGCGAGCCGACGCGCCCACTGCGTATCAGCACGTGGTCGAGCTCGAGCGGTGGGATGGACCCGCGCGCTCGTTCGCCGAGGAGCAGGCCGTGGCGCTGCGCACCGAGCTCGGACAGGTGCTCCTCGAGCTCGGGGATCGGGCGTGGGAGCAGCCCGACGAGCAGGGGCACGCGCGGGACTACTACGCGCAGGCGCTGGTGTTCGACCCGACGCTGTCGCGCGCGCGGGATCGGGTGGGGCTGACGCTCGGAGAGCTCGCGGAGCTGCGGCACAAGGCGAGCACGGACTCGTTCTCGACCGCGGAGCTGGAGACGGCCGCGGTGCTGGCGGCGACCGAGCCGGCTGTGGTGGCGGACGAGCCAGCGGGCGTGAGCTTGGCGGCGCGGACGCGGGCCCGGGCGCGGGGCATGGACGGGCGGGCGCACGCGGGACGGGCGGGCGTGAGCGTGAGCATGCCGGTGCCGGCGGTGCTGCGTCGCGACTCGGCGCAGGCGCGGTCGCTGGTGCGGAGCGCGGGGCGGGCCGAGCGGCTCGGCCGGCGCGCGCGGGCCAAGGAGCTCTACGAGCGCGCGCTACGGCTCGACGACCGCAATGCGGATGCCTACGCCGGCTTGGCCGAGGTGTACTTCGAGCAGGGGGAGCACGAGCGGGCGCTCCACTACGCCCGGATCGCCGCGCGACGCGAGCCCAACGTGGCGCGGCATCACCTGCGGCTCGGGGACTCGTACTACCGGGTCGCGCGCCACGACGAGGCGCTCGCGGAGTACCGCAAGGCGGCCGACCTGGGATCGAGGCAGGCGCGTCGGCGACTCGAGCAGCTCGATCGTCGGTGAGGGGCAGGGCAGGGCGGGAGGGGGATGTGGTGATGCGAAGCACGGTGAGCGTGGCGTCGATGGTGGTGCTGGCCGTGGGCTGCGTGGGGATCAATCCCGAGTGGGACGATCCCGTGGCTGCGACCGCGTGGGAACCGGAGCCGCGGTGCGATGCGGGGACGGAGGGCGACGGTGGCGACGAGGACGACGCCGACCAGGATCGCCGCGCGAGCGGGGACGAGGATGCCGACAGCGAGGCCTGCGGCGTGGTCGAGGCCGAGGCCTGCGGCGAAGGGCAGGTGCCGTGTGCCTCCGCGGGCGGTTGGTTCTGCGCGGATCTCCTCGAGCACGACGAGCACTGCGGCGAGTGCTTCAACGACTGCGCTGCGTATGGCGATGCGACGTGCGTAGAGGGCGAGTGCTACTGCTGGGGCGGACCGTGGTACAAGCTGTGCGCGGAGGGCTGCGCGGATACGCGGGTGGACCCGGCGGGGTGCGGCGTGCTGTGCGTGGACTGCCGGGAGGAGTACGGGGCGGGTGCCCGGTGCGACCTGGGGATCTGCAAGCCTGCGGTGGGCGAGTGAGCCCCAAGCCCGGCTTGCCGGCCCGTATCCATGTCGCCGGTCGACACCCCGGGCCTCCCGTCTAGGGGCTCTGCCGGGGGTTCTTGGCCCTCCACGGGGCTGCCAGAGGCCCGACAACCGCCCGCCAACCGCCCGCGGGTCCATTTCCGGGGCTTGCGGCGCTCCCTTCCCTCCCGCTTCGGGCTCGTCTATCATCCAGCCTCGAGCGCGGACGAGCTGTGATCGCTGCGCATCGCACCCATCAAGGTCATCCAGGAGACGAAGTTCATGAAGAAGCACGTGGTTAGTGGCATCGCGCTCGCGTTCCTGTTCGGCTTGTCCGCCTGCAAGGACGACGCGACCAAGGCGATGGAAGGTTTCAAGGACGAGATGTGCGCCTGCAAGGACAAGGCGTGCGCGGAGAAGGTCGCGGAGAAGATGGGCAAGTGGGCCGAGGAGAACAAGGACAAGGTGAAGAAGGACGAGAAGCCCACCCCCGAGCAGGAGAAGATCGTCACCGAGCTGACGGCCTGCACCACCAAGGCCATGGGCGGCTGATGCTCGCCCGCACGAGCGCCTCGCCCCATGATTGAGGTGTCGAGGCGCTCCGTGCATCCGAATTTCGTCGAGCGCCTCGCCATGAGCGAGGCGCTTCGTAATTCTGGGGTAGGACGATCGGTCGATCGACGAGCCCGTGCGTGGGCTCGGTGACGCAGATCTTCGCAGAACAATGTTCTGAGCGAAAGATCGTGGAAAGCCGAGATCACGTCTCGGTCGCCGGAGCGCAGCGGAGCATGCCGTGCTCGGTGGCGATCCAGTGCATCGGCACGTCGTGGGCAGCGCTGGGGATTGGCCCTTCGGGCGGGTCGAGGAACGTGGAGAAGCAAAGGCCCACCCGCACGGGCGTGGGGTCGTGCATGACGGCCGCGAGCAGGCGATCGTAGTGCCCCGCGCCGAAGCCGAGGCGCACGCCCGTGCGAGTGAACGCGAGGCCGGGGACGAGCACGAGGTCGATCGGCGAGGCGGCGGTGAACGAGGGCAGGGTGATCTCGTCAGGGTGGGGTGAGGGCTCGAGCAGCTCGAACGGCGCGGGCGCGAGGGTGGCGAGGTCGGTCACGGCCACGAGCACCGAGAGGCCCGAGGGGCCGTGGAGCACCCGCGGCAGCCAGAGCGTGCGGCCCTCGGCGAGCGCGGCGTCGAGCAGCGGGCGGGTGTCCGGCTCGCCGCGTACCCCGACGAACGCCGCCAAGGACCGAGCGGCCCGCCAGACCGGGTGCGCGAGCAGGGCGGCGGTCAGCGCCGCCGAGGCTGCCGCCACGGTTGCGGGATCGAGCGCAGCGCGACGGGCCCGCAGGGCGCGGCGGAGGGCGTTCTTGTGAGGATCGGACGGCACCGAGGGTAGGGTGCCATGCCGCGCGATTTTCGGCTTGCCCGCCGGCCTTGGGGCGTGCTAGCACCGTCGGCCCGTGCGGGAGTAACTCAGTTGGTAGAGTGTCAGCTTCCCAAGCTGAATGTCGCGGGTTCGAATCCCGTCTCCCGCTCCGAGTAAAAGCCCCTTCGAGGGGCTTTTCGATTTTCAGGGGATCGCCGTGGGCACACTGTGGGCACACGAGGGCCGAGCGTGCCTCGGGTGCTGGGGCGGCGGCGGTGAGGCTCGGGGCCTTGCTCGACGACCCGAGCGAGCTCCCGCACGGGACGGCGAAGCGCTCGAGCGAGCCGACGACGTGGTGCTCGGTGTCTGCCAGGTGCTCCACGCCGTGCTGCTCGCCCTGCGTGTGAATGTCTATGTCAGCGTTTCGGGGTCGAGCGGCCTGTTTCAGCTCGGGGGCGGCGGACGAGCGAGTCGGGATCGATCCCGAGCACGGCGGCGATCTTGGCCAAGGTGTCGGACGTCGCGGCGACCCGACCTGCGAGCACCGCCCAGATGGTCGCGCGGCTGATGCCCGCGTCGTCCGCCAGCCGCGACAACGGGACGCCCCGACGCTTGGCGTGCTCGCGGATCCGCTGCGCGATGCGGGCCCGTAGCTCATCCGCCGTCACGATGGGCCGTGGCACGCGTCGGACAATAACCAGCGTCCTCGGGCCTAGCTGGAATCCTAGACAGTGACTGTTTATGATTCTGGACAATGACAGCCAACCCAGGATCACAACCATCCGCGGCCCCAACCGTCCCGCGCCGCGTTGCCGTAGCTCCCGCCGCCGTGCGGGCGTTGCTCCGCGCGGCGATCGGCTCGCCAGTACTCGCGCCGCTCCCTGATGAGCACGCCGCGACCATGGGCCACCCGCTGCCCGATACGATGACCATCGACGCGGGCGCGTGGGTGGCCTGGTGTCTCGCCGGGCTGCAGGCGTGCGGACGCCTGGAGCTCGGGCAGGAACCCGACGATGAGGACGAGCACGCGTCGTGGCTCGAGGTGGTCGGCGAGACGGCCAAGCGCGTCGTTACGGTGCTGGCCATGCGCCGCGTGGGCGGCAACATCTCGCGCGCCGCGGAAGGCCTTCGGACGTCACGCCGGGCATTGCGGGACCGCTTGAAGGATGCGGGCCTCTACCCCTGGCCACGCTCGCCCGAGCCGACGCCGCAGCAACGGTTCGAAGCGCTGGGGCTCCCACGTCTCGGCGCGGCCGTGCTGGCGATGGTTCCGCTTGCCTTCGTCGACTCCGGCGGTACGGCCACGGCAGCGAACGATCCTGGTGCGTTGCCCAAAGCAGCGAATGGCCCCGGGGCATTCGCGGTCGTGCAGGCGCTCGCGGACATTCTCGAGCGCGCCGAAGTCCTGCGCGTGGACGGCTACGAGCCGCTGGCCGCCATCGTGCGGGCCGTGAGGGAGTGCCAACCGGCTCGTGATCTCGAATGTGTGGCCATGGCCGCGTGGGCGGTCGCGGTGGGCTCCACCGACGGCACGAGCTCCACGGAACCCGATGGTTCCGATGTGCAGGGGGGCCGGTCATGAGCCCCACGCACTACGATGCACCGACCACACCGCGCGAGCCTTCGATCACTGCGGCGAGCATGCTGGATACCCTCGCCACCGTGCTCGGCGGGGCCGTGTCTCGCTACCGCTGGGGGATGCCTGCCCAAGGTGCCATCAACGCCGCGGTGCGCGAGTACCCAGTGCCGCTACTAACCGAGCTTGCATGCCGCGCCACGTGGTACGCGATGCTCGAGGCCGGCGAAGCGGTGGGCTCTCCCGTGAACGACACGAGCCCTACGGAGCCCGAGCGCTTCGACGAGCAAGGGGGTGGAGCGTGAGCACCACGAGCGGAACCAATACCGCCGGGGTCCTGCGGGGTCTCACGCAGATCCTCGAACACGCCGACGCCCTACTCGCCGAGGGCTACTCGCCACACGTCGCGCTCGTTGCCGCTTTGGTGGAGCATCGACCGAGCCTCGCTCTCTCGCGGGTGGCCCGGGCCGCGTGGGCGCTCGCGATGCGAACCCACGATGCGAGCACCACGACGCTCGAGGGGGCCGACGAGCGAGGGGACCGAGCATGATGCCCACGGCGAAGGGGTCCGGGGCCCCGGCCGCACTGTCGGTGGTCGTCCGCATCATCACCGCGGCCGAGGGGCTGCGCACGAGGGGGGCCGAGCCGCACGTGGCACTCGCGATCGTTCTACGGGAGGGCGAGCCGTCCCCCGACGTCGAAGCCACGGCACGGGCGATCTGGACCGTTGGGATCGGCTCCGATGGCACGGGCCCAGGGGGCGCGGCTGCCCTCGAGACGCTCTCCCGGATCCTCGCGTGCGCCGACACGCTGTGCTCGTTCGGTGTCGAGCCCTGCGAGGCGATCGACGTGCTGCGGTGGATCGATGCGCCCGGCGATCTCGAGCGCGTTGCTCGGGACGCGTGGACCTTCGTGGTGGGCTCGGGCACCGTGTCGCGAGGCTCGTGGTCCGTCGCCTCCGACGAATCGAGGCCCGGAGCAGCGGCCGTCATCGATGCACTCGCCCGGGTCCTCACCCTCGCCGAGCTACTGCGCACGAGCGGAGCCAAGCCGCGCGCGGTGATCGACGTGCTGCGATGGGTCGACATGCCCGCCGGTCTCATGGTCGTGGTCCGGGCGGCGTGGGCGTTCGCGGTGGGTTCTGATAATGACGACGAGCCAGGGGGCCGAGCATGACAAGCGAGCCGACCCCGAGCATTCCGACGCTGGAGCTCGTGAGCAACGTAGACTGCGTGACGTTCGCCATCCTTCGAGAGCTGGCCCGCGTGCTCGAACACGCCGCGGCCCTGCACTCCAACGGCTACAGCCCCGACGACGCGATCCGACGGGCCTTGCGGGCGCGTCATGCGACCGCTGCCTTTGAAGGCATGGCCCGGCCCGTGTGGGCGGTCGTGGTGAAGTGCGAGAACGAGTGGCGGGAGATCCAACGGCGTTGACGGGAGGCGGCCATGGGACGCAAGCGCAGTAAGCCGCTCACGGCGACCCCACACCAGCGGCCCCAGGATGCGCCCGACGAGCGGCGGTGCCCTGGGGCCGCGGCCGTTGCGGCCGCCAGCCGTGGACGAGCGGCGACGTCATCGGGATCGGCTGCGGATGCCGGCGCCGGGCCCTGGATTCGTGTAGGTCGGCGAGCCGGGTCAACATGACGTGCCTTGCGTGTGTTCTATCTCGGTTGGCATTGAACGATCGTACTGGTGACCCATCGTGGGGGTTTCTACGCTGGTCGCGATGAAGCCACGCCGGATTACCGCTGCGCCATTCTTCTTGGCTGGATGCTTGGCCTCCGCCCCGAAGTCGAGCCTCGAGGTCGATCCGTACGCGGGGCACCACGAGGAGATCGAGCAGCAGCGGCAAGCTGCGATGTCGCCGGCCACCTCGACGACCGATGCCCAATGGTGGTGCTTCTGGAGTCCGAGCACGGACTATGGCTTCTGCGAGCCCACGCACACCGCGTGCGCCGAGGCGCTTGTCGCCGTCATCGCGGAGCGCACCTCTTCCACGGACCGCTGCACCGAGCAGGCGGTGGCTTTCTGCTTCGACTACGCAATACCGCAGGCGGCCACCTCGAAGATGTCGTGCCATCCAAGCGCTGAGGATTGTGCCGTTGGCCGCCGCATACTGGCCAAGAAGGATTCGGGTGTGGTTGTGAACGAACAGTGCTCCGAGGTCGCGCGCGAGCACATCGGAATCCAAGAAGAGTGGTGGTGTTTTCAGGAGGCTGGCAGCTCCCTGAGCGGATGTGGGCCGTCGCCTGAGGGCTGCGCCGAACTCGTGGAGATCCAGCGCGAGAACCTCACCAGCGAGGTGGCCTGTGCCAAACAGAGCAGCGCCCATTGTGTGGTGGTGGCAAACAGAGCCGACAGCACAGGATTCACCGCGTGCTACCCCTCTGTATCCGACTGCAAGTCGTGGCGAGCCGCTTTCGATTCCAACGGCTACGACGCTGCGGAGTGTGTCGAGCACGCCTACTAGCCACCAGCCGCGACCTGCTCGGTCGGCGTCGCCAGCCGGCCGGGGCCGAGGCCCGGGGCGAGGATGGCCCTCGCGCGAGGGTCTAGCCGCCGATCTTCTCTATCATCGCCTTGAGGTGGGCGGCTCGCTGCTCGGGCGACATGGCGAGCAGGCGTTTCATCTCCCGGGCCACGTCCTCATCGAGGTTGACGATCGACACGTGCTCGCGGGCGAGGAACGTCGCCGCTTGGACCGTCCCGGGGCCATCGTTGTGCGCGAGGACGGCGAGCCGTACTTGCAGCTTGGCGCGGCCGCTGGCGCGGGCGTCCTCGAGTTGGTCTGCCCACTGCTGCACGAGCGTCGCCACCCGCTCGGCTCGGCGGGCCAGGTCCTGCTTGGTCGGGTTCGGCCGCCCCCCATAGTCGGGTTGGTATTCATGGCGGAGCACCCGCTCGATGTCAGCGTCGGCGACCTGGGCTTCCGCGAGCTCCATCGCGCGCCCCCGCGCTGCTACGAACCAGGGGGGTCGCTTGCCCGCGCCCTGCTCACCGGCTGCTGCGCGGTGTCCCACGGGTTCAACGTGAGTGAGCACCGCGATCCCGTCAAGCCGGGCGCCTGCCCGCGCTTTGGCCGGGTCCACGCGGTCAGCCAGGACCCCCGCGGTCGGGCCGGGAGGATACGCGCGCCGGATCCCGATCGGCCGTCCTGGTGCCTCGTGGTGCTTCCCGGGTGGATGCACTTCGGTGCTCGTGGTCATGAGCCGGGAAGCTCCTCGGGCGCATCGTGGCGGCCGTCCACGGTGGGGGCCTGGCCCTCGAGCGCGAATGCCCATGGCATGGCCAGTAGGCCCGTCGCGATGATCTCCCCGGGCTCGAGGTCACGGCGTTTCAAGGCGTACGCGATGGCGCCGCGTAGGCGCTTACCGTCCTCGGGGGCGATCGGTTCGATTTCCTGCGCGGGCGGGATGCCGCCGCCGCTCCGTTGCCACGTGGGTACGAGCGCCGCGGGATGGGGCGTGATGACCAGGCCGTGCAGATGGAGCCGCCCCTTCCGTGACGTCTCAGGCACCAGCCATGCCCCCGAGGACGCGCCAGCGCAGCGTCGGGCGAAGCTCGCGGCCACGTCGGCGAGGTCGACCCCATCGGGTACCGTGAGCGTCACCGCGAGCATGTGCCCCACGTTGTGCACGCCGCACCCCTCGAGACGATCGGCAAACATGAGCGCCAACGGGTTGTTCATCCACGGTGGATGTCCATCAAGATCAACACGCGCACGTACGCGAGGGAGCGCGGGAACGCTTCCTACCGCCGTGCTGCGCCCCGGGTTCGCAGGTTTGCCGCTCGTGGGCGGTGTCCAGCTTGCGTCGAGCCGCTGTCCGCTTTCGGTGTCCGTGTTCGAGGGTGATCGATGTCTGCTTTCGGTGTCCGCTTCGGTGGGCTCGAGTCCGCGTTCGGTGTCCGTGTTCGAGGGTGATCGATGTCCGCTTTCGGAGCCGATGATGGTCGTGTCGATGCGCCACCGCTGCGGGCTCACCCTGGACACCACCGGGGTGAGGTCGCGGAGCAACGCCAGCGCGGCCCGAGCCGTCTTGTCCACGGGTTGTGCGAGGCCCAGCGCATCGTGGAGCGCCTGCCACGAGTCCGTGATCTGGATCGGGCGCCGCTTGTGGATCCGCAGGATCGCGTCGACCATCGCCAGCGCGTGCTCCTTGCCGCGGCCCATGCTCGCGAGCAGGTCATCCCGCACGCTGGCGAGGTGGCCTCGGGGTCGTGCCTTTCTCCGCCGGATGCCCCGGTCGGTCATGGACTCGGCGCGCATGGCTGCGTTCCTCGCAGGCGCTCACCGGGCCCGCTTGGACGTTCGGCCCTTGCGGATCGAGGTGACGTTGGCGGGCTGCTCGGGGGCCGTGGGCACGGCCTTGGCGGTGGGCTGCGCTTCGGCCTCGATAGCGGCGGCCGTGGACGTCACGCGGTGGGCGGCAAGGAACGCGTCAAGGTCGCCGCGCAGGTAGACGCACCGGCGCCCCACGCGGCAGAACGGTGGTCCGCCGCCGCGGGTGGCCCACGTCGCGAGCGTGTGGGGGGAGACGCCGATGTAGCCGGCGGCGTCGTGACGGCTGAGGGCGTTCGAGGCTTGCTGCTGCATGCCCCACATCGTGCAGGCCAGGTTCCACATCCAGCCGGCTATGTGGGGGACCGGAGGACCCTCACACCGCCTTCCGCGCGCGTTCGAGTGCTCTCTCGAGTGCCTTGGCCTTCACCTCGCGCGGATCCTCGGTGCCCACGTAGACGAACACGCTTCCCACCCACCCGCGCTTGCCGGCTCCACTGCGCTCGAAGGTGATCGCCATGTTCTCGATCGATACATCCCCCCATGTGTCGCCGCCGCGCAGCTCGGCCACCAGAGCCGCGAACGTCTTGCCACGGAGCCCGGGCCGCTCCCGCCAGACCGCCGCGATCAACATCGCGGCCGCTCCTCGCGGGCGCGCTGCTTGCCGGGGCTTCGACGCGCGCTCGCGTTGCGCGAGATGACTGCCAATCTCGAGAGCCCACCGGTGCGACGTCACCTCTACGTGGATTGGCCAGCGCTCGCTCACCTCCCCAAGCAACCAAACTCCTAAGGCTCGCGCCCCATCGCCCTTGCCCAAGGCGAAGTTGGCCAGGCCGCGCATCAGTGTTGGTGTGAGGGGTTGATCTCCGAGGTGGAGCTCGCCGGCTGCGCTGACGATGAAGTCTGCGAGCCGCTGTATCGACTCCCTTCGCTCCGAGCTACGTGGAACACCACGATCCTGATCCAGATCCCAGATGGCCTCTGCATGGTCTCGTCCGCCGAGGGCCACGGCGTAGTAGTCTGGCGGCATTTTCTGGAGCGCCAGCGGACGAGCCCTCGCGATTGCCAAGACGAGCGAGAGGCCGAACCTCTCGCTCCAATTCCATTCGGCCTCGAACGCGTAGAGGTCTTGCAGCTTGGCGACGACGCCGTCGTTCCATTGCTCGCGTTGCTCCGGTTCCATCAACTCGCCGATGGCGGCGCAACGCTCCAACATCTCCTTGGCGAACTTGACGTCGCGATCGCCCATGGCTCATCCCCCCTTTCCCGCCTTGCGCCTGCGCTTCGAAACCGTCGCCGGCTTGGGCCGCTTCGCGACCGGCAGCCGTACCACCTTGGCTCCCTCGCGCGTCGCTACTTCGATGGCATCGCCCGCCGCAGCGACCGAGCGCCGTAGGGCCTCATTGGCGACGTGGGCATAGCGAGCCGTGGTCCGCTGGTCCGCGTGTCCGAGCACCGCGCCCACGTGCGCGAGCGGGGCGCCTGCATTGAGGGCATCGCTTGCGAACGAATGGCGCAGGTCGTGGAGCCGCACTTTCTCGAGACCCGCGTTCTCGCGGATGAGCGACCACACCCGTCCCATGTTCCGCAACGGGGTATCCCTCGCGCTCGGGCAGACCAGCGCGCCCGCGATCACGTGCTTGGGCCGGTGCTCGCCGAGCAGCTCCACGGCCTGCGACGTGAGCGGCACGACCTTGGCCCCGGTCTTGGAGTCGGGGAGCCGCAGGCACGCACGATCGAGATCGACCATGCTCCACGTGAGGCCGGTGATCTCCGACAACCGGGCACCCGTGAGCGCGAGCAAGCGAACGCAGAGCACGGCCCCGGGCGCGAGGTAGCCCTCTGCCCCGGCGTCCTTGCCCGCCGCCGCATCGAGGACGGCCCACATGGCCGCGCGCTCGTCGGCTCGGAGGAACCGCTCTCGACCCTGCTCGCGGAAGCGGGTCACACCGCGGCAGGGGTTGGAGCCCATCCCGATCTCCCCCCACCGCTCCGCCGCGCCCATGAGGGCCGAGAGCACCGTCAACGTTCGGTTCGCCACCACGGGCCCGATGCTCTTGGATACCGCGACCTTGATCCGCTCCACTTCGCGGCGCTCCACCGCGTCGAGCCGCGTGCGACCGAGCGACGGTGCGATGTGGTCGCGGAAGATCTGCCGGTAGAGCTCGGTCGTCCTCGCCTTGCGAGCGCCTCGCTTGCCCGGCTCGTCCATGAAGCGCTCGAACGCGTCCAAGAGCGAGAGGCCCGAGCGTGCGCGTTGCTTGTCGCCCTGGGGATCGGCGCCGCGAGCCGCGTCGGCAAGCACGGCGCGCGCCCGCTTGCGTGCTTCCTCGATCGTGAGCGGACCGAACCGCCCGACCCGCAGCCGGCGCTGACGTCCCTCGCAGCGGTAGCGCACGGCGAACGTCGCCGCCCCCGCCGGGGTCACGACCACGTGCAGTCCCTCGGCCGTGGTGTCCCAGATCTCCACGCGCTGGCCTTGCGCGATGGCGGCCTTGATCGTTCGGTTGTCGAGCCGGACTCGCATCCCGGCCAGCATGACCGTGGGCACACTGTGGGCACAAGCTCTCGCAAAACCGGGCAAATTTGGGCTGGCTCACACAAGCCGCAAATATGGCGAATATGCCACTAAAAAGGCCGTTTGAGCCCGATCCGCAAACCCGGACAAGCTCCGGCAACCGCGCCGGAGTCAGCTTCCCAAGCTGAATGTTGCGGGTTCGAATCCCGTCTCCCGCTCCACGCAAAAGCCCCTTCTAGGGGCTTTTCGGTTTCGAAGGTTCGGCCACCGGGCACATACCGGGCACATACCGGGCACACCGGTCACCCCGGCCAGCCTCCAGGCTGGCCAGCTCTCCATCTGTTTCGCTCGATCCGCTGAGCCGGCCATGCGCGCCGACATCGACCGTGTCTGGCGTCGTGCGTGGTGAGTGAGATCATTTGGCGCGCTCGAAGACGTACTCGTGCTGTCCCTCGCTGAGGACCAGGACGGTGCGGCCGTCCCGTTCGCGTGGGACGAGCTGGATACCGACTTCCGGCACGCTGGTGGTGACGATCGCGACGGTGCCGTCGCGGCCGGTTCTCTTGCCGACCGTCGCCTTCCACTCGCCTGCGTCGAGAGTCGCGCCCCGCTCGTCGCGCGCGAGGTCGATGCGGCCGAGACCGGGGGCCACCCATCCGCCGGCCAGCGTGTCGAACCACGCCGGATCGGCCCGGGAGAGCAGCTCGAGCTCCTCAGCGCGCGCCTCGGCGTCCAACCTGACCTGCGTCACCAGCTCCTCCCTCGCCCTCGCCTTGCCGTCGAACAACAGCTCGAAGAAGCGACGGTACACAGCGAAGATGAACGCGCCGCGATCGCCGGCGTTCGACAGGAGGACGATGGCGACCCCGTGCTCCGGAATGAAGAGAAGCAGGCTGCTGAACCCGATCGTGCCGCCGGTGTGGCTCACCGTGTCGAGACCGTTTTCGGTCACGAGATCCCAGGCCAGGCCGTAGCTCGCCTCGTCGCTGAGCTTCACCTGCGGCGCGCGCCGGGCGAGGAGCTGCTGCTCGGACACAAGCTGCTTGCCGCCCAGCTTGCCCTTGCCGAGCTCGACGGCGATGAACCGCGCCATGTCGTCGACGTTCGACCAGGTCGCGCCGGCGGGAGCCACGGGAATCACGAAGCGCTCCGTTTCGACCGCCATCGCCACGGGCTCGCCCTGAAGATCGTCGCGGTGAGGAGCGGCGTGATCGCCACGCGCCACCCGCTTGAAATCGAAAGTGGTCGACTTCATGCCGAGCGGCTCGAACACGAGCGCCTTCATCGCAGCTTCGTAGGCGGGCAGGAGCTTCTTCTGCGGCGCGTAGGCGTGCGCGGCCGCGAACCCACCGGCCGACACCATGAGGTTCGAGTATTGGAAGGTCTCGCCGAAGTCGGTGGTCGGCATCATCGACTTCATGCTCGCCAGCCGATCCTCGGCGCTGGCGTACTCGAACCTGAGCTCGACGTTCTGGCTTGGCATCCCGGTGCAGGCGCACACGGTGTGCCGCATCTGCACGCGCTTGGTCGTCGCCGGGTCGCCGAGGGCGAAGCTCGGCAGGAGAACGGTCACGGGCGTGTCCCACGTGAACTTTCCCTGGTCGATGAGGCGCGCCATCATGAGCGAGGTGATCGGCTTGGTGATCGAGCCGATCATGAAGAGAGTGCGCGGCCCGACCTTGCTTTTCTTGCCGCGCTGCTTGACGCCGTAGCCCTTCGCCAGCACCACGGCGCCGTCCTGCACCACCGCGACCGCCGCACCCGGCACGTTGGTCATCGCGCGCGCCTCCTCGATGAACCGGTCCAGCTCACCGATCCGGGCAGCATCGAGCCTGTTCGCCTTCTTGCCGGCGAACGACTCCTTTTCGAGCCCCTTCACCTTCAGGCTCGTGATCGCGTTGGACATCTGCGCGCTGCGTCGGTCCAACGCCGCGTGCTTGCCATCGACCAGGGCGATGAACCAGGTCGGCCCCTTCCGCCGCGCGACCAGGAACACCTCACGCTGCTCGGTCGCTGGTGTGACGTAAGAGATCTTCGCGTGCGTGTCCCAGCCGTCGCGCGAAGGCAGGTCGATCGCGTCCGCCACCTCCAGCACGAGCTCTGGTGTGACCCGCTTCCAAGCGGCCGCGATGGCCTTGTCGCGATCCTGATCCGCCACCTCCACGTAGCTGATGCGAAGGTCGCCCTCGGGCCCGACCAATGTGATCGCCTCCGGTCGCTCTTCCACTCTCCAGCCGGCCGAGGCGGTAAAGGTTGCACCGGACGCGGTCGTCACCGTCTCGTCCCTGTCGAGGATGCGCGTCTTCACCGGCGCTGCATCGGGGTCGATGGTCGCAGCTGCGTGGCCATGCGTCGGCTGCGTCACCGCAGGAGCTCCGCTCGAGCTGGCCCGCGAGCAGGCCGCCGACACTGCGAACATCACGAGCCATCTCAACATGCCGCGAGCATGGCACGAGTCCGTGGCCGTTCGGGTCGGTGCGGGCCTGCTACGATCCGCGCGCACGAGGAGAGCGGAAGTCGCGTGGCATGCGTTCAGAGCAGCTCGCCGGCTCGAAACCAAGGGAACGCGATCTCGAAGATCCGGATTCGGCGCGCTCCTCGTGCGAGGACAGGGGCCGGCAGCGCTGGCACACGCGAGCCAAGGCGCGAGCGATCGCTCTGCAGCAGGAGCACAGCTGGGCGTCGCCCGTGCTCATCCTCGAGACGACGGTCCTCGAGCGGGGCGAAGAGCGACCGCATCCGCGTGTTCCTGTAGGATGCCAACCCATGGCGATGCGCAAGATCACCGTGGATGGGGGCTCCTATCGCTACGTGGTGGTCGGCCAATACCCCGACTACGTCACGCTCCGCTGCGCGGCAGCCAGCGGAGAGCGACTGGAAGTCCGCTTTCCGTGCTCGATGTTCGAGCTGTGGTCGCGTGCGCAGTGGCAGGAGGACGGTCGACCGGTCGCGATCACGCCGAGCATGGTCGCGACGTGCATTCGGCGCGCGCGGTCCGAAGGATGGGGAAGCACGACACGGCACTCGTTCGTCGCCAACGGGTGGGAGTGGTTCCCGCCGAGCGCCGCGTGGGCCGCGGTCGTCGCAGGGGACGCCGAGGCCCTCGCGCACACGCTCGACGACGGGGCCGACCCCAACGAGGTCTCGGGCGGCATGTCGATCCTGGCCTACGCCACGCACCGTGGTCACCTCGCCTGCATATCGGAGCTGCTCCAGCATGGCGCCGATCCCAATGCGCCTAGCATCTGGCTTCCGCTGTGCGAGGCGGTGCGCAAGGATCAGCGTGAGATCGCCGAGCTGCTGCTCGCGACCGGCGCGAGCCCTGACCAGCGCGAGGGCTACCGCGGAACGGCACGAGAGGAGGCCGAACGGCTCAGGCGCGCCTGGTTTCGCACATGACCATGCGCACGATCAAAGTGACTCGCGATCTCGAGGTCCAGCCCGAGACTCTCCCCAAACTCAATATAGACCGTTGCAGAACGGTGTCATTGACGGTCCACACCTCGACGGCGGTCGGCGCCATGGTCGCCACTTCCACGGAGCCGCTGCGCTCGAGCGCGAACGATCGGCTGTCGATGGCCGCTCCGCTGCACCGTCGTCGATGGCTCGCGTGGAGCCTCGTCGTGCTCGCCGTGCTCGCCGTGCTGCGGCTGGCGGCGCCTTCGCTCATCGCATCGTACCTCGCTGCACGCATCAGCGTCGCGCTCGGAGTCTCGGCGCAAGTCGACGACGTCGAGCTGCGGCTCTGGGCCGGCGAGATCACGGCCCGGGGAATCCAAGCCGCACCCCCGGTGGACGCGAGCACGTCGTCCGTCGAGCTCGATGCGCTCACGCTCCGCTGGCGGTGGATCGATCTGATGCGCGGCGTCGTCAGGATCGACGGCCGTGTGTCGGGGCTCGACCTCACCATCGATGTCCACCGGCCATGGCCGGCAGAGTGGGACGCCTTGAGCTCGCGAACCTCGAGGCTGCGCTCGCTCACCATCGAGGGCGGCTCCGTCCTGCTCGTCCACGCCACCGATACGCCTCCGCTCCTCGCCCTGACCGACCTTCGCGGTCGCGTGAATGTGACCTCCGGGCTCAAGACGGAGACGATGACGACGCAGCTCTCGGTCACCGCACAGGCCAACGAGGGCGGCTCGTTCGAGCTCGTCGGCGCGATCGCACCGGCCGAGCCGGCCGCGGGCTGGACGCTGGACTTCGCGCTCGAGCGGCTCGATCTCCGGCCGCTCAATCCGCTGCTCCAGCAGGTGTTCGAGATGGACGTCGAGCGCGGGTGGCTGTCACTCTCCGGGGCGCTGACCGTCGGCCTCGGCCGGCTGCGTGGGCGGCTGCATCCGCGCTTCGAGGAGCTGGAGGTGCTCGGGCACGATGAGCACGACGTGCAGCACCCGATGGCCGAGGCGCTGCTCGGCTCGATGCTCTCCGGCGCAGACCTCCCGATCGACATCGATCGGGCGGCGTCCGCGAGCGGAGACTCCATGTTCGAGGCCACGACGCGCGTCGATGCGATGGCGCTGCTCCACGACATGATCCTGCGCGGCTTCGTCCGGCGCCTCGACACGCTCGACGACTACGAGCCCGCGGTCGGGCGGGCCGAGATCGACTTTCCCGGCGGCCGGCTGTCGTTCTTCGACATCACGCTGACCCGCAGCGGTGGCAAGGTTGGTCGCCCGTTCATCTCCATCCCGCGCATGGACATCGTCATCGAGCAGAGCGCGGTCGATGGCGGGGTCACCACCTACAAGTCGATCGCGCTGCACCAGCCGTCGCTGACCTTCGTCACCGGCGAGAACGTCTCGAGCAGCCAGATCATGTTCGATCCGGACTGGCAGGCAAAGGTGAACGTGCTGCCATACCCGACCGATCGTGTCGAGATCATCGATGGCCGCGTCGAGTACCGCGACGACACCACGAGCCCACCGACCAGCCTGTTCATCTCGGACCTCGACCTTCGCGCCGACAACCTCGGGCGCGCCAAGGCTCACGCGGACCGGCGCGGCGCAAAGCTCGTGGGGAGGGGGCGGGTGATGGATCTGAGCGCGCTCGAGCTCGAGATCGAGTTCACGCCCGGGGTGGTGGATCTCGACGCCGCCATGCGGCTCCGCCTCGATCCCTTGCCGCTTCGCGAGCTCGACCGACTGATCGAGGGGCGCCTCGGCGTCGACGTCTCCAGTGGAACGCTGGCGCTGGTGGCCGACCTCGATGCCCATGATGGACGCCTCCAGGGCACCATCACCCCGGTGCTCGACGAGGTGCGGGTGCTCGGCGTCGACGAGCAGCAGGTGATCCACCCGGTGCGCGAGCTGATGCTCGAGCGACGGCTGCGCACGCTCGATGGCGCCACGCTGACGCTCGATCGCCACGTCCGTACGAGCGTCCTGCGCGAGCTGCCGGCCGCGCTGATGTCCGCGGCCCGCCGCGTTCGGTGATCGAACGTCGAAGCGGGCCACCAAAGCGCCCTTTCGAGGGATTCTTCGGGTTCGAAGGCTCCTCGGGGGGCTGCCCGGTGTCCAAGCTCGAACGAAGCCCATGACACCCCTGCGAATCCTCGTGCTCGTGGCGGGCATGTCGAGCTGTCAATCAGCGACACCCGAGACCCCGACGGTCGACCCCATGCCTACGATCGATCCCCTGAGGCCGCCCGTGAGCGCCAAAGAGCCCCCGCAGCCCCAGCCCGAGCTGACCACGCGCCCGGCTCCGTCAGCGCCCGTGATCGTCGAGCTTCCGTCGAGCCGCGCCGGCACCGTCGCGCGAGCGTGGCTCGAGGCCGTCAACAGCGGCGAGGAGGCGCAGCTGCGTACGCTGCTCGACGAGCGCCTGGCGAAGGAGGCTCGCGCAGCCGCGCCACTGGCGGTCTGGGTGAGGTATTGCCAGGATCTGGCGGCAAAGAGCGGTGGCCTCGACGTCGTGCGCGTCGAGCCTGACCCCTCAGCCGAGCTCGTGCGCTTCCATGTTCGCGCCCGTCGCGTGGATCGCCACGCGGTGCTGACGCTCCGCGTCGACGAGCACGACGCGATCGTCGATCTCGACGCGCGTCCGGAGCCGGATCCGATCGCGGCCGACGCCGAGCGGCTCGCAGCCGTCGCGATGAGCGAAGCGGAGGTCATCGGTGCGATCGAACGCCGGCTCGAGCGGCTCGCGGCGGCGGATCGCTTCTCGGGTGCCGTCCTCGTCGCGAAGGGCGACCGCTTGCTCGTCAGCGCCGCGCACGGTCACGCCGACCAGGCGTTCGCGGTGGCCAACCGGCTCGACACCAAGTTCAACCTCGGCTCGATGAACAAGATGTTCACCGCCGTCGCCATCGGCCAGCTCGTCGAGGCCGGGAAGCTCTCGTTCGACGACACGCTGGCCGCGGTGCTGCCGGACTATCCGAGCCAGGCGTTCGCCAGCAAGGTCACGATCCACCAGCTCTTGACCCACACCTCGGGCATCGGCGGCACGATCTTCCCGCCGGTGCTGTTCGAGCACCGCGATCGTTACCAGCACGCTGCCGACTACCTCCCGTTGTTCGCCGACGAGCCGCCGGAGTTTCCGCCGGGTGAGCGCTTTGGCTACGCGAACCCCGGCTTCGTGGTGCTCGGCCTCGTGATCGAGCGCGTGTCCGGCGAACGCTACGATGACTACGTGCGGGACAACATCTTCGTGCCGGCCGGCATGCGCGACACCGCGGCCCATGACTGGGACGAGGTGACACCGGGCCTCGCGGTCGGCTACATGCGCGACCCGGCCGATGCGCTGGGGCTATTGCCGCGCCGTACGAACATTCCGACGCTGCCGTTTCGTGGCACGCCCGCGGGTGGCGGGTACTCGACCGTGATCGCTCTCCGCGCCTTCGCCGACGCGCTCCGTGGTCACCGATTGGTCGGCGCGGCGATGGTCGAGACGCTCACCAGCCCCAAGGTCGAGACGCCGTTCACGAGCCCGCCGCGGCGCTATGGATACGGCTTCATGACCCACCTCGTCGACGGCAAGGAGATTCGGGGCCACGGCGGCGGCGCGCCCGGCATCAACGGCGAGCTCCAGATCTTCTGGGACGGTAGCTATACCGTCGCCGTCCTCGGCAACTACGATCACCCCAACGCGCTCGACGTCGCGAACGAGCTCACCGCAGTCCTCGCGGCGCAGGGGCCGTAGGACCGCGCCTCACCCCGTGTAGAACCCATCCGCCACCGCGAGCGCCTCGTCGAGGATCGCGAGCCCCTGCTCGATGTCCTCCTTGCTCGCCGTGCACGGCGGCACCACGTGCATGCGGTTGAAGTGCACGAATGGCCACAGGCCCCGCGCCTTGCAGGCCGCCGCGAGGTCGACCATCGGTTGGTTGCTCGGCCCCGACGCGTTGAACGGCACGAGCGGCTCGCGGGTGGCACGATCCTTGACGAGCTCGATCGCCCAGAACACCCCGAGCCCGCGCACGTCGCCCACGCTCGGGTGCTTGGCCGCGAGCGCCCGAAGGCCCGGCCCGATCACGTCGGTGCCCAGCATGCGAGCGTGCTCGACGACGCCCTCGTCCTTGTAGATGCCGATGCTGGCCACCGCGGAGGCGCAGGCGAGGGGATGACCCGAGTAGGTGAGGCCGCCGGGGTACACACGCGTGCGGAACGAGTCGGCGATGGCGCGGCGGATGACGACCCCGCCGAGCGGCACGTATCCCGAGTTGACGCCCTTCGCAAAGCACACGAGATCCGGCTGCACGCCCCACTTCTGGAACGCGAACCACTCGCCGCAGCGACCGAAGCCGGCCATCACCTCGTCGCAGATCATCACGATGCCGTGGCGATCGCAGCGCTCGCGAATGCCCTGCAGGTAGCCGTCGGGGGGCACGAGGATCCCGTTGGTGCCCACCACGGTCTCGACGATGATGGCCGCGACCGTGCTCGAGCCCTCGACCATCAGCACCTCGTCGAGGTGCTGCAGCGCGCGCTGGCACTCCTCGGCCTCGCTGGTGGCATGGAACACCGAGCGGTAGGGATACGGCCCCCAGAATTTCACCACTCCCGGCATGCCGGGCTCGCTGGGCCAGCGGCGCGGGTCGCCGGTCAGCGCGATCGCCCCGGCGGTGCCACCGTGATAGCTGCGGTAGTGACCGAGCACCTTGAAGCGGCCGGTGTGCAGGCGGGCCATTCGCACCGCGTTCTCGGTCGCCTCGGCGCCGCCGTTGGTGAAGAACACCATGTCGAGCGTGCTGCCCTCGATCCCGATCGCCGCCACCTCGCAGATGAGCCGCGCCGCCTCGCTGCGGGCCTCGTTGGCGAAGCTCGGTGCGACCGTGCAGAGCTTGTCGGCCTGGGCCTTGATCGCCGCGACCAGCTTCGGGTGCTGATGACCGATGTTGACGTTGACGAGCTGGCTCGAGAAATCGAGGTAGCGCTTGCCATCCTCGGTCCAGAACCAGCTTCCCGCCGCGCCCGCGACCACCGTGGGGGTGAGTGCTCCCTGGGCACTCCACGAGTGGAAGACATGAGCGCGATCGTTGGCGTAGGCATCGCTCATGAGGGCGAGCTTATGCGGCCCGGGCGCTGCTGCCTACGGGTGGCCGAAGGCAAGCGCTCGAGCGTGGCGTGAGATGCGCTGTGGATGGGCCTGCGATATCCTCGTGGTGATGTACGCCGGCCATCTCGATCTCGGCCAGCCGCTCTGGTGGACCGTCGACGACGCGCTGCCGCCGGCGCTGTGCGAGGCGTACGTCGAGCGCATGCGCAGCGGCCCCGCCGAGCTCGCGCCGATCATCGGCAAGGGCGGGGCAGAGGTGATCGAGCCGGAGACCCGCAACAACACCCGCGTGATGTGGGACGACGCGGACGAGGCCGAGGGCCTGCTCGCGCGGGTGCGCGAGCGCGTGCCGGTGCGGCTGTCGGGGCGCGTGCTCGCGGGCGCCAACCCGCGGCTTCGGCTCTACCGCTACGGCCCCGGCGAGCGCCACGGTGCCCACTGGGACACCGTCGTCGAGCTGCCCGATGGCGTGTGCAGCATGCTGACGCTGGTGTTCTATCTCAACGACGGCTTCGTCGGCGGCGAGACCGACTTCGTCGAGCTCGACGCCCGCGTCGTGCCGAGGCGCGGGCAGGCGCTGCTGTTCCAGCACCGGGTGCTGCATCGCGCCTGCGAGGTGCAGGCGGGCGAGAAGCTCGTGCTGCGGACCGACGTGCTCTACCGGCCCGCGTAGCCGAGCTTCACGCTGGTGCCGGATCTTCCGACCCCGCGTCGCGGACCGGTGCCAGCCCGTGCGCGTCCATCAGCGCCTTGAGCCTGCGATAGCGCTCGAGCAGCATCGCCCGGTGGCCCCAGTCCTCTGCCTCGTCTCGCACGCGCGGCTCGAGGAACGTCCCGTCCTCGTCGATCATGGCGTTGAATGGCACCAGCATCACCCGCGCATAGGGCCAGTCGTGATGGAACACCGTCTCGAAGGCCCACATGAATTCGATCAATGCGCTCTGCAATTCCCGGTCGTGCATGGTCGTGAGGATGACACCTCCGCGGGGTTCGTGGCCGGACACGAACCCGGACAGCGATCATTCGAAGAGCTCCATCTCCTCGTAGGGAGCCTTACGGCACGCCGCGAGCCGCGATTGGAGATCGCCCACGTGGATCTCCAAGCGATGCCCGTCGGGATCGAGGAAGTAGAGCGATGGTCCCTCGCTGCGGTTGGGCTGCCACTGTGGCGCATTGGCGGCCAGGATCCGCTCGCGCAGCGTCGGGAAGTCGGCTTCGCTCACGGACAGGGCCACGTGCGAGGAGTCTGCGGCGGCTGGAGATCGCGCGGGCTCGTCGACGCTCAGGCATACCCACAGCTCCCCGGCCGCGAGATAGGCGCCCCGCTTCCATTTCGCCACGAGGCGGCAGCCGAGCACGTCGGCGTAGAAGCGAAGTGATCGCTCGAGGTCGACCACCGCGAACGTGACGTGGTTGATGCCGGTGATCACGGGGGTAGCAACGAGGAAGATGATGGAGCAGGAGCCTCGTCCTTGGGAAGGCCGCTGGATCGGAGGGAGCGATCGGGTAGCTTCCGCGGCGGCTAGTGTGGGGGAGCCAGGTACGGGAACGACGAGGCGAACTCCACGTCGTTCGCGGGCGGGTTGAGCGGAAGGTCTGCGAAGAGATCCAGCGGATGATCTCCGAGATCGAGGAGCATCGCCGCCAGGGTGATGTCGACCACCTGGTCCGTGAGCGTACGGCCGTTGGGATACCCCGTCGTCTCGCCTGGATCATACTTGATCGCGTCCGGCACGAGCACCGGTCCGACCTGTGCGAGCGCCGTGTCCACGCTCGCCGGCGTGAGCCCGAGGCTCATGAGGTCGTTGTCGAGGGCGTCGTGGAAGAAGGTCACGCTGTCGCTGATCTCCCCCAGCCACATGCCCATGGCGTCCTGCACCGGGTTGCTCGCGTTGTAGTCGTCGCGGAGATCGACGTTCTGGCCCGGCATGAGCGCCAGGCCCTGGGACGCGAGAATGCCCACGGTCCCGGCCTCGACCGCGCCGTGCCGGTCGATCTGCGTGTACGCGTCGTAGGGGTCGGTCGGAAACACGAAACTGTCATTGCCGGTGGTGCTGTCGACAGTACCGGTCTCACTGCTAGAGCTACTGCTGGAGCTGCTGCTGGAACTGCTGCTGGCGCCATCAGAGCTGCTGGAGTCGTTGGAGCTACCCCCAATCGGCGGGAGGGGGGAGGCGCAAGCGGTGAGAGAGAGCGTGCCGACGAGGAGTGTCGTCCCGAGAAGCCCGTGAATGGATGCGCGGGTGTTCATGGTCAGCCTCCTCTCCTTGCCGCGGTCACCCAGAGCTGCATCGGGTCGGAGCCGCTTTGGATCAAAGCGGTGTCGATCTCGATCGCAGCAGCGGTGACGTTGTACCCCTCCAGGAAATCGCGACCGCTCATGAAGTACAGGTTCCCGGTGGCAAGGGTGTCGAGGTAACCAGCGGCATCGAAGAAGAACGGATCGTCCGCGCGACCCGACCACACGCGCGCGCCGTCACCGGCCTGGAACACCGTTTCCACGGCACCGGAGACCTGGTCGGGCGCTCCGGGCACGCCCTCGAACTGCACGCCGACGTCGCCCGCCGCGTTGTGCCCGTACCGCCAGTAGATCGCATGGTTGGCATCGTTGTCGCCGTCGTTGTCGATCCAGAGCGTGTAGAGGGCGTCTTCGTCATAGACGCCTTCGGTATCCGGCTGTGGACGGCTATCGTTGAAGCCGGCCCAGCAGACGATGATGGTCGTCGTGCCGCCACCGCTGTCGAAGACATAGAGGTCGGTGATGTCCTGCGCGGCGTCCGCCTTCACGAGGGGCGCCTCGGCGTGGTCGGATGCCAGGACGGAGCCCGTCCACCATCCTCCCCCGCAGATCGCGGCCGTGGCGACCAACACCAGGCCGCGCCTGGATCTCGTGCTCTCATGCATGGCTCTCCTCGAGCGGATGCGAGTCGATCGGATCGCGACGGCACGCGCCGCCGCTGTCTGCAGCCACTTACGCCGCTGCCACCCACCTCCGCTCTTGGCATCGTGCACCCACTCAGCACGGAAATCCGTGTCAAGTCGGCGCGCCGCTCATGCCTTGGCACCAAAAATCGATCACCGACGCGCGGCCAGGTGTGCCATGGTCATCCGCCGATGCAGCGGCGCAACCAGACGCGACGTGCCCCCGCCGTCAGTGCGAGTGCTCTTTGCCCTGGTACGAAGGATTGATCGCATCCCGCAGCGCGCTCTGTTCCGCCGCGGCCGCCGCATCACCGACCGCCTCGTAGGCCTTCGCCGCCACGTCGTGCACCCCCGCGGTGCGGTACGGCGTCTCCAGGGTCTTCTTGGCCACCTCGAGCGCCTCCGCGGCTCTCCCCGCCTTCAGGTACGCCCTCGCCAGCAACACCTGCGCCTCGCCGCCCGGCCTGACCGCGTAGTTCTTCTCGGCGAGCTCGACCGCCCGCTCCGTCGGGCCGAACTGCAGATAGTGCTGCAGCCCGTGCCCCATCGCCGCCTCGGGCAATCGCCCGATCTGCTCCTCCCACAGCACTCCCGCGCGCTCGCTCAGCTCCTTGGCCTTCGCTTGCTCGCCCGCATGCTGGTACGCGCTCGCGAGCGCATCCAGGTGCTGCGGCAGCCCGGTCGTCTCGACGAGCCCCGCGTAGATCTCGAGCGCCTTCTCGTGATCGCCGAGTCGCTCGTGCACCTCCGCGATGTGCTCCTGCACCAGCCACCACCCCGGCAGCTCCGCATCGGCGGCCTCGAGCTGCTCGAGCGCCGGGAGGTTTGCCCCGCGATCCAGCGCGATGAGCCCGAGCTGCAGCCGCAGCCACGCCCTGCGCCGCGGATCCTTGCGGAGCGTCGACGCGAGCGCTTCCGCGAGCAGCTCCTCGGCCTTCTCCGGCTCGCCGGTCTTGGCGTGGTAGAGCGCGAGCTCGGCGGTCGTCACCGCGGGCATCACCGCCGCGACCGCGGTCAGCCCTTCGAGCGCGGCCTCGTACTCGCCGCGCTGGAATGCGATCTCGGCGCGGATCACCTGCGCGGCCAGCATCTCGTCGCGCCTCGGGACCGCGTAGCCGTCGATCTTCTCGAGGTACTCCTCGGCGGCTTCGAGCCGATGGATCGAGAAATTGAAGCGCGCGGCCAACAGCAATGGGCCGCTGCCCTCGGGCGCGATGAGGAAGGCCTCGTCGAGCAGCTCCTCCAGCCGCTCGAAGTCTTCGAGCTGGTTGGTCAGGCTGGCCCGCTCGAGCAGCAAGATCCCGAGGTGCATCCGGATCAGCCAGTCGTTGTGGCGGTCGTTCACGCGGGGCTGCAAGGCGTCGATGCGTTCGTCGACGCTGTCGAGCATCGATGCGTAGCTCACGTCTGCCGCGGCTCGGACCGGCTGGTGCTCGCTCGCCGCCGTTGCCGGCGTGTTGCTGTCTCGAAAGAGCTTCGCGGCGAGTGCCGATGCCATGAACGCGATGACGGCCGCGGCGATGGTCATCTTGGTGCCCATGATGTCTCCAAAAGCCTATCCGAAAGCCTATCCGAAGGACGGGCAGAAGGGGCTCCCCCCGGCGACCGAACGCCGAGGGGAGCCGTCAGGCGACCCGCAGCGACTAGTGCGGGGCAGCCAGGTACGGGAACGACGAGGCGAACTCCACGTCGTTCGCGGGCGGGTTGAGCGGCAGGCTCGCGAACAGGTCCAGCGGATGATCCCCGAGATCGAGGAGCGCCGCCGCGAGCGTGATGTCGACCACGGGGTCCGTGAGCGTACGGCCGTTGGGATACGCCGCCGGCGAGCCCGGATCATACTTGATCGCGTCCGGCACGAGCACCGGTCCAGCCTGGGCGAGCGCCGTGTCCACGCTCGCCGGCGTGAGCATCAAGCCCTCGAGGTCGTCGTCGAGGGCGTCGTGGAAGAAGGTCACGCTGTCGCTGATCTCCCCCAGCCACATGCCCATGGCGTCTTGCACCGGGTTGCTCGCGTTGTAGTCGTCGCGAAGATCGACGTTCTGACCCGGCATGAGCGCCAGGCCCTGCGACGCGAGGATGCCCGCGGTTCCAGCCTCGACCGCGCCGTGCCGGTCGATCTGGGTGTACGCGCTGTACGGGTCGTCCGGGAAGTCGAACCCGTCAGGTGGAGGACCCGTCTCGGTATCACCATCCAGCGTGGTGTCGGGGTCCATGGTGGTCGGCTGCATGGTGGTCGGGTTGACCGTGGTCTCGGGATTGACCGTGGTGTCGGGATTGACCGTGGTGTCTCCCATGGTGGTGTCGCCCGTGGTGCCCTCCTGCCCGGTGTCATCGCCGGGGCATGCGGTCAGAGAGAGCGCGCCGAGCAGGAGCCCCGCGCTGAGGAGCCCATGAATGGATGCGTGAGTCTTCATGGTCAGCCTCTCCTTGATGCGGTCACCCAGAACTGCATCGGGTCGCTGCCGTTCTGGATGAGGGCGGTGTCGATCTCGATCGCAGCGGCGGTGACGTTGAACCCCTCGAGGAAGTCGCGGCTGTTCATGAATGACACGGTCCCTGTGGCCAGGGTGTCGAGGTAGCCTGCGGCGTCGAAGAAGAACGGATCGTCCACCCATCCAGACCACACGCGCGCGCCGTCACCGGCATCGAACACCGTCTCCACTGCGTCGCTGACGAATTCGGGCGCTCCGGGCACGCCCTCGAACTGAACGCCGGCCTCTCCCGCCGCGTTGTGTCCGTACCGCCAGTAGATCGCGTGGTCGGGATCGTTGTCGCCGTTGTTGTCGATCCAGATCGTGTAGAGGGCGTCCTCGTCGTAGACGCCCTCGGTATCGGGCTGCGGACGGCTGTCGTTGAAGCCGGCCCAGCAGACGATGATGGTCGTCGTGTCGCCAGGGCTATCGAAGACGTAGAGGTCGGTGATGTCCTGGGCAGCGTCCGCTTTCACGAGGGGCGCCTCGTCGTGGTCGGATGCGAGGACGGAGCCCGTCCACCATCCTCCCCCGCAGATCGCGGCCAAGGCCACCATGGCCAGCCCGCGCTTCGCTCTCATGTTCTTGTGCATTGTTCCTCCTCAAATGGATTCGCGGCAGCAAGTAGCTCAGCGGACAAGCAGGCCGCGACGGCTTGCCGCTCTACTAGAAGTGCGAGGCACTCTACGTCATCGGCGGTGTTTTGGATCGACCGAGACTTCGGCACGGCGAGATTTTTGTTCGCTGAGCGAACGCGAGCACGGCGTTCTCGTCGGCCGAATGCGCTCACTCGAGATGCACGCGCGGGGGGCCCGCAGGACAGCGGTCGATTTTCTTTCGCTCGCATCGATCCATCCACGTCGCGACCCTCGTAGGCCCCTCGAGGACGAAGCTGCGGTCCGTGCTCGGGGCGTAGCCCGGAGCGCAGACGTTTGCACGGTGGAATCGGAGGGCGGAAACACACCTGCCGTGGGGAAGTGGACGGAGCGGGGGCGGACATGGGTGGCGGGTCGATGGCGCGCTGCTCGGTTCGGTTCCGGCCGCTCGGGGGAAAACACCACCGGGCTTCCCTATGACGTGGTAGCCTCCCAGCCCGTCGGCGCGTCGTGTTCGGCCTCGCAGTGGTCCTCCGAGCGAGCTCATGGCCGGGCTCGGGACGAACCGACTCGACTGACCCAAGACTGACTAGAGAAGCGAGCCACACCTCATGAAATCGATACGATTGTCCAAGATCCTCGCCTTCCTGCTCCCGGCCCTCGTTGCCGGTACTGGCTGTCCCGGCGACGACACCGAGCCGGAACAAGACACCGGTTCCACGACCAACGAGCCCACGTCGACGGGCCCGGACGACATGTCGACGACCGCCCAGCCGGACGACACGTCGACGACCGCCCAGCCGGACGACACGTCGACGACCGCAACCTCCCTCGACACGGGCGAGACCGAGCCCTCCGGAGATGCGTGCGAGACCTACTGTACGAACGCGCTGGCGAACTGTACCGGTGACAACGTCCTGTACCCGGGTATGGAAGAGTGCATGACCACCTGCGCTGCCTTCCCCGAGGGCACGCCCACCGACACTGCGGGCAACACCGCGTGGTGCCGGGCCTACCATGCCGGCGATCCTGCGATCATGGATGCCGCCATGCACTGCCCGCACGCGTCCGCGAGCGGCGGTACGGTGTGTGGCACGCCGTGCGAGGCCTACTGCTCGCAGATGACCTACAACTGCGGCGGAGAGGTGGCCGTGTTCCCGAGCGAGGGCGATTGCATGGCGGCCTGCGCCGCGTACCCGCAGGACGGAGCGTTCTACGCCATCGACGGCAACAGCGTGCAGTGCCGCACCTATCACGCGAGCTTCCCCGCGGCCCAGGATGCGATGACGCACTGCGGCCACGCCGGGCCCAACGGCGGCGAGACGTGCGGCAATCTGTGCGACGCGTACTGCGACCAGGCGCTCGCCCACTGCCCCGAGCTCTACGCCAACGAGGATGCGTGCCAGCAGACCTGCGAGGGCTTCCCCACCAATGGCGACTACTACGCCACGGAAGGCGACAACGTGCAGTGCCGCACTTATCACGCCAGCTTCCCGGCGGCCGCCGACGCGGCCCTCCACTGTCCGCACGCCTCCGAGGACGGCGCGGGCGTGTGCGTCGACGCGTAGCAACGACGCTCTCACCGGATCGGTGAGACGGGGCTCGGTGGATCCGTGGATCCACCGAGCCTTCGTTCGATCTGGCACCGGCTCATATCGCTCCGACCATGCTGGAGCGCCGGAGGCGCGATGGCCAATGGGCTCGGATCCGGTCGTCTGGGCCCCCCAGGCCGCGATTCCTTCGTCTACCATCGATCCGGACAGGTCCTACTCCCGTATCCCGCGAGCCGAGCGCGAGCTCTCTCGCGCTCATCCGTGTCCGCCATGCGCACCTCCCTCGACTCCTCGTTGCTCCGCCGCTCTCTCGCCCACGGGCTGGCCGTCGTGCTGGGCCTCGGGATCGGGCTCGCTGCCACCTCGGCCGCGGCGCATGCCAACAGCGGTCGGCAGATCAAGGCCGAGGTCCACGAGGATGGAGCCGCGGTGCGGGTCGAGGTGGATGCCGTCGCCGCCGCGGTCTCGCTGGGCCTCGGGACCTCGATCGAGGCCGATGATCTCCTGCCCCACACCGAGCTCGTGCAGCGCTGGGTCGGCAACGGCCTGCGGCTCGAGGGCGAGAGTGGGCCCTGCGTCGGCACTGCGTCGGCGCCCGCGCTCGAGGGCGAGGGTGCGGATGCCCGCCTCGTGGTGGCGATCGACTACGCGTGCCCGGCCCCGATGGGCGTGGTGCGGCTGCACGACGACAACGTGTCGGGCAGCGATCCATCGCACGAGTCGTTCGTGTCGGTGAAGGGTCTCGACGGCAGCGCGCATGCCCACGTGCTGCGCGGTGACGTCAGCAGCGTGGAGCTCGGGCGCACCCCGGCGGCCAGCGAGACCGCGGCCACGTTCGTGGTGGAGGGTGGCCTGCACCTCGTCACCGGCTACGACCACATGCTGTTCCTGCTCTCGCTCATCCTCGCCGCGGGCCTCGTGGTCCGACGCCAGGGCATGCGAGCCGCGCTGCGCGACGTGGCGTGGGTGGTGACCGCGTTCACGCTCGGGCACAGCGTCACGCTGTTTGCCGCGGCGCTCGGCTGGGTGGTGTTGCCCACCGCGGCGGTGGAGATTGCGATCGCCGGATCGATCGTGCTGGTGGCGCTGTCCAACGTGATCCGGCCCGAGGCCAGCATCGCGGGCCCGTGGCTCGCGGGGGCGTTCGGGCTGGTGCACGGGTTCGGGTTCTCGTCGGTGCTCGCGGAGCTGGGGCTGCCCGCGGGGCATCGCGTGCTGGCGCTGCTCTCGTTCAACGTGGGGATCGAGCTCGCGCAGCTCGCGTTCGTGGCCGTGGTGATCGTGCCGCTCGCTCGGCTGGCGCAGTACGAGGGATACCAGCGGTTCGTGCTGCAAGGCGCATCGCTGGTGATCGCGGCGTTCGGCGGGATGTGGCTGGTGGAGCGGGCGGCCCCGGGGTTGGGGCTCGGCTGAGCGACCGATCCTCGGTTACTCTCGCCTCGGAAGGTGGGCGGCCTCGACACCAGCTCGGGCAACGATGTGCCGACCGGTGATGCCGGTGATGCCGGCCTGCCCTCGTACGACGACGAGCTCGATCCGCTCACCTCCCTCGGAAGCAGCGACGCGACGATCGCCGGCGACGACACCTCCCGGATCCGCGTGGAGGAAGCGATCGGTCAGGGCTCCGTCATCGGCCGCTACGTGATCCTCGGCCGACTCGGAGCCGGCGGCATGGGCGTGGTCTACGCCGCCTATGACCCCGAGCTCGATCGCAAGGTCGCGCTCAAGATCCTCCGAGCCACCATGAGCGGAACGCACGACGCGACCGCGCGGACCCGGCTGATGCGCGAGGCCCAGGCGCTCGCCAAGCTCAGCCACCCGAGCGTGGTGGCCGTCCACGACGTGGGCACGATGGGAGAGCGCGTGTGGATCGCGATGGAGCTGGTCAAGGGCCAGACGCTCGCCGCGTTCATCGAGGGGCAGCGGCGACCCTGGCGAGAGGTCGTGCGGCTCATGACCGAGGCCGGCGAGGGACTATGGGCCGCGCACGAAGCAGGCCTGCTGCACCGCGACTTCAAGCCCGACAACGTGATGATCGACGCGGGTGGGCGCGTGCGCGTGATGGACTTCGGGCTCGCCCGCACCGGCAATGGCCCGGGCAAGCGCACGATCTCGGGCCTCGCCGAGCCCGTGGGACCCGTGCCGCTGTCGCTGCGCGTCACGGGGGTCGGGTCGCTGATGGGCACGCCCGGCTACATGGCGCCCGAGCAGCTGGGTGAGCGAGAGATCGACGCACGTGCCGATCAGTTCGCGTTCGGCGTGTCGCTGTGGCAGGCGCTCTACGGCTGCCGGCCGTTCCCCGGCCACAGCGTGCCCGAGGTGGTGGCGCGGGTGCTCGACGGCGACGTCGAAGCGCCGCCCGCCGACGTGCGTGTGCCGGGGTGGCTGCGTCGCGTGGTCGAGCGGGCGATGGCCACCGATCCCGCGCAGCGGTTCCCCAGCATGCGTGCGCTGCTCGACGCGCTCGCGCGTGGTCGGGTGCGGGGGCGGCAGCGAGCAATCGTGGCTGCGGTGGGCGTGGTCGCAGCGGCGGGTCTGCTGGCGGTGGGCCTGGGGCGCTGGCAGCACGCGCGTCGCGTGGCCGCATGCGAGGCCGAAGGCGCGAGCATCCACGAGGTGTGGAGCGACGAGGCTCGCGAGCAGGTGCGGGCCTCGCTGCTCGCCACTGGCGCGAGCCAGGCGCAAGCTACGTTCGATCACGTGGTGCCGCTGCTCGATCACGAGGCCGAGCGCTGGGCCGACCACCAGACCGAGGCGTGCATCCGGGCGAACGTCGAGCAGCAGTGGAACGCGGAGACCTTCGATCGCGCGCGCTGGTGCCTCGTGGATCGCCGGCACTCGCTCGAGTCGGTCGTGCAGCTCTTGGCCGAGGCCGACCAACGCACGGTGGAGAGCGCCATTCCGGCCGTCGCGGGGCTCGAGCCCACGGATGTCTGCCTCCACGAGGACGCGCTCGGTCGCGCCCCGCCGCCCCCGGCGCAGGAGCTACGGCCGCGGCTCGCCGAGCTGCAGCGCAAGCTCGCTCATGTCGCCATGCTGCACCGGCTGGGCAAGCCCAGCCAGGGACTCGCGGCGCTCGAGGAGCTGCGCGGCGAGCTGGCGGAGCTCGCGTGGGGGCCACTGATGGCCAGCGCGGGCACCATGGAGAGCGTGCTGCTCGAGAGCTCCGGCGAGCTGGCCCGCGCCGAGCAGGTGGGCGTCGCAGCGTACCTGCAGGCCGCCCGGTCGAGCGCGTGGGACGTGGCCGCGGATGCGGCCTCGGAGCTGGGGGACATCACCGGTGACTTGCTCGCGCGGCCCGACGATGGGCGCCTCTGGATTGCGCATGCCGAGATGGCGGCCTCGCTGGCTGGCGATCCGCTGGGCCTGCACGAGGCGGATCGCCTCGGCACCCTCGCCAACATCGCGCTCCGTGCGGGCGCCTACGACGAGGCGCGAGCGCTCAACGAGCGCGTGCTCGAGCTGCGTCGCGCGAGCGTGGGCCCCGAGCACTACTACGTGGCTCGCGTGCTCGTGAACATCGGCGTGGTCGCCATCGTGCAAGGGGGTAGGGACGAGGAGGCCAGGCGTGCCTATGAAGAGGCGCTCCCGATCCTCGAGCGAACGGTCGGCCCCGAGCACCCCGACGTCGCGGTGGTGCTGGTCAACCTCGGAAACATCGTGCTGAGCGAGGGTGATTCGGCCGAGGCCAAGGCATTGTTCGAGCGCGCCATCGCGATCCAGAGCGCCGTGCTGTCGGCCGATCACCCCGCGTTGGCGATGTCGATCCTCAACGTCGGGGTCGTGCACCGATTGATGGGCCAGCCCGAGCAGGCGTTCACGCAGGTCTCGCGGGCGATCGCCATGTGGGAACGGACCGTGGATCCGCAGCACCCGTACCTCGGGCTCGGCTACTTCAACCTCGGCACGATCGAAGTGGCCCGCGAGCACCCCCGCGAGGCGATGGCGGCCTACGAGCGAACTGTCGCGATCTACCGGCACCACGAGGGGGTGCAGCAGTACGAGCCCGACGCGGAGCTGGCCCTGGCCAAGCTCCTGGTGGCGCACGGTGGGGATCGGGCGCGTGCGCTGGAGCTGGCCCGGACCGCACGCGAGGGCTTGCTCGTGCTCGGACCGAGCCGGGCCGCCACGCTCGCGGAGCTCGACGCGTGGATCTCCGAGACGGAGACGACCGCAGCGCCCTGACTTGCCACTGTCGCTCTCGCTCAGCTGCGCGATTATCGCGCATTGCACGAATTCGGCCCTCCCGCGTCGATCCGCGGATACTCTCGCCTCGGACGGTGGACGGCCTCGACACCAGCTCGGGCGACGATGTGCCGACCGGCGATGCCGCGCAGGCCGGCGCGCCGAGCCTGCCCTCGCGCGACGAGGGCCTCGACTCGATCACCTCCAGCGGAGGCGGCGACGCCACGATCGCCGGCGACGACCCCCAGCGCCGCGTGGAAGAATCGATCGGCCAGGGCTCGGTCATCGGTCGCTACATGATCCTCGGTCGGCTCGGCGCCGGGGGCATGGGGGTGGTCTATGCGGCCTACGACCCCGAGCTCGATCGCAAGGTGGCGCTCAAGCTCCTCCGGGCCACCGTGAGCGGAACGTCCGATGCGACCGCGAAGACTCGACTCATGCGCGAGGCGCAGGCGCTCGCCAAGCTGAGCCACCCCAACGTGGTGGCCGTCTACGACGTGGGGACGATGGGCGAGCGGGTGTGGATCGCGATGGAGCTCGTCAAGGGCCAGACGCTCGCGGCGTTCATCGACCAACAGCCACGACCCTGGCGAGAGGTCGTGCGGATCATGGCCGCGGCCGGCGAGGGGCTGTGGGCCGCGCACGAGGCCGGCCTGCTGCATCGCGACTTCAAGCCCGACAACGTGATGATCGACACGGGCGGTCGCGTGCGTGTGATGGACTTCGGGCTCGCCCGTACGGGCAACGGCCCGGGCAAGCGCACGATCTCGGGCCTGGCCGAGCCCGTGGGGCCCATATCGCTGTCGCTGCGCGTCACCGGGGCCGGGTCGCTGATGGGCACGCCCGGCTACATGTCCCCCGAGCAGCTCGCCGAGCGAGACATCGACGCGCGCGCCGATCAGTTCGCATTCGGCGTGTCGCTGTGGCAGGCGCTCTACGGGCGCCGGCCGTTCTCCGGCCACAGCGTGCCCGAGGTGGTGGCGCGGGTGATCGACGGCGACGTCGAAGCGCCGCCCGCCGACGTGCGGGTACCGGGGTGGCTGCGTCGCGTGGTCGAGCGCGCCATGGCCACCGATCCCGCGCAGCGGTTCGACAGCATGCGCGTGCTGCTCGACGCGCTCGCGCGCGGTCAGGCGCGGGGGCGGCAGCGGGTGGTGCTGGCCGGCGTGGGCGTGCTCGCGGCGGTGAGCCTCTCGGTGCTGGGCGTACAGCGCTGGGAGCGAGCGCGTCGATCCGCGGAGTGCGAAGCCGAGGGCGCGAGCATCCACGAGGTATGGAACGACGAGGCGCGCGAGCAGATGCGGGCCTCGCTGCTCGCCACCGGAGTTGGCCACGCCCAGGTAACGTTCGACAACGTGGCCCCGCTCCTCGATCGCGAGGTCGAGGACTGGGCCGAGCACCAGACCCGCGCGTGCATCCATGCCAACGTGGAGCAGCGCTGGGACGCCGACACCTTCGATCGCGCGGGCTGGTGTCTCGAGGATCTCCGGTTCTCGCTCGAGTCGATCGTGCAGCTCTTGTCCGAGGCCGACCGGAGCACCGTCGAGCGGGCGATCTCGGTCGTTGCCGGGCTCGAGCCCAGTGAGCTCTGCCTCGACGAGGATGCGCTCGCGCGTGCACCGGCGCCCCCCGCCGAAGCGGTGCGACCGCGGATCGCCCGGGTGAACGGGAAGCTCGCCCGGATCGCCGCGCTCCAGAAGCTGGGCAAGCCGAGCCAAGGCCTCGCGGCGCTCGAGGAGCTCCGCGGCGAGGTGGCCGAGCTCGGGTCGGGTCTGCTCACCGCCAGGGCGAGCACCTTGGAGCTCCGCCTGCTCATGAGCGCCGGCGAGCTGTCCCGCGCCGAGGAGGTGGGCATCGCGGCGTACATGCAGGCGGCCCGGTCGAGCGCGTGGGGAGAAGCCGCGGATGCGGCCTTGCAGCTCGCGGACATCACCGGTGGCTTGCTCGCACGACCCGATGATGGGCGCGTATGGGTCGCGCACTCCGAAATGGCGGCCTCGTTCGCCGGCGATCCGCTGGGCCTGCTCGAGATGGATCGCAACGCCGCCCTCGCCAACATCGCCCTTCGCGCCGGGGCCTATGACGAGGCGCGGGCGCTCAACGAGCGCGTGCTCGAGCTCCGTCGCGCGCGGCTCGGCCCCGAGCACTACTACGTGGCTCGCGTGCTGGTCAACGTCGGCGTGGTCGCCATGGTGCAGGGGAAGACCGAGGAGGCCAGGTCTGCGTTCGAAACGGCGCTCCCGATCCTGGAGCAGTCGCTGGGACCCGAGCACCCCGACATCGCGCTGATCCTCCTCAACCTCTCGAACGTCGTCGGCACCGACGACGACCATGCCAAGACCAGGGCATTGCTCGAGCGGGCGATCGCAATCCAGACCGGCGCGCTGGGCCCGGAGCATCCCGATCTCGCGCTGTCGATCCTCAATCTCGGGGTCATGCACTACTCGAGGGGGGACCACGAGCAGGCGTTCGCGCTCGTGCGGCGGGCCATCGAGATCTGGGAGCGGGCCATGGCGCCGCAGCACCCGAACATCGGGCTCGGCTACTTCAACCTCGGCTCGATCGAGCTCGCACGCGAGCACCCCCGCGAGGCGCTGACGGCCTACGAGCGAGCGGTCGCGATCTATCGCCACACCGAGGGCGCGCAGCAGTTCGAGCACGATGCAGAGCTCGCGCTGGCCAAGCTCCTCGTGCAGCAGGGGGGGGATCGGACCCGTGCGCTCGAGCTGGCCCGGGCGGCGCGCTCGGGCCTCGCGGCGCTCGGGCCGAGCAGGGCCGCAACGGTCGCGGAGGCCGACGCGTGGATCGCCACGACGGAGACGGCCACACCGTCCCCCTGACCCACTCCACGCGTGAGCCACGAGGCATGGGCCCGAGATCACCCGAGCCGGGTGACGCGGGCCGCCCAACGGCTCTACGATGGGCCCGGGGGGAAGCCATGAAGATGCGGATCTCGATCGTCTCGTTGGCCATGAGCGTCGGTGTGGGCTGCAACGGTGGTGGCTCCGAGGTCACGGCCACGACTCCGGGGACCACGGCCTCGACCACGAGCCCCATCACCTCGACCACGAGCCCGAGCGACGAGACCGCGAGCATCCTCGACGTGGGCAACAGCGGCCCCACGGGCGGTGGCGGTGACGAGCAGGGCTGCGGCGCCGACGACATCGAGCCGCCCAACGCGGTGATCGAGGGCACCGTGTACGCGCCGAACATGGAGATCCCGATCAGCGGCGCGCTGGTCTACGTGGGCGACCAGCCGGCCGAGCCCGTCCCCGACGAGGTCTACTGCGCCGAGTGCGTCGAGCTGACCTGCGACGCGAATTTCGTGCTGACGGAGCCCGACGGCACGTTCGAGCTGCCCGCGGTGGCCGGGGCTGGCAAGCACCTGGTGGTGCAGAAGGGGCAGTTCCTGCGCGACGTGGTGATCGACGTCGCCGAGGGCAACAACGTCGTCCCGCCCGACCAGACCAACCTCCCGGGCGAGTGGAACCCGGAGGCGGGGATGTGGATCCCGAGGATCGCGGTCTACGAGACCGACCCCGATCAGGTGTTCAACGTGCTGGCCAAGTTCGGCTTGGGCGAGGTCTCGTCCGGGGGCACCCTGGTCGCCGGCTCCGAGCGGTTCACGCTCGTCCCCGACTCCGACGAGGGGGCGTTCATGGACGACCTGGTGGACATGAGCCAGTACCACATCATCTTCGTCCCCTGCGCGTCGACGAAGTACTGGAACATTGCGCCCACGGTGCCCGGGCAGCGCGCCCAGAACATCCGCGACTATGTAGAGGCCGGCGGTAAGTGGTACGCAACGGATCACTCCAACGAGTACATCAAGGAGCCGTTCCCGACGTACCTCGACTTCAACACGCCCGGCATGCCGGACATCCAGCCGGCCTACGACGTCACGGGCAACGTGGCCGACCCGGACCTGCTCGCGTGGCTCGAGGCGCTGCCGCCCGCGCTCAAGGACATCGGCGGTGGCAACCCGACGCTCGACGATCTGCCGTCGATCGAGCTCATGCTCAATTACTCGGGGATCGACGCAATCCACGAGATCATCGTGCAGGACGACGAGGGCAACGATGTCAACGTGGGCCCATACGCGTGGGTGAACGGCCCGTGCACGAGCTGCTCGGGCGATCCGTTCACGTTCCGGCCGATGGCGGTCACGGGTCAGTGGGGCTGTGGCCGCATGATGTACAGCACGTTCGAGAACTCGAGCATGGCGCACCAGGGGCTCAACCCGCAGGAGCTGGTGCTGCTCTACATGATCCTCGAGATTGGCGTGTGTCACGACAAGCCGCCGCCGCCGATTCCTCCCGTTGGATAGACATGGTGGCGGTGAGCAAGGGCCGGCTCACGATCGCGCATGCGCTCAGCAGCCGTGGACTTCCTCGAGCTTTTCGCGGATGCTGTCGAGGCTCCCATCGACGGCAAGCCCGTGATCGACCTGGAACAGCTCGACCGCCAAGCGCAGCGCCTCGACCTCGTCGCGCATGCCGTCGACGAGGTAGCCGAGGTTGCGCAGGCGGTTGGTCATGCCCTCCTCACCGTCGATCGGCGCGAGCTTGCCGATCTCGAGCTCGTACTCCTGACCGTCGACGGTGAGCACGGCGCCGCGGGCATTGGGGTCGATCTCCAGCTCGATCATCCCGTCGCCGTCGGCGACGAGGTCCTCGCGCTTGCCGTCGACCTCGAGCACGGCCGAGACGTCGGCGCGCGGCTTGCCCATCACGTCGCGCAGCAGGAGCCGCAGGCGGACCAGGCAGCGCGTGACTCGCAGGGTGTGACGCCGGCCGGTCGCGATCTTGACCTCGCGCAATTCGCGCGGAGGCACGTAGATCTCGTCTCCAGGGGCCAGGATGTCGACGTTGCGCCGCGACCGGAGCTCGGCGTTCTCCGGGGCGTTCCAGAGGATCCGGGGGTCGCAAAAGCCGTTGCGGGCGGCGAGGCCGGCCACGGTATCGCCCGATTCGACGATGACGCTGCTCACGGGAGGGTAGAGGCGGTCGCCGGGGGATGTGACGGGAGGACGGGAGGTCGCCGTGGCTAGGGGCGGGGTGGCCGGTGAGCACGCGCGAAGGCGCCTGCCGCTGTTCGTGGCGCCGACCTCGGACGGCGACCACCACAACACGCTCGAGCCGCCGCTTGCGCCGATCGGCTGCTGGCGCATCGAGGCCGCGCGCTTCGACTTCGACTCGTCGGTGGTGCGACCCGAGGCCAAGGACGAGCTGGCGCTGCTCGCCGGGCTGGTGCAGCGAATGGGCGAGCCGGTGCCGGCGGTGTTCGGCCACGCCGATCCGGTCGGCGACGACGAGTACAACAAGACGCTGAGCGGCCGGCGGGCGGCGGCGGTGTACGGGCTCGTCACGCGCGACCTGGAGCTGTGGGATCGCCTCTACACCCAGCCGTTCTCGACCGACGATTGGCGGTCGACCGCGCTGCCGCTGATGCGCGAGGTGACCGGCCAGTCGGTGTCGACGCCCCGCAAGGAGGTGTTCGCGGCCTACATGGACGCGATCTGCCAGGACGAGGCGGGGCAGCCGTTCTCGATCCCGAAGGAGCAGTTCCTCGGGGGCGGGGCCGACCCCGACGGCAAGGCCGACTACCAGGGCTGCGGCGAGCTCAACCCGATCCTCGTGTTCTCGCAGGCCGAGGGCCAGGCGCTGCAATCCAACCGGGACGAGCGCAACCGCGAGAACGCGCCCAACCGCCGCGTGCTCATACTCCTGTTTCCGCCCGGGTTCCACGTGGAGCCGGCGAGCTGGCCGTGCCCGCGCGCCAAGGAGCCCTCGGCCGGCTGCCGCTCGCAGTTCTGGCCCGACGGCGAAGAGCGCCGTGCCCAGCAGGATCGCCGGCGCGAGTACGAGCGCGATCACGACACGTTCGCGTGTGCGCTCTACGACGGGATGGCCCGCCGATCGCCGTGCGAGGGCCTGCGCAGGAATCTGGTCCTGCGCCTGTTCGGGCCCAACAAGGACGCGATCCCGAACGCGCCGTACCGGCTGACGATGCTCGGCATCGCCGACGTCCGCGAGGGCATCGCCGACGCCAACGGCGTGCTCACCGAGGAGGGCCTCGTGGTCGGCAGCCGCGTCGTCGTCGACTACGGCGATCCGCGCCACGGGCAGGACCCGGTGCTGCTCGCATACTGCATCTCGCTGGTGCTCGAGGCCGACGAGGGGGTGGCCGAGGACGCGATCGCGCGGCGGCGCCTCAACAACCTCGGCTATCCGCCGACCGAGTTCCTGTCCGACGCGCTGCGGGCGTTCCAGCACGACTACGGGCTCGAGAAGAACGGAGAGCTCGACGCTGCCACCCGCGACGCGCTCGAGGCCGCGGCCGAGCGTGGCAAGTCGAAGTCGGACATCGCAGCAGGAGATCTGGGCTGATGGCGACCAAGGGTGCAGCAGTGGCTCGACGGCTGAGGGTCTCGGCGTGGACCGACCAGACCGAGTTCATGACCATCGACCGCAAGGGCAACCTCAAGCCCGGAGCACAGGAGGACAAGGATTCGTTCTTCCTCCCCAACGCGCTCAAGAACGAGGTGTTCGCCGGCCAGCCGGGCGGCTTCCGGGTCATCGACGACATCTCGCTGTTGCAGACGATCATCGACGACGACACCCCCGGCATCGGCATCGGCTTCGACCGCCGCGTGCTCTCCTTCAAGGACGACGCGACCCGCGAGCGCTTCTTTCGCAAGGTCATCAGCTACTGCCACGACGTGCTCGGCGTGCAGTGCCTCATCGGGTTCGAGCGCGCGCGAATGGACCCGCGGCCGAGGCCGGTCAAGAAGCCAGACGACCCCCCCGATCCTCCCGGCAAGAAGCCCGACAAGACCGAGCCGAGCCTCTCGACCTGGTTCAAGATGCAGACGCCGGTCCCGAGCATCGACGACGTGACCACGCGCATCGTCGCGTTCTGCGACAAGCACTTGCCCGAGTTCGACGGCATCAGCTTCGATCTCGAGGGCCTCGCCGGGCCGCCATCGACGCTGCCGTTCGCCATCGCCAACATGGAGGCGTTCTATACCTCGCTGGCCCGCAAGCTGCTCAAGGAGCCGTTTCCCGCGGGGGCGTCGCGCGACCGCGATCGGCTGGTGGCATTCGCGGCGGGCAACCTGATCGGCCGGCTGCCCCGGCTCGACGGCACCGCGGGCGATGTGATGCGGAGCTCGCGGCTGCTCGAGCACGAGTCGAACGGCGAGCTCAAGCGCGACGGCGACAACTTCGTGTCGGCGAGCAATCCCCTCAAGGCCGCGTACATGGAGCAGGCGCAGGACTACGAGCTCGGCCGGGCCGACGGAAATCTCATCATCCGACCGATGTCCTACGACAACTTCACGCGCACCGATGGCCCGCAGGTGCTCGACGACTGGCACGCCGACATCATTCGCCACATGCGGACCATCAAGCTGGGTGGACCGCCGGTGAAGATCGGCAACGAGACGTTCAGCGAGCCGGTGGAGACGGCCACGTTCCAGCTCGGGCTCAAGACCGTGCCCGGTCCAGGCCAGGAGGACAAGCTCGACAAGAAGACCAACACCATCGGCAAGGGGATGGACGGCGTGATGGGTGGGTTCTCCGGCGGCGACATGGACCCCGGGTCCAAGAAGCTCAACCCGGCCGTCGCCAATTCGCTCTCGGCGCGCCTCAAGCACGTGCGTGCGCGCTGCACCAACCTGCTCAACCCCAACGGGATCGGCGTGTGTTTCTTCCCCACGAGCCCGAGCATGTGGAAGGACGCCAACGAGGCGCTCAACCCGAGCATGCCGGAGGCGGGGGTCTCGCTCGGGCATCCCAAGCAGGCCCCGCTCTCGCTCGAGAACCTGGCGGTGCTCAACAAGACGAAGAAGCCGTCGCGGACCTGAGCGCTTGCGTTAGACTGGAGGAGGCCTATGGACCTGCCGCTGCGTTTCTTCCTCGACGGCGAGCTCTACGTGCTCGCCGAGCGCAGGGACCCGGCCAACCGCGACGACGCCTTCAAGGAGGTCGGCCGCTGGGAGGCCGAGCGGCTGCTCGCCGAGGCGCTGCTGCACGCCGACACGCCGGCGCTGCGGCACGCGGGCCTCGGCGACGATGGGGGGGAGCGCGGCTGGGACGATCGCGACGACCGCCTGCAGCGCCTCGGCGAGCGCGTGGGCGTGGATCTCGATCGCCTGGTGCTGCTGCGCCGGCGCAAGCCGCGGTACACGCTGGTGTTCGCCAAGCCCGAGGTCGTCGATCTCGAGGAGCTCCAGGACCACGCGTCGGACACCGACGAGCCCTCCGACACGTGGATCGAGGTGCTGGTGGTCGATGACAAGAACCAGCCGCTCGCGGACGTCGAGTACGAGATCGAGCTGAGCGACGGTCGGGTGCAGCGCGGGCGGACGAGCGAGCACGGGATCATGCGCTACGAGGACCTGCCGGACGGGTCGTGCAAGGTGAGGCTCCTGAGCGTGGACGGTCGCGGCTGGGACGTCGCGTGAGGCCGGATGTCCACGCCCTTCGTCATTCGCCGCGCCACCTCCGAGCCCGCCGAAGCCGGGGCGCTGGCCGCCGTATTGCTCGACGTGGTGCAGAGCGGGGCCTCGGTCGGCTTCATGCTCCCGCTGCCCCACGAGCAGGCGGTGGCCTACTGGCAGGGCGTGCTGGCCAGCGCGGAGCGGGGCGAGCGGATCGTGCTGGTGGCCGAGGACGTGGAGTCGGGCACGATCGACGGCACGGTGCAGGTGGTGCTCGCGATGCCCGACAATCAGCCGCACCGCGGCGACATCGCCAAGCTGCAGGTCCACCGACGGGCACGCCGGCGTGGCCTGGGAGCGGCACTGATGCGGGCCGCGGAGGCTGCGGCGCGGCAGGCCGGCAAGACGCTGCTCGTGCTGGACACGGTGACCGGCAGCGACGCGGAGCGGCTCTACGCGCGCCTCGGCTGGCAGCGGTGCGGCGAGATCCCCGACTATGCGCTCTTTCCCACGGGAGGGCTCTGCAGCACCACGGTATTCTATCGACGGCTCGGCGAGGAGTGAGGCTCAGCAAGCGATCATGCAGCAGGCCGAGGTGTCGAGCTCGCACATGTCGTCGCACGCCAACGTGCCGCCGCCCATGAAGCCGAGCGTGACGCAGGTGTCCTCGCCGAGCTCCATGCCGTCGCACTCCTCGACCCCGGCCTGCAAGAAGCCGTCGCCGCAGGCAGCGACGTCGCAGCCCACGCAGTCGTCGCTGTCATCGCCGTTGCCGTCGTCGCACTCCTCGGAGGCGCGTACGAACCCGTCCCCGCAGTAGGCGAAGCGGCACTCGGTGCAGTCGTCGGAGACGTCGGCGTTGCCGTCGTCGCACTGCTCGCCGTCTTGCAGCATCCCGTCCCCGCACGCGGGAGCGGTGCAGGCGTTGGTGCAGGCGTCGTGATCGACGAGGTTGCCGTCGTCGCAATCCTCGCCGGGGTCGACCACCCCATCGCCACAGTATGGCGGCAGCGGCATGGGGCCGTCGTCGCCGGGGCTGCCCGAGGACGACCCGTCGCCGGGCGGCATGGTCGTGCCCATGCTCGTCGCCGGACTCGGGCCCGTGGTCGCGGTGCCGTCGCCGGACGAGGAGCCACCGGTCGTGGATGCCGTGCTGCTGTCATCGTCGCCGTGCTCGCCACCGCCTCCGCACGCGAAGACGAGGCCGAGCCCGAGCGCCAGCCGTCGTGCCGTCATGCTCCGCCTCCCCACGACTCGATCGGCCCGAACTCGAGCAGCGCGTCGCGCATGGAGTCTTGCTGCACCCCGAGCCACTCCGGGCTGCGGATGCTCCGCTCCACGCGGATCTCGTCGAAGATGCCGTCGAAGCGGCGATCGTTGGTGAGGCGGTTGCCCAGGACGAGCGGGATCTCGAGATCCGCGGGGAGCGCATCGACCACCGGCACCATCGTCGGCTCGGCAAGCTCCACCTCCACGCCGTCGATGAACACCCGCGGGAGCGCGGTGCCGAGCGCGTCGAAGCCGACCGCCACGTGGACCCAGCGATGCAGCTCGATCGTGCCGTCGGCGGTCTCCCAGGCCACGTTGGCATCCGGCCCGAACCACTGGCGGAAGACGAGCCGCCCGGGGTCGGCCGCGTAGATCAGCCAGCCGGCGTTTGCGGCCTGATCTTCCCGGTCGACGATGCGCCCGAAGCCGCTGGCCCCGAAGCTCCGCGCGCGAAACCACAGCGAGAACGTGGCTCCGCCGGCGAACAGGTCGGCGAGCGAGTCGCTGGTGCCGACGTCGAGGCGGGTGTTGGTGGCGAGGAGGTTGCGACCGTTGGCGATGTGTCCGGGCGCGACGGCGCTGCTGCCCGTGAGCGTGATGTCGTTGCCGTTGGGTGTCGAGTCGAGCGGGTCGCCCTCGAGGTGCCACACGCTCACGAACGGCTCGGGCCACACGCCCGCGGGGTCCTCGGCGTTCTCGGCCACCGGGTTGCCGTAGTAGAGCCACACGTGGTCGGCCGCGCCCCCGAGCTCGTCGACGCCGATCCAGAGCGCCGAGACGCCCGCGGGGTTCCAGCGCTCGATCTCGTAGGGCAGCACGTCCCCGCTGGCCGACACGAGCCGTACGTCCTCACCGTCGGCCTGCATGCGCTCGTGGTCCACGCGGCCGGCGGCGAGCAGCATCAACACGGGGACGTCGGTCAGCGTCTCGCTCACCGGTCGTACGAGCGAGAGCTGCTGCCGGTGTGCCCACGCGCAGTCCCACCAGTCCGCGGGGCACTCGTCGCCCGTGGCGTCGACGGATGTCGGTCCCGACGACGAGCCCGTGGTACTGGCACCGGTGGACGGATCCTCGGGCACGCCGGTGGTGCCCTCGCCCGCGGCCACGCACTCACCGGCGAGCGAGGGCTGGCTCGCATCGCCGTAGCGCTGACCCGAGGTGCAATCCGTGTCCGGAAAGCTACAGGCGCCCGTGGGCTGGCAGACGCCCTCGTCACCCTGGCCTGCACAGTCGCCGTCGTCGTTGCACACGAAGTAGCTGCCGCCCTGGCACGCGGCGGCGACGGCCAGCACCGCACCGTGGAGGAGCCCCCGTCGCATCGTGGGCGATTCTAACCAAACTCGCGTCGGCGTGGCGCGCGAGCCGTGGCTTTAGCGCAGCTCCAGCGACCAGTCCGCCGTCAGCCCGGCGTCGTCGACCCACAGCCGCGCCTCGTAGTCGCCGAGCAGCTCGAGCATGCCCTCGGTCAGCTCGCGCTCGATGGGGTCGAGCTCGTCGAGCGCGTCCCGGAGCATGCGTGGAGGGATTGCCTTGCGGATCTCGCCGAGCCCCAAGTGTAGCTGCAAGAGGACGTCGTCGTCGCGCCCCGACGCGCGAGCAGCCCGGCGGGCGTGGGCCCGTGCGCGGGGACCACCCGCGAGCGCGATCGCATCGGACGTGCGCACGACGAAGGCGTCGTCGAGCGCCGTGGACGGTGGGAGCACCTCCTCGGCCGGCACGGGGCGGCGGGCGGGCCAGTCGCGGAGCGAGAGCTCGGGCAGCACGGAGGCGAGCCAGCGCTCGGGCTCGGACAGCCCGAGCACCAGCGTGTAGCTCGGGTCTTGCTTGCGCGGATCGTACTCGTGGAGCGCCCCGGCGCCGCTTCGCAGGCTGGCGACGGCGGTGGGCAGGACCACGCGCTGCCAGGCGTCAGCCTCGACGCAGCCAGGGGCGACGCGGTGCAGGTCTTCGACCCAGCGACGCGCGGTGAGCTCGGCGCGGGCCATGTCGAGCGCGAACCCGGCCGTGACCACACCGTCACGGGTCTTCGGGATCGGCCCCGCGATCGTGGCGAGATCGTCCACGAGCGCCCCGTCCATGCGCCAGGTCCAGCGGCCGCTCACTTCCTCGCTCGAGAGCTCGGTGAGCCCCAGCACCAGCTCGGGCGCACGGGCGACCAGGGCGCGCACGAGCGTGTCGCAGGGCTCGGCCTCGTCCACCACGTCCCAGGCCCGTGCGGTCGCGGCGAGCATGCCGGAGCCGGCACCGGTGAAGGCCTCGGTGAGCGCGAGCAGATCGATGCGGCCGAGCCCGTGCGGGAGCAGCCCGTGCTCGCGTCGCATGGTCGCGGCAAAGCCCTCGTCGGCGAGCGAGCGTGCGGGCATGACCGTGCCGAACGCCAGCGGCAGGATCTCGGCCTCGAGCGCGCGCGGATAGGCGGTGACGACGAGCTCGTCGCCGACGATCCCCCACGCGAGGGTCGATGTGTCGTCCTCGATGTGGCACCCGCTCACCCCCTCGTGCTGCCAGCTCGGCCACGGCTCGCCGTCGGCCGCGTCGATCCGCTGGAGCAGCGCATGGAGCCGCGCGCCATCGTGCAGCCGCAGCCGCAGCACGGGGGCGAGCCCGATGCCATAGAGCACCAGCCGTGGATTGGGCTCGATCCCCAGCTCGCGCAGCCCGTCGGCGCTCAGGCGGCCGTCGAGCTGTTGCACCAGCACGCGCGCCTCGGGGCCGAGCGCGGCCCGGTCGAGCGCATCGAGCTCCCGCTCCATCGCCTGCTGAAGCGGGGCGAGCACCGGCTCGATGCGGCGCACGTACCCGGCGGGTGCCGGCTCCAGCACCGCGAGCACGTAGGGCGTGTCCGCGGGGACGAAGGCGAGCAGCTCGCCGTGGCGATCGGTTCGGCGCCGGGGCTCGCTCGCCGCGGCCGCGTCCGCCGGGGCATCCACCCGGGCGGCCTCGGCCACTGCACATCCCAACGAGCATCCGAGGACCCCGGTTCCGATGAGCCGTCGCATGGAAGAGGTCTTGGACGGGAGCGAGCGCCGGATCATGCAATCGGGCCCCGCCGGGACGCCTCACGGCGACCGAGGGGGACGCAGCGCGCGAGGATGGCCTCGAGGCGTGCGCTCTCCACCGGCTTGGTCAGGTGCTCGTCGAAGCCCGCCTCGGAGGCCGCCTCGATGTCGGTGTGCGTGCCATAGCCGGTCAGGGCGATCAGCACCACCGAGTCGAGCGAGCGGTCCTGGCGGATCCGCCGGGCCACGTCGTAGCCGCTCAGCGTCGGCAGCCCGATGTCGACGAGCGCGGCGTCGGGCCGGGTCCGCTCGATCTGCTCGATGCCAGCCGTCCCGTCCGGAGCCTCGACCACCTCGTGGCCGCGGGCGGTGAGCAAGAGGCTCAGCATCTCGCGGGCATCGGCCTGATCCTCCACCAGCACGATCCGGCAGCCCACGAGGACTTCGGTGTGGACTTGCTCGCGCCGCTGGGTCTCGCGGGGCGCCGACAGCGGTAGTCGCACCACGAACTCGCTGCCTAGGCCGGCGCCGTCGCTCTTGGCCTCCACCGTGCCGCCGTGCAGCTCGACGATCCGCTTGACCAGCGTCAGCCCCACGCCGAGGCCACCACGCGAGCGATCGAGGTGCTGGTCGGACTGCACGAACAGCTCGAAGATCTTCGGCAAGAGCTCGGGCTGGATCCCGGTGCCGTGGTCGCGCAGCGACAGGTATGCATGGCCGTCGTCGCAGCGCACCGCGAGCTCCACCCGCCCGCCGGCATCGGAGTGGCGCACGGCGTTGGACAGGAGGTTGGCCACCACCTGCTGCAGCCGCACCGGATCGCCGTACAGGGCCACCGGCGTGGCCGGCATGTCGCGCTGGAGGTCGATGCGCCGCTCGGACAGCAATGGCGCCACGGACTCGATCGCGCCCACGATCGCCTCGTCGAGGCTGCACGCCTGCTCGCGCAGCTGGAACTTGCCGCTGGTGATCCGCGAGACGTCGAGCAGATCGTCGAGCAGCCGGGCCATGTGCCGGGTCTGACGCTCGACCACCCGCCGGGCACGGACCGCCTGCCCGGGCAGATCGCCGTCCTTGAGCCGCAGGAGGCTCGTGGCGTTGAGCACGGCGGCGAGCGGGTTGCGCAGCTCGTGGCTGAGCATGGCCAGGAATTGCTCGCGCCGCTGCGAGGCCACCTGGATCTCCTCCTCGGCCTGCTTGCGTTCGGTGATGTCGAGGAACGTGACCACCGAGCCCACGATGTCGCCGCCGCGGTGCAGCGGATGGCTGCGGTACTCCACGCTGAACATCGAGCCGTCGGTGCGCACGAATACCTCGTCGTTGCGGTGCACGGACGCACCATCCTGCACCGTGGCCTGGATCGGGCACTCGTGGGCGGGGTAGGGCGTGCCGTCGACGCGCAGGTAGTGGTGCAGTGCGTGCATGTCCTCGCCGATGAGCAAGCGGGGGTCGTCGTAGCCGAGCAGGGTGGCGCACGCGCGGTTGCAGAAGCTGCAGTGGCCGTTGAGATCCAGCCCGTAGATCGCCTCGGCGGTGGAATCGAGCAGCAGCCGCACCAGCTCCTGGCGCTCCTGCGCGTCGCGTTGTGCTCGCCACAGCGCCGAGACGTCGCGGGCGATCACCGCGCCGCCCTCGACCTCGCCGCGGGCATCGAGCACGGGGGACATGGTGGCCGAGGCGATGAGCAGCCGGCCGTCCTGGTGCATGTGCAGGGCATGGAGCTGCTCCACGGAGCGGCCGAGGCGGAGCGCCGCGAGGGCATCGCGCATGAGCTCGACCTCCTCGGTGGGACACAGCGTGAGGATGCTGCGCCCCACGGCTTCCTCGGCCGAGTAGCCATAGAGGCGCCGTGCGCCCGGGTTCCACGTGCGGATCTTCCCGTCGAGCCCGATACCCACGATCGCATCGTCCGAAGACTCGACGATCGCCGACAGCGAGGCTAGCCGCGAGCGCGTGCGCGTGAGCATGCTGATGTCGGTGAGGGTCACCACCACGCCCTCGGCGTCGCCCTCCGCGAGGTTGCGGACGATCTGGCCGGAGCTGTACGGCAGGATCCGCAGGAAATAGGGGGTGCCCGCCGCGTCGTGGACCTCGGCCTCCACGCTCATGCCATGGAGCAGCGCGCGCTGCATGTCCTCCATGAGGCCGACGCGCACGATGTTGTGGGAGAAGTCGTCGATGCGGCGGCCCACGTCCTGCGGCAGGATGCGGAACACGTCGGCGATGCGCGGGGTGTAGCGGCGGATGCGGAGCTCGCGATCGAGGAACAGGGTGCCGATGTCGGAACCCTCGATGAGGTGCTGCATGTCGTGGTTGAGCTCGCGCAGTTCCTCGATCTTCTTCTGGTGCTCGGCGTTGACGGTGTAGAGCTCCTCGTTGACCGAGTGCAGCTCCTCGTTGGTGCTCTGGAGCTCCTCGTTGCTGGCGATGAGCTCCTCGTTGGTCGCCTGGAGCTCCTCGTTGCTGGTCTCGAGCTCCTCGATCGTCGCTTGCAGCGTCTCGCGGGTGTAGGCCAGCTCGTCCTCGAGGGCCTCGTTCCCCTCCTCGCGGGCGCGGGCGGCGTCGACCGAGTCGCGGCGCTCGGCCTCGCCGCTCGCGTCCACGCGCGTCTCGCCCGCATCTTGCGGCGTGATCGTGATGAGCACGTGTCGATAGTTCGAGTTGCGGTGGACGATGGCCTCGGCCGTGAGCGTGGCCACACGCGTCGTCGCGCCGTCGCGCAGCCGCACACCGGTGTACCGCACCATCTCCGCGTCCTTGAGCGCGCGGGCGATGGCGCCGGCGATCACCGGTCGGGTCTCGGGCTCGAGCATGTCGATGAGGTTGCGCGACGGTCGACGCCCCTTGATCCGCAGCCAGCGCTCGGCGCCGGCGAATGTGTCCAGCAGCGTGCGGTTCTCGTCGACGAGCAGGCTCGGCGGCATGTAGCGGTCGAGCAGCCGGTCGTAGGTGGGCATCAGGTGGGTGTCGGTCGGGGGGGCCCGGTGCTCGGGCACCCGCCCCGAAATCCCCTTCAGCGGCAGCCGCAGCTGGTGGAGCAGGCGAACGTCGCGGCGCTTGCGGTAGATCTTCCAGTGGTCGTCGATGGGGCTGAACTCCTCGGCCAGGCTCCCCGGGCTCTCGCTCGAGCCCAGCATCAGCACGCCCGCGGGGGCGAGCCCGAAGTGGAACAGCGACAGCACCGCCTTCTGCGCGTGCGGCTCGAAATAGATCAGCAGGTTGCGGCACGAGATGAGGTGCATGCGGGTGAACGGCGCGTCGCGGACCACGTTGTGGGGCGCGAACACGATGAGCTGGCGCAGCTCCTTGCTCACCTGGTAGCCGTCGGTGCGCTTGACGAAGAACCGCGCCAGTCGCTCGGAGCTCACGTTGCGCAGGCGCTCCTGGTCGTAGATCCCGGCGCTGGCGAAGTCGAGCGAGCGACGGTCGACGTCGGTGGCGATGATCTTGGCCAACACGGGGCGGCCGGCCGCGGTGAGCTGCTCGAACAGGATCATCGCCAGCGAGTACGCCTCCTCGCCGGTGGCGCAGCCCGCGATCCAAATACGGATCTCGGTGCCGGGCTCGATCTGCTGCAGGAGCTGGGGCATGACCGTCTGCTCCACCAGCGCGAACGCGTCGGGGTCGCGGAAGAACTGCGTCACGCCGATGAGCAGATCCTGGTAGAGCGAGCCGAGCTCCGAGCCGTCGCGCTGCAGCTCCTCTGCGTAGCCTTCGATCGAGTCGTGCCCCCGCATCGCCAAGCGACGCTCGAGGCGGCGCATGACGGTGGACGGGCGGTAGTCGGAGAAGTCGATGCCGTAGCCGTCGCGCAAGAGCCCCAGGATCATGTCCATGGCCGAGGGCAGCTCGGGCTCGTGATCCGGATCGGGCGCCGGAGTGGGGTCGGTGGCGACGGACACGAGCAGCCGGGCCATCGCGTGGGGCGAGCACACGTGGTCGACCGCCCCCGTCGCGCGCGCGGCCAGGGGCATGCCGTCGAAGTTGGCCGTCTCGGTGGTCTCGGCCAGCACCATCCCGCCCGCGTGCTTGACCTCGACGAGCCCCCGCGAGCCGTCGCTGCCGCTGCCCGAGAGCACGATCGCGATCGCCCGTGGGCCCGCATCGTGAGCCAGCGAGCGAAAGAAGCGATCGATGGGGAGCGTGAGGGCCTGCTCCGGGTCCTTGTCGGTGAGCACGAGCCGGCCGCCGCGGATGATGATCTCCTTGCGCGGCGGCAAGAGGTACACGTTGTTGGCCTGCACCTCGAGCCCGTCCTCGGCGCGCTGCACCGGCATGGCGCAGTGCCGCGAGAGCAGCTCGGTCATCAGGCTCTTGTGGTTGGGCGAGAGGTGCTGCACGATCACGAATGCCATGCCGAGGTCGCCCGGCATGCTCGCGAACAGCTTCTCGAGCGATTCCAGGCCGCCTGCGGAAGCTCCCACGCCTACGATTCGGATGGGTTCCAAGTCCTTGGACATCGACACGGCTCCGTATATGTGGGGTGGTCCGCGGGGGTGAGCGCTCGTGGATGAACGCTTCGTTGGCGGGCTCGCAAGGTGTGCGGCAAAGGCTTCGCCGCAGGCACGCCGTCTCTCGCGGGGTCTCGTGCGAGCTAGCAAGCCGGCCGACCACTGCAATACCGTGCGTGATGCTACGCAAGTCCGCGTTATTCGCGCGACATCGGGCTTCCACGCAGAGGTGCTCCGCGAGGCGCGTGCAGGGGTTCGTCGGTGCCGGACGGTCTGCGGTCGACCACCCGCTCGAATCGTGCCACCGTCGGTGCGTGCTGGTGCTGCGACTCGCTCGTCTTCGTCTTGCCGCTCTCCCGCTGCTCGCGGCCGTGCTCGCGTGCTGGAGCCCCGCGTCGAGCCCCGCGGGCGAAGCGGGCAACACGAGCCCCACGCCGGCCAAGGTCGAGGCCGTGAGCGAGGGCCCCATCGGGAAGGACGTGCGTGCCAAGATCTGCGCGGCCGAGCACGTCGACGAGACCTCGAGGCTGTTTCCCGCGCGCAACAAGGCGGGGGTGATCGAGCGCATCGTGGTCACGCCCAGCCGCACCATCGCCGACATGGGCAACCTGGTGTTCGACACCAGCGGGGTGCTGCTCGGGCACGAGACCGGGAGCGAATTCCCCTGGGACGACCAGAAGCTCGCGGGCGAGGAGCGGATCCGGGTCGCCGCGCTGATGGGCGGAGCGATGGTCGCCAAGGGCGAGCCCCCGCTCACGTGTGGCGGGTAGGATACGGCGCTCCGCGGCGGGGTGCGCCAATCCCGGGATCCGCGTGATCGTGATCGCACGCCCATCGGCTCCCGCGTAGCGCCCGGTGATCCGCATGCTAGGGCGTGGGTGTGATCGGGTTCGAAGCTCCGTACACGGGGGAGAGCACCCTGGGGTCGGGCTCGCGCGACGGCGAGGGGCTCGACGAGCCCTCGGTCGCGCTCACGACCCGTGGGCGCAGGTTCGGCCGCTATCTCGTGCTCGGGACGCTCGGGCGCGGGGGCATGGGGGTGGTGGTCGAGGCCCACGACGAGCAGCTCGACCGTACGGTCGCGATCAAGCTCCTGCACCTCGAGGCCACCCGCGGGCAGCAGACCCGGCTCGTGCGCGAGGCGCAGGCGCTGGCCCGTCTGTCACACCCCAACGTCGTGCAGGTCTACGACGTCGGCACGATCGGTGAGCGCACGTTCATCGCGATGGAGCTCGTCCGTGGCCGTACGCTCGTGCCGTGGCGACGCGAGCCCCACCCGTGGCGGGCGACCGTGGAGGTGTTCTTGCAGGCCGCCCGGGGTCTCGTCGCCGCCCATGCCAAGGGGCTCGTGCACCGCGACTTCAAGCCGGACAACTGCATCCTCGGCGAGGGCGGCCGCGTGCGCGTGGTCGACTTCGGGCTCGCGCGACAGGTGGAGCTGCCCGAGGGCTCGCGCGTCACCGCGATCGAGAACGAGCTCGAGGCTGCGCCCTGTCCCACGGCCGGTAGCGAGGCGCTGCGCGTGCAGCTGACCCAGGAAGGCATGGTGGTCGGCACCATGGCCTACATGTCCCTGGAGCAGCTGCGGGGCGAGCCGGCCGATGCCCGCAGCGATCAGTATTCGTTCTGCGTGTCGCTGTTCGAGGCGCTCTACGGCGTGCGTCCGTACGACGGCCGGACACCCGCGGCGCTGGTGGGGGCGATGGTCGTGGGACGCCGCACGACGCCGCCCAAGCGCCGCTTGCCGCGACAGCTGCGGCGGGTGCTCGACCGCGGACTGTCGCGCGAGCCGGCCGAGCGCTGGCCCGACATGGACGCGCTCGTGTACGAGCTCGAGGCGCTCGTCGGTCACCGCCGGCGGTGGTCGCTGGCGGGCATGCTGGGGGTCGGCGTGGCGCTGGGAGGCGGGCTCGTGCTGGCGAGCGCGCAGCCACCCGAGCCGTGCCACGACGCCGAGCCCACGCTCGACGGCGCCTGGGACGAGGCGCAGCGCCTGCGGCTCGCCCACGCGCTCGACCGCTTCGGCCCGGTGGGCGACGAGGGCCTCTTGCCGCGGCTCACCGGGCACCTCGACGAGTACGCGCACGCGTGGGGCGAGATGGCGCACGAGTCCTGCGTCGCCACGTTCGTGACCCGCCGGCAGTCCGAGGCGCTGTTCGAGCTGCGCACGCGCTGCCTCGAGCGTCGGCGCAACCGCTTCGCGTCGGCCGTGGATGCGCTGGCCGACGCGGAAGATCCCGCGGCGCTGCTGCAGGGTGCGATCCTGCCGTTCAAGCTGCCCGAGCTGGCCCCGTGTGCCGACGTGGAGGCGCTCTCGGAGCGGCGCGTGCTGGCCGAGGATCTCTCCGAGCGACACGCCGAGCTGCGCCGCCGGCTCGATCATGCCGAAGTGCTGCGCGAAAGTGGACGATTCGGGCCAGCGCTGGCGCTGGCGCAGGCCACGAGCGACGAGGCGGCCATGCTCGACGACCCGCCGCTGCAGGCCGAGGCGCTCGAGTGCCTGGGGCGGATCCAGGCCGAGGGCGGCTCGATGCGCGCGGCCAAGGGCACGCTCGAGCAGGCGATCGTGGTGGCCAACCGTGCGGCCGAGGACGAGGTCGCGGCGCGAGCGTGGCTGTCGCTGCTCTACGCCACCACGCTGCAGGGCGAGCTCGTGGAGGCGGAGCACCGGTCGATCGGGGCGACCGCAGCGGTCGAGCGGACGGATGATGCGCTCCTGCACGCGTGGCTGCTCAACGATCTCGGGATCCTCGCGTCCGAGACGCGCGACGCCGAGAAGGCCCGCGAGTACCTCGAGCAGGCGCTCGAGCTCAAGGCCCGGACGCTGGGCGAGCACCACGTGGACGTGGGCATCGCATGGTTCAACCTCGGGACGATGCTGTCCAACGCACGCCAGCACGCGGCGGCCCGCGAGCGCATGGTCAAGGCGGCGGCGATCTTCGAGGCCACGGTGGGACCGTCGCACCCGCTCTCGGCCCATGTGCAGAGCGGCCTGTGCAGCGTGGAGCTGAGCCTGGGCGACGCGCGGGCGGCCGCGGAGCGATGTGGGCAGGCGCTCGCCCGCTTCGAGTCGTCGCCGGTCTCGGCGATGTGGGAGAGCCGGGTGCGCTTCATGATGGCCAAGGCGCTGTGGGAGCTCGGGCAGCGCGTCGAGGCGCGCGAGCTGGCCGAGCGCGCGGCGCAGGCAGCCACGACGGATGACCCGGCGCGCGCAGAGAGCCTGCGAGAGTGGCTGGACGAGCACTCCCCGTGAGAGCTCCCGAGCGGAGCGCCGTTGCGGACGATCACCACGTACGTCGCGGCGTCGCTGTGAGCGGCTCGGGTCGCCGATCGGGTCGCCGCCGGGTCGACTCGCCGCCGCGCGCACGCTCGCGTCTCGCGACGATCGCATAGCGCACCACGCTGCCCACGAGCAGCGCGCTGCCGCCGAGCAGCAGCGCCCCGCCGGTCGCGGCGAGCGTGCGTACCGATCGCTCCCGGGCCTCGTAGGCCAGCTCGGTCTCCATGCGATCGGCGGTGCGGGCGAAGGCCATCCCGAAGACGACACCACCCGCGGCCGCCACCGCGAGGCCCGAGCCGAGCAGCGCGGCGCCGGCCGGGTCGCGAGGCCAGCGAGGCCGCGGCGGCGGGACCGGTGCGGATGCGGGCTCGGGCTCGGGCTCGGGCTCATCCACCTCGGGCTCGCTCGTGTCCTCGCCGAGGATCGAGCGGCAGGCCGCGATCACGTCGCGCGCCGCCTGTACGTCGGCTGCCGGCGGTGAGGCGGCGATGAACGCCTCGAACACCTCGATCGCGGCGCCGCAGTTGCCGGCGCGGCGCAGCGCCTGCGCGCGGCCGAACAGCAGCGCCGGGTCGCCGGTGCGCGCGTAGGCCTCCTCGAACGCCGCGGCGGCCTGCTCGAACTCGCCGCTGCGAAACAGCTCGCCGGCGCGCACGGCCGGATCGAGCTCGGCGGGCGCAGCCGTGCCGGCGGGCGCCGCCGTGTCGACCTCGGGCACTGCCGGGGGCGCCGACGCTGCCGGGGCGAGGGCCGCGAGCACGATCGCGATCGCGGGAGACATCGTGCGAGAGTAGGCCCCACGGCGCCGCTTTGGCGACGCTCTCGTCCGGGCCGCCGAGAGAGCTAGCCCGAGCGCCGCGATGGCGGCAAGTACTCGTGCGACACCGGGGGCGCGCTGGTCGAGGACGTGGCCGCCTTGCGGGTCTTCTTGCCGCGTCCGGGCTTGCGTCGCGGGGTCGAGGGCGGGTCCGTGTCGGCGGGTGCGAGGGCAGGGGGCGTGGTGCCCACGGGCTCGGGGGCGGACGGCTCGACGGCGCGATCCGCCGGCGTGCCGTCGAGGGCGGGAGCCGCTGCAGCCGTTGGAGCAGCGTCGTGGGTGGGGGCGTCCACGGGCCGCGTGGACGCAGCCTGCTCGATCGCTGCCTCGACGCTTCCCATCGCCTCGGTCTCGCTCGCCTCGGTGGCGAACAGCCGCGGCAGGCCGATCCCGAGCCCCACGCCGAGCACGAGCGTCGCGCCGGCCAGCAGCACGGTGGCTCGCCTGCGTCGGGGCCTCGCGAGCTCCGACTCGGGCTCGCTGCCGGCCTCGGCCGACGTCACCGCAGCGATGCCGAGCAGCGCCGGGGCGAGGAGCGCCTCGGCGGTGGGGTATGCGACGTGTCCGAACAGCGCGTGCATCGTGTCGGACAGCGCAACCTTCGACAGCCGCAGGCCCTCGCGCTCGGCCAGCTCCTCGATCGCCCGCTGCAGCTCCCGCGCGCTGGCGAAGCGCTCCTCGGGCACCACCGCCAGCCCGCGCACGATCACGTCCTCGAGCGCCGCGGGGAACCCCGGGCGGATCGCCGAGGGTCGCTCGTAGCGCCCGGCCGCCACGCGGTTGATGAGCGCGAACTCGCCGGGCGCCACGAAGCAGCGCCGGCCCGTGCACAGCTCGTAGGCCACCACCGCCAGCGAGAACACGTCGGCGCGGCGATCGATCGACTCCCCGCGCACCTGCTCGGGTGCCATGTAGGCGAGCTTGCCCTTGATGGTGCCCGACTTGGTGGCACGGGTGTGCGCGGTGGCCTTGGCGATGCCGAAGTCGACGAGCTTGACCTCGCCGTCGTAGCTCACGAGCACGTTGGAGGGCGAGACGTCGCGGTGCACGAGCCCGAGCGGGCGCCCGTCGGGCCCGGTCTTCTCGTGGGCGTAGTGCAGCGCCGCCGCGACCTCGTGCACGATCGTGAGCGCGCAGGCGAGCGGCAGGCCGCCTTGCTTGCCGGCTTGCCGCAAGAGCTCGAGCACCGAGCGGCCGTGCACGTACTCGAGCACGAGGTAGTGCTCATCGCCCTCGGAGCCGAAGTCGAGCACCTGCGCGATGTTGCCGTGGGAGAGGCCCGCGGCCAGCCGCGCCTCGTTGAGGAACATCTCCACGAACACGCGGTCCTCGGCCAGGTGCGGCAGCACGCGCTTGACGGCCACGATCTTCTCGTAGCCGCCCTCGGCGAGCTGCCGCGCGAGGTAGAGCTCGGCCATGCCGCCCTTCTGCAGGCGGCGGATGATCTGGTAGCGGTCGAGCCGGGCCCCGGGCGGCAGGCTGGCCGGGGCGGCGATCGGCGTGGCAGCGATCGCCGGGGTCGGGACGGAGAGCTCGGCGAGCTCCAGAAGCGGCTCGGCACGAGTCGGTTCCACCAGGTTCCCTTCGTCCTCAGCGGCCCATGGCCGGCGAGAGCCCGAGCGGGCCGTGGGGAGTGAGCACCGAGGCGAGCAGCGCGGGCAGCCACTCCTCGTCGTCGTCGACCCGCACGGCCCCCACGCCGGCGAGCTCCTCCATGCGCAGGCGCAGGCGCTCGCGCGCGCGCTGGAGCTGGGTGCGAATGGTGCTCTGCGGCACCCCGAACGCCTCGGCGAGCTCGGGGCTGCGCATGCGATCCCAGTAGAACAGCACGAGCAGCAGCTGCGGCCGCCGCGGCAGCGTGGCCAGGGCGCGCAGCACCAGCACCTGCTCGCGGCTCCGCGCCAGCAGCGTGCTCATCTGGGTGCGCTGCGGTGCGTCGTCGTCGAGCTCGCCGTAGTCGGCGTGGCGCACGAGGCCCCGCAGGTAGAGCGCCAGCTGCCGGCGGGCGATCCCCATGAGATAGGCCCGGAATGCGTCGGCGTCGCGGACGTCGGCCGCTCGCTCCACGGCCGCCATGAACGTGGCCTGGGCGAGGTCCTCGGCCACGGAGCTGGCGTTGAGCTCGAAGTAGCGCAGCACGCTCGCGTAGTGGCGACGGGTCAGGGCCTGCGCGGCGCCGCGATCCCCGGCCCGCCAGCGCTCGAGCAGCTGCGCATCGCTCGGTCCGTCCACGGGTCCCCCGACCATAGCACGGCCCTCGCGCAAGCGACGTGGTGCAGCCCACGCGAATAATTCTTCGGTTTTCATGGGGGTGCAGTGAGACGTTCGGCCGCCCCGCGCAACCAGTAGGCGTGACGAGCCAAGGCAAGCACGGAGCCTCGATCCTCGCGCTCGCGAGCGCGGCGTTCGTGGTGGGGTTGGGGGGCTGCTACACCGGCCGGGGTGACTTCGACGGGGCTGCCGACGAGGGCACCGGAGGGTCGTCGGGCGCCGAGTCGGGCACGGGCGACGATGGGGTGGCCGAGCCGGTCGATCCCGAGGTCCAGGGTCGGGTGGGGGTGTCGGGCCTGCGCCGGCTGACCGCGGCCGAGTACGTCGTGACGGTGCAGGACCTCCTCGGCGTGGAGGTGGACGCCGCGCTGCTCTTGCCCGAGGACTGGCGCCAGCCGTTCGACAACGACTACACCACGCAGGTCGCCTCGCAGGCCCTCATCGAGGGCGCGGAGCTGCTCGCGTCCGACGTGGCCGCGCTGGCCCTGGCCACCCCCGCCTCGCGCGACGCGGTGGTGGGCTGCGAGCCCCAGGGCGCGGACGACGTCGAGTGCCTGCGCTCGTTCCTCGCCACGTTCGGCCGCCGCGCGCTGCGGCGCCCGCTCACGCCCGAGGAGCTCGATCGCTACGCCGGGCTCATCGCCGAGGCCGAGGAGTCGGGCGACTTCTACTCCGCCGTCGACGTGGCCCTGCGCGCGTTCCTGCAGCACCCCGAATTCCTCTACCGCGTGGAGCTCGGCACGCCGGTGCCGGACGCCCCCGGGGTGTTTCGCTTGAGCGACCACGAAGTCGCGACACGGCTTTCGTACTTCCTGTGGGGCAGCACGCCCTCCGATGCGCTGCTCGACCTCGCCGACGCCGGTCGGCTCGGCACGCCCGAGGAGATCGCAGCCGTGGCCGAGGACATGCTCACCGACGAGCGCGCCCGCGGCCGCGTGGGTCGTTTCCATGCGCTCTGGCTCGGCTACGAGCAGCTCCCGCACGCGCCCGAGCTCGCGACCGCCATGCAGGCCGAGACGCAGGCGCTCATCGACCGGGTGCTGTTCGAGGACGGGATGCCGTGGCAGCAGCTGCTGCGCGCCGAGGAGACGTTCGTGGACGCCACGCTCGCCGAGCACTATGGCCTGCCCGTCCCCGCGGACGGGCAGTGGGTGGGCTACGGCGACAGCGGCCGCCAGGGCCTGCTCTCGCACGGCACGTTCCTCTCGGCCATGGCCAAGGTCGACGACTCGAGCCCCACCAAGCGAGGGATCTTGGTGCGCACGCGGCTCATGTGCCAGGACATCCCGCCGCCTCCGCCCAACGTGAACGTGGACGACACCGAGCCGCCCGAGGGGGTGTGCAAGGAGGAGTTCTACCGGGAATTCCACGCGCAGGGCAACTGCGCCGGCTGCCACGCGCTCATGGATCCCATCGGCCTCGGGCTCGAGAATTACGACCACCGCGGGGCGTTCCGCACGGTGGAGAACGACGACCCCTCGTGCACGATCTCGGGCGAGGGCTCGATCGACGGCAAGGCGTTCTCGGGCCCCGCGGAGCTCTCGGAGCTGCTGCTCGACTCGGGCTCGCTCAACGCCTGCGTGACCCGTCAGCTCTACCGCTTCGCGATGGGCCGCAGCGAGCTCGAGGAGCTCGACGAGGGCTTCGTGAGCGTGCTGGTCGACGAGATCGGCACCACGGACGACTTCGACATGGGGGCGCTGTTGGTGCGCTTCGTCGCCGACGAGGCGTTTGCGCTGCGCCGCGAGGAGCCCGCGACCTAGAGCGCCTGCCGAACACCAGGCCTGCCGAAGACCAGAGAGACAGCCATGACTCGTACGCTTCGAATGCCCCGTCGTACCTTCCTGCGCGGCGCCGCCGGTTTTGCCATGGTGCTGCCGTTCCTCGAGAGCATGCAGGCCCGCGCCGGGGTGGGCGCGCCGCAGCGCTACTTCCTCGGGTTCGCCGGCTCGTCGATCGGCTTCCCGGGCTTCGAGTACGACCAGCTCGTGCCCGATGCCACCGGCTTCGGCTACGACGTCAAGCGAGCGCTGCAGCCGTTGTCCGACCTCGGGATCCGCGACCAGGTCTCGGTGATCTCCGGGATGGAGATCCCATGGGGCGACGCCGGTAGCGTCCCGCCCGGTGGGCGCGTGCGGAACTGGCACGCCAAGTCGGTGGCCCCGCTCATCAGCGGTGTGCGCGGAGCCGACGACGGCAACGAGGCGGCGCAGGGTGCCACGTCCGATCAGATCGCGGCCGACGTGCTCGGTGCGACCACGCCGCACCGGCTGCTCGCCTACCGCGTGCAGGCGGCGTACTACCGCGGCAGCAACGGCGATGGTGGTGACCGCGGTCGGATCTCGTATCGCGACGAAGGCGGCACGATCATGCCGGTGGATCCGATCGTGAGCCCGCGGCTGGCCTACGAGTCGCTGTTCACCGGGTTCGTGCCGCCCGACCCGGCGCAGGCCGCCGACGCGCTGGCTGCGCTGCGGCGGCGCAAGAGCGCGGTGGACCTGGTGCTCGAGGACGCGCAGGCCTTGATCCCCAAGCTCGGCATGGCCGACCGGCAGCGGATGGAGCGGCACTTCGACGAGCTGCGCGCGCTCGAGACCCGGCTCGAGCAGACGCAGCCGCCCGCCGAAGGGGCATGCGAGCTGCTCGAGCCTCCGGGCGATGACCCGGAGATCGGCGGATCGGTGGAGAACGGCGACACCGGCGGCTACGCGGGCGGCGGGGCCTACAGCAACGAGCAGCTCCGCGCCGAGGTGCTCACCGATCTCATCGCCATGGCGTTCACCTGCGATCTCACCCGCGTGGCCTCGATGATGTACACGATGGCGCAGTGCTTCCTCAACGCCAACCCGCTGTTCGGGCAGCCGAGCGACATGCACGAGCTCGGCCACTTCGGGGTCGGCGGCGGCCAGGTGGGGCTCGACGCGATGAGCGACGCCGTGGCCTGGCACGTCAACCACTTCGGGCGGCTGGTCCAGAAGCTCCGCGACACCACCGAGCTCGACGGCTCCACGGTGCTCGACAACTCCGCGCTGGTGCTCGTGTTTGAGGGCGGCTGGGGCTACGACCCCGAGTCGGGCGACGCGCTCAGCGTGCACTCGAGCGAGAACATGTCGGCCTTGATCGCCGGTCACGCCGGCGGTCTCAACCCCGGCGGCGGTCAGCACGTCTCGAGCCCCGGCAGCCACCCCACGCAGGTCATCAACACCGCGCTGCGGGCCGTGGGCGTGGACCACGAGATGGGCGAGGTCTCCGGGGTCATCGACGCGCTGCTGGCGTGATATCGTGGCCCGCGGTGCATCGCGGGCTCCTCGTCACGGTCGGGCTCTCGCTCGGGGTCGCCGCGGGGTGCCCACGGCTCGGCGCGTACGTGTGCGGGGCCGACGAGGATTGCGATCGCGCGGGCGAGCCCGGGCGGTGCCTCGCCGACGGAGCGTGCGCGTACCCGGACGAGGCCTGCGCGAGCGGCTTGGTGCGCTCGCCCAACGCGGCGGAGCGGCCGGGGCAGTGCGAGCCCGAGGAGGTGAGCGAGGGCACCGAGCAGACGGAAGGCGCCAGCGCCAGCGGGGTGCTCGAGGGCGGCACGAGCAGCTCGGGGGTCGTGAGCCTCGACAGCGGACCGACCCCCGCGTGCGGGTCGCTCGTGCGCATCGAGGTGGCCACTGGGTTCTTGAGCGCGTCGGAGGTGCTCGAGGGCTATCCGCTGCTGGTGTCGATCGAGGACGCCGAGCTCGTGGGGTCGATCGCGGCGAGCGGCGAGGACCCCGTGGTCACCGATGCCGCGGGCATGGTGCTCGCGCAGGAGCTCGAGCGGCTCGACGAGGCTGCGGGCACGCTGGCGCTGTGGGTGCGGCTGCCGGCCTACGAGCTCGGCGAGGCGCTGTCCTTGCAGCTTCGGTGGGGTGGGGGGCAGACCGCAGCCGATCCGGCCGAGGTGTGGACGGCCCGCTTCGCGGGCGTGTGGCACCTCGGCGACGCGCTCAGCGGGATCGACGGCGACGAGCTCCGCAACAGCGCCCGGCTCGGCGAGCCCGGCCTCACCGAGGGGCAGCTGCAGCCCGAGCAGAGCGTGGCAGGCGTGGTGGGTCGGGCCGTGAGATTCGACGGCCTCGACGACGTCGTGCTCGTGGATGCCGAGTTCGTGGGGCAGCTCGACTCGTATGCCATCAGCTTCTGGGTGCTCTTCGACGGGCCGGCCGATGCCCCCGGCGACTACTTCCAGCGGCTCAACGGTGACTACTTCTACCCGCGGTGCTGGCGGCAAGCGGGGGGCGACGTGTTCTGCCAGTACATCGTCGACGACGCCGTGACCTCGCTCGGCAGCGGCCTCCAGCAGGCACCGGGGCAGCTCTTGCACATGGTGATGATGCGCGACGCCGCGACCGGGTCGCACCAGCTCTACGTCGACGGAGAGCTCGTCAACGAGAACATGGACCCGCTGGGCTCGACGCTGCCCGACGATGGCCATCCATTCGAGATCGGGCGCGGCGAGCTGGGCTCGCTGCCCGGGGTGATCGACGAGGTGCGCGTGTCGGAGCAGCCGCTGCCGGAGACGTGGATCCGCGCGGACTACCGCACGCAGCTCGAGCCGGGGCTGGCGCTCGGCAGCGTGGGGGGGATCGAAGCGGTGCCCTGCGGGTAGGGGAGCGGGCGGCCGCGGACAATGCTCCAGTGCCGTGTACGAGGTGTTTGACGAGGGTGGCCAACCGGTTGGCCGGATCGCGACGCATGGATCGCTCGTGTGGTCGCCGACGTTGCTCGCAAGCCTCCGCTCGCTGTTCGTCCATCACCGACGCATCGCGCGATTCCTCGGCAGACGGCCTCGTACATGGTCGTCAGCCCTCGTCGAGGTCGGGCTCCCGCTCGGCTCCAGCACGACCGATGGAGCGTCGATCCTCGCATCATCACGCCGTCCCGTTCGTGCCAACCCGGCCAACGGGTGGGCCACCCCCCGGCCCACCGTTTGGCCACTCGCCTCGCTTCGACTCGCCAACCCATCGAATTCATTCACGTCACTGCTCGGAACCGTTCTCGCACCTATGGCGACCCGAGATGGCGAGCAAGGCCAAGCACATCAAGGCTCACGACTCGATCGTGCGCGACGTGTTCGGCCGGCGGCGGGCGTTTGCGGTGCTCCTGATCCACCTGCTGCCTCCCAAGGTCCTCTCGCACGTGGATTTTGGATCGCTACGAGCAGGCCCGACCGTGCGTACCGACGACGAGCTCGGCATGCGCTCGTCCGACCTCTGCTTCACCGTCGATCTCGTCGACCAAGGCCGCCGATATCCTCTGCATCTTCCCCTCGAGCACCAATCCACTCTCGCTCGGCGCATGCCGTGGCGGGCCCACGTCTATGCTGGCGATCTCTGGCGGGGGCACATCAAGGACCATCGGGGCCCGCCGTACACGCTTCCGTTCGTGCTCCCGATCCTCCTCGTGCAGCGTCCTGCCCGGAACACTCCGAACCGGCTCACCGACATCCTTGCGATGCCTCGCAAGCTTCGCGATCTACTCGGTACGCCAGTAGAGCTCTCGATGCTGGTCGACGACCTCTCCGGCTCGGTCCTCGACCAGCCGAATGCCGACCCCGCCACGCTGGCCCTCGTCGAGCTCACCCGGGCGTTCCTCTACGCGTACAAGAATCCGGCCTCGCTCACGAAGGAGCGCTTGGCCACGCTCGCAACGCAGCTCGACATCTTGCTGGCACGCGACAGTCCAGATCCAGAGACCCAATCCACTGGCGAGGACGATGTGCATGCGCTATGGAAGTACGTGATCACGGTCTTCGAGGAGAGCTCGCCGTTGAGGACGCTCCTGCTCGAGGCCGTCAGCCGACCAGTACGCGAGGTGTACATGACCATCAAGGAATCACTGCTCGCCGAGGGCAGGAAGCAGGGCCTTGCGAAGGGCCTCGCCATTGCGGTGCTCGAGCTGCTCGAGCTGCGTGCCGTGCCCATGTCCTCGCGGGTGCGTAGGCGCGTGCTGGCCACGCGCGACGAGCCACGTTTGCGGAGCTGGCTCGCACGCGCCCTCACGGTGTCCTCGGCCGAGGCGCTCTTCGAGCCGCTGGAGGCGTGAGCTACCCGCCCTCCACCGCCTCCACCACCATCGCGCTCAAGATCCCCAGCGACCGCTCCCCCTCCTCCGCGCTCGCCCCCGCCGGATTCCCGCAGTACGCCCGCTCCACCCCGCACTCCACGAAGTCCTTCGCCCCCGCCGCGATCCGCTCGTGCAGCGGCACCACGTGTTCCGGCAGCCCCGCGGCCACCTCCATCTTCACCAGCTCCGGTCGGATCGCCAGCACGAGGCTCGTCTCGTACTGCCCGGCGTGGCACGAGCCACTCTGGAATTCCGCCGTCAACCGCTGTGCGTTCGCCCGCCGCGTCTTGTCCGCGAATGCGAGCGCCTGCCCGGTCTTGCCTTCGAACTCCTTGGCCACCGCTCGCAGCGTCGCGATGTGTCCCGGCTCGAGGTGCGCGTTCGTGATCGCCACCCGCGAGAACCCCATTGCATGCGCCTGCAGGCACGCCTGCAGCACCAGCCCGTGGATCACCTCGCGCGAGATCGTCGTCGTCCCGCGAAAGCTCGCCGCCCAGTCGGTGACGCCATAGTGCAGGGGAGGGAAGCACACCGCATTCCACCCCCGCGCCGCGAGCTCGATCGCCGCCCGCCTCGCGACCTCCTCGCTAATGAGCGTATCCGTGCTGAGCGGCAAGTGCGGGCCATGAGCCTCCGTGCTCCCGGTCGGAATGATCGCCACACTCCGCCGCCCCGCGCCGAGCAGCGCCTCCACCTCGGGATACGCCAGCTCCCGCAGGTCCACGCTGCACCCCGGGCCCGCGCTCACGCCTGCACCGGTCCCTTGCCGCCCTCGCCGCTGCCCGCGTTCGCCCGCTGCCGCAGCTCCGCGCGCTTGATCTTTCCCGTCTCGGTGCGCGGCAGCGCATCCACGATCTCCACCCGCCGCGGAGCCTTGAACGCGGCGATGTGATCACGGACCCAGTCGATGATCTCCTGCTCGAGCCCGGCCCTTCGCTCGACCCCCGCGGCGAGCTCCACGAACGCCATCGCCTTCTCGAGCCCCGCGGGATCGCGATACCCCACGACCCCGGCCTCGTGCACCGCCGGATGCCCGAGCAGGCAGTTCTCCACCTCCACCGGCGACACGTACACGCCGGAGCACTTCAGCATGTCGTCGCCGCGCCCGCAGTACCAGAAGTACCCGTCCTTATCGACGAGGAACTTGTCGCCGCCCTTGACCGCGTCGCCGAAGAACGTCTCGCGGCTCTTGTCGCGCAGCCGCCAGTAGCCCGCCCCCGCCGAGGGGCCCTCGATCACCAGCGTGCCCATGTCCCCCGGCTTGACCTCCTTGCCATCGTCGCCGACGAGCCGGTATCGATACCCCTCTACGATCTGTCCGAGGCTGCCCTCCTTCACGTCGCCCGGCCGGTTGGTCACGTACACGTGGAACATTTCGGCCGACCCGATTCCATCGAAGATCTCGACCCCGAACTTTTCCTTCCAGTCGCGGTAGAGCCGCGGCGGCAGGGCCTCCCCTGCGCTGATGAGCGAGTGTAGCGACGACAGGTCCCGCCCGCGCACGTCGACCTCGATGAGCTTGGCGATGTTGGTGGGCACGGTGACGAGCTGCGTGCCCCGGTAGCGCTCGCAGAGCTCGAAGTACTGCTCCGCCTCGAGCCGCTGCGGCGCCAGCACGCAGCGCCCGCCCACGCTGAACGGAAACAGCATGTTGCTGCCGAGCGCATACCCGAAGAACAGCTTCGGCGCCGAGACCGTCACGTCCTTCTTCGTGAGCCTCAGCGTGCGCTGGGCATACGCAATGGTGTTCCACACGAAGTCGTGGTGCATGTGCATCACGCACTTGGGCTTGCCCGTCGACCCGCTGCTCGAGAGCCACGTCGCGAAGTCGTCGCGATACGTGGGCTCGGTCACCGCCTCGCTCGGCTGCCGCGCCACTTCCTTGCGATAGTCCACCACCGCGACCCCGTCGGGTACCCGCGCGTCCCCCCGCGCCACCACGATCACGAAGTCCGTGTGCGGCGCCGCCTCGATCACCGGCGCGAGCCGAGGCCACACCTCGGCGTCCACGATCACCGCCCGCGGTCGCGCATACTCGAGGTAGTACGCGTAGTCCTCCGGCAGGAGCCACGTGTTCGCGGGCACGGCCACCCCGCCCGCACGCAGCACCCCGAAGTACGCCTCCACGAACTCCGGCGTGTCGAGCAGGAGCAAGAGCACGCGCTCTTCGATCCGCAGCCCCAGCTCCCGCAAGAGGTTGCACACCTGCTTGCTCCGGAGCACCAGCTCGCCGTAGGTGACGTCCCGGGCCTCGTCGTCCGGCCCCGGGTGGTAGTGCACCGCGACGTGCTCGCCGAGCCCTTCCTCCACGCGCGCGTCGAGGAACCAGGAGACCATGTTGAGGCGGTCGGGAACGACGATGGGCTCGCTCACGCCGCGCAATCTATCGCGTTCGGGCCGGGCTTCGAACGCGACGAACGGAAGCAGGCCCCAGCGGAGCCTTGCTTCCGTTCGTGAGCCGAGCGAGCCCGGGCCGCCGGGCTAGCGCCCTTGCAGCATCTCGGCCATCCCCGGGATCTCCCCGAGGTTCGGCATCAGGATGATCTCGATGCGCCGGTTCTGCTCGCGCCCGTCCTCGGTGGTGTTGTCGGCCACCGGGTCGTGCTCGGCATAGCCGCCGCCGCCCACCAGGCTCGACGGGTACCCCGACTCGACGAGCGCCTTGACCACGCTCACGGCTCGCGCCGTGCTGAGCTCCCAGTTGCTCGGGAACCGGGCGGTCTTGATCGGGATGTTGTCGGTGTGCCCCGCGACGAGGAACTCGCGGTTGACCGACTTGAGCGCCGGCGCGAGCGAGGCGATCGCCGCCTGGCCCTCGGCGCGCAGCGACGACTTGCCCGAGTCGAACAGGATCGCGTTGGAGAGCTGCACCACCATCCGGCCCTTGCGGAACGCCACCTTGATCGTGCCGGCGTCCACCATCGCCTTGAGCTGGCCGAACAGGTCCTTGTAGACCGCGAGCTCCTTCTCGCGCTTGGCCTTCTCGGCCCGCAGCTCCGCGAGCTCTTGCGCGGTGGTGCCGGCCTTGGCCGCGAGATCCTCGATCTGCTTGTTGAGCGCCGCGAGCTCGCCCTCGAGCTCGGCGATCCGCTCCTTGTAGGTCTTGTTCTCGCCGCGAAGCTTTTCGTTGGCCTGCTTCTCTTGCGCGAGGTCGGCCTCGGTCTTCGTGAGCTTGTCCTGGACCTCGGCGAGCTGGGCCTCGAGCTCCTTGCGCTTGCAGCTCGAGCCAAAGACCAACACGCCGACGGAGATTGCGAGGAGTGCGCGTCGCATTGGGCGCACCTTAGCACCCTATGCCAATGTTTTGCGCTCCAGCGCCACCTACGTAAGATGCGGTCGGACGTGCGGGGTTTGCACCCCAGACCAGTAGGCGAAGATGGCGCCATCCAAGCAGAAGAAGCCAAAACGCGCATCTGGCGCTGCTCCGATCGCGGGTGGCCTTCCGCGGCCGTTCAGCGAATTCCTCGGCGTCGCGCTCCTCGCGGTCGGTGCGCTGATGTTCGGCGGCCTTTTGTCGTACCAGGGGGGCGACGGCACGCTGATGGGCCCCGTGGGCTACCTCGCCGCGGGGGCGCTCTACGCCAGCTTCGGCATGGCCAGCTACCTCATCGCGCTCGGCGTGGTGGGCATGGGCCTGCAATCGCTGTCGGGGCGCGGCATGGAGATCGGCCTCGGCGAGGGCTTCGGCTTCGCGGTGGCCACCACCGCCGGCTGCGTGCTCCTGCACGTGATGTTCCCGGGCTACCGCGTGCACGGCTACACCGCGGGCGGCCTGCTCGGCGAGCTCGTGGGCGAGGTGAGCCTGGGCCTGTTCCACCACGCCGGCACGTACCTCGTGGCGCTCGCGGTGATGTGCGCGGGGCTCTTGGCCTCCACGCCGCTCTCGTCGGCGCACCTGGTCGCGCTCGGACGCATGACCGTGCGAGGGATCCGCGGCGCGGCGCTGTACCTGTGGCGGGGCGCTCGCGAGCTCGTGAGGGCCCAGCGCGAGGCGATCGAGCGCGAGGACGCCGAGGCCTACGCGGAGGATGAAGCGGTCGACGAGGAGGCCGAGGAGGCCGAGGCCGAAGCGGACGACGCCGAGGAGGACGAGGGCGAGGCCGAGGACGCCGAGGACGAGGCGCCCGCGAGCAAGGGCAAGCGCACCAGCCGACGCCGCAAGCCCGCCGAGGGCGAGGCCGAGGCGTCGCCGAGGCTCGCCAAGCTCGCCAAGCCGGCCGAGGCCGAGCTCGCCGCGAACGACGAGCCCATCGACGGCGAGGTCGCTGTCATCGGCAAGCCCGCCCGCAATGGCCGCCGCAAGCCCGCCAAGCCCGAGGAGGCACCCGCCGAGGCCAAGCGCCCCGATCTGCCCGCAACCCCGGCCGAGGCCGAGCTCGAGGCCGACGAGCTGCCCGAGATCGTGATGACCAAGCACGACGACGCGCCCGCGAACGACGACATGAGCGAGGGCGAGGGCGAGGGCGAGGGCGACGAGGCCGACGCCGAAGCGGAGCAGGCCTCGGGACCCAAGAAGCTGCGCCCCGAGCAGCTACGCGCGGCCCGTGCGGCCGCGGCCGCGACCGCGACCGAGGAGCCCCGGCCGAGGAGCCCCGGCATCCCCGGCGTGGTCAAGCTCGTCTCCGGGCCCTACGAGCTGCCGCCGCTGCGCCTGTTCGAGGCTGCGGCCACGCAGGAGCACACCGAGGTCGATCGCGGGTTCGTGCTCGAGCAGGCCCAGCGCCTGGTGGCGACGCTCGCCGAGTTCCGCATCAAGGGCAAGGTCACCAAGATCCACCCCGGACCGGTGATCACCCGCTACGAGTTCAAGCCCGAGGCCGGCACCAAGCTCTCCAAGATCGAGAGCCTCGAGAACGACCTCGCGATGGCGCTCGAGGCGATCCGCATCCGCATCCTCGCGCCGATCCCCGGCAAGTCCACCGTGGGCTTCGAGGTGCCCAACAAGACCCGCGAGACGGTGCACATCAAGGAGATCCTCGAGGACGAGGGCTTCGGCGCGGGCAAGCGCCTGCCGCTCGCGCTCGGCAAGGACATCACCGGCAACGTCACCACCTGCGATCTCGCCAAGGCCCCGCACCTGCTCGTCGCCGGCGCGACGGGCTCGGGCAAGTCGGTGGGCGTCAACGCCATGATCTGCTCGCTGCTCTACGCGCTCAGCCCCGAGGACGTGCGCATGGTGATGATCGACCCCAAGATGCTGGAGCTGTCGATCTACGAGGGCATCCCGCACCTGCTGCTGCCGGTGGTCACCGACCCCGAGAAGGCGTCGCTCGCCCTCAAGTGGGCCGTCAACGAGATGGAGCGTCGCTACGTGCTGCTCTCGGAGGCGCAGGTCCGCGACATCGCGGGCTATAACCGCAAGCTGCCGGAGCTGCAGGCCAGCTGGGAGCACGAGCTGCGCCTCGCCCACGTCGCTGCCGAGGAAGTGGCCCGCGACGCGGCCGAGTACGGCGAGGACGGAGCCGACGGCACCAAGCTCTCCGGCGTGGCGTTCGACGAGCACGGCCCGCGCGAGACGTTCGGCGGCGGGCCCGACATGGCCGAGCGGCCGACCAAGCTGCCCTACATCGTGGTCATCATCGACGAGTTCGCCGACCTCATGATGGTGGCGAGCAAGGAGGTCGAGCAGTGCGTGGCCCGCATCGCCGCCAAGGCGCGCGCAGCGGGGATCCACCTCATCGTGGCCACCCAGCGGCCCAGCGTCGACGTGATCACGGGGACGATCAAGAACAACTTCCCCTCGCGCATCGCGTTCCAGGTCACCTCCGACGTCGACTCGCGCACGATCCTCGACGGCAAGGGCGCCAAGCAGCTGCTCGGGATGGGCGACATGCTGCACATGGACCGCGGCATGCAGCCGCAGCGCGTGCACGGCTGCTTCGTCTCGGAGGACGAGATCCTCGAGGTGGTGAAGTTCGTCAAGAAGCAGGCGCGCCCGGTCTACAACATGGACATCGTGCGCCGGCAGGACGACGACGGCGAGGCCGGCCCCGAGGTCCGCGAGAGCCTCGACCCGCTCTACGACCGCGCGGTGGAGATCGTGGCCGAGTCGCAGAAGGTCAGCACCAGCATGCTGCAGCGCCGCCTCAACGTGGGCTACAACCGTGCGGCGAAGATCGTGGAGGCGATGGAGCAGCAGGGTGTGATCGGCCCCGCGCGCGGCACGGCGCCGCGCGAGGTCTACGTCTCGGCGGCCTAGTCCCCCGCGACCGTCCAGGCCACTGCGAGCAGCGAGGCGGCGACGAGGGCGGTGGTGGCCAAGTGGAGGAGCAGCAGCATGGGCCTTGTCGTGGGGTGAGGACCTAGGGCAACCGAGCCGGGCGATCGCCATTCCCTCTATCCACGGGCCACCGGATTGGGTTGCTGCGTCGCGGCTCGCGCCGGGCGACCGAGACCTCGGCAGCCGCCCCGTGCGTGAACTATGCTGCACCCGACCATGCCGAGCCCCATCGCCTGCGTCCTGTCCTATGGCCTCATGTGCGCGCCCGGTGACGTGATCACCGAGGTGCCTCCGCCCACGCCGCTCGAGCCGGCGGTGGTGGAGCCGGGGGGGACGGGCGAGCCGGCGGTGGCGGGCGACCCGGCGGCAGCGGGCGGCGACCCGGCCAAGGGCGACGCCTCCAAGCTCCTCGCGCTGGTGCAGAGCTTCTACGACGCCACCAAGGATCTCTCCGCCGAGTTCCAGCAGACGTACACGCACCCGGTCTACGGCACCAAGACGGTGAGCAAGGGCAAGCTCAAGATCAAGAAGCCGGGCAAGATGGTGTGGGACTACGCGGCCGAGAGCGCGGCCGACTTCTACGTGACCAAGAAGAAGCTGCAGGTGGTCGAGCACGACCTGCGCCAGGTGGTCAGCCGCACCGTCGACACCGCCGACTTCGCGGGCGCCGAGAAGTTCCTGTTCGGCGGCCGGGAGCTCGTCGAGGACTTCAAGGTCCGCATGGCCAACGAGCGCCTCATCAAGGCCTACGGCAAGGCGGGCCACACGGTGATCGAGCTTGCGCCCAAGACGAAGAACCCGCACTACAAGTCGCTCTTGCTGGTGGTCGACGACGCGACGGGCCGCGTGGATGCGTTCGTGGTGCGCAACGCCGACAAGAGCGTCAACCACTTCGAGCTGTCCGGGGTCGGCCGCAACGATGGGCTCGCCGACTCGGAGTTCACGTTCAGCAAGCCCAAGGGCTACGCCGAGGTCGACGGCTGATCCTTCGGTGCTCGTGACCTGGTTCACGCCATTGCCCCCTGGGCAGCGCGATCGCGCCCACGCATGCTTGCGGCTACGTGTGGTCGGGGCCACGGGTGGCCCGGGCGAGCCTTGGCACGCACGGTAGACGTAAGAGCAACAGGATCACCTAGATGAAGAACAAGACTTGGATGATGGGGTTGGGCGTGGGTCTCTTGCTGCCGCTGGCCGGCTGCCCAGGGGACGACACGGGCACGACCGTGGCCGATGACAGCACCACCACCGGTCCCGGTAACACCGAGACCACCGCGACCAATCCCACCGCGGACGACACCACCACCGCGACGACGGTCGACCCGACCGCGGGCGAGGAGACACCGGGTACCGACACGGACGAGACCACGGCCGGGCCCGGCGAGTGCCCCGGCAGCGGCATGGGCATGGCCGCCGAAGGCGACGCGTGCACGGCCAACGCCGACTGCGCTTCGGGCGTGTGCTTGCTCTATTCCGACGTCCCCGCCCCCACCGACGCGGTGTGTGCCGCCGCGGCGGCGGACTGCTCCATGCAGGTCACCGCCACGGTCTTCGACTTCAGCACGCGCGAGCCGGTCGAGGGCGCCGAGGTGATCGTGGCCGCCGCGCTGCAGGCCGCGACCAATCCCACCGGCGCCATGGCGGTCGTGGAGTTCGAGCCCAGCGACAGCATGGGTCGCATCACTGGGACCTCGATGGGGCCGATCATGGCGCCGATCGGAATCGTGGCGCTCACGTCCCTCGCGAGCTACTACCTCACCGCCACCGGTGTGGCGGCACCGGATGGTGACGGCGCGTACGGCGTGGGCAACAGCATCCACGACCTGTGGGCGGTGCCCGAGGACGACCTGTCGAACTGGTCCGACGAGCTGGGGATGGATGCCGAGATCCCGGCCGAGAACCTGCCGCTCGGCGACAACGGTGGCGTCGTGGGCCTGGTGCGCGACGCCGATGGCAACCCGGTGGCCGGGGCCGAGGTGGCCTCCACCGACGACGGCTCGGGCGCGTTCATCCGCTACCTGCAGGACGACGGCAGCTTCGGCATCGATCGCACGTCGGATCTCGGCATCTTCGTGATCATCGAGCCCGCGCTGGCCGAGGTGTTCGAGGTGTCCGTGGATGGTGCGGTCGTGGGCGGTGGCACGGCCGGCTCGGCCAACGGAGCGGTCTTCACGCTCATCGTCAACGCCGGGTAGCCCGACCGCCCGGCCCGCCCGTCAGGGGGGCTCGCGGTGATGCACGAGGGCGGCCTCCCGGAGACGGGAGCCGCCCTCGGCTCGTGGAGACGGTGAGCGCTCGCGGTCGAGCGGCTCAGCCGCCCGGAGGACGAAACAGCTCGTCCAGGTCGGGCGGCGGCGCATCGGTGCCGGGATCGGTCTTGCCCTTGCCCTTGCCCTTGCCCTTGCCCTTGCCGTCGTCGGTGGCCTTGCCGTCCGCAGGGACCTTGGCGTCGTCTTCGGGCTTGCCCTTGCCCTTGCCCTTGCCCTTGCCCTTGCCGTCGTCCTCGGTCGGGGCGGGCTGGGTGTCGCCGTCGGTGTCGGTATCCGTGTCCGTGTCCGTGTCCGTGTCCGTGTCGCCGCCGGTGCCGGCCTCGGTGGAGCCCGCGACGACCGCAGGGGGCGTGCCGGTGGTGCCATCGGTCTCGGCTTGCCCGCCATCCGTGCCGGTGGTGCGCCGCTCGTCTCCCGGGGCCACGGACAGATCGATGTACTGGCCGCGCTCGTCGATGATCCCGCCCTGCAGCAGATCGGGCCGCACGAACAGCGTGACCACGCCGGCGGCGATGAACGCCAGCGCTGCCACGACCACCACCATGCGGGTGCGGGCGCCCAGGCCCTCGCGGTCCTCATCGGTCGCTTCACGCGGTGCTCCGTCGCGGAGCATCATCGTCATCGAGACGTTGGGGTCGTGCCCGGTCACGCTGCCGTCGCGCGCGAAGCCCTCGGAGTGGCCCGAGGGGCCCACCGCCACCAGCTCGCGCAGCGCCAGCGCAGCGGCCGCTGGGTTGGGCTGGAGGCCCGCGGCCTGGCGGCGCAGCTCGATCTGGGCGCCGAACGTCTCCTGCACCCACTGCCCCACCGCGCTCGACGGGGCGAGCAGGTCCTCGGCGATGGCGACCTTGCGGAGGTCCGTCAGCATCTGCTCGGCGGTCTGGTAGCGCTTCTCGGGCTCGCGCTCGAGCGCCTTGAGGCAGATGCGATCGAAGCACGCGGGCGGGCGCAGGCCCACGCTGCTGGGCCTCGGGATCTTGCGCGAGACGACCTGGTGCAGCACCGCCTGCGGATCCTCGCCGTCGAACAGCTGCTCGCCGGTCAGCGCGTTCCACATCACCACGCCGGCCGAGAAGATGTCGGAGCGGGGGTCGAGCGGCAGGCCGCGCACCTGCTCGGGCGAGAGGTAGCCGGGCTTGCCGCGGCCGGGGCCGTTGGGCAGCGCATCGGCGGCCTTGGCCACGCCGAAGTCGGTGAGCCGGCAGGTGCCGTTGACGCCCACCAGCATGTTCTGGGGCGAGAAGTCGCAGTGCACCACCGGCTGCGGCGAGCCGTCGTCGCCGCGCATGTTGTGGGCCGCGTGCAGGCCCGTCAGCGAGTCGAGCACGATCGGGACCAAGAGCTCGGGCGGTCGCGCCTTGGGGTGCGCCTTGAGCAGCTCGGAGAACGTGCATCCCTCCACGTAGTCCATCACCAGGTAGTGCTGGCCGGCGAAGGTATCGATGTCGATGATGCTGACGATGTTGGGGTGCGACAGCCGCGAGGCGATGCGCGCCTCCTCGAGCAGCATCTGCACGTAGGCCTGGTTGGTGTTGAGGTGATCGCGGATCACCTTGAGCGCGAACAGCCGGCGAAAGCCGCCCTCGCCGGTGACGCGGCACAGGTACACCGTGCCCATGCCGCCCCGCGCCAGCCGCAGCAGCACCTCGTAGCGCCCCACGTGGGCCGTGCCGCTGGCCGCCTTGACGTTGGCCGAGAGCGCGGGCTCGCGCCCCACCAGCACGTCGGGGACGCGCATCGACGCGGTCTTCTCGGCGTAGGGATCGTTGGGCAGCGGCTTGTCGACGCGGCGGTTGTCGAGCATCCAGGTGCCGCCCGGGCCGGTGCTGATCGACGGCGCGGTGGGGACCGAGATCGGATGCGAGTACTCCTCGTCGATGAGCACGGGCGCGGCCGCGGGGAACGGCACGACCTTGGGCGCGGGACGAGGCGGTCGCTCGATCGGCGCGTCGGAGCCCATGATCGCGGTGACCATGCCAACGGGCGGGTCGTAGCTCGCCGATACGGGCCGGCTGGTCGAGCCAAACGACGCGGACGGCGAGGTGCCGGACGGCGTCGACTGCGAGGGACCGGGGGCGATGCCGGAGGGCGTCGACTGCCAGGCACCGGCGTTGCCGACGGGGATCGACTGCGACGGGCTCGTGGGCACGCCGACGGGGATCGACTGCGACGGGCTCGGGGGCACACCGAGGGGGATCGACTGCGACGGGCTCGGGGGCACACCGAGGGGGATCGACTGCGACGGGCTCATGGGCACGCCGACGGGGATCGACTGCGACGAGCTGGTCGGCACCACCATGGGCTGGCCCGGTGGCGGCGGCAGGGGGCCGGCCCGCAAGAGGGTCCTGTCGGTGCGCTCGGGCTCGAAGGGCGCCTGGGCACGAGCCACCCCTCGCGCCCGACGGCGCTTGCCCTCGCTGGACGACCGCGCGCTGTCGTCGGACGGCATCGGCATGGCCACGGCACCTGGCACGGGCGTGGGCGCAGCGAGCCGTGGCGCCTCCGGAGCAGCGGGAGCCGCAGGAGCCGCAGGAGCCGCAGGAGCCGACATGGGCTCGGCGCGCACGGCCACGGGCGGGCCCGAGGGCTCCCGCTCGGCCCCGGGGCCCGACACGCCGAACATGAAGCGCGTACGGCCGCTCCGCGAGGGGTCGGCGAGCTCGGACGGTGGCGTGGTGGCAGGACGGGCCGGCACGCTGGATGGCGCGCGAGCGCCGGGCGTGGGCTCGGGCGTCTGACCCGGTCCGCCGGACGTGGGGCTCCAGCCTAGGCCACGGCGACGAGCCGCGGGGCCACGCGCGAGGCTCGGGCTCTCCACCACCGGTGGTGTGGCCACGGGGGGGTCCACCGGCGTGCCGGCGACGGGCGAGCGCCGGTTCACGACGGTATGCGAGTCGGTACCAGCGTCTGCGGGCGGCTTGGCCGGAGGGCGCGGCACGGGCTTGGCGTTGAGCAGCGTGTGCGCGCCCGTGTCGACCCCGCGAGGCCTTCGCGGCCCGGAGCCGCTGCTCGCCGCCAGCGGCTCGCCCTCGACGTCGTCGGCTGCATCGTCGCGCACCAGGCCGGCCTCGGGCCCGAGCACCGGGGCCGGCGTGAGGGAGACGGGGCGGTGCGGGATCATCGGCTCGGTCGTCGTGCGGACCGGTCCGGGGCGTGGCGCGCGTTGACGGCCCTCGGCCAGCAGCAGCGCCGTGCTCTGCTTGATCAGCTTGCGCTGGGTGATCGGCTTGGGCTCGAACTCGTACTCGCCGTCCTGGATCCGCATCAGCCGGAGCGCGGCGGCTTCCTGGTGGAACCGGCCCATGTCGGCGTCGACGAGCTCGCCGTCACGCAGCCACACGGTCGCCGTTCCCAGCGCCGTGCGAAATCGAGCCATGCCGGTCCGACGGGTCTCGTGCAACCACTGGAAGAGGTCTGCCACGGGGCGGTCGGAGATCCGGCCGGATATGGCCCCTTCTTGGTCCGTCACGGCAGTCGAGCTCGGCGGGCGGTCCCTCGGGAACGAGCTCTGAGCTCGGGCGACCCCCCTCGGGAACAGGATATGATCGACGTCGCGGAGCGTGTCAAATGCTTGAAATTGCGAGCCGTTCCGGTTGCGGGGATTCCCTGACGCGGCGAGGCTCCTCCTCGCGTACAGCGGCTCGTGGGGACGATTACGTGGTAGCACGCGCTCCAGATCGCGCGTCGAGCCAACGCACGCGGCGGGCCTGCTCGAGCAGGCCGCGCCGTCGAACGCGCTGTTAACATCGACCTCCACCCCACGAGGACCCCATGAGCGTCATCCGACCCCTCGACGTCGAGGAGCTCCGCCGCCAGTTCGACGAGGCCGAGCCGTTCCGCCACCTCTGCATCGACGACTTCCTCGATCGGGACTTCGCGCTCGAGGTCGCGGCGGCCTACCCCGACTTCGAGACCGCGCTCGCGCGCGGGTTCTCGTTCAACTACGTCAACGAGCGCAAGAAGGTGCAGGTCACCGACTCGAGCAAGTTCCCGGAGCCGGTGCAGCGCCTGCACGAGGCGATCTCGAGCCAGGAGTTCCGCGACCAGCTCTCGCGCGTGACCGGGATTCCGAGCCTGCTCGCCGATCCCACGCTCATCGGCGGGGGCATGCACGTGACCGGCCCGCACGGGCGGCTCGACGTGCACGTGGACTTCAACTACGTCGAGGAGCGCAAGATCCACCGCCGGCTCAACATCCTCATCTACCTCAACCCCGAGTGGCAGCACGACTGGGGCGGCGCGGTGGAGCTCTGGGATCGCGACGTGCGGCGCTGCTACGTGCAGCTGCGGCCGGTGCTGGGGCGCTGCGTGATCTTCGAGACCAGCGACATCAGCTTCCACGGCGTGACCGCGGCCACGTGCCCCGAGGGCATGGCCCGCAAGTCGTTCGCCGCGTACTACTACACGCGCGAGGCCCCGCCGGGATGGGACGGCTTGGCGCACAGCACGATCTTCCGCGCGCGGCCCGACGAGCGGCTGCGGGGGTACGTGCTCATGCCTGCGGAGAAGCTGCAGCGGGCGGTGCAGCAGAAGGTGATCAGCCGGGTCACGCGCCAGGTCGACAAGGTGCGCAAGCTCGTCGGGATGTAGGGCGTCAGAGCGTGTCCACGGTGCGGCGCAGGCCCTCGGCGAGGGGCAGCGGCTCGCCCAGGTGGGCGACGAATTGCGTGGGGTCGAGCACCGAGCGCTGCACGTCGCCGTCGCGGGGCGGGGCCGGCTCGAGCACTGCGTTGGTACCCATCGCCTCGGCGAGCGCCAGCGCCAGCGCGCGGGTGGTGGTGGCCTCGCCGGTGCCCACGTCGAAGATCCGGCCGTCGAGGAGACCCTGCGCCGCCGCGCGGTTGGCCCGGACCACGTCGCCCACGAACACGTAGTCGCGGATGCAGCCGTCGTCGCCGGCCTGCCGGCGGGCGTTGATGCGGAGCGGCAGGCCCCGTCGCAGGCGATCGACGAAGATCGCGACCACCCCGGCCTCGCCGTGCGGATCCTGGCGCGGGCCGTAGACGTTGGCGTAGCGCAGCACCACGGTCGCGAGGCCGTACGCGCGGCGGTAGAGGTCGAGGTAGCCCTCGGCGGCCAGCTTGGCGCAGGCGTAGCCCGACCACGGCGCGGGTGGGCGCCCCACGGCCCCGCGCTCGCCCTCGGGAATCTCGCCGTAGATCGCCCCGCCGGTGCTCGCGAAGATCACCCGTGCCACCCCGTGGCGGCGGGCCGCCTCGAGCACGTTCACGGTGCCCACGAGGTTGGTGGCGGCGTCGGCCCCGGGGTCGCGCACGCTCACCGCGACGCTGGTCTGCGCGGCGTGGTGGCTGACCAGCGCGGGTCGCAGGCGGGCGATCGCGGCGTCGACTCCCGCGCCGTCGCGGATGTCGAGCTGCACGAGCTCCACCCCCGGCGGCAGGTTCTCGCGGCGACCGGTGCTGAGGTCGTCGATGACCGCGACCTCGTGCCCCGCGGCGCACAGGTCGTCCACCACGTGGCTGCCGATGAAGCCGGCTCCTCCGGTCACGAGCGCTCGCATGAGTTCTTCCTCGCTTGCAAATGATGATGCCTCAGGCCACCGCCGCCGGGGCCCGCTCCACCGCCGACTGGCGGGCGACCAGCTTGGCGTAGGCGCCCGATCGCACGAGCAGCTCGTCGTGGGTGCCGCGCTCGACCACGCGGCCGTCCTCGAGCACCACGATCACGTCGGCGTGCCGGATCGTGCTCAGGCGGTGCGCGATGACCAGCGTGGTGCGGTCGCGCTGGAGCGTCTCGAGGGCCTCCTGCACCAGGTGCTCGCTCTCGGCGTCGAGCGCCGAGGTGGCCTCGTCGAGCACGAGCACCCGCGGGTCGCGGAGGATTGCCCGGGCGATCGACACGCGCTGCCGCTGCCCGCCCGAGAGCTGCACCCCGCGCTCGCCCACGCGGGTGTCGTAGCCCTGGGGAAAGCCCATGATGAACTCGTGCGCATTGGCGGCCCGCGCCGCGGCCTCGATCTCGGCATCGCTGCCCTCGAGGCGACCGTAGCGGATGTTGTCGCGGATCGAGCCCGAGAACAGCACGGGATCCTGGGACACGAGCGCCATGTGGCCGCGCAGGCTCTCGAGCTTCACGCTCCGCAGGTCGTGGCCGTCGAGCCGCACCTGGCCCTCGCTGGGGTCGTAGAAGCGCAGCAGCAGGCGCCCCAGCGTGGTCTTGCCCGAGCCGCTCGCGCCCACGAGCGCGCAGACCTGCCCGGGCGCCACGTGCAGCGACACGTCCTTGACGACGGTGGAATCGCGATCCGCGTACGAGAAGCTCACGTGCTCGAAGCGGATCTCGCCGCGGACCGCCGGCAGCGGCTCGGCATCGGGCGCGTCGGCGATGGCGGACGGGGTGTCGAGGATCTCGAAGATGCGCGCGCTGGCGCCGAGCGCCTGCTGGAAGCTGCTCCACACCTCCGACATGCCCGCGACCGAGCCCGCCACCAGCATGGTGTAGAGCATGAACTCGGTGAGGTCGCCGGCCGTGATCTCGCCGGCGGTGACCATGCGTCCGCCCTGCCAGAAGATCCCGGCGAGCGTGGTGAAGGCGAGGAAGCTCGACGCGCTCATGAACGTGGCGCGGGCGATCGTGCGGCGCAGGAACATGCCGAACGCGTCGAGGATCGCGTCGCGATAGCGGCGGGTCTCGTGCGCCTCGCGGGTGAACGCCTGCACGGTCTCGATGCCGGAGAGGCCCTCCTGGAGCCCGCCATTGGCCTCGGCGAGGCGATCTTGCGCCACCCGGGCGAGGCCCCGGATCCGCCGCCCCAGCCACATCGTGAGCAGGGCCAGAGGTGGCACCACCGCCAGCATGATCGAGGTGAGGAACGGGTTGGTCCACAAGAGGATCGCGATGCCGCCCACCAGCGTCACGAAGTTGCGCAGCATCATGCTGAGGTCCTGCGACACGGTGTCTTGCAGCTGCGTGCAGTCGCTGGCCATGCGCGAGAGCAGCTCGCCGGTGCGCTTCTTGTGGAAGAAGGCCTGCGACATGCGCACGAGGTGGTCGTAGACCTCCACCTGCAGGTCCACCACGACGCGGAGGCCAATCCAGGTCATGAGGTAGTGGCGCAGGAACACGAACACGGCCTGGACCGCGAAGATCACGACCAGCAGGATCGTGCTCTGGTCGAGCTCGGCGACGTCCTTGTCGGTGAACGCGGCGTCGATGACGTCGCCGAAGAACGAGGGGTACACGAGCCCGAGCGAGCTGCCCACCGCGAGGCAGACGAGCGCGATCACCAGCCGTGCGCGGTAGGGCCCCACGTAGCGGAACGTCCGCTTCAGGCGCTGGAGCGGGCTCAAGTTGTCGACGGCGAGGACCTCGGCCATGCGCGCGGAAGGCTAGCCGCGTTCACCCGGAGGCCGCTACCATGCCGGTGTGAACGCCCGGCTCCGCCGCGTGCTCGCCCGCCTCGCCCTCGCGACGAACGCTCGCGCGAAGGTGGTCGCGGGCGTGCTCGCGACGGCCGCATGTGCGATTGCGTGCAGCGTGAGCGACGAGGGCGTGCCGCCGGGCAAGCTCGCGGTGGTGGGGGACGTGGTGCTCGGGCCCGAGGATCTCTCGGGCGTGCAGACGCAGCTCGGGCCGTACGCGCAGCTGCGGTTCTCGGGGCCCGAGGGGCGCGCGACGCTGCTCGAGGCGTTGGTGGCGGCCGAGCTGATGGCGCAGGAGGCCGTGGACCAGGGCTTTGGGGACGACCCGCGGGTGGAGTGGGCGCTGCTGGAGGAGGAGGCTGCGCTGTATCTGGCGGGGGAGCTCGAGCGTCGCGTGCCGCGACAGGCGGTCGCAGACGACGAGGCTGCGTTGCGGGCGTGGTACGACGGGCATCCCGACGCGCTGTGGACCGAGGAGCAGCGCAACATGGAGGGCGTGGCGTTCTCCGACTACGCGAGCGCCGAGGCGGCGCTCGAGCGGCTGCGCAACGGGGAGGTGACGCTGGGGGAGCTCGGCGAGCAGGTGGCCACGCCGCTGCAGCCGCGTGACGATGTGGAGCACCCGGGGTTCCATCCGATCTTGTTCGACGAGGAGCTCGGGCCGGGGGATTGGCTCTCGGCGCCGGTGGTGGTGGCGCAGACGTTGTTGGTGGGGCGGGTGCAGCAGGTGATCGTGGCGACGCGGAGGGCGTTCGAGGAGCCGGAGGTGCAGGAGCAGATCGTGGCGGCCGTGCGGGCGCCGATGCTGGAGGCGGCGCGGGAGCAGCTCTTGCGGGAGCTGGGGGAGCGGTATCCGGAGGGGGTGCAGCCATAGCGCACTCGGCTTGGTGTAGCCAACTTCGCCGGCTCATTGTCGACGGCCGGCATCACTATGTCTGAGCTGCGTTGCCCGCCGGCTCATCCTCGACGACCGGTACCGGCGTGTCGGGCGTGACGCTCACTCCATTTTCGACGAGCCCAGGCGGGGGAGTCGGCGATTCGGAGCGTCGGCCCTGGGCACCCTGTGCCGCCCGCACCTCGTCGATGGGCGCGAGCGCCTTGTGGGCAGCAGGCAAGCGCGAAGGGTCGTCGCTCTGCATCGCCACGATCTGCACGGCGTAGCCGACGATCGCGCTACGAACCGCCTCGAGCGGCTCGATCAACGACACCACGTCGGCGTTCTCGCGCGCGCTGGTGATCCCCAAGACCGTGCCATAAGCCTGCTGGGCTGCACGTACTTCGGCGAGCGTCGTTTCGCCAACCAAGCGCTCCACATCGGTCACGAGATCCTCGTCGTCGTCGAGCGTCGCGAGCAGCCGGTCGCAGTGGGCCCATTGCTGCGAGTGCGGCAGGTTCAAGAAGCGCAGACCATCGGGGAACAGCCGCTGGTGCGCCCGGGTGGCCATCTCCACGTCGGGCCCCGCGTCGGCAGAGAGGATCGTCAGCGCCTCGAGCCGCAGCGACATCGCACGAAACGCACGGTCAACGCGGGTGTCGACTTCCTTCGGCGTCGCAAGGCTCGCGAAGCCCGTGGAGACCTGGCGTCGCCACCCCTGCTGGAGCGTCAGCACCGACTCGCGCAAGCGCGTGGCTGCACGGCGGACGGCCTGGGGCGTGGGCTTGGGAGTGGCGGACAAGAGCGCAATTCCGAGTGAGACCGCGGCCGGAACCGAGACGCGGGGAGCAACGACGTAGAGGGAGAGATCGAGGGGCTGAGAGGTGGGCATCGGGCTTGGGATATGAGGCGTGGCGCCGACAGGTGCCACGAGAATTGCCGCCGCCGATGCGGACGAGTGACGTGTGGCTCGATTGGGGACGGATCCGTCCGCTCATGGAGGGGTTCCTCGATGATCTTTCGGGCCAAAGATGGCGGTGAAACCGGTCCGATGTAGGAACTGGTCGGGCTACCGTCATGACTGGCAATTTCGGATGCGGAGAACGCGATCCTCGAAGGGGTGCGGATCCGAGAGCTGTTTGGGGGTGCCGAACCCCTTGGGGCTCGACGAGGGCAGGCCGACATCGGTCGTCGATCCTCCGGGGGCTCGGCGGGCGATGTTGGCTGTCGGTTTTCGATCCCCTTGGGGCTTGGTTGGCGATGTCGGGTGTCGGTTTTCGATCCCCTCGAGGCTCGGCGGACGAGGTCAGCTATCGGTCGGCCATCCCCTCGGGGATCCGAAACCGAGAAGGGATGTTGGGCCGAGAGCCTCTCGGGGTACGAGAGGTCGAACCAGTCATCGATCTCCGATCCCCTCGGGGATCCGAAGGCGGTCCGACCTTGCGGTTGCTGATCCCCGGCGGGCTCCAAGAGCGCTTCGTGGGATCCCGAGGGGATCCTCGGCGGTTGCGGTAACAAGTCAGAAATGAGTGTTTATGTGGAAGAATGACCGATAAGCAGTCAAAATGGACTGCTTGATGCCTCCGTCGGCCACCCCGTTTGCGCTGCTCACGCCGATCGAGATCGGGCTCGAGCTCGGTCGCCGGCTGGAGGCGCTTCGTCTCGCCAATGACTGGCGACGGGCGACGCTCGCCGAGCGCACGGGTGTGAGCGTCTCGACGATCCAACGCTTCGAACGGACCGGCAAGATCACCCTCGAGCACTTGTTGCAGCTCGCCAGTGCGCTCGGGCGCATCGAAGATTTCGCGCCGGTGTTCCAGCCCGGAGCTGCACGCTCGCTCGACGAGCTCGAGCGCCGCATGGCTGCCCCACGTCCGAAACGAGGGCGCCGATGAAGCGCGTCGAGGTGCCCCTGCGCTTCGGTCCGGTGTCGAGCACGAGCTCGGCATGCTCACCGATGCAGACCGAGGTGAACCCGGTGTGCGAAAGGCGAGAGTTTCCGAGATTTCGCGCGCGTACCGAAGCGTCGCGCTGGCCCGCGCTTGCGCTATGGTCACTTGCTTCTCATCGAGATGTTGGCTCGTTAGCGCTCCGAAGGCTCGCTGGACTCGAGATTTCGCTCGTCGGAGCTTGCAGTCTGCTGTGCACCATATCGGGCTGTCCCGGAGACGATGTACCGACGGGATCCGGCACGGGCGGAGACGAGGATATGCCCGATGGCTCGAACCCGGGGCCGGGAGGTCCAGGGTGCGTCGAGCGGATTGGCTTGCCACCGGGGCTCTCGCGGGAGGACCTGACGGCGGCCTCTCAGCCGGGGACGGTGGTGCGCGTCGTCGAGCTGAACGGCGACTCGACGCTCGCTGCGAACCCGTCACCGAGCGAAGCTGGCGTATCGCCGGCATCGGCGGCAGCGTCGCTCACTGCCGACCGGCGTTCGACCGGCGCGACCACGCAGGACCCCCACATCCACGAGCGATGGGGCGAGTCTCGCAAGCTGGAGCTGTCGTACTGCGTCAACGGGATGCCCGGCGAAGACGCGGAGAACGAAGAGGCCTACCACAAGATGATCCGGGTGCTGAGCTCGACGATGGCGGAGTGGGAGCGGGCCACGGGAGCGAACTTCGTGCATGTGGCGGAGGATGACCGGCCTGATCTAGTCGCGTACGTGATCGAGCAAGGGGGTGAGGTAATCGCACGAGCCGATTGCGCAGCCGGAACGAAGGCCTACTTTGGCGTGATCTCGGTCAAGGACACAGCACAGGGGATCTCGAACGCCGTACCGCAAGCATGGAACGACCCCGAGCTCGAGCCCATCGGCGGCAACCTCGTGCGTACGATCCTACTTCAGAACGGCCCTATTGGTGGTTCTGGCGACAAGCAGCTCCTGTTGGTGCTGCGACACGAGCTTGGGCACATGATGGGTTTTGCACACGAAGAGATCAATCATCCGGGCTCGGTGGGGAACGGCTGCAGCGATGCCGATCCCCGCCCTCTCACTCCCGTCGATTCGAGCTCCGTGATGACGACGCCCGGCTGCACGGGCTTCTCCGACGGCGCCGAGCAGCTCACACACTACGATCGACTCTCAGCATTCTTGCTGCACCACACCCCACGCACGCGCTTCGAGACCAGGGAGCTCCCGATCGGCTACCGGTACGGCGGTATATCCGGCGGAGGTGCGGAGATCCTCTGGCACTCCGAGGGCTCCATGCAAGGAATACTCTGGCGTCCGCAATCAGGCGCCAGTGGCATCACCTTCGTGGAGGAGCCCTTCCTGTACGCTCCGTTCCAGCTCATCCCTCCTGGCGGCTGGGATCTGAACGAAAGCGAGGTCGTGATTCCGCTCGAGCTCGACCGTCCGAACAGCTTCGCGCTCTTGTTCTACGGCCCCGGCCCCGACGTCGACGATCTCGTCGTCTTCAACTCGGCCGGGACCGCCACCACCGTCGAGTGGTCGCACGATGCGTTCGCGGTTCCGGTGGTCGGCCGCTTCGACGGCTCGGATCTCGGGCGCGACGTGGTGTACCTCTACCAGCCGGGTACCGAGGCCAGCACCGCGCTGGTCGCCGAGGACGACCAAGTCGAAATCGTGACCGAGGTTGCCCAGCAGACCAGGTTCGCCTACCCGTTGGCGGCACCCTATCGTGGCACCGCACACCCCGACGACATCGTGTGGCTGGATCCCCAGGCGAGCCGAGTGATCGCCTGGCGTCTGGGCAGTGGCATCATGGAGCTGGCGCAGACGACCGAGAAGCGGCAGGGCGAGCTCGGGCTGGTTCCCGGCGAGCACATCCCTGCGGTCGGAGACTTCAATGGCGATGGCAAAGCCGACATCATGTGGCAGGGGGTCTCCAACCTCTCCGCTGGCTTCCTCGACATCGAGGACGTGCTGTGGCTCTCGCGAAGCACCCCGACCCGGCTCGCCTTCACCACGATCACCAAGAGCGTAGGGTACAGCTTCCGCCCGTTCGTGGGCGACTTCGACGGCGACGGCATCGACGACATCTTCTGGCATCGCAGCTGGGGTCTGACTTCCGCGGGCCCCGTCGAGTGGGCCACGGAACCGAACTTCGTGTGGTACCACGACGAGGCGGGCGGCCACGAGGCCAAGCCGTTCGCGGTCGACGGGGATTACAGCCCATACGTGGGCGACTTCGACGCCGACGGCTGCCACGACATCGCCTGGTTCGATGCCGTGGGCGACATGCTGCACGTGTGGCGCTGCCTGCCCAGGGCCAGGGACTTCGACTGCAGCGTCGCCATGCCGACACCGCCCGGCCACGCACCCGTGGGGATGCACTGGGGGTTCTGAGATGCTATGTTTTCGTACCGGCACCAGCCGGAACGTCCACGGAGGGGTGGGGCTCATGCACAAGGCCGTCATCGTCATGACCTTCACCGTCGCAGCATTCAGCTGCGGCCCCGAGGTCGACGACGCGGACGATCCCCCAGGGAAGCTCGAGTACGAGGATCCTTTCCTCCGCTACTACCGACTCGATCGGCGGGTCGACATGGTGGCCATCGATCCCATGCTCAGCCGTTCGGGATGTGGATTCCTCACCGATCGTGCCTATGGCGATCTCATGAGCACGTATGGCGCGCTGGATCCAAACGTGGACTACGGTGCGTATCCCGACTGCCCGCATACTGGTCCTCCTCGGGATAATCGAGTCTATCTCGACGGCCATGAATACAGTCCCTTCGAATGCGCGTGGTATTGCTGTCACCCGGACCTCATTCGAGCCGCAATTGTATACTGGGCCGCAGCAACTTCCCTCGACGGTCCAGATCCGAACATCAACGGCGAGATCTACGTCGCCCTCGAGCCCGAAATCCCGTGCCCGAATTGAAGCAGCAGAGCAAGCTCGGGCTGGTTCCCGGCGAGCATATGTACAAGGCGTCATCGCCATGGCCCTCACCGTTGCAGCCCTGGGCTGCGGCCCCGAGCACGACGACTCGGACGACCCACCAGGGAAGCTCGAGTACGAGGATCCTTTCCTTCGCTACTACCGACTCGATCGGCGCGTCGACCTGGTGGCCATCGACCCCATGCTCAGCCGTTCGGGATGTGGATTCCTCACCGACCGTGCCCATGACGATCTCATGAGCACGTATGATGCGCTGGATCCGAACGTGGACTACGGCGCCTATCCAGACTGCCCGCAGACCGGTTCTCCGCGAGATAATCGAGTCTACCTCGACGGCTTCGAATACAGCCCCTTCGAATGCGCGTGGTATTGCTGTCACCCGGACCTCATTCGAGCCGCAACTGTATACTGGGTCGCGGGAAGCAATCTCGACGGCCAAAGGCCGAACATCGAGGGTGAGCCTTACGTCGCTCTCGAGCCCGACATGCCGTGCCCGGATTGAAGCTACGGTTCTCCGGAGCCTAGGGGCGCGCGACGTCGCTCGAGGCCTTGGTGGCGGCTGGGCTCGAGCGTCGCGTGCCGTGCTCGCGAGTGGACCGGATGTGCGGTCCATGGTACCAAACGAATGATGCTGCCCGATGACGACGCAGATGGCGACCGTGACCTCCAGCAGCTGTCCGGCCCCCGGCGGGTGCTTCATCGCGACGAGTGTGTGATTTGCCTTCGCGTGGTCGAAGGGCCGCTGGCCCATCCCGATCGGTTGCGAGCCTTCGACAGCCGTCGCGTTCTGGGTGGCAGTGCCAGCATTGCCGATCTGCACCTCGAAGACTCGGCGCTGGATGCTGCGCATTTCGAGCTGCGGCGCGACGGCGATCACGTATGGCTCGAGGATCTTCGGAGCACCCGTGGCACGTTCATCAATGGGGACCGTGTGCATGCCATCGTGCTCGCACCGGGTACCGTCTTCACGGCAGGCTCGTCCGGCATCCTGTACGTCGGCCTCGCGTCCCTGGACGTCTCGAGCGGCGATCGCTTTGGCGGGCTCCGCGGTTGCAGCTCGGTGATGCACGACGTGTTCGCGCTGCTCAAGCGCCACGCCGACCACGAGGCCGGTGTGGTGCTGCAAGGTGAAGCGGGGACGGGCAAGACGCTTGCGGCACGGGCGCTCCACGAGCGTTCCGCCCGGCGAGCCGGGCCGTTCGTGACGATCGACTGCTCCACCCTCAACGGCGAAGCCGGCCAAGTCGCTCTGCTTGGCCATGGTGACGGAGTCATCGCGGATGCGCCCGAGGGGCGAGGTGGGTGTTTCGAACAGGCCCACGGCGGAACGCTCTTCATCGACAACATCGACGAGCTACCGCTCTCGCTGCAGCCCAGTCTGAGACGGGCCATCGGTCATCGAGAAGTCATGCGCGTCGGGGAGCCACGCTGGCGAGCTGTGGACTTTCACCTCGTCGTTTCCACGGCTCGGCCCCTGAGGCACATGGTCGACAAGGGCACCTTTCTCGATGGGCTCTATTTCCGCCTGCCGAATGGCGTCATCGAGCTCCCGCCGCTGCGAGAACGCGAAGGCGACGTGGCTCTCCTCGCAGCATGCTTCGTCGAGGAGCTCGGCGTCCCCGGCTCGGTGCTCTCCGATGAGCTTCTCGAGCGACTCGAAGCGCATCCCTGGCCGGGGAACGTCCGTGAGCTCCGCACGATCATCCGCGCCGGGGCTCGATCGGGAAAGATCGAGTGCCTCCACCCCGAACACCTCGTGCTGCGCTCGAGCATTCGTGTTCCCCCATTCGAGGAATTGGCCGCGTTGCCCTTCGGCGATGCGAGCGAGGCATTCGAGCGCCACTACCTGGTGACACTGCTCCGCGCAACCGACGGCGATCTCTCCGCCGCGGAGGCACGGAGTGGAATCGCATCCGAGCGCTTCCGCGAGAAGTTGCGCCAGTACGACCTCCCCCTCGCCATGCCTCAGGTTCGATCTCTCGCCGATTCCACCCCCACCGAGGCCGATGACCGAGTAGTGAGCATGTGGCGAAGGCCCTGAGCGTTCCATCCCCCCACGCTTGCCTGCCGCCCCCGCCCGCTGCTATTTCGTCACCCGATGCGTCGCGTCCTCCTGGCCTCGTTCCTGCTCGCCTCGGCCATGCCGCTGGCCGCCCAGGCCGCCCCCCGCCTCGTGCTCGACCGCGTCGTCGCCGTCGTCGGCGATCAGATCATCCTCCACAGCGAGCTCTCGCGCCAAACCATGCGCCACCCCGCCTTCCAGGAGGCGATGTCCGAGCTGCCGCAGGACGCCTCGGCCGAGCTCGTGGACCAAAAGCGTGGCGAGGTCGAGGCGCTCGTCCTCGACGATCTCATCGATCTCGAGCTGCTGCGCGCCGAGGGCCGGCGCTTCGACATGCGGGTCACCGAGCAGGACATCGATCAGGCGATGCCCAACGTTGCCGCCCAGTACGGCCTCACCGTGGCCGAGCTCAAGCAGCAGGTCGAGGCCAGCGACGAGTACGCGAGCTGGGTCGAGTATCGCGAGGACATGCGCGACCAGATCCTCCAGTACCGCGTCACGCAGATGCTCGCGACGTGGTCGGTGAGCGAGGCGCAGGTGCGCGAGCACTACCGCAAGATGACGCGGGACGAGACCGCCAAGGTGAAGGTGCACCAGTTCACCTTCAACGCCGCTTCGGCCGCCAACGAAGACCGCGACCGCGCGTTCGCCAACGCGCAGATCGTGGCCCGGCGCCTGCGCGACGGCGAGGATGTCGTCGAGGTCGCCAAGTCCATCACCTACGGTCGCGAGACCGAGCGGACGATCGGCCGCGGCGACATCGCTCCCAGCCTCGAGACCTCGATCTTCGCGGCCAAGCCCAACGAGGTGTTGGGGCCCACCGCCTCGGGCCAGGGCTACGTGGTGTTCGTGGTGATCGAGCAGCTCGAGTCGGCCGCGCTCGACTACGAGAAGGCCAAGGAGCGCATCCGCGAGCAGCTGGAAGCGCAAGCCTTCTACAAGGCCGAGCAGGATCTCCGCCGCCAGCTGCGAGCGAAGGCCCACATCGACATCCGGCTATGAATAGCCCCCCGAGGGGGGCTACTTGGCAGCGGAGCTCTTACAGCAGCCCCTGCCGTGCCGCGTCGGCGCCCTTCTCGAGCGCATCACGCACGCGTGCGAGCAGCTGCTCGTCGTCGTACGGCTTGGGCAGGTACGCATGCGCGCCGTTGCGCAGCCCCCAGTAGCGATCGCTGTCCCGCGCCATGCGGGTGACGAACACCACGGGTGGCATCGAGGGCCGATCGGCCTTCATGCGTCGGAGCAGCGCCAGCCCCGAGATCCCCGGCAGCAGCACCTCGCACACCACCAGCCGCGGCGGGTGATCCGACCACAGCGCCATCGCCGTGGTGCCGTCGGACGCCTCGTCCACCACCACGGCCCGCCCCACGTCGTCGGCCGCCCGCCGCACCACGTCCACCAGCCGCGCGCGCTCCTCCGCGTCGGGCTCGGCCACCAGCACCCGGTCGGGGCCGCGAACATTCACGGAGCGCGCCATCGAAGCTCTACCTCGCTGCGCTAGGTCTGCAGCGGCTCCACCCGCCGGCGCGTGAGCCCCGAGCGGCCGAGCCGGTAGAGCACGGTGGCCACCGCGAACGTGCCCGCGCGGGTCTTGCGGGCGATCTCCTTGACGCTGTTGCGGCCGTTGAGCAGCTCGAGCACGCCGAGCTCCTCGCGCGTGAACGCCTGGCGCCCGAGCTTGGCGACCTCGGCGTCGACGCGCAGGTACACGTCGTCGACCCCGGCCATGTGCGGGCCCATCGCGGCCTCCTCGTAGCGGCGGCGCAGCGCGTCGAGCAGTGCCTCGGCCACGCGCAGCTCCGCCTTGGCCTCGGCCACGGCGGCGGCCAGCGGGTGGAGGTTGGTGGTGGGCGCGAACGTCAGCCGGCCCTCGCTCCAGCCGAGCAGGTGACAGGTGACCTCGCGGGCCTGGTGCACCAGCACCTGCGCGAGCTCGCCGGGGCGGAGCTGGCCCTCGTCCACCAGGCGCTGCCCGAGCACGCGGCCGCGCGGGTCGGGCACGCTGGCGATCGCCTCGATCATGTGCGCGGGCAGGAACCCGTCCTCCACGATGAAGCGGCCGAGCCGGAGGTCCTCGCCCTCGGTGCCCTTGACCTCGGCCAGGCGGATGAACGACTGATCGAGGTGGAGCCGCACGTAGCGGTCGCCGTGCTCGACCGTCAGCACGCCCCGCACGCCGTCGCTGGCCAGCATCTGCAGCACCGACTCGATGCGGAGGCTCGCCACGTTGCCCTGCAGGGCCACCCCCGCCGCGGGCGTGGGCAGCTCGGCGTCGTGCATGAGCGTGGAGGCGAAGCGCTCGAGCACCTCGGGCAAGAGCTCCACCCCCACGTCCCCCAGCGCTCGCTTGAGGTGCTTGCGCAGGCCCTCGCCCACCGCGGGCGCCCGCGCGGCCTTGGGCCGCGGCGCATCGTCGACGGCCTCGCGCAAGATCTTGTGGAGCGCCGGGATCGTGAACGGCCGCTTGAGCGCGGGCAGGCCCTCGGCCCCCGGGATCGGCGTGGGGTTGGCCCGGCTCACCAGCAAGATCCCCGGCAGCTCCGCCGCCCCCGGGACCTGCACCAGGGCCCGCAGCGTGGAGGCCGAGACGGCCGGTGACGTGGCGGTATCGAGCAGGAGCGCCACCACGCTCCCGTCCCCGCCCGGCCCGTGAGCACGGCACAACCTGACCGCCTGTTCCTGGGTCGATGCGTGCAGCACTCGATACCCCGCCAGCTGCATGCCCGCCGTGGCGAGCTTGGCCGTGGTGGGGTTCGGGTCGAAGTAGAGGATGCCCGGGGCACCCGGCGAGGAAGAGGAGGCCATGCGGAAGGAGCGTCGGCGTGGGGCGGAAGGGCTTGGCAGGGCTCTCGGGACGGGCGCGGGTCGCCCCCGAGCCTCGCGGCACGGGAGGACGCCTGCCGTGAATTGCGCCCCCGGATGGGCTGGCGGGCCAAGCATACTCACAAACGCCGGGTCCATGGTAGCGTTCGCGCCATGGTGGAGTCGCTACAGCGGCTCGTCCCGCCCCGGCGGCTGGGCAAGTTCCAGCTCATGGCGCGGCGCGGTGAGGGCGGCATGGCGACGGTCTACGTCGCCGCGATCGGAGAGGGCTCGCTCGCCCGGCTGGCAGCCGTGAAGCTGCTGCGCCAGGGCGCGCCCGACCACGACTTCCGGACCCGCTTCCTCGACGAGGCCAAGGTCGTGGTGCGCCTGCACCACAACAACATCGTCGATGTGCGCGAGGCCGGCGAGGTGGGGGGCCAGCTCTACATCGCGATGGAGCTGATCGAGGGACGCGATCTCGCCGACGTGTGGGATCGCTGCGCGGAGGTCGGGCGGGCATTTCCCGTGCCGCTGGCCGTGCACATCGTTCGCGAGGTGCTGCGCGGCCTGCACTACGCGCACACGTTCCCGGGGCTCGGGCTCGTGCACCGCGACGTCTCGCCCAGCAACATCCTCATCGACTGGGCCGGCGCCGTGCGCCTGGCCGACTTCGGCCTCGCCACCTCGGCCATGAAGGCCAGCCTCACCGTGCCCGGCATGGTGTTCGGCAAGGTCGGCTACATGGCGCCGGAGCAGGCCACTCGCAGCCCGCTCGACGGCCGCGCCGACGTGTACGGCTGCGGCGTGGTGCTGTGGGAGCTGCTGACGGGCCGGCCGCTGCGAGACAGCGAGACCGACACCCAGGCCGTGGCCGGGTGGGACGCGGTGCCGCCGTCCTCGCTCAGCAACCGCGTCGACGAGGAGCTCGACGACATCGTGATGACGGCGCTGCAGCGCAGCCGCGACGAGCGCTACCAGAGCGCGGGCGACTTCATGGAGGCGCTGTCGATCTGGCTGTCGGAGCACGCGCCCGACACCACGCAGGAGCGGATGGCCGAGTTCATGAACCGGCTGTTCGGCGACGCGCGCGACCGCGACCACGAGTCCTACTCCACGCTCATCGACGCGCTCGAGGAGCTGGTCTCGGCGGGGTCCACCGGCCCCTCGCTCGAAGAGGACGACGCGCAGATCTTCGCCGACACGGGCACCGGCCGCGGCCATCCGCCGCGCGGCGCCGCGGCCCGTCCGCCGCAGGGCGACGGCGAGATGATCCCGTCCGGCACCATCATCGCGCAGCGCTATCGCATCGCCGATCCGCTGGGCCGCGGCGGCATGGGCACGGTGTACCTCGCCGAGCACGTGACCGTGGGGCGCAAGGTGGCGATCAAGGTGCTCACCCACGAGTGGAGCGAGCACGAGGTCGTCGCGCGGCGCTTCAAGGAGGAGGCGCGGGCGGCCAGCGCGGCCGGGCACCCCAACATCATCGAGGTGTTCGACGCGGGCGAGCTGCCCGACCGCCGCCTGTTCATCGTGATGGAGTTCCTCACCGGGCGCTCGCTCTACGAGGAGCTGGTGGAGAGCGGGCCGCTCGATGTCCTGCGGGCGTGCCGGATCATGCGCGACGTGGCGCGAGCGGTGCGGGCCGCCCACGGCGTGGGCATCATCCACCGCGACCTCAAGCCCGACAACATCATGCTCGTCAACCGTGGCGAGGGCGAGATGGTCAAGGTCCTCGACTTCGGGATCTCGGCCAGCGCCGATCGGACCCCGGAGGAGCAGCGCCTCACGATCCCCGGCCACGCGCTCGGCACCCCCGAGTACATGGCGCCCGAGCAGAGCAAGGGGCGCCCGCCGACCGAGCAGTTCGACATCTACGCGCTCGGCGTGATGCTCTACGAGTCGCTGGCCGGCGAGCCGCCGTTCGTGTCCGAGAACGTGGTGGAGGTGCTGGCCCGCAAGGCGACCGAGGCACCGCCGCGGCTCGACATGCGACGCGGGGGCCTGCCGCCGCCGCTGGTCGAGCTCGTGCACGCGTGCATCGAGGTCGACCCCGGGCGGCGGCCTCCCAACACCGACACGTTCCTCGCGGTGCTCGAGCCGCTCGTCACGGCGCTCGAGAGCATGCAGGCGATGGAGACCTCGGCCTCGGGTCGCTACGGGATCCTGCGCGACGGTGCGCCGAGCACCGCGCTCGCGCTGCCGGTCCGGCGCCCGCCCCCGTTCGGTCCGCCGCCCATGTACGACGGCGGCGTGCCGCCGCCGCCCGCTTACGACGCGCTCGATGCCGGGCTCGCGCGCGTGCACTCGCGGCCGAACCAACACGACTCGATGGTGTCGACGCCGGTCGACATGGACTACCGGCCCGGGCCCTCGCGCGGGGCCTGGTGGGCGCTCGCCTCGCTCGGGCTCTTGCTGCTCCTGCTGCTCACCGTGGGCGTGTGGTGGCAGATGCTGCGCGAGCGCAACGCGGGCGAGGTCACGCCGCCGCCCGGCAGCTCGGCGGGGGGCGACGACGGCAAGGTCGTCGCGATCAAGAACGACTCCGGTGAGCCGGCCGCCTCGGCCGACGGTGGCTCCACCAAGGCGCTCGCGCCCGACACCACGGGTCCGCCCGAGCCCGATCCCACCACCGCAGGCGCCTCCGCCGACGACAAGGGCGAGGAAGTGATCCTCGACGACGCCGATGGCGGCGGCAACGACGGGGGCGGCGCGGCGGTCAACCCGCTCGAGAGCGCCAAGTGCAAGCGCACGCGCCAGCTGGCCAAGGACGCCTACGTGCGGCGAGCGTGGTCCGAGCTGCTCGGTCACGTCGGCGCGAAGACCTGCTGGAAGGGCAAGTATCGCGGCGACTACGCCGACATGAAGATCAAGGCCCTGTTCGAGACCAAGCAGTTCGCCAAGTGCGCGGCGCTCGAGAAGTCGGCCCGCAGCGGCGAGGCCAAGAACGCGGTCAAGATCTGCCTACAGCGCGCGGCGATGGGCGGCTGACCGGCAGGCTCCATGAGCCTCGTGCATCCCCCGCGGCGCGCATGAGCCCCCCGCGGCGCGCATGAGCCCCCGCGGCGCGTGGGCCAACGTGGCACACTGGACCTCGCCGTGCCGGTTCGGGCCGTGCTCGCATGCGAGCGCCCCCGATCGCGAGAACGGGCCAGTGTCGCGGGCCCTTGCGGGCGCGGCGGATTCGTAGTGTGCTCGGTAGGTCTCGCATGCGTCCCACTCCCCTCCGTTCCGTTCTCGCGTGCTCGCTCGCGCTCGCGCTCGGCGTGCCTAGCAGCAGCGCCCTCGCGGCCGCGCCCAGCAAGTCGTCCAAGTCCAAGCCCGGCAAGTCGGGCAAGGGCGACGATGACGTTGCCGAGAAGGACTCGGGTGATTCGAAGGTGCCTCCGCCGCCTGGCGACGGCCCGCCGCGGATCGGTCGGCTCTACGTCGACGCCGATGGCTTGGGGTCCGCGGGCCCCGTGATCGCTGGCCGTGCGATGCGGGCGGGCACCACTGGTCTGCAGGGACAGTCGGTCGAGATCACCGACGCCCCTGCGGGCCCCGAGCTGCGGATCAAGCTGTCGGTGCGCGACGCGGGCGGCTACCGAGTCGAGTACGAGATCATCTACGACGGCAAGACCACCAAGGACGGCACCGGCGGCTTCGACTGCCAGCTCTGCACCGAGGACGAGCTGGTCGAGAAGGTCGAGGCGCTCGCGATCCAGGTTGCGCCCAAGCTCTTCGTGCCCGAGCCGGAATCGGATCCCGACCCGACGGATCCAGACGTGACGGACCCGGACGAGCGAGGCAACGGCAACGGTGGGCACTCGGATCCCGATCCCATCACCGACGAGGATCCGAATGCCCTCCGCGGCATGGGCAAGGCCGGCATCGGCCTCTTGGTCGTGGGCGGGCTCGGGGCGATCACCGGGGTGTCGCTCCTCGTGGTCAAGCCCAAGGGCTTCCCCGTGGGTGACCAGGCCGACAAGGTCCGGTCCACGCACCCGCCGGGCTGGGTCGTGCTGGGTGTTGGCGCTGGGGCGCTCGTGGTGGGGGCGGTGTTGCTCGGCGTGGATCGCAAGCGTGCCAAGAAGCGGGCAGCCAACAAGGCCGGGGCCCTGCTGCACCCGTGGCTCGGGCCGCAGGGGGCTGGGCTCGGGGTGGTGGGCCGGTTCTAGCTGCGTTCGGTCGGGGCCGGGATCGCCTCGGTTCGACTGTCTGGTCTGGCCGGGGTTGGTCGGGAGCGGCTCGGGTGTTGCCCGGCAATGCCACTGGTGAGCTCGGCTCGGGTGCGAACGCTCGTTCCGACCCGTTGGCTCACGTTGCCGGCGGCCGCGGGGCCGTGCGACCCTCGTCGCGACATGTCAGACGCACGTCATTGGCTTGCTTTGTCCTTGGGGGTTGGGGTGGTGCTCGGGATGGCGCAGGCCTGCATCCTGGAAGATCCCAACCATTGCGTGAATTCGGGCGTTGCTTGCACCCCAGGCAAGGTGTGCGACCCGTGCACGCCGACCTCCCTCGCTGAGTTTGGCTGCGTGGAGCCGGACGCGGTGGTCAAGACCCCCGCGGGGAAGTGTGAGGCGACGTCGAACGTCGCCACGACCGAAGATCCCACGGAGGGCGAGGAGACCGCCACCACCAGCATCGAGCCGCCGACGACGACGACGATCGACCCGGACACGACGGCGACCGAACCGGGGACCGAGTCGACCACCACGGGGCCGCTGCCGATGTGCGACGAGCCCGATGGGACTTACATGGGAAGCTGCCCCGAGGACGCGCCGTTCTGCGTCGACAAGGAGTGTGCGCGGTGTGGCAAGGGCGAGTTCACGAGCTGCGCGACTGCGGAGGGCGCTCCGGGCACCGTGTGTAGCTCCGATGGCAACTGCGTGGAGTGCAGCGCCGAGGATGCGACGGCGTGCGGCGGGGACACGCCAATCTGCAACACCGAGGCGAATGTCTGCACGGCCTGTACCTCGCACGACCAGTGCGCCGGCAACGCGGGGTGCCACTTGTTCGAGGGGAGCTGCCTGCCGAGCGATGCGGTGTTCATGGTCGACGTCGATGCGGCGATGTGCGACCAGGCCGGGCAGCCGTATTGCAGCATCTCGGGGGCGCTGGCGGATGCGGGGGTGGGGACGCAGGCGACGATCCGAGTCGCCGGCGGTACCTACGTCGAAGACGTCGCCATCAGTCCGAGCGCGGTCGTTGCGATCGTCTCTACCGGGATGGTGACGATGCTGGCCAACAACGGCAGCCCCAGCGTGGAGATCAACGCGGGGGGAACCGGGTACCTGGCGGGGCTCGCGGTGTCCAACCTCTCCGCGGCGTCGGGAATCGAGTCTGCCGGGGATCTACGGCTCGACGACGTCACCATCGAAGACGCCGACGTCGGGCTCTTGTCCACGAATGGCCGGGTCTACCTCGAGGACGTGCGGATCGTCGGCAATGACCTCACTGGTGTGTCCGTGGGTGGCACGGAGGATGTCACGCTCCGCAACGTGATCATCGCGGGAAACGGCACGGGCACCTCCCCCCGAGGGTTCGTCACGACGGCCGCCACGCCCTTCACCATGGTCTACACCACGATCGCTTACAATGCCGGGACCAATGCCGGTGCCATCAATTGCGCGGGTGAGGCGATTCGAAGCGTGCGAAACTCGATCTTGATCTCGAATAGCTTCATGAACACGATCAACTGTGGCGAGAATCTCATGGTCACGACTTCGGTGATCTCCGATGTCGACTACGAAGATGAGCCGACCAACACTCCCGTGGTGGATGACTCGGGCTTGTTGCTCGATGTCGACTTCGAGATCGGAGTCGGCAGCGTCGCCGACGGCGTGGCCGTGTGGCAGGATGGAGATCCCCTGCTCGACATCAACGGGGCCATGCGCCCGGGCATGGTCGGCTCGCCCGATGCGGCAGGCGCGAACGAGCCCGGCTGATCAGGTCGGGAGAGCTCGCGTGTGAGGGGGGGGTTGGCCGCGAAGCGCGGCGTGAGATACTCGGGCCATGAAACACGGCTTCGTTGCGATGAGCTTGGTGTGCGGCGTTGCATGCGCGGATGACGTCCCGCTCGGCGAGGAGGGTTCATCGACGACGAGCACCTCGAGCACGACGGCGGTCGGCAGCTCGAGCGATGGCCCGATGGTGACGACGATCGAGCTCGACACGACGGCGAGCGAGGCCGGGACCGAGACCACCGAGACAGGGACCGACACGAGCACCACCACCGGGCCGCCGCCCATGTGCGACGAGCCCGATGGCACGTACTCGGGGCTCTGCCCCCCGGACGCACCGTTCTGCGTGGCTCAGGAGTGCGTGCGGTGCTCGGACGATGACCCCTTGACGAGCTGCGCCACCGCCGGTGGTGCTCCGGGAGCCGTCTGTGAGGAGAGTGGTGCCTGTGTGGAGTGCAGCACCGAGGATGCGACGGCGTGCGGCGGGACCACGCCGATCTGCGACACCGCCGCGAGTGCTTGCACGGCCTGCACCGGGCACGATCAGTGCCCGGGCAGCGCGGGGTGCCACTTGTTCGAAGGAAGCTGCCTGCCGAGCGGCTCGGTGTTCATGGTCGACGGCGATGCGCCGATGTGCGACGAGGCGGGGCAGCCCTACTGCAGCATCTCGTCCGCGCTGATGGCCGCGGGGGTGGGAAACTCGGCGACGATCCGCGTTGCTGGAGGCACCTATATCGAGGACATCGCCATCAGCCCGGGCGCGGTCGTTGCGATCATCGCAACCGAGCTGGTGGCGGTCCTGGCCAACAACGGCAGCCCCAGCGTGGAGATCAACGCGGGAGGAACCGGGTACCTGGCTGGACTGTCGGTCGCCAACCTCTCCGCGGCCTCGGGGATCGAGTCCGCTGGAGATCTGCGGCTCGACGACGTCACCATCGAAGACGCCGACATCGGGCTCTTGTCCACGAGTGGTCGTGTCCATCTCGAGGACGTGCGGATCGTCGGCAACGCCCTGACCGGCGTGTCCGTGGGTGGCATGGAGGATGTCGTGCTCCGCAACGTGCTCATCGCGAGCAACGGCACCGGTACGTCGCCGCGAGGGTTCGTCACGACCGCGGCCACGCCGTTCACCATGGTCTACACCACGATCGCCTACAACGCCGGTACCAATTCCGGCGCGATCAACTGCGCAGGCGAAGCGGTCCGAAGCGTGCGCAACTCGATCTTGTTGTCGAACAGCTTCATGAATGCGATCAGCTGTGGCGAGAACCTCACGGTGACGACTTCGGTGATCGCCGACGTCGACTACGAGGGCGAACCGACGAACCTCCTCGTGATGGACGCCACGGGCCTGTTGTTCGATGCCGAGTTCCAGATCGGGGTCGGTAGCGTCGCCGAGGGCGTGGCCGTGTGGCTCGACGGCGATCCCTTGCTCGACATCAACGGCGTGATGCGTCCAGGCGTGGACGGCTCACCGGATGCGGCGGGCGCGAACGAACCGAATTGATCCAGCTCATGAGGGTGCGGGCCGATCGACCGTGCCCTCGGCGGGCGCCGAGGCGCGTGGCTACAGCGAGACCTCGACGGCGAGCTTGCGCATGGGGCCGGCTGCGAAGCGCGCCTTGGCGACCTCGTCGAGCACGCAGCGCTTGAGCTCGCCCGAGGCTCCCCTGACGAGCTTGTTCGACAGGTTGCCATCGTCACCGACCAGGAGGTCGACCATCACCTGGGCACCCTCGCCGAGGGATCGACACCGCTTCTGGATGGTGCGAGACAACGTCGTGCGCACGTCGTCGTCGGTCGGCGGTTTCTTCGGCCTGGACGGCTTGGCGCGCTTGAGCTTGGACGATGCAGGATTGGGCACATCGCTCGCTGCCGTCGGCGAGTCCGCCGCGCTCGTCGAGCTCGCTTCGGGTGGGGCTTCGGGCGGGGCTTCGGTCGGCGCTGCGGGGTCGTTCCCGTTCGTCGGGGGCGAGAGGTCCTCGTGAGGATCACTGCGCTCGTGCACGGTGGATGGAATCGTCGAGCTCGGCTCGGGCTCGGCGAGGGACGAGGCCACTCGAGGAGCATCCGAGGTCCTCGGCGCCGGATCGTCACGCGCTTCCATCGACATCATCATCAAGACGATCGACAGACCCGCGGCGCTCAGCGCTCCGATGATGATCCCCGCGGCTCGCCGACGCCGGCGGGAGCCCGCGACCGGCTCGCGCCGACGGTCCCATCCTGGCTGCATCTGCGGGACGGTGACGATTGCATTGGGCAGATACTGCGGCTCCGTGCCGCCGCGATCGCTCTCGGGACCGCTCGTCGGGGCTCCCGAGCGAGGCGGAGACACCGGCGTCGCCGAGCTCGCGAACCCGCTGGCCGAGGGCTCCGGCGGAGGATCGCAGGTGGGTTCGACCCCGGTCTGGGCCGTGACCGCCGCCAACGCGTGCCTCATCTCGTGGATGGATCCGAAGCGATCCGCAGGCTGCTTGGCGAGCGCCTGCAGGATGATCGCCTCCACTTCCCGCGGGATCTCCCAGTTGAGCCGCCGGGGTGGCTTGGGCGGCTCGTTGATGTGCTTGGTGATGACATGGAATGCGGTCGGACCGGTGAACGGTGCCCGTCCCGTGAGCATCTCGTAGGCCATGACCCCGACCGAGTACACGTCGACCCGCGGATCCTTCGATGAACCGACGGCCTGCTCGGGCGCCATGTACTTGGCCGTGCCGAAGACCTCACCGGTCGCCGTGAGGCTGTCGCTCTCCTCCCCGGGCTCGGCGGTGATCTTGGCGAGGCCGAAGTCCAGGAGCTTGACGAGCTCTCGATGGTCCTCGGTCTCGATGACGAAGCAGTTGGCCGGCTTGATGTCCCGGTGGACGATCTTGAGATCGTGCGCAGCCCCGAGCGCCGCGGTGATCTGCAAGAGCAGCGGCTGCGCTCGCGACCAGGGCAATCGGCCTTCCGCACGGATCAGCGCTTGGAGGTCCTGGCCCTCGAGCAGCTCCATGACGAAGTAGGCCCATCCATTCGACGTCTCACCGAAGTCGAGGATCTGCACCACGTTGGGGTGGTGCACCTTGGAGGCCGCCTTCGCCTCGCGCAGGAATCGCTCCCGGAACCGCGGCTCCGCGGCGAACCGCGGCAGCAGCAGCTTCACGGCGACCTTGCGGTCGAGGCTCTTCTGTACCCCCGCGTACACCTGCCCCATGCCGCCCGCGCCCATGCGGCGGGTGAGGTGGTATCGCCCGTCCAGCGTGAAGCCGGTGAGGTCTTGGTCCAAGGACCCGGCGGGGACCATGGCCCGCATTGTCGGCTGCAACACCTTGGAGCGCAACAAGGCTCGTTACGCGTGACTGGTGCATTGGAGGTTGACGTGACGCGGCCATACGCGATCATGTGCGTGCGGCAGGGAGATGCTCGTTCGATTCGAACGACCAAGAGGCTGGCCAAGCGGCTGGCCACGCGGCTGGCGGGTCTCGGCGCTGGCACTGATGCTATGCGTCGCGGTCTCGCGACCCGTCCATGCCACCGCGCCTTCACGAGAGTACGAGCCGGTCTTGGCGGAGGCGGACGCGCACGCGAATGCGGGACGGCACGATGCCGCACTGCGAGCGTATGCCAAGGCGTTCTATCTATTGCCGCCCGAGACACGGGCCAGCGACGTCGGAGAGTTCGTGGCCCTCGCGGCTGGGCAAGCCGCCATCATGGACTACGAACAGCGGGGCGAGCGAGAATCGCTCGAGCTCGGGCGCAAGGTCGTCCGCCACTTCATCGAGCTGATAGAGGCGGCAGGGCCGGGCGCCCGGGTGGCGTCTGCCGACGCCGCGAAGCAGCAATTGGCGGAGATCGAGCGTTCGATGCCCGCCGACGTGTTGCCGTCGGTCGAGGACGTCGAGGATGAGCCCGAGCCGGAGGTCGAGCCCGTGCGCGAGCAGCCGACGAGGAGCGAGGAGCGCGTGGGGCTGCAGGGCATGGGCAAGGCCGGGGTGGCGCTGTTGGTGGTGGGCGGTCTCGGGGCGATCGTCGGGGTGTCGCTGGTCGCGGTCGGGCCGGAGCACTTCCCTGCCGGTGATCCGCTGGCCGATCACATACACACGCTGCGTCCGCCCGGCTGGGCCGTGATGGGTGGAGGCGTCGCGGTGCTCGTGGTGGGGGCGGTGCTGCTCGGCGTGGATCGCCAGCAGGCCAAGCGAAGGGCGGCAGGCAAGGCGGAGGCCCGGGTGCAGCCGTGGCTCGGGCCACAGGGGGCCGGGCTCGGGGTGGTCGGGCGCTTCTAGATCCCGCGCTCGTGCTCTCGCATTCGGTCGGATCGGCCGCGAGCTCGCCGTCGGCGACCCGTTCGGCGCGTGTTGCGACTGTCACTGGGGCCGTGCGACCCTCGTCCGCGAGATGTCGGATGCACATCGTTGGCTGGCTTGGTCCTTTGGCGTGGGAGCCGTGCTCGGGATGGTGGAGGCATGCACTCTCCCCGATCCCGAACACTGCGCGTATTCGGGGGTTGCTTGCGCCGAAGGTCTGGTGTGCGACCCGTGCACGCCGAGCACCGAGGGCTACGGCGGCTGCGTGGCCGCGGATTCGGTGCTCGATAGGATGCCCGACCTGAATGGATGCCAGCCGTCGTCGGGTGGCGGGACGACCGAGGATCTCACGGAGGGGGAGGAGAGCACCACCACGGGCGAGCCACCCGTGACCACCACGATCGATCCGGACACGACGGTGACCGACGGGATAACGGAGAGCAGCACCACGGGGCCACTGCCGATGTGCGACGAGCCCGACGGGACCTATATGGGGAGCTGTCCCGAGGACGCGCCGTTCTGCGTCGACTACGAGTGCGTGCGGTGCGATGACGCAGGCGAATTCACGAGCTGCGTGACTGCGGGGGGTGCCCCGGGGACCGTGTGCAGCCCCGAGGGTGGCTGCGTGGAGTGCAACGCCGAAGATGTGACGGCATGCGGTGGGCCCACGCCGATCTGCGACACCGCGGCAAATGTCTGCACGGCCTGCACGGCGCACGATCAGTGTCCGGGCAACGCGGGGTGCCACTTGTTCGAGGGCAGCTGCTTGCCGAGCGACGCGGTGTTCATGGTCGACCTCGATGCGGCGATGTGCGACCAGGCGGGGCAGCCGTATTGCAGCATCTCGGGGGCGTTGGCGGATGCGGGGGTGGGGACGCAGGCGACGATCCGAGTCGCCGGCGGCACCTATATCGAGGACGTCTCCATCAGCCCGAGCGCGGTCGTTGCGATCATCTCGACGGGGATGGTGACGATGCTGGCCAACAACGGCAGCGCGAGCGTGACGATCAACGCGGGAGGAACCGGGTACCTGGCTGGGCTATCGGTGGACAACCTCTCTGCGGCGCCGGGGGTCCAATCTGCAGGAGACGTGCGGCTCGACGACGTGACGATAGAGAACGCAGACACCGGGCTCTTGTCCACGGATGGTCGTGTGCACCTCGAGGACGTGCGGATCATCGGCAATGACCTCACTGGCGTGTCCGTAGGTGGCACGGAGGATGTCACGCTCCGCAACGTGATCATCGCGGGAAACGGCACGGGCACCTCCCCCCGAGGGTTCATCACGACGGCCGCCACGCCCTTCACCATGGTCTACACCACGATCGCTTACAATGCCGGGACCAATGCCGGTGCCATCAATTGCGTGGGTGAGGCGATTCGAAGCGTGCGAAACTCGATCTTGATCTCGAATAGCTTCATGAACACGATCAACTGTGGCGAGAACCTCATGATCACGACTTCGGTGATCTCCGATGTCGACTACGAAGATGAGCCGACCAATGTTCCCGTGGTGGATGACTCGGGCTTGTTGCTCGATGTCGACTTCGAGATCGGAGTCGGCAGCGTCGCCGACGGCGTGGCCGTGTGGGAGGAGGGAGATCCTTTGTTCGACATCAACAGCGTGATGCGCCCTGGCCTGAACGGGGCGTCCGACGCGGCGGGTGCCAACGAGCCCCAGTGATCACAGCGTGAGGCACGAGTATGGATTTTCTTCCGCGCCCGTACCCGAAGGGGTTGGCCGCGGTGCGCCATGCGGCGATACTGGCGCCCATGAGACATGGCCTCGCGTGGGTGAGCTTGGTGTGCTGCGTTGCGTGCGCGGACGACGGTCCGATGGTCGGTGATGGCTCGTCGACGAGCGGCACGAGCACGACCGGGGACTCGAGCTCGAGCAGCGGGCCCGGGGCGACGACCGACCTCGACACGACGGTGACCGAACCCCAAGTGGACAGCACCACGAGCGGCGGTCCACTGCCCATGTGTGACGAGCCGGACGGCACCTACCTCGAGACGTGCCCCGTGGACGCGCCGTTCTGCGTGGGTGGGGAGTGCGTGCGGTGCTCGGACGATGATCCGCTGACCACCTGCGCCACCGCCGATGGCGCTCCAGGAGCCGTGTGCAGCGAGAATGGCGCCTGCGTGGAGTGCAGCGCCGAGGATGCGACGGCCTGCGCCGGGACCACGCCGATCTGCGATCCCGCCGCGAACGCCTGCACGGCCTGCACCGCGCACGATCAGTGCCCGGGCGACGCAGGCTGCCACCTGTTCGAGGGCAGCTGCTTGCCGAGCGACGCGGTGTTCATGGTCGACAGCGAGTCGCCGATGTGTGACCAAGCGGGGCAGCCCTACTGCAGCCTCTCGTCGGCGCTGGGGGCCGCGGGCGGGGGGACCCAGGCGACGATCCGCATCGCCGCCGGCGTCTACGTCGAGCCCATCTTCATCAGCCCGAACTCGGTCGTTGCGATCCTCTCGACCGAGGACGTCACACTCCTCGCCTCCAACGGCAGCCCGACCGTGCAGCTCAGCGGCGGTGCCACTGGATACGTGGCGGGGATCTCGGTGGAGAACCTCGCCGCGGCACCGGGGTTCCAGTCGGCGGGAGATCTGCGGCTCGACCAGGTGACGGTCCAGGACGCGGACATCGGGCTAGAGTCCACGACCGGTCGCGTCCATCTCGAAGGCGTACGGATCATCAACAACGCGCTGACCGGCGTGAGCGTGGGCGGCATGGACGACGTCACGCTCCGCAACGTGATCATCGCGGGCAACGGATCGGGCACCAGCCCGCGAGGGTTCGTCACGACCGCGGCCACGCCGTTCACCATGGTCCATACCACGATCGCCTACAACGCCGGGACCAGTGCCGGTGCGATCAGCTGTGCAGGCGAAGCGAGCCGGAGCGTGCGCAACTCGATCGTGGTCTCGAACAGCTTCATGAATGCAATCGATTGCGGCGAGGACCTCACGGTCACGACTTCGGTGATCACCGATCCCGACTACGAAGCCGAGCCCACGAATGTCCCCGTGCTCGACGACTCGGGCCTCTTGTTCGATGCCAACTACGAGATCGGGATCGGCAGCGTCGCCGACGGTGTGGCCGTGTGGCTCGATGGCGATCCCCTGCTCGACATCAACGGCGCGATGCGCCCGGGCGTCGACGGCTCGCCGGACGCCGCGGGCGCGAACGTGCCGAATTGATCGCGACCGGTTCGAAACGCCGCGAGGCCCCCGGCATCCGCCGAGGGCCCCGCTTGCGCGTTCATGCCGCGGTCCCGCGCCTCAGCGCGCCACCTTGGCCCCGCGGCGCTCCACCGCGAGATCCTCGCCCGACAGCGCTGCCGCCTTCTGCACGAGATCCAAGAGCTCCGCCCTGCGCCCCTGCGGGTCCTTGCCGAGCGCCCCTTTGGCCATCACGTACGTCTGCGACCAGCTGGCCTTTCCGCGCCACTTCGACCCGCGCAGCATGAGACCCATCTCCGCCACCGCGGCCGCGAACCGGAAGTCCTCGGAGCTGCTCTCGAGCGTCCCGTCGCCGTCCTTGACCGGTACGGTGAGGAGCTTGCTCTTGCTGCCGCTCGGCTGCTTGTAGCGGAGCTTCACGGTCATGAGCTCACCGGTCTTGGCCTTGCTGGTCAGCGCGGTGTCGGTGCTCTGGTACTCGAGCGGGTCGACCTCGGGCGAGACGGCTTGACCCGCCGGCACGATCTCGTAGAGCGCGGTCACGGTGTGGCCGGCCCCGATCTCGCCGGCGTCCTTGGTGTCGTCGTTGAAGTCGCGATGCTCGAGGCGGCGGTTCTCGTAGCCCACCAGGCGGTAGGCGCCCACCTCGGCGGGGTTCCACTCGACCTGGATCTTCACGTCCTTGGCGATGGTCATGAGCGTGGCCCCGGCCTGCTCCACCAGCACCTTGTGGGCCTCGGACTCGCTGTCGATGTACGCGTAGTTGCCGTTGCCCTTGTCGGCGAGCAGCTCCATCGTCGAGTCGCCGAGGTTGCCGGTCCCAAAGCCCAGCACCGACAGGAACACGCCGGTCTCGCGCTTCTCCTCGATGAGCCGCACGAGCTCCCCCTCGCTCGTGACGCCCACGTTGAAGTCGCCGTCGGTGGCCAGGATCACGCGGTTGATGCCGCCCTTCATGAAGGTGCCCGCCGCCAGCCGGTAGGCCATCTCGATGCCCTCGCCGCCGTTGGTCGAGCCGCCGGCCTCGAGCCGGTCGAGCGCCTGCTCGATCGCGTCGCGGTCGGAGGTCGGCTCGAGCACCACGCCCGAGGCGCCGGCGTAGACCACGATCGACACGCGATCCTGCTCGCGGAGATCACGGGCCAGCATGCGCATGCCTTGCTTGAGCAGCGGCAGCTTGTTGGCGTCGCTCATCGAGCCGGACACATCGAGCAGGAACACGAGGTTGCGCGGCGGGATCTCCTTGGCGGCCACGTCCTTGCCCTGCAGGCCCACGTGCACCAGGCGATGGTCGGGGCTCCACGGGCACGGCGCGACCTCGGTGGTCACCGAGAACGGGTCGTCACCGCGCGGCTGCACGTAGGCGTAGTCGAAGTAGTTGATCATCTCCTCGATGCGCACCGAATCGGCCGGCGGCAGCTGGCCGTCGTTCAAGAACCGCCGCATGTTGCTGTACGAAGCGGTGTCCACGTCGATCGAGAACGTCGAGCGCGGGTCGTCGGCCACGGCCACGAAGTCGTTCTCCTGGATGTGGGAGTACTCCTCGGTGTTGAATTCCGGCTGGGGCAGCGGCGAGACGGCGACGCTGGGCGGGGGCGAGGTGGGGTCGGCAGCGATCGTGGGTGACACGGACAGCGCGGTGTCCTTGGCCCGCTTGCGGGCTTGCCGGGCCTCGCGACGGGACGCCCGATCGCCACGGGAGCCCCGGGCCTCGGCCACGGTGATGCGCTCGGCCTCGTGCTTCTCCATCTCGACGGAAGCCGGCTCGGGAGGAGCCGCCATCGGGGCGCCAGCGCTCGCAGCATCCTCGGCGCCCTCGTCCGCCTCACCGGCGTAGGCGAGCTCCTCCGCGTCGTCGTACACGACGTTCGCCGGCTCCTCGGCGACCGCGGCCTCGCCGGGGTAGTAGGAGCCGTCGGACTTGGACTTGCCGCAGCCGAAGGCGAGGATGACCAGGGCAGGGGCGGCGAGGGCAACGATGGTTCGGGTCGAGCGACGCATGGCGGGGTTCCTTGTTCCGGGTCACCCCCGGTCTGCGGCCCCGAACGCCGGCCGGCGCGGGGGGCTTACGGCAGTCCGGGAATATTCCGCGCCGGTCCGATCCGGGCATCCGCGAGCCACGCAGGGGCGCGCAAGGGCTCGCTTTGGCGGCCCCTTGGGCTCGCCCAGGCCTTCTTGGGCGTCACGCCTCGTCGTGCACGAAGCGGGATCGCTCGGCACACGCCGGCGTCGCTACTGGGCGCGACAGCTCGTGATCAGCTCGACCCAGGTCTCGAAGTCCTGGTACGCGCCGTCGCTCGTGTCGAAGAACTTCGGCCCACCCTCGTGCTCCACGCCACCGGCCTCCTCGGCGAGTGGCTTCCGCAGCAAGAGGCTCTGGTCGGGATCGTCGAAGTCGACCAGGCCCAGCTCCAGCACGTTGCGCATCGATGCGAGCGACCCGGCATTGCACTCGTCGTCGACGATCCACCGCGGGGCATTCTCGGGGGCGCCGGGCTTGCTGTCCCAGTGGCAGGGGTAGCAGCGCCCGCGCCAGCTGTAGACCAGCTCGTTGAAGGCCCGCTCGACGGTCACGTCGCGGCAGTCGCCCGGGTCTTCGAAGCCACGCGACGGCAGGTCGTGGCCCGAGGCCGGTGTCTCGCAGCTCCCCGCGCTCCCGGCCGTGCCACACGGGTCCTCGAAGCTCGGGCACACGAACGCGCCGCAATCCGCCTGGTACTCGATCCACTCGAGCATCCCATCGCGTTCCTGCTGCAGCACCTCGGGGGTGATGAGCGAGCTCGCCGGCTCGGAGCGGAGGATCCACTCGAGCACCGTGCTGTCCGCGGGAGCGTCGAGGTCGACGATGCCCGCGTCGACCATGCACGCCATCGTCCGGCACTCGTCGCCGTCGGGGCTATAGAGCCCGAGATCGACCCCAGCCAGGTGACACTCGTTACATGCCGTGCGGGTGTCGTCCTCGAGCAGCGGGGCGATGCGCTGCTCGAAGATCTGCAGGTTGGCATCGTCTTCGCACGAGGCGGGCTCTTGTGCGGGGGGATCCTCCACGCACGAGGCAAGCACGAGGCCCGTCAGCGAGCCGCCCGCGAGGGCGAGGAGCAGGCTCCGCGACACCCTCTTGGGCTACCACGCCGTGCTCGTCGCAGCAATCCACGGAGCTGTGACACACCGACGCAATGAGGGAGCGATCGCGCGTGGTCGTGACCTGCGTCAATTCGTCCTGGGATGGTCTCCCTTGACCGCACGGGTGTCTGGTCAGGATGCTCCACTCGCGATGCGGTTTTCTTCCCTGCCGAACTTCTCTTCCTTGGTGACCTGCACCTTGCTCCTCGCCGGGTGTCCCAGCGACGACACTGGTGACGAAGGCGCCTCGACCGCCGAGCACGGGGCCGAGCACGGGCACGAGCACGGAGCCGAGCACGGCGCCGACGAGCACGGTACCGCCGAGAATGGCGACCACGACCACAGCATCGACACCAGCGCCGACGATCCGTCGGTCGCGTACTGCAGCTGCGTGTTCTCCAACTGCCACGAGCCCTACCACGAGAAGTGGGGCGAGGACGAGATGGCAGCCGAGGCCGCGTGCCTCATGGAGGCCGATGCGCTGCCGATGAACGGCTCCGACATCGACATGGGCAACTTCATCGAGTGTCGAATGCACTACTGCGAGCTGGCCGCGACCGACCCCACGCTGTGCGACAACGCGCTCACTGACGCCGTGTGCATGTGATCGCGAGCGATCACGTCATGGGGCGGCACCGGGGGGGGCCGCCCCCAGCTGGTAGACGCTGATCTCGGCCGCCGCGTCGACGAGCACGAGCTCGACTCCGAGACCTGCGAGCGTCGCAGCGTCGAGCTGCGACAGCGGGCCGCTCTGCGGCGACACGATCCACCGCGTGCCCACGCCGCGCAGGCGCTGGAGCGCCCCGGGATCGGGGAGCGTTCGCGTGTCCCGGGCGGTTCGTTCGGTACGGCCCGGAAAGTAGCTCGAGTAGCCGTTGACCAGCGGGTGATCCATGGCGAGGCCGATCACCATCATGCGCGCGGTGGGCTCGAAGTCGCACACGTCGCCGGACGGCGCGAAGGGCAGCCACGCCATCGCGGTGCCCGGCTCCGTGTCGCGCAGCCACTGGATCCACTGCGCATCGGTGGAGGGTAGCGAGGTCCAGCGCGGGGCGGGCGGCCACAGCTCCACCACGGCCAGCACGGCCACGAGCGCGGGCGCGAGCCAGCCACGAGGTGACGTGCGCCGACGCAGGCGACAGCGAACGCGCCAGGCATGGAGACCCAGCATGGCCAGGGCCACGACGCCGAGCTGCGCGAGCACGATGGCGCGGAACGGCGAGCGGATGCGGTCGAGCCCGGGAACGACGCCGGCGAGCGCCTCCATGGGCACGAAGCTCCCGAGGCGGAGGTGACCGCCCAGCGCCAGCAGCACGGCGCCGAGGATCAACACGAGCAGCATCACGGCCAGACGACGCCAGCGACGGCGCCGTACCCCGAAGACTCCGCCGGTGGCGGCCATGGTGAGGCGCAGCGGGCCGGGCAGGAACGCGCGATCCGACGGACGCTCGGCGACCATGCTCGCTGGCAGTGGTACGAGGCCGCGCCACGGCACGCGCAAGAGCTCGGAGGGGCGCGCGCCTCCGCGGCGCTGGCTCTCCGGCTGACGCCGCAGCCCCAGCGCGGTGAGGGCCCGGCGCTGGGGCAGCACCACCGGCAGCGTCGTGATCGCCGCGACGGCTCCGGCGAGGCCCAGCGCCACGGGCAGCGCGCGAACGAGGTGCCGGCGCTGCAGCAGGGCCAGCGCGCAGGGGCCCATGAGCAGGGCGGCGAAGAACGTGAGCTGCTCGCTGCAGAGGAAGCTCGCGCCGGTGGCGAGGCCGAGCTCGAGCGCGGCGCGGCGGCTCGGGCGACGACCAGGGCCGAGCAGGTCGACGAGCGCGGTGAGCATCCACGCGATTCCCCATACCGGCACGAACGCAAGCACGCCGAGCTCCTGGTGCAGGAACGGCAGCACCATCGCGATCGCTCCCCCGGCGCTTCCGAGGCCACGGCCGACGCCGAGCCGTCGAAGCCAGCGACGCACGAAGCACGCGTCGAGCACGAGCTGCGTGAGGAGGGCGAGGGTGGTCGCGGCGGCCAGCGAGGCTCCCAGCACGTGTGCGGGAAAGGCCAGCGCCGCGACCAGGGGCATCGGCTCCGACAGCGCGAACGCTCCCGGCGTGGCGTGGAAGATCGGAGCGTTCCAGTAGCCCGAGAGGCCGGCGTCGAAGCGATCGAAGCTCCAGCCGAGCGTCCACGCCATCGCGAGCGGTACGGTGTCGCAGGGCTCGGTTCCGGCGGCGATGCCGGCCCCGAGCTGCCATGGGGGTAGTCGCAGCACGCCGAAGGCGAGCGCCACGAAGCCCGCTGCGATCGCTGCTGCTCGTGCCGCACGCAAGAAGAGGAGGCTGCGAGCGAGCGGCCTTCGACGCATCGTTGCCACGAGCATGGGGCCGCTTCGGTTCCGATCACCGCCCGCGGAACCGCGGTGCTCGGCCCGCTTGCCGTGCACGTTGGGCCTCGTGGTGATCCTCGCTCGCGTACGCCGCCCGGCGCCGGGCCTCGTGCTCGTGCAGCGTCTCGGCCAGCGGCGGTCCGTGATCGAGCCGGCGCAAGAGGTCGCGATTGCCCCGCAGCGACAGCGGGGCCGCCTTGCGCAGGCGCTCGATGACGTCGGCGAGCACCCCCTCGAAGGCCTCGGGCTCACAGAGCCTGACCAGCGCCCCGGCGGCGAAGGCCTCCTCGCTGGAGAGCCGCTCACCGAGCAGCAAGAGCCGCCGCGCACCCGCGGGCCCGAACGCCGCGCGCATGCAGACGAGGCCCGCTGCGTGGTACACGACGCCCAGCTCCGCCGCCGGCACGGCGAAGTACGCCCCGCGTACGCACACCCGTAGATCACAGGCGCAGCACAGCTCCACGCCTGCCCCGATCGCGTAGCCCTCGAGCGCGGCCACGAACGTGGCGTCCGCGCGGTGCATCGCCGTGGTGGCGGCGATGAGGCTGGCATCGGGCAGCTCGCTCGCATCGAGCTGCGCCGGCGGCATGCCGCCGAGCGCGGTGAGATCGAAGCCCGCACAGAAGGCCCGGGGCGTCGGAGGCGACGAGCTCGGGCCGCCATCCGCTCCGCGCAGCACCACGATCTCACCCGCGAGCTCGGGAGCTCGCGCCGCAATCCACCGCAGCGCCGCGGGCGACACCGCGTTGCGCCGGGCCGCGTTGCACAGCCACCACGTCTGCACCCCATCCTCTCCGATCGCGACCCGCAGCCCGGGCGCGACCTCGTCGGGCTCGGCCGACGTCACGGCGGGCCTTCTGCAGCGGCCGGATCACCGGCGGGGGCCTCGGGCGCCGTGGCGGGCGCGCCCGGGGTGGTCGGCTTCGCCTCGCCATCCGAGGGTCGCCACCCCGCGGGCGGTCGCCCCGAAGCGGGCTTGGTTCCCGGCGCGCTGAGCCACACGCCATCACCCTTGCGCTGCACGTCGAGCTCACCGGCCTGGTGCGCCTCGGCGAGATCGTTGAGCGCACGCGCGGTGGGCGAGTCGGGGTTCTGCATGATCTGCTTGCGCCGGGCATACGCCCGCTTGCGCCGCTGCTCGGGCGTGAGGTCCTTGGGGTCGGTCGCGATGAGGGCGAGCTCCTCCTCGGTGAGCGGCGGTGGCGTGGCGGCGTCGGCCGGAGCGGCGTCGGCCACGGCCGGATCCGCGGCCGGCTCCACCGACGCCGCTTTCTGAGACGTGGGCTCCGGCGTGGGAGCCTGCGTGCCGCAGGCCGCTGCGAGCCCCACCGCGAGCGCGAGGGCACCGATCGACGGACGCAGGGTTCGTGCCATCCCCGGAGGGTAGCAGATCACCGCGCCCACACCCGTCGCCACGTCGCTGTCAGCCGCCGTCGGCGGGCCGAAGCCCGCGGACGAGCGAGATCGGGATCCACACCACCATCGCCACTTGCAACAAGCCCAGCAGCGGGTGCGCCGCGCCCATCGGGAACAACATCTCGGCGTCCGGCGAGTCCACGCACCACACCACGCCAGTGACGTACTCGATCATCACGAAGGCGAGGCACACCAGCAGCCACAGCTTGGCGGGAATCGAGGTGGGCATGGCCGCGGCGCGTAGCGTGACGAGCCCCGTCGTCATCACGGCCCAGCCGAGGTGCAGCACGCCCACGATCGCGCCGTCGCGGACTCGCTCGGGCGCGCCGTCGACGAGGAGCGTCGCGAGCAGCACGAGCCCGACCCACCCCCAGTGCTCGGCGAGCAGTCGCTTGACCGGCACGCGCCGCAGCCGGGGCGGCGCGTCACCCCCCGGCACGCGACCCACGAGCACGAGCTGCAGCGGCACGCCCGCGAGCGCGAGGCTGGCGAGGAATGCCTCGCCCATGCTCGCTCGCTCGGGGATCGCGGCCACGGCCAGCACGGCCAGCACCGCTGCGGCCACCAGCGCTTCCCCGCGGCGGAGCGCTCCCTCGCGGTTGGTACCGCCCACGCAGCGCTCGAGCGCTCGCAGGGCCAGGGCCGCCAGCACCACCGCGCCCACGCTCGCGAGCACGAGCCGCAGATCGAGCGCGGCCGCTTCACTGCCCGAGAGATACACGTGCGGCATGAAGGCCTCGCCCACGAGGTGGATGGGGCCCGCTCCCGGCACGACGGTGACCATGCCCAGCACCGACGCTCGCAGCTCGAGCCCTGCCACCAACCCGGCCAGCCCCGCGGCCCCGAGCAGCCCCAGGAGGCCAATGCCCACGAGCCCCGGGGCGCGCTTGCGGCCCACCGCCAGCGCGCCCAACATGCAGAGCCCGACCAACATCGCGCCCATCGCCGCGCCCATCGCCACCACGCCCAGCGCCGGTACCATGCTCCCGGCCGCGGCGGCGGCCAGCAGCATCAAGACGAGCTGCGGCGCCGCCACGATCGCGACCGGTGTCAGCGGCCCGGCCACGAGCCCCAGCACGAGCTGGCGGGCGGTGAGGGCGGTTCCGGTGAGCGGCTGCAGCGTGTTTTCGTGCAGCTCCTGCGCCAGCTGCACCCCGACCCACAGCGGCGCGATCACGGTGAGCAGCACCAGCAGCAAGCCCGCCGCGAGCGCGCCCACCAGCCGAGTGGTGTCTGCGAGATCGAGCGGCGAGGCGTAGATCACCACGTGGGGTACGAGCTCGGCGTCCACGATCGCCTGCAGCTGCTGCCGGTCCTGGGTGCTCCACCAGCTGAAGCGCTGGTAGGAGCGGCGCGGCTCGAGGTCGGGCGGCACCAGGTCGAGCCTCGCGTTGCGCAGCGCCTGGGCGCGCTCGTACAGCTCCTGCTCGCCGCGGGGCGGCACGGTGTGCGTGGCGGCGGCCACGTCGAGCAGTACCCATGCTTCCTCGGCACGAGCGCGCATCATCGACCAGCGCTTGCTCGAGGGCTCGTTGCGCTCGGCCTCCCTCAGCACCGCCTGGCGCGCGCGCTCGTCCTGCACGAAGATCGTGAACTCGCGCTGCTCGCGGTCCCAGCGGTTCTGTTCGAGCCCGAACGAGACCCGTGCGTCGTGAGCGGCGAACGTGGGCGAGCGGCCGATCCACGCCCCGAGCAGCAGCACCGCCATCGCCAGCAGGGCGGAGGCCAGTGTGATGCGACGGCGCGCGGACCCCCGCAGGGCACGGGTCACGAAGGGCAGGCAGGCGGCATGGAGCTCGCGGAGGCGTTCGTGCATGGCGGTACCGGCAATCGGAGGAGGTTCGGAGACGGACGGAAGACGGGTTCTCAGTTGACGCGATCCTCGGACAGGCGGTCGTAGACGTCCTCGAGGCGGCTACGCACGCGGCCGACGGTGACGACCTTGACGCCGGCGGCCACGAGGTCGGCCAGGGCCTCGGCCATCATGGCCTCGCCGCCCTGCACCTGGATCGACAGGCACGGCAGGCCATCGGCCACGCCCTCGCGCTCGATGAGCACGCGGTGGCGCGCCAGCACCTCGCGGGCCCGCGCGAGCCCATCCGGGGTCGCCTCGAGCATGCGCAGCTCGTACACGAAGTGGCTCACCTCGTAGCGGTCGATGATGTCGCCCACCTGGCCTTCGACCACCAGCCGGCCGCGCTGCATGATCGCGACCTGGTCGCAGAGGTCGTCGAGCTCACGGAGGATGTGCGAGGAGATGATCACCGTCACGCCCTGCTCGCGCACTCGCCCGAGGATCCGCCGGAGATCGTTGCGACCGCGCGGGTCGAGGCCGTCGGCGGGCTCGTCGAGGATGAGCAGCGAGGGCTCGTGCAAGAGGCACCGCGCGATCAGCAGGCGCTGGCGCATGCCCTTGGACAGCTCGCCCGCGGGCGTACTGGCCTTGCCCGCGAGGTCGAACGTGACGAGCACCTGCTCGATGGCCGCCTCGAGTCGCTTGCTGGGCAGGCGGAAGCACTGGCCGAAGAACCGCAGGTAGTCGACCGGCGTCATGTGCTTGTAGAGCGGGTTGCCATCGCCCAAGAACCCGATCCGGCGCCGCAGCTCGGTGGTCCGCAGCGCCTGGCCCTCGCCCGCGGTCTGGCCGTCGTAGGTGATCGTGCCCTCGCTCGGGTCCATCACCGTGGCCACGATTCGCAGCGCCGTGGACTTGCCGGCGCCGTTGGGGCCGATGAGGCCGAAGATCGTCCCGCTGGCGATCTTCAGGCCGAGGTCGCGCACCGCCCAGTCCTGGCCGTCATAGGTCTTTCCGAGGTGCTGGAGCTCGATCTGCATGGGTCGGGGTGCCGAACGCACGAAGGGGGGTGCTCGATTCGAGGAACCGGTGCGGGTCCGGCGCGCGGTCCCGGACCCGTCGACGGCCCCTCGGCCGTGGGCCAGGCCCCTGCCCGCGGGCGCTCGGGTGGCCGCGACCGCGGGATGAGCCTACCTTCGAAAGAGTGCGCGAGCCGGTGGGGGCGAGGCGAGGTCGAAGTCGGCGAGCGGCTTGGCCGCTGCTCTGGGTGGCGCTGGGGACCCTCCCAACGGCGGGATGTGGCCATCGCCCGGTCGACTACGGGGGGGTGGCGGTCATGGAGGGATCGCTCCGCTCCGCCAACCGCGCCGAGGCCGCAATCCAGCGCAGCGCCGCCGCGGTGGCCATCATCGAGACCGACGTGGCGCGTGGGATGGGGTTCGTGGTCGATCCCTCCGGCTATCTCATCACCAACCGCCACGTGATCGAGGACGCCGACCACGTCGAGGGCGTGGTGTTCCCCGCCCGCGATCCATCGCGCGTCTACGGCAACGTGCGCGTGGTCTACATCGATCCCGACCGCGACCTCGCGCTCTTGCACGTGCGCTCGTCCGAGCCGCTGCCGGCGGTGCCGCTGGCCACCGACGTCGCAGTGCCCGTGTCGAGCTACCTCGCGGCGTCCGACCCGGTGGTGTTGCTGCGGCGCGAGGCGGTCGACGCCGAGGCCGTGCCCGCGCTCGCGCTCCAGCACGGCGAGGTCTCGGCGCTCGAGGTCGACAACCCCGCGGCGGGCCCCGGTCCGTTCGTGGGCGTGACCCCGCGGATCCGCCAGGGTCAGAGCGGCGGCCCGGTGCTCGATCGCCACGGGCGGGTGGTGGGCGTGGTCACCTGGACCTGGCGCGATCACGGGGGCGGCTTCGCGATTCCCATCGCCGACGCCACACGCATGCTGGCCGAGCGTCCCCGCCTCGACGCCGACGACGATCGGCAAGCACGGGCCGAGCTGCGCGCGCGGCTGTTCGTCGACGCGATCGTCCGCGGTGACGGCCCAGCCGCGCGACGCTTCACCTCACCGAGCGAGGCTCGCCGGCTGCGCGAGGATGCGATGGACCGGATCATGGCCGACTCGCAGGAGGGCGAGGGCCTCGAGATCATGCGCTCGTTCATGGCCGCGCTCGACGAGGTGGTGGCCGATGCCGAGCGCACGGGAGACCCCGACATGGCCGGGCCGGCGCTGGGCGGGCTGGTGCTGGGGCTCGCCACCTCCGACGTGCGGCGTGCCGTGGGCCAGGGGTTGCCGATGGGGCAGGTGATCTCGTTCTTCCACGAGCTCGGCGACGCGTACCTACGGGCGCGGATCCTGCTCGACGAGGACGCCGAGACGGCCATGGCGACCGCGATGCAGAGGCTGCGCACCATCGACGCCGCGCGCAGCTTCGCGCTTGCCGAGCTCGTGGAAGGGTTCGACGGACGCGAGCTGACCGTACGAGCAGTCGAGCTGCGACCGGGAGCCTATGCGCCCGGGGCCCGGGTGGAGCTCTCGGCAGCAGCGACGGCCGATCGTCCGGCCGAGACGCTCGACCTGCACCTGCGGCTCGAGTGGGGCGACTTCTACGTGACCGCGCTCGAGCATCCCTCGCTCGGGTGACGCTCGGTCGCAGCTCGGTCGCAGCTTCCTCGCTGTGCATGCGGCGACGCGTTTGGTAGCGTGATGCGGGGGAGGCTGCGCCGGAGCGCAGGTCGATGGTCGGCCGGCGCCGGGGATCGAGGTGCCCGTGCAACATCCATCCTTCACCACGCCCACGTCTGCACGAATGGACCAGTGGGAGCGGCACGCCCACGCGGGGGCACGGCGTGTCGTCTGCGGCCTGTTGGCGGCCGCCACGATGCTCATATTCCCGGTGAAGCTCGTCCTTGGCGACGTGGTCTCCGCCGTGCTCGTCGTGGTGTCCGGCGTGACGCTGATCGCCGTATATCGTCTGGCCGACTCCGAGCACCGCAACGAGATCTCGCTGGGCCTGCTGATCTTGTTCAATGCCATCGGTTTGGTCTGGAGCCTCCACCTCGGGGCCCCATTGGGTGCCGAGCACGTGATGCTGCTCTGCATGACGTTCGTGCTGGTGGAGCGCGAGCAGCTCACCATGCAGCGAATTGCCGTCGTCCCGCCGCTCCTGCTGTACCCGCTCGAGTGCATGCTCGCGCAGCCGCCCGGCGCGGCGCTGGTCGAGGTGCTCAACGTCGCCCTCGTAGCGCTGGCGGTGATGATCGGGACGCTGGCCATGATGCAGTGGTTCACGCGCACGCATAGCCGCATGGTGGCGCTCGCCAACCGGGCCAATGTGGCCAAGAGCCAGTTCCTCGCCAACATGAGCCACGAGATCCGCACCCCGATGAACGGGGTCATGGGGATGCTGGGGCTACTGCGTGACACGTCGATGACCGTGGTGCAGCGCGACTTCGTGGAGACCGCGAGCCGCTCGTCGCAGGCGCTGCTCGGTCTCATCGATGACATCTTGGATCTGTCGCGGGTGGAGGCCGGCAAGCTCGAGCTCGAGACGTCGCCGCTCGATCTGCGCGCCGCGCTGGAAGAGGTGCTGGACTCGCTGGCGCCGCTCGCCTCCGACAAGGGCGTGGAGCTGGTGCTGCGCTACGTGTCCGACACGCCGAGCCTGGTGGTGGGCGACGCCACCCGGCTACGCCAGGTGATGACCAATCTCGTGGGCAACGCCGTGAAATTCACGGATGCGGGGCACGTGCTCGTGAGCGTGGATCACGATGCGAGCACCCAGCCGCCCCGCTTCGCGATCGCGGTGGAAGACACCGGCCCCGGGATTGCCGAAGACCAGCACGAGCTCGTGTTCGACAAGTTCCACCAGATCGACGCCACCTCCACGCGGGCACACACCGGCACGGGGCTGGGCCTGGCGATCACGCGGCAGCTGGTCGCGCGCATGGGCGGAACGGTGGAGCTGCACAGCCACGTGGGCAAGGGCAGCGTATTCACGGTCCGGCTGCCGCTGGTGCTGCGGGAGCCGTCGGGTGCGACTCCGTCGCAGCCTCGCGCGGAGCTCCGGGACCTGCGTGCGCTGGTCGTCGACGAGCATCCGATCAGCCGGCGCATCCTCGACGAGCAGCTCACGCGGTGGGGGATGCGGGCGGAGCAAGCGGCGGGGTCGGTCGAGGCGCTGCGGATGCTGCACGAGGCCGAGCAGCGCGGTACGCCGTTCGAGCTGGGACTGCTCGATGACTCGATGTCCGGGATGGACGGCGTGGCGCTGGCGCTGGCGCTGCGCGCCGAGCTGCGTCGACCGCCGCAGCTCGTGCTGCTCACGTCGATCGGCAAGGATCTCGGTACGGGCGAGATCGCGGCCGCCGGGTTTCGTGGCTATCTCGTCAAGCCGCTGCACCTCGACGACCTGCGGGTGGTGCTGACGCTGGTGTGGGCGCAGCGCCACAGCACGGCCCCGCAGCTCTATTCGCGGCAGCTCGCGCGCAGCCAGCAGTCGATCGAGATCCGGCCACCGTGGGCCGGTCGCGCTCGGGCGCTGGTGGTGGACGACAACGCGATCAACCTCAAGGTGGCGTCGCGATACCTCGAGAAGCTGGGCTGCGAGGTGCACACGGCGATCGACGGACGGCAGGCCGTGACGCTCGCGCGGCAGCTCGAGCCGGATGTGGTGTTCATGGACGTGCAGATGCCCGAGATGGACGGGTTCGAGGCGACGCGCGCGATTCGAGCGCAGGAAGCGGACACGAGCCGGCGATTGCCGATCGTGGCGATGACCGCCCATGCGATGGCCGGCTACCGCGAGCTGTGCCTGCAGGCGGGCATGGATGGCTATATCGCCAAGCCGCTCCGCATCACGGACCTGGCGCGGGCGCTGAGCCGCTGGCTGGGAGGGGGAGAGGGCGACGAGTCGGCGGCCACCGACGAGCCGGTGCGGGCCAGTGTGCTCGTGATGAGCGATCGCTCGCGTGACGAGCCGTCGACCCGGGCAGGAGCGCCCGTGGTCAGCGACCGGCTGCGCGACGAGACGCGCGCCAGCGTGCTCGGACGCCTGGACGACGCGCCGATGCTGGACCCGCTGCAGCTCGACGAGGTCACCGACGGCAGCTCCGAGGACGCACAGGATCTGCTCCGCATGCTGTTCGAGAGCGGCTCGACTGGCCTCGAGCAGGCCGCGGCTGCGGTTCGGCGAGGCGACGACGACATGGCGCGCCGCGCGGTCCACTCGCTCAAGGGCGCCGCCGCTACCCTCGGAGCCGCACGGCTTGCCCTGGCATGCAAGCGCGTGGAAGCGCTGCGCCCCGAGCTGCTCCCGGCGGGGCTCGATGCCCTGCGTGCGGAATTCACGGCGTTGCGGGCCCAGACCGCGACCGAATCAGGCTCGAGCGACGCACGCCGCCGGGCGACTTGATAGCGTGCACCCGATGAAGGCCACCTCTGGCGACCCTCCGAGCTCGTCGCCTCCGGCGCAGAAGGTCTTCCGCATCTCTGCCGGCCGGCACCACCCGCTGGGCGCCACGGTGGCCGAGGGGGGCGTGAACTTCTCGCTCTACTCGCGAAGCGCGACCGCAGTGGAGCTGCTCTTGTTCGATCGCTTCGACGAGCCGGTGCCGCGGCAGGTGATCCGCCTCGATACCCGCCACAACCGCACCTATGGCTACTGGCACGTGTTCGTGCACGGAGTGGGCGAGGGCCAGCTCTATGGCTACCGGGTCCACGGCCCCTGGGCGCCCGAGCAGGGCCACCGCTTCAATCCGGCCAAGCTGCTGGTCGATCCCTACGCCCGCGGCATCGTGCACCGCGGCGAGCAGTCCCACCACGACGCGATGGGGCCGGAGGACAACGTGGCCACCGCCATGAAGAGCCTGGTCGTCGACACGGCGAGCTTCGACTGGCAGGGCGTGAAGCGGCCCCGGATCGACCCCTGCGCGCGGGTGATCTACGAGATGCACGTCAGGGGCTTCACCCGCCACCCGTCGTCGGGCGTCAAGCACCCCGGCACGTTCGACGGGCTCATCGAGCGGATCCCGTACCTCGTCGAGCTCGGCGTGACCACGGTGGAGCTCTTGCCCGTGTTCCAGTTCGACGAGCACGACATCGACTTCGTCAACCCCACGACCGGGCAGCCGCTGCACAACTACTGGGGCTACCAGCCGATCGGGTTCTTCGCGCCGCACCGTGGCTACTACATCGAGCAGTGGGAGCGCATGCGCTACCTGACGGGCTTCCGCGATCTCGTGCGGGAGCTGCACCGCGCCGGCATCGAGGTCGTGCTCGACGTAGTGTTCAACCATACCGCCGAGGGTGGAACGAACGGGCCGACGCTGTCGTTCAAGGGCATCGAAAACTCGGTATACTACCTCAGCGAGCCCGGGCGTCCTGGCAGCTATGCAAACTACTCGGGCGTGGGCAACACCCTCAACTGCAACCACCCGGTGGTGCGGCGCATGATCCTCGACTGCCTACGCTACTGGAGCCTCGACATGCGGGTGGACGGGTTCCGCTTCGATCTGGCCTCGATCCTCTCGCGCGACGAGGCCGGGCAGCCGATGCACAACCCCCCGCTGCCGTGGGAGATCGAGGCCGACCCCGCGCTGCAGCACACGCTGCTGGTCGCCGAGGCCTGGGACGCAGGGGGGCTCTACCAGGTGGGTGGGTTCCCCGGCGAGCGGTGGGCGGAGTGGAACGGAAAGTTCCGGGACGACGTACGCCGATTCCTGCGTGGCGACGAGGGCCTCACGGGAGCCCTGGCCGCGCGCATGCTGGGCAGCCCGGATCTCTACGAGCCCCACGGTCGCGAGCCCCACCAGTGCGTCAACTTCGTGACCTGCCACGATGGCTTCACGCTCGGCGACCTCGTCAGCTACTCGCGCAAGCACAACGAGGCCAACGGCGAGAACGGCCGCGACGGTAGCGACCACGAGCACTCCCACAATCATGGTGTGGAGGGGCCGACCGACGATCTCGGGATCGAGGCGCTGCGCAACCGGCAGGTGAAGAACTTCCTCGCGCTGCTCTTCCTCGCCCAGGGCACGCCGATGTTGCTCGCCGGCGACGAGCTGCGCCGCACCCAGCGGGGCAACAACAACGCGTACTGCCAGGACGACGAGACCAGCTGGATCGACTGGACGCTCCGCGAGCGCCATGCCGACGTGCACCGGTTCACCCGCTCGATGATCGCATTCCGCCGCGCGCACCCGAGCCTGCGCCGCGGCAAGTACCTCCTGGGGGTCGAGGCGCCCGCGAACGCCGATCCGCCCGGCTACACCCGGGTGCGCTGGCACGGCGTGGCGCTCGACCGGCCCGACTGGAGCCCTCAGAGCCGCGCGCTCGCCTACACGCTCACCCGTGCGCAGGACGATCACGCGCTGTACGTGATCGCGAACGCTTGGCAGGAGCCGCTGCGCTTCGCGGTGCCGCGCGCGGAGGCAGGGCTCGCTTGGTATCGGGCGATCGACACCAGCCGCCCGTCGCCGCAGGACATCTGCGAGCCGGGATCCGAGCCGAAGCTGGAGGGCTACGAGCTCGAGGTACCAGCGCGGACGGTGGTGGTGCTGGTGGAGCGGTGACGCCCCCGCGAGCGGCTATGTGCCGTGCAGCAGCGCTTCGCGGCGGTCGGGCGGATCGTGCGGGCCCTTGCGGATCCGCAAGAGTGTGCCCGGCTCCTGCGCGTGCTCGTTGATCACCAGCCACCCGGCTTTTGGCGCCGGCCAGGTGCGCTCGTAGACCCAGCGGGCATCGTGGGCCGAGAGGTTGATGCAGCCGTGGCTGGTGCGGCGGCCGAAGCGGTTGTGCCAGAACGTACCGTGCAGGGCGTAGCGACCCTTGAAGTACTGCACCCACGGCACGCCCTCCACGAAGTACTCCTCCTCGTCGCCCGCTCGCGAGCGCATGTCGGCGTAGGCCCACTTGCCCTCGAGGCGGTAGATCCCGAGCGGGGTCGGATGCTTGGGGGTGCCCGAGGAGATCAGCGTGAGGAACTCGATGGCCGGGCCGCGGCGGAGCGCAAGCATCTGCTGGTCGAGGTCGACGTCCACCCACAGCTCGTCGTCGCGTACGTCCACGGGAGGATCATGCTCGACCCAGTGGCGCACGTGCTCGACGAGCGCCCAGCCCTGCGCAGGCTCGACCATCGCGACGAAGGTCTCGCCGTTGCTGGTGCGCGTCTCGCCGTGGGCGAGCGCCTCGGCGTGCAGCGAGAGTCGGCCCACCTCGGCGGCCTCGGGGTGTGGCTCGTCGCGGATCACCGCGTATGGCCACTGCACGCTCCACGCGATCGCGGTGCCGGCAGGGACGGGCCGTGCCCGCACGTCGCGACCCGTGAAGCGGCTGGGCTCGAGCCGCCGGACGTCACGTTCGCGCACCACTCGACGGTCCGGGGTCTCGAGCATCACGCCGCGACGGGTCCGGCGGCGCTTCACGAAGATGTAGTCGTGCTCGACCTCGAGGAATCGCTCGGGCGTGGCCCCGGCCAGCATTGCCGCGCGCGAGCGATAGACCGGCACCGGTGGGCGCTCGGGGTTGCCCTCCTTGCCAGGGCGGCGTGCGTAGAAGAACGGGGCGAGCCCATCGACCAGTCGCGCGGGGATCACCGCGGGCTCGTCCTCCACCGGCTCGGTGTGGCGCAGGCATACGTAGGCGGCCGCGTCGATACGGCCCCAGCCGCCCTTGCGGCACTCCTCGTCGCCGGGCTCGGCCGGGACGAGCTCGTAGACCTCGAACGCCTCGCCATCGGGGAGCTTGCCGCGGAACCGGCTGCCGAAGCGGGGCTCCACGTACACCATCGTTGCTCGCGTGGCACGACGGCGGTCGATCGGTGGGGTGAGCGAGGGCGGGGGGACGAGCGGTGCGGGGGCGCCAGCGACTCCGGGGCGAGCGAGGTCGGCGGCCGGAGCAGTGTCCTGGGTGTCGTCGAGCTCGACTACGGCATCGTCTGGGTCATCGTTTGGCGCATCGTCTGGGGCATCGTCGGCCTCGGCGTCCGCGATCGCTGCGTCGTCGGGCTCGCCGGCTTCGTCCGCGGCCTCGTCCCTGCGCGTCTCGGCTTCGCCCGCATCGTCGACTCGCTCGGCATCGTCGTCGCGGCGTGCGGCATGGCCGAGCTCCGCATCCGCCTCGTCCGCTGCATCCTCGAGCGGCTCGTCACCGGCCGCGCTCGGGGCGCTGCCTGGGTCGCATGCAAGGCCCACCCCGAGCGCCCATGCGATCGCGTGCAGCTTGGCTCGGCTCGTCACGACCCTCGTGTGTATGCCAAGAAGCGCCGCGTCGCGCAAAAACGGCTCCATCTGGCCAGGGACGCTGCTTTGGCGGCGTGCGAGCGAATGCCTCCGACGTCCGGGGCCGACCCTGGTCCTTGGGCGATCGCGCGCACGGCCCTCGTGCCATACTGCCGCCGCGCATGAGCGACTCGTTTCGCGGGACCACCCAATACATCGTATCCGAAGAGCTGGGACGCGCCGTCGACGTGGCGGTGCATCTCCAGCGGCCGCTCCTGGTCAAGGGCGAGCCCGGTACCGGCAAGACGCTGCTCGCCGTGCACCTCGCCAAGGCGCGGGGCCTGTCGCTCGAGCGCTGGCAGGTCAAGTCCACCACCAAGGCGGTGGAGGGGCTCTACGAGTACGACACCGTCCGGCGCCTGCACGACAGCCGCTTCGGTGAGGGCAACGTCCGCGACATCGCGCAGTACATCACGCTCGGGCCCGTCGGGCGGGCGTTCGAGCGCGAGGACCGGTGTGTGGTGCTGATCGACGAGATCGACAAGGCCGACCTCGAGTTCCCCAACGACCTGCTCCACGAGCTCGACACCATGAGCTTCACGATCCCCGAGACCGGGCGCGTCGTCACGGCCCGACAGCGGCCGATCGTGGTGATCACCAGCAACAACGAGAAGGAGCTGCCCGACGCGTTCCTGCGCCGCTGCGTGTTCCACTGGATCGAGTTCCCCGACCGCGAGCTGATGGCCCGCATCGTGCGGGTGCATCACCCCACGCTCGAGGACGAGCTCTTGGCGTCCGCGCTCGGGGCGTTCTACCGGCTGCGTCAGGTCGACGGCCTGCGCAAGCCCCCCAGCACCAGCGAGCTCATCGACTGGATCTCCGCGCTGCGGCACTCGGGCATCGAGCCGGCCAAGCTCCTCGGCGCGGGCGTGCCGTTCATCGGGACCCTGCTCAAGAAGGAGCAGGACATCGAGACGCTGCAGCGCTCGACCCGGCGGGCGCGCGGCTAGTCACTGCGCGGCTGGTCATCGAGCCGAGGGGGCCTCGACCACCGCGCGCAGGCGCTCCAGGCGATCGCGCAGACGGGCGCGGGCGCCCCGTGCCGCGAACGGGAACACCAGCAGCGCCGAGAGACTGCGTGGGCGCAGATCGAGCTCGAAGTCGATGCGCGTGCCCGCGCCATCGGGGGTGAGCCGGTAGCCGAAGCGGGCGTCGTAGCCCTGCTCGAGCGTGCGCAGCACATAGGCGGTGGGCGGCTGCAGCACGTGCACGGTGGTGTGCTGCACGACCTCGCGGCCGGCGACGTGGATGGTGAGCCGCCAGCGCGAGCCTTCGTGGAGCGGCCCCTCGTCGACCTGCTCCATGCGATCGAGGAGCGCCACCCAGCGCGGGGCACGGGTGGGATCGATGAGCACGTCGAACACGGCCTGCGGTCCGCGTGCGACGGTGGTGGTGGTGCGTAGGATCCTCATTCGTTCTCCTCGAGCAAGAAGATCTCCTCGACGTGCTTGCCGAACAGTCGGGCCAGGCGCAGCGCGAGCGGGAGGCTCGGGTCGAAGCGGCCGGCCTCGATGGCGATGATCGCCTGGCGAGACACGCCCACGCGGACCCCCAGCTCGGCCTGGGACCAGCCCCGCTCGCTGCGGAGCGCTCGTACATGGTTCCTCATCCGCCCCGCATTCGCAGCGCTCGCACCACGAGCACGCCCGCGCCCCAGCAGAGGAGCACGAGCTGCCAGCCCATGGGCGCGGCGCCCCATGGCAGGAAGCCCGCGACCTGCAGGAAGTCGATGGCGCACAGCACCACGACGGAGAGCCCGAGGCCGATGGCCATCGACTGGTAGAGGCCGCGTTGTTGGTATTCGTCGGAGCGATGCATCAGGAAGGCGCAGACGCCCAGGATGGGGAGCACCGAGACCACGCCGAGCAGCACGGCGACCCAGCGCTGCCAGGGGGCGAGCGACTCGTCGTGGAGCCAGCGCAGCGCGGTGGAGGGCCCGACCACGAGCAGCCCGAAGGCGAGCGCGAGGGCAACGAGCGTGCGTGCGGCGGCGCGAGCAGACATCTCGAGGGAGTGTAAGGTTGGCCTTACATGATGTCAAGTGAACCTTACATTCGGTGCCATCGTTGGATCGGCCGATACCGGGATCGGTGGTGGGGGAGTGAGCCGTTCACTCCTGCGGTACCGGGAGCGGTGGCGAGGGAGTGAGCCGTTCACTCCTGCGGTACCGGGAGCGGTGGCGAGGGAGTGAGCCGTTCACTCCTGCGGTACCGGGAGCGGTGACAGGAGAGTGAACCGTTCACTCCTGCGGTACCGGGCTCGGTGGCGAGGGAGTGAGCCGTTCACTCCCTCGGTACCGGGATCGGTGCCCGATCGGTGGACCGCTCACGCCTCGCGTACCGCAATCGGTGTCGGGAGACTCGACCGGTCACTCTTCGCGCCCGCCGACGAGCTCCGCCCAGGTATGCGCCGTCGGTGCCTCGTCCGTCCCCGGCGCCTGCCCGGGGCCGCGCAGCCACACCGCGAGCCTTCGCGCCTCGGGCTCCACGAGCACGGCATGCACGACCTGGGGCAGGCGCAGCTTGGTGCCCAGGCGCCATAGCGATTGCCGATCGAAGCGATGGTCTGCCGCCGCCGCATCCCGCTCCACGCGTGCGTACCGCGAGCACTCGCTCGGTGGGGTCTTTTCGCGCAGGTGGTTGGTGGCGACGAGCATGCGCCCCGTGAGCTCGGTCGCGTCGGGCCGGCGCGTCACCACTCCATCGGACTCGACCTCCAGCACGCGTGCCGGCGCTCCGACGCCCTCGCGCCGCGGCTCGAGCACGTGGAGGATGTAGCTGCCCGCGTGCCGCTTCGCTCGCCACGTGGTCTCCACGTCGTCGGCGGTGGCCTGACCGTCGCCATCGACATCGCGCTGCTCGAGCACGTCGCGGAGCAAGAGGTTCGCGGGCGAGAACCCCCCGAGCGCCTGCGTGGGTCCGGCCGCCTCGTCGCCGTAGCCCATGTTGAAGAACGCTGCGACGCCGGCCTCGTTCATGCACGAGAGGCACCCGAGGTAGCCCGCGAATGCCACCGAGACCACCGGCTGGCGCGCGGGGTCGTCGGGGCGGAACACGAAGATCACCTGGTTGCGGAGCAGCTCGGGGTCCTCGCTCCAGTCGAGGTTGCGCACCAGCGTCGGCGCGCCCGCGAGCTCGGGCGCACCGTCGGTGGCGGAGCCCCAGGCCGAGACCGATGAGCAGCCGATCGCCAGCAGATCCGTCATTGCGTTGAGCACCAGCAGATCGCTCGCTCGTAGCTCGCGGCCGAGCCGCGGCACGTGGGCCCCGCCGGCGTCCTGCATGCCCGTGATCACGGCCTCGGCCTCTTCCAAGAGCCGCGGGGAGACCTCGGCCGCCGCACCGAAGAGCACCCCCGCCGCGTCGAGCGTGGCGGGTGGGATCACGTCGAGCGCATAGCCGTCGACGATCTCGAGGATCTCCTCGCGCAAGAGCGCTCCGTGGGCCCGCCCCATCTGCGCGGGCGTACCCCACACCCGCAGCACCCGCTGGCCGTCGACGAGCGCGAGCTCGCCATGGACGGCGGGTATGGAAGAGGTCTCGGCGCTCGCGGAGCCCGCCGATGCGGAACCAGAGGGCGCAGCGGATTCGCTCGTTCGCGTGCCCGGCGGCGCGCCGGTCGGCGCATCGGGCCTTGCTCCACCGCAGGCCAAGAGGAACACCCCCGCCACGATCGTGAGCAGGCGCCGACGTGAGGTGAAATGGCCGAGCGCTCGCACGGAGACGAGTCTAACGCGCAGGCCGCCGAAACGGCGTAGACTTCGTTCGCGTGCCGTTCCTCGACTTCTTCTACGCCCTGCGTGCGCACCGGGTGCCGGTGAGCACCCACAACTGGCTCGCGCTGATGCAGGCGCTCGGGGAGGGTCTGCACGGCGACAGCCTCGATGGTTTCTACCAGGTGGCGCGCTGTTTGCTCGTGTCGAGCGAGACCCACTACGACGGATTCGACCGGGCGTTCGCCGAGGCGTTCCGTGGCGTGGAGCGCGACCTCCAGAGCCTCGCCGACGAGCTTCGCGACTGGCTGGCCGACCCCAAGCAGCTGCTCCACCTCGATCCTGCGCTGCGGGCGGCGATCGAGGCGATGGGCATCGACGAGCTACGGCGGCAGCTGCTCGAGCGGCTCGAGCAGCAGAAGGGCCGGCACGAGGGCGGCAACCGCTGGATCGGCACCGGCGGCACCTCGCCGTTCGGCCAGGGTGGCATGCACCCCTCGGGGATCCGCATGGGTGGGCAGGGTGGGGGCCGCAGCGCGCTCGCGGTGGCCGACGCCCGCCGCTTTGCCGCGTACCGCCGCGATCTGGTGCTCGATACCCGCCAGATCGCCGCGGCACTGCGCCGACTGCGGACGATGGCGCGCAAGGGCGAGCAGGAGGAAGAGCTCGACCTCGACGAGACCGTCGACGCGACCGCGCGCAATTGCGGCGACCTCGAGATCGTGACCCGGCCCCCGCGCAAGAACGACGTCCGCGTGCTGCTCTTGATGGACGTGGGCGGCAGCATGGACCCCTACGCGCGCCTCGTCAGCCGCCTGTTCTCGGCCGCGTGCTCGGGTGGGGGCTTTCGCGAGCTGCGGTCGCTCTACTTCCACAACTGCGTGTACCGCCGGGTCTACGAGGACGCGGCGTTCATGAAGCCGGTCGACGTGGACGAGCTGATGCGCCGCTACGACCCGCAGTGGCGGCTCATCATGGTGGGCGACGCGTACATGCACCCGGGCGAGCTCTTGATGTCGAGCGGCAACTGGTGGGATGGGACGCGCGGACCCACGGGGCTGACCTGGCTGGCGCGCCTGTGCGACCGCTTCCCTCGCGCGGCGTGGCTCAACCCCGAGCCGAAGAGCGTATGGGACGCTCCCACGATCGCGGCCATTCGCGAGGTGTTCCCGATGTTCTCCCTCACGCTCGAAGGCCTCGACGACATGGTGAAGGAGCTGCGGCGTCCACCGAGCGCGGTCCGACGCAGTCGGGTGCACGAGCTGGCGCAGGGCGCCGAGCTCGACGACGTGCGTCCGTAGCCGGGCCGTCGGCTGCGGAGACGGCCGACGGGTCGACCCCTACGCAATGCCCATGGGATGTGCGCCGCGGGCACTTGGTGTGGGGTTGGCTATGCTCGATGCGGAGCACGATGCGAGACGACGTGGAGCTGCTGGAGGCGTGGCGCGAGGGTGATGAGCGAGCGGGGCGTGCCTTGTTCGGACGCTACTTCGATCCGGTCGAGCGATTCTTCGCGGTGCGCGTGGCCGGCGACGTGGATGATCTGGTCCAGCAGACGTTCGAGGCCTGCGTGGGCGGCCGCGATCGCGTGCGCGACGGGGGCAGCTTTCGAGCCTACGTGTTCGGCGTGGCCTACAACGTGCTGCGCGCTCACTTCCGGGCCCGTCGCCGCGCCGCGGCGGTGACGGGCGGGCACGACACGCTGCCGGGCGATCGCCCGGGCCCGAGCACCTGGATGCGCGCGCGCGAGGACGAGGAGCTGCTGCAGGAGGGCCTGCGGCAGCTGCCGCGGCCGCTGCGATCTGCGCTCGAGCTGCACTACTTCGAGGGGCTGCCGGCGACCGACATCGCGCGGATCCTGGTGCTGCCCGAGGGCACCGTTCGCAGCCGCCTACGTCGCGGTCGAAGGCTGTTGCGCATCGCGCTGTGGGGGCTCGGTGTGGCGGCCGGCGTTCCGACTGCGGGTGAGGGTGCGATACTGGCCGACCCATGAATAGGCCCATTCGGGCCACTGCGCGCGTTCTCGCGTGCTTTTTTGGGACCACGTGATCGCCACACCTCTGGTATTGCACTGCTGGATCGGATGGAGCACGCGTCGATGCCCGAGCCCGGCGATGCCGAGCGAGCCCAGGCGGCTCCGCGCGCTGCGGTGGCTCGCGCCGGCGAGCTGCTCACCGAGCTTCCGCCCGACCCCGACTCGGTCGAACGGGCCGCGATGCGGCCCGAGGCCAGCGAGTCCGGTCCGCTCGACTGGCGACGCGAGCTGGTGCGCTCACGGATGTTCCCGCGGCTCGAGAAGGCGCCGCGGATCGGTCGCTACCGCGTGCTCCGCAAGCTGGGCCGCGGCGGCATGGGCACGGTGGTCGCCGCCCACGACGAGACCCTCGATCGCAGCGTGGCGCTCAAGCTCCTGCACGACGATCTGGCCGCCAAGCCGCGCCAGCGCCATCGGCTGCTGCGCGAGGCGCAGGCGATGGCCCGGGTCTCGCACCCCAACGTGGTCACGGTCTACGAGGCCGACGTGTTCGACGACCAGCTCTACATCGCGATGGAGCTGGTCGATGGGCTCACGCTCGACGCGTGGCAGCGCAAGTCACCGCGCTCGTGGCGGGAGTGCTTCGACGCCTACGTACAGGCCGGCCGCGGGCTCGAGGCCGCCCACGAGCAGATGCTGGTGCACCGCGACTTCAAGCCCGGCAACTGCATCATCGACGCGGCGGGGCGCGTGCGCGTGCTGGACTTCGGCCTCGCTCGCGACACCACCCACGGGCCGGTGCCCTCCGAGCTGACCGCGGCCAGCAACAGCTCGGTGCTGTCGATGAGCATCACCGTCACCGGGGCGATGCTCGGGACCATCGCGTACATGTCCCCCGAGCAGCTCCAGGGCAAGTCGGCCGATGCGCGCAGCGATCAGTTCAGCTTCTGCGTGTCGCTGTGGGAGGCGCTGCACGGGCAGCGCCCGTTCGTGGCCGAGACCGCCGGCGAGCTGCTCGCGGCGATCCTGCAGCAGCGGTTCGCGCCGCTGCCGAGGTCCGAGCGCCGCGTGCCACGGTGGCTGCGACGGATCCTCCGTCAGGGCCTGGCGCTGCATCCCTCCGATCGCTACCCGTCCATGACCGAGCTGTTGGCCCGGCTCGAGGCGGTGCCTCGCGGGCGGCGGCGGCTTGCGCTCGGCTCGCTCGGGGTGGGCCTCTTGGCGCTGGTGGGCGTGGCCTCGGCCCAGCTCGCGAGCACCCCGGCGGCGCCGTGCGAGGCGTTGCGCGAGCGCCCGCCGGTCGCCTGGGACGCGCCCACGCGCGAGGCCACCGAGGCTGCGATCCTGCGCACCGAGCTGCCCGATGCCGCGGCGATCTGGAGCGGCGTGTCGAGCCACCTCGATGCCTACGCCGACGAGTGGTCCGCCGAGCGGCTGGCCTTGTGCGAGGCGGGCGGGCTCGAGCCCACCACCACGCCGACGCAGCTCACCCGCCGCTCGTGCCTCGACGATCGTGCGCGCTTGCTCGGAGCGCTCTCGGCCAGCCTCCAGCAGGCCGATCGCCGCACTGCGGCGCGGGCGGTGTCGGCCGCGGAGTCGCTGCCGCCGGTGTCGGAGTGCCGCGACGCCGCCGAGCCCCCAGCGCGGCCGGTGGCTCCCGAGGCGCTGCGGCCCGAAATCGAGGACGTGCTCGAGCGAACGGCCCGGGTGTTCGTGCTCGAGCGGCTCGGTGGCTTCGAAGAAGGGCTCTTGCTGGTCGGCAGCACCCTCGAGCTCGCGCGCCCGCTCGCCGAGCGGTACGAGCCGCCGCTGGTCGGGGTGCTCTTGGCGCAGGGCCGGCTCCTGCGTCGCTCGCGGAGCTACGCCCCCGCGGAGCAGGCGCTCATCGAGGCCATGGAGGTGGCCGAGCGCAGCCACGACGATCGCAGCGTCGAGGACGTGCTGCACGAGCTGGTGCTCTTGTCCATCGAGCAAGAGCGGCTCCCCGAGGCGCGGGTGTGGCTCAAGCAGGCGCGGGCGAAGGCCGGGCGCGTGGGCCCGAGGCCGTTGCGCGACCTCCGGCTCGTGCACGACGACGCCCGGATCGCGCGAGCCACCGGCGAGCTCGAGCTCGCGGCCGAGCGGTTGCACGAGGTCGTCGAAGGCTACCGAGCGCTGCCCCACGCGGGCTCGCGACTGTGCGACGCGCTGACCACCCTCGCGCTCGTGCGCGAGGCCCAGGGGCGCACCGACGAGGCGCGGCAGCACTACCAGGACGCGCTGGCGGGCTACCAGCGGCACGGCGATCTACAGGGCGCAGGCGAGGTCACCTACGATCTGGCGGGCTTCCACCTCGCGAACGGCGAGCTGCCCGAGGCCGTGCAGGCCTACGAGCGGGCGCTGGCGCTGTTCGAGGCGTCGCACGGCGAGGCCTCGCCGCTGCTCGGCAGCGCGCGCTACGGCATGGCCCATGCCCTGCTCGCGCTGCGGGAGCTCCCGCGGGCGCTCGAGCAGGCCACGGCCGCCGAGCAGCTCCTGCGCGAGGGGGGCACGATGGACGATCGGATCTGGGCGCTGGCGCTCGTGGCCAACATCCACCGGGCGCAGCAGCACCACGAGCTGGCGCTCGAGAGCTTCCTGCGCGCCGAGGGGCTGGCGGTGGAGGGCATCGACGACGAGACCCGCGCCACGGTGCTGCTCGGCGTGGGTGACAGCCTGGTGTTCCTGGAGCGCCCTTCCGAGGCCGCGCCGCGCATCGCGAAGGCGCTCGAGCTGCTCGAGCATGGTGCGGTCGCCGAGGGCCCATCGATGGCGCACGCGCTGATCAGCCTGGGCCAGCTGCGAGAGCTGGAGGGTCGGTTCGCCGAGGCGCGCACGGCCCTCGACCGCGCATGGGTGCTGGTCGAGCGCCACGAGGATCCGCGGGGAGCGGCGATGGTGGCTTGGACGTCCGCGAAGCTCTCGTGGCGGCTCGACGACGCCCCGACGGCGCGCGAGCAGACGGCCAAGGCGCGCGAGCTCTATGCCGCCCTGGGCGCGGCCGCCAATGTGACCGAGATCGACGAATTCCTGCGAGCATGTGGAAGAAAGTGCCAGTGATGCGAAGCACCCGCTGACGATGATCAGGGCGCCATTGCCCCCAGAGTGATTCCCGACGACGTGTGTCACGAGCCGCCTTGCTCGTGATGCCCGGGCCGCCGCGTCCCCGCGCGGCCGAGCACGAGTCCCCGACGCCCGCCCCCGCGAGCGCCGGCCGGCCACTTGCGGCCGAAACACGACGCTGCGCTGCCCCCCGGCACCGCAGCAACGAAAAGACAGGAGTGAAGAAGACCATGACGGTGGTGAACGACTATGCAACGCTCGACTGTCGCTTTCGCGACAGCACGGGCACGATGGTGATGGATCTGAAGGTCGGCGTGAACTGGCTGCTGACCGACAACGACGTGCTCGATCAGATCTCGGCGGGCAGCTCGATCGTCGACGTGGACGCGCGCTTCCAGCCCGAGGCGAGCCACGAGCAGCGCATGCGGTTCAAGGTCGACGGCAGCGCCACCTGGGGCGCGTGGAGCTCGTGGACGACCAGCCGGATCTCCCACGAGGTGGCGGTGCCCGCTGCGGGCGAGACCACGTCCGACCAGTACGACGCCGAGATGCGTCCGACCGGCGGTTCTCCCACCATCGCGAACAGCGGCTACATCCGGATCAAGAAGCTCAACTCCGGCGGTTGAGCGCGATCGCCCGCGCGATCGCTTCATCGTACGCCCCGGCGGGCGGCGTTCGCCCGCCGCCCCGCCGGGGCTCTCGAGCGGCGTCTCCGAGGGCCTTGGCGCGCCGTGGCGGCCGTGTTACGGAAACCCGCATGCGCGCACGTGCGATCGTCCTTCCTGCGTTCGGTGCCCTGGCCCTGCTCGTCGCTGCCTGCAACAGGGGTGGTGGTGAAGAAGGAGACAAGGATGGCAAGGCCAAGACCGACGCCAAGGGCAAGGGGGGCGATGGCAAGGCCGGCGGCGGTGCGGCGGACGACGGCGAGCCCACGCTCAAGGTCGCCGAGGGCAGCGAGGGCGTGGATGGCCCGGTGCCCCCCGACAGCAGCATGGTGTTCTTCCAGGTCGAGGGCGCGCTGATTCCCCTCGCATGCTTCGACAAGGACAAGGGCACGCTCGCGGGCGGCCCGAGCTGCCTGTCGCTCGTGCCTGCGGGCGCCGATGTGCGGGTGAGCGCCGGCGACGAGGCGTTCAACAAGAAGGTGGGCGAGCGCGCCACCCCGACGTGCCTCGACGGCAGCAACGACAAGGACGCGCTCGCGGCCGAGAACCTCACCGGCGGGGCGGAGTTCACATATGGCACCTGGCCGCCGTCCGGGCTCAAGCTGGTGACGCTGGTCCCCGAGGACAGCACCGCGCCCGCGGCCACGCAGATCGACGACGACACCAAGGCCAAGCTCGCCAAGGTGATCCCCGAGAAGGGCTCGATCACCGCCCAGCAGGTCGCCGAGATCGACGTGGACGGCGACGACAAGAAGGACGGAATCTACTCGGCCTTCATCCCGCACCCCAAGCTCCAGGGCCAGTACGCGTGGAGCGGCGTGTTCCTGGCGCCCGACGGCAACCTCGACGCGCCGGTGCTCCTGACCCACTCGCCCTCGGGCAAGCACGTGTTCGAGGTGCTCGGCACGCTCAACGTCGACGGCAAGGGCGACCGCGAGCTGTGGATCCGCATGGTCTACGCCGAGGCCTCGGGCGACGCGGTGTTCCAGCTCGAGGGCAACGGCGCCAAGCCGCTGCACAAGTGGTCCTGCGGCGTCTAGGATGGTCTGGCCTTGGGCACGAGGCCCAGGCGCTGGGTGTTCGGGGGGGCCGGCTTGGCGGCGATGATCTGCTTCATCACCGTGATGATGCCCTCGTCCGAGCACGACACCGCTTCCCAGCTCAGCTGCCGCACGTTGTCCCAGCCGGGCAGGAATGCCCAGCGGTAGCCCTCGTGGCGGCTCCAGTACGCACCCTCGATCCCGGGCACCGGTGCGGATGGGCTGTACCGGTCGCCGAGCGACTCGCGGAGCTTGCGATCGTGGTGCTCGGCGGCCGCTGCCGCCGAGACCTCGGTCAGCTTGGACAGCCGAAACCAGCGCGGGGCTTCTTCGTGGTGGAAGTAGTAGCCGCACGACTGGCGGAACGACTCCCCGAGGTAGATGTCGTGGCCGCACGCGGCCTGGACGGTCTCCACGTCGAAGCCGAGCTCGGCGTTGCAGCACTGCGGGTCCGGTACCTTGGGCGCGTAGAGCCGGCACACCCCGTTGGTCTCGTCGGGGCGGCCCGAGCCCAGCCCCAGCTCGTCGTCGTTACCGACCGAGCGCTCCTCGGCGCGCTCGATGGTCTTCTGGGTGTAGAGCTCGCCGTCCTTGACGACCACGCGCGGGTCGTCGGCGCCGACCTGCGGCTTGGGGCTCGGTGGCTTGTCGCCGTAGGGGTTGGCGGTGGACGAGGGACAACCGAGGAGCAGCACGAGAGCCAACCAAGCGCTTCGACCAGGCCCCCCCGTGGGGGGCCACCGGAATTCGGCGTTCGCCGCTGATGCTGGCGGGGGGCTATCGCTGGCAGCTCGCATGGCGGCGTGGTCTTACCGCGGACCCCGGCGACGCGCCAAGGCCGGCAGCAGCAACACAACGAGCGACAGCAGGCTGCTTACACCGCCGCGCGGGACGCCGCTCACGCGGCAGCCGCTCTCGTGGGGCTCGGGCGGCGGGTCCTCGCCGACCTCGACCTCGAAGTCGAGGCGGGTGGAGTTGCCGGCCTCGTCGGTCAGCTCCACGTGGAAGGCCCAGGTGCCGATGGGCAGGTCGACGACCGAGATGTGATCCTCGATGAACGGCTTGGCCTCGGGCTTGGCGTCGTCGCCGAGCCAGAACGCGGCGTCGTAGACCTGCGGGTGCAGGTCGTCGCGGATGTCGAGCACCACGTCGAAGCTGGCGGGCGCCTGGAAGTACTGGCCGTCGTGGGGCTCCACGAGCTTCACGGTGGGGGCCTGCACGTCGACATAGGGCCCGCCGAACAGGTGCTCGAGCACCGCGGTGGCGTTCTGCGAGTCCTCGGCGCCGCACAGCTCCTGGTTGAGCTCGGGGCACGAGGCCATGCCAGGATTGAGATCCACGTCGCCGACCACCGCGTAGCAGCCGTTGCCGTACGCGGTGGGCTCATTGTCGCCCGTGGGGTACATGATGGTGCGCTCCATGTCGACGTGGTCGAGCCCCCACGTGTGCGCAGCCTCGTGCAGCGCCGTGGTGGCGCCGCCGTTGACCCAGTCGACGAGATCGCCGTCGATGTGGGCGAATCCGATCTCGTTGGGCCGCTGGTCGAGGCAGTCGCCCGACGGGGCGCTGCCGAGCGCCCCGTAGTGCGCCTCGGTGCCGCCGTAGACCATCATGGTGTAGCCCTGGTCGCTACTCGGTCGCAGGCTGGTGATGCGGATCCCGAAGTCGGCCGCGTCGCGGCGCATGGCCTGCAGCACCGAGATCTTGGTCTGCAGCGAGCCCGAGAACGCCGGAATCGGCTCGTCGTTGTTGTACCAGTGGCAATTCTCGTGGCTGTTGCTCGGGTTGCACGTGCCGAGCTCGACGCCGTCGAAGTTGACGAACAGGGTGGTGGGCGAGCCGAGCTCGCGGCCGGCGAGCGTTGGCGTGGCCGCAGAGAGTCGATCCGGCGGCGGAGGCACCGGAGCGTCCATGACGTGGCGGCCCTCGGCGAGCGGGTCCGGGGCCAAGAGCAGCAGCACTGCAGCGACGATCACGACCGCCTCGCCCGCGGCCCGCGGCCGAGCACCAGCAGCATGAGCGGCAGCATCGAAGCCCACGCGGACCATGGCCGCGCGCCGCCGATCCGGCAGCCCTCGGCATCTTCGGGGTCTTCGATGTCCTCGGGGTCGGGCGGTAGCTCGCTGCCCTCGGGCAGGATGGTGAACCGCACGCGGTCCTCGGCGGTGTTGCCGGCTTCGTCGGCGATCACCACCCGCAGGTCGTAGTCGTTGGCGGGCGGATTGGCGAGCAGGAGGTCGAGCCCGAGGCGCGCATCGTCGTAGATGAGCTGGTCACCGTTGTACACCTGGACGGTGTAGAACTGCGGGTGCAGGTCGTCCTGCACGTCGCCGAGCAGCGGGATGGTGACGGGCAGCACGAACGTGCTCTCGTCGCTGGGGCTGGTGATCTCGAGCGTGGGCGCGGTGGTATCGGGGATCGCGGGCCCGAACAGCAGGTGCATCTCCTGCCAGCTGTTCTGGAAGCCGGTCTCGCAGAAGCGGGTATGGATCTGGTTGCACGCGCCCTGCGTGGGCGTGAGATCCGTGTCGGAGACGATCTTGAAGCACTCGTTGCGGAACGACTGATTGAGCCCCGCGGACTTGAACGGGTTCAAGATGTCGAGCTCGGAGTCGACGTGCTCGAGGCCCCAGGTGTGCGCCGCCTCCTGCAAGATGACGGTGGACCCGGTGTTGGACGAGCCGAAGCCCTGCGTGAAGCTGGTGTCGCCGCCGCGCCGATCCTCGCAGTCGATGTAGGGCGCGATGCCGGCGAAGTCCTGCGGGCCGAGGTCGCCGTAGATCACCATGGTGTACGGCGTGTCGGCCGGCGGCCGATCGACCACCACGCGCACGCCGAACTCCTTGAGGTCCTTGCGGGTGGCCTGGAGGATCGAGATCCGCTGGGTCTCGTTGCCGTCGTACGGGCCCACGTAGCCCTTGAACAGCTCGGCGAGGGTGCTGCAGTCGTAGCGGGGATCATTGCCGCAGCCGCTCTGCAGCACCCCGCCGTCGAAGTTGATGTAGAGGGTCTCCGGCGTACCCGCGGCCCGCGGCTGCAGATCGGAGCGCAGCTCGGCGGTGGGGATCGCCGGGGTGTGGAGGGGAAGACCCTCGTCCCCCGCGGGCGCCCATGCCACGAACAATGCGAGAAGCGGGCCGAACATCGACCTACCAAAGCTAGCAGGCCCTGCGCGGAGCCACCATGGCGGCGCGCCCACGCGACGCGGGGGCGCGATCCCCCAAGCGGACCTTCGCCCCGCCGGCCTGGGGTCAGTCGCGGCGACGGCGGAGCAGGCCGAGCATGCCCAGCAGGACGAATGCGAGCCCAGGTCGAGAGTGGTCGGTCCGGCACTCGCAGGCCTCGGCCGTGTTGGGCTGGGGCTCGATCACCCCGCCATCGGCTCCCGCATCGCCGCCCGTCTCGCCCGGGCCGTCGCCCGAGCCTCCGTCGCCCGAGCCTTCGTCGCCCGAGCCTCCGTCGCCCGAGCCCGCGTCACCGGAGCCGCTCTCGTCCTCGCTCTCGGGGGGATTGCCCACCACGGTGAAGGTGATCTCGTCCGCGGCCGGGTTTTCGGACTCGTCGGTCACGTCGACCCGCAGCGCGTAGGTGCCGTCGGGCAGGTCGGTGATGGGGAACGTGAGCTCGCCGGGCGCCGCATAGGCACCGCCGGCCTCGACCGGGGCGGGCAGCGTCTCGCTCTGCAGCACGATGGTGGTGGTGATCACCGCGGGCGACTGGTCGTCCTCGAGCGAGATCACGAGGTCGACGTTGCCGCCATCGATGGTGGCCCCGTCCTCGGGCGCGACGATGGTGACGCCCGGCGGCAGGGTGTCGGGCACGGACTCGCCGAACACGTAGAGCAGCTCCTGGTAGCCGTTCTGCCAGCCGTAGTTGCAGAACTGGGTGTGGACCGAGTTGCAGTAGCCGTCGGTCTCGTTGAGCTGCACGTCCTCGACGATCTTGTGGCACTCGTCGCGGAACGTCTTGTTGGTGCCCTCGGTGGTCGGGTAGAGGAGATCCTGCTTCTCGTCGACGTGCTCGAGGCCCCAGGTGTGGGCGAGCTCCTGCAGCACGATCTCGGCCACGCCGTCGGCCGAGCCGCTGGCCTCGAGCGTGAACGAGGTCTCGCCGCCCTCGGAATCGTAGCAGTCGATGTTGGGGGCGATGCCGGCAAAGTCGGGGCTCTGACCCTCCCAGTTGCCCACCATCTCCATGTCGTAGTCGCCGCTCTCGGGGCGCTGGTCGGTGACGGTGATGCCGAAGTCGGCGATGCGCTTGCGGATGACCTGGATGATCGATGCGCGCCGGACCGCGTCGCCGGAGAACGGCAGCACGGTGCCCTGGAAGATGGTGGAGCAGTTGTCGTGCGGATCGTTGCTGCCGCCGCACCAGGTCATCTGGGCGCCGTCGAAGTTGACGTAGAGGAGCTTGGCGCCGAGCCGCTGCGGTCGCTCGGTCGCGCGAAGGCCCGCCGCCGAGGGACCTGGGGCGGGACCGATGGGTCGCGCGCCGACGAGCGTGTCGAGCGTGTCGAGGGGCTCGAGCGGCTCACCGGCCGGTGCTGCCGAAGGCACGAGCGCGAGCGCGAGGGCAGGGACGAGGAGGTGGGGCAGACGAGACGCGGACATGAGGCTCTCGAGCACGGCGACCATACCCACACTGCGCTTGCATGGAAAGGTAGGATTGGTGCTTGGTACCGGTTTCGAAGCTTCGAGAACAGGGGGCGCGGGACACACTGGACGTGCTCAACGCCCTTCTCCGTGGCCCCACCACGGACCGAACGCACCCTCGTGTGAACGGAGACGGCTGTGGCCCGCGCCCCCAGCCACCCCGGGAGACGGGGAGGGTACCGATACGTTGCACGCGAATTCGTAGGTCCTCGAGCCATGACCTGGGGATCCCGGGGTTCGAAACGCGGCGACGCCGCCGGGCCTGAGCCGCGGCGGCGTCGCGAGAGGGGCAAGGTTGGTCGAGGCTAGTGCAGCCAGCGGTTGCCCTTGTCTTGGCCGAGCTCCTCTTCCGCGCTGGGCGCGGCCGTGGGTTGCTCGCGGCCGCGCTCGCGGAGGAGCGCGGCGAGCACGAGGGCCAGGCCGCCGGCCCACAGCACCACGAGGAAGGCCACCCAGTAGGGCGAGGCGTCCATGCCCACCATGAAGGGCATGCCGGCCTTCTGGGTGAAGGCCACGTGCTCGACCTCGAGGTTGTACACGGCAACCGCGAACGCGAGCTGCAGGAGCGCGACGGTGATCCCGAGGATCAGCACGCGATGCTTCCCGTCGCGGCGCCGCGAGGCGAGCAGCAGGGTTGCGACCGCGGTCTCGGCCACGAGCAGGCCCTGCGTGAGCGTGGCCCACATGACCTCGGACTTCTCGGCCCGCAGGTGGGTGCTCTCGAGCACCAGCATGTACGCGCCGGCCAGCGCCGCGGCGGTGAGCACCACGAACAGCTGGAAGCGCCCGAACGCCCGCCGCACCTCGCCCACGCTGGCGACCGCGGAGGCCCGAGCCGGGCGGACGAGGCTCGACACGAGCAGCCACCCGAGCACCGGCATGAGGAACGCGGTGGACACGAAGGTGATGAGGTTGACGGTGTCGTAGGTCTGGACGTGGATCCGCTGCGACAGGTCGAGCACGGCCAGCGCGCTGCAGCCCACGCTGAACAGAGCCAGCGCCGCGCCCTCGATGGGCCGGAACAGCGGCGCCCAGGCCTGCTCGACTCGCCTTCGCCAGCTCAGCAGGCAGAGGCACCCGAGCAGCGTCTGCACCACGACGGTGTAGCCGAGCATGGTGGCGCCCATGTCATGGCCAAAGGTCTGGCCCGAGAGCAGGTGGGCGAACGGCAGGCCGGTCATGCGCACGGACTCGCCGACCACGGCGGGCAGCGGCCCGAGCAGGAGGCCCGTGGCCGCCATGTCACCCACCACCATCACCGAGCCCACCAGGCCCGGTGCGAGCACGGCGAGGCCGAGCAGGCCGCCCACGACCATGGCGTTGACCCGCTGGCCGAGCGCATCGCCGAGGCCGATGGCGGTCAGGTGCGTGGTCGCGGCCAGGAGCAGCATGAGCGAGAGCGGCAGCACCAGCGCCCATGGGCCGGCGGTGATGGCCAGCACCGGCACCGCGAGGAGCAGGAGGCCCCCGCCGGCGACCAGCGCGAACACGTTGGGACCGATGGCCATGGCCAGGGCGAGGTCGCCCGCGGAGAGGCCCGTCATGCGGAGGACGGGCAGGGTGCCGGCCTCGCGCTCGCGGGCGGTGGAGGTGGCGGTGACCACCGGGCCCACGACGGTGAGCATGATGCCGGCGAGGATGAAGGTGACCACGCCGAACAGGCGCCACTTCTGCGAGGGCGTGACGGGCGAGCGGTACCGCATCATGGGCTTGCGCACCGGGGCGCGGGCGGCCGCATCGTCGAGCCAGCCGCTCTTCCACACATCGGCGGCGGGATCGGTGACGGCGGCGTGCAGGGCGTCGAGGTCGTGCTGGGCCACGCGGGCGAGGTCGAGGTCGATCTCCCGCAGGTCGTCGGCCACGAGCAGCGCGGCGGGGTTGTTCATGATGGCCGCGTTGCGATCGAGCGCGGCGGCTTCGTCGAGCCAGTCGACATGGGCCCGCACGGCGACCCAGCCCGCCAGCGTGAGACGCTTGCTGAACGCGTCGTAGCTCTCGTCCCCGCGGGGGGTGAGCTGCTCGACGAGCTCGATGCGGTTGGCCTGGGCACCAGGCTCGCGGTCGCTCGGGACCTCGTCGCGCCGGAGCAGCCGCTGCACGCGCTGCTGGATCGACAAGAGGCCCTCGCGCTCGGCCTCCACGGCGGCGAGCAGCTCGTTGCGCACGTCGAGCTGACCGACGCGGAAGCGCGGCGGCGCTTGGCCGAGGTCGTCGACCCAGCCGGGGCCCTGGCGCGTGGGGTCCATGTGGACCTCGACGTCCTTGCCGTTGACCAGCGCGGTCATGCCGGGCGCGCGCTTGCGGAGCGGCTCCGCGGGGCGCTGCTCGAGGCGATCGAAGGTGCCGAGCAGCCGGGCGTACCGGATCTCGACGGGCTCGGCCGCGGCGGGGGAGACATCGATGATGGCCTCGCCCAGCGCGTCGCGCAGGGTGACGGTGTCACCGCGCAGGATCCCGGCCTCGTCCACGACCATCTCGTGGAGGATGCCCTCGGCGGACTGGAGCTGGCCGAGCGCCATGACGATGCGCCGGTCGAGGTCGGCGAGCACGGCCACGCGGATGCCCCGCAGGCGGTAGTGCTCGCGATCGACCTTCTCTTGGGTGCGGTCGTCGTAGTTGCAGTCGGACAGGTACGGGGAGTGGCCGCACACCTGGGAGGGCGACTCGAGGCCGATCTGCACACGGAGGTCGTGCGCCTCGCGGCTGTCGATGCCCGCGAGCGCGGAGATCCCCAGCCAGACGAGGCCGCTGAGGACCGCGACGGTGAGCAGGGCGGACACCAGTCGCGCTCGCAGATCGCGGCGCAGGAACGGCCGTAGCCGGGTGTATAGAGGTTGGCGCATCACTGGCTCCTTCGAAGGCGATCGAGGGTGGAGGAGGGCCGGGACTGGTGCACGGGCCGAGGGCACACGACACCGAGCCTTCCGTAGTGTTCCATAAATTGGGAATCTTGGCTCGGCGTCCGCGACATGGGTGTGCTCGGCCGTGGGCTCCCTGACCCGGGCCCACATCGCGGTCCTTGCCAACGCACGAGCGCTCCGGTGGATTTCACACCGTGCTCAAGGGCCAACGGGATCGAGCGCGGGTTCATATCGGCTGGAGCAGGCGGGCAACCGGCTGCCCTTCCAAGGGGGCTCGGGGGGGCTCGGGGGGCTCGGGGGGCTCGGAGGGCTCGGGGGGCTCGGGGGTCTCGGGGGTCTCGATGGATGGCCGGGGGCGGCGTAAGATCCGCGCCGTGTCCGAGCTCGAATCGCCGTCCATGCCGACACCCGCCGCGCTGGGGGTGTCCTCTCTGGTGCATGCAGAGATCGCGCGCTGGTTGACCGAGCCCACGTATGCGGAGCTGCGGGCGGAGCTGTGGGGGCTCGTCGAGCGCGCAGGTCGGGGCGATGTCGAGGCTCGCACCGAGCTGGTGGACGCGTTCGCGGGGCCGCTGCCGATCGGCACGGGAGGCCGCCGCGGGGCGGTGGGGCCGGGACCCAACCGGGTCAACGCGGTGGTGCTGCGGGAGACCGCGCAGGGGCTCGTGGCGGCGATGCGCGAGGAAGGCGTGCCCATGCGGGTGGCGGTGGCGTTCGACACCCGCAGGGACAGCCGGACCTTTGCCCACGTGGTGGCCCGGCAGCTCGCGACCAACGACGTGGAGGTGCTGCTGCTGGACGCGGCACGGCCGACCCCGCAGCTCTCGTTCACGGTGCGGGCGCGAGGGTGTGGGGCCGGGATCGTGATCTCGGCCAGCCACAACCCGCCCGGTGACAACGGCATCAAGATCTACGGACCCGACGGGGCACAGGTGCTGGGGGAGCGCGATCGCGCATTGATGGCGGCGATCGAGCGCGCGATGGCGGCGCCGCTGCCCACCATCGATGAGGCGAGGGAGGCCTTCGTGGCGCTCCCGCTGGCCGAGGCGGATGCGGCGTACCACGCGTTCGTGCGGGCGCAGGGCGTGGCGCCGGCATCTCGCCTGAAGGGCAGCGGATCGTTCTCAGTGGTGTTCACGCCGCTGCACGGGGTGGGGCACACCGCGGTGGTGCCTGCGCTCGAGGGGACGGGGGTCCTGCTGCACCTGGTGGAGCGGCAGTGCGATCCCGACGGGGGCAACTTCTCGACGGTCAAGAGCGCCAACCCGGAGTCGCCGGCCTCGATGGACATGGCCCGCGCGCTGGCCGACGAGCGCGGGGCGTCGCTGGTGATCGCGACCGATCCCGACGCCGATCGCCTGGGCGCACTGGCTCGCAACCGCGACGGGGCGCTCGAGTTCCTCGACGGCAACCGCATGGCGGTGGTGATGTTCGACCACGTGCTGCGCTACGCGCCGCGGCCATCGAACGGGTTCGTGCTCACCACCATCGTGACCACCCGCCTCGTGCCGATCATGGCGCGAGCGGCCGGGCTCGAGGTGGTGGACGATCTCCTGGTGGGCTTCAAGCACCACGCGGGCATGATGGCCGAGCACCCGGAGAAGACGGTGATCTTCGGCTGCGAGGAGAGCCACGGCTTCATGCGCGGCGACGAGGTCCACGACAAGGACGGGGCGGTGGCGGCCCGGCTGCTCGTGGAGGCAGCTGCGCTGGCCGGGGCCGAGGGCCTCACGCTGTTCGACGTGCTCGAGCGGGTGTGGCGCGAGCACGGCTATCACCGCGAGCGCACCGAGAACCTCTATGCCTACGGGGCGGCGGGGCGCGAGGCGATCGCCGGGCTGATGCAGCGGCTGCGGGCCGAGCCGCCCACGCGCCTCGGGGGGCTCGAGGTCGTCGCGGTGGACGACCGGCTGGTGCCGCGCGGCACGGGCAGCCGCACGCGGGACCTGCCCGGCAACGTGCTCATCTTCGAATTGGCGGGGGAGCTCGAGGGCGAGCGCGCGCGCTGCCGGCTGACGGTGCGCCCGAGCGGCACCGAGCCCAAGGCCAAGGTCTACGCGCTCGCGGGCAGCGACGGCGGCCTTTCGAAGGAAGGGCTCGTCGCGGCGACGCGGCGGATCGACGGCATCGTGGATGCGGTGCTCGCCGAGGCGCGGGCGCTTGCCGACGCGATCATGGCGCCCATGCTCGGACCGTGAGCACCACCGTCCGAGGCTGGCTCCTAGTCCTGGCCGCGGTGCTCGCGGTGGGCGCGGTGCTGTGGTTCTTGCCGCCACGCTCGCGCTCCCGCGAGCGCGAGCGCGAGGCCGGGGGAGAGCGGCCGTCCGCGGACGCGCGCGAAGGCGCCCACGCGCGCGGACCGGGGGGCGTGGCGGCGCGAGAGATCACGATCTCGGGCGCGGGCCTGGTGCACGGGCAGGTGGTCGACACCGACGGCGCGGCGGTCGGAGAGGGGAGCCTGGTGCTGTGGTGCCTGGGCCTCGACGGCAGCGTGGCGCGGATCGAGGGCGGGGCGATCGAGCTCGACGAGGAGGGGCGGTTCTCGGGGCCGGGGTGCCGTGGGCAGCTGGTGTGCCCCGAGCTGCACCACCCGGCGTTCGTGCCCGCCGAGCCGTGGAGCCTGCGGACGGGCACCGAGGGCACGCTCGAGGCGCGTCCGTTGCCGCGGCTGTGGGGGCGTGTGGTGGACCCCGCAGGCACGCCGGTCGCGGGGGCAGCGGTGGGATTCTCCGAGGCGCCCGACGAGGAGGACGTCACCACGGTGCTGCCGGTGGTGGCGTCGCAGACGTCGACCGACGCGGATGGCGAGTTCTCGGTGGCCCGCATCGCGCGGCCGCCCTGCGACCCGTGCCAGGCAGCACGGCAGGGCTGCTCCGAGGCGCCGCTGCCCGTGGCGGAGCGCGTGCTGGTGACCGTGCGGGCGCCGGGCTGGGCTCCCGGCTCGCAGGTGGTCGAGGTCGAGGGGACGGAGGCGGATGCTCCGGTGGAGGTGATCCTGCGCCCGGCGACGGCCGCGATCACCGGCACCCTGGTGGACGCGGAGGGCGAGGCGCTGCCGCGGGCGGTGGTGCTGGCGCGGTCGCAGTCGCAGCCGCACGAGCAACACCGCGCCGAGGCGAGCGACGGCACGTTCGCGTTCGCGGGCCTGGCCGAGGGGCCCTATGCCGTGCGAGCGATCCAGGACGGGCACGAGCTGGTGCGGCTCGAGGGGGTGGAGCCGGGGGCGAGCGTGGCGCTGGAGCTGCCGGCGGCGCTGCGCGACGTGGAGCTGGAGCTCGTGGACGAGGAGGGGCGGCCCCGGCCGGGCGTGGAGGTGGACGCAGGGCCGTTCAGCCGCCAGCGCACCGATGCTGGGGGACGCGTGCGCGCGCAGCGGGTGGCACCAGGGCCCTACATCCTGCGCATTCGCCTTCCCGGGCCTTCTGGGCCTGCGGGGGCCGTGTTTGGCAAGGCTCGAGCCTATGACCTCGAGGTCCCCGAGGGGCCCGAGATCTCCCAGCCGCTCCGCCTGGTGGTCGCTGCAGAAGGCTGACCCCGACCCCCCACGGCTGAAAAATTCCGGCCCGGTGCGCGGCTTTCGGTGCGATCTCCGGCTGGGAGCGCCGCTACCGGGGTATCATGCGCGTGGCGTGGGAAGCTCGCAGGGGGAGGCTCGGACACCGGCCGCCGAGAACGCCGAGGCGCAGGGATTCCCCAAGGTCTTCGGCAAGTACGTGCTCGTGCGTCCCATGGCGCGCGGGGGCATGGGCGAGCTGTTCCTCGCGGCCGCGGGCGAGACCGGCGGCTTCGAGAAGATGTGCGTGGTCAAGAAGGTGCTGCGCAGCGTCGAGGATCAGGGCGTGCACCGCCGCTTCCTCGACGAGGCCAAGGTGGTGGTGCGCCTCAACCACGCCAACCTCGTGCAGGTGTTCGACGCCGGGCGGGTCGACGAGGAGTACTACCTCGCGATGGAGCTGGTCGAGGGCAAGGATCTTCGCGCGGTGTGGAACCGGTGTGCGCAGCTCCACCGTCGGATCCCGGTCGAGGTCGCGATCTTCGTGATCCGCGAGATCCTGCGCGGGCTCGAGTACGCCCACGACGCGCTGGCGCTCGACCTCGTGCACCGCGACATCTCGCCGCCGAACCTCCTGCTCGGCTACCGCGGCGAGGTCAAGCTGACCGACTTCGGGCTGGCCAAGAGCGCGATCAAGCGCGAGATGACGAGCCCCGGGGTGGTGTTCGGGCGCTACAGCTACCTCGCGCCCGAGCAGGCCAAGGGACTGCCGGCCGATCGTCGCACCGACATCTACGCGTGCGGCATCGTGCTGTGGGAGCTGCTGACGGGCCGGCAGCTGTTCCCGTCGGCGGGGCGTAGCCACCAGCAGGCGCTGGCGGCGGTGCGCAACCCCAAGGTGCGCGCGCCCTCGTCGCTGGTGCCCGGGATTCCCGAGGGGCTCGACGGGGTGGTGCTGCGCTCGCTGGCCAAGGATCCGAAGGATCGCCACCAGACCTCGGGCGAGCTGCGGACCGAGCTGTCCAACGTGCTCAGCCGCCACTTCCCCGGCTGCGATGCCGACCGGGCCGGCGAGTTCATGCGCGACATCTTCTCGCGCGAGTACAAGCTCGAGGGGCGCGACGTCGCGGAGCTGTCGCAGCACGACTTCTCATCGCTGCGGGCCGAGGCGCAGCACACCAGCAGCATCAGCCTGAGCGAGGCGCTGGCGGCCGAGGGCGACGGCAACTCGGCGATGCCGCTGCGCGACTCGGAGATCATCGAGCTCGAGCGGGCGCGGCGGTTCGGCGGCACCAGCACCCAGAACCTGCGCGACGAGGCCAAGTCGTGGGTGGGCCGGATCGTGGCCCAGCGCTATCGCGTGGAGGGGATCATCGGGATCGGCGGGATGGGGGCGGTGTTCCGCACCCGCCACATGGCGCTCGACAAGACGTTCGCGCTCAAGATCCTGCACCGGATCTACACGCGCGACGCGGACATCGTGGGCCGCTTCATGCGCGAGGCCCGGGCCGCGACCCAGACCGGGCACCCCAACATCATCGACATCATCGACATCGGCACCACCGATGCCGAGGACGTGTACTTCGTGATGGAGCTGCTCGAGGGGCGCACGCTCGGGCAGGTGGTGGCGACCGAGGGGCCGCTGGCGGTGCGCCGCGCGGTGAACATCGCCCGCCAGATCTGCCGCGGGGTCGCGGCCGCGCACGAGGTGGGCATCATCCACCGCGACCTCAAGTCCGACAACGTGATCCTGGTGACGCGCGGCAAGGACCCGGACTTCGTCAAGATCCTCGACTTCGGGATCTGCAAGACCAACCGCAGCGGTGACTCGAACCACACCTCGCCGGGCGTGGTGATGGGCTCGCCCGACTACATGGCGCCCGAGCAGGGCGCAGGGTTCGAGGCGACCGTGGCGTCCGACGTGTACGCGGTGGGCTGCATCGTGTACGAGATGCTCGCGGGGCGGCTGCCGTTCAAGGGCCGCAACGCGATCGACGTGCTGATGCAGAAGGGCGCGCGCGAGGCCGAGCGCGTGACGGCCCACCGCCCCGAGGTCCCGCCGCCGTTGGCCGAGGTGGTCGCGCGCTGCCTGATGCGCTCGCCCCAGGACCGGCCGCCGTCGATGCGGGCGCTCGAGTACGAGCTGACGCGTGCAGTGGACGGCCGCGCGACCGCGGTGGCGGCGGTGCTGGGCCTCAACATGGAGGGCGACAGCGGGCCACAGCTGGCCGCCGACGGCGATCCGTCGCCGGCCTCGTCGGCGAGCTTCCACCGCGCCGCGATCGCCTCGCTGCAGGCGCGCCCGCCCGGCTACGAGCCGCCCGAGCGCACGGTGGTCGCCGCGCGGCCCCGCCAGGAGCAGACCCAGGTCGCGCCGGCGCCGATGCTGCCGCAGTACAACTCCGGCGGGATCATCACTGCCGCGCAGGTGCGGGCGAGCTCGTACGTGCCGCTCGCGACCGGGCCACGGACCAGGACCGACTCCGGGCGTCCTCCGAGCGCGGCCGCCAGCGGGCTCAAGGCGCTCGCGTTCGTGGTGCTGGGCGGCGTGCTGGCCAGCGCGCTGCTCTTGGCGCTCAGCCCCGAGACGCTCAAGGGGCTGTGGGGGTCGGAGCCCGAGGACTCGCGGCCGACCGACGAGAAGCAAGCGACGCCGGACGAGGGCCCGGACGGCAAGACCGACGAGACCAAGGCGGGCGACGCAAAAGCCGACGACGCGAAGGCCGACGCGAAAGCGGGCGACGCGAAGGCGGTGCAGGGCGCGGCGGATGGCGGTGCGGCCGACGGCGGTGCGGCGGTCGATCCGACCGCGGGGGCCGGCGACGATGCGGGCGCGGGTGAGGTGATCGTCGAGCCCCGGCCCGTGGAGGGCGAGCCCCGCCCGTCGGTGCCGGCTACGGCCGAGGAGCTCGTGGCGCAGGCCGAGGCCGCGCTGGCCGACAAGCGCTGGCGCGAGCCGGCCGACGGGAGCATGGCGCTGCTCTTGGCCAACCTCGCGATCGTCGATCCCGGGCACGAGGCGCTGCGACGGCTGCGGCGCTCCGCGTCGGCGGAGCTCTTGCCGCTCGGCGAGAAGGCGCTCGACCGCAAGCGCTGGACCGAGGCGAGCGCGGCGTTCCGCGATCTCGTGGCGGTGTGGCCCGACAACGAGGTCGCGCGCGAGCACCTGCTCGAGGCGCTGCACGAGGAGGGCCGGGTGCTGTCCAAGCTCGAGGATCCGGCCCGCACGCTGGCGGTGGCCGACGAGATCCTCACGATGGAGCCCTCGGACTTCCCGGCGCTGATGCTGCGGGCCGACTCGCTCTATGCGCTCGGCCGCTACGGTGAGTCCAAGCAGGCCTACGGCCGCGCCAAGAAGGAGAACCGCCGCAGCAAGGCCGCCAAGACCGGCTACAAGCGCGCCAGCGACAAGGCCCGCGCCAACCGGTAACCGGTCCGGTAGGGCCCCCCTTTCGGGGGGCACCGAGCTAGCGGAAGAACACGAAGGTCACGAGGATGAAGCTCGGGATCAAGAGCCCGATCGACCACTTCATGTAGCCGAAGAAGCTCGGCATCTCCACGCGCTGCTCCTCGGCGATGGCCTTGACCATGAAGTTGGGCCCGTTGCCGATGTACGAGTTGGCGCCCATGAACACGGAGCCGCACGAGATCGCCTCGAGGATCACCACCGGCACCTGGATGTTGTCGGAGACCATCGCGCCCATGCCCGTGAGGCCGCCGGACTCCACCATGCCCTGCGCGGTGCTGAGGAACACGAGGTAGGTGGGTGCGTTGTCGAGGAAGCTCGACAGCATGCCCGAGGCCCAGAAGAACTTGGCCGGGGTGTCGACCCCGAGCGAGCCGCCCGAGGCCCGCAGGATCTCGAGCGCGGGGATCATGGTGAGGAAGATGCCGATGAACAGCACCGCCACCTCGACGATCGGCCCCCAGGTGAACGCGTTCTTCTCGCGGGTCTCCTTGGGCGAGGTGAGGTTCGAGGCGGCGGCACACGCGATCATCGCCGAGTCACGCGCCCACGGGTGCTTGATGAACGCCACGCACAGCACGATGCCCACGAGCCACAGGATGTTGATCTTGCCCTCGACCGAGAGCGGCTCGGTCGCAGTCGCGTCCTTCTTGAGATCCGCGACCGATTCCTTGGCGTAGAAGTGGCGGTCCATGAAGTAGAACACCACCAGCAGCAAGAGCGAGACGGTGAGCATCTGCTTCCACAGGCCCAGCGTCCACAGGAACGGCACGCCCTTCAAGTAGCCGAGGAACAGCGGCGGGTCGCCGATGGGGAGCAGCGAGCCACCGACGTTGGACACGAGGAAGATGAAGAAGATGACGATGTGGACCTTGTGCTTGCGCTCGGCGTTGGTGCGGAGCACCGGCCGGATGAGCAGCATCGATGCGCCGGTGGTGCCCACGACCGACGCGAACAGCGTGCCGAACACGAGGAACTTGACGTTGGTACCCGGCGTCGCCTTGAGGTCGCCGCGGAGGTAGATTCCGCCGCTGACGTAGAAGAGCGTGCCGAGCAGCACGATGAACGAGAAGTACTCGTGCATCGTCTCGGCCAAGAGGTGCGTGTTGGGCTGGAGCACCAAGAGGTAGACGAGCGGATAGATCGCGAGCGCGAGCCCGAAGATGAGCTTGTTGGAATTCTTGTGCCACCAGTGCTCGAGCGGCGAGAGCGGGATGATGGCGATCCCGAGCAGCATCAGGATGAAGAACACCGTGGTCCATGCCGGCGGTGGCGGATGGGCCGCGCCGTCACCGGAGGCCAGGGCCAGGGCGGGTAGTAGGGCGGTGCCGAGCGCAGCCAACAGTGGGACCGCGAGCGGCACTGCGCGGGCCGAGCGGGAGGAGCGGAGGGGCGAGGGCGAGCATTGGGAGAGAGCGGACACCGGAGCCTCCACGGCCGTCTTCGGCGAAAAAGCGGCCAAGTTGCGGCATCTTACGCCTTGGTCCGCACGGCCCGCCAGCACGGATTGGCCCCAGGACCACCGCTGACGGCCGGCGGCTCGATCTTCGTGTACGGCAGGCCGGGGCGGCGGGCAGCGGGGGAACCCGCCGGATCCCTGCGGATGGCCTGCTGTAGCGGGTCTTGGGCGATCCCGCGGGGGGTGCTGCGGGCGGCGAGCTGAGGTACACCGGGCGCGTGCCATGAGCTCGTGCCTGCAGCATCTCGAGTGGCAGAGCCTCTGCGAGCACCTCGACGCGCGGCTCGGTAGCCCCCTGGCGCTCGCCGGTCGCGACCGGGAGGGCGACCCGGCGTGGGCGCTCGGCCTCGATCCGGAGGCGGTGGAGCGCACGCTCGTCGAGCAGGACGGGCTCGAGGCGGCGCTCGGGTGGCACCCCGAGCTCCAGCCCGTGGTCGGGGGGCAGCTGCGGCGGGTGGAGCCGTTGTCGGAGGAGCTGGCCCGGGCCGCGCGTGGCAGCACGCTCGAGCCGGAGGAGCTGCTCGCGGTGGGGGAGCTGTGCGACGCGCTCGGGCAGCTCTGCCCGCTGGTTCGGTCGCCCGACGCGTCGGTGCTGGCGGTGGCGAGCGACGTGGCGCGGGCCGGGCATGCGGCGCTGGTGGAGGCGCTGCCGGGGCTGGCCTCGCATGCGGAGCTCGCGGGGCTGTTGTTGCGATCGATCGCGCTCGACGGGCCGCAAGGAGAAGCGGTGGTGACCGACGCGGCCAGCCCCGCGCTGGCCCGTGCTCGCGGCCAGGTCCGCGCGGCCCGGCAGTCGCTGGTGCGCGGGGCGGAGCGGCTGGTGCGAGGCAACGCGCTGGCCGAGGCGCTGGCCGATCGCTACTGGACCGAGCGAGAGGGGCGAGTGGTGCTGCCGGTGCGCAGCAGCAGCTTCTCGCGGGTGGGCGGCGGCGGCACGGTCACCGGCATCATCCATGGGGCGAGCACCACGGGGCACACACTGTTCGTCGAGCCGCCGGAGCTGGTCGACGACAACAACCGGCTGCGCGAGGCGCAGATGGCCGCGCGGGCCGAGGAGCGGCGCGTGCTGGCGGAGCTCTCCACCCGCGTGGGCGCGGCTGCGGAGGCGCTGGGGCAGGGGCTCTGGGCCGTGGAGCGCCTCGATCGGATCCGGGCGCGGCTGCGGCTGGCGGAGGAGCTGGCGGCACACCGACCTCGCATCCTCGAGCCCGGGCCCGGTGTGAGCGTGAGCCTGCCGGCGGCGCGGCATCCATTGATGGTGCTCGCGGGGACGGCGGTGGTGCCCAACGACCTGCGCGTGCCGGTGGGCGGGGCGCTGCTCATCAGCGGTCCCAACGCGGGCGGCAAGACGGTGGCGCTCAAGACCCTGGGGATCTGCGTGCTGATGGCCCAGGCCGGCCTGCGCCTGCCCACGGGCGCGCCGGCCGAGCTGCCGCTCTACCGCGCGGTGATCACCGACGTGGGCGACGACCAGTCGATCGCCGCCAACCTCAGCACGTTCAGCGCGCACATCGGACACGTGATCGAGGCGCTGCGGAGCGCCAGCGAGGATCCGGCGGGCACGCTGGTGCTGCTCGACGAGGTGGCCGTGGGCACGGATCCCGAGCAAGGGGCGGCGCTGGCCGAGGCGATCGTGCGACGGCTGACCGGGCGTGGAGCGACGGTGGTGGCGACGACCCACTACGAGCGGCTCAAGCTGCTGGCGACGCAGGTGTCGGCGGGTGCGTTCGTCAACGCGGCGGTGGGCTTCGATCTCGCGCGGCTGCGACCCACGTTCGAGCTGCGGCTCGGGGTGCCCGGCAGCTCGTCGGCGATCGCGGTCGCGCGGCGGCTGGGGGTCGACGAGGAGGTGCTCGGCGACGCCGAGGTGATCCTCGCGGACGAGCGGCTGCGGGTCGACGTGCTGCTCCAGGCGCTGGAGGCCGAGCGCGTGGCGCTCGAAGCGGAGCGCAAGCGGCTGGCGGACGAGCGCACGGCGGTGTTTGCCCACGAATCACGCCTGCAGGCCCGCGAGCGCGGTGAGCTGCAATCGGCTGAGTCGCGCCGGGCCAAGGCCCACGACGCGACGGCCAAGACCTTGCGCGAGCTCGACGACGAGATCCGCAAGCGGCGCAAGCAGCTCCGGCAGCAGCCGGTCGAGCCCGCCGAGCCTGGCCAGATCTCGCCCGCCGAGGCCGAGCTGCGGGGCTTTGCCAAGCAGGCGCGGCAAAAGCTCGCGCAAGGCCGGCTGCCGCCCGCGCCCGCGGCCGGGCAGCCGCCGGATCTGCCGAGCGTGGGCGACCGCGTGTACGTGGACGGCCTCGATTCCGAGGGCGAGGTGGTGGCGATCAAGGGTGATCGCATCACGGTGCAGCTGCCGCTGGCCCGCACCACGGTCGATCGCTCGGCGCTGCGACCCCGCCGGGCGGCGCCACGGGCCGAGCCGCGGGTCGCCCCGCTGCCGGCCGTGTCGCCGGCGGCCCGGCACTTCGGCGCCGACGCCCACCCGGTGCAGGCCAGCCTCGACAACGTGGTGGACCTGCGGGGCGAGCGGGCCGAGGACGCGCAGGCGCTGCTCGAGGTGTTCCTCGACCGCGCGATCGGGGCGGATCAAGAGGTGGTGATCGTGCGCCATGGCCATGGCTCGGGGGCGCTGCGCAAGGCCGTGCGCGAGCACCTACCGAGCCTGCGGCACGTGCGGACGCACCGGCCGGGGCTGCTGCCCGAGGGAGGCGACGCGGTGACCGTGGTATGGGTGCAGGCGTGACGCGGAGCGCCGTGCGTCCGAGAACGCTGGCCGCCGGCCTCGTGGCGGCCGTGCTGCTCGTGCCGCCGCGCCCCGCCGCCGCCAACCCCAACGAGGGCGAGGGCCGCTCGATCGTCCGCGATGCCGATCGCGTGTACACAGTGGTGGCCGGCGAGGGCGACGGTGCGTCCACGGTCACCAACCCCGGCAACCTCGGGTTCCTGCGCGGGGTGAGCGGGGTGCTCGACGTGACGCTCATGCACCCCGAGCGGCGGCGCCGCGGCAGCGGGGTGGGGGCGTTCGTGGGCCTGCCGCTGCCGCGACGACTGGCGACGGTGGGGCTCGGCTACCAGCTGCTCCTGCCCTGGCAGCCCGAGTGCGCGAGCTGTGACAACTCGCCCGACGCCACGGGCGTGGACCCGCAGAGCACCGACGACTTCTTCAACAAGATCACGATGGCGGTGGCAGTGCCGCTCGGCGCGTGGGTTCGGCTCGCGCGGCCGGGCGCCAAGGCCACGGCCGATGCGCTCGATCGCCTGAGCCTCGGGATCTCGTACTCGCGGCTGCTCTCGTCGGCCAACTTCCATGCGCACGGCACCAACCAGGTCGACGTGGCGCTGTCGTGGTGGCCGAGCCGCTACCTCGCGCTCGGCGTGGTGGGGCGTGCGATCAACCTGCCGCGCACGGGTCGCAGCGGGTCCGGGAGCAACGAAGGCGGCGTGCTGCAGCCCGCGGTGGTCGACCCCGAGCTCGCGATCCGTCCGCTCGGCACGCCCGTGCTCGACTTCGCGATCGGGGCCCGCATCTCGCCGGTGGTGTCCGGCGACTCGCAGCGGTTCCAGACGAGCTTCGTCGACCCGCGGGTGCGGGTGATGACCTCGGTGGGCGGAGTGCGGGTGTTCGCCGAGGCCGAGACGCTGCAGTGGCACCCGGTGGTGGCCGAGGAGGCGGCCACCGACTCGCGACTGGCCGCCCGGATCACGGCGGGGGTGGAGCTGCGCTTCGCCCGGTTCGGCGTGGCGATGGCGCCGATGCTGTCGGCCGCGGCGCGAAGCCCGTTCGGGGTCGACGGCGCCGCGGCGCGGGTGCGGGTGTCCCAGGAGCGCTACCCCGCGATCGCGAGCCCCCGGCGCGTGGTCACCCGCCTCACGCTCGCCCGCTACCGGGGCGATCGCGGGATGTGGGACGCGATCGAGGAGCTCGACGCGGCGGCCGAGCGGCGCGGCGTGGTGCTGCTCGAGACCCGCGGCATGAGCATGGGCTACGCGCAGGTGGAAGAGCTGCGCGAGGCGGTGCTGCGCGTGCGCAACCGCGGCGGCAAGGTGGTCGCGTACATGGAAGGCGGGTCGCTGCGCGGGTACTTCCTGGCCAGCGCCGCCGATCGCATCGTGGCGCACCCGAGCTCGAGCCTGTGGGTGCTCGGCATGCGCATGCAGACGCTCTACTACGGCGAGCTGCTCGGCAAGCTCGGGGCCCGGCCCGAGTTCGTGCGCGTGGGCGAGTACAAGGCGTGGCCCGAGACCATGCACCGCACCACCGCCTCTGCGCCGGTGGCCCGCCAGCGGCGGATGCTCTACACCGACACCTGGAACCACGTGCTGCGGATGATCGCGCGCGAGCGCGGCCAGGACGCGCGGGTGGTCAAGGAGTGGATCGACGCCGCGCCGCTGCGGCCGCAGGACGCGGTGCGGCGCGGGCTGGTCGACGACCTCGCGCACCCCGACGAGCTCGACGCGGAGCTGGAGGACTGGCTCGGCCGGCGGATCCGCATCGAGCCGCCGAGCGAGTCGCGGATGCACGTGCAGGACTTCGGGTCGCCGCCGCGGGTGGCGGTGCTCTTGGTGCAGGGCGACATCGTGGAGGGCGACAGCTTCACGGTGCCGCTGCTCGGCCGGCAGGTCGCCGGCGATCGCACGCTCACCAAGGAGATCGAGCGCCTGCGCAAGGACCCGAGCGTGCGCGCGCTGGTGGTGCGCATCGACAGCCCCGGCGGCGACGTGCGGGCGGCGGAGGCCATCGCCCGCGAGCTCGACCTCGTGCGCGGGGAGAAGCCCGTGGTGATCTCGATGGGCAACACCTGCGCGAGCGGGGGCTACTACATCGCCTCGGCGGGCCAGTACATCTTCGCGGACGCGACCACGTTCACCGGCAGCATCGGCATCTTCTATCCCAAGGTCGACGTGTCGGAGACGCTGACGCGGGTGGGCATCGGCGTCGACGAGCACGATCTCGGTCGCCGCGCGGGGCTACGCTCGTGGCTGCGACCCTACGACGAGGACGAGCGTGCGGCGATCCAGGCCGACATCGACGCCGACTACGCCGTGTTCCTCGAGCGCGTGGCCCGGGCGCGCTCGATGACGACGGAGCAGGCCGACAAGGTCGCGCGCGGGCGGGTGTGGTCGGGCGTGCGGGCGATGGACGAAGGGCTCGTGGACGACTACGGGGGGCTCCGCGAGGCAATCCTGCGCGCGCGGGCGATCGCGGGCATGCGGCCCGACGAGGGCACGGTGGAGGTGCTGCCGCGGCCCACGACCACGGTGGAGAACCTGCGCGCGCTGTTCGGCTTCGATCTGCCCTCGCCGCTCGGCAGCGACGCAGCCACCGGCTCGGGCATCGCGATCCCGGCCACGGTGGCGCTGCGGAGCGTGCTGCCGGCGGGGATGCTGGCGGTGCTGCGCAACCTGCCGCTGTCGCTATGGTGGAGCGACGAGCCGCGGGCGCTCGCGCTGGCCGAGGAGGGCTTCGTCATCCAGGACTAGCAGCGCGTGGCTCCTCGGCCGCGCGATCAGCCGGGCTCGGCGTGCCGCATCGACGGCGGCAAGAGCTCGTCCGGCACGGTCACCACCACGCGACGGTCGGGCTGCGTGGGGTGGGTGAGCTCGAGGCGCCAGGCGACCAGCGCGATCGCCCCCGCGGTGAACGGCAGCGTGGAGCCATACTGGGCATCGCCCACGATCGGATGGCCGTGGCGGGCGAGCTGCATGCGGATCTGGTGCTTGCGCCCGGTGTCGAGCGCCACCTCGAGCAGGCTCGGCGATCCGGATCGCAGCACGCGATAGCGCAGCCGCGCCTCCTTGCGATCGGGACCGGGAGCGTCGTGCAGCGTCGCGCGCCCGTCGGGGCGCAGCTCCACGTGGTGCACGAGCGTGCCCTCGGCCGGCTCGGGACAGCCGCGGACCAGCGCGCGATAGCGCTTGGTCATCGTGCGCGCGCGGAGCTGCTGCGACAGTCGGCTGGCCGCCTTCGAGGTGCGGGCGAGCACGACCACCCCGGCCACGGGGCGGTCGAGCCGGTGCACGAGCCCGAGGTACACGCGACCAGGCTTGTCGTACCGCTGCCGCACCCACTCACGGGCGACCTCGAGCAGGCACGGCTCGCCGGGCCGCCCCGCCTGCGTGGGCATGCCGGCGGGCTTGTGGACGACGAGCAGGTGGTTGTCCTCGTAGAGCACCCGCAGCGGCTCCGGCGACCCTTGCTGCTCGGAAGCGCCTTTGCTACCGACGGGGGCCATGGCTCGACCACCTTCGCGACGGGGCACGCCCTCGGGCCCACCCCGCGGCCGTGGCCCTCGCCCCGGAGGGCCGCGTGGCGCAGCGCCGTGGAACAACGGGCGGCCGGCGTGGAACACGGAGCGATCGTCGCGGTCGCCCAGCCGCGAGTGGATGAAGGAGCTGCTCGACACGGCGGGCGTGCGGCTCGACACCACCGCATTCGACCGGCTGTGGGCGTTTCACGAGCTGCTGCGAAGGCGCAATCACGACCGCGATCTGACGCGGATTGTGGCGTTCCGCAGCATGGTGATCAAGCACTACATCGACTGCATGCTGGTGGGCACGCTGGTGGAGCTGCCCTCGCCGCTGCTCGACGTGGGCACCGGCGCGGGGTTTCCCGGGATCCCGCTGGCGATCCAGAACCCGTCGCTGCCGATCGTGCTGGGCGAGCCGCGTCCGCGGCGGGTGGAGTTCCTGCACGAGGCGATCGCCACGCTGGGCTTGCGCGCGGTGGAGGTGTTCCCGCACCGGGTGGTGAGCGCGAGCTTTCGCCGGCCGATGCCCGGCACGATCACCCGCGCGCTCGAGACGATCGACAAGACGCTCTTGCGCACGTCGGGCTGTGCGCGGGCGGGTACTCGTCATGTGTTCATGAAGGGGCCTGCGGTCGACCCGGAGCTCGAGATCGTGCGTACGCGGCTTTCGGAGGACGTGCGCGTGATCGCGGACCATCGCTACCGGCTGGTGGATCCCGAGCAGGAGCGGCGGTTGGTCGTGCTCGAGCGGCTGCGGGATCCGGTGGTGGATGCAGGCGCCGATGCGGCGCTCTCCGACCCGGAGCCCGGCGATCCCGAAGGCTGAGGGCCGCCTCCTACCCACCCTCGCCAGGAAGGCACTGCAGGCCGTTGGGCACCAAGAGGTCCTCGATCACGGTCGTTCCGAGCGATGCGCCCGTGTCGGGGTCGAAGCGCCGGAGCTCGACCTCGCCGCTGTCGCCTCGGGTGAGGACGAACAACGTCCCATCGAGCACGGCCATGCCATCGATCCAGCCGTCGTGTCCTTCGAGCGGCAGATCATCGAGCGAGGTACCCGCGAGCGTGTGGCGCCAGAGGGTATCGGTGGAGTGCCACGCATCGAGCAAGAGCTCGCCATCGGTCCACATGCGGGTGCCCTGGAGGGCAAAGCCGAGCTCCTCGGCGGGGGCGTCGGCTGCGATCGCATCCCAGTCGTCGTAGATCGCGAGGGCGCTCCGGATGAAGCCGTCGGCGACCAGCAACCGATCGTCGAGGCCGGTCACGGCGGTGCACTCGTGCTCGATCAGCTCGCTCTCGCCGGTCAATAGATCGAGGCGCATGACGCCCTCGTGGTCGCAGGTCACGATCGTCATGCCTTGCCATGCGAACGAGGGGTTGAACAAGGGACCCGGCGGCTGCGCCCCGAACGTGCAGACGCTGCCGGTGTCGAGGCCGATCAGCGCGGGGCTCTCGTAGTCGATCGTGAGGCAGTAGCCCGACTCCGCCGCCACCGCGGTGCACTCCTCGGGGACCATCCACTCGGACGGGGGCGGTGGCTCTGCCCCGCTGCTGCCCTCGCCGGCCCCGCTGCTGCCTTCGAGGGCTCCGCCGCTCGCGTCGGCGCCCTCGCTGGTCCCGACGTCCGCGTCGCTCGGGCCCGAGGTGGTGTCGCCGTCGGCATCGCTCTGCTCGGGGGTGAACCGCACCACGCAGCCTCCCGAGAGCAGCAAGAGGATCGACGCATACCTGAGATCAGTCATGGTGCTCCTGTCGCTTGCGCGGCTTGCCGCGGGCGGCATCGCGAGCCGCTCGCTCGGCGAGGGCGCGATTGGCCGCTTCCTGCTGCTCGATCACCAGCGGGTGCCACGGAGCGCCCGGTGGATGGACCCACTGGTCTGGCTGCTCCCGCCCGGTCGAGGGGTCGTGCGGGTGATAGGCGATGAACTCGAGCAGGCCTTGGTCGGCGGCGAAGCCCGTGTCGCTGAAGCGCCTGAACCGACCCTTGATCGTGTAGAGCTTGCCCACGTCCATCGCCACCTGGGGCTGCTTCTTCCAGTCCTTGGCCTGCCACTCGGGGATCAGGAAGCTGTAGCTCACCACCATCAGCGCGCGACGGGTGCCGCGGTCGCCGTCGTCATCGGTCAGCCACAGGTGGGGCTGCTTGGCCGGCGGGCAGAGCGAGCCCGGGGGGCACTCGGGGGCGACGTAGATCCGCGAGAGGAAGGCGCGCACGAGGATCTCCTGGCCGGCCTCGCCCTCGGCGAGGCGTGCATCGAGCTCCTGGCGCAGGCCCTTGATGGAGTACGCCCCGTCGTCGTAGCGATCGGGAACGTCGGCGGAATCGAAGTCGGGGGGCGGCGGCAGCTCGACCTGCACGTTGCCGCGCGGCCGACCCTGGGTCAGCGGTACGAGCAAGAGCGGCTCGGATGCTGCGGTCGGCCCGGTCGCGGGCTCGGCCGTGCTCGCGTCCACGGTCGGCGGTGTCGAAGCGCGGCGGCATCCTTGCCCGCCGACGAGCCCGCAGACGGCGAGGACGAGCAGGAACGCTCGCGACATGCTCGGATGATATCATGGTGACCGTGCTCGTACCCTCGCTGGTCGTGGTGCTCGCGATGGCGGCCGCGCCGGAATCCAGCCGCGCACGTGCGATCGAGCGGATGAACGAGGGCGTGGAGCTGGCCAGGCACTTCGAGACCGCCGAGGCCGAGCAGGCGCTGCGGGACGCGATCCGCCTGGAGCCCAAGCTCGCGCACGCGTGGCTCAACCTCGGGCAGCTGCAGCTCCGCACCCAGCGGCCCGACGCCGCCGCGATCTCGTTTCGCGAGGGCCTCGCGGTCGCCCATGGGGCGATCGCCACCGAGCTGCACCTCCAGCTCGGGCTCCTGCTCCATGCGGTGGCACGCGGGCTGGAGCGCACCGACCAGCGAGCCGCGACCCTCGAGGACGCGCTCGATCACCTCCACGCGGCCGCGCAGGGCGAGCCCGAGCTCGCGTTCCTGCACGTGATGATCGGCGAGGCGCACGAAGAGCTCGACCAGCCCGCCAAGGCCGACGCCGCCTATCGCCGTGCGATCGAGGTGGACCCGAGCTTCGTGCCCGCCTTCGTCGCCCTGGGTGTTCTCTACGTCGACTATGGGTACGTGAACCTGGGTCTCGTAGTGCTGGAGGTGGGCACGCAGATCAACGACAGCGACGCGAGGGCGTTCGCGGGCCTCGGGGTCGGCATGGCCAAGCTCGAGCGTCACCGCGAGGCGATCGCGGCGTTCGAGCGCGCGCTGCGGCTCGATCCGCGCAATCACGAGCTCCTGTTTCGGCTGGGCATGTCGCATGCCGAGCTGCGCGAGCGTAGCGAGGCAGTCGAGCGGCTCACCGCATTCCTCGAGCGCGCGGGCCCAGGGGCGTCGGAGGTCATGGTGAGGCTGGCGAGGGACACGCTCGCGCGCATGCAGGATGTGATCTAGCGTGTCGCCGCTCGCTCGGCGTCGCGCTCACGCCGATACTCCGCAAGGAACTCGCGGTGGAATTGCTCGAACTGCCCCGCGAGCACCGCCTCCCGCGCCTGCCGCATGAGCTCGAGGCAGAAGTGCACGTTGTGCATGGCCACGAACACCTGCGCGGTGGTGGTGGTGGTGTGAAACAGGTGATGGAGGTACCCGCGGCTCACTCGTGTGCACGTGGAGCAGCGGCAGCTCGGATCGATCGGCAGCCGATCCTTGGCGAGCTTGGGCCTGCCGAGGTTGACGAGCCCCCGGCTCGTGAACGCCGTGCCCTCGCGCGCGTACTTGGTGGGCACGATGCTGTCCATGATGTCCACGCCCGCGGCCACGGCCTCGAGCATCGCCTCGGGCCGGCCCACGCCCATGAGGTAGCGGAGCTTGCCTCGCGGCAGCATCGGGCCGACGTGGCCGAGCGTGGTGCGGTAGTCCTCGGGGGTCTCGCCCACGTTGAGGCCGCCGATCGCATACGCGGAGAAGCCGAGCGCTTCGAGGGCGTCGATGCAGCGGCGGCGGAGCTCCGGGAACGTGGCGCCCTGCACGATCCCGAACAAGGTCTGCCCGGGAGCGAGCCGCTCCGCGCCGGCGTCCTTGCAGCGCTTGGCCCAGCGCAGCGTTCGCTCCATCGCTGCCTCGGCGGTGGCGCGGTCGGTGGGCAGCGACACGCACACGTCGAGCGGCATCACGAAATCCGAGCCGAGGATCGCCTGGATCTCGATCGCACGCTCGGGCGTCCACAGCACGCGCGCGGCCACAGTGGGCTCGGGGCGGCCCTTGCCGTGCGGCCCGGGCTTGCCCTTGTGCTTACCGGTGCCCTTGCTCGACGGTGGTTCCTCGCCCTTGCCCACGTGGAACTCCACGCCCTCCTCGCGCACCACCCGATCCTCGAGGCGGTACACCTGGAATCCGCCCGAGTCGGTGAGGAGCAGCCGCGGCCAGCCCATGAAGCGGTGCAGCCCGCCCTGGCTGCGCAAGATCGAGTCGCCGGGCTGCTCCGCCAGGCGAAACGCATTGCACACGAGGATCTCCGCGCCCGCCTGCTCGAGCACGCCGGGTACGAGACCATTGACGGCGGCGTGGGTACCCACCGGCATGAACAGCGGTGTGTGCAGCGGCGCCCGCGGGGTATGGCCCTCGCCGGCACGGGCCCCGCCGGACTCTGCGACGACGCGAAACTCGAGCATGGCTATCCTGCTGCCGGCGCGGCCTCGTGGGGCGGTGCGGGCAGGAGCGTGGGGTCGACCGTGGCCGTGCTCGCCGCGCGCAGGTTCTCCACCACCTCGGCGAGCTCGCGGTGCCCCACGATCGCCGAGGCGACCGCCGGCTGGGCCAGCACGTGCTCGAGCGCGGCCCGCCGCAGCGCCGCCGGTGAGCCGTGCCGCTGCAGCAGCTCCTCGACCCGCGCCAGGATCCCCGCCACCTTGGCGGGATTCTTGGCCACGTTCCACGCCCAGTACTCGTCGGCCTGCGGCAAGTCGCCGAGGCTCCGGAACCGCCCGCTCAGGTAACCGCGCTCGAGCGGTCCCCCCACCAGCACCCCCACGCCGCGTACGGCCGCCTCGCGCAGCGCCTCGGCGCACCGCGAGTCGAGCAGGTTGTATTGCAGCATCAGCACGTCGACCCGCTGCTCGAGCGCCGCGTGCACGTGCTCGGGCTCGGCCTCGAAGCTGTAGCCCACCGCGCGCACCAGGCCCAGGGCCTGTAGCGTCTGCAGCACCGCCAGCGCGCGGCCCTGGCGAACGTCGTGGAGCGACGGCGCATGGATGAGCGCGATGTCGATGAAGTCGGTGCGGAGCCGCCCGAGCGATTGCCGAAATTGTGCGACGAGCCGCGTAGGCTCGTACAGCGAGCGGTTGGTGTGCTCGTCGAGCTGGCCGAGCTCGATGCAGTAGATCACCCGCTCGCGGCGGTCGCCGAACGCGGCCCCGAGCAGCTCCTGCGCGCGGCAGTCCAGGCGGCCCGCCTCGTCGGTATACTGGCCGTACACGACCGCGGCGTCGTAGACGTTGACCCCGAGCTCGAGCGCGCCCTGGAGGAGCCGCACGCGCTCGTCGAACGTCGGGGCCGCCCAGCGCCCGCCGCCGATCTGCCGGGTGCCGAAGCCGATGGTCGAGACGTCGTAGCCCGAGTTGCCCAGCTTGCGGTGCTGGACCACGGGAGCCTCGGGAGGAGCGTGCATGGGAAACCTCGTGCGGGTGGAAGGTTAGGGGATCGAGCCGTGGAACGAAAGCGCGCGGGCGAGGGCTGCTTCATGCAGATCGGCGCGCAGCACCCGCGGCCGTGAGCCCGTAGGCGAACAGCTCGAGGCGGTTGCTGGGAAGCTGCGCGACGTCGACCTCGACCATGCCCATCGCTTCGATCTGCGTACGCCAGCGCGGCAGGTGCCGCATGGCCTTCCAGGTGTCGAGCTTGAGCGTGAGCAGCACGCCGCACAGCGCCCGACGCGGGTGCGCGACCATGCGGCGGATCGTCTGGAACGCGACCTGCGGCGCGAGGTTGACGTCGCACAGCACCCAGTGGAGCGCGCGAGGCAGGTCGCTTCGCTGCACCTGTCCCATCAGGCAGTGGTGGTGCGTGAAGCGGTTGCCGCCCGGGCCGCGCCCGTCGCCGGAACCTCGATACTCGAGCACGCGCGGATCCATCTCGCCGTTGTCGATGCCATGGACCTCCACCCCGCGCTCTAGCAGCGCCCAGCTCGCCCCGCCCGGGGCGCTGCCGAGCTCCACCGCCACGTCGCCCGCCCGCACCGGCGCTCGCGACCACGCGAGTGCCTCCTCGAGCTTGAAGTACGCCCGTGAAGGCACGTGCTCGGGCCTCGGCACGGGGATTCGCCCGCCGGGGAACGGCACGTCGCGGGCGTGTCGGCGCCGGAGCCCCACGATCCATGGCTCGCCCTCTTCGCCGAGGATCACGTCGAGCACGAGCTCGCCGATCCCCGCGAGCTCGCCCTCGGCAAGGACATGCGCCGAGACGCTCCACGCCGCCACGATCGTCGCACGCACGATCGCCGCAGCCGGACCATAGACGAACCCCGGCGGCTCGTGGCCGGGCTGCCAGCGATCGCGCTCCCACACGTGCAGCCGCAGTGGCTCGCCCGGGTGCCCCCCGAGCGCGGCGAGGGCCGCCGCCGTGGCAGGTCCCGCGAGCGTCGCGAGCAGCTCCTCCACGCCGCGCGCCGGCCCGAGCGAGATGCCCCAGACCCGCGCCAGCGGGCTTGCCACGCGCAGCACCGGGCCGGGCAGCGGCGAAGGGGCCTTGAACGTCACCAGCCCCGGCCGCCCGAACGCGGGGCGGAGCGAGGGGTGCTCCGCGGTCACGCCGAGCTTGAGCGCCGCCTCGGCGCCGGCCTGGCACGCGCAATAGAGGAACGAGCCGGTGGTCATCGGGAGGCCGCCCAAAGCAAGAAGGCCGCCCGCGGGCGGCCTTCTGCGTGGCTGGTGCCGGGCTCGCGGCGCCTGGTCACGAGGCTACTTCGCGGCCTTGAGGTTGGCCGCGACGAAGTCCCAATTGACGAGGTGCTCGAGGAACGCCGCGATGAAGTTCGGCCGCGCATTGCGGTAGTCGATGTAGTAGGCGTGCTCCCACACGTCGAGGGTGAGCAGCGGCGTCTTGCCCTCGGTCATGGGGTTGCCGGCGTTCATCGTGTTGGTGATCGCCAGCTTGCCGCCGTCCTTGACCAGCCACGCCCAGCCCGACGCGAAGCGGCCCACCGCCTCCGCGGTGAACTTGGTCTTGAAGTCGGCGTAGCTGCCGAAGTCGCGCTTGATCGCGTCCGCCAGATCGCCGGTGGGCTCGCCTCCACCCATGGGCTTCATGCAGCTCCAGAAGAACGTGTGGTTCCAGACCTGCGCCGCCTGGTTGAACAGCGGTCCCTCGGTGGTGCGGATCAGCTCCTCGAGGCTCTTGTCGGCCTCGGGCTTGCCCGCGGTGAGCTCGTTGAGCTTGTTGACGTAGGCCAGGTGGTGCTTGCCGTGGTGGTAGTCGAAGGTCTCCGCGCTCATGTGGGGGGCGAGCGCGTCCTTGGCATACGGAAGTGCGGGCAACTCGAAGCTCACGGTCGATCTCTCCTGCTTGGGCTGGGGGCCGGACTTTGTCACGCGCGTTCCCGCGGGGTCAAGCGAGCATGCCGTGGAAATCCCACGGCAATTGGGCGCGGGTGACGTCGGGCTGGGGCGTCGAGCTGGGCGTCGGGCTGGGCGTCGGGCTGGGCGTCGGGGGCGACGGGGCGGGGTGGGCGACGGGGCGGTGGTCGCCGGAGCGGGGTGGTGGGGTTGGTGGGCCGGTTTCGCCCGGCAACGTGCTAGGTTGGAGGGGCGAGCCAAGGCGTGGACCGGGATGGACTCGGCCGCGACCCGCACGCCCGAGAGAGCCTTGTCCCACGACGACCTTCGCGAAGCCGGCTATGGCCGGGCAGGCGGCGACTCGCCGACGCCCAAGCCCACCCCGATCACCGTTCCCACCATTCGCGCGGCCAAGGGTGGCCAGCCGCTGGTGATGGTGACCGCCTACGACGCCACGTTCGCCCGCATCCTCGACGAGGCCGGCGCCGATCTGCTGCTCGTGGGCGACTCGCTCGGCATGGTGGTGCAGGGCAACGACGACACGCTGTCCGTCACCGTCGACGACATCGTCTATCACTGCCGAGCCGTCGCGCGCGGGGCCCGGCGCGCCCACGTGGTGGGCGACATGCCGTTCCTCAGCTACCAGGTCACGCCCGAGGAGGCCGTGCGCAACGCCGGTCGGATCCTCGCGCAGGGCCGGGCTCACTCGGTCAAGCTCGAGGGCGGCAAGGCGGTGGCGCCCACCATCGAGCGGCTCGTGGCCGCAGGCATTCCCGTGATGGCGCACGTGGGTCTCACCCCGCAGAGCGTGCACGCCATGGGAGGCTTTCGCGTGCAGGGGCGCGACCGCGAGGACGCGGAGCGGATCCTCGGCGATGCAAAGGCCGTGGCCGACGCGGGTGCGTACGCGCTGGTGCTCGAGGGCATCCCCGGCGACCTCGCGGCCCGCATCACCGCGCAGGTACCCATCCCCACCATCGGCATCGGAGCCGGGGTCGAGTGCGATGGCCAGGTGCTGGTCTGCTACGACCTCTTGGGCCTCACCGCCGATCTCCGGCCCAAGTTCGTCAAGCGCTACGAGCAGCTCTACGAGCGCGGCGTGACGGCGGCGCGGGAGTTCTGCGCCGAGGTGCGGGCGCGCCGGTTCCCGGGGCCCGAGCACACGTTCGCCGGGCGCAAGGGGCCGCGGGCGGTGGTCTCGACCGGCTGACGATCTGCGACGGCATGCCGCAGCCGGTGGTGCTCGCTTCGTGGCGCGAGCGCGCGCGAGCTTGTCATCCACCGCGTGGGTTCAGTACCGTTTCGACTCCGTGCGGTTCGTCTGGATCCTCTCGTTGGCGCTGGGGCCGATGACCTCGATCGGATGCCAACGATCCGAAGATGCGCCCAGCCCTGCGGCGGAGCTCGCGAGCGCACCTGCGGCAGCGCCCGCGAGCGCACCTGCGCCCGCGAGCGTACCCGAGCCCGCGAGCGTACCCGAGCCCACGCCGCACTTCATCACGTCCGATCGGGTCGATACCACCGTCGACGGCAAGGGCGAGGGTCCCTACCGCTTCACGGCTCGCTGGCACACCCAGGTGATCGAGACCTGGACCGAGCAGCTGGCCGACTACCGTGGCAAGCCCGATCTCCGCTACCTCGAGATCGGGGTCTTCGAGGGGCGCTCGCTGTTCTGGATGCTCGAGAACGTGCTCACCGATCCGTCCAGCCAGGCCACCGCCATCGATGTGTTCATGGCGGACTACGAGCCGACCTTCGACGCCAATGTGCTCGCGTCCGGGGCGGGGGCTCGCATCACGAAGCTCGCAGGCCCCTCGCAGCAGCAGCTGCGACCGCTCGAGCCGGCGAGCTTCGACATCATCTACATCGACGGCTCGCATACCGCGGACGACGTGCTCGCCGACGCCGTGCTGAGCTGGCCCTTGCTGCGCGAGGGTGGGCTGATGATCTTCGACGACTATGCCTGGACCGGTCGACTCGGGGACGGATCGCTGCCCATCGAGCTGCTCCCCACGCTGGCCATCGACGCATTCATCACCGCCTATCGCAACGAGATCGAGCTGCGCCACCGCGGCTACCAGGTGATCGTGCGACGCAAGGCCAATCCCTGCGTGCCCAAGGACTATTGCTCGCCGATCGGCCAATATACCTACTTCTGGCGCGCGTTCGAGCTGCGGCGGGCCGATGGCACGCCGGTCGAGCTGTCCAAGGAGGAGCGCGAGCTCGTGGAGCTGATCGCCAGGTCCAAGAAGATCGGCGAGGTGGGGTTTTCGCTCGATCCACGCTTCGTCGCCGGGCCGGCCTACCAGGCGCTCGCCACCCGCCTCGAGCTCGAGCTCTAATCTAGGTTGGGGTTTGGCCGGCCATCATGAGCGCTCGCGGCAGCGATGGGCGGGCCGGAGGCGGAGTGGCTCGCTCGTGGATCGGGCGGCTCGCCGTCGCATCCGCCTTCGTGGTGGCGGGATGCAGTACGGAGACGGGCGCCGGCGAGCCCAGCAGTGACACGGCCCATGGCCCAAACATTCCACCGAGGATCGACCTGCCCGCCGAGGTGACGCTGGCCGAGGAGGAGGCGCTCTCGCTGGTGGTGGGCGTGAGCGACCCCGACGGCGACGACGTTCGGGTGCTCGCGCGGGGGCTGCCGCCGGGGGCTCGCTTCGACGAGCCCACCCGTACGCTCTCGTTCACGCCCGACTTCATCCAGGGTGGGGACGAGGCGGTGTGGGACGTAGTGCTCGTCGCGGACGACGGGCGGGCGCGGGTGGAGGCGGTGACCAGCCTGGTGGTGGACGACACGATCCAGCCGCCGTGGCCGGAGATCGTGGGCAGCGACCCGGGCAACGGGTTCACGACGCTGTACCTCTCGCAGACCACCGATGAATTCCTCGGCTCGCCCGGCTACGCCGGGCGCAGCTTCGACGCCATGGTGACGCGACCCGACGACGTGCCTACCGGCGAGCGGCGGCCCGTGATGGTGATGCTGCACGGGTTCGTCGGCGAGCCCGTGGTGCCGGGCTCCAAGGACGAGTACCGCATCGCGCCGCACGACCCCGACGACACGTACTGGTGGGGCCATGGCGAGCGTTTGCCCGGGTCCGAGCCCACCGCGGGCACCGTGCCACCGTACACGCAGCGCCGGGTCCTCCACCTCGTGGAGTGGGTGCTGCGCAACGAGCCCGGGGCGGATCCCGAGCGCGTGTACATCACCGGCTCGTCGATGGGCGGCGCGGGGGCGGCCACGATCGGGCTCTTGCATGCACGGCACTTCGCCGCGGTGGAGGCGTGGATCTGGCAGCCGATCCCGCGCAACCACCGGGCGTCACGGATCGCGCAGCTCGCCGCGTGGTGGGGGGCGCCCGAGCTCGGGCTGCCCGATGGCGAAGGCGACGGGCGCTCCGCGTGGGATCGCATGGATCTGACGCGTGCGTTGCTCGAGCAGCCCGAGGCGCGCGATCAGTGGATGTTCCTGCGCCACAGCAAGGACGACGCGATCATCCACTTCGGCGCGGTCGTGCAGCCGTCACCGCTCACCGGGATCACGTTCTACGAGGCGCTGCAGGCGAGCGGGGCGGGCCACGAGGCCGTGTGGGACGAGGGTGGGCACGGGCCGTTGGATCCGGTGATGGGGGCGAGCTGGTGGCAGACCGGATGGAGCCCGATCCACGACGCCACCACGTCGCTGCGGCGCGATCGGGCGTTCGTGGGCTTCTCGAACGCCTCGCACGACGGCGACCCGGGCAACGGTGAGGGCAACGGCCTTCGGCCCTGGGACGACGAGCGCGCCTTTGCTGGCACGCTGGCAGTGCCGGGAGACACCGGCTGGAACGGTGAGCTCGCCGGCGCGCTCAACCGGTTCCTGCGCTGGGACGCGCGCGGGATCGTGGACGAGCTCGATCGCTTCGAGGTCCCGCTGCGCGGGCTCGACGGCGAGGGCAGCGATCCGCCGCAGGTGGGCTATCCGACGACGGGCGATCGCTACGACGGCGTGTGGCCGATCGACGTGGACGTCACGCTGCGAAGGACGCAAGCCTTCCGCTGCCGCCCGGGCGAGGCCGTGGGCTGGAGCTTGGGCGATGTGCGCGGCGAGGCGACGGCCGACGAGCACGGCGAGCTGACCATCCAAGCCGTGCCGGTGGGACCGGAGTGGGAGACGCTGGTGATCGTGCGGCGGTGGTGAGGCTGCTCTGCGAAGCAGTCAGACTCGCGTGACGCAGGGATCGCCCTCGGGGAGGATGAGCGAGCCGTCGGGACGCAGGTAGCCGTGCTCGATGTCGAACTGCAGGTGCTCCTCGTCGGTCATCGACTCGAACCGCGCCATCATGCGCTCGAAGATCTCTTGGTCGTGCGCGACGATGGGATCGACGATGACGCGGGTGGAGCGATCGAGGGTAGTGAGCCGGAGGGGTGTGACGCAGGGGTCGCCCTCCGGGAAGATGAGCGAGCCATCGGGACGAAGGTAGCCGTGCTCGATATCGAGCTGCAGGTGTTCCTCGTCGGTCATCGATTCGAACCGAGCCATCATACGCTCGAAGACGTCCTCGTCGTGCGCGACGATGGGATCGACGATGACACGGCGACGCGAGGGCTGGGCCATACTCGCGATCATCGTCCTCGGCGGAGCTCCTTGGCAATCCATCCCTACCCCCACGCGGTGAAGACCCTGGGCCGGAACAGCCCGATGATGGCGACTGGACTGCGGACCACGACCTGGATGTGATTCTGGGTGAGCAGGGCCGAGCCTTCGACGAGCGGGACGCCTTCTTGGAACAGGCCGCGAACGGTGTCGTAGGGCGTGCCCTCGCGCGCGATGTGGCCGCAGAAGCGATTGATGAGGACACAATCCCTGCTTCGCTTCGCGCCCACGTTCTCGGGCAGGGGACGGTGTCTGGAGGCTTGATAAGACGCGAAGCGCGCCAGTTGCTGGGTGTGTTCCGTATCGAGAAGGTCCAAGCAGTGTCCGAGCTGGATGATCGCGCCCACCACTCCGAATGGTCGCCCTTGGAGCCTTGGCCACTGCATTGCCCAGTCGTGAGCACGTTGATGGCCGTACTCCCAGAAGTAGATGCCGTGGCCGAGCCAGTCCCAGTCGTTGGCGCTGGGCCGGAACGACTCTCCATGCAAGAGTCGCTCGGCGATCGGCTGCGCACAAGCGTGATAGCCGATGACCTGTCGGTCGTAGCGCATGCCGGACCTCGCAGGCCGGCGACCATAAGGACGCCGCGCACGAGCGCAAGCGGCTACGAGAGCAGTTGCGAGTGGCCACGGCCGAAGCCTTGGCCCATGGGTGACACGGCTTGGGCGGGTGTCACCGATGAGGCCTCGGCCCGAGCCTCACGCGTCCGCCCGCAGCTCGCGGTCGAGCTCGATGCGGGTCTGCAGCGCCTCGCGAGCCGCATCGAGGCCCGCCTGGGTCGTGGAGCGCTCGCCCACGCCGCCGAGCACGTGGAGGTACGCGGCCTCGACCGAGCAGAGCCCGGCCTCGATCTCCGTGTCGATCGCCGCGCGACGGCGGGCCACCTCGGCGCGCAGCGTCGCCCGCATGCCGGTGGGGTCGGCCTCGCCGGGCTGCACGGCCGCGACCCGCAGCGACGCGTCGATCGTCTGCTGCTGCCGCACGAGCTGCTCCATGCCATCGACGACCTCGCGCATCTCGGCGGCCCACGACGCGGTCGCAGGGGAGGGCTGACCGGTCAACGAGCCGAGCATCCTTCGAGCTCGGGCCACGCGGGGGTCGCTCACGGGCACGAGGGCAGGGACGCCGCGGCGGCTACGCTGCCACCAGACCCCGCCCGCGAGCGCGGGGAGCAAGAGCCCGAGGCCGAGGTACTGCCAGTCGCCGGAGCCACTGCCGCCACCTGGTCGCACGCCCGCGTACGCGTGGGCCTGCTGCTCCGGCTCGCGATCCCGGACCACCACCGGGGCCGCCAGCGCGCCCGTGAGGCCGTCGGTACGGGTGTACTCCTCGATCACCTCCACCAGCAGATCATTGAGCGGCTCGATCACGTGCGGGCCCACCGTCGGCTCGATGTGGGCACCTCCGATTCCGCTGTGGTCGGTGAGGAACACATACGTCCCGCCCGTGCTCACCGCGAGCTGCCGCAGCAGGAATTCCGTGGGCTTGTCGACGCCGCTGCTGGCCACGGGCACGATGCGGATGCCCTTGCTCGCCGCGATCTCGGTGGTCTCCTTCAGTCGTCGGCCGATCGCGAGGCCGTCGTGGGCCGGTGCGTCGGTGACCACGAACACGATGCGGGCCACCGCAGACTCGCTCCACGGGTGCTGCTCCACCGCGTCGGCCAGCGCCATGTCGAGCGCCTCGGGATAGTCGCCGCCTCCGGAGGCCTCGGCGGCGCGCAGGTACCCCATGGTCTGGTCGATATCGGTCGTGAACGGGTGGCTGCGCACCACGTACGCGTCGCCGTGGTCCTTGTAGAGATTGACGCTGGTGCGAATCTGCAGCGCTTGGCCGCTCTCGCGGCGCACGCGAGCCACGATGTCGGTCAGCTCGCTCTGCAGGTAGTGGATCTCGTCGCCCATCGAGCCGGTCGTGTCGACCACGAACATCAGATCCAGAGCGGCCGCGACCGTGGTGTCCTCGCTGAGGCGCAGCTCGTGCTGCTCTCCCGCTCGCACCTCGCGGGTGGCCAGCGTGCGGCCATCGGCCGCGCGTACCGTCAAGCGGCCCGCGTGGCCCGGCGGCAGGTAGAGATCGGCCCGCCCGCGGTTGTCGGTGCGGGCCTGCCACAGACGGCCGCCCCGGTCGTCCTCGAGCACGATCTCGACGTCGGCGGCGATCCCTTCGCGGGCTTGCACGCTCACCGCCACCCGCTCGAGGTGGCCGAGGTTCCAGGCGTCGAGCATCGATTGATAGCTCGAGCCGGGGGCGAGCAGCTGCTGCCAGCGATTCCAGTCATCGCGGTCCGACCAGCGACCGGCCGTGAGCTGCCCGGCCATGGGGACCGGAGCTTGCGCGTGGCGATCCGCGCGACGGGCCTCCGAGTCCCCGGCGACCTCCCCCGCGTCCCCACGCCCGAACGCCTCGGCCTTCGCGGTCGGGGCCGCGGCATCCGCGGGCGCTGCAGCCATGGGTCGCGCCTCCTCGTGCCTGCCGGTCGACAGGTCGGCCTTGGCATCCGATCTGCCCGCAGGCGGGGCCGCGTCGGCCATCTTCGCCTCCGAGGCATGGCCGGCCGGCGAACGGGCGTCACAACCGAGGAGCAGCAGGCCAGTGAGGCCGAGGACGAACGGGGTACGAATCTGCGACATGGTGGTTCCTCTCGAGCGCCGGGCTCGGCGTACCCCGTCCGACGCACCACGCCGCGAAGCGGCGTCATGGCTCCTTGGTGGGTTGGTCATGGTTGGGTCATGACCACGCTCCGTGCGCGAAACGGGCCCGGGCCGAGCGTGCAGCGCTCGAGCGGCCGCCATGGACGAAGGCCCTCGTCCCGGCGCACGGGTCGGCGGTACCATGCTCCCGGCGATGCCTGCCGATCCTCCGAAGCCGTCTGGTGCTCCGCCGGTCCGACCCCCGGCGCCCGGCTCCGCGCGTGCGGCCGGCCCAGGGGGGGCGCGAGCCGGCGGCCCTGCTGTACCGCCCACCGCTCCCGCTCCCCTCGCGGAGCGGTTCGGTGCCGCTCCGCCCACTCCGGCGCCCGCCTCCGCCGCTCCGCCCACCGCGGCTCGCTCGGCGGAGCGCGCCGAGACGATCGCGCTGCTCGGCGCGATCCCGATGCCCACGCCCGAGCCGGTGGCAGCGCGCCCCACCAGCCGCCGTGTCACCGGCCCGATCGGGCTCTCGGTGCCGATCGGCCCCGCCAAGCGCTGCCCCAAGTGTGGCGAGCGCTTCCCCATGGACTACCGCGTGTGCCCGCGCGACGTGGTCGAGCTCGAGGTCGAGGCCGGCGACGAGCGCGACCCGTACGTGGGCAACACGCTCGCGCAGACCTACCGCATCATCCGTCGCATCGGTGTCGGTGGCATGGGCTCGGTCTACGAGGCCAGCCACACACGGCTCGGCACGCGCAAGTTCGCGATCAAGGTCATGCACGAGGAGCTCGTGCGCAAGGGCGACCTCGCGGCCCGCTTCCGCCGCGAGGCCGAGGTCGCCGGGATGGCCAGCCACCCCAACGTGGTCGCGGTGTTCGACTACGACGAGACCCCCGAGGGGATCCCGTTCATCGTCAGCGAGTACCTCAACGGCGAGGATCTCGGGCAGCGAACCGATCGCGTGGGCAAGCTGAGCCTGCAGGACACGGTGCACGTGGTGCGGCAGCTGTGCGCCGCGCTCACCATCGTGCACGACGTGGGCGTGGTGCACCGCGACCTCAAGCCCGACAACGTGTTCCTCGTGGGCGAGCACTGGCCGGAGGTCAAGCTGCTCGACTTCGGCATCGCACGCCTCGCCGATGGCGACGCGGGGTCGCGTACGCGCACCGGCATCGTGATGGGCACGCCCGCGTACATGGCCCCCGAGCAGGCCCGCGGCGAGCGGGTCGACCACCGCTGTGACGTGTACGCCGTGGGGGCGATCCTCTATCGCTGCCTCACCGGCCAGCCGCTCTACGACGACGACGATCCGGCCGCCACGCTCACGGCGGTGCTCACCCGCGAGCCCGAGCGCCCGCGCAAGCTCATGCCCGAGCTGTCCGAGGCGGTCGAGCTCGTGATCGAGCGATCGATCGCGCGCGAGCCCGAGGAGCGGTTCCAGAGCATGGCCGAGCTCGACGCGGCGCTCGCCGGGCTCGTGGGCGAGGTCAAGCCGGTCGTCGCCGGCGCGCCGGCCCCCGTCGAGGGTCCGTCCACCGTGGAGGGCCTGAGCCCGCTCGCGCTCGAGGCCAACGCCGAGGCCGGCCGGGTGGTGCAGCGCGCCCGACCCACGATCGTGCTGACCACGATCCTCGGGTTCCTGCTGGTGGTGGGCCTCGTCTCCGACCTCGCGGCACGGCTCATCGCCTACACCTCCGGGGAGGGCGGCGTCACCGGCAGCGAGGGCGTGCTCGTGGTGCTCGGCGTGGTCGCCACGCTCGCCACGCCGCTGGGCCTGTGGATCCGCATGCTCGTCACCCGCGTGTGGCGCAACAGCATGCGGGCGGTGGCGCTGGCGCGCCGTTCCACCACCACGGTGGCCGCCGCAGCCTCGGCCTACGCGTCCGTGGTGCTGCTCGGCCGCGTGCTGGATCTCGGGCTCTCCGACGACCCGCACACCTCGAGCGGGCTCTTGGCCGCGATCGTGGCCAGCAGCGCCGCGGTGATCGGAGCCGCGTCGGGGATCCTCCTGCCGCGACCGCTGCGACGCCGCGACCCGCCGACGCGGTGACGGACCCGCAGGGCAGGGGGTTGCGCGCCCGCGCAGCCTTGATAGCTTAGCCGCATGCCGCTCTCCCCCGAGCAGGAGTGGACCCTCGCTGCCTGCGGTCTGGTCGCCCACGCCGACGGCATCGTCGAGGCCGGCGAGTGGGATCGCGTGCTGTGGATGCTCGACGAGCGCATCGGGGCCGAGGATGCCTCGCTGTGGATCGAGCTCTTGGCCGATCGCGCGCGCCTTCACGCCCACCTCGACACGATGCCCCCGCCGATGCCGTTCTTTGCCGAGGGCATCCTCGAGAAGGCGTGGCGCATGGCGCTGGCCGACGGCGAGGGCAGCCGGCAGGAGGCCGCGGTCCACGACATGCTCGCCGCTCGCATGGGCGTGCCCGCCGACGAGGCCGCGCGTCTACGGCAGGGTTGGCTCGCCCAGGCCCAGCGACGCTCGGAGATCGTGGCCGGGTTCGCGGCGATCCTCGCCAACCTCGACGGTCGGCTCGAGGCCTCCGAGGTCGCCGAGCTCGATGCGCTCATCGATCGGCTGCCCGTCCCCGCCGAGCGCCGCCCCTCGCTCCGAGCGCTTCGCGACGACCCTCCCTCCCTCGAGCGAGTCGTGGGCGAGCTGATGGGCGTGGACGCCGAGGAGCGCAGCATCGCGCTCCTCGCCCTGGTGCCGCTGCTTCGCACGCACGCCGAGGCGAGCCGCGAGCGCGCGCTGTTCCTCGACGTGGCTACGCGCGTGGCCATTGCGCCCGCCGAGGCGCAGCGCATGCTCGAGCGCGCCGGAGCCTGATCCGGGTTCGTGAGCGACTCGCTCGATGGCCGACGACACCGATCGCATCGGGCCCACTGCCCACTACACCGCGTATGTCTGGCGCCGGGCCGGCCTGCCTCACGCCGAGCACTTCGCCACCCGTCAGGGCGCGGTCCTCTACTGGGGCTTCTTCGTGCTCGGTGAGTGGGCCACGCGTCTGTCGCCCCGCGTGCCCTCCATGCGGCAGTACCTCGAGTACCGTCACCGCCTCATCGACGCCGTGGTCGCGCGCCAAGAGCCGGGCTGCGTGGTGGAGCTCGGCGCCGGCCTCACGCGGCGCGCGGTCACCTGGGCCGCCGATCGCGGCGTGCCCGCGCTCGAGCTCGATCTCCCGGCGATGGCCGCGATCAAGCGCCGCCGCCTGGCGAACGCGCCCGCGTCGCTGCGCGAGCGGCTCGGCTCGCTCCATGCGGTCCACGATGTCGACGTGCTCTCGCCCGAGCTCCCCGCGCGTCTCGCCCAGCTCCTGCGCGGGCACACGCGCCCGGTGATCGTTGCCGAAGGGTTGCTCAGCTACTTCGACCTCGCACCGCGCGTGGGCGTGCTGGCCGGGGTGGCAGCGGCCTTGCGCGAGGTGGGCGGTGGGTGCCTCGTCTGCGATCTCCACACGGCCGCGGCTCAAGCCCGCGTCGGCTGGGCGGCCCACGTGCTGCGGACGGCGATCCGCGGGCTCACCCGCCGTCGGCGCGCGCTCGATCCGTTCGTCGATCTGCCCGCCCTGCACCAGGCGCTCGCGGCCGCGGGCTTCGACCATGTCCACGAAGAGCGCCCCGAAGACCACGTGGAGGCCGAGCCGGCCCTGGCCAGGCTGCACTCGCCGGCCCACGTGATCCTCGCCCGCGTCGATCCCATCGATCGCCGCGACGCGCTATGCTGATCACGGATGACGATCCGCGAGCGCGAGCTACGCGAGCGCCTCTCGGTCGACGACGACGAGGGCATCTTCGCCGCGCTGGTCGAGCACTTCGAGCCGATCTTCGAGAATACGCCGTTCCTGCACCGCTGGCGCCCGCGCGCGGGCCTGGTGGTCGAGGACGACGGCCGCCCCGCCAGCGAGGCCCTGCAGGAACGGCTCATCGGGATGGCCAACTACGCCCAGCGAGCCTGGCGCCTGCATCGGTTCCGGCGCCTGCGCGACGAGGCCCCGCACCTGCCGGTGGTGGTGTGTGAAGGTGACTCGTGGGTGGCCCATCCCGTGATCGACGACATCACCGACCACCTGCTCGACGACGAGCGCTATCCCTTGCTTGCGCTGGGCGTGGGCGCCGCTGCCGATCTGCTGGGGCGCATGAGCGCGGCCCTCGAGCACGAGCAGGCCATCGTCGACCATGGTGCCAAGGCGCTCCTGCTCAGCGGTGGCGGCAACGATCTGATGGGCGTGTTCCCGCGCTTCCTGCAGCGGTGGACGCCCGGCCACGAGCCCCTGCGCCTGCTCACCGAGGCCGTCGACGCCGAGATCCATACGCTGATGGGCACCATGCGCGTGCTCCTCTCGCGGATGGAGGGCCGCGTGCCCGTGGTGGTGCACGGCTACGACCACCTGCGCGTCCGTGCGGTCCATCGGGGCGGACAGCTCGGGCCGTTCTTCGACACCGCCGGCATCGACGATCCCGCGGAGCGCACGGCGGTGCTGTGGGCCATCGTCGATCGCTACAACGAGCACCTGCGCACCGCCACCGATGACATGCCGTGGGTCGGCTACACCGACGTGCGCGGCATCGTCGTCGACGACGTGGAATGGCACGATGACATCCATCCCACGGGCGATGGCTTCGGCCGTATCACCGAGCGCATCGCCAACGCGCTGCTCGAGCGCCTGCCGAAGGCCCAATAGCTCCGATCCACTTCTTCGCGCTTACTCGAGCTCGACGAGCCCGGGCATGATCGCCTGCGGCTGCCCTTGCGGCAGGAACAACAGCGACAGCGGGATCCTCGACAGCGCCTCGTCGAGCGCCAGCGGCAGCGCCTCGCGTAGGCCCGCCTGCTGCTTGCGCTCGCGCCGCTGCTCGACCGCGCGGCCGAGCGGCCCCGGGCGCCGGCTGGGCCCCCCCCGCGCCGTCTCGAGGATGAGATCCACCAGCGACTGGCGCTCCGGCAGCACGCGCACCCGCAGCGGTCGCCACTCGGCCAGGCCGGCCTGCTTGCGCACCCGCAGGATCGCCTCGTGGAGCCCGCCCATCTCGTCCACCAGGCCCAGCGCCTTGGCGTCCGTGCCCGAGTACACGTGGCCCCGGCCGAGCTCGTCCACCTTCTCCACCGTCAGCCCGCGCCCCTCCGCCACGCGCTCGCGGAACAGGTCGTACGTGCGCCGGATCGACGCCTCGATGCGCGTGCGCTGGTCGTCGGTGTACGGCGCGAACGGGCTGCCGATGTCGGCGTTCTTGCCCTCCTTGAGGTTCCAGGTGGTGATGCCGAGCCGCTCGAGCAGCCCCGACACGTCGAAGTGGATCGAGATCACCCCGATCGAGCCCGTGATCGTCATCGGATCGGCGAGCACGGTCGGCGCTCCCATCGACACGTAGTACCCGCCGCTCGCCGCCACGTCGCCCATCGACACCACGATCGGCGCGGCGAACTTCGGATCGTCGGCATACGCCTTCGCGCTCAGGGACACCTCGCGCCAGATCACGTCGGAGGCCAGCGCCGAGCCGCCGGGGCTGTTGACGCGCAGCACCACGCCCCGGCAGTAGCGATCCTCTCGCAGGGTGCGCAGCGTCTTGGCGATCGTGTCGCCCCCGGCGAATCCCAGCCCGAAGAACGGGATCGAGCGGCTCTCGCCGTCCACGATCGCATCCTCCACCAGCACCACCGCCACGTAGGGGTCCTCCGCCCAGTGCTCGCGCGGCGACGTGTTGGCGATCGCGGCAAACTCCACCTCGGCGCCGAGTCGCTCGCTGATCGCGTCGAGCAAGCCGTCGCGGAACACCACCTCGTCGACCAGGCCCTGCTCGATCGCCGCCTTCGGGCCCCACGAGGCCTCGTCGAAGCGCCCGCGTACGTCGGCGAGCGAGAGCCCCCGCGCCTGCGCGACGTCGTGCACCACCTGGGCATAGACGTCGTGCTGGAGCTCGGTCCGCTGCTGCCGGTCGGGCTCGGACGGCCCGCTGCGATCGAAGCGCTCGCCCGCGCTCTTGTACTCGTCGACCTTCACCACCTCGGCCCGCACGCCCACCTTGTCGAGCGCGCCCTTGAGGTAGAGCGACGTGGACGAGATCCCGTGCGTGTCGAGCGACCCCGCCGGGTGCACGAAGATCTGCTCGGCCGCACTGGCCACGTAGTAGTCCTTGAGCGACGCGGTCTCGAGGTACGCGAACACGTGGCCGCCCGCGTTTCGCACCCGTATCATCGCCTCCCGCAGCTCGTGCAGGCTCGCCCAGCCCGCACTCACGCCGCGCGCGTCCACCACCAGCACGCTGCGCTCGCCGGCGAGCTGCGCCCGCTCGAGCCGCTGCAGCATGCCGATGAGGCTGCGCTCGTCCGCCACCGCGGACACGTCGTAGCGCTCGGCGTCGATCTGACGGGGCCACACCACGCGGCCGCCCGGGCGGCTGTGCAGCCGCGCCGTGTAGCCCACGCCGTCGATCCCGTCGGACACGCCCGCGTGCACGCCCGCGCCCACGCTGAGGACGTCCCACGAGCCCTCGAGCATCACGCCGCCGCGCAGCGCCTTCTGGCCGCGCACCCGCTCGTAGGTGAGCGGATCGAGCACCGAGGCGCGCACCTGCTCGACCTCGGCCTTGAGCGCCCAGCCCTGCCAGCGCACGGCCACGCGCGCGCGCGGCAGGAAGCCCGAGAAATCGACCCGCTGCGCCGGCTCGCCGTTCTCGCTCACCAGCACCTGCTGCGTGGCCGCGACCGCGAGCTCCACATGGTGGGTGCCGAGCGGTCGCAGCGCGAGCTCGCCCGTGAGCGAGAAGTGGGCCGGCAGCGCCTGGCTGTCCACGTCCACCGGCGACAGCCGGGCGAGGAACCCCGCCGAGCCGTAGTTGAACAGGCGCACGAGCCCGCCGAGGTCGAGGTCGGGCCGCTGGATCCACTGCCCCTGCGCCCGCACCCCGTGGATCCCGAGGCCGAACGCGCCGCCCTGGAAGTCGCCCGCGAACGCGAAGCTCAGCTTGGTGAGGTCGGGGTTGTTGATCGCGTCGAAGTCGGCCCCGCCGAGCCGCAGCTGGGGCCGCATCACCTGCACGCCGAACCCCGCGGCCAGCCCGAACCCGAAGTTGGCGGCGAAGAAGCCTCCGAAGCCCGTCCCGCGGGTGTAGCGAGAGACGCCGGTGTAGCCCATCGCCGCCACGTCCACGCCGTCGACGTCGGCGAGGAGCGCGGGGTTGACCTCGATGCTCGTCGCGTCGCCCTCGCCCGAGGTGTCGTGGATCACGCGGTCGATGCCGTCGGTGGGGTGCCGGTCCTGGGCCACGGGCACCTCGCCGCTCGCCACCGCGGGCAAGAGGCCCATCACCGCGGCGAGCATCGCCGCGCTCGTGCGACGCCGCGCGCTGCTCACTGGATCTCGTCCTCGGTGATGATGTCGACGATCGCCAGGATGTAGCGCACCTCGATGATCCGCAGCGTCTCGTCCCATGGAACCACCACCCCGCGCTCCTTCTCGAACAGCACGTTGGCCCCGAGCGGTATCCCGCTCACGTTGGTGCCGAAGTCGGCCCGCTCGTCGTCGTCGTCGTCGTCATCGTCGTCGCGGCCCTGCGCCTCGTCGGCCAGCGCATCGGCCTTGGGCATCGTGCGCGCGACCTCGACGACCTCGCCGAGCAGCGCCATCGCGCTGTCGTCCTTGACCCCCTGCGGCAGGAACAGCCCCGCTTCCGAGCGGTCGGGCGACTTGATCACGCGCACCAGCACCCGTGGCCCGAGCGGCTGGACGTGTCGGCTGACTCGCCGCGGCGGCTCGGGCGGCTGCGAGGGCTTGTCGTCTTCGTCGCTCTGTTTGGGCGGCGCGCCGGTTCGGGGCATGGTCCTGGTCTCGCTCGCTTCGGGTCAGGCGTCGGTCGCTCGGGCGTCGGGGTGGGGCTCGGCCCGCGGGGCCGGCGGGGCCAGCTGGATCGGCTGGATCGGCTGGACCAACTCTCCCATGAGCGAGTGGCCGGTGCTGCCGGTGATCACCACCTCGTGCAGCTGCCCCGGTGCCCCGGCGTGGAGCGGCAGCAGCACCTTGTGGAAGCTGGGCGTGCGGCCCACCATGCGATCGCCGCGGCGCGACGTCGCGTTCACGAGCACGAGCTGCCGGGTCCCCACCCGCGCCGCGTGCGAGGCCCGCGTGTGCTGCTCCTGCAGCGCGATCACCTGCTGCAGGCGCCGCTGCTTGGTCGCCTCGGGCACGTCGTCGGCCAGCTTGCGCGAGGCATAGGTGATGCCGCGATCGCTGTAGGCGAACATGAACGCGCTGTCGAAGCGCAGCTCCTCCACGAGCGCCAGCGTGGCCTCGTGGTCGGCCTCGGTCTCGCCGCAAAACCCCACCATCACGTCGGTGGAGAGCGCGATGCCCGGCACCGCCTGCCGCAGCCGCGCCACCAGCTCCACGAACTCCCCGCGGGTGTAGCCCCGGCGCATGCGCTCCAGCACCGCGTCGCTGCCCGATTGCAGCGGCAGGTGCACCTGCGGGCACAGCTTGGGCAGCCGCGCCATCGCGTCGACGAGCGCGGGCGAGAAGTCGACGGGGTAGGGGCTCGTGAAGCGGATCCGCTCGATGCCCTCGACCTCGTGCACCGCGGCGAGCAGCTCCGCGAAGCCCACGTCCTCGTGACGGTAGGAGTTGACGGTCTGGCCGAGCAGCACCACCTCGCGGTAGCCCGCCGCCGCGCGGGCCCGGACCGCGCGCAGCACCTCGCGAGGGGGCACGCCGCGCTCGCGCCCGCGCGTGTAGGGCACCACGCAGAACGTGCAGAACTTGTCGCAGCCGCGCTGGATCGTGACGAAGCCGCTCACCCCGTCGTCGTCGGGGTCTTCGGCAAGGCCCTCGTAGACCTCGGTCTTGTCGAGCTCCACGTCGACCACCCGCTCGCCCGCGCGCGCCCGGTCGACGAGCGCCGCGATCCCCCGGTAGCTGTCGGGGCCGGCCACCAGCGTGATGTGGGGGGCCCGCTCGGCCACCCGCGTCTTGAGGTGCTCGGCCATGCACCCGGTGATGCCGATCACGAGCCCCGGGTTCTGCGCGCGGTGGCGCAGGAGCTGGCTCGTGCGCCCCACCACGCGGTCCTCGGCCTTCTCGCGGATGGCACAGGTGTTGACGAGCACCACGTCGGCCTGCGCGGGGTCCTGCACGCGCACGTAGCCGCCCTCGGCCAGCCGCCCGGCGATGAGGGCCGAGTCGGCCTCGTTCATCTGGCAGCCGAACGTCTCGAGGTAGACCCGCGGCGCGCCGAGCTGGTCCCGCGGCGCGCCGAGCTGGTCCCGCGGAGCGCCGGGCTGGTCCCGCGGAGCGCCCGCCGGGGCCCGCTCGGTGCCCGCCCGGGCCTGCTCGGCGCCCGCCGGCGGTCGGACGCCGTGGAACGGGGCCGTGGTGGGGCCTGGGGCGGCCGGCGGGGGGCCGCCGCCATCGCGGCGCCGAATCTGGACGAGCGAGGACAAGGGCGCCGCATGCTACGCGATCGAGCCCGGGCTGTCAGGGCGGTGTGTGCGCGAGCTATTGCGCCCCACGTTGTCGACCGGCGCCCAATGTGCTTTACACTTCGGCGCCATTCGACGGTGCCAACGCCCCCTTCCCGGGGTGCCGCACCACCCTCCGGGAGGCACTCATGCGCACAACTGCCGCCGTACCGTCTCTCTTGCTCCCGCTCGCTCTCTTGCTCTCGCTGGGTTGCACCGAGCCGCCCAAGCCCGAGAAGGCCCAAGACCTCGAGAAGATCGAGCCCGCCGACGGCAAGGGAGCCGACGCGAGCATCGAGCTCGGCACGCTCCCCGACGGTCCCGTCGCCAAGATCGGCGACGTCGAGATCCCCAACGTGGCGTTCCGCGAGATCTACGATCTCAAGGTCAAGAAGTACGCCGACCGCGGCCGCGAGATCCCACCGTCGGCCGATCGTCGCTACCGCAAGTCGATCGTCGAGCGGCTCATCTACCACGAGGTGCTCGCGCAGGAGGCCAAGGCGCTCGGCGTCGACTACGACCAGGCCGAGCTCGCCGAGCGCGACGAGCAGCAGAAGCGGGGCATCCGCGAGTGGGACAAGCACCTGGAGCGCCGCGGCGAGACCGACAACAGCCTGCGCGAGATGGTGATCGCGGAGCTCCGCGAGAAGGCCATCCTCCAGAAGCTCGGCAAGCTCGAGGTCACCCCGGCCGAGATCACCGAGGACTACGAGAAGATCAAGGGCAACTGGAAGTCCGACAAGCCGCGCGTCAAGGCGGCGCACATCCTCGTGCCCCTCGGCCCACCCAAGACCGAGCCGCCCAAGCCCGGTGAGAAGCCGCCCGAGCCCACCGCCGAGGAGCTCAAGACGGAGGAGGTGGCGCTGGCCAAGGCCAAGGAGATCCACGCCAAGGTCACCGCGCCGGGTGCCGACTTCGCCAAGATCGCCGAGGAGTACTCCGACGGCCCCAGCAAGGCCAAGGGCGGCGACATCGGCATCTTCACCCCCGACCGGATGGCGGAGGAGTTCTCGGCCGCCGCGTTCGCGCTCGAGCCCGGCCAGGTGAGCGAGCCGGTCAAGACCAAGTTCGGCTACCACATCATCAAGGTCAGCGGTAAGTGGCCCGCCGGCGAGCTCCCGCAGGAGGCGCTCCAGGACGACATCACGGAGCGGCTGCGCCAGCGCAAGCTCCACCAGGGCCGCCGCGAGCTCAAGGAAGAGCTGCTCGCCAAGTACACCATCGTCGACAACATCGCCCCCACGCTCGGGCCCGAGCCCACGCGCGGCGGCAAGCGGAACGGCGAGGGCAAGGGCACGCGCAAGCTCGGTCCCAAGAACCGCGAGGGCAAGGGTCCGCGCGTGAACGTCGACCCCGACGCGGTCAAGGGCGCCGGCGGCGGGCTCAAGGGTGCTCCGCCGACCAGGCCCGAGAATTGAGGGCCACGGGCCGAGGGCTTCGAAACGAAGCAGGGCGCGTGCCGAGAGGCCGCGCCCTTTTCAATTGGTTCGTTGGCTTCGATGAGCCCCGCTTGGGAGGCCAAGCTAGAGGAACGTGCCGCCGAGGTGCAGCCCGAAGATCATCTGGTGCACGGGGGCGAGGTCGGTGTTGTAGTGCTGCTTGTCGCAGTTGACCTGGGTCTCGGTCTCGCGGCACGTGCGGCCGTGGGCGTTGAGGATGAGGTCGAGCTTGGCACCCACGAAGATCCGGCGGCTCACCCACACGTCGATGGTGGGCTCGATCTTGACGGCGAAGCCCTGCGAGTAGTCCTTGGTGCCGTCGGTGCGCACGAACGTCTGGCGCGAGAACCCGGGGCCGACGCCGAGCCCGAAGTCGAAGCGCCACACCGGTAGGATCGGGCGGACCACCCCGAACACGCTGTTCTGCATGCCACGACGGAAGTCGGACGCCCCCGTGATCTCGTAGCTCGTGTCGAAGAACCCGAGGTTGTAGGCCGCGCCCGCGAACACGTACTTGTTGAAGCGGTAGCCGAGCTCGGCGCCCAGGCCCACCGACGGGCGGGTCTTGCCGTCGACGGTCACGCCACCGACGCCCGTGGCTTGATCACGCGTGCAGTCGGCTTGGCCGGGGATGCAGGCTGAGCCGCCGAGCATCACACCGAACTGTCCACCGCGGCGGGTGATGTTGGGACGGCGGGCGTGGGCGTCGGCGGAGAGCCCAGCGGTGACCAGGAGCGCAGCGGCAGCGAGGCCAAGGGACAAGGTGCGGGCACGGCGGGTCTGCATGATGGTCGATCCTCGAACGAGCGGGGCCGCGGGAGGGGCGCAAAAATCGGCCCTCGTGATGGGGCGGCCCGTGGGGTCGCCCTCGGCGGTTGGGGTGGGATGGGCGCCTGCATCGGGATATTCATCGCGCGAAGGTGCGGGAGCCGACGCTTGGCACATCCACCACGATGACCCAGGCCAAGGATCGCCCACGGCCGCAGCGACGCCAAGAAAGCCTCGTGGATCAGACCGAGGGTCCATGATTTACGGTAATCAATCGTAAATACGAGCCAGGAAACCTGCGGGCGAGCCGGGCATTGGGCCAGGAACTGTGCTAGTGCTTCGTTCATCCGGGGAATGCCGCCGAATTCGATGCCGAACATCGATCGCGTTAAAACACGGCAACCAAGGAGTCAATGAGCATGTCCCAGCTCGACGAGCTCGAAGAGCAGAGCGTCTTCATCTTCCGCGAGGCCTACAAGCACTTCAAGCAGCTCTGCATGCTGTGGTCGATCGGCAAGGATTCCACGGTCCTTCTGTGGCTCGCGCGCAAGGCGTTCTTCGGCCACGTGCCGTTCCCGCTGGTGCACATCGACACCAGCTACAAGGTGCCCTCGATGATCGCCTACCGCGACCGATTGGCGCGGGAGTGGGGCCTGCAGATGGTGGTGGGGCAGAACCGCCAGGCGCTGGCAGAGGGCATGAACCACACGCGTGGGCGCCTCAACTGCTGCAAGTCGCTCAAGACCGACGCGCTCCGCCACACGCTCGACGGCAGCTGGCCGCGGCTGCGGATGGGGGCCGACGGTCAGTACCACGAGGAGGAGCGCCGCGAGGCGTTCACGGGCGTGATCGTGGGGGCGCGCGCCGACGAGGAGGGCAGCCGCTCCAAGGAGCGCTACTTCTCGCCGCGCGATCACAACAGCGACTGGGACATCGCCGATCAGCCGCCGGAGCTGTGGAACCAGTTCAAGACCGACTTCGCGCCGGGCACCCACGTCCGCATCCACCCGCTGCTCGACTGGACCGAGATCAACATCTGGGAGTACATCGAGCGCGAGCGGGTGCCGATCATCGATCTCTACTTCGACAACGGCAGCGGCCATCGCTACCGCTCGCTCGGCTGCGAGTGCTGCACCGGCAAGATCGCCTCCACTGCCACCACCACCGAGCAGATCCTGGTGGAGCTGCGCGCGACCAAGATCCCCGAGCGAGCCGGCCGGGCGCAGGACCAAGAGGACGCCTACGCGATGGAGAAGCTGCGGCGGGAAGGGTACATGTAGCGATGCGCGAGACCATGCAGATCGTGATCGTGGGCCACGTGGACCACGGCAAGTCCACGTTGGTGGGCCGGCTGCTCGCGGACACCGGGGTGCTCGGTGACGGCAAGCTCGAGAAGGTGATGGCGACCTGCCGCCGCCAGGGCAAGCAGTTCGAGTACGCGTTCTTGCTCGACGCCCTCGAGGCCGAGCAGGATCAGGGCATCACCATCGACGCCGCGCGGGTGTTCTTTCGCACCGAGCGGCGCGACTACATCATCATCGACGCGCCCGGGCACATCGAGTTCCTCAAGAACATGGTCACCGGCGCCGCGCGGGCCGAGGCGGCGGTGCTGCTCATCGACGCCAAGGAGGGCGTGCGCGAGAACAGCCGCCGCCACGGGTACCTGTTGTCGATGCTGGGCATCCGCCAGGTCGCGGTGCTGGTCAACAAGATGGACCTCGTGGGCTACGACCGCGGGGTGTTCGACCGCATCGTGGGCGAGTACCGCGGGTTCCTCGAGGAGGTCGGGATCCGGCCGCACTGCTTCATTCCCATCGCGGCGCGCGAGGGCGACCACATCATGGGCCCGAGCGCGGCGATGCCCTGGTACGACGGGCCGCACGTGCTCGCGGCCCTCGACGCGTTCGCCAAGGCGCCGTCGCGTGGCGAGGGGCCGCTACGGATGCCGGTGCAGGACGTGTACAAGTGGAACGCGCGCGGTGACGACCGGCGCATCGTGGCGGGCCGGGTCGAGGCGGGGCGGCTCGCGGTCGGCGACCGGGTGGTGTTCTCGCCGAGCAACAAGACCTCGACCATCGCGAGCATCGAGGTGTTCAGCGGCACGGTGCCCGACGAAGTGCCGGCGGGAAGGTCGGCGGGCATCACCCTCACCGAGCAGCTCTATCTCGAGCGCGGCGAGGTGATGAGCCACGTGCGCGACGTACCCGAGGTGGGCACGCGGCTGCGCGTGAACGTGTTCTGGCTGGGCAAGCTGCCGCTCGAGCCGGGGCGAGGCTACAAGCTCAAGCTCGCCACCAGCCAGACGGAAGTCCGGGTCGAGGAGGTGGTGCGGGTGCTCGACGCCAGCGACCTCCACACGAGCGTCACCAAGAAGCGGGTCGATCGCCACGACGTGGCGGAGCTGGTGCTGCGCACGCGGAGCCCGATCGCGTTCGACCCGTCCGAGCGCATCGAGGCGACCGGGCGCTTCGTCATCGTCGACGGCTACGACATCGCCGGCGGCGGCATCGTGCGGGAGCTGGTGCCCGACGAGCACCAGCAGCTGCGGCTCGAGAGCCGCATTCGCGACATCGAGTGGGTGCGGGGCGACGTGACGCCCGAGGAGCGAGCCAAGCGGCACGGCCACCCGGCGAGCATGGTGATGATCACCGGGCAAGCCGGCGGAGACGAGCAGGCGGTGGCGCGGGCGCTCGAGCGGCGGCTGGTGGAAGCGGGGGTCCACGCGTACCTCCTGGTCGGCAAGAACGTGTTCCTGGGCGTGGACGCCGACATCGCGTTCGACGACCGCGAGGGGCTCGTGCGCCGGTTCGGCGAGGTGGTGCACCTGTTCCTGGACGCGGGCTCGGTGGTGGTCTCGACCACGAACGTGATCGGGCTCGGCGACCAACGCACGCTGCGGACGCTGGTCTCGCCGTTCCCCGTGCTGGTGGTACACATCGGACCGGCGGACCGGTCGCCGGGGGCACCGTCTGGGGCCGAGGCGGAGCTGCGGCCCGATCTGCGGCTGGATCCGGGCGGCGAGCCGGCGACCGCCGTCGACTCGATCATGGCGGCCCTGGCGGAGCGGTCGTGGCTGTTGGCACACTAGCGCCCCGTGAGCGAGACGAAGAAGGCCACCAAGAAGAAGACCAGCGCAAAGAAGGAGCCGTCCGCGAAGAAGACGAGCTCGCGCAGCCGCAAGAAGGTGGCGGAGCCCGGGTCGCGCGGGCTCACCCCTGCCGCCACGGCGGACGGCGAGGTGCCCGCCGACGTGGTGGCTTTGCAGGAGGCGATCGCGGGCGATGGCGGGCAGGTGCTCGCCACGTATCGCGAGCCGATCGGCGGCCACCATACGCTCCTCTGTGCCCTGCCGATCGAGAAGGTCGCGGCCACGCCGTTCCAGCGCGACCTCTCGGCCACGCACGCCAAGAAGCTCACCGAGGTCATCGACAAGCTCGACCGATTCCTCGATCCGATCATCGCCGTGCGTACGCCAGCGGGTACGTACTCCACGCCCAACGGCAACCATCGGCTCAACGCCGTCAAGGGGCTCGGCGGCTCGGCGATCATTGCGCTGGTCGTGCCCGATGCTGCCGTCGAGTACAAGATCCTCGCGCTCAACACCGAGAAGGCCCACAACGTGCGCGAGAAGGCGCTCGAGGTGATCCGCATGGCGCGATCGCTGGCCGAGCTGCCGGTCCGACCGGAGTCCGACTACGCGCTCGAGTTCGAGGAGGCGCAGCTGCTCACGCTCGGGGCGGCGTACGAGGAGAAGCCGAGGTTCTCGGGCGGGGCGTACTCGCCGGTGCTCAAGCGGATCGAGGGCTTCCTCGAGCTGCCACTGCCCGAAGCGCTGCCCGTGCGCGCGGCCCGAGCCAAGGCCCTGCTCGCGCTCGACGAGGTGGTGAGCGAGGTGGTGACCCGGCTCAAGGAGAAGGGCCTCGAGAGCCCGTACCTCAAGACCTTCGTGATTGCGCGCATCAACCCGCTGCGGTTCGCCAAGGGCGACGCGCCGCCGTGGGACGAGGTGATCGCGACGATGACGGAGAAGGCCAAGGGGTTCGACACGGGCAAGGTGGACGCGGGGCAGCTCGCGAACACCGGGGGAGCGCCGGCGGAGGAGTGAGCGACCGGGGCAGGTCGGCCACGCCTCCGCCGGGTGATCAGCCCGGAGAGAACGAGAACGGGTAGGTCACCATGGCGGTGCCCCCGGTGGCCGGCCGCGGGAATCGCCAGCGACGGACCGCAGCGGCCACGCAGCTGCCGATCTCGCGGTCGCCCAGGGTGTTCGCGGAGATCGCAGCAACCGGCACGGTGCCGGTGGGTCCGATCGTGAACGTCACCTCCAGGCGGCCTTGGAGGTTGGGGTCGCGCGTGAGCGCTTGGTTGTAGCAGTGCCGCACCTCGTTGTGGCGGCTGCGGACGATGCGACGGATGGCTTCCTTGTCGATCTGGTCGCTGCCCGTCGGCTTTCCCGGGCGCACCTGCGGCGCTCGGGGTCCGCGTGTCTCCCAGGCGATGGTGCCCTTGCGCGTAGGGCCGTAGCCGTCCTTGGTGTTGCCGATGAGGCCCACGTCGGCGAGGCCGATCGTGCCCTCGGCATTGCCACCACCGCGAACGACGGTGGCGAGGTCGAGGCCGCCCACGCCGGCGACTTGCGCGAGCACGTCGCCGGTGGGGCCACCCCACACGTTCTCGTCGGCGTTGCCGACCGCATACGCGCCACCGAACGGCGAGGCGAGGGTGTGGCCGCTCGCCTGGGCCAGCGGGCCCAGGATGCCGGCCGTACGCGCTGCCAGCTCGGCATCGAAGCCACGGGCGGGCATGGGGATCGCGTGCTGGGGGCCCGTGATGGCCTTGCGGCCGGCGGGGGCCTTGGAGGCCACGAGCTTGCTCGCGCTCGCGCGGGGGCGGGCGTGGGCTTGGCTGTGCGCGGGCTCGGTGTTGGTCTCGTGCACGGCCGCCGCCGCGACCTCCTGCTCGGGCTGTTCTTGCGGCTGGTACTGGAAGCCCACGTAGCGGTTCTCGGCGGCGAGCTCGTCCATGCTCATGGACAGCGCGTCTTCGGGAACGAGGTGCACGAGCGCCAAGAGGCTGCCCAAGACCACGCCCGAGGCGGTGGTGTAGCTCCAGAACGGCTTGTCGAGCGGGTGGCTGCGCACGACGGGCTTGGCGGCTGCGACGGCGGCGACGTCGAAGACGACACCGCCGTGTACGATCTTGGCCTTTGCGCCGCGGGGCAGCGCCATGGCGTAGGCGCCCGCGGACATGCTGGCCACACCGCTGCCCACGAGCTCGTCGAGCCCACGGCGCTGGCCGTTCATGCTCACGTAGCCACGCATCGACGGGGTGAAGCGAAGCACGAGCTCGTCGCCTTGCTTGCTCACCAAGGGGAACGGGGTGCCGGGATCGAGCACCGCTCGCGAAACCGAACGGTTGGCGGGCTCGCGGCGAAACATGTGAAACATGCTCGATCGACAGCGAGCCCCCATCGAAGTTCCGATCCGTGGTGGCACGGATCGGTGGTTCATGGGCTCCCCGACAGGTTGCACGCGGCCCGAGGTGGGCTGTCGTACACCCACCGAGCGAGGCCTACGGGCGCAGCAGCACCTTGCCGAGGTTGCGGCCGAGCGCGAGATCGTCGAAGGCCTCGCGGGCCTGCTCGAACGGGTAGATCGCGTGCACGTGCGGGCGCAGGGCGCCATCTTGGTAGAGCTTCATGAGCGCGTCGAGCTGGCGGCGGAGCAGCTCCTGCTCGCTCCACAGGTGGCCCATGTTGCAGCCGGAGACGGTGCGGTTGTCGTCCATCAGCTTGAGCGCCGAGAAGCGAGGGATCCGGACGAGCTGCTTGACCAGGTTGACGAGGCTGCGCTTGCCACCGACGTTGGTGTTGGCGAGGCCGAACGCGATGAGCATGCCGGCGGGGCGGAGGAGCGAGTAGCCCTTGCGCCAGTCGGCGGCGCCGAGGGCATCGAGCACCACGTGGACGCCGCGGCCGTCGGTGAGGCGCATGACCTCGGCGACGTAGTCCTTGGTGCGGTAGTCGATGGGATGGGTGCAGCCGTGCTCGCGGACGTAGTCGTGCTTGGAGGCCGAGGCGGTGCCGTAGGTGACGACGTCGGGGATCGTGCGGCAGAGCTGCAGCGCGGCCGTGCCCACGCCGCCCGCGGCCATGTGCACGAGCACGTGGGCGCCCGGGCGGATGCGGGCGAGCTCGAACAGCATGTGGTGCGCGGTGAGGTAGTTGACCGGCATCGCCGCGGCGTGCTCGAGGGTCATCCCCTCGGGGAGCTTGATGATCTGATCGGCCGCGGTGACGACGTGGGTCGCGTGGCCGCCGAAGCGGCACATGTAGATCACGCGGTCGCCGACGGCGAGGTCGGTGACGCCCTCGCCGAGCGCGTCGATGGTGCCCGAGCCCTCGTAGCCGACGACGCACGGGGGCTTGGGCGCGTCGGGATAGAAGCCCTGGCGGGCGGACAGCTCGGCGAAGTTGAGGCCCGCGAAGCTCACGGCCACGCGGACCTCTCCAGACTTGGGCTCGGGAGTGGGCGTCTCGCGGACCTCGAGGACCTCGGGGCCGCCGTGCTTGGTGATCCAGACCGCGCGCATGCGCGGCGTGTACATCGGCGAAGGGCGGCGCAGCAAACGGCTCGGCGGCTCGTGGGAGGAACGGCGGATACGGCGCCTTGCGAGGGGATGGGGTTTCGGCTAGATAACGCCGGCTTGCCCGGTCCTCTTCGCGACCCCATCGTCCAGGGGCCTAGGACGCTGGCCTTTCAAGCCGGTAACACGGGTTCGAATCCCGTTGGGGTCGCCGGCCGGGCAAGCGAAACCCTCCGCTAAGGAGGGACGGGCTCGTAGCTCAGCTGGTAGAGCAGCGGACTTTTAATCCGCGGGTCGCAGGTTCGAATCCTGCCGGGCTCACCGTTTGGATGGCCTCCTAGGTGCCTCTCGGAGCCGTTTGCGGTGGTGGGGGGTGCGGGAGAGAGACGGCATTTCGGGCTGGGGTCCACCAGGGGTCCACGCGAGGCCGAGCCCGTCGGCGGTGCTCGTGATGGTGGGCCGTCGGCTCCGATGCTCGGTGACGTCGGCTCGACCGCGAAGGCCATGCGCAGCACGCGACGGGCGGACGCCGCGGCACGCGGCCTGCTACGCGCGCGAGGGAAGATTTCGAGGGGCTGCACACCCCGCGGCAGGGGGCGCCTACGCTCGTCCTCGTGTGACGCCCTACGTTTTGCACCCGGGAGGGTAGGGCATTGAGGGCGGGCGCGGGTGGGGCTCCACCAGTGCTCCGATGCCCTCGCCGCTGGTGGCCGAACATGGGGACTTGCGTCCGCTGGTGGCGGCGTCCCTCACCAATGCGCGCTGCTCCCCTGGTCGGCCGGTGGTGGGGGATCTCGAGCGAGGGCCGTGCGGACCCGTCGACGCTGGCGGCCGTGCGGCGGGGTGGCCCTCGATGCCTACAAGGTCACCGCAGCGGCGGGACTGGCCTTGGGCGTCGCCGGGGTCCCGCGGTGAGGGCGGGAGCTCCGGGGCGGTGGGCAGGATGATGCGGTGTCCGGGTATCCTCGCGGACTGTGCACGAGTTCCTATTCCAGATGTCTTGGACGCTGGACAGCGATGCCTACGACGGGGTGTTCTCACTGCCTTGGGTCCAGCTGTCGGTACCATCCCGCCGTTTTCTACTCGTCACCCGTCCAGCACTGCGCCGGGACGACGAGGAGCCTAACCGCTACTTCCTCGTTCTCGCCTACGCCACCAGGCCGGTCCCCGAGGCGGTTGCACGCGTACTCCCAGGCACTTGGCGGCAAGGCGTTGACGCTGCCGAGATCCGGGCCAACATGGGTGGCAGCAGAGATGGGCTCGGAGGCTTTCCGGAGGAGTACCAAGAGTTCGCGCGCCGGTTGACTAGCGAGCTTCGAGATATGGCCAATCACGCGCTTGGTGTCTTCATGTGGCGGTCGGGTCGCATTGGAGGCCCAGTGGACCTGGGTGGCAACTCGTTTGCCGTGCGATGGCAGGAGACGTCAAAAGGACTCGAGTTCGTCGACAAACCGTTCCTTGAGAATCACCTTCCCCACGGAGTCTTCATCACCTTCAACCTCCCGTGGTCCCTTATCACGGCCATGACCACCCGAGGCATGGATACTTCGCAGTACGATGACACTAACGCTCTTCTGCAAAAAGATCATCGCCAACCGCTCTATCACGATCTACTGCGAGAGGCGTGTGGCAACTGTTACAGCAACCCGCGAAGCTCTCTCGTACTCTGCGTTGCAGCGGTTGAGACGGGTATGAAGACGCTCATAGCGGACCTTCAGCCCGATACCAGATGGCTGCTCGAAAACACTGCTTCTCCGCCAGTGATCAAGATGCTGCGAGAGCTACTCGAAACCTTGCCTGCTAGGAACACATTTGGAGGCAAGGTACTTAGGCCAACGAAGGAGGTAATCAAGATGCTCAACGAAGCCGTTGAGCTGCGAAATAAGCTCGTGCATGGACGGGAAACCACGGTCCCGAGGGCTGACCTTGAACGCTTGCTTGCGGAAACCCGAGGGCTCCTTTACCTGTTCGACTACTACCGTGGGCAGACCTGGGCGCTTGGTCTTGTGACGGAATCCACCATTGGGCCAGCCGCGGCAGCGTCAGTGTCCGGCTCCGGCAAGAGCCCTACAGGTTGAGTACGCGGAGAGCGAGCTATGCAGGGCCGCTGGTGGGCGCTCGACTGCGCGGGGTCACCTCGGGGCCGGGGACACGTGGGTGCGCTCGTGGTGAACGTGGGCGCGCTCCATCGCCGCTCGTGATGCCGCGTGAACTAGCGTGCGCCCTGCGAGCTCGCGAGGTCACGACATGAGGATCTTGAGCGACGGGCCGAGGCAGGCGAGCGGTTGCCCAGCGGGCGGCGAGCGGACGGCGAGCGGCTGTCCGGCGGCGTCTTTGGGTCGTTCTGGTGCTGGTTTGACCCCGGTTTGGGCCGGGTTTGGTGTCGTTCTGGACTCGTTTCGGCACGGTTTCGGCATGCGTCCATCGAGGAGCCGCGGGCATCGAACACGAACGCACGGGCGGCCGCGCGTGGCCGCGGGCAGACCTGCGAGCGCGAGCGCTTTCCGCCGGAAAGCTGCTGCGCTGTCCAACTTCGGCATGCGATGGCAGGGGTTCGATCGACTGTCGCGCAGGCCCCAGCGCTCCGCGTTCGTCATGATGACGGACACGAGGGCCAGCGCTCGATTCGCGGCGCCCTTGGCCGACGCGCCGATCCGCTGGTGGAGCCGCTGCACGTCGTCGCGCGTGATCTCGCCGATCTTCATGGACCCCAGCGCGGGCTCGAGATGCACGCGGAGCAGGCCCTCGTACCCACGCACTGTGCTCGCCTTGCGGTAGGGCCTGGCGAGCTCCGCCATGTAGCGCTCGGCCACCGCGGCGAACGTGGGCGCGTTGCGGCGTTCATCTCGGTCGCGAGCAGGGTGGGCCCCATCTTGGACTTGGCCGCGGAGCTTCTCGGCCCTGCGCCTCGCCTGATCGAGGGTGAACCCGTCCCCCAGCACGCCGACGGTCACGCGGTGGCGGCTGCCGTCGCGGACGTAGCGGAACCCCGCCGTCTTGGTGCCGTCCGCGTTGACTCGCACGGTGAACCCGCGAAGCGAGTCGCAGTAGACGTCGAACCGCCGGGCGCGAGGTTGGAGCTTGTCGACGTAGGACTTGGTGAGGCGTGGCATCGGTCTCCCTCGGCCGTGCGGGGTCCAGTGGGGGTCCACCGGGGGTGCGGGAACGGCTGTAGGGAGAGTGAGAGGGCGAGGGAGATTGTCAATGAAACCGCGAACGATCTCATGAAGTTACGTGAGACCCCGCGGAGAAAGAGCGAGCCGCTGTAGTCCACCCGACCCGACTTTTAATCCGCGGGTCGCAGGTTCGAATCCTGCTGGGCTCACTGTTTGGTCCCGTTCTTCACTCCGCGAGCTTCCAGGCGCGGTGGAGGGTCGCGAGCCCCTCGGCGCGGTCGGCCGCGCGCCAGCCCAACCAGGGCCGAACGAGGGCCCCCCTCGAACATGATGGGGCGTACGCGAGGTCGACGTCGTCGAGATCGGCGGTGGTTCGGAGGACGCGCAGCGTGATCGCGGAGAGTGTGAAGCCGTCGTCGTCGACGTCGAAGCGCGCGAGCACGGAGGCCCAGCCAGCGCCGCAGCCGCAGCCCCAGTGCTCGGGGCCGCCGCAGAGGGTCAGCGTGCTCGGGGGCAGCGACGCTCGCAGGCGCATGAAGTATCCGCGATCCTCGTCGACCGTGCGCCAGCCCATCGGCGATGCGATGCGCACGCCCGGGCGCAAGGTGCCGCCGGTCCAGCCGTCGCCGAGCACCGAGGTCACGTAGTCCGGGTGGGTGATCATCATGCCGACGAGGCGCTCGCGGGCCGTGCCGCAGGCCTCGCAGCGCGCGGGGCCGAGGAGGTGGGTCCAGCCCTGGTGGTCCGCGTCGTCGGTGGGATCGATCCAGCGCTCGTGCCCCTCGAAGCGCTGGGCCACCATGGCGCGCAGACACTCCGTCCGCACGGCCTCGGGCGAGCTCGCCAGCGCGCGGAGGTCATCGGCGAACGTCGTGAAGCTCTGCTTCCAGGGCACCGCCCGCTCGCCGTCCGCGAGGTCGACCTGGGCCGCGAGGTCGCCCTCCACCGCGTCGAGCAGCGCGATGTCCTCGAGCGTGACGCTGCGCGTCGCGTCGTCGAGCCGAAACCGGAGCACGGGCGCCAGTGGCTGCCCGCAGCTACAGCCCAGCATCTCGTCGACGTCGACCAGGAGGGCCAGCATCCCTGGCTCGGGCCGCTCACGCACGCGCCACCACTGGTCGTCCCACGTCGGCGCGCGCAGCATGTCGGACGGCGTGTAACCCACCGGCTGCGTGCGTCCCGGAACGAAGGAGCGCGCGTGGTACTCGCCGAAGTCGGGATCGAATGCCTTGGTCTGGCCGCTCACGTGATGCACGGCGTCGCAGCGCGGGCAGTGGGCGTTCGCGCCGTACTCGTCGAAGGCCCCCATCGCGTGCGAGCCTAGCAGGCCCCCGAAGCCGTGGCATGCCAGGCCAGCTGCCATGCCTCACCGCCGCCCCATGGCTCGCGACCACCTGGATTTCCAGACCCTACTCGGGCTCGTAGGGCCGACTGTCCTCGAGCTCGCGATACGGCACGGTGCCGTCGTGCAGGGTCGCTTCGGTGTCGGTGCAGCGCACGGTCAACGCCGCGATGCCGACGGGGATCCCGAGGACGCGCCGTGCCACGAGCAGCGCGCGATCGCAGCGACAGTGCGTGACGATCGAGCCGTCGGCGAGCTGAACGTCGGCGAACACCGCGGGGGTTGCGTGCTCGTCGACCTCCACGCTGAACCGGTACTCCTTGCCGTCGCCGGCCATGCGCACGAGCAGCTTCGACTCGCCGGCCCGCTGCACGTCGAGCTCGAGGTAGCGCTTGAGGTACGCGCTGAATGGCTTGCGGCGCTCGCCGTCGTCGGTGTTCACCCACCACAGCCGTACGTGCTCGAGGTGTCCACGGGTGACGTGCGACCATCCATCGAGGGCGATCTCCCAGTGGGCCATGCCGAAGTCGCGACGGATCCGCAGCACCTCGTCGTGGCGGAACGTCTTGGTCGACAGCTTCTCCACCGGCGTCGGCCCCTGCGGAATGGCATCGCCGCCGGTCGGCCGGACGAGTGCGAGCACAGCCGCGAGAACGAGCCGCATCCCCCCATGGTACGCACCGAAGTGACGCGGAGCGAGCCTTCGCGTCAGGGCGAGGTGAAATCGTGGGTGTATCCGTCATCGGCGACTGGACGCGCCATGCGGAGGAACACTCGCCTGGCTCCAGCTCGGAGCCGTCATGCAGTGGTCTTCGCCGCCACCCGCATCGGCGGCGGCTTGCCGTACGCACTCACGCGCCAGAGCCACTCGAGCGGGCCATACTGGAATCGAGCAACCCAGTACCGGCTGTACATCACCTGCACGGCGAAGATCGACACCGACAGCAGCAGGCCGGCAAGCGGGCCGACCTGGCCGAAACGGCCGAATCCATAGCTGTAGAAGATCGTGGTCGCGATCACGGTCTGCATGAGGTAGTTCGTCAGCGGCATTCGCCCGGGCGCCGCGAAGACCTCGGCGAGCCCGCGAAATCGCGGCTTGTGGACGAGCATCGCGACGGCACAGATGTACGCGATGCAGAGCAAGGGCCGGTTCAGCTCGTACGAGATCCCGCGCAGGAGCCCCGCGAGCGTCGGTCCTTGCTGCGGCCCGATGATCCAGCCCATCGCCGCCGCTGTCGCTGCGCACCCCAGGCCGAGACCGAAGCACCAGACCATCAGCGTGCGGATGCGAGCGGAGCTCGCGGTGACGTCGACGAGGAGCCGCTGCCTGCCCGCGTAGAATCCGAGCAACATCGTCAGGGTCAGCATCATGTACCAGATGACCGCGCCGCCGAGCCGCGCCGAGAGAGCATAGAATTCCACGTTCTCCTCCACTCGCACCGCGAGCTGCTCGCCATAGCTGCCGCTCTGGAACACGCGCAGCTGCTCGTACGCACGAGCCGCACGCTCCGCGAGCGTGTGGACCGGCGGCTCGTTCGTCACGACCGCATAGACGTCACGCGCGATCGGAAACAGCAAGCACACGACCATCAAGCCGAAGACCCAGCGGTTCGACGCCCGCGAGAGCGGGAGCAGGAGCAAGCCGAGTAGCGCGTAGTGGTGCAGGACATCTCCGTTCCAGAGCAGGAAGGAATGCGCGACCCCCACGACGAAGAGCACGAGCAGCCGCCGCGCGTACATCCGGCCCACGGTCTGCCCCCGCGCCTGTGCGCGCTGGATCTGAATCGTCAGCCCCAGCCCGAACAAGAACGAGAAGATGGAGTTCGCCTTGCCCGAGAAGAACGTGTTCATGAAGAGCTCCGCCATCCGATCGGCGACGCCCGGGTAGAGCCGTGGTTCGAGCGCCCCCACACCCGAGGGCAGGCTGAACCCCGGCATGTTCATGATCATGATGCCCAGCAACGCGAAGCCGCGGAGCACGTCGAGCACCAGGAGCCGCTCCTCGGACGCCACCGGCACGAAGGAGGCCGAGGGCGCGTCCTTCTCCGCGTGTGCGCCCGACTCCACGGGCGCGGCTTCGAATGCGCTGAGCTTCGGTTCGAGAGTCATCGATTCACGCCCGCATCATGCCGCACGAGCTTCGGGAAGGGGTATCGATGGTACCCTCCATGAGCCATGGGCGTGGAATGGGACCTCGCGTGCGTCACGTGTCGGCAGTGGGTCTGGCTCGGCTCGATGAAGCCTTGGAAGTGGGGTGGCTTCCAGATGGGCAGCGCGTTCGTGGCCGAGATGCTCTCGCTCCATGCCACGCTGGGCTGCTCGCTGATCGTCACGAGCGACGCCCGAGCCTTCGAGCCGCCCTGGCAGCACGACGACGCCGAGTCCGGGTGGCTCGAGGATCTCCGCTCGCGTTGGTTCTGGGATTCCATTCGACACGCCGCCACGCCGCGCCAGATGGTCTGCGCCACCTGTGAGGTGCTGCTCGACCCCTCCACGAGCGCGGACGTGGAGGCGCTGCGCCAGGAGGGGTATCGCTCCCTTCACGACGCGGTCACGCCGCTGATCGTGGGTCGCTACCTCTGGTTCTGCGGTTCCGCCTGCCGCGATCGCCATCGGTCCGGTCCTGGTCGAGTCTGGCGAGCTCACCCCGACGCGAGCCCACACGCTCGAATTCGGGTGGGGTGCCGCCATTGTGGGGTCGAGAGCTCCCTCGGGGCGTGCGAGCCCGACGAGAGCGACGCCTTGGCCTTTGCGGAGTGGCTCGTCGATCACGTCTACGATCCGCCCGCGGCGCTCGGGCTCGATGCACCGGGCTGCTGCCGGCTCGAGGCGTCGTGCGAGCCGGCCGCTCGACCGCCGACGCGCGACGCTCAGCCGCGGTAATCGGCGGCGGCGATCTCATAGATCAGCTCGAGGCCGTCCTCGGCATCGAGCTGCTCGCCCACGTACACCAGCCCTGCACCCTCGATGATGGCGATCGACGCAGCATTCTCGGGCCCGACGGTGGCGCGCAGCGTCCGGACGTCGGGGTGCGTGGCGGCGTACGACCACATCGTGCGCGCGACCTCGGTCGCGTGGCCCTGGCCACGGTGCGGCTCGAGGATCGAGTAGCCGAGCTCGACCATGCCGTCGTCGTCCGGTGGGGCATGGAAGTTGCCATAGCCGACGATCTCACCGGTCTCGCGCAGCACGGCGAGGCGGATGAGCCAGGGGTTCGAAGCCGGATCGGCCAGTACCTGCGGGACGCGGTAGGCCAGCGGTGCGTGGTCCGGGTGCAGCACGTCCGCGGGGTCGTTGAAGCCGAGGGGCACCGGGCCATCGGAAGCCGCACGCGCAAGGAGCTGCTCGATCGTGACGAGCACGAGGTCGAGGCGGGGGCCGTGCAGGACGTCGGGCGGCACTGGACACCCGCGGGATCATGCCCCAGAGCTCGAATCCGACGGCAAACCAGCGAGATGACTGGTACGATCCCTCGGTGGCGATCGGGATGAGACCAGCCGTGCGTCGTAGGCTCGCAATCGCGGGCGCAGGTGCGATCGGCATCGCGACCTGGCTCGGCGCCGTGGCCGATGCCGACGCGTGTACGTGCAGCGACGCGTGGTCGTTGCTCGGTCCGGCCGCCGGGGAGCACCCGCGTGATGCCGTGCTCGTGTTCGAGAGCAGCTGCGGTGGATCATTCGAGCCGTGGTCGGTGACGGTGGACGGCGTGCCCGCGAGCTTCGGTGAGCGCGTGAACCATGGCGAGATCGCGACGATGGCGATCTCTCCCGCGCCCACGGTCGGTGCGGAGGTCGTCGTCCTGTTCGACTGCAGCGAAGGGGCGGGTGACCCTGCGTGTGCGGCGGGCGACTCGCTCAGCGAGCGGGCTCGCTTCACGATCGTCGCGCCGGACACGATCGCGCCGCCGCCGGCCCTCGAGCTCACGATGGCGTTGGTCGCGGACGACAGCGGCACCGACTGCTCCTCGGTCGAGGATCAGCGGCCGATCGAGGTGAGCATCGAGATCGGTGAACGCGAGCCGGGCAGCTGGGTCGAGCTCACGGTGGCTCGTGTGGACGGAGTCACGGTCGCGCGCACGGGTCGACCACTGCCCGAGGCCGGTGGGCTCACGACGGTGATCCACGTGCAGGAGGACGCGCTGGAGTTTCCGGAGATCTGCGTCGACGCGGTGGTGCACGACGCCTCGGGCAACATCGCGCCCGCCGTGCAGGATTGTGAGGTGCAGGACGGCAACGTGGAAGGTCACCCGTTGTTTCGTCGCGGCTGCACGTGTGCAGCCACGACGGCACCTGCGTGGCACTCCGTGCTGCTCGGCCTGCTCGTGCTGATGGTCCGCCGACGCCGCCCGTGATCGGGGACCGTGGCCGCTGCGGCCTGCTGGCGGCCCGCTCGAGCGCTAGTGATTGTACCACCCACCGGCGTAGCTGTACTGGAGGTTTCCGCCGTTGACACGTCCGCCGTAGATCCCCCTGTCGCGGTCGAGCTTGAGCTGCCAGCCTCCGCCGATGAGGTTGCGCATGGTCTGCATGGGGCCGGGGACGGTCTGGCGCCACAGGTTGACGTTGCCGATCACCCAGACCTCGTTGCAGTGGATCACCACGCTCGCCGCAAGCGCCGCGGCTTCGTCGTCGAAGGGGCGATCGGCGACCAACACCAAGTGGACACCGATGACCTGGTTGCCGTCGCGCCCGAGCAGCCCGAGACAGGAGTCGAAGAAGGTGAAGCGAACCGACGCCGCCTTGCCCCACTGGAGCTCGGCGATGTTGTTCGTCAACATGGTCTGGGAGAGCTCGAACGACATGCGACCACCCTAGCATGCGGTCCGGTGGCGACGAGGCCAAACACCGTCGCGCGAACCGTTCGCAACGTGAGCGAGTGCGAGTGGCACTGTTGCCAGGGGGTGGCTTCACGGGTTGCCATGCGGCGCTCGATTGGAGCCGCGGCTACGAGGTGCTCGCTCACATTCGCACGCGTCTCCTCGACGTGGTGATCCCATGAGGGTAGACCGTCGCCATGCCGAGCGGGCTCAACCCAACCTCCGCGCTGCGCTGGACCACGATCGTGCTGTGCCTCGCTGCGGTCTACGTGTGCTGGCCGCTGTGGCCGGCGTTGGTGCTCGCGTCGTGGACGGCGACGCTGGTGCATCCGCTCCTCGTACGCTTCGCGCGGGCGTTTCGAGGGCGGCGCCGGGCCGCGGCGGTGCTGGTGTTCCTGCTGTTCCTGGTGGTGGTGACGCCGCTGGTCCTCATCGGCGTGGGTGTGGTGGTGGGCGTGCGCGAGCTGCTCGCGACCTTGTCGGACGTGGGCTCGGCCGAGGGCATCCTCGAGCAGATCGCGGTGGGCAGCGGCAACGGCGACGGCCTGCGCGTGCCGACGAACGTGGGGGAGGCGGTGGCGCTCGTGCGACAGTACGGCTCCCAGGGCCTCGGGCTGCTCTCGAACATCGCCGGCGCGGCGGCCGAGGGGCTGCTCGTGGTGGTCGTGTACTTCGCGGGCGCGTTCGTGTTCATGCTCGACGGCGAGGAGCAGTGGGCCTGGGTGCAGCGCCACTCGCCGCTGCGATCGGACCAGCTCGATCGCTTCAAGGCGGCATTCCACGAGACGGGCCGCGGGCTGCTCGTGGGCGTGGGGCTGACCTGCGCGGCCCAGGGCGTGGTGGCGATGATCGCCTACGTCGCGCTGGGCGTGCCGGAGGGCTGGGTGCTCGGGCCGCTCACCGGAATCGCGTCCGTCATCCCGGTGGTCGGATCGGCGATGATCTGGGGGCCGGTCGCCGCGGGGCTGTTCTTGACGGCTCACCCGATCAAGGCCGTCATCCTCGTGGTGGTGGGCGTGGGAGTGATCGGCACCATCGACAACCTGCTGCGCCCGGTGTTCTCGCGGATGGGTGCGCTGCAGCTGCCGATCCTGCCCTTGTTCGTGTCCGCGTTCGGCGGCGTGATGGTGCTGGGAGCCTGGGGCGCGATCATGGGGCCGCTGGTGGTGCGGCTCACGATCGAGGCGCTGGCGATGATCAAGCGGGACGAGGGCGCCACGGTCGAGTGAGGGCCGCGGGGGCGCCGCAGCGCCCGCCGCGGCGGTGTTTTTTGCTGGGCACGAGGGATCCAAGCGCCGCATCGGCCAGACTATGAGGGAGAACGGAGGTCCTCACCCATGCAACGACGCTCGCTGCGCGGCATCTCCCTGGTGTTCTTCTGTGGCCTCGTGCTCGGCTGCGACGACGACCTGCGCACGGAGCAGCGGCAGGTTCAGCTCGACACCAACGTGCACTCGTACAGCCCGTGGTGGTCGAGCCACGAGATCGTGGAGGGCTCGACGGTATGCCTGGGGTACGTGGGGTATCGAACGAAGGCGGGCGACTCGCCGCAGTTCGAGGAGGCCGAAGACGAGCAGATCCGGGCCTGCTACGACGAGCAACTGACGGGCTCGGCGGAGCTCGACGAAGCGGGCTGCATCTCGCTGCCCGAGCCCGGGCGCGCGACCTGGGAGATCACGCGACACGACTGCGAGCTGCCCGACACGTTCGGCGACGACCAATTGATCTTCGACGTGGTGCCGATCTCGGACGCGCGCGGGGCGTTTCGCTACGCGGTCCCGCCGCCCAGCACGTACGAGGGTACCGAGGTCGACGGCATCGAAGCGCTGCCCGACGGCTACGTGGCGGAGGTCGGCGAGCCCGTGCGCGTGATCGAGGATCGATTCACCTCGGTCTCCACGGCGGTGGTCCGCAGCGACGGGCCCGAGCTGGTCGCCGTCACCGATCCCGTGGTCGGGGGGGTGGTCGTGGCGGGCACGCCCATGCTCGCCGGTCCCGGAGGGGATCCGTCCCTCGGCCTATCGGTGACCGCTCGTGCTGGTGACGTGTTCGACGTGACGATCGAGCTGCCCGCGGGCGAGCTGCCGGTGGGTGAGGTCGAGGTCGTCGCACGCACGGAGATCGCCGCGATGACGGTGCATCCCGTGGTGCTGCGCGTGGCGGACTCGGATCTGTTCCTCGAGCTCGGTGCCACGGCGATCACCCGCGACGCGGAGGGACGCGTGCTGCGAGAGCCCCCGGTGGCGTGGGAAGTCGTCGAGAGCAGCGTGGAGCTGTCGATCGGCGATGCCGACGAGGACGGCGTCGCCGATCCGGGCCCGTCGGCGAGCATTGCGGACGCCTGCAGCGGGGCCCAGCGGGGCGAGCTGCGCTTTGCCGTCATCGAGGGGCGCATCGATGACCACCGCGAGAGCGCGCGCGTGGAGTGGGACTGCGTCGATGCGATCGAGGACGATGGCTGCGCCTGCCGGGCTCGCCCGCGGGCGGCGAGCTCGGGGTGGCTCGTGGCGCTGGTGCTCCTCGGTGGCCTGCGGCGGCGCCGATCGCCGCGGTGATCGACGCCGGACGTCAGCGCGGCAGCGCCAGCAGCATGATGTAGAGCCCCGCTGCAAAGTACGGCAAGTCGTCGATCGGCCGCTCGCTGTACTCGGTGCGATCGTCGGAGAGGCTGGTGGGGCCGGACACGCCGTCGAGGCGGCCCGCGGCGTCGAGCTTGGTCTCGAGGTATCGCTCGCCCTGCTCGTGGACCTCGGCGAAGTCGCCGAGCCCGAGCCGGGTGGCCACGCGTGCGCCGGTGGTCAGCAGGATCGTGCCGGAGGTCTCGAGGTAGGTGGTGGGATCGTCGATGATCGTGTGCCAGCCGCCCTCGTCGGCCTGCACGCTCGCCGCGCCCTGCACGTGGCGCACGAGCACGTCCTCGATCTTGGACCGCTGCGCGTGATCGTCCGGCAGCCGCAAGAGCACCTGCGCCGTCGATGCCGCGGCCCAGCCGTTGCCGCGGCCCCAGAACACGCCGTGGTGCGGGTCGAGGCCGCTCTGGAAGTCCCCGGAGTCCCAGCCGTGCCACCACAGGCCCGTGTCAGGGTCCTGCATGCGCTCGGCGTGTGCGAGGATCTGCGTCACGGCGGCATCGGTGTACTGCGGCTCGCCGGTGACGCGGCCGAATTCAGCGAGGAACGGCGCGCTCATGAACGTGGTGTCGACCCAGAGCTGGTCTTCGGCGTGCAAGTACGCGCCGCCGACCTCGGGGTAGCCGTCGACGAGGAAGTCGGCCAGCGAGCGCGCGGCGGCAAGGAGCGATGGATCGGAGGTGGCGGCGTGGGCATCGAGCAAGGCGAGGCCCCCGACCGCATCGTTGACATGGCGCGGCTCGAAGGCGATCTCGGCCTCGGCCTGCATCCACTCCACGGCCTCGTCGAGGTACTCCTGCCGACCCGTGCACTCGTGGGCCGCGGTGAGCCCCGCGATCATGATGCCGCCGCGCCAGCCCCAGCCGTAGTCGTCGGGGAACTCGTCGATGATCCAGTCGGCGACGACGGTGACGCGCTCGATCTGCCCGGCATCACACGGCGGCTCGGGCTCGTCGCCGCACGCGGCGGCCAGCAGGGCAGGGAGCAGCGCGACGCGCCTCATCCCGTGAGTATCACCTCACTCGCTCGTTCGCCGGTACCGAAAGTCGCACCGCTCCGCCCCCGCGGCGATCGTCCCGGTGCGATGCAGCTCCACGCCGTCCATGGCCTCCACCATCACGTCGTCGAGCTTGCAGATGAGCGGCCCCACCTCGGGAGTGCCCTGCCGGGCGAAGAATTCGGCCAGGGGACACCGCTCGACGTCGAGCGCCAGGAGCACGCCCGGCTCGCGCTCGACCCGGCGCATCTCGAACCCGCCGGGCTCGCGCGAGCGCTCGGCCGCGGCGGCCACCACGTGCCGCAGCACCGGCAGCCGGAACGCACCGCTCATCAGCTTGCGCCGGAGCGGCGAGACGAGGCGGCCACGAAAGGCGGTCGTGAGCACAGCATCGACGAGCTCGAGGGCGGTGGCCTCGGGCAGGTCCGCGTCCACCCGCAGCGTGCGGTAGAGCGCCAGCACGGGCACGCCGAATGCGAACAGCTCGCGGCTCATCACTCGCCGAAATCGCGGGGCTTCCTGCTCGAGCTCGCCCGCGCGCCGCAGCGCGCCGGCGCGGACGTCCGCGAGCGAGCAGGTGCCCGTGCGGCCCGCCAGCACGTCGTCGCCGGCCTCGCGAAGGAGCCGCTCGAGGAGCTGCGCAGCGCCATCGGTGGCCATTGGCGGCGAGCGTAGCACCCACGCGGCATGGGGATGGTCGCCATCCCAGCGCGCGGATCCGCCCCTGTGCAAGTGTTTCCCTTACAAGTTATCCTGCGGGGAGTGCCCGGCGCGGACATCGAGCTCATCGTGCTCCCCCAGGTGGCGCTCCATCTGAACGCTCGCTGGTTTCCGGTGCTCGTGGCGACCTGGTTCGGCACGGCCACCGTCGAGGCGATCGAGCGCTATGCGGCGTGGCTCGATGGCATGGCGGTGCGAGCGAGCGCGGAGGGCACCAAGGTCGTCATCCTCGGCGATACCACCAGCCTCGAGGATCGGCCGGGCCCCGAGGTGCGGACCGCGATGGCGGCGGCGATCGAGGGTCTGCAGGCCCGCAATCCCGGGTGCATCCTCGGCGGCTCGACGATCGTGGCGGAGCCGGTGATGCGGGCGGTGCTGCTCATGGTGCTCGCGCTCACCCGCCGCAAGCTCGACATGAAGCCGGTCAAGGATTTCGCGCACGGGCTCGAGCGCACGTTCGCGCTGCTCGACGAGGCCGGGATCCCGCGCCCGGCGGGGCTCGACGTGGCGAGCTACGAGCGCCCCGCTCGGCCCAGCTGGTAGACAGGAGCCGCCGCATGTCGAAGTTCACCGATCCGCCGCTACTCAGCCCCAACACGATCGTCGCGGCGGTCATGCGCTCGGCCCGGGCGCTGGGGCTCGCGCTGCCGGCGATCCGCACGATCCTCGGCCACGCCAGCTCCGAGGCGCGCAAGGCCAAGGTGTTCGCGGGGTACGAGCCCACCGAGCACGACGTGTTCGTCGCCACGTTCCCCAAGTCGGGCACCAACTGGGCGATGCACATGGCGGTGCAGCTCGCGTGGCTCGGCCGGGCGGAGTTCGAGCACATCCACGAGCTCGTGGCGTGGCCGGAGGCCCGCTTCGCGGGCATCGTGCCGCTCGGGGACGCGGGGCCCCGCGAGCGCTGCCCCACGCACAAGCGCGTGATCAAGACCGCGATCGATGCCGCGTTCGTGCCCTATCGCGAGGCCGCGACCTACGTCTCGGTGGTCCGCGATCCCAAGGACGTGTTCGTCTCGACGTATCACTTCATCTTCGGGGTCTTCGATCTCTTCGACGACGTCACGCTCGACGAGTGGCTCGCGCTGTTCCTGAGCCCGCAGTTCCCGGGCGGCTCGTGGGCCCGGCACACCGCGAGCTGGTGGGCGCTGCGCGAGCGACCCAACGTGCGGGTGCTGCCGTTCTCCGCGATGAAGCGCGATCTGCCCGGCGCCGTGCGCAGCGTCGCGCAGGCCATGCGGGTGGAGCCGAGCGAGGCCGAGCTCGCACGCGTGGCGGAGCTGTGCTCGTTCGAGCACATGCAGGGAAGCGAGGCCCGCTTCGCGCCGCCGCGCATGCTGTTCACGCGAAAGCGGGCCACGATGGTGCGTGCGGGCAAGGTGGGGGGCTCTGGCGAGCTGCTCTCGCGCTCGCAGCAGGCGGCGATCGACCGCCGCTTCCAGACCGAGCTCGCGAGCCTCGGCTCGGACTTCCCGTATGCGGAGCTGTTCGACGTGATCGAGGCGTGAGCGCTTTGGGGGCCGGTGCGCTGGCAGACTGCGCCGCCGCGAGAACCTCCCGCCTCGCCCGCGTTTCCAAGCCATTGCCGGCCCGTGGGGCCGGCAGGACGAAGCTCGATGACGGTCTCCACCACCCTGCCTCCGTCGCCCGCGAACGCCGCTCCGCTCGAGCGCGCGGCCGAGCGCCGTTCTCCGCTACCATCGCCGCGCATGGACGACCTGCCCCCCGGCCCTCGTAGCTCGCTGTGGGCGATGGTGCAGTACCTGCGCGACCCCATGGGGGTGATGCCGCGGCTCGCCCAGCGCTACGGCGACCCGTTCACGCTGCACGGCAGCTCACCCACAGTGTTCACGGGCGATCCGGCGGGCATCAAGGCGATCTATTCCGCCGACCCCGCCACGTTCGCGGTGGCCAACAAGGACATGGGGTTCTTCCTGGGCTCGCAGTCGCTCATCGTCATCGAGGGCGAGGAGCACAAGCGCAAGCGCAAGCTGATGATGCCGCCGTTCCTCGGGGCTCGCATGCGCAAGTACGGTGAGGGGATGATCCGCCTCACCGAGCAGCACACCGCCGAGTGGAAGCCGGGCCGGACCGTGAGCGCGTTCGAGGCGACACAGAAGATCTCGCTCGACGTGATCCTCGAGGCGGTGTTCGGGGTGCGCGACCCCGGGGGCCGGGATGCGCTCGCGAAGGCGCTGCTGGAGCTGCTCGACGGGTTCTCGCCGCTCCTGGCGATCCCTGCGTTCCGCCGCGAGCTCGGCGGGGTGGGGCCGTTCGCCAAGCTCCAGCGGCGCAAGCGAGCCCTCGACGCCAAGCTCGATACGCTCATTGCCGAGGCTCGCGCCACCGAGCCGCGCGACGACATCCTCAGCCTGCTCGTGGGCGCCCGCTACGAGGACGGCGAGCCCATGACCGACGACGACGTTCGCCAGCAGCTGCTCCTGCTCGTGGTCGCCGGGAACGAGACCACGTCGAGCGCGATCGCATGGGCCCTCTATGCGCTCCACCGGCCAGAGAACGCCGCTGCGCGCGAGCGATTGGTGGAGGAGCTGCGCGCGCTCGGCCCCGAGCCCGAGCTCGAGCGGCTCGACAAGCTGCCGTACCTCGAGGCGGTGTGCCAGGAGACGCTGCGCCTCTACCCCGGCGCGCCGGCCCCGGCCCCCCGCAAGCTCCTCCGCCCGCTCGAGCTGATGGGGCGGACGCTGCCGGTGGGGACGGGGGTGGCTGCAGCCATCGGCGTAGCCCACTTTCGCGAGGACACGTATCCCGAGCCGCTGCGCTTTCGCCCCGAGCGGTTCCTCGAGCGCAAGTTCACCCCGTTCGAATTCCTCCCGTTCGGCGGCGGGGCTCGGCGGTGCCTGGGCGCCGCGATGGCGGCGTACGAGATGCGGCTCGTGCTCGGCACGATCATGGGGCGCTTCCACGTGCGGCTCGCGTCGCAGAAGCCCGATCGCGGCAAGGCCCGGGCGGCCAACGTGAGCCCGGCCCACGGCGTGAAGCTGGTCGTCGAAGCGTAAGTGGAAGCGCAAGGAGAAGAGCCAGCAGAAGAGCCAGCAGAGTAGGGAGCGTCGGCTCTGCTGTGCGGGCCTGCACTCCCGTGGAGCCCCATGATATGTAGGACGCGTGAGCTTCGTGCTCCTTGGCCTGCTCGTCGCAGTGCTTGCGCCGTCGATCGAGCGTGAGGCGCCCGTTCAGAGCCAGCCGACCGCGGCCGAACCGACGCTCGAGGCCGAGCCCGATCCGCCGCCCGAGCCCGAGCAGGCGCCGCCGCCCGCCGAGCCCGTGGCGGTGGAGCCCGTGGCGGTGGAGCCCGCCCCGGTGGAGCCCACGCCCAGCACACCCAAGCCCGCCGGCAAGCCCAAGCCCGAGGCCACGCTGCCCCTGCGTGCGCCCGAGCCCCCGATGCCGCCGGCCAAGGGGCGCAGCTGGGTGGTCGGGGCGTTCGTCGATGCGGGCTACGCCTTCGATTCCAACTTCCCCGACAACCACGTCAACCGAGGCAACGGCACCGCGCCGCGCACCGGCGAGCTCACGATGCCGCTGGGTCTCGGCTACCTGCGGCACGACCCGAGCGAGGACGAGCCGTGGCAGCTCGAGCTGGCGCTGCAGGTCGGCCCGGCCGCGACGGCGCTCGTGGCCTACGATCCGCAGCCCGGCGGTGACACCAGCCACTATGCCGGGGTCGAGGTGTGGCAGCACCTGGGCCGTGCCAACGCGGGCGGGCGGATTCCCGGGCTGCGCACCGAGATCTCCGCGGGGCTGCTCGGCACGCCGATCAGCATCTGGAGCTTCTGGACCAAGGACAACTGGATGTACTCGACGCCGTGGCACCTCAATGCGGTGCCGTACGTGCTGATGGCGGGGCGCATCCTCCAGCCCGTGGGCGAGCGCGTGGTGCTGCACGCATGGATCTCCAACGGCTACCAGACGTTCGCCGACATCAACAAGGTGCCGAGCTACCTCCTGGGAGCGGTGGCCGAGCCCGTCGACGGCTTGCAGGTCGCGTACTTGCTGAATTTCGGGCCCGAGGATCGCGATACGTCCGCGCGAGCGTTCCGCGTGCTGAGCGATGCGTGGTTTCGCTACCTCAACCCCCGCTGGGGGCTCGCGGGGATCGTGGACGTGATGCGCGAGCGGCTGACGCTCTTGCCCGACGAGCCGGTGGCGCTGTACCTGACGGGCGCACTGACGCCGCGGGTGCTGCTCTGGCGCGCTCGCGATCATCGGGCGCAGCAGTGGCTGGTGGCGCGTGGCGAGGCGTTCTGGGACCGCGACGGTCGCATGTTCGGCGTGCGCCAGCTGCTCGGCTCGGCGGCGATCGGCACCGACGTCAACCTGTTCGGCCACCTGCTCTTGCGGCTCGAGTATCGCTACGATCGGAGCACCAACCCGGCCGGGTTCTTCTACCGCGGCGGGGCGATCCACGACACCGATCGCGGTCTCGGCCGCGAGCAGCACGCGGTCTACCTGATGGCGACCGGCGTGTTCGAGCACTGGTTCGGTCGCCGCGATCGTCCGTGACGGCTGCTCTCGATCTCTCGTACGATCCGCGGATGCGCCGTCGGATCGGTCTCATTGGCCTGCTCTCGGCCCTCGCGCTCGGCTGTCCCGGTGACGACGGCAGCCAGGATCCCTCGACCTCCGACGATGGCGGCAGTACGACCGAGGCTCCTCCCGGCACCACGGGAATCGGGTCCGCCGACACCGGGGTGGTCGACGAGGACACCGGGACGAGCACGGGCTCGGAGAGCACGGGGACCACCGGGACCACCGATCTACCCGAACCATTGCCACCGCTCGCGTCCGCGCCGACGACGGTAGAGGAGCGGATCATTCCTACTCACGCCATCGATCCCGCACCGCTGCTCGATCCACGGATCTTGGCCGAGCGGATGCAGCTGCTGGAGGAGGGCTATGGCGAGCACGTGCTCGGCCCGGGTGAGGACGTGATGGCATTGACCCCCGATGGTTCCGACCCGCCCGCGCCTGGTCCGGCGCCCAGCCTGCTGTCACGCCTGGTGCACTTCGCCGATGCGCAGCTCGCCGACGACGAGTCGCCGCTGCGCGTGGTCGACGTCGACAGCCCGTTCATCACCGCGGGCTTTCGGCCGCAGGAGTCCCACGCCTGCCAGGTCACCAACGCGGCGGTGCGCACGATCAACGCGCTGCACGGGCGGATGCCGGTCGACGTCGTGGTGCTCGGGGGTGACAACGCCGACTCGGCGCAGCACAACGAGGTGCAGTGGTTCCTCGACATCCTCGACGGTGCGCCGGTGGTGCACTGCGACTCCGGGCAGGACGACGATCCCGAGCCCGGCGAGGGCAACGATCCCAAGGACCGGTTCGCGCCCGTGGGCCTGGACGTGCCGTGGTTGTGGGTCTCGGGCAATCACGACGCGCTGGTCCAGGGCAATTTTCCGGTCGCCCAACGGGCGGAGTGGGCGATCGGTAGCGAGATATTCCCCGGCAGCTCGACCCGCGACTGGTCGCAGCCCGGTGGCCCGTCGTTCGAGGGCCCGGTGGTGGCCGACGAGGCGCGCGCGCTGCTCGAGCCCGATGACCTGCTCGCACTCGTGGTCGGCAGCGGCGACGGCCACGGCATCGACGAGGAGGCGATCGCGTCCGGCCGGGCGACCTATGCCTGGGATATGGGGACGATGCTGCGCATGATCGTGGTCGACAGCACCGCACCCACGGGCGGCGCCGAGGGCCTGGTGACCGACTCCGACGTGGAGGGTCTCATCCGCCCCTTGCTCGACCAAGCCGAGGCCGACGGCAAGCTGGTGATCGTGGCGACGCACCATGCCTCGAGCTCGCTCTCCGATGGCGGCGGAATCGGTGGCGGGCCGATTCCCGGAGCGATCACGCCCGCGGACTGGCAGGGGCTGCTCGGCGATTATCCCAATGTCATCGCGCACTTGTGCGGCCACTGGCACCACCATGTGGCGAGCTTCATCCAGCCGATTGGCGCGCGCGGCTACTGGGAGATCGTCACGGCCGCGCTGGCCGACTGGCCGCACCAGATGCGGATCCTCGAGGTCCGCGACCAGGACAACGGCTGGATCACCCTCACCGGGATTGCGCTCGATTACAGCGCCGAGGGCGACCTCTTGGCGACCGACGGGCGCGAGCTCGGGATCCTCGACTTCACCAGCGGCTGGGTCGGCGACGGCTCGGGCACGTCGGCGGATCGCAACGTGCAGCTGTGGCTCCCGGCACCGTAGCAGCGCCCGTACGCGAGCGCGCGCGACCGGGCGCCGGCGAGGATCACTCTTCGAGCGCGCAGCCGAGCCCCTCGCGGAAGCTCGCGTTCGACCGGTAGAAGCCGAGCGCCACCGCGGTCACGCGCTTGCGCTCGTGGTCGACCTCGGCCTTGGCCACATCGGGGGTGACCTTGGTCCACGCCCGGCACCACTGCTCGTCGTGCTTCATCACGAACACGCACGAGCAGGTCTCCTTGGCCTTCTGGCGCACGGCGAGCTCGGCGTCGTTGTTGTCGTAGCCCTCGCCGCAGCCCGCGGCGAGCAGGCACAGCGGCGCGAGGAGCCGGAGCAGGCGTAGGCTCATGGCGCGGCCTCCTCGGCCACCGCAAGCGCGAGCGCCAGGAATCGATTGAAGTCGAGCACGCCGGGGTTGCGGTCGTCGGCGGTCCGCACCACGACGACGTCGGCCGAAGGAATCACCGTGATCGATTGCCCCCAGTGGCCGGCCGCTCGGTACGCATCCTCGGGGACGTCGGGCCACTTCGCGTCGATGCCGAGCTCGGGCACGGAATGGTTGGTCCAGAAGTGACGGCCCGGGACCTCGTCGCCGTCGCGCTCCCACTCGAACGAGGCCTCGATGAGGAAGGCCGGGTTGACGCCGACCGCGTCGGCCACCCAGCCCTCGGGCAGGAGCTGGCGGCCCTCCCAGCATCCGTCTTGCAGATAGAAGTAGCCGAAGCGGGCCATGTCGCGCGGGGTGGCGTAGACATAGGAGCTGCCTACGAACGTGCCCGCACGATCCTGCTCGAACACGGCGCTGTGCATGCCGAGCGGGCCGAACAGGTACTCGTGGGGGAACGTGTCGCGCATCGAGGACGGCAGCGAGCCGGCGAGCACGGCCGACAAGAGCACCGAGTCGCCCGAGGAGTAGCGGTAGAGCTGGCCCGGCGGGGCCTCGTGGGGGTGGTGTCCCACGAACGCGGCCATGTCGAGCGCGCCCACGCCGTAGAGCATCGCGATCACGGAGCTGAGGTGGTAGGGCTCGTGCTCGTACCCTTCGTTCCAGTCGAAGCCCGAGGCCCAGCTGAGGAGGTCGTCGGGGGTGAGGTCGCAGTCGAGCACGTGGTCGTAGTGGTCGCAGACCGAGTCGTGGAGATCGAGCCAGCCCTCGCCCACGGCCACGCCCACCATCGCCGACATCATCGACTTGGACACCGACCACGTGAGGTGCGGCTGGTCGGCCTCCCAGCCCGGGGTGTAGCGCTCGTAGACGATGGTGCCCGCGTGCACCACGAGCACGGCGTCGGTGCGCGGGCCCTTGCGGTCTTCGTCGGCGCCGACGCGCGTGAATGCGAACGCGTCGAGCTCGTCCACGGCCGAGCCTGCGGCGAGCGCCTCGGGCCAGTCCGGGGTGGGCCACACCACGCCCATTGGGCAGGCGGCGTGCGAGGGGGCGGGCAGGGCGGTGACGCCGAGGCCGACGAGCACGACCCACGACGCCGCGGAGCGCGAGCGCTTCATGGCAACCTCACCTTCAGGATCGGGACGACGATGGTGAAGCCGCGGGGTCGCCAGAGCCGCTCTTGGCGTTCCCACGACAGCTCGGAGAGCTCGGCAGGCCGCGGACGGGGGCGGCGCGTGGCCTCGGCGGTGAGGCTCGACAGGCCCGTCACCACCAGCGCGTCGGTGAGCACGACGGGGGCTGCGTCGCGGAATTCGCGGAAGCTGGCGCCGCCGAGCACCGAGCCGGCGAACACCGCGAGGTGCCCGGCCTGCTGCACCAGGAACCCTGGCCAGTAGCGCTCGCGCCGCGGCATCAGCCGGCGGCCCACGGCCCACTGCGTGGTGTAGATGATGGGCGAGGGCAGGAACGCGCCGATGAGCAAGGCGCCCACCACCGGCCCCAGGCCCTTGCCGCGGTGGCCGACGAAGCCGGCGAGCGCGTAGCTGCCCGGCAGCACGAGCAGGCTGGCCATCACGCCGGTGCCGTAGTGGGCGCCCACGAAGCGCCAGCTCCAGGGCGGCTTGCGATCGCGTCGGCGGGCCGAATCATCGTTCGGGCCCGCCCGCCGATCCCGAGACGCGGTGGGCTCGGCCGCCGGCGGCGGGGCGGCGGGCGCGGGCGCTGGGCCCATCGGCGCGGCCGAGCCCTGCGTGTCGGCACCCGCGGGTGGGGAGAGCGCAGCGAGGGCACCGACGACGAGCGCGTGGGTGAGCATGCGGATCGCACGTTCACGGTACCTGCGGCGCGGCGGGGACCGCAAGCAAGCGCGTTTCGTGGTCGATCCAGGCAGATGGCTCCAGCGAGCCCCGAGATTTCGCGACGGGCGAGGGATCCGATCGGGGTCCCGCCGCGACCATCAGCTTCGAAGCCATCCTGTGAATGGCTGTGAATGGCTGTGAATGGCTTTGAGTGGCTGTGAGTGGCTCCGCTGGCCGCGTGATATGCTCGGCGGCGGCTTGGGTCGATGGCGTTGGGCTCGATCATGATGGGATCAAGTTGGACGAGGATGGGCGCCGGGCTGACCGTGGCGCTGATGGCCGCGTGCTCGGACGACGGGGGCGGCGGGCCGTCTCGCGGCGATCTGGGGTTCGCGGAGTTTCGCTGGCAGTGCGCGGGGCCGGGTGACGTGGCCTGCGTCCCCGATCGGCTGGCCGGCTTTCCCCGCGGCGTGGCCGTGGGCGCGAGCGTCGAGGCGAGCTTCGTGCTCGGGGCCGAGGTGCCGAGCGAGCTCGAGGCGGGATGGATCGAGCTGGTGGGGCCCAAGGTCGAGCTCTTGTCGAGCGCGTCCGGCGACGCGAGCTACGACTACGACGGCGGGCTCGAGCCGAGCGCCCGCTTGCAGGCGCACGAGGACGGCGAGGCCACGCTCCTGGCGATGGCGCAGGACGAGACGGTGGCCGACTACGCCACGCTGTCACTGCGGAGCGTGACGAGCCTCGCCGTGGTCCGAGACTGCCAGAGCCGCGAGTGCTACGACGCCGTCGACGGCGAGGTGGTGGGCTCGGTGAGCACCGGTCGCGAGATCGACGTGCGCGTGGAGCCCTACGGCGAAGGCCTGCTGCTCGTGGGCCACATCGACTACGCCTGGGAATCGCTGACGCCCGACGTGGCCACCGTGGTCGCCGGCGATGGAAACGTGGCCACGCTCGACCTCCTGCGCGAGGGCACGGCCTACGTGCAGGTCACGGGCGGCGGAGCACAGGACACTGTCGCGATCGAAGTGATGTCCGCGGGACCGCATCGCCGGCCACCGGGGTCCGGCGATACTGGCACGGAGACGGGCACCGGCACCGGCACGGACACTGGCACGGAGACGGAGACGGGTACGGACACGGGCACGGACACCGATGCCGGCACCGGAACCACGACGGGAGGCACGCAATGAGCCGCACACGCATGCTCGGCGCCTCGCTGCTGCTCGCGGGGTCGCTCTCGCTCACGACCGCCTGCGAGGCGTCTCGTTACGGCAACGTCGAGCTCCATCGCGTGGGTGGTCACCCGCAGGCGGGGATCGGCCCGGGGGGCTTTGTGGTGCCCGAGGGCGGCGTGATCGTGTTCGAGGCCCAGCCGCTCGCCGATGCGGGCTCGCCCGGGTACGTCGGGCTCGAGCGCTTCAAGCTGCGCCCCTCGAATCCCGACGTGGCCATGGCCCACCGCGCGATCTTGCGGGACACCTGGGTCGTGAGCGGGCTCTCGCTCGGTCACACGGAGCTGCAGGTGCTCGTCGACAACGAGGTCGTCGACGACGTCCCGGTGGAGATCGTGATCGCCGAAGCGGAGGAGGGCCCATGAGACGCATGGTCCTCTCGCTGGTGGTGACGCTCGGTCTCGCTGCACCGTCCCGGCCGAGCCTGGCGGCACCTGACGCAGCTGCGCAGCCGGCCGAGGTCGATCCACGCGTGGCCGAGCTGCAGGCCATGCATGCCGAGGCGGAGCAGCGGGTCGAGCGCTACAACGCCACCCAGGATGCCACGCACCTCATGGTCGCGCGCCAGCTCCTGGCACGCTGGCTCGTCGAGCACCGGGAGCGCTATGGCGACACGCCCGAGGCCAATTCGGTGCGTGCACCGATCGAGCAGCAGCTCGGGATGATCGACGCCGAGATCGAGCGGGTGGCCGCCCTGACGACGCCCAGCGCGGTGGTGACGTCGACGCCGCCCGCTCCGGCCCCGCGCCCCGCGATGACGCCCGAGCAGGCCACACAGATGCGCAGGGCTCGGGCGCTGATGACCATCGGCGGCACCACGCTGGCGCTCGGTGGGTTGACGCTGGTGGGCGCGAGCCTGCCGCTGTGGGTGCTCCGCGAGCGGGCGCTGCGGCGGGCGAGCGAGCAGACGTTCTACGTCGACGAGCAGCGCCTGGTGTCGCGGGCCCGGCGTCGGCACGCAGGGGCGCTCGCCACCCTCGCGGTGGGCACGACGCTCGCCGGGGTCGGCGTGGCGCTCCTCTCCGTGGGTGCCGTCAAGCGGCTGCGGCTGCGCCGCGAGCTGGCCATCGTGCCGGAGCTGGCCCCCGGCTTCGCGGGCGCGAGCGCGTCGTTCCGTTTCTGACCCGTGGCTAGAACGACGAGAGGCGCGACCCCCATGGGGCCGCGCCTCCGTTTCGGGGGATCACCCGCTCACTGCGGCACGAGGAGGATGGTCTTGGCCGACTCCTCGAACGTGGGCTTGAGCAGCTTGAAGTCCTCGGGCGTCGTTTCGTAGACCGCGATGAAGTCGCTGGTCCCGCGGCGGGCCCCGGCGAGGTACAGCACGACCGCCTCACCGCCACCGCTGCCGCCGTACTCGACCGACACGTGAAAGTCGGTGGCCGAGTCCACGTACGCGGAGGACTTGGTGCCGCCGCTATAGCCCTGGCCCTTGAGCGTGTCGATGAACTCGTCCACGAGCTTGCCGAGCTTCTTCTTCTTGTCGGCCTCGTAGCTGAACACCATCACGCGCTTGACGCTGGCGTCGCAGGCCGAGACGAAGCCGCCGGACATGGCCGCGGTCTGCACCATCGGGTTGTCGTCGGGCGGGAAATCCACGCCGGTGGGGGGGCGGAGCATGACCAGACCGTTGAAGATCAGCGTGGGCGCTTCCGCGACCTTGGCGTCGCAGCTGGTGGGCGCAGCCGCACCGCCATCGCCGCCATCACCACCTCCGTCGGTCACGGCACCGCCGGAACCACCGTCACCGGTACCACCGCCGTCGGAGGTACCGCCGCCACCACCACCACCTCCGCCATCTTCACCTGGCGGGTTGGTGCCCGGGGGCTTCTTGGTTCCGCAGGCACCGGCAAGGCCGAGGCACAGACCGAACAGGATCGCAGGGGCGACAGAGAATCGAGCGAGCTTCACTGAACTGGTGCTCCTTGAATCGGGCGAGACGGTAACACGAGGACGCACGGCACGGAAACAGGCCGGTACCGCGAGGGGGACGGCCCGATCCGCCGCGGCCCCCCAGGACGAAGCATGGTTTGGACACCGGAACGCCCTGCCGCGAACGAGGCTTTCAGCGAAGTCGGCCGCAAATCGCGCGAACCGGCCTTGGCGCTAGCTCTGGGGCTGCCAGTCGACCGCGCCGCCGGGCAGGAAGTAGAGCAACACCATGCGCGGGCCGGTCACGGTGGGCACGTGGCTCGAGCCGGCGGGCATCACCACCCAGCCCGGTGGGTGGCCGTCGAAGCGCGATCCGGAGGCCGCCGGATCGAACGCGAAGGCGAGCGTCACCTCGCCTCGCGGGTGACCGTGGCGGAGCGCCGGCCCCTCGAGCGCGACCACGTCGATCGACAGCTCGCAGGTGCCGGGCCCCGCCTTGGCGACGCGGCTGAAGCGAGCGCTGGGCTCGCCGCGATCGCACAGCCACCCGTCGTCGATGCCCTGGCGCAGCGCCACGCCCACGGCCTGCGCCCCCGGGCTCTCGGCGGGCATGCTCGCCTGCAGTCGTGCGGCCAGCTCGGCGGCGGCCTCGTGGTCCCGGCACTCGTCGAGCGGCAGCGCGGCCACGCGCTCGAGGATGGGGGCGAGATCTCGGAGCAGGGCCAGGCGCGGCTCGGTGGGCTCGGTCATGGTGGCGGGCGCAGGCTAGCACCGCCGGCGCGCTCCGGTGGGCCGCCGGCGCGGTGCACCCCGTCCTCCGTGACCCGCAGCGCCTGCGCCTCGTGGTCGGCCACGCTCGCGGCAGGGTCGAGCAGCGCGCGGCCGAGCACCACCAGCCGCACGGGCGCGGGGTCGAGCTCGTCGAGACGATGCCCGGCGGTGGCCGCCGGCGTGCCCCCGAGCCCCACGGAAGGGCCTGGCCGGCCGAGGCGCTCGAGCACCACCGAGGCGCGCCCCGCCGGCACCAGGGCCATGCGCTCGCCGGGCAGCAGCAGCACGTCGTAGGGAAACGCCGGGGTTTCCGAGCCCGGCGCCGGGGCGCGCGGCGTGGCGACCACGCCCTCCACCGTGCGTCGGGCATCCACGGCCCACGCGGTCTCGATGCGCTCGATGGCCTCGTCGAGATCGCACGTGCTGCGCCACAGCCACGCGTGGTCGGACGCGTCGTCGCTCACGAACACCAGCTCCGCGGGCCGAAATCCGGCCTGCCGCAGCGTGGCCAGCAGCACCGGCACCTGCCACGACCACTCGCCGAGCGAGAACGCCAGCGGGATCGGCAGGCCATGCCCGGAGGTGCGGGCGTGCTCGGCGAGCGCGGCCAGGGCCGAGGGCAGCGCAGGGGCATCCACCTCCACCGAGGCCACCGTGGTCGCGCTGCTCGGCGCCCATGTGTGGCCCTCGAAGCGCTCCCCCACGGCCCCGCACGGGGCGGGCTCCACGGGGCCGGGCTCGGGAGGCGTGGTCTCGGTCGCGGTGCCGCCGTCGGTCGTGCCGCTGCCGGTGCCATCGGTCGCGGTGGCGTCCGGCGGCGTGGGGCCGCTCGCTGGATGGCAAGCCGCCGCCAGCACGACGACCCCCAGCCACCCGCGGATGCGCCCGCGCATCGTCGCTACGGCTCCACCTCGAGCAAGGCCGCGTCGGCGGCGGAGAGCTGCAGACGGCCCGCCACGATCGGCCCGTCGGCGAGGTAGGCCGCGCGCTCGACCAGCCGCTGGATCGCATCGCTCTGCTCGGGCGCCTTGCGACCCTCGAGCGCCGCGACCGCGGGGCCCGGCTCGCCGTCCACCTGCAGCGCGACCTGCCCGTCGAGGCTGCCGTCGCTGGCCCGGCGCAGCTCGAAGCGCGCCGACATCACGTCCTGGTCGAGGTCGAGGTGGATCATCGGTCCCGCCACGAACAGGGCCAGCGAGAGGCCGTCCGGCGCGGCCAAGAGCGTCTCGAGCTGCGTCTCCACCTCGGACGGCGGCATGTCGCGCGCGGACACGAGCGGCGGCAGCCCGGTGCCGGGCTCGCTCGCGGAGATGAACCCGGCGACGTCGCCGTCGAGCAGCACCACGCGGTAGGGCAGCACGCGGCGCGGCTCCCAGATCTCGAACGCGTCGACCTCGTGACGCTCGAGCCCGAGCGCCTCGAGCCGTGCGACGGCCTCGGCCTTGGGCACGAGCAGCGGCCGCAGCACCAGCGGTCGCTTGGACAGGCGGCCGGCGGTGACCAGCGCCTCGCCGGCGAGCCACGTCTCGGTCTTGGGCGCGTCGGTGGGGCGCACGGCCTCGAGCGCCTCGTCCACGTCGGCGATCGCCCGCAGCAGCTCCTCGGCACGCGGCGGCAGGCCGTAGACCACCGCCACCGCATCGGCGCGCAGGCGCTCGGGCATGCGCGAGTAGGCGACCGAGATCGCGTCGGGATCGAGCCATGCCATGAGCCGGGCTCGCCGTGCGCCTGCGCTGGGATCGGCCGCGTCGGTCCCCGCTGCGGGCGGAGGGGGAGGGGGCGAGGGGATCGTCTCGCGCGGGGACGGCCCTTCCTCCTTCGGGTCCGAGCCGCCCGGGCAGCCCAGCGCGGTGACCAGCGCGCCGGCGAGCACGAGCGCGCGCGCACCTGCGTGCCGCGGGGCTGTCCGTGGCGGCCCTTGGGGTCGTCGCCTGGCGGCGCCGAAGGCCTTCAGCACGGCCGCCACCGTCGACCGTCCCGCACGAAGCGGGAGGGCAGGGCCTGCGCCCGCGCCGGGACCGGAGCCGCCTCGCCGGGTGCGGCCGCGTAGTCGGGATCGTGCGGCATGAGGATGACGAGCTGGTTGCCCAGCGGCATGACCTTGGGAAGGATGGCCTCGCGCGGGTCGACGTCGAGCAGCGCGGCCAGTCCTCCGTGGGGTCCTCCGTGGGGTCCTCCGGGGGGCCCGGCCGTCTCGGCGTCGCGCAGCCGCAGCAGCACCGAGACCGTCGGTGGCGGCAGATCGACCTCCTCGGCCTCCCACGCGGCCAAGTGGGCGGCCGCGGTGGCCCAGCGACCGTCGTGGGTCTCGTGGCCGTCGGCCTGCGCGTGCTCGCCCTCGCCCTCGCCGAGCTCGGTCACGAAGAAGCGCGCGAGATAGCGGCGGCGCGACTCGGCCGAGGGCGTGAGCCAGGTGTCGAACCACTGCAGCGAGCGACCCTCGAGCCGCAGCCCCGCTTCTTCGGCACACTCGCGCAGACCCGCCCGCTCCCAGGTCGCGTCGTGCTCCACGTCGCCGTCGCCCGGATCGAGCCGGCCGCCGGGGAACACCAGGGTCGACGGCATGAACGGGCTCTTGGCGCTGCGGCGCAGCATGTAGACCTCGCGCCCGGCGGCGCTCGGTCGCAGGACGACCACGGTCGCCGCGTGCTGGATCGCAGCCGCGGGCTCCGTCGGCGTAGGCGACGATCCCGGAGGGCCGCCAGAGTCGGCGGCCTTCGTCGGCGTAGGCGACGATCCCGGAGGGCCGCCAGAGGAGGATCGGGCGTGCTCGTCGTTCATGGCGCGGTGCCCGAGCTCGGACTCGGCAGCCCAGTGGTTATCACGAGCCTTGCCCGAAGCAGGAATGCGTGGATGCCGCGAAACTCACTTCGGGGATTGGTGGCCGACGGGTTGGTCGCCTTCGTTAGGATCCCCGTGCGGGGCTTTTGCAGTTACGCTACGTTCGTTGGTCAGCATGGCCCGCGGTTGGACCCAGGCGAGGGGCGGCGAAATGGCCGCTGGGGGCAGGGAGGCCCGCGCGTGGAGCGCGTAACGGCGTCATCTCCCACCGTGTCGGGGTCCCAGAGCGACGCGTTGTTCCGCGAGGTGCTGCAGGTGGCGCCGGTCGCTACCGCGGTGCTCGATCGTGCGGGCCTGGTGGTGGCGTGCAACCGCGCGTTCGTCGAGCTCGTGCAGGTGCCCGCGCGCAAGGCGGTGGGCGAGCCGTTCCTCGGCTGGCTCGCACGCTCGAGCGAGCGCGAGGGCTTCGGGCGCGCGTTCATGGGCCTGCGCGAGAAGGAGGTCGGCCGCGGGTTCCAGCTCGACGTGGCGCTCGTGCCCGAGCTCGGGCCACGGGTCGAGTGCCTCGTGCGGGCCAGCCGTCTCGCCGACGGCCACGTCACCGTCACCTGCCACCCGGCCGCCGGGCAATCGCTCTCGCCCGAGGCCGAGCTCGGCCTCGCGGTCACCCGCAGCCTCGACGCGCTCGACCAGGGCGTCTTGCTGGTCGACCTCGAGAGCAAGATCGTCCACGCCAACCCGGCCGCCATCAAGCTGCTCGGCGAGGGCATTGCGGGGCGCAGCTTCCTCGAGCTCGCCGATCCCGACTCGGTCCACCAGCTCACGCGCGCGCTCACGGTGGCGCGCGCGGGCAGCTGGCAGGGCGAGGTCGATCTGCGCCGCCTCGACGGCGAGCCCTTGCCCGTGGAGCTGTCGGTCGCCGCCGGCACGGGCCCCGCGGTGGTGCTGGTGCGCGACGTTCGAGAGCGCCGCCGGCGGGCGTTCGAGGAGCGCCTCGTGAGCCAGGTCGATCGCTGCCTGGTGTCGAGCCCCGACCCGCAGCGCTCCGTGCTCGCGGCCTGTGCCGCGCTCGGCGGGGGGATCGGCTGCGAGCGGATCGCGGTGCTGGTGCGCGTGGGTGGTGCGTGGGTGCGCTGGCCATGGGAGGACGGCACGGCTCGCCGTCCTGCCCCGCTCGGGCCGATCGAGCCCCCGCTCGCCTGGGATGCGGCGCACGAGCTCGAGCCCGTCGACGCCATGGACCCGGTGGCACGCGGGTGCCTGGGGGCCATCGAGGCCTCGCGGGCTGCGTTTCGGGTGCCCCTGCGGGCGCCGAGCGGCGTGGTGGGGCACTTGCTGCTCGTGCAGGGCCGCGAGGCCTGGGACGCCCGCGATCGCGCGCTCATCGGCACGCTCGCCGGCCAGATCGCGCTCGGCCTCGCCAACGGCCTGCTCACCATCGAGACCCGCGAGCTCGCGGCCTACCAGGCGATGGTGCTCGACCAGACCACGGTGCTGCTCAACACCGTCGACGCCGAGGGCCGCGTGGTCACGTGGAACCGCGCCAGCGAGCAGATGCTGGGGATCCCCGGCGCCGACGCGGTCGGCCGGCGCCTCGGCATCGAGGTCGCGCCCGCGGCCGACCCGGCGCAGTGGGAGGCGCTCTGGCACGCGCTCCTGCAGGGCGGCATGGTCGCTCGCGAGGTCACGCTGCTGTCCCCGTCGCTGCCCCCCGACAAGCGCGAGATCCCATTGCATGTAGAGGCGCGGCTCCTGCGAGACCGCGACCGCGGCCGGGATCACGATGGCGATCACGACGGCGTGCGCGGGGCCGTGATCGTGGGCCTCGACCTCCGCGAGCGCCGAGGCCTCGAGCGCCAGGTGCTGCGCAGCCAGAAGCTCGCGGCGGTGGGCCTTCTAGCCGCCGGCATCGCCCACGAGATCAACAACCCGCTCTCGGGGGTGGTGGGGTACAGCAAGCTCCTGCTCGAGCGCCAGCTGCCCGACAACGTGCGCGAGAAGGTCGAGAAGATCGCCCAGAGCGGCGAGCGCTGCCGCAAGATCGTCGAGGGCGTGCTGCTGTTCTCGCGCCAGCAGGACGGCGGCGAGCGGCGCACGGTCGATCTCCGCACGCTCATCGACCGGGTGCTCGCGATCGGCGAGTACCAGTGGCGCATGCACAACATCCGCATCATCCGGGAGCTCGACGCCTCGGTGGTGATCTCGGCCGACGCCGACCAGATCGAGCAGGTCGTGCTCAACCTCCTGTCCAACGCCGCGGATGCGATGCCGCGCGGGGGCGCCGTGACGGTCTCGCTGCGCCGCACGGCCGACGACGGCGCCGAGCTCAGCGTCGCCGACCAGGGCCACGGGATCCCCGAGGAGATCCAGGCCCGGATCTTCGATCCCTTCTTCAGCACCAAGGAGATCGGCAAGGGCACGGGGCTCGGCCTTGCGATCTCCTACGGAATCGTACAAGACCACGGCGGCGACATCGTGGTCCAATCCGCTCCCGGTCACGGGGCGACGTTCGTGGTCACGCTGCCCGCCTCGGGCAAGGCCCGCGCCGCGCCTCCCGGCCCCGATCCTCCCGTGGCCCCGCCCTCCCGCGCCCCACGTCCCTAGCCAGAGCTTAGCCAGCAAAACCGGATCCGCCCGCCGCGGGTCCGTCCCTCCGGCGGAACCGCCCCGTCGCACCCACGACTTCTCCCCACTCGAAGACAAGCCCATGGCACGCGGCCGAACACCCGTCAAAGACACCTACTCCACGCACGACGTCGCCAAGATCTGCTGCGTCACCCCCACCACCGTCATCCGCTGGATCGAGGATGGTCTCATCCCCGCGTTCAAGACGGTGGGCGGACACCGTCGCGTGCGGCGCGAGGACCTCGAGCAGGTCTGTCGCGAGCGCAACATCCCGTTCAACGTCGCGCAGGGCACCGAGGTCGGGCGCATCCTCGTGGTCGACGACGAGCCCGTGGTCTTGGATCTCGTGCGCGACGTGGTCAAGGAGCTCGACCACAAGTTCGAGGTCGAGGTCGCCAAGGACGCGTTCGACGCGGGGCGCCTGGTGGTCTCGTTCCGGCCCCAGCTCATCTTCCTCGACCTCATGATGCCGGGAGTGGATGGCTTCGAGGTGTGCACGCGCCTCAAGAAGGACCCGGCCACCACCAACACCGAGGTCATCGCGATCACCGGCTACTACACCGAGGCCAACATGGATCGGATCCTGTCGGCCGGCGCCGCGGCGTGCCTCAAGAAGCCGCTCGACGTGACCGAGGTGCGCGCCCAGGTGACCGACGCGTTCCACCTGCGCCCGGCGAGCGAGCGCTCGCGCGGCGGCAAGGAAGACGCGCCCAAGGTGCTCATCGTGACCCAGAACGCCGACTTCCGCGCCCGCGTGCGCGAGGAGCTCTCGAGCGCCGACCCGCCGGTCGAGGTGCTCACCGCCCAGACCGGGGCCGACGCGGTGCTCGTGGGGCAGTCGGCCCCGCCGCGCCACGTGATCCTGAGCCTCAGCGTCCCCGACGTGGACGAGAGCCAGGCCATCGAGAAGCTGGTGGCGGCCGCGGGAGCGGGCGGGGTGCAGATCCTGGCCGTCCACGACTCGCCCACCGAGGACATGAAGGCCAAGGCCCGCGCCGCCGGGGCGCGCATGTGCCTGCCCACCGCGGTGGTCACCGGCAGCGTTCGCGAGCTGCTGGGCGTGTAAGGCGGCTCGCCCCGTACCCCGCCACGTGAGCACAACTCACGCCCGGACCCCGTTCGAAGGGTTTCGGGGCGGATACGCGCTGTGGCACGTTGGTCGCTGCGATGGTGCGGACTACGTTCGGGGGATGGGGTCGGGGGTGCGTGCTGCTCCCGCTGTGCATGGGGCTCGCTTGTGTCGGAGGGGGGCGCGACGAGAAGGACCCACCGATCGTGAGCGACGGGAACGACTCGACCGGCGAGTCGGCGAGCTCGAGCTCGGGCTCTTCGAGCGTCAGCGTCGGGCCCGACGACACCACCGGCGGCACCAAGCTCGACGTGGGCTTCGCGACCGCCATGATGTCGGCCGGCGACAACGGCGACGAGTCCGGCTGCGACAAGGTCGACTTCCTGTTCATCATCGACAACTCGGGGTCGATGGGCGACGAGCAGGGCAACCTCATCAACAGCTTTCCGCTGTTCATCGACACGATCCAGTCCTCGCTCGACGAGGCGCAGGACTACCACATCATGGTGCTCGACGTGGATGCCTACATCTACGAGCAGTGCCAGGCGACCTGCGAGAACGCGCCGCCCGAGTGCATCATCGACGGGATCTGCAACGTCAACGCGGACCCGATGGGCGCCTGCCTGTTCCCGTGCTTCCTGGGCTCGGTGTGCGGTCTCGACGGCGACTATCAATGCGGCACCACGGTGCCCGAGGAGTGCGAGGACGTGCTGGGCGCGGGCGTCACCCACCCGCGCGGCCAGGGCAGCAGCAACATGGATTGCAACTTCGCCACCGGCGCGCGCTACATGGACAGCAACGAGCCCGACCTCTCCGCCACGTTCGAGTGCGCGGCGCAGGTCGGCGTGAGCTCGTACGCGGGCACCGAGCGGCCGATGGAGGCGATGGTGCAGGCGGTGAGCGGCAGCACCGAGGCCGCGACCTGCAACGAGGGCTTCATCCGCGACGACGCGATCCTGGTGGTCACCTTCATCACCGACGAGGACGACAATTTCGGTGACTCCGCCGGCACGCCCGCCGGCTGGAAGCAGGCCCTCATCTCGGCCAAGAACGGCGACGAGAACGCGATCGTGGTGCTGGGCCTGTTCGGCGACAACGACCAGCCGGGTGCGATCTGCCAGGACCTCGGCAGCGGCACCGACGGGGCCGAGCCCTCGCCGCGCCTGCGCGAGTTCGTGGACTCGTTCGGCGACAAGGGCTTCTTCGGCAGCGTGTGCGCCCCGAGCTACGACGAGTTCTTCCAGGAGGCGGTGGGGCTCATCGACGTGACCTGCGACGAGTTCATCCCGCCGCAGGGGTGACGAGGGCCGGATCCACCGGCAGCGCGAAGGAGGGGGACGGGATGCGACGCTCGAGGATCGTGCAAGCAGTGGGTCTCTTCTTCGCGGCCGGCTGTGCACCGGAGGGCCGCGAGGACGACCCGTTCGCGAGCGGGCCGGTGTCGGCCTCGGCCTCGGTCTCGGCCTCGGTTTCGGTTGGCTCGGTGACGTCGGGGCCCGACGACGACACCGCGGGCGGCTCGGCCGGCTCCGCCGATGCGGAAGGCCCGGGTGACGCTCCGGGCGACGGGCCCAAGCTCGACGTCTCGGCGCCCGAGACCGAGGGCCCGGCCGACGACGGGGGCAGTACCGAGGGCTGCGAGAAGGTCGACTTCCTGTTCGTGATCGATAACTCGAGCTCGATGGGCGACAACCAGGATTCGCTCATCACGAGCTTTCCGGGGTTCATCTCGTCGATCCAGAACACCCTGACCGACGCGCAGGACTACCACATCATGGTGGTGGACACCGACGCGCAGTGGGGCGGCGAGTGTGCCTTCTTGTGCGCCGCGTTCTTCAACATGTGCCCCGAGATCCCGGAGTATCCGTGCGGGATCATGCCCGAGGAGTGCAATGCCACGCTCGGGGCCGGCGTGGTGCACACGATGGCCTCCGATGCGCCCAACGTGCCGTGCGACTTCAGCACCGGGGCGCGCTACATGGACACCACCGAGCCGGATCTCACGGCGGCGTTCCAGTGCTCGGCCAAGGTGGGCAGCGACGGTGACAGCAGCGAGCGCCAGATGGGCGCGATGGTCAACGCGCTGAGCAACGATCTCACCCAGCCGGGCGCATGCAACGAGGGGTTCGTGCGGCAGGACGCGATCCTGGTGGTCACGGTCATCACCGACGAAGAGGACGTGACCAGCAACGGGATCCCCGAGGGGTGGTACGCCAACGTGATCGCCTCGAAATTCGCCGATGCGAACGCGATCGTGATGCTCGGGCTCATCAACGACACCGATGCCGCGGTGCCGGTGTGCCCGGCGGACTCGCAGGATCCGGTGAAGATCCGGACGTTCGTCGACATGTTCCCCAACAGCATCCGCGGCTCGGTGTGCGCGCCGAGCTACAACGAATTCTTCCAGCAGGCGGTGGATCTCATCGACGCGACCTGCGACGAGTTCATCCCGCCGGCGGGGTAGGGCAGGGTCGCGGTGGCGAAGGGCGCGGCGGAGGTGCGGCGGCTCGGTCCGGCGGACGGCGAGGCGCTCGCGCGGCTGCTCGAGACGCACGCGGATCAGAGCCTGTTCCTGCAGTCGAACCTGCTCGCGGCCGGGTTCGAGGACGATGGGCGGCCGTATTCCGCGACCTACGTGGGGGCGGTGGCCACGGGCGAGGTGCTCGCGGTGGCGGCCCACTGCTGGAACGGCAACGTGGTGCTGCTCTGCCCCGCGGCGCTGCGCGAGGTGATCGAGGCGGTGCCGCGCACGAGCGGCCGCCCGGTGAAGGGGCTCGTGGGGCCGTGGTCGCAGGTCGTGGAGGCCCGCGGCGTGCTCGGGCTCGACGACGCGCCCACGGCGTTGTGCGAGCGCGAGATCCTGTTCGGGCTCGAGCTCGCGGAGCTCGTGGTTCCCGAGGCGCTCGCGCGCGGCCGGGTGACGTGCAGCCGTGCGGTGCCCGGGGAGCTCGAGCCGCTCGTCGCGATGCGGATCGCCTACGAGCACGAGCTCATCGGCACGCGCGGGGGCCCCGAGCACGAGGCGACCGTGCGATCGACGATGAGCCGCACGATCGAAGACGGCGACGCCTGGGTGCTCCGCGAGTCGGGTGAGGCGATCGTTGCGTGCAGCGTCTTCAATGCCCGTACGCCTGCGACGGTGCAGATCGGAGGCGTCTATGCCTTGCCCGCGCTGCGCGGCCGCGGCTTGGCGCGTGCGGTGGTGGCGGGCTCGTTGCTCGCCGCGCGCGAGAGCGGCGTGCGGCGATCGGTGCTGTTCACCGGGCATGGCAACACGGCGGCGATCACTGCCTACGAGGCGCTCGGGTATCGACGCGCGGGCGACTACGGCTTGTTGCTGCTCGTGTGAGGCATCCCCTCCGTGCGAGGCGCTCGTGGCACCGTCCTTGGGTTCCTCCATTCGTGCGTCGTGCATGAGCCCCCGTCCCACATCGGGCTACGCTGGAAATCGAAGCATCGTCACGAGTCGATGGCTCGACGACGATCCGACACCCTGGATGACGACAGACCCATGACTGCGCTCTTCACCCACGAGCATCGCCAGACTCCGCTGCTCGCGGCGCACCTCACGGCGCCCGGAGCTGCGCTATCGCTTCCCACGTGCCCCGCGCTGCAGCCGCTGCGCACGGTGTCGCGGCCCGCCGATTCGATCGTGCTGCCGGTCGGCGAGGACCCGGAGGCCATCCGCGGCCGACCGGTTGCAGCCGCCAGCGCCGTAGACGCTGCGCCACGGGTGGTGGCGGACGAAAGCCAGGAGGATCGGGCCGAGGCTCGTCGGCAGCTCCTGTGCGGGTCCAAGCGGCACTACGAGCTGGAGGAGGAGCTGCGAGCGAGCGAGCAGGCGCTCGAGGACGCCGACCGCCGCAAGCACGAGTTCCTGGCCACGCTGGCGCACGAGCTCCGCAATCCACTCGCCCCGCTCCGCAACGGGCTCGAGCTGCTGCGCCGAGGCGGGCTCGAGAACGAGGAGCTCGCCCGGGTGCAGGACATGATGCAGCGGCAGCTCGGGCACCTCGTGCGGCTCGTCGACGACTTGCTCGACGTGTCCCGCATGAGCCGCGGGCAGGTGGAGCTCAAGCGGGAGCGGGTGAAGATCCAGACCGTGCTCGAGCATGCGGTCGAGCTCGGCCGTCCGCTCGTCGAGGCGAGGCGACACGTGCTCACCACGTCCTTCCCGTCGGCGCCGGTGTGGGTGGACGGGGATCTCACCCGGCTGGCCCAGGTGGTCGGCAACCTGCTCGACAACGCCGCCAAGTACACTCCGCCCGGCGGTCACATCCGCGTGTCGGCGGCCGCGGAGGGCGGCGAGACGGTGGTGCGGGTCGTCGACGACGGCATCGGCATCGCGGCCGAGATGCTGCCGCGGGTGTTCGACCTGTTCGTGCAGGTGGACCGCGCGCTCTACCACCCGCGGGGTGGGCTCGGCATCGGCCTGTCGCTCGTGCGCAGGCTCGCGGAGCTGCACGGCGGAACGATCACCGCGCAGAGCCCCGGCCTCGGCCGCGGAAGCACGTTCACCCTGCGCCTGCCGCTCGCCAGCGGAGCGCCGGCCGCCGTCGGCTCTCCCGCCGTCGAGCCGGCGGCTCTCCCCGCGCGCCTTCGCATCTTGGTCGTGGACGACAACACCGACGCCGCGCAGACCCTCGCCATGCTGCTCGAGCTGTCCGGGCACGAGGCACGGACCGCCGGCAGCGGGCCCGTGGCGCTCGAGACCGCGCGAGCGTTCGTGCCCGAGGTGGTGTTCCTCGACCTCGGGATGCCCGGGATGGACGGTTTCGAGGTGGCCAGGCGCCTGCGGGCCGACCCGAGCACCGCCGGCGCGGTGCTGGTGGCGCTGACCGGCTGGGGAAGCGAGGACGCCAAGCGCCAGAGTCGGGACGCCGGGTTCGATGGTCACCTGACCAAGCCGGCGGGTCCCGCTGCGATCGAGAACGTGCTCGCGGGGGTCACATCAGCTTGCCCTTGATGAAGCGCTTGGTGACCATGCGGTCGAGCTGCATCTCCGGGTGTGCGCCGTCCTCGTCGGTGGAGATCCGCCAGAACACGTTGAACAGCCGCGAGATCGTGACGGGCGCCACGAGGTTGAGCACCGAGCGGCGGATCATGTGGAAGTCGGCGACCGAGCGCTTGCGGTCGACCACGCCGTCGACGATCCACTCGGCCGCACGGCGCGGCGTCATGGCGTCGGTGTCGGCGAACGCCTCGCCCATCATGGGGGTGCGCACGTAGGGTAGGTACACCCCGCAGAGGTGGATGCCCTCGGTCATCAGCTCCACGCCGAGCGTGTCGGTGAGCTGGCCTAGCGCGGCCTTGCTGGCCATGTAGGCCGCGAAGTTGGGGGTAGGGATCCGCGCCCCGGCGCTGAGGACGTTGACGACGACGCCCTGCTTGCGCTGGCGCATCGTGGGTAGGCAGCCGCGGATCATGCGGACCGAGCCGAAGAAGTTGAGCTCCATCGTGCGCTCGAAGTCGTGGAAGCGCTCGATCGAGTCCACCGCGCGCCGCCGGATCGAGCGCGCCGCGTTGTTGACCAGCACGTCCACGTGGCCGTGCTCGCGGTGGATCGCCTCGAGCACGCGATCGCAGGCCTCGCGATCGCCGATGTCGGCCGTCCAGTAGCCGGCCCGGCCACCGCGATCGCGGATCAGCTGGACGACCTCGGCGAGCTCCGGCTCGCGGCGTGCGACCAAGAGCGGGATGGCCCCGAGCTCGGCGCACAGCAGTGCCAGCTCACGGCCGACGCCCGACGACGCGCCGGTGACGAGCACGTGCTTGCCCTCGAACGCGCGGCGGCGCTTGGCGTGGATGTCGAGGTCGGGATCGAGGTGGCGCGACCAGTGGTCCCAGAGCACGCGGAGGTAGCTCGATTGCGGCGGGCAGGCGAGGCCCGAGCCCTGCAGGGCGGCGCGGAATTCGGCGGCGTCGTAGGTGGCGCCGAGGTTGATCGCGGGCAGGGCCTCCGGCGGGATCCCGAGGTCGCGCATGATCTCGTCGCGAAGGAAGCGCACCGAGGTGAGCTGGCTCGCCACCTGGAGCTGCGGGGCCACGAGCTTGGCCAGCGTGCGCCCGAGCCCGCTCTTGGCCATGCGTGGGCCCGCGGCGGCCTCGGAGAGCAGGTTGAAGCTCTCGCGCGGCGAGGGCGGGTCGGGGTCGACGACGTGGAACGTGCGGCCGTCGAGGCCCTCGGCGTGCATCAGGTGATCGAGGGCGGCGGCGACGAAGTCGACGGGCACCATGTTGATCGGGGCCCGCGCGAAGCTCAGCATCGGCAGCCAGCGCGGCACGCGATCGCGGAGCTTCTGCAGCGCCTTGAAGAAGTAGTAGGGGCCGTCGATGCGGTCGATCTCGCCGGTGCGCGAGTGGCCCACGACGGCGCTCGGGCGGTAGATGCGGACGCGGAGATCGCTGGCCTCGCGGACGAGCAGCTCGGCCTCGAATTTAGTGCGCTGGTACGGATGCGGGTGCTTCTGGCGGACGTCGAGCTGGGCCTCGGTGAAGCTGCCTTGGTGGTCGCCGGCGACGGCGATGGAGCTGACGTGGTGGAGGATCCCGGTGAAGGAGTGTGAGCGGAGCAGACCGAGCAGCTCGCGCGTGCCGTCGACGTTGATCGCCCGCAGGCGGTCGGCCGGGGCGCGGAGATCGTAGAGCGCCGCGAGGTGCACGACGTGATCGAAGCTCGGCCAAGCGGCGAGCGTCGCGGCGGACAGGCCGAGCTGCGGCTGCCCGACGTCACCGTCCCACAGCTCGAGCGAGCCGCCGGAGGCGGTGGCTCGCTGCCGCCAGCCCTCGAACAGCGGCTCGAAGCGGGCACGAGAGGAGGGGCGCACCAGCAGGTGGAGCCGTGCGCCGCGAGCGAGGAGCCGCTCCACGAGCAGGCGCCCGACGAGGCCGGTGCCGCCGGTGACGAGGTAGCGAGGGCGTTCGGAGGTGTCGGTAGCCATGGATCGAGCGGGGCGGGCCAGGTATACCGCGAGGAGGGCGGTCCTTGGGGCAGCGGTGTGCGGACCCATGTTCCATGTACCCTTGGCGCAGGACCGATCGATGCGTTCCGACATTCGCGACCGAGCCGTGGTCTTGCGCCGGAGGGTCGGCGCCAGGCTGACCGATGGCTTCTTCCGCGGCGCGTCCGCGCTCGGGCGCCTGCACCCGCTGGCTCGGCCGGAGCGCCATGGCGTCGAGTGCCTGGCGAACGTCTCCTATGGCGACGGTCGGCCCGAGCACGCGCACCGGCGGCTCGATGTGTATCGCCGGATCGATCGCGAGGGACTGCGGCCGGTGGTGCTCTACGTGCACGGGGGCGGGTTTCGGATCCTGTCCAAGGACACCCACTGGCTGATGGGCCTGGCGTTCGCGCGGCGCGGGTACGTGGTGTTCAACATCGACTACCGGCTCGCGCCCGCGCACCCGTTTCCGGCGGCGATCCGCGACGTGGCGGCGGCGTACCGCTGGGTGCTCGAGCACGCCGCGGAGTGGGGCGGCGATCCATCGCGACTGGTGGTGGCGGGCGAATCGGCGGGGGCGAACCTCTCGACGGTGCTGACGCTCTCGACCTGCTACGAGCGGCCCGAGCCGTGGGCGCGGGAGGTGTTCGAGCTGGGGCGGGTACCGGATGCAGTGGTGCCCGCGTGTGGGATCTTCCAGGTGTCCGACGTGGAGCGCTTCGGCGGGTGGGTGTCGTCGAGCTTCGTCATGGATCGGCTGCGCGAGGTGTCCGAGGCGTACCTCGGGCACGAGGGCGCCGGCCCGCGAGCGCTGGGGGCGGGGCCGCTCGATCTGGCGGATCCGGTGATCTGGCTCGAGCGAGGCGAGGCACCGGCGCGGCCGCTACCGCCGTTCTTCGCCCCGGTGGGCGCGTGGGACCCGTTGCGGCCCGACAACGATCGGCTGGCCGCCGCCCTGCGAGCCCTCGGAGCACGCTGCGAGGCGCCGGTGTACCCCGGCTCGGGGCATGCGTTCCACGCATTCGTGTTCCGCAAGCAGGCGCGGAGGTGCTGGCGGGACACGTTCGCGTTCTTGGCGCGAGTCGGGGTGATCACATGAATTCGTCGGTGCAGGCGTTCGCGGCCACTGGCACCATTAGTTCCATGCTGTCTTCGCCATAGACCAGCGTATACGTCCCCGGCGTGAGTGGAGGGGTGTCGCAGCCGGCGGTCACCGAGTTGCAATCGGCCGTGCAAGCGACATTGCGCCCGGTCTTCGACCGGACCGTGGCCGAGGCCTCGACCGTGATCGTGGTGCCCTCGAGCATGTGCCGTTCTGGACACAAGCGCGACGATTCGTGTGCTCGAGTCTCGAGGCCGGACGGGATTCACGTGAGCATGACGGCCGGTGGATCCGGGCCATCGCCCAGGTGCTCGGGAGCAGCCGGCCCTGTGCGGGAGCGCCAGGCATGGACCGCCCCCCGTGCCCGCTCGTCGTCGACCCCGGAGAGGCGCTCGGCGATCTGGTCGCCGAGCGAACGGAGCTCCGCCTCCACGTCCTCGAGGTCGAGCCGTGCGTGGATCGTCTCGTTGCCCACCCACGCCGAAGTGCCATCCCGCACGACCCACAGCGGCGGGAGCACCTTGCCGCGAATGGCCATGGCCAAGTCGTGGCGGTAGCGATGTTCGAAGGGATCGTCCTCATGCGGGGGACGCTCGGTCGCAGCTTGGTCTGCATGTGGTCCCACCGACGTATCGGACGCGCTCGCGGGGAACGCGAAGGCGGAGCCCGGCGGCCAGCCCTCCTCGAAGAGGAGCCAGGGCCATACCTCCGCGAGGTGCTCGAGCAGATCGACCCAGGTCCAGCGGACCCCGCGTCGTCCAGTGCCCCCACGCGCGCCCCACAGCGGCACGCCGCCGATCGCAATCGTCAGCTCGCCCCACGTGCCAGCCTCGGCGGTGCGCGTGGGCTCGGCGTCCCACGAAAGAACAGTGGTGAATTTCGACGTAGGCATGATTACCTGTACCGGGCAGTGTGCTCCATCCAACGGTCGAATGCATCCTCGGCGCCTTCTTGGGCTGCGAGCGCGCGGAGTCGTTCGCGGATCGCCGCCGGAATGCGGTTCCAAACGTCCGGGAAGCCGTGGTAAAAACGGGTCCGTCCTCGGCGATGAGCCCGGTACGGAATGCCCCGATAGGTGTTGAATACGCTGTGCGGTAGTGGACTGCGATGACTCGCTGGGCTCCACGCGATTCCCGTATCGAGCAGATGCTGCGCCAGGGTTTCGTCGATCTCGGTCGAGCACTTGCTCAGCGGGTGGCCGTCGCCATCGTCGATGATCTTGGGCTCGGGTGAGTCGCCGCGGTGCTTTTGGGTGTGGGTCGGGTCAGGTTCGTAGATGAGCTTGGGTCGGGGGGCCATGGTACTGCCTCGATGAAGGGAGAGATTTCCGTGGACCTCTCTTCATCGAGCCCTTGTCGGCCATGGGCGGAGCGTGTTGCATGGCAGGCAACAGCCTTTCAAAGGTGTAGCGTCCGACCACGCTCGGGCTTGTACGAACGGGCCACTGGGGTGGGTCGTCGACCACGGCGTGGAGCCCCAATGCCTCGTGCTTTGCCTCCGCATGCAGGGCCTCGTACCATGCGGTCATGCGCCGCCCCCTGCGCCCATCTCGTCGCGCCCAACGCCTCGCGCTGCTCCTCGGCACGCTCGCCGGCTCGGCCATACCCGCAGCGGCGTGGGCGGGGCCGAGCGACAGCTCGAGCTCGCGGCCGACCGCCGTACAGATCGGCATCGGCCCGGTGGTGGGCATCCCCGGTGGCGGGGTGTTCGGTCGGGTGCCGATCGACTTCCAGTACCACTTCCGTCGCGGTGACGTGGGACCAGCGCTCGGGATGCAGCTGCCGTTCAATTTCTCGCGCGGCAGCATCGGCATGAACCTCGGCCCGATCTTCGTGTGGGACTTCCGCATCACACAGGCGGGCCGCGCCAAGCTCTACCTCGGGCCGCTCGTCACCACCGGCTACGGCTTCGCCGCGGGCACCCACGGCGGTGGCGCGGCGCACTTTTGGTACCTCACGCTCGGCCCGCAGTTCCGTGCGCTCTGGAACGACACCGTGGGGCTCTTCGTACGCCCGGCGAGCTTCGACGTGTGGGTCGGCAACGGCTGGGCCACGGGGAATTGGTCGTTCACGGCAGGGCTCGCGCTGGCGTTCTAGCGCTGCAGCGAGCACCCGTGCAGCGAGCCGCGAGCGGGCTCGTGTCCGAGCGTACGGCGCCGCCGTGATGCGCTTGGACCCTCGCGTTCGAAATCGGAGCTCGCACGATGTCACGCGCCACGCCCACTCGCACCATGCTCGGGCTCGGTCCCATCGTTGCCGTCGTGATGGCCGCGTCCGGCCGCGCCGAGGCAGCGACGCCCACTTACTACAATAGCCTTGCTACGTCACGACGGGACACAACAACAACAACCTCGTCTACAACGCCCCGGCCGACCCCCGCTATTGTGCGGGCTGCAACGGCTCGTTCGAGCTGTCGTTCCAGTCGACCACCGTGACGATGGCAACGCCTGCACGGAGCTGGACGTGTGTGCCGGCGGAAGCTGCTCGGGCTCCACGCTCGACTGCGACGACGACGACGTGTGCACGACGGAGTCCTGCGCCCCCGGCACGGGCTGCACGAGCGAGCCCGTGCCCGGCTGCTGCACGGACGACGAGGACTGCGGACCCGACGAGACCTGCTATGCCGAGACCAACGCCTGCGTCCCCGTGCCCGGGGGTAGCAGCGAGGGCGGCGACACCGGGGACACGGGCGAGACCGGCGACGGGGAGCGGGCTGGAGGGCGAGCTGCCCGACGAGCAGTTCGACCCGGGCTGCGGGTGCGTGGCCGGCTCGTCGCCGCAGGCCGGGGCATGGTGGTCGATGATGGTGCTGGGGGCGTTCGCCCGGCGGCGCCGCAGGCCGTGACATGCGCTCGGGCCAGGGGCGTGCGCTCGGCCGCCCAGGGGCGCGTCCAAATCGGCTACGCTCTCGGCTCATGTCGGTGCGAACGCTTCCTTGCTCGATGGCCATGGCCGCGCTCCTTTGCGCATGCAGCTCGGATGACATCCCGGGCGTCGACGACACGTTCGGCACGACCGGCGCGTCGACGACGGTCGCGACCACCACCGTCGAGACGGCAGACAGCACCGCGGGCGAGACCGGCACCGAGCCCGACCTCGACGTCCACCGGTACGCCGACGGCTGCTGGTCGCTCTTCGACGATACCGTCGGTGAGAGTCTCACCCGCAGCGAGGACGCCTACGCCTTCGCCCCCGGTCCCGAGGTGGCAGCACGCTTCTTCTTCAAGGCCTCCGATCTCGGCACCTACCTCCTCTACGACGAGGAGGGCGGCTACCTCGTCGCCGAGGAGGGTCTGCTCTTGCGCCAGACCGAGCTGCAGTCGGACGTGCTCCTGGTCGACGACGACTACGTCTCGGGAGCGGAGTGGCTGCTCGAGCCCTCGCCGGTCGCGCCCTCCACTCGGGCCCAGCTCCGCAACCGTCGGACCGGTCTGCTCCTCGGCAACGACGGGCTCGTGACGGACGAGGCCGCTGCGGCGGCGCTCGCCATCGTGGATTCCGAGGGCTGCACCCCGCACCCCGAGCTCACGCTCGACGCCAGCGGCACGCCGACGATGACGCAGTTCGACGACGGTACGCTCTACGGCATCGTCGACACCCACTCGCACATCCTCTCGAACTTCGCGTTCGGCGGCGGTGGGATCTTCCACGGCGCTCCGTTCCACCGCCTCGGGGTCCAGCACGCGCTGTCGGATTGCGCGCTCTACCACGGCGAGAACGGCCGCAAGGACTTCTTCGGCTACGCATTCGATGCCGCCGGCGCGGACGGGGCCGACATTGCGGGTCTCTTCCCCGACCTGCTCGCGGGCGAGCTGTCGGTCGACAACCATGCGACCGCCGGATATCCCGACTTCACCGGGTGGCCCAACGGGCCCACCCGCTCGACCCACCAGACGCAGTACTGGCGCTGGCTCGAGCGTGCGTGGCTTGCCGGGCTACGACTGGAGGTGCTGCACGCGACCACGAATTCCGCGATCTGCCACCTGGAGGCAGGGCAGGGGATCCAGCCGGTGCGCTACTCGTGCGAGGACATGGTCGCCGTCGATCGCATCATCGAGGAGAGCTATGTGATGGAGCGCTACATCGACGCGCAGTCGGGCGGACCGGGGCGGGGTTGGTTCCGGATCGTGATGACGCCCGCGGAGGCGCGCGAGGTGATCGCCGAGGGCAAGCTGGCCGTGGTCTTGGGGATCGAGACCTCGGACCTCTTCGATTGCCGGCTCACCCCGCGTGAGAACAGCCCCGTGTGTGACGAAGACTACGTGCGGCAGCAGCTCGACGCCTACTACGAGCTCGGCGTGCGTGCGGTGTTCCCCGTGCACAAGTATGACAACGCGTTCACGCCGGGCGACGGCGACCGTGCGTTCATCGAGCTCGGCAACTTCATGAACAGCGGCTACTGGTCCAACTTCACCGAGGACTGCCCCCCGGAGTCGCACGCGGTGTTCGACAACGGCGACGTGGTGTTCGGTGGGCTCAACATGCCGCGCGACGAGTATGCGTCCGAGCCGCCCAACGACTTCTCGGACTTCCCCACCATGCCGTTCCCCACGCTCTTCCCGTTCATCTCGTTCCTCGACGATCCGCCGCTGGTGGGTGCGTACTGCCAGAACGCCACGATGACCCCGCTCGGCGAGACGCTGATGCTCGAGATGATGGCGCGCGGCATGATCATCGAGATCGACCACCTGCCGCAGTGGTCCAAGGAGCGGGCGTTCGAGATGTTGGAGGACAACGACTACCCGGCTGCCGCCACCCACGGCAACAACTTCGACGGGCGCCTCTATGGGCTCGGTGGAATCTCCAAGCTCAACCTCGGCCGCTGCCGCGGCGACGCCCCCGGGGAGATGGTCGCGGAGCTCCAGGAGCGGGTGGCACTCATCGAGGCGAACGGCGGGTACCCGGCGGAGGGCTTTGGGTTCGATCTGAACGGGTTCGCGGGCGCGCCCGGGCCTCGGTTCGTCGACGGGGCGTGCGCGACCGTGCAGGAGGATCCGATCACGTACCCGTTCATGTCCTACGCCGGCGACGTGGAGCTCACCGAGCCCTCGATCGGCAACCGCGTGCTCGACTTCAACACGGAGGGCCTGGTGCACATCGGGCTCTTGCCGGAGCTCATCGAGGATGCGCGTCGCGATGCAGTGGCGGACGAGGACCTCGAGCCGCTGTTCCGCTCGGCGGAGGGGTACATCCGGATGTGGGAGAAGGCCGAGGCGCGCGCAGCGGCGCTGTAGGCATCGCGTCCACGAAGAGGCCTCAGCCGAGCGCGAGCAGGACAGCCGCCGTAACGGCGAGGCCGAGGCCGACACCGCGGGTCGGGCCGAGGTGCTCGCCGAGCACGAGGATCCCCACGGCCGCGAGGATCACGGTCACGATGGTGTTGCCGATCACCGAGGCGCTGGCGAGCGGCCAGCCGGCGCGGTAGGCGAAGAAGAATCCGGCCTCGACTCCGAGCGCGCCGAGGCCGATGAACAGCGCGGCGGTCCCCTCGGGGCGCGCGGGCAGCCGCAGGAGGTCGTCGCCATTGGCGAGCGCGAGCACGAGCGTGAGCACCAGCGCGACCGCGTAGGCGAGGGCGAGCACGGGCCACGGGCTCGATGTCGTGCCGAGGCTCTTCTGCGCCAGGTGGTAGACGACCGCCGAGACGATCACGAGGACGACGGGAGACGCGGCGTGCATGCCGTCATCGTTCATCCCGGCCATTCATGCGTCCAATGCAACGTTGTCATGAATCCATGCAACCAGTGTATAGATGGGCGATGCAGTCGCTGTCGCAGGACCAGCTCCAGGCGTTCGCTGCGGTCGCCCGCGCCGGCAGCTTCACCCGCGCCGCGGCGGTGCTCCACCTGAGCCAGCCTGCGTTGTCGCGGAGGATCGCCGGCCTCGAGGAGCTGCTCGAGACCGTGCTGCTCACGCGTGGCCGCGGCGTAGCACGACCGACCGAGGCCGGTCGGCGCCTGCTCGAGTTCGTCGAGGCCCAGCGCGCGCTCGAGGAGGAGCTGCTCGTCGAGCTCTCGCCGGGGACGACCACCTATCGTGGCGTGGTCCGGCTCTCCGGACTCTCGTCGCTCGTGCCGCCGGTCGTGCTGCCCGCGCTGGCGCCGTTCCTGCGCGAGCACCCTGCGGTGCAGATCGAGATCCACCGCGACATCGACCGCTCCGCAACCGAGGCGCTCGCGGCCGGCCGGGTCGACTTCGTGGTCTCGCAGCACTCGGCCGGCGCGCCAGGCATCGTCGAGATCCGGCTCGGCGACGAGCAGTTCGTGATGATCGAGAGCCGCGACCACCCGGTGCGCCGCGACGTCTTCCTCGATACCGGGCCGCTCGATCCCACCACCGAGCTGTTCCTCGCTGCCCAGCCCGCCCGTGTCCGCCCGCGTCGCTGGACCCGCTCGTTCATGCACGACGAGCCGGGAATCCTCCTCGGTGTCGAGCTCGGCCTCGGCCGCGCGGTCAAGCCACGCCACAGCATCCCCGCCGACGCTGCGATCCGCATCGACACCGACTTCGTCACGGTGGTGCAGCCGGTGTTCCTTCAGCACCGCCGGCAGCGCTACTACGGGCGGATGCACGAGGCGATCCGCACCCGCATCGAGGAAGCGGTGCGCGCCCGACTCGCGCCGCGATCGCGACGGGCGAAGCGATAGTCGAGGGTCGCGAGCAGATCGGTCCTTGACACCCCGCCAGGACGCGCTACATCTCCTTTCCCATGGCTCTCCGTCTCCAAACAGGCCTCGCGGAGCGTGCTCTCGTCGAACGAGAGCGCGAATGCGAGACATGCCTGCGCGGGGATCGGATCTGAGCGGTTTCGAGAGCATCTCGACAACCTAGCCGCCGCCCCGCGCAGGAGTCTCCCGAGACGTCCACGCGGGCATCGTCCAGCAGGTCAGGACACCGGTCTTTCAAGCCGGCAACGCGGGTTCGAGCCCCGCTGCCCGTACCCTGTCCCGTTCGTTCAGCGGCCTAGGATCCCAGACCCTCACTCTGGAGACGCGGGTTCGATTCCCGCACGGGACACTTTGCCTCCCGCCTCGTGGACACGAGCGGCTGACGCTCGCCATGCCATGGGGAGGCGTGAATTCTTGCTGCTCGTCCGCGGAGGTCGAGGGGGCCCGCATGCTAGTTTTCGGCATGTCCCTCTGGTCTCCCGACGCCTGGCTCGACGCCTGGACCTTCGCCGCGCAGGCTCACCACGGCCAGCGCCTCCCCGGCTCCGAGCTGCCCTACGTGGTCCACGTGGCCGCGGTGGCGATGGAGGTCGGCCACGCGATCGCCGAGCGAGGCCGGCGCGGTGATCCGGTCGAGCACCCCGATCTCGCGATCACGTGCGCGCTGCTGCACGATGTGGTCGAGGACACCGCGGTCTCGCTCGAGGCGCTCCGCGATCGCTTCGGCCCCGCCGTGGCCGAGGGTGTCGCTGCGCTCACCAAGGATCCCACGGTGGGTGACAAGCCCGCGCAGATGGCCGACAGCCTCGCGCGTATAGAGGCGCAGCCTCGCGAGATCTGGATGGTGAAGCTCGCCGATCGCATCAACAACCTGCAGGCGCCGCCGCACTACTGGACCAAGGAGAAGATCCTTGCGTATCGCGAGGAGGCGCATCGGATTCATGCGTACCTCGCGGTGGCCTGCCCGGTGCTCGGTGAGCGGTTGCTGGGGAAGATCGAGGACTACGGGCGTCATGCGGGTGAGGCCTGACGCTCGCGCGACGCGAGCGGGCGAGCGCGGGCGGGCGCTGCGCAGCAGCAGCGGCATGGTGGACGATGAGGTCTTCGTAGTACAGAGCGTCACAGCATCGCGTCGATGCGATCGCGCTCGGCTCGGGCGAGCGCGTCGTAGTGGGTGGCGCGATCGCCATGACCGAGCCGCGTCGCCAGCTCGCGCAGCTTCTCCAGGAGCAGCAGCGTGGTGCCGAGGCCGTCGCTCACGAGCTGCTCGGCCCATGCGAACGCCAGCGCGGCAGCCTGCGGATCCTCGCTGGCGGCCAAGCCGAGGTCCAGCGCCACCTCGGTCGCCATGCGCCCGAGCCCGACCTCCTGCCAGCCCTCCACCTGCACGAGCGCTGCTCGCAGCGGCGCGAGCCGTTCGAGCCCCGCTCGTACCCATCCGGCGGCTGCATAGGTCTTCACCGCGCGCTCGAGCGCGCTCGCGCGATCCCAGGCCGGTTCGGGGAGCTGCTCGTCGAGGCGCGCCTGGATCCTCGCGGCCTCGTCGGGCTGCCGCAGGTCGCTCCACCAATATCGCGCCTGCTCGAGCACCTGCTGCTCGGCCGCGCTGCCTGGCTCGGCGCGTGCGAGCTCCTCGGACTGCCACGTGCGCAGGATCTCCGCGCCCGCTTCGAGGTCCTCGAGATCCACGCAGATCCCCAGCTTGGCGAGCAACTCCTCGTCGTCCCAGCGCGCCGGAAAGCTTCGGCGTTGCCGCTCCCACCACTGATCGATCTCGCCTTGGATGCAGCGTGGCTCGCCGTCGTCGCCCGCCAGCTCGACGAATGCCTCGCGCTCGGGCCGGTCCGACGCAAGCACCATCGCCCACGTCCGCTCTACTCCACAGGAGAACAGCGCCTCCACGTCGAAGCCGCACGCGGTATCGAAGTTGGCGCGCTTGGCCTCCATCATCAGCCATGCAAGCGAGACGTCGTCGAGCGTCGCCGTCAGGAACGCGGCCAGCCGCAGGCTCTCGAGGTTGCCCTGGAACGGGCTCTCCTGGGCCCATCGTACCTCCTGCTTCAAGAGGTGCACGACGAGCTCCCGATCCTCGGGCCGCCGGTCGTACTGCAGCCCCTGTAAGGCGGCACGCCGGGTCGTGGCGTTGGCGTCCCGCCACGCCATTCCCTCGCCCTCGAATGCGCACGTGACCTCGTTCCATGCTGCTGAGCCTGCGCGCAGGCGCTGGAGCACGAGCGGGATCTCGGCGAGCTTCATTGGCGGGGCTCGAGGATAACGGAACGACCCCATGATGCGCACGTGACCTCGGTTCGAGGTCACGTGGCCGAGAAGGTCGCCTGCTATGGGTGTATTGACCGTGGCGCGCCAACGTCCGGTGCGATGGCGGTCCACTACGACCACGGTGCACCGAGCCATGTCTTTATGGCCGGCCGACCGGCGGACCTCTCGCGGCTTGCCGGCTTGGGTCGGACTCGCTAATGTGCCATCGAGCCGCAGTGACTCCGCTCGAGCTCCAGGCCCGCATCCGCGAGCACCTCGCCGAGCGCACCGAAGTGCGCGTCGCGGTGCTGTTCGGCTCGAGTGCCCGTGGCACGGCGCGCCCGGATTCCGACATCGACCTCGCCGTGGACGCTCATGATGTGGACCTGCTGACGCTCGGCGCCGAGCTTGCGGAGCTGCTGGACCGAGACGTCGACGTGGTCCAGCTTGCCGATGCCTCGATTCCGCTCCTCGAACACCTCATGCGGGATGGGATCGTCGTGCACGAAGGCTGCCGGGGGACAGGTGCACTTTGGCGCTCGCAGACGCTCTCCATGCTCGAGACCGATCGTCCGTGGTATCGGCACATGTGCGACGCCTGGATCGCTCGCGTTGCGCAGGATGGGCTGACCGGCGGTTCGTCGGAGCCTACATCCGAGGCGCAGTGACGTGCCGATCTAGCGACGCGGTCCAAGCCACGCGAAGAAGCTCGCCAGAGGGTGTGCTTGCGGTTCGAGCTTGGCGATGGCGCGAGCGACATTCAGCGCCAGTTGCTCGCGATAGCTCTCCGGAGGAAGCATCGTATCGCCGCTCGGATCGGGAATGACCTCCGACCAGAGCGGCTTGATGCGCGCGACTGCGAGGAGCATTCGTACCAAGGCTCCATATTCTTCGTCGGAGGCGTGCTGGGCGTCTGTTCGCCACGAGGTGCCCAGGTCCTCTCCACTTACGCAGCTGAGACGACGGCCGGCGGCGAAGCGGCAGATCCGCTGACTCATCAGCTGCAGGTGCCCCGCGGGGCCCGCATCCTCGTTCAGCCGATGAGACGCGGCTACATGCAGCGCCCGCAGATCGAGCGGTGAGTCTCGAAAGTACGGCGTGACGCCCTCGACCAAAGCGGCCACCGTCTCGGGAAAGACGAAGAACGCCTCCTTGTGAATGACCGTGGTGACCCAGATGCGATGGCGATCATCGGTGTCGGCCTTGAGCGAGCCATCCTCGAATAGGGCGGCATGCACGTCCTCCGTGGTCGACCAGGGATAGTCGTCCGGCATGGGGGCAGCTTGGAGGTCGATGTCGACGATCGCATAGAGCTTGTCGGGGTCGAGGTGGGAGCCTGCTGGGTGCGCGCGGTGGGCCTTACGCAGCGCGTCGAAGGTATAGATGACGTCCGAGCGCCCACCGCAGTTGAAGAAACGAGGCAGTTGCCGGCCGCACCAGCGTCTCGGAACACATTGTTGGTAGAAGCTGGAGTCTGGCGTGTTCTCGAGGCGGCTATACATCTGGGGGCTGGGAGCGTGGTCGCCGTCGACGGTGATGCGATCACCCTCGCAGAGCACCACGATCTTGTTCCTGATCGCGGGCGTGCGAAGGATCGCCGTCACCAGGGCTCGCCGATCATCCATTGCTCGGCTCGCCCGCCTCCGTGTCGGTCTTGGCCACAGCACCCTTCCATGGCAGTGCGGGGCTCAGATCGCGGACATGGCGTGGAGTAAGCGCGCGGCAGAGGTCGTAGGAGTGTGTGGCCAGGAGGTACTGATTCTTCGGCGCCCAACTCTGGAGATCTTGGACGATGCCGAGCTGCCAGTCGGGGTGGAGCGATGCCTCGATTTCGTCGATGAGCACCAACGAGTCCACGGCCTTGTTGGCCTTGAGCCAGGCGTAGATCACGAGGCGCTTGAGCTCGCCTTGGGAGAGGTCCTCAGGGCTGAGCGTCGTCTCTTGTCCCCCGGGCCCCGCCACCACGAACTCGACGCCCGATAGGTCCTCGAGTGGGCGCACCTGCTTGCCGAAGAGCAGAGCATTGACTTCCTTCAATATGGTCGTGTAGCCGTCGCCGTAGCTCCCGGTCTTGACCGCACGCTTGAAGTCCTCGTCCCGGGCCGACGCGAAGAGCTGGACGAGCGGCTCGACCGAGAGCCAGTCGTAGGCGAAGAACCCGGTCATCGTGCGCTCGGCTTCGTCGAGCTTGGTCATGTATTCGATCTGTGGGCGTGGTACCGGTGTGTTGCTCCTCGCTACTCTATCGGTATCATTGGCGCTGGGTGGGGTGGCCGCGAGCAATGCCTTGCGAGCATCTCTACCAAGGAACAAGTACTGCTGGTTGGAGGGCCCGAGGAGGAACACCTTCGAGGCAGCTGCACGGATCACATCTCGGGCCTTGGAGGCGCTCTGACCCGGAATGCGGCAGACTAGAGCACGGCTCTCCTCTTTCGTCGGGGTTGGGCACCGATAGATCATGATGGGGTCGTAGTCGAGCGCGACCAAGAGCCCGTTCATGCGCTCGATGTCTGCCCTCAAGACATCGACTATTGGAGCGATATCTTCGTGCTGTCTCTGCAGATCGCCTAGTTCCCGCTCGTGGGCCTCATCGAGTTTCTTGCGTAGAAGCAGTTGGTCGATACGTCGTTGGGTTCTTCGCCGAACTTTGGAGGCCTCGCCTGCTTCATGCCAGGTGTCGAAGCCGAGCTGTATGGGGGTCTCGAGCTTGCGTGCGAGGAAGACGTTATTGAGCGAGATAAACTCGAGCGCATGTGATTCATCATCGATCTTAACGATTAGCCGTGCGATCAGTCGCTCGTCATCACTGAAGTAGGAGTCGCTCGCCAATAGGTTCTCCAAGTAGGGGTGTCGGCTCCGATGGGCGCTGCAGTGCAGCAGCGCAAACACGAGCTGCAAGAGCGTGCTCTTGCCCCCGCCGTTCTCGCTCCCGATCGGGAAGATCTGCGGGTCGTACCCCCCGTCGAACTCCAAGACGACATCGCGCAGCACCCGAAAGGCAGGAATCTCGATCTTCTCGACGTACATGCTCCGCGCCTTCCTGGATGGGCTGAAATCACTCCGCTGCGTCCGCCTCTGCATCCGGCCGCGGCAGCGGCTCCATCAAGCACAGCGCCAGCACGTCATCCACGTGATCCACATAATGCAGCCGCAGATCCGCCCGCACCGCCTTCGGGATGTCCGGCTCGTCCTTCGCGTTCCTCCGCGGCAGGATCACATCCCGAATCCCCGCCCGGTGCGCCGCGAGCACCTTCTCTCGCACGCCGCCGATCTCCAGCACCCGCCCGCGCAGCGTCACTTCCCCCGTCATCGCAATATCCGTCCGCGCCGGCCTCCCGGTCAGCACGCTCACCAGCGCCGTCGTCAACGTCACCCCTGCGCTCGGCCCGTCCTTCGGCACCGCGCCCGCGGGCAAATGCACGTGCACGTCGTGCTTGGCCAGGAACCCTGGATCCAGCCCATACCGCCGCGCCTCCGATCTCACGAGCGACAACGCCGTCTGCGCGGACTCCTTCATCACCTCGCCGAGCCGCCCGGTCAGCCGCAGCGTGCCTTCGCCGGCGGTCAGCGTGGCCTCCACGATGAGCAGCCGTCCCCCGGTCGGCGTCCACCCGAGCCCCGTGACGACCCCCGGCGCGGGCGCGTGCTCCACCCGCTCGTCGTGGAACTTCGGCGGGCCGAGCACCCTCGATAGATCCGTGCGCTCGATCCTCTCGCGCGGCGCCTGTCCCTGCGCCAGCTCCATCGCCACGTCGCGGAGCAATCCCTCGAGCTCGCGCTGCAGGTTCCGCACCCCCGACTCGCGCGTGTACTCGGTCGCCATGGACAGCAGCACCTCGTCGGGAATCACCACCGACCCCGCATGCAGCCCGTGCTCCGACAGCGCCTTCGGCAAGAGATAGTCCCGCGCGATCGCGATCTTCTCCTCCACCGTGTAGCCGGCCAGCTCGATCACCTCGAGCCGGTCCCGCAGCACGTGCGGGATCTTCCCGAGATCGTTGGCCGTGCACACGAAGATCACTCGCGACAGATCGAACCCCATCCCGAGGTAGTGATCCTCGAACGCGTCGTTTTGCTCCGGATCCAGCGCTTCCAACAGCGCCCCCGCCGGATCCCCGCGCAGGTCCGGCCCGCCCAATTTGTCGATCTCGTCGATCAGGAACACGGGATTCTTCGTCCCCGCCCGCTTCATGCCCTGGACGAGCCGCCCGGGCAGCGCGCCCACGTACGTCCGCCGGTGCCCGCGGATCTCCGCGTCGTCCCGCACCCCGCCGAGCGACACCCGCACGAACTCTCGCCCGAGCGTCTGCGCGATGCTGCGCCCGAGCGACGTCTTGCCGACCCCGGGTGGCCCCGACAAGCATAGGATCGGCCCCCGCTTGCCCGGCGCCAGCTTGCGCACGCACAGGTACTCGATGATCCGCTGCTTGACCTTCTCGAGCCCGAAGTGATCGCGCTCGAGCAGCGCGCGCGCAGCCTCGATGTCGAGCGAGTCGGGGGTGGCGGTGTGCTCGCCCCACGGCAGGTCGGCAATGAGCTCGAGGTAGGTGCGCACGATCGTGGCCTCGCCGCTCTGCGGGTTCATGCGGCGTAGCCGGCCGAGCTCGCGGTCGACCACCGAGCGGGCCTCCGACGGTAGATCGGCCTCCTCGAGCCGCACCTCGAGCTCGGCGAGCCCGTTGTCGTCGTCGTCGCCGAGCTCGGACTGGATCGCCCGCAGCTTGTGCCGGAGCAGCGCCTCCTGCTCGTGCCGCGACAGGTGCTCGCGCACGTGCCGGTCGAGGTCGCGCTTGACCTGCAGCACGTGGATCCGGTGGCTGACGAACTCCACGACCTTGCGCAGGCGCTCGGTCACCGTGAGCTCGTGCAAGAGCTCGGCGAGCTCGGTCGCCTCGAGGCCCACGTGGGTGGCGCAGAGATCGGCGATGCGGGCCGGGGCGCGCTCGGCATTGATCACCGCCAGACCCTGGGTGCGCTGCTTGCTCTGGGCGTTGACGGGCAACAGACCATCGTGCTGCCGCACGAGATCCTGGAGCGTGCCGGCGAGCGCATAGGCGAGGGTGGGGTCGCCCATCGGCTCGTGCGCCCGCTGGAACCGCACCACCGACGGGGTCTGCCGGCGGTCGACCTCGAGCAGGTGCACGCGCTCGATGCCCCGCACGATGGCGGTCATGCGCGAGCCGACCCCGAGCAGCGCCTGCGTGACCTCGGCCAAGACGCCCACGGGATAGAGATCGTCGAGGCCGGGGCGCTCGGTCAGCTCCTCGCGCTGGGTGGCCACCACGATCAGCCGGTGGCGTGGGTCGTCCTTGGGCAGCTCGCGAGCCGTGCGGATCGCATCGACCGAGGCATGGCGGCCGAGCTCCACGGGCTGCCCGATCCCGGGCAGGAGGGTCATGCTGCGCAGCGGAAGCAGGGGAAGCTCGCCGGAGGCGGGACGACGGCTCGAGCCTGACATTGGCCCGTCACGCTAGCATCGCAGGCGGAGGGCGGCGAGCCCGAACGGCCGTGCCGGTGCGGCGCCAGCCGGCGGCTGCCGCGAGTCGCCACGCTACCGTCCATGGGGACGGTATGATACGAAGCGCCGCCGTGCCCGATCGCGCCGTCGACTCGACCGACACGAGGTCCACTGCGACAGGGGCGACGGACGCGACGGACGCGAGCTCCGCCGAGCAAGACGCCCCCGCGCGAGCCCGCTCGACGTTGGGCTTGCTCGCAGGCCCGCTGTGCCTGGTGCTGCTCTCGGGCCTGGCGATGCCGCCGCACCATGGCCTGCTCGTACCGCTCGTGCTCGTGCTCGCGATGGCGATCGTGGGCGAGCGACGCCTGCGAGGGCTGCTGCTCGCCCGCGCGGCGCTGACCGAGGGCGCAGGGCATCCAGTCGCCCGCGTGGCGCTGCTGGCCGTGGCGCTCGGCTCGGTGGCGGTGCTCTCCACGGTGCTCGCTCGCAGTGTGGGGACGCTGCTCGTGGAGGTCCCCGCGTCGCTGTGGGGCGCGGGCGCGGCCGCCGTGGCTGCGCTGGCCTGGGCGCTCGTGGGCGCTCGCCTGTCCACGCGCGCGCGCCCGGTGGTGCTGGTGCTGCTCGCCCTCGCGATCCCGTGGGCCGGCGTGGTGGGTACCCGCTACGAGGCCGCCGGGCCCCACGCGCACGGCTCCGCGCACAGCGGGCCGATCCTGGGGATCCACCCGTTCCAGATCACGTCGATCGTGGTCGACGGCGAGGGCCCGTTCGACCTGCCGATCAACGACTACGTCGAGCCCGATGGCAGCCGCGGCTACGGCCCGGAGGCGCTGGCCGACGCCCTCGACCGCGCGCTGGCCTCGATCGCCGACCGGGTCTACGCCGTGGACGGCCCCCAGGGCTCCGCCCGCATGCGCCGGGCGCTCCTGGACGCGGAGGTCGAGGCGGTGGTCACCCCCGGGGTGTGGGAGCGCCTCGATCGCGCGCCCACCGAGGAGACGCAGCCCCGCTTCGTGGTGCGCTCGGGCTCGTTCGGCCGCGGCAGCCGCGTGGAATTCGTGTGCCCGGGTCGCCGCATCGACCCCCGCGGGCCCCAGGGCGAGACGGTGATGAGCCGGATGTGCCCCGACAAGTACGCCTCGGAAGCGAGCGCGGGGCTGGGCGTCACCGGGCGCTGGTCGGGCTACTCCGAGGCGCGGGGCCAGGATCGCGTGGGCCTGCACGCGCTCCTGGGCCTGACCCGGGGCAACGACGCGGAGGGCCGCCGCGTGCTCGAGCGCGAGATCCGGCTGTGGGCGTGGCTCGTGCTCGCGCTGGTGGCCGCTGTGGTGCTCGTACGCCCGGCCGTACGCGCGGGCGAGGGCCTGCGCGGCGTGGGTGGGGCCCTGGGGGTGCTGGCGGTGGTGGGCCTGGGGGCACTGGCCGTGGGCGCCGCCGTGAAGGGCGAGGGCGGGCCGCAGGTGGGTGTGCTGCCGGCAGGGCCCTCGTGGATGGGCTGGCCCAGCCTCGCTGCGCTCGCACCCGCGCTGGTCCTGGGGTCGCTCGGGCTCTTCGCGCTCGAGGAACCCCCGGCGGAGGGCGGCGCCGCGGCGCCGCGGGCCCGCACGGCGATGCTCGCGGCTCCGGCCGTGCTGGTGACGGTCTCGACCCTGGCGCTGGCGGCCTTCCTGCCCGCGCTCGCATGGATCTTCCCGCTGCACGGCTCCGACGGGCTGCTCGTGTTCGTGCGCGGCGTGGCCGAGGCGCTCGGCGAGCGCGCGGGCCTGACGATCTTCGAGATCGAAGGGGCGGTGGCCGGTGCCCTGGTGAGCCTCCTGCTCGGGGGGGCGGTGGCCACCGCCGGGGCGGGCGGGGCTGCGGCCGCGCGGCTGTGGCCGTTTCCTCGCGCCCGGAGCGTTCGCCATGCGCATGCGATCGCGATGGTGGTGGTGCTGGTGGTGGCCGCGTTGCTCGTGGTCTCGCGTAAGACCGCCGGGGCGGCCGCGTTGGTGCCCGCGGTGGTCGGCGCGACCCTGGTCCTCGGCGGCAGCCTGCTCCGCCTCGCCTCGCCCCCTACGGGGCCGGAGGCACCCCATGGCCGATCCCATGGCCGATCCCTCGGCCGATCCGTTGGCCGATCCCTCGGTTGGCTCGCGCCGATCGGCTGGGCGACGCTGGGGGCCGGGCTCGTGGGGGCGGCCGTCGATCCGCTGCCCTCGCACCCGTTCGTGGTCCTGTACACGGTCCTGGGCCTCCTCGCCGTGATCGCGGCCGGGGCGGCCGGAGCGGTCGGAGCCGGGGCTCGCCCCGATCCCGATCCCACGCTTGAGCGGCGTGGTGCGAGGCGTCTATGATGCCGCCGCTCGCGCGCCGGCCAGTGCCGGCTCCCTCGTCTGCGCTCGCTGCCCACTCGCTCGCAAAGGCCAGAAAGACGCGATGATCGCCTCCTCCCTCCAACGCGTGTCCAGCCTGCTCCTCGCCGCCACCCTGGGCGCGACCACCTTGTTCTCGGGTGGGCCCGCGCTCGCGGCCGCACCGGTGTTCTCGGCCGGCTCGGTCGCGCTCGTTGCCGCGCCGGCCAAGGCCGCCCCCGCCCCGGCTACCGATGGCAAGACCATCGGCCTGATGCGCTTCACCGGCTCCGCGACGGCGGCCCCCGAGCTGCGGGCCTCGCTGCAGCCGGTGTTCGAGGACGCGGGCTACACGGTCAAGGGCGTCGCGATCGATCTCCCCTCGGCGGCCAAGACGGTCAAGTGCAAGGCCGCCGTCGACGGTGACGAGTGCCTCGCGGCGATCGGCAAGTGGGTCACCGCCAATCCCAAGACCACCGCCGACTTCCTGGTGTTCGGCAGCGTGGCCGATGCACCCGGCAACCAGGTGCAGATCGTGATCTACGACATCGCGCAAGCCAAGCGCGTGGACACGTTCGACACCGCGTTCAACGCGGGCGACCCGATCCTGCCGCTGGTGCTGCCGGGCGCGCTCGTGACCGCGCTCGCCAACCACAAGACCCCACCGCCCGGGCCCACCGAGGAAGACCTCGCGGCGATTGCCGCGCTCGACGAGCCCGACAAGACCCCCGAGGAGCTCGCGGCCGAGAAGAAGGCGATCGCCGATGCCGAGGCCGCGGCCGCGGCCGCGCAGCAGGACCAGGTGATCAGCACCACCGGCATCGAGGCCGACCTCAAGGCCGACTTCGACGCGTTCTGCCGCAACGAGCCCCGGCGCAAGCGCAAGTCGAAGGAAGAGCCCAAGGACCTGCGCCCCGCCTGCAAGCGCGGGCCGTTCTGGGGCTACTGGCAGCCGCGCGCCTGGGTGGCGCTGGGCCTGACGGTGGGCACGGGGCTCGGCGCCGCGGCGCTCTACTCGGCAGCGCTGGCCGCCCGCGGGCCCTACAAGGACTCGGTGGACGCGCTCGATGCCTACAACGCGGACGTGGGCGGCGACCCGCGCAAGGATCCCAACCTCGCCACCAACGGCAACCAGTCGTACGACGCGCTCGCCACCGAGGTCAGCCGCACCGGCTCGATCATGCACCGCCGCGCGATCGTGGGCGACGTGCTGATCGGCACCACGGCGCTGCTCGGCGGCGTGCTGGCGATCATCATCTACCAGGATCGCACCGATGCGAAGCGCTTCATCAAGGAGGAGAAGTCGCTCAAGGCGATCTCCGACCTGCACATCGGGCCGATACTGAGCAAGCAGACCCAGGGGCTGGGCCTGTCGTTCCGCTTCTAGCCGTCGCAGGGCCGCCGGAGGCCGCTGCCGGCCTTCCCCCGGCCCTTGCTGCCAAGCCACCTCGGGGGAGCCTTTCGCCATGCCGCGCATCTTCGTCGCCCAGACCCTCGTGGATCAGTGGCTTGCCGAGGGCCTCATCCAGCTCGATGGCGAGCTCCTGCGGGTCTCGGCCGGGGCCACGCCCACCTCGCTGTTCATCACCCCCGCGGTGTGCTTCGAGCAGGTCGACGGCGACGACCAGGACCCCTACCAGGTGGTGGGCTGCGTCAAGAGCTCGCTCGAGCTCGCGCAGATGGGTGCCGAGCACTTCGACAAGTCGGTGGTGCTGGGCGATCTGGCCTACACGGTGGTGCCGGGCTTCTTGGCCGTGCCCGTGGGGGCCGACGGCACCGAGACGCTGATGGACGGCGCGTCCTGGGGGCGGCTGCGCAGCGTATTGACGCAGATGGCGGGCTGAGGGCGAGCGGACAAGGCGCCCTCCGTTTGGTGCATGATCGGGGGGCGCGATGCTCATCCTGTTCATTCTCGCTGCGCTGGCCTATGGCGCGGCCACGTTCGCCTACGGCAGCCGGGCCACCGACGGCGAGGGTGAGCGCGGGGAGGATCGCGGGCCGTTCCGCCACGCGCGGCTCTTGCTCGCGATCGCCTCGGCGCTGCACTTCTTCGCGATCGGGGCGCAGTGCGTGCAGGGGGATCACCCGCTCAAGAACATCTTCCTGGCCACGAGCTTCGGCACGCTCATCGCGGTGGGCGGCTACCTGCTGCTCGCGCGGCCGGGACGGGGGCTCGATGGGCTCGGGCCCGTGCTCGCGCCCGTGGGGCTCGTGGGCCTCGCGCTCGGGGTGGTGTTCCACGACGTCACCGGCACCGCGGGCACCGTGCCCGGCGGGCAGGCGGTGGGCAGCGCCCACGTGGGCTTCGCCTCGGCGGGGCTGGCCGGCTTCACGCTCGCGGCCGCGGTGGCCGGCCTCTACCTCGGGATGGAGCGCAGGCTCCGGCGCAAGCAATTCCGGCCCGGCGGCGGCGGCCTGTCGCTGCAGGGGCTCGATCGGCTGCACCACCGGCTGGTGCTGCTGGTAACACCCGTCTTCACCCTCGCGATTGTCACGGGTGTGCTCTGGACCGTGGAGGCGGGGGGCCTGCCGCAGCTGCGCGGGCGCATGTTCGAGGTGACCGCCGCCGGGGTGGCGTGGCTGGCCTCGGTGGTGCTGTTGGTGTCGCGCGCGATCTGGGGCACCCGCGGGCGCCAGTCGGCGTGGCTCACGCTCGTCGCGTTCCTGGCGACGCTGCTCATCGTGGTCTCCTACGGGGTGCGTTCGTGAGCGCCGAGCTGTTCGCGGTGGGCGTCAACCACAAGCACGCGCCGGTCGAGCTGCGCGAGCGGTTGGCGGTGGGCGACGAGGAGCACGGGACGCTGCTGCGGGCGTTGCGGGAGCACGCGGGGCTGTCCGAGGCAATGATCGTGTCCACCTGCAACCGGGTGGAGATCTACGGCGTGGCCGGCAGCGACGAGGTGGCGCAGGCGGTGCTCGACGTGCTGGCCTCGCTCCGCGCGCTCGACCCGGCGGTCGTGCGCGAGCACGGGTTCTTTCGCGGCCACGCCGACGCGACGCGGCACGTGTTCCGGGTGGCGTCGAGCCTCGAGAGCCTGGTGGTGGGCGAGCCGCAGATCCTCGGCCAGGTCAAGGCCGCGCTCGGCCGCGCGCGCGAGAGCGGGATGGTGGGGCCGGTGCTCGACCGCTGCATGAGCCTGGCGTTCAAGTGCGCCAAGCGAGTGCGCAGCGAGACCGACATCGCCCGTGGCGGCGCGAGCGTGCCCTCGGTGGCGGTGGACCTGGCGCGCAGCATCTTCGGCGAGCTCACCGGCTGTGCGGTGGCGGTGCTGGGCGCGGGCGAGATGGCCGAGCAGGCGGCGCTGCACCTGCAGGCCGCGGGCGCGGCCGAGATCGTGGTCGTCAATCGCTCGGCCGAGCGCGGACAGGCGCTGGCGGCCAAGGTGCAGGGGCGCTACGAGCCGTGGGACCAGCTCGAGCCGCAGCTGCGGCGGGTCGACATCGTGGTGGCCAGCACCGCGGCGCGCGAGCCGATCCTCGACCGGCGCACGCTCAAGCCGGTGATGAAGACGCGCCGTCACCGGCCGCTGTTCCTGGTGGACATCGCGGTGCCGCGTGACGTGGACGCCGACGTCGCGCGGCTGCCCGACGTGTTCCTCTACAACGTCGACGACCTCCAGGGGATCGTCAACGACAACCTCCGCAGCCGCAAGGGCGAGGCCGACAAGGCCGATGCCTTGGTCGACGAGGAGGTGGCCGGATTCTGCCAGTGGCTGCGCTCGCGCGCGATCGGGCCGCTGATGGGCCAGCTGCAGGCCCACGGCCGCGAGGTGGCCGAGGCCGAGGTGGCGCGGGTGCTGCCCAAGCTCGGCGAGCTCACGCCCGCGCAGCAGCAGGTGGTGGAGCAGCTGGGCCGTCAGATCGTCCAGAAGCTCTTGCACCGGCCCATGGCCACCCTGCGCAAGGCCTCTGCCGAGGGCGTGGGCGGCTTCGACGGGGTCACGCTGGCCGAGGCGCTCGAGGTGCTGTTCGAGCTTTCGCCCGCGGGCGGCGAAGCGGCGAGCCCGAGCGGGGCAGAGCCCGAGCAAGCCGAGCCCGAGCGAGGCGAGCCCAACGCTCGCCGCAGCGCGTGAGCCCGCTGCTCTCAATCGCGCAGCTCGATGCCCGATTCCTTGCAGCCCTCGATGAGCCGCGGCCGGGCCTTGATCGACACGTGGGCGAGCAGCCGCTGCGCCTGCTCGCCATCGCCGAGCTTGCACGCCGCGAGCGCCTTGAGCAGCACCGCTTCGCTGCTGCGCTCCACCTTGTTGCTCTGGTGGGCCTTGTCGAGCGCGGTCTTGGCATCGCCGGCCGCCATCGCGGTGCGGGCCTGGGCGAGCAGCTCGCCGCCGGTGTAGCCGTCGACGGTCGATGTGACGTCCACGTGCGCCGCGTTGCACGCCACCATCGCCTTGGTCCGCAGCGTCTTGCCGATGAGCTTGCGGAACGCCGCGCGGGCGCGGGGACCTTCATTGAGCGCACACGCGGCGGTGGTCATGGCCAGGAGCGCCTGCTGGCTGCCGGTGGCCTTGTAGTCGGCGACGGCGCGCGCGTAGTCCGAGCGGTCGCGCTCCACGGTGATGACCGAGGCTTCCTCGTCGGGGGGCTCGCTGGGCCCGGGCTCGACCGGTGGTGGGTCGGGGGTGGGATCGGGTGTCGCCACATCGACCTTGGTGTCCACGATGTCGAGCTTGGCCTCGGCGACCTTGGCCGCGGCGACCTTGGTGTCGTTGGGCTCGGGTGCGACGTCGGTCGCTTCATCGACGGCGGTCCTCGTCGCGCTCGCGCTCGCGCTCGCGCTCGACTCGGCGTCCGGTGATGCGTCCTGGTCGGGTCTCGACGAGCTGATCCACAGGAGCGCCGCGATCGAGATCACCGTGCCCACGGCCGCTCCCACGCCGATCCAAGACCCGAGTGATCGTCGAGGCTCGGGGGTGGGCGCCTCGGCCCGCACGGTGCGGCCGCGGACCGCGGCGGGATCGGCCCGCGGGGTCGTCGAGGCGGCGCGGGCGGGCGCAGAAGCGGCACGGGCGGGTGCAGAAGCGGCACGGGCGGGCGCAGAGGCGGCACGGGCGGGCGCAGAAGCGGCACGGGCAGGTGCAGAAGCGGCGCGGGCCGGTCCAGCGGCGATACGGGCTGGGGCCGCGGCAGCGCGGGCCATCGAGGCTGCACGGCTCTCCTTGGCGTCGTCGATGATCGGGACCGGAGCGGTGGGCACCTGCGATTGCGCCACCGGCAGCGAGGGGAAGGGCTCGCGCACGGCCCCGGCGGGCATGATGCGGGGCAGGGTGTCCTCGCTGACGTCGATGTCGACGTCCTCGCCGTCGTCGACGGCCTCGCGTGGGGCCTCGGCCCGAGCCGGTGCGTCGGCTTCGGTTGCTGTGCGGCCCCGTCCGTCGTCGGTCGCCGTGCTGGGCGTGATCGATGGCAAGCCAGCGGCGGCCGGCGTCGCGTCGGGCTCTTCGCTGCCGGCATCACCCACGAGCTCGTCGAGGCGCAGCGGAGGGATCCCCGTGATCGTGACTGCACCGAGCTCTTCCGACTCGCCGCCCGACCAGCGCTCGAGCGGCAGCTCGGCCGAGTTCGCGCGCGGCAGGAACTCGGGCGGCGGAGGCAGGCCCGTCGGCCGCGGCGGGACCCCGGCTCCAAGACGAAGCTCCTCGAGGCTCGGCGCCTCGGCCTCCACCCGCGGGCTCGCGGGTCTTTGTGGCTTGCCGGACGAGGACGCGCTCGCGGGCTTGGGGACGCCGAGCGACGTGGACGGGGGCTTCCCCGCCTTGGGCGCGGCGAAGAGCGAGGGGGACGCGCTGGCCGGCTTGGGCGTGGTGGTCGTCGCGGCCGCGCTGGCCGGCTTGGGCGTGGTTGCCGGCTTGGGCGTGGTGGTCGTCGCGACAGCGCTCGCTGGCTTGGCTGCCGCGCCCGGCTTGGCCGACCCGGCGAGCTTGGGGGGCGGGAACGCGGGCGGCGGTGGAAGCCGAGACGTCGCCGGCTTGGCCGGCGGTGCGAGCCCGGGGCGTGCGGCGGCAGGTTGCTGCTCGCGCGCGCCTTCGGCGTCGTCGATGTCGGGCTCGTCGCTCACGCTCGCCGGGGAATCCTGCCACGATGCGGGGCCGCTGTGGGGGGACAGCGTTCGGTAGCGGCGCCGTCTGTCCTCGGCCCGCGAAAACCTCGTAGCCTTCGGGGGTGACGACCGACGCCCGACTCGTTCGCATCGGCACGCGCGGCTCGGCCCTGGCGCTGTGGCAGGCCCACCACGTCCGGGACGCGCTCGCGGCCGAGCACCCCGGCCTGCGGGTCGAGCTCGAGATCATCAGCACCGAGGGCGATCGCGTGCAGGACCGGCCGCTCCACGAGATCGGCGGCAAGGGGCTGTTCGTGCGAGCGATCGAGCAGCGCCTGCTCGACGGCTCGGTGGATCTCGCGGTCCACAGCATGAAGGATCTGCCGGCGTTCGGGCCCGCGGGCCTCGTCATCGCCTGTACCCCGCGGCGCGAGGATCCGCGCGATGCCCTGGTGGGCCCGCCTGGGATCACGCTCGCCACGCTGCCCGAGGGCACGCGCCTCGGCACCGGGAGCCTCCGGCGGGGAGCGTTGGCGCGGCGCATCAACCCGGGCCTGCGCATCGTGCCGATCCGCGGCAACGTGCCCACGCGGGTGGGCAAGGTCGACGGCGGCGAGCTCGATGCGGTGCTGCTCGCCGCTGCGGGCCTGCGCCGGCTCGACCACGCGGGCCGCATCGCCGAGCACCTCGACCCCGAGGAATTCTGCCCCGCGCCCGCGCAGGGAATCCTCGCGCTCCAGTGCCGCGAGGACGATGCCCACGTGCGGCAGCTGCTCGTGCCGCTCGGCGACGAAGATGCCGCCATCGCGACCGCAGCCGAGCGCGGCTTCGTGCAGCGCCTCGGGGCCGGCTGCACCGTGCCGATGGGCTGCCACGCCGTGCGCCACGGCGACGAGCTCGCCGTGCACGGCCTCGTGGTGCACCCGAGCGGCACACCGTGCCTCGAGGATCGCCGCCGCGGCCCGGTGAGCGACGCCGACGCCCTCGGTCGCGCGCTGGCCGAGTCGCTGCTCTCGGCCGGGGCCGATCGGGTGCTCGCCGAGCTCGCACACCTCGGGGCGGGGTGATCCGGAGGCGGCCCGCCACACGCGAGCCTGGGACGAGGCTCACGGGCGGGGCAGCGTCAGACCCCACTGCACGCGGAACCGCTCGCCGAAGCGGTGATCGAAGACGTCGTGGCTCAGTCCCGCGAATGGTCGGCTGTGACGGATCCATCGCGAGGTCCGCAGGCGCCATTCCTGCAGGATTCGCGCGCCATCTCCGCTGTTTCCCGCGGACTCGACGTGCTCGAGGGCATCTTGCAGGCTCTCGACGTGCTCGTTGTAGAGCGTGAGTAGCGATTGGCGATCGAGGCCGAGGATCTCGATCGTCGTCTGGCCAAGGCGGCTGCCGCGACGCGGAGTTGGGCGCCAGTAGCCGGCGACCCGCTGGAACTAGATGTGATCGATCGGATCGATGTCACGGGCCGCAGGATCGAGGAGCAATGGCAGCTCACGCCCGGGCGCCGCGAGCTCGGCCACGAGTGGGATCGATCCCTCTGCCAAGGGAAATCGATCCCCCTTGCCCACGAGCCGTCCATCGACGTCGCGGTTGGGTCGGTTGCAGTTGTTGCAGGAGAACAGCAGGTTGCTCCACGTCCAGGCCAGCCACCAATATCCGGGGTCGATCGCACCGTGGGTTCGGTCCGCGCGCGCCTTGGGCCGCCAGTGCTCGACGTCGTGGTACTTGTCTTCGACGAAGCGTTCGCAATAACAGCACTTGTTGTGCTGCGCGTCTTGGAGCGCCCGTACCACGGCAGCTGGCTTGTAGCTCGTCCCAATGTCGTCGGCGGTCGGGCTGCGAGTGATGGCAATCGCTCGGACCCGAGGAAGCTCCGTGCCGCGTTCGGTGGCGAGCACCGCGGGCTCGTGGCGACGATCAATGCGAATCATGGGCGTCGTCGTCGCCCCGGCGTGGTCGAGGCTCCCACTCGAGCTCGATGCCGGCGTCTCGCAGCTGTACCTCGGCACGGCGAAGTGCGGCTTCTTCCTCGTCGTCGCGGTCCGGGTCCGCGGCGAGATACGTGTACGTGCGCAGCGCGGCCGCCAGCTCCTCGGGATAGACCCCCGGGAGCTCGAAGAACGTCTCGTAGAGGTCGCTGCCCGTCATGAGCTTGGGCGAGCGCCCGGGGATCCGCCAGACCACGTTGCCCTCCTCGTCTTGCGCCAAGCGGACGACCTCGTCGGCCTCGAGGCCAGGCAGCAGCATGGGCGAGTGCGTGGTCACGATGAACTGGAGCCGCGGAAACGTCTGCTTGAGCGCCTGCACGAGCCCCACTTGCCAGCGAGGATGCAGGTGCAGGTCGAGCTCGTCTACGAGCACCAGCCCCTCCATCTCGTCCGCGGGGACGGGCTGCTTGTCGGCCTCCCACATCACGTGCCCCACGAGATCCGCGATCCAGGCGATGGTGGACTGGTAGCCATGCGAGAGCCAAGTGGCGGGGAGCTTGTGCGCCTTGCCTCCGACCGAATACGAGAAGCGGTGCTTCTTGACCAGATCCTCGGCCTTGGTCACGCCCTTGCGACCGCCCAGCTCGAGGTCGCGCACGTTGGGCAGGAGCTCGGTCTGCCCGAGGAGCACTCGCTTGAGGCTCTTGGCATACTCTCGCGCCTGAGGCTCGGCCAGGAGATCGGCAAAGCCCGTCCCGATGAGCTGTACGGGAGCGAACAGCGATGCCACCCGCGCGCGGATGACGTCGGTAACGTCGTGCTGAGTGACGACCGGCACAGGGAGCGCACGGTTGACGCCGTAACCTGCGCAGAACCAATGAGGGAGCGACATCCCACGTGCCTCGGCCATGGGATCGCCGCCGTGAGTCGAGCTTGCGCTCGACTCCTCCCAGAGCGAACCGCCCTGGAACACCTTCCAGCGCGGACCGATCTCCAGCGATGACCTCAGCAAAGGAGGACGCGCCGGGCGTCTACCGCTCGTGAGGCCGGGGTAACGCCGCCCCAGCCGATGCCCGATCTCTCCGAAGCCGAAATCCGCCGAGATGGATGCCTGCGCGCTTGGACGACGCTGATCCCGGAGCGAGGGGATGTCTCCGAGCTGGTTTGCGCGGTCCTTGCCCAGCGCAGCGAGGGCGATCGCCTGCAGCAAGGTCGTCTTGCACGACCCATTCTCACCGATGATGACCGTCCACATTCGGGGCGTGCCGTTGGGCCGCACGAGCGAGAGCTCGAAGTCCCGCAGCAACTTGACGTTCTGCACCCGAAGATTGCGGAGATACATTGCTCGTCGCGCTGCTACGCTACCCTAGCGGCGATCGCACGCCAAGCCTGCACGGCGGTGCACCCATGCCATTCCCTGGGCTTCGTGGCATTTCTTTGCGAGGCGACCGTTCGATCCGAGGGCTCGGAGCCACGCGGTATCTCGGAGACCTCGTCGCAGTGGACCGAGACGGAGCATCGGTGTAGCGGATGGTCCCGCGAGCCTCGGTAATGCCGCTCACGGAGACGCCACCTCATGGCTGTCACCATCGTCTCGATCGCCGTCCGTGTCGCCTGGCTTTCGCGCTATCGTAGGTGTGCTGGCGGACCTGCCGGCGGGGGCTCACATGCGCATGCGATCGATCTGCCTGCTGTCGTCGACCTTCATGCTGGGCTGCTACATCGGCCCGCCCACCGCAGGTGGCGACACCGAGGGCAGCGACGGCGACACCGAGGGCACGGCCGGCACCGCGGGCACCGCGGGCACGGCCGGCACCGCGGGCACGGCCGGCACCGCGGGCACGGCCGGCACCGCGGGCACGGCCGGCACCGCGGGCACGGCCGGCACCGCCGGCACCGATGACGACCCCACCGCGAGCTCCGTCGACGACAGCACCGGCATCGAGCCCCCCGTCGAGGGCCCGCTGCTCGATCGCCTCGAGGTCGCCGACGTCGAGCTTCCCGAGGGCGTGAAGGCGGGCGTGGGCAACTGGCGGATCTGGGGCTTCGGTCAGCTCGGCGTGGCACCGGTGTTCACGGTGCCGCTGGCCAATTGCGGCACGCTCGTGGGCCTCACCACCGGCGCCGGCGCGCTCACCCCCCGCGTGGCGGTGCTCGATGCCGACGATGCGCTCGTGACGGTGCTCGATCTCGCGGCCGGCCTCGAGCTGCGGGGCCTGGCCGCCGAGGAGGACGGCCACTTCGGCGCGCTCCTCTGGGACGACGTGGCCGACCGGATCTGGGTCCGCCGCTACGACCTCGCCGGCGCCGAGCTCTCCTCGACCGAGCTGACCAACCCCGACAACAACCCCACCGACTTCGGGATCGGTGACAGCCGGCTCGAGCACGGCGGCGGCACCTACGGCGCCTACTACCACGTGCACTCGGATTCCGGGCACGAGGGCGACACGATGAAGTGGGTCGCGGCCGCGAGCGGAGCCGAGACCACGGGCTGGGACTGGGGCTGCTCGCACAGCATGAGCAACCTGATCCGCTGGAACGACGCCTCCGCGGCGTTCATGCCCGCGTGCGTCACCGACTGCTACCCGGGCACCTCGGGCGACTTCGCCACGCAGAGCATCGGCGGGATCTACCTCAACCACTCGCAGTCCCACGTGCTCGACGTCGACGCCGGCTGCAACGGCAGCGTCGCGGGCGAGCTCGGCGGCGCTGCACCCACGGCCGGCGGCGGCTGGGCGCTGGTCTTCAACGCGCACCAGGCCCCCGCGACGCTCGGCCAGGCCTCCTACGATCCGGGCAGCATGAACCAGGATCTCGGCCTCTCGATGGTCGGCAGCGACCTCGCCCCCGGCGCGGTCGTGTGGCTGACGAGCACCGGCGCCGTGAACGAAGACGACGCCTCGATCGAGCGCTGGGAGCCCTCCGACGACCCCGCCGAGCAGTACCTGGTGGGCTGGCACGAGCCTGGCGCCGAGCGCTGGCTGCTCGCCCGCATCGATCCCGCGGGTGCCTTCCTCGAGGGCCCGGTGGACGCGACCGCCGTGGCTCGCTGGGGCAAGCGCGACGATCCATTCCGCCGCCACTTCGACGGCGACGTGGTCTGGTCATGGTTCGACGCGCCCGGCAGCACTACGCTGCACGTCGCACGCCTGCGCGCGGGCGGTAGCTTCGAGTGCGCGGGCTTCTGAGCGCCTGCTAGACCGCGAGCGCCGCGGCGCAGCCGCACGCGAACAGCAGCGAGAGCGGCGTGTACAGCCGATCGTCGAGCCGCGCGAACGCAGAGCCGCGGTGGCGCTTGCTCAGCCCCACGTAGCGGCCTTCACCCACCACCCGCAGCCCGAACGCCACCGTCGCCATCCACAGCACCGCTCGCAGCCCCGGCAGCGTCACGCCGAGCACCGCGAGCACGATCGCCGCGGCCGCGCCCAAGAGCCCCACCGCGACCGCGACGCTGGCCCACCACGGTGGCCTGAACAGCGGGGCACCGCTCGCCCCGGTGGGCACCACCGTCGCCAGCGACCCCGTGCCCCGTCCGGCGGCCCAGCCCACGTGCGCTGCCCCTGCGAGCGCGAGGCCGAGCGCCGCCACCAGGCTCGTACCCACCAGCATCATCTCCATCGGTTCCATGAATCGAATTCGTCCCTTCGAGCGCTTCCATACCGACTGGTATGGTCGCTTGCCGTGGACCATACCACCTGGTATGGTGGGCGCAACCGCAAAACGCCAAGGGGCTCCCCATGGATCGACTCGACCGCAGCCGCTTCCTCGAAGCCGCCCTCGAGGTGCTCGGCGAGACGGGCTGGCAGGACCTCCGCATCAACCCGCTGTGCGCCCGTCTGGGCGTCACCAAGGGCAGCTTCTACTGGCACTTCGAAAGCCACGAGGCGCTGCTCACCGCCGTGCTCGCCGAGTGGGAGCGCGTGGGCACCGAGGCGATCATCGCCACGCTCGAGTCCGCCCCCGTGCCCCCGACCGAGCGCCTGCGCCGGCTCGTCCACGCCGCGTTCGCCGATTCGCCTCGTACCCAGCGCATCGAGCCCGCGATCCGGGCCTGGGCCGCCGCCGAGCCGCAGGCCGCCGCCACCGTGGCCCGCGTCGACGAGCGCCGCCTCGCGTACGTACGCGATCTCTTGCAGGCCGCCGGCGCGAGCCGGGCCGCGGCCACGCACCGCAGCGCCATCCTCTACCGCACGCTCATCGGCGAGCTCACCTGGCGCAGCCACGGCGGTGCGCCGCTCGGCGCCAAAGCGCTCGCCGAGCTGCTCGGCATGCTCCTGCCGTCCTAGAGACCCGTTCTGGGCCGATTCGCCCCATGATTTCCTGGTTCCCCCGACCGTAGGGCCGACTGCCGTTCGTGTACGCTCGATCACAAGGTGACGGCCGCGACGGGCACGGACGAGACCTATCGTCGAGCGTGGCAGGCCGCGCCGCTCGCGATCCTCACCCTCGACGAGCACACCCGCATTCGCGGCTGCAACCCCGCCAGTGAGCGGCTGTTCGGCCGGTCGCTGCAAGCCCTGGTCGGCCAGCCGGTGGCTGCCTGGTGCCACGCCCTCGATCGTGGCGCGCTCCGGCAGATGCTGGCCGAGGCGCTGCGGGGTCAGAGCCCCGCACGCCAGGAGCTCCGGTTCCTGCGCCCCGACGGCAGCGAGATCGTCACCGGCTTCAGCGTGGCGCCCAGCCGCGAGGGCGAGGACGAGGGCGGTTTGGTGTGCATCCTGCGAGACCTGAGCCGCGAGAAGGCGTTTCGCCCGCAGCTGCTCCACACCGAGCGCATGGCCTCGATCGGCACCGTCGCGTCGGTCGTCGCCCACGAGCTCAACAATGCGCTCGCGGGGGCGTTCGGGTGCCTCCAGCTCCTGCCGCGCCCCGACGACCTCGGCGCGCAGGAGCTGCTCGACGGGGTGATGAGCGAGCTGCGGCGCGCCGCCGAGATCGTCCGCGAGCTCAAGGGCTACGCGCGGGTCGAGGACGGCATGAACGACGCCGTGCGCATCGACGAGCTCGTCGAGCGGCTGCAACGGCTGTGGCGCTATCACCACGACGCCGCGGCCGAGCCACCCAAGCTCGAGCTCTCGATCGCCCGGGGCCTGCCGGAGCTGCGCGGCAACGGCAACCAGCTGCTGCAGGTGCTGCTCAACCTCGTGCGCAACGCCGAGCAGGCCGTGGCAGCACTGCCGGCCGAGCGCCAGCCGATCGCGATCCGGGCGCGGGCCGAGCCCGGGGTGCTGGTGATCGAGGTCGCCGATCATGGCCCCGGCGTGCCCGTGGACCTGCGCAGTCGCCTGTTCGAGCCGTTCTACTCGACCAAGCCCGTCGGCGATGGCACGGGCCTCGGCCTCACGGTCGTGCAGGCGGTGACGGCCGGGCACGGCGGGCGCGTGGAGGTCGACGACACCCCGGGCGGCGGCGCGACGTTCCGCCTGGTGCTGCCGCTCGTGGACCCAGGCGCCGCGGCGCCGCGGCCGTCCCCGCGAGCGCGCGGTGGCCCGCGCCCGCGGCTGCGGGGCGCTCGCCTGCTGGTGGCCGACGACGAGCCGCTGCTGCGCCGGGTGATCGAGCGCATGGGCCAGGGCGAGGGCATGGTGACCACCTGCGTGGTCGGGACCGAGGAGGCCAAGGCGGCCCTGCGCGCGCACGACTACGAGCTGGTGCTGCTCGACGTGCGCATGCCCGGAGGCGGCGGCGCCGAGGTGTTCCGCACGATCCTGGCCGAGCACCCGCGGCTCGTGCCCCGCACCGTGTTCATGAGCGGCGAGCTGACCAACGACATGGCCGAGCTCGTGGGTCAGGGCCACGGGGGCATCGTGCCCAAGCCCTTCGATCTCCACGCCTTGCTCGACGTGCTCGACGGCGTGCTCGCACGCGCGAACGGCAGCTGATGGACCCGCGCTCGGCCGACGTCGCGCGCTCGCGACGGCGTCCCGGGAGCGAGATCCTACGCCCTGGTTCCTCGGCCTGCGCCAATTGCGCCAAGCCGCGCCTCGCTGCGGTCCGCTCGGCTCCGGCGCCGCGTTGGGCCCGCTTTCCCCGCCCGCGGCTTGTGGGATCGCAGCCCCGCTGCTAGTGCTATGGGCCCGTGCGTGGTTGGAAGAGCCCGTGGGCCGTGGCGATCGGATTGATGATCGGCCCGGCGGTTGGATGCGACGGTGACGAGCCGATCGACGAGCCCGTCGTCGACACTTGGCAGATCGTGCACGAGGACGCCCCCGGCGCGCTGCTCTCGGTGTGGGGCACCAGCGCGCGGGACGTGTGGGTGGTGGGGGCCGACGCCCGTGACGGCACCGGCCCCACCGTGCTCCACTTCGAGGGCGATGCGTGGCAGCGGGTGCAGACCGGCCAGGCCCAGGGCGACCTGTGGTGGGTGTTCGGCTTCCCCGGCGGCCCGGTGTACATGGGGGGCACGGGCGGGATGATCCTGCGGCACGAGCCCGGCTCCGACGCCTTCACGCTCATGGCCACCCCCGGCACCGCGACCATCTACGGGATCTGGGGCGCCGCGGAGGACGAGCTGTGGGCGGTGGGCGGCGAGTCCGACTCGGCCGGTGGCTTCGCCTGGCGCCTGCGCGGAGACGCGTGGGAGCCCGAGCCCTCGGTGCCCGCCGACGTCGCGATGGGCGCGGCGATCTGGAAGATCTACGGCACCGCCGCCGACGAGGCGTGGGCGGTGGGCAGCAACGGCGTGGCCCTGCACTGGGACGGCACTGCGTTCTCGCCCGGCGACACCGGCGTGGGCACCTCGCTCTTCACCGTGCATGCCTACGACGGTCGCTATGCCGCGGTGGGCGGCTCCGCCTCGGGCTTCATCGTGGAGCACGACGGCACGAGCTGGCACAACGTCACCCCCGCCGACTCCGCGCCCATGGGCCTGTCTGGTGTCACGCTCGGCCCTGAGGGCCTGGGCGTGGCGGTGGGCCTGTTCGGGGCGGTCTACGTGCGGGACGAAGCCGGCTGGGCGCCCGCCGAGCTCGAAGACGCGGCCACGCGGGAGAACCTGCACGGCTCGTGGATCGACGACGAGGGCGGCCTGTGGGTGGCAGGCGGGCAGACGCTCGCGCCACCGTACGACGAAGGAATCTTGCTGCATCGGGGCACCGCGGTGCCCATGGGAGGCCTATGACATTGCTTGATCGTAATCGCATCGTGGCGGCGCTGGTCGTCGTCGTTCCACTCCTCGCCGGTGGCTGCGACCCCGAGGAGCCCAAGGACGTCGACCGCAGCTGCAAGGGGCTCGAGTCGGGTCACGCCTGCACCTGGCTCGGCGTGGGGCTCGAGCGGGGCTACAACGGCGATGGCGAGCATCGCCGCGAGACCATCGTCAACGAGCCGCAGGACCTGCTGTTCATGCCCGACGGCACGGCGTGGTTCACCGACTTCAACAACTTCCTCATCCGGCGGGTCAACGAGGACGGCACCGTCGAGACGATGGTCGGCTCGCAGGATCCCATCTTCCCCGGCGATGGGCCGTTCGACGGCGTGCCCCCCGGAGGCACCGACGGCAGCGAGTGGCTGCTCAACCACCCCACCAACCTCGTGCTCGCGCCCGACGGCTCGCTCCTGGTGGTGGCGTGGCACAACCACAAGCTCCTCACCGTGGATCCCTCCGACGGGTTCGTGAAGGTGATGTGCGGCGGCGGGGCCGGGTTCGCGGGCGACGGCGGCCCCGCGGCGATGGGCACGCTGTTCAAGCAGGTCAACGACGCCACGTACGACGAGGCCGGCAACCTCTACCTCATCGACCAGCAGAACGAGCGGATCCGCCAGATCGACACCGATGGCGTGATCCAGTCGATCGCGGGCACCGGCACGCTCGGCCACAGCGGCGACGGCGGTCCCGCGCTCGAGGCCGAGTTCTCGTGGGCGCAGGGCAGCAACCCCAACCCCTCGGGCGGCATCGTCCACCACGACGGCAAGCTCTACATCGCCGACACCGAGGCCGACGTGATCCGCGTGATGGATCTCGCCACTGGCATGATCGATGCGTTCGCCGGCACCGGCGAGGGCGGCGACGGGGGCGACGGCGGCCCTGCGCGCGAGGCCAAGCTCAACGCCCCGCGCGACCTCGAGATCGGCCCCGACGGCGACCTCTACTTCGCCGACACCGACAACGGCCGCGTGCGTGCGGTCGAGCTCGCCAGCGGCACCATCCGCACCGTGGTGGGCACCGGCGAGCTCGGCATCGATGACGACGGCCTGCTCGCCAGCGAGACGCGGCTGCGCCGTCCGTTCGGCATTGCGTTCGATCCCGACGGCAACCTCTACGTCATGGACACGCTCAACAGCCGGATCGTGAAGGTGGCAAAGTGAAGACCCTGGCTTATTCGACCTGTTCACTGATCTTGATCGCGCTCGCGGGCTGCGACTCCGACACCGACGAGCACTGCAACCCCGACGTCGTTGGAACGATTTGTACCATCGCCGGCAATGGCGACAACGGCTACGACCGCGACGCCGAGGAGCGCGCCCTGCCGGCGCTCGAGGCCAAGTTCTCGCTGCCGCAGGACACGCTCACCGCGTCCGACGGCACGGTCTACATCCTCGACTGGAACAACCACCGCCTGCGCGCGCTCGAGGACGGCAAGGTGCGCTGGGTGGCGGGCCGCGGCGAGCTCGGCGGCTCGCTCGACGATCCGGAGAACGGCGACTTCAACCACCCCACCAACATCATCTTCGACCCGACCGGCGAGAACCTGGTGCTGGCTGCGTGGCACAACTCGAAGGTGCGCATCGTCGACCGGGCGACCGGGGCGGTCTCCGACACCTGCGGCGACGGCAAGCGGGCGTACTTCGGCAACGATGGCCCCGCGGCGATGGCCTCGCTCGACCTGCCGGCGAGCCTCGCCTACGACCCGCAGGGCAACCTGGTGATCATGGACCAGGCCAACCAGGTGATCCGCCACATCGACGCCGAGGGGATGATCCACCTGCGCGCGGGCCAGTGCGTCATCGATGCGCCGATGCCCAACGGCCCCGGGCCGTGCGCCGAAGGCGTGGAGCCGGTGCAGTGCCCGCCCGGGCCCGACATGCGCGTCTCGGGCAAATTCACCTGTGGCGACCCGATGACCACGTGCAGCAAGCCGTGCACGCCGGGGTACTCGGGCGACGACATCCCTGCCACCGAGCTGCGGATGTCACAGCCGTTCGGGCAGTCGGCGTCGCCCGCCGGGCGCATCGTGTTCGATCCCGAGGGCAACCTCTACTTCGCCGACACGGGCAATCACCTCATCCGCATGATCGACACCGACGGCATGGTGCACCGCGTCGCCGGCCAGCCGCCGGTCGACGGCGCGCCGCAGAGCGGCTACGGGGGCGACGGGGGGCCGGCGACCGAGGCGCTCTTGAGCTTCCCGGTCGACCTCGCGCTCGGCGACGACGGCACGCTCTACTTCACCGACGTGCGCAACCACTGCGTACGCGCGATCGCTCCCGACGGCACCATCGACAGCGTGGTGGGGATCTGCGGCGAGCACGGCTACGAGGGCGACGGCAAGGCACCGGAGGACGCGCTGCTCAACCTCGCGTTCGGCATCGAGTACGTCGACGGGCGGCTGCTCGTGGCGGACACCGGCAACAACGTGATCCGCTCGGTGCTGCTGCGGTGAGCCGTTGGTCGCGGACACGGGCGCTCGTGCTCGGCCTCGCGGGGCTGTGCGCGGGCGCCTGCCCCGGCGCCGACGATGGCGGCGACGAAGCGGAGCCGGCGTTTCCCGAGGACTACCGGGAGCGCTACGTCGAGGTCCGCAACTGCCGGGGCAGCGGGGATCACGATCTGCACAACATCCGGATCCTCGTCGATCCTGCCGGGCTCGAGGCCTACGAGGGGCGCGCGGTGCCGTTTCCCGAGGGCACGGTGGTGCTCAAGGAGGAGTACGACTTCGGCGACACGGCCTGCGAGGGCGAGCTCTTGCAGTGGACGACGATGCGCAAGCTGGTGGAGGGCAGCTCGCCCGAGACGCTCGGCTGGGCGTGGGCGACCGTCGATGCCGAGCGACGCGTCGTCGACGAGGACGAGCCGCGCTGCATCGGCTGCCACACGGGCTGTGGCGTGCCGCCGGATGGCTACGACGCGACCTGTGCGATTCCGTAGTACGATGAATTCGCGGGGGTGCGTGGGCCCGCGCCGACGGTGCTTCCCACAGTTCCTTTCTTGTCATGATCCGAAGCGCCCCCAAGGGAAAGGGTCGTCGGGACTTGATCGCGATTCCTAGAGATACGCGAAGCTTCGAGTGTCATATGATCAAACCTCGCCAACGGCTTTCTCGGCGAGTGCATGCTGTTCAACGGGGCATGCTCCGCGTGACGGCGATTTCATGAAACCTGAAAACCCGCGTCCCGTCCGCGAACGTGTGGACCATGGGGGACGTGGCCCTCATTGGCCGCCCTGGGATGGAGTCTGGCAAGCCGATTGTGTAGAGTGCATCGTGAGGTCCCCATGCCCATCCCCACGACGCCCGAGCAACGGCTGAACCCGCATCCCATCTACAAGCACATGCGCGAGACCGCCCCCATCCAGTTCGACGAGGGGGCGCGTGCCTGGCTGGTCCTCGACTACGAGAACGTGCGCAAGGTGTTCTTCGACCACGCGACGTTCTCGTCGGACTTCGGTTTCGAACGCACCTTCGCCAGGCTGATCGACGGCTTCCCGCCGTTCCTCATCGGGATGGACCAGCCTCGTCACGGGCGGCTGCGGCAGCTCGTCTCCCGCTCGTTCACGCCCGCCGTGATCGCCCGCCTCGAGCCGGCCATACGCGACATCGTGAACGACCTGCTCGATCGGGTCATCGAGTCGGGCACGATGAAGCTCAGCGCCGATTTCGGCGTGCCGCTGCCGCTGGCCATCATCGCCGAGATGCTCGGAATGCCGGCGGAGGATCACCCCCGCCTCAAGTTCTGGGTGGATCAGGTCATCGTCTCTTCGCAGAGCGAAGCGGCCGGCCACTCGAGCGGCGGGTACGAGCAGCCGCTCCGGGATCTCTGCGCCTACCTCATCGCTCTCATCGAAGAGCGGACGAAGCGGCCTCGTCAGGATCTCATCGGCGAGCTCGTGACCGCGGAGGTCGATGGTAGCCGGCTCTCGATCCTCGAGCTCGTCGCCTATGTGATCCAGCTCCTCGTGGCGGGGACGGATACCATCACGACGACCATCGGCAATGCGTTCCGCGTCCTGCTCGCCCATCCAGAGGACCTCGCGCGCCTCCGCGCGGAGCCTGCTCGGCTCCCCGTCGCCATCGAGGAGATCTGGCGCTTCGAGGGGCCGCTGGCCATGGTTCCTCGAATCTCGACTCGGGACGTGGAGCTCGGCGATCGCCGCGTGGCCGCGGGACAGATGGTCTTCGTGATGATCGCATCCGCGAACCGTGACGAGAAGGTCTTCGCCGATCCGGATCGATTCGACATCACGCGGACTCCCAACCCTCACATAGCGCTCGGCTACGGCATCCACTTCTGCCTTGGGGCGACGCTCGCGCGCCTCGTGGTCCGGGTCGCACTCGAGGCGATGCTCGAACGCCTGGCCGGTCTCGAGCGTGCCGGCGACGAGCCGCTTGCCCCTCACGACGCGCCGTTCATGAATGGCATCAAGGAGCTCGAGCTCCGCTTCCATCCCGGCCATCACCGATGAGCGGAAGGAGCAGCCGGAAGAGGGCGCCGCTTCCGGGGCCGTCGCTGTGAGCGGTCAGCTTGCCGCCCATCTCGATGGCGGCGCACGAGCTGGAGTGCAGTCCGAAGCCGTGGCCGTCCGTTTTCGTGGTGAAACCGAGATTGAAGATCTTGAGCATGTGCTCCTCGGCGATGCCGCAGCCGCAATCCTCGACCTCGAACGCGACCCAGGGGCTGTCCTTCCTCAGAACACGGACCGTGATGCGCCGCTCGTCCTCCGCGTTGTTCTGCACGGCGTGCCGAGCGTTGCTCAGGAGGTTCATGAGGATCTGAGATAGTTTGTGACGATCGACCTCGACCACCGGAAGAGGGTCGATCTCCCGGGCGACCGCCAGCGCCAAATGTTCGTTCGCCGCCGCATTGAGTCGGAGCGTATCGTCCACGAGCTCGGCGAGGCTCACCTTCTCGGTGACACCGCCGAACTTCGCGTGCGTCTGCTGCATGCGGATGATCACCTTGATGTGGTCGACGTTCTTCTCCAGCGACTGGAGCATCGCGAGATTCGCCGCCTGTTCCGCGCCCATGGCCTCGTTGAGCTTGCCCAGATACGCCGGCAGCCGCTTGCCTCGCTCGTCGCTCGTGAAGAACTCCCCCAGATCCTTTTGCTCCGAGATGAGCGCGACCGCCTTCGCAAGGCCGCCCGATCTGGATTGCTTGATGGAGTCCGTGAGGACCGTGCAGGAGAGGTTGACACTGTTGAGAACGTTGCCGATGTTGTGCAGCACGCTCGTCGCGATCTCGGCCATGCCGGCCCGGCGCGACGCCTCGCTGAGCTGCTTCTGCGCGCCCCGGAGCTGACTCAAGCTGTCTTCCAGCTTCTTGTTGGTCTCGGCGAGCGCATCGTTGGCCTCGGCGAGCGCGGTCGTGCGCTCGGCCACGCGCGCCTCGAGGTGCTCGTACAGGCTTGCGTTCTCGAGCGAGATCGCGGCCTGCGTCGCGAGCAACCGCAGCATCTGGACCCGGTCCGGAGTGAAGGCGCCCTCGACCAGGTCGTTCTCCAGGCAGAGTACGCCGATGAGCCGCCCCTGTCGCAGCAGCGGGACGGCCACGATCGACTTGCAGTCGCGCTCGAGCAGGCGTGTGTCGGAGCGGAAGGGCCCCTCGCGGGTGGCGGCCTGCAAGACCAGCGTCTCGCGGCTCTTGACGACATAACGTATGAGCTCCGACGAGAGCTCCGGTGAACGCTCGAGCGGCGTGGGCTCGAGACAATTCACTGCCCGGTCGTCGACGGCCGCGGAGGCGATGACCATGAGGCCCTTGGCGTCGTCGAGGATGAGCCATCCGCGCCGCGCGCCGCCGTTTTCGAGCGTGATGCGCATCAGTTGATCGACCAGCGCCCGCTTCTCGACCTCCCCCGAGATGGCCTGCGCCGCCTTCATGATGCTGCCCACGTCGAGCGCCGCTCCACCGGTCGTCGTCGAGTCGGTGGTGCTGATGCCGGCCTCGGTGGAGACGCGCGCCGTGGTGGACGCGGCTGCGGGGCTCCGGAGCAAGGTGGGGTGCTGCGCTTGCAGGTGGGCGACCAGGGCGAGCGCGTCCCAGCGGGTGTACGCGTCACACGCCTGGTGGAGGTAGTGGCCGGCGAGGTGCTCTCGACCTGCGGAGAGGTGGAAGTCGGCCGAGAACTGGGCGGCGAGGGCCGCGATGTGGAGGAAGCCCTGCGCGTGCGCCTGTTCGATGGCGTCATCGTAGGCGAGCAGCGCGTCGTCGGTGCGACCCTGGAGGCGGGCCTGCTCGGCCTCGAGCAGCCGCAGCTTGTGGCCGAAGTTCTCCGCACATCCTTCGGCGAAGTCGTGGAAGCGCTCGATGGCGTGCGAAAGCGTGGCCAGCAGCGACGCGCGCTCCTCGGGCGAAAGCGAGGGCAGACAGCGCTTGGCGGCGGAAAGCCCTTGCCACAGCGGGATGTCCGTCACGGGAGGAGTTCCAAAGATGGCGGTGCGGAAGCACTCGGCCGCTTCGGCGCGCTCTGTGGCCCAGGCATGCTCGCCGAACGCGAGGAACAGATGTGCCTCCAGGATGCGCGCTTGCTCGGCCATCATCCCGTTGCCCCTCGCGGCAAAGATGCGGGAGCTCTTGCCGAGCCAGTCCTGCTCGGGGGGAGGCCTGGGGCACTGTGGGGTGCGAAGAAAGGCGGTGTAGCTCGTGGCCAGTGCGAAGTGATCTTCTCCAAGCACATCGCCAGCCCGCTTCATTAGATCCTGCTGCGCCGCTGCCTGCGTCGCCACCTGCGAAAGCGACCGTCCGGCCCACAGATCCAGAAAATAGAGCTCGCCAACCAATCCACAGGTAATACCGTGAAACGAGCCCGAGGCCGTGGCCGCTCGCACTGCGGCTCGATGATATGCTCGGCTTCGCTCCGCCGGAGATTCGTAGGACATGAACACTCCTCGAAGGAAGGAGCATTCCGGGAAGAAGGGCGAGGCAAGCCGTGTGGCCGCCTGTTCTCCCTCCCGTGCCCAGCGCGCCCCCCCGCGGTGCTCCCCGAGAAGGGCCGATCGTGCTTGGGCCAAGTCCGCGAAGAAGAGGGGCGTCGCAGGTGTCAGAGTCGACCTCTCTATCGCTTGGTGGACGTTGCCCACCATCACGATGGACGCGAGGGCTGGACGACTGCCGAACCCAGCACACATCAGCACGGAGGCCTCGAGCGCATCACGAAGCAGGTGCTCCGGGGCGAGGTCGGCGGGCATGGCACTGAAGCCCTCGGGGTGCTGGTCGAGCCATGTGTCGCATGCCCCGATCACCGAGAGCGCCCGGGCGACGCACGCGTCATTGCTCTCGGGATAGCAGATGCCATGCTCCGCGAGCGCCCCAAGCCCGAACCGCAGTCCTTCGCCGTACTGCCCCGACGCGACGAATGTGCGCATCCTGAGCTCCTGCGCCGCGAGCCTCGGCGGCACGGGGAGCGGTCGCGAAAGCAGCTCCTCGGCGCGCTGGTGCACCTCGTCGAACGCTCGCAGCATGAAGTCCGCCTCGATGCGCTCGAGCCCGAGCTCTACCGACAACGCTGGCTCCTCTTCCCAGGCGCGCTCCCCCAAGAGCGCCTGGCCGTGCTCCACCAGCATCGCCTCCAGCCGGTACGAGCCGCTCGCCTTCGCCGCCCTTGCCCCGCGCAGGTTCAGCCACGCAAGCTCTTTCCTCTCCCCCTCGCCAGAGAGCACCGCGGCCCCCAGGTTCAGGTGCCGCACCATCTCCAAGAGCTTCCGATTCGACCTGCCCTGCTGCTCGAGCGCTTTCTCCAGCCTCCGCCCGATCAGGAGGTGCGTCTTGGCTCGCTGCTCGGGTGCGATCCGCTCGTAGAACGCCTGCTGCACCCGGTCGTGCAAGAACCGGTAGTGCGCCCCGAGATCGCTCTTCTGGTGCGCCTGCAAGAGCGCTTGCTCCTGGCGGTACGACCCCTCGCTCGCGAGCACCAGGCCCGAAAGCACAGCCGGCCAGAGCTCCGTCGCGACCTCCTCCGGGCTGCTGCCCGAAAGCACCGCTAGATCACCGAGCGAGAAGCTGTGGCCCGCGCATGCCGCCTGGCCGAGCAGATCCTGCGTACCCGCGGGCAGCTCCACCACCTGCCGGAGCATCAGCTCGACGACGTTGTCAGTGACGGCGGCGCGGTCCACCGCGTCCTGGTCCCACTGCCACACGCCGTCGTCCAGATTACGCCACACGCGCTTCTGCCGATGGAGCTCCAGCAAGAGCTGCCCGAGGAAGAAGGGGTTGCCGCGCGTCTTGCGATAGAGCGCGTCGGCCAGCGATCTCACCCGCTCGGGCTCCGCCTCCAAAGCGAGCGTGAGCCACGTTTGCACCGACGCTTCGTCCAGCGGTCCCACGGTCAGCCGCGGCACCGGGGCGCCGCTCGCGGCCAACTCTTCGATGAGCCGAAAGAGCGGGTGGCTCGGCTCCACCTCGTTGTCTCGGTAGGCCGCGATCACGAGCAGGTGTTTGCGGCCCACGTCCGTCAAGAGCACCTTGAGCAGCTCCAGCGACGCCGGGTCCACCCATTGCATGTCATCGAGGAAGAGCACGAGTGGCGGCGATGCGTCCGTCACCGCCCGCACGAACGCGATCCAGCTGAGCTTCAGTCGGTTGTACGCCATCTCCGTGGGCACCACCGGCACGGGCGCGAGCGGGCCCATCAGCCATTCGAGCTCCGGCACGAAGTCGGCGATCACCCGCGCGTTCGGACCCAGCGCGGCGTCGAGGCGCACGCGCCACGCTTCGAACACCGGCTCGGGGCTGGCGGTCAGGCTGTTCAAGAGACCCGTGAAGGCCTGGGCGAGCGCGGCATAGGGGGCCGAGCGCGCCAGCTGATCGTGCTTGCCTGAGAGCAAGAGCCCCCGGCCCGCCTTGGCGATCTCGCGATAGACCGAGCGCACGAGCGTTGTCTTGCCCACGCCTGACTGGCCTCCGAGCAAGAGCACTTCCATCGCCCCGGCAGCCGCGCGCTCGAAGGCAAGGGTGATCGCCTCGCTCTCCGTTTCGCGGCTCACCAAGGTTTGCGGGAGCGAGAGCTTGGGAGAAAAATCCTTCTGTCCCAGGGCAAACGACGCGACCCTGCCGTGCTCGGTCCACTCTTGCAATACCCGCTCGATGTCCGCCGCGAGCCCCTTGGCGGTCTGGTAGCGCTGCTCGGGGTGTTTCGAAAGACAGCGGTCTACGATCCGCGAAACGACGCTGGGCACGCCCGGGGCTACGCTCTCGAGCGCGGGCGGCGTTTTGGCCAGGTGCGCGTACACCAGCGCGAGCGCGTCCTTCTCGACGAACGGCCGTCGACCCGCGAGCGCCTCGAAGAGCAGCACGCCGAGCGAGTACAGATCCGTGCGGGAGTCGAGCCCGCGGGCGGTGCGTCCAGTCTGCTCGGGCGAGATGTAAGCGAGGGTGCCCTCGAGCGCCTCGGGGATGCTCGCCTCTGCCGCCTCGAACGCAAGCTCCGAGGCGATGCCGAAGTCGACCAGCACGGCCTCGGCGTAGGCCTCGTCGACCAGGACGTTCTGCGGCTTGATATCCTTGTGCACGACGCCGACGGCATGCACGCCCTCGAGCACGCGGCACAGGCTCAAGGCGAGGTGCAGTGCCGATGCAACGGACAGTCGCCCGCGCTCGGCGAGCACGCGGTCGAGCGAGCCCGCTCCGGCCTCCGCTAGCACGAGCGCAGCGCTACCGCCCTGTTGTTCGAGCGCCCGCAGTCGGGCGACGCCGCGGACCTGGGCGAGCTTGGTCAGGATCCGATGCTCGTGCAGCAGCCGGCCGAGGATCCGCTCGGGCGGGGCGTCGGAGACGGCCTGCTTGACGACCACCCGTTCCCCCGAAGGGTTGTGGAGGCCGCGCTGGACGCGGGTCTCGGTGCCTTCATAGAGCGTCTCGCCTAACGTGTAATCCACGAGCTTGAGCATGGTTTTTCCGCGCCTGCTCGGAAGATCGGCAATGGTAGCGCGGTAAAGATGCGCCCGATAGAGTGTCCGAGGTGGTCGTCGAGCTCCTCGAGCAGCTCGGCGATGACGATCGGAACTGACGGCATCGGCAACCCCAGGGTCGATGCCAGGGGAACCTGCGAGGAGGTCGAGCGCCGGCGGGGACACCCAATGCCGGCGCCGTCGCATCGCTACCGAGCGGAGGGCCGCTGCATCGTGATCCGCCGGATCACCGCATTCGACTGGTCTGCCACGAGCAATCCGTCGTCGTCGAGCGCGAGCCGGGCGAGGTAGCCGAAGCGGGCGCGCTCGGCGGGTCCGCCGTCGCCGGAGAGGCCCTCCTCGCCGGTGCCTGCGATCGTCTCGATCGTTCCATCGGGAGCAATGCGGCGCACGCGGAAGTTGCCGCGGTCGGCGACGTAGAGCGTGCCGTCGTCGTCGAGCGCGAGGCCGTAGGGCTGGTCGAGCCGGGCCTCGGTCGCCGGGCCGCCGTCGCCGAGGAAGCCCGCGGTGCCGTCGCCGGCGATCGTGTCGATGGTGCCGTCGGGCGCGAGCCGCCGGACCGTATGGCTGCGCGTCTCGGCGATGTAGAGGTTGCCCGCGGGATCGAGCTCGAGCGCCGACGGCCAGTGCAGCGCGGCCTCGGGCCCCGGCCCGCCGTCGCCCGAGTACGCCGCCTCGCCGGTGCCGGCGACGGTGTCGATCACTCCGTCTCGGATCCTGCGCACGCGGTTGGCGAGGCTGTCGGACACGTAGATCGTGCCGTCGGGGGCGATTGCGATGCCGTCGAGCTGGATGAACAGCGCATCGGTGGCCGGCCCGCCGTCGCCCTCGTTGCCGAGCGTGCCCACCACGCCGTCGCCGGCGCCCGCGAGCGAGTGGAGCGTGCCGTCGTCCTCGAGCACGAGCACGCGCGGGTCGTGGTACGACACGAACACGATGTGACCCGCCGCGTCGAAGCGAAAGTCGATGGGGTTCTCGAGCGGGGTGGAGAGCGCGGGGACGCCGGTGGCGGCGATCGCATGCTCCCCGCTGCCGATGACCGTACGCACGAGCGTGTCGTCGTCGAGCACGCGCAGCCGCTGGTTGTTGAAGTCCATGAGGTAGAGCCGCTCGTCGGGCCCGCGGCGCACCGAGGACGGCAGGTACAGATCGGTCTTGCCGGGCGGCAGCTCGTCGCCGTTGAAGCCGAGCTCGCCGGTGCCGGCCACCGCACACACGTGGCCGGGGACGGCCTCGCAGGGCGGCGGCGGGGCCTCGCAGCCCGCGAGCGCGAGCCCGGCGGCCACGATCATCGCAGCACGACGGCGGCTCATGGTTCGCTCCGCTCGCCGTTGCTCGCCAGCTCGAGCGAGACGAGATCGTACGAGTTGGCGCCATGGTTGTGCACGTGGAGCTGCAGCTCGGCGCCGATCGGTACTTCGCGCTCGATGTCGAGCTCGCCCTCGACGATCGCCCCCGCGGCCGGGCTCGGCACGTGCTCCTCCCATGCGATCCGGCCGTCGATGGCCAGCGCGAGGTGGGCCTCGGCGGGGGCGGGGGTGGTGAGATCCCAGTGGAACATCCGGATCGACACGGTGTCGCCGGCCGCGAGCGCCACGAGCGACGGCTGCCGCACCGTGGCGTAGTCGCAGAAGGCCGTCTTGATCTCGAGCACGCGGTCGGAGCCGAGCATCTCCTCGCCAATGCCGAGCACCGGGTCGCACACGAGCCCCGCGGGCCGCTCGGCCCCGAACACGTCGTCGGCCGCGTCCTCCACCCACTCCCAGCGGTCGAGCTCGACGAGCGACGCGGGCGAGGGCTCGTCCGGTGGGCCCGGCTCGTCCTCGCACGCGAGCGACCCGAGCAGCGGCGCGAGCAGCAGCGCGAGCGCCCCACCCATGCCGCGTCGAGCCGTCGGTGTCGTCGCCATCGGCCGCCCTCAGATGATCGAGATGTCGAGCCGGATCTCCTCGCGCTCGCCGGCCTTGTTGCGGGTCACGTCGACGGTGAGGTGCGCGGCGCTGCGGAGCTTGGCGTAGAGCTTCATCGCGCCGTCGAGCGAGTCGAGCGGCTGGCCGTTGATCCCGGTGATCACGTCGCCGCTCTTGAGGCCCAGCATGCGCGGCAGCGTGCCGGTCTTGACCCGCGAGAGGCGAAAGCCCTTGAGGTCGTCGCGCGCGTACGGGCGCGCGTTGGCCTGGGTCGCGAGCACGGCGGGGTTGGCCAGCAGCTGATCGATGAATTTTCGCTCGACCGTGCAGCTGTTGCCGTTGCAGTTGATCGCGTCGCTCGCCCCCTCGATCTCGTTGGCGTTCTTCTTGGGCTTTTCTTCCTCCTCGCCCTCGCCCTCGGGCGCCTCGGTGGGCACGGGCGGCGGGTCGTCGGAGGAGACCTGCAGGTACTCCACGCGGTCGTCCTGGTGGCCGTTTTGCAGGTACACGAGGCCGAGGTTGACCGCGAGCAGCATGACGTCGGGCAGCACCTCCTCGCCCTCGCCGAACACCCCGGTGCTGCCGTCGCCCTGCGAGATGGTCGCGAGCGAGATGCCCGGCGCCTTGGCCTCCATGGTGGCGAGCAGGGCCAGCGGAAGCTGGGTGCGCACGGCCTCGGGGTACTCGGGCTCGATCTCCTCGCCGTCGAGCCCGAGCGCGAACGGAACGGGGGGGCCGGCCGCCGCTTCGGCCGCCGCCGTCACGGCCTCGGCGGGCACGCAGGTCGGGCAGAAGGCGTTGTAGCGGGTGATCCGGGTGACCCGTGCGTCGGGCTGCATCGTGACGGTGGGGATCGGCTTCTTCTTGTTGGCCTCCTCGTCCTCGTCTTCGTCCTCGCCCGCGTCGGCGTCCTCGGCCTCGGCCTCGGCGGTGTCGGGCGCCTCGGCGTCGGCCATGACCTTCCAGCCCGTGAACGCACCGATCGCGTGCGTGGCGAGGTAGAGCGCCACGAGCTGGCCCGCCCCGAGGGCGAGGCGCAGGGCGAGGCTGGTCGACAGGTGGGCGATGGCGTCCTCCGAAGTGGCCGCGGCCCCGTGGGGCCCGGCTGTGCGAGGATAGCGCGGAACGACGGTCGTTGCCCGTCCAAGGCGAGGCTGACCAGCCCGACGGCGCCTGGATGGATGCAGCGTGCGAGCACCGTAGGCACAGGTCTCGCGCGTATGCCGCGGTCGAGCCCGTGTCTCGTTCCTCGGCCCATTGAGTTCGATATCATATCGAAGTGGCAAGGCTCAGCCAGCGTCCTCGTCGGCCATTGGGGGACCGACCGAGGTGACGGAGGACGGCGAGCTCGTTGTGGCTTGGCGTGGTGGGGACCGGCGTGCGGGTGAGCAGCTCTTTGCTCGGCACTTCCAAGCGGTCAGCCGGTTCTTTCGCAACAAGCTCGGGACCGGCGTCGACGACCTGATCCAGCGGACGTTCGTCGCCGTGCTCGAGGGGCGCGATCGCCTGCAGCGGGACGCAGGCTTTCGGGGGTACCTGTTCGGTATCGCATACAACGTTCTACGAGAGCACCTTCGCGAGCTCGACCGGCAGCGGCGGTTCGATCCCGAGTCGAGCGCCATCGTGGATCTCGATCCGGGGCCTGGGACTCTGCACGGTCATCGCGAGGAGCAGCGACTCCTGCTCCTCGCGCTGCGGCGAATCCCGTTCGAGCACCAGGTCGCGCTCGAGCTGATGTACTGGGAGGGGCTCAACGCGGCGGAGATCGCCGAGATCGTGGGTGTGTCGCACTCGACGATGCGCAGCCGCGTCCAGCGCGCGCGCAAGCTGCTCGAGCAGGCGATCGAGCAGCTCGGCGACTCGCCCGAGCTCGTAGAGAGCACGGTCCTGCGGTTCGAGGAGTGGGCGGCGGGCATTCGGGGCCAGCTCGCCGAGGAAGGTGGGTGATGGCAGATTCGGTCGCACATCCCTCGTACGCAGGGTGATGCGGGGAAAAACGCAGCAGTGGGCTCGTCACCTAGGGTTTGAGCGACACTATACCTGGCGAGCCCGATGGATGCCCCCGACTCAGCCGTGACGCCTGCCGAGCGCCCCGCCGTGATCGACGTCTTCGATGACGTCGAGGAGCGCCGGTTGTTCGCGACCGTGCACGGACGGTTGTTCGGCAAGGGCGAGGCCGTGCGCGCGGGTCGTTATGTGCTGCTTCGCTCGCTGGGAGCCGGGGCGATGGGCGAGGTGCACTTGGCCCACGACGAGGCGCTCGACCGCAAGGTAGCGATCAAGTTCGTGCATTCGCACCTCGTCGATGCTCGCTGGGCGGAGCGCCTGCGCCGGGAGGCCCGGATGCTGGCTCGCTTGACCCACCCCAACGTCGTGCACGTCTACGAGGTAAGCGAGCTCGACGGGCGCGTGTATCTGGCGATGGAGTACGTACCGGGTGAGAGCCTGGGCCGGTGGATACGGCGCACCGAGCCGGGGTGGGGGCGGGTGCTGGCGGCGTATCTCGAGGCGGGACGCGGGCTCGCGGCTGCGCACGGGGCTGGCGTGATCCACCGAGATTTCAAGCCCGACAACGTGCTGCGCAGCGACGACGGCCGCGTCCTCGTCGCGGACTTCGGCCTCGCCTACGTCGGACGCGATGAGGAGACTGCGGTCGAGCACCCATCGGCCGAGGGAGGGACGACCGAGCCCGCCCTCAGCCGCGCCGGCGAGATCAAGGGGACGCCCGCGTACATGGCCCCCGAGCAACTCGAGGTAGGGCTGGTCGATGCGAGGGCCGATCAGTTCGCGTGGTGCGTGGCCGTGTACGAGGGCCTTTGGGGTCGGCGTCCGTTTCCGGAGCGCTCGCGCCCGCTCCGGTTGGCTACGACTGCTCGCAGCCCCCTCGGGCTTGCCCAGGATCGGCGCGTGCCCACGTGGATCTGGCCGATCCTGCAGCGAGGGCTGGCCTACGACCCCGAGGATCGCTGGCCCGACATGAACGTCTTGCTCGCCGAGCTGGTCGAGGTACCTGCTCGCCAGCGCCGTCGTCGGCGACGGATCGGCACGAGTCTGGCGCTCGCGCTTGCGGGGCTCGTGGGCAGCGCGGGCGCGGCGTGGTGGCTCGAGCCCGAGATCGGCGATGCGTGTGCGTGGACCACCCGCGAGCTCGAGGGCGTGTGGGACGAGCCCGCGCGCGTGCGGCTGCAAGGCGCATTCGCGGCGGTGGACACGAGCTGGGCCGAGGACAGCGCCGAGCGGGTGACACGGGGGCTCGATGGATGGTCGGAGGCGTGGCTCTCGGCTCGTCACGCGCTGTGTCGGGGGCCCGAGGAGGTCGAGGTCGAGGATCCCGTGCTGCGCTCGCAGGCCGCGTGTCTCGCGGGGCAGCGCGTGGAGGTGGGAGCGCTGGTGCAGGCGCTGCAACAGGCGGACGAGCCGGCGGTGTTCCAGGCCACGCAGGCGATCGAGGAGCTTCCCAATCCGCGGGGGTGCTCGACACAGTGGGCGCAGGGGGAGCCGCCACCGCCACCGGCCGAGGTGCGCGAGGCGGTCGATGAGCTTGCCGGCGAGCTCGCGGTGGTCGATGCCCGCATCCGGCTCGCGAAGTTCGACGAAGCCTTGCAGGCGCTGGACGGGCTGAAGGCGCGGCTGGATGCCGCCGGCTACGAGCCGCTGCTGGCGAGGACGGAGTACTATCGCGGGCGCGCCCAGTTCGGGGCCGGGATGCTGCGGGAGGGGCTGGCGACGCTCGAGCGTGCGGTCGACCTTGCCGAGGGCGCTCGCGACGATCGGCTGCTCGCATCTTGCTCGCGCTCTCTCGCCAAGCTCGGTGTCACCCGGGTTCGTGACGCGTCGCGGGGGGAGACGTGGCTACGCAGGGCCGAGGCCTCGCGGAAGCGGCTCGATGGTGGGGTCGGGACCGCGGAGCTGCTCGTGATTCGCGGGCATTTGCTGCTCTTGCAGGGTGACGTCGGAGCAGCAGCAGAGGTCTTTCGAGCCGCGATCGCCGACCTCGAGGAGCGGGGAGCGCGAGAGGGCCTGGTGGACGCGCGCAGCGGTCTGGGGCTCACGCTCGCCACACAAGGGCGCCTGACCGAGGCACTCGAGATTTTTCGCGTGGCAGTGCAGGAATCGGAGGAGAGCTTCGGGCCCCGCCACCCCGGTCACGCTCAATTCATGAATACCGTGGGGGCGACGCTGGTGAACCTGGGGCACGCAAAGGACGCCGAGCCCTACTTGCGCCGCGCAGTGGAGATTTGGACCGCGAGCCATCACGAGGACCACCCCGACGTGGGCTACGCGAAGGTGCTCCTGGCCCGGTTCGCGGTGGAGGCCGAGGACTTCGAGCTCGCCGAGCGGTACCTCGACGAGGCCGCGCGCGCTTATCGGGCTGCGCTCCCGGCCGATCACGTCGACCATGGCGATGTCGCGTCGGGTCGCGCCACGTTGGCGTACGCCCGTGGTAACTACGAAGCAGCATTGGCGGCTGCCGACGAGGCGATCGGGATCTACAGCCGCTCCCTGAGTGAGAGCGACATCTACCTCGCCAAGGCCCACGGCGATCGCGGAGGCGTGCTCCTCTCGCTCGGGCGCGTGGACGAGGCCGAGCAGGCATTCCAGCGCGCCGACGCCGTGCTCGGAGAGGCGGCCGACACTGCTCCGATGCGCGAGCCGACGCTGTTCGGCCTCGCGGTGATCGCCGTGGCTCGCGGCCAGAACGACGAGGCGCTCCGGTGGCTGGCGGGAATCGAGACCGCCGACCGGCCCGACAAGGAGCTTGCGACGCTCCGCTTGTGGAGCGCCATCGCGCTCGCACGACAAGGGAAGCGAGCAGCGGCGGCCGAGCACTTCGCTGGGGCCGGTGCCGCGCTGCCGGAGGCGACGCGTGCGGGGTGGTTGCAGCTCGTGGGAGTGGATGACACCGAGCTGAATCAACTGCGCTAGGATCCACGAGAATCTGGTTGAAGTAGATCGATCGACACAAGTGATCGTAACACCAAGAGGAGTGAGTAGAAAGATGAATACTGTCACGATTCGCGCCACCACCAATACACCACATTCGGCTACTTGGAAGGTCACGAGTGCTGCCCTTCTCGAGTATTGGCCTACTGCTGTCAATATGACGATCGATTCGCCTAGTTCCGCTCCCAGCAGCGCTGATGACATCGAGATCTTTGCCGAATCGGGCACCAGTGTCAACCTGAAGTTCAGGGCTCCGACTGGATGGCACTTCACATTGGTGACACAGGCGATCACGATTGGAGGAGTCCTGACGACGACGACGACGCCCTTGCCCAATGTGAGTGCCTGGGATCACGACGTGACCGTCGGGGACAAGGACATGACGTGCACGCTGAGCATGGTGCAACCAGCTCCGCTCACGTTGGAGACGGATGACGTGTCGAAGACCGTATCCTTCACGGTTCGCCCCAGGGTCACGGTGAGCAACCCCTTTGCGTCGATCACCTCCGTTCCAGGGCATCGTGCCACGTGTCGGGCTCGTCGTAGTGCCTAGTCGACGACGACGACGAGCACGACCGAATCCTCCGCAGGTCGAGCACGGGCCCGCGGAGCAGTTAGCAAGTAGGGGCCCCAGAACATTAATTTTCCTGGGGCATGGGTCCGCACCAGAGGGCGGAGCGATGGCGACTGATGACTTCCCATTGCTGAAGGCATGGCGCAACGGGGATAGGCAGGCCGCCGATCGGTTGTTCCACCGCTACTTTGCCGCGGTCGCTCGCTTCTTTCGCAGCAAGCTCGGCGAGGGGTTCGAGGACCTGGTTCAGCAGACGTTCCTGCGGGCCATCGAGGGACGCGATCGGTTTCGCTGCGGCTCGAGCTACCGTACGTATCTTTATGCCACCGCGCGCAACGTGCTGCGCGAGGAGCTCCGCCGGCGTGGGCGGGTCGAGAGGCGGCGCTCCGGGCAGGCCCTCACGAGCCTTGTCGACCCCGGGGCCGACCCGGCCGAAGCACTCGCCTCGGCACGAGCGCAGAAACAGGTGTTCGAGGCGCTGGGCCGGCTCGCGCTCGAGCAACGCGTCGCGCTCGGTCTCTATCACTACGAGGACCTCACGGGGCCGGAGATTGCGGAGCTCCTTGCGATTACCGAGCCCGCGGTGCGGAGCCGGCTCCGGCGGGCGACGGTCCGACTTCTCTGCTTGCTGGACGAGGTCGCCTCATCACGATGTGACGAAGTTGCTCGTGACCCGAAGGAATCGTTCGGGCCAGAGGATCGAAGTTCCACGCGAGGTCACTAAACCAATGGAGAATGTATGAATTGGTCCGTTTTGTTCCGATTCGTCGACATTCGACACCGAGTCAACAAGAACCCATCGAGAGCCGAACACATGTCCACGACGCAAATCCAAGTCACCGCTTCCGACAACGAGCTCCTGCTCATCGCCTCCACGCCCGCTGGCAGCAGCGAGCTGTTCCACTACAAGTCGGGCTACGGGAAGCCGGTCAATGAGACGCTGTTCCCCGGCGCGATCCTGGCCAGCGGAGACTATTCGCTGACCATGATCGGCGTCAACTGGGGCGGCCCCGCGTCTTTCAAGGTCCTCGTAACGACCGACGGCAAGGTACAGGCCTTCCAGGGCGGGGGCAGCTCCGCCGTCGGCGTGGTCTGGTCGCAGACCATCCCGATGAAGATCGTGGCCGGCCAGTAGCCACGAGACGCGAGGCGCCGAGCAGACGGCGCCTCGCGTCAGATCGTCGAAGTGCCGATGTCGCGGTTGACATCACGATGACCGTAGCCTTTGCCGGTTCGTGGCGTGGTGGACGGGAATGCCCGCGACGGTGCGACGCGAACAATCGACCGAGCCCGAGGATCGACGCTCCACACAGAGTCACTACCCCACTCGTCCACACCGAGACTCCACGTGAGCATCCCTGGGCGCAGCGGTGAAGCGCGAGGGCGAGCCGCATCGACGACCCAAGAGTGAACGGAACTACCGACGAAAGGAAGAGATCTCATGAATGATCCACGTATCAATGACCACTTTCCGATCCAGGAGAGCCTCTCGCCACCGATCGTCGCGAGCCCAATACCGGAATGTGCCGAGGCCGTGTACGTGAGTGGCTTCGTCCCTCATGCTCGTGTGCAAGTCTTCGCAAACCTCATCGAGTTGCTCGCGGACGAGACTCCGCCGTTCGGCTTCGCCGACATCCGGCTGTCACGCCCTCTCGGGAAGGGCGAGTCGATCACCGCGACCCAGATCGTAGAAGCCGTCACCAGCCCGCACTCGCTGCGTCCAGTGATCGTCTCCGCGCTGCCAGACCACGCAGTCCGAACCACGAAGCCGAGGGTTGGAAGGCAGCTCTACCAGTGCGGAATCGTCGTTCCCGTTGGGAACCTGGTGCCCCGCGTGAGGGTGCACGTGACCGAGAATGGAACCGAGATCGGCAGCCGGCCCACGGCCTGCTCGTGGCATGGAGTGTTCACTGCTCCCCTGCACGCCGGCGGCGCGGTCTCGGCGTATCAGGTGGCGTGTGAAGGGACGCCCCACGAGGTTCACGGGCCCGCGGCTAGTACCGTCACCGTTCGACCGGCGCCTTCACCGGTGCCTTCGCCACGCGTCGACGCCGAGAAGCTGATCGCAGGCAATGACAAGGTCACGCTCCACGGATTGCTCGTCGGGGCGAGAGTCGAGATCTTCGACCACGGCGCCCTCGTATGTACGGGATGGTACGCGACCGAGGAAGACAACTACTTCTTTGTCTCCCCGCCGCTCACCGCGATCTCGTCGATCTCGGCCACCCAGGAGCTGTGCGGGAACGTGAGCCCTCCGTCCGCCCCGGTTCCCCCCGAAGGACGTCTGGACGCGCCCGTCATCGTGGGCCCGATCTGCCCCGGTGCACGCTTCGTCGTCCTGCGCCGGACGACTATCAACGCGACGGTGGTCGTGATGCGAAATGGCGTGATCGTCGGATACGGTGGCGCGGCGCCAGATGACGTTGTCCTTTCGCTGGGAGGGGGCGCTGCCCTGAACGCTGGTGATGTCGTCACGGCATATCAGTACATGGGTCCGACGGTCAGCCCACCCTCGTCGCCAATAGTCGTCTCTGCTGGTCTGGAAGAGCCGGCGATCGAGATCCTAGGCGGCGAGCCATTCTTCTTGGCCAAGGGCGGCGAGCAGTCGATCGACGGGCCCGTGTTCCCGAGGGGCGTCGGCCTCGGGCCCGACATCCGTATTCAGGCGTGCTGTAGTCAGGCAGTGCAGCTCCAGATCCTTGGACCGAGCGGCGAGCTCGTGGCCGAGCCTCCCCTGACCGAGGTGTTTCCCGGCTACTACTCCGCCTCATGGCCGTGGTCATCCATGTTGGGCTGGCCAGTGCCCGATGGGATTCCCGTCGGCAGGTACCTCGCTGTCGTACGAACTGGGTGTGATCAGCGGGAGGGGCACGCGCCGTTCTATCTGATCTTCAACCCGGCGGACATCGGCGGGCCCCCGCGGTTCTCCTTCGATGACACCGCTGTGTGGTTCGGCACGGATACGAACTCCATGGCCGGGCTGCACTATTACCTGCACCCGAGTGACAAGCGCGTGTTCGACATCGCAATCAACGCGGCGCGTGGTCACATCGACTCGTACCAGGCCGCCGTTGCCGTCGCGCGAGCCGAGGAGGCACTGTTCGCCTACAGCCTCAATTACCACACCAACGACGTGGTCACATTGCTCTCCAAGTTCAGCGAAGCGCAGTGTGCCGACGACGCCGCCTGCCTGACGGCATTCCTCCGCGCCGTTGGAATCCCTGCCCATCCGGTGACGGCGGATGCGGGCCTGGAGACTGGCGCCGCCAACTGGACCTTTGACACCTGGATCGAATTCCTGGCGCCTCACGCGGGCTCGACGGATTGGAGGATCCTGCACCCGCACCAGTATAAGGGGATGTCTCCGGAGTCCCGCTCCACGTTCGGCATGACGCGCGGCGTGGCGACGAAGTCGTTCAATGATCTGATCGTCATGGCGAATGAGCGCTGGGTCTCGGCGGCGCTCGACGACGGCAAGTTGGACGTTCGCTACGGCCGCAACTCCTGCAATGAGCCGGAAGAGCACATCATCGCGGCAAGCTGGGTCACCGAGCTGTGCGAGCAGGGGTACTGGTCCCCTGCCCACTGGGATTGTACGAGCGCCCGCGCCTGGAGCCTCGCGGCCGAAAATGGCCTTCAGCTCCAGGTCTCCGACATGACGTTCGGCGGCCGAGTCGCAGGCTCCCTGCACGTAGTCAATCGCTCCGGGGATCGGCGGTTCGGTAGATTCGCGCTCGAGCTGGTCGCGCGTCGGCTCGAGAGCAAGCAGTTTCCGGTGGCGTCGTTCGGCTGCGTGGCGGTGCCCATGGCGCTCGATTCTGGTCGGTCGATGACCGTACCCTTCGAGCTGACCCTGCCCAAGGCGCTGGCTCCGGGTCTGGATCTGTTCCTGTGGGCGCACCTCGACGGTCGCACCGCGGTGCTCCGCGAGCTGCGGATGCCCTCGAGCGTCGAATGCCAGGTGACCCTGCCGGCGCAGCTCGGGCTTGGTAATGAAGCGGAAATCTCCGCGACGGTGCACAACGTGACCGAGAATGTCTTGCAGGACGTCGGCGTCGAGATCGACGCCCCATACGCCCTCTGCGTCGAGCAGCCCTATCATCGAGTGGGAGACCTCGGCCCGCGCGAGACACGAGCGCTGCGCTGGCTTGTCCGTGTAATCGCGCCGCTCAGGTCCGGGAGCCTTCACGTTGCCGTCTCCGTGGGGAACGGCGGCGGAGCCTTGGTCCGCCGTTCCTTCCGGATCGCGGATCTAGAGTCATCGGCCGAAGCGGCTCCGGGGCTCTTCGCGCCCCCCAGTATGGTCAGGCGATAGCCACTCACTCCGCTATCCGCGATGTTGCTCGTTGGGGGCTGTGAGACATGTGGCTACGAGCATTGTTCGTGTCTGGGTTCATCTAGGCCAAGCTTACCTTGAAACTGTCATAGCTTCGCCTTGGCACGCTACAGTCAGCCGTTTCGACCACACGACGAAAGGAATCCGTATGACGTCTTCCCGAAGGCAGCTTCTGCCGGGTCAATCCACTGTGTTCACAACCCGGGTCGCAGGCATGCAAACCCTGCTCTTTGGAATTCCCTGGCCGTACGACCCGGTCAGCTTCTTCCCACAGCTATCCTGGCACATCGAGCTCTGCTGCCAGTCCAACCACCCCATGGTAGGAAATGGCGTAGCGGTTGACATTTCCGCCGCAGGTGCTCTGGTCACGGTGACGAACGTAGGCACCATTCAAGCTGCGGAAGTCTTCACGGACTATATCTGAAGGAGATTACATCATGCAGAGCACTCTCGAGCGAGTCATCGCTGACCCCGTCTTTCAAGCGCATGCATCGGCTATTCGGAGGTCGATCGCCGCAGGCGATGTGCGGGCTCTCGACGACGTCTTCGAACATGTACAGCGGTTTGCACATGTCCGTCAGCGCGAGGTTCGGGTCGCACGCTTGAAGGAGGCTGGCCGCGCCGTTGCGAGCGACTGGCAGTCGCATCGCGAGCGCGTGCCGGATGCCGTGGCCGCGTTCGGCAAGGCCGTCAAGATGCTCTCCGATCACACTCATGCACTCAGACCCTTTATCTCGCCATTGCTCGATAGCGTCATCGCTCTCGCGTCCGCTGAGAACCATCCGCTCCACACGTTGATCCTGGAGCGGGCGATCTCGATGGGTTTCACGCATGCTGAGGCAGGGTGGCTATTCAAGGAGCTTGCAGCCATTGATTACCGTCCCATGCGGCTCCTCTGTGCCGATGGGGTCGAGGACCTCTCCGCCTTGCTCGCGGGAACCTCTGTCGGTGAGGGCGGCTTGCTTCTCGCGGGATTCGCCCGGTTCACGGGAGACCCGGATGTCGACAAACGGCTGGAGAAGGTCATCATCCGGCTTCGGGAGCAGGGGGTAACCACCAGCATCTTCCTGGTGCTCGTCATCGTGATCGCGGCTCATGCCGCGGCTGCACATCCTCCACAACCATCGTGCTGAGGTGTCAAAGTAGATGTGGGATTGGGGGGGTCCAACCGGCTGCATCGTGCGAAGCCGTCACAACGCCTCGCTACCCCTCCCGCACCACCAGCCACGCGTTCACTCGTTCCCGCCACACCTCCATCCCTCGCTCATCATAGAACCCCCGCGCCTCCCGTGCCAACCCCAGCGCCCGGCTCCGATCCCCGCCGCCCTCCCACAGCGCTCGCCCCAGCGCGAACTTGGCCCGCGCCGCGTCGTTCGGCTCGACGATGTGCTCGGCCACCCGCTCGAGCAGCGGACGCGCCACCTCGGGGTGCCCGCGGTCGAGCTCGGCCTCGGCCCACGCGGCGTCGGCCGACAGCACCGCGGGGTGCTCGACGGGGAGCGCCTCGTGGAGGGCCCCGCGGGCCGTGTCGAGCACCGCCGCGCCCTCGTCGAGGCGGCCCTGGCTCACTCGCAGCTGGCCGAGGTGCACCGAGACCATGGCGTAGTTGGGGTGCTGCTTGCCGAGCGGCTCGAGCAGCGCCACGGCCTGCTCGAAGCGCTCGGCCGCCGTGACGAGGTCGCTCTTGGTCATGGCCACCATGCCGAGGGCGTCGAGCGGGGCGGCCACCATGGGGTGCTTGGGGCCGAAGATCGCCTGCATCTCGGCGAGCGCCGTGGTGCCGTGGCGCGTGGCGGTCTCGAGGTCGCCCACGTGGACCGCGGCGACGGCAGCGTTGGAGAGCACGCCGGCGATGCGGCGGCGGTTTTGGTTGGGGACGCCCTGCAGGATCGCGAGCGCCTCGGCATAGCGGGCCAGCGCGCTCGCTCCGTCGCCGCGCTCGAGCTCGAGGTTGCCGAGGTTGAGCAGCGGATCGGCCACGTAGGGGTGGTGGGAGCCGTAGGCGCGGCGATCGTGCCCGAGCGCGCGCACGAGCTGCTCGCGCGCCTCCTCGTGGCGCCCGAGGCTGATCATCACGGCGCCGTAGTTGTTGAAGATGGTGCGCAGTCGGGGATCGTCGGGATCGCCGGACTCGAGGATGAGCGCCTGTCCGCGATCGTAGCGGCGCGTGGCCTCCTCGAAGCGGCCGCGGCCGAACTCGATGGAGCCGAGCGTCACCTCGAGCTCGATGCGGAGCGTGGGCGTGGCGCCGGCCCGGGCGATCGCTGCCTCGGCGCCCACGGCCAGCGAGAGCGCCTCCTCGTAGCGGGCCTGGACCTGACCCACGTTGAACAGGAGCTGGGTGAACGCCTCGGCGAGCAGGCGATCGTCCTTGCCCTCGCCCGCGGCGGTGACCGCCTCGCGAAGGTGGCGCTCCGCGGCGGGGGGATCCTCGACCTCGATCGCGATGCCGAGCGCCAGCAGGCTCGCGGCCAGCAGCGGGGCATAGCCGGCCACGCGCGCGCGCTCGACCAGCGGTCGGGCGAGCTCCGCTGCCTCGGCCGTCTTGCCGGCGTCGATGAGCGCGTTGGCGCGGGCGAGCTCGGCATAGAGCGCCTCGACCTCGCTGGCGAGCTTGGGATCCTCGGGGCCGGGGACCGCGGCGCGCAGCGCCTCAGCATCGGCGCATACCTCCACGGGGGGCACCCCCAGCACCATCTCCACCGCGTGGTCGATGACGTCGGCGTCGGCCCGCGCGAGCAGGCTCGTCACCGCGTCGAGCTCCGCTGCGCGGCGGCCGAGGCAGGCCACGCGCAGATCGAGTAGCTCGTCCGACTGCTCGCCGCGCACGTGGGTCGCCTCGCAGGCGTCGCGCTGCATCTCCGACCACGCGGTCGCGTAAGCATCGAGGTGCGTGATCGAGAGCTCGAGCACCTCGTCGCGGTGGGCGACGTCGACGCCGGTGAACGCCTCGTGCACGGATGTGGACCGCGCCGCGTCCCAGGCCTCGAGTGGCGGCAGCTCCTCGCAGCGCGCCGCGCCGCGGTTCGCCGAGAGCCCGTAACCCAGCGCCGCCAGCCCCACGAGGGCCACGCCCGCGGCCGTCACCGCCGTCCAGCGCCGCCGGCCCGACAGCCCCCGCTCGAGCTCGTGCAAGAGCACGCGCACCGAGGGGAATCGGTCGACCGGCGCCGGCGAGAGCCCGCGGGCGATCGCATGCCGCAGCCAGCCCGGCACCTCGGGTGCGCGCGGCGGGGGCGGGGGCGGGCCCGCGCGCTTGGCCTCGAGCAGCGCGCGTGCCGTGTCGCCGTGGAATGGCCGCGCTCCGTAGACGCCCTCGTAGAGCGTGGCGCACAGCGAGAACTGGTCGCAGCGGGCGTCGACCTCCTGGTCCGTGTGCTGCTCCGGCGCCATGTAGGCCGGCGTGCCCATGATCGTGCCCGACTCGGTGAGGCTGGCGGTGAGCACGTGCTCGGCCGCGAGGGCCTCGGGCTCGGCACCCTCGAGCAGCAGGTCGGAGCCATCGACGCGCGCGAGCCCGAAGTCGACCACCCGCACGCGCCCGTCGTCGGCCACGAGCACGTTGGCCGGCTTGAAGTCGCGGTGCACCAGCCCGGCGTCGTGCGCCGCCGCGAGCCCACGGCCCGCCGCGACGATCGTCTCGACCACCTCGCGCCAGCGCCGTGGGGTCACGAGCCAGCGCGAGAGCGAGGGGCCGCGCACGTACTCCATGGCGATGAACACCCGATCGCGCCACGTGCCCACGTCGTGCACCTGCACCAGGTGGGGGTGGGAGACCTGTGCCAGCGCCTGCGCCTCGCGGACCAGGCGGGCCTGGAGGTGCTCGGCGCCCGACGGCCCCCCGGCCTTGACCAGCTTGATCGCCACGTTGCGGCGGAGCTTGGGGTCCCACGCGAGCCACACCACCGCCATGCCACCGGTGCCGAGCGGCTCGAGCAGCACGTAGCGATCGATCTTCACCCCGCCGCTCGGGGTCGGCGACGAGCCACCGGTGCCCGTCGTGAACGGCGTGCCGGTGGTGCCGTGGCGCGTATCCAGAGCGCGGCTCGTGTCGTCGCCGACGCGGGGGTCGAGCGCCGAATCGCGCTCGGCCACGGTCATGTCTTCGCCGGAGGACATGCGGATCGCACGAGCATAACAGCCCGGCTCCGCGCGGCCGCTCCCGCCCGAGCCCGTCCCACGCGTGCCAGCTTGCCGGCGGTTCGCTCGCAGCGCATAGTCGCCGCCATGGCTCGTGACGAGCTCGCGGTCCCGCGGCCGAGCTGGGCCAGCGCGGTCGGGAGCGACCGCTTCGGTGCGTGGGCGGAGCTGCGGCTCGGCACGATCGCCCAGCGAATGCGCTGGATCGAGCCGGGTCGATTCGTGATGGGGTCGCCGGAAGCGGAGCCGGGGCGGTATTCCGATGAAGGGCCGCTGCACGAGGTGACGATCTCGCGCGGGTTCTGGCTCGGCGAGACGCCGGTGACGCAGGCGCTGTGGCACGCGGTGACCGGCGAGCGCCCGAGCCGGTTCCAGGACCCGGACCGGCCCGTGGAGCAGGTGAGCTGGGAGGACTGCCAGGCACGGCTCTTCGCCGGCTTGAACGAGGCCTTCGCCGAGGACGACCAGCGCTTCCGGCTGCCGACCGAGGCCGAGTGGGAGTACGCCTGCCGGGCCGGAACGTCGTCGGCGACCCATGCGGGGCCGATCGAGATCCGCGACACCCGCGATGCACCCGTGCTGGAGGCGATCGCGTGGTACGACCGCAACAGCTGGGTCGACTACGACCTCGACGACGGCGACGATGCATCGAGCTGGCTCGGTCGCCGCGAGCCCACCCCCGAAGGGAGCCGGAAGGTCGCGCACAAGCAGCCCAACCCCTGGGGGCTGTACGACATGCTCGGCAACGTCTACGAGTGGTGCCTGGATGCCATGCGCACCTACGACGCCGAGCCGCGGCAGGATCCCGTCGGGTCCCTCGCGGAGGGCGAGTACCGGGTCATCCGGGGTGGCTCTTGGCACGAGGAAGCCAGATACGTCCGCTCGGCGTGCCGCGACGAGGACGATCCCGGCGAGCGCAGCTCCAACCTCGGGCTCCGCTTGGCCCGCGGCCGCGTGGTGTAGACGTCCGGGGCAGCCCGCTTCGGCTGCCGCTCGCTGTTTACTCCAGCCGTTGTCGGATCCCTTGCCACCGAGCCCTCCGATGCCGTAACTACCGACCACGACGGGCCGCTGGCCTGCCCGGTCACCCTGCGTGACCACGAGGAGCGAACATGACGACCAAGATCGCGCTATTGGCCACCCTCGCGCTGGCCGTGCTCGCCTGCGAAAAGCCAACCGACACCACTCCCCCGACCACCGGCGGCGAGGTCACCGAGACCCCGACCGACTCGGGCGGCGAGACGCCAGAGGCCGGCGGCGGCGAGACCAAGTCCGAGCCCGGAGCCCCCGACAAGAAGTGGGCCGACAAGACCTTCGATCAGCGCAAGGAGTGGATGGGCATCGAGGTGCTCCCCAAGATGAAGGCGCTGTTCAAGGGGTACGACGAGGCACAGTTCAAGGGCTTCGGCTGCGACACCTGCCACGGTGCCGACGGCAAGGCGAAGAACTACGCCATGCCGACCGACTCGATCTACCCGCTCGACAAGGCCGACCCGGTCGGCAAGGCCATGGCCTACGACGAGAAGGTCACCAAGTTCATGGTGGAGAAGGTCGTGCCGGACATGGCCAAGCTGCTCGATGGCGAGCCCTACGATCCGAAGACCGGCAAGGGCACCGTGGGCTGCTTCACCTGCCATCCCCAGGAGTAGCGCCATGAACCGAAGCCCATCCGAGATCGTCGCCTCGCGGCGCCGAGGGGCCGCGCTGGCCGTGACCGCAGCCGCGCTGTTCCTGGCCGGGTGCGGCAAGCAGCAGACCACCACCACGCCGCCCACGGGTGGAGCCGGGTCACCGACGGCATCCGGCGACGAGGCCGGGGTTGCTGCGGATGCCGAGGCCGATGCGGCCGAGGCCGCCGAGGTCAAGTGCTTCGGCATCAACGAGTGCTCGGGCCACAGCGCTTGCGATGTGGCCGGCTCGCACGACTGCGGCGGCCAGAACTCGTGCAAGGGCAAGGGCTGGATCCTCGTGCCCCAGAGCGAGTGCGACGCCAAGGGCGGCAAGATCTTGTAGCCGGGCAGGCCGTGCCCCCGCGCAAGCAGGCAACCAGGTGCCCCCCACGGGGAGCTGGTTGCCGTCTACGATCGTCGGCGGCAAGGTGGTGAGGTTTGCCCCGAGGCTCGTGCCGCGTTCTGCGGCATGGGTGGGTCGTCGGGCGAAGGAAGTGCCCAGGGACGCCGTTTCGACGCTCTCGATGAGGTTTCGGGTCGTATCAGAACCTACATGCTAGGTTCCGCCCGCGTCGCCTCCAGGGCGGCGCTCGTCATGCAGCAGCGACTCGAGCCCGGCGATCGCATCGGCCAGTCGACGATCGAGGAGGCCCTCGGCGAAGGCGGCTTCGCGCGCGTCTATCGAGCGCGCACCGACGCGGGGCTCGTGTGCGCGGTGAAGGTCGCTCGCGAGCCCACCGAGGCGATGAGCACCGCGGAGCTCGGGCTCTTGCAGAACGAGATCGAGGCGGTGCTGCGGCTGCGCCACCCGGGCCTGGTGCGCACGCACGGCTATGGCTACCTCGACGACGGGCGCCTCTACCTGGTGATGGACCTCGTGGCCGGCGTGCCGCTCATCGAGCACATCGATCGCCACGGGCGGCTCGACACGGTCGAGGCGCTCGCGATCCTCGAGCGCGTGGCCGAGGTCATGACGCACTGCCACGAGCATGGCGTGCTCCACCTCGACCTCAAGCCCGACAACATCCTCGTCACCGATCGCCACGGGCCCTCGATCAAGGTGCTCGACTTCGGGGTGGCGCGGCTGCAGCGGGCGGGGCGGGGCGAGCAGCGGGTCATCGCCGGTACGCCGGCCTACATGGCGCCCGAGTGCTTCGGCGACGGCGCGCGCCACCCGAGCATGGACGTGTACGCGCTCGGGGTCACGCTGCACGTGATGCTCACCGGCCAGCTCGCGTTCGGCGACGGCGGCGTGACCCGGCAGATCGAAGAGAAGACCGCGGGCCCGCCCGCGCTCGACGCGGCCGCGTTCCAGGGCACGCAGCCGGGGCTCCGCGAGCTGCTGCGTGCGATGCTGGCGGTGGATCCCGAGGAGCGGCCCACGATGGCCGCGCTGCGCCTGCGGGCGCGGCAGCTCTATTTCGCGGCGCTGTCCGGCGATCGCGGGGTGCCCCACGACGCCGCGCCCACGCCCTCGCAGCCGATCCGCGTGCTGCGGCTCTACGGCCGCGACGCCGAGCTCGAGGCGCTCCGCGAGCGGTGGGCCACCGCCCAGCACGTGCCGCGCGGGGCCACGCTGGTGCTCGGCGCCCAGGGCACGGGCAAGAGCGCGCTCATCGAGCGCTTCATCGAGGAGGTGAGCACGCCCGAGATCAAGGCCAGCGACTCGATGAGCGGCTCGCTCGTGCCCTCCGACGTGCTGGTGGCCTACGGCCGCTGCCGCGAGTCCGGCGACCTCGTGCCGTTCGGCGTCATTCGCGAGGCCGCGGGCCAGCTCGCCGAGAAGCTGCGCGCGCTGCCGCACTGGCGGCCGCTCGCCAAGCGGCTGCGCAAGACGCTCGGCTCGCTCGAGGGCGTGCTCATCTCGCTCGTGCCCGAGGCGCAGCCGGGCCGGATCCCGTACGCGATGCCCCTCATGCGTCCGGGGGTCGAGGCGGTGGCGCGGGCCGTGCACACGCTCTTGCAGGTGGTGGCCCGCGAGCGTCCCGTGCTGCTCGTGGTCGAGGATCTGCAGTGGGCGGGCGAGGGCGTGCACGCGGTGCTCGAGCACGTGTCCCGCTGGCCGATCCCGGGGGTGCTCTTGCTCTTGAGCGCGCGCGAGCGGCCGGCGTGGGCGCACGACCAGGACGCGATCGAGCTCTCGACGCTGCGCCCTGCCGACAACGACGCGCTCCTGCGGGCGCTGCTGGTGACCGACGACACGCAGGTGCTGCAGCGGCTCCAGCAGCACGTGCCGGTGCTGGCCGCGGGCATCCCCATGGCCACCGTGCAGGTGGCCGCCGATCTACAGCTCCAGGGCTGCGTGCGCCGGCGCCCCGGCGCGCAGCTCGAGCTCGACGAGGGGCGCCTGCGTGCCTACGTGCCGCCCGCCACGGTCGCCGAGGTGCTCGAGCGACGGCTCGAGCGGTTGTCGGAGCCCGCGCGGCGCGTGCTGGCGGCGGGGGCCCTCTTGGGGCGGTGGTTCGAGGTCGACGATCTGCTCGAGACGGGCCTGTTCGACCAGCTGGAGGTGCAAGCGGCGGTGCTCGACGCCCATGCGCTGGGGCTCCTCCACGTCGACGAGCGCCGCTGCTGGCTGGCCCACGACGCGCTGGTGGAGCGGCTGCGGGCCATGTGGGAGCCCGAGGCGGCGCGCGAGATCCATGGAAAGCTCGCCGAGCGCATGGCCCGGACCGCGGGCCCGCCGGGGCCGCGGGCGCTGCACCTCGAGCTTGCGGGCAAGCCGGCCGAGGCGGTGCGGGTGCACCTGCAGGCGGCGCGGCACGCCGACGTGCTGCACGACCTCGCCGGCGCGGCGCGGCACTTCCGGCGGGTGATCGAGCTCGCCGAGGCGCTGCCGGCAGGTGAGCGGCGGGTGGCGGTGGTGCGCGAGGCGATCCACGAGTACGCCCGGCTCGCGGGCGCGCTCGGCCAGGTCGACGAGGCGTTCACCGTGGTCGACGAGGGCGCGGCGGTGCTCGCCCGCGACGGTCACGGCTCCGACGACTTCGCGATCGACAGCGCCTACGCGCGTCTGCACTACCTGCGCGGCGAGATGGCCCCCGCCGTCGAGCTGTCGCGCCGCTGCCTCGAGCGCGCCGGCGACGATCCGCTCACGCGCCGCTACCAGGTGCTGCCCATGAACCTCGTGGGGCGTGCGCTCTACCACGGCGGCCGCTTCGGCGAGGCCGCGGTCGCGCTGGCCCGCGGCTGCGAGCTGGCCGCGAACGAGGTCGAGCACGGCGAGCTCTCGCACTCGCTCGGCATGCTGGGTCTCGCGCTCGCCTACACCGGAGTGCTCGGCGAGGCGCGAGCCTACCTCGAGCGCTCGGCGCGGCTGGGCGACGAGCTCGGCGACCCGGTGCGCCAGCTCGCCGCGCTCTGCTACATGGCGATCGAGGCCGAGCTGCGCCACGACTGGGGCAACGGAGTGCTGCGCAGTGCCGAGGCGCTCGCGTTCGCCGACGAGTACGGCATCGAGGGCCTCTACCATACCGCGGCGATGATGTTCGCGGGCCGGCACCAGTTCCACGTGGGGCAGCTGTCGCGCGCGCGGCTCCTGCTCGAGCACGCGATCGAGCGCTCACGCCGGCAGCGGCAGCTCCTCGGCCGCACGTGGGCGCACGTGTTCCTCGGCGACGTGGCGTTCGTGCAGGGTCGCTACGACGAGGCCCTGCGCTGCTACCAGGAGGGCCTGCGCGCCGGTCAGGACGACGAGTACACGCGCGCGCTGGCGCTGATGGGGCGGGCGCACGTGCGGGCGGTGACCGGGGGCGATCCGAAGGCAGTGCACGCCGAGGCTCGCGATGCCCTGCGGAGGCTCGAGGACGTGGACAACCTCGCCTGCCGGCCGCATGCGTTCTTGCGCTACGCCGATGCCATCGAGGCGATGCAGGGGCGTGCCGTGGCCCAGCCCTTTCGGGAAATGGCCCAGGCGGCGTTCGAGCGGCTCGGCGTACCGTTCACCGACTGGTGGCCGCGGCCGCCGGCCGCGGCGGAGGTGGCGGGCTCGTCGAAGGCCTACTGGCGCAGCCGCCAACGCCCGGCCGAGGTGGTCGCGGGCGAGCAGGTCAAGGCGGTGATCAGCGCGGCGCTCCTGCGGCGGATGACGCAGACCCTGGCCGAGGAGGCGCGGACGCTGCGGGGGATGCCGATGCGGCTGCCGAAGGCACCGCCGCGGGGGTGAGCGAGCGGTGTTCGTGCTTGGCTCATTTTGAGCGAGACGATTTGCGTCGAGCTCGTTTCAATGGAGGTCGGCGGCAACCGACGTCGTGCTTGAGGAGATGGGAATGACTCTCGTCGTGAAGCACTCGACCACGTGGTGACGGCAATAGGTTTGGATCCTTGAAGTCATCCGTGAGTAGCTGATCGTTGGTCGCGAGCGTTCGGGCGCCGGAAACGTGGGCTACCGCAAGGACATGAGCATCGTTGGATCTACACTCGGACGAGTAGCGAGCGAGTGCTGCCTCGAAAGCCGCTGGATCATGCCTGCTGGCGTTGAAAACACGCCCCGCCTGCCTGAGCGTCCGCAGGGTCGAGGTTGCGGCTCCGGCCTTGTTCAGTTCCTGGGAGAGCAGGCCTCCTTCTGCCAGCATGCCACCGCGATAGAGCAACCAGGTGAGTACGAGCTTACCCGCTGGATCGTTGATGTCGAGCATCCGTGCCACTACGTTGGTGTCGATGATGAGGCACATCAGCCACCATCCCCATCGTCTTCGAGACCGAGGTATCGCGCATGCTCGTGGAGGAAGAACGTGCGGTAGTCGGGTGGCGCGTCTACTACGTTTCCACTGGCATCGAAGCGCATTGGGTGGATGGTCACGCCTGTGCCGCTGGGCTGGAAGTAGAGCAGCGACACGTCCTTGGGCTCTAGTGGGTGCTTGGGATCGCGGATGGCCATCGCGACGCGATCGACGATGTAGTCGCTGTGCGTCTCGACCACGCACCGTGGCCCCCGGGGGCCAGCGGCGAACGTAGATAGCAGCGTTCCCAATTCGGCCTGGGCGCGGGGGTGCAGATGGACTTCGGGTTGCTGGAGGAGCAACGTTCCACCTTTGGGAGCCAGCGCGGCTTCCACGAGCACGGGCAGCACTTGGCTGACACCGTATCCAACGTCGAGGAAGTTGCGTGATCCCCGTTGGCCGGGGATTCCGACCTCGATTTGGAAGGGGTCGCTTTCGTTGCCGAGCGAGCGTACGAGCACCTGCTCGAAGAGGCCGGAGGCCTTGCCGAAACGCTCCAGGGCAGAAAAGACGCGCTTCCACTCGTCACCTCCCTCGCGATGCAAGCGTGCAAGCAAAGCGGGGATGTGCCGGCCTTCTGCGTCGGGTTGTTGGTGGATGGGATCATACGTGCGACGTGGTCGCGAGCGAACGGGCGCAAGCGCGATGGGGCGCGAGCCCTTCGGAGACATGAACTCGGGACCTCCCGTCGCGCGGACTGCCTTGTTCAAGAACGCGAGGCTCTCGCGACCCTTGACCGTGGACACGAAGCGCAACGCGAGGGGCAACGTCACATCCGCGGGAACTTCCATGCTCACCTCGTGAGACCGGTTCCCTTCTCGCACTCGCGCATGGATCATGCCCGACGCCAAGCGTTCGACGAGCAACTCCAGCGCGCCCAACTTGCTGCTCCAAGCACGCGCAACCGGATTGCCCTTGTCCGACACGAAGCTCGTCTCCACGACTCGCGTCCCGTAGCCATCGGGTTTTCGTCGCGTCGCGCTCACGAGTCGACTCTCGATGCTTGCTCCGATGGTGAATTGCTTGACGCGCTTGCCTCTGCCACCGTGGTAGTGTGCGATGGAGTCGAACGTCCCTAGCTCGAACGGCTCTTCGTTGAGTTTGAGGGGAACCTGGGGCCGATTCAACATGTCCCAAGCAAGCCGCACGCATGCCAGCACCGTCGACTTACCCGTGCTGTTCTCGCCCACGAGCAGGGTGAGCTTGCCGAGCGGCACCTCTGCCCGTTCTCGGAACGCCCGAACGCCTTCGAGGATCAGGGTCTTCATCGCGAGGATCCGGCGCAGGCTAACACGCCTCAGGGGATGGCGCTGCGGTCCGTAGTGACCGTCCAGCCTGGCTCTCGGTCACAGCGCCGGCGGAAACAACTCCTCGTCCACCAGCGGTGTGCTGGCCACGTCGCCGAGCAATTCGAATCCACCCCCACCAAGGGCGATCTCGACGTCGACGTCGCCGATCGCCTCGGTGCAGCGCACGAGAATCGCCTGGATTGGCACATCCCCCGCACCAAGGTCCACGCTGGGCTCGTCCGCGGTGGCGTCGGGCCAGACGAAGCCCGTCACCTCGAGGAACAGGTCGCCGACGTTGTTGCTCCCGACCACGTCATCCAAGAACACCCACACCGCGTCCTCGACCGAGTCGTTCTGCTCGCGCATGGTCAGGCTCCCGCCGGGGTGATCGACGGTGCCCACGTACGTGACGAAGAAGTTGAACTGGTCCGAGAGCTCGGTGCCGCCCAGGCGCTCGAAGCCCTCCACGTCGACGATCGCGAACTGGTTGCCGCCGCTCGGGTCCGACCACGTGTGCAGCGGGACGCCGGCCACCACGTCGGAGGCGACGATCTCGGTCGAGTCGCCGTTGGCGAACGCGAAGATCGCCGGATAGTCGAAGCCGTTGCTGCCCGAGTCGCAGAACGCCTGGTCGACCACGCCGCCCACCTCGAACACGCGGACCACCGCGGTCAGGCCGTCCTGCGGCACGGGCCACGGGCCCTCGGTGAACTCCTCGGTCACGCCGTCGCGGGTGGTGCGGAGCATCCGTGGCGTGCCCTCGACGAGCTCGAGCGCCCACTCGTCCACGCGCCCGTTCTCGGGGTGGATCGGCCAGCCCTGGGGGCTTATCACGGTGGTGCTCACCATGCCCGGGCCGCCGGGCAGCATCACCCTCATCTCGCGCAGGCGCGCGGGGCCGTAGGGGTTGCGGATCTCCGACCACAAGAGCCCTCCAGTGTCGAACGCCAGCTCGTAGGCGCGGCCGATGCCGTCGCGGGTCTGCTCGCCGTGCCACACGGTGCCGTCGAGCGCCTCGAGCAAGGGATCGTCGGTCGGGCCTTCGGTGGTATCGGCGGCGTCGGTCGAGCTCGAGCCGGAGGTGGTGGTGGTCGCGGGGTCTTCGGTGGTGTCGCCGGGGGTGGTGTCCAGGCCTTCGCTGGTGTCACCGGGACCGGTGGCGAGCGTGGCGTCGCTCGTGGGCTGGGGGATGCCCCCGGGATCGTCGTTGCAGCCGAAGACGGTCGTCGCGGCCAGCACGACGCCGGCCGCACGCGTGCGGCGTCGCGCTCGTCGACGCCTCGAGCCCCAGAGGCCCAGCAGACCCATGAGCCCGGCCACGCCACCGCTCGCGTCTGGATCGCTCGTACAGCCGCACCCGTCCCCACCGCCGCCTCCGTCTCCGTCCGCGCCCGGACCGGTACCGTCGGCGGAGCCGGCCGTCCCCTCGCTCGGGCCTCCCGTTCCGCCCGTGCCTTCGCCCGAGCCGCCCGACTCGTCCTCGCCCTCGGGCGCAGGCGGCAGGCCGGGGATCTCGAGCCCGTCGCACTCCGCCGGCATCGCCGACAGCGATGGCGGATATGCGCGGCTGAGCGAGCCCACGGGATCATCGAGCAGCGTCTCGAGCGTGACGATCGCGCAGCTGTCCACGCCCGGCGCGGCTGCGAACGCATCGAGCGCGCCATCGTGGCACTCCACCGGGCTGTCCGCGTCGGGCTGCGCCACATAGTCCATCCCGTCCATGCGCACCGACATGCTGCCGCGCACATCGATGCCGAGCGGGAAGATCACCTCCGCCAGGTGCTCGCATGCGCCGGCCTGCATCCACGCAGGGGTGTACGAGGCGTCGAACGACGCAGGTCCCACCGCACCATCGCCCGGCAGCACCGCGGCGTGGCTCGCCATCGCCGCGGCCGCGATGTTGAACGAGTGCGCGTAGAGCCCGCTGTCATAGAAGTGGTCGAGCATCGTGCCATCGAGCTCGGGGGGCGCGGCCGCGGCCAGGCGAGCGGCGTACTCGGCCTCCACTGCGTCCTTGGCCGCGATGTACTCGTCCGCGAGGTCACCGAGGAACTGCTCGGCCTGCCCGATGAACGCCTCCTGGATCGCCTCGCGGATCGGGGCGATGAATGGCTGGAACACCGCCTCGACGATCCCCGCGATGTTCACGTCGACCCCCACCGCCTGCATCGCGGTGTCGATCTCGATGATCCAGTCGGGCACGACCGCGTAGACCAGCGTGTCGTAGTCGATGGTCGCGACCGCGTCGGACCACTCGATCATCGGCGCAAACAGCCCCTCCACCTCGGCGCGCGTGAACCCGAGCCCGCTGCCCACGCCCGTGAGCGGCTCGTTGAGCTTGGCCGAGATGTTGCCCACGGTGGCGAGGTACGCCGGGTGGAAGCCATTCAGCTCCGCGCGCAGCTCGTTCGCGATCTCGTCGAACGCCGGCGGCAGCTCCTGCCCGCTGGCGCTGTAGCGCGGGGCCAGGAGGCCCACGTAGGTGAAGTAGGTGGCGTAGAGGGTAGGGCAGGTGAACGCGCAATCGGTGTCGTCGTCGGCGGTGCCGAGCACTCCATCGGCGCCCTCGGTGACCAAGAGCTGCGAGCCGTCGGGGCTGCCGGGATCCTGCATGTCGGCGATCGCCTGCTGCACCGCCGCGCGCTGGTCGTCGATCACCTGCTCCACCTCGTCGAGGTACACCGGCGAGAGCACCAGGTGGTCGGCCGGGGCCACGTCCATCGACGCCACCACCGTGGGCAGCGAGGCGCCCGGCATGGCCGCGCGCGCGGCCTGATACTCGGCCAGCGCGTGCTCGGACATCAGCTGCCAGAGCACGCTGTCCTGATCGAGGTAGGTGCGCAGCACGAAGTCGACCGGGATGAGGTGCAGGAGGTCGCCGGTGCCGAAGCCCTCGGGGTCGCCTACGTACGCCGCGTCTTGGATCGCCGACTCGGCGAGGATGTGGCGCACCACGTTCTCGAGCCCACTCTGTCGGTTCGACGTGATCGGGGTGAGCGTGAACGTCTCGCCGCTCATGGAGTTGACGTAGTGGTGGGCGACGGCATCGGTGGCCCCGTGCAGGAAGCAGCCGAGCGCATAGGCCCGCTCGCCCGCGGTCACCGCGGACTGATAGAGCAGCTCGCACTGCTCGTACGGATGCTGGCCGAGCGCATGCGAGGGGTCGGTCATGCCGGGGAACACCATGTTGTCGGGGCCCACCGCGCCGGCCCGGAACTCGAGCGGATGGTCGCGCAGCGCCTCGAAGTCCGCGGTGGCCAGCACCACCGCGTGGTCGCTCATCCGCAGCGGGATCGTGCCGTCGCCCGCCTCGATGAGCGCCTCGCGGACGCGGTTGGCGATCATGATGTGGACGCGCGTGGAGTAGGCCTCCGCGTGGCCGGGCCAGAGCGGGAGCACCACGGCGAGCAGCACCGGCAACTGCAATGATCTACGCATGCCGTGGCAGGATAGCAGCGGCGCGCCGTACGAAAGCGCCCTATCATGGGGGGGTGAGGATGCGTTTCTGGCTCGGGCTCGCGCTCGCGTCGATCGCGAGCGGGCCGGAGGCGTGCACCGACGGCGGCAAGGCGAGCGCGGACCCCGAGCCGGAGGTGCTGCGCAACTCCGATGGCTCGCCGCAGATCCTGCCGCCGGGCCCTCCCTCGCGATTGCCCTACACGCTCGTGCTCGCGTACCAAGACTTCGGTCCGCAGGTGATGGCGTACGAGCTCATCGGGATGGAGTGGTGGCAGTGGGAGGGCGGCGGGAGCTGGGAGCCGGGCGATCGCTTCGACGTTCGCGTGGTGGTGTATCGCGGGCTCACGCTCGCCGCGGTGCAGGCCGAGTACCCCACGGTGAAAGGCCACGCCGACTACCGCTACGTGAGCTACGAGGACGCGATGGAGCACTTCGAGCGCTCGATGGCCGAGATCGAGGGCGATCCCTCGCTCGAGCAGCTCCACGAGGAGCTCGCCACCACGCGGGCACGGGTGCGGCAGGCGCTCGGGGCCACGCGGCTCGAGGCCCCGCCATGAGTCGCAGGCGCCGGGAGCTCGTACGCGGGGTGCTGCTCGTGGTGCTCGTGATGGCCTCGATGACCGCGCCGCGACGCTCGCCCGCGGGCACCGTGGCCGAGCAGCGCGCCCGGCTGCCCGCCCCCGCGCGGTGCGACGACGCCGTGACCGGGATCTGGCGGTCGCACGACTTCCGGCCGCGTCGCAAGATCTGGGAGATCTTCACGCTGGAGATCCACCGCAAGGACGGCACCGATCAGCTCATGGGGACCATCGTCAACGAGTACTGGTTCGGCGGCCCCGACGAGAGCGAGCCCGGAGCCTGCGAGGGCGAGCGACACGTGAAGGTGTCGATGGATGCCGAGGGCCGCGTCGAGGGCCGGCGGATCGACTTCCACGGCGTGGGGCAGTGGCGGCTCGACGCCGTGATGTGCGGCGACGGTGTCGCGGGCTACGTGCTCGACGTATTCAGCGGCGAGCTCGAGCTCGAGCTGTTCGAGTTCCAGTCCGTCGCCAACGACGGCATCGTGGCGATCAACGAGCCCACCGTGTTCCGCCGCATCGGCTGTCTGCCCGACAATGCCTCCGCGCCGCGCGTGACCGTGACCCCTCCCTCGTTCTACCCGCCGGACGAGCGCTCGGGCGGGTGCTCGGGCGGGTGAGGCGCCCGAGCCCGCGATCGATGGCGAGTCGCGCGTGCACTACCATGATCCTCGAGACGGTCCGTGAGCGACGCGCCACCCTCTTCCGAGCCCACGCCGCCGTCGATCGCCGGCTCGCCGCCGCCGTCGATCGCCGAGCCCACGCCGAGCCGCCTGCGCCGCTGGCTGCGGGTACTGATCCCGTGGGCCTCGCTGGTGATCGCCATCGTCAGCGCGATCCTGATGGACCGCGGCCCGAAGGCCGCACGCACCGTGGCGGTGGGCGCGGTGACGCTGTGGGTCGTGCTGCTCGTGGCGCTGGTGCTGCGAGGCCGCGCCGGTGCCGACGCGGCCTCGCGCTTCGTTCGCGGTGCATGGCTCTCCGCGCTGATGCTCACGCAGTCGGCGATCCAGCTCGCGCTGTTCTTCTCGGTGCCGCTCTACTGGCTCGCGTGGGCGCACACCGGGGCGCAGCTCGTGTTCCTCGTGGTGCTCTCGGCCGCAGCGCTCGTGTCACTCTGGGATCCCCTCACCGAGTGGATCCTCCACCAGCCCGGCCTCGGGCCGCTCTTGCCGGCCGTAGCCTGCTTCTCGGCCCTCAATGCGGTGCTGCCGGGCTTTGGCGTGTCGAGCTCGGCGAGCCTGTGGATCGCGTCGGCGGCCACTGCCCTCGCGCTGCCGGTGGGCCTCCTACGCGTGCACGTCGAGCCCCGGGTGCTGCGCCTGCAGATCCTCGGCACGCTCGTGATGATGGTGCTCTTGCCGATGTCGATCGCGCTGGGCGCTGGTCGCTGGATCCCCGCCGCGCCGCTCTCGCTCGGCCACGCCAGCATCGGTACGCGCATGAACGGGCGCGAGGTCGCCGACCCGCGGGAGCGGCTGCCGCGACGACCCTCCGCGCTGGTGTGCGCCACCGCGATCCGAGCCCCGCTCGGCGTGCACGAGCGCCTCTATCACGTGTGGCGCCAGGACGGTGAGGTCCGCGATCGGATCCCGCTCGAGATCGAGGGCGGTCGCGAGGAGGGTTTTCGTACGTGGTCGCGCAAGCGCAACTTCGGCAGCGACCCCGGCGGCACGTGGACCTGCGCGGTGGAGACCGGGCTCGGACAGTCGCTCGGCGAGCGGGCGATCGTCATCGATCCTTGACCGGCTCGCGCTCGCCCACGGGCGGGCCGAGGGCCTCGAGCGCCGCCTTGACGCGCCGGCGCCGCGGCGGTGACGAGAGTGCCCTATACTCCCTCGACCGCTTCGTCTCCATGCGCTCGATCCCGGTCATCGACGTCACCGCGCTGCGCAGCGGCGGGCCGGCGGCCGCCGTGGTGGCCGCCGACCTCGATGCGGCCTGTCGCGACGTCGGCTTCTTCGCGATCACCGGGCACGGTGTCGAGCTCGAGGCGTTCGAGGAGCTGCGCCGGGCCGCCGAGGCGTTCTTCGTGCTGCCCGAGGCGATCAAGGGCGAGGTCGCCATGGCGCGGGGCGGGCGAGCGTGGCGCGGGTGGTTCCCGGTCGGCGGCGAGCTGACCTCGGGGGTCGCCGATCTCAAGGAGGGGCTCTACTTTGGCCTGGAGCTCTCGCCGGAGGATCCGCGAGCACGCACCGGCGTGCCGCTCCATGGGCCGAACCTGTTTCCCGCAGCGCCCTCCGAGCTGCGACCGCTCGTGCTCGACTGGATCGAGCGCGTCACCGCCGTGGGCCACGTGCTCATGCAAGGGCTCGCCATGGGGCTGGGACTGGCGCCGGAGTGGTTTCGCGAGCACCTCACGCGTGATCCCGTGGTCCTGTTCCGAATGTTCCACTATCCGCCCGCGGAGCCCGACCGTTGGGGCGTGGGCGAGCACACCGACTATGGGCTCCTCACGTTGCTGGCCCAGGACGATTGCGGAGGGCTCGAGGTCGAGACGCCGTCGGGGTGGATCGAGGTCCCGGCGCAGCCGGGCGTGCTCGTGTGCAACATCGGCGACATGCTCGATCGCCTCACCGCCGGGAGGTATCGATCGACTCGCCACCGGGTGTGCAACCGCAGCGGTCGCGGGCGGCTGTCGTTTCCGTTGTTCCTCGATCCCTCGTGGGATGCCGAGGTTCCGCGGCTGCCGGGGATCGAGCCGCCCGTGAGGCCCGACCCGCGCTGGGATGGGGGGGATCTGCAGGCGTGGACGGGTCGGTATGGGGAGTACCTGACGGGTAAGGTGGCGCGGGTGTTTCCGGGGTTGTTTGCGGAGCAGATCGGGGTGGGGGAGAGGTGAGGCTCGACGATCGTCACCGCGAGGCCTGGCGGCGCTGCGCGCTGAATGCCGTGCTGCTGACGATGGTGGCAGGCTGCGCTCCGACCGCGACGAGCACGATCGAAGCCCACCCTACATCGATCTCCACCACCACGGTGGTCCCGAACGTGTCTGCCCCCACCGAGCCCGTCCCGACGGGCGAGTCCGAAGCCATCGAGCGAGCGCCCGTCCTACCCGCGGCCGAGGCCGAGCCCGCCCGCGCCGATCCGTTCGAGATGACCTTCGTGGGCGATGTGATGCTCGGTCGTTATCGCAAGCATGGCTTCGATCCCATCATCGAGGATGGGGAGGATGGCTTCGAGGTGTTCTCCGGGGTCACCGAGCTGCTCCGCTCGCACCTGACGATCGGCAACCTCGAGACCCCGCTGGTTCGCGAGCTGCCCGACAAGAGCCCCATCGTCTCGTCCGCGCGGTTCGGGGCCCCGGCGGCGCTGGCGAGCGCCCTCGGGCGCGCCGGCTTTCATGCGATGAGCGTGGCCAACAACCACGCCTACGATCTCCGCCGCGCGGGGCTCGTGGAGACGCCCGAGATCCTCGCGGAGCTGGGGATCGTGGCGCTCGGATCGGTGCGCGAAGCGGGGCCGGCGCTGCGCGTGCAGACGATCGAGCGCGAGGGCCTGCGGGTGGGAGTGCTGGCGGTCGCGACCCGTCTCAATGGGCCCAAGCCGCGCGGGCTGCCGTCGATCCCGTGGGTGCCGACGCTCGAGCTCGATGACCAGGTCGTTCCGCTGGTGAAGCAGGCGCGGACGAGCCACGACGTGATCGTGGTGCTCGTCCACTGGGGCGAGGAATATCGTGATACCCCGACCTCGGCGCAGCGCTCGGTCGCGCACGATCTCGTGGATGGGGGCGTGGACCTCGTCGTGGGCCACCATCCACACGTGCTGCAGGGCATCGAGCACTACCGCGACGGGGTGATCGCGTACTCGCTGGGCAACTTCCTGTTCGACAGGTTCGAGGGCGTCCTGGGCCAGACGGGGGTGCTACGCGTGCGGGTGCGCGACGGCGGGTGTCTCGACGCGACCGTGTTCCATCCCGTGATCATCGAGGGCTCCCCCGCCGTGCATCCCGTGCCGGCCACGGGGGAGCAAGGGGAGGAGATCAACGACCGGGTCCGCCGGCTGAGCGAGCGCTGGGGCACGCGCTGGGTCGAGCAAGGGGGTGCCCTCGTGCTCGACATGCCGGCCTGCACCGCCTGACCGTCCAGCGCCGGCCTGCTATCCGCAATAGGGGGTCAACCGCAGCCCGTGCCGCACTCGTCGTGGCAGACGTACTCGAAGCTCGTGGAGTAGCGGTCGTCCGATGTGCCGTGACTCTGGCAATCATGTCTTCACCAAAGCGCTCGATCGTCACCCGCGATAGATTCCACGTGATGACGACCACCAAGAAGAAGGCCACCACCAAGAAGACGGCCACCAAGAAGACGGCCACCACCAAGAAGACGACCGCATCAGGCAAGACCATCGCCGCGTACATCGAGGGGTTGGATGGCTGGCGAGCGGCGGTGGTGAAGGATCTGTGTGCGTTGGTCGAGAAGGCCGCACCGGATGCGACCGGGTCGATCAAGTGGGCGCAGCCGGTGTTCGAGGACCACGGACCGTTTTGCTACGTGCGGGCGTTCGCGGGCCACGTCAACTTCGGCTTCTGGCGCGGTGGGGACCTGCTCGATCCCGGGGGACGGTTGCACGGCGCCGGCAAGCGGATGGCCCATGTGAAGATCACAGGGCCCCAGGACATCGACACCGCCTCGTTCACGAAGCTCGTGAAGGCCGCGGTGAAGCTCAATCGCACCGATGGCGATCCCACCAAGACTCCCAGATGACCGGGTGTGATCATGCTGGGTATCCTACGGAGGTGACCGATGCCTGGGACGACGCCACGCAGGTCGGGTTGCCCGACGCCGAGCCGACCGTGCGCTCGCGAGCGAGCGTGGTCGAGCCCGGATCGGTCGTGGGCCGGCACGTGGTGCTGCACGAGCTCGGCGCGGGCGGCATGGGGGTGGTCTACGCCGCCTACGACCCGGAGCTCGATCGCAAGGTCGCGCTCAAGCTGCTGCTGCCCGGGGCGGGCGGCGACATCGCGCGTCTGCGGCTGCTCCGCGAGGCCCAGGCGCTGGGCCGGCTCTCGCATCCCAACGTCGTCGGCATCCACGATGTGGGCACCGTGGGCGAGCAGGTGTGGCTGGCGATGGAATTCGTGCAGGGGCGGACGCTGCAGCAGTGGCTCGAGACGCCGCGCGGCTGGCGGGAGGTGCTCGAGATCCTGCGCAACGCGGGTGAGGGGCTCGCGGCCGCACACGCGGCGGGCCTCTTGCATCGCGACTTCAAGCCCGACAACGTGATGGTCGGCGACGATGGCCGCGTACGCGTGATGGACTTCGGGCTCGCGCGCGCACATGCGGGCGCGGGGGCGAGCGCGACGGATCTGCCGCAGTGGAGTCCGGAGGCGAGCAGCAGCTTGGCGAGCACCGTCACGCGGGTGGGTGCGATCGTCGGGACCCCGAGCTACATGGCACCCGAGCAGATCGGCTCCAAGGAGCTCTCGGCGGCCGCCGATCAGTTCGCATTCTGCGTGACGCTCTGGGAAGCGCTCTACGGCGAGCGGCCGTTTCATGGCAGCTCGCCGATGGAGCTCGTCGCCCACGTCCTCGAAGGCAAGCTTCGCCCGCCCCAGCGGGCGCGAGCCGCCCCGGGCTGGCTGCGGCGCGTGTGCGAGCGCGGGATGGCGGTCGAGCCGGCGCAGCGCTGGCCATCGATGAGCGCCTTGCTCGACACGCTGGCCAAGGGCCGCACGCGCGCCGCGGTCCGCAAGGGCTTGGTCGGGGCGGGCGTGCTCGCGCTGCTCGGCGCGGGCATCGAGGCTCAGCGAAGGTGGGACCGCGCCCAAGTGACCGAGGCTTGCGAGGCGAGCGGTGATGAAGTGGAGGTGGCCTGGAGCGTCGAGCGCGAGCAGAAGCTGCACGACGCGCTGGTCGCCACGGGGGTGAGCCACGCATCGGCGACGGCGGACAGGGTCACGCCATGGCTCGAGCGGCAGGCGCTCGCATGGCGCGAGGCCCGGGTGGAGGCTTGCCTCGATACGCACGTGCGAGGCCGATGGGACGCCGAGACGCTCGACCGCTCGCTGTGGTGCCTCGAAGAGCGACGGATGGCGCTGCAATCGCTGGTCGACGAGCTGACCCTGGCGGACGCGGACGTGCTCCACAAGGCAGTGATCGCCGCCGCGGGGCTCGCGTCGGTGGCGGCATGTCGCGACGAAACGGTGCTCGAGATCCTGATCCCACCGCCCGAGGCCGACCGCGAGGCGCTGCGGGCAGTACGGGCGGACGTGGTGCGAGCGGTCAACCTCGACCGGGCCGGGCGCTACGACCGGGGGCTGGAGCTTGCCCGAGGGGCTCTCGCGCGCGCCGAGGCGCTCGCATGGCGGCCGCTCGTTGCCGCAGCTCGGTTCCAGCTGGGCACGCTCTTGCAGCGGAGCGGCGCCTATCCAGAGGCGGAGGCCGAGCTCGAGCGAGCCTACTTCGACGCGGCCAAGGGCGTCGCACCCGATGTGGCTGTCGATGCGATGACGGGGCTCGCATTCGTGGTGGGGGTGAGCTCGGCACGGCATGTCGAGGGACGACGGTGGGCCCGGCTCGCCGACGTGGCGCTGGAGGACGCGCCCGACGGCGAGCAGCTGCGCCGGGCGCAGCTGCTCGTTACGCTCGCCCTGATCGATGGGGAAACCGGCGCCTACTCCGAGGCCAAGCAGCTCCTCGAGCAGGCCGTCGCCATTCGCGAAGCCGCGCTGGGGCCCGAGCACCCCCAAGTGGCCTACAGCCTCGACAGCCTCGCCGCCGCCCACTATGGCGCCGGGGCCTACGACGAAGCCAAGGCGCTCTACGAGCGGTCGATCGCGATCCGGGAAGCGGCGCTGGGACCCCGGCATCCCCAAGTGGCCTACGGCCTCAACAGCCTCGCCGCGGTCCACTATGGCGCCGGGGATTACGACGAGGCCAAGCGCCTGTACGAGCAGGCCCTTGCGATCTGGCAAGAGACACTGAGCCCCGAGCACCCCGATGCGGCCCGGGGTCTCAACAACCTCGCCGCCGTCCACGAGGCGCTCGGTGCCTACGACGAGGCCAAGCGGCTCTACGAGCGGGCCCTCGTGATCCTGGAAGCGGCACTGGGCCCCGAGCATCCGAGCGTGGCCAGCAGCCTCGGCAACCTCGCCATCGTCCACGAGGCGCTCGGCGACCACGACGAGGCCAGGCGGCTCCACGAGCGGGCGCTCGCCATCCGCGAGAAGACACTGGGGCCCGATCATCCCGACCTGGCCTACTCGCTCGTGGGTCTCGCCAAGGTCGCGCTCGCACAGCACCGCCCGCGCGATGCGACGCCGCTGGCAGAGCGGGCGGTGACGTTGGGGGAGCAGGGTGGCGTCGCGGCCGAGCTCTTGGCGGAGGCTCGCTTCGCGCTCGCGCGGGCGCTGTGGGAAGCAGGAGACGCCGAAGGTCGCGACCAGGGGAGGGCTCGCAGGCTGGCCGAGCAAGCCCGTGAGGCCTATCGAGTCGCTGGCGAGAGTGGAGTCGAGGATCTGGCGGAGGTGGACGGCTGGTTGCGCCGAGTCGATGCGGGGCGCGTGGGCGCCGAGCAGGAGTAGGCTGCCCGCCGCCGCTCAAGCCTTGTTGTACTTCACCCCGCACCCATACGCCGCCGTGTCGGCCGTGCTCACCGGCTTGCCGGCACGCACCTCCGCGAGCGCATTCGTGACGTAGGGAATCACGTCGCCCTCGCCCGGCTCGCCCATCGGTGCGTTGTCGAGGCCGCCGCGGTACACCAGCGTGCCCTCGGTGCTCACCACGAACATGTGCGGAGTCTTCTCCGCCCCGTACGTGTGTCCCACCGTTCCATCCTCGTCGATCAGCACCGGGTTGGTCATGCCGTACTTGGTCACGCCCTCGCGACTGGCTTCGACACCCGCCCCTTGCTTGCCGGGCGCGCCCGAGTTGATCGAGAGCCACACCACGCCCTGCGCGGTCTCCTTGGCGGCCATGTCCTTGAGCGGCCCCTCGCCGTGCGCATGGACCACGAACGGGCACTGGGGGTTGAACCACTCGAGCACGACGGTCTTGCCCTTGTACTGCGACAGCGTGTGCTTGGTGCCGTCGAGATCGGTGAGCGTGAAGTCGGGCGCAGGCTTGCCGATCACGGCCGCGACGGCCGGCACGGGCTTGGGCTCGCCGCCGCCCTCGGTCTTCGCGTCGGTCTTCGGCGCGGCCTTGGAGGCGTCGGTTTGGGGCGAGTCGGGCGTCTCCTTGGGCTTGTCGCAGGCGGAGACGGCCAGGCATGCGGAGAGCAGGACGATCGAGCGCAGCGTCATGGTGGCGGGAGCGTACCGCGGTCGCGGCATCGCCGGGAGCGTCTGCCGGCCATGCCGGCGCACTTGGCGATCATTCGTCCGCAGCGGTCTTGCTTGCATCCTCGCCGGGTTTCACCCCACCAGATGCACCCACGTCGGATTTCGCACTGGCCTCATCGGCTCGCTTGGCCTCGCCGCCGGCCTTCGCCTCACCACCGGCCTTCGCCACCGTCTCGCCCCCTTTCGCCATCCCCCGTCGCCGCCACCCGATCACCACGAGCCCCAGCGCCATCAACCCATTGAACAGCTCCCCCGTCACCCCATAGATCGTCCGCGCCTGCGGATCCATCATCGGCACCTCCGCCAGGAGCCCATCCGCCCCCTGCGGTCCATCGAGATCTGGATCCGTCACCCGCGTCTTCTCGATCGCCTTCCCCGTCGGATCGATATACGTGCTGATCCCGGTGTTCACCGCCCGCACCATCCCCTTGCGGTGCTCCACCGTGCGAAACACCGCCAGCCCCAGGTGCTGCGCCGGCTCGTGCGTCTTACCGAACCACGCATCGTTGGTGGAGTTCACCAGCACGTGCACACCTTGGTTGGCCGCCTCCCGCACGAACCGCGGCAAAATATCCTCGTAGCAGATGAACGGCCCCAGCCTCCACGTGCCCGTGGGCGTCTCCACCGACAACACGTCGGGCCCCTTGCCCTGCGCGATGTGGGCGGCGTTGGGGATCATCTTGAGGTACCACTCGGGATCCACCAGCGGCGCATACTCGCCGAACGCCAGCCGATAGACCTTGTCGTACATCCCCGCCACGCGCCCCTGCCCGTCGAGCAGGATCGCGGTGTTGTACGGGAACTTCTCGCGCCCGGTCCGATCGCGCGTGACAGTGCCGAACACGATCGGAATCGAGAACCCGTTCTGCACCTTCCGGGGATTGCCCGCCGGCAGATCGTGGATGCTGTCGCGGAAGAACACGTTCCCGAACGGGTACGCCGTCTCCCCCCAGACCACCAGCTCCGCACCCTGGGCCTGCAGCTTCCCGGTCAGCTCCTGCTCCCGCCGCAGGATCGGCATCTTCGCCTCCCGCTTGCGCATCTCGATGATGCTGAAGTTGCCCTGCACCGCCGCGATCTTCAGCTTGGGCGCGCGCTCCATCTCCGCTTGCACCTGCGCGATGCGAACCGCCCCATACGCGGGGATCCCCACCACGCACGCGAGCAGCACGAGCCCTGCGCGCCGATCGAGCCCCCCCTCCTCGTACCGCACCACCAGCACCCGGTAGAGCGCCGCGTTGAGCACCACCATCGAGGCGCTCACCATCGTCACCCCGCCGATCTCCGCGGTCTGGATCCAGAGCGGCTGCCAGCACCACCCGAGCGCCATGTAAATCGGAAACAAATTGGGAAGCAGCGCCTCCATGGCCACCCAGGCCATCGGCGCCACCACCAACAGCGACGCCCCACGCGCCCGCAGCCACGCGATCACGTACGCCGCCAGCCCCCAGATGAGCCCGTGCCACGCCGAGAACAACAGCGCCACCGGCAGCGCCACGATCCACGGCAGGTACGCGAACTTCGTCAGCAAGTTCGTCATCCAGAAGAAGCCCCACAGCACCGTCAGCGTGCCGGTGAGCCACCCGTACTTCATCGCCTGCCACGGCCGACAGCCCTCGATCGCCCAGAAGTACGGCACCCACGCCACGAACCCCAGCCACCACACGTCGTAGTCGGGACAGCACAGCACCATCCCCACCGTCGACAGCAAGGCCGCGGCGGTGCGCTGGCGGTTGGTACGGGGGCGGGGCGCCATCGTCACGGCTTTCGCGTCAGCCCCCCGCGCCCTCGCCCTCGCTGCCGGGCAGCGGGCGGTGGCGGAGGTACAGCTCTTCCAGTTGCGCCTCGTCGGCCGGCGTCGGGCAGCTCGTCATCAGATCCTGCCCCCGCTGCGTCTTCGGGAACGCGATCACGTCGCGCAGGCTCTCCGCCCCGCACATCAGCATCGAGATCCGGTCGAGCCCCAGCGCAATCCCACCGTGCGGCGGCGGGCCGTAGCGGAACGCCTCGAGCAAGAACCCGAACTTCTGCTGCGCATCGGCCTCCGACAACCCCAGCGCCGAGAACACCTTGGCCTGCACATCCGATCGATGGATCCGGATCGATCCCCCGCCGATCTCATTGCCGTTGAGCACCAAGTCGTACGCCTGCGCCCGCACCTTGCCCGGATCGCTCACCAGGATCTCGAGGTGCTCCGCCCGCGGCGACGTGAACGGATGATGCGACGACACCCACCCCTTCTCGTTCTTCTCGAACAGCGGAAAGTCCGTCACCCACAAGAACCGCCACGCCTCGCTCTGCTCCTTCAAGAGCTCCAGCCGGTCGCGCAGGTGCAGCCGCAGCGTGCTCAGCACCGTGTGCACCGTGTGCCACGCATCCGCCACGAACAACATCAGCGATCCCGGCTCGCCCCCCATCGCCGCCGTGATCTCCCCCTGCGCCCTCGCGCTCACGTTCTTGGCGAACGGCGCCTCCCAGCTCCCATCGTCCTTGATCCGCACCCACGCCAGCCCCTTGGCCCCGCCGTTCTCGCGCTTCTTGACGAAGTCGGTCAGCTTGTCGAGCTGATTGCGACCGAGGTCCGCCGCCTTGTCGGCCGGCACCACCAGCCCCTTCACACTCTCGGCCGCCTCGAACACCTTGAACCCGCAGCCGCGGCTGGCCGCGGTCGCATCGCGCAGCTCCAGCCCGAAGCGCATGTCCGGCTTGTCCGAGCCGAACCGCGCCATCGCCTCGTCCCACGTCAGCCGCAGGAACGGGCTCGGAAGCTCCACCCCCAGCACCTCGCGCCAGAGGTTGCACATCAGCCGCTCCATCACCTCGAACACCCGCTCGGGCGTGGCGAACGACAGCTCCACGTCGATCTGCGTGAACTCGGGCTGCCGATCGTTGCGAAGATCCTCGTCGCGGTAGCAGCGGGTGATCTGGAAGTACTTCTCGAACCCCGCCACCATGAACAGCTGCTTGTAGATCTGGGGCGACTCCGCCATCGCATAGAACGACCCGGGGTGCAGGCGGCTCGGCACCAAGAAGTTGCGCGCGCCGCCCGGGGTGTACTTGACCATCGTCGGGGTCTCGAGCTCGTAGAACCCCGCGTCCACCATCGTGCGGCGCGTGATGTACGAGATCTTGGCCCGCGTGACGAAGTTCTTCTGGAACGACGGCCGCCGCAGATCGAGGTAGCGGTACTTCAGCCGCACGTTCTCGTTGGTGTCGAGCCGCTCGTCGTCGGCGATCGAGAACGGTGGCGTCTCCGCGGTCGAGAACACCTCGAGCTGGGTCACCTCCACCTCGATCGCGCCCGTGGCCATGCCCGGGTTCTCGTTGGTGCCGCGGTCCACCACCTTCCCCACCACCCCGATGCAGTACTCGCTGCGCAGGGCGTCGCCCGCCGCGTGGGCCTCCGCGTCGATGTCCGGGCCGAACGCCACCTGGGTGATCCCCTCGCGGTCTCGCAGGTCCACGAAGATCCGGCCGCCGTGGTCGCGGCGCCGGTGCACCCAGCCGAACAGCACCACGTGGGCTCCCACGTGCTCGCGGCGGAGCGCCTGGCAGGAGTGGGTACGACCGGTCTCGAGCAAGCTCGCCATGATCGCGGACTCTAGCCCGACCCGCTCGCACCCCACCACCGCGGGCGCTCGGCTGGTGGTGGTACCGCTGGAGCCCACCGCACGCGGGTAGGGGACTTGCTTCCCCAGCGCGGCGCGAGAGCCTTCGCACGATTTGCGCAGGTTCCGCAGTTTGAAGGGACGCGCTCCTTCCCGCCGTAAAAGCTGTACCCCGCGCCGGGTCCTGCTACAAACGCCCCGGGCCCACCACCCATGTCGCTCCGCTTCCTGCATACCTCGGACATCCATCTCTTGGATCTCTCCGGGGTGTCCCCCTGGCGCTACCTCAACAAGCGCCTCACGGGCCGCGTGAACCTGGCCCTCAAGCGCAAGCGCTCGCACGACGCGAAGCTGTTCCACCGCATGATGGAGATGGTCCCCGTGCTCGGCGTCGATCGCCTGGTCGTCACCGGCGATCTCACCAACCTCGCGCTCGAGCCCGAGTTCGAGCTCGTGCAGCGAACGCTACGCGCCGCGCCCGTCCCCACCACCGTCATCCCCGGCAACCACGACACGTACACCCGCGGCAGCGTCCGCGCCGGCCGCTTCGAGTCGTTCCTGTCCGAATTCATGGACGGCGAGCGGATCGGCCGCGCTGCCTACCCGTTCGTGCAGCGCCACGGCGACCTCGCGCTCATCGGCGTGTCCACGGCCATCGCCAGCCTCCCGCTCTACGCCGTCGGCCAGGTCGGCGCCGACCAGCTCGCGCGCCTCGGCAAGCTCTTGCAGATCACCGCCGGCGAGGGCCTGCGCCGCGTGGTGCTCATCCACCACCCGGTCGTCGACGGCGTGTCCGGGGTCCGGCACGACCTCCTCGATCGCTCCGGCTTCGCTCGCGTCATCGCCGAGCACGGAGCCGAGCTGGTGCTGCACGGCCACGAGCACGTCACCATCGACACGGTGCTGCCCGGGCCCACGGGGCCCGTCCCCATCCACGGAATTTCCTCGGGCACCAGCGTGTCCCAAAAACCCGGTCGAGAGGCGTGCTTCTCGGTCTACGACGCCACCGCCGACACAATCCGACGAGAGCTCTACACATGGAACGGCAGCGAGTTTCGAGCACGACACTGAAGCAAGCGCGGGCCGCCCAGCGGCCACGAGGGCTGGCACGGCTGGGCGCGAGGCTCTCTTGCCTCTGCTTGCTCGCCATCGGGGCCCTCGGCTGCGCCACCCCCCTCGACAAGGGGCGCTCCGCGTGGGCCGACGGCCAGGGCAACTGGGACGTCGCCGAGCCCTTCTATCAAGAGGCCGTCGCCAAGCAGAACGACGAGTCCGAGGTCGCCGGCGAGGAGCTGTACGAGATCTACATGCAGCTCGCCACCGCCAACAAGAAGGACAAGCCCAAGAAGGCCGAGCAGCAGTACCGCGCCGCGCTCGAGCTCCAGCCCAGCAGCGCCGAGGCCCGCACCGGGCTCATCCGGCTGCTCATGAACCTCTACCGCTACGAGGAAGCCTTCGCGCTCGCCAACGAGGGCGCGACCTCGGGCAAGTGCCCCGGCTGCAAGCGGCTGCTCGCCGTCATGCTCATCGAGGGCGGCGATCAGCGCTCCGAGGCCGGCGACTGGGCCGGGGCCGAGGCCTCCTACGCCGCCGCCATGGACCTCCTGCCCGACGCCAGCGTCGCGCTCGGCCTCGCCCGCGCGCGCATCGGCCAAAAGAAGGCCGCCGAGGCGCTCGAGTCGCTCAAGCAGGCCGCCACCATGATCGACCAGGAGGACGTGCAGGGCCGCACCCGCTTCCTCGATCTCCGCAAGGAGCTCGTCGCCGTCGCGCTCGAGGTCGGCCAGGCCGAGCTCGCCGACCAGGTGCTCGACGTCGCGCCCAAGGGCGTCGCCGCCACCGAGCAGCTCGGCCTCATGATCGACGTCTCCATGCAGCTCACCGCCGCCGGCAAGGCCGACGCCGCGCTCGAGCGCATGCAGGCGCTGGCGCTCGCCGCCAAGGAGGGCAAGCTGGCCCTCAGCCCCGAGCAGCAGCAGGAGCTCCTGGTCCGCGTCGCGCTCGTGTTCGGTGCGCGCGCCAACCAGCGCGCCGCGGCCGGCGACGCGGCAGGGGCCGCCGCCGACCTCGAAGAGGCGCTCAAGCTCGTCCCCGGCGAGCCCACCGTCACCCTGCAGAAGGCGCTCGTGTTCGCCACCCAGGGCGATCTCGTGGCCGCCCGCGCCGAGATGGCCAAGCTCCCGCGCAAGACCCCCGGCTACCGCCAGGCCGACTCCATCCTCTACGCGCTCGAGGTCGACAAGCTCGTCGCCGCCGGCAAGGTCAGCACCGCCGTCGACCTCGTCGACTACGGCAAGCGGGCCGATCCCGATACCCCCGAGATCCGCATCGCCTCCGCGCAGGTGCTGCTCGCCTCGCCCTACACGGGCGACATGCTCAAGAAGCAGGCCCGTGACCTCCGCTCGCTCAGCATCGTGAAGTACCCCAAGAACAAGCCCGTGCGCGCCGGCGAGGCGCTCGCCGAGCTCGCCTTCGCTCGCACCGCCCACGAGACCCAGGACAAGCTGTTCCCGTTCCGCGATCCCGGCCGGCTCGCGCGGCTCGAGGCCACCCTCGCCAAGGCCAAGGAGGTCTATACCTACCCGGTCTCGTTCGTCCCCGAGCCCAAGGCCGTGCTCGTGTTCAAGAACACCGGCGCCGGCGAGCTCGAGCTCCAGGCCGACGGGCCCCGGTTCTTCCGCAAGAAGAAGAAGGTCGCCGCCGGCGAGAGCTTCGAATTCGAGATGCCCAAGCCCGGCCTCCTCACCCTCACCACCACCGCGGGCGAGACCGAGCAGAAGGCCATGTTCATTGCCGAGCCCTACACCAAGGTGGAGATCTCGCTGCCACTGCCAACCGGCAAATGAAATCACGGGCTCTGGTGACGCACGGACCATGTGGACCCATCACCCACAGGTATCCAGGCTGAACCAGTGCTCAGGTCGTCGCGCGCCTTCGCGGCCGGTCGAATGCGCGCTTCGGTCGCTCCCTTCCTTGGTAAGCTCTCCAACGCGGTGAAGCCCTGCCCCCATCGTCGGATCCGCCCGCTCGGAGAAGGGGCGGTGGGTGACGTCCACCTGTGCGTGGATGTGCATCGACGTCGCCTCGTCGTCGTGAAGTGGCTGCGCGCCGAGGTGCACGAGGGCAGCGAGGCCGCCAAGCGGTTCGAACGCGAGGCCAGTCGCATGGCGGGCCGACAGTTCGATGGTGTCATCAAGGTCGAGGACTACGGCTCCGACGAGTTCGGTCGCACCTGGATGGCGATGGAGTTCGTCGACGGCATGGCCCCCGGCGGCGTCATCGTGCGCCCTGGCGACACCTGGGCCGTGCACCGGCTGCTCGAGGGCGTGGGCCGCAGCCTCGACGAGCTCCACGGGCTCGGCGTCGTGCACCGCGACCTCAAGCCCGACAACATCATCCTGCGCGGGGTCCAAAACGGCTGGGACCCCGTGATCATCGACCTCGGCATCGCCAAGTGGCTCGCGCACGAGGTCGCCACCGCCACCGGCTCGGTGTTCGGCACGCCGCACTACATGAGCCCCGAGCAGTTCAAGGACACCAAGAACGTCGGTCCGGCCACCGATCGCTACGCGCTCGCCGTCATCGGCTTCGAGCTGCTCAGCCAGGAGCTGCCCTACGACGGCAGCACGCTACCCGAGCTCCTGCACCAGCACATGGAGTCGAGCGTGCCGCCGCTGCGCATCCGCCGTAAGGACGAGGCGACCGGCGCGGAGCGGCTGCTCCCCGCGTCCAGGCTCGACGCGTTCATGCGCATCGCCATGGCCAAGTCGCCCATCGATCGCTACGGCAGCGGCGCCGAGATGGCCGAGGCGTTCCGCACCGCGTCCAAGGGCGACGGCCTGTGGGAGCCGCCCACCGCCACCATCCCGCTGTTCGAGCCCATCGAGCGCCCCATCCTCGAGATCCGACCGCAGCGTGGCCCCGCCAAGCGCTACGACATGCGCGAGGGCCCCGTGGTCCTCGGGCGCCACGAGGCCTGCCAGCTCGTGCTCACCTCGCCGCGGCTCAGTCGCCTGCACGCCTGCATCTACCTGCACCGCGGGCGCGTGTGGATCTCCGACCTCAACAGCCAGAACGGCACCAAGTACCAGGACAAGCAGCTCGGCAACTCCACCTCGGCGCCGGTGCGCCTCGACGGCAAGCCGTCCAAGATCACGCTCTACGATCAGATCCTCGAGGTGGTGGCGCACCGAGGCTAGGGCGGCCATGGGCGACGACGAGGGGCGGCGGGCGAGCCGGTGGCTGTTCGGCCCTGCGCTCGCGTGGTGCTTGCTCGCGGGCCTGGGGATCTGCGCGACCGTGCTCGACGACGACGCCTGGTCGGCCGTCGATCGACGGCAGAGCACCACCGTCGGCTCGGCGAGCTGCGTCGCCTGCCACCCGCAGGAGCACGAGAGCTGGCATCGCAGCTATCACCGCACGATGACCCAGGCCGCGCGCGGCCCCGCCGTGCTGGCTCCGTTCGCCGGCGAGCAGCTCGAGGCGCTGGGGTTTCGCGCCACCATGACCACCACCGCCGAGGGCCGGCCGCACGTCCGCATCGAGCGGCTCGCGCCGGGGCCCGAGCCTGATGGGGCACCCGCGCTCGTGCTCGATGCCGACGTCGAGCTCACCGTCGGCAGCCATCGCTACCAGCAATACGTCGCGCGGATCGACCGCGGCGGCGGCCCCGGCGAGCTGTGGCGCCTGCCCGTCGCATGGCACGTCGAGCTCGATCGGTGGATCCACATCAACGGTGCGTTCCTCACCCCCGAGGGCGAGTGGGGCGACGAGGCCGACTACCTGCGGCACCTGTCGCGCTGGAACGACAACTGCGTCTTCTGCCACAACACCGAGCCCACGCCCGGCCAGGACCCGGCCACCGGCCGGTTCGATACTCGCGTGGCCGAGCTCGGCATCGCGTGCGAGGCCTGCCATGGCCCCGCCTCCGCCCACACCGAGCGCCACGCGTGGCCGCTACGGCGGCTCCTCGCGGGGCTCGGCCCCCCCGGCGACGGCAGCATCGCGCACCCCGGCCGCATGAGCCCCGCGCGCCACGCCGACGTGTGCGGGCGCTGCCACGGCAACCGCATCGCCGCCGATCTATCCGCCGTGCTCGAGCACGGCGACGGCTTCCTGCCCGGCGAGCCGCTCTCGTCGGTCTCGCGCCCGATCCTCCGCGAGGCCAGCCTCGCCGGAACGCCCGGCCAACCGTTCGCGCCGCGGTTCTGGCCCGACGGCACCCCGCGACTCTCCGCCTACGAGTACCAGGCGCTCTTGCTCTCGCCCTGCCACGCGGGTGAAGGCCTCTCCTGCGGCGATTGTCACACCATGCATGGTCCCACCCCCTCGATGCAGCTGTGGGCCGAGCACGACACCACCGCCGTCTGCGAGCGCTGCCACGCCCCCACCTCGTTGTCCGACGCCGCCGTCCCCGGCGGTCATGGCCGCCACGGGTCCGCCGTCGGCTGTGACGGCTGCCACCTGCCGCGCAGCACCTACGGCCTGCTCGAGGGCATGATCAGCCACCGTCCCACACGCCCGCGCCCCCAGGACCTGCTCGGGCGGCACGATCAGCCCGACGCCTGCACCCAGTGTCACGTCGACCATACCCGTGCCTGGGCCGCGGACGCGCTCGCGGAGTGGGCCGGTGGTATCGAGCCGCCTCCACCGGCGGACGCGACCCCGGCCGACGACCTCCCGCAGGTCGTGCTCGACCTCCACGGCGGCGACCCGATCCAGCGAGCGCTCGCCGCTCACGCCCTCGCGCGGCCCGAGGTCCCGGTCGCCCCCGAGCCCCGCATGGCCTGGCTCGTCGACGCGCTCGAGGACGACTACCCCGCCGTACGCTGGTTCGCGTTCCGAGGCCTGCGCCACCTCGCCGAAGCCACCGCCCACGCTCGCGTACAGGCCGCGCTCGCGATCCCCCAGGCCATGGAGGACCCGGGCCTCCGCACCGTCATGATCGACGAGCTACGCGCCATCCTCGGCCCCGGGCTCTTGTCCGACCGCCCCGAGCTCGCCGCCGGCTTGCACGAGCGCCGTGACGACCAGGCGATCTGGATCGGAGAATGACCCCGCCGCGCGCATGACCGCCGATCGACACCTGCGCCTCTCGCTCGCCGCCACCGCGGTCTTCCTCGCCATGGGCCTCGGGCTCGAGGCCATGCTGGGCCTGCGCGCCCCGGCGCTCGTCGACGACCTCCTGCGCCGCGAATTCCTGCGGCTCGGCCACGCCCACGGCGCGCTCCTCGGCCTGCTCAACGTCGTGCTCTCGCTCGTGATCACCCGCCTGCGCACCCCCGCTGCCTGGGCCACCCGCATCCGCGTCGCCGCGCTCGTGGGTGCGCTCGCGGTGGGCCTGGGCTTCCTCGGCGGCGGGCTCTGGCACGGCCCCACCGACCCCGGCCCGCTCGTGCTCGCCGTACCCGCAGGCGCCCTGTTGCTCCTATCCGCCCTCGGCGCCACGGTGCTGCTGCGCCCCAGCGCGCCGGGCTCCGCCGACGCGCCGCCAGAGCCGTAGCGCCCACCCGCTCACAACAGCGGCGAGAGCACCCTCGTCGCGTTCTCTGCCAGCCGCACCAGCAGCGAGGGGGCGGCGCGCGACGCCTTGGTCACCTCGCGCGCATGCTCGAGGTCCTCGCAGAAGATCTCTGCCAGCCGCTCCGTCAGCCGCGGATCATAGAACATCCCCGTCACCTCGTAGTTGATGTGGAAGCTGCGGACGTCCATGTTCGCCGATCCGATCGCGCAGAGATCATCGGCGATGAGGTACTTGGAGTGCAGCATCCCCGGCTGGTACTCGAAGATGCGGCCGCCCGCGGCGAGCACGTCGTCGTAGTAGCTGCGGGCCGCCCACGCCACCAGGCGCACGTCGTTGTGGCGCGGCGCGGGCACCAGGATCCGCAGATCCACCCCCCGCATCGCCGCGACGCGTAGGTTGAACAAGAGCGGCTCGTCGGGCACGAAGTACGGCGTCGCCAGCCACACCCGCTGCGTCGCGCTCGCGATCGCGGCCGAGAATTGCGCCGCGATCACCGACACCAGCGGCAGGTCGGGCCCGCTCGGGATCACCTGCAAGAGCGGCCCCTTCGACGTCACCGGCGACGCAGGCCGCGACGCGAACGGATTGGCTGCGTTCGCGTGGGCCCGGGCGACCTGGGCCCGCCGGCGCTGCCACGGCCGGTCCTTGGGCAGCGGGTGTCGCGGATCGAAGCGATGCGGAACGCCCGCCCGCTCGCCCCGCAGATCGATGATCTCGCCCGTGCTCGCCAGCCAGTCCTCGAGGAAGATCGCCTCGAGCCCCACCACCGCGTCGCCGCGCACGTCCACGGCCAGGTCGCGCCAGCGCGCGTCATCGCCTCGTGGGTCGAGGTACTCGTCGCCCACGTTGAGCCCGCCCATGAACCCGCGCGTCCCATCCACGGTCATGAGCTTGCGGTGGTTGCGAAAATCGACCCGCAGCCACGACAGCCGCAGCGGCACCCGCACCTTGCCGAACGCCGCCACCTGCCCCCCCGCCGTGCGCAGCGGGTCGAAGTGCCGGTGGGGCAGGCCGATGCTCCCCAGGTGGTCGTAGAGCACGCGCACCTTCACCCCCGCGGCCGCGCGCTCTGCCAGCAACTGCGTGACGCGCCGCCCCGCCGGGTCGTCGCGCCAGATGTAGAACTCGCAGTGGATCGTGCGGCTCGCCGTCGTGATCGCCTGCGAGAACGCCTCGAAGGCCGCACGCGCCGTGGGCAACAGTGCCACCGACTCTGCGTGGCGGAGCGGCGCCGCAGCGCTCTTGAGCGCCAGGCGCACGAGCCCGCGCGCCGGCCCCGAGAAGTCGCTCGGCAGCTCCTCGAGGTTGGCCACGTGCTTGGTGGCGTCCACCGGGTTGATCGGCCGCCGCTCGCGGCGACGCTGCCGTCGGCGCACGCGTTGGCTGAACACCAAGTACACGACGAGGCCCGCCACTGGCACGAACACCAGCGCCAGCACCAGCGCCAGCGTGGCCGTGGGGCGCCGCCGCTCCAGCACCACCAGCGTGGTAACCGTGAGCGCATACACCACGAACCCCAGCTCCACGACCCACAGCGGCAGGTCGAAGAGCACGCCCTGCAGCGGTATGGAGCTCGAGAGGCTCGCGATCATCGGTCGATCCATGGCGGCATACCGCACCCGCGTCATGCCCGCTACCGACGATGCCATGCGGGCGTGGATTTGGGGTCCGGGGACCCCTTGGACGCTCGATCCGGGCTCATCGGCGCTGGCCCGAGCACGCCGGCGTACGGCCGCGCCCAGCGGGTTTTTGTTATGGTTCTCGAGCGTGTTGTCGCTGCCCCTAGTCGTGCACGAGGCCGAGCGTCACTCCGTCGACGAGATCGTGATCGAGCCCGGCCACCCCGTCACCTTCCATGGCGAGCAAGGGGCGCTCGTGCTGGGCGGCAAGCTCGACGATGCCACGATCTCCGACGCGCTCGCGCTGGTGCTGGCCCCCGAGCAGCAGGCCGAGCTCGCGGTCGCCGGCATCGTCGAGTTCTACGTCGAGGGCTATGCCGAGTGGAGCCTCGTCGCCGAGAGCGGCGCCGATGGCGTGGTCGTTCGCGGCCGGCTCCGCAGCGGAGCCACCCCCGACGCCGTCGGCATGCCGCTCGACCTCCCGCCGCTCGAGCCCTTCGAGCCCGACAGCCTCAGCGACGCCCCCCAGGCGCCGGTCTCTGCACTACGGCAGACCTACACCCGCTCCACGCGCTGGGACATGAACGTGGCCGGCTCCGTCCTCGAGCCCATGCCCTCCACCGGCAGCGGCGCCCTCGAAGATCCCACGCTTCCCCCGCACCACGCGTTCGGTCACCGTGACACCGAGCACGAGCTCCCGCCTCACCTCGGCGGCTCGCCGCTCGACGACGACGACGGCGTCGACTTCGCACTGGTCGGTCGAGCACCGCCCACCGCCGAGCTCCCCGAGCCGCCCCCCGAGCACGCAGCCAGCCTGCCACGGCTGGTCGCCACCCGGCCCACCATGCGACGCGACGACACGCTCGCCATGCATGTCGATTCGCTCGCGCCCGGCACCCTCGTCTTCCTCGCCGGCATCGGCGTGGGCGAGCGACTGCTCGAGCACCTCGACGAAGGCTTCGAGCTCGTCGACCTCGACAGCTGGGACGTCGCCACCACCCGCCCGTTCGAGGAGCTGCCCAGCCCCGGACGCGGCTACCTCGTCCGCCTCGAGGATCCCAGCCGCTGCCTCGCGTGGCTGCTCCGACGGCTCGAGGAGGGCGCACGCGTCGTCGTCGAGACCCGCTCGCGCACGGCGGCCGGGGCTCGACGCGCCCTGCTCGGCGCCGAGGCCACCCCTCACGTCGTCGGCTGGCTCGACGCCCACCCCCAGCGGTGGCTCCACACCAACGGCCATGCCTGGGTGCTCGATCGCCTGTAGCTCACCCACGCCGCCGAGCCTCCTCTCGTCCGAGGTCTTTGCCCGACGCCGAGCTCCGACTCGACGTCCCACGTGTCCCAAAAAAGAACCCGTGCCCGCACCCGCTCGCGTGCACGGTCGTTCGAAGCACTCGAGCGGCACGAGCCCGCGACGTCTCGGCTCATGCCGGCAGCGGCGCTTGGTCGCTCCAGCGTGGGTCGTGCAGCACGATCTGCGCCGCCCGCCGGCTCTGCAGCCCCACCGCCACCGGGGCCAACAGGTTCGCCGTCGCCGGCTCGCCCGACGTCGGCACCGTACACAGCGCGAGCACCAGGATCGGCTCGTCGTCGTGCAGCCGCAGGAACGCCAGGCTCCGCCGCACCTGCTCGACCGGGTAGTCCGGACACAGGCGCGTCACGTCCACCGCCAACAGCTCGATGGCCGGCTCCTCCGTGCTGCGCAGCCATGAATAGGCCGAGCCCGCCACGCGCGCGCGCAGCTCGAAGCCCGGACGCGTGGTCACGCCGGGCAGCCCGAGCGGCACCTCGATGGGCAACGCGTCGGTCACGAGCGCGGCTCGGGCAGCTCGGCGGCGCGGCCCCGGTCGAGGGTGGAGAGGGCGCGGTGGTTGGATGCCGCGAGCTCCTCGTAGAGCTCCTCGCGGAACACGGGCAGACCGTCCGGCGCCGTGATCCCCAGGCGAACCTGACGACCACGGATCTCGCGGACCACGACCTCGATGCCGTTGCCGATGAGGATCTTCTGTCCGATCTTGCGCGTCAGGGTCAGCACGTCTTCCCGCTCCGCTGGGCGTACGCCCGCTGATGTTTTCGGCCGATCGGGCCGCGCGCGCAACCCCGTGGGCTCCCGGCCTCGGAGCCCCGGCTCACGCCGTACATGCTAAAGCCGGCTGGCCGGTTCGTTCATGTGCGCTTGCGCTCGAATCACACGACGCTTCAGCGCTGCCGCTTGCGGAGCTTCTCCACCAGCGTGGTGCGGTTCATCCGCAGCAGCATCGAAGCCTGGTTCTTGTTGCCTCCCGTGCGTTCCAGCGCCTGATCGATGAGGCTCATCTCGAACGCCTGGACCGCCTCGCGCAGGTCGATTCCGTCCAGCGGCAGCTCGAAGTCCTCCGGCGACACCATCGGCCGTGGCCCGTTCGGCGGGGGCGGTGACGAATTGGCGGCTGGCGCAGAATCCGCAAGGCCCGGACCCGGGGACACGGGCACTCGCGCCTGGCTCACGGACGACGGCTTGGGCGTGACCGCTTCCGCCCCGCTCGACGCCGACATCCTCGGCACCACCGACAGGCCCGACCCGCGCCCCGACAGCGACTGGATCTTGGGCGGCAGATCTCCCAGGTCGAGCAGCCCGCTGCCCTGGTGCAGCAGCGTCATGCGCTCGACGGTGTTCTGAAGCTCTCGCACGTTCCCCGGCCACTCGTAGCGCGTCATCGCCTCGAGCGCGCTCGCCGACAGCGTGGGCACCGCGTTCCCCGTGCGCGTCCCCAGCAGCGCCAGGAAGTGCTGAACCAGCCGCGGCACGTCCTCGATGCGCTCGCGCAGCGCCGGCAGGTGCATCGGGATGAGGTTGAGCCGATAGAACAGGTCCTCGCGGAACGTCCCCTCGCGCGTCATCTCCTCGAGGTTCTTGTTCGTCGCCGCGATGATCCGCACGTCGCACTTGCGCGGCCGCGTCTCGCCCACCGGCACGTACTCCTGCTCCTGCAGCACCCGCAGGAACTTCACCTGCACCGACAGCGACATCTCCCCGATCTCGTCGAGGAACAGCGTGCCCCCGTCGGCCACCGCGAACCGACCCTCGCGCGCCTGCGTCGCCCCCGAGAACGCTCCCTTCGCGTGGCCGAACAGCTCGCTCTCGATCAGCGTCTCCGGGATCGCCCCGCAGTTCACCGGCACGAACGGCTTGCCCTTGCGGCCCGACGTGTTGTGGATCGCCCGCGCCACCAGCTCCTTGCCCGTGCCGCTCTCGCCCAGCACCAGCACCGTGCAGTCCGTGTTGGCAATGCGCTCGATGACGAGGAAGACATCAAGGAGTCGCGGGTGCTCCCCGATGAGGTCGGGCGCGTGCGCATCGCGGAACGCCAGGCGTGGGTCCTGTCGCGTGCCGTCGCCCGGCGCCAGGCTCCCCAGCACCCGCCGCACCAGCCCCGTCAGCTGCTCGAGCTCGAAGGGCTTGACCAGGAAGTCCGTCGCGCCCAGCCGGATCGCATCGACCGCATGCGAGATCGTGCCCTCCGCCGACATCATGATGCAGTTGGCCGCCATCCCGCGGGCCCGGGCGCGCTTGAGCACCTCCATCCCGTCGAGGTCGTCCATCCGCAGATCGAGCAGCACCAGATCGAACGGCGTCGCCGCCATCCGCTCGAGCGCCTCGTTGCCCCCGCTCGCGCCCTGGCAGCGGCACCCCAGCACCCCGAGGTAGTTGGTCAGCAGGTTCCGGTGCGCGTCGTGGTCGTCGACGATCAGCACCGAGCGCCCTTCGAGCAGCGGGTCGGGAGCAGTTCGTCGCGTTGCAACCACGAGCACCAGTGTAGTGGGCACGGACGGGTCGCGGTCAAATACTCCAGCCCGATTCGAAGCACCGCCGACGATTCGGCCCTGCGAGCCCATCCACGCCCTGCGCCACGCCCTCGGCGATGTCCTCGTTTTGCCCACCCGCTTCGTTCGAGCCCGCTCGGGCGCCGTTCCCGGCCCCAGGTCTCACCCCATTCGAGCCCGCTGCGGCGCTCGCTCGCCGGGACACGCGAGGTGACCTCATGCCTCCCGCACGGGCCGGACCCGAGGCCGACCCGCGTGCACCGGAGCGAGCCGGACCCGCAGGCGTGGCCGTCACTCGCGGCAGAGCGCGGTTTCGTGCGTGCGTCGCTCCTCGGTCTCCGAGAGCTCCGCGAGATCGCAGTGGATGGCCGGAATGAACGGATTGACCCGCACCGCTCGCCCGAGCGCCTCGCGAGCTCCCGGCGCGTCGCCGCTGCGGAGCAGCGCACGGCCTTGCGCGGCCGCCAGGTTCGCATCCTCGGGATCTTCCCGCGCCGCCAGCTGCAACAGCGGCACCGCAGCGGTCCAGCGCTCGAGCTTGGCGTACAGCTTGCCCAGGCGTCGCGACAGCACCGCGTCCTCGCGCGCGCGTCGATCGGCCGCGCGTGCCTTCTCGTACTGCTGCGTCGCCGCCTCGTCGTGCCCGCGCTCCTGCAAGAGCCCGCCGAGCCGCGCGTGCTGCCGCGCCTTGCCCCCGCCCAGGTGCGAGAACACGTCGCCGAGCGGCTCCTCCGCTGCGGCTTCGGCCTCGCCCTCGCTGCCCTTGAACTCCGGCCCGCGCAGCGGCCCCTCCTGCGCCTTGGCCGTCGCGCGCCGCGTCACCGCCTTCCACTCCTCCATGAACCCGTCGAAGTCGTCGCCCCACGCGGCGGCCAGCGCATCCTTGGCGTCGTCGCCCATCGCCACCCGATCGAGCAGCGCCTCGATCCCCGCCCCTCCGCGACGCTCGAGCACGAGCCCCAGCATCGTCTCCACCTCGGCGTACGCCAGCGCCGCCCGCTCCTGGCTCGGCAGCATCGCCACCGACGGATACATCTCCTCGAGCGTGACGAGATCGTCGCGCACGATCGCCTGATGCAGGTGATGGGCGATGGCCGGCTCGAGCGGAGGCGGCACCGCGAGCCGCCAGCGCGTCTCCAGCAGCTTGGCCAGGCCCTCCTGCAGCCACACCGGCGCCTGGTTGCCGGTGCGCATCGTCAAGAGGTAGTGCACGTACTCGTGGACCGCCGTGTCGATCCAGCCGTAGCCGTACACCATCACCCGCGGGCTGATCATCATGATGCGCCGGTACTTGGTCACCCCCACCGTCCCCGTCGTGCGGATGTTCTCCACCGAGAGCGGGGTGATCATCGCCAGCTTGAGCGGGTCGTCGAGGAATTCGAACCGCACCGTGTGATCGGGCCGCACCCCCAGATCGGCGCCCAGGGCTTCGCGTGCGGCCGCCATCGCGTCGAACAGGTACGGCGCCAGCAAGGCGTCCTTGGGGTCGGCGAACACCGCCTGCACGTGGCCGTCGGCGCTGTCCACCGTCACGCTGCCCTCGAGCGCCCGCTGCGAGCCGCGGGCCAGCGCCAGGTAGTGCCGCGCCTCCTCGTCCTCGGTGCTGCCCTCGCCGAGCCCGCCTCCCGCCACCGCCCCGGCGAGCAGCGCCTCGGCCTCCGCGTAGCGCCCCGCGAACACGTACAGCACTCCCTGCTTGACGTCGCGCTCCGGTCCCGCGTCCGCGGCATCGATCGACGCCTGCGCTGCGGACAGGTCCCAGCTCGCGAGCGACGTCTCGGCCGCCGCGAGGTGGGGATCGCCTCCTTCTGCCTCGGCGCGTGGCCCCGGCAGCGCACCCAGCAGCAACAGGCCAAGCGCCACCCCGCGGGCCAAGCGGCCGCGCAGCCACCACGGAACGTTCGAGCGCATCATCGCAGCAGCTCCTCGTAATAACGTTGCACCGGCTCGTCGTAGCCGGTGGGTGCGTCCTCTCGCATCGCCTCCATCAACGCATCGCGCAGCGAGCGGTCACGCTCGGTCTCGGTCGATGCATCGCCGCTGGCCGGCGGTGGGGGAGGGGGCGATCCGCGGCGCAGGCTGTCGATCGCGTCTTGCAGGCCCTGCCACGCCTCCGACTCCGGGTCGACCGCTTGCCCCGGCCTACGACGATCCAGCCGCTCCGCGCTGCGTTCCATGCCTCGATCGGCCTGGCGCATCGCCTTGCGTCCCGGTGCCGGCAGCTGGTCCGCCATGGGATCGTCGAGCAGCTCTCGCGACTGCTTGCGCAGCCCGCCCTGGCGCTCGCCCAGCCGCTGCAGCTCGGCGAGCTCCTCCGGCGCCAGCACGTCCTCCGGAGCCGGCAGGCCCCGCTCGAGGCGCTCGCCCAGCCGCCCGGCGCGGTCGCGGGCGCGGCGAACCTGCTTGCCCTCCTGCTCGCTCGCCTCGGCCCCGTCGGCCGCCCGCTGCAGCGCGCGGGCGGTCTGCTCGGCCGCCTCGGCCAGCTCCAGCGCCGAGGCCTGCTCCTTCTGCCCGAGCTGCTCGAGTCGCTCCAGCGCTTCCTTGGCGTCGTCGAGCCCTCGCCGTGCCTCTCGACCCAGGCGCGCGTCGTTGATCTCTTCGAGCGCCCGACGCAGCACCTCAGCCTCGGCCGCCGCGGCCTCGCGCTCACCAGCCGCTGCCGCTTGCTCGTCCACTGCCTCGCGCCAGCGCTCGTGCAGCTTGCGGGTCTGGCTGCGGAGGTTGGTCTGCTCGTCTTGCAGCCGCGACAGCTCCCGCAAGAGCTTCATGCGTGCGCGCTCTTCGGGCGACAGCTCCGGCCCGGCCTCGCTCTCCCCCATGCGCTCCTGCACCTGGTCGCGCAGGCCCTGCAGCTCGCCCAGCTCTCCGCGCGCCCGCTCGAGCGCCTGGTCCACGTCGCCACGGCGCAGCAGCTCCGAGAGCTGCTCTTGCTGCTGCATCCGCTCGAGCACCGCGAACGCGTCGAGGTTCATGAACTCCTCCTCGACCTCCTTGCGCAGCATCGCACGGGCCTCTGCGATCCGGCGCACGTCTTCGCGCCGCCGCTGCTCGAGCTGTTCGATCAACGGGCGGACCGATTCGTCGCCCGCGTCGAGCTGCTCGAGCAGCTCCACCAGCTTGCGCTGCGTGGCCTCGAGCCGCGCGATGAGCCCCTCGAGACGCTCGATGATCTGGCCGTCCACGAGGTCGTCGAGGCGGATGATCTCGTCCTCGAGCTGGGTGATGTCCGCGCGATTGTGGTCGAGCAGGCGCTGCAGCACCGCGGCCGTGCCGTCGGGATCGCGGTGCTCGGAGCGTGGGGGCATCTCGGCATGGAGCTCGAGCTCGGTACGGTGCAGCTCGGCCAGTCGCTTGTGGATCGAGGTCAGCGTCGCCACGTCGCGCTCGCGCGCCAGCGCGTCCATCGAGAGCGCATCGATCGCCTCCGCGAGGCGAGCCAGCAATTGCGCGCCGCGGTGCAAGAGGTCGCGGGACAGGCCGGCACGCACCGCGACCGGTGGAGGCGCTGGTGCTCCCGGCTCGGCGGTGGTGCGGGGGAACGCCCGGGTGGTCATCCGCGCCGCCAGCAGATCCACCGCCAGATCCCGAATGTCTCGCAGCCGCACGATGTTGCTCGCGTGCTCGGCCTCGTCGTCCCGCACGAGCAGCCGCTGTGTGGCCGAGCGGCTGAGCTTCCCGGGTGGGTCGGGCAGCGGTGAGAGGCCGAGGCCCGGGTCGTTGTCGCGGACCTCGATCCAGTAGAGCACCTCGCTGCGCTCGGTGACGGGGATCTGCGAGATGTCCCAGTCGTGGCGCTTTCGCCAGCGCCGCTGCCCTTCGCCGGGCGAGGCGATCGGCAGCCGATGCGCGGTGCCGTCGGGAAGCTGGTAGACCAGCTCCGCCGTGCGCAGGCCGAAGTCGTCGCGAGCGACGAACCGTACCTCCACGCGATCGGTCTCTCGCACCTCCCGCTGGCTCTCGGGCAGCGGCAAGAGCTCGACCTCGGGCGCACGATCGGGCTCTTCTTGCAGGGGCAGCGCCGCCGAGCGGCGGCTGGCCTCGTCGACGGCATCGCCCTCGTCGTCGAGCAGCACTACCGTCCATGCGCCGGTGGCTCGGGCCGTGAATGCCCCCGACCACTGCAGACCGGCCTCATCCATGAGCACGAGCGGTACGACCTCGGGCGGCGGGGCAGCCGAGAGCTCCTCGGCGTCGTACGTCACCACCACGCGACCGGCCGCGGCTGGCTCCCGCGCGCTCATCTCGATCAGGATCACCGTTCCCGCTGGTACCCGCAGCGCGCCGCTCGGGTTGGGTACCTCCCGCGTCGGTCGTTGCGTGTGCTCGGGGTACTCGAGGCGCAACCGCAAGTCCGACCAGACCGGTTCCGGCGGCGTCGGGGGCCGGCCATCCACGCGCGCGAGCAGCAGCCCCAGGCCATCGACGAGTGGTCCGGAGCTCGCGCCGGCCAACCCCAGCAACAGCACGCCGAAGGCCACCGCTCGGGCTCGCCACCGGGGCCCAGGCAGCGCCCATCGAAGATCCACATCGCTTGCATTTAGTCGATGAGCTACATCGGCGATGTAGTCCATCGCCAAGCGAGGCGATCCCCGGTGCGGGCTCGGCGCGGCGTCGTCGAAGGTCTCGGCCAGCTCGGTGGCGCCGAGCAGCTCGTGCCTCAACAACCGGTGCGCACGCGCCCGCGCGGGTGATGCCGGCCGCCCGAGCGGGGCCGAATGCTTGGCAATCCTCCGTGCAGCCCCGAGATCCGATCCGCTGCGGTGGAGCTCGAGCAGCGCACCAACGAGGAGCCCGACCGCACCCGTGCTCGTCCCCGCCACCCATCCGATCGCCGCGAGGTCTCCCCGCAGCGTCAACCCCGCACAAAGCGCAGCAATGGCGGTCAGTGCGGTTCCACCCAGGGCAGCGTCGACGAGCACCCGCAGGAGCACGCGGCGCCGTGCCGCCCGCTTGGCCCTCCGCAAGCTCCCCCGCAGTACCTCGGTGGGCTCGCTCACCAGGCCCTCATCTCCACGAAACGGTGGCGCGTGGCCCACGAGTTGGCACAGCCCTGCACTTGGAAGGTATAACCGGCCAGCGACAGCCCGTCACCGGGGCGCGGTGGGGCTCACCGCATCCTCTGCCGGCCCAGCTCGGGCGACAACCCGCGCAGAATGCGGCCGGCTCCTGAATAGGCACCCGGACGCGCCGTCCAAGGACGAAGGCCACGTGGCTTCCACCGATGCCGACGACCAACAACTGGTCAAAGCCGCACAGGCAGGCGATCGGCGGGCGTTCCAAGTGCTGTATCAGCGCTACGAGCGCAAGGTGTTCGCGGTTGCGTACGGATTCCTTCGGAACCAGGAAGATGCCCTCGACGTACTCCAAGAGGCCTTCATCAAGGTCCACCGGTATCTCCCCAACTTCGAGGGGCAGTCGAGCTTCTATACCTGGCTCTATCGGATCGTCGCCAACCTCTGCATCGACCACCTCCGTCGCAGCGGGCGCAAGCGCGACGTCGAGTTCGACGACCGACTGCGCCACGATGGCCAGAACGAGTCGTCATCCAACCTGGGCAGCCTCACCGCGCTCGGCGATCCATCGGCCGCCATCAAGAACAAGGAAATCCTCGCCGCCGTCCAAGACAGCCTGGGCAAGCTCAGCGACAAGCATCGCGCGGTCATCGTCATGCGCGAGCTCCAAGGTCTCTCCTACGCGGACATGGCCAAGGCGATGAATTGCTCCAAGGGCACCATCATGAGTCGACTCTTCCACGCCCGGCGGAACATGCAGAAGCTGCTCACCGAGCGGCTCGGCTACGTTCCTGCGAAGATCGACGAGGACAGCGACAACCCCCTGACCCAGGAGGCTGCATCATGACCACCGAGCCCTCCAAGCCCGTGACGCCGCAGGATCTGAGCGCCTATTTCGACGAAGAGCTGACATCCGAGCAAGCCGAGGCCGTCGCGGCCGCGCTCGCGGAGAGCCCCGAGCTCCGCGACGAGCACGCGCAGCTCGGCTTGATGGGAGGGGCGCTGCGTGCCGCGCTGGAGGCCGAGGCCCAGGCGGTCCCGGCCGCTCGCTTCGAGCAGATCTGGGACGAGATCGATCGTGCAATCGAGCGCGATGCTCGGCTGCAGGCGGAAGCGAACCGCAATGCTTCGATCTGGACGCGCCTTTGGGCCGCACTGCGTCCGATTCGAGTGCCAGTGCTGGCCGCAGCCGGTGCGGCGGCCCTGGCGATCGTGATCCTCGGCCGCGGCGCCGACGAGCCGAATAAACTGGAGAGCACGCCGTCTGTGGCCGAGGCCTCGCCACCCACGGCGGAGGTTGCTCCTCCCACTCAACCCGACCGGGTCGCCGTCCAGGAACCCATCGCTCGTCCCGAGCCCGCACCTTCGACCGACAGCAGGCTCCCACCGATGCCCGTGCCCGAGGACAGCGAGGCCGAGATTCACGGCATCGACTTCGGGGGCAAGCACGGCAGAATCTCCCATACCGGAACCGTCACGGTGCTCTACGTCGAAGAAGACGAGACTCCGCCCAACAGTGAGCGCTCGCTATGATGCACGGAAGGATGAAATCGAGGCTCTTGGCGTCGGCGCTTGCCGCTGTCCTCGCCCCCACGGCCGTGGTTGCCGGCTTTGCCGTGCCGCTCTCGGCACAAGCGGCGGAGGTCAAGGAGGCCAAGTGTCAGGTCCATGCAGTGCTCGCTTCGAAGGAAGGCGACACTGGCATCCCCGAGAAGCTCCGCTTCCTCGAGGCCCAGCTCAAGGACGACGAGTTCGCGGCCTACAAGAGCTTTCACCTCATCGAGCAGAAGGCGCTCACCGTCAAGCTCGATGCGACCTCCGAGGTCACGCTCACCACGGGCAATCGTCTCGGCCTGAGCCTCTTGGGCAACGACGACACCCGCCTCAAGCTCCGCGCATCGCTCAGCAGCCGTGATGGCAGCAAGTCGCTGCTCGGCGCCGACTACAGCATGGAGGATGCGGGCGTGCTGATGATCCGGGCGGGCAGCCACACCTACGAGGGCATCGAAGGCAAGCTGTTCGTTGCCATCCAGTGCGCGCGCGGCGGCTGAGCCGTTCGCGCCGGTCCATCGCTCGCAACAAGAGCCCCGTCGGACGGAAGCGCCGACGGGGCTCTTCGCGTAGTAGGAGGAGGCGAGGTCGCCCCGGGCGGCAGCTCCAGGCCCTGGGGATTTGCGGGTCTGCCCGTCTCCGCCGTAGGGTGGTCGGGCGCTCCGCCGACCGGCCCCTCCGCCATGATCGCCCCGTCTCCTGCTCCCAAGCCGCCTCGCCGTCTGGTGTGGCCGTGGGTGCTCGCGGCGCTGCTGCTCGTGCTCGTGACCATGGTGGGGGTGGCGTGGTGGCTCGTGCCCCCGTGGCTGGAGCAGCTGGCAACCGAGGCGCTGACGACCCGCTTGCAGCAGAAGCTGGATCGGCCCGTGGAGATCGAGCGCATCGACTTCGATCTGCCGCGCGTGCGCATGTACGGGTTGGTGGTGGGCGATCCTCGGCAGCCGCTCGTCCGCATCGACGAGATCGACGTCAGCCTCGACGAGGATGCGCTCTGGGCGGGCCGCGCCGAGCCGACCGACGTCCGAGCACGCGGAGGAGTGATCGAGGGCGAGCGGTTCGAGCTCGAGGCCCTCGTCGCGCGCCTGGACGAGCGCTCGGTGGAGACCGAGCCCTCGACGCGCGGCCGGATCCGCTTGGTGCCCGCACACCTCCACGTGCGAGACCTCGAGCTCGACGTATGGCAAGGCGAGCGCGAGCACCCCGTGCGCCGCGTGGAGGGACGGCTGGGGATGAGCGCAACGCCAGCCACCGGGCGGGTCTCGGTGATGGTGGAGGAGCTGCGGCTCTTCGATCGCTCGATCCCGGCGGTGAAGGCCGCGTCGATCCGCGGGGATCTGGTGGTCGATCGCAGCGAGGCCAGCCGCTCGCTACGATTCCCGGTGACGCTGGAGCTTCTGGGCGTGGGCACGCAGCTCACCCCGCAGATCGCAGTGGCGGGCGTGGACGGACGCATCACCCTCGCCGATGCGGAGCTCTCGGAGATCGGAGTCGATCTCGAGGGTGGGTTCTCCGACAGCGACGAGGGGCGCGATACGCCACATTTGTGGTCCGTCGTTGGTCGGGTTCACCGCGATCTCAGCGAGGGAGCCCTCGACGTCTCCATGGAGGCCTTCGAGCTCGGCCGGGTGCCGCAGGTGCTGGCTCGTCTGCCGCTCGTCGAGTCCGAGACCGCCACGGTGGGGGGGCGCGTGGCCCTGGTCTTCGGATCCGGCCTCGCGCGTGCCGAGGGACAGGTCCGCATCGATGGGCTCCACGTGGCGCATCGCGTGCTCGCACGTGAGGCCGTGCGCGACGTTGGATTCGATCTCTCGTTCGCGGTCGAGCTCGATCCCCGCGTCCCTCGTGTGGTGATCCACCAGGCTCGGGTCGAACGACGCGGCGTGACACTGCGTCTCGACGGCGAGCTGTCGCACCCACGGGAGCGGAGCGATCGACACTATCGCCTCCACGCCGAGATCGCGCCCACGCCGTGCCAGGAGGTGCTCGAGGCGATTCCCGGCGCGCTCGTACCGGGGCTGCAAGGCTTCGAGCTAGGCGGCAGCTTCGAACTCGCGGTGGATGTGGACGTGGACTTTGCCGATCTCGACGCACTGGTGCTCGACGGCGGCGTGGGTCTCTCGGGCTGCCGTGTGGAAGCGTGGCCGCCGCGGGCCGCCGTGGCGCGCCTCGCCGGCAGCTTTACCCACCGCGTCACCATGCGCGACGGGCAGATGCGGACCGTGCACCTGTCCCCGGGCTCGGGCAGCTTCACTCCGCTGCCGCTCATCTCTCCGTACATGGTGCAGGCGGTGCTCACCACCGAGGACGGGGGGTTCTGGCGGCACGACGGGTTCCTGCCGCTGCAGTTTCGTACCGCGCTCCGCCGCAACCTCGAGGCGGGCGAGGTTCGCCTGGGGGCCTCCACGATCACGATGCAGATGGTCAAGAACGTGCTCCTGAGCCATGAGCGCACGCTCGCGCGCAAGCTCCAGGAGATGTTCCTGACGTGGTACGTGGAGGCCGTGCTCACCAAGGAGCGGATCATGGAGATCTATCTCAACGTGGTGGAGCTCGGGCCGGGGATCTACGGGGTGACGCGGGCGGCGGAGCACTACTTCGGCAAGCATCCGTCGGAGCTCACGCCGCCGGAGGCGGCCTACCTCGCGTTGATGCTGCCGAGCCCGGTTCGCCGCCACGCCAACTACTGTCGTGGGGAGCCGAGCCCGGCGTTCCAGATCAAGCTGGCTCGGATCCTTCGTGTCATGAACGAGCGCGGGCGCCTCGACGACCTCGACTACGCGGCGTGGAAGGACGTGGGCATCGTCTTCGACCTGCGCGAGCGCGGCGACACCGGGGCGTGCCTTGGCGAGATCGAGGCGCTGATGGCCGCCGACGAGGGGCAGCGGGCGGTCACGGGGCTCCTGGCGGAGCCGGAGGACGCGTTCTTCGGCGATGGCGGTGGCGGGCCGCCGGGGCGCCTGAGCGTGGTCGATGCGGGGTTCGATGGCGATCCGGCGGAGGCCGATGCACCGGGAACGCCAGCGATGGACGAGGTGCTGGGGGACGGAGACTGATCGCGCGGCGTCGAGCTCAGGCGCGGCGCTCGTCGAGCACGCGATGGAGCGCGGTGACCACCGATTCCGGATCGTGCCCGAGCTCCACCGGTGCGTTGGCGTGCGGGGCCGGGAAGCCGAGCTGCTGCTGGTGATAGCGGGTCTTGAACTCGGTGAACTTGAGGCCGTGCGCGGTGGACACGACGATGACGCGCTGGTGGCTCTCGATCGTGCCGGCGGCGACGAGCTTCTCGAGGCAGGCGAGCGCGACGCCGGTGTGGGGACAGCTGAACATACCGGTGCGGTCGGCCCTGGCGGTCGCGTTGGCGAGCTCGGCCTCGTCGGCCTGCTCCACGACGCCATCGAAGCGGACGAGCGCCGCGATCGCCTTGGGCAGGCTGACCGGGTCGCCGATCTGGATCGCGGAGGCGAGGGTCTTGCCGGCAGTGACGGGGGTGAAGTCGTGCAGCTCCATCGGGCGCCCCGCGGCCTTGGCCTTGATGTAGGCGAGGTAGAGCGGGTTGGCCTGCTTGGCCTGGCAGCATGCGAGCCGCGGGCGCTTTTGCACGAGGCCGAGCTCGTGGAGCTGCTCGAAGCCCTTGGCGATGGCGCTGACGTTGCCGAGGTTGCCACCGGGGACGAGCACCCAGTCGGGCACCTCCCAGTCGAACTGCTGGACGATCTCGATGGCGATCGTCTTCTGGCCCTCGATGCGCAGGCTGTTCATGGAGTTGGCGAGGTAGATGCCGGGGTCCTCGGTGAGGCGCTGCACGACGCGCATGCAGCCATCGAAGTCGGTGTCGAGGCTGGCGACGATGGCTCCGTTGGCGATGGGCTGGATCAGCTGAGCGGCGCTGACCTTGGCGCGGGGCAAGAGCACGATCACGGGGATCCCCGCGGCGGCGCCGTAGGCCGCGAGCGCAGCGGAGGTGTCGCCGGTGGAGGCGCAGGCCATGGCGCGGATCGGCTTGCCGTCGGCGATCATCTGCTTGACGCTGCTGACGAGCACCGTCATGCCGAGGTCCTTGAACGAGCCGGTGTGGCTGGTGCCGCACTGCTTGATCCACAGGTCGGGTACGCCGAGCATTGCGCCGTAGCGCTCGGCCCAGAACAGGTTGGTCCCGCCCTCGTAGAGCGACACGATGTTCTCGTCGGCGACGTGCGGCTGGACCCACTCCTTCTTGCCCCACACGCCGCTGCCGTACGGCCACTGCGTCCGTAGGTAGCGCTCCTCGAACAGGCGCATCCACGCGGCGGGCGAGCGAGCGCGCAGGGCGGCGTGATCGTGCTGGACCTCGAGCAGCGCGCCGTTGGGGGCGCGATAGATGACCTCGTCGAGCGGCCACTGACCAGGCGATCCGTCCACCGGCGAGAACCAGGCGCGGTACTGCATCGCGGGCATGCTACACGGAAGGCCGGGGACGATGGCTCGGGCCGGCGCTGGAGCGTAGGGGGGGTGCGCTACACGGGGAGCGGTGGCGTACCTATACTGGCGCGGATGAGCGTTCGCTTGCACGTACGTCGCCACCTCACCGAGCCGCGGCTGCGCCGACGCTGGCTTCTGGGCCTCGTCGTGGGCGCGCTCTCGTTGGTGCCACTGGCCGGCACGCTCGGCTACGAAAATGGCTTCCTCCTGTCGCCGCTCGCGGCGGCGCTGGGCCTCTCGGTGGGCGTGGACGGGGTGCGAGCGCTGCGGAGCGCCGACGCGGCACGGTCGGGGGCGTTGCGTTCGCTCGTGGTGCACGGGGCGAGCGAGCTCGGGGTCCTCGTGGGGCTCGCGCTCGCGGTGCTGCTGGTGTCGCTGGCGTGGCAGCGCAACTGCGACGTGTGGGGTGGCCTGGCCTTCTTCGCAGTGGGGCCGTGCCTCTCGGCGGTGATGGGCTGGGTGGCGGGGCTCTACGGTGGGGTGCTGGGGCAGCGTCGCTCGTGGCAGCTCGCGATCGCGGCGTCGATACCGGCGGTGTCGACGGGCATCGGTCTATGGCGGCTGTGGGCCGACCCGGTGGTGTTCGCGTTCGATCCGTTCTGGGGCTACTTCTCGGGGGCGATCTACGACGAGGCGGTGTCGGTGGGGCCGACGTACCTGAGCTTTCGCGCGTACAACGTGCTGACGGCCGGGGCGGCGCTGGGGCTCTGGTGGGTGCTGGTGGAGCCGCGGTCGCTGCGTGTGACGCGGCCGAGCTCGTGGCGTGCGGCGCTGCCGGGCGGGGTGCCCGTGGCGATCGCGGGGGGGCTGGCGGCGTGGATTGGGCTGCGCGGGGCGCAGATGGGGTTCACGGCCGATGTGGAGAGCATCACCGAGGTGCTCTCGGGGATCCGGGAGACCGAGCACTTCATCATCCACTACAACCCGCGCTCGGCGACGGCGCGGCAGATCGATGCGGTGGCGGCGGATCACGAGCTGGCGTGGCACGAGCTCGAGCAGGCGATGGGACGGGCGCCCGAGGGCAAGGTGCGCAGCTTCGTGTTCGCCGACGCGAACCAGAAGCGGCAGCTGATGGGGGCGGGCACGGTGCAGGTGGCGGCGCCGTGGCGCCAGCAGATCTATCTGGACTATCGCGGCTTCCCGCACCCGGTGCTGCCGCACGAGCTGGCGCACGTGTTCGGCAAGACGGTGGGGGATCGCGTGTTCGGGGTGAGCATGGACGGGGTGGTGCCGAACATCGCGCTCATCGAGGGGTTCGCGACCGCGATGGCGCCGCGGGCCTCGGATCGGCTCGACCTGCACGACCAGGCGACGGTGCTCGAGCGGCTGGGCAAGCGACCGCCGCTCGCGGAGATCATGGGGCCGGCGTTCTTCGCCCGCTCGTCGCGGGTGGCGTACACCACGGCGGGCTCGTTTTGCCGGTGGCTGATGGACACGCGCGGGTTCGATCGCCTGGGCGAGCTCTACCGCAGCGGGGGTGACTTCGAGGGAGCATACGGGGAATCGCTGGCGTCGCTCGAGGAGCAGTGGCTGGCGTTCTTGAACGCGCGCGACGGGGTGACCGACGACGACGTGAAGGGGCAGGCGCAGAAGTACGAGCGGGGGTCGGTGTTCCAGCGGCCGTGCGCGCACCGGGCTGCGATCCTCTTGCAGGACGTGGCGCAGGCTCAGGCGCGGGGGCGCTGGGAGACGGCGGTGGAGGGGTGGCGCACGCTGTGCGAGATCGAGCCGGAGGACGCCCAGCACAAGCTGGGGCTGGCGCAGGTGCTGGCGCTGGCCGAGCGCTGGGACGAGGCGCTGGTGGTGCTGGACGAGGCGCTCTCGAGCTCCGCGCTGACGGTGACGATGCAGGCCGCGATGCTCGAGCGGCGGGCCGACGTGGCGCTGGCGGCGGGAGAGCTCGGGCAGGCGACGGAGACGCTCGAGCGGGCGCTGCTGCTGCCGCTGTCGGAAGGGCAGCGGCGGGGGATCGTGCTCAAGCGGACGGCGGCGCGTGATGCCGAGCTGGCGCCGCTCATCGTGGACTACTATCGGATGTTCGAGAACGACGATAGCCCGGTGTCGGCGGGGGTGCTGCAGGCATTCACGGCGCAGCAGGTGCGGGAGCTGCCGGGGTATCGGAGCCTGGGTAGCTATCTCTTGGCGCGCCAGCTGCTCAACGTGCAGCTTCCGGGGCCAGCGCGGCCGCTGCTCGAGGATGCACTGGTGACGGCCAACGAGGGGCACGGCCTTCCGGGGCCGGAGTTCGTCCGCGAGGCGAGGATGCTGCTGCTCGAGGCGTGCGTGCAGATCGAGCGCTTCGTCGAGGCCGACGCGGTGCTCGACGAGATCGCGGCCGATCCGGAGCTGCGCAACGGGGACCGGATGGAGCTCGAGCAGTGGCGGGCGCGGGTGGCGTTCTTTCGGGCGTACTTTGCAGAAGGATGAGTGGGCGACGGGTATTCGTAATGGAATGAAAAGTTCCGGAACTAAATGTATCAGAAGGAGTCACGAGTGTGGCAGACGCGGAACGCGAGCGGTGGAATCGAAAGTATCAGGAGGCGGGGGCGGGCACGGGTGAGCCGTCGGCGGCGCTGGTGGAGCTGGTGCAGTGGCTGCCCGCGCAGGGTCGGGTGCTCGACGTGGCGGGCGGGGCGGGGGCGAACGCGGTGTGGCTGGCTCGGCGAGGGCTCGCGGTGACGGTCGTCGACGTGTCCGAGGTGGGGCTCGAGCTCGCCGAGGGGCACGCGCGGCGAGCGGGCGTGGCGCTGGCGAGCGTGCGGGCGGATCTGGAGGTCGAGCCGCTGCCGCCGGGACCGTGGGCGCTGGTGCTGTGCTGCGGCTATCTGCAGCGCGACCTGGTACCGCGTATCGTCGAGCGCCTCGAGCCCGGTGGGCGCATGGTGTGGATTCACCCGACGGTGACGAACCTCGAGCGGCACGCCAGCCCTGGGCCGCGGTTCCTGCTGCAAGCGGGCGAGGCGGCGGCGCTGGTGGAGGCGGCGGGGCTGCGGGTGTGCTGGTGCGAGGAGTCTTGGATCGGAGCGGGGGAGGCGGCGCGGTTCCTGGCGCGGGTGGTGGCGGAGCGCGTGCCGGTGGCGATGGGCAGCGCCAGCGAAGGCCGAAGCGTCGCGTGAGCGCGTGCATGATGGACGCGCGAGCCCGGGACGAGTCAGCGGGCGACGACGGAGAAGAAATTGCGCAGGCGCTGGTGGAGGTGCGTGGGGACGCTGGGCGAGAAGCGAAGCTCGATGTGGCCGCCGCTCGGGATCCCGTGAAGGCGTGCGCCGTGGGGCAGGGCCAGCGCGGCGAGGAAGTCGACGACGTCGGAGGTGGCGTGGCCGGGGATCGTGCCGCGGATGTGCACGCCCGCGGGGCCGTCGCCGTGGATGGTGATCGTGAAGCGGGCGCCGGATAGACCTCCACGCGCGACGACGAGCCCGAGCGCGATCACGCCGAGCACGATGGCGATGGCGACGAGCTTCGCGACCACGACGCGGAGCTTGCGGTCGACCGGGCTTGGGACGCAAGCCGCGTGGCTCGTTCGATTCGGGCTGCGCCACGGGCGCGAGCGTGAGAGGATCGCGGAGAGATTCCATGCGTCGCGTCCTTGCCCCCCTCGTCGTCACCGCTCTCGCTCTGCTGCTCACCGCCGATGCCGAAGGCCGCGGCGTCGCGGCTTCGGCTGCCGCGACGGCACCGTCGCGGCCCAAGCCGCTGGGGTCCAAGAAGGCCGCGCGCGCCGAGACCGACGAGGAGCGGCCGTCCAGCTCGGGCTCGCGCGCGATCGATCCCGAGAAGTTCCGGGCGTCGGTGGCGAGCATGAGCCTCGAGGTGCCCGATCCGGTGAAGGCGCATGCGGATGCGGAGCGGCTCATCGTCAAGCTGGGCGGCGAGGTGATGTCGTCGAGCGCGAGCACCGACTCGGGGCACCTGTCCGCGCGCATCGGCGAGCGACGGCTGCAGTCGGCCATCGATGCGCTGCAGTCGACGCCCGGGCGGGTGGCGAACGTGAGCCGCAACCTCAACGACTTCACGTCGAGCGCCAAGCAGTCGGCCGAGCGGCTGCGCCGGCTCGATCACGCCGACGCGGAGCTCGTGCGGGCGATCAAGTCGGCGGGCGACGCCGATGCGGTGGATGGCCTGATGCTGCTGCGCGAGCTGAGCCAGAGCGAGCGTCAGAGCCAGGAGAGCCAGATCGACTCGCTGCGCCAAGAGAGCGAGCGGGCGCAGATCCACGTGAGCTTCAGCTTGCTGCGGTGAGGCGAGGCCGTTACGGCTCGACGGTGGGGGCGAACGCGTACCAGCGATCGAGCGGCTCGCCGTCGAGACTGAGGCCGCCGACGAGCAGCGTGGCGCCGGAGGGCAGGGGGGCCGTGCTGCCACCGGTGGCTCGCGGCGCGGGGGTGGGGAGCTCGGTGACGGTGAGGTCGGTGCGATCGATCCGCAGCCAGCGGGCCTCGCCCTGCACGTAGAGGGCGGCGTCGTCGGAGAAGAGCAGCGGGGCGGGGACGGGCAGCGGCAAGAGGCCGGGGAGCTCGGTGAGCTCTAGGGCGTCGCCTCCGAGCTCGAGGCGGAGCGCGTCGGCGGTGGCGGTGCCATCGCGCAGACCGCCCACGCACAGCGCCTGCGGGGGCTCGTCGGAGAGCGTGGCGCAGGCGAGCGCGGTCCAGGCCGCGGAGGGCCCCGCGGCGGCGTCGGCATCGGCTCGCCATGCGAGGGCCGAGGCCGGGTCGTCGCCGCCGATCACGAGCGGGTGGCCATCGAGCTCGAGCGCCGTGGCGCCGGCCCGCGGCGCATCGAGGCGGAGGCCCTCGACCACGACGAGCTCGCGGGGCTCGCTGCCGCGCAAGGCCAGCTCCACCACGTCGTCGGCTTGCCCGCCGCCGAGGATCCGCAGGTGCTCGCGCTCGGGATCGATCCACCACGCGGCGCCCGGCCGCGCGCTCAGCTCGCCGTCGAGCTCGAGCGCTTTCCAGGCGTCGGCGACCGCGTCGAAGCGCCACGCGGCGATGCCGTCTTGCCAGGCGACCCGCACCACGCCGCCGTCGGCGGCACCCACGAGCACGCCGTCGTCGGGCGCGGGGCCGTCGTCGAGCGAAGCGGCGGCCTCGAGCGTGTACTGGTAGGCGTCGAGGTACAGCGCGCTGCCGTCGCTGGCGAGCACGAGCAGGCCGAGCTCGGCGATGGGCGCGATGCGGGCGGCGGGGTCGGGGCGGTCGAGCTCGAAGTCGAGGGGGACGAGCATGCCGGGGCGCGCGAGCAGGAGCGCGAGGCCGTCGCTGGCGCCCGCGTAGGTGAAGGGCGGGGTCTTGCCCCAGGCGAGCAGCTCGTCGTCCTCGGCGAGGTAGATCGAGAGCGTGCGCGCGACGGCGTCGGGGGAGACCTCGAACGAGAGCGCGAAGTCGAGGCCGTCGGCGGCGACGGTGCGCGAGAAGCCCTGCGGCTCGAGCACGACGCTCGCGTTGTTGGTGCGCTCGAGCTCGAGGTCGTCGGGCGGCAGGACGAGCTCGACGGCGACGTCGGTGGTGATCGGCTGGCAGCCCGCGGCGGGGCCGTGGAGGGCGGCGAGCAGGGCGGGCAGGACGATCCACGGGCGATGGCCGCGGGCGAGCACGGGGGCCGAACCGACGACGGCGTCGGTGCGCACGTAGAGCGCCTCGGCGTGCAGGTTGACGGTGGTGCACACGTGATCGGGGACGAGCCACGCGAGCGAGCCGCGGGCGGGGCGAGGGCCGGCGGTGACGCGCACGGGGCGGTGCTCCTCGCTGGCGGTCAGGGGCTCCCACGCGGGCTGGCCGAGCACGCCGCACGAGGGGGCGGGGCAGTCGGGGGCGAGCGCCTTGCTGCCGGCGTCGAGGGTGATGCGATCGTCGCCGGGCTGGGCGATGACGCGGCTGCACACGAACGCGGCCTGCACGAGGCCGAGATCGGCGGCGGCGGGGCCCGAGCGGCGATCGGAGAGCACGAGGGTGCCGGGGCTGACCTGGTGCGACCACGGGCCGCTGCGGAGGCCCGGGTGGGCGAGCGCGTGGGCGTAGCCGTGGGTGCCCGAGGTGCAGAGCTGGGCGACGGGCCGCGGGAGGGCGCCGGCGAGCTCGCAGAGCGCATAGTAGGCGGCGAAGGCCGCCTCGCGGTCGTGCCAGCCGAGGTGGCCCTCGTAGCCGTGCAGGCCCTCGAAGTGCAGCGACGGACCCTCGGGCAGCTCGGCGTCGCGCCAGACCTCGGGAGCGCTGCCGGTGCGGTGCATGCCGACGTCGACGTCGAGCCAGAGGTCGAACGGGGGAAGATCCGCGGAGGTGGCCCCGCCGAGGCCGAGGACGAGCTCCGCTGCGTGCGAGGGGGAGTCGGCGAGCAGCCCGAGCACTGCCTCGGGGTGGTCGCGGCGCAGCTCGAGCATGGCGGCGAGCTGCGGTGGCGCGGCCGGGTAGGCGAGCAGCACGTCGACGGGCTCGGGCAGGGCGCGCGTGTCCGCGGCCTCGAGCACGAGCGCGACCTCGGCGGGCGTGGCGGCCTTGAACCGGTAGACGCCGGCGTCCATCAGCGCGCCGATGATGGTGGGCTGCTTGATGGTCTTGACGTGTGGCCGCCAGCGCGAGGCCGCCGGCTCACGTGCCGGAGCGTCGCCGAGCCGCCGCAGCATCGCGGCGATGTTGTGCTCGACGGCGTCGAGGTCGATGACGAGCGCGGGCGTGGCGAGGCGATCGAGGAGCGGTGCGACGGCGCGGTCGAGCACGGCCGCCCGCGCTCGCTCGTGCTCGGTGCTGGTGGGGTCGGCGTCGCTCATCCGATGATCATGTCCTCGCGACGGCCGGTGTCGCCGCGGCCGAAGCGGGCGGGATCCCAGCGATCGAGCATGGGGTGGCGCTTGCCGGTGGCGAGGAGCTCGGCGACGAGCTTGCCGACGGCGGGGGCCATCATGAAGCCGTGGCCGGTGAACCCGCAGATCTGGTAGAGCCGTGGCCAGCCGGGGCTCGGGCCGACGATCGCGTCGCCGTCGGGGGAGACGTCGTAGGGGCCAGCCCACTGCCGCAGCACCCGCAATTGCGCGGCCACGGGCATGATGAGGCAGAGCGCACGGCCGAGGTGCGAGAGGAACCGCCGCGAGGAGCGGAGGTCGACGGCGGTGGCCGGTGGACCTTGGTCCTCCATGGTGATGCCGGCCACGAGCTCGCCGCGGGTGCTCTGCGAGAAGTAGAGGCCGGTCGAGAGGTCCACGACCAGCGGATCGAGGAACGGCTTGAGCGGCTCGCTCGACATGATCTCGTGGCGGTGGGGATGGTTGGGGAGCTCGATGCCCAGTGAACGGTTGAGCTCGATGCTCCAGGCGCCGGTGGCGTTGAGCACCCGCTCGGCGTCGAGGCGCTCGCCGGTGGAGAGGTGCAGGCGAAGCGGGCCGTCGGCGAGCTCCTCGATGCGCTCGACGGCGGTGTGGGTGCGCACGACCACGCCGCGCGCGACGGCCTGCCCGGCGTAGCCCCACACGAACGGCCAGGGGAACACCACGCCGTCCTCGGGGTTGTAGGCGCACAGGCGCACGTGAGAGACGTCGAGCTGGGGCACGATCTCGAGCGCCTCGGGTCCGGAGAGCAGGCGGGTGGGGGCCCCGAGCTCGCGGTGTAGCGCCTCGTTGCGGACCAGGCGGGCCTCGCCGGCCTCGCTGCGCGCGAGGAACAGGTAGCCGCCCTGCCGAAACCAGAGGTTGATGCCGAGCTCCTGGGCGAGGCTGCGGCACATCTCGATGCTCTCCATCATGAGCGCGACGTTGCCGGCGTCGCCCCACTGCATGCGGAGGCCTCCGCCGTTGCGGCCCGAGGCGCCCGACACGAGGTACTCACGCTCGAGCACGGCGATGCGGAGCTTGGTGAGGCGCGAGAGGTGGTAGGCGGTGGCGAGGCCCATGATGCCGCCGCCGATGATCGCCACGTCGACGTGCTCGGGCAGCGGGGCGTCGCGGCGGCCCATGGCCTGGGCCTTGGCCTGGCCGATCATGGCGGGGGCTCCTCGGGCTCGGCTTGCGTTGCGGCGCTGGCGAGCGCGCCGAGCGTGACGGGCTCGGTGGGCGGGCGCGCGGTGAACGGCTGCACGGTGTCGGGATCGGCGAGGCCACGCGCGACGAGCAGCGACACGAGCATGCTCATGCACTCCTTGCCCTGGCAGGGGCCGGTGCCGAGGCCGGTGTAGCGCTTGAGCTCCTCGACCTCGGTGAGGCCGAGCGCGATCGCATGCTCGAGCTCCGAGCGGGTCACGTCCTCACAGCGGCATACGAAGCTTCGGCGGGACATGGCGAGGCTCGATTCTACGCGAGGGCGGCCAGTGGCTCGCGCAGCAGCGCCTGCGCCACGCGGCGGCCGTCGTCGGCCGCGGCCGCACCCTGGTGGCCGCACGCATCGCCGGCGGCCCACAGCGCCCAGGGCTGCGTGGCGCAGCGGCCGGCCGCGTCGCGCTGCACGGCGAAGCCGGCCCCGTCCCAGCGCACGGCGGCGCCGGCCTGACGCGCGAGCTCGAACGCGGGCGCGGGCGGGGCAGCGAGCGCGACGATCCGGCACTCGCGCTCGCCGTCGGGCAGGCGCACGCGCTCGACGGGGTTGCCCTCGATGCGCTCGACGAGCTCGGGATCGACGAGCTCGAGGCCGAGCGCGCGTGCGAGGCCTGCGGCGTGGTCGCCAGCCCCCACCACGATCGCAGGGACCTGGAGGCGGGCGCCGCTGCGGCGCAGCTGCCCCAGCAGCCCGCGCGCCGAGACCACGCCGGGCCGATCGTTGTTGGGGACCGGCAGCGTGGAGTCGCGCGAGCCGGTGGCGACGACGACGTGCCGGGGATGGATCGAGCGCAGCACCGCGGGCTGCCCGGGCACGTCGGTGACCGCGGCCCACAGCTGCTCGCCCGGGTAGGCGCCGAACACCCCGGTGCGATCGAGCAGGCCCTCGAGCGCGGCCACGCCGGGCGGTGCGAGCAAGCCGGCGCGATCGAGTCGGTCGACCCACAGCACCTCCCGCCCGGCGGCCACGAGGACCTCGTACGCCGCGGCTCCGGCCGGCCCGGCCCCGATCACGAGCACGTCGGGCCGGTGGACCTCGTGGCGGGCGGGCTCGTCGGGGGTGGGGCGATCGGGCAGCGTCCCGAGCCCCGCGAGGTTGCGCGCGACGCCCTGCATGATCTGGTTGACGACGCGCGGCCGCACCATGAAGTGGTGGTGGTCCATGTCGCCGCGCAGCATGGTGTCGATGAGGGCGGTGGGGTCGGGCCCGGTGGTGAGGCGGTTCTGCGGCTCGACGTGCATACCCTCGCGCGCGAGGGTGAGGCACGCGCGACGGTTGGGCAGGCCGTCGATGCGCACCAGGCACGTGCCGCAGTCGCCTCGCAGGCAGTAGGCGCCGCGGGGGCGCCGGTACTTGGGGCTCTTGCTGGTCTCGAGCACGCCGGTGTCGAGCAGGGCGAGGCTCACGGTGTCGCCCTCGCGCGCCTCGACGATCTCGTCGCGATCCCAGCGCAGCGCGATCGCGGGGCGATCGTCGGCGCGCGAGAGCAGGCGTTCGGAGCGGCGCATCGGCACCTTGGTGGTAGCACCCGGGCGGCCGCGGCCTCAAGCGCCCCCGGGGGGCGGGCGCTCGCCGAAGATGGCGGTGCCCACCCGCACCAGCGTGGCACCCTCTTCGATGGCGACCTCGTAGTCGGCGCTCATGCCCATGGACAGCTCGTGCAGCTCGACGCCGGGGCGGGCGTGGCGGGCCTCGGCCTCGCAGAGCTGCCGCAGGGCGCGGAAGCACGCGCGGGTGGCCTCGGGCTCGCCGGCCGGCGGGATGAGCATCAGCCCGCGGCAGCGCACGTGGGGCAGCTCGGCGAAGCGGTCGAGGAGCCCGGGCAGCGCGGCGGGGGACAGGCCGGCCTTGCCGGGCTCGCCGGCGACGTTGACCTGCACCAGCACGTCCTGCACGCAGCCGAGCGCGGCGGCGTGCTGCTCGAGCGCGGGCAGGAGCCGCTCGCGATCGACGGTGTGGACGAGCGCGCAGCCGACCACGAGGCGGACCTTGTTGTGCTGGAGCGCGCCGATGAAGTGCCAGCGCCACGGCGCCGCGGGGCGGGTGTCCTGCTTGCCTTGCAGCTCCTGGGCGTAATTCTCCCCGAAATCCGCGAGCCCGGCCGCGGCGGCGGCCTCGATGGCCGCGAGCGGCTGGCGCTTGCTCACCCCCACGAGGCGCACCGCCGGGCCGGGGCCGCGGCGGGCGATCGCGGCCTCGATGCGGGCCCGGACGTCTGCGAGGCGGGTGCTCACGTCCAGCCCCCCGAGGGGGGCTGCAGGGTGCTCGCTCGCCGACGACCGGTCGTGGGGGGGCAGGGCAGTCATGGTCGGGATGCCTCCTCGAGCGCCGCGAGCACCTGCGCGAGCGGCAGGCCCACGACGTTGGTGTACGAGCCCTCGAGGCGCACGACCAGGCCCGCGGCGTGGCCCTGGATCCCGTAGCCGCCGGCCTTGTCGCGCCACTCGTCGGTGTCGAGGTAGCGCTCGAGCTCGTCGTCGGCCGGCGATCGCATCCACACGCGCGTGGTCTCGTGGGTGAGCCGTGGCTCGGCGCCGGGCCGGGCGAGGATCCACGCGGTGGTCACGAAGTGGTCGGTGCCGGCGAGCTGCCGCAGCACCTGCCGCGCATGCTCGCGATCGCGAGGCTTGCCGAGCGGCGCGGCGGTGGTCTCGCTCCACACCACGGTGTCGGCGGCGAGCGTGGGGTGGGGCCACGTGGCGTGGGCGAGCGAGAGCGAGAGCTTGGCCGCGGCGATGCGGCGGGCGTAGGCGACCGCGGGCTCGCCGGGGTGCGGGGTCTCGTCGCAATCGACCGGTCGTACCTCCACCAAGAGCCCCGCCGAGCGGAGCAGCTCCACGCGGCGCGGCGAGCGAGAGGCGAGCACGAGTGTGACCACGCGCCAAGCGTTGCCGCCCCGCCCCGGTTTGCGCAAGGGGCCGACGGCGCTGGCGGTCTGCGGGGCCACTGTTGCCGCGGCTGGCTTCACGCCATGCTATCGGCATGCGTGCATTCGGTCGTCTGCTCGTCCGTCCAGGCCTGGCTGGCCTCGGCGGCCGCCTGGTGCTCGGACGCCTGCGGTGCAGCGTGGCGCTGGGGCTCTACGCGACGGCGGTGATCCTCGTCCCGCTCGGCTCGTCGCCCTCGCGCGAGCCGGCGTGCCCCGAGAGCCCGGCCACGGCCGGCGAGACGCGAGCGCAGCCGCCGGTCGTGACCGCCGACGTCGAGCGACAGCGGGCGCTGTCGGGGATCTGGTGGCGCTACGAGCCGGGCGTCTCGGGCGAGCCCGTGCGCTTCTACTACTTCCACGGCGATGGCACGGGCCTCTACCGCTACGGCAGGGTCGGGCTGACCAACACGCACAGCTTCGACTACGACGTGAGCGGCGAGCGGCTGGTGCTCGACTTTCGCAAGTCCGGCGAGCACCACGAGGTGGCGTTCACGCTGGAAGCCGGGGGCGAGCACGGCGAGTCGCGAGACTGGCTGGAGCTGCAAGGCGACCCGCGCGAGCCCGGTACGACCCGCTACTTTCGCCGGTCCTCGGCGATCGTGGAGCCTGGCCTCGCGGCAGAGCAGGGCACCCAAGACCGCGACGCGGGGGCCGAGCTCGGGCCGGCACCGGCGGGCCACATGTGGATCGATCTCCAGCGGTACGCCACCGGTGGGCAGGGCTTCGCGCTCTACCAGCTGCGCGGCGCCGGCATCGACGGCCGCGGCACGGGCTGGTTCCACCGCGGCGACTTCGACGACTGGAGCACGGAGGCACTGACCTATCGCATCGTGGGCGAGCGCCTCGAGCTCGAATTCATGCTGGCCGACCAGTCGGAGGTCACGGCGTTCGTCGTGCGGACCGAGGCCGACGGTCGCCGCGTCCTCGAGCTCGCCGACGACCCCCGCGATTTCTGGCACCCGCATCGCTACCTCGACATGGGTCCCTCGTTCGGCGCAGCGCTCGCCCCCTTCGAGCTGCAGACGGGGCGCTAGGCGGGCGTTCGAACGCAGCGACGGCCGCGCTCCAGCAGGAGGGCGGCCGTCACTTCGGGTCCGATTCGACGAGCGTCAGCGGTCTTGCTCGCGCCGTTGGGGGCGCTTGGCCTCGTCGATGGGCACGATTTCCGGGACGAGATCGCCGAATGCATTCATCTTCAGCCGAAATCGAGCGCTGGCCGAGGGGTGGACGTCTTCGTCGAGATCTCGGTCGGAATCGGCAAGGGGTGCAGGCTTCGTGATCATCGTCGTTGGAGTTAGCACGCTTTGCCATGGGTCGCCCGTTTTTGCGCCATCTGCAGCTCGCCGAAGCTGGCGAAGACGCGTGGATCCAGGTCTGACGCTCGCCCGCGGTGCCGGGGCGCGGATCGTGCGCTGTGGGCCGCCGGGCGCGGCAGGAGGGCCTCTTAGGGCTGGTGCATCGGCGCCGGGCTCGACACCGCATGCATGCTCAGGTGCCCGTCCATCGGACGATCGCGCTCGGCGGCGAGGCCAGGGGCGAAACGAGCGGCTGCGGCCACGCCCGTGAAGGCCACGACCACCGCGAGCAGGGTGGAGAGCACGGCCAGCGGCCAGGCTTCGGGCCGCGGCCGTGGCCGCGGCGGCGCGGGCGGGGCACCACGAGCCCGGGAGAGCGAGGCGGCGAGCGTGGGAACCAGCGGCTCCGCGCGCAGGTCGGTCGCGTCGATGATGCCCGAGGAGCCCGCGTCGACGATGCGAAACGCGAGGCGGGCTGGGCGGCAGACGGGGGGACGGGGGGGTTGGCGATCGATGGGCATGAGGGCTCCGGACGCAGCGTCGTCGCGCGTTTCGACGTGGCCCTTCGCGGCCCTGTTCGCCGGTGCTCGGCCGTTTTCGGTCGGTTTGCAACGAAGCACGCGGGCCCCCCGTGTGCGCACGGGGGGCCGCCCGGGCGCGCACGTGGTCCGACACGGGGAGCTCCCCGCGACGATCTGCGGTCGGGTTGGGCCCTGGCCGCATCCGTGCCGCAAACGCGGGCGATCGGCGTCGGCGATGGTACTCTGGCGATCATGCTCCTTGGCCTGCGTAGTAAAGGGGGGGTGGTGCCCCTCGCGTTGGGGATGTTGGCGCTGGTCGGCTGCCGCGAGGAGGGTAACGGCAAGGACCCCCTCATGGGCCACTGCTCCGACCTCCAGGGCAATGGCACATGCTTCACCACCTATAGCAACCGCCCGTACTGCAGCCTGTGCGAGTCCAACAGCAACGGCTGCGTGTCGCTCCCGCCGTCGCCGGCGTGCTCGCCCGATGCCGGTACGTCGACGTCTGCCGAGGTCGACAGCACCACCGATGCCTCCACGAGCTCCGGCGCGTCCGAGACCACGCTCGTGGTCGACGACACGGGCGAGGACAGCACCACCGGCGAGCCTCCGTGCCTGATGGAGGGCCAGATCGATCCGGGGTGCCAGGCGCTCGACCCCGCCCGGCCGTACTGCATCGACGAGGTGTGCACGGGCTGCGACGCTGCGGGCGGCCATGCGTTCTGCTTCGATCGCGACGCGATGACTCCGGCCTGCGACGCCGCGGGCGGCGAGTGCGAGGGCTGTGGCCTGGCCGACGAGCCCGTGTGCATCGACGGGACGCCGGTGTGCGACGCGTCGGGGGCGTGCCTGGCCTGCACGGCCCACGACCAGTGCTCCGACGGCGCGTGCCACCTCGGCTCCGACGATCCGCTGCAGGGCCACTGCTTCCTGCCCGAAGAGGTGATCTACGTCGACAACGAGGCGCCGTGCCCGGGCGTGGGCACGCTGGAGGAGCCGCTCTGCAGCCTGAACGCGGCGGCGGGCCTCGTCGAGGTCGGTGACTCGCGGGTGCTGCACGTCAGCGGCGGCACGCCGTACCTCGAGCGGGCGACGTTCACCGGCGCGATGACGGTGGCGATCGTGGGCGAGGGGACGCCGGTGATCTCCGGCAACCCGGCGCAGCAGGCAGCCACGCTGATGTTCGAGGACGAGGCCATCGCGTACGTGCGGGACGTGAGCGTCGAGGGCAACCTGACGACCCACGGCCTGATGTGCAGCTTCGGCTCGCTCCACGTCGAGGACACCCGCGTGCGCAACAACGACGGCTGGGGCGTGTTCGACTTCGATCCCTGCACTGTCACGCTCGATCGCGTGGTGGTGTCGGGCAACGAGGACGGCGGGGTCCGGGTCTCGGGCGGGCAGCTGTCGCTCGTCGACTCGACCGTGGCCACCAACGGGATCGGGGCGAGCTCGAGCGGCGTGCGGCTGCTCGGCGCGGTCGCGGTCGACATCCTCTACAGCACGATCGCGGGCAACAACGGCTCGGGCTTCGACAGCATCGAGTGCACGGGGGCCACCGGTGCGATGCGCAACAGCATCATCGTGGGGGTCAACGCGCCCTCGATCGCGCTCGACTGCTTCCCGCTGATGATGAGCTACAACGCGATGGACGCGAACAACTTCGCCTCGGGCACCAACAAGGCGGTGGGGGCCTACAACGCGGCCTACTTCCAGAGCCCGGCGCAGGGCGACATGACGCTCTCGGCCCCGCCGCTCACGCCATACGGCGACGTGGCGCTGTGGGTAGAGGGCGACCCGGTGCTCGACATCGAGGGCACGCCGCGCCCCACCGACGGGAGCCTCGGCTACGCGGGCATCGACGAGCCGTGAGCTTGGAATTCCAGTTCGACGTGGTGTGCCCGTACGCCTACCTGGCCTCGACGCAGGTGGAGGCGCTGGCGCGTCGCTGCGGCGTGGCGCTGCGCTGGCAGCCGGTGCTGCTCGGAGGGCTCCTGCGTGCGACGGGGGCTCCCGATGATCCCAACCAGACCATGAGCGCGGCCAAGCGGCGGATCATGGCGCTCGATCGCGCGCGCACGGCTGCGCTGCTCGGGGTGCCGCTCGCCGAGCCGCCCGAGCACCCGCGGCGCACGGTGGACGCGATGCGGCTCGTGCTCGCGGTGCCCGACGGGCCGGCCCGGGCTGCGCTGGCGCACGAGCTGTTCGCGGCCTACTGGGTGCGGGGCGACGACGTGGCGGATCGACGGGTGCTGGGCGAGCTGGCGGTGCGCCATGGCCTGCCTGCCGATGCGTACGCGCGCCCCGAGCTGCGCGAGGGCCTGCGCGCGGCGACGGACGCGGCGGCGGCCCAGGGTGCGTTCGGGGTGCCGAGCTTCGTGGTCGGGGGGCGGCTTTGGTGGGGGCAGGATCGCATGGGGCTGGTGGAGCGTGCGCTCGGCGGCGAGCCGCCTCCGCTCGTACCCGCGGGACGGACGGTGGCGACGGACGCGGCCGGGCCCACGCGACCACTCACACGGTTGGCGTTGTTCCACGACTTCTCGAGCCCCTTCAGCTACCTGGCCGCGACGCAGATCGAGCGGCTGGCGGCGGCGCGCGGGGTGGCGGTGGAGTGGGTGCCGATCCTGCTCGGCGCGTTGTTCCGGGAGATCGGCACGCCCGACGTGCCGCTGTTCGAGATGAGCGCGGTCAAGCAGGCGTACGTGCGCCGAGATCTCCACGACTGGGCGGCGTTCTGGGGCGTGCCGTTCGTGTTCCCGCGGCGGTTCCCGCTGCGCAGCGTGCTGCCGCTGCGAGTGGCGCTCGCCGAGCCGGCGGCGACGCTGCCGATCTATCGCGCGGCGTGGGCCGAGGATCGCGTGGTGGACGACGAGGAGGGCCTTCGGGCGGTGCTGGCGGACGCAGGACCTTTTTCCGCGGCGGCGCTGCTCGAGCGGGCCGGCAGCGCGCCGATCAAGGAGCAGCTTCGCCGCAACACCGAGCGCGCGCGAGCGCTGGGGGTGTGTGGGGTGCCGACGGCGTGCGTGGAGCGGGACGGGCGGTCGGCGCTGGTGTGGGGTCAGGATCGCCTGGATCGGCTCGGCGCGATGCTCGACGGCTGGTGGCCATAGGCCGGATCCCGGGGCGTGAGCACATTGGAGCCAGTGGCGCGCCCGGGAGCGACGCGCGATGCTTGGCCCCGGCCATGGCCGAGCAAGCCACCGAGACGCTGACCGGCACCGTCGAGCGCGTCGTGTACCACGACCCGCGCACGCGCTACACGGTGCTGCGGCTGCGAGTCCCCGGCCAGGACACGCTGGTGACCGCGGTGGGGCGGACGCCGGGGCTCGAGCCGGGCGCCGAGGTGACGGTGAGCGGCAGCTGGGACACGCACCCCACCCACGGGCGGCAGCTTGCGCTCGCCACCTTGCACGTGGCGGTGCCGACGTCGCGCGGGGGCATCGAGCGTCGGCTGATGCGCTACCCGGGGGTCAAGGAGGTGATGGCGTCGCGGATCGTGGCGCGCTTCGGGATGGACACGCTGACCATCCTCGACAAGCAGCCGCGGCGATTGCTGGAGGTGGAGGGCATCGGGCAGAAGACGCTCGAGCGGATCCTCGCGCACCACGAGACCACGCACGGCCCGCTGGCGCAGCTCGAGGCGCAGCTCATCGAGCTCGAGCTGCCGCCGTACCTCGCGCAGGCGATCCACGAGCGCTACGGCGACGAGGCGCTGGGGATGGTGCAGCGGCGGCCCTACCGGCTGGCCCGCGACGTGCGAGGGATCGGGTTCCTCACCGCCGATCGCATCGCGCGGGGCCTCGGAATCGCGGCCGACAGCGACGAGCGGGTGGAGGCGGGGCTGCTCCACGTGCTCGAGCAGGCCGAGTCCGATGGCCACTGTGCGGTGCCGATCGAGATGCTGGTCGAGCGGGCCGTACGGGCGCTCGGGGTGGAGGACGGGATCGTGCGGACGGCGGGCGAGCGGCTGCAGGAGCTCGGCGACCTGGTGCTCGAGAACGGCAAGGACGGCACGGATCTCTGCTTCCCCGCGACCATGGTGAAGGCCGAGCGCGAGGTCGCGATCACGCTGGCGCGGCTGGCCCGCTGGCCACGCCCGGATTCGTGGCCGGTGGCCGAGCTGCCCGAGCACCTGTCGCCGGGCCAGCGCCAGGCGGTGCATGCAGTCGCAGGCGCCGGGCTGGTGGTGCTCACCGGCGGCCCGGGCACGGGCAAGAGCACGGTGGTGCACGAGATCCTGCGGATGGCCCGGGCGGCGGGCAACGACGTGCTGCTGGCTGCACCCACCGGGCGGGCGGCCAAGCGGCTCGAGCAGACCACCGGGCACGCCGCGAGCACGATCCACCGGCTGCTCGAGGTGCAGCCCGAGACCGGCCGCTTCTTGCATGGCCCGGGCAACCCGCTGCCGCCCGGGCTGCTCGTGGTCGACGAGAGCTCGATGCTCGACATCCGCCTCGCGCAGGCGCTGTTCGACGCGCTCGTGCCCGAGCATCGGCTGCTGCTGGTGGGCGACGCCGACCAGCTGCCCTCGGTGGGCCCGGGCAACGTGCTGCGCGACGTGATGGCAGCGGCCGAGGATCCGACCTCGGCGATCGGGCTCGTGCGGCTGTCCGAGGTGTTCCGCCAGGGCGAGGGCTCGTCGATCGTCACCAACGCGCACCGCATCCTGCACGGCGAGCGCCCGCAGGCCGATCCCACGGGGGGCCGCGGCGAGTTCTACGTGGTGCATGCCCGCGAGCCCGAGCGCGTGCACGACCTGGTGGTGCGCATGGCGACCGAGCGGATGCCCGAGGCCTACGGGCTCGACCCGGTGCACGACGTGCAGGTGCTGTGTCCGATGCACAAGGGCCGCGCGGGCACCGAGGCGCTCAACACGACGCTCCAGGCTCACCATGCCGCGCGGAGCGGGGGCAGCTCGCTCGAGTATCGCGCGGGCGGGCGGGTGCTGCGGCGGTTCGTGGTGGGCGACCGCGTGATGCAGACCAAGAACGACTACCAAAAGGGCGTCTACAACGGTGACGTGGGCCTGGTGACCGCGCTCGATCTCGAGGAGGAGGCGATCGATGTGGTGATCGACGGCGCCAAGCTCCACTACGTGGGCAAGGAGATGCTGGCGCTGCAGCTTGCCTACGCGGTCTCGATCCACAAGAGCCAGGGCAGCGAGTTCCCAGCGGTGATCGTGCCGCTGCTCGCCGAGCACCACGTGATGCTGCGGCGCAACCTGCTCTACACGGCGATCACCCGGGCGCGCTCGCTGTGCGTGCTCGTGGGCGATCCGCGGGCGATCGATCGGGCGGTCCGCATGGTGGACGCGGCGCGGCGCCACACGGGGCTCTCGGGGCGCCTGCTCGAGGCGTTGGCCGATCCCGAGCTGCTCGAGCGCGAGGGGCCCGCCGAGGGGCCGGAGCCCGCCGATGGTCCCGCCGACGGTCCCAATGGCTGGGACGAAGCGCTCGGCCCGGAGCCCACCGACCCGCCGTGGCTCGCCGATGCCGAGCGCGGCGACGCGGCGGCGGATTGACGCTCCCGCGGCCGCCCGTGATAGGAACACCCCATGTCCGGCCATTCCAAGTGGTCCAAGATCAAGCGCACGAAAGGGGTCCTCGACGCCAAGAAGGGCAAGATCTTCACCAAGATCGCGCGCGACATCCAGGTGGCGGCGCGGGCCGGCGGCGGCGATCCGGCGGGCAACCCGGGGCTGCGCGTGGCGCTGGTGGCCGCCAAGGCCGCCAACATGCCCAAGGAGAACCAGGAGCGGGCGATCAAGAAGGGCCTGGGGGAGCTCGGGGGCGCGCAATTGGAAGAGGTCGTGTACGAGGGCCGCGGGCCGCAGGGCGTATCGTTCATCGTCGAGGTGATGACCGACAACCGCAACCGCATCGTGGCCGAGGTGCGGAGCGTGTTCTCCAAGGGCGGGGGCGAGCTCGGCTCGGACGGCTCGGTGTCGTGGATGTTCGAGCGCCTGGGCGTGGTGACGGTGGCCAAGGAGACGCTCGAGGAGGACGCGCTGACCGAGCGGGTGCTCGAGCTCGGAGCCGAGGACGTGCGCGACGGCGGCGACGAGTGGGTGGTGCTGTGCAAGCCGGCTGCGTTCGCGGGGCTCTCGACCGGGCTCGAGGACCTCGAGCCCGGCTCGGCGCAGGTGCAGTACCTGCCCAAGCCGGAGTCGGCGGTGGCGCTCGAGGGCGAGGCGGCGGTGCAGGTGGCCAAGTTCTGGGCGCGGCTCGACGACCTCGACGACGTGCAGAACGTGTTTACCAACGCGGAGCTGCCCGACGAGGTGCTCGAGGAGCACGGCCCCTGATGCAGCGGCCGCTGCGGATCCTCGGCGTGGACCCGGGCACGCGCACGCTGGGCTACGGGCTGGTGGAGCGCTCGCCGGGGCCGCGCGGGCCCGTGCTCGTCTACGTGGAGTGCGGGATCGTGCGCGCGCCCGCGGATGCGCCGATGCTCGAGCGGCTGCGGGTGATCGGCGAGACGCTCGGCGAGATCATCGAGGAGCTGCGGCCCGACGAGGTGGCGCTGGAGCTGGCGTTCTATGGCCGCAACGTGGCGAGCGCGCTCAAGCTCGGGCAGGCGCGCGGGGCGATCATGCTGCTGGTGGCCCAGCACGGGCTGCCGCTGGCCGAGTACGCGCCGGCGCAGGTCAAGCAGGTGGTGGTGGGGCACGGGCGAGCGACCAAGCAGGACGTGCAGCAGCGGGTGCGGCTGCTCCTACGGATGAAGCGGGAGCCCGCCACCGATGCGGCCGACGCCCTGGCGATCGCGCTCTGTCATGGTACGCGGCTGCCGGCCATGGCCCCCGAGCAAGCGATGGCGGGGACACGCAAGGCTTCGGGACGGAGGGCGGCGCGATGATCGGCTGGCTGCGTGGCAAGGTGCGCGTGCGCGACGTGAGTCGCGGCGAGGTGGTGCTCGACGTGGGGGGCGTGGGCTACGTGGCGGTGGTGTCGTGGCAGACGCTCGCGGCGGTGCCCGAGGAGGGCCAGGCGTGCGAGCTATGGGTCCACACCCACGTTCGCGAGGACGCGCTCCTGCTCTACGGGTTCGCCACGACCACGGAGCGCGACGTGTTCCGGCTGCTCACCGGGGTGCCGCAGGTGGGGCCCAAGCTCGCGATCACGGTGCTCGGCGGGTTTCCGCTGGTGGAGCTGCTGGGCGCGATCGCGAGCGGCGAGCGGGTCACGCTCGAGCGGATCCCCGGGATCGGCAAGAAGACGGCCGAGCGGATCCTGCTCGATCTCAAGGACAAGGTGGTGCCGCTCTTCGAGCTCCTGCAAGGCGCCGGCCGGCCCGCCGTGCCCGCCGCCGCGCCCGGCGGCGGGGACACGCTGCGCGAAGAGGCGCGCGAGGTGCTGGTGGGCCTCGGCTGGAAGCCCAAGCCCGTCGAGGCCGCGCTCGACAAGGCGCAGGCCGAGGACGCGCCCGGGAGCCCCACGCTCGACGGTCTCGTGCGCCGCGCCCTGGCCCAGCTCATGGCGCGCTAGAAGGCTGTTCGGGACGATTTCGGCGGGTCCGGCGGGGATCCGTCTCCTGCGCCCCCGCGAGCGCTATCGCCCCCGCGGACCGAGCGATCGGTGGCGCCGCGAAATCGACGACTGGGAGGCATTTCTCGAACCTACATCGATGCGTAGTGCGTTGGCTTTGCTTCGGGCGGTGTCGACGATTAACGTTTGGTCCGTGGTCTCGAACGCGGCCGCTTCGGCGAACGATCAGGTCCAAGGGGGCGCCCCGTCGATGGGCACGGCTCCCGGCGACCGCTTGGGCGCCGACGGCCGTTACGAGCTGGTGGAACGCATTGGCTCGGGCGGCATGGGGGCGGTGTGGCGGGCCGTCGATCACAAGCTCGGCTGCGACCGGGCGGTGAAGGTGCTCGATAGCCGCTATTCGGCGGTCCCGTCGTTCGTCGAGCGATTCCTGCGGGAGGCGAGGGCGGCGTCTCGCGTGGCGCACCCCAACGTCGTGGCGGTGCTCGACTCGGCCGACGAGGACGAGCGGCCGGTGTTCCTGGTGATGGAGCTGCTCGAGGGCAAGACGCTCTCGCAGGTGGTCAAGGGCAACGGCCGGCTGCCGTGGGCGCAGGTGCAGCGCTACATCGATCAGATCGCGGCGGGCCTCGGAGCCGCGCATGCGCAGGACGTGGTGCACCGCGACGTCAAGCCCGGCAACTGCCTCGTGCTGCCCGACGGGCAGCTCAAGCTCCTCGACTTCGGCATCGCCAACGTTCGCGACGAGGCGCGCCTGACTGCGCACGGGGAGATCATCGGCACCTGCAGCTACATGGCCCCCGAGCAGATCAGGGGCCAGGTCGACAAGCGCTCCGACATCTATGCGCTGGGCGTGCTGACGTTCCGGCTGCTGGCCGGGCGCGTGCCGTTCTCGCATCGCGAGCAGGACAAGGTGCTCCTCGCCCACCTCACCGAGCCGCCGCCGGCGCCCAGCAGCCTCATCTCTGGGCTGCCCGCAGGGGTGGACGACTTCGTGCTGCGGATGCTGGCCAAGCAGCCGCACCAGCGCTTCGGCAGCATGGACGAGCTGCGGCGGGTGCTCGAGGGCATCGAGCGTGGCGCCGCGATGGCGCTCGACGGGCCCACGGTGATTCCTCCGAGCAAGGACAAGAGCCACACGGCGATGTTCGAGGACGCGCCCACGCGCGCGGTGCTGCGGGACTCCAAGCCGGGGTCCACGCCCGGGCCGCTCGCGCCGGTGCGGGTGAGCCTCAACACCGCGCCGGCGGGCTCGGGCACGCTGGCGCAGCTCGAGGCTCAGGCATCACCGCGCCTGGCCGGTACGATGCTGCTCGCCGACGAGGCGCCGGTGGCCGCGAGCAGCAGCGGCACGGTGGTGGTGAGCGGTCCGCTGGCTCCGAACCCGGGATTCGAGGCGGTGGCGGCGAGTGGCGTGACCGTGCCGAGCCGCGAGGGCACGGCGGTGTCGCCGAGCCTCGATGCCGCGAGCGTGGCGGCCGTGCCCATGGGGCATGCCGCGGTGCCGCCTCGCGTGATGACCGTGCCGACCCCGGTGCCGCGACCGCTCGCGGGCCTGGGCGCCAGCTCGCCCGCACCGCCGCGCGTCACTCGGTTCTCGGCGCCCGGCGAGGTCCACGACGGCGGCATGATGCGCGGCGTGGTGGCGGCGCTCGGTGGCATCGCGCTGGCGGCCGCGGTGGTGGGGGGCTGGGTGGTCTACAAGCGCCAGAGCGCGACCGGTACGACGCCGGAGCCTGCGCCCGCGAGCTCCTCCGTGGATGCCGACGTGGCGGCGGACGGCGCTGCGATCGAGCCTGGCGTCGCCGAGCCTGGCGACGCCGTGCCGAGCCCGAGCGAGGAGCAACCCGGAACGCCGGGCGAGGCCATCGAGGGCGTCGCCGGTGGCCAGGCCGCGATCGCGAGCGATGGAGAGGCGGTCGAGGGCGCGGCCGGTGGAGCCGCGGCGGAGGGCAAGGCCGTCGAAGGCTCCGCGCTTCCGAGCGGCGAGCCCGAGGGCAGGGCCGACGCCGGCGAGCCGCCGTCCGGGGATCCGCTGGCGGGCGAGACCAAGACCAAGAAGCGCCGCACCGGCAGCAAGCCCAAGGCCGGTGAGACCAAGCAGGCCGAGGTGACGGAGCCGGAGCCGGAGCCCGAGCCCAAGCCCGACGCGTCGAAGAAGAAGCCCAAGGATCTGCGCGACCCGTTCTGACGCGCGCCCGAGTCGGTGCCTATCGATGCTCGCGGGGGGGCATGGGAGTACCGCGCACGGCCTCGATGAGATCGCCCACCGTCAGCGTGGACGGCACGCCCTGACTCGCGAGGCTGTTCCACAGCGGGAGCAGGCTGTCCTCGCGATCGGCCTCGGCGAGCGCCTCGGCGAGCGCCACCACCACGGCTCGCCGGCGGCCGCGCTCGAGCGCGCGATGCAGCTCGCGGGCCACGGGGCCCTCGATCGCGGCCCCGGACATCGCCTCGGGCATCGCGACGGGGGCGACGTCGCGGATCGCCTCGTCGCGCCCCGATCCTGGAAGGGCTCCGTGGCCGTTGCGACCGGGAGGCTGGCCGTTGCGCGCGATCCGTTGGATCACCACCGGCTGCTGCGGCTCCTTGCGCCAGCGACGGCGTGGACCGGCCTCGCCCCAGCGCTCCTCGGGCTCGGCGGCGACCACCGGGCCGCGCGGCCCAGGCGTTTGACCAACGGCCTGGCCCGCCGCCATGCGCTGCTCCATGGCCTGGCCGCGCTGGAGGATCTCCTGGCCGTGGCCCTCGGGGAGCACGGTCACCACCGTGTCCTCCTTGATGATGGCGTAGAGCACGTCGCCGAATGCGTCGACGGGGACGAGCGTCTGCGGCTCGCCGAGCATCGCGTCGAGCGTGCGGATCGCCTTGCCGGCATCCTCGGCCGCGGCGAGAGCCTCGTCGAGGCGGTCGCGCAGGCTCTCGTCGTCTTCGTCTTCGCGGGTGGGAACCAGCTCGCGCAGGCGCTGCACCGCCCGGTGCGTAATGCTGTGGCGGCGATGGCCGGGAAACGGCGGACGCATCATGTGCGGCGGGGGTTTAGCCTTCGCACGCTCGCTTGCCAACCCCGCGCGACCGGCGGAGGGAACGGCCCACGGGGCCGAAACGAGGCGAAGACCACGGAAGGCCGCCAGGATGGTCGTGGGCACGAAACCGGGCGGTTTTGGGCCTGCTGCCATCGCAGCATGCGGCTTGCCAAGCGCTGCGTCTCACGACCATGATCGCGAGGCTCATGCGAGGCCGCGCCGGCAGCGATCGAATCCGCGAAGGCTTTCCATGGCGGGCTTTCCTTCGTGCGAGGCGTCACGGACGAAGCGCATGCGCATGGATCCTCGGCGGAGCGATCACCCTCTGGGCCGGTGTCGGTGAGTCCGAGGCCGTGGCGGCGCCGGTGCGCGCCACGGGTCAGGCCAAGGCCTCGGAGACCAAGTCGCCCAGCATCACGCAGACGCGCTCGCGCGCGCTCCGAAGGGCACGGCGAGCCGCGCTCGAGACAGCGCTGCGCCAGCTCTCGGGCCCCACCGATCCCGCGGCGCGCAAGGCCGTGCTCGACGCTGCCGACTCATGGACCGGTGCGTATCGGGTGCTCTCCGAGCAGAGCGACGGTCAGGACATCTCGCTCGAGCTCGAGGTGGAGATCGATCTCGTGCGTCTGCAAAAGCGGGTGGCCAAGCACGAAGGCGGCGGGGGCAGTGGGCCCGCGTGGGTGCTCGGCGACGTGGGCTCGGCCGAGGGCTGCGGCGAGGCGGGGGCGATTGCCGAGCTGGTGCGCAGCGAGCTCTCCGCCCAGGGCGCGGTCGCAGCCGAGGCGGCGAGTCCCGAGGGCGCGGGCAAGTCGAAGAAGGGCAAGGTCCCCGCGCTCGACGTGGCGCTCGACTGCCAGGTGCTCGGGGCGGTCGATCACACGTACCTGCACGCGGTGCGGGTGAAGGTCACCGCCACCACCGAGGGCCGCACGGTCGCCGAGGCGTCCACGCCCGCATTCGCCACCACTCCGCCCGAGGCGCTCACGGCCGGGGTCCAGGGCGCGCTGTCCGACGTGGCCGAGCGGCTGGCCCGTCACGAGAGCGGTCACGTGCGGCTGCGCGTGCAATCGCCGCTGCCGGCGGTCCGCATCCGCCGGCTCGAGACCGCGATGCGCAACTCGGTGCTCGGCGTCGACGAGGTCGAGGTGGGCGCGGTGGACGAGGGCATCGTCGAGCTGCACGTGCGCGGCGAGCTGTCGGCCAAGGCGCTCTCGCGTGCGCTGGGGCAGCTCGCGCTGCCCGGCTTCTCCCTCACGATCGTTCGCGTGGAGCCCCCCGATGTCCTCACCATTCGCCTGCAGTAGCCATGGGTCTCGGTGCCGCGCCGGCGGCCTCGCACACGGCGCCGCGTGGGCGCTCGCGCTGGTGCTCGCGCTCGCGCCCGCGGGCTGCAAGCACACCGACGCCGGCACGTCGCTCCGCATCAGCGTGCCGCAGGAGGACCTCGACGCCGACCTGTTCGTCGACGGCCAGTACGTGGGCCAGGTGGGCGCGATGGGCAAGGAGCCGGTGGGGCCCGTGAAGCTCGCGCCCGGCGTGCACCGGGTCGAGGTGCGCAAGCCGGGCCGGTTCCCGGTGCAGCGCACGGTCCGGGTCGACGGCAAGACGCCGGCGGAGACGGTGATCGACGCGGAGCTGCTCGAGGATCCGCAGTAGGCCGCGGTCTCGCGCCTTTAGCGCGCGCGGGCGGGGGCGTGACGCGCCACGTAGATCACGTGCCGCCGCCCGCCGCGGCCGGAGCTGCGGACCTCGACCGAGAGGCCCAGCTCCTGCAGGCGTCGTTCGAACGCCTGCTCGTGATCCTCCGACCAGATCGCCAGCACCCCGGTGGGCGCGAGCGCGGCCTTGGCCCGCGCGAGCGCGGCCTTGCCGAACACGGGGTCGTCCTTGCGCCCGGTGGCCACATAGGGGCCCTCGTAGAGGTCGAGCACGATCGCGTCCCAGCGCGTCGCGGCGGGGGTGCGGGCGATGACCTCGGCGACGTCGCCCACGTGCAGCCGCACGCGCGGGTCGTCGACCGCGGCGGCGGTGAGCCGCGCCAGCGGACCGCGGCACCACTCGACGATGCGCGGCGTGAGCTCGGCCACCGTGACCTCCGCGGTCGCGGGCAGCTCGTCGAGCGCGGCGCGCAGCGTGTAGCCCATGCCGAGCCCGCCCACGAGCACGCGGGGCCGTGTCGCGTCGTGCAAGGGCCGGCAGGCGACCACCGCCAGCTCGAGCTCGGAGCGGTGGGCCACGCTCTGCATCAGCACGCGACCGTCGACCAGGATGAGGAAATCGGTCTCGCCGCGCATGCGGAGCTCGAGCACGCCCTCCTCGGTGTCGACGCGGTCGAGCCGCTGCCAGGCGCGCGTACCCATGGCGGTGCCCGATCTTCGTCAGCCCGCCTGCCGCACGAAGCGGCGCGGCACCATGAACGGCGGCAGCCGGCCGATCGCGTGCTCCTCGAGATCGGACGGCGGGGCGGCCCCGCTGGCGCGGTACTCGACCCACAGCGAGGGATCGCCGTCGGCGTCGGTCTCCACGTGCGCGCGCACCCACTCGAGCCGAGGGTGCTCGAGCATCACCTCCTCGACGTTGTCGAGGCAGGCGCGGCGGCCCTCGAGGTTGACGAGCCCGTCGTCGCGGCCGAGCACCTCGAGCAGCTGGCCGTCCTTGCCGAAGCGGCCGGCGTAGCCGGTGTGGCGCCACGGCGCCTCGGCCACGGCGCCCGGCTCGGTGTCGGGGATCGGGGGCCGGCACGCGGCGACCTGGGCGGTGTGCACGAGCACCTCGTGGCCGCCCACCTGCATCGGCGCGCCGGGGCGCAGCTCCACGCCGGGCGCGGGCTCGAACGCGGCGCCGCGCTGCAGCACGCGGTGCGCGAGCACGCCGATCTCCTCGAGCAACAGCAGCTGGCGGGCGGGGCGGGTGAGGCTCTGCCCGAGCGCCTTGCCGGTGCCGAGCGGCACGGTGGCCTGCGGCGTCACCGGGGAGAGCCCGAGCGTGGTGCCGCGAGCCTTGAGCGCGCGTGCGAGCTCGAGCAGCTGCCGCACCGAGTCGACCACCACGAGGTCCTCGTGGTGCGAGGCGAGCGGCAGCACGGCGTCGGCGGCCGGGCCCTCGGCCATCACGAGCTGTGCCTCCGAGGCGAGCCACCCGAGGATCACCGGATCGAAGAAGCGCGGCACGATGAGCGGCTGCGCGCACAGGAGCCGCGCGCCCGCGTGCAGCTCGAGCGCGGCGGCGGCGGCCTCGCCCACCGCCTGCAGGTGCGCGCCGCTGCGGAACACGTCGCGCACCACCCCGCCGATGCCCCGCGCCTCCATGACCAGCTCGGCCTCGGCCGGTGGGGTGACCGCGGCGAGCAGCGCCGCGGGAGCGTCGAGCGCATCGACGGCGAGCAGCGAGCCCTGCAGGCGCCGGCGCGAGCGGAAGCCGTAGCCCTCGCCGTAGTTGGGGGACGCGGATTCCTGGCCCCGCGGGCGCCGCACCACGGCGCAGAGCGGCAGCCGGCTCGCGGTCTGCCGCAAGAGCCGCTCGCCATGGGCGGGGTCGACCGGCACCGCGATGGCCCCGAGCTTGCTGCACGCGAGGAGCATCACCACGAGCTCGGCCACGTTGCCGAGCGAGAGCGCCACGAGCCCCCCCGCGCCCACGCCGAGCGCGGCCAGCTCGCGCGCCCGCTTGTCGGCGCGGAGCAAGAGGCCATGGCGGCTGAGCGTGCTCTCGGGGCCGTGGACCGAGCGTGCGGTGCCCTTGCTGGCGACGGCCGCCGCCAGGCGTGCGTACATGTGGCCGGGCGGCGCGGTGCTCATTGGACGGCGTTTCGAGGCCTTTTGGGCGGTGCACCCGTGCGCCTAGGTCCCCTTGGGGGGTCCATGGTTGCTGGCGTGCCGCGGTGGTTGCGGGGAGTGGCTAGAACCGCGGAGCGTAGCCGATGTCGACCGTCACCGAAAGCGCAGCACCGTCGCGCAGGCCGAACGTCTCGAACGCCGATGGCTCCCCCTCGCAGGTCATGCCCATCGCGTCTTCCTTGGCGGGCACCGAGCCCGGCGCATAGGCAGCCAGTCCGGGCCCGATGCGCAGCGACAGCTCGTGGTTCTTGCGCGGGCCGAGGATCGCCGCCATGAACAAGCGCGCGCCGGTCCACAGCCCTCCGCGCTGGCTGGCCTCGCGCTTGGTGGTGCAGCGCAGCGGTTCGTGGCCGGCATAGACGAGATTCTGTCCGCCCACGCCCACCACGCCGCCGCCACCGATCTCGAAGCGTCCGCGCGCGAGCGGGTGGCGGACCTCGAGCAAGACGCCGATCCAGCCCAGGGTCAGTCGGTGATGCGCGCGCGCGGAGCTCGGCTGGGTGGTGAGCGCCGCCTCACCGCCGAGCGCGATGCGACGCCGGTGCCCGAGGAACGCGTTGCCGCGCAGCCCCAGGCCCAGCGTCGGCAGCGGGCGCAGCTCGCTGCTCCTGGCGAGCTGCGCGGGGCTCATCGTCACGAGCGGCAGGAACACGCCCATGCGGCCCCGCAGCACGGGCGCGGTGGGCCGGGCCGGAGGCGTCGAGCTCGGGGTCGCGGGCTCCGACCCCGGCGCCGTGCCGTCGTAGAGGTTGGGCGCATCGGGCACGGCGTTGGGCTCGACCAGCTCGATCGTCCACGGCTCCGGATCGTCGGTCAGCGGCGTGCCGCCGAGCGCTCGCACCAGCTCCGCGACGTCCCCGGCATCGGGCGCGTCCGGGGCCGCCTCGAGGTAGCGGTTGTACGCGGTCACGGCGGCGGCACGGTGCAGCTCGTAGTCGGACGATCGGGGGGACGCCGCGGCCATCAGCCGGTGGTGGCACACCGCGATGTTGAAGTGCAGCTTGGCCGACGGCTGCAGCTGCAGCGCCTCCTGGTAGTGCCGCAGCGCGGCCGTGAAGTCCCCCGCACGCGCGGCCTCGCGAGCGCGAGCAATCGCGGCCCGCGCGGCCCCGTCGCCGCCGCTCGGTGCGGCTGCGTGCGCTCGCTCGGCGGCCACCCACGGAGCTGCGGCCACCACCGCCAGCGCGACCGCGAGGCATCGCCCTGCCCGGTTGGCCTTCACCACCGACGATCGTATCAGCTCGCTCGCACGGCGATGCGCCGCGCCGCGGCTACGAGCCCGAGGGCGGGGGCGGGAGCGCGCCGGGGACCGGCGGGAGCGGCTCGTTGCCCCCGGATCCGCCGGCCGCGGGCACGGGTGCGGGCTCGACCGGCGTGGGCGTGGGCTCGTCGCCGGGCTCGTCGGGGGCGGGCTTGCCCGCCGGCGTCGCGCCGGTGGCCGACGAGGCCGTGACGGCCTTCGAAGACAGCAGCGCCCCGCTGGGATCGCGCTGCGGCAGCACCAGCGCGTTGGGCTCGAGCCTGGCGTCGCGCTGCCGCACGATCTCGGCGCGACGCTCGAGGTAGATCTGCACGAGTCGCCGCCCCGCATAGTGGGCCTTGATGCGCCACGCCGGCTCGTTGGCGAGGAGCACCGCGAACGCGATCTCGGGCGCGTTGGCCGGCGCGTAGCCGATGAGCCAGTTGTAGTTGAGGGCCGGCGCCCGCTTGCCGGTGAGGCTGCCGGTCTTGGCCGCCACCGTCACGCCGGGGATGTAGTCGTTGCCCTGATCGTCGCGGAAGCTCTTGCGCGCGGTGCCCTCGGTGGTGGTACCCACCATCATCTCGCCCACCGCCATGGCCACGTCGCGGTTGAGCACGCGGTCGAGCTTGGGCAGCGCGGGGGTCATGTCGGTGCCGTCGGGGCCGATGACCTGCGCGATGATGTGCGGCGGCTGGTACATGCCGCCGCGCGCGAACACGCTGGCGAGCAGCGCCCCGTGCATGGGGCTCATGTCCACGCTCCAGAACCCCGCGGCCACCTTGGCGCGCTCGATCGGGTCGGCCGGGATGTGGGCGGGGCTGCGCTCGATGGGGATCTCGAACGGGATCTCGCTCTCGAACCGGAGCGCCTTGGACATGCCGAGCAGCGTGTCCTGGGGCAGGTGCTGCATGGCGAGCTTGCCGATCACGAGGTTGTGGCTGTGGGCCACCGCGTCGTGCAGCGTCTCGCACTGGCTGTCGCGTGCGGGGTCGTCGCGCAGATCCTCGTCCTCGATCCCGTGCAGACCCCCGTGGAAGCACACCTTGGTGCTCGGGGTGGCGGCAGCGGAGTCGAGCAGCGCGGCGGCGGTGACGAGCTTGAACGTGGACGCGGCGGGGGCCCACGCCGACGTGGCGACCTCGAGCGGGTCGACCTCGGAGTCCATCGACGAGTGGCCCACGAGCGCGAGCACGGCGTTGTCGCGCACGTCGAGCACCACCGCGGCCGCATACGGCACCTCGCGGTTGCGGAAGATCGTGAGCGCCGCGTCTTGCAGCACCGGATCGAGGGTCAAGAGGATGCGGTGGCCGTCGCTCAGGTCCTGCACGAGCCGCGCCTGGCCGGGATCGACCTTGACCTCGCCCGGGTTGCCGGCTGCGGCCCCGGGCCCGGGCGCCGGCGTGGCTCCCGGGGTGGGCGAGGGGCCGAATGGACGCAGGCGCGCCTCGGAGAGCTCGAGCCGGTCTTGCCAGGGAAGGGTGGGGGATGCGGGCTCCTCGACCACCTCGGGAACGATCGTCGCGGTCTTGCGCGCCTCGTCCCGCGAGGTCGGGACCTCTTGCTGCTGCACGTAGAACGCGATGGCGCCGAGCGACCCCAGGAAGAAGAGCGCGCCGAGACCGCCCAGCCGACCTCGTGTCGTACGTCCCTCGAACACGGCCTTCGCCTATAGCAAGGCCGCGGGACCGGGGCAAAATCCGGGCGCCCGCGAGCCCGGGCCGGGCGCTCGAACGGTCGTTCTCGCGGCGTACCCTGGCGCTCGCACGCCGCGAGCACGCGCGCAGGCGGGGCAGCCCGCGGCGGGGCCGAGGCGAGATCGCGGGAGGGTAGGGAGCAGATCGCCCCCGTGGGCTCGCGGCTGCATACAGTGTAGGAACAGCAGCCACCTGTTCAAATCCCGTCTCCGTACGCGGTTTGCCCACGTACCGGGGGTCGATCCAACGGTTCCGCGGGGCGCGTACGGTCTGCTAACCTGAGCGCCCAACTCGGCGAGCCCGGGGCCAGCGTAAGAGGCATGCGCGACGAAACGATCGTCACGGTCATCCACAAGGTGGAGGACACCGGCATCACCCGCCGGAGAAGGGATGCCTGCATCGTCGTCATCTACGGGGCGGAGCTCGGGCGCAAGTACAACATCGAGGGGCGCGAGATGACCATCGGTCGCGCCACGGTGAACGATATTTGCGTAAGCCAGGATTCCGTGTCGCGGACGCACGCGACCATCACCGCCGACGACACCGGGGTGAAGATCCGCGACAACGAGTCCACCAACGGGACCTACGTCAACGACCACAAGATCCACGAGGCCTACCTCAAGGACGGCGACCTCATCAAAGTGGGGCGCTCGATCTTCAAGTTCCTCACCGGCGACAACATCGAGAGCTCGTATCACGAGGAGATCTACCGGCTCTCGACCGTCGACGGGCTCACCCAGATCTTCAACAAGCGGTACTTCACCGACACGCTCGAGCGCGAGCTGTCGCGGGCCCGCCGCTACGACCGGCCGCTGGCGCTGATGATGTTCGACATCGATCACTTCAAGCGCTGCAACGACACGTTCGGGCACCGCGCCGGCGACCACGTGCTGCGCCAGGTGGCGGAGCTCGTCCGCGACCGCTCGCGCAAGGTCGACGTGGTGGCGCGCTACGGCGGCGAGGAGTTCGCCGTGATCCTGCCCGAGATCGATCTGCAGGGCTCGGCGAAGTTCGCCGAGACCATCCGCGAGATGGTGGAGCAGACCCGCTTCGTGTTCGAGGGCCGCCACATCCCGCTCACGGTCTCGGTGGGGGTCGCCGAGCTCGAGCCGCACATCGCCAACGCCGACGACCTCATCCAGACCGCCGATGCCCGCCTCTACCGGGCCAAGCAATCGGGCCGGAACCGGGTGGTCTACGCCGACTCCGACAATTAGCTACAACTAGCGCCGTGCTCGAAGACCAGGGCCTCGGGACCGCGGACGAGCCGCCGCGGATCCTCCTGCTCGGCGATGCGCTCGCCGATCAGATCGCCGCGGGCGAGGTGGTGGAGCGACCGGCCTCGGTGGTCAAGGAGCTGCTCGAGAACGCCATCGACGCCGGGGCGCGTCGCGTGCAGATCGAGCTGCAGGACGGTGGGGTGGGCTCGATCGTGGTGGTCGACGACGGCTGCGGGATCCACCCCGAGGACCTGCGGCTCTCGGTGACGCGCCACGCGACCAGCAAGCTGCGCGGGCCCGACGACCTGGTGGAGATCGCGACCCTGGGGTTTCGCGGGGAGGCGCTCGCGAGCATGGCGGCGGTGGGCCACCTCAGCATCCGCAGCCGCCCGCGTCGCGAGCCCCGCGGCACGGAGCTGCGCTGCCACCCGGGCCTGCCGCCCGAGGCGAGCGCGGTGGGCATGCCGGTGGGCACGCGCGTGGAGCTTCGGGGGCTCTTCTCCAACGTGCCCGCGCGTCGCAAGTTCCTGCGCAGCGAGGCCACCGAGGTGGGGCACGTGGCCCAGATCGTGCTGCGCGTGGCGCTGGTGCAGCCGGGCGTGCACGTGTCGCTGCACCACGGCGCCCGGCGCCTGCTCGACCTGCCCGCGTGCTCGCCCGCGGCCCGCGTGGAGCAGGTGCTCGCGCGTGGGCACCGTGCATCGCTGCGCCACGTCGAGGGCGAGCACGACGGCGTGCGGGTGCAGGCCTGGCTCGCCCCGCCCGAGGCCGCCCTGCGCGACCGTACGGGCCTCTACGTGGTGGTGCGGCGCCGGGTGGTGCGCGAGCCCAACGTCGCACGCATCGTGGCCGCGAGCTATGGCGACGCGCTCGGCGGGCGCCACCCGCTCGCCTGCGTGGTCGTCGAGCCGGCGCGCGGCGACGTCGACGTCAATGTGCACCCGCAGAAGTCCGAGATCCGCTTCGGCGCGCCGCAGCGGGTGTACGCGGCGGTGCGGGCGGTGCTCGGCGAGCCGCGAGCCGGCGTGGGCGCCGAGGGCGAGCGATGGTCGAGCCCGGGCGGGCACGCCGAGCCGCACGAGCGAGCCCACGCGCGAGCCATGGCCGCGGACGGCGAGGGTGAGCCTCACGCGCGAGCCGTGACCGCGGACGACGAGGACGAGCCGACCGTCGCCACGCGCGCGTCCCTGGGCGACGTGCTCGATCGCTGGGCCAGCCTCGCGGGCAGCACCGTGGCCCGCGAGAGCTCACCGGGCTATCGCCTGCGCACGCGCGCCGCCGAGGGCGGGTATGCCCGCACCCGCGAGACGCTGCGCGAGCAAGCGGAGGTGCTGGAGCAGGCGTGGCGCGACGATCGAGCCGCCGACGCGGCGGAAGGCTACGGCGGGCGCTCCGGCAGCGCGCCGGAGGGCCTCTTGCCCGGCTTGCCCGGCTTGCCCGCGACCCCCGCGCCCACCCACGGCACTCCGCCCGCTCGCGCGGTCCCCGAGGCCTCCGAGGCCGGCCCCGAGTACCTCGGCTGCCTACCCGGGCCCGTGGGCCTCTACGTGCACGAGGGCGAGCTCTTGGCCGTGGATCTCCGCGCGCTGCGGAGCCACCTCGTGCTCCTGCGCCTGCGCGAGGATCTCGGCGGCGGCGAGGTGACGGCGCAAGGCCTCTTGCCGCCGGTGGTGGTGCGCCTGCCCCCGGCCGATGCGGCGCGCTGCGTCGAAGGGGCCGAGGCGCTCGCGCGCGTGGGCCTGCACCTCGAGGGCTTCGGCGGTGATGCGGTGCTCGTGCGCGCGGTGCCGGCCGCGCTGCGACACTGCGTCGCCGAGCCCGACGTGGCCGACCTCGTGGGGCGAGTGCTGCCGTGGTTGCGCATGCGTGGCCGCGAGCGCTCGCCAGAACCAGCCTCGCTCGTGGACGCGATGCGGGCGATGGCGCAGGCTTCCGCGCCCGATCCTGCCCCGCGTCTGGCCCGTCGCTGGCTGCGAGAGCTGCTCGAGCAGGGCGTGGGCCTCGACGACGTTCCGGGTCTCCGCCGCTGGGGCCCTCGTACGCTCACCGGTGCTCCCGACGATGCCTGACCTCGATCCCTTGCCGCCCGACGCCCCGCGCGTGGTGGCGCTGATGGGTCCCACCGCCGCCGGCAAGGCGGCGCTCGGGCGCGAGGCGGCGCGGCGGCTCGGCCTCCCCGTGCTGGTGTGCGACTCGGTCAAGGTCTACCGCGGGCTCGACATCGGCAGCGCCAAGCCCACGCCGGCCGAGCGCGCCGAGGTGCGGCACGAGCTCTACGACCTCGTCGATCCCGACCAGCCGTTCTCGGCCGGCGACTACGCCGAGCTCGCAGGGCCGCACCTCGCAGGCGGACGCGGGCTGTTCGTGGGCGGGACCGGCTTCTACCTCCGCGCCGTGGCCTTCACGCACTCGGCGGGCGTCGAGGGCGTGGGGCGATCCCAGGACGACCCGGAGCGTCGGGCCTTCGAGGTGAAGTGGCGGGCGCGCGAGCAGGCCGAGCCGGGGGCCGTGGCCAGCGCTCTACACGCCATCGATCCCATCACGGCGCGCTCGATCCATCCCAAGAACCTCGTGCGCTCGCTGCGGGCGCTGTGGCTGTGCGAGTGCACGCGCGGGCCGATCAGCGCCGCGCGGCTGGCCGACCCGCCGCGGCCGCGCGTACGGCTCCTGGTGGTGGTGGTCGACCCCGCGCCCGAGGTGCTCCACGATCGGACGGTGCGCAGGCTGGATCGCATGCTGGCCGCCGGGTTCCTGGACGAGGTCGAAAAGCTCCGGCGGGCCGGTTATGATGCGCGCCACAAGGCGATGCGGAGCTTGGGCTATCGGCAGCTGCTCGAGGTGGTGGAAGGGCACCGCGCGCTCGCGGACGCGCGCCTTTCGATCCTCGCCGAGACCCACCAGTATGCCCGCCGTCAGCGCGCCTACCTCCGCACGCAGATGGTCACGGCCGCAGCTCCGGCTCCGGGCCCGGTGATCACGATATCCGAGCCCGCGCTCTGCCCCTGGGGGCAGATCGAGGCCTTCATGGACGGCGCGTCATGAGCACCAAGGTCCTGGAATTCGAGCGCCCCATCCTCGAGCTCGAGGGCAAGATCAAGGAGCTCAAGCACCTCTCGGGCGGCAGTCAGGAGATGGCGGCCGAGATCGAGAAGCTCGAGCAGCAGGCCAGAAAGCTCCAGCGCGAGCGGTTCTCCAAGCTCTCCCCGTGGGAGCAGGTACAGCTCGCCAAGCACCCCGATCGGCCCTACACGCTCGACTACATCGGGGAGATCACCAGCGAGTTCGTGGAGCTGCGCGGCGATCGGGCGTTTGCCGACGACCCGGCGATCGTGGGGGGCCTGTGCCGGCTGCGCGATCGCGTGGTGATGGTCATCGGCCACCAGAAGGGCCGCAACACCAAGGAGAACCTCTACCGCAACTTCGGCATGGCGCGACCCGAGGGCTACCGCAAGGCCCAGCGGCTGATGCGGCTGGCCGAGCAGCTCGGGCACCCGGTGATCTGCTTCATCGACACCGCGGGTGCCTACCCCGGCATCGGCGCCGAGGAGCGCGGGCAGAGCGAGGCGATCGCGGCCTCGCTCGAGCTGATGTCGGTGCTGCGGGTGCCCACCGTCTCGCTGGTGATCGGCGAGGGCGGCTCCGGTGGTGCGCTGGCGATTGGGGTCACCGACCGCATCCTCATGCTCGAGCACGCGGTCTACTCGGTGATCTCGCCGCGGGGCTGCGCTTCCATCCTCTGGAAGGATCCCGAGGCCGAGCAGGCCGCCGCCAAGCAGCTTCGCATGACCGCGCTCGACCTCAAGACCCTGGGGGTCTGTGACGAGATCATCCCCGAGTCGGTGGGTGGGGCGCACCGCGGGTTCACCCAGACCGCCGCCGCCGTGGCCGAGTCGCTCGGTCGCCACCTCGACGAGCTCACGGCGCTGTCCACCGAGGCGCTGCTCACGGGGCGCTACGACAAGTTCCGGAGCATCGGCCACCTCGAGCAGGGATAGGGTCATGCCCTCCCGCCACCGAGCACGCGGCCATCTACGTGCCCCGCAAGGGCGACGTGCCCCGCAAGGGCGAAGTACCCCGCAAGGGGGGCCGTGCTGAGCCAGCTCGTCCTGCTCATGGCGATCGTGGCGGGGGTCGCCTTCGCCGGCCACCTCCGCCGAGGTGAGCCCAGCCAGCGCGGCTACGTGCTCGTGCTCGCCGGCGTGACGCTTGCCGCGATCGTCGCGGCCCTGCGTGGCGACGAGTTCCTGGCCGTGATCGCGGTGTGCATGTCGTGCCTGGTGGTGGTGATGCCATGGGCGCTCGACCTCATTGTGCGCGCGTGCTTCAGCCGCGAGCGGCTGGCGTGGGCGGTGCGGATGTCCGGGCTGCGGGCGCTGCTCATGCCCGGGGCCAGCCTTCACCGCCAGCAGGCGATCCTGCATGGCCTGCTCTTGCTCGAGCAGCGCGGCGTGGACGGAGCGCTCTCGTACTTCCGCGAGCTCGCCCAGGCGACCGAGGACGACGTGGAGCTGCGGGTGATCCACGAGCAGATCGTGTCGATGCTGCTGTTCGGCCAGCGCTGGAGCGAGGGCATCGCCCACTACGAGGCCCGCTTCCCGCCCGGCTATGCCGCGCAGCGGCCCCCGCTGGCGCTGGGGCTCCTGCGTGCGTACGGCGAGTCGGGCCGGCTCGGCCACGCCGCGGGCCTCCTGCGTGCGGTGGAGGAGCTGCTCGGCCGCGATCCGCGGGCGGCGGGCGTGGTGTCGCAGGCCCGGCTCACCTTCCTCGCCTACGTCGGCCAGACCGCCGACGTGACCTCGGCCCTCACCGACGACGAGCGCCGCCGCCGGCTCGGGCTCTCGGCCGCGAGCGGGGCGCTCCTGCGCGGCATCGCGCTCGCCCGCGCCGGCCAGCCCCAGGCCGCAGAGGCCGAGCTACGCCGCGTGGAGGATCTCGCCGGGGCGCGCGACGACCGGGTGGTGCACGCCAGCCGCAAGGCCATCGCCGGCGTGCCCGACCAGGCCGTGGAGCTCCCTCCGGAGCTGCGGAGCTACGCCGAGAACGTCGCCGGCCGGCTCGAGGGGTTCTTGTCGGCCACTCCGCTCGTGCGCCGCGTGGGCGCGCTCGTGGTCACGCCCGTGCTCCTGGTGCTGCTGTCGCTGGGCTATGCCGCCACGCTCTGGCTCGATGGCGGTGGGGCGGGCCTCTTGCGGCTCGGTGCCGCGACCCCCGAGCTCGTGCGCGCGGGCGCGTGGGGCCGGCTGTTCACCGGGATGCTCGTGCAGAGCGAGCCGCTGGCGCTCTTGCTCTCGGTGTATGGCCTGTGGCTCGCGGGGCCGCTGGTGGAACGCCTCTACGGCCGCGGGCGCACGCTCGTGGTCACGCTCGGCGCGGGTGCGGCAGGGCTCGGGGCCGCGGTGGCGCTCACCCCCGATCCCGCCGCGGTGCTCGGCGGCGGGGTGCTGCTGACCACCGGCGTGGTGACCGGCATGCTGCTCGTGCTGCTCTCGCCGCGCACCAACCTGCCCCGGCCCGCGCGACGCAGGCTGGCGCTGCCGCTGTTGCTGCTGCTGCTCGCGCTCGCGGTCATGATCCCGCGCGGTGGCTTCGGCCTCGACGTCTCGCCGGTGGGCATGGTGGTGGCCGCGGTGGTGGGCATCTTGGGGCTCGGCCTCGGGGCACCGCTCGGCCGCATGGCAACCATGCTGCGTGGGGTGGGGGGCGCGCTCTCGCTGACGATGGTGGCGGCGATGGGCATGGTGGCGCTCGAGGATCCGCAGGCGTTCATGCTCCAGGAGCGCCACACCGTCGCGGCCGAGGGCGTGCGCCTGCGGGTGCCGTCGCGCTTCGTGGTGGTGGAGGCCACGCCGGCCGAGCCGGGCTCCGAGCCGTGGCCGCTGCAGCCCGGCCTGCACGACACGCTCGCCCAGCGGGTGGGCCATCGCGTGCAGCTCTTGATCACGCCCAGCGTGGACGATCCCGCGGCTCCGAGCGCGCTCCTGCGGGTGGCGCCCGAGCTCGCGCGTGCGCTCGTCGAGGTCCCCGAGCCCCCGCTTCCCCCGGCGTTCGCTGCGGCATGGGAGCGCGCGACGGCGGGGCAGCCCGAGCCGCTGCGGAGCACGCTCCTGCGCCGCAACGGCTATGACGTGGGTCTGGTGCTCGAGCGCCCGCTCGAGCAAGGCGTCTCCGTGGTGCTCGTGGCCGCTCCGCCCGAGGCGCTGGTCCACGACGCTGCGCTGTACGCGACGATCCTGGCGGAAGCAGGGGGATCGGCTCTGGAGGCCGAGTAGGCCCGGTAAGCCGCCGGGCGGGCGGACACCAGGGTCGCTGGGACGGTCCGAAGCGGCGCGATGTGCGGTACGCGCTATACTGTAGACGCTCGTGCCCGGTCCGCTACCGAACCGACGCCCCGATGCGTCGCCGTGGCCCATGGTGGTGGCGATGATCGTCGCCTCCTTCGGCGTGCACTTGATGCTGTGGCCGCTCGGCAATCGCGTGCTCGAGCTCGGCTGGCCGGCCACGTCGCCGCCGCCCGTGGACGGCTTGATGGAAGTGTCGCTGCTGCCGTCCGACGAAGAAGCCGACCTCCAGAAGGGGACGCTCCTGCCCGGCCAGCTCGTCGACCCCGATCGCGTGTTCGACCAGCGCAAGCCCGAGCAGCCCACCGATCGGATCTCGGAGTTCGACAGCCGCGTCGACCACGAGACGCGCGCGCCCAACCGGCGTGCCGCGCTCGAGTACGACCCGCGGACGCTCGGCGACGAGGCGGGCAAGTCGTCGAGCGCCCAGCAGGGCTCCACCGAGGAGGTGGTTGCTCAGCCGCTGCCGCTCGGCCGCCCCATGGAGGGCACCGCCGACGATCTCGGCCACCGCGTCGACGACCCGCTGCCCGAGGGGGACGAGGGTGCAGCTCAGCACGACGCGGGGCCCCACGCGCTGCGACCCACCGTGCGTGGCTCGGCCGACGCCATACGTAAGACCTTCGGCGGCTCGGGCAGCCACGATGCGCTCGACGACGTCGCCGAGGGCACCGAGAGCATCCTCAACTCCGAGCGGTTCCGCTTCGCGTCGTTCTTCAACCGCCTGCGCGACCAGGTCGAGCAGCAGTGGGATCCCAACGGGGTGATGCGGCGGGCGGACGCCGACGGCCGTACCTATGGCAGTCGCACCCGCACGACGATCCTACGCGTCAAGCTCACTCCCAAGGGCGCCATCCAGAAGCTCGACATCATCCAAGACAGCGGCGTGATCGAGCTCGACAAGGAGGCGATCCGGGCGCTCCACCAGGCGGCGCCGTTCGTCAACCCGCCGCCGGAGATGGTCGACGCGTCCACGGGGCTCATCGAGTTCAACTGCCTCTTCACCCTCGCCGACGGCAAGGCGGTGATGCGTCATCGGTACTTGCGGTAGGCCCCGATCGGGGTACCGTGGCGGCCATGGCCAGCTACCAACGACTCGATGATGCCGCGCTTGCGGCTGCGCTCGCCGCTCTGCCGGGCTGGCGCGTGGAGGATGGCAAGCTCCGCAAGCAATTCCGGTTCCCCGACTTCGCCGCCGCGATCGCGTTCATGGTGCGGGTGGCGTTCGAGGCCGAGCGCCTCGATCACCACCCGAATTGGAGCAACGTCTACGATCGCGTGGAGGTCACGCTGTGGACCCACGACGTGGGCGGTCTGACCGACCGCGACGTGGCGCTCGCGACCGCGATGCAGGCCCACGCCACGGCCGCGTAGCGCCTACTTCTTCTTGGCCGGCGCCGGCAGGCTCTCGAGGATCTTCTTGAACTCGGGGTGGTTGGGCATCATCTGCAGCGCGGCGGTGCAGACCTGGCGCGCCTCGGCGAACAGGTTGGCGTCGCGCATGCAGGTGGCGAGCGCGACCACGGGCTCGATGGCACGAGGGTTCAAGGCCACCACCACCCGCAGGTGCTCCACCGCCTCGCGGGGCCGGCCCTGCTTGCGCAGGATCGCGGCGATGAGGTTGCGGATCTCGCCGTCGTTGGGTCGCAGCCGCACCGCGTTGTTGAGGTGGGCCAGCGCGGCGCCGTCGCCCTCGCTCTGGCGCACGGCCAGCGCGAGCATCATGTGCGGCTGCCAGAACTTGTCGTCCTTGGCGATGATCTCGCGCAGGAACTTGGCCGCCTTGGTCTGGGCTCCCGCATCGCCGGCCCGCACCTGCTCGAGCGCCGCGTCGTAGTGATCGTCGAAGTCCTCGACGTCGAGCGTCAGCCGCCCACGGCGCGCGAACGCGTCGTCGTCGAGCGTGCGGCGGGGCAGCGCGAGGATCTTCTCGAGGTACTCGCGCGCCTTGGGCGGGTCGTCGCCATCGAGGTACATCGTGGCCACGTAGCGCAGCACCGTGGCGCTCTCGGGGTGCTGCTCGGCCGCCTTGAGCAGGAGCACCGTGGCCTCCTCGCTCTTCTCTTCCTCGTGGAGGTCGAGCAGCATGTCGAGCGAGCTCTTGGCGATCTTCGAGGTCTCGACGGCGGTGCGGAGCAGCGACATCGCCTCCTCGCGATCCTCGCTGCCCTGGTCGCCCTCGCTCTTGCTCTTGCTCTCGCTCTCGCTCTCATTATCGTCGTCGTCGTCGCCGCCGCCCGAGCCGCGGTCCCACAGCACGTTGGCGAGATCGCCGTAGGCGCTGGCGATCTGCCCCTCGTCGACCGCGCGGCGCAGGAACGGCTCGGCCTCGTCGAATTTGTCGTCCTCGATGAGCAGCGAGCCGAGGTGGGCCATCAGCCCCGGGTCCTCGTTGCCGCGCTCGGCCGCGAACTGGGCCACCTTGAGCGCGTTGGCCTTGTCGCCCGCGCCCCGCAGGGTCTGGATGAACTGGCTGGTGACCGCGGCGTTGGTGGGGTCGAGGTTGAACGCCTGGTTGAACGCCTGCACCGCCGAGCCGAGGTCGCCGAGCTGGCGGAACAGCGTGGCGAGATGGTGGAACAGGCCCTGATCTTCCTTGCGCTGCTGCGCGGCGATGTTGAGCGCCTGGAGACACAGCGGGATCGCGGTCTGGTCGACGGGGTTCCGCACCAGGATGTCGACCATGATGTGCAGGCCCTGCACCGCCGGGTCCATCTTGGCGTCGCGACGGATCGCATCCATGAACGGCGAGAGCAGCTGTTCGGGCGTGGTGGGTACGCAGCGGCCCTGTAGCGCCGAGAGGTTGCCGAGGCCCACGAGGAACGAGACCAGCGCCTGCACGTCGCTCGTGCCGAACGCTTCCTTCCAGTCGGCCTTGTCGATCTGGATGTCGTAGCGGGCCGCGAGCTTGCCGAGCAGGGTGAACATCTGCTCGGGCAGCCCCTCGGTGTCGCCCTCCCAGGTGATCGAGTCGAGCTCGACCAGCGCGTCGCCTTCGCCGACCTCGACCAGCCGTGCCTGATAGGAGAGCGTCTTGTCGTCGACCTTGAGGTTGGCCACCAGGCCGCGCTTGGCGTTGGGGAACCGCTTGATGCCCTCGGCCGCGCGCTCGTCGGTCCATGGCTCGCGGAACACCATGAGCGCGGGGACCTTGCGGCCCCCCTGCTCGGCGAGCGCGGTGAACACCGGGGCGGCCGCCTTGGCCCCGCGGGCGGCCAGCTCCTGCGCCCACCACCGCTGGATGCCCATGGCCAGTGGAGCGCCCTTGCCCTCGTTGGTGCAGGCGATGGGGAGGATCACCAGCTCGATGGATTCCGCGGCCTGTGCGCTCTGGGCCGCGTCCTCTTCGTCCTCGTCGTCGAGCTCCTCGTCGGAATCCTCGTCGCCTTGGTCGAGGAACGCCTCGGTCTCGTCGCCGGGGGTGTCGTCGTCGTTCTCGCCTGCCATTGGAGCGCGCAAGCCTGCCCCATGCCCCCGGGGCGTGCAAGGCAAGCGCTGGCGCCTGACGGACCTCGCCTGCCGGACCTTCCGCCTGCCTCGCCTGCCGGACCTTCGGGCGGACCTCGCCTCCTGACGGACCTTCGGGCGCCTCCTGACGGACCTTCGGGTGGGTTCGGACCTTGGATGTCCGGACCTGTGGATGTCCGGACCTTGTGGATGTCCGGACCTTCGGGCGGGACGGTTGGATGTCCGGACCTTCGGGCAGGGTTCGTCGCGACCTTCGGGCAGGGTTCGGGCACAACCTTCGGGCAGGGTTCGCACCGGGGTTCGCACACGACCTTCCGGTGTGGGGTCGAAGCCCTTCGGTGGGGTACGCTCGACTGGTAGGGTGGGCGGGGCGCATGGTCGACACCGGATCGGGGCAGGAACGAGCCAGCGGCGCGCAAACGACGCTGTGGCGTGCGGTCGCGGCCGGGCTCATGAGCACGATGGGCTTCGGTGCCCTCAGTATCGCGGGCTGCGGTGAGCCGGCGGCCGATGTGGTCGCGGTGTGGGTCGACGGCACGGCCGACGAGGACGGCAATCGCGGGCTGCGGATCTACGAGGGAGGAGATCGTGCAGTGGCCTCGATCGTGCCCGACATCCCCGGCTCGGGCATCGATCTGCTGCAGATCGGCGTCGATGGTCGCGGTCGTGGCGTCGCGGTGTCGGCGACCGACGCGACGGTGTGGTTCGAGCGCGGCTCGGGCCGCCGCGTGACGCTGAGCGCCGCGGCCGCGCTGCGCGAGGAACTGGTGGCTCCGGGGTTCGGGTTCACGAGCAGTGGCGACGCGATCCTGCGCGCGCTCGAGGTCGATCCCGCGCTGCCGCCCGCGTGGCTCATCGCGTCGCTCGCGGGGCCCGAGGCGGGACGCGTGCAGGTCTTGACCCCACCCACCGTGGCGGCCGAGGGGCACCACTGGTCGCTCGTCCATGCCGCCGACGCGCCGGTCCTCGCGTGGATCGAGGCCCATGGCGGGCTGGCCGTGGACGGGCGCGTGCTGGCGCTGGCGTACCCGAGCGACGAGGGGCAGGGGCCCGTGGTCGACGACTTGCGCCCGCTCGCACGGGGGCTCATGCAAGGGCGGGGGCCGGACGACGATAGCCGGTTCCTGACCGGCTGCCCCGAGGGCGTGTGCATGTCGCCGAGCGGGCGCGTGCTGTGGACGCTCGCCATCGATGGTGGGGGCTGTGACCTATGGCGGTGGTCGTGGGTGGAGGCTGAGACGGCCGTGATCGACACGCTGCCGCTGCGCGTGCCGCTCGCGTGTCCCGGCATTGATGCGGTGCAGCTCGTGGCTGCGCTCGATGACGACTTGGTGGTGCTCGACGATGCGTTCCGGATCTATCTCGTGGATCTCTCGGCCGCGGTCGAGTCGGGCTCGCCAGTCGATGCCGGGGCGGACGCCGGGGTCGACGACGATGACGGAGCGGAGCTCGACGCGGCCGAGGTGATCGCGCTGCCCAAGCCCGCCGGGGCGCTCGTGCCGTACGTGGTCGCGCAGGGGCGCGTGCTGGTGGTGTCGTCGCTGCAGGGCGAGGTCGCGCGGGTGGACACCGACGGTGTGCGCATGGTGAGCGGGGTGCAATCCCCGTGCGTCGTGCGGGACGGCTTTGCGGTCAGCCCCGGCGGCACGTGGGTGGTGCAGAGCTGCAACGGCCAGAACGGGGAGGGGAGCGGCTTCGACGGGCTGATCCAGCGGATCTCGGTGCTCGGCTCGGAGCTCTATGCCGGGGTGCCGATGCGGCCGATCGCGGTGGACGACGAGGGCAATGCGCTGCTCTACAGCATCGCCTCCGGCGATGACGATGCGGTGCCGCGCGGGCTGTTCGTGCTGTCGGGGGACGGCAAGCTCACGCGCGTGGATGAGCTCGAGCCGTATCCGGGGCTCGTGATGTTGAGCTCTCCGACTGGGGAGGGCGTACCGGGACGGTTCGCCGCGGGCGGGCCGAGTTGAGCTTCCGGTGGGGGGTGAGCCTTCCCGAAGGTCGGGCGGAAGCGAAGGGGTGGGGTGAGCCTTCCCGAAGGTCGGGCGGGTGAGCCTTCCCGAAGGTCGGGCGTGGGGTCAGGTCGGGCGTGGGGTCGGGCGTGGGGTGAAAGGCCGGGCGTGGGTGGAAGGTCGGGTGATTCCCGACAGGGTTCAACGCCCGAAGGTCGGGTTCAACGAAGGTCAAAGGTCGGGTTCAACGAAGGTCGGGTTCAACGCAACGAAAAGGTCGGGTTCAACGAAGGGTCGAAACCCTGCGCGAAATACACTCGCGCAACGTCGAGCTGCGACGGCCGATGCACCCCCCGTGACCCCACCCCGCCACATCCGACCCAACCAGCTCTGCTTCGTCACGGTCCGCGCAGTCAACCGCGCGTTCCGCTTCGCCCCCACCCCCGAAGCACTCGAGATCATTCGTTATTGCTTGGCCTTCACGCTCTCCAAGTACCGCGGCCGTATCGCAATCCACGAGCTACTGTGGATGTCCAACCACTTCCATCTCGTGCTGACCGACCAAGCCGGCTGCTTGCCACGCTTCATGGAGGAGCTCGACTCGCTCCTCGCTCGCGCGCTCAATGCCCTCCATGGCACCTTCGGTACGTTGATCGAGAAGGGCTACAACCTGGTCGAGGTCACGTCGGCGGACAAGCTCATCGAGCACTGCGTGTACACACTGGCCAATCCGTGCAGCGCCCATCTGGTCGAGCGCAGCCATCAATGGCGGGGCGTTTCCTCGCGGAACATGGAGTACGGGGTCCCCGTCAAGGTGAAGCGACCCGAGCGGTCGTTGTGGAGCCCCGCACGACGACACGCAGGCCACCTCGCGTCACAGGACTCGCAGCGAGCCCGTTACGCGAGCCGCAGCAAGGCGCCCGAGGAGGTCGAGCTCGAGCTCGAACGGCCGAGCATCATGCCCGAGCTGACGGACACGGAGCTCCGACGCCACATCCTCGAACAGCTCGACCACTGCGAGCGAGCCCTCATCAAGGACCGACGAGCCCAGCGACGACGGGTGCTGGGATGGGACGCGGCGACGAAGACGAACCCACGCGCGACCCCCGACCAGCAGGAGGAGCGCTTCGGTCTGGTGCCGAGCTACTCCGCCAGCACCAAGCAGGCACGCATGGCGGCGTGGAGGCGAAGACGAAGCTTTCTGGCTGCGTACTACCAAGCTCTACGACGCTTCGTCGGTGGCGACTGGAAGGTCGAATTCCCCGTCGGAACTTGGTTGATGAAGGTGCGGTTCGGCGTGAGCTGCTGTCCACTCCCGGCGACGTGAAGAGCGAGCCCGACATGAGGAACGAAGTCCATCGTTCACCTCGATAGTGGACGCGGGCCCGCTGATACTTGGAGTGCCTCGATCACGCCAAGGACCGGCTGTGGAGCTTCTACGCGAGGCGAACGAGCACGCCGGCCACCCCATGCGCGTGGGGGGGCTCTGAGGAGGTCTCGAGGAGCGCGCTGTTCGCCGCGGCCGCCATGACGGCTCGGAGAGCGGTTCGGCAGCGTTGCCGTGACTTTCAGGTACGCTGGTTCCCGCATGAGCGTCCCTCGGAAGCATGGCGAGCCCGCCGGGCCCGCCCGACCGCGACAAGAGCCCCTCTACGATCTCGAGATCCCCACGCCGTCCCACGCCGAGCGGGCGCGCACGCTGGCGGCGAGCGTGGGCAGCGGGGCGCTGTCGACTGCGGCGGCGGATCTCGATGGCCATCCGTACGGGTCGCTGGTGCTGTTCGCCCTGCACGAGGGCTCGCCGGTGCTGCTGGTGAGCGAGATGGCCGAGCACACCCGCAATCTGCACGGCTCACCGCGGTGCTCGCTCTTGGCGGTGGAAGCCGGCCCCGACAATCCGCTCGCGCTCGGCCGCGTGACGCTCGTGGGCACGGCCACGCGAGCCACGGGGGGCGAGCTCGAGGCGGCCACCCGCGAGGCGTTCCTGCAGCGTCACTCCGACGCGCGCTTCTATGCGGATTTCGAGGATTTTCACTTCTGGCGCATGCAGGTCACGGGGATCCGCTACATCGGCGGCTTCGGCCGCATGTCGTGGGTGGATGCCGAGGCCTGGTACGCCGCGGAGCCCGATCCGCTCGTTGGTGCTTCGGCGCGGATCCTCTCGCACATGAACGAGGATCACCGCGAGGCCATGCGGCTCTACTGCGAGGCGTTCAGCCGCGCGGGCGCGGTGGAGGATGTGACCATGACCGGCGTGGATCGTTATGGGTTCGAGATGTCGGTCGTGACCAGCGAGGGTCCACGGCCGGTGCGTGTCGCGTTCTCCGAGCCGGTTGCCGATGCCGGGGCAGTGCGGGCCCAGATGGTGGCACTGGTGCAGCGAGCACGTGCGCAGCTCGGGCGGGAGCCACGGGCCTGAGCGGGCTGCTCGAGGGAGAACCGGTGGATCTAGTAATGTCGGCCGCTTCGCGTTTTCAACGCTCGGGCCTCGCGCTGCTGGGTATCGTCACCGCGAGCGTGTTGGCGTGTGCGCATCCCTATGGGGTCCCGCGCGAGCGAGGGGCGGTGCGGCTGACGACCGAGGTCGAGATCGACGCGAGCGCTCGAGAGGTGTGGGACGTGCTCGCCGACTTCGAGGGGTACTCGCAGTGGAACGAGTGGTTGCCCGTGCTGCATGGCGAGGCGGTCGAGGGCGGGCGCGCGAACGGCAAGGTCTGGCTCGATGGCAAGCTCCGCCGCGCTCGCCACCGGGTGCTGGAGGTCGACGCCCCAAGAACGCTGTGCTGGCGTGACGCGGGGATGACGACGTGGTTCGTGTGGGCGCGTCGCTGTCGATTCGTGAGCGAGGAGGCGGGCGGGAGGGTCGTGCTTCGAGAGGAGCTCATCCTCAACGGGACGTTCGTCGATGCGGCGATGCGTAGGTATGGGGGGGCGCTGCAGCGGGGGATCGAGCGCGAGGCGGAGTCGTTGCGGGGGTGGGTAGAGGGGGGCGGGAGATGATGGGGTTGGAGCCGAGCCTCGCGAATTGCGGAAGTCGCTATTTCGTGACTGCCTCGTGGGACGCCGGACAGCCATGGGGAGGAGCTTCGGGGTTACATGATCCACCGGAGAACGGATGACAACTGAATGGAGGGAAGCTCTCCGTGTGTGAATGCCACGGCTACGCCGGAATTCCTCATTTCTGACGATGCCGCCTAGCATTCACCCACCCAAGCCAGCTTACTTCAAATCGAAGGTCAGAATTGCTGGAACATGCCTCGAATTCGAACGTATGAGCTGGTAAAGTATGATTATCATCAGTGCAAGGGTGACACTCTTCATTACAGAGGTGATATTGTTGGTAACCACTTACACCGATAGCATACGTCCTTCTCATGGATTCCAACAGGCCCCGTAAGCAATGACGATGGGCATGTCACAATCTACTCAGCCGCGGATGCAGGCCTCCGAGGTAGAGAAGCCTCGGACGCTCGTCGCCTTGCATCCCTTGCGGGTGAGCTCGGCAGCCAGACCACAGCCGCCCGACCTTCCAGCGCCTTGGCGCGATAGCTCGTATCGTCTGGCGCCCGATCAAGCGTGCCAAGATAGGACGGCCGCACGTCGAGCCTTCGATCGTCAATCCCCGTCCACGAGCGCCTTCACCAGCTGCTCCGCCACCTGCTCCAGCTGGCGCTCGGTCGCTTCGATCCTGCGGCGATGCCCCTGGCGAAACGCGGCATAGAGGCCGAGCGGCACCAACGCAAGCAGCGGCGCCGCAGGTCCAGCGAGCAACATCAGACCGCCTGCCGGCGCCGCGCTCAGCAACGTGAGGCCGAGCCGGCCTTGCACGGTCTGACGAAAGCGTTCCTCGATCTGGATCGAGATCCGCGCGCCCTCCATCATGATCGAGACCGCGACGTGCCGACCAAACCACGTCAGCGAGCTCTCGCTGATCGCCCGAGCTCCGATCACGCCGAGGCTTCGATCGAGCAGCGCGGCGGCGGCCTCGAGCTTGGCCGGGGTCAGCTCGCCGGGGACGCTGCGACGCACGAGGACGAACAGGCGCAGGCCCATGCTGCGGGCGTGCTGCTTGTCCCGGATCTCGAGCTCGGCGAGGGCGGTGTCGAGGTGGCGGACGTCGAGGCCGGCCTCGGTCACGACCTGCTCGAGCTCGGTCCGCGTGAGCGCGCTCGTCGGCGGCTCGTGGACCGCAAGCTCGGCGAGTCGACGCAGGACCAAGCCGACCTCGTCCGGCTGGTACTTGCGCTCGTCGCCCGACACCACCGGCAGGGTATCAGCATCGGTCGGTGAAGGCCGTGCGATGATGGCGGCCATGCCGTGGCGTCGGGCTCCTGTCGCGTCGCTCACCGGGTTCGCATCATGGGCGCTCGCCGTGGCGAGCACCTCGGTGCTGCTCGCGGGGCCGTTCTCGGCGTGTACGCGCCAGGAGAAGCTCGCGGAACAAGAGCCCGCGAAGGACGAGCCCACAGCAAAACAACCCGTGACCGAGCGCGGCCCGGCGATCGAGGACAGAGCCCAGATGCCGCCGTCTCCACCCCCGCCTCCGACCAAGGTGCTGCAGGTCGCCGCAGGCAACTACAACGCATGCGTGCGCTTCGACAACGGCACAGTCTCCTGCTGGGGCCGCTGCGTCATGGGCTGCGGCGCACTCTCGCACGAGACATCGACCAGCATGCGCACGATCCCCGGAGTCACGAACGCAGTGGACGTGGCGGTGGGAGACTCGTTCGCCTGCGCGGCCCAGGCCGACGGGCGAGTCCTGTGCTGGGGCAGCAATTTCTACGGCGCGCTGGGTACGGCGGGCGTCGACTGGGTCGCGGCGCCGCGAGAGGTCGAGGGCCTCGCGGACGCCGTCGAGGTCGAAGCATCCCAGACGATGACCTGCGCGCGCACGCGAAGCGGCGACGTGCAGGTATGGGGCGGCGTGGCCGATGCGAGCCCGCCACCGCCGGACTCGACGCGCAGGCCTCGGGCCGTTCCGCAGATCCGAGGGGCGACGGCGTTGTCGTCGGATCCCTGGGGCTGCTGCGCCGCGCTCGGGGACGGCTCGTTCGCCTGCGTGCAAGCAGGGGACGCCGTGGCCACGCCCCGGCCGATGCGCAGCGGCGCGTGCGGCTGTGGGCTCGATGCCGGAGGCACGCTGCGCTGCGAGCTGCGGAGCCTGCCGGGACCGCCCACGAGCGACGGCATGCACCCGGAGCCGCCGCGGTTGCCCTGCTCGATCGACGCGGTCGAAGGCGTGCAGGACTTCGTGATCGCTGACACCGCGGGCTACGCGATTCGCCGCGACGGAGAGCTGTGGCGATGGGGTGGAATCGACCAGTGGGGATCATGGTCGGCGCTGGCCCGCATGACGGCACCTGCGAAGGTGCGCTCGATCGCGACCGGGGTACGCGGGGCCGTGCTCGCAGTGGACGACGCCGGAGCGCTATGGGGCTGGGCGTGGTCGTACGAGCACGGCATCACGGCGTCCGAGGGCTGGGTGGGCGTACCATTGAAGATCTGGCCCGAAGCGCTCGCGGTTCCGTGAACGCGAGCACCTCGGGGCTGCCAGCCCGGGAGAGCAATCTCCCGGGGTCACCCGGCCTCGAGGACCACCGCGAAGGCCCCTGATGGCCGCCGGCGATCAGCGCTCAGGGTGCGCGCAGGGACAGCGCACCGAGGTAGTCGCGCTTGCCGAGCGCGACCCCGTTGGCGCGGAGGAGCGCGTAGGCGTGGGTGAGGTGGAAGTAGAAGTTGGGGACGGCGTGCTCGACGAAGTAGTCGTGGCCCGACATCGTCTTGCCCTCCCAGCGTGGCTGCGTGATCGAGCGCGTCGCGGCCTCGGCGAGGTCCTTGGCGGTCAAGCCGTCGAGGAGCTCGATCACCGAGCGCACGCGCGTGCGCAGCTCGTCGACGGTCTTCTCGGTGTCGGGGTGCGCAGGCGCATCCTTGCCCGACAGCCGCGATGCCGCGAGCTTGGCGGTGTCGCACACGATCTGGATCTGCCGCACGAACGGGAACTGATCGGGCGCGAGCCGACACTCGAGGAATGCGTTGGCGTCGAACGAGCGCGCCTTGGCCGACGCGTCGGCCTTGTCGAGCCACACGTCGAGCTGGGCGAGCTGCTTGCTCATCTGCCGAAAGATCTCGAAATACATCGCGCCCACCTTACTCCTCGATGCCGCCGCTGTACACGGACGCATGCTAGCCGATGGCCTTCCGCAGCGCCGTCAGCTGCGCGCGGATCTCCTCCACGGCCGCGGCGAGCTGCTCCACGCCGACGCCCTCCGATCGTCGACATGCCTGGGCCACGCGTGCCGCTCCCACGGTGGCCGCCGCGCCCTTGAGGGAGTGGAGCGAGCGGCGGGCCCGCTGCTCGTCACCGTCCTGCAGCGCCTGGCTTGCGTGGTCGAGGTTGGTCACCCCCGTCTCCAGCAGCATGTCGAACAGCTCACGCAGCGTGTCGGGGGAGCCGTCGCTCACCTCGTCGATCTGCGCCTGGTCGAGCACCGGTGCGTCGAGATCCTCGAGCACGGTCGCGGACGCGGCAGGCGAGCGGGGGACAGGCTCGGGCTCGGCGGGTGCCGCGGGGGTCTCGGGCACCGCGGATGCCCCGGATGCCTCGCTCGGCTCGCTCTCGTCGGCGGTGTTGGCCCAGCGGCTGAGCGCTCGTCCCATGTCGACCAAGCGCAGGGGTTTGGTGATGTAGCCGTCCATCCCGGCTTGCAAGCACAGCTCTCGATAGCCCGCCATCGCGTGGGCGGTCATCGCCACGATCGGGACGTGCTTGCCCGTCTTGGCCTCCTGCTCGCGGATCACCCGGGTGGCCTCGAACCCGTCCATCACTGGCATCTGGATGTCCATGAACACCACGGCCACGTCGTGCTGCTGCAGCATGGCCACCCCCTCCGCGCCGTTCTTGGCGGCGTGGACCTCACAGCCCAGCTTCTCCAGGTTCCGTGACGCCACCTGGAGATTGATCGGGTTGTCCTCCACCACCAGCACTCGGACCCGATCTTCCCGTGGCGCTTGTGCCTCGAGCGACTGCTGGCGCCGCGCAATCTGGCGGGTGATGAGGCCGGACGCCCTGCTGTCTCGTTGTGCCCACACCAGCGTCAGCACGACCCAGAGGTCCTCCATGTGCAGCGGCTTGACCAGATACCCGCGAAAGCCGGCGCTCGAGATGGTCAGTGCATTGAGCTCCTTGCTCAGCGAGGTCAGCAGCACGAGCTGCGGCGGCCGCTCGAGCACGGCGAGCGAGCGCTCTGCCAGCCCGATGCCGTCGAGCTGCGGCATCTGGTAGTCCAGCAGCGCCAGGTCGAACGGCGCTCCATCCTGCTCGGCTTGCTGAAGCAGCTGCAAGCCCTCGTGAGCCCCTTCTGCGCAGCGCACTTGCATTCCCCACCGCGTGAGCTGCTCCTCCAGGATGCGGCGATTGATCGGATGATCGTCCACCACGAGCGCGCGAAGGTTGTCGAGCTCGGCGCGGGGCAGCGGCGGGGCGTCTTCCTGCTCGCGCTGCACGGGCAGCGGGAGCCGCACGGTGAACACGCTGCCGCGCCCCACCTTGCTGTGGAGCCCGATGGCGCCGCCCATGCGCCCCACGAGCTCCGCCGTGATCGCGAGCCCGAGCCCTGTGCCCATGTGCGCACGGGTCGACGAGGCGTCGACCTGGTGGAACTTTTCGAACACGAGGGGTTGCTGGTCCTCCTGGATCCCTGGGCCCGTGTCCTCCACCGCGACGATGAAGCACGGTGGCTCCACGGTCTCGTCGTAGTCCACCGTGACCAGCACGTGCCCCCGCTCCGTGAACTTCACTGCGTTGCCCACCAGGTTGACCACCACCTGGCGCAGCCGCGCGGCGTCGCCCACCACCTGGCTCGGAGTGTCGGACAGGTAGCGCAACATCAGCTCGATGCCCTTGTTGGCGGCCAGCGGGGCCAGGCCGTCGAGCGCATCCTCGAACGCCGCCCGCAGGTCCAGCGCAAGCACCTCGAGCTCGAGCTGCCCGGCCTCCACGCGCGACAGATCGAGAATGTCGTCGACGAGGCTGAGGAGCGCCTGGGACGAGGTCATCGCCGTATCCACGTAGTCGCGCTGCAGCTCCGCGAGCGGCGTGTCTCGCAGCAAGCTGAGCATGCCCATGACTCCGTTCATGGGGGTGCGGATCTCGTGGCTCATGTTCGCGAGGAAGTTGCTCTTGGCCACGTTGGCCTGGTTGGCCATCCTCACCATCTCGTTGCGCGTGCGAGTGAACCACATCATCATCGCCAGTGAGGCGCCCCCCGTCGCCAGGTGCGCGACGCCGTTGATGAGCGTGGTGACCCACGAGTTGCCGTAGCTCGGCCACAGCACCGACTCGAAGGTCAGCAGCACCAGCGCGAGCATGGCGGCGAGCCAGTGCATGCCGGTGTGCGCCCGTTCGATGAGCACGAACGTCGTGCAGAGCAACAGGTAGTGGTAGACCGCGAACGAGGTCCCCTGATGGGAGCCCGCCACGAACACGACGGTGTTGAGGAGCACCAGCACCACCAATCCGATGAGGTTGCGGTACCGCGAGTCCGCCAGGCGATACCCCGCGAGCGGTCCGAACCCGGACAAGGTGGCGTATGCGCACGCCGTGAGGTCACCGTTGACGAGCTCGAGCGGTGCCACCACGAAGGCAGTCACGGCAAGGAAGCCGTAGATGATGCGCCGGGCCTTCGTGTGGGCAAGGCGCTCCCAGAGCACGAGTTGTTGAGCGGTCGTGGGAATGGAAGGAGGCGGTTGCACGAGGACCTCGGACGCGGTCGAGCGACAGCGGAAGGTTCGCCCTTCTCTGAGCGGGCGCGAGCCCGCGCCGCGCCCGGTCGAGACCCGGGCACACGAGCTATCGCGATCCGAGCGTATCAACGCCGTCGCGGGGTCTCAACGATCACGAAGGATCGTGATGGTCTGCGATGGGTACGACGGTCGAAAGCGGCGGTGAACAATGGTCACTGGCCGTTCGATCGATCGGGAAATCCTTTCCGAGGTGGAAATCCCTTCCCGACGGTCGGGAAATCCTTGAAGGTCGGGAAATCCTTCCCAGGGAAATCCTTCCATGGTGATCCCTCCCAAAGCCTTCGGACGGATCGCGAGCGCAACCCTCGGGAAGGATCACCCCTTCGCAGGGACGTGCGTCACGGCTCTCGCTGGCACACAGACCTCGAGGTCATCCGCGTCGTCATGACCCAGCACCGGCACGAAGCAGCGTTCATTGCCTCGACGCCTCGGTGCCTCATCGAGCTCGATCGTGCGGTAGAGCCTGCCGGCAACGCCACCGCTCCGCCAAGTCAACGCGGTCTGCTCCGGGATCGTCCAGCGGTCCCGCGGGACAGGGGACCACGCCAGACCTCCCCCGCCCGCCGCACCTCCTGGCTCAGTACCGCTCACGAGCCCCGCAATCTGAAGGCACGGCGCCCCGACCACGACATGGTCCGGATCCGCGCTCGACTGCGCGTACACCTCGCCGCGCAAGCGCATCGGGCCGTCACCGTAGTGAATTTGCCTGGCGGTGCCCTGGGCGACCTCGGTAGAGAAGCGGACTCTCGTCCGCAAGGCCCGGCGCAGGCTGTCGGCGCGCATCGGCGCGTAGAGCTTGCCGATCGCCGGGATCGGTACGGTGACTGTGACGCTCAGCGAGTCCTCGGTCGACCATACGAAGTACGACGCAGTGTCGATGTCTCTCTGAACATGGAGCCTGGCGGTGAGCACCCGCCGTACAATCGAGTCTCCTTCACGGGTGCGCACCAGGACTCCCGGAGCGGCGACGATCCCCGTCTCGTCACCAGTCTCCATCGATACCGACGCGGTCGTGACATCGGCAAGCTCCTCTTCGCGCACGAACATCCGAAGCCCCAGGAGGCTGGCGGGCGCGAGCAGGCAGTGGACCACCTGCGGATCCTCGGGCCAGTCGAGCTCGACCTCGATGAAGTCACCCTGGCGCCCGAGGGCCTTGACCACGCGTGGGTGCCACCCATCGACCGTCCACGTCTTGGAATCCAGTCGTGGGTGCTTGCGGAGCTTCGTTCCGAGGTCGACGACTGCGAAGTTGCCGGTCTCGGGCGCAGCGACGAAGTCGTGGCGCCATGCGAAGGGTGGCCGGGTTTCGAAGCCCGGTGCGACGGCTTTGGGGCCCGGCGCGGTCGCACTGGAGCTCGGTGCAGCCGCAGCGGGTGATGGGATCGCCGCTGTGGGCTCCAGCACTCGCGCGGCCGGACAGGCGAGGCATAGGTTGGCCGCAAGGACGCGGGGAACGAGGCCCGCCACCCCGAGCTTCACGCCTCCACCACCTCGACCCCCTCTTCGATCTCCGCCCGCGCCTCGAGCAGACGCGTGAGCCGGTGGTAGAGCCGATCGACGTCGATCACCAGGCCTCGCCACGCGGTGAGCTCGATGGTGTCGAAGCACGCGAGGAGATCGATGGGCTGCGGTCGCATCGCGCCGAGGATACCGCCTCACTCCCGGAACGGGTCCGAGAACCGCACGTCGTCGATGAGCGCGTCGTCGGTGAGCGTGCGCAGGAACGCCACCAGCGCGGCCTTCTGCTGATCGCTGAGGTTGAGCTGCTGCGGCTGCCCGCCCGGCCCCGGCGTGCGCAGGCGCGGATCCAGGTTGGGGTGGGCTTGCACGCCGTTGTCATAGTGCTCGACCACCTCGTCGAGCGTGTCGAAGCGGCCGTCGTGCATGTACGGGGCGGTCAGCTCCACGTTGCGCAGCGAGGGCGACTTGAACAGGCCGTCCTGCGCGGGGTCGCCGGTGATGGCGCCCACGCCGTCGTCGGTGGTCGTCGCGTCGAGGCCGTTGTTGGCAGGCGCGCTCATCAGGAACACAGCGGCGTTGGGCGGCGGGACTCCGGGCGGGGGCGGAGGGCCGGGGGGCTGGCCCACGTGGCACGGGGCGCAGCGGCCGACGGGGCCGAAGAAGATCGCCTTGCCCTGGTTCTCCTGCGCGCTGTAGTTGGGGAAGTCGACGCCGGGGTTGCCCGCCTGCTCGATGCCCTCGTCGTACGGCGCGCGGTAGGAGACGATCGCTCGCACGAACTGGGCGAGCGCGAACGAGATCCGCTCTTCGTCGATCGCAGGGTCGCCGAACGCCTGTTCGAACAGCACCGGATAGTAGGGCTGCGCCTGCACGCGCTCGACCAGCTCCTCGAGGGTGAGGCCCATCTCCACCTCGTTCTGGATCGGCATGAGCACCTGGTCCTCGAGCGTGTCGGCGCGCTCGTCCCAGAAGAAGTGGCCGTTGACGTAGAACCGCGCGTCGGACAGGCCCATCGAGTTGCGGCCGGTCAGGCCGCCCTCGAAGCCCTCGCTGAAGCGGTTCGGATCGGAGAAGCCGGTCGCCTGGGCGTGGCAGGTGGCGCACGCAATCGTCTCGTTGGCGGAGAGCGTCACGTCGTAGAACAGCACGCGGCCGAGCGTGGCACCGGCATCGGTGCCGGGGTTGCCCGGCGGAGTGTTGTCGAGCGCATCCACGCCCGGGACCTGCCAGTGGTCGGGCAGCTCGGGGTCATAGTCGTAGGGGGGCCAAGGCAGATCGAGGTGGTCGAGCACATTGGAGGGGTAGCCGTCGGTGGGCTCGCCCGTCGTGCTGGTGTCTCCGTCGTTGCCTGCGTCGCTCGAGCCGGCTCCGCTGCTGCTGTCGGCCCCGTCGGCCTCGTTGCCGCTCGCTTCGCTCGTGCTGGCCGGGGTCTGGTCCGTTTCGGCCGTGCCCGTGCCCTGGTCGTCGCCCTCGGTGGTGTCACCGTCGTCCGCGTGGTCGTTGCCGGGGTCATCGCAGGCGCTCAGCAGGGCGACGCCGAGCGTCGCGAGAAGAGGCCAGGGTCGTGCGTGCATCGGGTGTCTCGCTCCTCGGCCCGATCCAGGAGCAACGACCGTGCCAGCGGTGCCTGAGCTCCAATTCTCCGCTCGGCCGCGGGGGCCGTGCCGGAAGCTGCACGATCGTGCGACGCTGGCGTGCGGTTTCTGCAGCCGGTGGCTGCGAGAACCGCAGCCACGGGATTCAGAGGCTAGAGCTCCACGAGCAGCGCGATCGCGGCCGTCGACTCGCCCGCGGGTGCGATCTCGAGGTCTTGGTTGGGGAGCGACACGAGATCCCCGCTGTCCGGGAACAGCGCGCCCGCGAGGTTGCCGTTGTTGTCGAGGAACGCGTTGGCCTGGTAGTCGCCGGCGTGGATCTGATCGAGCACGAGCTCCACGCTGGTCGCCCCCGGCTCCGTGACGGCGCGGAAGAAGCGGCTCGGCTGGCAGCTACCGGGCACCAGCGAGCAATCGGTCGTCGTCAGCACCACCCACGCGTCCACGGCCTCCGCGGTCGGAGCAGTCCACGTGAGCGTGACCCGTAGCGACGGAATGGGGGGAAACGGATCGTCGGCCGCGCCCGGCGTGGGGTCGTACGGAAACTGGCCGTCGAGCGCTCGCTCCTCGCGGCGCACGCCCTCCCAGTGCATGTGCGGGCGGCCGAGCACGTTCGCGTTGAGCACCAGCCGCTCGGGGGTCTCGAGCGTGAACGTGGCGTCGACGAAGTCGCAGCCGCCCGACACCGCGCAGAACCGCCACGCTTGCGCCTCGGGGTCGTGCTCGACGAGGGCAGTCCGCGTGTCGCGGAGGAACCCGAGGAAGTACCCGCCGTTGCGGAACACCAGCACCGGCGCGCCGTCGTGCTCCTCGATCGCGAACGCGAAGCGCAGGTTGTTGCCGCCGTCGAGGTCGACGCGCGAGAACATCGTGCGATCGTCGGCGGGACGGATGTCCATCGCCATGATCGGGAAGTCGCCCACCGAGGTCATCGAGGTGACGGGGGCGATCCACAGCCCGGGTACGGCGTTCAAGAACGCGACCGCGGCGTCGTCGGTCGGCGGCTCGCCGGTGGAGTCGTCGGGGTCGGTACCGCTGCTGTTACTACCGTCGTCGGCGACGGGGCCGGTGGAGGCAGCCGTCGTGTCGTCGGGACCAGCGGAGGTCGAGCCCGACTCCGTCGGCTCGACCATCGCATCGTCGGCGGTCGGGCACGCGGCGAGCGGCAGCAGGAAGAGAGCAGGGGCGAGGTGAAGGCGCGCGGAGGTCATCACGAAGGTTCTCCAAGTCAAGGCGGGCGAGCCCGAAGGCAAGGCTAGACCAGCCCACAACACCGGATCGCAGGGGAAGTGTCACTCCCCGCGCAGCCGGGCTCGCGGCCGTCCCAGCGGGTGATGCGATGCCGCCACCGCCGCCCCCGGCGGGCTGAGCATCGCATCGAGCGTCGTAGCCATGGTCAGCCATGGCACCAACCTGCTGGCACATGGAGCCGCGGGCGTATGCGTGCCCCCAGCCGGTGCGGCAGGAGATCCACGAGCACGTCGAGTCGCTCCTCGATGCAACCATGAGCGCCCCACGAGCCACATGGGTTGGTGACAAGGAGCGAGCAATGCCAGGCAAGCAGTTCGATCCCCAGCAAACCGAGGGTCCGTTCGTGGGCCTCGTCTTCATCTCGAGCAGCCGTGGGCTGACGACGCTGCCGGGGCGGATCTCGCCCCAGGTGTCGTCGGGCGCGACGTGGCTGCGGGCCTCTGGGCGCGCCTACAACGGGCACACCGCGCTCATGGCCGGCATGGATGGTCGCGTCACCAGCATCGTGGGCTGGGACCCCGAGTCGCCGCTGCGGGCGTTCATCACCTCCACGATCTATGGCTATGGCGGCATGTCACCGATCCCGGGGGCGTGGGGCGACGACGTGGGCATGGACGCCGATCCGAGCGCGCTCTACTTCGGTGCGCCGGTGGGCATGGACCGGTACCACCGCTTCGAGACGTTCATCCGGGACCTGTGCGGCCGCAACGACTTCGGCGAAGAGCTCGCGGCGGCGGGCATCGGCTTCTCGTACTCGTTCAAGCCCAACCAGCACATGCAGGCGCTCGAGGAGAGCAACGTCCGCGATCGCATGCGCATCGTGGCCAACTGCGGCGACGCGGCGTTCCACGTGCTGGCCACGTTCTTCTACGAGTGGGGAATGGCGGCCTACGTCGACACGCTGCGCACGTACATCCTGCAGAACGACCTGACGATGAACTTCTCGCAGGGGTTGCTCATGCGCTGGGCGCGAGAGGCTGCCTGACCGTCACCGCGGCTGCGAGCGCGTGCTCCACGTCGGCGGCGGTGGGCCGCGCGGCCGGGTCGAACGCCAGGCACGCTCGCAGGATCGGCTCGATGGCGTGGTAGCGCGCAGGTAGACGCGGCGCCACGAGCAGCTCGAGTGATTCCTTCCGCAGCACCCGCATGGCCACCGGCTCGGGGAACGGGCGCTCACCCACGAGCAGCTCGAACGCCAGCACGCCGAAGCCGAACAGATCGGCCCGCACGTCGACCTTCCGTCCGCGGCGAACGAGCTCCGGCGCGATGTAGTGCGGGGTGCCGATGAGCACGCCCGTGCCGGTGAGCGCGAGGCTGGCCGCCGGCATCGGCTCCGGTCCGGGGGGCGGCGCGGCAGCCGGCCCGGGGCCGCGTGGCAGGGTCGCTCGCTCGTCGCCCTCCGAAGGCGTGGGGCCGAGCGCATGGGTCACCTGCTCCTCCGACGCGGCCGGCTCGCGCTCGAGCCGGACCGTGCGACCCTCGAGCTCGGCCGCCTCGGGCTCGCGCGGCGAGCTCGGGGTCGGGCGCGGGTCGGGAGCCAGCGCGTCCCGGCGATCGATCCGCGAGATCCCGAAGTCGGTGATCTTGGCGACGAGCCGCCCGTCGCGCTCCGTGACGAGCACGTTGTCGGGCTTGAGGTCTCGGTGCGCGATGCCGGCCCCGTGCAGCGCGGCGAGCCCCGCGGCCACCTGCTGCAGCACCCGCAGCGCCTCGTTGGGTGGCAGCGGCCCCCGCTCGCGCAGCCGCTGGCCGAGGTTCTGGCCCTCGACGAGCTCCAGCACGATGTACATGAAGCCGAGGGTCGAGGCCCCGATGTCACGGATCTGCACGACGTGCTCGTGCCGCAGCTTGCTCGCGAGGTGGGCCTCGCGGGCCAGCCGCGCCAGCGCGTCACCCCGTAGCTCGTGGGCCACCTTCATCGCCCAGCGCGAGCCGTCGGCGAGGTGAACGACCTCGTAGACCTGGCCCATCGCGCCCGCGCCGAGCCGCGCAGTGATGCGATAGCGGCCGTCGATCTCGGTTCCCACATCGAGCGGGGCATGCGGTCGCTCGCCCGGCGACGCGACCAGGGCCAGTGCTGCGAACAGGTTGGCCGAGCGCTCCGAGATCTGGGCGCGCAGCTCCTCGTTGAGCTCGGTGGCGCGCGCCCGCTCGATCTCCACCTCGCGTACGCGTCGGGCGAGCGTGACGTTGAGCTCGTCGGCGTGCGCCAGGGTGGAGATGTGGCTGCGGCTCAGCACCAGCGAGAGGAACAGCGCGAGCACGGCGAGGCCCAGGCTCGTCGGGCGCGCGCCGCCGAACAGCTCTGCGGCCCGAAACCAGCTGTAGGAATCGCCGCAGGCTCCCATGCCGAGCGCCAGCCACCCCGCGCCGAGCAGCATCGCTTCGACGCGGTCCGCAGGTCGCCGCCGCAGCACTCGGCCGATCACCACGAGCTGGTAGCAGGTGCAGGTCGCCACCGCGATCACGACGCCGCGTGCCGCGAGCGCCGCTCCCACGAACGGGTCGAGCAGCACGATCGAGGCCACGGCCGTCGCGATCATCAGCGCGTCGAGGATCCTGGGCACCCGCCCCAGCTCGAACAGGCCATGGGTGAAGCGCAGCGAGGCCATCAACCCGACGAGCACGCCGACGTCGAGGATCGACAGCTCTACGGGCCCGAGCGCTCGCGCGAGCAGCCCCGTGGCGTACGCCGGGTAGGGCATCGCGAGCAGGATCTGGATCCCGAACCATAGGTAGGGCCGGCGGCGGCGGTCGAGCACGTACACGAGCACGCACGCGGTTCCCACCTGGAACAGCACCCCGAGCGAGAGCCAGGCCGCGTAGGTGTTGAAGAGCTCCGCCGCGGCGGCCGGAGGATCGCTCGCGCCCGCGGGCACGAGCTGGGGCACGGTCGGCAGCCAGCCGCTCTTGGCCCAGCCGTGCTGCACGTCGAGCCACAGCTCCACGCGGCCGTCGGCCGTGGCGGCGGCGGGGATCCGAAACCGCTGCGGTGCGGGCACGCGATAGCCGGGATCGGGGCCCGGGCCGGGCACGAGCTCGCCGTCGGCGTACACGGTGACGGCTGCCTCGAGCAGCGGGATGCTGAGGTCGATGGGCTCGCCGAGCATGCTCGCGGGCAGCGTCACCGCGGCGCGCAGGCGATAGGTGGCGTTGGGCTCGATGCCGAGGTGATCGACGCGCCCGGGCAGCGAGATCACATGCTCGCCGAGCTCCACGCGCTCGATCGGGATCCCCGGCCGTGCTCCGCAGCCCGCGAGCAGCCACCATAGCCCGCACACGAGGGCGACGACGACCGACTTGCTCACGCGGGATCTCCGGGCAGAATGCGGCGGCTACTGCCGACCGGCCAGCTCCACCACGCGGTCCATGAAGCGGTGGACCTCGGCGTCGGTGTTGTAGAAGTGCGGCCCGATGCGTAGGCCGCAGCCCGGCCGCCAGTCGTGCTTGAAGCGCTCTTCCACCAGGCGGCGGCTGACCTCGCGGCTGCCGGGGAAGTCGACCGCCACGAAGCCGGCGCGCTGCTCGTCCTCGAGCGGCGAGTGCACGGAGAGCCCCGCCGCCTGGGCCCGCTCGATCACGATCCGCGACAGCGCGAGATTATGGGCCCGGATCGCCGGGATGCCGACCGCGTGCAGGTTCGCCTGGGCTGCGCGCGCCACGTAGTACGCGGGCACCGACGGCGTGCCGCTCATCAGGCGCCACGCGCCCTCGGCGTAGCGGATCGGGGCCGGCTCGAAGGCGAACGGCGCGGCGTGGGCGAACCAACCGGTGGTGCGAGGCTGCAGCGTGGGCAGCACCGCCGGGCTCGCGTAGAGGAACGCGGTGCCCGGTCCGCCGCACAGCCACTTGTGGCTGCCGCCGACCACGAAGTCCGCGCCCCACTCGCCCACGTCGAACGGCACCACACCGAGCGTCTGGTACACGTCGACCATGACCTGCGCGCCCACCTCGTGCGCGCGCCGGCAGATCGCGGCCACGTCGAGCAGCGCGCCCGACACGTATACGGCGTGGGAGATCGTGACGATCGCGGTCTGCTCGTCGATCGCCTCGAGGATCCGCTCGGTGGGTACGTGCATGCCATCGTCGGACGGCACGACGTGGAGCCGCGCGCCGAGCGAGGCGAAGCGCTCCCACACGTAGATCACGTTGGGGAACATCAGCGCCTCGGTGATCACCTTGTTCCGAGGGCCGGAGAAGTCGATGGTGCTGGCCACCGCAGCCTGGAAGAACGCGACGTTCTGGTTGAGCGCGGTGTGGCCGGAGCGGCCGCCGAACAGCCGGGCGATGCCGTCGGCGGTCTCGTCGATCACCCCCGGCCACCGCTCCCATGCCTCGACGCCGTCGCGCTCCCATGCGTCGAGGTACTCGCCGAGCGCCTCGCGGGCGGCCCGCGGCATCGCCCCCATGCTGTTGCTGTTCATGTACACGCTGGTCGCGAGGATCGGGTAGTCCTCGCGACGGGACTCGAGCGGCGACAGGAGGGCGGGCTTGGTCATGGCGGGCGCGCCCACTGTACAAGCAAATCGCGCCCGCGGGCACGGCGCTTCAGCGCAGGCCCGTGGCCACGCGGCAGTCGTGCAGCGTGCGGCTGGCCACCTCGCGCGCCCGCACGGCGGATCGCTGCAGCACGGCCTCGACCTGCGAGGGATCGGCGAGCAGCGCTTGTCGTCGGGCGTTGGCCTCGCCAAACCACGCGTCGATCTTGTCGGCGAGCAGCATCTTCGCGTGGCCATAGCCGAACGGCTGCCCATCGCGCGCGCCCGCGCGATAGAAGCCGCGGATCGTTTCGAGCTCGGCCTCCTCACAGAACAACGAGAGGAGCGCCAGCACGTTGCACGACTCGGTGGGCAGCGGCTGCCCGAGCGGCGTGGAATCGGTGACGATCTGGCCCACGCGCTTGCGCAGCGGCTTGCCGGAGAGGAACAGCGGGATCGTGTTGCCGTAGCTCTTGCTCATCTTCTCGCCATCGAGCCCCGGGACGAGCGGCGCCGACGAGAACCGTGCCTCGGGCCGCCGCAGCACCGGAGCCGTGGGGGAAAACGCCTCGTTGAAGTAGGTCGCCATGTCCTGGGTCATCTCGACGTGCTGCACCTGGTCCTTGCCCACCGGCACCAGCGACGCGCGGTAGAGCAGGATGTCGGAGGCCATGAGCACGGGGTAGAAGAACAGGCCCGCGTTGGGCTTGATGCCCTTGGCGAGCTTGTCCTTGTAGCTGGTGGCGCGCTCGAGCAGCCCCATGCCGGTGACGGTCGAGAGGAGCCACGTCAGCTCCGTGACCTCGGGGACGTCGGATTGCCGGAACAGGACCGCCTTGTCGGGGTCGAGCCCGAGCGCGAGGTAGGTGAGGGCGGCGTCGAACACCATGGTGCGCAGCGCGGCTGCGTCGCGCACGGTGGTGAGCGCGTGGAAGTCGGCGATGAAGAAGAAGCACTCGCCCGGGAATTCGTGCTGGAGGGCGAGGTGCTGCCGGATCGCGCCGAAGTAGTTGCCGAGGTGCAGCTCGCCCGTCGGCTGGACGCCCGAGAGGATGCGCGGAGGAAGCTCGTCCATTGCGCGCGACGATGCCACGAGCGCCGAGCCGTCGCCACTCTCGGCCCGCCGGCTGCTATCCTCGCGGGTGGGCGACCATGGCGCTGGACGACACGCTCCCCGCCGATGGGCCCGAGGACGAAGACGGCGCGAGGGCATCCAGGCGCGATCCGGCGGGCGAGGACGACCTCGACATCGAGCCCAACGCCACCGAGGACGTGGAGGCGACGCTCGTCGGGGACGAGCGCAGCCGCCGGCCGACGGACGAGGGCTCGATCCCCGAGCGGATCGGACCTTACGTGCCGATCCGCCGGATCGGGGCGGGCTCGATGGGCGTGGTGCTCGAGGCCCACGACGAGCGGCTCGATCGCTCGGTCGCGGTCAAGCTGCTGCGGGGTAGCGGCCGCCCGGGCGAGCGGCTGCGGCTGCGGCGGGAGGCGCAGGCGCTGGCGCAGCTAAGCCACCCCAACGTGGTCCAGGTGTTCGAGGTGGGCGAGCTCGGGGCGTCGGCGTACCTGGTGATGGAGCTCTGCGAGGGCCCGAGCCTCGATCGCTGGCTCGCGTCCGAGCGTCGTGCTCCGGACCGGATCCTCGCGGTGTTCCTGCAGGCCGGCGAGGGCCTGCGGGCGGCCCATGATGCGGGTCTGGTGCACCGCGACTTCAAGCCCGGGAACGTGCTCGTGGGCGTGGACGGGCGCGTGCGGGTGGTGGACTTCGGGCTGGCGCGGCTCGGTAGCGATCCATCGGTCGAGCTCTTGTCCATGCACGACGACGTGGCGATCGCGACCGGCGAGCCGTCGCTGCGTCTTTGGGCGCACGATCTCACCCGCACCGGCGCGATGATGGGAACGCCCGCGTACATGTCGCCCGAGCAGCTCGCCGGCGAGCCGGTCACCGCGAGCAGCGATCAGTTCTCGTTCTGTGTGGCGCTCTACGAGGCGCTCTACGGGCAACACCCGTTCGTCGAGCAGCGGCGCTGGAACGAGCTGGCGCACAACGTGGTGCGCGGGCAGCTGCGGCCGCCCCCGGAGCGCCGTGACGTGCCGGCGAAGGTGCGACGGGCGGTGCTGCGCGGTCTCTCGCGCGATCCGGCCGCGCGCTTCGGATCGATGTCGGAGCTGCTGCGGGCGCTGCGGGGGGCCACGCGGCGAGCGGCATGGGTCCGCGGGACCGCGGCCGCCATGGTGCTCGGCGTGGTGCTGGCGGGTGCGGCGTGGCTCTTCGCCGAGCGAACCGACGCGCGGGTGCTGCCGTGCTCCGCCGCCGAGGCGAAGCTCGACGAGGTGTGGAATCCCGAGCGACGGGCCGCGGTGGAGCGAGCGTTCCGGGCCACGGGCCAGCCCCATGCCGTGCAGACGTGGCAGCGCGTGGGGCGAAGGCTCGACGAGCTCGCCGAGGGCTGGCGCTCGGCCTACGCCACGGTGTGCGAGGCGGGGGAGCTCGAGGCGCTCGATCGCCGCATGGCGTGCCTCGAGCGGGCCCGCGGAGCGCTGGGGGCCCAGGTGGAGGTGTTCCTCGCGGCCGATGCCGCGGTGGTCGAGCAGGCGGTAGCGGCCACCCGGGGGCTACCGCCGGCCGACGCGTGCGTGCACGACGATTCGGAAGCTCCGGTGACGCCGGCGGATCCAGAGCTCGCGGCCCGATATGAGGCCGTCGTGCAGGCGCTGGTACGCGTCGAGGCGCTCGAGCGCTCGGGCGCCTATGCGGTGGCGCTCCCGCTCGCCGAGCAGGGGCTCGCGGACGCGGAGGCGGCAGGGCAGCCCGCGCTCGAGGGCCGGGCGCTGCTGGTGCTGGCCGAGATCGAGCGCGGGCTCGGGGCCGATGCGAAGGCCGAGCCGCTGCTCGAGCGCGCCTACTTCCTGGGTCTACGGAGCGGCTTCGATGCGCTCGCGGGTGAGGCCGCCGTGGGGCTCGTGCTGGTGGTGGGGGTGGACCAGCAGGACTACGCGCGCGGGCTCGAGTGGGTGCGCCATGCCGAGGCCGAGGTCGAGCGCGGCGGAGACCCGCTGCTGCGGGCGGAGCACCTCGGCAACGTGGGGCTGCTCTTGGCACAGCGCGGCGACTACGAGCAGGCGCTGCCCAAGCTCGAGCAGAGCCTGGCCGGGTATCGCTCGGTGCTCGCGCCCGGCGACCTCCATATCGCCGAGGGGCTCACCCGCATCGGGATCGTGCTGCGCAAGCTCGAGGACGACCACGCGGCCACGCTCCACCACGAGCAGGCGCTCGCGATCTACGAGGACGTGCTCGGTCCAGAGCACCCCGAGGTCGCGCGTGTGCTCCACAACCTCGCGGCCGCGCAGTTCCACAGCGGCCGTCGGGAGGAAGCCGTGAGCTCGCTGCGGCGCGCGGTAGCGATCGGAGAGGGCGCGCTGGGAGTCGACCACGTCTCCATCGCGCCGACCTACATCAACCTCTCGGTCATGCTGGACGAGCTGTCCCGGCACGAGGAGGCCGAAGCAGCCGCCCGGCGTGCGATCGAGATCCTCGAGCGGTCGGGCACGCAGCCGCACACGTTCGGTGCTGCGCTCGCGGGCCTCGCCACTGTCCAGCACCGCCGTGGCCACTACGAGGAGGCGGCCCGGACCCACCGGCGGGCCATCGCCCAGCTCGAGGCGCTGGGCCTGCACGACCACCCCGATCTCGCCCAGGAGCTCGTCAACTTCGGTGACACGCTCGAGCGACTCCACGAGCTCGAGGAGGCCGAGACCGTGCTGCGGCGCGCGCTCGCGATCTTCGAGCGCATGCCCGAGCCCCCGCGACGCCCGCTGCTCGCAGTCCACACGCTGCTCGCCGAGGTGAGCATCGACCGGGGGCGCTTGCAGGACGCCGTCGATCATGCCGAGCGGAGGATCGCGCTCGAGCCGAGCCCGCCCGAGCCCATCCGCCTGGCGTTCGCGCGATTCCTGCTTGCGCGGGCCCGCTTCGGCCTTGGGGGTCGTGCTCGCGAGCAGGCGCTGGCGGACGCGGTCGCGGCCGAGCGGATGGCTGCCGAGCTGCCCCCGGGCGAGCGCGAGGATCGGCTGCGACGCGAGCTCCAGGCCTGGCGGGTCGAGCACGATCCCGGGGCTGCGTCGGCCCCTCCGGAGACCTCGCGCGGTGACTGAGCGCGTGCCACCATCGGCGACGCATGGTCGAGCCCGCGAACGACGAGTCCCTCATTCCCCCCATCGGCGTGCTGCCGCAGGCCGAGCGGGTGTTCCGCGTCAACTGGGTCGCCAACCTCGATCGCTCGCCCTCGGGGGTGCCGCTGCACGAGGCCGAGTTCGTCGCGCGGCAGGGTCGGGGGGTGCGGATCGTCGACGTGCGCGAGCCCGAGGAGCTGCTCGGGCCGCTCGGTCACATCCCGGGCTGCGACTTCATTCCGCGCGCTCGCGCGATGAGCCTTCACGAGCGGCTGACGCCGCTGACGCCCGTGATCCTCGTCTCGCGCGGCGGCGAGCGGGCGGCCGAGCTGGCGCATGCGCTCGAGCGCGCCGGGATGCGCATGGTGGCGGCGCTGCGCGGCGGGATGATCGCCTGGCGAGCGCTCGGGTTCGCCTCGGTGCGCGACGCCACGCTCGTCCAGCGCCGCGATGTGCTGGTGGAGGCCGCGCCCGAGAAGATCCGCGAGCCCGGGCCGCTCGCAATCCAGGAGATCGAGGCCCACGTGGGCGACCCCCGCTCGGTGCGCTGGGTCAAGCTCGCCGCGATCCTCTTGCACGGGCGCCAGGCCTGCGTGGACGGCCGCGACGACACCAGCGTGGTGGGCACGCCCGGCGGCGACGCGGGCGAGTTCATGCTGGGGATCGCCGCGGTCGAGCGCGTGCTCGGACGGCCGCTGACGCGCGCGGTGGTGACCAAGCTCTTGCGGCGCCGGCTGGATACGTTCGGGCAGTTCTACATGCACACCGACATTGGCGCGGGCAACCGGTTCATCGCGTCGCTGCGCGCGGACTCACGGCTCACCCAGGCCATCGGCACCACGTACGAGGCGCTCGAGTGGCGCAAGTGGCTGGGAGATCCGCCGGTGGAGGCCCGGCCGGTGCTGCTCGAGCACTTCTGCGATCCGGCGCACATGGGGTGCGGGCACCTGCGGCTGATGCTGCAGAACCCCGAGCAGTACGAGGTCCGCAGCGCGCTGGTGCTCGACTTCTTGAAGGCGTTCTTCTCCACCCGCTGGGCCGGCGCGCCGGAGATGGAGAACGTGGTGCTGCCCGGCGGGCACCAGGAGGGGGCGGTGGTCAACGTGCGCGTGGACACGGAGCTGCATGCATACTCGTGGGTGCCCTTGCTGTCGCCGGCGTATGCGGGGACGCAGATGTTCGTCAATCACCCGCAGGTCAGCGCGTTCTTGCGGCGGGAGCTGGCCGCGTTCCTGGCCGAGCAGCAGGACCTCTGGGACGAGCCGCTCGACGGGGCGGGGTTGCTGGAGGTGCTGGAAGGGATCGCGGGGCGGCAGATGGGGGCGACGCTCGGCCACCTGGCCAAGGGGCTGCCGATCTACGACCTCACGTTCGGGAAGGATGGGAAGACGCGGGTGGAGGCGGCGGGGGTGGTGTGAGGGGTGATCGTTTCGCGGTCGAGGAGGAGCCGAGCGCCACGCTGGCGTCACGCGAGCCCTGCCAAGAACGGGCTGGGATCGCCCGTCCACGTCACCATCAGCTCGTCTCGGGCTCGCGTCATGGCGACGTACAAGAGCCGCCGCTCGCGGGCCTCGGCCAGCTCGCGATCCTGTGGGTCCACCATGTGTCGCAAGAGTCCCTCGCTGGGGACCTGGCCCTTCGCACACCCGACCAGCAACACGGCCTTGAACTCGAGGCCCTTGGCGCGGTGCATCGTGCCCAGGCGAACCGCGCCCGGCGGAAGGGGCTCGTCGTCGGCGAGGGGTTGCGCCGGCAGACCGGCCTTGCGCAGGGCCGCTTCGACCCCGTCCAGCAGCCGCTTGGTTCGTGCGAATACGGCGATGGCTTCCGGCTGCACACCGTCGGCCATCCATGCGCGTATGCGCTCCACTGCGCCGAGATGCTCCTCCTCGATGCGTGCATGGCCCTGCAGCACCGGGATCGGGCCCCGCAGCAGGCTGCGGGTGCGATCGCGACGCGCAGTGCCCTCGTCATCGTCCTCGACGATGCCCAACACTCGGTCGGCGGTGCGCCGGATCTGCTCGGTGGTGCGGTAGTTGAGCTCGAGCACATGCGAGCGCCCTCGCACCGGGATGCCCAGTGCCGATAGGCCGCCGCCTCCCGGATAGATCCGCTGGCCCACGTCGCCCACCACCATCAGGTGTCCCGGCTGCTCGGTGCACAGGGCGGCCACTAGCCGCAGCTCTGGTGGGGTCAGGTCCTGCACTTCGTCGACGATCACGGCATGGAATGGCGAGCGCAGCTCGCCCACCTCGAGCCGCTCGGTCACCTTGCGGCAGATGCCAGGCCAGTCTCCGAGGCCCGCCTGGGAGAGGCGGGCGTGCACCCCAGTGAACACATTCCACAGCATCTTGCGATCGGCGGTCGACAGCGGCGTGCCCCGACCGGTGCGCCGCGCGGTGCGATACTCGGCCCACGTGCGGATCCCCTGCGCTTGCACCACCGCCTTCCACTCGGCGCGTACGAAGTCGAGCGCGAAGCCGGGGGCCTCGCGGCGCTGCAGCTCGACCAGGAGGTCGTCGATGGCCTGCTCCGTGGCGGGCTGCACGCGCGGCTCGAGCTTGCGCAGCAGCGAGAGTGCTTGCGCATGTACGGTGGATACCGTGATCCGCTCGCGCTCCTCGGACGAGCACAGGATCCGCAGCGCCTGCTCGATGTTCTTGCAGAGCGTCTTGACGAAGCTGGTGAGGAGCACGCGGTGCCCCTGTCGGGCCAGGTGTCGCGCGCGATGCATGGCGACCACCGTCTTGCCCGTCCCTGCCGAGCCGCTCACCTTTACTGGCCCCTTATAGCGGCCCTCCACGAGCGCACGCTGTGATGGGTGCAGGAACGCGATCCAGCGCTCCATGGGGGCTTCAAGGGCCCGCGCGAGCTCGTCGGAGTCCTCGGCCACGAAGAAGCGGCGGCGGACGTCGGGGTGATCGAGAAGCGGAGCGTTGGCAGGAACGGGGGCAGGAGGCGTGGCCAGCCCCCCCGCGGCCAGGACCAGGAGGCGCTCGGCGACCTCGGCCGGCAGCTTGTCGATCACCACCAGGAGCTGATCCTCGTCGACCACCTTGCGCAGGGTGGGCAGCCAGTCCTCGGGTACGCCCAGGCTCAGCAGGTAGGTGTCGCCATGCGCCGCCAGGAGCGGTGGGGCGTCGGTAGGCGCCGCCTCGACGGCCCGCTGCACCTCGGGGGCGGCCTCCACCATCTCCACCACTTGGATGGTGCCGGTGACCGGGTGGCGACCGATGCGTCGGCGCTCGGCCCAGCGGTAGGCATCGTCGTGGTGATCGGCGTAGAGCAGCGCCCAGTGCTCGCCGTCCTGGTGGATGATGCAGCGCAGGTCTCGGGTGATGCGGCCGCTCCATAGGTCGCGCGAGCGCCCGGTCAGCCGCTCGAGGCTGGTGCCGGGACTGGCGGGATTGGCTTGGAAGCGGTTCACGAACTCGATCGCGCGGGCCTGATCGCGGGGCTCGAGCCGGCCCACGGACAGGAAGAACGTGTCGGCGAACATCACGGCCATCGGCTCAGCCCTCCAGCGCGGGGATGGGATCGTCGGCGGGGGTCATCACGATGGCCAGGGCTCCGCGGGCTCGCAAGAGGGTGGCCACCGCCTCGGCCTCGTCGTCGTGGGCGTCGAGCACATGGAGCACCCTCGATGCACGCTCGAGGCGAAGCACGGTACGGCCGAGCACGCGCCCGCGGTCGTCGGCCACCTCGCCGCCGGGCTCGAGCCGTAGGTCCCCACGCGCGACGAGCCGGCCCACGAGCGGCTGCCAGGGCTCGTCGAAGTCGTCGAGATCGAGGGCCGGGGGCGGCGGAGCGTGCAGCCGCGGATCCACCGGGGCATCGGCCGCGGCGGGCAGGTCGGCCACGTCGGCCGCGGTCAGGCCCACGCCGTCGAAGAACGCGGCATCGGGCACGCTCACCGTGGGCACCACCAGCGCGCGATCGAGCAGCTCGTTGCGCTGCTCGCAGCTCGTCTCGGCGATGAGCAGGCACCCATGGCAGGCGGCGCCGTGCAGGAAGCGCTGCTCCCACGGCGCGTTGGGCTCGTGACCGGCACACACGGGGTCGTTGCTGCAAAGCCGCCCCATGTCGAGCGCCGTGAGCAGGTGTCGCTCGATGCGGCGACCCACTTCCACGAGCCCTCCGAGCGTGCCCTCGGCGCCCGGGGTGGCGGTGTAGAGGAGGATCCCGTAGCCGAGGCCGGTCGCGTAGACGCGCTCGCGGATGGAGCTGGCCGAGTAGCCGCACTCGAGCGACACCGCCGTGACGAGCAGGTGGGCCAGCGAGTGGAGCATCACGTAGGCGAGACCCGGGAAGCGCGCCTGCGTGCGGCCAAGCGCCTGCTTCCACGCCGAGAAGCCCGCCTCGAGCCGGCGACCGTGGGCGACGACCCCCGGACGGCGGAGCCACTCCCGGATCGCCTCGGGCCGCAGGGCCACGAACACGCCCTCGCCGCGCTGCTCGGTCGCAGGGACCCAGGTGGTCTCGAGCGCGAGCGCGGCTCGTCGCACGTCGAGGTCGAGCTCGCCGTCGGCGTCGGTCATGGCGGCCTCGAAGCGGGTGAAGCCGATCTGGGCCGTGACCTCGCGCAGGCGGTGCACGAGCACGATGCGCTCCACGATCGGCCGCAGCGGCGACGGCAGGCCCTCGAGCGAGCGTACGGTGGCGTAGAACGATTCCGACGGGTCGTCCCGGCCGAGCTCGTCGGACAAGAGGGTCTCGAGCTCGGCCTGCTTGATCCCACGAGCGGGCGCGGCCTCGGCCCCGCGCCGGCGCTGCAGCTCCTGCCACACGGCCTCGTCCGCGAGGCCCACGAGCGCCTGCATGACCTTCTGCTTGCGGCGCTCGCGGGCCACGTCGGCCGGCGACTCGCAGTACTGCAGGAAGTCCTCCCACACGACGTCCACCGCGTTGCGCAGGCGCTGGTCGGGCTCGGGCAGCGAGATCACGCTGAGCGTCTGCGAGAAGTATGCGTTGCTCGCCGAGCGGATGAGCAGGCGCGCGTGGTGGGGCTTGCCGTCGCGGCCGCCCTCGCAGCGTTCCTTCGGGGCGCGGCCCAGCCACGGGCGCTCGCCCCGACAGGCACCCAGCGCCTGATCCTCGCCTCCCTTGAGGGCCGACAGCGGTCGGGTGAGCTTGCACGCCTCGCAGCGCACCTGCAGCTCGGTGAGGTCGCCGGTGGTGCCGCGCTCGTCGAGCCACAGCTGGCCTCGACAGCTCGCGTGGAAATCACGGTGTGTGAACGCGTACCAGTCGATGTCGCCGATGTGGCCGTTGGGACACGCCTGCACGAAGCGTACGGGGACCACCGCATGCCGCTTGCGATCGGGACCGAGGAAGCGCTTGCGCTCGAGCGCGTTCCAGTGGACCAGCGGCCGCGTACGACCGCCGTCGGGGAGATCCTCTTGATACTGGGCGAGGAACCACGAGGGGAACGTGAAGGTGGTGATCCCGCTGGCGGCGGGGACCGGCGAGTCGCCGTCCACCGGGGGCGCACGCAGGGCCACCTCGGGTACGCCGAGCAGCTCGGCGATCTTGGTCGTCAGCCGATCCTCGCGGACGGGCCGCTTCTCGCCGATCCAGTGGTCGAGGCCGCCCACGATCACGGAGTGATCGGGAAGGTCGACCAGCGCGCCGGGGCCGAACGTGGTCACGAGCTGCGACTGGCGGATCTGGCCCACAGAGGACTTGGGGGCGGGGCTCATCGGTCGTCCTCCTCGAGCTCGTCGCGGCCGTCGGGGTGGCGGACCCAGAGGTTGGCCGAAGGCTCGACGTCGCGCAGGCTCCACGGGGCCCGGAACTCGCGGTGGCCCACGCCGGCGTCGAGCGGATCGGCGAGCAGGGCGGGGAACGAGCCCACCTCCTTGGCGTACTGCAGACCCGAGCCGGTCTGCTGGTTGCGGGCTGCCACGTCGGCCCAGCTCTCGAGAATGCGGGACACGTGGGCGTGCACGCGCTGGTGCAGCTCGGCTCGCTCGGCCTCGGGAAGCGCGCGATCGTGCTGGGCGGCGCGGGCCGCCAGCGTGTCGGCGACGTGGTCGAGCCCGTGGCGCAGGCGGGCCATCGCCACCGCCTGCGCCGGCGCGGTGAGCTCGGGCTCCTGCAGGCGGGCCAGCGCCACGGTCACCGCGGCCAGGCCCCGGTCGAGCGCACGGGGGGAGAACGGGGTTACGGAGGTCGCCTCCACTGCACGGTAGAACACGCGGTGCCACGCGCAGAAGCGCTCGAAGTGGGAGCGATCGCGGGGGCGGTGGATGTTGAGCAGCGTGACCACGAGGCCGGGCCGCTCGTCGTCGCGACCGACGCGGGAGGTGGCCTGGATGTACTCGGCCGCGGTCTTGGGCTGCCCTTGCACCACCATGAGGCCCAGGCGAGGGATATCGAGACCGACCGAGATCATGTTGGTAGCGAGCGCCACGTCGATGTGCTCGGCGTCGCGGAACGGCAGCTCGAGGCGTCGCTTGGTCTCCGCGACATCGTTGGTCGGCACCCGCGAGGTGAGCTCGAGCGGGAAGTCTTGGAGTCTTCGGCGAGCGAACGGGCCGCGTGCCTCTCCTACGCGGCGGCGCAGGTGGTAGAGCCGCAGGCGGGCGTTGACCTCGTCCTCGACGATCCGGCGGCTGCCCCCGAGCTCGCGCAGCGAGTTGAAGTAGCCGAGCAGCGTCATATAGGGGTCGACGGGGTTGCGCTCGGCCCGGGTACCGCCGCTCTCCTCCCACGCACGCTGGGCCGCCGCGGCCAGGGCCAGGTATACGCGCAGCAGCACCTTCTTTGCGCTCTGGCCCTGCGCGGCCACGCCCACGTAGAGGCGGGCGTGCTTGTCGGTGGACGGCACCGTGCGGGCGAAGAACGAGTCACGTCGATCGGGACCCGGGGGCGGGAACACCTCGACCTCGGTGCGGCCGAACAGCGCCTGGATCTGCCGGGTGGCGCGGCGCACGGTGGCGGTGGACGCCACGATCTTGGGGCCCACGCGCTTGCCCTCCACGGTGCGGGTGCAGAGCGCATCGATGGCCGTCTCGTAGAGGCCGGCCATCGTGCCGAGTGGACCCGAGATGAGGTGGAGCTCGTCCTGGATCACGAGGTCGGGGGGGAGGAGCGGCACCGGCAAGGGACGGCCCTGGCCGGGGTCGGCGGGGCCATAGAAGCCGTGGGCGTCGTGTCGAGAGGCCTTTCCGAAGAGGAGGCCGGTGCGGGCGATCCGAGGCAGGCCCGCGAACTTGTCGACGGTGGCGATGAGGAAGCAGGGGAGGCGGCGATAGAGCGGCTCGTCGACCGCGACGATCGGCAGCGGGTTGCGGCCCTGGAAGGCGCAGCGCCGTCGGGTGCAGCAGACCCGCAGATCGCTGGGCTTGTCGCTGTCGGGCCACAGCTGGAAGGAGCTCTTGCCGAACTTCTGCCCGCACCAGGGGCAGGCCTCGAGCGGGATGGGCGACGGCTTGCGCTTGTCGACCTTGCCGTCGCCCTTGTCCTGATAGCTGCGCTCGAAGGCGAGCGTGCGGGTGCGGGCCGAGTGCTGGTCCTTGTCGCCCTTCTTGCCCATGCGGTTGGGCGTGGCCGATTGCCCGACCCAAAGGCCGATCTCGAACGGCCACGGGCCCAGGCGCTCGGGCATGTCCTGGCGCAGCAGCTCGAGCGCGCACACGAGCGTGGAGGCGCGGCCGAGCTGGTCGAGGGTCAAGAGGCGCAGCGTATAGCGCATCAGCACGCTGACCCCGGCCGAGGTCACCCCTGAGTGGCGCAGGCGTCGGAGCACCAGGGTGAACGCGGCCAGGCCGAGGTAGGCCTCGGTCTTGCCGCCGCCGGTGGGGAAGAACAGCAAGTCGACGAGCGCGCGATCGCGATGGCTCGGGTCGCACAGGCCCCGCAGGCACATCAGCACGAAGGCGAGCTGGAACAGCCGCCAGCGCGGGGGCGGGACGTCTTCGGGGGCGAGCTGTCGCTCCACGGCCACGCGCTGGCGTGCGGCCCGGGCCATGGCCTGGTTGGCGAGGGTGAAGGCGGTGAAGACGTGTGGATCGTCGAGGGCCGCGAGCCCGTCGGCGATGCGCTCGCACGCGCGGCGGGCTTGCTCGGCGAGCTCCTCGGCAGTCTCGCGGCGCTTGGAGCCAGCGGGGACCTTCTCGGCCTGGGCGGCGATCCAGCGGCCGTAGGCGTGCACGAGCGCGCCGACCATGGAGCGCACGGCCGCGGGCGTCGGGGCAGCCGCGAGCGCTTCCATGGACAGGTCGACGGCGAGCTCGGCCGGCGCGGCGGGCTCGACCTTCTCCACCTCGGCGCGGGGGATCCACACCGTGCGGACGTGGCGGCAGGCGCCGTGCACGTCGAGGCTGGCGTCGACCGAGACGTTGTGACCGACGGCGTGCTCGAAGTCGCCCTGGTACTGGAGATCGGCGACGCGCTCGTCCCAGTCCTCGAGGCCGTGCCCGCGGGCATCGGGGCGCGGCACGAACGGGTGCGAGGCCGAGAGCTCGAGCGCGGCCTGGAACACGTAGCCCTCGTCGCGGCGGCCGCCCGAGCGCCCGGCGCGATCGTTGACGAGGAACACCGAGACCGAGCGCGTGCCGGCGGGGACGAGGCGGGTGGGCGGGATCGGGCGCACGGAGACGACGATGCGCAGCAACGGGTCGGTGCGGAGCGGGTGCGTGTGGGTGCCGGGGACGAGCGGGACCGGCAGGGTCTCGACGTGGGGCGTGCGCTGCCACGGTGCGTCGGTGGGGACGCGGTCGTCGATGGATGGCGGAGCGGCGGGCTCGTCGGGGTCGGGGGGAGGGAGGGCCGGCGCGTAGGTGCCCCAGTGGGCGGTGACCGTGAGGGTGTCGACGTCCGCGGGGACGAGCACGGAGAGCCCCATCGACGACGGGAAGAAGGCGCGCCGAGCTGCGGCGGTCTCCGGGGAATTCTCGTCGGCCCCGAGGGTCTTGATGCGCTCGTGCTCGTCGAGCTGCTCGTTGGCCTCGTCGTCACCGCGCTCGTCCGGCTTGGCACCGCGCGGGGCGAGGAAGCCGGTGAGGTACCACTTGCTGGGGGCCTGCGGGAGCTGCTCGGCGGCGTAGGGGGCGTGGGCCGGGTCGGTGGGGTCGGGGCCGACGAGGTCGAGGCGGAGGGCGTCGACGAGGGCGGCGCGGACGGAGGCGGGGGTGGTCATGAGGTACGGAAGGGCAAGGTAGAGGGTAGGGCGAGGGGAATCGAAGGGGCAAGCGGCGCGGCGCTCGGGCGAGCCCCGCCAACGCGTCCGCATCGGCGGAATGACCGCAGTGCTTTCCGGCGCACGTGCGGCGGCCTATCATTGGGGCGGTGGCACGTTTGGTGATGATCGTCGAGGGGCTTGGCCTCTCGCTCGCAGTCTTCGGCTGCGCGTGCGGAACGACCGTCATCACGGCGCAGCCGGGGCGCGAGTGGTGCGTGGAGGTGCAAGATCCCGAGGGGAGCTCGACGGACCCCACCGTTCTCGACCAGCAAATCGTGGAGCCGGACTTCATGGATCCCAGAGGGTGCCGGTGCTTCTCATTGGCGCAGGAACAACTCCTCGAGGATGGGGCGCTCGCCGAGCAGACCGGTAACCCGCTTCCTGCTGGCTACGAGTCGTTGCGCGACCAGCTCATCGACGCTGCGCGTTTGCGATGCAGCGAGCTTGCCATCGAGACCGAGCCGCCTCTGATGTACACGAGCTGCCTCTCGGCCAGCGTATCGTTGCCGTATCCGAATCCGAACGGTTCCTGCGCCATCTGCGTCGAAACCGGGGTGTGGAGTGGAAGCGAGCACGAGGTCGAGTGCCCGCCGGGGCTCGGTGACCCCACCGTCGGCGTTCCTGAAACGTCCACGGGGGAAGTGACCACGACCGGACATGCGTCGGTCGACGAGACCAGTGCGAGCGATAGCTCGGGGTTTGGTCTGCGGCGGTAATCGAACGGTGATTCTACATGCGCTGGCCAGCTCATATGTGCATTGCCAGGAGCATCGCCGGCATGCACCGCCGTCTCGAGGCGCTGAGCCTGTCCATGCTCTTCCTCGTTGCGGGTTGTCCCGATGTGGAGGGGGGCGAGGATGCGGACGACGACGAGCAGCCGGTCGACGTCCAGGCGATCCTCTGGTGCGTGCTCAGCGGGGGGAGTGGCGAGACGGCGAGCGGGGAGGAGGTCTATGTCCTCACCACCAGCATCAACCGCGGCGCGTGCCTGTGTCTACCGGTTGGAACGCAGCCCTACACCGGCTCGGAGCTCGACGAGCTCTTGCACGAGATGGCGGTCGACAAGTGCGAGGAAGATCTTCGTGCCCTCGGCGCCGTCACGACCAACTGCGACGAGCTCGTCCCCGACCGCCCCGTGGACTACGAGAGCATTTGTGATCCCGATGACTGGCCGCCACCACCGATGTAGCCCGAGCCGGCGTTGGGCGCTCCTCCTCGCGATCTCGCTGGGTCCGATGGCCTGTGCGGAGCGCGAGCTCGACGACGGCATGGAGGCCGAGCCCACCGAGCATCCTCCGGAGCTGCTCGAGCGTCAAGAGCGCGCGTGCGAAGACTGGTGTGCGCTCGTCGACGAATGCGGCGCATCCGAGGGCCACTGCAATTGCGTGAGCCGTGACTTCTCCGAGGAGCACGCGCTGTGCGTAGAGAAGGCGGCGCTTCGGCTGGAGTGCCAGGCTGCCTTGACGTGCGAGGACATCGAACGACTCGACTCGGGTTCGGTCCAGGATCGACCGTGCTTCGGGGAGGGCATCGCCGAGCTAGGCGCCTGCAGCCCTCCGCAGGGGTAGTTGGCCAAGGAACGAAGAAGGGGCGCCGCGATGGATCGCGACGCCCCTTCGAATCACGCGGCGCCCGCAGGCGCACCGCGTGGGATCACGCGCTGGCGAAGGCTGGCGCCAGCTCGGTGATCGGTGTGGGCTCCGGCACGGCGTCGGTGACGGGCTCGGGCGCGGCGTCGCTCGTGGGGTCTTCGTCCGTGGTGTCCGTCCGCCGCGGGCGGTGCGGATAGAGCGTGGGCACCAGGAGGTGTGCGTCGCCCTCGTTCCAGCGGAGGTACGAGACGCCGCGGCGGGTCTCGTTGTAGGCGCGGGCGAACACGGTGAACGCCTGCGCCTGGAGGTGGCGGCGATCGGTGTTCGGGGCGAGCGGGCTGCCCTCGATCTCGCGGTGAGCGAGTGCCTTGTTGAGCAGCCCGCCGAGCACGGTGGCGCGCTCGACCATCGCGCGGGTCACGAACACCTTGCCGTGCACGCGGTCCCAGAGCTCGACGAACAGCCGCCCGAGCGCGATGAGGTCGCCGGCGGTGTCGAAGTGTCCGTGGCCGCTGCGGATCGCGGCCACGCGCTCGGCGGACACCACCCCGAAGTGGGCGACGAGCTCCGCCGAGCGGAGCAGGTCCTCGCGCAGCGGGGCGGCCTCCTCGAGCAGGGCTGGCAGCGCGAGCAACTCGGCCCCGACCTCGGTGGCGAGGTCGTGGGCGTGGACGAGCGCCAGCGCGTAGATCCCGAGCCACGCGATGCGCTTGAAGTCGAGCCCGTAGAGCTTCTCGAGCTCGGGCAAGAGCGGGGCGATGCGCTCGGCTGCGACGCTCCCGCGGCCGGCCGCCCGCAGAATGTCGAGGTTGGTGGGGAGCAGCTCGCTGGCCGGGACTGCCAGGATCTCGTCCTTTACGGAAGCGAACGCCTCGGCGGCGTGCTCCGCGAGGGCGGGATCGAGCTTGGTAGGGGTGGACGCAGCGGCCTTGGGGGTCTTGGTTCGTGCCATGGTGCTCGTCTTCTCGACCACCGGCGCCGGTTGTTGCGTCGGTTCGGGAAGAAAAAGTGGAGGCAGGCGAAAAAAGTGGAGGCGGTCGCGGGGACGGCGCGGTGGCGGGCGTGTTTGTTCGACCGGCAGGGCGCCGGAAGGTGCGGGCGCGATCGGTGACGAGGGCGCGGGAGGTCTCGGAAGGGTCGAGCGGGGTTGGTGGCGAGGGGCCGGAGTACTTTGGAAGGGTCGGCGCGCTTCGGGATCGAGCCGGCGGGAGGCTGCGGAAGGGTCGGCGAGCTTCGGGATCGAAGGTGCGGAGGACCTCGGAAGGTGACGCGAGGATCGACGACGATGCTCGGAGGGGTTCGCGAATCGCGCGCGATGGTTGGTCGGAACTTTGCGGAGGCTTCGGAGGCTGGTGGCGCGGTCGCAGGTGACCTGCGGGAGGCCTTCGGGGGTGCGGGACGTGGTTGTGGGTGCGGTCGCGGGAGGCTTCGGGAGGCTCGAGCGGGTGCGGAGGCGAGGGGCGCGGAGGCTTACGGAGGCTCGGGCGGGTGCGGGGGCGAGGGGCGCGGAGGCTTTCGGAGGCTCGGGCGGGCGCGGGGGCGAGGGGCGCGGAGGCTTCGAGAGGCTCGGGCGGGTGCGGGGGCGAGGGGCGGCGGGGCTTCGGGGGGTGGGAAGGTATGCGTTTCGAAGACGGATCAACGCTGGATGGGGCCACAGCCTTCGGTCGCGAGTTAGGCGGAGCTTGGCCCCCTCCGGTTTCAACTGAGCATGCTGAGCATGCCTCCCGGGCAGGATGCGGCTCGAAGCAACTCTCATTGGTCATCGAGGTCGACCACGACGGCCGCGTGATCGCTCGGACGCTCGGGGTCGGCCCAGTCGTAGCGGATGCCGTGGATGCGCGCATTCATTGCGTGCGTTGCGAACGCCTGGTCGATGCGGAAGCCGGCACGAGGCTTGGGCGGGTTGTGCCAAGTGTAGACGCGTTCTGTGGGATATCGCGCGCGATAGGCGTCGATCCAGCCCGCGTTGGCCAGACGGGAGAACCACTCGCGATCGCGGTCCTCGAAGAAGCTGCCCTCTTCGTCGACCTGGGGCAGGCCCGTGTTCGTGTCGCCGATCGCCAAGCCAAGGGCGTGAGCCGTGGGAGTGAGCGCCACGATGGTGGCGTCGTGGAACTCGTACATGCGCTTGGTACTTCGACTCGGGATGCCCATGCCGATGAGGTGGAACGGCAGAGGGGTGTGCACCTCGACCGGGAGCCAGCGACCGAGCTCGGCGAGGATCCCGGTCATGGGGAGCGGCGTGAGGGGGAAGCGACTGGCGACCAGCAGACCGTTGTGTTTGGGAGCATGGGCGCGAGCGGTGTCGAGCTGATGGGTGAGGCCGAGGTCGGCGAGATGAGCGGCGATGGTGCGGCTCGGTGGGGTGCCACGGAATTCGACGAGGACTGCGAGATCCGGGTTCCACGAGGTGATGGCACGGGAGATGGCGGCGGCTCGCCTGCCGCCGCCGTGCTGGATGTTCCAGGAGAGGATTCGGAGCGGCATGGTGGAGGTGGAGGGGTTGCGCCACTCGCTACGCTGGTTGTTGGACGAGCCGGTCGATCGCCTCGACTGCGGTCTCGAGCGTGCGAGCGAAGCGGTCTTGCTCGCTGCGGAGGCCGAAGCCGGTCTGCTCGGGGTCGAGGTAGGCGAGCGTCATGCTCTGGCCGTGGCCGAGGCGATCGGGTCGGCGGATTGGGAGGTCGAGGGCCTTGGAGATCGCCAGCAAGCGCTCGCGGATGCGGTCTCGGGCTTGGCCACGGTCCACGCCGTCTTCGACGTAGATCTTGAAGCACAGGAAGTCGTCTTGGAACTGTAGGTAGGCCTGGACGTCGGGCTCGACGTCGGTCCACTTCCAGTGGCAGGCTCGGAAGCCGCCGGTTTGATTGGGTACATAGGAGATCGCTGCGCCATGCATGCAGGCGAGCGTGCGGCGGCAGTGATCGAAGTAGCCATAGTAGTAGCCCCACCGTTCCCGGTTCCAGTCGGAGGGAGGGTGGTCGAAGAAGCCCTCGGTGCGGCGATCGAGCGCGGCGAGGTGATCGCGGTAGGCGGCGGCGAGGTCTCGCGCGTCGGCGGCCTCGGCCGCGCTGGTCGTGACCTCCACGCGGGCGAGGGCGTCGCGGATGCCCTGGAGATCGTGGATGGAGCTTCGTATTGGCGGGGTGTGAGCGGCGAGCCTGCGATCGAGTCGCGGGCGGGCGGTGAGGCGCGAGTGGCCGAGGAGGACATAGACGAGATCCTCGGTGGGCTGGAGCGAGTGGATCTGGTTGTGGATCTGGTGATCGGGGAGCCAGGCGTCGACCTTGAGCTCGATCATCAGCGTGCGGCCCGCGGTGCTGGTCATGGAGAGGTCGTAGGTGCCGCCGCGGGGCTCCCAATCGACGTTGAGCGCCGCGCCGAAGCCTGGGAGGAGGAGGTCGGGGAGGTTGGTGTGGCGAAGGAGGGGGACGAGCGCGACCTGGTGGAGACGCTCGGACTCGAGGTTGGTGCGGAAGAGGAGGTCGATGGCGGCCATGGTAATCGCTCGGTGGGCACTATTTGGTGCGGCGGGAGTCGAAGTCCCTTGCCAGCCGTTCGAGCGCCTCATGCCTGGGGTTTCGGTCGAGGAGATCCTTCAGCAGCAGCCGGGCCGTGCTATCCTCACAAGTAGTGTTGTTGTGAGGTCCGAAGCTCTTGCCGTCAGTGTGTCTCGGTTCGAGCTCGAGGGGCTTCGTTGGGTAGATGAATTTACCCGATGATTCATCGTGTACGGCTACGGCCCAAAACTTGCGCGACCGCTCCTCCATGAAGCCAATGAACAGGCCGTCGACGTTGTCTGGCCTGTCCTGGATCGTGCCCTTCGTGCCGTCCTTTCGATCGTACTCGCGAAAATCGGGCTCGAGGCGGCGATCGATGTTCTCGACGTACGGGCCCATGTATGTGAACTCGTTTCTCATGCTGTTCTCCTGGTGGGCGTGGTGGGCAAGAATGGTTACCGCTGGGGCTTGGCGTGGTGGTCTCGCACGAGCGCCTCGAGGCGCTCGCGGGCGGGGCCGGTGGAGGGGACGCGGGTCCAGCCGCAGTGGTCGTCCTTGGGGTGCTGGGCCCAGTAGGTGCGAAGCACGGAGGGGGCGGTGGCGAGCGGAGCGAGGGCGGCGGGGAGCGCGTCGGGCTCGAGCATGGTCGAGGCGCTGTAGTCGCCCCAGGTTTCATCGGTGTCGGCGTAGCAGACCTCGAAGGTGAATTGGAGGCGAGCGCGGAGGGTGTAGGCGTCGTCGTAGTACGGGGCGCAGAGGGTGATCGTGGGGGTCTCGTGGTCGAGGTTCGATGCCAGCTCTCGCTCGCTCAGGATCTGACGCTTGGCGCGATCGGTGAGGCTGGCGAGGTAGGCTTCGGCCTTAGTGGGCAGCTGGAACTGCTGCCCGGTCTGGAGGTCGAGCGCGATGAAGTCGGCCATGTACCAGCCGTGGGCACCGCCCGAGTCGCCGCCGGCGCGGGCCCACGAGAGGAACACGTCGCCGAAGGTGCCGAGGGGCTCCACCTCGTGCTCGAGGGAGAGGACGAATTGGCCGACTCGGTCACCTTCGATGGTTCCCAGCGGGATGATGACGCCGTTCTCCACGTTGGTGAGGCGGGCGCTTTCTACCGGGAGCAGCTCGATCGAGCTCTCATCGGGAGGCCCGTGATGATCGAGGTCGAAGTCGGCGAAGCCAACGTAGTCGTCGGGGCCGAAGGGCACCAGCACCGAGCAGGTCTCCCAGCGCCAGAGGTTGCGCTCGCTGCCGAGCAGCATGCCCGGGAGGTCGGCGACGACGAGGCTGGGATCCTTGGTCGACAGCCACAGGGTTCGCGTCACGCCACGGCTGTCGCGTCGCCACAGGAGGACCTCCTCGTCGGGGGGACCGGCCGGCACGGGGACCCAGGGGGCACGGCGGCGGGCGAAGCGGGGGAGGACTTGGTCGCGGAGGGTGTCGAAGTGGATCTGGATGCCGGGGGCGGCGGTGTCGACGACGAATTCGAGGAGGGCGCGGGCGAGGCCCTCGGGGTCTTCGAAGAAGGGAAGGAGGGCACCGGTCGTCAACGTGTGGACGTCGGGCTTGCCGTGCAGGATGCGGAGCTGGAAGCGAGCCAGGGTGCGGAAGGCGTCCTCGAGGGAGACGCCGCCCATGAGCCGGGCGACCTCGGCGAGGCACTCGTGCTCCTTCCGCTCGGGAAGGAAGCGAGGGACGTCGCCCTTGGCGATGCGGGAGGTGTTGGCGAGGCCGCCGACGAGGACGAGGTCCAGGCCCGCCGGGCGCGAGAGCACGTGGCTGGCGGCCAGGACGGCGCGGTGGATGCTCGGGTGGGTGTGGAGCGAGACGAGGAGCTCGGCGAGCTGCGCGGGAGCGAGGGGGTTGACGAGGTTCTTGACCTGCCAGGCGACGAGGCCGTCGGGCGTGAGCTCGACGATGTCGTCCCAAGGGCGGAGCGGGGCGTGCTGGAAGGTGATCCAGCGGGGTGGGGCGGGGGTTGAGGCCGGGGCCGGGGGGGTGAGGGTGGTGGTGATGAACTCGGCGAGACGCCACGTGCGGACGATCTGCTCGTAGGTGTTGCCGTGCTCGGTGGCGGAGAGTCCGGATCGCATGGGGATGTGAAATGAAGTTAGATGACAAGTGAACGAAGAGTGTCGTCGCAGCGGCAAACACTCTCTACGAATTTGTCTGCTGCGTCGATGACGGGCAATATACTCTCGGCGGATAGGTGGATCTTCTCCGATTTGTTGACGCTGCCGTTGAGATTCGCTCTTAGCTGCTTCGTTATCCGGCCGTCGTTATGCACGATGGCATGCCGTACCAAGAAGAGCCGTCTGAGAGCGGCCCTGTCTTGATGGTCGATTTTTTCGTATTCAGGGTACTGCTTCGCGACCTTCTCGTAGACCTTGAACTTCTGAAAAATGGGCACTCTTAGTTCGCGGTGGTTTGCAGCGAACTGGAAAAATGACTCTAGTCCAGCGATCATGAACATGATCGCGCATTGTAGTAGCGCCTGCTGGCTTTCCGTATCGCCAATGCTGGCTGCGTGGTTTATTAGGTCGATTGCTCTCTGTCGAGGCCTGTCATAGGTCGTCTCCTTGCTCCATCCGTAGCTGAAGTCTTCAAATAGGTCGCTCTCGAATCCAGGATTGGGTTTCTTGGGGTTCTTGGGGTTCTTGTAGAAGTCGAAGGGGGTCGTCATGGCATTACTCCGTAGTCGGTTAGAGCGGAGCCGACGAGGAATACCACGCGGCGGCGGCCGTCGACGAGGCGGTCGAGGAGGGCATCGGGGGGTGGATCTCGGGGATGGGTGGGGCATGGAAGTCAGCTCCAACCGTCGGCGGCAATCTCGTAGAGGACGATGGTCTTGAGCAGCTCTCGTTTATTGCAAAGTCCAGGTGCTACTCCATGGACTCACTCGGACGATTCGTCGTCAGGTAGTAGCTCGAGGTTGCCGGACGCGGCCTTCCTCTTGCTGCGCTTCTTCTTGGTGCTCTTCCATTCGCCGTCGTTCGCGGCAGATGGGTCCTTCTTGGCTCCGGCGGGAGATCCGCTCGTAGCCTCGGTCGTCTTGCTCGCGCCGGCCTTGGCCTGCTTCGCGGCCTTCTTGCCCTTGCCCGCTCCCGCCCCCGCCAGCCGCTCCTCCTCCGCCCGCTTCTGATTCAGGTCGAGCAGCCGCGCCAGCACCTCCTCCTGCACCTCGTCTGGCCACCGATACCGCCACGGCTTGCGTCGGCGGTTGGTGGTCTCCTCGTCCTCGTCCTCCTCGTAGTCGAGGAGGAACTCGCATTGGGGCTGGATGTCGGTCCAGCCGTAGGCGTCGAGGACGGCGCGGTCCATGACGTCGTGGAGCTCGCGGAGGCGGAGGATGTCGGGAGAGGTCTCGTTGGGGTCGTGGAAGCGGTTGTAGGTAGTGGTGAGACCTTCGTTGTTGCGGACCATTAGGTCGGCGCGGCGGGTGTAATAGAGCTGACCTGCATGGTCAAGTGCCGCCGCGCTATTCCAGCCTCTGGGAAGAGGAAATGTCTGGAAGCAATCGGTCGGTGTATACCGGAGATCATCTTTCATTGATGAGGCAAAGAATCTGGCCCATGTCTCATGTGTTCTGGACTGTAGAATGCTGAATGCAATCCTTGGGGCCGGGAAGACGATGATGTCCAACGAGTAATACAGCTCGGAAGGAACGATGGCGAAGGCAAATGTGCGACTGACACGTGCAATTGCTAGTACATGTTGAAGTTTTAGGGCGGCTTCACGAAGAGCGGGGCGCGTTTCGGCGTGTTGCCACCATCGTTCACGAAGATGCTTTCTTTTCTGCTTTTGGCGCTCTGGTCTGACTCGTTGTTCAATCAATGACAAGATCTCAGGCCAGGCCCTGCTCTCTTCCAGCGAACGGTTTCCGAAATCGATGACGTACCGTTCAGTCCCATGGTTGGGGTTCGAGTTGAGTTCTTTTCCACCAATAAAGGGTCGGATTACCTTTTGGCTATTTGGATTGGAACGGATTAGGTGCTCCATCGTGCCAATCGGATTGGCGTCCGGTGCGCTACTGTCAAACATGAACCCCATGCCTAGAGGGATCCCACCTTGGAAGCTTAGACCTTCATTCTCAGCCAGACGCGCAGGCTCAGTATCAGGACCCGATGGAACGAGGTACGAAGTGATTTTCTCTACCGGCAAACCGTTAAGGATCGCAATCGTCCTCGGTGTTGGCTCTTTCTGAATGCAGATCTTGCTGACAATCACTGCTGCGGCACCAGGCCATGGATGGCGTCTTATTGCATTAAAAATCCACCCCTCGTGCAAGCGGATCCATTGAAGACCAGTGGTTCGGGTATCGCCCTGCGAGATTGTATTGGTTGTGATTAGACCGAGGGTGCCATTCTTTTTAATGATTTCATAGCTCCTGCGAAGAAAGAAAGAGCAGAGATCTGCGTTGGAGCTGGAATTTGGCCATAGTGCCAACCAGTCGCGATATCTCTCTCCGAGAATGCTCGTGGTCTTCCTGCCCCCAAGAAATGGAGGATTCCCGATAATGCTGTCGAAGCCGGAGGCTCTAGTATCAAAAATTTCAGGGAATTCTAGCTCCCAATGGAATGGGTTCATGGGCTCAAGGGAACTCTCGAAGGCAGGGACAAGAATATCAGCATGTTGAATTTGGGCGAATAGAGTCTTTCGGAAGTCTTCTCGTTCTTTATCTCCTGCGCCTGAAAAGTATGTTTCGACAATCTGGTTTCCTCGCTGGCGCGCGTCCTCCAGCGCTTCCTCGGCCTCCCGCAAGTGCACTCGCTTCTCCTTTTCGTTGCCGTCCCCCAGCCGAACGATGTCCTCGCGCGCCGCACTCGCCCGCCCGACCTGCTCCGCCACCCACCGAAACAACGGCAGCTCATGCTCATCGCTCACCTCCCAGTGAAACGCCGCAATCTGCCTCCGCGTCAACCCAACCAACGAATCCCCACACTTCAACGCATGATCCAGAAACGTAAACGCATGATCCCGCGCCAACGTCACCAACCACAACGACAACTTCGCCAATCCCACCGCAAACGGATTCTTGTCCACCCCATACAAACACCGCTGCGCCACCAACCTCCGCGCATGCAGCCGCAGATCCTCATCCGCCGAAATCTCCGGCACCTCCTTATCCCGCTCCCAAGCCTCTACCACCTTCTCCGCCAGATGCCGGCAAGCCTCCACCAGAAACGCCCCTGACCCCATCGCCGGATCACAAACCTTCAACCCTAGAATCATCTCCGCCGACGCCCGCTCCCCCAGCCCCTCCAAGACCGGCCGCAACGTCGTCCGCACGATCGGCTCCGTCAAGCTCCGCGGCGTATAATGACTCCCTGATCGCCTCCGCTCCTCCGTCGGCTGCAAATACAAGCTCCCCACCGGCAGCACCCGCGGAGTCTGCGGCGACACCTTCTTCCCGATCGCCGCCACGACATCCTCCACCGACCCCGCCGCCTTCACCTCCTCGCTCGCCCCCTTCCCGAGCTTGCACCCCGCCGCCTCCAGCACCTCCACCCGTGCCTTCCCCTTCGCCCCCAGCACCTCCCCGAGATCCACCACCACGTGCTGCGGCCTCACCCCAATGCTGGCCCCCCTGGCCCGCTTGACCTCGAACCCCATCACCGCCTCATAAACGCTCCCGATCTGCTCCACGTCCAGCGACCGATAGCTCAGCCGCTCGCCATCCAGCATCAGCAGATCCTCGAGCACCCGATACACCACCCCGTCGCTCACCCGCGGCGGTTCGATGCTCGTATACCGCTGCCACGCATCCCCCTTCCGCCGCCCCTCGAGGAACGGATACTCGTCCGGGTGGAACAACTGCCCTTGCCGCGCGGGCAGCCACATCCCCCCGTGCCCGCCTCCATCGAACACCAGCCGAAACAGCGACAACAGCCGCGCCCACGCCCCGTACCGCTGATCCATCGTGTCCGGGTACAGCCCCGCATCCACGCGCAGCTTCTCGAACAGCCCCCCCACCGAGTAGTGCCCGGTGTACACCGCGTCCCCGGGCAGCATCTCCCGCTCCTCGGCGTACAACAGAAAAACCAGCCGCATCAGCACCGTGATGAGCCCGCCGTACACGTGCTGCGGATCCTCCCGCACAACCTCCCCGAGCAGCCTCCCGTCCGTCGCCTCGTCCGCCGCCTGGAACCCGCGAAGCAGCTCCCCGAGCGCCCGCAGCACCTGCTCGGCGAGCTGCGTGCTGACCACATTCTGATACTTCCGACTCTCCGCCACGATCGCCGGCAGCCGCCGCGCGACCGGCAGCGTGAACATCCTTTCCGCGCACAGCAGCATGTGCAGCGCCGCCAGCAGCGTCCGCCCCGGCACCTCGACCATCGCGTCCACGGGGAACGTCATGTGCCCCGAGCTCTCGCCCGGCGGCGCCACCACCATCCGGATCGCCACCGGCGTACACAAGAGCCCCAGCCCCACCCCCGTATCCCGCAACAACCTCTCCATGCGGATCTGCGGGCTCGCACGCCACCCACGCTTGCCTGGCGCCGGCGCCTCGTCGAGCGCCTTCACGTCGTTCACCGCGGGCAGCTCCTGCACCAACATCACCCACGACCCCGGCCGATCCGCGTCCGCCACCCCGTGCGTCGGCCGCAGCACCTCCTCATGCTCGGGCAGCGCCACCTCCAACCCTTCGGGCAGCCCGTCCGCGCTCACCAGATCCTCGGCCTCCCACCCTAGGAGCGTCCGCGCCAGTACCTCCACCTCGGGCAGCCACGGCTTGCCCTTCTCGTCCTTGCGCAGCACCTCACGCAGCTGCTTCTGCAGCTCCGCGGCGTTGCGCTGCACCACCGCCTGCGCCTTCACCAGCGCGGGCGGTGACACCACCAGCCCCACCGGCTGCAGCAGCCCCAACCACTCCTGGTGCGCTCGCGTCTCCGGATCCTTCGCCATCTCGCCCGTTCCTCGTCCTCGCGCCCCTCAGCTCGACACCGGCCACAGATACACGACCCCCACGGGGTCGGTCCGCACCGCCTTGACCTCGTACACCGCCCGGATCCGCTCGGGCTCCGTCGTCAGCTCCTTGTCGAGCTCGGAGAGCCGCGTCAGCCAGTGCCGCCGCTCCGACGCCCGCTGCCGCTGCTCGTCCTCGTCGAACCCGAGCTCGAGCTGCAGCCGGCGCTCGGGCCCGGCCAGCTCCTGCTCGAGCCGGGCCTTCTGGTCCTCGAGGATGCCCGCCATCTCCTTGGCCTCGCGCCGCCCTCGCTTGCCGAGCTCCTGCCGCGCGGCCTTCGTCAGCCGCTTGGCCTCCTGATCGAGCGCGGGCAACAAGTCCTGCACGTCGCGCGCCGCCCCGGCCGCGAGGCGCCTACGCGTTCCCTCCGGCACGTCGCGCAGCCGCGCCGATCCGAGCGCCGCGTCGAGCAGCCGCAGCACGTCGGCCCGCTCGCCCTCGGCCTCGGCCACGAGCGCCTCCGTCCGCCCGTCGTGCGGCACCCACCGCGCCGCCACCGACAGGATCTCGTCGTGCAGCCGCGCCGCCCCTTGCCCGTAGATCGACAGCCTCCCGAGCAGGATCACCCGCGGGATCGGATCATCGGTGTGCAGCACGCACGCCCGCGTCAGGTCGTCGTTCACGAACCCCTGCGCCAGGAACCGCCCGAGCAGCCGCTGCACCACCCGGTGCTCGAGGTGCAGGTGCACCACCTCCTCGTCCAGCGTCCCCGGATCCCGGAACACCACTGGCCGGATCCCCGCCCGCCGTCGCCACTGCCACGGGTCCTCCCCCCGCTGCCGCGGCGCTCGCAGCGTATCGAGCGTGGTCGCCCACGTGGGATCCGCCCCCGCGCGCTGGTCCAGCGCCGGCACCACCCACCGTGCCCGCGCCGGGTCCTCGGCGGCGGCCGCCGCGTCCTCCGGCCGCAGCGGCTCCACCCCCAGCACCTCCAGCGAGGCCGAGATCGCCGCCCTGAAGTGCCCGTCGTCGAGCGCCAGCCATTGCTGCGACTTCTTCAAGAGCTCCCGCAGCCCGTCGAGCTGCCGCTGCAGCTCCAGCTCGCGCGGCCGCAGCGTGTCGAGCTCCTCGGTGATCGTCGCGGTCGCCCGCCTCGATCGCTCGTCGCCGCCCTCGTCCGCGCGACCGATCTCCTCCGCCAGCGCCCCCGCGTCCGCATGCCCGATCCCCGGTGAGAGCAGCCGCTCCACCGTGCGCACCAGCACCGGCGACAGGCTGCCGAGCTCGCGCTGGATCGTGTCGGTCTTGCGCACGAGCACGTCGAGCACTCGGTCCTCCGCCCGCTGCGGCAGCATGAAGTAGTGGCACCGCACCACCTCGGCCCGCTGGAGCTTGCGATCGATCCGCCCGTTGCGCTGCTCCATCCTCGACGGGTTCCACGGCACGTCGATGTGGAACAGGTCGGCACAGTGGTTTTGCAGGTTCACGCCCTCGCGCGCCGCATCCGTCGCGAGCAAGATCCGCAGCGGGTGCTCACGCGGGTCCGTGTTGAACGCTCGCTTGATCTCCTCCCGCCGCTCGTCGCCCATCCCCCCGTGGAACACCCCCACGCGCTGGCTCGCCCGATCCGTGCCCGCGATCGCCGCCTGCAGCTGCTGCTCGAGCCACCGCTTCGTGTCCGTGTACTCCGTGAACAGCAGCACCCGGCGTGGCTCCCACTTCGCGCCATCCACCGGCGCCCGTCCCGAACCGCCGATCCCCGCGCAGACGTGCTCCCGCAGCCAGTCGAGCAGCGCCCGCATTCGATGATCCGGTGCGTATCGTGCTCGCTCGGCGATCGCCGACATCTCCTCGAGGAGCTGCAGCTCCAGCGCCGACGGCCGTAGATCCCCGCTGCCGTGCTCGGTCGCCGTGACCACGGCCGCGTCGTCCTCGGCCTCGAGCTCCTCCTCGGGCCGCTCCGCCCGCTCGTCGTCCGCCCCCGGCGACTCGTGAAGAAGCTCGAGCTCCTCCGCATCCGGCGCCCGCCCCGCCGATCCCGTCACCGCCCCGCCTGCGGCCTGCCTCTCCACCGCCTTGCGATGCACCCGCAGCGTCCGCGCGAACGCCTCCACCGACGACAAGAGCCGCTTCTGCAGCGACGTGATCACCAAGAGCGCCGCCTGCCGCCGCCCGGGCGGCGCGTCCTTGAGCCGGTCCGTTCGCGCCTCGCGGTACGTCTGCAAGAGCTCCGACAGCCGCAGCTCCGGCGCATCCTCCGGCAGCCCGTCGAGAACCACCGGCACCACCTGCCGCTCGGGAAACCCCGTCTCCACCCGCCGCAGATCCACCTTGAGCCGCCGCACCATCACCGCGTCGAGCAGCTTGGGGTTGCCGCCCACCACCATGCCCCGGCAAAACCGCTGCGGATCGAGCATCTCGAGCAGCGCCGAAAAGCTGTTGCTGTGCCCGTTGTGCGGCGTGGCCGAGAGGAACAGCCGGTGCTCGAACCGCCGCGCGAGGTCGCGCACCACGTGGGTGAGCTGCGAGTCCGTCGCATACTTGGCGCCGCTGGCCGGAGCCGCGTTGTGGGCCTCGTCGAGCACCAGCATCGTGCCCGGCGCGAACGTCCCGAGCCAGCTCCGCAGCGTGCTCGCATAGTCCTCGTTCCGAAGCAGCGCATGCGAGATCACGAACCGCGTGTGCGTCTCCCACGGATTCATCCCGTAGCCACGCTCGCGCCGCATCCGCGCCACCAGCTCGCGGTCGAAGATCACGAACGTGAGCCCGAACCGCTGCTCCATCTCGGCCTGCCACTGCGGCACCACCGACGGTGGGCAGGCCACCACCACGCGCCGCACCTTCTGGCGCATCAGCATCTCGCGCAGGATGAGCCCCGCCTCGATCGTCTTGCCGAGCCCCACGTCGTCGGCGATGAAGAGGTTCACCCGCGGCATCTCCAGCGCCCGCCGCAGCGGCTCGAGCTGATACGCCTTGACCTCGATCCCCGCCCGGTACGGCGCCTGGAACAGCTTCGGGTCCGTCGAGGTGACGCAGTTCCAGCGCAGCGTGTGCAGGTACGCCGAGAACAGCTTCGGGTCGTCGAACCCGCGCCGCGCGACCACGTCCCACGGGGTGGCCCCGACGAGCTTGGCGTCGACCTCGCGCTCCCACAGCACCTCGAGCGCCTCCCCCTGCGCGTCGTCGGCCAGGCACGACAGCCGCACCAACGTGTCATGCCCGTGCTCGGGCGGGGGGACGACCTCTTGGACGAGGTACTGGCGCGAGCGAACTCGAACGATCTGACCGGCTTGCAGCGGCATGCGAGGAACGGGAGGGTCGAGGATACGGTAATCCGAGCGTCGGGAGGGCGGGCAGGAGACCCGAGGTTGGCGCCGCGTCGATCCCGCTCAGCACCTTTCGGGCCATTCACGCGACATCGCTCGTCGTGGGACCATGTCCACGGTGCAAGCGACGTCGACGGTCTCGCTCAACGACATCCGTGCTCGCATCCTGCGGCTGCCGAGGGCGCTGCAGGAGGCGATTCCCCGGGGGCGGCGCACGCTGGACATCCGCGTGGTCGGGAACGATTTCTACGGCGCCCTCACCATCGCCAGCAACCATTCCTACCTGAGCGGCGTCACGGAGCTCTTTCGCCGCGTCGGCATGCTGCGCGACCGCGACGACGGTCCCGAGGGCCGGCGTACCCGCGTGACCTGGAATCACGACTCCCAGGCGGGCATCGCGAGCCTCGAGCTCGCGATCGACGACGACTGGCAGCCGCTGCCGCGGGTTCAGCCGCCCGACGACCCTGGGGTGGCCACGATCGACCCCGCCGTGCTCGTGGCCGAGGGCTTGGCCGATTTCACCTCCGACCGCGAGGTGGCTCGCCATCGCGCGGTGGCGGAGGCACGCGCGCTGGTCGAGAGCCGCCTGGGCCGGCTCACCCCCGACGAGGTGCGGCAGCTCTTGCGGCTCTTCAACGTCGATCACCGCAACGGCCAGGCGAAGGCCGACCGCTTCGCGCCCGGGTTCAATGGCTCGCTCGCCAACGACATCGTCGCCAGCACCGACGCGCTCAACCGCTGGATCCCTCGGCTATGGGAAGCGACCACCGATCAGGCCGTGGCCAAGGTCCTCGACGACTTCTGGGCGACCAAGGAGGTACCCGGTGCCGGGCCATCGCTGCCCACCATGCTGCTCCACGTCCGCGATCCCGAGCGCTACTTCCCGATGACGAGCGGCCTTTCGAGGGGGTACTCGATCCTCACCGGCCGGCCTGCGTTCGATCGCCGCGGTGCGAGCTATATTCGGTATGCCAAGGATCTGCTCGAGCTGCGGCGGTCCTATGACATACCCGTGCACGCGACCGACCTCGTGCTCATGAGCGCCGCCCGGGGGGCGGCCGCTGCGGCGGTGGCCCCATCCCGCCCTCCGAGCGAGGAGCCGCTCGCCCCGGTGGCACGATCCGAGGCCGTTGCGCCGACGCTGGAGCCGGTCGCCAAGCCACCCCTCTATGGGCGCGAGGCATTGATGGAGGACACCCTCCTCGGCGAGACCGAGGTGGAGGACCTCGAGCAGCTGCTCGCGGACAAGCCCCAGCTCGTGCTCTACGGTGCTCCGGGCACGGGCAAGACGTGGCTGGCCGAGGCGCTCGCCCGCTACCTCACCCGCGAGGGCGGTGAGGTGCGGGTCGTGCAGTTCCACCCATCCTACGGGTACGAGGATTTCGTGGAGGGCATCCGACCGGTGGTTCCGAGCAACGCGGGAGCCGGTGCGGGGCAGGTCGGCTATCGGGTCGAGCCGGGAGTCTTCCGGCAGATGTGCGAGCGCGCTCGCGCGCGCCCCGGCAAGACCTTCGTGCTCATCGTGGACGAGATCAACCGCGGCAACCTCCCACGGATCTTCGGCGAGCTGCTCTACCTGCTCGAGCGCCGGGGCCCGCGCTACCACGTGGAGCTCCCGATCTCCCGGCAGAGCTTCTCCGTGCCCGAGAACCTCGTCGTGCTGGGCACCATGAACACCGCCGACCAGTCGATCGCGCTCCTGGATGTGGCGCTCCGCCGACGCTTCCACTTCTTCACGCTCTCCCCGGATCCGGAGCACCTGCGGCAGTGGCTCTCGATCCACGTCCCCGCGATGATCGGCGTGGCCGACGTGCTCGAGCGACTCAACGATGCGCTGATCGACGAGGGCATCGACGACAACCTGCTCATCGGCCATACGCACTTCATGCGCAAGGATCTCGACGAGCCGTCGCTGCGGCGGGTGTGGGAGCGGAGCATAGTGCCTACGCTCGAGGAGTACTTCTACGGCAAGCGCGGCAAGGTCGCCCAGTTCCGCTACGAGGCCTTCGTCGCGGGCCGGCTGGTCGCCGCCGCCCCCGTGGAGAGCCCGGGTGGCTGAGCGCCGGAGCATCGTCCTGCGCGAGCACGAGGCCCGCGACGAGGTGCTCGACGACGAGGACGTCCACTACCTCCAGCAACACTTCGCGAAGGTCATCGGCGTACGCCCCACGTCGAGGCGCGGCCGCTGGCGGATCGAGGCGAGCGCAGTGGTGGGCACGATCGTCGCGCCGGGCGTGGAGCTGCGGATCCGGCCCAAGTGCGGCACGAAGAACCTGTTTGCGATGCTGAGCCACGCGCACGGCCTGGTGAAGCTGCGACCCGAGCTCGTGCACCAGGCCGAGGACGAGGACCTCCGCGAGCTGCTCGTCCTCATCCTCGTCCAGCACATCGAAGTGCTCGTTCGCAGCGGGCTACGGCGGGGCTACGTCGAGGAGACCGCGTGCCTCGGCGTGCTGCGCGGGCAGCTCTTGCTCGGCGAGCAGCTCCGGACGCCACCTGGACGGAGCACGACTCTCGCGTGCCGTTATCAGGAGCACACGGCCGACCTGTCGCTCAACCAGGTCGTCGCGCATTCGCTCTCACAGGTCGGCTTCACCGGCTCTACGGATCTCGACCAGCGGCTTCGCAAGCTGCGGCGGGCGTTCTCGTGGCTGACCCCGCGGCGGTTCCGACCCGCCGACTTCGACCAGTTCGTCTACGACCGCCTCAACGCGCCCTACGAGGTCATCCACGGAATCTGCCGGCTCATCCTCGAGGGGCGGGGGGCCGAGGACGGTCCGGGGCCGCTTCCCATGGGCAGCTTCCTCGTGAACATGGACACGCTCTTCCAGAGCTTCGTGGCCAAGTGGCTCGCTCGGCGGCTCTCCCCGTCCTGGCGGGTGGAGGCGCAGGGCAGGGCCTCGCTGGACCAACACGGTCGGTTCAAGATCTTCCCGGATCTCCTGCTCTACCGCGGGCCCGATCTGCGGCTCGTCGCCGACACCAAGTACAAGCTCGACCGCGGCAAGCCGTCCCGTGGCGATCTCTACCAGGCGCTCGCCTACTGCCGCGCCCTGGGGCTCCGGACTGCCGTGCTCGTGTACCCGGACATCGACCAGCCCGGCGCACGGCTGGTCGTTGCGGACGGAGCCAACGAGCTGCTCGCCGATGGCGTCGATCTAGCCCGCCCATGGGCTGCGGTCGAGCAGGGAATGCAGCAGCTGATGGGTCGCCTGCTCGCACTGGCCGCAGGCCCGTGAGACGAGTTCGCCGTGGGTTGCAACACTAGAGCGCGATGCCCTCCTTGATCAACGTACCCGAGGGTGCTGGTTGGGGTTCGAAGCGTGCGATCACGGCCGCGCCGGAGGCAGGCGCTGCGAGGTACCCGGTTCGGGCAGCGCGAACGGACGCGGTACGCCGTCGCTCCAGGCGAGCACGGCGAAGCTACACTCCGGGCGATCGTCGTGCAGCTCGAAGCGCACCGCGATCGGCAGCGCAGCGGCGTTCACCGCGACGATCTCCGCGGTGAGGCACTCGCCAGGAAATCGCTGCCCCGTGGCGAACCGAAGATCGGCGCGGAACATCCGATCGATCGGAGCTGCCAACCACGGGCCCTCGGCGGCCAGCTCGAACGACGAGGAACCCGTGCGCGTGACGGTGACCGCCGCAGGCCCTGCGTAGAGCCAGGTCACACGTGCAGGGAAGACCTCACCGCGCTCCTCGGCGAGCGCACGCGAGTACAGCATGAGCAGGTCGCTCGGAGCATCGAGCACCAGCACCGTCTTCTGCGCGACGGCGGGACCGGTGGGCATGGCTGCGGCCACGTGCTCCACCACGCCGTGGATCCACGCGGTCGTGCGCACGCGCAGCGGCAAGAGCAGCGGGGAGAGCACGAGATGCGAGCCGACGAGCATCCCACCGACGAATCGCTCTGGACGGCTCGCGCCCTCGCGGCGCAGCCACACCACGAGCTCGGCCACCACCATGCAGCCGCCGAGGCCCAGGAGGAGCAGCGCGCGATCGGTAGGCAGCGTGGTTCCGGCGGTGAAGCAGGCGAGCACCATGCCGAGCGCCCAGGCACGCGTGACCTGGTGCTCGCGCAGGTGCTCGCGGCCCAGCCACGCGAGCACGGCCAAGAACGCCACGGCCCCTACGAGCGCCACCGGCGCGGCCCCAGGGAACACCCCCAGCGAGTCGAGCATCCCCACGCCCAGGCGAGCGGCGAGCAGCCACACTGCGTGCTCCACCGTGGCGGCCGCGTAGGCGAGCGGAGCCGCGGTGGGCTCGAGGTAGACGCCGGTATGGGCCACACCAGCGCCCTGGGCCTCGTAGAAGAGGCGCCAGGTGATCACCACCGCCACGTAGGGCAAGAGCGCCAGCCAGCGTCGGCGGCCGCGGTCGAGCACCCACGCATACGCGGCCAGATAGCCCACGCCCGCAACGGCGCCCTCGTTCGCGAGCACGGCCAGGGCGAGCAGCAGCGGTGCGGCGAACGCCGCGGCGAGCGAGCCGCGGGAGCGCCCGCGATGGTGCAGGAGCAGCATCGCGGTGACGAACGTCGCACCCATCACGCTGTTGCGCGCGGCGAGCCAGCCCACGTTCATGGCGTGGGCCTGCGAGAGGCCGAACACGAGCGCAGCCAGGGCGGCGCGCGAGGAGTCGCTGCCGAAGGCCCGGTAGGTGTGCTGCAAGAGGCCGACGAGCAGCCCGTACCAGAGCAGGCTCTGCAGATGCATCAGCCACGCCGCGTGGGGCCACCACGTGTAGTCGAGCGCATGCGTGAGCGCGGCCACCGGACGCAAGAGGTCGAGCTCCATCCCCGGCTCGGTCCACCACGGCAGATCGGCGGTCGGAACGTGCGGGCTCGGCTCGCCATCACCGAAGAACGTGAATGCGTGGCGCAGGAATCCCGGCTCACCGGCGCGCGCGGCATGGAAGACGTCGTCGAGCTCGATGCCGTTGGCCAGCGCCGGCGCGCACGCGAGCATCGCGAAGAGCGGCACCCACGGCTGGGCGCGGAGCCAGAGCGAGTGAGGCCGGGGCATGGAGATCCGGCGCTCAGTGTATGCTGGAAACCCGAAGCACATGCCCAAGCTGACCGGCTTCTCGAGCGTCCCTCTCCCCGGGCCCCCGCCGTTCCCGCTCCTCGGCTACCTCCCGCGGGTCTTCCAATTCCTCGACGATCCGATCGCGACGCTGACCGCCCTGCGCCGCCACGGCGACGTAGTAGCGGTCGCCCGCAACAGCCCGGCGATCGTGTGCGTGTTCGGGGCCGAGCGCAACCGCGAGGTGCTGTCCAACCCGAGCGTCTTTCGCCACGACGAGGATGCCGTCAAGGGCCCCAGAGGCAGCTCACTGGCACGAATGAGCCAGATCATCGTGTGCATCAACGGCGAGCTCCACAAGCGACACCGGCGGCTCTTGGCGCCGGCATTCGCGAAGGCGGCGCTCGACGGCTACGCCGACGAGATCGTGCGGGTGGCAGAAGGCGTCGTCGCCCGCTGGCCCATGGGACAGGTGGTCGACCTCGATGCGTGCTTGCGCGACCTGGCGATGTACATGGCGGTGCGCACCTTGTTCGGCCTCGACGTGCTCGGGGGTGCCACCGAGCTCGGCGAGGTCTCGGCCGCGATGCTCGAGAACCTGAGCTCACCCCTGTCGATCCTCGTGCCCTACGACCTGCCGGGGACGCCATTTCGCCGGACCTTGCGGCTGGGCGATCGATTGCTCGACGGGCTGGAGGCGCTGGTCGTCGAGAAGCGCCGCCGCACCGAGGTCGAGAGCGATGCGCTGGCGCTGCTGCTGCGCGCCGTCGACGACGACGGCACCCGCTTCACCGATGCCGAGCTGGTCGCGGAGACGGCGATGCTGTTCGTCGCCGGTCACGAGACCACCGCCAAGACGCTCACCTGGACCATGTTCCTGCTCGAGCGCCACCCGGAGGTGCTCGCCGACGTGCTCGACGAGATCGACGGCGTGCTCGGGGGACGCTCGATGACCGCCGCCGACATCGCTCGCATGCCGCTGCTCGACCGCGTGATCAAGGAGACCATGCGGCTGCTCACTCCGCTGCCGATGCTGTTCCTGCGCGTGCCGGCAGCGGAGGTGACGCTGGGTGGCCACACGCTGCCCAAGCACGCCAACGTGGTCGTGAGCCCGTACGTCACGCACCGTGATCCCGCGCTCTACTCCGAGCCGCTCCGCTTCCGACCCGAGCGCTGGGCGGAGCAGAGGCCCACGACCTACGAGTATCTGCCGTTCGGCGCCGGGCCGCGGATCTGCCTCGGGGCCGCGTTCGCCCAGCAGGCGCTGCGCTTGCTCCTGCCCACGGTGCTGCAGCGCGTGCGGGTGGCGATCGTGCGCGACGCCAACATCGCTCGGACCGTGCGGGGCAACGTGCTGCGGCCCAAGCACGGCATTCGTGCGCAGCTGCAGCCGCCGCACCGGCGGCGGCTCGTGCCGGAGCCGATTCGGGGCAACATTCTCGAGATGGTCGAGCTGCGGTGATCCCGGGCCTGAGATGACCACGATACGCCGCCGTGTAAGGATTCATGACACGCTCGTCGTTCGAGGTCGTGCAATGACCCGGTCGGCCGTCACCACCCTCGTCGCGCTCGTGGCCATGCTGCTGACGCTGCTCGGCGCTCGCACGGCCGAGGCCTGCAAGTGTGGCCAGCCGCGGGACGTGGCGTTCGTGACCAGCCCGTACGTCGACGCCGAGCTGGGGCTCGAGCACCGCTCGCCGAGCGTCACCGTGCGCTGCGAGGGCCGGCGCAAGGCGCCGCGGTGCCACTACGAGGCGCGCTACCAGGTGCACAACCCGAGCGCCCAGCCGCTGCACGCCCCGGCGGTGGTGCTGGGCCGTCACTGTACCGAGCCGGAGGTGTGGGTCGGTGGCGTGAGCACGTCGCCGCGCGCCCCCGATGCGCTCGACGAGCTGGCGATGAGCCACGCGGCGGAGGCGAGGGGGTTCGTGCTCGACGGCGAGACCACGCCGTTCGTGCGGCGTGGGTTCGCGATCGACGTGCCGGCGCAGTCATCGATCGAGGTGCGCGTGACCACGATCGTCACGCCCACCGACGTGAGCTGCGGTTGCAGCCAGCTCCAGATCGAGCGCTGGCACCTCTTGGTCTCGCGCAAGCTCGAGCGCGACTACGAGGTCGAGCACCTCGAAGCGTTCGGCCTGCGGGTGAGCCGAGACGCCCGGGAGGAACCGGTAGAGAAGGTCCCGGACAACCTGCCTGGGTTCGGCCTCCCGGAATTCGAGGAGCCTGGCGAGCCCATGCTGGAGCTCGAGCAGATCACCGAGGTCCCGCTGCGCTGGTCGATGCCCAGCTGGCGCGTGCCCCATCCGCGGCGGATCCACGGTGGGCGCTGGGAAGGGGGCGAGGTCACGACGGCCTACGAGGGCGTCAGCTCCTTCGGCTTCGGCGCGCGGCCGCCCGTGCTGTGGGGCGGGCCGTTCGCCGCCGTCGGTGTGGGCTGGCGCGACCACGCCGGGCTCGCGCTGCGAGCCGGCTGGGAGGTGGCGCGACCGGCTTGGCTCGTCTCGTCGGTCGCGGTGGAATCCGACGCACGCTCGTACGTCGCGGTGGTACCCGCCCTGGAGGGCACGTTCCCGTACTGGTCACTGCCGATGTCGCTGTTTCCGGCGCCTGCGGTGGGCGTGGGCATGCCGATCTAGGTGTGGCCCGACCCACGCCTTGCCGTGCGCGCGCAGCTGCGGCTCGGATGGCACGTGCTGTCGATCCTGGGTGCGGTCGACGTGTACCCGGCCCAGGCCGGCTGGCCGGGGGACGTGCGCGGGGCGTTGCTGTTCCAGCTCGGGGTGTGAGCGGGCGGGCTGGGCGCGTGTCGGGTCGTGCGGCGCAGATTCCATCGAAGGCTGCAATGGCGTAATCCTCTCGTATGACCACCGCTGATGCGTCCAAGGGTGCTCCCGTGATCGGACTCGTCGCCCTCGTGGCGGGCGTGATCGGAGCCGGAGCTGGAGCCTACTGCAACGCCACGCTCATGCCCGAGTATCACCGCGCCTCGCAGGCCAACCTCGACGCCCTTCAGCGCGGCAACAGGAACGACGACGCGTCGTTCCAAGCCTGGGTCGACGCCAAGGAGGCGGCTACCCCGTTTGGATTCGTCTCGTTCGGATTCGGCGGCTTGGCCCTGCTGCTGGCGATCGTGGGTCTGGTCAAGAAGCAGACGGTGCCGTCCGTGCTCGGGCTCCTCCTCGGCATCGCTGCCATCGGCGCGGGCGTGCTCATCGTTCCGGCGATGTGATCGCCCGCGGCTGGGCCACGGCCCTACGGCGCCACGCCGCGATGGAGCCGCGGGCCCATCGGGTCGAAGTATGCATGCCCCGCAACGACAGCGCGCCGACTGGAACGTTTCCAACAGCGAATTCCCTGACCGGCGAGCGCGCAACGGGCCGAGCGAAGCGGCCCGTGGGACGGGCCGCCGCTAGCGGCTGGCCACCGCGGGGGCGCCCGGATCACTCCTCCGACTTCACGAACGCACGGTATTGCTCCGCGTTCATGAGGCCGTCGAGCTGTTTGGGGTCGCCGACTCGAGGGTGCCGAGCTCGTCTCCTTAGCGATCCGCCGTCAGCTCTTCGTAAGTCGCCGCATCCATCAGCTCGTCGAGCTCCTTCACGTTCGTCGGCTCGATCTTCACCAGCCAGCCCTTGTCGTACGGCGACTCGTTGATTAGCTCCGGCGAGGCATCGAGCTCCTCGTTCTTCGCGATCACCTTCCCCGACACCGGCGCGAACAGCTCGCTCACCGCCTTGACCGAGTCGATGTCGCCGAACGGGTCGCCCTGGCCGAGCTCGGTACCGATGTCGGGCAGGGTCACCAGCGTGATGTCGCCGAGCTGCTGCACCGCGTGCGCGGTGATGCCGACGACGATGTGGCTACCCTCCTTGCGGGCCCACTCGTGATCGTTGGTGTACCGGAGGTCGTCGGGGATCTCGTCGCTCATGCGCTTGGTCCGTGTGGTGCTCGCGTGGTGTCCGAAGAGGAGAAGGAGCAAAGTGACAGCGATCAGCGCGGCCGCTTGTAGAATGGCCCCTTGACCTGCCGCGCCTCGAGCAGCTTGCCGCGCTGGCGCAGCCGTAGCGGCACGTCGGCGGGCAGGCCCACGGGCACGTACGCCATGCCCACCGCGCCCCCCACCGTGGGCGCCGGGCCGCCGGAGGTCACCTGGCCGATCACCGCGTCGCCGTCGCCGAGCACCTCGGCGCCGGGCCGCACGATGCCGCGACCTTCGACCGAGAAGCCCGCCAGCCGCCGCGTGGGGCCCTTGGCCTTCACCTCGGCGATCGCGTCGTAGCCGACGAACTTGGGCGCCTTCGGCCCGCGGTCGAGCTTGACCACCCAGCCGAGGCCCGCTTCATAAGGGTTGGTGGTCTCGTCGATGTCCTGTCCGTAGAGCGACAGCCGGGCCTCGAGCCGCAGCGTGTCGCGGGCGCCGAGGCCGATCGGCTCCACGCCCGCGCCGAGCAGCGCCTTCCAGACTGCAGGCGCATCGGCGGCCGCCACGAACAGCTCGAAGCCGTCCTCGCCGGTGTAGCCGGTGCGCGCAGCGGTGATCGAGACACCGGCGCCATTCCAAGGGATGGTCGCATCGCGCAGCCCGAAGCTCGGTACATCGCCCAGGCCCGGGTCGCCCGCGAGCTCGGCCACGATGCCCACCGCCTTGGGGCCCTGCACGGCGATGAGCGCGAGCTCGTCGCTGCGATCGACGAGCTCGCAGCGGCCGCTTGCGTGCTCGCGGAAGTGCGCGACGTCCTTGTCGATGTTGGCCGCGTTGATCACGATGCGAAACCGCTCGGGTCCGAAGCGATACACGATGCAGTCGTCGACGATCCCGCCGTGGGGCCTGCACGTCACGGTGTAGAGCGCCTTGCCGTCGGGCAGCGCGCCGGCGTCGCCGGTGACGAGCACGTGGATCGCATCGAGCGCGCCGGGCCCGAGGAAGTCGACCTCGCCCATGTGCGAGACGTCGAACATGCCCGCGCCGCGGCGCACGGCATGGTGCTCCTCGAGGATGCCCTTGTACTGCAGCGGCATGTGCCAGCCGGCGAACGGCACCATCCTGGCGCCGAGATCGAGGTGGAGGGCGTGGAGCGGGGTGTGCCGAAGATCGCCAGTCATGCGCGCCCGGGCACTATCGGCGACCGCGCCGGCCGACGCAACCGTCGTAGGCACGGCCCACGGGGCCGTGCGATGCCGGAAAGCACCGTCCAGCGGGCCGTGCGAGGCCGGAGTCGTGCAAATGTTGGAGGCCCGGCCACGCGCCCACGGGTACGCGGCCCGAGCGCAGCCACGCCGTGGCCCACTGGGGCGCCCCGTTGTAAGCTGCGCGGCACGCCCGGGGTTCTCCTGCCATGACCCGCGCTCTCGCACGCCGCCGCCGCACCTTGGGCGCTCGACTCGCCCTCGCCCTGGGGCTCCTCGCGACCGTCGCCTGCGTCCGCAAGACCGGGCGCCGGCCCCAGGGGCTCACGTCCACGATGGAGTCCAATCGCTACATCAGCCGCGCGATCCGGCAGTCGAGCGAGGGCGTGATCCTCCTGCCGTCGAAGAAGGCCGAGCAGGTGTACGAGCTGCCGCGGCTCAACGAGATCGCCCAGGGCCTGCGCAGCCCGGCGGCGCGTTGCTTCCTCATGCGTGCGATCGAGACGATGGAGCCGTCCGCCACGGGCGAGCAGGGCTACACGAACGTGCCCGAGGGGCAGATCAAGGTGCGGGTGCGGATCGCTCCCTCGGGCGAGGCGATGCGCACCGAGGTGCTCGAGTCGGGCTTCCTCGACGAGCACATGGAGCCGTGCCTGCGCGAGACGCTGGAGCAGCAGCGCTGGCCGACGAACAAGAGCGGCAACGCCCACTTCGTCGACGTGATCTACTGGGTGAGCCTGGGCATGCAGAAGGGCGTGGGCACCGAGGAGGCGGCCACGCACCTCCGCCGCGAGCAGGTGACCGCGGGGCGGCGGGCCAAGGCTTGCCTGCAGGGGCGGGTCGACACGGGGCACTACGAGATCCGCGGGCTCAACCTCGTCGATCGCGAGGGCGCGACGCTGGTCAACCGCATCGACACCGCCGAGCTGCCGGAGGCGATCCGCACGTGCCTGGCGACGGCCTTCCGCGAGATCCGGCTGCCCCGCGACGTCGATGCGTTCGTGCGACCGGTCGCCCCGAGCGTCGTGTTCGACGTGGGGGCCGACGGCACGGTGGCCGTGGATGGCGAGCACTGGCTCGAGCTCGTGGAGCTCGAGGAGCGGGCGCGCCTGGCCGCCGAGCGGGCGGCGCTCGAGGGCAAGGGCCAAAACGACGACGAGCTGGTCGACGAGCTGCCCGCGCGGCGCCCGGACCCGGCCGGTGGGATCCGGACCGGCGCGGGCCTGGCCGCAGGCGGGGTCGATGCCGGAGCCGGCACGCCGCCCGCCGAAGCGCCCACCGACGAGACCCCGATCGATCCGCCGCCCGCCGATCCCCCCAAGGAGCAAGGCGACGCGCCGCGCGAGGACCCGGGCAAGGGCGGCCTGCGCCTCGATCTCGGGGGCCGCCGTCGTGGTGACGATGCGTGAGGCGCTCTCCGGCGGCAGCTCGCAGGGGGCCGTCGTCGCAGCCATGTCCGCCGCCCCGGCTGCTGTCCCCGCGGTGCTCGATCCCGCGGACGATCACCTCGTGCGACACCGCGATCTGCCAGTGCTGATCGACGGCGAGATCGATCGCATGGTCGGTTTCGTCCAGATCGTGCGCCTGCTCGGCGGCATGCTGGGCACGCTCGGGACGCTGGCCGTGGTCGCCGGCGTGGCGCTCGGAATGCCCGCGCTCACGACCGTGTCGGCGCTGCTCGTGGGCCTCATCCTCTACGCGCTGTGGGAGGACACGCGGCTGGCCAAGGCGCTCGATCTGCTGCGCCGCCGCCGGCTGCCGGCCGCCGAGGCGGCGCTGGCCCGGATCGCGTCGTCGTCGCGGCGCTCGCCCTGGCAGCGGCAGCGGGCGCGTACGTACCTCGCGTCGCTCTCGTGGCGGCGCGGCGACGTGGAGCAGGCGCTCACGTGGATCCAGGCGCGGCTCGCCGGCCCCCGGCGTGGTCGCGAGGAGCCGGGCGAGCGGTGGCTGGCGCAGGCCACCGAGGTGCAGCTCTTGGCACAGGCCGGGCACGTGAGCGAGGCGCGGCAAGCCTTGCAGGCCCTCGCGCCGCCGGCCCCCGACGAGCACGCCGAGCTCGTCGCCGTGGAGACGGCCTTGTTGGTGGCGTTCGTGGCCGACGACCCGGATGCCGTGCGTGACCACCTCGACGAGTGGGACGCGCTGGTGCGCACGCGCGACGGCGTGGGGGTGGGGCTCGCGCTGCTCGCCTGGGCCCATGCCGGCTGTGGCGCCCGCGACCGCGCGCTGGTCTGGTGTCGCGAGGTCGCCCAGCGTGCCGACCGGGGGCACCTCGGGCGCCACTACCCGCGGCTCTTGCAGTGGATCGAGCGCTACGGCGACGGCCTGCACTACGGCCGGCGCTAGCGGGCTCGCGGGTCCGGCATTGACACCCACGAGCCCACGCGGCATCACGGCCGGGTGAAGCGGTCGACGCGAAGCACGGGGTGGCTGTTGGGCGCATGGATGGTCGGCCTCGCGTGTGGCGAGCCGACGTCGCCGGATGCCGCCCCGCCAGGTGATGCGGCGGGGCGCGACGCTCCGGCCCCGCCGACCGAGGCCCCGCTCCCGCCTCCGCCCCCGCTGCCGCGACCGACCGATCCCGCCGCGTTCGTGGGCCAGCACGTGCTCGTGCCCGACGGCGCGACGCTGCACCTCGGACCCGAGCTTGGAGCGGCGACCGTCACCCTGCGGCTGCCCCCGGCGGCGGGCGAGCGCGCGCCCACGCCCGCGGTGGCCATGCGCGTGGTCGCGCACGAGGGCGGGCGCGTGAAGCTGCAGTCCGCCGCGACCGAGCTCGGCTGCGTGCCGCCGCTCTTGGCGCTCGCGGGTCTCGACGTGGCCGTGTGGGTCGAGCCGGCCGCGCTCGCCCGCGTGCTCGGCCGTGCGGTGGAGGCCCGCTTCGCCGACGGCACGTCGGTGCGGCTGCGCCCCGGCGTGCTCGTGGGCCCGCCCGGCGAGCGCGTGGAGGTGAGCGCCGACGGCCTGCGGCTGGCCGTGCCGATCGCCGAGGGCGACGTGTCCACGCTCTACACGGCCGAGCCCGCGCCGCCCGTTCCCACGGGCCTGCGCAAGCTCGAGTCGGGCCCGCCGCTGTCCTACGCGAGCGGCGATCCGGTGCTGCCCGAGGCTTCGCTCGTGGGCGGAGGGCTCGTGCTCGCGCAGCGCAGCGAGGGCGATCGCACGCTGGTGCGCGTGGCCAGCCGCTGCGCCGAGGTCGAGGCGGTGGTCGATCCGGTCCGGCTCGCCGCGCGCGCGCTCGCGGCCGCAGGTGGAGCCGGTGCGGCGGCCGAGCCCGTCGATGGCAAGGCTGCTCGCTCGACGGCCGAAACGGACGAGCCCCCACCCAAGGGAGGCGTGGGCCTACGCAAGAAGGGGGCCGAGGGCACCCTCGGTGGGCCGACCACGGGCCGCTATGTCATCCGTGGCCCCTATGGCGAGCTCCCCCCTGGCGGGACGTGGTCGGTGGAGCCGGGCAAGCCCCTCACCTGGCCGAGCGGCACCGCGGCGGGCACGACCTCGGCGGCCCACTCGTTCGAGGTCGAGCCCACCGCCCAGGGCGATCGTCTGTGCTTCGCGGTGGCGCCATCCGAGGCGGCCGTGGCCGAGGGCGAGACGCTGCCGCTGTGCTTGCTCGCGGCCGATCTCACCCGCCACGAGAATCCCCTGAGCCTCGCGGCCTCGGCGGGCATCCTGGGCATGCTGGCGACCTCCGAGAGCTCCGGCCACTTCCTGGCCTCGCCGTACGGCACGGCCTTCGACGTGCCCAACGACGACGAGGAGGTGTTCGGTGCTCTCATGGGCGAGCTCGGCGAGCCTGGTGACATGGGCAGCGTGGCCCTGGCCGGTACGGGCCGAGGGGGTGGTGGTACGGGCGAGGGCACGATTGGCCTCGGCACGCTCGGTACGAGCCCCACTGGCACCCCGGAGCCCGCGGCTCCCAGTGGCACGGTCAGCCTGGGCGCGGTGGAGGGCAGCGGCATCGAGGCGGTCGACGCCGAGAAGGTCGTCGCCCGCAGCCGCAACCAGCTGCGCTACTGCTACGAGAAACAGCTCGCCGCCGACCCCACGCTCACCGGCATGCTCGTGCTGTCGCTCGCGATCGAAGGCGGCACCGTGACCAAGGCCACCGCCACGAGCGAAGCCCTCCCCGAGGACCTCGTGCGCTGCGTGGAGCGCTCGGCCAAGCGCTGGCGCTTCGCCGGCAGCGGCTCGGTCGCCGTGCCGGTGACGCTCACGCCCGGCGAGTGAAGGCGCCGCCATGCCTCGTTCGTCGCACTGGCTCGCGCAGGTGCTCGTGGGGCTCGCCGCCTGCCGGCCCCACGCGACGGCCGATGGTCCCGAGCCACGGCGCGAGCGCAGCCGGGCGCGAGCCGTCGCTGCCCCTGCGGTGATCGACCTCGCGGCGGGCCCGTACCGCACGTGCGCGATCCGGGCCAGCGGCGAGCTGCGCTGCTGGGGAGACAATGGCGGCGGTCGACTGGGCGACGGCACGGAGCGCACCCGCCGATACCCGCACCCCGTCCACGGGATCGACGACGCCGTACAGGTTGCCCTCGGCTCGTCGCATGCCTGCGCCCGGCATCGCGACGGGCGGGTCTCGTGCTGGGGCAGCGGCAGCGCGGGCCAGCTCGGCGACGGCGCGCGCGAGGATCGGCGCACCCCCGTCGCAGTGACCGATCTACGCGACGCCGTGGACGTGGGGACGGGCAGCACCCACGCCTGCGCGGTGCGGGCCGACGGCAGCGTGTGGTGCTGGGGCAGCAACGACACCGGCGAGCTCGGCGATGGCACCCGCCTCGCCCGTCCGACGCCGGTGGCGGTCGAGGGCCTGCCCCGGGCCCGTCGAGTGCGGCCCGGCCGTGGCTTCACCTGTGCGCTCCTACGCGACGACTCGGTGTGGTGCTGGGGCTCGGACGCCGACGGTCTCACCGGCGCGCCGGAGCCCGCATCGCGCTGCGGCGACCAGGAATGGTCACCCGCGTGCCTGCCGGCCCCCAGGGCCCCCGTGCCGCTGCCGCCTGCGATCGACCTCGTGGTGGGCGACGAGCACGCCTGCGCGGTGACCCGCGAGGGGCAAGTGCTCTGCTGGGGCGGCACGTTCGGGTGTGAGCAGGGCCGCTCGCAGGTCGAGCGCATCCGCGCTCCACAGGTGCTCGAGAGCCTGCCGCCCGTCGCCGCGCTCGCCGGCCCGCAGTGCGCCCACGCGCGCTCGGGCGATTTGGTGTGCTGGGGTCGCGACCGGACCACCCCCGATCCCTCCTACGATCCCGGATCGATCGCATTCGTCTGCACCGCGCAGCGCGTGGTGCCGACGCTCGCCCGCCGTGCCACGCGGATCTCCGCCCACGAGCGCGGCGGCTGTGCGCTGGTCGACGGCGACACCGGACCCGCCCCGCAGGGCTCGCTGTGGTGCTGGGGCGACGGCAGCCGCGGCCAGCTCGGTGACGGCAGCGAGGTCTCGCGCCCTGCGGGCGTGGAGGTGGTGGCGCTCGACGAGCCGCCTCCGCCCGCTGGGCCCACGCCGCTCCAGCACATGACCGCCGCGCTCGTACGCGCCGGAGTGCCCGACCATGGCCATGCGCTCGTCTGGCACGACGCTCCTGTCTTTGCCGACGCCACCGCCGAGCAGCCGGTCGGCTCGATCGCCGAGACCGCCCCGGAGCTGCGCGTCGACTCGTACACCGCGCTCCTGCCCGTGCGCATCGTCGCGGCCCATGGCGAGCGCCTCGAGGTCGAGCCGATCGGGCCGGCCGACGCCCGCGCGCACTGTGACGCCTCGTCGTTCGTGGGCTTCGAACGCTACGCGCTGCGCATGTTCGTGCAGGCGGAGGACCTCGCACCCGTGGTCGCGCGCGAGTACGCCATGGGCTATCCCGACGGCAGCGGCGTGACGCTGGGCGCCGGCATGCCGCTGCGCCCGCTCGAGGCCGGCGTGGTCGCACGCGCGGGCTCGCTGGTGCTCCCGCTCGAGCTCACCGAGGGCGACGCGAGCCTCACCTACGACTCGCCCGGGCTGGAGCGGTCGGCCACCAGCAAATTCTCGTGGGAGCTGCCCACGCTGGCCGCCAACGCCGTGCTCACCCTCGACGATCGCCGCGTGTACCTCGACGAGCTCGACGACCCGCTCGACCGCGTCCGCTGGCTCGAGCCCGAGGAGGCCGGCGTGGCCCGGGTCCACACCGAGAGCCGCTGCGTGGGCCTCGATCTCGTCGCCGACGACCCCGTGCCCACCGAGCCTCCGACGATGGGCGTGATGGGGACGATGGGCGGCACGGAGGTCGTCTCGTTCACTCGCGTGCGCGAGGGCGCAGCCGCCTACTGGCCGGGCGGCGCTCCGGCCGGCCAGCTCGGCGCCTCGTACCGCACCCGCGAGGCGCCGCGGCCCGACGGCGAGCGACGCTGCCTCACGCTCGCTGGCAAGCTGCCGATCTGCCACGACGTCGCCGACCTCTCGACCGAGACCGTCGAGCTCCCGTTCGGCTTCGACGACGACGACGACGACTGAGCCGTCGAGCCGGCGCTGGCGAAGCCGTGCCGCTCCGGCTGCCCCATCGCAGCCGTAGCGGCTGCGGGACCATGTTCTCGCGGCTCTGGGCGGGCCCGCGTGGCGGTGCTCACCGTCGCGCGCCCAAAGCCGCTTATCCTTCCCCGAGCGTTCATCGTCGCGGCCCGTGGGCGACGATGCGAGTCCCCGCGCGCGACCCCCAGGAACGACCCCCGATGTCCGTCAAGAAGAAGATCCTCGTAGGTGCCGCAGTTGCAGCCGTGGCCGGCGTTGGCGCCTGGGCCGCGATCGTCAAGCCGTGGAAGCGCCCGGAGCCCGTCTCGGCCGCCTCGATCTCGGCCAAGCTCGAGCTCGCGGCTGGCGAGGTGCTGCTCGAGGTCGCCGAGGGCCAGCCCAAGCGGCTGCTCTCGGGCACCCCGCTGCCCGCCGGCGCGATCATTCGCACCGGCGAGGGCGCGCGGGCGCTGGTGCGGCTGCAAGACGGCGCGCGCGTGTACCTCGACGCCAAGACCCGCGTGGAGCTCCGCGAGGGCCTCGTGCTCCACGAGGGCCGCGCATGGCTCGACGCTCCCGGCCTCGACGACGGCCAGGAGCCGGCGCCGCACCAGGTGGGGCCCGCCACGGTGGCGCTGTCGGAGGGCGGCGCGAGCCTCGAGCTCGCGGGCGACGCGGCGCGCGTGTACGTGGCCGAGGGCCTCGCGGTGGTCTCGGGCCCCGGAGGCCGGCGCGAGGTGGGGGCGGGCGAGGAGGCCCGCATCTCCGGCCAGGGCGAGCCCGAGGTGCAGGCGGTGGCGTTCTGGGACGACTGGACCGGCGGCATGGGCGATCGCAGCGGGCTCGGCCAGTCGCTCGCGTCGGGCTCGGGCAGCCTCTACGCCGTCGATCGCAGCGCCCCGGCCGGCTCGCCCGCGCTGCCGCTGCAGATCCAGAGCCAGACCGTCGAGGTGGTGATGCGCGACGACGTGGCCGAGACCCGCGTCGACCAGCGGTTCTTCAACCCCTCGGGCCGCGACGTCGAGGGCTACTACTGGTTCACGATCCCCGAGGGCTCGCAGCTGGTGAGCTTCGCGCTCGAGACCAACGGCCAGCTCGTCGAGGGCGAGATCGTCGAGCGCAAGCAGGCTGCGGCCACCTACGAGGCCGCGGTGCAGCGCGCCAACGACCCCGCGCTGCTCGAGTGGATCGACGAGCGCACCGTACGGGCGCGGATCTTCCCGGTGCCCGCGCTCGGCACCCGGCGCACGGTGGTGCGCTACCAGCAATTGCTCACCGAGGCCGAGGGCAAGCTCCGCTACTCGTATCCGCTGGCCGGGCCGGTGGGCAAGGCGACCGCGAGCATCGAGGAGTTCTCGCTCGCCGTGCAGCTCGGCACGCTCCACGAGCGCTACGACATCGCCACGCTCGGCGAGGCGCGGGTGGAGGACGAGGGCAAGCGCGTGACCATGCGCCGCAGCGGCTACACCCCGCGCGCCGACTTCCAGCTCGAGCTCACGCGAAAGGTCGGCCAGAAGCGCCCGCCGCTGCAGCTCGCGATGCTCGACCCCGGCGGCGACCAGGCCCGCTACGCGATGGTTCGCTACTCGCCCGACGTCGCGTTCGAGGACGTCACCATGCCGCGCGGCGAGGTGGTGGTGGTGGTCGACACCTCGGCCGCCGGCGACCCGTCCGAGTACCAGACGCGGCTGGCCGTCACCGAGGCGCTCCTGCGCAGCCTCAGCGAGGGCGACCGGTTCGCGGTGATGAGCGCCGATGTGCGCGCGGAGGTGATCTACCCCGACGATGGGCTCGCCGATGCCGGCCCCGAGGCGGTGTCGGAGGCGCTCGAGCGGCTCGCCGCCCACGGCACCGGTGGTGCGACCGACCTGGGCGCGATCTTCGAGCTCGCGCTCGAGCACGTGCACGGGCTCGAGCAGCCCGCGGTGGTCTACGTGGGCGACGGCATGGCCACCAGCGGCGAGCGCTCGGGCGACGCACTGGCAGAGCGGCTGCGTCGCTCGATGACCGGCTCGCGCGCGCGCCTGTTCACGGTGGGCGTGGGGCAGGAGGTCGACGAGCGCCTGCTCGGGGCGCTGGCGCGGGTGGGCGGCGGCATGGGCCTGCGGGTGGAAGGGCCCGAGCAGGCGATCGTGCGCGCGCTCGAGCTCTCGGGGGCGCTCAAGACCCCCACCATCACCGATCTCGAGCTCGAGCTCGGCGAGGGCCTCGACGACGTGTTCTACAGCGCCACCGGCAAGCTCTCGCGCGGGCAGGAGCTGGTGGTGCTCGCCCGCACCCACCACGATCTGCCCGACGAGGTCACCGTGCACGGGCGCCTGGGCGGCGAGGCGTTCGAGCGCACCCACGAGCTCGAGCGCGTGACCGGGGTGACCGAAGAGCTCGTGCCGCGGCTATGGGCCGGGGCCTACGTGGAGCGGCTGCTCGGCGATACCCGCGGGCCCGAGGCGGTGCGCGGCAAGATCCTCTCGCTCGGGCTCGAGTACGGGCTCATGACCCCGCACACCTCGTTCCTGGCGCTCGAGAACGAGCAGGCCTACGCGTCCAACGGCGTGGGTCGTCGTGCGCGACGCTTCGGCGCCGTGCGGCTCACCGCCGATGCGCGGCACCTCGTGGACGAGCGACCCACCAAGCGCGATCGCGACGCGGTCGAGATCATCGGGGCGATCCTCAGCGCGCCGATGGGCTGCGACTCGAAGGAGTCGGCCCCCCGCGCCGAGGAGCGCAAGATGGACGTAGCGGCTTCGTCCACGCCGGTCGTCACCCAGACCGCGGCACGGGGCCCCACCGCCGACGCGCCCGCGCCCATGCAGCCCGGCACGGCAATGGACATCGACAAGGTCGCCAAGGTGGCCGAGCCCCCGCCCGCGCCTCCGGCCACGGTGGAGCAGGAGGAGCTGCCCGCGTCCGAGTCCGCGCCCATGGACGACGCCAAGCCCGTGGCCATGGCGATCCCCAAGCCCGAGCCCGATCGGGCGATCGACATGGAGCCGAACGCCGACGGCAGCGGAGCACCCTCGGGGTACCGTGCCTCCGGGTCCAAGAATCGGCGCGCCGGTGATGACATGGACGAGGCGACCAAGGGGCGCGAGCGCAGGGGCGAGAAGACCCCGTTCTTCGCCGGCGCACCTGCGAACGGCAACGAGACCGATCGCGGCGAGGGCCGCTGGCGCCAGCTCGCCGTGGCGTCCCCGGTGGTCCGCAATCGCCAGCTGCCGTGCAGCGACGCCTCGGCTCGCAACCTCGCGCAGCGGCGGATCCTGTGGAACGAGCGCCTCGGCCGGACCACGACCATGACCGACGCGCTCGAGCTCTACGAGGCCTCGGCGGGCAGCTGTGAGCTCGGCGGCTGGAGGGACCAGCGCACGTTCCTCGAGCTGCTCCAGGCGCGGGCGCAGACCGAGGCCGACATCGGGCTCTTGCTCGCGCACTTCGGCGCCGAGCCCGATGCGGTGCGGTTCCTGGCGCGGGCGCTCCTCCGGCGCCTGGTAGACCCCGCGCTCGTGGCTGCGGTCGACAACGCGCTGTTCGGGGCGCTCGTGGACTGGTCCGCCATCGACGCCCGCGTGGTCTTGGCCGACACGGTGGACGACAAGCTCGTGCTCGTCCGCGATGCGCTCTTGCGCGTGCCGGGCGATCCGCAGGGCGAGCAGCGGCTCATCGAGCTGCTCGTGGCCGCGGACCGCGTGGCCGAGGCGGTCGGTCACGGTACGCGGCTGCGCGAGCAGGGCCTGATGACCCCGGCGCTGGCGCAGGCGCTCGGCGAGGTGATGGTGGCCCACGGCCAGATCGAGCAGGCGCAGCGGCTGTTCTCGGAGATCGTGGAGTTCGACCCCGGCAACCCGGTGAGCCGGCGCCTGCTCGGCGACATCTTCTTGCGGCACGGCTGGTACGACGCCGCATACCGGCAGTACGAGGACCTCGTGGCGATGCAGGCCGAGGATCCCACCGCGACCATTCGCCTGGCTCGTGCTGCGGCGGGCACCGGGCGCGTGGACGAGGCGCTTCGAACGCTCCGCAAGCTCGCCAGCGGCGAGGGCCGCCCGGGCGCCGACGACCCGCGGAGGTTCGCACGGCTGCACGCCGCCGCGCTGCTCGCGGGGCTCCTGCGCGATGCCTTGGCCGGTACGGCCGAGATCCCCGAGGCCGGGGTGACCCGCGAGCTGCGGCGGCTGCAGCTCTTCGATGGCCCTGCCACCTGGACCGTGCTGGTGTGGGAGGACCTCGAGGCCGAGCTCGTGCTCACGCACGCCGACCCCGAGAATCGCTCGCACGTGGGCGACCCGATCGCGGCCGGCCACACGGGCCTGTGGGCGCTGCAGGCCCCGCCCACCGGTCTGCCGCCGCTGGTGGTGCGTCACGCCGGGCCCGTGCTCGAGCGCTCGGTCGCGTTCACCCGCATCACGATCGCGTTCGACGGTACCAAGTTCACCGTCGACCATGCCCCCGGCGTGCTGCCGGCCGGCAAGTCGCGGCTGCTCGCGTCCGACGAGGAGAAGGACGAGGGCGAGGGCGAGGACGAGGATGCCGGCGCGGTCGAGCCGGCGCCGACGCCCACACCCTAACGAGCACGAGCACGAGCACGAGCACGAGCGCGAGCCCGCCGGGTCACCGGCGGTCTCGCGCGCGCCGAGCGAGCCCGTCTCAGCGCTTGGTCTGCCAGAACGCGGTGTCGTCGAACACGAACATCCGTGCCTGGCCTTGCACGGGCAGCGTCTCGAGATCGTCGTCGAACTGCAGCACGAAGCTGCCGTCGTGGCCCTCGTCCGCGAACCATCCCGGCGGGCCGCCGATGCGGCCGGGCAGCCCGTCGATGAGCTCGTGGAGCTTGCGCAGCCCCTTGCTGGCGCCCTCGTCGGCCGTGATCGCCGCGAGCGGCACGTCCACCGCCACCACGTGGAGCGGGCGCGTGTCGGCCGAGATGTACGGGTCGAGATCGTCGTCGTCGTCGTCGTCGTCACCGCCGCCCCGCAGGTCGAGCTCGCCGTGGGCGAGGTCGGCCTCCTCGAGCCACAGCACCGCTGCATCCTCGCTGTCGGCCTCGTAGGCGTGGCCGCCGTCCGCGGCCAGGAACACCGCGAGCGCGACCTTGCCGGGGTGCCGCGCGGCCAGCTCCGGCACGTCGGCGAGCCGCAGCGTCAGCATGTGGCGCATGGGCTCGCCGTCGAGATCGAGCGGCCACCGCGGCTTGGGCACGCCGATCGCGGTGCCGCCCACGCGGCTTCCCACCGACGCATCGGTCTTGACCCCATCCCAGGCCTCGAGCACGTGGATCGTCACGCGCGGGCCCTCGGCGCCGAGCTTGGCCGCGGCCTTGCGCAGCGCCTCGGCCTGCTCGCTCTTGGGCCCCTTCATGATCGAGTCGAGGAGCGGGCGCCCGAGCGCCTTGGCGAGGCGCTCCTCCGCCTCGGGGTGGCGGCGCACGAGCTGCCGCACGGGCTCGTGGAACGCCATGCCCAGCCGGTTCGCCGCCATCTCCAGCCATTGGCGATCGCAGCGGAGCTCGGGGGCGGTCGCGAACGCCTCGAGCGCCCGCTCGCGCACCGCGGGCGAGCCGAAGTCGGCGAACGCGAAGATCCGCGGCAGCTCGGGGCCGCCGCGGGCGATCATGCCGTCGAGCACGCGGTCGCGTCCCTCGGGCCCGAGCCGCCGCAGCACGTGCCGGATCGACGGTCCCACCTCATCGGCCCACGGCTCGTCCTTGCCGGGCATGGCGTCGACGCCGAGCCAGCGATCCCAGCGCGGATCCAGCTCGCCGCCGTCGCGCTCGACCTTGGCATCGAGCGCGGCCAAGAGTGCGCGCTGGAGCGCGATCCTGGCCCGGTTTCCCGGGCTCTTGGCCGCGCGTGCGGGCTTCTTGCCGCGCTTGCCCTTGGCGGGGGCCACATCCGCGGGCGGCGGCGGGTCGGCGAGCGAGCCGAGCAGCGCGGCGAGGCCCTCGACCGCCGCGTCGCCGAGCAGGCGCCACGCGAAGATCGGTATGTCGGAGTCCTCGGCCGCGCTCATGGCACCCGGCAGGTCCTTGCCCACCACCTCGAGCGCGCGGTCGACGAGCCCGGCATCGGGCACCACCGAGAGCACGGGCAGGGCCCGCACCGCGTCGGCCATCGAGGCGTCGAGCCGGGCCCGCAGGAGCGCCACGGCGCGCTCGGTGCCGAGCACTCGCAGCGCCTCTCCGAGCTGGGACAGGCCCTGGAAGCCGGCCGTGCGCGCCGGATACCCGAGCACCGCGCCGCGCAGGGAGAGCCGGGCGTCGACCGACGCGGGCACCGTGCGGCCTTGCTCGGACCAGCGGAGCACCGCACACGTGCGACACACGTCGGCGGCCAGCGGGAAGCGATCGTCGTTGAGCTCCTCGGCGACCTCCATCAGTCGCTCGGGCGGCTCCTTGCGCTCGAGCAGCCCGGTGTAGGCGTGCTCGAGGTTGTCGCGGTTGCCCCAATTGACCCGCGACAGCAGGTACGGCAGTCGCTCGGTGTCGACCTCGGCGAGGGCCTCGCGCGCGTACTTGAGCTCCATCGAGCCGCTGTTGGCCGACAGCGCCGCCGCCAGCACGTGCCGGCGCCAGGTCCCCTCGCCGCCGAGCCGCTCGACGACCCGCTGCGTGTGTGGCCCGAGGCGCGCCTCCTCCTCGTCGTAGAACGGAGTCTCCACGATCGCACCGTCCTCGATCGCGAGCAGATCGCTCGGCCCGCCGTCACCATGGACCAGCATCTTCGCGTAGCCGACCCCCACTTGCTCGAGCAGGTCGTCGGACACGTCCTGCCCAGCACGCAGCCGCACGCTCGCGAGCCCGCGTGCCACGTGGGGTACGAGCTCGCTCTCGAGCCCGTCGAACGCCGACGCGCTGCGCAAGAAGGCGCTGAGCACGATGCGATCGAGATCCTCGGACCAGAAGCCGGAATAGGCGTCGAAGTGCTCGTCGTCCTCGCCGACCCCGTAGCGCCGCTCTAGGACGGAGAACGGGTCGTCGTCGTTGGCGGCGTTGGCGTCGTCGTCGTCGTCGTCGTCGTCGTCGTCATCGCCATCGTCGTCGTCGTCATCGTCGTCGTCGTCGTCGTCATCGTCGTCGTCGTCGTCGTCGTCATCGCCATCGTCATCATCGCCATCGCCATCGCCATCGTCATCATCGTCATCGTCATCATCGTCATCGTCATCGTCATCGTCATCGTCGTCGTCGTCGTCCTCCTCCTTCTCCGGGATCGATCGCAGCAACCCCACCACCGCATCCACCGACGCGACCGCGACCTGCTCCGCGAGGCCGTCCCACATGTCCGAGTACTTGCCGAGCTCGAGCAGGCCTCGCTCCTGCAGCGACCAGATCAGCGTGAACCCGTCGGCTCGGTCGTCGCCGCACAGCTCGCGCGCGGGCTCGTCACGGTCGTAGGAGGGCGCCTTGGCGATGGCCTTGGCGAGCTTGCGGGCTTGGGCGTCGGTGAGCGTGGGGATCGGCATCGGGAGGGGACGAAAGCGTAGGAGCCCTGGCGCCCAGACCCAAGCACGTCGTTGGAACGGCCGTCCGTGCCGCCCTGGCGGTGCCGACGCGCCCCTGGGCGCGCTACGCTCGACCCGTGGCGGAGCTTCGGCCCGATCAAACCCAGCTGCTCGAGCTCGTTCGGGCCCGCATGCCCTTCGGCAAGTACGCGGGCCTGCGCCTGCTCGACCTGCCCGAGCCCTACCTCATCTGGTTTCAGCGCGAGGGCTTCCCCCACGGCAAGCTCGGCGAGCAGATGGCCCTCGCGCTCGAGATCAAGCGTGATGGCCTGTTGCCCTTGCTCGCCCCGCTGCTCGACGCCGAGTCGTGAGCGGCGCTCGGTCGCTTTTAGCCCGAGGCCTCGGAGTCGACCGACACGGGGACCGACAACGGACCCGACCCCGGGTCGTCGACCTCGCCGTCGCTGCGGGGGTGCTTGGTCTTGCGCACCGCCGCCACGTCGGTGTGCGTGGTGGTGATCGACGCATCGGCGGGGATCTCGGCGATGAGCGAGGCCGCCTCGGTGTTGTCGAGCACCTCCTGCTGGTGGGTGTCGGGCGGGGCCAAGAGGCTCACCACCATCGATCCGCCGATGAGCACGCCCACGATCGCGAGCGACAGCCCAATGGGGATGTGCACCGGATCGATGATGAGCAGCCCCTCCGCCAGGAGCATCTTCGCGCCGATGTACGCGAGCACGAGGCCGAGGCCGTATTTGAGGTAGGCGAACTTGTCGAGCACGTTCTGGAGCAGGAAGAACATCGCCCGCAGGCCCAGCACCGCGCACACGTTGCTCGTGAACACGATGAACGGGTCACGGCTGATGCCGAACACCGCCGGGATCGAGTCGAGCGCGAACACGACGTCGGAGGTCTCGATCATCAAGAGCACGATGAGCAGCGGCGTCGCGTGCCACTTGCCCATGTCGCGCACGAAGAACTTGCTGCCGTGGTAGCGCCGGGTCAGCGGTAGCACCCGGCGGGCCATGCGGTACGCGATGTTGCCCGACGGATCGACCTCGTCGTCCTCGGTGAACAAGAGCCGCACGCCGGTCCAGAGCAGGAACCCACCAAAGATGTAGAGCGTCCACGAGAACGTCTCGATGAGCCCGATGCCGACGATGATGAACACGCCGCGCAGCACCAGCGCGCCCACGATGCCCGCGAACAGCACGCGGTGCATCACCGCGGGCCGCACGTCCATGTAGCGGAAGATGACGATGAAGACGAACAGGTTGTCGACCGACAGCGACTTCTCGATGACGTAGGCGCTCAGGAACTCGAGCGCGCGCTCGGAGCCGAACCAGAGGTAGACGAAGCCGTTGAAGCACAGGCTCAGCGCCACCCACACGCACGACCACACCAGCGCCTCGCGCGTGGTCACGGTGCGGGCCTTTCGGTGGAAGAGCCCGAGGTCGATGGCCAGGAGCACACCGATCCCGAGCAGGAACGCCACCCACAACGCAGGAGAGCCTACGGATTGGAACAAGGAAGGGTAATCCTGGAGGTGAAGGTTGGAGGGCAGGTGCTCGCGCGCGACGGAGGGCGGCGCTCTTCGCTCTTCACTTGAGCCGCTCGACCGAGGAAGCCTTGACCTTCATGAGCAGCTTGCGCGGCTTGGCCGAGTCCTGGAACTCCAGGGATACGAGCGTCCCCGTGAACTCGATGTGCGCGCCGGGCGGGACGCCCTTGTAGAAGTCCTGGTCCGAGAACAGGCGATACTCGAACGTCATCTCGTAGAGCACCGGCTCGGGGACGTGGGCGGCGATCTCGTACTTGCCGAATTCCGCGTCGTCCATCGCCTCGCCGAGCTCGTTCCCGCTCTGGAACACCGCCTGGCCCTTGAACGAGCCCTCGGTGGCCTTGAGCTGCTCGACGTGCGCTTCGCGCTCGCTCGTGGACATCGTGTTGAACGCGTCCAGGCGCTTTTCGTTGAAGGTGAGATCGGCGCCCTTGACGTCGTAGGACGCCGGGGGCTTTTGCCATTCGGGTGTTTTTTGCTCGCCGCTGTATTGGCAGGCGGGCAGCAGCAACGCTGCGCACATCACGGCAAGTCGCCTGTGGGCTCCGCGCATGGCCGGAAAGCTAACACGCCGCTGGGAGAATTCCACCGCCATGTACATACCCCTCGCGTGTGCTGCCCGCCGCTCGCGGCCAGATGGCCATCCGGGGCTGTCCCGGGAGGGACACTCGACGTGCGCCCGTGGTGACGCCCACGGGCTCTGCCAAGGCTCACGCCGGCTCGGGGTCGGGAAGGATCGCCTCGGGGGGCAGCGCGGCACGCAGGGAATCCCGGGCAGCATCGACCCGGACCGCATCGGGCATGGGGCCTTCGAACGTGATCCGCACGTGGTGGCTCACTCGGCCATCGTCGCCGCGGGTCCAGCGGGGATACGAGCCGATCTCGACCCCGGCGAAGCGCTCGAGCACGGCCTCGAGCATGGCGGCGAGCCGGCTCTCGTCGACGGAGGTGCAGAGCGTGGCGAGGTGCCAGCCCTGGCCGCGCGGGAGCTCGTCGGGGAGCGCCTCGAGCCGCTCGACCTTGGCGCGAAAGAGCGGTGGCACCCCTGGCAGGATGTACACCCGCGAGGGCTGCGGCGCCTCGAGGTCGAGGCGCAATGCAGGCCAGCCCGGGCCGGCGCGGAGCACGGTGCCCTCGGGCAGGTCGGCCATGGTCAGCGCCTCGGGGGTGAGCCGCTCGCCATAGTGGGCGCGCAGCTCGGACTCGATCACCGGGTGCCGCCGCAGCGGTCGTCCGGTGGCCTGCGCAATCGCGAGGAGCGTGCGGTCGTCGTGGGTGGGGCCGACCCCACCCGAGGTGAACACCAGCGGCACGCGGGCGAGCAGCTCGAGCAGGCCCCGACCGATGTCGGGCAGGCGGTCGCTCACCGTGCGGATCTCGACGAGCGCGATGCCGCGGCGGCGCATCATCTTGGCGAGGAACCACCCGTTCTCGTCGCGGATCTTCCCGCTCAGCAGCTCGTCGCCGATGAGCAGCACCGCGGCGCGGGGCGCAGCGCCGGCGCTCGCGGGCTCCGAGGGCGAGCTCGAAGCGGCACCGGACGGCGAAGGCGAGGACGAGTGCGTCATGGGCCGCGGCGCTCTGGGAACCGACGATACCATGCGCCCTCGGGGTGGGCTTGACGGTGGGCCGACGCGCGGCGTAGCCCTTGGCGACCCATGATTTCGGACCGCTCTGCCCTGGAAGAGCCTTGCTTCGGCGAGGGCATGCTCGTGCTCGCCGACGGCCGCGTGTTTCGGGGCCTGGCCTTCGGCGCACGGGCCACGGTGGTGGGCGAGGTCGTGTTCAACACCTCGATGAGCGGCTACCAGGAGATCATCACCGATCCCTCGTATGCCGGGCAGATCGTGAGCTTGACCGTGTCGGAGGTCGGCAACGTGGGCGTCAACGCCGAGGATGCCGAGTCGGCGCGTGCGGGCGCGGAGGGGCTCGTGGTGCGCTCGCTGTCGCCGGTGGTCTCGAATTGGCGCGCCGAGGAGAGCCTGCCCGCCTATCTCGAGCGCCGCGGGATGCCGGGCCTGTGCGAGGTGGACACGCGCGCGCTCACCCGGCACCTGCGGCGCGTGGGCGCGGTGATGGGGGCGCTGTCGACCGAGGACACCGACGCGAGCCGGCTGCTGGCGCTGGCCAAGGCCGCGCCATCGATGGAGGGCCGGGGGCTCGCGCACGAGGTGAGCACGGCGGAGCCGTACGCATGGACCGAGGGCACGTGGGAGCAGGGGGCGCCGCCGCTCGTGGACGTGCACGTGGTCGTCTACGACTTCGGGATCAAGCGCAACATCTTGCGGTGCCTGGTCGACCAGGGCATGCGCGTGACGGTGGTGCCGTCGACGACGTCGGTGGACCGCGTGCTGGCGCTCGCGCCCGACGGCGTGGTGCTCGGCAACGGGCCCGGCGATCCGGCGGCGCTCGTCGACGTGGTCGAGCGGACGCGCGAGCTCTTGGGGCGGGACGCGCGGCTGCCGATCTTCGGGATCTGCCTCGGGCACCAGCTCATGTGTCTCGCGCTCGGTGGCCGCACGTACAAGCTGTCGTTCGGCCACCACGGCGGCAACCACCCGGTGCGCGACGAGCAGACGGCGGCGGTGGAGATCACGGCGCAGAACCACGGGTTTGCGGTCGACCCCGAGTCGCTGCGGGGGATCGCGGAGGTCAGCCGCCTCAACCTGTTCGATCGCACGGTGGCGGGCCTGCGCCTGCGCGACGTGCCGCAGTGGAGCGTGCAGTACCACCCCGAGGCCTCGCCGGGGCCGCGCGATGCGGGGCACTTGTTCGTCGAGCTCGCGGCGACGGTGCGGCGGGCCAAGGCCGAGCGAGCGGCCGCGCCATGAGCCAAGCGCGTCGGCCGCCGAAGGCGTCCGACCGGGGAGGGGCCGCCACGGCGAGCGGTCCGCGGCTGCCGAAGGCGCGAGCGGCCAAGTCGAGCGCTCGACGAGCATCGACGCTCGCGACGGAGCCCGCCGTCCACGACGACCCCGCCGCCGGGCAAGGCTTCGGCGATGCGCTCGACGAGCTCGCGGCCGCGGTGTTCGACGGCGAGCTCGGCCGGCGGCGGCTGGCGCCGCTGCTCTCCCACTGGGACGACGAGGCCGCGCCGCTGCACGACGACGAGCCGGACTACGCGAGCTGGCAGGTGATCCGCACCGACTGGGCGCTGTGCGACGCGCTGGCCCACGACGCGACGGGGCCGGGCGACACGTGGGCCCGGCGAGCGGTGCGGGGGCGTGTGCCCGGCCTCGTGCCGCACGAGCGCCACGTCGCGGTCGCGGCCTCGGTGGCGGGCCTCTACGAGGTGTGGCCCGGCAAGGTGCCATGGATGCGCGACTGCGTGGGCGGGCTCTGCCTGCCGCTCGCCGATCCGGTGCGGCTCGAGCCGGTGGGGAAGGGCGAGCCCGCGGCGCTGTGGGAGGCACGGCTGGCGATCGTGGATGGGCGTGCGCATCTATGCCGACCGCCGCTCGCGTACCCGCTCGAGGTGCTCGAGGCCGTGCGCGACCGACAGCTCCGGCGTTTCGCGCCGGGCGGGCGCGTGCCGTCGCTTGCGCTGCTCCGCCGTGCGCGGCTGCGGTGGCGTCGCGCGGAGCGGGCGGATGCGGCGGTGATGTTCCGGCTCATCCGCGACTGACGAGGCCGTGCGACCGGCCTCGAACGCAGCACGCTGGAGTACGCCCGAGGGCCGCGACTAGAACCGCATCGTCATGCCGGCGCCCGCGTAGCGGGCCCCGAGCTGCGGCGTGGCCCGCAGCTGCATCAGCGCCTTGCCCTGGCGCTCGTAGGCGATCGCATAGCCGACCATGCCGGCTCCGGCCGCGATCCCGAGCGCGGCGCCGTCGTTGGCCGCCCAGCGGAGCGGCCGGTAGCGGAGCAGGCAGCTCGGGTCGTACTCGCACTGGGCCTCGTGCTTGTAGAGCTGCATGTTGGCGCCGATCATCCACGCCGCGCCCGCTCCGATCGCCGCAAGGCCGAGGAGCTTGATGCCGACGCGTCGCCGCGCATCGCGACCGTGGAGCTGCACGTCGCGCGTGGCTGCGGCGTTGCCGAGCATCGCACCGGCGCCCGCGGTGCCGGCCACGAACATCGCCATGCCGAGCCCGCCGTAGCGAGAGAACGCGATGTTCATCGACTCGACGCACCAGTCGCCGTGCGCCGTGTGCTGCGCGGCGCAGTGCTGCAGGCCGCGGAAGCGAACGTACTGGGACACGAGCGCGATGGTCATGCCCACGCCACCCACCGCGAACGCCCCCGCGGCGCTGCGCCGGTGGGCTCGCATCGTCTGCCGGATCCGCGTCTCGTCGTACGCCGGGGGTGGAGTCGGTCGCACCGGGCCCCAGGTGGGGGCGGGGGGCGAGAGCGTGAGCGGAGGCTCGGGCGTGGGCGTGACCACCACGACCGGCGCGGGCGTGGTCTCGGTCGACGTCACCACGATCACCGAGGTCGACGATGTCTCGACCACCGTCACGGTCTCCACGGGAGCCGGAGCGGGGGCCGGTGCCGGTGCGATCACGATCTCCGCGGGTGCGGGCGCGGGCGCAGGCGGTGGCGCGAGCTCGATCGGCGCATCAGCCGCGGCAACGGGGGCAGCGAGCACGGACACGAGCGCGAATGACAGGATCATGGGACGCTCATTGTGGACCCGCCTCGGCGCAGGTGCTGCGATCCAGCCCACGAAGTTCCATCATCGAGCGGGGGTCGAAGGGGTTGGCGTACCCGTGGGGTCTGGTGTGCCTTCCTGGGTCTCGGGCGCCGATGCCTCGGTCGCGGGCGCCGCGGCTCGGTCCAGCGCCTCGAGCCGGGTGGCCAGGGCCTCGGGCCGGTATTGGGGCTCGCCGAGGATCTCCAGGGGATCGATCGGGACCCCATCGAGCCTCACGGTGAGGTGGAGGTGGGGCGCTGCGCTGCGCCCGGAGTTGCCGGCGAGCCCGATGGCCGCCCCGCGGTCCACTGGCACGTGGGTCGCGACCAGCACGTCGGAGAGGTGCCCATAGAAGCTCTCGAGACCGCCGCCGTGGTCGACGATCACGAGGTTGCCGAGCAGCGGGTCGTGCCCCGCGAACGCCACGGTGCCCGCGCCGATGCTCAGGATGAGATCGCCCGGCGTGCCCCGCAGATCGATGCCGCGGTGCAGGCGGGTGCCGAGGCCGGTGACCGGGTCGACGCGCCAGCCGTAGCTCGAGGTGATGTGCACGCTCTCGGTCGGCCAGGCGAGGCGATCGGTGGGCGCGTGCTCGCGGAGGCCCGGGAGCTCGAACGCGCCCGGGGGGCCTCTCGGTGGCTCGGGCTCCGCCGGCGTCGTGCCGGCCGGCGGCGAGCCCTCGGCGAGCCCCGGTGCGGAGGTGGGACCCGGCTCGGGCGAGGGTTCACCGCAAGCCCAGGCCAGGCCCACCGCGATCACGAGCTGGCCTCGCGACGACACGCCACTCACCTACGCGCCTCAAGCCGGAACGCCGCAGTACCCCACGTCCTCGAGCCCCGGCGGCGGATCATCGAGCGCCAGGATGCAGTCCTCGCTCGGATCCTCGCACTGCTCGGGCGGCCCGCTGAGCTCGCACACCGGGGTGCAGCACGCCCCGTCCATCGGGCAGCCCGCGGTGCCGCCGCGGCAGATGAGCCCCGGGTTGCAGCTCTGCACCGTGTTGCAGGCGTCGCCGTCGTTGCCCTGGCCCTCGGGCGCGCCCGGGATCGCACACACGAAGTTGTCGAACGCGGCGTAGCAGCCCTGGCCCGCGGGGCAGTCCTGCAGGATCGGGTCGCAGAGCACCTCGCACACCGGCAGGATCCCGTCGTTGAACGGGAAGCACTCGCCGCCGAACATGCACGGGGTGCCGGGCGAGCAGTACTCGAGGCACGTGCCGGTGCCGGTGTGGCCGCTGACGTCGGTCATGCAGAAGAAGCCGGCGACGCACGTGTCGTTGTCGGCCATGCGCTCGCACTCCTCGCCCCACACGTTGTCGCCGATGACGGGCACGCACTTGGTGGCGTCGACCGTCTCCTGGCCGGGTGTGTTCACGTAGGAGGTGCACTTCTCGCCGCGCGCGCAGTCCTGCAGGAAGGGGTCGCACATGCCCACCACGCCGCCGTCCGGCATCATGAGGAAGCCGCCGGTGTCCGGATCCACGCCGGTCTCGGTCGCATCACCGGTCATCACGCCGGTGTCGGGGCTGGGGTTCGAGGTGGCAGTCTGGCCAGGCCCAGGCCCGAAGGTCGTGGTGCCGTCCGAGCCCGTGCTGCTCTCGTCCTGCCCAGCCGAGGTCAAGGGACCCTTGTCTGCGGGACACCCTGCGAGCGCACTACTCAGGATCGCCGCTACCCACCACGCATTTCGTACGTTCATGTGCAAGCCCTTCGAAGCTTTCAGATACTACGAAACGTAGCCGCCATTCTACTCGAAACCGCCACTCCTTCCGGGAGCCCGAGACCGACCCGCCGAACGGTGGTCCTCGGCGCAGGCTGGGCCCGGTGCCTCGGGCCGTGATACGACCCTCGGGCGCCATGGCCGACGACGCGACGACCGAGCCGAGCCCCGCCGAGCCCACTCTCGAGCCGCTGCGCAGCGTGGCAGTGCTGGGCGCGGGGAGCTGGGGCACCGCGCTCGCGATCCATGCGGCGCGCCGCGGCCGGCCCACCGTGCTGTGGACCCGCACGCCCGAGCATCATGCCGCGATGGCGGCAGAGGGCCGCAACGGGCGTTATCTGCCCGCTCACCCGTTTCCTCCGGGGCTGACCACCACCTCGGAGCTCGCGGCCGCGCTCGCGGGCGCCGAGCTGGTGATCTGCGCCATCCCGAGCCACGGGATGCGTCAGGGGATGCGCCAGGTGGCAGCGTGGTTCCTGGCCTGCTCCGAGGCCCAGGAGGCCAGCCCGCCCATGTACCTCATCGCCGCCAAGGGGGTCGAGGTCGACACGCTCGACAACATGCACCAAGTGCTCGCCCAGGAGCTGCCGCCGGCGCACCGCGAGCGCATCGCCGCCCTCGGGGGTCCGAGCTTCGCCGCCGAGGTGGCCCAGGGCCTGCCCACCACCGTGGTCGTGGGCTGCGAGCGCTCCGGCGTGGCGCGGTCCATACAAGAGCTGCTGTCGGGCGACGGGGTGCGCGCGTACGTGACCGACGACATCCTCGGCGTGGAGCTCGGCGGGGCGCTCAAGAACGTCATCGCGCTCGCGGCGGGCGTGGGCGACGGGGCGGGGCTCGGCCAGAATGCGCGCGCCGGGCTCATCACCCGGGGCCTGGCCGAGATGAGCCGCCTCGCGCTCCAGCTCGGGGCCCTGCCGGCCACGCTGTCGGGCCTGGCGGGGATCGGCGACCTGGTCCTCACCTGCACGGGGGGCCTCTCCCGCAACCGCCGCGTGGGGATCGCCCTCGGCCAGGGCAAGCCGCTGCAGGAGATCCTCGACGAGATGGGGATGGTGGCCGAGGGGGTCATCAACACCTTGTCGGCCCATCGCCTGGCGGAGCGCGAGGGGGTCGACATGCCGCTGGTCGCCACCATGCACGCCATCCTGTACGGCGGGATGGCCGTTCGCGAAGCGGTGGGCGCCCTGATGGGGCGGGCCCTCAAGGCCGAGCGCGAGTGGTAAGGGGGCTCTCCGGGCGGCTCGCGGGCCCCTTGGCTGCAATTCCCAAAACCGCTAGGCTACCGCCAGCTTGAGCAACATCGAGCCAACGCCCTTCGGGGACAAGTATGTGCTGGTCGAGCACATCGCGACCGGCGGCATGGCGGAGATCTATCGGGCCCAGTACGCGGGCATCGAGGGCTTCGCCAAGGAGCTCGTGGTCAAGACCCTGCGCGAGGAGTTCGCGGCGCGCACCGAGGTCGTCGAGATGTTCCTCGACGAGGCGCGCATGGCCGCCACGCTCACCCACAACAACGTCGTGCACACGTACGACCTGGGCGAGATCGCGGGCGAGTACTTCATCGCGATGGAGCTGCTCAAGGGCGAGGAGCTCGTGCAGGTGCTGCGCACCTCCATGCAGGTCGGCCGCGCGCTCCCGCTCGAGATCGGCGTCGGCATCATCATGCAGTCGTGCGAGGGCTTGCACTACGTGCACACCCGCGCCGACGAGTACGGCAACCCGCTCGGGCTCGTCCATCGCGACATCAACCCCACCAACATCCACGTCGGCTACGACGGCACCTGCAAGATCCTCGACTTCGGCATCGCGGCCACCCGCGCCTCGGCCGTCGCCAAGAAGGGGCAGGTGGCCGGCAAGCTGGCCTACATGGCGCCCGAGCAGCTGCGCGGCGAGGCCATCGATCTGCGCGCCGACATCTTCGCGGTGGGCGTGGTGCTCTACGAGATGGCGCTCGGCCGCCGGCTGTTCCGCGGCAAGCCCGAGGAGGTCGCCCAGCGCGTGCTCGAGGGCGACATCCCGCCGCCGACGTTCGTCGACCCCCAGTTCCCGCCGGCGCTCGAGGCCATCATCATGAAGGCGCTCGAGGTCGACCCGTCGGACCGCTACACCAACTGCGACCACCTCTACCGCGATCTCGAGGGTTTCCTCCAGGAAGCCAAGCTCGCGTGCACCCCCCGCAAGATCTCCGCCATGATGGTGGATCTGTTCGGCGAGGGTGCGCCGGCCAAGGTCAGCTACGACGACCAGTACGACGACCTCGAGCGCTCCGGCATCCTCGACTTCGACGACTTCGACCGCGTCGACGACTCGGCGAACGACGACGACGAGCCGCCCGAGTGGGCGCGCGACGTGGGCCAGGGCGATGCGCCGGCGGCCAAGCGGCGCGCGCTGACGATCGGCAACCTCGAGGCCCTGGTGGCGCAGGGCGGGCTCGACGAGTCGGGCCCCAACCCCACCATTCGAGGCGGGCCATCACAGGCCGACGTGGTGCGGCCGGGAGACCAGGCGCGCTCGGGTCACCATCGGATCGTGCCGGTGGCCGAGGCCGCGGTGGCCGAGCGCACGCGCGGCAGCAGCCGCACCCACAAGTCCGCCCGCGCCACGCCCTCGTCGCCGCAGAGCGCCCTGCGGCCCGCGGGGGCGCGCCAGACCGGCCGTCACCCCGCCGGCCGCACGAAGACCTCGCCGGGCACCGGCCGCCACGGCGCGATCAATCCCACGGGACCGCTCGCCGCGGTGGCCCCCGACGCCGCCAGCGGCCGCTCGTTCGGCCAGAGCGTGGTCGTGGAGCAGAAGAAGGGCGGCTCGGCATGGGTGTGGATCCTGGCGCTGGCCGGGTTCGCGGGCCTCGCCTACTTCGCCTACACCCTGTTCACCAGCAAGTGATCTGCGAGCGGAGCCCCGATGGCGAGCAACGGCAGCCTACCCACCTGGAAGAAGTTCGCCGCGTTCCAGGTGTTCGGTGACTACGCGCCGACGCGGGGCTTTCGCGTGCTCGTGCAGGTGGGGGCCGACCCCGAGGCGCTGCTCGGCGCGATCGAGCAGCGCGCCCGCGGGCAGGACCTGCTCGACCCCGACCTCGCGCGTGCCAACCTGCGCGCGGGCCTGGGCCTCATGCGCACGGGCCTGGTGAGCTTCGTCTACGCCACCGTCGAGGAGGTGCTGGTGATGCTGCACCGCGAGGCGGCCGATGGCGAGGGGGCGCCGTTCGAGGCGCAGACCCGGCTCGTGGCCGACTACAGCGCCGCGCTGTCGCTGCTCTTGGGCCAGCCGATCGCCGCCGGCGCCCGGATCTACGAGGTGCCCGACGTGGACGTGGCCCGCCGCGCGCTCGTGTCGCTCGCGAGCGACGTCGAGGAGGCAACGCCGCTGCGCAGCGCCATGTGGCTCGGCGCGCAGCTGCGTGGGCGCGGGCAGCCGTTCCATCCGTCCATGGTCGAGACGCTCGAGGAGCAGACCCACCTGCTGCAGACCAACGGCGTCGACATGGATGCGCTGCCGATGTGGTGGTGGCGCGGGATCGCGGCCACGCACGGGCAGCGGGGGATTTCGCTCTACGACGAGCTGCCCGGGGGCGAAGAGCTCGGCAAGCTCATCTAGTGCTCGTAGCGGGTGAAGCTCCCGGGCTCTATGTGCACGTGCCGTTCTGCGCGCGCGCGTGCCCGTACTGCGACTTCGACTTCGAGGTGGGGCGTGATCCGCCGGTGGCGGCGTTCGTCGAGGCGCTGGAGACCGAACGGCGCGCACGGGGGCTGGCGCTCGGCTTGCCGGTGCGCACGGTCTATGTGGGGGGTGGCACGCCGAGCCTGCTCGGGCCCGCAGGACTGCGTGGGCTGCTGCGGTGGATCGATGCGAGCTTCGACGTGCGCGGGGCGATCGAGCGCACGGTGGAGCTCAATCCCGAGCACGTGGACGAGGCCTTGCTCGACGCGCTGGTGGAGGGCGGCGTGGATCGAGTGTCGCTCGGGGTGCAGTCGCTCTCGCCCGACGCGCTGGCGCAGCTCGGGCGCGTGCACGAGGCCGAGGCTGCGGCCGCGGCCCTGCGCGCGGCGGTGGGGCGCGGGCTGCGGGTGAGCGCCGATCTGATCGTGGGCTGGCCGGGCCAGCGCGCGGCGTCGCTGCGGGCCGACGTGGAGGGGCTGCTGGCCACGGGGGTCGAGCACGTCTCGATCTATGCGCTCACCATCGAGGCCGGCACGCCGTGGGAGGCGCTGGTGCGGCGGGGTCGTCGGCGAGCCCCCGACGCGGATGCGCAGGCCCGACGCCTCGAGGACGCGTCGGAGCTGCTCGAGGCCGCGGGCCTTCGCCACTACGAGGTCGCGAGCTATGCCCGTCCGGGTGCAGTGGCGCTGCACAACCTCGGCTATTGGACATGGCGCGACTACCTGGGCCTCGGGCCGTCGGCCGCGTCGGCCTGGCACGGGGCCGACGGCGTCGTGGAGCGGCGGACCAACGCGCGGGGCTTCGCCCGCTGGCGCGAAGACCCTGGGGGCGGAGCCTCGGGGGCAAGCGTCGCCTCCGGCGCTGCGGTGATCGAGCGGCTCGACCCCGTGGCCGCGGCCGCGGAGGGCCTGTGGCTCGGGCTACGGGCGCTCGATGGCGTGGACGTGGCTGCGTTCCTGCGCCGCTTCCCCGCGGTCGACGACGCGTGGCTGCGCGCGCGCACGGCGGTGTCGATCGAGCGCGGCAACCTCGAGCGCACTGCGGAGGGGATCCTCCGCGTCGCCTCGGGCCGGTGGCTGTGGCACGACGAGATCGGGGTCGCGCTGCTCGGCTGAGCGTCGTGAGGCGTTCCCCGGAGCCCCTGGTGAGGTCCCGAGGCGCGCTCGTGGCAGAATCGAGCCGGATTTGCGCGATTGGCGCGAGCGTGCGCTCGGCCGCGGAGGAGAGTAGATTCGGGGCACGATGGCGGAGCCCGCCCCGGTGGCCGAAGCGCTGGCATTGAGCGACCGGCAGGAGCAGATCCTGCGGGCGGTCTGCCGCGACTTCATCATGACCGGCGACGACGTGGCCTCGGCGGCGCTCGTGCAGCGCCATGGCTTTCGCTGGTCGTCGGCCACGCTGCGGCAGGAGCTCGCGGCGCTCGAGCACATGGGCCTGCTCCGGCGGGCGCACCGGTCGGCCGGCTGCTCGCCCACCGAGGCGGGGCTGCGCTGCTACGTGTCGGCGTTGCCGCCCGGGCGCGTGGCCGAGCCCCAGCTGATGAGCGCGGTCGATCGCAGCCTGCAGCGCCTGCGCGAGGACCCGAGCCGCGGCATGCGAGCCGCGGTGTGCGTGCTCTCCGAGGCCACCGGGTGCCTGGCGGTCACGTTCCTCGGGACCTCCCAGGATCGCCGCATACAGCAGGTCGACGTGGTGCCGCTCGGGGGCTCGCGGGCGCTGGTAGTGCTCACGCTCGAGGGCGGGGCCACGCACGTACAGCCGGTGGAGCTCGAGGAGCCGGCCGCGGCCGATCCAGGTATGGAGCTCTCGGCCCTGCAGGAGCGGCTGCGCTGGCTGTGCGTGGGCCGAACGCTGCCCGGCGCCCGCGAGGCGCTGCTCCGGCGGCTCCACGAGCACGAGTCCCAGGTCGATCGGCTGCTGGCGCAAGCCTTGCGCGTGGCGCTGTCGCTGTGCGCCCGCAGCCCGCTCGACCCGCTGTGGCTGCAAATCGCAGGTCAGCCCACGCTCGCCCGCCGCCTCGCCGACGCCGAGCGCCTGGGCGACGTGCTGACGCTGCTCGAGGACGATCAGCGGCTTGCCGAGGTGCTCGACCAGCTCCTGCCGGCGTCCGCCGACGCCGACGTTCCACGCGCCCGGGTGCACGTGGGCGTGCGGGGGCTGCCCGGTTTCTCCGGGCCCGCCGGCGGCGACCCGGGCCGTGACCCGGCCCCGAGCCCGGCCGTGGGAGCCGAGCCGGGCCTGAGCCTGGTCGGATGTCGGGTGCCCATGATTAGTGGGCTCAGCGGGCTCAGCGGGCTCGGTGGGCTCAGTGGGGCCGGCGGCGGCCCCGATCGCGGCCCGGATCGTGGCCCGGATCGTGGGGTGGTGGCCTTGCTGGGCCCGGCCCGCATGGATTACGCGGCCATGATTCCTCTGGTAGAGTACGCGGCCCGAGCACTCGCAGCGCGCATGTGCGCCTGAGGTGGCGGCGCTTCGAAGCCGCCCTCGCGTGGGCTGCGACGAGAACGGACCGCCAACGAGCAATGAGCCCCACCAACGACCACGATCCAGCCCGAGGCGACGACCCCATGAGCGCCGAGATCGAGCGCACCATGGCCGAAGCCGAAGCTGCAGTCTCCGCCATGTCGGACTCAGAAGAAGACGAAGACGAAGATCCGGAGACCGTCGATTTCGACGCCATCCTCACGGGCAAGGACGAAGAAATCGCCGCGCTCAAGGACAAGTGGCTGCGAGCGGTCGCCGACCACGAGAACTACAAGAAGCGGGTCAAGCGCGACATCGACGATGCGGTGACCCGCAAGACCCAGTCGCTGCTCACCAGCTTCCTGCCCACCGTCGACAACCTCGACCGCGCGCTCGAGATCGCCGAGCCGGTCGTGGGCCAGGTGCCCAAGGAGGTCGCGGGCAACGTCGAGCAGGTCGTCAAGGGCCTGCGGATGGTCCGTGACGAGTTCCTCTCGGGGCTCAAGAAGCACGGCATCGAGGCGGTCCCCTCCGTGGGCGTTCCGTTCGACCCATCCATGCATGACGCGCTGCAGCAGATCGACTCGCCCGAGCACGCTCCCGGCGTGGTGATCCGCGAGTTCGAAAAGGGCTACAAGCTCGGCGACCGGCTGATACGGCCGGCTCGGGTCATCATTGCGGGCGCAGGCTCGGGGGCGGGCGCGGGCTCGGGGGCGGGCGCAGGGGCGGGCGGCGAGTCGGGCTCGTAGCCCGCGGGCAAGGCAAGCGAGCGGTTTGGGAGCGGATTGACCATGGTCGCGCGCGGCAGCCGGATCATCGGCATCGATCTGGGCACGACCAACTCCTGCGTCGCCGCCATGGTCGATGGCGAGGTGCGGGTCATCGCCAACGCCGAGGGCAGCCGCACCACGCCGAGCGTGGTGGCCTACGCCGATGACGGCGAGCGCCTGGTCGGCCAGATCGCCAAGCGCCAGGCCATCACCAACGCCACCAACACGATCTACGCGGCCAAGCGGCTCATCGGGCGCAAGTTCGCCGACGTCGAGATCCAGTCGATGCGACGGCTCTTGCCCTACGAGGTGGTGGAGGCCAAGAACGGCGACAGCTGGGTGCGGGTGTGGGGCCGCGATCACTCGCCGAGCGAGATCGGGGCCGCGGTGCTGACCAAGATGAAGGAGTCGGCCGAGGCGGTGCTCGGCGAGCCGGTCAGCCGCGCGATCATCACGGTGCCGGCGTACTTCAACGACGCGCAGCGCCAGGCCACCAAGGACGCCGGCCAGATCGCGGGGCTCACGGTCGAGCGCATCATCAACGAGCCGACCGCGGCGACGCTCGCCTATGGCCTGCACGAGCGCCAGGACAGCCGCATCGTGGCCGTGTACGACCTCGGCGGCGGCACGTTCGACATCTCGCTGCTCGAGATGCGCGAGGGCGTGTTCGAGGTGCTCGCGACCGCGGGCGACACGTTCCTCGGCGGCGAGGACTTCGACCACGCGATCGTGGGCTGGTGCTGCGAGCACGTCATTCGCACCAACGGCTTCGATCTGCGCACCGACAAGCTCGCGATGCAGCGGCTCAAGGAGGCGTCCGAGAAGGCCAAGCAGGAGCTGTCGTTCGCGCTCGAGACCGAGATCAACCTGCCGTTCATCGCGGCGCCCAAGGGCCAGCCGCTGCACCTGTCGGTCACGCTGTCGCGCCGCCAGCTCGAGGCGCTCACCAAGCCGCTCATCGAGCGCACGGTGGGCCCGTGCCTGCAGGTGCTGCACGACGCCGAGCTCGAGCCGGGCGAGATCGACGAGGTGCTGTTGGTGGGCGGCCAGACCCGCATGCCGATGGTGATCGAGCGGGTCAAGCAGCTGTTCGGACGCGAGCCCAGCAAGTCGGTCAACCCCGACGAGGTGGTGGCGGCCGGGGCCGCGATCCAGGGCGCGGTGCTCGAGGGCTCGGTCGAGGGCGTGCTGCTGCTCGACGTCGTACCGCTGCCGATCGGCGTCGAGACCCAGGGTGGCGTGTTCTCGAGCCTCATCCCCAAGAACACCACCATTCCCACGCGCAAGTCCGAGGTGTTCAGCACCACCGTCGACAACCAGCCGGTGGTCAACATCCACGTGCTACAGGGCCTGCGCGACATGGCCGACGACAACAAGAGCCTCGCGCGCTTCCAGCTCACGCACATCCCGCCCGCGCCGCGCGGCGTGCCGCAGATCCAGGTCACGTTCGAGATCGACGCCAACGGGATCCTCGGCGTGTCGGCCAAGGACCTCGGCACCGGGCGCGAGGCCAGCATCACCGTGCAGCCGAGCTCGGGCCTGGCGCAGGAGCAGATCGACACGCTCATCGCCGAGGCCGACGCCAAGAAGGCCGACGACCGGGTGCGCCGCGAGCTGGCCGACCTCCGCAACCGGGCCGAGACGCTGGTCTACACCTGTCGCCGCTCGCTCGAGGTCTACGGCGGCGCGCTCCAGGCCACCGACCGCGAGGACATCGAGCGCGACACCACGCGGCTCGAGGGGCTGCTCGAGGGCAGCCCCGATCCCGGCGAGCTCGCCCACGCCCTCGCCGCGCTCGAGAATTCGAGCCACCAGATCTACGAGGCGATGCTGTCCGAAGCCGGGACGGAGTAGTAGGCGCTCGCGACTCTCGGACCATGGCCACCGACGACTACTACGCCGTGCTGGGCATCGATCGCCGCGCCGGGCCCGACGAGATCAAGAAGGCGTTCCGCCGGCTCACGCTCGAGTGGCACCCCGACCGTCACTCGTCGCATTCGGGCGGCGAGTCCGAGGCCGCCGAGCGCTATCGCCTGATCAACGAGGCCTACAACACGCTCGGCGACGCGGCCCGGCGCTCGCGTTACGACATGACCCAGCGGCTCGAGGGTCTCGAGCTGCGACGTGGAACCGGCGGGGCCCAGTCGGCTCGCGACCTGCTCGGCAACGTGTTCGGCGACGTGTTCGGCACCCGCCGCGAGAAGCGGCGCCGCGGCCGGGACCTCCGCTACACGCTGACGGTCGGGTTCGAGGGCGCCGTGCTCGGCTCGTCGCACGACATCGAGTTCGAGGCTCCAGGACCCTGCAGCGTGTGCGAGGGGACCGGCACGCGTCCCGGCGGGCGCCCGCCCGAGACGTGCTCGCTGTGCGGGGGCAAGGGCGAGGTCAAGGGCGAGAGCCTGCTCTCGCGCCGCTCGACGTGCGGCCGCTGCAGCGGCATGGGGCTGCTCCAGCCCGATCCGTGCCAGACGTGCCGCGGCCGCGGCACGCGACGTCAGAGCCGCTCGTTCCGCGTGCGCCTGGCCCCCGGCACCGAGCCCGGGGCCGAGCGCGTGATCGAGGGCGAGGGCGAGCCGGGCCGCTTCGGCGGATCGGCCGGCGATCTACGCGTCACCGTCAACGTCACCCCGCACCCGTGGCTGCGCCGCGAGGGCGACGAGATCCACTGCGAGGTCCCCGTGTCGCTCACCGAGGCCGCGGTCGGGGCCAAGATCTCCGTGCCCACCGTCGACGGCCTCGTGCACGTCGACGTGCCCCCGGGCATCAGGAGCGGCACCAAGCTGCGCCTGCGCGGCAAGGGCGTGCCGCGCAAGGGAGCCCGCGGCGACCAGCTCGTCACCGTGCTCGTCGAGACCCCCGTGCTCGGCGGCGCGCCCGAGGTCGCCGCCGCCCTCGAGGCGCTCGAGCAGGCATGCCACCGGGCCCCGCAGGTGCTGCCCCGCCGCCACGCCCAGCGCACCGCGCTCGATGGAGAGCCCGAGGCCTAGCCGTTCGGGCGAGTCGGCAATCTCCGGAAGGCCTGCTACGATCGCCGCGCTCCGGGGTCGTCGCGTTCATGGCCTTCATCGACATGCCCCGCCGCGAGGTCACGCTCAAGCTCGTGTACTACGGGCCGGCGCTGTCGGGAAAGACCACCAACCTGCAGATGCTGCATCGCCGCATGCAGGGGCACACCGACGGCGAGCTCGTCACGCTCAACACCCGTGACGACCGCACGCTGTTCTTCGATCTCCTGCCGCTGCGCCTGCAGATCCGCGGGGGCCTGTCGCTGCGCGTCAAGCTGTTCACCGTGCCCGGCCAGGTCATCCACAACACCACCCGCAAGATCGTGCTGCAGGGCGCCGACGGCGTGGCCTTCGTGGCCGACTCGCGCATCGCCCAGACGCGGGCCAACAACGAGAGCTTCGCCGATCTGCGCGCCAACCTGCACGAGAACGGCATCGCGATGAGCGAGATCGGCGTGGTCATCCAGCTCAACAAGCGCGACCTGCCCGGGATCCGCAGCAACGAGGAGGTCGAGCGGATCCGGGCCAAGGGCAGCGAGCCGGTGTTCACCGCGATCGCGCTCGCGGGCGAGGGCGTGGCCGAGACGTTCATCGGGCTCGCCACGGTGAGCTGGCGCAAGATCGAGCGCCGCTACCACTTCCACGAGTGCTTCGGGATCCACGAGGACGACGTGATCGCCGCGCTCTCGAAGGCGCTGGGAACCGGCCCGGCCGGGGGAGGCGGTTCGTGGCGCTAGTCGAGGCGATCACGCTCGGGCCCGCCGATCGCAAGCCCGTGATCTCGGAGCTGGTGAGCGAGGCCGACGTCTCGCGCTGCCTCGCGCCGTTCGTGACGGGCGGGGTCGATGGCGTGGCGTTGTTTCGCGACGACGGCCCCGCGTTCGCGGTGGCCAGCCGCCCCGGCGGCGCGCTCACCCACTGGGAGACGCTGCCGCCCGAGGCGCTCGCGGCCCTGCGCCGCGGGGGTGATCGCAGCTTTGGGCTCCAAGGCCCTTGGACGCCGCAGCTCGCCAATCCCGAAGCGGTGGCCGGCCCCGAAGCGGTGGCCGGCCCCGAAGCGGTGGCCAGCCCCGAAGCGGCCACCAACCCCAAGCAAGCCGTCGAGGACGGCCCGCGGATGCGGTTGGCGTCCGACCCCGAGGCGGCCGCCAAGGAGACGCTGCGCTTCGAGGTGCGCCCGCTGTTCGCCGGCTCCGAGCGGGTGGCGGTGCTGGTGCTGGCGCGCCGCACCGACGCGGGTGGTGCGATCGAGGCGCGGCTGTGCGACGCGATGGCGGGGCTGCTCGGACAGATGCTGCAGACGGCGTTCGCCGCGTGGGTCACGTCGCAGATGCACCTCGCGGTGAGCGAGCAGGCGTACCACGACCTCAGCCACCAGAACGCCGAGCTGCAGCGCGCGGTGGAGCACCTCCAGGAGCTCGACAAGCTCAAGAGCAATTTCCTGGCCACCGTGTCCCACGAGCTTCGCACCCCGCTGACCTCGGTGATCGGGTTCTCCGAGATGCTGCTCGAGGGGCTGGCCGGCCCACTGTCGGAAGAGCAGCACGAGTACGTGCAGACGATCTTCGACCGCGGTGAGGAGCTGCTCTCGCTCATCACCCAGCTGCTCGAGATGTCGCAGCTCGAGGGTGGCTCGGTGCGTCTGCACCTGCGGGCCCACCCGGTCGCCGAGCTGCTCGCGCGCGCGACCGAGGCGGTGCGGCTCGCGGCCGAGCAGGCGGGCCTGCACCTGCACGAGTCGGTGCCGCCGGTGCCGCTGGTGGTCGCCGACGCCGAGAAGATCCAGCGCGTATTGGTGAACCTCCTCGGCAACGCGATCAAGTTCACCCCCGCGGGCGGCCACGTGACGATCGAGGCGTGCATGGCCCCGATCCGCCGCCCGTTCCAAGAGGAGACCCTGTTCGGCGAGGAGGCCCCCGACGCGGTGCGGATCACCGTGCGCGACACGGGGATCGGCATGGCTCCCGACCAGCTCGGGCGCGTGTTCGAGGCGTTCTACCAGGTGGACTCGGGCCCCACGCGCGAGCACGGCGGCGCGGGCCTGGGGCTCTCGATCGTGCGCAACCTGGTGGAGGCGCACGGCGGCGAGGTGTGGATCGAGAGCGAGCCGGAGCGGGGCACCGCCGTGTGCTTCACCTTGCCGGTCGCATCGGCGGCGGTCGAGCCGGCCATGGCCAGCTCCTCGTAGCGCGGCCCGGGAAGTGATCTCCGGTGCCTCGCTCGGGCACCAGCGCGGGTGAAGGCGATCCCTGGATCGCCTCGGATCACCTCGCTTCGATCGCGGAATCGACATCGATCGGCCGGTTCCATCGCGCTTCTGGCTGCTCGCCGGCCTTTGCATCGGTCGGGGCTTGCGGCAAGCTCCGTCCGCGCCGTGGACCGGCGCAGGTGATCGGGTGATGAAGGCACAGCAGCAGCTCGATGCGCTCGAGCGACTCGCCGAGACGCTCTCCGTGCGGGTCAGCTACGAGCCGATGACGGGCCTGGTCCAGGGCACCGGGGGCCTGTGCCGCGTGCGGGGCGAGTACCGGGTCATCATCGATCGGCGGCTCAAGCCGCCCGAGCGGGTGCAGATCCTCGTCGAGGCGCTGCGGCGGTTCGACACCCATCACCTCGAGGTGGACCCCGAGCTCCAGCCGCTCTTGACCTCGACCCGCGCGACTGGTTAGGCCAGCGGCCTGCCCCGGGGCGTTCCACCGCCCCGTGCGGGTGGCTGCTGCCGCGTACGTCCCCCCGTCAGGGCCGCAGGAGCTGCTCGAGCAGCGGGTCGTCTTGCAGCAGCGCCTCCACTTCGGCGCGTATCGCGGCCACGGTGGCGGGGCTCGCGTCGGGCGGGAGCTGGGATCGCACGGCATGGTCGATGAGCTGGGCCCGGGCCGTCTGCGGGTCGAGGCTCCCGCTGGCCAGGGCCGACGCAATGGCCTCCGTGAGGGGCGATCCCGCCACCGGAGCGACCCCTGTTGCGCCCAAGGCGGCTGCGGCTGCTTCGGCCGGAGCCGCGGCTCCGGCCGCCCCGGCAGCCTCGCTGGGCGTCAGCGACCCGGCACCCCGGTTCCCCACCGGGCGCAGCGGGCCCGGACCGTTTCCCGAATTCGGCATGGCTCGACCTCCGAGTGTATCATCGGCCCCGATTTGTCCTCGTTGCACGCCTTCGGTCCGATGACCTCGGGGACCCCCCCCGGTCAGGGGCGCGCCTGCGGGCCTACCGCTCAGGCGCTTCGTTCGCGCGAAGGATCGTCGGAGGCCTTTCCCGTTATACTGCTGACCGGCCCGAGCGGACCCGTTCCGCTTGGGGACGTTCCCCCACGCGGGTCGGCGTGGGCCTTCCGGAGCCCTCGGTGAACCTTCCCACGCAGTACGGACCCTACCTCCTGCTCGAGCGCGTCAGCGTGGGCGGCATGGCGGAGGTCTACAAGGCCAAGGAATACGGGGTCGAGGGCTTCGAGCGCACCGTCGCGGTCAAGCGCATCCTCCCGCACGTCGCCGAGGACGACGAGTTCATCGCGATGTTCAAGGACGAGGCGAAGATCGCCGTCCAGCTCAACCACGGCAACATCGCGCAGATCTACAACCTGGGTAACGAGCAGGACAGCTTTTACATCGCCCTCGAGTACGTCGCGGGTCGAGACCTCCGCACGATCTTCCAGAAGGCGCAGCAGCAAGGGCAGCCGATGCCGGTCGCCCAGGCCAGCTACATCATCATGAAGATCTGCGAGGGCCTCGACTACGCGCACAACAAGAAGGACAAGTACAACCGCCCGCTCTCCATCGTCCATCGCGACGTGAGCCCGCCCAACATCCTCGTGTCGTACGAGGGCGAGGTGAAGCTCATCGACTTCGGCGTCGCCAAGGCCGCCGGTCGGGCCTCTCGCACGCAGGCCGGCATCCTCAAGGGCAAGTTCGGCTACATGAGCCCGGAGCAGGTCCGCGGCATGCCGCTCGACCGCCGCAGCGACGTGTTCTCGGTGGGCGTGGTGCTGTTCGAGATCCTCTGCGGCCAGCGGCTGTTCCAGGCCGAGACCGACTTTGCCACGCTCGAGAAGGTCCGCGCGGTCGACGTGCCGCGCCCCTCGGCGGTCAACCCCAACATCCCCAAGCCCCTCGAGAACATCATCTTCAAGGCGCTCACGCGGGAGCCCGAGCAGCGCTACCAGTCGGCGATCGAGCTGCACGACGAGCTGCAGGCCTTCATGTTCGCGCAGGGGCTCTTCTACAGCCGCAAGGATCTCGCGGCGTGGATGCGCGAGAACTACCACCGCGAGATCGAGAACGAGAAGGAGAAGGCGGCCGCGCAGGCCGACCTGCGGCCCGAGCAGTTCAAGCCCAACGGGCGCATGAAGACCCAGCAGATGGGCAATCGCCCGCCGCCGCCGCCACCGGGAGGGGGACGGCCACCGCCGCCGCCGCCCAAGGGGCGTCCGGCCGCACCTGCGGCCGCGGCCGCGCCCGCACCCGCGCAGCCCGAGCCGGAGGAGGTCGAGCCCGAGGGGGACGCAGGCAAGCGCGCGCCCAAGCGCAAGACGATGGTCATGACGACCTCGCGCAACCTCCCGCCGCCGCCGGGAGGCAAGCCCAAGGGCCCTGCGGCCGCAGCAGCGGCCGCGGCCGCGGCCGCGCCCGCGCGTGCGCCGGCCAAGCCGCCCATCATCGATCCGCCCACCGTGCCGGTGATGTCGATCCCCTCACCCGTGGGCCTGCCCAAGCCCAAGGGGGCCGGCGGGGGCAAGCCCAAGCCGCCCACCGCCAACTATGCCGCCACGCCGCCGGGCAACGACTTCGACTGGGACGACGACGAGCTCGAGACGCGCCTCTTCGATGACGACAAGAAGGCCGACGGGAGCGACTCTGCCGACTCGAGCGTGCCCACCAAGGTCGAGGCCGGAGTGCCCCTGCCGAGCCTGCCGAGCCTGCCGAGCCCGCTGCCCAATGTGCCGCCGGTGGTGGCCGACGATCCCGACTCCGCCACCAGCAAGGGCATGACCGTGGTGCCGGGCCAGCTCATGGCCCCGTTCCCCTCTGCACCGCAGGCGGTTGCGCCCATGAGCGCGCCCACCATGGCGTCGATGCAGATGCAGCAGCAGGCGCAGATGCAGCAGCAGGCGCAGATGCAGCAGCAGATGCAGCAGCAGGCGCAGATGCAGGCGGCGGCGAGCGGCGTGGCACCCATTGCACCCGGCTTCGGCTCGCCGATGTCCTCGCACCCCGGCTACCCGAGCGGGCCGATGATGGCCGGTGGACCCCAGGGCATGATGCCTTCTGGTGCCGGCATGGCCATGGGCGGGATGGGCGGCATGGGCGGAGGTTACGAGTACCTCGACGAGCGCCCGCGCAGGTCCAACGTGGGCCCGATCGTGATCATCGTGCTCGCGCTGATCGTGCTGTTCGGGGCCGCGTTCGGGGGCATCTACGTGATGCTCAAGGATCGCGCGAGCCAGAAGGGCGGGGGGGGCACCACGGTGGAGGACGCCGGTGGCAAGACCGGGCCCGAGACCAAGGCCGTCGTACCGGCCACGCCCGGTGCGCTCTCGATCCAGGTGATGCCCACCGATGCGAAGCTCTCGATCGACGGCAAGGAGCTCTCGGGCAGCTCGCCGTTCATGACCCCGGTCTCGCCGGGCAAGCACCAGCTCAAGATCACCCACCCGACCCACCTCGACTACACCACCGAGGTCGAGGTGCCCGAGGCCGGGCTCACCGTCCCGCCGATCACGCTCCAGCCCAAGGCGGTGACCCTCTCGTTCGAGCTGGTACCCGCCGAGGCCAAGGCCAGCCTGCTCTCGGGCGGGCAGGTGATGGGCACGGGGGCCAACGGCGGCTCGCTGCCGGTGGTGCGCAACCCGGGCGTCGCGTACGAGATCGAGGTGAGCGCGCCCGGCTACACGTCGCTGCGCCAGGCTGTCACGTTCACCGGCGAGCCATCGCAGACGATCAAGCTCTCGCTGGTCAAGGCCGGTGGTGAGACGCCGGTGGGGCCCGTCGGGGTCAAGGTCGAGACCCCCGTCATCAAGAAGTCCGGCGGTGGTGGTGGCGGCGGCTCGCGGCCCAAGCCCACCGCGGCCAAGACCGCCACGCTGCGCATCGGCACCAACCCCGGCGTGCCCCCGGCCAAGGTCACCGTCGACGGCAAGGCCGCGGGACAGACCCCGGTGAAGTCGTTCGCGGTCACGCCGGGCAAGCACACCGTCAAGTTCACGTGGGATGGGCGGCCCGCCGCGACCGAGATCGTGAACGTGGCCGACGGGCAGACGCTCAACGTCAAGGGCGGCTGAGCGCTCGCCGACGCGCTCGTCAGCCGCCGCTCGTACGGGTCGCGGCCAGCGGGCTGCCCTCGGCCCGGATCACCGCGTAGAGCGCATCGGGCAGGTAGGGCGCGACGCGGCGCTGCTCGGTGACGAAGGCCTCGCGGATGCGCTCGACTCGATCCACCGCTTCGCGACCGGCGAGATTGCCGAGCTTGCGCCGTAGCAGGCGCCGGTGCTCTTCGTCGTCGGTCTGCCCGAGCTGGCTCTCGAGGAACTGGATCGCGAGCTCGTCGGTGGCGTGCTCGGTGATGATGGTGGCGGCGTAGCGACGCACGAGCGGGTCGGCGCCGTGGGCCGCGGCCTTGCGTACGAGGTCGACGCCCTCGGCCGCGAGCTCGCGCCGCTCTTGCTCGGAGTAGCCGGGGGTGGAGCCGACCTGGTGCAGCAGCAGCATGCCGAGCGCGTAGAGCAGCTCGTGGCTCTCGGGAAATCGCCGCAGGCCCGCGCGGTAGATCCGGGTGGCACGCTCCACCAGCTCGCGATCGATGCGGCCCTCGCCGCCGTAGACGACCGTGATGCCGCCCCAGAGGTACGGCCGGTGGAAGCGCGGCGCGAGCGTGGTGATGGCCTCGACGTGGCGCTCGACGAGCTCGGCGTCGGTGTGGCCGAGCCGCTCGCCGGCGACCACCACGGCGCGCACCCACAAGAGATCGGCGAGCGCCTCGCGGTAGCCGAGGCTCATGCGCTCGAGCACCTGCGGCGTGGGCAAGAGCAGCACGTCGGCCTCGGCCGGCAGCTCGGTCCGGCGCGCATCGACCCGCTGATGCACGGCGCCCGTGAGCCCCACGAGCGCGACGAGCAGGAGGAAGACGGCCCCGCGCATGCCCGTGAGCATAGTCGGACATTCGTCGTACGAACCAAAGAAAATGGCCCCCGAGAGGGGGCCACCAGGACGCCTGCGCACGGCGAGGCGAGAGCCGGCTACGAGCGGCTTACTCGACCTCTTGGTCGATGTAGAGACCCGCGGCCGCGTTCACGCCGTTCTCGTCGGCTGCGCCCGAGCGCTCGTACGTCGAGTAGACCGTGTCGGCGTCGAGATCGGCGAATGCCTGAGCAGTGAACTGGCAGCGACCGAAGCCGGTGCCCGAGTTGCTCGCCATGAAGTTGTAGTGGAAGAAGTGCGCCTGCTCCTGCTGGAAGTTGAGGGCGTTCCACACCGGGTTGTCACCCCAGAGCGCGATGTCGTAGTAGCCGGGGCCACCACCGCCGATCGCCGGCACGCAGCGACCACCGGGCCCGAGGTTGCAGTCGACGCCCACGGCGGGCGTGAGCAGGGCCTCGGTCTGGCCCGTTTCCTGGCCCGGCTGCGTCGGGCAGCGGTGCGGGGCGAGGTCGGAGATGCCCGCGCCGAGGGCGATGACCTGCACCTGACCACGCGCGACGTGCTCCTCGTTGAAGTACGACGACGACGCGTCGAACAGCTTGGCGATCTGCACTCGCGCCTCGCTGGTCTTGGAGCGTCGCATGTACTTCGTGAGAGCTGGCACCGCGATGGCCGCCAGGATCCCGAGGATGGCCACCACGATCATCAGCTCGATGAGCGTAAAGCCTCGCGCCTTCTTCCACTTCTCGATGTCCACGTACATAATCTTGCCTGCCGTCCCTTGGTTGGTTGCCGTCGAAAGTGCGCCTGGTTTGGTCGCGTTGGTCGTTTGGAAGGAAGTTGTCCCCGTTGCTCGGGGGATGCAAGTGAGAAAATACGCCGCGTTACTCGTTCTCGCGGTAGGTGCCGGACGCATCGGTGGAGTAGTTCACCTCGTCCTCGTAGTGGGCAGCGGTGAAGGCCCAGTAGACACCGTCGAAGTCGAAATCGCACAGCGCGTAGCTGTAGAACCAGTCGCGCGCGAAGTAGGGGTCTGCACCGGGAGGAAACACTTGAGCGGCGAGCGTGGTGCTCGGTGGCTCGTCGGCGGTCGCGGGATCGCTGGAGGTGGTGCCGTGGCCCGCGATGGTGGCGTAGCCACACCAAGAGTCGCCGCCGTCGGGCAAGAAGCGCAGCGCATCGAAGCCGTGCAGCGCCCCGCCGCCGCGGAAGTACGCCGCATCGCCCTGACCGGCGAGCGTGTACTCGGCGGCCGCGATGTCCCACGGGATCGGCCCGCGCTGCGTGGCGATGTTGCTGGCGAGCGGGTAGGTGCAGGCCTCGCCCTCGCAGTTGGTGCTGCTGGCGAAGTGTCCCTGCACGGCCCGAAAGCTCCGCTGGCGCAGCGAGAGGTTGGAGAGATCCGAGATGACCTCGGTCTTGTGGGCGTTGCGAACATGGCGGGAGTACGCCGCGATCGCCACGGTGGACAGCACACCCAGGATCACCACCACCGCCATCAGCTCGATGAGCGTAAACCCGTACGAGCCACGAACGACTCGGCGGGCGGTGGAGGGGCTCACGAGCACGTGGCGGTGGGATAGCAGGTTTCGTGCCATCGCGAAAAGCCTGCCACACCCGCTCTGCTCGGGGTCACGAGCGCGCAGCGGCGGGGCTGCGGGCCGTAAATCGTCGGCCGAGGCGACAAAAATTGTCACCGCGTCAGGAAACGGTGACTGAACAACGTCGTCGGGGTTTCACGGACCATTCGGACGATCTCGGGCGATCGTGGTGGCGCTATCCCTCCGGCTCGTCTCCGCCCACCTCGATGCCGAGCTTCTTGAGCCGATAGCGGAGCGAGCGGAAGCTGACGCGGAGCAGCTTGGCGGCCTCCTTGCGGACGCCCTGGGTGCGGCGGAGCGCCCCCGCGATGAGGTGGCGCTCGAGCTCGGCGACGGCCTGGTCGAGGTCGAGGCCCTCGTCGGGCAGCTCGGGCAGCGCGGCGACGGACGGGCGGGGCGAGGCGCTGCGCTGCGGGAGGTTGTGGGCCGTGAGCGACGGGCCGGCCTCGAGCGCCACGGCGCGCTCGACGAGGTTCTCGAGCTCGCGCACGTTGCCGGGGTAGTCGTGGCGCAGGAACCACTCGAGCGCCTCGGGGGTGATGCCTTGGAGGTTGCGACCGAGCTCGCGATTGAGTCGCTCGAACACCCGCTCGACGAGCAGCGGGACGTCCTCGGCGCGATGGCGCAGCGGCGGCAGCACGACCTGCACGACGTCGAGCCGGAAGTAGAGGTCGCTGCGGAACTCGCCGGCCTCGATCGCGACCTCGAGATCGCGGTTGGTGGCCGCGACGACGCGGCAGTCCACCTCGATCTCGCGATCGCCCCCGAGCGGCCGGACGCTGCGCTCCTGCAGCGCGCGGAGCAGCTTGACCTGCATCGGCAGGCCGAGCTCGCCGATCTCGTCGAAGAACAGGGTGCCGCCGCGCGCCGCCACGAACACGCCCTCGCGGGCCCCGGCCGCGCCGGTGAACGCCCCGCGCACGTGGCCGAACAGCTCCGACTCCATCAGGCTCTCGGGGATCGCCCCGCAGTTGATCGCAACGAACGGGCCGTCGGCGCGATCGGACAGGTGGTGGAGCGCCCGGGCCACGAGCTCCTTGCCGGTGCCCGACTCGCCACGGATGAGCACGTTGGTGCGCGTGGGCGCGACGCGGCGCACGAGCTCGAACACCTTCTGCATCGCGGCCGAGCGCCCGACCATGCCCTCGAGTCGCGCCACCCCGCGTAGCTCGTCGCGCAGGCGTCGGTTCTCCGAGCCGAGGTCGGCGCGCTCGAGCGCGCGGCGGACCACCACCTGGATCTGCTCCACGTCGAACGGCTTGACGAGGTAGTCGTACGCGCCGAGCTTCATCGCCTGCACGGCGGTCTGGGTGGTGGCGAACGCGGTGATCATCACGACGAGCGGCGGGTCGGGCCGGAGGCCAATCGAGCGCAAGAGCTCCATGCCGTCCATGCCCGGCATCGTGAGGTCGGTGATCACGAGGTCGAACGAGCGGGCGTCGAGGCGGGTGAGCGCCGCCTCGCCGCCCGCGGCGGCCTCGGCATCGTGGCCGGCGCGGCGCAGGCAGATCGTGAGGAACTCGCGCATGCTCGGCTCGTCGTCGACGACGAGGATCCGTGCGCGCCGTGGTGCAGCGTCGACCATGGGCCCAGCCACCCTACTGCGGGCGAGGCCCGTGGCGGAAGGTGGGGGGACGAGCGGGTCAGGTCCGCGGCGGTGGGGGGTGAGGCGCGGCCACGAGCGCGGGTGGTCCATCGACCTCGGTCAGCGGCAGGCCGGGGCGGCGGCGCAGCACGAGCAAGAGATGCGCGGCGAGCCGGCGGATGAGCGGCTGGTCTCTCAGAAGCCACTCGAGCCGCGCGAGCACGCGCCCGAGCAGCGGTATCGCCAAGAGGTGCGCCGAGGCGACCACCACGCGCACGCCGTGGAGGTCGATGGGAACGAGCGTGTCGGGTAGGTGCTCGACCACGCGGGACAGCACGTCGAGGCGGGTGAGGCCGCGGGGGGAATCGATGACCAGCGGGCTGCCGTCGAGGCCGGCGGCGCGACGGCCCCGGGTGGGCCGCCAGTGCCCGAGCTTGCGCAGCTCGTAGAACAGGCCGATGGGGCTGCGGGCGTTGGCGAGCTCGAGCACCGCGACTCCGCCCGGGGCGAGCACGCGCCCGAGCTCCTCGAGGGCCGAGCCGAGGGCGGCCTCGGAGCTCGCCCCGTCATGGCCGAGGTGGGGCAAGGTACGCAGCGAGTAGACGCAGTCGAACGACGCGTCGGGCAAGGGAATACGGATGGTCGCGCCGCGGCCCAGATCGACCGCGTCGACCACGGTGAGCCGGTCGACCCGCTCGGCGACCCAATCGGCGACCTCGGGCGCGCCGCGGCCGAGGTCGAGCACCCGGCGGCCCACGGCGTGGCGCAGCACCACGTCGGCCGCGAGCCGGTCGAGCAGCGTGGCCAGGCGGCGGTCGGACTCCCGGGGCAGGAGCGCCGGGCGGTCGTCCCCGAGGCCCACGGGGGCCAAGATTTGAGGCAGGCGCAGCGGCGTGCGGGGCGGCCCATTCGTTGACCGGCTCACGATCGCCATGGTACGCCTGCCAAGGCCTATAAGGAGCCCTGCCGCCCCATGCCCACGAAGATCCTCGCGATCGACGACAGCAAGACGATGCGCCTGGCCATCAAGATCACGTTCGCGGCCGAGGACGCCGACGTGACGTCGGTCAGCAAGGGCTCCGAAGCGGTCGCGCGCGCCAAGCAAATGGCCGCCGACGTGGTGCTCGTCGACGCGACGCTCGCCGCGGGCGAGCCGTCGGGCTACGACGTGTGCCGCTCGCTCAAGCAGGATCCGGGCACGGCCAACATCCCGGTGGTGATCCTCGTGAGCGGCCAGACCGGCGTCGACCAGGGCCAGCTCGCAGCGGCGGGCGCCGACGACTGGCTGGCCAAGCCGTTCGACACGCAAGAGCTCATCGACAAGGTGGCGACCGTGCGCGCCAAGCCGGCGGCCAAGCCCGCGGCGGCGGCGAGGCCCGCAGCAGCGGCGGCCAAGCCGGTGGCGGCGGCGCCCGTCGAGGACGAGTCCGAGGCCTCGCAGTCGGGCAGCAAGCGCGCGCGGCCGCAAAACCGCACGCAGATGGGCATGCCCTCGCCCGCGCCGCCCAAGGCGGCGCCGGCCCAAGCCGCTCCGGCTCAGCCGCCGGCGCAGGCCAAGCCCGCGGCGGCGGTGGGCAAGCCGGCCGTGTCGCCCGCGAGCCTCGCGGGCAAGCCCGCGGCGGCGGCTCCGGCCGCGCCTCCGCCCGCCACCAAGCCGGCTGCGGCAGCGGCAGCAGCCAAGCCCGCGGCAGCGGCAGCCGCCCAGCCCAAGCCCGCAGCGGCGGCGGCGAGGCCCGCAGCAGCCGGCATGGCGCGCCCGGCCGCGCCCGCCGGTGGCATCGCTCCCGGCGGACCGATCCCGATCGCGATCCCGATCCCGTTCACGGCCGCCGACTCGCCCACGCCCGGCATGGTCGAGCGGCTGCGCCACGCGGCTGCGGCCGGCGGCGTGGACCCCAAGGTCGCCGAGGCGATCGCGGCGCTGAGCCGCGACGTGATCGAGGCGATCGTGTGGGAAGTGGTGCCGGAGCTCGCCGAGAGCATCATCCGCAAGGCCAAGTCGGCCTGACGCGCGGACATGCCGATTGGATCGCGCGCGGGAGCGGTGGGGCTCTGGCTGGCCGTGCTGGGGTGCCAGACCACGGTGGAGCCACCGCGGCCCGTAGCACCGAGCACGCCAGCGCCCCCGTCGGGCGAGCCCGAGCGTGCGTCGCTCGATCCGCTGAGCACCGAGGTGCTCGCGGTGATGGACGAGGCCGCGGACCCGTGCGTGGACTTCTATCGCTATGCGTGCGGCCAGTGGCTGGACGAGACGCCGCAGCCCGCTGACGAGCCGGTCTACGGCCGGTTCCACGAGCTGCACGAGCGCAACCTCGCGGTGATGCGGGCGATCCTCGAGGATGCCGCCGCCGATCCGCAGGCCGCAGGTGAGGCCGGCCAGCTCGGACGCTTCTACGCGAGCTGCATGGACGAAGCGGGGGTCGAGACTGCGGGCCTTCGGAGCATCGGGCCGCTGCTGGCGGAGATCGACGCCGCAAGCACGCCCGCGGCCGCGATGGTGGTGGTCGCCGAGCTCCACGCGCTCGAGTCCGACGCGCTGTTCGACGACCAGGCGCAGCCGGCCTACGACGACCCGAGCATCAACGTGGCGCACCTCGGGCAGGGGGGGCTGGGGCTGCCCGATCGCAGCTACTACCTCGACGAGGGGGCCGAGGCCGACGCGCTGCGCGAGGCGTACGTGGAGCACGTGGCGTTCATGCTGGAGGCCTCGTATGCCGAGCTCGGCACGCCGGTGTCGGCCGAGCTGCCGGGCCTCGCGGCGAAGGTGGTCGCGCTCGAGACCGAGCTCGCGCGCGCGTCGGAGCCCCGCGACGAGCTGCGCGATCCGGAGGCGCAGCGCAACCCCATGCGTCGTGCGGCGCTGGCGAGGCTCGTGCCCGAGCTGCCGTGGGCGGTGTACTTCGACGCCGCGGGCCACCCCGAGGCACCGGCGCTCAACGTGGCGCCGAGAGCCTAACTTCGATCGCATGGGCCGGGCGTGGGCCAAGGCGGCATGGCCGGTGCGGCGCGCGTACCTGCGGTGGCACCTCGTGCATGCGCTGGCCGAGGATCTGCCCGCCCGCATGCGGACGGCCCACTTCGAGCTGTTCGAGCGCCGGCTGCGGGGGCAAGCCGAGCCGTCTCCGCGCTGGCAAGAGTGCGTGGGGGCCTCCGACGCGGCGCTCGGCGAGGCGCTCGGCCGGGTGTTCGTCGCGCGGCGGTTCTCCGGCGACAACAAGCGCGTCGCGACCGAGATGATCGCGGAGGTCGAGCGGGCGTTCGCCGACGCGCTGCCGCGGCTCGCGTGGATGGACGATGCCACGCGCCAGCGCGCGCTCGAGAAGATGCACGCGATCGTCAACAAGGTGGGCTACCCCGAGGTGTGGCGCGAGTACGGGGCGCTCGCGGTGGGCAGCGAGCACCTGGCCAACGTGATCGCGGCCAGCCGGTTCGAGCGGCAGCGCCAGGTCGCCCTGATCGGCAAGCCGGTCGACGATCGCGAGTGGCTCATGACCCCGCCCACCGTCAACGCCTACTACCTCGCCTCGGGCAACGAGATGGTGTTCCCGGCCGGGATCCTGCAGCCGCCGTTCTTTGCGGCCGAGTACCCGATGGCCCGCAACTTCGGCGGGATCGGCATGGTGATGGGCCACGAGCTGTCGCACGGATTCGACGACACCGGCCGCAAGTACGACGGCGCGGGTCGTCTGACGGAATGGTGGGGCGCCGAGGTGATCGGCCGCTTCGAGGATCGGGCCGCGTGCGTGGAGCGGCTCTACAGCAGCTACGAGGTGCAGCCGGGGCTGCGCCTCAACGGCAAGCTGACGCTCGGCGAGAACATCGCCGATCTCGGCGGGGTCCGGCAGGCCCACGGCGCCTACCGGACGTGGGCGGCCGCGCACGGCGGCGACGTGGAGCCGGCGGTGCCGGGGCTGACCAACGAGCAGCTGCTGTTCGTGGCGTACGGCCAGATCTGGTGCTCCCACGCCACGCCCGAGGCCGAGCGGGTGCTGGTGCTGACCGACACGCACTCGCCCGCGCGCCAGCGCGTGAACGCGCCGCTGTCGAATCTTCCCGCGTTCTGGGAAGCGTTCTCGTGTGAAGAGGGCACGCCCATGCACCCCGCGAGCGTGTGCGAGGTGTGGTGAAGGGGGGCATGACTAGTCTGGGAATCCGAAGAGCACCTCGATCTCGAGCTCCGGATCCTGCTCGATGTCCTCTTCGGTGTAGAGCACCTTCCGCCACTCCTTGCGGGAGAAGGCCTCGGTCTGGTCGCTGTTGTACGGCGAGCGCGGGTCGTCCGACTGGCCGTAGGTGATGAACGCCCACGCCTCGGGCGTCTCTTCCTCGAAGCGCATGGCCATCACGAAGCTCGTGCCGTAGTTGACCACGTAGCCGCCCTCGGTGAGATCGGTGACCTCGTTGATCACCGGGGGGCGCGGCAGCGGGTCGCTCGCGGTGGTCTTGAGCACGCTGTAGACCACCAGGTTGGTCACGCCCTCGTTGGAGCCGCCGTGGACGGAGATCCGCTTGCCCCCGCGAATGGTGTACTGCACGTCGGAGAGCTTGGCGTCGAGCGGAATCCCGGCCTTGCCGAGGCGTACCACCGCGCCGGCGAGCGCCTCGAGGATCCGGTCGTCGGCGGGATCCTCGGGTGGCTCCCGCAGGTCTCGCGGCGTTCCCACGGGGTCGGCCGGGTCGAACGGCACGTCGAACAGCGCGCCCACGTCGGTGAGGGCGCCGGAGTCGAAGTCACCGAGGAACTCGCGCCATATCACCGCACCCACGCTCTGCGGGTCGACCCGCAGATCCCACTGTTCGAGGATCGCGCAGGCCTCCGACACATCGATGGTCTCTTCGGCGTAGACCACCGGGGCCGCGCCGCGGCAGCGCGCCACCACGGCGTCGCGGAGCAGCTCCGCGAGCATGCCGCGGTTGCTCATGATCGCGGCGCGGGCCTCGTCGAGGTCGAACTTGTGATCGGTGCCCGACATCGACAGATCGTCGTCGAGCAGCGTCACCGCGTTCATGCGCGTGCGAGCGCTACGCGGCGTGCTCTCGAACCCATGCAGCGGCGAGTAGCCCACCAGCGGCTCGAGCGGGTTGGTGAGCCAGTGGCTGTCGTTGGCGTTGAACACGAAGTCGCTGCGCTCGAGCCGGGGCACGTTGGCGAGCGGCACGAGCCCGGGCTCGCGCGCGCCGGGCTGCTCCTGCCACGCGAACGCCGAGTCGTCGCCGGGCAGCAGCACGAGGCCGTTGTCGTCGAGCAGGATGGTGAGGAAGTCGTCCTCGCGCAGCGCGAGCCACCGGTCGATGGCGGCCTGGGTGAGGTTGGGCGTGGGGGTGGCGTCGATGTACCAGGCCCGGCCGTCGCGGCTGGCGGAGATGGTGTTGACCCACGGGATCCCGCGGACCTCGTCGTGCACGCGCTGGAACTCGTCCATGCTGGTCGCGCGGTTCATGCCGAGGAACTGGGGGATGAGCTGCTGGTTGTTGGCGTTGGCGTCGCGCAGCGCGAACGCCTGCGTGGGCGACCACGTGAGCGGCGGCAGGGCCACCACCGGGCCGTGATCGGGCGTGCGCCAGAACGTATGCGAGGCGGGGGCGAGCGTGCCGTCGGGCTGCAGCACCTGCACCTCGTAGGTGCTGGGCTCGATGGCCCGGGACTCCCCGTCGTACAGGTAGCGGGTGGGATCCGCCGGATCGATGACGAGGTTGTAGACGGTGAACCGCTGGCCGTCGGAGACGGTGTGGGTCCAGGCGACGTCGGGGTTGAAGCCGAGGAGCACGCCCACCACGCCCATCAGCGACGCGCCGTACACGTCGAGCTGCCCTGGCACGCGCAGGTGGCTCTCGTAGAGCTTGAGCTCGCCCTCCCACGGGAAGTGCGGGTTGGCGACGACCATCCCGCGGCCGTTGGCCGAGCGCTCCTTGCCGATGGCCCAGCCGTTGCTGCCGGGCCGGTTGGCGCGGAGATCCGCGAGCGTGGTGGTGGGCTCGTCGTCGCCCTGCTCGAGGCCGGCGGCGCCGGGGGGCTTGGCCGCCCAGATGAAGTCATGGGTCTGGCGGCTCGAGGCCAGCATGCCGACCTCGATGTAGTGGGCGAACAGGTCCTCGGGGCTCACCGGTCGCAGCCACGGCTCCTGGCCGCACGGCAGCTCGTCGCCGCGGGTGGCGATGAAGTCGTTGTAGCCCTGGGCGTAGGCCTCGACGATGGCGAGCAGCTCGGTGGCGTCGTCGTCGCCGTCGTCGGCCCGCACGCGCAGCTCGGCGATGCCGGCCTCGGCGTTGGCGTAGATCCCGAGGAACTTCAGCACGAGGTCGCTGCGCACGTAGGCGTCGCCCTCGCCCGGGCCGAGGAACGAGGACCGCTCGGATCGCACCTTGAGCACCTGGTCGGCGAGCAGGCACCCGTTGAGCCGCGCGAACGACCAGCCCTGGCCGTAGGTCGCGCTCGGGACGTCGTCGGCCAGCACGTGCGGGATGCCGTGGCTGGTCCAGCGGACCACCGCGCGGTGCTTGTAGCCCTCGGGCTCGAGGTGGATCGGGTCGAGGCAGCCGCCGAGCCCGACGGCCAGGGCAAGCAGGGAGAGCGCGCGGAGCGGAAAATGCGTCACTGCAAGCACCAGGCTAAGCGCCCGGCGGCCAGCGGGTCAACGCGCGGGCTCCGTGCCCGCGCGTGCGGCGGCGGCGGCGGCCTTCAGCGTGGCCTCGTCGAACGCGTGCGGCAAGAGATCGCGCATCGTCATGCGCTGGAGGTCGTCACGGTTGGCCAGGAGCACCGTCGCGTCGGGCGCGAACTCCCACAGCGCCTGCCGGCAGGCGCCGCAGGGAGATGTGGGCACGGGCGCCTCGGTGACGATCGCGACTGCGACGAAGCGGCGCACCCCTTGGGTGAGCGCGTGGTAGAGAGCCACCCGTTCCGCGCACAGCCCCAGGTTGTAGCTCGCGTTCTCCACGTTGGCGCCGGTGAAGCAGCGGCCGTGCTCGTCGAGGAACGCGGCACCCACGGCAAAGTGGCTGTAGGTGCACACGGCGTGCTTGCGGGCCGCCCACGCGGCGGCCACGAGGGCGGCCTCGGCTTCGGACGGCAGGGCGGACGGCTTGGCGGAGGTCATGGGGGCACGGGCTCTAGCTGCCAGGCTCGGCCGCCGGAGCGGGATCGTCGGGGTCGCCCTTGCGGGGGGGCGGCGGCGGTGGGGGTGGGACGACGAGGCCTCGCTGGGTGCGGCGGGTGTCCGAGTCGTCGGAGCCTGGCGGTGGCTGGGTTCCGCCCGCCTGTGGCGTCGCCACGGCGTGGCGCGGTGCGGGCACGCGCGGCGCGTCCGAGTCTGCCTCGGTGCGCGGCGGCGGTGGTGGGGGTGGCACGCTGGCGGACGAGCGGCTGGGCGGGGGCATCGTGCCACCGCGGGGCGGTGGGGGTGGCGGTGGCACCACGGGCAGCGAGGGCACGGTGATGGCGTCCTGACGGCGCGAGGGCACGTCGGGCAAGAGCGGTGCGGAGAGCGGGGCCGTGGGGGCGGCGAGCGGCGGAACGATCGGTGGAAGGACCGGTGCGGAGAGCGGGGCCGTGGGGGCGGCGAGCGGCGGAATGATCGGTGCGGACAGCGGGGCCGTGGGTGCGGAGTGGATCGGCGAAGGAGCGGGGGGCGGAGTCGGGGTGAAGGGCGTGCCCGGCATCTGCGGCATGGGGCTGCGCCGACCCGTGCGCCGGGTCTTGGGCGCGTCGTTCTCGACGAGGGGCAAGAGGTGCGGGGCGTCGAGCGGGGCGGTGGGGGCCTGGGGCGAGGGCACCACGGGAGCGCCGACGAGGGGCAAGAGGTGCGGGGCGTCGAGCGGAGCGGTGGGGGCCTCGGGCGAGGGCACCACGGGAGCACCGCCCATCGGCGGCAGGCCGGGGCTCCAGCTCGAGTCGATGGGCCTCGTGACCTGCGGCCCGCCGCGACGGGGCCGCGGCGCGGCGGATGGCGGGACGACGGTATTGCCGGTGATCGCCGGGTTGCTCGTGGGCGGCCGCATCGACGAGAGCTCGCCGGAGACGACGGGGCTGTTGCCCGCGGCCCCGCGCAGCGGCGACTCGCCGGAGATCATGGGGTTGGTGGCCTGCTTGACCCGGGGCGGGGGCTCGACGGCCGGCGGCGCGGACCGGGGCATGGCCGCGGGCTCGGGGGAGGTGGCGGGGCCGCTGCCGAGGCGTGGGCGCGTGGTGGCCGACGTGGCGACGATGGCATCGCCGGTGATGCCGGGGTTGCTGCTGGTGCGCGGGCGCGGGACGGCCGGCGCGACGACGGCATCGCCGGTGACGCCGGGGTTGCTGCTGGTGCGCGGGCGCGGGACGGCCGGCGCGACGACGGCATCGCCGGTGATGTTGGGGTTGCTGCTGGTGCGCGGGCGCGGAGGAGCGGGGGGCGGCGTGACGGCGTCGGCGGTGAGATCGAGGGTGCTGACCGTGCGCGGGCGCGGAGGAACGGGGGGCGGGGCGACGGCGTCGCCGGTGGTCGGAGCGCTCGGTCGCGGCACGGCGGAGGACGGCGCGACGACGGTGTCGCCGGTGGTCGCGGGCGCGCTCGGTCGCGGCGCGGCGGGAGCAGACGCGATGACGGTGTCGCCGGTGGTCGCGGGCGCGCTTGGTTGCGGCGCGACGGAGGGCGGCGCGACGACGGTGTCGCTCGGTCGCGGAGTGGCCGGAGGAGGTGCGACGGCGGTGTCGCTCGGTCGCGGAGTGGCCGGAGGAGGTGCGACGACGGTGTCGCTCGGCCGCGGAGCGGTGGGCGGCGTGGTGGTGCCGGCGATGATGGTGGGATTGCTGCTGGCGTGGCTCCGCGGTGCGGCCGCGCTGTCACCGAGCTCGAGCGGTCTGCTGGGTGGCCGTGGTCGTGCCGAGGAGATCACGCTCGGATCGGCGGGTGGCCCTGCGTCGCCGGTCGGTGCCGCTCCGACTTCGATCGACGGCTGCGTGCGCATGCGCTCCGGCGCACCGCGCACGGCCGGCTCGTCGGGCAGCTTGCTCGAGGTGCTGACGAGGGTGGTCCGCGACTCGAACGACTTCGAGGACCGGCTCGTCATGCCCGGGATCATGGTGGGCCGGCGCTCGAGCTCGTCCTCCTCGTCGTCGGCATCGAGCTCCGCGAGCCGGCCGGCGCGCGTGGTCTCCTCGGCGAGCTCCGTGAAGTCCGACAGGACCTGGGCTGCGCTCGTGCGGGCCACCGCGAGGTCCGCGGTGGTGGCCCGCAGCCGGCCCGCCAGCACCCGCACGAAGCTCCACAAGAGCTTCACCGCCAGCGCCGGCTCGCGGCGCAGCACCTCGTAGAAGTCGTCGCGGCCGATCGCGAGCACCTTGCCGGAATCGAGCGCGGTGACGGTGACCGAGCGCAGGCCCTCGTCGATGAGCGACATCTCGCCGAGGTGCGAGCCCGCGCCGAGCTCGGCCACCCGCACGCCGCCCTGGGTGAGCTCCACGCGGCCGCGCAGCACCACCATCAGCTCGTGGCCGGGCTCGCCCTCGCGGCACAGCACCTCCCCGGGCTCGAGCGTGCTCTGGCGCGCCAGGTTGATGACGCGCACGAGCTGCTGGTAGCTGAGCTCGCGGAACAGCGGCACGTTCTTGAGCGTGTCGAGCGTGAAGTTGAGCTCGGCCGCGCGGTCCTTGTCGTCGGCACCGCCGGCCACCTGCACCACCACCGCGGTGATGTTGTCCTTGCCCCCGCGCGAATTGGCGGAGTCGATCAGCAGGCCCGGCACCTCGCGGATCTCGGGCAGCGCGAGCGCGTGGGCGATGTCGTCGTCGGTGAGGTACTCGTAGAGCCCGTCACTGCACAGCATGAACGCATCGCCGGGGATGATGTCGAAGTCGAGCGTGTCGACCTCCACGCTCTCGTACACGCCCACCGCCCGCGTCATCGCGTTCTTGAGGTTGGCGTAGGGGCTGGTCTCGAACTCGTCCGCGGTGATCTTGCCCATGCGGATGAGCTCGTTGCGGAGGCTGTGGTCCTCGGTGAGCTGGTAGACCACGCTCCCGCGCAAGAGGTAGATCCGGCTGTCGCCCACGTAGGCGATGAAGCCCCGCGCCCCGATCACGAGCAGCACCACGAGCGTGGTGCCCATGCCGCGCTTCTCGGGCTCGCGTCGCGCCTTCTCGTGGATCTGCGCGCAGGTGTAGTGCACCGCGTACTCGAGCAGCGTGCACACCTCCACGTGCGACTTGGGGTCGTCGTCGTCGTAGACGTCGAGGATGTCGCGCTCGGCGTGGAGCACCTCGCGGATCCCGTGCACCGCCATCGCGCTCGCGATCTCGCCGGACGCGTGCCCTCCCATTCCATCGGCGACGACGAACAGCCGCAGCCGCTTGTCGATGAGGAAATTGTCCTCGTTGTCGCTGCGCTTGCGACCGACGTCGGTGCCGGCCCAGTACTTGATCTCCATGGCAGGCGCGAGCAGGGGAGCGGGTGGAGGCCCACGAGGGCCAAGCGCAAGAATAGTGGGTTTTTTCGCGCGATGCCCTCGCGCATGGAGCATGCGTAAAACGCGCGGTGCCGTTTTCGGCCGCCTCCGCGCGCCGTCAGAGCTCTTCGCGCGGGGCGATGAACACGAGGTCGAGGGGCCGGCCGGCCGCGTCGAGCAGGCGCAGGGTGGAGTCGAGGGTGGACAGCTCGCTGCGCGAGCGGGGCAGGCCGTCGAGCCACGCCCCGTCGGGCAGGTCGAGATCCACCGGATCCACCTCGTCGGCGCAGCGGGGCGCGGGCACGTCGTCGAGCGCCTCGAGCAGGCCGTTGTCGGCGGGACCGGGGGCCTGCCGCAGGAGCGCGTCGCGGGCGAGGTAGTCGAGGTACGCGGGCCCGAGGCCCAGCACCCGCGCCGCGCACAGCCGATGGCGCAGCCGCTCGGCGCCGTCGGAGACCCCGCGCGAGACCACGTGCACGGCCATGCGACCCGGCGCGTCGTAGCGGAGCGCCAGCACCGGCGGCAGCACCACGAACAGCGTGGGATCCTCCTCGTCGCGCGCCATCACCACGAAGCGGTGCGGCAGCCCGGGCCCCCCGAGCAGGAGCCCATCGAGCGCGGGTCGCTGCATCCGCTCGCTGGTGGCCTCGATCGTGGGCGGCGGCCCCACCGGCGCCGGATCCTCGAGCACGCGCCGGCGCAGACCCTCGCGGCCGAGCTCGGGGCGCAGCCGCTCGAGGCCCGGCCCGTCGTCGAAGGCGAGCTCCCCCAGCACGAACGCGGGCAGCCGCGCCATCGCATCGGGCTCGAGCCCGAATGCCTCGCGCATGCGCCGGCCGTGCTCGCTCACCTGCTGGCGTGCACAGCGATCGCGAAGCGCGGCCACGACCACGGGCACCGGCACGCCGAGCTCGCGCGCGAGCGCCTCGTGCTCGGGGGGATCGGAGAGCCGCGCGTGCAGCCGCTCGAGCCCGTCGCGGGCCACCACGCGCAGCGCGGCCTCGGTGTGGCCGCGCTGCGCCAGCGCGGCCACGAACGCCCGCACGCGCTCCACCTGCGGCTGCCGGCCGCCGCCGCTGTCGGCCCAGTGCACGAGCACCCGCAGCTCGCCCGCGTGATCGAATGCCAGCCGTCGCAGCTCGAGCCACGCGCGCCACGACTGGCTGCTCGCCGGGTCGAGGTAGGCGTCGACGGTGGTCGGTGCCGCGGCGGCGCCGAGCTGCAGCGTGGGGGTCGACGCCTTGCCGGGCCCGGAGGGATTGCTCGCTTCGGGGGCCTCGTCGCAGGCCGGGCTCGCCGGAGCGGGCGCGCCCGACCAGAGCGAGGGCACGAGCGCGAGCACGAGCGCGGCAGCGGGCACGACCCCGAGCTTGGCCCGTCGCGCACGGGGGGGCAAGGCGGTAGGCTGCCCGCCGCGCCATGGCCAAGCCGTCATCGAATATCTCTTCAGATGCTTCCCGGCGGGCGGATCCCAAAGCCTCCCGGCGGACGGATCCCAATGCCCCCCGGCGCGTGGGCATCGTGTTCGCCGGCGGTCCGGCCCCCGGGGCCAACGCGGTCATCGCCGCCGCCGCCACGTCGTTCATCGAGGACGGGCGCGCCGCGGTCGGGTTCTTCCACGGCTACTCCAACCTGCAGGAGTACCACCCGATCACGCATCGGCTCCTGCCCGACGAGCACTATCGCGTGTTCGAGGAGAAGGACCTCCGGGGCCTGCGCAACGGCCGGGGCATCATCCTCGGCACCGCGCGCGCCAACCCGGGCAGGGGCATCGAGGGGCCCGAGGATCTGGCCGACCCCGTCAAGACCGCCAAGCTCGCGCGGGTGTACCAGGCGCTCGTCGACCTCGAGCTCGACGCGCTGGTCTCGATCGGCGGCGACGACACGCTCAAGACCGCAAACCTGCTCTACGAGTACCAGCGCCGGCTGCCGTCCGAGGCCAAGCGGATCCGCGTCATTCACCTGCCCAAGACGATCGACAACGACTACCGCGGCATCGACTTCACGTTCGGGTTCTTCACCGCCGTCGACGTGATGGCCAAGGAGCTGGAGAACCTCCGCGCCGACGCGCTCGCCACGAGCTCCTACTTCATCGTGGAGACCATGGGCCGCAAGGCGGGGTGGCTCTCCTACGGCGTGGCGATCGCTGGCGAGGCCCACATGGTGCTCGGGGTCGAGGACGTGGTGGGCGAGCTGTCGTGCGAGGACGGCGGGCGCACCTGTCTCGACATGGAGGCGCTCGTCGAGCACATCGTGGACCTCATGCTCACCCGCGAGAAGCGGCGCAAGCACTACGGCACGGTGGTGCTGGCAGAAGGGCTCGCCGAGTGCCTGCCCGACTCGTTCATCGCGACCCTGCCGCGCGACGACCACGGCCACATCTCGCTCGGGCGCATGGACCTCGGCAAGGTGGTCGCCGACCGCGTCGCGCGACGCTACGAGCAGCGCACCGGCAAGCGCAAGAAGGTGGGCAGCGTGCAGCTCGGCTACGAGTCGCGCTGCGCCCCCCCGCACGCGTTCGACGTGATGCTCGGCAGCCAGCTCGGCATCGGCGCGTACCGGGCGCTGGTGGAAGAGGGGCTCGATGGGCACATGGTGAGCGTCAGCGGGCAGCTGGCGCTGCACTACGTGCCGTTCTCGGAGCTCGTGAACCCGCAGACGCTCAAGACCGAGGTGCGGTACATCGAGCGCGGCAGCGACTTCCACCGGCTGGCCCGGTTCCTCGAGACGCGGGTGGATCCGCACGAGGAGTGGAGCCCCGGGCGGCGCGACGAGGGGTGAGGCGGAGGCCATCGAGCCGATCTCGAGCAGGCCCCGCGTTCGCTGGCCGAGGGAGCCGGCGATCGTGCGTACGCGCGACGGCGCGCGCGGCGAGATCGCTGGACCGTGGGCTCGTGCGAGCTTGGTAGGCCTGCCCGCGTTCGCGGCAGCCCACGCGGCCATCGCGACGCGGTAGCCTCGGGTGTGACCGCCTTCGAGGTCCATCATCCGCTCGTGGGGGCCGCGGTGCCCACGTTCGAGTCGCTGCGCGAGCGGGCCGATGCCCGGGCCAGCGAGTCGCTCGAGATCGCGGCGCGGCTCTGCATGCACCGGATTGCCGAGCAGCGGCAGCTGCGGCTGCGGGCGGAGAAGCTCGACGCACCGCCGTGGTCGTGCAGCACCACGCGGCTGCGCACGCACCCCGAGTCGCTGTTGCCCGGCGATCTCCTGCGGGCGTTCCTGGTGTGCGAGCCGGAGCGGATTGCGACGACGCTGGCGGAGGATCTGCGGGCCGAGGCGTACGCCGAGGTGGTGGCGGCGCTCGGCTCGTGGTCGGGGCCGGCTCGCAACGCACCGCCGCGACTGGATGCGTTCGAGCTGCGGCTGCACCCCGCGTGGGCGCGGCGGTGGGCCTTGGCGGACGTGCGGCAGCGCCGGCCACAGGTGACAGTGCCGGGGCTATTCGCGGCGCTCGGGCGCGATGGGCTCGAGGGGCTGGCGCCGTTCAGCAAGCAGCTCGTCGACGGCGCGCAGACGCGGCGCGACGTGGCCCTGCGGTTCGTGCAGCGATCGCCGCGCGAGCTGGCGCAGCGGCTGCACGAGGCGGTGCCGCCGGCGTACGTGGATCGGCACGGCGGGCTGCGGGCGATCGACGCGGCGCTGACCGAGGCGCCCGGCGTGCTCGTGGTGGGCGCGCCGGGGACCGGGCGCAGCGAGCTCGTGCGTGCGTGGGTGCGGCAGGTGACCAACGACGGCGGGCGGCCGGACTGGCAGGGGCGGACGGTGGTGCTCGATCCGCATCGCGAGGATGCCATGGGCAAGCCGATGGCCGCGGGGGCGCTCGTGGGGCTCACGGCGCTCCGCGGCGAAGGGGTGGGCATCGCACGCCGGCGCGCCGCGGATCGCGAGGATGCGCGCGTGCAGTGGCTCGTTGCGCACGAAGGCGAGCTCGGGCCGGGAGGCTCGCTGCGGGCGCTGGTGGTCGTGGAGGCGGGCTCGCTCTCGTGGTGGCTCGAGCAGGTGCCGGCGCTCGCCTCGTTCGCGCGGGTCGAGGTGCCGGCGATCGATCCACCGTCGCTCGCTGCGATCTGGCTCGCACACACGATCGCCAGGCCCGGGCTCGGGCTCGACGACGTGTTCGTCGTGCTCGAGGAGGTGGGGATCGACGCGGCCGCGGGGATCGATCCGTGGGCGTTCCACCAGCTCGTGCGGCCGGCCGGGTTGCTCGTGGGGTACGACGAGGGCGAGGCCTGCCGGGAGCTGACCGCGGCGGCGGGGCAGGCCGGTGGTCCGTTCGTTTCAGGCCGGTGCATCGCGCCCGAGCTGCTGCGAGCGCTCGGCGGTGCGGCCGGGCTCGAGGCGCTGCGGGAGCTCGAGGCGCGGCTTCGGCTCGGTTGACGGCTGTGGCGGGCGCGAGCCCCGGCCGCCGGCGCTACAGCACGGGCGTCCGCAGCCGCACGACGTCGAAGGCGAGCGCACCCACGGTCAGCTGGCCGCCCGGGGTGGCAGCACCCGCGGGCACGATGTCTCCGGTCTTGCGGTTGAGCACCGAGCCGCGCACGCTGCCGTCGGGCAGCACGATCCAGCCGCCCCAGTGGGTGGTGTCGCCGTCGACGAGCTCGTCGAAGTAGAGCCCCGCGTCGCCCTCGGCGGGCTCGAGCTCGAACGAGAACCCGAGGTCGTCGATGAGGATCGATCCGTGGCCCGCGTCGGCCTCGAAGTCGCCCACCGCGCGGGCGTCGCTGCGCGTGCTGTCGAGCTCGAAGTGGCCGTCGTCGTGCGGGCCTTCGAACCATTGGGTCATGGTGACCATATCGGCCGTGCCGTCGCAGGCATAGAGCACCATGTCGCGGTCGTTGCTCACCAGCGCCACGTAGAGGTCGTCGCTGCTCTTGCCGGCAAGGACCTGCACCGCTTCGGCCTCGTTGCCGTCGCCGTCGCAGCCGCTCACGAGCACGAACGAGGCGAGCACGAACGAGGCGAGCACGGGAGCGAGCGATCGCAACATCATGTCTCGTGGATAGCACCAGCGCGGAAACCGTCAATCGCGATGCCACCAACCGCGCGTGGCGGTCGATGGGCGCGGCCGGCCAAGGCATAGACACCGCCGATGGGTCACCTCACCGCGGTCGATACCTCGGCTACCGGGGCGGTCCGGGGGCGCGCGTGGCCGCGGCCGGGTGCGCGGCGAGCCACGCGTTCGCCCGCTCGGCGTCCGCCTCGAACCGAGATCCGCCGGTCGCGAGCGCGAGGGCGCAGGCCTCCGCGAGCGCGCGCGCGGCCGGGCGATCCTCGCCGAGCTCCCAGCGCGCGCGGGCGATTGCGAAGCGGATGAGCGCGAGGTCGGCGGCCGGCCACGTCGCGGCCGCGATCCGCTCGGCCTGCTCGAGGCGGGCGAGCGCCTCGCGCGGCTGGCCGCGCTCGAGCGCCACCTCGCCGAGGGTGTGCAGCGGCGCCGCGCAGTCGGAGTGGCTCGGGCCGAGCAGCCGCTGCATGTCGGCGAGCGCCTGCTCGAGCTCCGCTTGCGCGTCGCCGAGCCGCCCCTGGCGCCAGAGCGCGGCGCCGATGTTGCTGCGGGTCGTGGCCACGTTGGGGTGCTCGGGCCCGAGCGCCTGCCGGTCGATGGCCAGCGCGCGTCGGTACTGCGCCTCGGCCTCGGCATGGCGCCCCTCCGCGAAGAACACGTTGCCGAGGTTGATCACCGGGTCGGAGAGATCGGGATGGTCGGGGCCCTGCGCGTGCTCGCGGATCGCGATCGCGCGGCGGAATTGCGCCTCGGCCTCGGGCAGGCGTCCCTGCATGAGCAGCACCACGCCGAGGTTGGTGCGCGTGGTGGCGATCCGCGGGTGCTCGGGGCCGAACGTTGCCGCTTGAATCGCCAGCGCGCGCTCGTGCTGGACCGCGGCCTCGGCGTAGCGGCCCGCGGCCTCGTATGCGTTGCCGAGGTTGGTGAGGCTCGTGCCGACCGAGGGGTGCTCGGGGCCGAGGGCCGCCTCGTGGATCGCGAGCGCGCGGCCGAGGGCGGCGAGCGCCTCGTCGAGCTCGCCCTCGCGCGCGAGCGTGTCACCGAGCGCCGTGTAGGCACCGGCCACGAGCAGGTGCTCGGGTCCGAGCGCCTCGCTCCGCAGCTCCGCGGCGCGCCGCAGCGCGGTCGCGGCCTCGGCGTAGCGACCGGTGCGCTGGTGGAGCGTGCCGAGGTTGTAGAGATACTGGGCGGTCTGCAGCGGGTCGTGGCCGCGGCGATCGAGCATGGCGGCCGCGTCACCGGCCCACGCGAGGCCCTCGTCCACGCGCGCGAGGTGGCGGCCGACGACGGTGATCGCCTCGGCCGCGATCTGGGCGGCGAGCTCGTCGTGGCGGCTGGCGAGCGCGTCCTGCCACGCCTGGCGCAGCGTGGCCGCGGCGGCCTCGTAGGAGCCCATGCCCGCGAGCGCGAGGCCGCGCTGGAGCTCGGCCTCGGCGAGCAACGGGCGGTAGCCGAGCCGGGTCGCGGCGGCGATCACTGCGTCGGTGGTGGCGATCGCGGTCGCGTAGCGTGCGGCCCCGATCTCGGCGCGGGCGTGCGCGAGCTGGTCGCGCTCGGCTTCGACGGCAGCGGCGGCCTCGGGATCGGTGGGCGGCTGAACCTCGGTCTCGAGCGCGAGCGGCTCGGCGCAGCTCGTCAGGGTCGGCAGCGAGCTGACCGCGTACACCGAGCGCTCGGCCACCCCGGCGTCGGCGTCGGCGAGCACCGCGACCACGCCCTGGAGGTCGCGGCGGCGCTGCGCGAGGCAGCCGAGCTGGAGCTCGTGGGCTTCGTCGGAGAGGTCGCCGCGCGCGTGGGCGTCGCAGGTGTTGCTGCGGATCGAGTCCCACGTCTCGGCGTAGGCGTCGAGCTGGGCGCGGACGCGGGGCCAGGTGTCTTGCGCGTGGGTGGGGGCCGCGGCGAGCAGCGCAGCGGACACGTCTTCGCGGCGCGAGTCGTCCCAGATCCCGGCGAGCTCGGTCTCGGTGCCCGCGCAGCGAGCCGCCTGGCGGGCCTGGTACTGCCACGCGGCGACGCCGGCGAGGGCGACGACGGCGGCGAGCGCGAACACGCGGCGACGGGATCGCGTGGGGTCGCGGGCCAGCGCGGCGAGCAGGGCAGCCATGCTGTCCCAGCGCTCGGCGGGCTTCGGTCGCAGGCCGCGGAGCACGAGCTTGCGCAGCCACGGCGGCACCTTGTTGCGGGTGGCCGCGGGCGGCTCGGCGATGGTGCCGTTGGCGGTGGCGGTGGCGATCTCGATGATGGAGGTGCCGCGGAACGGCAGCTCGCCGTAGAGGCCCTGGTAGAGCGAGATGCAGAACGCGAATTGATCCGAGCGTGCGTCCGCGGGCCGGCCCATGAATTGCTCGGGCGCCATGTAGGCCGGCGTGCCCATCAGCATGCCGTGGCGGGTGAGCGGCTGCGAGAGCGTGGAGGGCTCGCGATCGAGCTGCGCGATGGTGGAGCGCTCGGGCTCGTCACCCACGGCGCGCGCGAGGCCGAAGTCGGTGACCTGCACGCGGCCGTTGTCGGAGACGAGCACGTTGGCGGGCTTGAGATCGCGGTGGATGATGCCGGCCTCGTGCGCCGCCGCGAGCCCACGCCCAGCCGCGATGAAGATCTCGAGCACCTCGGGCCAGGGGTGCGGACCGGCGCGCAGCCACGCGAGCAGGGTCTTGCCGCGCACGAGCTCCATCGCGACGAAGATGCTGTCGTCGACGATCCCCACGTCGAACACCGGGACGACGTTGGGGTGCGAGAGCTTGGCCATCGCCTGCGCCTCGCGGAGGAGGCGAGCCTGGGCGTCGTCGTCGTGGCGATCGGTGCGGAGCAGCTTGATCGCGAGCTTGCGATCGAGCTTGGGATCGTAGGCGGAGACGACCATGCCCATGCCGCCCTGACCAATGCGGTCGAGCACGATGTAGCGGCCGAGGCGGTCGGGGAGGGATGCGGTCGCGGGGCGCTCGGAACGGGCGGAGGCGGGCGGAGGCGCGGGCTCGGGCGGGAGGCGCTCGAGGGTGACGGGGGCGGCGGGCTTGCGGGCGAGGTGGACCGCGGCGATCGTCGCTTCGGGAGCGTCGAAGCGGGTGTCGGAGTCGTCGTCCTCGTCTGCCATGGGAGGCCTACGATCACGCGCCGTGGCCACGAAGCCGCTTCGGATCGGCGAGCACGACGCGCGACATGGGACGATAGGGTAGCGCGGGCGGAGGCGACCTCCCCGACGACGAGCACCGACGCTTTCTTCCGTACCGGAGCTTTCACCCTCGGCACACGGCCGCGTGGGTGGGGCTTGGGGCCCCCGCAGGTACCGCGCGATCGCGTGCGCTCCACGCCCTGCTCGCAGCGGGTGCTGCGAGCTCCGTCGATTCCTTGAATACGCTCCCCACGGGCGCACGTGTAGGTCTTGGGTCGGCCCGGGAATCCTTGCCATGAACATCTTCAATCGTCCCCGTTTCAGCGACTGGCAGATCTCCAGCAGTGCGGGCCTCGACGTCCAGGTCGAGACGCCCGTCGTCAACCTCTCGGCCGGCGGCGGGTACCTCCAGCTCCCGCTCGAGAACACCCGCACCAAGGAGAAGATCAGCCTGCACATGGCGGGCGTCGAGATCGGCTTCGGCGTCGGCGCGTCGGTGTTCGGGATCGTCGACATCGAAGGGTCGCTGCTGTCGTTCCCCTCGAGCGGCATCGGCAAGGTGCTCATCGGTCCGCGCGGCCAGGCGCCGCTCGCCAAGAACGATTTCATGCTCAACCGGGCGATGATCATCTCGGGCGGCGGCAAGGTCGGTGGGGGCTACTCGATCACCGCGATCGCCTTCATCAAGCAGGACTTCTGGACCATCCTCGGCACCGCGGCAATCCCGGGGCCGGCCGACGATCTGGTGTGGAGCCACGCTGCGGGCCTGTTCCACGGGGTGGGGGCCGGAGCCGGGGCCTCGATCGGCGTGGCCTACAAGGAATTCATGGTCGTCCACGTGACCTGATCGCTGCGCTCCATGGGCGGGCGCGTCAGCACCTCGCACCCGGCCTCGCTCACCACCACGGTGTGCTCGAACTGTGCCGACGGCGAGCCATCCCTCGTCACCACCGTCCAGCCATCCGCGAGCATCCGTACCCCTGGCTCGCCGATCGTGATCATCGGCTCGATGGTGAATGCCATCCCCATCCGTAGCCGCGGTCCTCGTCCTGCGGGCCCGTGATGCTCGACGTGGGGCGGCATGTGCATCCTTCGGCCGATCCCGTGCCCGCCGAATTCCCGCACCACGCCGCAGCCCTGCTGCTTGGCGAATTCTTCGATCGCCGCGCCGACATCGGAGAGCCGCGCTCCCGGCCGTACCACCGCGATCCCCAGCTCGAGCCCTCGCCGCGCCACGTTCACCACCTGCCGCGCCTCCGCGCTCGGCATGCCCACGCACACGGTGATCGACGTGTCGCCGTGGAACCCGTCGAGCTCCGAGGTCACGTCCACGTTCACGATGTCGCCCTCTGCCAGCATCTCCTTCGGTGACGGGATCCCGTGGCACACGACGTGATTGCGGCTCGTGCACACCGCGGCCGGAAACCCCTTGTAGCCGAGCTGGCTCGGTCGCGCGCCGCGAGCGGCGGTGTCCTCCCGCACCCACGCGTCGATCTCCCCCGTGCTCACCCCCGCGCGCACGCGAGCGGTCACCGCGGCCAACGTCGCCGCCGCAGCCCGTCCGGCTCGTCGCATCGTCTCGATCTCCCTCGTTCCGTGGATCTCGATCGCCATGCGCTGGACACTGCGGTCCATCGCGACCCTGGTCCAATACCGTTTCGGCATCGACCGACTCGTGGTCTCGCGTGCCGATTCTGCCTCGCGCCACGCAGCCACACCGTGGTATCGGTCTCATCGCCGAGCCGCCGCGCAATGACCAAGACGCCAACGAAGCACCGGCAGGCGCAGAATCCATCGCGCGCAGCGCTACGGACGCTCCGCCCGGCCCGGATGACGCCCACCGAGCCCGTCGCTTCGCTCGGCGATCGACCCCGTGGGTATGCCGAGTGGCTCAAGGACGTCAAGGCACGCATCCGGATCGCACAGCTCCGCGCGTCGGTCGCGGTGAATCGCGAGCTCGTGTTGCTCTACTGGCAGATTGGGCGAGACATCCTCGAACGGCAGGAGCGTGAGGGGTGGGGGACCAAGGTCGTCGACCGCATCGCTCGCGATCTCCGGGTCGCCTTTCCCGGCATCAAGGGCTTTTCTGCCCGCAATCTCAAGTACATGCGGTCCTTCGCCGCCGCGTGGCCCGATGTCGAATTCGTGCAGCAGCTTGCTGCACAATTGCCGTGGTTCCACCTCTGCACGCTCCTCGACAAGCTGTCCACGCCCGCGGAGCGCAACTGGTACTTGGCCAAGGCGATCGAGCATGCGTGGTCGCGCAACATCTTGGTCATGCAGATCGAGACCGGCGTGATGAAGCGGACAGGGCGCGCCACGACGAACTTTGCCGCGCGTCTTCCCCAGCCCCAGTCAGACCTGGCGCAAGAGTCACTGAAGGATCCGTACCGCTTCGACTTCCTCGGTCTCGCCGAGGATGCGCAAGAGCGCGAGCTCGAAGGCGCGCTCACGACCGACATCACGCGCTTCCTCCTCGAGCTCGGTGCAGGGTTCGCGTTCGTGGGCAGGCAGGTGAACCTCGAGGTCGGCGGGAAGGATTTCTTCCTCGACCTCCTCTTCTACCACGTCAAGCTCCGCTGCTATGTCGTCATCGAGCTGAAGACGGGTGAATTCCAACCGGAGCACGCGGGGAAGCTCAACTTCTACCTCAGCGCCGTCGATTCCCTCGTGAAGGGTGACCAAGACAACCCCACGATTGGTCTCTTGCTCTGCAAGACCAAGAACCGGCTCATCGCCGAGTACGCCCTCCGCGACGTCAGCAAGCCGATGGGCGTGGCCGAGTATCAGATCGTCGATGTGCTGCCACCGATGCTCGAGGCCGAGCTGCCGAGCATCGAGCAGATCGAGCGCGAGCTGCGGACCGGTGAGGGTACGACCGCAGCGAGGCGTAAACGATCCTCGACCAGCACCTCTCGCGCCAAGCGGTCTATTCGACGTACGCGGCGACGATCGTGAGCTCGAGCCGGATCGGGCAGAGAAACCGCTTTCCACCCCCCCCGAGGGTCCATGCCGTTTCGGCATCGCGCCACCCAGGGTTGCCGTGGTATCGAATTCTCCGCCAGGGAACGCCCATGTCGCTCGTACAGCTCGAATCCTTCGTCGTCGTCGCCGAGGAAGGTCACGTGGGTCGGGCCGCCCAGCGCCTCCACGTGAGCCAGCCGCCGCTCACCCGTCGGATCCAGAGCCTCGAGGACGAGCTCGGGGTGGAGCTGTTCGAGCGCACGCCTCGCGGCATGCGCCTGCGGCCGGCCGGTCACGAGCTGCTGCCGCGGGCACGGGAGATCCTCGCGCGCGTGGACGACCTCCAGCGCTCGCTGCGGGCGCTGGCCGAGCCGGGGCGTGGCACGAGCGTGATGGACGAGCGTCGCGTTGCATCGGGCTCGTCTCGCGGCGAGTAAGTCGGATCGCAAGGCCACGACCATCGTGCCATCGTGATTCGATGGTAGACGCGAGACCGGCAAGTCGCTACGCGCAGCGGTACCGTGCATATGGCCCCAAATTCCGGATTGAAGCCGATGGGTGGCCGGTCTACCTTGCGAGGCATGCCGTCAGGGTGTGATCTCGCGACGGCCTGCGTGGTGTTCGCAATGTTCGCGGGCTGCCGCATCGACGTGCCGAACGCCGCGGGCTATGACGGCGGCGATAGCACGTTCGGCACGAGCCAAGGCCCCGGAGACGGCGGAACGTCGAGCTCGGGAGGCGTCGAGCCGAGCACCCTGGGGCTCGATTCCACCGCAGCCGTGAGCGACAGTGCCAGTGGGTCGAGCGGGTCTTCCGGCACCACGAGCGATACGGAATCGAGCACCGAAACCGGAATCGAGCCCGCCATCGGCCACGCGGGCTCCGCGTTCGTCAACGCGGGAGCGGTCACGACGAGCCCGAGCTATTCGATGGCCTGGACGTTCGGCCAGTCGAGCCAGGTGCAGAACGCGATGAGCTCCCCGAGCTATCGGATGCGCGGCGGCTTCATCGGTGCCGTGGCCGACGAGTGAGGAAGGGACCAGAAATCGTCATGAGGTGGAACCACATGCTCTCGAGTCGATCGTTCCTCGTCGCCGCCATCGCGGGGGCGACGCTGCTGCTGGGCACGTCGGCCGAGGCCGCTCCGTGGAGCGGGGTCCACCAGGGCCGACTGTTCGACGCCATGGGAGAGCCGATCTCCGACGTGCTCCCGGTCGTGTACACGCTCTACGACCAAGCGGCCGGCGGCAGCGTGATATGGACCGAGACCCTCGATGTCACCTTCGACGAGGGCTACTACTCGGTGGTGCTGGGGGAGGAGACACCGTTCGACGCGATCGTGTTCGATGGCTCGGTGCCCTGGATGGGCGTCCAGGTCGGCGATGATCCCGAGATGACCCCCCGGGCGCCGGTGCACAGCGTGCCCTATGCGATGATCGCCAATGATGCGGTCGGCGATATCAATCCGAATTCGGTGAACATTCCGGGCTTCGGCCCGGTGATCGACGAGGATGGGAACTGGGTGGGGCCGAGCAGCGGATTAGTGGGACCGGAGGGACCAGCGGGCTCGCCGGGACCCGCCGGGCCGGCTGGGTCGGATGGGCCGACAGGACCGGCAGGACCTGCGGGAACAGACGGACCCGCCGGGCCAGCAGGGTCGGCGGGTGTGCAGGGTCCGATCGGCCCGGTAGGTCCCCAGGGACCGGCGGGTCCAGCAGGCGCCCAAGGACCCATGGGTCTGGCAGGACCGGCGGGACCCATGGGTCTGGCAGGACCGGCGGGACCTGTGGGTCTTGTAGGACCGGCTGGGCCACAGGGACCCGTAGGCCCTGCTGGGCCCGCCGGTCCGGCTGGCGGAGCCGGAACATTTACGTTCAGCATTCCCGCGCTCACATGCGTTGGCCAAGGAGGCATTGCCTCCGGAGATGTGCAAACATGTGGTGGAGGTGGAACGTTTCGTGTCAACGGCGATCAGAATTTCCCATGTGTCGTCCGGCCCTTGGCTGGCAACGTTCGAAGCACCTACTTGTGTGAGCTCGACCTGCCCAATGGAGCATTGATCGAAGAGGTGCTCGCCGTTGGGCTAGACAACTCCAACACCGGCTACATGGAGGCGGCGATTTGGCGCACGACGAATGATACGTTAGGTCCTACGTACATCAGCCCCACCTTTGCGGGCACGTGGCAGAGCTCGGGGATGGCGGCCGTTCCCGGAATATTCTCCTTTCCCATCTACCTCAACGCCGATCCGACGCACCCCGTCCAAGGCAGCTCCCGGTACACCATCGGCTTCGGGCTACAAGCCCCCGCGGAAACGGTCTACGCCTCCGGATTCCAGGTGACGTACACGATCCCGTGATCACCTCGCTGCTGTCTTCGCCCTCGTGAGCGTGCTAGGACTACGAGGCCGCAACACGACGGAGGATCACGGTATGGCGCGGATCGCGACAATCGGGTTGATATGGCTCGCAGCCGGAGCGCTCGCGGCCTGCATCGAGATCGAGCCCATCGAGCCCTTGCCCGAGACGCACTACGCGCCCACGTCGAGCTCCGACGGCACCACCTCCGACACCTCGGCCACCAGCGGCATCGTGTCGGGCACCGGCTCGGCCACCGCTGCCACCGTGGTCGCCGACGACACAGGGACCGGCACCGGTACCGGCGGTGACACGGGCACCACCGTCGCCCCGCCCCCGTTGACCTCTGGCGGCAGCGAAGGCCCGTGCGTCCCCGGGGGCGAGGGCTGCCCGTGCACCCCGGGCGGCAGCTGCGACCCTGGTCTGCAGTGTCTCTCGGACTTCTGCGTCGACGTCGATGGTGGCTGCCCCATCGGCAGCGAGGGCTGCCCGTGCACGATGGGCGGCGGCTGCGATCCGGGCCTCGAGTGTCTCTCGGGTTACTGCGTCGAGCCGGGCTGACGAAGAACCCGCGCGCGCGAGAGCGGCCGTTTTCGCTGCCGAGCGCCGGTCCACCCCCACCGTCGATCGATGCCCCCACGACCATGTTAGGAAGTGAGGCGTGCCGGCACCCGTAGTCCTTTTCGCCCTGCTCGCCCTCGCCGCGCCTACGAGCGCTTCACCGACCGACACCGCGACGCCCGACACCGCGACCCCCGACACGTCCGCCCGCCTCGTCCCCCCAGCCCCCGACGACCCGCTCCAGGTCCGCAAGCTCGTCCTCGAGAACGGCCTGACCATCCTCCTCTCCGAGAACCACGAGCGTCCCGAGATCTTCGGTGCCGTCGTGGTGCGCACGGGCGGCAAGAACGACCCGATGCACCAGACCGGCATGGCGCACTACCTCGAGCACATGCTGTTCAAGGGCACCACCGACTTCGGCACGCTCGACTGGGAGGCCGAGCGGCCGCTGCAAGAAGAGCTCGAGCGCCTCTACGACGAGCTCGCCGCCGCCGAGAACGACGACGCCCGCAAGGCGATCCAGGAGCAGATCGCGACCACCGTCCGCAAGACCTACGCCTACGCCGTCCCGAGCGAGCTCGACCAGATCCTCGAAGAGATCGGTGGCACGGGCGTCAACGCGTTCACCACCTACGACGAGACCGTCTACCACAACACCTTCCCCGCCTCGCAGATCGAGTCGTGGCTCGCGATCTACGCCCATCGCTTCGAAAACCCGGTGTTCCGGCTGTTCCCCACCGAGCTCGAGGCGGTCTACGAGGAGAAGAACATCGCGATCGACACGACCGGCTACGAGATGTTCCGCGGGTTCATGCGCGGGGCCTTCCCCGGCCACCCCTATGGACAGAACGACATCCTCGGCGAGATCGAGCACCTCAAGCGGCCGCCGCTCCGCGCCATGAAGGCGTACTTCGAGCGCTACTACGTGCCGGGCAACATGGCGCTCGTGCTCTCGGGCGACTTCGACTCCGAGGCGCTCGTGCCGGTGATCGAGCGGGAATTCGGGCCCTGGAAGGCCGGCCCCGACCCCAAGCCCCCGCGCTCCGAGGTGGCGCCGTTCGAGGAGGACCAGCGCCTGCGCCTGCGCGCGAGCCCGCTGCGCGCCGGAGCGATCGCGTTTCGCACCGTGCCCGAGAGCCACCCCGACTACGCGGCGCTGCAGGTCGCGCGGCGGCTCCTGTCCAACGCGCAGCGCTCGGGCCTCGTCGACCGGATCTCCGACGACGGCAAGGTGCTGTTCGCGATGCACATCCCCGCCGACCTCGCCGATCACAACCTCGACGTGATCGCCTACGTGCCGCGCATCGTGACGCAGAGCTTCCGCGGGGCCGAGCGGCTGGTGCTCGAGCAGCTCCGGCGCGTGCGCGAGGGCGAGTTCGACGACGCGACGTTTGGGGCGCTCAAGCAGGGCCTGCTCACCGAGCAGAAGCTGCGCTGGGAGGACAACGAGGCGCGCGCGCTGGCGATGGGCCACGCGTTCGTGGCCCGCGGCGGCTGGGATGGCTACGTGCGCTACCTCGAGCAGCTCGAGGCGCTCACCCGCGCCGACGTGGAGCGCGTGGCAGGCGAGCTGTTCGGCGAGCGACGCCTGGTGGTGCGCTCGCGGATCGGCTTCCCCAAGAAGACCCGGCTCGACAAGCCCGAGTACCCGCCGGTCGATCCGCCGCGGGGCAAGCACTCGACGTTCTTCGAAGCCATGCGCGCAAAGCCCAAGCCCGCGCCGCGCATCGAGCTGGTGGATCCCGACACCGACCTCCACACCGCCACGCTGCGCCCGGGCGTCACGCTCACCACGGCCCAAAATCCCTTCAACGACCTCTACCAGCTCGAGCTGCGCTTCGGGGTGGGCAACGACTCGATCCGCGAGCTCGACGTGCTCGCGCAGTACCTCCAGCGGATCGGCACGAACGCCCACTCCGCCGAGGAATTCCGTGAGGCGCTGTTCTCGCTCTCGACCACGCTCGAGGTCGAGACCACGCTCGATCGCTTCGTCGTGCGGCTGCGTGGCCCGCAGGCCAACATGCCCAAGGCGCTCGAGCTGCTCGCGGAGCTGATGCAGGCGCCGCGGTCCGAGCGACGGCCGCTCCGCCAGGTGCGGCGCGAGATCTGGGGCTTTCGCCGGATCGAGCGCGAGGACGCCGTCAACGTCGGCAAGGCGCTACGCGACCACGTGCTCTACGGCGACGACTCGCCGTACCACCGCGAGCACGGCCCGTGGGGCGCCCGCATGCTCTCGCCCGCCCGCCTGATCGACGCGTGGGCGCGGGTGCAGACGCGCGGGGTCGAGCTCGCATACGTGGGGCAGGGGCGGCTCGAGGACGTGCAGACCGCGGTGAGCCAGCGGCTGCCGCTGCCCGAAGCGCCGCGGCCGCTCAAGCCCCGGGTGGTGAACGAGCGGGACGTGCCGGAGGAGACCACGGTGTACTTCGTGGCGCGCCGGGACGCGGTGCAGACCCAGCTATGGTTCGCGGTCGAGGGCGACCCGGTGCAGCGCGCCGAGGTGCCGGCGGCCCACGCCTTCGGCGAGTACTTCGGCGGGAGCATGGCGGGGCTCGTGTTCCAGGAGATCCGCGAGTTCCGGGCGCTGGCGTACGCGGCCAAGGGCGCGTACCCGCTCGACCCCAACGTCTATCAGCGCGGGTACCTGCTCGGGTACGTGGGCTGCCAGGCCGACAAGACGTTCGAGGCGCTCGATGTGATGATCGGGCTCATCACCGAGATGCCGCGCAAGCCCGATCGGCTGGCGGCGGTGGAGGGTGCGCTCGTGCGCAGCCAGGAGACCGCGAGCCCCGAGTTCCGCCAGCTGCCGCTCGCAGTGAGCGAGTGGCGCGCACGGGGGTATGGGGTGGATCCGCGGCGGTGGTTGCTGCCGGCGTACGAGGGGCTGGAATTCGCGGACATCGAGCAGTTCTACGAGGCGCACGTGCAGGGGCGGCCGCTGGCGATCATGGTGGTGGGGGATCCGCGTAAGGTGAAGCCCGAGGCGCTCAAGAAGTACGGCAAGCTGGTGCGGGTGCGGGAGGGGGCGCTGTATAGCAAGTAAACGTGATTCAGACTCTCGTCTTGGCGAGACCGCGCCGAGACCACGCGTGGATTTCACGCGCTTTCGGTCGGAGATCGAGCCTTTCGAGTGGCGCACCCCGTGTCGATGCTCGACCATGGATCACGCTGGCAGCAACGCCGCGAGGACCCGCGATGCACCGTGACCTGAGCCTGATCCACGAGACTGCGGCCGAGGGCTCCGAGGATGCGTTCTCGTTCCAGGCTCGCTCCTACCTCCGCATGGACGGTGCCGCGCCACACGGGCCGAGCCAGTTCCAGTGGTCCGCGCGCCAGCTCGACGATCTCGCGGCGCTGTTCCAGGGCGAGCGGGTCGAAGGTGCGCGCCAGCGCATCGCCGGGGACCTCGCGGGCTTCCTCGCCGAGCTCGCGTTCACCACCGACGAGGCCGCACTCGAGGCGGCGGACGAGCGCGGCGAGGAGTGCGTCTTCACGATCCGCTCGTCCGCGCCCGAGCTCTACACCTTGCCGTGGGAGATCGTGCGCACCGACGGCAGCGACACGTTCCTCGCCGATCACCCGTCGGTGATCGTGCGGCACGCGGTGCCGGGCCTGCCCACGCGGCCGCTGCCGGCCGTGCCCGAGCACCCGGGGGTGATCTTCGGGTGGTCCGACGCGGGCGGGCGGGTTCCGAACGTCGCCATGAAGGCGAGCCTCGAGGCCGCGTGCGAGGCCGGCGGCGTCTCGTTTCGCGAGCTGCCGCGCGTGCACGCGGGCTCGCTCGAGGACGCGCTCGACGAGGCCCCCGCCTCGGTCGTCCACCTCCTGTGTCACGGGCAGCCGGGCAAGCCCGGCGAGCCCGCCGAGCTCGCGTGGGGCGACGGCTCGCAGAAACCCGTGTCGGGCGTGCGGCTCGCCAAGCTCCTGCGCCCGTATCGCAACGATGTGCGCATGGTGGTGCTGTCGGCGTGCGGCAGCGGCGATGCCAGCCAGGACGCGCTGTTCCTCGGCAGCATCGCGCAAGAGATCCACAAGCAGGGGATCCCCACGGTGATCTCGTCGCGCTATCGCCTCAGCATCCCGGGCGCGACCCGGCTCGTGAAGGAGCTCTACGACAAGCTCCTGCGCGAGGGCTGGTCGCTCGAGCGCGCGGTCCGGCACGCACGCATGCGGCTGTTTCGTGCCGACGAGCTCGGCGATTCCCACGAGGGCGATGCCTACGGCCTGCAGATCTACACGCACGCCCACGAGGAGTGCGGCCCCGACGCGGGTGGCGAGGACGGCAAGCGCCCGGTGCTGTCGACCTATCCGTTCGGCACGTCGCAGGCGCCCGCACCCGTGATCGAGCCCCCGCAGCAATTGCTGACGATCGTGCCCGCGGCCACCCCGGAGGCGCGCAAGGCCCAGAAGGAGGCGCTGCTGGCCGCGCTGCGCATGCTCGGCGAGGACCCGGAGGCCGAGCTGGTGGAGGCCGAGGTCGCGGCGACGCAGGGGGCCGTGCGATGACCGACGAGTCGAATACCCCGAGCGAGCCGAGCGAGCCGAGCGAGCCGCTCGAGCCGAACGAGCCGAGCGAGCCGAGCGAGCCGCTCGAGTGGACCCTGCGCGTGAGCGTCGACGGTGCGCAGCGGCTCCTGCATGCCTGGAAGGACGGCCGGCTCGAGAAGACGCTGGGATTTCCGATCGAGTCGCTGCAGATCCACACGCCGTTCACGCCTACGGGAGGTGGGGGCTCCGGACCGCCCGAGGACGACTCCCGGCCCATCACCCTCCTGCCGTGGGACGGAATCTCGGTCGCTGGCGTGGTGCTGCCGGCGTCCTTGGACGGTCGACTGGGACCGAAGGGAGGGGGAGGGGGGTCCGGAGGCGGTTCGGCGGCACGAGTAGAAGCACCGGCGCCCACTCCCGCGATCGAAGACGTCCGGCCTGCGGCCGCGCCGCCGCAGGAGCGCAAGGGCAGCGGTGCAAAGAAGAAGGTGGCGGTGGCGGTGGCCCTGGTGGCCGCCGTGCTGATCGCCCTCTGGCTGGCTCGCTCGTCGCCCGACGAGCCGACGCCCGAGACCTTGCCGCCCGAAGCGATCGAGCCGAGTGCTGCGGACGGCGGGCCGTCCAGTGCGGCTGCCGACGATTCACGCGCCAGTGCGGCCGGAGCCGAGGGTTCCGCCGCAGTGGAGGAGTCCCCGGCTGCGTCCACGACCGCGTCCACGACCGCGACCACGGCCGAGGGAACCGACCTCACCGACGACACCATGCCGGACGCAGCCGCGCCGCAGACGACCGAGCCCGCGCCCCTGGTGCCGCAAGCTCCTGCCGCGCCGCCCGACGACGCGACCCTCCCCCGATCCGGAGACGGCGAGGCGCCACCCGGCCCCGCCGAAGGCGTCGCGTCCGATGGCAAGGCCGGCCCCGCCAAGCCCCGCAAGGGCAGTGGTGGTGGCGGCAAGTCCACGAGCAAGGAGGACGTCGCCCCCAAGCCCCCCAAGCCCCCCAAGAGCAAGGCGCTCTACTCGCACTACCGCTGCGAGCCCGAGGGAGGGGGTTTCTCCATCGTGGTGCACGCGCGCAACGTCGGCGAGGCCAAGGCGAAGGCGTGCGGGGACAAGGGCGACGCCTGCACTGCCGCGACCAATTGCGTACCGGATGCATCATGACCGGACCGGTCGACGACCCCAGCCTGTTGCTCGTCCATGCCGACGATCACGAGCCCATGCTCGACAGCGCAGCCGTGGAGGCCGCGGCCGTGGATGCGGTCGAGGATCGCATGCCCGACGTGCTGTGGGACGAAGGCGGCGATCCCAACGATCTCGCGCTCCAGCGCTGGGGCATCATCGCCCCCGAGGGCCCGCGGGGCGATCGCTTGCTCGCGCTCGTGGAGCCGCTGATTCGCCGTCGTCGCGAGCAGCAGCGCGGCGAGCCACCGATGATCTTCCGCGTGCCCGACAAGCTCTCGCAGGCCGAGGCCGCGGTGTGGAAGAAGCGGGTGTTTCGCCCGCAGCGCGATCTCGATCTCGAGCTACCCCGCTACCAGCTCGTGCTCGGCGATCTTCACGAGGTCCCGCTCGCCGTGCAGCAGCACCAGGCCACCGACGGCTGCGTGGGCCGGCTCGCGTTCGCCACCGACGAGGGCTACGAGGCCTACGTGGACAAGCTCCTCCGCTGGGAGGATCGACCCGCGCCCGAGCGAGCGGGGCGGGCGATCTTCTACACCGTGCACGATCGCACCACCGCCACGCGCGTCGGCTACGAGGGGCTCGTGCGCCCGTGCCTCGCGGCGTGCAGCCAGCGGCTCGAGCGGGGCGAGCTCAACGCCGACACGCTCGTCGACGGTGGCCACGAGCGCACCCCGAGCCCCGACGAGCTCTTGCAGATGGCCCGCACCGTCGAGCGCCCCGGTGTGCTGGTCAGCCTCGGCCACGGCGAGGGCCCGCCGCGCGCCGGGTGGCCGAGCGACGAGCACCAGCGTCGCTGTCAGGGGGCGCTGAGCTTCGGACGTAGCGGCTGGCTGCGTGGCGAGGAGCTCACCCGCGGCGCGTTCATGCCCGGCGGCGTGTGGCTCATGATGGCGTGCTTCGGCGCCGGCAGCCCCGACGCCAGTGCCTACCACCCGTGGCTCGTCGAGCTCGCGGCCCACGGCGGCTATCGTGGCGACCCCGCGGCCGTGCTCGACGGGATCCCGCGCGAGCGACCGTTCGTGGCGAGCCTGCCGCAGGCGGTGCTGGCCAACCCCGACGGACCGATCGCGTTCCTCGGCCACGTGGATCTCGCATGGAGCTACGGATTCCGCGAGCTCGACGACGGCCCCGCGAGCCGCCCCGCCAAGCTCATGGGCGTGCTCCGCAGCATGCTCGCCCGCAATCGCGTGGGCCTGGGCGTGCGCGAGCTCCATCGCTTCCTCGATCAGACCAACGCCGAGCTCGTCGCGATCGAGCGCGAGACCGAGGCTGGGCGCCTCGCGATCGATCGCGCGCTGCGGGTCCGCCGCGGCCACCTGTGGATGCTGCGCGAGGATCTGTCGGCCTACGTGCTGCTCGGCGATCCGGCCGCTCGCCTGCCGCTGCAGGGTCCTGCGGCCGCGCCGGGGTACCTGTCGCCGCCGGGCCCCACCGTCGCGCAGGGGCCCGCGCGGCTGTCCGCCGTGCCCGCCGGCCCGCGCATACCCGAGCCGCTGCCGCTCCCCATCGACGAGCTCGAGCGAGCGATCGGTGCGCTCTTGCTCGGCGACGACGGCCTGCGCGTGATCGCCGAGCGACACGGCATCGATCGCGCCGAGCTCCGGCGGCTCTACGAGCGCTACAGTGCAGCCGGACGCGCCGCGCTCGGGGTCGACGACTGACCGCGGTCGAGCTCTCAGCGCGCGTCGCCGAGCCCCTTCACTGCTGCTCCGTCGCGCCGGTCGTCCACCGACCTCAGCCCCAGCTCGCGCGCGAGGTAGCGCCGCACCTGCAAGAGCTCCGCGGCGACGGCTTCCACGTCGGGCTCCGCATCGCCCTCGCCGGGGTCGAGCCGCGCGAACATCCGGTTGGCGCGCACCGTGCCGCTGATCCCCCGCAGCGCATGCGCGCTGCGGTGCAGCGTCGTGCGGTCGCCCTCGCGCACGGCCGTGCGCATGCTGTCCACGAGCTCCGCGGCGCGCGGCAGGAACATCTCGAGCAGTGAGCGGATCGCCTCGGGATCCGCGTCGTAGTCGCGCGCGAGCTCGGCGAGGTCGCACGGCGGATCGCTGCCGGGGTGCTCGGCGAGCGCCGGCGCAGGCCCAGGAGGCACGGTGCCGAGGTCGATGGGAGCGGAGGGCGTGGCCAGGGCGGTGTTGCTCTCGTCCGCGTGCGTCGACGCCCGCCGCAGCACCCGCACCAGATCCCCGCGCCGCACCGGCTTGCTCACGAAATCGTCCATGCCGGCCGCCAGGCAACGCTCGCGATCGGTGCTCATCGCATGGGCCGTCATCGCTACGATCGGCAGCTGCCCGGCGTGCTCGCCCTCCCAGCGCCGGATCTCCGTGGTGGCCTCCAGGCCGTCCATCTCGGGCATCTGCACGTCCATCAGCACCAGGTCGTAGGGCACCGTCGCGACCAGCTCCACCGCCTCGCGACCATTGGCGGCCACGTCCACCCGGCAGCCGAGCTGCACCAGCATGCGCTGTGCGACCTTCTGGTTGACCGCGTTGTCCTCGACCACCAGCACCCGGATCCCGCCGGAGGGCGTGGCCGCCAGCATCGCGGTGCTCGCATAGCTGCGAGCACCGCGGATCGGACGGGCCTTGGGGTCATGCCGCCGGCTCCACGCTGCCGCCAGGACCTTGCGGAGCTCCGCGTGGTGCACCGGCTTGACGAGGTACGCGGCGCAGCCGGCCGCCTCGAGCTGCCGCGCGCTCGCACGCTGCGAGATCGAGCTGAGCATCACCAGCACCGCGCCGCGCAGCGCGGGGTCGTCCTTGATCGTGCGCGAGAGCTCGAGGCCGTTCATGCCCGGCATGTGATAGTCGAGGATCGCGAGCTGGAACGGGTGGCCGTCAGCGGTGGCCTCGCGCATGAGCTGCAGCGCCCGTCGGCCCGAGGGGCACTCCTTGGTCTCGATGCCGAAGCGCTGCAGCCGTTCCGCCAGAACCCAGCGGTTGACGCGGTTGTCGTCGACCACGAGCACGTGCAGGCCCGACAGCTCCGGCTCCTCGTCGGGCTCCTCGGCCTCGTCGGATGCGAGCGGCAGCGGTAGCTCGAACCAGAACGTGGAGCCCTGCTGCGGCTTGCTCTCGAGCCCCACGCGGCCACCCATCATGCCCACGAGCTCCCGCACGATCGCGAGGCCCAGGCCCGTGCCCGCGTGGGTGCGGGCGGTCGACGCGTCCACCTGCTGGAACAGCTCGAACACGAGCCCCTGCTTGTCCTTCGGGATCCCGATGCCCGTGTCCTCCACCGAGCAGCGAAACACCGGCACGCCAGCGGGGCCGGGAGCGTGCTCCACCGTCACCAGCACGTGCCCTTGCTCCGTGAACTTGACCGCGTTGCCCACCAGGTTGAGCAGCACCTGGCGCAGGCGCCCGTGGTCGCCCAGCACCCGCGTGGGCGTGCCGGGCACGTAGCGCGCGACCAGCTCGATGTCCTTGTCGTCGGCGAGCACCGCCATCGGGTCGAGCACCTCTTCCACCAGCGCGCGCAGGTCGAACGGCACTGCCTCGAGCATCATCTGCCCGGCCTCGATCTTGGAGAAGTCGAGGATGTCGTTGAGCAGATCGAGCAGCGCCACCCCCGAGCCGTGCGCGGTCTCGGCGTAGTCGCGCTGCTCCTTGCCGAGCTTGGTGTCGAGCAGGATCCCCAGCATCCCGAGCACCCCGTTCATCGGCGTGCGGATCTCGTGGCTCATGTTGGCGAGGAAGCGGCTCTTGGCCTCCGCCGCCGCCTCGGCGCGCAGCCGGGCCTGGTTGGCCTCCGCGAGCGCCTGGCGCCGCTGGGTCTCGAACACATAGGCGATGCCGGTCAGCACCGTGGTGCCCACGAGGTAGTAGGTCACCTTGGTGAACGCGGTCACCGGCTCGCGCGCGCTCTCCGTCGCGAGCAGCAGCAGGCACACCCAGCTCGCCGCGCACCACGACCATCCTGCGCGGCCGCCCATCAGCAGCGTCGCCAGCACCGGGATCACGAAGAATGCAATGATGTACCCGTTCTCCAGGCCCTCCTGCTCGAGCGAGGACGCCGTGGCTCCGGTCAAGGTCACGAGGCACAGCACGTTCCCCGCCACGCGGTACGAGACCCCCATCCGCACCAGCCACACGAGCACCAGCACGAACACCCACACGATCCCGGCGCGCAGCACGTGGGCGTGGTTGTCGAGCAACCAGGGGTGCACGGCCGCGAACGAGACGAGCACCACGTGCATCAGGAGCACGCCCGCGAACACCCGCAGGCGACCCACCTCGGCGCCCGCACTGGCCAGCGCGCGCGACCCCACGCACCGGTCGATCATGCTCACCAGCCACGCCGCCAGGCGCCGGCGAAGCTGCTCCCGCATCGCGCTCATCCGTGGACGCTCGGAGCATAACCTCGTTCTGGCCGGTCGGGCGGTCAATCGTTCGACTCCATGGACATCGTAGACGCGCGCCCGACCACCGCTGCGAGCCGAGCGCACCGTTCCGTGCGCTCGCGAGCAGGAACACCAATCCCGCGCCGTGCCGTGACGGCGGCCCGAGACCGTGGTGGCATGGGATGACCGCAGTGGCCTCCGTCTCGGCTCGCGCACGCGCGGCTCCTGCCAAGCCACGGCCAAGCCGGGCCACCGGCATGCTGCTGTCACTGCTGGTGCCGGCGTGCGATCGTGGTCGCGCCATGGAGCCCGAGGATCCCCCGCACACCGCCAGCGCCTCGCCGGCCGCGGCCCGGGCCGACGAGCGCGAGCGCATGGTGAGGACCCAGCTGCGGGCGCGCGACATCGACGACCCGCGCGTGCTCGCGGCGATGCGCAGCGTGCCGCGCCACGAGTTCGTGCCTCCCGAGCTGGCGTTCGCCGCCTACGAGGACGGCCCGCTCCCGATCGGGCACGAGGTGACGATCAGCCAGCCCTATATCGTCGCGCTCATGACCCAGCTCGCGGGCGTCGGGCCCGGCGAGCGGGTGCTCGACGTCGGCACCGGCTCGGGCTACCAGGCGGCCGTGCTCGCGGCGATGGGGGCCGAGGTCTATGGCATCGAGATCATCGAGCCACTCGCCACCGCGGCAGCCGAGCGGCTCGCGCGGCTCGGCTACGCCGCCACCATCCGCGCCGGCGACGGCTGGGCCGGCTGGCCCGAGCACGCCCCGTTCGACGCGATCGTGCTCGCGGCTGCTCCCGCGGACGTTCCCGCCGCGCTCACCGAGCAGCTCGCCGTCGGCGGGCGCCTGGTGCTGCCGGTGGGCGATCGGCGGCGGCAGGAGCTCGTGGTGGTCACCCGCACCGAGCGCGGGCTCGAGCGCCGCAGCGTGCTCCCGGTGGCGTTCGTGCCCATGACCGGCCAGGCGCGACGCAGCGGCGACCCATGAGCGCTCCACGGGGCCCGGCGTCTTCGCGTCTCTGTTAGGCTGGGCCGCTCGATGCTCGCCCGCATCACCGTCCTCGCGCTCGTGCTCGCCGACGCTCCCGTGCCGGTCCCCATCGAGGTGCCGCCGCAACCCTTGGTGCCACGAGCCCCCCTGCTCGAGCCCGGTGATGGTTTGGTCGAGCCACCGAGCGAGCCGGGCGAGCAGGGCGGTGACGGCGAGCCCGAGCCCAGCGAAGGAAGCGAGCCGAGCGAAGCTGGCGAGCCCGGTGCCGTGCCCGAGCCGAGTGACGACGGTGGCCCGAGCGACGACGGTGGCCCGAGCGACGAGCCCGAGCCAGACGACGGCGGTGGCCCGAGCGACGAGCCCGAGCCGAGCGAGCCAGAGGACGACGCCGATCCCTTCGGCGAGCACGCCGACGAAGAACCGTGGCCCGACGACGGCAACGAGACCGACACCGCGCCGCTCCCCGACTACGATCCCTTGCGCGACAGCCCGCAGGCGCTGCGGGCACGCCACTGGGTGCGCCTCGGCATCGGCACCATGGCGGCGGGCGGGGCCCTGCTCGTGGGTGCGATCATCATGGGCGCCTCCGATCCGTGCACGCGCCAGGCCGGCAACAGCTGCCAGCTCGCCGCCCGCAACCGCGCCGCGCTCGTCATGGGCATCCCGGCCGCGCTCCTCATCGGTGGCGGTGGTGCCATGCTCGGCACCGGCCTCGTTCGCAAGCATCACCTCGCCCTCGAGCTCCGAGCCGGCCGCACCAGCATGGGCGTGAGCCTACGCGGCCGCTTCTGACGCCTCGCGCGCGAAGAGCCGCCGCAGCGGCTCGCCAGCGCTCGCCGGCTACGGGCAGCGCGACAGCGGCTCCGATGGCTGCCGCACACGCGCGCGCCGGTGCACCAGCAGCGCGGCCACCGTCGTCGAGATCGCCAACGTAGCGGCCGCCGCCGCGCCCACGCCGAGGCCGATCCGCAGCGGTGGCTCCCCCACGAACGCGGCACCGAGGCCCAGGCCCGCGGCCGCTCCGGCGCCACCGATCGTCAGCCCCGCGAGCGCGCGCAGCTGCTTGCGCGACGGCGGCGGAGCCACTCGCGGGATCGACAGCTCCAGCATGAGGGTCTCACCACCCTCGAGCTCGAGCGAGCGACGCTGTCGGTCCACGTCGAGGCGATGCGAGCCCGACGTGGTGAGCAGCGCGTGACGGCCTTGCTCGTCGACGGGCATCGGCGCGCCGTCGAGGCACACCATCGCGCCCTCCGGCTCCGCGAGCACCCGCAGCCACGCCACGTGCGGCCGGCTCGCGGCCTGGGCCGCGAGGATGTCCTCGCGCTCCTGCTCGTCGCTCGCCTCGACGAGCAGCGCCTCGAACGTCCGCCATGCCTCCACGTGCTGCTCGGCACGCTGCTGCGCGAGGCCCAGGTTGAACAACGTGTCGGGGTGCGGCGCGAGCTCCTGCGCGCGCGAGAACTCCCGCACCGCCTCGTCGAAGCGGCTCTGCTTGAACGCCTCCACCCCGCGAGCGAACGCTGCGCTCGCCTCTTCCACCTCGATCGGCGGCGCGCTCTCCTCTTGGATCGCAGCGTCGGCTCGTTGCCCGCTCACGCTCGTGACCGCATGCCCCCACGGCGATACGGCCAGCACCAGGGCCATCAGCATCACGGCCCGCGAGCATACGCCCACGGGCTCGATCGCAGCGAGAGCCTATCGCTGGTAGGGATTGTGCTCGCGCAAGCTCGGCCCCTTGCCGCGTCGCTTGCCCTTGCGTCGGATCATCCTTCGCGGCGAGTCGCCTCCGGTCGTCGTCTCGTCGCCGCCCGTGCCCGTCCCGGTGTCGAGCGAAGGCCCGTCGGTGTCCCCCTGCCCGAGCTCGGGTGCCAGTGCTTCCTCGGGGGGCCCCGACGCGCTGGCGTCGGGGGGCTCGGGGGCGCGCTTGGGCTCCACCGGCTCGGGCTCCACCGGCTCGGGCTCCGGCTCCGGTGCGGACGCTTCGTCCTCGCCCAGCACCTGCGGCGTGGGGTCGGGCGCCAGGCTCCCCGCCTCGAACCGCAGCGCCTCGCTCGGCGCCGTCGTGCCCTGGGTCGGCAGCAGCGTCGCCGCGGCGTAGAGCCCTCCGAACACCAAGAGGGCCGTCAGCGCCCCCACGCCCATCCAGCGCAGCGAGCGGAGCCCCTCGGTGGTCCCGAGCGCCGGTGCCATCGGCTCGAGCGGCGTCACGGCACCGATCTCGGGCAGTGCCCCGCGCACGATGTCGGCCAGCCGCGCCTTGAGCTCCGCCGCGCTGTGCCCCGTCTGCACCAGCTCCTGCGTGAGCGCCTCCGCCAGATCGAGCGCCGTGGGGAAGCGATCGGCCGGGTCGGGCCGCAGGCACGTGAGGATGATCTGCTCGAGCCACGCCGGCACCGCGAACCGTCGCAGCCCCGCCGAGATCTCCGCCGCGTCGCAGCGCTGCAGTCGCTCGAGCGTGGCCGTGGTGTGCGTGTCGCCGAACGGCACCGTGCTCGTGCAGAGCTCGTAGATCACCGTGCCCAGCGCGAACACGTCGCTGCGCGCGTCGAGGGCCTCGAGCCGCGCCTGCTCCGGGCTCATGTACGGCAGCTTGCCGCACAGCACTCCCACCTGCGTCATGTTCGGATTCTGGTCGGTCTTCGCGAGCCCGAGATCGATGAGCACCGCACGGCCCGACTGATCGAGCATCACGTTGTGCGGCGACAGATCGCGGTGCACGATGTTGAGCGGTCGGCCCTGCTCGTCGGTCGCGGTGTGCAGCGCATGCAGCCCGCGCGCGACCTCGGCGATCATGTGCGCCGCCTCGATCGCCGCGAACGCCCGCTCGCGATGCGCCATCAGCTGTCGCAGCGTCACGCCCTCGATGAGCTCGAGGACGAGGAAGCAGTAGCCCTTGTCCTCGCCCGCATCGATGGTCGCCACCACGTTGCTGTGCCGCACCCGCGAGGCCAGCCGCGCCTCTTGGTGGAAGCGTCCGCGGAAGCCCGACTCGGCCACCAGGTGCGGATGCACCACCTTGAGGGCGAACTCACGGGCGAACCCACCGGTCGCCTCGAGCCGCGCGAGGTAGACGGTCGCCATCCCGCCGGTCGCGATTCGTCCGGTAATCTCGTACCTCCCCAGCCGCGAGGTCGGCGGGGGAGGGCTCATGTCGTCGAGCACGAGGCGGTCGGGGATCGGCATGAGGCGGGGAAGGGGAACGAGCGTTCCGAGCAGCACGGGCGTGCCGTCGGTGGCCCCGGCTCGGGACGGGTGCCATGGGTCGGGTTGGTTCGCGCGGCGCCTTCGCCTAAGATGCGCACCCTCTTCGACCCTCCAGGTTGGTCGGTCGGCCCGACCTTCCTGGTTTTTTAGTGAGCCGGCTTGCCAAACGTCATCATATCAACGGATCACCCCGACTCCGCTAGCCCTTTGCTGCACTTTGCCGCAAGGGCGCTGGCCGCCATGGGCGCCCGGGTGGAGATCGCTCTAGGGGGCGAGAATCTCGTGCGATCGCTCGCAGCGCCCGCCCCGAGCGCCGGCGCCGACACCGCGGTAGACGGCGCGCATCCCGTGGCCCTCGTGCAGGCCGAAGGGCTGCCCAACCTGCTGCACGAGCTCGCCCACGCCGTGCAAGCCGGGCGCCTCGAGGACGACTACGGCATCGACTACACCGCCATCCCCTTCGATCTCGAAACCGCCGCGGGTCGCGCCGTCCTGTGGGACGAGCTGGCCTGCTGCGTGACGAGCTGCGCCTACCTCCACGCCCACGGTCGTGCCGCCCGCGCCGCCGCCGCCGCTCCCGAGGTCGCCGCCGAGGTCGAGGCCTGGTTTCGCGAGCAGGTGGAGATCCAGCCGGTCTTCTACAGGCTCGAGCACGACCCCCCCGCCTTCGTCGAGCGCGTGGCCGTGCTCGCGCGCACCCATGCCGCCGAGGCCGAGGCCGCGCTCGACCGCGCCTACGCGGCGCTCGAGCGCGCGCTCGTGGCCGCCGGGGCCGAGCCGGCGGTGGCCCGCTCCGCGTGGCGACCCTCGCTCCCCACCTTGTGGAGCCTGCTGTCGCCCGGGCACTCTGCCGGCGCCGCCGCGCGAGCCCCCTCGCCATGAACGACACCCCCAAACGCTGGCTCTCGGCCCTCGGCCGCGCGCTGTGGGACCACCGCTGGCTCCTCTGCCTCGTGGTCGCGGCGCTGCTCGTACGGCTGCACTGGAACCTCGTGGTGCACCCCCTCGAGGACTACGCCTACTCGGACATGCGCGGCTACATGCGTCGCGCAAGCTCCCTGTTCGATGCGTGGTGGGTGCCGCAGGAGTACGAGGCCTTCTATCCCTATGGCACGCACGTGTTCATCTATGCCGTGCAGGCGCTGTTCGGCGCGGGCCCCGAGGACTACCGCCCCGTCGGGATCGCCTACGCCGTCATCGGTGCGCTCGTGGTCGGCTTTGGCTACCAGATCGCCTGCCGCGTCAGTCGGTATCGCTTCGTGCCGCCGCTCGTGGGCATCGTGCTCGTGATCTACTACCCGCTCATCTCGCTCGGCGGCTACGCGCTGTCGGAGGTGCCGTTCTCGCTCTGCCTGGTGTCGTCCACGTTCTTCCTCGTGCGCATGGTCCAGGACGGCAAGAAGCGCAACGCCTGGGCTGCCGGCACGCTCGCCGCCCTCGGCATGGTCGTGCGGCCGCAGCTCCTCGCCAGCATCGGCCTCTTGGGCCTGTTCTGGCTGCTCGTTCGCAAGCGCCTGCCCAAGCTGCGGCTCGCGCTCATGCTGCATGCGCTCCTGCCCATGGTGCTGCTGCTCGGCTTCTCGGCCTGGCGGCTCCACTACCACACCGGTCGCTACGGCCTCATCTCCGAGAACGGCACGTTCAACCAGGTGTTCGGCCGCTGCCACAACACCAAGATCTTCGCGCTGCCCGACACCCCCAAGCGCCGGCGCACCAGCTTCGGGCCGCCGCCGCTCATCCAGCTCCACAAGCGCGAGCAGAAGCTGCCCAAAGCGTGGCCCGGCCTCGACCCCGCGCTCGAGGTCGAGATCACGTACACCGGCTACATCGGCGACTCGAAGATCCTCGGCGACATCATCGACAAGTGCGTCGCCAAGACCGGGTGGGTCAAGCAGGTCGAGTACGGCCTCGTCAACGTGCTGCTGCTCTGGCGCTACAACGTGATGTGGCCCGACTCCGGCAAGCCCGAGTGGCGGGACTACGCCCGCAAGTGGGGCGTGCTCCACTCGTCGTACCTCGCCGTGCCCGCGCTCGTCGCCGCGCTGCTCGTGCTGCTCGCCTGCCTCGCCGAGCCCGTGTGGCGCTGGCTCCTGCGGCCGGTGGTGTTCGCCGGCGTCTTCGTGCTCGCGCCCCGCAGCTCCAAGCGCGCGGTGTGGTCGAGGCTGAAGGCGCGGGTGCAGGCACGGCTCGACGCGCTCGGCGCCCGGCTCGACGCCCGCACCATGGGCCTGGCCCTGATCGCGCTGCACCTCGTCGGCCTCGTCATCGTCGCCGCCATGATCTTCGGCGACACCCGCCTGCGCACGCCCTACGACCCGTTCATCCTGCTCCTGGGCGTCGAGGCCTACGTCGTGGCGCTCGGGCTCCTGTGGCGCTTCGTCCTGCGAGTCCGCCGGCGCCTAATGCGCCGGTCCTGAGCCCTTCGCAACCCAAACCCCGGGCTCGGTGAAACAGTCGAGCAGGGAGCCGGGTCGAAGCGTCTGGCGCGCGTTACGCGTATACCTAGGACCGCCCCATGACACGACGCTCACCACTGCCCTGCCTCGGCGGCATTGCCGCCGCGTTGCTCGCGTACGTGGCCGTCGTGCCGCAGGCCCATGCGATGCCCCTGGCCGCGCCTCTGATGATGGCCACCGACCTCGGCGCCGAGATGCTGGGCCTCGTCGACGATCTCGCCCACACCGTCGTCTATGGCAGCAACCTCTGCCTCGACGGCCTGCGCTCGGTGGGCTCGCTGATCGGCCTCGACCCGCACCGCTCCGCGACCGAGTGCCATGACCTGCGGGGCGTGGGCTTCGCGTTCCTGGGCCTCGCCGCCGTCGTGATGATCGCGTTCGGCCGCATGCGCGTGGCCACCGAGCAGCGCCGCCTCGAGGTCGCGCGCCGACTCATCGAGAAGGGCTTCGAGCCCCCCGACGGCCTGTTCATGGCGCCGGCGCATCGCGACCTCCGCAAGGGCGTGGTGCTGGTGTTCGCCGGCCTCGGCCTCGTGATCGCCGGCATGATGCTCGGCGATCGTGGCATGGCGGCCGGGGGCCTCATCCCTGCGTTCATCGGCATCGGCTACCTCGTCAGCTATCGCCTCGCCACCGCCGAGGCCAACGCCGAGGCCAACGCCCGTACGAGACGTGACGGTCCGCGCGACCGTGACCGGGAGGACACCTGATGGCCAACGTCTCGAGCGACACGCTCGTCATCCTCGACCCCGCGCTCCTCCAGCCGCTCGAGGGCCTCGAGCTCGACGCGCTGCCCGAGCTGTCGCTGGTGCTCCGCGCGGGCCGTGGCGATCGCGTCGCGTTCGCGGAGCTCGTGCGCCGCCACCAGGGCAAGGTGCGAGCGCTGCTCCTGCGGCTGTGCGGCGATCGGAGCCTCGCCGACGATCTCGCCCAGGAAGTGTTCCTGCGCGCCTACCGGGGCCTCGTGGGCTTCGAGGGCCGCTCGAGCTTCGGCACCTGGGTCTACCGCATCAGCTACAACGTCTACCTCAACCACCGCACGCGCACGCGCTCGTACGCCGCGCTGCCCGAGGACTACGACGCGCGAGCGGCCGCACCCGACGATGCGCTCAGCGCCCCGCGGTCCGATCTGCGGCGCGATCTCCAGGCGGCCATCGCCGAGCTGCCCGAGCGCTATCGGGCGGTCATCGTGCTCTATTATCTCCAAGAGGTGTCCTACCCGGAGATCGCCGAGATCCTCGAGCTGCCGCTCGGCACGGTGAAGACCCACCTCCATCGCGCGAAGCGGATGCTGCGGCATCACATGGGTGGAGGCGTGGCGTGAACGAGGCGATGGGGACCGAGGTCGAGCGCCTCGAGTCGATCCTCGTCGAGCTCGAGCTGTCGCCCGACGTGCTGCGCCGCGATCCGGCCGGCGACACGTGGCTACCCGAGGCGGCGCGGTCGCTCGTGCGAGCCCATCCCGCGTGCCGCGAGGCGCTCGACGAGTTCGTCGCCGGCGAGCTGCACCTGTGGACCGCGAGCTCCGACCAGGTGGTGCTGCCGCCCGATCCGTTCTTCACCGCACGCGTGGTCGGGGCGCTGCCCGGCCCGCGCTCGGGCACCCGCCTCTCGCCCCGCCGTCGCGCGCTGGTGCTCGGGCTCTTCCACGTGCTCGCGATCGTCTGCGCCTATGCAGTCGTGACCATGGTCCCCGAGTCCACCGCTCGCTGGGCCGAGCAGGCGCACAGCATGCTCGCCTGGGGCTCGGACTCCGGCGGCCTCTGGCTCGCCGCCACCGCCGTGGGGGGAGCCATGCTGCTGGCCTTCGTGGTCGGACGGACCCGCACGCCGGCGCTCTAGCCGAGGCCGCCACTGTCAGATCCGGCGCCCCGGAAGCCGTGGGGGCGCTGGGCCCGGCAGGGTCGCCCGCGCACGCCGTCAGACTCAGCGCGCGAAACCCGCGATGTGCCTCCAGGCCCGCCACAGGGGAGTGTGCTCCAGACCACGGGTGCGGAGGCGGGCCGAGACGGCGCACGTTGCATACTGCATCCGACGTCCCGTCTAAGGGCGCCCGAGGTCATCGATGGCAGCTTCGAAGCTTCCCACTCTCGCTCTTTGCACCATGGCCGCCGCCACCTTGCTCGTCCCCTCCGTGGCCCCCGTGGCCCAGGCTGCGACCGCAGCCGACGCGGTGGGCTTCGTGGTCGTGCGCGAGGCCGGGTCCGGCTCCGCCTCCGCCGCGCAGAGCTATCTCGACTCGTTCTTCGCCTCCGTGGCCCGCATCAACGGCTGGGCGAGCGGCACCGGCAAGTACTTCACCAAGCGCAGCAAGGCCAAGACGTTCATCGAGGAGACCAAGCCCTCGTTCGGCCTGCTCAGCTTCGGCGCCTACCTGGGCCTGCGCAAGGCCTACGGCCTCACCCCGCTGGCCGTGGCCGAGGCGAGCGCGGCCGGTGGCGCGGAGTACTTCGTCATCAGCAAGAACCAGCTCACGCTCGCCGACTGCAAGGGCAAGACGCTCGCCACCAACCATGCCAAGGACGCGAAGTTCGTCGACCGCGTCGTCTCCGGCGACGCGTTCGACCTCGCCGACTTCCAGCTCGTGGAGACCACCCGCCCGGTCCAGACGCTCAAGGCCGTGATCGACGGCGAGGCCGAGTGCGCGCTGGTCGACGACTCGCAGGTGCTGGCGATGGGTCAGGTCGAGGGCGGCCTCATGCTCCGCCCGCTGTGGAGCTCGGAGCGGCTGCCCGCGGTGGTCGTGGTCTCGTTCGGCTCGGCGCCGGCCGAGCAGGTCAAGAGCTTCACGGCCAACGTCGAGGTGATCTGCGAGGGCGAAGGCCGGGCGGCGTGCGATGCGGCCGGGCTCAAGGCACCGCGCCGGGTCGAGGCCACTGCGTTCGCGGCCCAGCAGACCGCCTACGACGGCTGAGCCGGCTGGACCGGCCACCATCCACCATCGACGAAGCCGGGCCGCGTGCCCGGCTTCGTGCATTTCGAACGCGCCGCGAGCCCACGCCGGCGAGCCCTGGGGCCCGTGGCGAGGCCGTGCTATGCCTTCGCCGATGCCACGAACGACATGGCTGGTCCTGCTGCTCGCGCTGGGCTGTCGCCCCGCGGGCGAGACCGGGGTCGTACCAGACGATGCGGGCGCGGCCGAGCCCCGCGATGCGCTCGCCGTGTCCGACACGCTCGAGACGCTCGTCGAGGACGGGCGTGCCACCGACGATGATCGCGTGCGTGCGCTCGAACAGGTGCGGGCGATCCCCGACGATGGCTCGGCCGGTTATGCGTTCGCGCGGGCCGCGGTCGCCGGCCGGGTCGCAGAGCTGCGCGGCGTCAAGGCGGGCAAGCTCGTGGGCGAGGCCGAGGGCTTTGCCCGCAAGAGCATCGAGCGCGACCCGGCGTTTCGCGAGCGCGCCGCGTCGCGCATGCTGGGCTCGCTGTGGGTCATGGCGCCACCGCGGCTGCTCGAGCACGGCGACTCCGAGAAGGGGCTCGCGATGCTCGAGACGCTGGCCAAGGAGCAGCCGCAGACGCTGGTCAACCATCTCCGGCTGGCCGAGGCCTACGTGTTCCTGGGCGACCCGGAGCCCGCCGTGCCGCACTTGTGCAGCGCGGCGGAGGGGCGCGCGACCCTGCGTCGCGACGATCAGGCGCTCTTGCAGCGCCTCATGGACGAGGCGGCGGAAGAGGAGTCGATCGAGTGCGAGGCCGCGTCTCCCTAACTCGATGCGCACGTGGGCTCGCGTCCGTGTCGGTCGCGCTGCTGCTGCTCGCCGGGCCCGCGTGCAGCGGTGGTGCGGTGGTGCGGCTCACCAAGAAGGGCGCGTACGACGAGGCGATCGCCGAGGCCGAGGGCATGCGTCGGCCCCCGCGGGGCCGCGCCGCGCGGGCCTTCGCCACCGCGCTGACCGAGCGCGGGCGGCACGAGCAAGCGCGTGGCGTGCTGCTGGCCGACTTCCGCCACGGCGGCGAGCTGCGCTCGCTGGTCGCCTTGGCCGACCTCGAGCGCGGGCTCGGCCTCGACGGGATCGCGGCCTCTCACTATGCGCGGGCGGCCGATCTCTCGCGCGAGTCGCTGCAGGGTCGCGCTGACGTGTGCACGCTGCTCCGGCGCCGCGCCGCGGTGTGGGCTGCCGAGGGAGCGGGGCTCGCGGCCGAGCGCGACCTCGAGCGGGCGCAAGCACTGTGCGGAGCGCCCGGCGAGCCTGCCGCGGCTGCCGAGCTCTCGCGGTTGCAGGCGGCGGTCGACGGCTCGGCGCAGTCCGAGGTCGACGGCAAGATCGCGCGCTCGCGGTGCACCGATGGGTGTGACGGGCAGGGCGAGGATGCTCGACGTGCGGCCCGCGAGGGCGCGCTAACGGCCGCGCGCAAGCAGGGCCCCGCCGCGCTGCGGCAGGAGGCCGAGCGTCAGGGCGTCGAGCTGCCCGCGGCCGATGTGGTGGCCATCCTCGTCGCCGAGCTGCACGGGCGCGCTGGTGAGCCGCTCGTGACCGACGACGAAGCGCGCGGGTTGGTCGGTGAGCAGCGCTGGTCCGAGCTCGCGCCGGTGGTCATGAGCGAGGCCCCCGAGGTCGCCTCGTACCTGCAGCTGCGCTTGGCCGCGGTGATGCCCGACGTGCCCGTGATGCTGCGCTCGCGGACCGGGCCGGGCGAGCTCGACGTCTGGCTCGCGCGCGCGGTGGAGATCACCGACGAGCACGCATGGCGGGTGCTCGCCTGGGCTGGCGACACGACCGGGGCCGAGCTCGCGATCAGCAGCCGCTGGCGCCCCGCCCGGGTGGAGGCAACGCCGCCCGCGAGCGCTGCGGTCTCGCCTGCAACCGGTCGCAGTGGCCGTGCCGCGAAGGGACCCGCGCCGAGCGAGGTCGCGGTCGTCCCCGAGGTCGAGCCGCCCGAGGTGGGAGGGGTGGCGCCGCCGGATCACTGGACCGCGCGGGTCGTACCGACGGTGGCGAGCCTGCCGGCGCTGCTCATGGAGGCCCGGCTGCGCCACGTGGCCGGACAGACGCGACGCGGGCTCGAGATCCAGCGCTACGTGGCCGCGCGCGCGCTGGTGGAGGAGGTGCCCGAGGTCGATGCTCGCGTGGCGCACGAGGCCGCATGGCACCTGGCGCAGGGGCGCCCGTGGCAGGCGCTGGCCGTTGCGAGCGTCGTGCCGCGTCCGCTGTCGCAGCGCGTGGCTGCGGCCGCGGCCACGGCCCTGCGCTTGACCGAGGCATTCTGCGGCGGACCGTGCAACGACGACGCCGATCGCGAGCTGGTCGAGCGCACGCTCGGCGAGGGCTGGGTGCGCGAGCGGAGCGGAGAGCTCCTGTCCACGTCGCACCGGCGCAGCAGGCCCGCGGCGCCGGTGGACGCCTGCCCCACGCTCGGCGAGCTGCTCGCTCCCGATGCCACCGGCCGGCTCGCCGAGGCGCTGGCCGGGGCGCTCCGCGAGCCGGAGGCGCCAGGGCAGGGGCAGCGGCTGCGCGAGGCGATCGAGGCCGACCTGGGGATGGGCTGTGCCGGGCGCTACGTGGTGCCGCTCTTGCGCGCCGGTGGCTACACGCCGAGCGCCAACGAGCTCGCCGAGACGCTGGCCCACGAGGCCACGCTTGATGCTCCGCGGGCGCTCACCGTGCACGCGGCGCTGGCGATGCAGGCCGGGCGCCAGCAGCAAGCGTCGCTGCTCGCCACCGCCGCGGGTGCGGTCTCGCAGGAGCCGGCGCGGACGTGGCGCGACCTCGCCCGCCATGCCCACGCCACGGGGCAGCGCGAGCTGGCGCTGCGGAGCGTGCGAGAGGCGCTCATGCACACGCCGGATCTCGACGACCTCGTGCTGCGGCGGGCGCTGGTGCTCCTGGCGCTCGCGGGCATCGACGAGGGCTGGAACCTGCGGCACACGTCCGCGGGTGCGGACGAGCCCGCGGCGCATGTGGCCGATCTCATCGAGGGGGTCGAGCCTGCGCGGCGCTGGGCCACCCGCGAGGCGCTGGCACGTGGGCTGGCGGAGCAGCCGTGGCTCGATGCCGACGCGCGCCAGCGGCTGGCACCCGCGCTGTGGCCCACGCCGGAGCTCGGGCAGGCGCACGCGATCGGGCGTGCGTGGGTGGAGCTGGCCAGTGGCCGACCGCTCGATCTCGAGCCGGCCGACGTGGGTCCGCTCGACCTCGCTGCGCAAGCGCTACTCATCACCACGCGCAAGCGCAACGAGCTGCCGGCGGCCACGCTCGTGTTCGTCGAGCCCGCGCGCATGGAGCCGCTGCGGCTGTTGCTCGCGAGCAAGAGCCGCGAGTGGGTGACGCGCTGGCGCACCGCGATCGGCCTTGCCGTGTATGGCACGCCGGCCTCGCGCGCGGGGGCGATGGCGGTGCTGCTCGAGCTGGCCGACGCGGGCTCCCGGCAGGCGCTGGTGGAGCTCGTGCTCGAGGAGCCCGCCGTGATCGAGCCGGAGGGCTCGAGGATTGCGGTGATCGAGCCGGAGGGCTCGAGGATTGCGGTGGTCGAGCCGGAGGGCTCGAGGATTGCGGTGGTCGAGCCGGAGGGCTCGGGGCTCGCGGAGGCCGTGCTGCTGGCCACCCCCGAGGATCAGCTCGCCGTCGTGTTCTCGCTGCCGCCCGACCCGCTGGGGCTGTGACGCGGCGCCGACCCATCGCGGATCGAGCCGATTCGCGCTAGAAAGGCGGCGGGTCATGTCGTCGGTGGAGAGGAGGGCGGCCGCCTGGCGGCGGCGAGCGGTGAGCGCGGGCTTCGCAGTGTTGCTCTCGCTCGTGGGGCTCTTCATCACCGATCCCGTGGCGGTGGCGCGCGGGGTGCTGCGGGCGATGGTGGCCCGTGACCTCGACCGCGTGGCCGAGCTCGCGGGCCTCGACGTGCCCGCCGATGCGCGCACGACCATGCCGGTGACGGTGGTGCAGGAGGGCGGCCCCACCTGGATCACCGAGGAGGCCGAGGCGGCCGTGGATGCCGACCCCGTGTTCACGCGCGGCGAGCCGCACCTCTTGCGCGTGGAGGTGATCGAGCACGAGGGTACGTTCGGCGTGCGCAGCCAGCTGTGGCGCCAGGGCTGGAGCCTGCGCGCGCCCGAGCCGCTGTGGGCCCGGCCGGCGCCGTGGATCGTGCTCGCAGCGCTGTGGGCGGGCGCGGCGTGGGCCTGGCGGCGACGCAGCCCCGTCGGTGGGCTCGTGCTCGCGGGGCTCGTGGCGCAGCTGCTCTTGCTGGTCCACCCATGGCCGACCGGGTTCGTGCGCCCGTCGCTGCAGGCCACGTGGCAGGACGGCCCGCTGGGCCATGGCGTGGTGGCGCTGGCCCGCGCGCTGCCGGACGCCTCGGTCGCGATCGGGGCGGGCGTGATGACGCTCTGCGCGGTGCTGATGATCTTCGATCACCGGCGCTCGTCGGAGCAGGGTGGAGGCGTGGTCGCGCGTGGCCTGCTCGGCGTGCTGGGGCTCTTGGCGCTGGTCGAGGCCTCGCTGCGGGCGGGCGTGGTGCCGTTTGCGGGGCAGCTCGGTGGTGCGCTGGCGCTCGGTGGTGCGGCGGCGCTGTGGTGGTGGGCGTGGCGCGTCGCCGGAACGCCGCCGCAGGAGACCGGTTCGTGAGCCGAGCGCGCTCGAGCGCTGCGTGGTGGCGAACGCTCCTCGGTCCCGGACTGCTCGCCGCAGGCTTGGTGCTCGGCTGGTTTGGCTGTGGGGGCGACGACGGGGCCGAGCCCGTGCCCACCGACGAGCCCTCCGAGCCCGAGGCGCCGCGCCTCATCGCGCCGGTGGCACGAGTGGAGAGCACCGACCGCTGGCTCGACCTCGTCGCACAGCGTCCGAGCGCGGTGATCATGCGCGACGAGGCGGTGTACATCGACATGGGCCGCCGTAGCGCCACCAAGCACCTCGCGCCGGGCCCCGCCTCCGAGTGGCAGCTCGGGGTCGAGGTGGAGGGCCGCATGGCGGGCCTGGTGGCGGGGCGCAGCGGCTCGCTCGACATCCCCATCGACGGGGAGCTCTCGCCGGCGCGGAACCCCGACTCGCCCGAGCACCCGGCGCTGGCGGTGGCGCTGGAGCTGTGCCCGCTGGCCGAGGGTCAGTCGGTGACGGTGCTGTGGGAGGAGCAGACGCTCGCTCACCTGCCGCTCACGGCGGGCTGGCAGCGGCGCACGCTGTCGCTGCCCGCCGACAAGATCCACGCGGGCGACAACCGCTTGCGCCTGCACTTTCGCCGCGTGGGGCAGCACGCGGGCGGGCCCGCCGCGGCCGCGGTGGGGCTGGTGGAGCTCGGCAAGCACGAGCGGATCGTCGCGCTGCCGCCCGAGGGCGAGCGCCCGGCCCCATTGTCGGTGGAGCCCGAGACCGACGGTGGGGTCACGCTGGGGCTGCCCGCCGGCTCGAGCCTGGTGTGGTACGTGGTGCCGCCGCGCCGCGGCAAGCTGCTGCTCGACGCGCGCGGGCAGGGATCGCTCGAGGTGCTGACGAGCTCCGACGCCGATCATCGCGAGGGGCGGGCGCCCACGGTGCTGTTCCAGGAGCCGCTGCGACCGGCGGGCGACCGCCGCGAGCTCGACCTCACCGCATGGGGCGGGGTGCCCACGCGGCTCGAGCTGCGGGTGCGCGGCTCCAAGGGCGACAGCGGGGCCACCGTGCGTGCGGCCGAGCTCGTGGCGCGCCGCAGCCAGCCGCTCGACCAGCGCCCGCGGGCGCCGCGGGACATCGTGGTGCTCGGGGTCGAGGGCGCGAGAGCCGATGCATTCTTCGACCCCGGTCGCCGCCCCACGCTCGAGGCCATCGATGCGCTGCGGCGCGAGTCGCTGGTGTTCGAGCGCGCCTATGCGCTCGGGCCGGCCGCGGTGCCGACCCACGCGGGGTGGCTGTCGTCGGTGGCGCCGCCGGTGCACCTCACCGTGCGCGGCACGTTCGTGGCCGACGGGCAGGTGTTGTTGCCCGAGGCGCTGTCGCGTGCGGGCTACCTACGGGCGTTGGTGACCAGCAACTCCGACGTGGACGAGGAGCGAGGCCTGACGCAGGGCTTCGATCTGCGAGAGGTGCTCGCCGGCGACGCGGAGGAGGACGCAGTGGCCGTGGTCGCGCGCGCGCTGTCGCTGGTGCAGCGGCACTCCGAGCGGTGGTTCCTCTACATCGACGTGAGCGATCCGCAGGCGCCCTACGAGCCGCCGCGCGAGCTGCTCGGCGAGCTGGTGGCCCCGCTCGGGGCCCCGCTGCCGCACCTGACCCATATGTGGGTGGGGCGCGTGTACACCGGCAAGCACGTGCCGAGCGAGGAGGAGCTCCGCTACGTGCGGCGGCTCTACCGGGGCGAGCTGCAGGTGGTGGACCAGGCGGTCGCGGAGCTGCTCGAGGCGCTGCGTGCGGCCGATCGGCTCGATGACGCGATCGTGGTGCTCGTGGGGATCCACGGCGAGGAGCTGTTCGAGCACGGCGGGGCCGGACACGGCCGCAACCTCTACGAGGAGAGCATCCGCGTGCCGCTCATGATCCGCGCGCCCAAGCTGCTCGCGCCGGGCAAGGTGACGGCGCCGGTCGATCTGCTGGATCTCGCGCCCACGCTCGCGGATCTCGTGGGGGCGCCGGCGCCCGACGGCTGGCACGGCGAGAGCCTGGTGCCGGTGATCGACGACCCCCAGCCGCCACCGCGACTGGTGCTCGCGTACATGGGCGACGGCAGCCGGGCCGCGATCGTGGGCGACCACAAGCTCGTGCTCGGGCCGGGTGTGCTCGAGCGCTTCTACGAGCTCGCGACCGATCCGGGGGAGCACCACGACCGGCGGGCCGAGGGCGGCGTGGCGTTGCGGATGGTGCGCACCGCGCTGATCTGGCAGACCAAGCAGCAGGAGGAGAGGTGGAGGCGCGCGCGCTGGGGAACCGGCGCGAACCTGCGGCCCGCGTTTGCGATGGATCTGGGGATGTAGTAAGTCCGCCGCCCCGACGAGGTCGATGGCGATGGCTTCCGCTCCCCAAGAGGTGCTCGATTCGATTCCCACGCTGGTCTCGCAGCGCGATGCCCAGGCCCTGGTGAACCTGCGCGATCACGCAGACAAGGCGGTGCGCAAGGCCGTCCGCAAGGCGCTCCACACCCTCGAGAGCCGCGGCGTGGCGATCCCCAGCACGCCCTCGCGGAGCTGGAGCGCGGGCGACGTGCACGCGGAGCTGCGCGGCGAGCTGCCGGCGCTCGCGACCGTGGACACCCAGAGCATGCCGGGGGTGCTGCGCTTCATGCTGAGCCTGCCGCAGGAACACTCGGGCGCGCGGCTCTACGTGGGGACGCTGAGCCCCGAGGATCGCGTGCTGGAATTCGCGGCGTACCAGCAGACCGACGGTCAGCGCGGCCGGCTCGAGCGCGACTGGAAGCGCCAGACCGAGGACCGCCAGGTGCCGATCGAGTGGCTCTCGGCGCGCATCGTGTGGGCCCGCTCGCGCACGGTGACGAAGGGCTCGTCGGTGCCGCGGGCGCTCGACGAGGCGCTGCCGCGGCTCGGCACCGAGCCAGCGACGCGACCCACGGCCGAGTTCCTGCGCGAGCGCCTGGCCGGCGAGCCCGCGTTCGAGGCCGACAAGATCGACGAGCTCTTGGTGGGCGCGTCCGTGCAGCAGTGGCCGCCGCTGGTGGAGCTCGACGGCGTGCTGGCGCGCGCGGCCGAGATCCACGGCGACAAGCCCCAGCCCGCCGACGACGACGCCCGCACGGCGCTCATGCGCCAGGCGCTCGAGGGGCAGGCCGACGTGCGCGAGGGCCTCTCCACCACCGTCGCCAACGCCTTCGAGGACGCGGCGGTGGGGCTGTGGAGCGAGGGCAAGGGCCCGCTGGCGCGCGCGGCCTTCGACGCGGCCGGGCAGCTGCGTGGGGAGGCCCCGGAATCGCTGCCGTGGGTGCCGCGGCTGCTCGGCTTCCAGGTCGCGAGCCTCTTGCGCGTGGTGCAGGCCCAGGGCGGCATGCAAGGCATGCCGGGCATGCCGAGCCGCACTGCGTGAGGATCTTGGCGTAGGCCGAGTCGCTGGCAGGGGCTCGTTCGCCGGGCCCAGCGTTCGGCGCGATGCTCAGTCTTCCTCGCCGGCCACTGCCTGGGCGGCGAGGAAGCTGTCGCTCAGGAGGTGCGCCAAGAGCTCCTGGGCGCTGCGCGAGCGATTGATCCGCTGCTTGAGCCCACCGCCCGCCGAGCCGTCGAGCAGGCACGCGGCGGCGAGCACGGGGCCCGGCGTGCCACAAAGGAGCGCCGCCACGTGCAGATCAGTGGCCTGGATCGCGCGCGCCGTGGAATCGAACGCGTGGTTGGCCAGGCCCTGGCACTGGCGCTCGAGCACGCGGCTCTGGCGGGGCGGCAGCGCCTTGGCCATGTGCGACGCAAGCTCCTTGAGCCGGCGCGGATCGGGATCGGCGGTCATGGGGTTGAACACGCCGACGGCCTCGAACGCTGCAGCGAGCAGCAGATCCATGGCCATGGGGGACAGCGCGCGCGCCCGCGGGGCTCCGAGCGCGAAGCGGGCCATCGCCAGCGCGACGAGACCCTCGAGCGACTTCTCGTCGCCCTGGCTCCACAGCGCTGCGGACAGCCGAATGGTGGGCTGTGGCTCGGAGAGGTAGACCACCGAGCCCGGCGCCGCGGTGGCTCCGAGCCGGGGCGCGGGCGCGCCCACGATCGTGGCGCAGCGCTGCGCGAACACGGTCAGGCGCCCGGTGTCGGCGTTCGAGGGCAGCGGCACGGCATCGGTGTTGTTGACGACCGGGAACTCGCGCGAGAGGCGGGCCACCACGCCCTCGAGCGACTGCAGCATGCTGTGCAGGAGCGGCGGCTCGGCCGGTGAGTAGAGCGGCACCCGCAGCGCGGTCTGGTCGAGCACCTTGCGCAGCCCCGCGCGCGCGGCCATGCGCTGCGGCTCGAGCGAGGTGGTGGTGGGGGACGGCTCCATCGCCTGCAAGAGCTCGCTGGCCATGCGCGCGAGCTGGGGCTCGGCCCGCCGCGAGACGGTGGCGAGTAGGCCGAGGTCCCGCAGCGAGACCGCGCCGCGGCTCACGTTCGACACGAGCGCGTTGCGGATCGGCTGGAGGTAGCTGGCCACGCGCGCGCTCTGGCCGGTGCGGTTGAGCTGGTCGACGAGCAGCGAGATCGTCTCGCGGTTGCCCGGGTTGATCGCGGCGGCACGCTCGATCGCATCGAGCGCGGCGGTCTCGGCCCCGGGCACCTCGGCCAGGAGCTTGGCCTTGCGCAGCCAGATGTCGTGCAGGCGATCGCGGCTGCGCTCGCGCACCGCGAGCCGGTCGAGCAGCTCCGCGGCCTCGCTGCGCCGATCGCTGCGCTGGAGCAGGTCGGTCATCAGCAGGATCGCGCGTGGGTCGTCGCTGCGGGCCGCGAGCACGATGCGGGCATGGTCGAGCGCGCGCGGTAGCGTCTGCGGATCGGTGCCGAGCAGCGTGGCGATGCCCATGCGGAGATCGATGGCCGAGGGCTCGCTGGGATCGAACAGCTGCAAGAGCCGCTCGGTCGCATCGGCCGCGCGGCGGTCGTCGCCGAGCTTGCGGTACGCGTTGACGAGGCCTCGCAGCGCGCGGCGCCCGTCGGGCTTGGCCTTGGCCGCGGCCTCGTAGTAGCGCGCAGCCACGTCCTGGGAGGCCGCGTGCTCGCCCAGGAACAGCGCCAGCTCGTAGCGGAGATCGCCGTCGGCGAGGCGGGGGAACACGCCGGCGAGCAGCTCGACGATCGGCCCGGGGTCGCCGGCCTGGCCGGCCAGCGTGCGCGCGAGCGCGATCGCGTCGCGGTTGCCGGGGTCGCGCTGCACGATCTCGGCGAGGATCTTCACCGCGCGCTCGCGGGCGGTGGTGTCGCCGCGAGCCGCTCGCACCACGGCGTCGCGCGCCTCGGCGACCAGCACGTGGATCGAGGTGGGAGCCCGCACCGCGGCGGTGCTGCGCCGCTTGTCGCTCGACGTGCGCTGGAGCCCGAGGTCCGCGGGCGCGAGGTCGGGCAGCGCGCCCTTGGCCGCGAGGTAGGCCCGCCGCGCCTGGCCCCACGCGCCCACGCGCTCGAGCAGCTCGGCGCTCTCGACGTAGAAGATCGCCCGCTCGGCATCGGACTGGGCCCGCACCGCGCGGGCCGACACCGCGTCCTTGATGACGAACGGCGAGTCGGGCTCGTTGAGCAGGCGCTCGAGGTGGCGCACCGCGTAGGGGTTGCCGGGATCCTCGTGCAGCGCCTCGAGGATCGCCTTGCCGGCGAGGTCGTGATCCTCGCGCACGCCGGTGGTGAGCAAGAGCTCCGCCGCCTCGACCAACAAAGTGGCCTTGAGGTGGGTGTCGTCGCTGTGCCGGGCCGAGCGCAGGTACAGCGCCGGCAGCGATTTCTCGTCGCCCACCAGCCGCAGCACGCTCTCGAGCTGGCGCCGCACCAGCGGGTCGTCGGGCGCGGCCTGCATCGCATCTTCGTAGGCGCGGCGGGCCGCGACGATGCCGTCGGAGGTGCCGATGCACATGCGCCCGAGCTGTACCAGGTGCACGGCCACCGCATCGTCGCCCCCGCTCTCGAGCAGCGCCTGCACGAGCCGCACGAGGTTGTCGGTGTCGTGGTGTGCCACGAGCAGCCGCCGCGAGCGTTCGAACGCGAGGCCGTGATCGGGCTGGGCCGCGAGCGCGGCGCGGTAGTGCTGGAGCGCTGCGTCGTTGGCGGAGTGGGGCGGCGCGTCGGGGGCCCGCTGGTGCTGGCGGGCGATCGCCTCGGCCAGGAGCCCCAGGCGATAGTGGTGGTCGGCCTGCAACGCCGGGGTGCGGGGCAGGTCCTGCGCGCGGAGCAGGTCGTAGGCCTCGTCGATGCGGTGGCGCGCGGTCAGGAGCTGGAGCAGCAGCTCGCGCGCGGGCGCGAGGTCGGGGTTGTTCTGGTAGGCCTCGCGCAGCTTCTCGATCGCCTTGTCGACGTCGCCGACCTCCTCGAGGTAGATGCGCCCGGCCTTGAACGCGAGCACGGCGGGATCGGTGATCGGATCCTTGGTGGGCTGGAACAGCTCGACGAGCGACTCGAGCTCGCCGTTGTCGCGATAGAGGCGGGCCAGCGCGCGCAGGGCCGGCGTGTAGCCGGGGGTCAGCTCGAGCGCGCGCTCGTAGCACTCGCGGGCGTCGCGGCGCTTCTTGAGGTGGAGCTCCTGCACCTCGCCGAGCTCGACGAGCGCGGCGGTGCGCGCCACCTCGTCCTGCACGCGCTCGACCAGGAGCTGCAGCGCCGTGATGAGCACGGCGGGTCGCCGGTGGGTGCGGGACAGCTTCGCGAGCTGGTAGAGCGCGAGGATGTCGTCGGGGTCGTCGCGGGCGACCTGCTCGAGCGAGGCGATGGCGAGGTCCACGTCGCCCTGCTCGTGCTCGGCCATGTTGGCCAGCCGGCGCAGCGCCGCCAGCCGCTCGGGCTCGTCGTGGGTCTCGCCGATCTGGCGGCGGAGGTTGGCCACCGCCTGCGGCCAGCGGCGCATCTTCTCGTAGATGCCCCCGAGCGCGCGCAGGCAATCGGGGTTGTCGGGGTCCTCGGCGACGGCCAGCTCGAAGATCTCGGCCGCGCGCGGCGGGTCGCGGCGCTCGTTCTCGTGCACGCGACCGAGCCGCAAGAGGATCGCCGCGCGGCCGGGGCCGGCCGACTGCGTGCGGGCCCACTCCTCGAGGTGGAGCACCAGCGCGGGCAGGTTGTGCTGGCGCTCGAGCACCTCTGCCAGCGCTTCGCAGACCCAGCGGTGCTCGGGCAGGTGCACCAGGCAGAACCGCAGGTCGGTCTCGAGCCGCTCGCTGAGCGCCGCGCGATCCTCCGCCGCCTTGCGCAGGCCCGTGGAGGTGTCGCCGGGTGCGGGCAGGTCGTCGCCCATCGCCCGCAAGAGGCCGAGGCGCATGCGTGCGAGCTGCTCGCGCACGAGCGCCTGCTCGCGCGGGTCGTCGAGGCTCTTCGACAGCCGCTCGAGCACCGCGAGGTTCTCGGGCAGCCCCTCCGGCCGGTCGCCGGCGGCGATGCGCTGCTCGACGTGCAATGCCACCTCGGCCAGCGGCGCCAGCACGGCCGCACCGTCGCTGCTGTCCTCGGCCTGCGTGGCCAGCTCGAGCACCAGGTCGTCCACGGGCTGCCCGGCCTCGGCCAGCGACAGGAACGCGAGGTGGAGCGCCGTGCTCGCGGAGATCGGATCCTCGGCCACCTGCGCCAGCTCGCGGTAGAGCTGCCCGAGCGTCTCGTGGTCGCCCGAGGTCGAGAGCGCGCGGGAGAGCCTGCGCAGCGCCGTCTCCTCGCGGGGCTCGGCTTGATGCGCCTGCTCGAGCACGATGAGCCGCTCGTCGGGATCGTCGGACAGCTCGGCGAGATCGAGCAGCAGCGCCGCGCGCATGCGCGAGGACTCGACCTGCCCCACGAGCTCGGACAGCACCTCGCGCCCGGTCGGCAGGTCGCCGAGGAACGTGGCCGCATCGGCGCAGAGGCCCAGGCCCACCGGGTGCCGCGGCGACAGGCGCAGCGCCTCGCGATAGGCCTCGTACGCGCGCCGCAGGTTCGACGTGCGCTCCTCGCAGAGCTGGCCGAACTCGATCCACGACGCCGCGCGCTCCTCGGGGTCCTTGGTGGCATCGCGGCCGGCGGCCTCGAGCCCGGCGAGCTCGGCCGCGAGGCTCGACAGCCCGCCCTCCACCTGCGCCCGCAGCACCTCGGCGATCGGCGAGCCGCTGCGCCCGAGCAAGAGCTCGCCCTCTTCCTTGCGCCCGAGTCGGTCGATCAGGATCCGTCCGGCTTCGCACTGCATCGCGCCGCGCAGCTCCGCGTCGTCGGTCAGGCGGCTCTCCTCGGCCAGCTCCTCCACGAGCAGCTGCCACGACTCGGCACCGCTGGTGGGGCCCGCGGTCGAGAGCATGGTGGAGTGCAGGCCCGAGTGGGCGGGCCACAGCGTCGCCTGGTCGTCGACCAGCCGCGGCGGTCCCTCGCCATCGGCCGCGTGCTCCTCGGCCTCGTCGACGATCTCGGTGAGATCGGTGAGATCGAGCAGGCCGCTGTTCTCCTCGAACACGTCGAGCTCGTCGAGCTCGTCGAGATCGAGCTCGAGGTCGCTGTCGTGGTTGCCTGCGCTCACGCCGAGGGCTCCTCTTCGCGCCGGATCGGCGCGGCGACCTCGGTGAGGTACCCGAGGTTGTGACGCAGGGTGAGGTGATCGTCGGAGAGCAGGTAGCCCACCACCGAGGTGCCGCGCGGTCCGGCGAGCAGGCCGCGCTCGACGAGCTCGCGCAGGCGCGGCCGCGGATCGGCGGCGCACACGGCCCCGGCGCGGTCCTCGGCCACGCGCAGCGTGTCGAGCAGCTGCTGCGGATCGAACGTGTCGATGCCCTCGGCGAACGCGACCGCGAGCTCACCGAGGTCGCCGAGCGTGCCGGTGGCGAGCAGCCGCCGCACGTCCTCGAGGTACGCCGCGTCGTGGGCGGGCGCCTCGGGCAGCTCGACCCCGGCGGCAGTGCAGAGGCCCACGAGCAGCGACGACAGCCGCGCGGGCGCGAGCTCGTAGTGCAGCGCGTCGCCGCCGGTCGACACGCGCAGGAGCGCGCGGCCGATCGCGTCACGGGCCGCCGGCCCGAACGGCGTGGTGTTGACGCGGCGGCCGACCACGAGGCACGGCGCGCCCACGAGGTACGCCCGCACCTCGTCCTCGCCCTGCAGGTCGACGTAGACGCGGGGCAGGGGCACGCCCATCGCTTCCGCCAAGGCACGCGTGACCATCACGACGCCGCTGTTGGGCGGCAGCGCCCGCCCGCCGTCGAGCTCCACCGGCGGCGGGTTGCCGCCGGGGATCTGGCCGAGCGAGAACACGCCCTCGCGCAAGAGATCGAGCGCGGCCGAGGCCGGTAGATCGCCCACGAGGCCATCGAACGGGCGTCCGTCCTGCCCCTCCGGCAACGGCCACGGCTCGGTCACCAGCACGTCGGGGTGGTGCCCGGGCGGCAGGCGCTCGGGCGCGACCACCTCGAGCACCGCGGCGGCCAGGTACACGCCGTCGGGCTCGCCCATCGCTTCGAACAAATGGAGGAGCCCCACCACCGGTGCGGCCGACGACGCGGCCTCGGGCCCTGCGCCGTGCAGGCCCGTGGAGCGCAGCCACGCCCGATGGTGGGCCACGCCGGCCAGGAGCACCGCGGTGGCCTCGTCTTCGCGGCCCAGGCTCCGGAGCAGGCGCCACAGCTCCGTGATCACGTCGAGGTCGGTGGGGCGCAGGAGCAACAGCTCGCGCATGCGCTCGACCGCGACATCGGGCTGCCCGAGCGGCCCGCGATGCAGCTGCGCGAGCGATCGCAGCCCCGCCACGCGCTCGGGGCCGTCGCCGATCTCGACCAGCAGCTGCAGCGCCTCCACCCGCCGCGCGAGGTCGCCCACGCGCGCGGCGATGCGATCGGCGGCCGAGAGCGCGTGCTTGGGATGGAAGCCGGCCTGGCCCGCGGCCAGGAAGTGAGGCACTGCGGCGCCGAGGTTGCCCGCGCGCTGGTGGGCATCGCCGGCGTAGAAGCACAGCGCCGCGCGGCGCTCGGGCGAGGTCTCGTGGGCGACCGCGTGCTCGAGCTCCTGCACCACGTCGCGCCAGCGGCCGAGCCGCGCGTAGGCCTGCGCGAGGTCCACCCGCACGCCCGCGTCGTCGGGTGCCACGTCGAGCCCCGCGCGGAGCAGCGCCACCGCCTGCTGCGGCCCCTCGAGCTCCGCGGCCAGCCGCGCCAGATCGCGCAGGCTCGACGCCGAGAGCACGCCTCGCTCGCGCATGCTCGTGAGCCGCGCCGCGAGCACCTCGGCCATCGGTGGCGCGCCCTTGGTGCCGTGCATGCCTCGCGTGCGCCGCAGGCCGCGGAACGCTCGATCGCTGCTCGGGTCGGCCGACAGCGCCTCGGAGAACATCTGCCACGCCTCGGGGTTGGGCTGCCCACGCGGTGCGCGGGCGAGCGCCAGCGTGCCCGCGCGACACAGCGCCACCGCGCGGTACTTGGGGCTCTGCAGCCGCCACGACAGCGCCACCAGCGTCTCCATCGCATCGGCGCCCGGGAGCTGGTCGCCGCGGCGCTCGAGCAGCCGGGCGCGGGCATGCAGGGCCGGCAGGTAGCTCGCGCTCGCGGCCAGGGCCGCGTCGATGCTCTGCATCGCGCGATCGAGATCCTGGCGGCGCTCGTGAAGGTCGCCGGCGATGGTCAGGTACGCGGCTTTCTGAGCGCCCGCCGTGGCGCGCTGCGCCGCGGCCTCGAGCTCGGCCGCGCTGCGGGTGAGCCCCGCCTCGCGCTTGCGCGCCTTGATGCGCAGCCGGCCGCGCTGCGCCAGCCGGTGTCCGAAGTCCACGTCGAGGATCCGGGCGTACGTCGCATCGGCCTGGTCGAGGTTGCCCGCGGCCTCGTCGGCCCGCGCCGCGCGGTAGCGCAGCGCCAAGAGGTGCGGATCGCCGGGCGCCAGCTGCTCGGCGAACGCCGCGGCGGCGGCCTGCAGCGCCCCGGCCTCGCGCGAGGGTCGGCCCGCCTGGCGGCACGCACGTGCGAGCCGCAGCTGCGTCACGTAGTCCTCGGGCCGCGCCTCGGCCACCGCGCCGAGGTACTGGATCGCCACCACGGGCTTGGGCGACAGCTCCGCGAGCTGCAGTGCCATCGCCCGTCGATCGTCGGCGCCGCGCTCGGTGGTGAGCCCGGCCTCGGCGAACGATTGCAGCTCGCGACTGCGGCCGAGCCGCTCGTAGAGCCGCAGGAGCTTGGCCCGCGCGACCCCGAGCTGCGGCCACAGCTCGAGCGCTCGCACGAGATCGCGGACCGCCGCCTCGTCGTCGCCGAGCTGGCTGCGCACCTGCGAGCAGCGATGGAGCAGCAGCGCGCGCGTGCGCGGCCCGGTGACCGAGGCGATGTGCTGCTCGAGCAGCGACAAGAGCGTGGTGCCGTCGCCCAGCGCGGTCGCCAGGCTCTCGGCCGCGTGCAAGGCCGGCAGGTGCCGCGGCCAGCGACGCAGCAGTCGCAACAGCTCGGCCAGCGCCTCGCTCTCGCGGCCGAGCTTGCTCGAGAGCAGCGTCGCCACCTCGAGCTGCAGCCCGACCTGCCGCGCGCGGTCGCCCGCGTAGAGCAGCTTCTTGCGGAGCAGCGCCACCAGCCCTTCCCAGTCGCCGTCCTCGCGCAGCATCTGCCCCAGCATGTCGAGGCTGGGCAGGTGATCGTCCACGGCATCGAGCGCCTGCGCGAGGCACTGCCGGGCCTGCTCGCGCTCGCCGAGCCCCAGCGCCAGCTCGGCCGCGCGGTGCAGGAGCTTGGCCTTGCGACCCAGGCTCTCGGTCAGCGCGATCTCTTGCTCGGTGACCTTGTAGAGCTCGCGCTGGCGGCCCGCTCGCGCGAGGATCCGCGCCAGCACCTGCAGCGACGGCAGGTGCTTGGGGTCCTCCTTGAGCAGGTTCGCGAGGTACTTGATCGCGTGGGTCGGGTCGTCGTCGCGCGCGTAGAGCTGCCCGAGGATCGACAAGAGGAACCGCCGCCGCGCCGCCGACTTGGCGCGCTGCAGCTCCTCGGCGTAGTAGCTGCGCAGGCCCTGGGCGTCGCCCTGTTGGTGGAAGATCCGCTCGAGCCGGTCGCGGGCCGCACGAAAGCCCGGGAACGCGGTGGTGGCCGCGTCGTAGCACTCGCGCGCCCCGTCGAGCTCGCCCAGCCGCTCCTCCATGATCTGGCCGGCGCGGAGGTTCGCCAGCGCCAGCTCCTCGCGCGTCAGGCCTGCGACGGTTGCGTTGGCGATCTCGAGCTTGACGAGCTCCAAGAGCTGCGCCCACATGCCGTTGGCGTTGAGGAAGCGGCCGGTGTCCTCGAGCGCCGGGATGTGCGTGGGGTTGAGCCGCAGCGCCTTGCGCATGGCCGCCAGGCCCTCGCTCGCGCGGTCGAGCCGGAACAGCGCGAGCTTGCCCATGCGGTAGAACAGGTCTGCGCGCGTGGTCGGTTCCTCCGCGTCGCCCACCACCCGCAGCTGGCCCACGCACGCCTCGAGCGCGATGTCGTGGCGCCCGCTCGCCAGCGCCAGCTCCTCGAGACTGCGCCACAGGCTCGCGTTGTGGGGCTGGGCCTGCGCGGCGGCCTCGAGCAAGAGCAGCGCCCCGGTGCGCTCGCGTTGCTCGCGGAGCGTGACCGCGGCGCGGGCCAGCGGCATCGCCCGGCGCTCGCGTGGCCGCGCCTCGGCCTCGAGCTCGAGCGCGTGCAGCATCAGCTCCGTGTCGCCCGCCACCTCGGCCACGCGAAACAGATCCGTGGTGAGGAGCAGGTGCCCCGGCGCCAGGTCGAGCGCGGCCAGCAGCAGGTCGCCCGCCAGCGGCAGGTCGCCCTTGTGGCGCGCCTCGAGCAGCGCGAGGTCGTGGAGGATGCCCGCCGTGAGCGCCGGGTCGCGCACCACCTCGAGCTGGGTCTCGAGGTTGGCGACCAGCGAGAACAGCTCGCCGCGGGCCAGGCTCACGCGCTCCACCGCCCGCAGCACCGCGAGGTCGCGCGGGGTGGCCTTGAGCGCGGCCTGGTAGCACTGCTGCGCGGCCGCCAGATCGTGGAAGTGCGCTTCGACCAATTGCCCGCGCTCGCGGTAGAGCGCGGCGGCCTCGCGGGGGTGGCGGGTCGCCCGGATCTCCTGGTCGAGGTACATCACCGCCGTGCGCACGTCGCCCTTGCTCAGGAACACCCGGTAGAGCAGCCGCATCGCGGGCCGGAGGTCCGCCACCATCTCGAGCGCATGGGCGAGGTGGCGGATCGCCTGATCCTCCTCGCCGCGGAGCAGGTGCCAGCGCGCACACGTGGTGGCCAGCGCCGCACGCAGCTGCGGGTTGCCCTTGGGCGTCGCGGCGAGGGCCTGCAGCACCTCCTGCAGCGGCAGCTCGTCGGCGGCGGGCATTGCGGGGGCGAGTCTACACGCTTTGGACTTCGGTCCAACCCCGGGGAGCCAGCCAGCCTAGCCCGTCAAGGCCTCTACATAGTCCGAGAGGCCCAGGCGGCGGGGCGGCAGCCCTTCGGCCGCATGCTTGGTCGCGAGCAGCTCGAGCATGAGCTGCAGGGTCTCGAAGCGGCAGGTGAGGCTATGGAACTCGTCCTCGGCCACCGGGGGCAGCTCGGCCAGCCGCTCCGAGAGCCACTGTGCGTCGTCGGTCCCGGGCTCGTCGTCGGGGCGGGGCGGCTCGAGCCCGAACCCGCTGTCGAACGAGGGGCCCGGGGCCACGCGGGGATCTTCGCCATCGAGGCCCCGCCCGGCGATCGCCTCGTAGGCCTGATCGACCGGCGAGAAGTGGACGAACTGCGGCTCGATCAAGAGCCGCAGCCGCCGGGGATCGCGGCCGTCGCCCACCCAGGTGCCCCCGAGCTCGCTCCGCACGAGCTCGCCGAAGTACGCGCCCGCCCCGGCCGCGAGCAACGAGACGATCGGCTCGCGATCCTCGTCACGGGCGAGCGTCAGGTAGTGATCGACGAACGCCAGCGAGGTGCTCGAGCCATCGAGGCGCACCGCGAGCGCGCGCTCGACCTGCTCGCGAAAGCGCTGCGCCAGCGACTCCACCAGCGCCTGCGCGCGATGTTGGGCCTGCGCCATCGCGTTCGCGGGGTCCGCCGCCACAGCGCGGGGGGCGCTGTCATCGGATGCTGGGTCGGTTGATATGCCGGATGCGTCGGGAGCGGGCGAGCCGGGCTTGCTCGTCATGCGGCAACCTTTACACGAAGAACGCGGCAACGCTATGTTGCCGGGCGCCCGTCCGTGCCGCCCGTCGACTATAGCTGGTCGGAGACTGCGCTCTACGTGTGCCGCTGCGGCACGATGTATGCGGTGCGACGCTGGCGTTGGATCGACGCCGACGTGCGCCCCGGCCTGCTCGCGCGAGCCCGCCGGGATGGCCCCTGGGACGGCGCCTGCCCCTCCTGCGGCGACGATGCCACCGGCCACGCGGTGTGGCTCTCCGTGGAGCCCGAGGCGCGACGCGCCACGCTCGTGCTCGACCCCTCGCGGCGCGGCGAGCTCATCGACGAGCTCCGAGCCCACCTCGATCGCGTCCGCACGCGCGGCGAGCCCGTGCCCACGTGGATGCTCCGCCCCATGCCCGAGTTCGTCGAGCCGCTGCTCGACCTCGACCCCGACATGGATGGGGACGGGGACGTCGACGTGGCGCCGCCCCGCCGCGAGGAGACCACCGCGCGCCGGGCCGTGTTCGGCCCCGATCTCGGCCATGCAACCGCGAGCAGCGCGGCTGCGGCCGCCGACGCCAACGATCGCGGCCAGATCACCGTGCGGCGCGAGGCCTCGCGTCCCATGCCCGCCGCCCCGCCCATGCGCCTCGACGAGGAGGCCGGCACGCCGCCGCCCGTCGACGGGCGCGCGGGACCCATGCACGGCGGTGCGCCCTATCGCTCGTCCGCGGCGCCTGACGCCGTGTTCGGCGGCCCCTCGCTCCGCTCGCCCATGGCGTCCGAGGGCTTTGGCCTGCTCGACGACGACGGCGAGGCCGCCCCCATCGCCGTCGGACCCCAGGACTCGCTCGGCGAGTCGATGCCCATGCACGGTGGCGCGCACGACGATCCCAACGCCGGCGTGCCGCAGCTCATCGGCGCCGACTCGCCCGCGCCCGAGGCTCCGCATCGCCCCGCTTCGATCGGGGCCCACGTGGCCGACCTCACACTCGACGACACCGTCAGCTTTCGCGTGCGCGTGCCCGCCGACGAGCTCGGCCAGTGGGAGTCCGCGCGCCTGTCCGCGCGCCCGATCCACCTGCGCGGCCGTGGCTACCCGCTCGTGGGCGTGCGCGTGGTCGGCTCGTACATGGGCCAGGTGGGCTGCATCGACGCCGTGGTCGACGTGGGCAGCACGCTCGCCAGCGACATCTTCCGGCGGCTGTCCGAGCGCTTCGAGGTCACGCTGCACCTCGAGCACGGCTCGCGCGACATCAACCGCACCATCCGTGCCGAGGGCCTCGAGCCCAACGCCGCGCTCTGCGTCGAGTCGGCGCGGGGGATCCTCGCGCGCGGCGAGTACCCGCCGCAGGAGTTCGACATCGCCCGGCGCACGCTCGAGGGCGAGCCCGCCGAGGTCAGGCTCAGCCCCCCCGAGGTCACCATCGCCTCGGGCGCCTACCAGCACATCATCGGCGCACGCGAGGCCGTGGCCGCGCTCGAGCACCTCGAGCGCGTCTCGCAAAAGGACACGCTCGCGCGGCTGCTCGAGGTCGACGGCCTGCCCATGGCCGAGTACGACGCGATCCGCCGGCGCGTGCTCGAGGGCTCGCTCGCGCATGGCCTGTGCGCGCCCCGGCGGTTCTGGCGGCGGCTGGTCGCCTCCGGCCTCGCCCGCGACCTCGAGGACTACGCCCGGCGGCTGTGCGAGAACCGGGCCGAGTTCCAGGGCGAGGAGGGCGACCTCGACGAGGACGGCGCCAACGAGGCCTGGCTCGCGATCCACGACCTGTGCCGCCGCAAGGACATCCCACCTCCGCCCGAGCTGCGCCGCGCCCTCGACCTGCCCGAGCCCGCTCCGCCCACCCGCCAGCGGCCGCCCGCGCGGCGCCAGGCCTCGGGCGAGATCCGCTCGGGCGAGATCAACAGCGGCACCCAGCCCCCACAGCCTCCCCTCGTGCCTGCCACCCCGCTCGTCACCCGCCTGCGGATCCCCGGCCAGCGCCTGCGGGCCGCCACCGAGGTGCTGCAGGGTCGGGCCTCGCCCGACGATCTCGCCCAGGTCATCGACGCGCTCGAGGAGTTCGAGACCAGCGACCTCCTGGCGCTCTTGCCCGATCTCGCCGAGCTCGGGCTCCGCGCCGTCCCCGGGCTGGTCGCCAAGCTCAGGTCCGAGCGCCGCGAGGTGCGGCAGGCCGCGGTCATCCTGCTCGGGATGTCGCGTGAGCCCGGCGCCATGCAGCGGCTGTCCGAGCACCTTGTGTGGGAGCCCACCACCGTGTGGCTCGACGTCGCACGTGCCCTCGGCTGGTACGGGACCGCCGCGATCCGCAGCCTGTGCCAGCTCCTGCGTCAGGAGGCCACCACGCCCCGTGAGCAGCTCGCCATCGACCGCGTGGCCCGAGCGCTCGCCGAGATCGCAGTCGCGCAGGGCTCGGGGGGCGACCCCCAGACCGGGCGCGACGCCGTGCGGGCCCTGGCCGACGCCGCCGACCCCCGGGTGTCCACCGCGGCCCGAAGGGCCCTTGCGAGCCTGCCCGAGGTCAGTAGCTCGGGCGCCCAAATCCGCGGCGAGATACCCTTGAGCGAGGTCACCGAAATTCGGGCCTTTGCGCGGCGCGCGTACGAGGCCATCATGGTGCCCGAGCTCGAGGTCGAGGCCGAGGCCTGACGACCGCGCCTACCTTGCCCCCGCACCGAGCTTCAGCCGAACGACATGCGCTACGGCATCTTCAGCGACACGCACGCCAACCTCGAGGCTCTCGAGGCGGTGCTGCGCCAATTCGACAAGCACAAGATCGACAGCCTCGTGTGCATCGGCGACACCGTCGGCTACGGCGCGCAGCCCAACGAGTGCTGCGACAAGGTCCGCACGCTCACCCGCTACACCATCCTCGGCAACCACGACGCCGCCGTCGCCGGGCGCATGGACTACAGCTACTACTACGACGCCGCGCGCGAGGCCCTCGACCACCACGCCCGCGTGCTCACCCCCGACAACATGAAGTGGCTCCGCAAGCTCCGCTACCGCGAGGCCGACGGCGAGACCCACTTCTGCCACGGGTCCCCGCTCGACCTCGAGCAGTTCGAGTACATCTTCACCATCGACCAGGCGGCCACCTGCATCCCGATCTGGGAGAAGCTCGGCCAGGTCACGTTCATCGGCCACTCGCACCTCTGCAAGTCGTATGCGCTCGGCAAGCAGCGGGTCTACGAGGTGATCACCAAGCATTTCGAGGTGCACCCCGAGTTCCGCTACATCATCAGCGTGGGCTCGGTGGGGCAGCCGCGGGATCACGATCCGCGGGCGAGCTACACGATCTACGACAGCGGGCAGGGCGTGTTCGAGTTCCACCGCGTGGAGTACGACGTGGCCGCGGCGGCGCAGCGGATCTTCGACAACGAGTCGCTGAGCGACAGCTTCGGCGCGCGGTTGTTCGCCGGGGTGTGATCGGGGGGAGCGGGGCTCGGCGCCGGTCGAGCCCAGCTCGAACGGTGGTAGGGTCCCGTCATGCTCTCGCGGCTCCACGTCCGGAACTTCAAGTCGCTCCGCGACTTGGAGGTGCGCTTCGGGCAGCTCACGGTGCTGGTGGGGCCGAATGGGTGCGGCAAGAGCAGCGTGCTGCAGGCGGTGAAGGTGCTGCGGGATCTGATCTTCTCGCGGCTCACAAAGCTCGAGAAGCCGTGGTTCCCGGTCGAGTTGGTGTCGCGTCCGATCGGCACGGCGGCGGTCGCCGAATCCGTCCACATGCAGATGGAGCTGACGTCACCCCCGCGCGCGGCGGTGGTCGACGCATCCCTGGCTCCATCGGAGCACCCGCCCATGCTCGATGTGGAGCACACGTCGCTGGTGTGCCGCTCGGGAAACGACGAATTCACCAAGAATAGCTGGAGGGATCCCATCCCCGACTGGGTTTGCGAGTGCTTTGACGCGCTCGACTTCTATCGCCTCGACACCCGTGTCATGGAGCAGCCCACCTACTCGGAGGAACCCAACCCGGTCTTGGGTACCTCCGGACAGAACCTCGCGGCCGTCCTCGACGCGCTGCAGGGCTCGCGACGCGAGGACTTCGACGCCATCGAGGAAGAGCTGTGCAAGTTCATCCCCGGGCTCCGGCGAGTTCGGCTCCATCGGAAGAAGGCCTCCGTCGTACGCGATGTGCCCGTCGGCTCGGAGTGGCGTCAGATCCGAGACGAGGTGATCGGTCACCAAGTGGTGCTCGACTTCGACTTCGCCCGCGGCGTGGCTGCCGATCAGGTGAGCGAAGGCACGCTCCTCCTGCTCGGGCTGCTCACCATCATCGGCGCAGTACGAGGACGTCCGATGACCGTCATGCTCGACGATCTCGATCGAGCGCTCCACCCCCGTGCCCAGCGCCAGCTCGTGGAACACCTCCACCAGCTGCTCGCCAAGCGTCCCGAGCTGCAGATCATCGCCACCAGCCATTCGCCCTATCTCGTGGAGTACCTCGCTTACGAGGAGGTCCTCGCGATGACACAGGCTCCCGACGATGGCCGCAGCGTCATCGCTCCGCTCGCAGCGCACCCGGATGCCGCGCGCTGGCGCGAGGAGATGAGCGCGGGCGAGTTCTGGAGCACGGTGGGAGAGCGTTGGCTGATCCAGGGGCGAGACCCATCGTGACCGACACAGGGCCGCGATCGATCGGCTTGGTGGTGGAAGCACCCGCCGACGCCAATACGGTGCGGTTGCTCGTCGACCGTGTGTTGGCCGCGAAGACGGACTGGGTCGAGGACAACATCGAGCACCTGCGGACCTATCGGGGGTGTGAGACCGATACCGCCGTCTCCTACTGGAAGCACATCCCCGCGCTCTGCGAGGCGCACGGCGTCACCGGGCCCAAGACCCACGGAAAGTTCGATGGCAAGCCGGGTGATCCCGACGCACGTGCGGCCCGTCGAGCGCTGCTGTTGTTCGGGTGGCTAGGGACGCCGGACGCGGTCGTCTTGGTCCGTGACGCAGATGATCAACCCGAGCGCCTCGATGGCTTGCGACAAGCGCGAGACGAGTCCTCCTTTCGCGAGCGCGTGGCGATTGGGGTCGCCGTGCCCGAGCGCGAGGCCTGGCACATCTGCGGATTCATACCGTCGTCGTCCGAAGAGCACGAGGCGCTGCGTGGCCAACGCCAGCACCTGGGATTCGATCCCACGCTGCATCCCGACCGGCTGGGCGGCGAGGGCAAGCGGAACGCCAAACCCGTGTTCGCGGCGCTCACCGCCGGAGATCCGGGGCGTGCGCGTCGTTGCCTCACCGAGCCCGCGCTGGAGGATCTACGTGCTCGCGGGTCGGCCTGTGGCCTCACGCGGTTTCTCGAGGAGCTACGCGAACGCGTGGCCGAGCGGTTGCTGTAGCCATTACGATCCCCGCCCGATGCCCACTCGTAGTGTAATGCCCGGGATGCGAGGGCGTCGGCCCCTTCGAACGCGGCGAAGCGCCGCTCGAAGAGGAGACGACCATGTCGAACGAAACCAAGACCCAGTGTTCCTGCAATCCCTGTCCCGCGCGCGGCTGCGGCTGCGCCGCCGCGGGCGCTCCGGTCGCCGAGGCCCGCGGCTGTTGCTGCGGTGAGCGCTGCGGCTGCGGGGATGCCTGCGACTGTCCGCCCTCGTGCGGCTGCGGGGGTTGATCGCCGACGCGGCACGCCCGGCGGCGGCCGTTCGCAAGCCGGTGTAATCACCGGGTCGCGACGGCGTCTGCCAGAGGAAGGGAGCCACACCATGGCCAGCCACCGCCACCCAGCCCCGAATGCCGAGGGTCCCGTCGCAGTGCTCGTCGACGAGCACCGCCGGTTCCTGCGCTTCCTCGAGCAGCGCCTCGGTGACCGCGCGCTCGCCGAGGACATCCTCCAAGCTGCATTCGTACGTGGCCTCGAGCGCGCGGGGCAGCTGCGCGACGACGAGTCCGTCGTGGCGTGGTTCTACCGGATGCTCCGCAACGCCATCGTCGATCACCACCGCCGCGTGGGCCGCAGCGATCGCCGGCTCGCCGCCGTGGCCCGCGAGCTCGACGCGGCCGACGAGCCCCTGCCCGACGATCGCGATGCGATCTGCCAGTGCGTGGCCCGGCTCGTCGACACCCTCAAGCCCGAGTACGCCACCGCGATCCGCCGGGTCGAGCTCGATGGGATCCCGGTCAAGGATTTCGCCGTGGAGGCCGCGGTCACCCCCAACAACGCCGCGGTCCGCCTGCTGCGCGCACGCAGGGCGCTGCGCGAGCAGGTGAGCCGCAGCTGCGGCACGTGTGCGGAGCACGGCTGCGTCGACTGTGCTTGCCGTGCTCCGGTCACCCGGGGGTAGGTCTGTGACGGCGCACGAGCGCGTGCAGACGGATGGCCCCCCCGAGACGGGTGTCGCGGTGCTCATTCGCACGGTGGATAGTCGGCTCGTTCGATGCCGAGCTCGAAGTCATTCTCTACGTCTTCGTCCACGGCGAAGCGGAAGAGGTACCTCGAGGGCTCGAGGCAGTGGCCGCTCCCGAACTGGTTGCCCGTCAAACGGCTCAGTGAGTCGTCGGCGTAGTCGAAGCACGAGAGGTCGCACCGGCTGATCTCCACGAGCTTGAACGGGTTGTCCTGCAGTGGTCGTCCGGAGACGAAATAGCGACCTGCGACCTTGACGTCGACCGCTCGTGTGGTCCAGCGCTCCCCGAGCCGCGGGCCCAGCACCGTTGGGTCGTCGCAGGATAGCGAAATGATGGTCGTGACCGGGTCATCGAGCTCGATCGGCGCCTCGATGACGTTGCGGCTACAGTCGAATCCCTTGTCGCGGAATGTCGGCGCGTCACAGCGCGGGTACTCGGCCTCGTACGCGTCGATCACCTCGTCCAGCGGCTGGCTGTACACCTGCTCGAACGCAGCGGCCGCGCCAGCGTACGATTGCTCGTAGTCCGTGCGTGCGTCGAGCTCGATCAAGCTCGACAGGCCGTAATCGGCTCGCAGGTAGGAGACGAAGTGTGCGGCCAAGCCGTAGCCCGGACCGGGGATGTAGCCGTTTCCATCCGGATCCTCCAGCAGCTCGCGGATGTCGCCTTGCACGGGAAAACGGTCCCAGTCGTCCCCGAACGCTTCCGCCAAGCCTTCATCGAGGGGCAAGTAGAGTGAGTCGGGCGAGCGAACGGCGTGCACGAGCTCGTGCTGGTGGATCGGGTACTTCGAGAAGGTCCCCCGGTCGTTGTTGCAGCCTTCGACGCCATCGGGGCAGTAGGTGTCAGTGCCGTCCGGCAACCAGTAGTAGTCCACCTGCGCGTTGGTACGCCCGAAGACCTCCCCGAGGTAGCCGACTGCGCCGTCGAGGTACGGCAGCGTTCCGGCGCAGATCGTGGAGTCGTCGGCATCGGTGCCAAAGCGCAGGTTCTCCCCCTGCCACGTAATCGGAGGCAGGGGTGGCTCGTCACTACACGCGACCGCCCCCGCGAGCACGAGCACGGCGGCCGTGGTGGCAAGTCGTCGACGGCTGCTCATGGTTGCCACGTCATGATGGAAACGCTGAGCTTCCAGTGCTGCCCGACGTCGTCTTCGTAGGCGATGGTAAACTCGTCGCTCACGAGACATGAGCCCGCATTCGTGGGGCAGGCACCGACGCCACCTTCCACGGTGTGGAGCTCGATGCTCGTGGAGTTGGTGGCCTGCACGCTCGATCCGCTACCTTCGACCGTCGCGCCGAGGATGAAGCGCGCGGAACCGGGGTCGAGGTGCCACCTGCTCGTGGACATCTTGGCCTTCACCGGACGTACGAGGGCGAGCTCGAAGTGCTCGACGCTGGCCCGGAGCGCCGACGTGCCGATGGTCGTGGTGGCGGCCTCGGTCATCACCCATCGCTCGAGCTCCAGCATATCGCCGTTCCTCGACCATTGCAGCAGCGATTCGGTACCGAAGTCGCCAGTACCCCGGACGATCTCCCCTGCCAGCTCGGGCCCCACGACCTCGATCGGCGCGGGGACGACCGGAGCGAACGAGTCCCCCACCGGCTCGATCGACGAGAGCGGCGGTACCTCGCCATCGTTGCCGTTGGGATGGCTGCAGGCCTCGGCCGCGCCCGGTGGCTCCAGGGGAACGTGTTGCCCGAGCGAGCTGCGCGGTGCGACCACGATGTTCGAGACCTCCGCGAGCACTGCATTGGATAGCGGCAAGACGTACCGGAACGTTTCGCTCGGCGCCCACGGGGTGTGGTCGAAGAAATCGTCGAATTCGGGAACACAGTACATGGGATCGTACAGTGCGTCCGGCCCCTCCCAAAAGTGGTCGTAGCACTCCTGTCGGTGCTCGCTCAGCCACTTGGCCGCTGCCTCGATCGCCTCCTTGCCGTTGCCGAGGAAATCGTCGGCTGTGGCTGCGAGCCAGTTGCCCGGCGCGTTGCACACATGCTGGATGAAGTCGCTCATACACGCCCTATGATGCTCGGTGCCGCAGGTGTCGGCGAACGGCCAGCCCGCGGCGTCCCTGATGTCCGTGCAGCACGCCATCACGAACGGATGCTCGTACGTCGATTCGTCGCTCACCGTCTGCACGCTGGTGGCACTCAGCGGGACCTCGAAGGGCGCGCCGACGAGCGGCGACACCGTGAAGGTGATATCGAGATCGTATTTCGAGGCTGCACTGGTGCTTGACGCCTGCCAAGCCGGCGTTGTCGCCGTTGTAGATGCAGTAGTACGCCGGCTCACCTCCAGTCTCGTCGACGCCTTGCTCGCCTCCGTCGACACCGGTGGTGACCACGCCATCCGTATCCGTGGCGCCTTGAACCTGACCTGGGTTTCCGCCACCGCAGCCGGTCGGAACGATGAGCAGTACCAATGCGCAGGCTCGTGTCGCATGGGCCATGGCCCGTCTGCGGCCTACGCTCGTACGCCTGCGGATGCCTCCGCTGCGCGTCCTCGCGCCGCGTTCACGAACCGGGAGAGCACCTGGAGAAGCTTCGAAGCGAACCGGCATGACCGAGGGTCTGGCTCGCCCAAGCTCCACTTCAACCTCTCCGTCGCAGCGGTCGAGGGGAATCTTTTCCGAACCTGCGCACGAGCCATTTAGCACGCCGAAACCGGCTCTCGAACCGATTCTGGAGGGCGCCATCGTGGCAAGCTCCACACGAGCGTGTCAGCCCGGGCTGGGCGCCTCACCGCCGATCCAAGAGCCCGAGATCCGCCCGCAGCGCCTCGTACATCCGCCCCTCGTCGATGTGCCCCGCGCGATGCATCCGCCGCACGTGCTCGCGCAGCATCACCAGCCACTGCGTGTCCACCTGCCCATCGACGAACCGCTCCGCCAACCGCCGCGGCGCCGGGGCCATCGCCGCGAGGTGGATCGCCTGCAGCACCGACAGCTTGCTCGCCGGCTTGCCGAAGTAGAGCAGCGCCGCCTCGTCCACGCCGTGCGTGCCGGGCCCGAGCTCGATCACGTTGAGGTAGAGCTCCAAGATCCGCTGCTTCTGCGTCGACGCCTCGAGCCGCGCGGTCAAGAGCGCCTCCTGCAGCTTGCGCCCCCACGATCTGTCGACCCCGAGCCACAGGTTGCGCGCCGCCTGCTGCGAGATCGTGCTCGCGCCGCGGCTCACTCGCCCTTGTGCGAGGTTGTACCAGAACGCGCCCGCGATCTGCTCGCGGTCGAAGCCGTCGTGGTCCCAGAACCGACGGTCCTCCAGCGTCACGAACGCTCGCGCCACGAGCGAGACCTCGTGCAGCGACACATACCCCGGTGCACCCGGAGCCATCATCCGCTCGCGCACCCGCCCGTCGTCGTCGACGAAGCGATGCCGGTACGGACCCGAGAGCGCCTCGAGGTCGAGGCGCGGATCATCGGACACCACCTCGCACTGCTCGAGGAACGGAAACGCGAATTCGAGCCGCCCGGGCACGATGGGCTCCTCTTCCGACTCCGATCGCACCCGCCGTCCCGCCGTGCCCACGGCCAGCCTCGGCGAGCGCTCGTCCTCGCCGCTCGCCTCGCGGTCGCGCCGGCGCCCACGCTCGGCCTCCGCCTGCACCCGTGCGAGCGCCAGCGTCGCGCGATCGATGTGCACCTCGGCCCGCGCCGAGAGCTCGCCCCGAAGCCGCGTACCCGACACCATCTCCGACATCGCCACGGGGAATGCATCGAGCAACGCCTGGCAGGGCAGGGGAGCGAGCTCGGTCCGCAGGTCGAACGACTCCGGTCCGATCTGGGCGGTGACCGCGAGCCGTGCATCACGGTGCGAGAGCCACAGCTGGCCCGCCCCGCCGTCCTCGTGCAGCGACAGCTCGCCATGGAGCTCGAGCGCGTCGAGCTCCACCGCGTCGCGTGCCAGCTTGCGGTGGTCCACCACCAGCCCGTCGATCACCAGCCGATCGATCTGCGCCTGCAAGGCCCGACCCGCGTCCGGCAGCCCCGTCAGCTCGAGCGACCCATCGACCCGCGCACCCTCGGTCCGCAGGCCGAAGGCCAAGAGCGTGCGCTGCCCCAGCTGCCCCAGCGTCGCCAGGGCGAACTGCTCGGCTCGCACCCGGATCGCCTCCGGCACCCGCCCGCCTCGCGGCAGCGGGGCCGTCAGCGCGAGCCGGCCACCCTCGGAATCATGCAGCGTCGCGTGCACGACCTCGCGCGATACGGCCAGCGTCGCGTCCGCCGCCATTCCGCCCGCGAGCTCGATCGCTCCGCTCGCCTCCCACCGCCGTGGATCTCCATCCACCGCGTGCGCCGTCCAGCGATCCACGCCCTCCGCCCGCAGCCCGCGAGCCGCGAGCGCCAGGCCGAACGACACCGTGGCGCCGCCATGGCCGTCGAGGTCCAGCGCCGGCTCGTCCACCGTCACCTCGACCCCGTCGTGCGACCACGTCGCGGCCCCGTGCGCCCGCACGTGCACCGGCACCCCGCGGGTATGCAGCGGCGACCGGCGCGTGCGTGGCTCCGAAGCCGGCGCATCACTCTTCGGGCCCGACGATCGTCCGCCCCGCTCGGAGGCCTCGGTCGAGACCGCCGGCCCCAGCCTCGGCGCTCGAGCATCCACCAGCACCCCGGTCCCATCCGCGGTCACCGACACCTCGTCGGCCTCCACCCGGAGCCCGCCGTGCTCTCGCCACGGGTGCCACAGCCGCAGCCCCCCGACGTCCACGTCGGCCCGCGCGAGCCCTCCGCACGCCGACCCGATCACGGGCTCACCCGCGTCGTCTTGGCCGGCCATCTCGGAGATCACCCCCTCGAGCCACCCGAGCCCCGCATCGCCGGCCTCCGCCTGGCCCGGGCACCGACCCAGCTCCTTGCGCAGGGTCAGCAGCGCCGAGCGCTCGGCCACGGCCGGCCCCACCAGCGCCAGGGCACCGGCCAGCAGCACGGCCACGGTGGTGACGGGCCGTCTCACTGGAGCATCGACAGCGAGGCCGACGACGAGGTCGACCACAGCGGTGCATGCAGAAGGAGCGGATCGATGAGGCGGCCCACGAGCGCGTCGTAGGACAGCCCCGCCGCCTGGGCCACGCGCGCCACCACCCCGTCGCGGTGCAGCGGCGGCAGCGGCTCGACCTCGAGGATGAGCTCGTTGTGCCGGGGGTGCAGGATCACGTCCACGCGGGTCACCCCGCTGTGCAGCCCCAGCGCCACCGCGGCCCGGCGGGCCAGGTTCTCCACCCCGTCTCGGCGGCCCCGCGGCAGGTCCGCGGGGGGCAGCGTCATCTCGGCCAGCTTGCCGTCGGGACCGCGGCCGATCTCCGCCACCCCCAGGATCCGGTCGTCCAGCAGCACCACCTGCAGCTCGCGGCCCTCGACCGCGCGCTCCAGCAGCACCTCCTGGTCCACGTCCAGCGCATGCTCGATGGCCGCTCGAACGCCGTGGGCCGACTCCAGCCGTGAGATGCCCTCACCATGGGCCCCCCTCCGGGGCTTGACCACGCAGGGCCACCCGAGCAGCTCCAGCGCTCGCTCGTCGGCCCGTCGGCCCGGCCCCAGGGCCACCGCCGCCGGTACCGGCAGGTTGTGATAGGCCAGGAGCTGCCGCGCCCGGACCTTGTCGAACGCCAGCGCTGCGGCCGTTCCCGAGGGTCCCGCATACGCGAGCCCCCGCAGGCCCAAGAGCGCCTGGATGTCGCCCCGGCAGCCCTGGCGGCCGTGAAGTGCCAGGAGGCAGGCCTCCACGCCGGAGTGCCGCAGCGTGAGGTCGAGGTCCTCGTCGACCAAGAGGGGCACCGCCCGATGGCCCAAGCGGCCCAATGCGGCCGCCAGATCCAGCGCGCAGCGCTGATCCGTGTGGGCGGGGGTCGGGCCGGCCGCCGTCGAGGTGAGCACGCCGAAGGTGAGCGGACGCATCGCATTCCGCGCTAGCAGGGCTTGCCAACGCGCCGCAAGTTTTTGGATAAATGAAGCAAGCAAGCGCCGGCCGCAAAGAGCGTGGGTCGGCGGGGCGATCGGGATGACCTTCCTCGAGGCTGCGATCGAAGTCCTTCGCGAAGCCGGTGAGCCGCTCCACTTCAGCGAGGTGGCCAAGCGAGCCGTCGAAGGCAATCTCCTCTCTCACGTCGGGCGCGACCCCGAGGCCGCGATGCAGTCGTGCCTCAACTCGGCCGTGCGCAAGGGTCATGACGGCACCGAGCCGCTCATCATCCGCGACAAGCCCGGCGTGTATGCGCTGCGCCCTGGTGCCGTGCTCGGCGAGCCGCCGGCGAGACCGCCGGCGAGACCGCCGGAGAGACCACCGGTGAGACCGCCGGTGAGGAACAGCGAAACTCCAAGCAAATCGGTGGTTTCCGTGGCAGAACCGAAAGCATCGGATGAAGCGCAGGATCGCAAGCGTCGCCGTCGAGCCAAGGCCCGTGGTGAAGCGCCTGCGCCCGTCTCGGTCGAGGTGCTGCCGGCCCGCAAGGCTGGCCACCACAACAAGAAGAAGACCAGGTCGCGCACGCGACCGGCCAAGCTCGAAGCCCCCGAGTCCAGCGACGCGGTGGAGCTCGACGACGAGGGCCTCGAGGCCGACGTGGACGACGACGTCGAGGACGGGCTCCCCGTCAAGCCCGTGGAGTTCGAGGCGCCCGTGGGCTCGGGGCTCGACGGGGTCACCGACGTCGCCCTGGTCATGGCCAACGCCATGTCCCGCCTGGTCGAGGAGCGGCCCGAGCTGCGCGAGGACTTCGACGCCATGCAGCAGGCCATCGAGTCCCAGGCGCCCGCTCAGAAGCCCGAGCGCCTGAGCGACCGCTCGAGCGCTCGCGGAGCGCCGCGGGAGCGCGAACGGGAGCGAGATCGGGATCGGGATCGGGATCGAGACCGGGACAACCGAGACCGAGATCGAGACCGAGACCGGGAGCGAGAGCGAGAGCGGGGAGAGCGTGACGACGACCGTGGAGGCCGTCGGCGCCGGCGTCGGCGTCGGAGGGGCAAGCGCGTGGACTGGTCGGCGGGCGCGAGCTCTCGCTCCGCCGCCGCCACGCTCAACGACAAGCTGCTCGACAACGTGGCCGTGGTGCTCGAGGAAGCCGGCACCCGCTCGCTGCACGTACGGCAGGTCGCCGAGACCCTCGCCAACAAGGGGGTGCTCGGCGGAGAGATCTCCGAGATCGAACGAGCCGTGACTGCGGCGGTGCTCCTCGACATCCGCGACTACGGGCGCGCTTCCCGCTTTGCCGCCCGCGGCGACGCCCGGTACCAGCTCCAGGGCACCCGCCTGCCCGAGAAGGCCGCCAAGGCCGAGCAGGCCCTCCGCGCCGCCGCCCGCGTGGTGGAGTCCGAGACCCAGGCACAAATTGCCCAATGGCTTCAGGCCCTTGGGGCCCGAGCCCTCGAGTCCTTGGTGAGGATCCATCTGCAGCGCGAGGGCTATGCCTTGGTGTCGGCCCTGCCACCCAGCCGCGGGCTCGGCAAGCTGGTCGTCGAGGATCCCGAGCCCGAGTTCGAGGAGTCGCGGCTCTTGGTGCTCGTGGTCCCCCGCCGGACCACGCTCGAGCCCAAGGCCTGGGAAGGCGAGACCGAGCGCAACCACTGTGGTGGCGTGATGCTGTTCGCCATGGGCGAGGTCGACGAGGCGCTCATCGGCGAGGCCCGCGTGATTGGCGCGAACGAGCTCGCCCAGTGGATGGTCGAGCAGCGCGTGGGCGTGGACCGGCTTCGGATCGAGGTCCCGGTGATCGACCCGACCTTCATCGAATCCATCGGCGGCCTCGATACTTGATGTAGCCCCCCCGCGACCGCCGGTAGGCAAGCCTACAGCCAGGTGCCCCCCAAGGGGGGCTGGTCCGAGCGGGGGTCCGTGCAGCGCGTAGCGAGCGCGCTACCTTGACCAGCTCCGATGGGCGCACCGCAAGCACCTCCGCTGCCCGAGCGGCTCGTTGCCGAGTGGCTGGGCCGCGGGCGCTTCGAGCCCGTGCTGCAGCGCCAGCTCGAGGTGCGCGAGGCCCTGGTCGCGGGTCAGGGGCCGGCGATGATCCTGCTGGTCGAGCACCCTCCCGTCCTGACCCTGGGCCGGCGTGGAGAGCGCAGTGACGTGCTGTGGAGCCCGGCGCTCTTGGCCGCGCGCGGCATCGAGGTCTGCGAGACCCCCCGCGGCGGCCAGGTCACCCTCCATGCGCCGGGGCAGCTCGTGGCCTACCCCATCGTGCAGATCGGCTGGCGGGTGCGCGAGCACATCATTCGCCTCGGCCGCGTGGCCGGCCGGTTCTTCGCCGAGCTCGGCGTGCAGGGCTCCGAGTTTCGCCTCGAGCACCCGGGCCTCTGGGTGGGCGAGCACAAGATCGCCTCGATCGGCGTCCACGTCAGCCGCGGCGTCACCGTGCAGGGCATCGCCATGAACCTCGACGTGGACCCCATGCTGTTCGGCTCGCTGGTCTCGTGCGGCATGCAGGGCCCCGTGGTGCGCAACGCCAGGGACTTCGGCGCGCGCCCCATCGCGTTGCCCCAGGCCGCCCGCCGCTGGGCGGAGCTGTTCGCCGAGGACATGGGCGTGCCGCTCGGGTGGGCGGGCGAGGGCGTCGCCGCCGAGTCCGCGTGACGGCTCTGCCGCGTGCTGGGGTCGGGACGTGGCCACGTGCTATCGTCGAGCCGTGGCTTCGGGACCGCTCCGCTCGCTGCGCTGGGCCGTCGCCGGCTTGGCGCTGGTCGGCGCGTGTCGGGCGGCTCCCGTAGGGGGGGCCGAGCCCGAGCCCTACGTGCTACGGCTCGACGCGCGCTCGGCCGGGTCGTTCGACGGTCGTGGCCAGGCCGCGTGGGTCGCCGACGTGGTGACCCAGGGCCTCGAGAGCGCCCGCTGGTTTCGTGCCGAAGGGGCGGGACCCGAGCTGGTGGCACGGCTGCGCTACGAGGAGCGCGCCACCGCGGAGGGCGTTCCCGTGCTGCATGCGCACCTGGTGGTCGAGCCCGACGAGGCCCTGGCCGCCGAGCTCCAAGCGGCAGGGGAGGCGCTCGATGCCTATGTCGAGCTCGAGCGCCGCGACCAGACGATCGACCTCCGCCGCGACCTCCCGATCGCCGTGGAACGGGCGCTGGCGCTGGTCGACACCAAGGTCACCACGATCCGCGGTACCCCCGAGGAGCTCGCGGCGTTGATCGCCAACGAGGATCCGGAGGTGGTCCTGGTCGCGCTCGACGGCGTCGAGCGTCGGCGGCTCCGCGAGCTGGGGGATCCCGTGTTCGCGCTGGTCGAGCACCAGGAGGAGCGGGTCGCTCTACGCGCAGTGGAGTGCTTGGGGGCCGTCGGTAGCGAGGAGCACGCATCTGGCCTGGTCCGCTTGGCCCGCTTGGGCGACCGCGCCCATGCCAACCGGCTGTACGAGACGCTCGCCAAGCTCGGTGGCGAGCATGCGCGCGGGTTCTTGGCGTTCGCCGCCCGCAACGAGGACGACCCCGAGCTCGCCTCCCTCGCCGAGCGGGCCCTGACCCGCCTCGAAGCGAGCGAGGCGCTCGATCCGGCCGACGCCGTGGCACGGGGGCACCGGCAATGATCGCTTCGGTGGCACTGGCCGGCTGGATGGTGGCCGGGGGGGCGATGGGGTTGGCTGTAGTGGCATCGGAGGGCACTACCGCGGCACCGGCGGGGGTTGCAGCTGTACCAGAAGGTGCTGCAGCGGCACCGAAGGGCACAGCACCGGCATCGGAGGGCACGGCACCAGCACCGGAGGGCACAGCACCAGCACCGGAGGGCACGGCACCGGCACCGGAGGGCACGGCATCGGCACCCGCCCCAGCTCCAGCGCCCGCGCCCGCGCCCGCACCAGCCCCTGCACCCGCCCCCGCACCCGATGCTGATGCCCCCGCCGAAGCACCCGAAGGCGCCGCGGCCCCCGATGACGTCGAGCCCGCTCCGTTGCCCACCGAAGGCCCGCCGCCGCCCAAGGGCTCCGAGCCGAAGGCATGGGGAGGGGCCTTCGGGGCTCCGCTGCCTCGGCCGCCCAAGGCGGCCGATCCTTCCCGGCTCGTGTCGACGCCGTGGCGCGGTCGCATCTGGCTCGGCGTGGGCTTGGCGGCTTCCTTTCCGCTTGGCGGGCGCCCACCGGCGGCGGGTGGCGTGATCTCCGCGGCGGGCGAAATCGCGCTCGGTTGGCGCGTGAACCGGTTCCTCGGCCTCCACACCTCGATCTCGAGCTTCGCCCACGACGCGGGCAAGCGAATGGTGCTCACCGCCGACGGCACCTTGGCCACCGAGGTCGAGCTCGGCCGGATCACCGCCTTCGACCTCGTCACTGCCCGCGTCTTCGCGCCCGTTCACCGACGAATCGAGCCCTGGGCCGAGGTCGGCGCCGGAGTGGGGGCTCGGCGCGGTCCCTTCGCGACCGAGCGCCAGGCCGTGGGGTTGATCCGGGTTGGCGCAGGGGTCGACTTCTGGTTGGCACCCTCGCTGTCGCTGGGTGCCTCCGCCGTTTACCGCACCACGATCCTGCGCGACACCGTAGGCCACGGGGTGCGCGCAGGAGCGGATCTTGCCATCCACTGGTGACCGCCGGTGACCACCGAGTTGCGAGAGCCTGGGTCTCGTACTGCCGCGAACCGCCAATCGAGCCAACGCGGACGGCGTTCTTCGGAAATCCACCGATTGAGCAACCCAGGTCGCCAATCATGGTGTCTACTCATCGAGAGTGCCCACGGTCGATGATCCCAGCGCCAATTCGATTGGCGATTTGATCGACCACTACGGTGATGTCGAGCGCCTCGGAGATGGCGCCGAAGGTGGCGCGTGTGCAGCGACCGAGCGGGCCACGGGCCGGCGCGTGGTGCTCAAGCGCGTCCCGGCCGAGCAGTCGCGGGCCGTGCGGTTCGCGTTCGGCGTGCTCCGGCGGGCGGGCTCGCCGCACCTTCCGGCACCCCGGGCCCTGCTGACCAGCAGCGATGGCTCTGGCTGGATGGTCACCGACTGGGTCGCGGGCTCGCCGCTACCGCAGGCTCGCGCGCCCCGGGTCGTCGACGCGCTGGCCGAGGCGCGGGCGGTGGCCCACGCGCTGGCCGCCGTGCACGGGGCGGGCACCCACCACGGCGACGTGGCGCCGGGCAACATCATCATCACCCCCACGGGCGGCGTGGTGCTGGTGGACCTCGGACAGCTCGGGCGCCATGGGCTGGGCACGCCCGGCTTCCTGGCGCCCGAGGTGCTGGCCGGCGGGGGTGGTCCCGCGGCCGACCGATTCTCGCTCGGGTGCCTGCTATGCATGCGTCTGCTGGGCGAGCCGCCCTGGCGCCGGCCCGAGGCGCTGCTCGGCGCCCGTGATGCCGCGGCGGTGCAGGCCCGGTTGCAAGCGCTCGGCGCGGCCGAGCTCGATCCCTCGGTGCGAGCGCTGCTGTCTCGCCTCCTCGATCCACGGCCCGAGCAGCGGATCGCCGATCCCGGGCAGCTCGTCACCCACCTCACCCGGCTCCACGCCGCGGCCGAGGCCGGGCTCGATCTGCGGCGCGCCGAGCCGTGGTGGCCACCCGCTCGCTGGCCGTACCAGGGGGCGTCGCTCGGCCACGTGGTCGAGCGCCTCAGCGGGCCGCAGCCGCCGCGATTGGTGGCCGTGGCGGGGCCGACCGGCGTGGGACGAGGCCGGGTCGTCGAGGAGCTGGTGCAGTCGGTGCAGGGGGAACGGGCCGGCGTGGTGGCGCGCACGTGCGAGCCGGCGCGGCTGCCTCGGGTGTTGGGGCGCCCCGGTCCGTGGCTGCAGGCGTGGCGGACCGCCGAGGGCGGGGGGGTCGTGGGCCTGCTCGAGCGCCCGCGGTGGCCCAAGGCGCTCGCGGCCAAGGGCGCCGCGGCGCTGCGGGCCGCGGTGCTGCAGGAGATCGCGGCCCAGGCCGACGTGGTGCTGGTGCTGCCGGTCTCGTCGGCGCTCGGCGATGCGCTCGCCGAGCGCGGGGCCACCGTCGTGCGCGTGGAGCCCTGGTCCGAGGACGACGTGGCCCGGCTGCTCGACGGCGTGGTCGACCCGGACCGCCGCCGCGCATGGGCCGAGCGCCTCCACGCGGCCACCGGGGGCTGGCCGGCGCGGGTGGTCCGGGCCGCCGAGGCCTGTGCCGCGGCCCAGCTCGACGATCCAGCGGCGTCGACGGTGGAGGACGCGCTGGCCCGGGCGGCCGAAGCCGCGCCCGAGCTCCATCCCGGCGTGGCGCGGGCGGTGATGCTGGCCGTGTGGGGCAGCGCCTCGGCCATCGCCTCGCTGCCGGCCCACCTGCACGACGGCGAGCGACCGTGGGCCGCGGTCGAGGCCGCGGCGCGCCGGCGCCTTCGCGGCGAGCTCCTCGAGCTCGCGCGCGACGTGGCCGCGGCCGCCGGCGGCGATGCGATCGGCCTCCCGCTCGCCATCGATGCCGATCGCCCCGCCGCGATCCAGCGCCACCTCTCGGCCCACGGCGAGGAGACCCCGGCGCTCGCTCGCTGGCTCGATGCCGGCGGCGCGGCACGCCTCGCGCCCGTCGCCGTGGCAGCGGCGATGCGCCAGCGCCTGGCCCGGGGCGACGTGGAGGAGGCGCTGCGCCTGGCCCCGCACGCCGCGTGTCCCGAGGGTCGGCTGGTGCAGGCGCGCGCGCTGCAGCGGCAGGGCCGGCTGACCGAGGCGCTCGGCTGCGTGGAGCAGGCGGTGACCGCTGCCGAGCCCGCCGTGGCGTGGAGCGCCCGCGGCCTGCGATGGCGGCTGTGGATCGACGAAGGTCACGGCGCCCAGGCGCTGACCCAGGCCCGCGAGGCGCTGCTCCAGGCTCCGCCCACCGGAGTCGGGCCGGCCACCGCTCGGCTGTGGGCAGCGATGGCCGCGCTCGCGTGCGGCGAGCACGAGCAGGCCTCGGCATGGCTCGATGCCGCGGTGGCCGCCGTGGCCGACGATCCGGGGGTCGATGCGGCCGGGGTGCTCGCGCGGGCCCACCAGCTCCACGGCAACCTCGCCCAGGCGCGCGGGGATCTGCGAGCGGCCCAGCGGCGCTACGCCGCGGCGGCCGCGGCGTTCGAGGCGGCGGGCGAGACGGCGGGCGGGCTGATGCTGCGCGGCAGCCTGACGGGGCTCGCCGTGCTCGCCCTCGACGTCGCGGCCGGCCTCGCGCACGGGCGCGCCGCGGTGGGCGGCCTCGTGGCGCTGGGCCAGCTCTCGGCCACGCTCGAGGCGGGCCTCAACCTGGTGCAGCTCTTGGTGCGCGTGGGCGACGAGGCGCAGGCGCGCGCGCTCGGCCGCCTGCTCGAAGACCTCCACGGCGCCGCCGAGCCCGGGCTCGGGCGCGGCCGGCTCGAGCGCGTGCGGGCGGAGCTGTCGACCCTGCGGCTGTACATGGCCCCGCATGGCACGGCCGTCCGCGGGGCGCAGGCCGCCGCCGAGTCTCGCTTCGCCGGTGCGGCCGAGCAGCTCGCCCGGGCCGACGCTCCGGCCGAGGCCTCGGAGGCCTTCCGCCACGCCGCCGCGCTGGCCCGCGTACAGGCCCGGCTCGATCGCGCACGGGCCCACCTCGAGCGCGCGCGGGCCCATGCGGGGCAGGATGCCGATGCCCACGCCGAGCTCGAGATCGAAGCCGCGCTGCAGGACCTCGCCGGGGCGAGGCCCGAGGCGCCCCGCATGCTCGACGCACGCGCGGAGCCGGGCAGCCCCGCGAACGGCGTCGAGGCCGCTGCGGATCCGCGGAGCGCGGTCGAGACGGGCCCGCGAGCGCCGGAGCACGCCGAGGCGCTCGTGCTCGCGAATTCGCGGAGCCCGGCGGCCACGAGCGAGCCCGAGGCACGCACGCACGCGGTGGGCCTGCGGAGCGAGCCCGAGGCCCCCGCGCTCGATCGCGTGCTCGACCGCCTGGCCCGCCTGCCCGGCCCGCGCGTCTGGCTCGAGCGCGGCCGCATCGACCTCGCCTTGGCCTACGACCGCACGTTGCTGGCCGCGCTACGCCGCCGCCTTCCCTCCGACCATCCCGCCCGCCGTCGCGTCGCCGAGCGGTGGCTCTCGACCCTGGAGCTCGTCATGAAGCAGACCGGACCCCTCGATCGCGCCGCAGTCCGCAGCAGCTTGCTCGTGGATGGCGGTGACCCGCAGCCGCTCCGCGACCTCCTGGCCGAGCTCGACGACGTGGCCGCGGCCGCGCGCAGCCCCGCCGGCGCGGCCCAGCCTGCGGCCATCGACGGACCCTCGCCCGAGCACGTGCGGTTCGAGCAGCTCCTGCGGATCCATCGTCGCCTGGCCCGCGAGGACCGCCTCGACGTGCTCCTCCAGCAGGTGGTCGACGCGATGATGGACCTGACCGATGCCGAGCGCGGGGCGGTGGTGGTGCTGCCCACGGCGCACACCGAGCGCCTCGAGGTCACGCGGGAGCTGGCCGAGGGCAGCGAGGGCGTTCGGTTCTCGCGCTCGGTCATCGAGCGGGTGCTCGCCGACGGCGAGCCCGTGCTCTCGGTCGACGCCGCGGCCGACGATCGCTTCGACGGCTCGCGCAGCATCAGCCACTTGAACCTCCGCTCGGTGCTCGCGGTGCCGCTGCAGTTCCGCGGCGAGCGGCTCGGCGCGGCCTACGTGGACCACCGCCTGCGCCGCGGCAATTTCGACGAGGAGGACCTCGCGCGCATGGAGGAGTTCGCCGAGCTCGCCGCGCTCGCGGTCGCCCACGCGCGTGCGCTGGCGGAGCTGCGCGCTCAGACGGAGACGATGCGCGGCCAGCAGGCCGAGCTCGCGCGCCTGCTCGAGGCCCGCGAGGCCGAGGTGCTGGGCCTGCGCGAGGAGGTCCGCAGCGCGCAGGGACCCGCGCCCCGTGGCTACCGCGGGATCATCGGAGCCACGCCGGTGATGGCCCGCATCTTCAAGCTCATCGATCGCGTCGCCGATGCCGACGTCCCGGTGGTGATCCACGGCGAGAGCGGGACCGGCAAGGAGCTGGTCGCCCGCGCCCTGCACGACGCGGGGCCGCGCCGCAGCGGCCCGTTCATCGCCGAGAACTGCGGCGCCATCCCCGAGACGCTGCTCGAGAGCGTGCTGTTCGGCCACGCCAAGGGGGCGTTCACGGGGGCCGTGACCGCCAAGGCGGGCCTGTTCGAGGCCGCCCACGGCGGCACGATCTTCCTCGACGAGGTGGGGGAGACCAGCGCCGCGATGCAGACCAAGCTGCTGCGCGTGCTGCAGGAGGGCGAGGTGCGAAGGGTGGGGGAGAACCGCTCGCGCCCGATCGACGTCCGCGTGATCGCGGCGAGCAACCGCGACCTGCCGGCGATGGTCGAGCGCGGCGAGTTCCGGCGCGACCTCTACTACCGGATCAACGTCATCAAGCTCGAGCTGCCGGCGCTGCGCGAGCGGGTCGACGACCTGCCGGCGCTCGTCGAGCACTTCCTGCGCGCCCACCAGAGCCAGGGTCGCCCGCCGCTGCGGGTGTCGCCCGCGGCGATGCGACGGCTGGCCCAGCACGCGTGGCCGGGCAACGTGCGCGAGCTCGAGAACGAGGTGCAGCGGTGGGTGGCGCTGTGCGAGGGCGAGGTGGGGCCCGACGATCTGTCGATCACCCCCGCGCGCAGCGGCGATGCGGCGCCACGAGGGCTCGCGACCGAGGACGGCGACGACGACGATCTCCAGATCCGCCCGCGGGTCGATCGCCTCGAGCGAGCCCTGATCGCGCGCGCCATGGATCGCACGTCCGGCAACCAGACCAAGGCGGCCGAGCTGCTCGGTCTCTCGCGGTTTGGGCTGCAGAAGAAGCTGCGGCGCCTGTCCGAGCCCGAGGAGGGTGGCGATGCCTGACACTAGCGCTAGTGGAGCCACCGCCAACCATGATGACTCCGTTGTCACCCCAGGTGGCCAACCTGGTTGGCAACGGTGTCGCCTGGCGCCCGCAACTGGGCGTCGTCACACGACCCGCGCCTGGGAACGCGGCTTGCTAGACTCTGGGAAGGAGACCGTGGCCACCATGCTTCGTTCCGTGCAGTGCGCGTTTGCCGGCTTCGTGCTCTCGACTCTGGGCCTCGTCGCGTGCGTGCAGCACGACCCCGAGCCGGCGTTCCGGGCCTCGGTGCTCATCGACGATCGGGGCATCTCGATCCCGCTGCCGCCACCGAGCCTCGTCGACGAGCCCGAGCAGGACGTCGACGTCGACGGCGAGGTGATCGGCGTGGCCGCGGTCGATGGGCTGATCGTGCGCATCGTGGACCATGCCGGCGGGGCGGAGCTCGACGTGCCGCTCGCCGACGGCAGCAATGCGTTCCACGCCGAGGGTCTCACCATCGATCTCTCCGACAACTGCATCGAGCTGTGGCTCGTCGACGCCGAGGGTCGTGAAGGCGCTCGTGCGCAGTACCAGGCGCTCATCGACGAGTCGGGCGAGTCGATCGAGGTGTCCGAGGGCTGCGATCAGGACTAGCGCGCTCCGACGAGCCCCAAGCGAAAAGGGCGCGACCGGCATTGCCGGCTCGCGCCCTTTCTCGTTGCTCCTCGGCTTGGGAGCCCGAACCTACTTGGTCCGCTTGGCCTTGAACGGGATGTAGAACGTGGCGCCGATCTGCAGCGTCACGTTGTGGAAGATGTCCTTGTCACCGCGATCGACCCGCGGCGGGATGTCGGTGACGGTGGTGTTGAGGCCCGCGAGGTTGTTGCGAGTGACGATGTCCTGGAACTCCAGGTTGATCGACACGAAGTTGCTCGCGAACAGGTTCACACCGCCGCCGAACGAGGCCCCGAGCTTGACGCCGGCATCGGCGGCCACCGGGTGGAGCAGACACTCGGCGTTCTGGCCCGCGGCCATCGACGTGCAGTAGGTGGGGCTCTCGATGTCGGTGGCGAGGCCCAGCTGCTCGGCGGTGCTCGTCTGGTCCTTGTAGTGCTTGTTCCAGCCCATCAGGCCGAGCCCACCGAACAGATAGATGTCGTAGTTGGTGAACGCGGCGGAGAACAGGCCGAGCTTGCCCGAGAACGGGGTGAACACCGCGTCGACGCTGGCCTGCCACTGCGCGCGCGTGAGGCCGGCCTGGAAGTCGTGCAGCAGCGGCGCGGGGTTGTCGGTCTCGGCGAGCGGTCGGCACGGAGCGCCCATCGGGCACGTGGGACCACCGGCGACGCTGTTGTCGACCTGGCCGGGGGCGATGCCGGCCGGCAGACCACCGCCGTTGATCGCCCGCAGCAGCGCGGAGTCGACGTTGACCACGCCGTAGCCGAAGCCCGCGCGTGCGCCGATCCAGTCGGCGAAGTGGAAGCCCGCGCGCGCGCCCACGTACCCCATGTGCACGAACGGCTGCGACAAGCTCATGCCGACGAAGGGAGTGAGCTGGAAGCGGAACTTGCGGAGCTGGAGCTTCTGGCGAACGATGGGCTCGCCCTCCAGCACGCTCTTTCGCCCCCCCGGCGCGGCCGAGGCCTGCGCGGGCGCCCAGAGCCAAGCTGCCGAGAGTACGGCAGCAACGGTGAGTAGCTTGCTGGTCGTCTTCATGTCGCGCGGCGCCTAGCGAGGAGTCGTGTACTCGAAGGAGGTGGGGAAGAAGAAGCTCACGCCCAGGAAGAACGTCACGTTGTGCGCGAGCTGGGGGGTCGACGCATCCTTGGCGCCGGCGGCCGAGTCGAGCTGCGGGAGATCGACGCCGTTGACCGCGGTGTCGGGGCCGCGCTGGTCGGGCTCGAGGCGGTCGGCGAACAGCCAGTAGCGGACGCCGAGGTCGAAGGCGAGCCAGTTGACCCGCGGCAGGTAGGTGCGCGAGTGGAACCCGAGGACGCCGCCGCCGGTGAAGTTGCTGAACGGCTGGTGGAGCGCTTCGTAGCGCGGGATGACCCGCGTCTGCATCACACCGCCGCCGATCGACGCGCCCGCTTCCCAGTGGAGCAGCGCGCGGTTGAAGATGGCGATCTTCCCGTACATGAAGTTGTACGTGAAGTTGAGGTTGGCCTGCCACAGCACCTGGTTGGCGGTGAGCAGCAACCCCTCCTGGCGGCGGATGTTGTCGTAGCGCGGGGTCTTGGCGCCGATGAGACCGGTGCCCACCAGGCCCAGGGCCATGCGGTTGGTGAGCCAGTAGTCGGCCTGCACGCCCACGGTGTAGTGCCGCACGTACGGATCGTTGACGGTGATGCCGAACTGCGGCTGGAGCTCGAAGCGCTTCTTCTTGAGCATCCGCTGGCGCTGGACCACGGTGATGAGGCCCATCTCGGCCTTGATCTGATCCTCGGCGCTGTTCTTGTCGGGGGCGGCCTCCTCGGTCGTGCCGGTCGCAGCCGCGCCATCGTCGTCGCCGAAGATGTCGTCGCTGGTTCCACCGCCATCGTCGACCGGGGGCTCACCACCCTCGCCGCCGTCGGCCGCGGGCTCGCCTTCCATCTCCTCGTCGTCGACGATGACGACGTCTTCGTCGTCTTCGGGCGGAGCCGCGGGGCCGATCACGTGGGTGGCATCGGCTTGTGCGGCCGACAACGCGGCCCACGTGACCGGCGGACTCGCCGCCAGCGCAACCGTGGGTATGACCCCGAGGGCCCCCACAGCGGGAGCGGCCGAGGCCAGGAGGCCCGAAAGCGGGCCGGAGAAGAAGCGTCGCATGCTCACCTCAGGGAGAAGGGATCCGGGACGTGGCGAGAAAGGGGTGACGCATCGCAGGGTTCGCGAGGTCATGCCGAACGCGTGCCATTACAGGTTACGTGTAGGGCAATTGGGCGAGCCGACCGTATCACAGCGTTTCAGCCGCGCACAACCATCCATGGTCGAGCCGCGGTCGGTCCATCGTCGAGGACCTGGGTCGGGGACCTGGGTCGGGGCCATCGGTCGGTGCCATGGGTCGGGCAGAGAAGAGTGGTCGACCATGGGCGTCGACGAGGTCGGAGCCGGGGTTCTGGCCGAGGACGGCAGGGATGTGCACAGCGGTTCCTGGCCGAGCAGACCACCCTGGACGCTGCCGACGATGACAGGTCTTAGCCGGCAGCGTGGACTCTGTAAAGAGGCAAGCAGGAGCCGGGACCGAAGCCGCGGGTGGACGACGCTCGGGATGGATGCATGTCTCACGGGCGGGGCCGGGGGAGGTTTCCGAGCGGCTCGCGTGACGGGCTCGGAGCGGAAGGCGAGCCGCTCCGACGTTTTTCGGGCGAGGGGTCCGACGGTCGTTTCAGGGCGCCGCGGGGCGGTGAGGGGGCCAGGCGTTCAGGGCCGAGCGCGCGGGCTTGGGTCGGGGCGGGTCGTGGGACGTGTCGGTCGGCTCGGTCGTCTCGACTCGTGGGCCGACCGGCGGGGCTCGACTCGGGAGCTCGGCTCGGCGGGGGCTCTACTCGACGCGGTCGCGGTCGGCCAGGAGCGCGTCGACGAAGTCCTCGGCGTCGAAGGCTCGGAGATCGTCGATGCCCTCGCCGATGCCGACGTAGCGGATCGGTACGCGGAGCTCGTCGCAGATCCCGAGCACCACGCCGCCCTTGGCGGTGCCGTCGAGCTTGGTGATGACGAGGCCCGTGAACGCCATCGTCTCCTTGAAGAGCTGCGCCTGGGCGAGCGCGTTCTGGCCGATGGTGGCGTCGAGCACGAGGAACGTGTCGTGCGCTCCGGTGATCGCGGCGGCTTCATCCTCGGGTCGTCCCTTGCCGATCGCCTTCGCGACGGCGCGGCCTACCTTCGCCAGCTCGTCCATCAGGTCCTTGCGCGTCTGCAGGCGTCCGGCGGTGTCGCACAGCACCACGTCGAAGCCCTCGCGCCGGCCGCGGGCGATGCCCTCGAAGATCACCGACGACGGATCGGCCTTGTCGCTGCCCATGTGGATCTCGCAGCCCACGCGGCGCGCCCACACGTCGAGCTGCTCGACCGCGGCGGCGCGGAACGTGTCGCCGGCGACGAGCAGCACCTTGCGGCCGGCGCGGCTGTGCTGGGCCGCGAGCTTGCCGAGCGTGGTGGTCTTGCCCACGCCGTTGACCCCGATCACGAGCAGCACGTAGGGGCCCGGCCTTGGCGCGTAGTCGGGCGCCGGCGCGTCGAGCTCGAGCAGCTCGAGCATGGCCTGGCGGATCACCGACCACACCGCGTCGGGGTCGGCGACCTCCTTGGCGTCGAGCACCTTGGTGACCTTGGCCTGCAGCTTCTCGGCGGTGCTGGTGCCGATGTCGGCGGTCAGCAGCACCTCCTCGATGCGATCACGCAGCTCGGCATCGACCTTGGGTCGGCTCTTGAACAGGCGCGCGAGCTTGGCCACGAACCCGCCCGTTCGGGTCTTGGCCAGGCCCTGGCGGTAGCGCTCGCGCTCCTGCTCGCGACGCGCGGCTTCGTCCGGGTCGGGCGCGGTCGCGAGCTTGGGCTTGGCGACGGGCAGCGGCACGACCGGGCGTGGCGCGGGGGGCTCGGCGGTGAGCGGAGGCTCGGCGGGCTTGGCCGCCGCCGCGGTGCGCTGGCCGGCGAGCGGTGGCGGAGTGAAGAATGGTCTGCGTGGCGGGGGCTCGACGGGCGTGGGCGGGGTCGGGCTCGCGGGCTCGGTCGTGGGGCTCGTCTCGGCGGCCTCGGAGCGCGAGCCCGGCTCCGGCGCTGCGGCTTCGTCGGCGGCGGCGGCTTCGGGCTCGGGGGGTGCGGGCGAAGGCTGCTCGTCCTCGCTCGCGGTGGGCGGGGGCGCGGGGATCGTTTCGACCGGGGCTTCGAGATCCGCGGCCGGCTCGGCCGGCTCGGCCGGCGCGGGTGGCCGCGGCTCGGGGATCGCCTTGCGCTCGGGCTCGCGGAGCGCCTTCTCGCCGGGTGCGGGCGGAAGGGCCTTGGCCTGGCTGCGCAGCACGACGAAGGCCACGACGCTCAGAGCCAAGAGCGCGAGCACGATCAGGATCTCGTTGCCGAGCATTGGGCGAGGGAGCTATCGCCGCGGGCCGACGAACGCAAGGGGGATCTCGCGGGAGATCTACAATGACGCGATCTCCGGTGGATCGTGCGGGCGGATCTCCGTTCGGCGAGATCGCGTCGGTGGGGCCACCAGTGGGTATTGGCACGCTCTGGGTGGGCTCCGGCTGCTCGGTCGTCGAGGAGCGTCGCGAGGTCGATCGGGCGGCGGGAACGGCGGAGAAGGTCTTTCTTCGTCGCGCGGGGGGTGCTATCCGAGTTCGCGCGCGGAGACGATCTCGCTGACGATCTCCCTCCCGCGCAATCGCCATCCCATGAGGCTCAAGAAGATCGAAGTCGTAGGCTTCAAGTCCTTTGCCGATCGCCAGCTCGTGCAGGTCGACGAGCACGTGACGGGCGTGATCGGGCCCAACGGCTGCGGCAAGTCCAACATCGTGGACGCCGTTCGCTGGTGCATGGGCGAGCAGAGCGCCAAGCACCTGCGGGGCGCGGGCATGGCCGACGTCATCTTCGCGGGCTGCGCGACGCGCGGGCCGGGGGGCATGGCCGAGGTGACGCTCACGTTCGAGAACGATGGCCGTGGCGTGCCGGTGGGGGCGCTCGATCTGCCCGAGATCGCCATCACGCGGCGGCTGTTCGGCGACGGGACCAGCGAGTACCTCATCAACAAGGTTCCGGGGCGCCTGCGCGACATCACCGAGCTGCTCATGGGCACGGGGGCGGGCACCAAGGGCTACTCGATCATCGAGCAGGGCCAGGTCGGCAAGATCGTCAGCAGCAAGCCCGAGGAGCGGCGGCACCTCATCGACGAGGCGGCCGGCATCACCCGCTTCAAGTCGCAGAAGGCGGCGGCCGAGCGCAAGATCGAGGCCACCCGCGCCAACCTCCTGCGCGTGACGGACGTGATCGGCGAGCTCGAGGGGCGGCTCCAGATCCTGCGCCGGCAGGCCCAGAAGGCCGAGCGCTACAAGCGGTATCGCGAGGAGCTGCGCGACCTCGAGCTGTGGATCGCGAGCCACAAGTTCCTCGAGCTCGCGACCACGGGGCGCGTGCTCGGCGAGCGCCGCGAGGACCTCGCCCAGAAGGTCGGCGACGTGCGCCACACCATCGCGGCCCGCGACGCGCAGATCGAAGCCAAGCGCGCCGAGCTCGTGGCGACCGAGCGGCGGCTGTCCGAGCACCAGCAGCAGGTCTACGACCTCGACAACCGCATTCGCTTGCTCGAGGCCGAGGACGAGTATCGCCGGCGCGAGCGCGAGGGTCTGCGGGGCAGCGCCGCGCAGGCGCGCGCGGAGGCCGAGGCGGGCGAGCGCTCGCTCGTGACCGTGGAGCAGGAGCTCGACGCGGTGCTGGCCGCGGTCCGCGAGCTCGAGGAGGCCGGCGGGGCCCATGGGCTGCGCGGGCGGGTGCAGGCGCTCCAGACCGAGCTTCACGAGGTGGAGGCGCGGGAGGGCGTGCTGCGCCGCAGCGTCGAGACGGCCCGCACGGCGCGCGAGGGCGCGATCGGGCGGCTCGCGGGCGGGCGGGCGCGGCTGTCCTCGCTCGACGAGGCGGCGACCGAGCTCGATGCGCGCGGACAGGCGGCTGCGGCCGCGCACGAGGCCGCGCAGGCGCAGCAGCAGGGCCTCGCGGCCGGGCTCGATGCGGCGGGCGAGATGCTCGTGGCGGCCGAGGCGGTGGTGCGAGGGCTGGTCGAGCAGCGCGGCGAGCTCGATCGCGAGCGCGTGACGCTGCGCCAGCAGGTGAGCTCGGCCGAGGTCGAGCTCGACACCCAGCGGGCCGAGGTGCACCGCTGTCGCTCGCGGCTGCAGTCGCTGCAGGAGATCCAGGGGCGCTACCGCGGCTGCAACAGCGGCGTGCAGGTGGTGATGGAGCATCGGCAGGAGCTCGAGGCCGGCGCCACGCTCGAGGCGGGCGGCGGATCGGGCGCTGCGGGCGAGCGCGGCCCCGTGCTCGGAATCCTCGCCGACTTCGTCTCGGCCCCGCAGCACCTCGAGGCAGCGGTCAGCGCCGTGCTCGGTGACAAGCTCGAGGGCGTGGTCGTGGACGGGCCCGCGGTGGCGGTGCGCGGGGTCGACCTGCTCAAGCGCCTGCAGGAGGGCCGCACCACGTTCCTGCCCCGGCACGCGCGCACGTCGGAGACGGTGGCGCGGGTGCTGGCCGAGAAGGCCGAGGGCACGTCGCTCGGCTGGACGGCGGACTTCGACGCGTCGCCGTATGGGCGCATCGAGGTGGTCGACCTCTCGGGCGAGGCGCCTGGGGAGCCGCGGCCGGCCGTGAGCGCCGACGAGGCGATGGGCGTCGACGTGACGACGGGCGCGATCGTCTCGAGCGTGCCGTTCGTCGCCGCCGTCAGCGAGCCGGCTGCCGCCGTGCCGACCGCGGCCGCGCTGCTCGAGCGGCCTGGCGTGGTGGGGCGCCTGTGCGATCTCGTCGACGTGAGCGGTGAGCTCGGCGCGACGACGCGCGAGCTGCTCGGCGACACGCTGGTGGTCGAGGATCTGCCGCGCGCGCTGGAGCTGTGGGGCGACGACGACGTGCGGCGCTGCGCCATGGTCACGCTCGACGGCGATCGGCTCGAGCCCTCGGGCGTGGTGGTGGGCGGCTCGCCCAAGGCGCTCGACTCGGCGCTGCTGCAGCAAAAGCGCGAGATCCGGGAGCTCGAGGAGATCCTCGCGGAGCTCGAGCAGGCGTTCGAGGCCACGCGCGGGCGCCATCTCGCGCTCGCCGAGCGGCTGGCCGAGGTCGAGCGCGCGCGCGAGCAGAGCGAGGCCGACGTGCTGGCGGCCGAGAAGGACAAGCTCGCCCGTGCGCAGGTCCGCCGGCAGCTCGAGGCCGATCTCGAGCGCGTGGCAGCCGAGCTGCGGCGCCGCGAGGGCGAGCTGTCCGCGCTGCAGTCGCAGGCGGCGGCGCGGCGTGCCGAGATCGAGCAGGTGAGCGCGCAGCTCGAGGCCGACGAGGCCGAGGTGCAGGCGCAGGGGCAGCTGCACGAGCAGGCGGCGGCCGAGCTCGAGGAGCGCGGGCAGGCCCGCGAGCGGATCGGCTCCGAGCTCACCGAGGCCCGCGTGGCGCTGGCGCGCTGGCAGCAGCAATCGGACGCGCTGGCCGCCACGCGCGAGCGGCTGGCCCGCCAGGCGGCGAGCGAGCGCGATCGCATCGTGCGGCTGCGCGGCACCGCCGAGGCGGCGGACGAGCGCGTGGTCAAGCTCGAGCACGACACCGAGGCCGCAGCGGCCCAGCGCGTGGCGCTGGTGGAGGACAGCCGGGCCGCCACCTCGCGCGTGCACGACGATCGCGAGCAGTACGACGAGCTGCGGCTCGCGGTGGACGAGCTCGAGGCCTCGATCAAGACCCTGCGCGGTGATCTCGACGAGCATCGCGAGCGGCTGCAGCAGGTGGAGCTGGGCCTGCAGGAGATCGGGCTCGAGCGCCAGCACGTGGCGCTCGACGTGCGGCAGCGCTTCGACGTGGACGTGGAAGAGGTGCTCATCGACTTCCACCACCGCCCGCTGGCCGGGCCCGAGATCGACGAGCGCCGCAAGGAGCTCCGCCGAGTGCTGGCGCGCCTCGGCGAGGTCAACCTCACCGCAATCGAAGAGTTCGAGGAGGTCAGCAAGCGCTACGAGTACCTCACGGGGCAGCGCGGCGATCTCGAGTCGGCGATCTCGCAGCTGCAGGAGGCGATCGACAAGATCAACCGCACCACGCGGCAGCTGTTCCGCGACACGTTCGAGGCCGTGGACGCGCGCTTCCAGCAGCTGTTCCCGCGGCTGTTCAACGGCGGGCGGGCGCAGCTGCGGCTGACCGACCCGAGCGATCTGCTGGCGACCGGCGTGGAGATCGAGGCGCAGCCGCCGGGCAAGCAGCTGCGGAGCCTCGACCTGCTCTCGGGCGGCGAGAAGGCGCTGACGGCGGTGAGCCTCATCTTCGCGATCTTCCTCATCAAGCCCAGCCCCTTCTGCATCCTCGACGAGGTCGACGCGCCGCTCGACGACGCCAACGTGGGTCGTATGTGCAAGCTCGTCCGCGAGCTCGCGAGCGACACGCAGTTCATCATGATCACCCACAACAAGGTCACGATGGAGGCGTCGGATCGGCTCTACGGCGTGACGATGGAGCAGCGCGGGATTTCCAAGCTGGTCTCGGTGAACATGCGGCGGGCGGTCGAGCTGGCCTATAATTGAGCCGGCCAGGGGCCGGGATGAGCGCGCCAGACGTACGAGCAGGTGAGGGAGAGGACGGGCTCGACCGCGAGCCCACGCGGCGGGACCGGGTGTTCCTGGTGCTGGCGGGGATCTTCGTCACCCATGCGCTGCTCGGCGAGCTCATCGGCGGCAAGCTGTTCACGGCGTTCGGCTGGGTGATGAGCATCGGGGTGATCCCGTGGCCGGTGGTGTTCGTGACCACCGACCTCGTCAACGAGTACTACGGCCCCAAGGCAGTGCGGCGGCTGACGCTGCTCGCCGTCGGGCTCATCGTCTACGCGTTCGCGCTGCTGCTCGTGTGCATGCAGGTGACCGCGGCCGAGATCTCGCCGGTGAACGATGCCGCGTTCGACATGGTGTTCGGGCAGTCGATGTGGATCATCGTCGGCTCGCTGGTCGCGTTCGCGCTCAGTCAGCTGCTCGATGCGAGGGTGTTCGTGATGCTCCGCAGCCGCACCCAGGGGCGGCTGTTGTGGCTGCGCGCGGTGGGCAGCACGGTGATCTCGCAGCTCGTCGACACGTTCGTGATCAACGGGATCGCGTTCGGGCTCTCGGGCAAGCTGACGAGCGGGCAGGTGGTGGAGCTGTCGGTGACCAACTACGGGTACAAGTTCCTCATCGCGCTGGCGACGATCCCGGTGATCTATGCGGGGCACGGGATCATGGAGCGGTACCTCCAGGGCGAGGCCCGCCGGCCCCGCTGACACGGTGACACGGTGACACGGGACCGTGGCGCCGGTGGGGCGTTCCGCGCAGGCCTGGTGGCGTGACGGTGGCGACCGCGAGCATCACGGTTTCTGGCGGGGCGGAGGGCGAGGTCCGAGACCTGCGGCGGCCGGTGTGGGACCATCGCCCGCGATGTCCGAACGCTCCGTCGTCCCCGCCTGGCGCCGCCCTGCCGTGTGGTTCCTCGTCACCGCCGTGCTCGCGAGCGGCTGCGACCTCTCCACCAAGACCTGGGCCCAGGGGGCGCTCGGGCGCCCGGGGCAGGCGACCTCGGTGATCGAGCCGTGGCTCGAGCTGTCGCTCGCGTACAACCGGGGCACCGCGTTCAGCGTGATCCCGCATCTCGGGGAGGCGCGGTGGTTCTTCGCGCTCCTGGCCCTGGTGGTCGTGGCGCTGCTCATGGCGCTGGCACTGCGCTGGCAGCCGCCGCGGCTCGCCCCCGTGGTGGCGCTCGGGATCGCGGCGGGCGGAGCGATCGGCAACGGGTGGGATCGGGCGTTTCGAGTGACGCCCGCGGGTGACACCGCGGTGATCGACTTCATCAAGGTCAACCTCACCAGCACGTACAGCTGGCCGACGTTCAACCTCGCGGATGCGTGGCTGGTGATCGGGGTGGCGTGGATGCTGTGGATCGGGTGGCGGACGCGAGAGCCGGCGGAGCCGGCCGCGCCGGCCGCTGCGCCGGGGTGAGCGGGGTCAGGTGGCGGGCGCGGGCCGTCGTACCCGTCGCCACGGCCACGACGCCAGCGTCAGCACGCCGAAGTTCACGGCGTACATGAGGCGCGTGCTGGCCATGAACACCACGATCGCCGCCGGGTCCTGCCCGAGCTGCTCGAGCGCCGCGGCCCAGCCGCCCTCCTGCATGCCGAGCCCCCCGGGGGTGATGCCGATGAGGCCGGCGAGCTGAGCGAGCGGAGTCGCCATCACGAGCACGAGCGCGGGCAGGACCACGCCCAGGCCCGCCCCGGCGCCCCAGTACTGGAACTGGATCGAGGCATAGCGCAGCACGCCGAGCACGACGATCCTCGCGGCCAGCGGAGCGGCGACATCGGGGGCGGGGGGCGGCAAGAGCGTGCGGTCGCGCCGTCGCAGGCGACGCAAGACGCCGTAGGCCCACAGGCACGCGCGCACGAGCGGGTGCATGAGTGGGATCGCGAGCACCATGAACACGGCCACGACGACCGCGAGCGAGGCCCATGGGTCGAGCCACAGCGGCAGCGCGTGCAGGTGCACCCCCAGCGCCCAGCCGAGCAGCAGGAGCGGCAGGAGCAGGTCGAGCACGCGCTCGAGCACCACGGGGGCGATGAGCTGACCCAGGCGGCTGTTGCTGCCCGCGGCCTTGAGCGCCGCGCCGCGGCCGAATACGTCCACGAGCACCGTGGGCAGCACCTGGGCGATGAGCCGCGTGAGCGCGAGGTAGTGGAAGTAGATCCCGTAGGGCAGGTGGCTGCTGCCCATCACCTCGGACAGGAGCTTCCAGCGCGCCGCGGTCACCAGCGTGGCGACGAAGGTACCGGTGAGGCTGACCGCGAGCCACTGCGGCGAGAGCCGGATGCGGTCGGCGATCTCGTCCCACGGGGGCGCGACCCACCAGACGATCGCGGCGAACAGGGCCACGCCGAGCCCGAGCTGCACGATGCCCTTGGCGATCGTACGGCCGCGGGGAGGGCTTGGGTCCGGAGGTGTCGGCTCGGGCTCGGTCATGGCGGGGTCGGTCCTCGCGAGCCTTCGGCCGGTTCGGCGGCGTCGGGTTCGGCGGCGTCGGGGTCGGCGACGTCGGCCGGGAGCGTGGGTCGGGGCGCGGGCGCTGCGGGGGCGCGCAGATCGATGACCGCGCGCCAGTCGAGCCGCAGGCCGTGCTGCGACCACCAGCCCGCGAGCACGATCGTGCTGAGCTGGCAGACGTAGAGGTAGAACGCGAACGTGCTGCCGTCGTCGCGGATCGCGTCGGCGGGGAGCACCATGGAGAGCCCGAGCGCGACGCCGGTCTGGAAGATGCCGAGCTGGGCGGGGCCGCCGGGCACGAGCAGCGCGATGTTCATCACCGCCATCACGAGCGCCGCATCGGCGATCGCGAGCGGGAGGTCGCAGCCACGGGCGAGCACCCACAGCCCGAACGCGTTGCTGCCCCAGTAGACGAGGGTGACGAGCACGAACACGAACAGCGATCGGCCACTGGGCAGCGCGCGCAGCCCTTCGGCGACGCCGCGGCTGGCGTTGGCGGCCCAGCGACCCACGCGAGGCAGCACGCGGCCGAGGGTGGCGTCGAGCAGGGCGCCCATCGCCCGGGGCCAGCGGGCCATGATCACGAGGCCCACGAGCGCGGTGGCGAAGAGCGCCATCACGCCGGTGGCAGCGTTCTGCAGCTGGGTGACCTCGGCGCGAGGGGGTCGGCCGGCGGTGGCGGCGAAGAACAGGCCGCAGATCACGAGGCCATCGAGCACGCGCTCGATCGCCACCGTGCCGAGGGCGCGGTGCACCGTGACGTCGCTTCGCTGCGCGAGGAGCAGCGGGCGCGCGAGCTCGCCGAGGCGGAACGGCAGGAGCGCGATCCACATGTAGCCGGCCAGGCTCACGCGCAGGGTCACCGACAGCGGCACGGGGGCGAGCGGCCGCACGAGCGCGTGCCAGCGGCCGGCGCGGGCGAGGTGATAGGGGATGAGCGTGAGCAGGTACGCGGGCAGCGCCCAGGCGGCGATCGAGAGGTCGGCCGGCACGGCGCGGAGATACGGCCACAGCGCGGCGGCGAAGCCCACGGCGAGCAGCAGCGAGAGCACGAGCCGGACGAGGAGGCTGCGACGGCGCGCGGTCGCGGAGGCGGAGGCCGGCGGGGCGGGGGAGGGCACGCCCGCGGGAGCTTACCCGGGAACGTCGCGTCCTCGGAAATCGTCGGCCCGGCTCGAACGACGGGTGTGCGAGCCCGTGTGGATCCGCGGGCGATCGGACGCACGAGGGGCGATGGAACGCGCGCAGCAGGTGCTAGGGTGCCGAGAATGGCGGACGGAACCGAGACCCGAGCGTGTCCGATTCCCCCCGGTGGTCGTGGGCTGCCGATGCTGGGGGAGACGCTCGAATTCCTTCGCGGCCCGCGGGCGTTCTTCGAGCGCCGCACGGCTCGTTACGGCCCGGTGTTCACCAGCCGCGTGCTCGGCATGCGGCTGGTGACGCTCGTGGGGCTGGAGGCCAATCGCTGGATCTTCGCGAGCGAGGACAAGGTGCTTCGCAACCGCTGGAGCTACGCGATCCGGCGGCTGCTCGGGGCCGATGCGGTGTCGATGCTCGTGGGCGAGGCCCACCGCGCGCGGCGGCGCGTGCTGGCGCCGCACTTTCGCCGCACGGGGCTCGAGCCGGTGTGCGCTCCGATCGTCGAGGTCGCGCGCGAGCACCTGCAGCGCTGGGCCGCGGCGGGCGGCGAGACGGTGGCGGCGGATCGGTTCAAGCGGCTCGCGTTCGAGATCGCGGCGCGCTACATCTTCGGGTCGATCGACGCGCTGGATCTGCCGCGCCTCTCCGCCGACTTCGACGACTGGACGCAGGGGATGTTCGTGGCGGTGCCGGTGCCGCTGCCCGGCACGACGTTCGGACGGGCGATGGCGGCGCGTAGGCGCCTGTTCGCGGCGATCGAGGCCGAGGTGGAGCGCCGGGCCGGCAGCTCGGCGCGGGGCGCCGACGTGCTGTCGACCTTGCTCGAGGTGCGCGACGAAGCAGGCCGGCCGCTGCCGCGGTCGACGATCGTCGACGAGATCCAGCTCTTGATGTTCGCGGGGCACGACACCACGGTGACCGCGATGACCAACATCCTCTTGCACCTGTCTCAGCACCCCGAGGTGCTCGCGCGGGCGCAGGCCGAGCAGGATGCGGCCGGCGATGCACCGCTGACGGTCGAGCGACTGCGGGCGATGCCGTGGCTCGACGCGGTGATCTCCGAGAGCATGCGCGTGATTCCGCCGGTGGGCGGGGCGTTTCGCGAGCTGACCGAGGATGTGGAGTACGGCGGGTTTCGGCTGGAGAAGGGCTGGACCGTGTCGATGAGCCCCGGGATTGCGCACGGCGATCCGGAGGCGTGGACGGAGCCGCAGCGGTTCGATCCGGAGCGGTGGCTGCCGGGGCGCGAGGAGCAGAAGCGGCATCCGTTCGCGTACATCCCGTTCGGCGGTGGGCCGCGAAAGTGCCTCGGGGAGCACTTTGCGGTGCTGGAGCTGCAGATCGTGCTGGCGCTGCTGCTGCGAGGGTATGCGTGGGAGCTGGTGCCGGGGCAGGATCTGGATCCGGTGCTGTTTCCGTTTCCGCGGCCGAAGAGCGGGCTGCGGGTGCGGCTACGGGTCCGGGAGGAGTAGGGCTCCCGGCTGGTCGCCCAAGGGGCGTCAGCAGCCGACGACGTGCACCCGCTTGCCGCGGTGCTCCAGCTCGCGGGTGTAGATGCGGTCGTCCCACGACACCGTCGAGCGCAGGTCGAACATCACGATCCACCCTTCGTCGAGCCTGGTGTGATCGAGGTAGCGCACGAGCTGGTCCAGAGCGCGCGCCTCGGTCTCGGCGTGGCGGCGCAGCTTGACCTCGATCGCATGTCGCCGTCCTCGCCACTCCACCAGCAGATCGAGCGCACCCCGCCCCAGGCCGTACTCGCGCACGATCGTGCCCCCGCCATTGACCACCCGCTGCAAGAACGCCATCAGCATCAGGTGTGGCCCGGCCTCGCGATAGCGAAAACCCTCCGCTGCGAGGTGGCCGTCCTCGCGCCAGAACACCTGCCAGTCGGCCATCAGCTTGGGCATATCGAGGGTGCCGTCGGGGCGCACGTACCAGGCGGGCTCGTTGGCGATCTGGAGCTGTCGGTTGTAGGTGAGCGCGCGGGGCAGTACCTCGGCATAGATCGGATTGGCGAGCTCGTATCGGCCGGCCCGGGCGCGCAACAGGCCGAGCCCCACCACGTAGGCGAAGTCGTCGTCGAGCACGTCGGCCTCGGTGGTGCCGCCGGTGAGCATGGGCGCGAGGATCCGCTGCACCCGCTCCTCTCGCAGCCGCGCCACGAGCGAGTCGATGTGGGTGCGGCGCTCGAGGATGATGGTCTCCTTGGCGGCGTCGACGTGCGCGGCGGTGATCTCGACCGTACGATCGGTCGCGTCGCGGCGGACGATCTGATCGGCGAGCGCATTGGTCAGCCACGGGTGGCCGCAGCCGAGCTCCCAGATCCGCGCGGCGGCCTCGACCGAGAAGCGCTGGCCGGTGGCGCTGGTGTGCTGCTCGAGCAGCTCGGCCACCTCGGCCTCGGAGAACGGTCCCAGCGTGGTGGCCTCGGCAGTGACGTTGAAGGGCGACGTCGTGCCGAGCCACGCGAGCGTCTTGCGGTCGTCTTCTCGGAGCGCGTAGTCCCGCACCTGCCGCTGACCCACCAGCACCACGCTCGCCGGAAACGGCACGCGGCTGCGCTCGATGTAGCCGTGCCGAAGCTGGGTGAGAACGGAGACCATCGCCTCGCCGACCAGGCCGTCGGCCTCGTCGAGCAGGAGCACGAGCGGTCGCGATGAGAGCGCCGCGAGGCGACGCAGGTAGTCGAGGAGCGCAGTGTCGGGCGTGGCGAGCATGGTGGCCCGCTCGGCGGGCTCGGGCCGCGGAAGCTCGGGATGGCGGGCCGAGAGCGCGTCGTCGAGGACCTTGAGGACCGCGGTCATCGCCCGCGTCACGTCGGGCTTCTCGCGGGCCGTCTCGAGGTCGACCCACACAGCATGCCAACGACCCGTGGCGCCGAGGTGCTCCTCGAGCCACATCGCGCTGGTGGTCTTGCCCGTCTGTCGCCCGGCGTGCAGCGTGAAGTAGCTGCGTGCCTCGATGAGCTCGAGGACGTCGTGCAGGCGGCGCTCCGGCGGCAGCATGTAGTGCTGACCGGGGATGCAGGGACCTGCGATGTTGAAGCGCGGGAGCATCGAAGGCTCGGACGTCGAGCGCGAAGCAAGATAGCACGGACGAAGAGGCTTGGCGTGCAATGCGCGGGGGGCTTGGTCATGGTTGGGTGCCCGGCGGTCATGGTTGGGCGCAACCCGGTCATGCAGCGACCGCAGTGAGGCGAGGGCCGAGCCTCGACCCGCGCAGGGTCGAGGTGCGAGACTAGCTGCGTGTCCGAGCACGAGGCGAACAAGCAGGAGCTCGCGGCCGGGCGCATCGACGGCGGTGGGGGCGGAGAAGTCGACGAAGCCCTCGCCGTGCACCAAGAACGACTCGCAGCCTACGAACGGCAGGGAGACGCGCGCGCGAGGGCCGTGACGCTGGGAGACATCGCGCGGATCCGGGTCGCCAAGGGGGAGGTCGACGAGGCCCTCGCCCTGCACCAAGAACGGCTCGCGGTCTTCGACGAGCTCGGGGACGCGCGCGCGCGCGCCGTGACGCTGGGAGACATCGCGCGGATCCGGGTATCCAGGGGGGAGGTCGACGAGGCCCTCGCCCTGCACCAGGAACGACTCGCGGTCTACGAACGGCTGGGGGAGGTGCGGGAGCGGGCCGTGATGCTGGGAGACATTGCGCGGATCCGGGTATCCAAGGGGGAGGTCGACGAGGCCCTCGCCGTGCACCAAGAACGACTCGCGGTCTTCGACGAGCTCGGGGACAAGGACGGCCGCGCTCACGCGCTCTGGAACATGGGGACCCTCAGGCTCGCCCGTGGCGAAGGGCAAGCAGCCTACGATGCGTTGTCGGAGTCCTATGCGCTCAACCTCGAGCTCCGCCGCCTCGAAGGCATCGTCCACGTGGGGCTCGATCTCGGCCGGTTGTTGGCGATGACGGGCCACCTCGAGGAGGCGATCGAAGTCTTCGAGCGCTCCAGCATCGGCCTGGTCAAGCTCGGTCGCATGGACAAAGCCGCAGAGGTGAAAGCGAGGCTCGAGCAGATGTACGCGCTACGGACGTGACCGCAGCACCGGGCCTCGAGGTGATGCCCAGCCCAGCCCTCAGCCCTGCTTGCGGTCCTTGTTCCGAAAGTGCGAGAGGTCGTTCGGCAGCACCTTGAGCTCCGGAAACGTCTTGTCCGTGTGTAGCTTCCTCGCGCGCGTGAGCAGCAGATCCTCGGTCTCGACGTGCTTCGGATCCGGCAAGCAGCACGCGACCGGGCACACCGCCTGGCACGCCTCGTAGTCGTGGAAGCCCACGCACTCCGTACAGAGGTTCGGGTCGATGACGTAGATGTCGTCGCCCTCCGAGATGGCCTCGTTGGGGCACTCCGGCTCGCAGGCCCCGCAGTTGATGCAATCCGCGGTGATGTGGGTCGCCATCGTGGGGACAGTCTCGAAAGGGGGCGGCCGACGTCAAGCCAGAAAGCCCGGCCCGAACCCCTGCGGCGCCCGTGGTGAGACGTGGCGCACGTGCTGGCGATCCGCCTCACACCGCCCGAGCATCCCGGGCGGCTGCCCACCGTGGTCTGATCGCGCCCTCGGCGGCTCCCATGTCCGACTGGCAACCTCCCATCGACTTCGACGCGCTCGACAAGAGCATCTACGCCCAGGGCGCCGAGGAGGGCATGCTGGAGCGCATCTTCGAGCGCATCGAGCCGACGGCGCGCTTCTGCGTCGACATCGGGGCGAGCGACGGGCTTCGCAACAGCAATACCGCGCTGCTCCTCCGCGAGCGCGGCTGGAACGGCGTGTTGGTGGAGGGCTCCGACTACCGCTTCGGGCGCCTGCAGGAGCACTGGGGCCACGCGAGCAACGTTCGGCTTATCCACGCGATGGTCCAGCCCGAGGACGTCGAGGCGATCCTCACCACCGCCGGCGTGCCCGAAACCATCGATCTCCTCAACATCGACATCGACGGCAACGACTACTGGATCTGGCAGGCGATCGAGCGCGTTCGGCCGAAGGTGGTGGTGATCGAGTACAACCCTTACTACGAGCCACCGCGGCGCTGGGTGATGAAAGCGAACCCCGCGCATGCGTGGGACGGCAGCACGTACTACGGCGCGAGCCTCGAGTCGCTCTGCGCCCTCGGCAAGCGCAAGGGCTACGAGCTCATCGCGTGCGATCGCCAGGGCAACAACGCGTTCTTCGTGGACGCGCCGTACTACCCGCGCTTCGGGCTCGACGACAACCGGCCGCAGGTGCTCTACCGGCCGGCGATGTACAAGGTGCGCTTCATCGGCAACAACACGTTCGTGACGGGGCATCCCTATCGCTTCGGCCCGGGCGAGGAGATCTGAGGCCCTCGGTGGCGGCAGTGGAGCTCGAGCAAGTGCTGCGCGGCTACGGGCTGCCCCTGAGCGAGGACGCCACGCCGACCGTCGTGACGGCTCGCGTGCTGCACCTGCCCACGCCGGACGGTGGGCTCGCGATCAAGGTCTTCGCGGCCGAGCAGCACGCCCAGGCTCGCATCGAGGCCTCGCTGCTCGATCACCTCGACATCGGCGAGGGCAGGGGAGCCGGCTACCGCGTGCAGCAGCTGCTCCGCACCCCGTCGGGCCAGACGCTCCTACCGCAGAGCGATCGCCTCGTCCTCGTCACCCGCTGGCAGCAGGGCTTCCATCGCTCGTATCGAGAGATCGACGCCCCTCACTGGTCCGTGCTGGGCCGAACCCTCGCCGCCCTGCACCTGCGCCTCGACGAAGCCCCACCGCTCCCGCTACGCCGCTTCGTCGACGACCTCCGCACGCGCGACCTCGATCACGACCGCCGCCTGCTCGAAGCGCACCTCCATCGCGCCACCACCACCCCCCGCCCAGACGCCCCCCTCGTCCAGCGCTACCTCGCCGATCGCATCGCCCTCTTCGATCTCCACGCCCACCCCTGCCAGACCAACCTCCCCCCCGCCGACGCTCCCCCGATCCACAACGACTACAACGTCCACAACTACCTGTTCCACGACCACGGCCCGCCCACGATCCTCGACTGGGAGCGCGCCATCCGTGCCCCGCGGGAGCTCGAGGTCTGCCGCTGCCTCGCCCACCTGCCGCTCGTGGCACCAACCTCCGCCTGGGCCTTCATCGAAGGCTACCTCGCGCTCCGCTCGCTCGATCCCGAGCTCGTCGCCTGGGCCCTGCGGGCCTGCATCACCCTCCACGCGCTCAAGCACTGGCCGGTGGAGTCATGGCTCGCCGGCGAGCCAGGCTCCTCCGAGCGCGTCGCCGGAATGGCCGAGATCGTGCGATCCTTCGTCGAGTCCCGCCCCCGCTGGGATGCCTTCGCCGCCCAGCTCCTCGCCCATGTCCGAGCCCCGCACCCTCGTCGACCCTAGCGGCCGCACGCACCGCTTCCCGCCGCCGCTCGAGCACGCCTACACCGTGCTCGACGGCCGCGTCCAGACGCGCTCGCTCGAGTCGCACATCGTCGACCACTGCAACCTCACCTGCGCCGAGTGCTGCTCGCTCTCTCCGCTGTTGCCACCGCGCACCACCTCGCCCGCCGCGCTGGCCCACGACCTCGAGCTCGCCGCAGCCGTGCTCGCCCCCCGCGTGTTCAAGCTCGTCGGCGGCGAGCCGCTGCTCCACCCGGAGCTCGTCGAGCTCCTCCATATCGCCCGCCGCTCCCGGATCGCCCCCCGCCTGTCGGTCACCACCAACGGCCTGCTCCTCCCGCGGATGCCCGACGCGTTCTGGCAAGCCCTCGATGCGCTCACGATCTCTCGCTACCCCGCCCCCGTCTTGCCACCCGCGCTCATCGCCGAGGTCGAGACCAAGGCCGCGCGCTTTCACGTCCGCCTCAACTGGAAGCAGCAATCCACCTTCGTGACGATGTCGCTGCCGCACCCCCGCGCCGCCGACGACCCCGAGACCACGGCAGTGTGGTCGCGCTGCTGGCTGCGCGAGCGCTGCCACCTGCTCCGTGATGGCCGCTTCTACACCTGCACCCGCCCGGTGCACATGCAGACCCTCCTCGGCCCCACCCACGATCTCTCCGTCGACGGCCTACCTCTCGACGGCTGCGATCCCGACACGCTCCTGACATACCTCCGCCGCGAGCCCCCGCTGGCCACCTGCGCCCACTGTGCAGGCGGCGACGCTCCCTCGGCACCGCATCGCCTGCTCCCCGCCGCCGAGCTCAAGCGCCTGCGCCGGCCCTCGCCGCCCACGCTCACGCTCACGCCCGCGCTCACCCCGACCGACGCCGCAGGAACCCCCCGGGCGCCAGCGTGAGCAGCACGCGATCCTCGAATTGATGATCGACCTCGAACCGATCATCCCGCTCGAGGAACGCCCGCACCGCCGTCCCGGGGTTGTTGCCCTTGCCATAGGGCCTCCCCGCGAACATCTCCGCCGGCAGGTCCTCCATCACCGTATCGAGCACCACCGCATAGCTCCCGGGCGTCACCAGCGGACCATACACCTCGAGCTCCCGCTCCACGTGCGCCTGCGTGTGCACGAGATCCAGCACCACCACCACCGGCGATCGCTCGGTCGCCAGCCCCCGCACTTCCTCCACCACGCGCTCCTCGAACGGAGACCCCTCCAAGATCCGGATCCTCCGCGCCAGCGCATGCCCCACGATCGCCTCGCGCCCTTCCTCCCTCAGCGCCGGATCGATCGCCACCACCATTCCATCCCCCCCGAGCAGCTCCAAGATCGAAGCCAAGAAGATCGGCCCTCCACCCGCAGCAATTCCCGTGTGGACCACCAGCCGCGGCCTCACCACCGCCAGCAGCTCCTGCAGCGCGATCATGTCCCCCGGCAGATGAAAGAACCGCTCCCCCAGCCAGCGATGCTTATAGAGATGCCCGTAAGGCGCGGCCTTTTGCAGCCACTCGAGGCTCGTCGCCTTCATCTGCTCATACGGTCGCATCCCGATCTCCCGCTGCTTCAGGCGAGCAGCTTCGCGACGAGGCTGCGCACCGCCTCGAAGCACTGCAAGCCCTCATCCACGCTGGCCTCGCGGCACAGCATGAACGCCAGCACGTAGTCGACGCCCACCGGCCCGACCACCAAGCTGCCGCGCTCGCCCACGAGCACCACCGCGGTGGTGCCGAGCTTGTGCTTCTCGGCGCTCTCCTGGGTGCGGGCCACGACCTGGCTGATCTGCGCCCCGAGCAGCTGCACGTCGAGCTCCGCGAGCACCGCGGGGTCGTGCACGTAGTCGATGGCGTAGCCGTTGTCGTCCACCAGCACCGCACCCATCGAGCTCGGCACGTCCATGAGGTCCTCCATGGCGCGCCCGAACTCGGTGCGCATGGCGCTGAAGATCCGGCGCGGGCGCTCGGGGTCCGGCTCGGGCACCAGCGGCGCGTCCTCCTGCGGCTCGTTCACGGCGCACCCTCCACCGGCATGGCCGTGCGAACCGTGCGTGCGCGTCGAAGCTCCTCGAGCGCTCGATCGAGCGTCGCGACCCGCCACGCCTCGTGCACCGCCTCGCGGAGCGCTTGCTCGGTGGCAGGGTCGCCCTCCGGCCGGGCAGGCAGCCGCTGCTCGACCTGCACCACGTGCAAGCCGAAGCGGGTGAAGAACGGCTCCGAGCGCCCCGGGACCGGCAGCTGGCGCACCGCTTCGGTCCAGACCGGATCGAAGCGCGGCTGCACGCACGCGCCGGCCTCGTCCACCTGGACACAGGCCTCGAGGTCGAAGCCGCCGGACTTGGGAAACGACACCACGAGCCGCGGATCGTTGCCCTTGCCGGAGAGCTCCACCTCGCGCCCGACGAGCTTGCATGCCTCGGCGTCGTCCACCGGGACGTTGCGCTCGATCCTCGCGAGCACCGGGGCGAGCGCGGCCCGTGCCGCCTCGCGCCACGCGGGCTCCGAGGTGATCACGGCCTTCGCGTCGAGCTCGGTCACCTCGGGCGGCGGCTCCACCACCACCTGGCACAGCATGTGGATCTCGGGGTGAACCAGCCTGGGGTCCGCGCGCGCCCGCACGAGCCGCGGGTCGTCGGCGGGGATGTCGTCGGGCCCGTGCTCGGGCTCGAACCGCTCCGTGAGCCACAGCCGGGCCAGCGCGGCCCGCCGCAGGTGCTCGGCCCGGCGCGGTGCGAGCACGGGCCCCGGATCGGCCTGGCCTGCCGCATGCTGCTCGCGCCCCGCGGCGACGAGCCGCAGCGTGTCCACGGCGCGCGCGCGCGCGTCCTCGGCCGAGAGCCCGTCGCGCACCGCCACGTGCTCCACCACCGAGGCATCGAGCGCGAGCCCTCCCACGTGCGCCACCGGCCGTGGCGTGCCACCCGAGCCGCCGCAGCTCACCACCAGCCCGAGCCACAGCCCGATCGCCGCGCTCGCCCCCCCGCGGGGCGCATGGCTAGAACGCCAGCGAGAACGCCAGTGCTCCGAGCCGCGCGTTGCCGTAGCGGTTGCTCTGGAACACATGGTTGTAGGTCGCCTCGATCCACCCGCCGGCGAGCCAGCCCAGATACTTGCGCTTGGCGAGGCCGTCGAGCTCGAGCACGACCTGCACTCCGGGCGTGTGCGAGTGCCACGCGCCGAGCTTGGGATCCGCGGTGGCGAACTCGACCCCGGCCGTGGTGCAGTAGAATTGGGTGCCATCGTCGAGGTCGTCCGCCGGGCTGTCGGTGCAGATGAACGACGCCGACTGTCGATAGTACCGGTAGCGGGCGCGCAGGCGAAGGTGTTCCGCGACCCGCACGTGGAGCCGCGTGTCGATGGCATTGCTGCGGATGAGCCACGAGTCGGCCGTGAACCGGTAGCGGGGCTCGAGCACCACGGGCGAGCGCGGGATCATCCAGTGGGCCCCACCCGTCAGTGCCACCTGCGTGCGGGCCAAGGGGTGGATCTCGGCGGTGGACGTGGGGATCTGGGCGCCACGGTACGGGTTGTCCTGCGGCCCGAGCGTGCGCGCGACCTCCACCGAGGCGAACCCGAGCAGCGTGCGCAGCAAGGCCTGGGTGTAGCCGGCCGAGATGTAGTGGACCTGGCGCAGGTTGCTGCCGAGGCCCGCCCCGGTGGCGGCGCAGCGGGTGACGTCGACCATGCCCCCGCACCAGGGCGCGCGCACGCCGGTGTTGTTCTGGATCCGGTAGATGCGGTCGAAGTTGTAGGCGTAGGAGAGGTTCAAGGTGATCGAGCGCTGCAAGAGGTCGCGGGCGGCCGAGATCCCGAGGCTGCGCGAGATGTAGTCGGTCTCGGTCGAGTAGCGGAAGAACCCGCCGAGCCCCCACTCGCCGAGCCGCGAGCGCGCGTAACCCATGATCTCGTGGCGGATCTCGGTGAACACCGCGTCGCCGCCGGTCACCTGGGCCGCGCCCGAGGCGATCGAGGCGGAGCTGATCGCGTCGAGCAGGTACACCGTGCCGAGCGACAGCCGCTCGTCGGGCACGTTCGCCTCGACCTCGACCACCGGCGACAGCACGCGGGTGGAGGCCTCGCGATAGTAGTTGCCGCGCACGATCACCCGGTCCTCGCTGACGCTCGGCCGGGGCACGAGCCACAGCACCACGAGGACGAGGAGCGCGAGCGGCCCCGAGCGGGCGCCAGACCCCACGCCCGGACGGGCGCGAAACCAGCTGGGGCGCCCTAGCCGCAACCGCAGCCGCCTCCCGCCGCACCGTGTCCGCCGAATCCAGCCTCGCGGGCCTGCTCGACGTGGGTATGCCAGACCTCTTCGGGGGCGTCGGTGGCGGGGTTCATCTCGGGAAGGCTGAGCTGCTGGCGCTGGGCGGGCGTGACGGTGACGCAGCCGGACAGGAGCCCCAGGCTCACCACGAGCGAGCCGAGGAGCAGGGGAGCAGCACAAGTGCGAGGCTCGGACATGGGCCGAACGCTGCCCCAAGCGGCGCCCGCGGAGCAAGCTCGGCCGAGGAGCCCCCGCCGGGTGCCGTAGACGTGAGGAAGCACCCGGAACGCCTCGGGTGTGCCCTTGCAAGTCGGGCCGTCATTGATAGCCTCCCGGCCGATGAGCGCCGTGGCCGGCCCCTCTCGAGCCTCGGTGCCCCAGCTGATCGTCATCGACGGGCCGGCGGGGGCAGGCAAGACCACCATCGCGCGACGCCTGGCCCGTCACCTGGGCCTCCCGCTCCTCGACACGGGGGCCATCTACCGCTCGCTGGCCCTCGTCGCGCGCTGGCGCGGCGTGGCCTGGGACGACGAGGCCGGCCTGGTGGCGCTGGCGAGCGCGCTACCGATCCGGTTCGGCGCGCTGCCCGGTCCGAGCGAGCCCGATGCCTCGCAGCCGGTCTGGCTCGGCGACGAGGACGTGACCGAGGCGATTCGTACGCCCGAGATCTCGGACGGCGCCTCGCAGGTCTCGGTGCTGCCGGGCGTGCGGAAGGCCCTGCTCGGGCTCCAGCGCGCTATTGGCGCTACGGGTTGCGTGGCCGAGGGGCGCGACATGGGCACGGTGGTGTTCCCGCAGGCGCCGTACAAGTTCTTCGTGACCGCCGATCTCGAGGCTCGCGCGGCCCGGCGCCGTGCCGACCTCGAGGGCGCCTCGCCGTCGGAGCTCTCGGCCGTGGCCGCCGAGCTGGTCTCGCGCGACGCGCGGGACACGACCCGCACCGCGGCCCCGCTGGCCCGAGCCGACGATGCGGTGCTGGTGGACACCACCGCGCTCGGTCCCGACGAGGTGCTCGCCCAGCTCCTGGCCGTGCTGGGCGCCAAAACCCCCAAAGCCGAAACCGGGACCGAAACCGAGGGCGCCCGAGCCCGGGCTGGCTTCGAGTCTGGTTGACCGGACCCGGCAACTACCCTAACTTGCGCCGCCCTGGCCATGCCCCCCCGCAGTCGACTGCGAGTGGGCGTGAAGCCGCCCTCGGGGCGGGGCTGGTCGTGACCATCGCCTTTCGTTCCACGTTCTGCGATCGCGTCCTCTTCCTCTCCTCATCCACCCGAACCGCAACCCTACACACCCCAATATGAGTCAATCAGTCTACCCCGCGTCCGGCGACGAGAGCTTTGCCGACATGTTCGAGCAGACGACGCTCGAGACCCCCGAAATCAAGGAGGGCTCGATCGTCAAGGGCTTCGTCGTCGACATCATCGGCGAGTACGCCGTCGTCGATGTCGGCCTCAAGGCCGAGGGGCAGGTCCCCCTACGCGAGTTCCGTGAAGAGGACGAGTCCGTGGAAGGCGGCCTCACCGAGCCGCTGGTCAAGATCGGCGACGAGGTCGAGGTGCTGCTCGAGACCGCCGAGGATCAGAACGGCCTCGTGGTCCTGTCCAAGGAGAAGGCGCGCAAGCGCAAGGTCTGGGACGAGATCAGCAAGGCCGTCGAGCACGACGGCATGGTCACCGGCACGATCACCGCCCGCGTCAAGGGCGGCCTCGCGGTCGTGCTCGCCGGCGGCGTCAAGGCGTTCCTGCCCGGGTCGCAGGTCGACCTGCGGCCGGTCCGCAACCTCGACGCCTTCATCGCGCAGGACTTCGAGTTCAAGATCATCAAGTTCAACAAGAAGCGCGGCAACATCGTGTTGTCGCGCCGGGTGCTGCTCGAGGCCGAGCGCGCCGAGATGAAGGAAGAGACCCTCAACAAGCTGCAAGAGGGTCAGATCGTCGAGGGCGTGGTCAAGAACCTCACCGACTACGGCGCCTTCATCGACCTCGGCGGCATCGATGGCCTGCTCCACATCACCGACATGAGCTGGGGCCGGGTCAACCATCCGTCCGAGCTGTTCCAGGTCGGCGACAAGGTCCAGGTCAAGGTCCTCAAGTTCAACACCGACTCCGAGCGGGTGAGCCTGGGCCTCAAGCAGATCACGCCCGACCCGTGGATCAACGCCGAGGAGAAGTACATCCCCGGCACCGTGGTCCAGGGCAAGGTGGTGAGCATCAAGGACTACGGCGCCTTCATCGAGCTCGAGGAGGGCATCGAGGGCCTGGTGCACGTGTCCGAGATGTCGTGGACCCGCCAGATCAAGAACCCCAAGCAGATCCTCAAGATCGGCGACGAGGTCAAGGCGGTGGTGCTCGACATCGACGTGTCGCAGAACCGGATCTCGCTCGGCATGAAGCAGCTCGAGGAGAATCCTTACGAGAAGGTCGTGGAGAAGTACCCGCCCGGCACCGTGGTGCAGGGCATCATCCGCAACATCGCCGACTTCGGCGTGTTCGTGGAGCTCGAGCCCGGCATCGACGGCCTCGTGCACATCACCGACCTCTCGTGGACGCAGCGCGTGCGCCACCCCTCCGAGCTCTACAAGAAGGGCGACGAGGTCCAGGCGATGGTGCTCAACATCGACAACAGCGGTGAGAAGCCCAAGATCAGCCTGGGCATCAAGCAGCTGCAGCAGGACCCGTGGGATCGGATCCCCTACGACTACCCGATCGGCAAGATCATCGAGGTCAAGATCTTGAAGCTCGCCGAGTTCGGAGCGTTCGCCGAGATCGAGCCGGGCATCGAGGGCCTGGTGCACATCTCGGAGATCACCGACGAGCGCATCGAAGACCCGGGCCAGGTGCTCGAGCCCGGCCAGGTGCAGCGCGCCGAGGTGATCCAGATGGACGCCGCGGAGCGTCGCATCGGGCTCTCGATCAAGAGCGCCCGGCGCCAGGACGAGCTCGCGGACGCGCAGGGGTTCCAGAACGCCAGCCAAGCCGGCGCCACCCTGGGCGACCTCATGAGCTCCAAGCTCCGCCAGGCCAGCAGCAGCGGCGGCGACAAGAAGGACTAGCGGGTCACGGACCCCGGGCCTTCGTGGCCCCGGCCCCTCGGGACCGGGGCCACGGGCGTTTGGCGTGCGCGGGCCGGATCCCACGGCGCGCCGACCCCACCGCCCGTGAACGCTTGATCGCGCCCCGTGGGGCGAGGTATCTCGGGCGAGCATGCCGATGGGCGACGTTCGCGTTCTGGAAGGCAACCTCGACGCCAGCGGGGGCCGCTACTGCATCCTCGTCAGCCGGTTCAACGCGTTCATCACCGAGCGCCTGCTCGAGGGGGCCGTGGATGCGCTCGTGCGGCACGGCGCCCGGGCGGAGGACATCACGGTGGTGCGAGTGCCGGGGGCGTTCGAGCTGCCGGCCGTGGCGGCGCAGCTGCTCGCGGGCGAGCACGGGTTCGACGCGCTGGTGGCCCTCGGCTGCCTGATGCGCGGCGACACGATCCACTTCGATCTGATCGCGGGCGAGGCCACCAAGGGGCTGGGCGCGCTGTCCATGACCCACGCGGTGCCGATCGGCTTCGGGGTGCTGACCACCGACACGCTCGAGCAGGCGGTGCACCGCGCGGGGGCCAAGCACGGCAACAAGGGCGCCGAGGCGGCCCTGGCCGCGGTCGAGCAGCGGTCGCTCTATCGCGCCATCCGTGCGGCGAAGGCCGAACGAGGAGCTCGAAAGGACTCGTGACCGACGCCACCCCACGGGGCGCGAGCGCGGCCGACACCGAGCCTCGAGACGAGCGCGCCCGTGGGCGCGAGCTGGCCCTCCTGGCGCTCTGCCACCTCGAGTCGTACCCGCGGGGCGAGCACGAGCAAGCGCTGGCGCTGCTGTGGCAGAGCCCTCCGCGTGGAGATGCCGAGCGCGGGGCGCTGCTCGGCGAGCTGGTGAGCGAAGCGCCCAGCCGGCGGCGCGCCGAGGCGCTGGTGCATGGCCTGATGGAGCGCTGGGCGGAGATCGATGGCACCATCTCCGACACCTCCGCCCGTTGGCGGCTGGACCGCATGGCCCAGGTCGATCGCAACGTGCTGCGCCTGGCCGCGTTCGAGCTGGCCGCCCGGCCCCGCACGCCGCGGCCCGTGGTGCTGGCCGAAGCCGTGCGCCTGGCCCGGCGCTATGGCAGCGAGCACAGCGCCGGGTTCGTCAACGGGGTGGCCGAGGCGCTCGCCCGCCGGCTCCGACCGGCACCGACGCGGCCGGACGCCCAGGAGGACGCCGGGGATGATGGCTGAGCCGCGCCGGATCGACATCGCGGTGGCCCCCCTCGCACGGGCGCTGCTCGATGGCGTCGACGACGGCTCCGGGGGCGCGCGGCGTCGCGTGGACCTCGCGGTCCTGCCCTTCTTCGAGGACGAGCGCCCGCTGCAGGGGCTGCTGGGCCTGGTGGACTGGCGGATCGGGGGCGGTCTGTCGGCGCTCCTGCGCACCGGCTTCTGCACGGGGACCGCGGGCGAGGCGGTGCTCCTGCCGGGGCGTCGCACCCTGCCCATGGAGCGGCTGGTGCTGCTGGGGCTCGGGCCGTCGCGTGCATTCGATCGCGCCGCGGCCGAGGCCGCGGGCGAGCGGCTGGTGGCGGTGATCGAGGGGCTCGTGCCTCGCGACGTGCTGGTGGCCATGCCGGGGCGGGCCCCCGAGCGCGCCGTGGTCGAGGCGGTGTTCGACGGGCTCACCCGCGCCCTGGCCCGGCGGCGTAGCCGGGAGCTCGACGCCGAGGCCCAGCGCGCCGCCCGGGCGGTGGGCGACGAGTCGGGCGGGCTTGCCGTCGTGGGCCGCCCGGCCCACGATGGTCCACCAGCACCTCGACCAGTCCTGGCTCCGGCCCCGATCGAAGATCCCGGCGGCGAGAGCGGGATGGCCGATCCCTCCGCGGCCGCCCCCGACCCCGGACAAGGCTCGCCCGTCGTCCCCTTCGAGGGATCGGTGCGTGACCGCGCGCCCGCCGATTACGGCGAGCCCGATGTGTGCCGGTGGTGGGTCGTGGCCGACCCTCGGCACGAGGCTCGCCTGCGGCGGCTGCTCGACGGCCCGCCGCGCGCGGCCGAACCGGGCACCTGAGGCCATTCTGGCGGCCGCTTTGGGGTCGGCACCTGCGGTGCCGAAGGCCTTTTTTGGGCGGGCAGGCAGCGGCCGAGGCGCTGGTATACTGCGCGCGATGCCCGACAAGGTGCTCGTCGTCGAGGACTCGCGAGCGATGCGAGGCTTCGTCAGCTCGATCCTCGAGGCCACTGGGCAGTACGAGGTCGTGGAGGTCGACAACGGCTTCGATGCCCTGCGCGCGCTGCCGCGTGGCGACTACGTGCTCATCGTGACCGACGTCAACATGCCCGACGTCAGCGGGATCGAGCTGACCAAGTTCGTGCGTGCCAACGCCAAGTACAAGGCGATTCCGGTCGTGGTGATCAGCACCGACAGCTCGCGCACCGATCTGCGCCGAGCCCGAGATGCTGGCGCCTCGCACTTCCTGGCCAAGCCGTTCACGGCCGAGGAGCTGCTCGAGGTGGTCGCCCGCGCGCGTGCCGATGGGCTCGCCCAGGCCAACGCCGAGCCAGGAGACGACGCATGACAGGGCGCGATCGCCCGTCGAACGAGTTCCTGTCCGAGGCGCAGGACGTCATCGAAGAGCTGTCCCGCAACCTGCTGGAGCTCGACAGCCAGCAGCGCGCGGGGCAGCAGTACGATCCCGACCTGCTCAATGCGGCGTTCCGAGCGGTGCACAGCCTCAAGGGGCTGGCGGCGCTGTTCAACGCCGATTCCGTCACCCAGCTCAGCCACAGCCTCGAGAGCACGCTCGACGCGCTGCGGCTCGGCAAGATCGACCTCGGGCAGTCCGCGCTCGACGTGCTGTTCGAGGCCGTCGAGACGTTCCAGCGCATGCTGGCCGGGTTCGGCGACGAGCGGCTGCCGCAGGTCGACATCGATCCGCTGCTGGCGCGGATCCTCGCGCTCTCCAATGGCGGCGAGGACGAGGAGCAGGCCTCCGACGGCCTGCGGGGCCTCGACGAGTCGATCATCAGCGTGCTCACCGAGTACGAGGAGCACCGGCTGCGCGAGAACATCCGCATGGGCCGGCGCGTGTACCGGGTCCACGCCTCGTTCGACCTCTTGGCCATCGACGTCGGCATCGAGGCGCTCAAGGGCAAGATGAAGGTGTTCGGCGAGGTCATCACGTACCTGCCGAGCGCCGATTCCTCGTCCGAGGATCGCATCGATCTCGACATCCTGCTCGGCTCGGAGCGGCCGCTGACCGACATCTCCGAGGGCGTGTCCGAGGACGGCGTCACCGTGCACGAGCTCTTGCCCGCGTCGGGCCGCGCCGCGCCGGGCCGGCCCGCAGCACCGCCGAGCCCGGCTCGTCCGGCCGCCCCGGCCCGACCCGCGACTGCGGCTCCGGCCGCGGCGCCGCGGCCGGCTCCGCCGGCGCCCGCTCCTGCGGCGCCGTCGAGCAGCGCGCCGCACAGCGGGCCGCACATCAAGGTCGAGGCGATCGACGACGACGAGCCCGACACGTACGTCGACGAGCACGGGATGTCCGAGCGACGCCCGGCCCCGGCCGACGCGGACGACGACGCCGACGTCGAGGCGCTGTCGCTCCGCAGCCTCAGCCAGACCGTGCGGGTGGACCTGTCACGGCTCGATCACCTGATGAACCTCATCGGCGAGCTCGGCGTGGTGCAGGCCAACCTCGGCGGCAGCCTCGACGAGATGCGCCTGCGCGAGGGCACCGCCGACGTGGTGCGCGACCTGCAGGGCCACCTGCGCACGATGGCCCGCAAGCTCTCGCTGCTCCAGCAGGGCCTGCTCGACGTGCGCATGGTCCCGCTCGGGCAGGTGTTCGACAAGCTGGCGCGGGTGGTGCGAAAGCTCGGACGCGAGTCGGGCAAGGAGATCCGGCTCGGGATCTCGGGCAGCAACACCGAGCTCGACAAGCTCATCGTCGAGGAGCTGTCCGATCCCTTGATGCACATGATCCGCAACGCGATCGACCACGGCATCGAGTTCCGCGAGGAACGGATCGAGGTCGGCAAGCCCCCGGTGGGCAAGATCGAGCTGCGGGCGTTCCAGCGCGGCAACCGGGTCGTCATCGAGATCGAGGACGACGGTCGCGGCATGGACTGGCACAAGATCCGCGACACCGCGGTCCGCCGCGGGCTCACTGCGCCCGAGGAGGCCGCCGAGCTCGGGATGAGCGAGGTGGTCGAGTTCATCTTCGTGCCCGGGTTCTCCACCAGCGAGAAGGTCACCACCACGAGCGGCCGCGGCGTGGGCATGGACGTGGTCAAGACCAACATCTCGCGGCTGTCGGGGATGATCGACGTCGACACGGTGCTCGGGCGCGGGACCAAGTTCTCGATCACGCTGCCGGTGACGCTGGCGATCATCCAGGCGCTCGTCATCGACACCTGCGGCCAGACCTTCTGCATCCCGCTCAACTCGGTGCTCGAGTCGATCATGGTGCGCCAGTCCGACATCGTGACCGTGGAGGGCCACGAGGTCATCTCGCTGCGCGGCCGCACGCTGCCGCTCCTGCACCTCTCGCGCATGTTCGGCCTGACCCCGGCCGGCGGGAACGGCAACGGCCACAACGGCAATGGCCACGGCCACGGCCACTACATCGATCCCGATCGCATCTACGTGGTGATCGTGGGCCTCGCCCAGCACCGCGTGGGTCTCGTGGTCGACGAGCTGGTCGGGCAGCAGGACGTGGTCATCAAGCCGCTCGGCTCGGCGCTGCGCTCGGTGCCGGGGATCGCGGGGGCCACCGAGCTGGGGGCCAACCGCACCGTGCTCTTGCTCGACGTGGCCACGCTCGTCGACGAGGCGCTCACCCGCTCGGACGTCCCCACGGCGGGCGGCCACCCCGGCTCGGGCAGCCATCTCGGCTCGGGCACCACCCATGCGGGCGCGGGCGAGACCCGTACGAGCCGCTCGGAGCACCATGGCGCGTGAGAGCAACGACATGTGGAACGCGCTCGCTCACTCGGGCGACACGCTTGCCACCGAGGAGGACTACGAGCACGGCTACAAGCGCGAGGTCCGGCGCGACCTCGAGCAGTACGTGGCGTTCCGCGTCTCGGGCGAGAGCTACGGGCTCTCGATCTCCCAGATCAGCGAGATCTCCAAGGTCTTCGACACCACGCCGGTGCCGCGCACCTCGGATTTCGTGATCGGCATCGGCAACGTCCGCGGCAGCGTCATCCCCATCATCAACCTGGCCCGGCGACTGCGGCTCCAGCCCCGCGTGCCCGATCGCTACGCCCGCATCCTCATCGTGCGCCACGAAGACGAGCTCTACGGGCTCTTGGTCGACGAGGTGCTCTACGTGGTGACGATCGCGCCCGAGGACCTCGAGGAGGCCCCCGGCGCGATCGCGGGCTCGCGCGGCGAGTACATCCGGGCGCTCACCCGGCTCGAGAACGACATCCTCATCGTGCTCGAGCTCTCCACCGTGCTCGCGGCGCGTGACTTCGTCAAGGCCGAGCTCCGGCCGCGGGCCTTCACCTCCACCAAGGCGGGTCGCGTATGAGCACGGTCAAGACGGGCGGGCGCGCGGCGGTCGGGCGCCGGCTGCGAGGCATGGTGGGCACCGGCGCGGACGGGCGTACCTACGACGAGGAGCGGATCGACCTCGATCACGACGAGCTCAAGCTCGCGGGCTTCTACGTGGGCGGGGCGCTCTACGGCATCGACATCATGCGCATCAAGGAGGTGATCCAGGCGCGGCCGTACCCGGTGCGCCCGGTGCCCCACGCCCCGCGCATCGTCGAGGGCGTGATCCAGCTCCGCGGTGTGGTCATCCCGGTCATAGATCTGCGCAAGCGCTTCCGTTCCGAGGCCGACGCCGAGCTCACGCGGCTCAACAAGCTCATCATCGTCAGCGTGCGCGGCCGCATCGTGGGTCTGCGGGTCGACCGGATCCTGGGCGAGCTGCGGGTGTCCGCGGGGGCGCTGCGACCCGCTCCGTCGATGCTGCGCAGCGAGGCCGAGGGCGACGACGCGGACTTCTTCAGCGGCGTGTGCCGGGTGGGCAACGACATGGTGTTCGTGATCAACCTCGAGACGATCATCGACCCGACCCGGGGTACGATGGGTGCGCCCACGCCCGCCCCTACGTCTGGCCCGTCCTCCCCGCCGCCCGCGCCCCCGGCGACGCAGGAGCCCGTCCCATGAGCCGCCCTCGCATCCTCTTTGCCCACGAGCGCCGCGGGGTCGCCCGCGCCGTGCAGCGCGTGCTCGAGCGCGAGGGCTTTGCGTTCGAGCACGTGGCCGAGGGCTCGGCGTGCGCCCGGCGGCTGGCGGAGACGCGCTGGGAGGGCCTGGTGGTCGACGTGGCGCTGCCGACCGTGGCCGGCTACGAGCTGGTGCAGCTCGCCCGCGACGCGGGGCCCACGGCCGGCGCCCAGGTGGTGGTGCTGGTCGCCTCGGTCTATCGCCGCACGAGCTACAAGCGCCAGCCCACGCGGCTCTACGGCGCCGACGACTACGTCGAGATCCATCATCTGTGCGACAGCCTGCCGCGCAAGCTCTACCAACACCTGGGGATCCCACCCCAGCCCGCGGTGGAGCTCACCGAGGCCGAGGCCCGCGAGGCGCTGCGGGTGGAGGGCGACACCCGCCTCGAGGAGCCCGAGGCCGACCAGCGACGCCTGGCGTCGCTCATCGTGGCCGACATGGTCCTCTACAACGGCGACTCCATCCACCAGGCCCACGACCTCGCCGAGGCCGAGGCCGCGGTGGGCCCCGATCTCGACATCGCCCGCCAGTTGTTCGCCCAGGTGGTGCGAGCCGAGGGCGGGCAGGTTCCCGGCGATCCGATCGGCGAGGCCTTCGCCTCGCTGATGGGCGCAATGGGTCGAGGAGGTCCGACATGACTGCGCCACTCCCCGCCGCGCTCGATCGGGCGCTCGCCGACCTATCGGCCAGCGCCTGGCGCGAGCGCAAGGCCGCCATCGAGCGCCTGCATGGCTACGTTCGCAGCGAGGTCGAGCAGACGGTGCTCGAGTCGCTCGCCGAGCGCCTGTTCGATCTGCTGATGGGCGAGCAGATCGACGCTCGCGCTGCGGCGCACGAGGTGCTGGTGACCATGGGCGATCGCTGCCTACGGGTGCTGCACCAGCGCCTCGACGGCGCCCCGGCCGGACCGCCGCGCCGCATGCTGGTGGACCTGCTCGGGCAGATCGGCGATCGGCGCCACGTGCCGCGGCTCATCCAGATCATGGACGACCCCACCGGCGACCCCAACCTGCGCGCCTCGGCGGCGGCAGGGCTCGGGCGGATCGGCGGATCCGAGGCCGAGGGCGCGCTGCGGCGGCTGCTCGAGGACGGCCAGGAGATGCTGCGCGTGTACGCGCTCGACGCCCTGCGCGCCGCCAAGGCCCAGGTGCCGGTGGAGATGATCGAGCCGCTGGTCGACCCCGCGTTCACCCGCAAGGGCGCCGCCGCGCTGCTCGGGCTCTCGGCCGACGCGGGCGCGCTGCCGATCCTGCTGCCGCTGCTCGACGATCCGATGAGCGGCGTGCGAGCCGAGGCCGCGCGCGCGCTGCTCGAGCTCGGCGAGGCCCTCGGGGCGCGCGGCCGCCCGGGGCTCGTGCGCGCGGCCATGCGCCGCATCAGCCACGGGACGCGGGCCAAGCTCCGCGAGCTCATCACCCACGACGACCGCGACGTGCGTGCGGCGGCGATCCACCTCGCGGGCCTGGCCGGCGACACCGAGGCGGTCGCGCCGGTGCTGGCGGTGATGGACGATCCGCTGCTGCAGGAGCGAGGCCTGGCGCTCGTGGCCGAGCTCGGCGACGCGGCCGGCGAAGCCCTGGCGCAGGCGGTGGTGCAGGTCGAGCCCGCGCGGCGCGAGCACCTGTTCCGCATGGTCACCGCGCTGCCGGCCTCGGCGCTGTCGCGCTCGCTGCTCGATCAGATGGTGGCGGCGCTCGAGGATCCGTCCGAGGACGTGGCCCAGGCCGCGGCCGAGGCCCTCGCAGAGGCGGGCACGCGCGTGGCGCTGGGGGGGCTCTACCGCGTGATGGCACATGCGGGCCGCCTGGGCGAGACCGCCGCCGATGCGGTGGCGGCCATCGTCGCGCGCGGCCAGGGCGAAGGGCACGACGATCTCGAGCTGCTCGTGGGCAGCGCATGGCCACAAACGGGAGCGCTGGCCCGCAATCTCTCCCGCGTGGCGGGCAAGCTCCGCTCGGTGCGCCACGTGCCGCACCTGGTCGCCCAGCTCGGGTCGCCCGACGTGGGCGTGCGGGTGGCCGCCGCGGCCGCGCTCGGCCAGATCCCCGGTGATCACGAAGGGGCCAGCGCGCTGTCGTTCGCGCTGGCCGACGAGGAGGCCCAGGTGCGGGCCGCCGCGTGCCGCAGCCTCGGCCAGCTCGCCGCCGATCAGGCGGTGCAATCGCTGCTCTCGGCCACCACCGACTCCTCGCCCATGGTCCGCGCGGCCGCCGTCTCGGCCCTGGTGGCGCTCGACAACCCGGTCTCGCTGGCGCGACTCCGCGCCATCATCGTGGAGGATCCGGTGCCCACCGTGGTGGTCCAGGCCATCGCCGGGCTCGGGCACACGGGGCTCGACCAAGACCTCACCATGCTGATGAGCCTTTGCACCTCGCAGGATCACGAGGTCGTCAAGGCCGCCGCGCGGGCGCTCCAGAGCTTCGATGCGCACCGGGCGACGGCGGCGCTCCTGGGCCTCCTGACCCATGATCGCTGGGATGTGCGGTGGGCGGCGGCCGAGGTGCTGGCGGCTCGCCGAGACATCACCGCTCTAGGCCCGCTTCGCGCCAGCGTTCAGCGCGAGAACGACACGCTCGTCCGCGAGGTGCTCGAAGACGCCATTGCCCGGCTCGAGCAGAGCCAGCAGGATCATGGCCCGAGCCATCGGCCCACCCTCAATCCCAAGGACGGAGGAGCAGCCGGGTGAGCCGTAGCCCGGATGCGTTCGACCCGTTGGCCCCACGGGTCCAGATGACCGAGGAGGAGGCGCGCCTCGTCCAGGAGATCATCCATGAGTATTGCGGCCTGTCCCACGGGCTCGATTCCACGTTCTTCCTCGAGCGGCGCCTGGGCCCCAGGCTCGACGCGCTGGGGCTGGCGAGCTACCGCGAGTACTATCATTACCTGCGCTACGACCCGAGCGGCGGGCGCGAGCTCGAGGACGTGGTCGAGCGCATCACCACCCACGAGACCTACCTCTTCCGCGAGGACTACCAGCTCGAAGCGTTTCGCGAGGAAATCCTGCCCGAGCTCGCCAAGAAGCTCCAGCGGCGCAAGCGCCTCCTGGTCTGGAGCGCGGGCTGCTCCACCGGCGAGGAGGTCTACACCATCGCGATCCTGCTGCGCGAGTCCAAGCTGTTCGACGACTGGCTCGTACGGGTGGTGGGGTCCGACATCAGCCGCCAGGTCGTAGCCCAGGCCCGGCGCGGCGCCTACGGCCTCTCGAGCTTCCGTACGACCAACAACCACCACCAGAGCAAGTACTTTCGCGAGCAGGACGGCAAGTTCCACGTCCGCGACGACATTCGCGCGATGTGCTCATTCGGCCAGCTCAACCTCTTGTCGACCGAGCGCTTCGACGTGCTCGGCCGCTGCGATACGATCTTCTGCCGCAACGTGCTGATGTACCTGTCCAACGACGCCCGCCACCGCATCGTCGAGGCCTTCTACGACACCCTCAACCCCGGCGGGTATTTGCTCTTGGGTCACTCGGAGAGCCTGCTCAACGTGACGACCCGGTTCGATCTGGTGCACCTGTCCCGCGATCTGGTCTACCGTAGACCGAGCGAGTGAGGGCCTGGCCCCCGCCGCGCATCCACCCCCAACGCTCCGCCCCTGCATCGCGATGGAATCGCCTCCCCAAAAGCTCCGCGTGCTCGTGGTCGACGACTCGGCCTACAACCGCCAGACGATCACGGCCATGCTCGAGTCGCTCCCCGACATCGAGGTGGTCGGTCGAGCCATGAACGGCAAGGAGGCGCTGCAGATGGCGTTCGACCTCGAGCCGGACGCCATCACGCTCGACCTCGAGATGCCGGAGATGGACGGGTTCGCGTTCCTGCGGCTGCTCATGGCGCGGCGACCCACCCCGGTGCTCGTGGTCTCGGGGTATGCGCAGCGGGAGAACGTGTTTCGGGCGCTGGAGCTCGGCGCCCTCGATTTCATCGCCAAGCCCAGCCGCGAGATCTCGCCCGACCTCAAGTCCATCCGCGACGAGCTGGCGACCAAGATCGGCACGGTCAAGCGATTGCACGCCGTTCGCCTGTACAATCGAGCGAAAGCCCTGGCCGCCGTGGATCGACGCACCAGCAGCAGCACCTCGCTCCAGACGAGCAAGTCTCCGCCGCGCTCGCCGGCCGGCCTCCCGCCGGCGCTCGTCGTGGGCATCGCATCGTCGACCGGCGGGCCCCCGGCCGTGCAGCAGATCCTCTGTGCCCTCGATGCCAAGGTGCCGGTGGCGATCCTGGTCGCCCAGCACATGCCCGCCCGCTTCACGCGGGCGTTCGCCAGCCGCCTCGATCGGCTGGTCGACTTCCACGTGGTCGAGGCCGTCGACGGTCACCCGCTGTGCGCGGGTACCGTGTACATCGCCCCGGGCTCGGCCAACATGGAGGTCGAGCGTCCCCAGGAGGGCCGCGAGGCCCCGCGGGTCCGCGTCGTGCCGCCCAACCCGCTCAAGCCGGGCCCGGTGCTCACGCCCTCGGCCGACCACCTGTTCAAGTCGCTGGCCGCCCAGTACGGCCGGAGGCTGCTCAGCATCGTGCTCACCGGCATGGGCTCGGACGGGCGCGAGGGCGCCCGCGAGGTGCGAAAGCTGGGGGGGCGCGTCATCGCCGAGGATCCCGATACCGCCGTCATGCCCGGCATGCCCTACTCGGTCATCGAGGCGGGCCTCGTCGACGAGGTCCTGCCCGTGGAGCAGATTCCCGACGCCATCGCGCGGTTCGTGGCCGATCCGCGGGGTGGGGAAGGGGGTCGCTGACATGGCCCCGTCCGCCAAGGCCGCTATTGGAGGGCCGCGCGCCGGCTGTGGTATGGTGCCCCGGTGAGCCGGGATGATGCCGAGGCCCCGTCGCTGCGGGACCAGACCCAGGCCTTCCTCCACGAGTTCTTCGTCAAGGGCCAGGAGCTGATCCGCGAGCTCATCGAGGAGAACGAGCGGCTGCGCAATTCGATGGTCGAGGGCTCGGGCCTCGAGCTCTCGCCCACCTCGGCCGAGATGGTCGGCCGGCTCATGCGTCAGGTGAAGGCGCTCGAGTCCGAGGCCGCGGAGATCCGCCGCATCGCGGGCACGGTCCAGAACGACGCCAGCTTCCGCGACCGCCTGCAGTCGCTGGAATCCGAGCACTATCACCTGGCCGCCATGTACGTGGCCTCGGGCCAGTTCCACGGCGCAGCCACCCTCGACGAGGTGCTGCGCACGGTCACCGAGATCCTGCTCAATTTCGTGGGCGTGGGGCACTTCACCCTCTACGCCGTCGACGAGCCGCGCCAGGTGCTGTTCCCGCTGTGGCGCGAGGGCGGCGCTCTCGCAGAGCGCGCAGAGCTGTCGCGCCCCAGTGAGGGCCCCATGGCCGAGGCCCTGGCGATCGGCCAGCCGTGGCGGGCGGGCGACCCCATGGGGGCCGGGGACGGCGCGCTGATGCACCTGCCGCTCTACTCCGGGACCCGGCTCGTGGGCCTCCTTCGCCTCGAGAGCTTCTTGCCCCAGAAGTCGGCCTTCGCCGACACTGACTACGGCTTGCTCGAGCTCCTCTCCGGTCACGCCGGCATCGGCATCGAGATGGCGTGGATCAGGGCCCACGCCGTCGAGGTCCCCCTCGAGCGCCAAGCCATCGAGCATCTGGTGGGTGGATGACGCGATCCAGTGAACAGGCCAACCCCGGGGGGCGCATGAACGCGTTGGTGGTCGAAGACAGCCCGCCGATGCGCAAGATGATCGTGTTCGCGTTGTCGCGGATCCGCGAGCTCACGGTGATCGAGGCCGACGACGGCGTCGACGCGCTGCGCCGCATCGCGTCGACGCGCTTCGACATCATCATCACCGACATCAACATGCCGATCCTCGACGGCCTCAAGCTCGTCAAGCGCCTGCGCGCCGACGAGGCCTACAAGGGCGTCCCGATCATCATCATCACCACCGAGGGCGCCGAGGAGGACCGGCAGCGGGCCCTGGCGCTCGGTGCCAACGCGTACATCACCAAGCCGATCCAGGCGCCGCAGGTGATCGCCTTGGTGCGCGACATCCTCGGCCTTCCGGGGGGCTGATGAAGCCGAAGCCAGCCGCGGGCCTGCTGCTCGAGGTCGCGATCGACGACTACCTCCAGCACCTCGCGGTCGAGCGGGGCCTGTCGCGCAACACGCTGGCGGCCTATGGCCACGATCTGCACTGCTTCGCCGCGTTCGCGGCCGAGCACGACGTCGGCGAGGTCGCGGGGCTCGAGCCGTCGCTGCTGCTCGCGTTCGCCTCGCAGCAGCACCGGGACGGCCTCTCCGCCCGCTCGCAGGCCCGTCGCCTGGTCGCGGTGCGCGGCCTGTTTCGCTACCTGCGGCGCGAGGGCCTCGCGGCCAGCGACCCCACCCAGGCGGTGACCCTGCCTCGCTTCTCGGCGCGGCTGCCCGAGCTGCTCGGCCGCGCGGAGGTGCTGGCGCTGCTCGCCGCCCCCGGCACCGACACCCCGGCGGGGCTCCGCGACACCGCGCTCCTCGAGCTGATGTACGCCACCGGCTGCCGCGTGTCCGAGGCGCTCGACCTCTGCACCCCGCGGCTCGACCTCCCCGAGGCCGTGGTGCGCCTCGTGGGCAAGGGCAACAAGGAGCGCATGGTGCCGCTCGGCGTGCCGGCCCAGGCCGCGCTCGTTCGCTGGCTCGCCGAGGGGCGGCCGGCGATCCTCGAGCGCGTCCGCAAGCAGCCCCGCGAGCAGTGGGTGTTCGTCAACCAGCGGGGCGGCCGGCTCAGCCGCCAGGGCTGGTGGCAGATCCTCGGGCAGCATGCCCTGGCCGCCGGCATCACGCGGGCGATCTCTCCGCACAAGCTCCGCCACAGCTTCGCCACCCACCTGCTCGAAGGCGGGGCCGATCTGCGTTCCGTGCAGGCGCTGCTCGGCCACGCCGACATCTCCACCACCCAGATCTACACCCACGTGAGCGAGCAGCACGTGCGGCAGGCCTACGACCGGCACCACCCGCGGGCGTGACCCGTCCCCCCCGAAGGCCCTCATGAGCACCCCTCATGAGCACCCCTCATGAGCGCATCGGAGGGCTTGCTTGGCCCCCGGTCGCAGGATTAGGGTGAGCTGCTCGGTTTCGCACCGACGCGATTGGGAGGCACCTTGAGACTCGCCAAGACTTGCTTGGGACTATCGATCGCCGGCGCGCTCACGCTGGGAGGCTGTCCGGGAGACGACGGCAGCGGTAACGACACCGGCTCCACGAGCACCGGCACCCCCGCTGACTCCACGAGCACCGGCACCCCTCCCGGCACCACGAGCACCGGCGAGCAGAGCTCGAGCTCCGGAGTCGACGAGAGCTCGTCCTCCGGCGGCAACTCGCTGCCCGAGTTCGACTGCACCAACGCCACCATGGTGCTCGACGCCAACGTGCTCATCGAGAGCGAGGCCGATCTCGCGATGCTCGAGGGGGTCCGCGAGGTCACCCGCGCCATCGTCGTCAACCAGACGGAGCTCACCAACCTCGACGCGCTCGGCTGCATCGAGCGCGTCGGCGAGAACCTTCAGATCTTCGGCAACGCCTCGCTCACCAACGTCGACGGGCTCGTCAACGTGACCGAGATCGGCGGGAGCTTCATCTTCGGCGAGAACCACGCGATGGTGGATTTCGACGGGCTGCAGCGGCTCGTGGCCGTGGAGGGCAGCTTCAGCATGAACAAGAACGATGGCCTCGAGCACATCAGCGGCTTCGACAGCCTCGTGGGGATCGAGGGTGACGTCACCATCCGCGACAACGAGGTGCTGCTCGACATCGACGGGCTCATCGGTCTGATGGTCATCAACGGCGTCTTGGCCATCACCGCCAACCCCATGCTGTGCATCAGCAGCGTCAACGCCGTGGGCGCGGGGATCGTGCAGCCGCCGGTCATCCCCCCGGACTGGTCCACCATCGCCAACGACGAGAGCTGCTAGCAGCGACGCGTCGCCGCAGCCACGCTCCCCGAGACCGACGACCCGGCCCCCGCCGGGGTCGTGCAGCGGCATGCGCATCGGGGTGGTTGCTCGCTCTGCGGGGGCAGCAATGGCGAGCTTGCGCACGCCGGGCCTGCGATCGCTGCTTGCTTCGACGCGGCGCGCGGTTCTAGGGTGGGCGCGGCAGTCCTCGCGGCTGTCAGGAGGGCACATTGAAACTCTGGAATTCCATCATGAGCGGGCTGTTGCTGGTGCCGCTGGCCGTGGCCGGCTGTCCCAGCGACGACACTGGAGAAGAAGGCGCGGGGACCACCGAGGCCGATGACACCACCAGCAGCAGCAGCAGCAGCAGCAGCAGCACTGCGGCGGTCGACTCGTCGAGCGGCGAGTCTTCGACCACCAGCGAGGTCATCCCCAACTGCCAGATCGAGCGCCCACTACCCGATCCGCCGGCGGTCGACTGCTCGGGCGCCACGATGACCTACGAGGGCAGCGTCATCCTCGAGGAGGGTGGCCAAGACGACATCTCCTTGCTCGAGGGCGTGAGCACGGTGACCGGTGCGATCCGTGTCAACCGCATGCCGTTCACCGACCTCGACTTCATGGCGTGCGTGACGACGGTCGGTCGCGACGTGACGATCTTCGGCAACGAGGAGCTCACCAACATCGACGGCCTCTACAACCTGACCTCCGTCGAAGACATCGTGTTCAGCCAGAACAACGCGATCGAGGACTTCAACGGCCTGCCGCTGCTCGAGCAGATCGATGGCAGCGTGGTGATCCGCGAGAATGCCGCCTTGCGCACGATCACGGGGTTCCACAGCTTCGTGGGCCTCAACGGCATGGGCATCGATCCGGATACGATGGAGGTCGCCGGCGGCAACCTCACGATCCAGGAGAACCCCTTGCTCGAGGACATGGACGGCTTCGGTCAGATCAGGGTCGTCAACGGGCGGGTCCAGGTCACCAACAACCCCGAGCTGTGCATCAGCAGCGTCATGTGCGTGGTCGAGGGCATCGTGCAGCCGGCCGTGCCGCCCGACAACTGGAGCACGAGCGGCAACAAGGGCAGCTGCTGATCCGCCTCGCGGATCCACGGCGTCGGTGGACCACCGACGCCGTGCGTCGCGGAGGGGGCGCCCATCGCGAGGCGCCGCTTCGCGCGTTCGTTCCGTGACAGTCACCGCGGGTAACGCGCCAGCGGATCGTCCATTCGTGACGGCCCAGGGTGCCCGAGGGCTGGGCGCGGCCCGTGCCCTGCCGGCGGGCGACTTGCTTGTCCCCGCCGGCCTCTCCACACTTCGCAAGGCGCCCCCAGCGGGGCCGGGATCGCGTCGACCGTGGCGAACCTCTTCCTCTGCACCTCAGTCTTGGCCAGCATGGGGCTCGGCACGGAGCTCCTGGCCATGGGGTCCGTCGACCTCCGCCGCGCCGGGATCTTCGTCATCTGCATGATCCTCGCGATCGGCGTGCACGAGTTCGCCCACGCGTTCGCGGCTCACCGCCTGGGCGACCGCACGCCCGAGTCGCAGGGGCGGCTCACGCTCAACCCCGTGGCTCACATGGATCCCATCGGCACGCTCGCGCTGCCGCTGGTGCTCGGCCTCTACAACACGCCGTTCATCTTCGGCTGGGGCCGGCCCGTGGAGCACCAGCCCCGCTACTTCAACCGCAAGGTCACCATGCGGGCCGGGACGGCGATCGTGGCGTTCGCGGGGCCGCTGTCGAACCTGCTCCAGGCCGTCTTGACGCTGGGCCTCGTGTACGCGCTGGCGCGTGCGGGGGTGATCGACTCGGCCGCGCTCTTGCGCGGGGGCCTCGAGCACCCGCTGCGGGTGTTCTACTTCCTCAACATCCTGCTGTTCGCGTTCAACCTCTTGCCGCTGCACCCGCTCGACGGCGGCAAGGTGCTCGCGTGGGCGCTCGGGGCCCGGCACGCGCGCATCGACGAGCTGCTGCAGCGGTGGGGCCAGTTCATCCTGCTCGGCCTCGTGGTGCTGCCGTTCATCACCAACGGGCAGCTCGATCCGCTCGGCTGGTTGTTTGGTCCGTTCTTCGCGCTGGGGGAGCGGGCCCTCCAGGCCGTGCTCGGCTAGCGCCGGACGCTCCAATGATCGGGTGATGAGCGAGGTGGAGCCATTGGCAGGGCAGGGCGCAGCGACGCCGCCCGATCCCGCTCGCACCGGCTCGGCCCCCCCGCGGGGTGCCGGCCCGGGGGGCGACGGGGTGCACGTACCCGAGCCCGGCGGACGGGTGTGCGAGGTCTCGCTCGACGAGTTCGAGGGCCCGCTCGACCTGCTCCTCCACCTGGTGCGGCGCCACGAGCTCGACATCCTCGACATCCCGATCGCGTTCGTCTGCGAGAAGTACCTCGAGTACATCGAGCTCATGCAGGCGCTCGACCTCGAGGTGGCCGGCGACTACCTCGTGATGGCGGCCACGCTCGCCTACCTCAAGAGCCGCGAGCTCGTGCCGCAGGCCGACGTGGTGGCCGAGGACGGCGGCGAGGACGGCGAGGGCGGGTCCGACCCCCGACAGCAGCTCATCCTGCGCTTGCTCGAGTACCAGAAGTACCGGGAGGCCGCCGATCGGCTCGATGCGCGCCCGATGGCCGGGCGCGACACGTTCGCGCGGGGCGGCGTGGTGGAGCTGCCGCCGCTCGACGCCGGGCTCGCGCCGATCACCCTCTTTCGGCTCGCCGAGGCCTACCAGCGCGTGCTCGAGCGCGCACGGATCCACAAGAGCCACGAGGTGGTCATGGAGACCGTCTCGGTGGCCGCGCGCATGGAGCAGCTCACCACGCTGCTCATCGAGCGCAGCCGCTTCGAATTCGAAGCGCTGTTCCTCGAGCGCACGTGGAGCAGCGAGGCGGAGCTGCGCGCGGTGCTGGTGGTGACGCTCATGTCGGTGCTCGAGCTCGTGCGCATGGGCGTGGCCAGCGTGCACCAGCCGATCGGCAGCGACACCATCCTGGTCGAGCGCGTGGCCACGGCCGAGGAGGCCCGCGAGGCGCTGCGCGGCTACGACGAGGCGCAGAGCTTCGGCGACGGTCGCCGGGCCCCCGGCGACGAGCTCGGGGCGATGCCGGGGACGGTCGCGGATGGCGAAGCAGAGCAGGGCTCGCCGGATGGCGAAGCAGAGCAGGGCTCGCCGGATGGCGAGCGCTGGCAAGGCTCGCCGGATGGCGAGCGCTGGCAAGGCTCGCCGGATGGCGAGCTCTCGCAAGGCTCGCCGGAGGGCGAGCCCTCAGTGGACGAGGCGGATGTGCTCGACTGGCAGGCCCTCTTGGGAGCCGCCGCGGACGCCGAGGACGAGGACGCCTCGGCCGCGGACGGGGAAGCAGCGGCGCCCCCGAAGGCCTACGCGGCAGTGGGCGGCCCGATGCCCGACGACGCTGGCGCGCACGCTCGATCCGTTGTATCCGAATCGCCCCCCTCGCCCGGCGTCGTCGATGACGCCGCCGGCAGGGTCGCGTCGGCCCCCACCGTGGATGGCGGCGCGTCGGAGTCCACGGAGGGCGATGGCCAGGAGCACGGCGAGAACGGGGAAGCTGAAGCGGTCGAAGGCTCGTAGGCCCTCGGATGCTTCGGGTGCTCGTGCCGATCGTACGGACCGGCCGCTCGACGAGAGCGTCGCGGATCCCGGCACCCGCCGCGCCAGCGTCGGCGAGCTGCTCGCGGCGCTCGACGGCGGGCGTCGCGAGCCGCCGCCCTCGCCGGACGAGGCCTCCGCCGGCGATGCGTCCGTTGTCGCCGATGCGTTGGGGCAGCCCGAGACGCCAGCCGAGAGCGAGCGCGAGCCGAGCCCCCACGATGCCGAGCCCGCCGAGCGCTCGGTCCAGTGGGACCAGGCCGATCCCCACGATCTCGGCCTTCTCGGCTACGAGGACGACGACAGCCAGGACGAGCCCGCGCCCGCGGTCGAGCTCCTGTCGGTGCCGCGCGAGGATGGCGTGGAGCTGTCCGACACGCTGCCGATGGCGCCGGAGGACGACCTCTCGCGCGTCAAGGGCCAGGCTTCGCCGCGGCTCATGTCGGTGATCGAGAGCCTGCTGTTCGCGTCGGAGCGACCGCTGACCGTGCGCGACATCCGGCGCCTCCTCAAGGAGCCCACCGTGCGGCAGGTGCAGCTCGCGCTCAAGCAGCTGCAGATCGACACCGCCCCGCGTGGCATCGTGCTCTCGCAGGTCGCCGGCGGCTTCCGCCTGCGGACCAACCCCAACAACGCGCAGTGGGTGCAGCGGATGCTGGCGGGCCGGCCGGCTCGGCTGTCGCGCTCGCAGCTCGAGGCGCTCGCGGTGATCGCCTATCGACAGCCGATCACCAAGGCCGAGATCGATCACGTGCGCGGGGTCGATTGTGGCGCGGTGCTACGGCTCTTGCTCGAGCGCAACCTGTGTCGCATCGTGGGGCGCAAGGAAGAGCCCGGCCGCCCGCACCTCTACGGCACCACCGTGGAGTTCCTCGAGTTCTTCAACCTTCGCAGCCTGCGGGACATGCCCGACCTCCACGAGTTCCGCGAGCTGACCGACGAGAGCCGCGCTACCCTGCGGGTGGAATTCGGCGAGGACGTCGACGAGCTCGAGGCCGAGGTGCTGGGGCAGGAGGTGCTGCCGTTCGGCGCGGGCGAGCGCCTCGACGCGCCGGAGCCAGCGAGCGCCGAGGCGGCGGAGGGCGATGCCTCGGAGGGCGATGCCTCGGAGGAAGATGCCTCGGAGGAAGATGCCGCACCGAACGACGACGTGTCCGACGACACCGCGTCCGACGACGACACCGCGTCCGACGACGACACCGCGTCCGACGACGACACCGCGTCCGACGACGACACCGCGTCCGACGACGACACCGCGTCCGACGACGATACCGCGTCCGACGACGACACCGCGTCCGACGACGACACCACGTCCGACGACGACACCGCATCGGCCGAGGCCAGCGCGGAGCTCGAGACCTTCGATGCTCCCGAAGCCTCGGAGCCATCGGAGCTGCTCACCACCGAGGATCTCGCGGATGTGATGGCGCTGCCCGACTCCGAGGAGGCGCTCGTCGAGGACCCAGAGGAGGCCGCGTCATGAGCCAGGGCCGTCGTCGACCGAAGACCAGCCGACCCGCCCCGCCGAGCGCGGACGTGGACGAGCCGCTCACGGGCAGCGTGCGCCTCCAGAAGGTGCTCGCCCGCGCCGGAGTGTCGTCGCGACGCGGGGGCGAGGCGCTCATCACCGCGGGCCGGGTCAAGGTCAACGACGAGGTCGTCACCGAGCTCGGCGCGCGCGTCGATCCGGCGGTCGACCGGATCGCGGTCGACGGCCGCGTCATCGAGCTCGAGGCACCGGTCTACCTGGTGATGAACAAGCCCGACGGGGTGGTGTGCTCGGCCGAGCCCTCGGTGGACGAGCGCGGGCGTCCCACGGTGGTCTCGCTCGTGCGCGGCATCACCGAGCGCGTGTATCCGGTCGGGCGCCTGGACTTCCACACGCGCGGTGCGCTGCTCCTCACCAACGACGGCGACCTCGCGGCCCGCCTCACCCACCCGCGCCACAAGGTCCACAAGACCTACCACGCCAAGTTCCAGGGCCAGCTCGGGCCGCCCAAGCTGGAAGCGCTGTCGCTCGGCGTCACGCTCGAGGACGGCACCCGCACCGCGCCGCTGGCCGAGATCTCCGTCATCAAGGACACCCAGACCAACTCGTGGGTCCAGCTCACGGTCACCCAGGGCCTCTACCGCCAGGTGCGGCGCATGGGCGATGCCATCGGTCACCCGGTGCTCAAGCTCATCCGCGTGGCATTCGCAGGCATTACGGCGGACGGCCTCGACGACGGCGAGTGGCGGCATTTGCGCGAAGACGAGGTCGCCCGGCTGCGGGCCCAGGCCGCGCCCAAGCCCGTGCCCAAGCCCGCGCGCCGGAGCTCGTCCGGGGCCTTGCGGTGACCCCCCGGGCCCATGTAGCTTCCGCCACCCGAAACGACGCCATGGCCAAGCTCTCCCAGGTTCTGCGCGACGAAAAGCGCGACAAGCTCATCGAAAAGCATGCGGCCAAGCGCGCCGAGCTCCGCTCCAAGCTCAAGGATCCGGAGGTCGACCCCGACGAGAAGTTCGAGGTCATGGCCGCGCTCGGCAAGCTGCCCCGCAACTCCTGCCCCACCCGCAAGACCCGTCGCTGCATGCTCACCGGGCGCAGCAAGGCGGTCTACCGCAAGTTTGGCCTCTGCCGCGTCGTGCTGCGCGATCTGGCGCTGCGCGGCGACCTGCCGGGCGTGACCAAGTCGAGTTGGTGATCCGGGTCGCTCGATCCGAATCCCACCGAATCCCGAAAAAGAATCCGAAGGAGCAGCCGCCATGAAGATGGGCGTACACCCCGAGTACCACAAGGTCCTGTTCGTCGACTCCTCGACGGGCGACGAGTGGACCTCGTTCTCCACGATGGGCTCCGCCGAGAAGCGTGAGATCGACGGCCAGGAGATTCCCGTGGTCCGCATGGAGATCACGTCGTTCAGCCACCCGTTCTGGACCGGTCATTCCCGCGAGATGGATGCCGAGGGCCGCATCGATCGCTTCCGTCGCCGCTACGCCGGCCGCGGAGCCAAGAAGGCCTAAGGCGCTCGTGGCCGCCCGCAAGCGCACCCGCGGCGAGGCACCGTTCGTCGCGGGGCCGCAGGCCGTCGATGCCGAGCTCGCCGAGCGGCTGCTCGCGCGAGCGCTCGCCCAGGGTGGCGACTTCGCCGATCTCTATTTCGAGTACCGCCGCTCCACCTCGCTCTCCATGGAGGACGGCCGGGTGCGCTCGGCCGGCGGCGGCATCGACATGGGGGTGGGCGTGCGCGTGGTGGTGGGCGCGGCCGTGGGCTACGCCTACGCCGAGAGCCTCGAGCCCGCCGAGATGATGCGGGCGGCCGAGACCGCCAGCCAGATCGCGCGCGCCGGCAAAGCGGTGGCGCCGGTGGCCGTACGAGCGAGCCGGCGGGGCAAGGACGCCTACCCGGTGGAGCGCGAGGTGACCGACGTCGACGGGCCCGCGCGGGTGGAGCTCTTGCGGCGCGCCGACAAGGCCGCCCGCGCCTACGACCGCAAGATCAAGCGCGTCGACGCCTCGCTGCTCGCGATCCACAAGGAAGTGCTCGTCGTCACCAGCGACGGGATCATGGCCGTCGACGTGCGCCCCATGGTTCGCATCTCGCTCTCGGCCGTGGCTCGCCGGGGCAAGCGTACCGAGTCCGGTAGCAGCGGCGGTGGTGGGCGCCAGGGCCTCGACTACTTCGATGCCGTCACCCCCGAGGCCCACGGCCAGGAGGCGGCTCGCGTGGCGCTCGTCAACCTCGACAGCCGCCCCGCGCCCGCCGGGACGTTTCCGGTGGTGCTCGCCCCCGGCGATTCCGGGATCCTGCTGCACGAGGCGGTGGGCCACGGGCTCGAGGCCGACTTCAACCGCAAGCGAACGTCGAACTACACCGATCAGATCGGTGAGATCGTCGCGTCGCCGCTGGTCACCGTCGTCGACGACCCACGCCTGTCCGGCAGCCGCGGCAGCCTCAACGTCGACGACGAGGGCGTGACCCCGCGCGAGCACCGGCTGATCGTGGGAGGCACGCTGCGCGGCTACATGCACGATCGCATCAGCGCGACGCACTTCCGCGTGGCCCCCAGCGGCAGCGGCCGGCGCGAGAGCTTCCGCCACGTGACGATGCCCCGCATGACCAACACGCTCATGCTCGCGGGCCAGGACGACCCCGCCGACATCATCCGCTCGGTCAAGCGAGGGGTGTACGCGGTCAAGTACAGCGGCGGCCAGGTCAACATCTCCAACGGCGACTTCGTGTTCAGCCTGACCGAGGGCTACCTCATCGAGGATGGCAAGCTCGGCGCGCCGCTGCGGGGCGTCAACCTCATCGGCAACGGCCCCGCGGCGCTGCGCACGGTGAGCATGGTGGGCCACGACTTTCGGCTCTCGGACGGCATGTGGACGTGCGGCAAGGACGGCCAGAGCGTGCCGGTCGGCGTGGGCATGCCCACCGTCAAGCTCGACGAGCTCACCGTGGGAGGCACGGCGGTCTGATGCCGAGGCCTCGCGCCATCGACCAGAGCCTCGAGCGCCTGGCCGACATCGCCACGCGCTCGCTCGAGCAGCTGCGCGCGCTCGGGGTCGACCACGCCGAGGTCGCGGTGGGCACCGGGCGCGAGCTCGAGGTGAGCGTGCGGCAGGGCGAGGTCGAGCTCGTCAAGGAGGCGGGCTCGAGCGGCCTCTCGGTGCGAGTCGTGCGCGACGGTCGCGTGGCCACCAGCTCGACCACCGACTTTCGCGACGACGCGCTGGCGGCGTTCCTCGCCCGTGCGGTCGAGATGGCGGAGGTCAGCGAGCCCGATCCACTGGCGGTGCCGCCGAGCCCCAAGGAGCTCGTCAAGAAGTGGCCCGAGCTCGACCTGTTCGACCCTGCCACCGACCGGATCGGCGCCGCGCGGGCGATCAAGCTCGCCACCGCCGGCGAGCGGGCGGCGCTGCGGGCCGATCGCCGCATCACCGCCTCGGAGGGGGCCGGGTTCGGGCGCAGCAGCGGCTGCTCGGTGCTGGCCACGAGCGGCGGCTTCCTCGGCAAGAGCGCGGGCACCTACCAGTCGCTGGTGGTGCAGGCGGTGGCCGACGACGAGGGCGGCAAGAAGCGCAAGGGCGTGCACTGGACCGGAGGTCGGTTCTTCGCCGATCTCGAGCCCGCGGCCGCGATCGGCAAGGAAGCGGCCGAGCGCGCGCTCCTGCAGCTCGGGGCCGTCAAGATCCCCACCGGGCGCTACCCGGTGGTGTTCGACAAGCAGGCCGCGCGCGCGATCGTGGGGCTCGTGGCGAGCTGTGTGCTCGGCGACGCCGTGTACCGCGATCGCAGCTACCTCAAGGGGCGGCTCGGCTCGCCCATCGCAAGCCCCATCGTCACGCTCGTCGACGATCCGCTGGTGCCTCGCGGGCCCGGCTCGCGGGCGTACGACGGCGAGGGTCGCAAGGTCGGCAAGCTCGCGGTGTGCAAGAAGGGCGTGCTCGAGACCTACCTGCTCGACACGTACAGCGCCCGCAAGCTGGCGCTGCGGCCCACCGGCAGCGGCAGCGGTGGCGGCAGCGTGCCGCACTCGAGCACCAGCAACTTCTACCTCGTGCCCGGCCGCGTCGCTCCCGCGGCGCTGCTGCGGGGCATCGAGCGCGGGCTCTTCGTCACGCGCATGATGGGCTTCGGCTTCGATCCCACCACCGGCAACTTCAGCCGCGGTGCAGAGGGCTTCCTCATCGAGAACGGCGAGCTCGGGCACCCCGTGAGCGAGGTGACCGTGTCGCGCAACCTCGACGAGCTGCTCAAGGGCATCGACCTCATCGCGAGCGACCTCGAGCTCAAGACCAGCATCGCCGCGCCGAGCTTCCGCGTGGACGAGATGACGGTCGCCGGGACTTGAGGCGGGCTCACAGCCATCGGTCGGCGAGCGGGGTCATGCGCCCGAGGATCACCGCGTGCAGCTCGTGGGGCGTGGCCACCACGCCGCGCGGGTGGGTCACGCTCGCGGCGCGAAAGTCGAGCGGCTGGCCGCGGAGGTCGGTGACGATGCCGCCGGCGGCGAGCAGCAGGGCCGCTGGCGCGCAGGTGTCCCACATCTTGGTGTGGCCGGGGGCCTGGACGTAGACGTTGGCGTCGCCGCGGGCGACCGAGGTCATGCGCACGCCCACGCTGCCCACGCTCTTGGCCCGTGCCTCGCTCACCCCCAGCGCGCGGCGGATCGCGTGCTGGTGCGAGAGCGGGAACATGCGGCCACCGATGAGCACCAGCCGGTCGAGCGGGGCACCCTGCGGGCACAGCTCGGTCTCCTCGCCCGAGGGCAGGCGACGGCGCGCGAGCGAGCCCTGGCTCGTGCGCACCGCCCAGGACAGGTGACCCGCCGCGGGCTCGCTCACCACGCCGAGCACCGGCTGGCCCGCCACGCACAGGCCCACCTGCACGGTGAAGCCGGTGCGACCGCGGGCGAACTCGCGGGTGCCGTCGATGGGATCGACGTACCAGCAGCGCCACGCGTGCCGCCAGTGCCCGTCGTCGGCGCTCTCCTCCGCCAATACGCCGTCCTCGGGGAAGCGGGCGCGCAGCGACGCCACGATCCGATCGTTGATCTCCGTGTCGGCGCGGGTGATCGGGCCGCCGCCGAGCGGCTTCTCGCGCAGCGCCATCACCTTGGCCCCGCTGCGCCAGTAGTGCATCGCGATCTCCCCGCACTCGTGCACGAGCGCGAGGGCGAAGGCCAGCTCCTCCTGCAAGGCGGTCATCGGGCGGGTGGGAACCAAGGGCTTATCATGACGGCCCGCTTGCAAGAGCACGCCGGGCGGCGTGCCGGGCCCAAGGGGCCCCTACGGGGCCCCTACGGGGCCGAGGGCCTCCGAGAGCGCGCGAGCGTCCGCGTCGCGTCCTTCGGCGTGGAGCGCGGCCAGGAGCCGCAGGGTGCCCTCAGTGTAGGTTGCCCGCAGGTCGTCGGTCCACGGGTGCGCCGCGTGCTGCGTGGGCGAAAGTGGAGGGTCGTAGCGCCGCAGCGCCGCGAGGTGATCGGCCACGACCTCCGTCGGGCTCGGCGGCGGCCGGTGGGGTGGCAGCACGCGCCACAGCACGCCCTGGGGGACCACGGGCAAGCTCGCCGACGGGCGCGAGAACACGTTGGCCAGGTAGATCGGGGTGTCGCGCAGCGCCGGGTCGGCCCACAGCGCACCCACCAGCGCCACCGGCTTGTCGACGTCGGGTAGCGCCGGGAAGCGGGCGCGCAGCTGCTCGCGGTACCACGGGTGCGACAGGAGCGATGCGTCGATGTAGAGCGTGCGCGTGCCGTGGCCGAGCACGTGCTGCACGAACAGGACCGGGAACACGCGGTGATCGTCGGTGCCGATCACGATCGCGTCGCCGTCGGGCGGGGGCGTACGCAGCAGATCCTCGGCATAGCGCTCCACGCCCGCGTCGGCGGACGGCAGGCCGCGCGCATGGCTGCGGAGGAGCTGCGCGGCCACGAGCGCGGCGGCGACGAGCCAGAGCGCGGCCGGGGCGACGCGGCCGGGGGCACGGGCGGAGATCCACGCGTGGATGCGCGCCGCCGCCACCGCCCACGCCGGCGCCCACGAGAGGATCGTCAGCAGATCGAAGCGCTCGAGGATCCACGCCCCGAACGGGGTGCCCGGGTCGATGTTGTGGACCGCCGGGAACGCGAGCGTGCTCGCGAGCATCGTGGCCCCGAGGCCCCACCAGAGCCCGGGGGCCACGCCGGTCGGCCGGCGTACGGCGAGCGCGGCGATGCCGGCGAGCACGAGCGCCGCGGGAAGGGCACCGTTCATCGTCCCGCCGCTCGCGGCCGAGCCGACCACCTCGAGCGCGCGCGACCATTGCTCGAGCACGGCGGGATCCTCGGTGTGGAGGCTGAGCGAGAGCACGCCGTAGTCCGAGCGCAGCACGTGATGCAAGAGACCCTCGAGCGAGCGGGTGTCGCCCCAGCGCCACGCGCCGCCCGAGCCGATCGCGAGCGTCGCGTAGGGCAGGAGGCCCACGAGCCCCGCGCCGATGCCTTGCGCCGCCACGGTGAGGAGGCGCCGGGCCGACAGCGGCCTCGGCCACGCGGCCCCCACCACCACGGGCAACAAGAGCGCCGCCGTGAGGTGGTGGCTCACCGCGAGCCCGAACGCGAGCCCGAGCTGCCACGGGCGTGGGGACGGGCGCGCGCACAGGCGCAGCACCAGCGCGCAGGCCAGGAGGTGCGGGCCCCACACCTCGCTGTCGCTCGTGTGCACGAGCACCGGCGAGGCCGTCGCGAGCACGGCCACCGCGATCGTGGCAGGCCCGCGCCCCGCCCAGCGAGCCAACAGCGGCCACAGCACGAGCCACGCCGCCACGCCCGCGAGCGCGCACGGCAGCGCGGCCGCGGCGGCCGGCGGCACGCCCAACGCCAACAGCGCGCGCGCAGGCAGGCCCAGCAGCCGCATCCACGGATAACCCGACGGGTGCGGGACGCCGCCGGTGAGCATGATGGTGGCGAATTCACCCGCGTCGCCGGCCTGCACGTGGCGCGGCACGGCGATCACCGCGAGCAGCACGAGCAGCCCCCCGAGCGGCAGGCACGGCCACCACCACCCGAGACCGTGTGCCGGCCCGGGGTCCGGTGGGGGTGGAGTGGCGGCGGCGGGCACCACGGGGATGGTACGCCGGAGCGGTGCTCGACCGCGCCGTGCCGCGCGAGCGGGGCGCCAGCCGTCACTCGTCGCAACGGCCCCTCCGATCTCGTGCCACCATGGGTACGGCAAGCGAGAACGACCCATGCGATCCACTACGACGAGGGCAATCCGCGCGGCCGCGATGGGCCTGGCGATGCTGGGAAGTGCCTGCTCCGATGACGGCCTCGCGCCGGCCGCCAGCGACGAGACGGGGATCCCGATCACCGTCGGCGCGACCGAGGGGGCCGACGAGGGCGTCAAGCTCGACGTGCTCGGGGGCGACGGCACCGCGGGCGTCGACGACGGGGTCGGGCAGGAGGGCTGTCGCCGGGTCGACGTGATCTTCGTGGTCGACAACTCGTCCTCCATGACCGAGGAGCACGAGGCGCTGCAGGGCCCCGTGTTCGACTCGTTCCCGCAGACGCTGCTCTCGATCAACGGCGGCATCGACGACTTCCAGCTCGCGGTGATCGACGCGTGCCCCAAGCCCGCCTACTTCCACGACACCGGGACCGGCGGCGCCTGCGGGTACTCCACCGGTACCAACTACATGAGCTCGGGCTCGGCCGCGTTGGCCGACGAGTTCGCGTGCGTCAGCGCGTTCTCGATGATGGGCTACATGGGCATGGCCGACATGTGCATCGACGACGGCGACTTCGCCGACGACGACGAGCAGCCGGGCTTCACCGCCGCGGAATCGATCACCGGCGAGGCGATCATGGGCGCGAACGCAGGCTTCCTCCGCCCCGACGCGCTCCTCTTCGTGGTCACCATCACCGACGAGGACGAGGCGCTGGTGGACGTGGGCTCGACGCAGGAGATCTTCGACCAGCTCGTCGCGGCCAAGGGCGGCAGCGTCGACCAGGTCGTATACCTCGGGATCGCGGGCGGCTCGGAGTGCGACGGCCCCTACGGCACGGCCCTGGACGCCGTACAGACCAAGGAGCTGGCGGGCCTGTTCGAGGCCGAGGGCCGCGGGATGTTCTGGGACCTCTGCATGGGACAGCTCGAGGTCGCGTTCCAGACCGCGATCGAGGGCAGCGTGGACTCGGCGTGCCAGGAATTCGTGCCGCAGGGGTGAGGGTGGCACGGAGGCATGGAAAGTTTGGGCCGGAGTGGGTGTCGGACGAGCTCGTGGCATGAGGTGATACGATGAGACTCATACTGGAGCCTGGCCGCCGATGTGAAACGTTGGAGACAGAGACCGCTACCATGACCACCCGTCCGTCCATCACGCTCCTGCCGGCCCTCTTCGTGGCCACGACCGCCTGCACCTCGCCCGCGCCGGGCAACCAGCCGCTCGAGCCCGTGGGGTCGCCTGCGCCCACGAACCCCGGCGACCAGGCCCCCGTGACGCCATCCGCCGAGCCGACCGCTGCCCAGGGCTCGCTCGCCGAGGCGCTCGCGCGCGTGCCCACCGAGGTCTCCGCGCTCTATGTCTTCGCGCTCTCCGAGGACCGCCGCGAGCTCACCATCGATCCCGCTCCGATGCCCACGCGCCGCGCGGCCCGGGACATCCGCGGGGGCTTCTCGGCCACCGACAGCGAGCACGGCGGCAAGGTCATCACGCTCGACGGCGGGCCGTTCCTCCACGGCAGCTGGGCCCGGGCCTCGTTCCGCGATCGCGTGAGCTCGCCCGACCGGCTCGAGGACCTGCGCCGCGCCGGCTACGACGTCGACGTCACCCGCGAGCTGCTGGTGGTCGACGGCGAGGCCGACTCGAACCCCACCGTGTTCGCGTTCAGCCACGATCGCAGCAAGCTCGGGATCGTGGGCGTGTGCTCCGACGTCACCATCATCGACTTCGGCGTGCCCTCGCCGCCGCGGCCGATCGCGGTGCGCAAGCCCGTCGTGTACCTCTACCCGCCGGCCCCGACGCGCGTGCAGGTGCAGCTCGAGCTCGACGGCGAGCTCGTCGCCCACTACCCCGCGATGCAAGCGGGTCGCTGGTCGGTGCTCGCGAGCCCCGACGGCGAGCTCGTCGACGAAGCCACCGGCCGGCACCACCGCTACCTGTTCTGGGAGGCGACGAGCGCGGCCTGGGAGCTCGACCCGAAGCGTGCCCACTGCGTCCCCGGAACCGAGGCCGCCGCGTTCATGGAGCGCGTCTGCGAGCGCTACGCCCTCACCGACGCCGAGTGCGGCGACTTCGTGACCTACTGGCTGCCCGCGCTCGCGAACAACCCCTACAGCGTGATCGAGCTCGTGGACCCGAGCACCTACGCCCGCTACGCCCGCCTCGACGTGACGCCGCAGCCCGATGCGGTGATCCGCCCGTTCATGATCTTCCGCCGCAGCGACACTCCCGTGGACGTGGGTGCGCCCGAGCTGCCACGGGCGGAGCGACGCGGATTCACGGTGGTCGAGTGGGGCGGGGCGAACCTCGATGAGGTCGTGGAGACCGCGACCCGCTGACGCGGGCCACCGTCGGGGCCCACGACGGGCCGGTCCACCAGAGCCCAATCAGCCCAGCCCAATCACCCAACAGGCGACATGCGAGCGCCGGTTCGAGCGCCGGCGGGCGCACGCGGGCCGCGTTGAGAAATCGTTACCGCTCGAGCGTCGGTGGCGCTATGCTGGCGGGCGAATGCTCGGTCGTCGCCTCCTCGCGCTCCTCGTCGCGGTGCTGTGCATCGTGGCGCGGTTCGGCCTGGACGCGGGGGTCGTGGCCGAGTCGCCGGCCGAGCCGGCCGAGGGCGTCGAAGCGCTCGCCGGGCCGGGGCTCTTGTGCCGGACCTCGCCCGACGCGCCGGCCGAGCCGGTGGGCTCCGCCCCCGACGGCCGCGTCGACTCGCAGCGCACCCCGGGCTCGTCCGCCCACATCACGCCGTGTGGGCCATGGCAGGCGCCTCGCGCCCTGGGGCCCGCACGCGAGCGCAGGGGCGATCCCAAGGCCTCGCGTGGCCCACCGTCCTCCGTGGTGTCTTGAGCGGCTCCGGCAGCACGCCGGGGCTTCCACGACCACCACGTGACGACGGGCGCCGGTCATCGTGCCGCGGCGCCGGGATGGCTGTGCATGCGAACGTTCGAAGAGCAAGACGGAACCAAACGAATCGAGAGCGACTCCGCGGGACAAGTGGGACAAGTGAAGGTACGAGCGGTGCACGGGCTCTCTGCGACCGTGGCCCGCTCGGTGGTCGAGGCGGCCAAGGCCCATCGGGCCTCCGCCACGCTCACCACGTATGACGTGCGCGGGCGGGGCCATCGCGCCGATGGTCGCAACCTGCTCGAGCTGTTGCTGCTCGGCGCGGGGCCCGGTGAGACGCTGACGCTGCAGTGCGTCGGCAGCGACGCGGACGCGGCATTCGAAGCGATCGCGGCCGTGCTCGGCCGCGGACTCGCGAGCGAGGAAGAGGAGGCAGGAGCATGAGCACGACGAGCTTCCAGTGGGACGCGATTCATTGGCTGCGCGACGAGGCGGGGCTGGCCACCGAGGTGCGACCGGCCGACCGGATCGAAGACCCGGACGCACCGCTGGTCATCGAGGGCTTCCTGGTCCGCCCATCGCGTGCGGGCACCTACGCCTACGCCTCGCTGTGGATCCTCACCTTCGCGGTGCTGCTCGCGATGCTCGGGATGCCGGGGATCTCGGTCGAGACCGAGATGCTGCTCAACCGCGTGGGCGAAGCGGGCCTCGTCCTCGCCGCGGGGCTGATGCTGGCCGCGTGGATCACCTCGCGGCGGAGCCGCAGCCCCGCGCTGGTGGTGCTGCACCCGAGCGCGGCTCCGGTGACCGCCGCCGACGTCACGGCGTTCCACCAGCGAGCCCAGGGCGCCACGCCCTGGATCGTGGTCGAGCGGCCGCCCACGGCCGAGGTGCTCGCCGCCGCGACCAAGCTCGGCGTGCGCTGCTTCGGCCGCACGGAGCGAGGGACCTTTGCGGCGCTGTCCGACTAGAGCTCCTCGCGGAACTCGAGCACGACCGGGTAGCGCCCCTTGATGAGCGACAGCTCGGCGGAGGCCCCCGGCTCGCAGTGCAGGGTCTCCTCGAGCACGGCCGAGCTCGCGAAGTGGATGATGTCCCAGCCCTCGGCATCGGGCACGAAGCTCTCGTCGCACTGGAACAGGCCGTTGGCCAGCTGCGCACCGCAGATGTCGTTGGCCTGGGCGATCTCGATGAGGTCGTCGCCTGCGGCATTGCGCAGCGCGCACATCTCGGAGAAGGCCAGGTGCCCGGTATTGGCGATGCCCACCAAGCGCTTGCGGGGAGGCGTCGACTCGTAGCCGTCGAGCTGGCTCGAGAACGCGACCACCGAATCGGAGAGGGCCCCGAGCACCAGGCTCGACTCGAGCGCCTCGCCGGCCTCGACCCCGCCCGCCGCCATCGGGATCACCACCCGGGCGAAGCCTCCGCTCTGGGCGACCGCGGCTCCGCCCGCGCTGTGGCCCGTGGCGGCGATGCGCTCGGGGTCGAGCCGGTCCGCGAAGTCCTCGAGCCCCCCGAGCTCGCCGCGTGCTGCGGCCACCATGGCGCCGAGGTCGCCCTGTAGATCCTGCGGGACCATCGGCTCGCCGCAGGCCAGGCCCAGGAGGTCGGCGAGCCACAGCCCCGGGTGATCGGCCGCGATCACCACGAACCCGCGGCTGGCCCAGTGGGTCATGTGGGGCAACGACTGCGTGCGGAAGCCCGCCGTGCCGTGCACGAACAGGATCACCGGGTACGGGCCGCTCTGGGCGTCGATGGGCAGGTCGCGGTAGCAGTCGCAGGTCTGCCAGGGGTTGTCCTCGTCGGAGATCTTGTCCTGCTCGGATGCCGGCAGCGACTGTCGGACGTCGTAGACCACGGGGTCCACCCCCGGGCCCGGATCCTCGGCCGGGTACCAGACCTCGGCCGTGAGGCCCTCGATCTGCACCGTGCGGGCGCCAACGGCCCACGGACCGCGCGCGGCGGTGTCGGCCGGGCGTGGGCGCAGCGTGGTGCCGGGGCACGCCCCTTCGAGCTCGGTCGGGGCCCCGCCGGAGGAGGAATCATCCTCGCTGGTGCTCGACGTGCCGGTGCTGTCGGGACCAGGCGGCTCCCCGGTGGTGCCGGCTCCGCTGCTGGTGGCGCTGGTGCTGCCCGTGCTGCCGTCGTCCAGGCCCACCGCGCTGCCATCGTCGCCACACGCGGACGCCACTGCCAGCGCCACCAAGCCCCACGTCGCTCGCTCGAATCGGTTCATGCCCATGCTGGGTCGAGGTCTATCACCGAAGGGGGGAAGGACCAAGCACGACCGCCGCAGCGGCCGCGGCCGACACGCGCCTTCACGTCGGGTGGCTCCCCTACCACTGTATCGACGAGGTCCAATCGAGCGCGTCCAAGTGTATCGAGGAGGTCCAATCGAACGTATCCAAGTGTATCGAGGGGGTCCAATCGAGACACTTGGGTCCGTAAAAAGGTGGAACTCTTGGAGCTATCTCGATAATTTCTCGTTCCTTCCATTGCACGGAGTTCATGTTCGTACGAAACTCCTTCCGCACCGCCGGCACATCCTCGTGCCGTGTCCAGGTGCATCGACCCCCTCGTCGTCGAAGGGAGCACGTCATGTCCGAGTCATTTCACCCCTCGGAGGTCGAGCCGCGCGCGCGTTGGCTCGTCGACCTCGATCCTACACGTATTCATGCCTGGCTGCAGCGTGCCGTCTCGCGCCAGCAGCACGACCTCCTTCCCACCTCACCACCGGGCTCGCTCTCCCCCGAGCAATTGGCTCGGGAGGCCTTCATCGACTGGTGTGCCGCCGGGGTCGACCTCTTCCTGCGCGAAGGGGCCGGGCTGCCATCGCGGCGGATCATCGATGACGCGGCGCATCGGGTCATGCTCGTGGTGGTGCTGCGACGCCATCGTAGCATCACGGCCGCGGCGGCGGCGCTGGAGACCTCGCGCCGGGCCCTGCGCGATACGATGAAACGGCTCGGGATCTACGAGCGCTGGCAGCGATGGACCGCATCGGACCAGCCGGCACCCGCCTCGACCGGTGCCGGAGCTGGGTCCGGTCGGCCCACCTCAGAGGGTCAAGACTGGTCCGCTTCTTCCGCTGATCCTGCTCGATCCGCTTTGCCGCTCGACGATCCTCCCAGCGTTCCCTAGGAACGGTCCGGGTGGTACGGTTGGTTCCACTAGCTCCGCTAGACTCCATCATTGGCGCGACGGCTTCGACGTCGAACGCATCCCCTTGGGGTGGCTCCACTTCGGGCACGACGGGATCCAGAACATGCTCCCCACCGTCACCGCGACAACAGGTCGTCGAGCGCCAGCATCCGCTCGCCGCCCGGGGTCACGACCACCGATCGTGGCCGAAGTCGTGCCTCGATCGCCGCGCGGAGTGGCTCGGGCAGCTCGAGCGCCGCCTCGGGCACCAGGCTACGCCAGCCGGGCACCGCGTCGTCGAGGCCGCGGGCATGCTCGGGCCAGGGAGCAAGGACCAGCGCCCGTGGGCTTGGACGGTCCAGGATCGGCTGCATCCATGGGTTGCTGGCGACGCAGAGGGCCTCCAGCAGTGCGGGAGTCCAGCTCTCGGCCGCGGTCATCTCGAGCCCCACCAGCAGGGCTCCGGGTACGCTCTCGGCAGGGGTGCGCGAGACGGTGGCCTCGGGGGCGGTGCCGAGGTGCCGTACGTCGGCCACCGGCGCGCGCAGCCGGGCCAGCACCTCGCTCGTGGACGGGCGGGCCTCGGGATCCTCGGCGGTCATCTCGGCCACGAGGGCCCGCTCGACGGAGCCGATCACTGGGGCCTGCCCCGGGGGCTCGAGCCGGCCGACGAGCAGCGCGTGCAACAGCACGCCCGCCGAGTAGAGGTCGCTGCGGGCAGTGGGCGTGCCGCCGCGGCGTAGCTCGGGCGCGGTGGTGATCACGAGCTCCTCGAGCCCGCCGGTGCGCGTGGCCGTGAGGCCCGAGAGGTGGTGCGCGCCGAACGGACCGAGCTGCGGGCGGCCGAGCGCGTCGGTGACGAGCAAGCTCGGCAGCACGCCCCCGTGCACGAGCCCGCGCTCGTGCGCAGCACAGAGGCCCTCGAGGAGGAACGCCACCAAGGCCCGGGCCCGCGGCACCGCGGCGTGCAGGCCCGGCGGGCGGATCGTGCGGCGTAGCGTGGGGCCCTCGGCGCGCGGCAGCACCAAGAGCCCCGCCTCGGGCTCGCTGCGCAGCACCGGGCGGATCGCGGGGTGCCCCACCTGGGCCGCGGCCACCGCCACGGCCAGGAATCGGTCGATGGCGGCCGCAACGCGCGGGTCGATGGGCTCGGGCTGGTCGGCGAGCAACAGGTGGATCTCGACCTCCTGCAGCGTGACGCGGTCGACGCCGACGTAGGCGGCGCCCGAGAAGCCGGTGGAGAGCAGCCCCGTCACGCGGTAGCGCCCCGGGACGGCAGCGTCGGTGGGCTCGGCCCCGTGGCGCTGCAGCACCAGCTGGGCAGCGAGGTCGTGGCCGAGCGAGCCGAGCGCGCGGGCCAGCAGGGCGGCGAGCTCGGGCGAGCGGTCGTGGCCCGCGCGTGCATGCAGGCGCAGGGCGGCCTGGGCATGGCGGGCGGCCCCCTCGGCATCGCCGAGGTCCCAGGAGAGGCGTGCCGCCAGCGTCAGCGAGGTGGGGCTCTGCGTGTCGTCGTGCAGCGCCAGCGCCTCGAGGGCATCGCGCGGCTGGTCGGCGGCTGCGAGCGCCTGTGCGGCGCCGAGCCGGTTGCCCGCGGCCAGCAGCGCCTGGGCCTGGTCCTGGGGCGGAGCGCTCGCCCGGGCCAAGAGCCGCGCCACCTCCATGTTGCGCCGGCGCTGCCGCAACAGCGCCACTGCCGCTGCGAGCTCGGCGGCCTCGGCCGCCTCCACGGCCTCGAGCGCCAGGTCGAGCGCCCGCGGCTCGCCCGATTCCAGCGCGACCCGCAGGGCATCGAGCACGCGCCCGCTCGCACGGTAGTCGGCCAGCGCGCCCTCGAAGTCCCAGATCTGCTCGCGCACCCAGCCGGCCAGCGCATGGCGTCCGGCCCCGGCGAGCTCGCTCGCGAGCGCCTCGTGGTCGCCCGCATCGAGCCGCGCCCGCTCGGCCGCGTCGAGCACGCCATGAGACGGGGGAGGGGAGGGCACCGCGGGAGTATGCCAGGGCGCGGCGAGCACGAAAGCGTGGCGGACGGCGTGGTCGAAGCACGCCGCGAAGCCCCCGGCCATGCCCGGGTCGGCTACGGTGCGGCGTCGCCGGGCTCGAGCCGAGCCGGTGGCGGCTCGGCCCCGTCGAGCTCTTCGATCGTCACCGGCGGCTCGGCCTCGACCGGTGGGGGCGGCGGCATGGCAAGGTCGGGGACGAGGCCGATCGGCGCCCAGAAGTAGCGGTCGAGCGCGGCCGCATCGGCCGGGCCCTCGCCGAGGAGCAGGAGCCCGAGGCCCGCCAGCGCGGCCCGAGGGCGGGCCTCCGCGGCCGCGACGAGCGGCCCGAGCTCGCCGCAGGCGTGGGCGTCGAGGCGCGCGCGCAGCTGGGCGTCGCTGCCGAGCTCGCCGTGGATGAAGACCGCGGTCGCGGCCAGGCACGCGGCGTGGTGGGCCTGCCGCAGCGCCTGCTCCATCACCGTGGGCCGGCCGCTGCCGGAGGCGATCGCGATCTCGAGCATGAGCGCCTGGGCCAGCGGTGCGGCGCGGCCCTGCACGAGCGCCACGTCGCTCCCGGTGGCGGCCAGCCGTGCCCGGCGCGTCGGCTCGACCACGCCTTGCACCAGGAGGTGGCGCACGATCGTCGTGTCGTCCGCCTTGGGTGGCAGGCTCCACGGGGCGCCGGCGCAGTCGAGCTCGGCCGCGAGCCCGGAGCCTTGCTCCTCGACCCATGTCCGCAGGGGCGCCCACGCGCCCTCGCACGCCGCGGCATCGAACGGCCGCGCCAGCCCGGGCTCCGCGGGCGGCCGTTCGGCGGCCGGCCGCGTCTCGTCGCGCTGCTGCATCGCCCGCAGGCGTGACACCGTGAGCTCCATGAGCCCGAACAGCCGCTCGGGGGGCAGCGCGTAGGCCTCGTCGTCCTCCAGCGTGCGAGCGAGCCTCGCCGCGCTCCAGCGCGCCGGGCGGCGCGTCCAGGCCTCGGGCTCCTCCGGGCCCACCACACGCTCCCAGGGCTCCTCCGGCGCGGTGGCGAGCGCCTTGGCGGCGCGCGCCAGCCGGGCGTCGATCCGGCCGAGCGCCGCCTCCAGCTCGGGCCGGGCGGCCACGATCGCATGCTCGGGGGGCAGCCGAGCGCCGAGGCCCGGCAGCTCCCGGCGTAGCGCCTCGAGGTCCTCGCGCGCCCCGGCGAGCGCGGCCGGGGACGCCGCCCCGATGTCCGCCACGCCGGCCTCGAGCGCCGGTCCGAGCTCCGCCAGCCCGCAGCCGTCGTCGCAGCGCCCGCTCGCCAGGCGCCACCGCAGCGCGTGCACGTAGGGCCCCACCGCGTCGACGAGCGCGCTCGGATCGTCCCGCCACGGCGGTCGCTCGAGCCGATCCCGGCCGCGATGGACCGCGTGGAGGAGCATGCGGAGCACCACGCCGTCCTCCGGCGAGAGGAGCTGCGGCTTGAGACCCTCCGATTGCCGCCCGGCCTCGTCGATCGCCTTGCGAACGGCCACCCGTGCCTTCGCGCCGAAGCCCGGTGGGTGCAGCGGGGTGCCCTCCACCTCGGCCGCCGCCACGGGATCGAGCTGCCGCAGCGCGGGCATGGCCGCCTCCCGCAGCGCCATGAAGGCCTTGGCGTGCGCTTGGCGGTGGAACTCCGGATCGGGCGCCGCCGGGACCTCGGCCCTGGCCTGCGGGGCCGGCTCGCCCTCGCGTGGCTCGCCCCCCGGGCAGCCGCCCAGCAGCAACGACGCGAGCCCCAGGCCGGCGCTCCAGCGCCCGCGCCGGTGGCTCGCTCCTCGCCGCCCCCGGTTCGCGCGCCCGCGCCCGCGGTCGCCGAGCCCGAGCCCGTGCCCGCGGGGGCTCACGCGTCGCCGAGCCCCGGTGCGGGGAACGGACGCAGGAATTCCGCCACCTCGGCCCGCAGCGCCTCGCAGAACTTCGCATCGGGCTCGCCGCTGCGCGCCGCGGCCTCGGTGATGCCGCGGTCGATGAACGCGGCGACCTGGGGCATGTGGTCGGCCTTCAGGCCGCGCGAGCTGAGCGCGGCCAGGCCCACCCGTACGCCCGAGGGATCGAACGGCTTGCGCGTGTCGAACGGGATCGCGTTGCCGTTGAGCTCGATGCCACAGCGGTTGAGCGCAGCCGCGGCCCGCCGCCCCGAGATCGCCTGCGGCGTGAGGTCGACCAGCAGCAGGTGGTTGTCGGTGCCGCCCGTGACCAGCGAGTAGCCGCGCCCGAGCAGCGCCTCGGCCAAGGCCTGGGCGTTGATCACCACCTGCCTGGCGTAGGACATGAACTCGGGCGTGGATGCCTCGTTGAACGCCACCGCCTTGGCCGCGGTGGTGTGGCAGTGCGGGCCGCCCTGGAGCCCGGGGAACACCGCCTTGTCGATCGCGGCCGCGTGCTCCTGCCGGCACAGGATGAGCCCGCCTCGCGGCCCTCGCAGGGTCTTGTGGGTGGTGGTGGTGACCACCGCGCAGTGCGGCACCGGGTTCGGGTGCACCCCGCCGGCCACCAGCCCCGCGATATGGGCCATGTCGGCCACGAGGTACGCCCCGACCTCCTCGGCGATCGCGGCGAACGCCGCGAAGTCGAGCTGTCGCGGGTACGCCGAGTGCCCCACCCAGATGAGCTTGGGCCGATGCTCCCGCGCGAGCGTCCGCACCTCGTCCATGTCGATGCGCTGATCGGAGCGCCGCACCCCGTACTGCACCGATTTGTAGTAGATGCCGGTCGCCGAGACCTTCCAGCCGTGGGTGAGGTGGCCGCCGGCCGGCAGCGCGAGCCCCATGGTGGTGGCCCCGGGCTCGCACAGGGCCAGGAGCGCCGCCAGGTTGGCCGGCGAGCCGCTGTAGGGCTGTACGTTGGCATGCTGGGCGCCGAACAAGCTCTTGGCGCGCTCGATCGCCAGGCTCTCGAGCGGGTCGATGAAATCCATGCCCTCGTAGTAGCGGCGGCCCGGGTAGCCCTCGGCGTACTTGTTGGTGAACGTGGAGGCGCTGGCCTCGAGCACCGCCCGCGATGCGTAGTTCTCGCTGGCGATGAGGCGGATGCTCTCGCGCTGGCGACGGTCCTCGCAGCGGATGAGCTCGAACACACGGGGGTCGGCTTGCTCGAGGGTCGGATCGCGTCGCGCTTGGCTCATGCCGGAACATTCGCGGCCCAGCGCCGGCTCGTCAAGCCGGCCCGCACCGGGCCTGCTGGCGCCGCCCCGTGCGAGGTATGCTGCCGCGCGCGTGCACGTGTACCCCACCCGCGAGCGCTTCGTGGCCGAGGCCGTGGGCGACGCGATGCAGCCGGTCTGGTGCGAGCTGCTCGACGACGGCGAGACGCCAGTGGCCGCGTTCGCCCGCCTCCGGCGGCATGGCGCCACGGGGCTCCTCGAGAGCGTGGTCGGTGGCGAGCGCTGGGCCCGCTGGAGCTTCCTCGTGGTGGGAGCCCGGGCGCGGGTGCTCGGGCGGCTGCACGGTGACGCGCTCGCGGTCGAGCTCGCGCCCGCGCCGGGCTTCTCCGCCCCCGCGGCGCTGCGGCACGGCGAGGGCCTGCCCGCGCTGCAGCGGATCCTCGCCCACTACCGCGCCGCACCCCAGCGCGACCAGCCGCCGCTGTGGGGCGGGCTCGTGGGCGCCTGGGGTCACGACCTCGTGCGCTGCTTCGAGCACCTGCCGCGCGCGGCCGCGCGCGGGCCCTCGCGCTTGCCCGCGATCGACGGCGTCGTCACCGACACCGTGGTCGCGTTCGACAACCTGAGCCAGCGCGTACGCGTGGTGACGGCCGCCCACCCCGGCGACGACGGGGGGCCCGCGGCCGCCTACGACGCGGCCCGCGAGCGGCTCGAGCGGGTGCTCCATGCCTTGCAGCACGAGCCCCCGGCCCTGTCCCCGCTCGCGCTCCACGAGAGCGTGCCGTTCGCGGCCGAGCCCGCGCCGCCGTGGAGCCGCGCCGGCCACCTCGCGGCGGTGCGGCGCGCCAAGGAGCACGTGGCCGCCGGCGACGTCTTCCAGGTGGTGGTGGCCCAGGGCTTCGAGGTGCCGCGGGAGGGTGTCGACGCGCTCGACGTCTACCGGATCCTGCGGGTGACCAACCCGGCGCCGTACATGGTGCTCCTGCGCCTGTCGTGCGCCGAGCTCGTGGGCGCCTCGCCCGAGGTGCTGGTGCGGCTCGATCGCGACACCCGGCGGGTGACGGTGCGCCCGATCGCGGGCACGCGCCCGCGCGGGCGCGACGAGGCCGAGGACCTCGCGCTCGAGCGCGAGCTGCTCGCCGACCCCAAGGAGCGGGCCGAGCACCTCATGCTCGTCGACCTCGGCCGCAACGACGTGGGCCGCGTGGCCGTGGGCGGCACGGTCCGCGCCGGCGAGCTGTTCGGCATCGAGCGCTACAGCCGGGTCATGCACATCGTCTCCGAGGTCACCGGCACGCTCGCGCCGGGCCTTGGCGCCCTCGATGCGCTGCGGGCCGCGTTCCCGGCGGGCACGCTCAGCGGCGCGCCCAAGGTGCGGGCGCTGCAGCTCATCGACGAGCTCGAGCCGGCCGATCGCGGCTTCTACGGCGGCGCGGTCGGCTACGTGGGCTTCGACGGCGGGGCCGACTTCGCGATCTGCATCCGCAGCGCGCTCTGCCTGCCCGATCGCTTCCGCGTGCAGGCCGGCGGCGGCATCGTGTACGACTCGGACCCGGAGGCCGAGGACGTCGAGTGCCGCAACAAGGCCAGCGCCGTGCTGCGGGCCATCGCCATGGCGCGGGCCGGGCGGGCGGGGGAGGGCACGTGATCGCGCTCGAGCCTGGAGGGCAGCGCTACCAGCCGCTCCGTGCTGCGGAGCCGCTCGCTCCGGCGGGGCCGCTCGCTCCTGCGGGGCCGGTCCGCGCGAGCAGCCCGCACGTGGTGATGATCGACAACTACGACTCGTTCACGTTCAACCTCGTGCAGTACCTGCTCGAGCTCGGCGCGGTGGTCGACGTGTACCGCAACGACGCGATCGAGGCCCAGGCGGTCGTGGAGCTCGGCCCCACGCACCTGGTGCTCTCGCCGGGCCCCGGGCGCCCGAGCGACAGCGGCGTGTGCCAGCCGCTCTGCCGCCGCGTGTGCGACGACGCGCCGATCCCCACGCTGGGCGTGTGCCTGGGCCACCAGACGCTCTGCGAGGTGTGGGGCGCCACCGTGCGGCGGGCCGATCGCATCATGCACGGCAAGCCGAGCCCCATCGAGCACGACGGCACCGGCGTGCTCGCGGGCCTGCCCTCGCCGATGACCGTGACCCGCTACCACAGCCTGTTGGTGGAGGAGGCGACCCTGCCCGCCACGCTGCTCCCGGTGGCGCGCACCGCCGAGGGCGAGCTGATGGCGGTGCGGCACCGCGACCGGCCCGTGTACGGGGTGCAGTTCCACCCCGAGTCGATCCGCAGCGAGCACGGCCACCGGCTGCTGGCGAGCTTCCTGGGCGTGGACCCGGGCGAAGCCGAGCGGCTCGACCAGGCGCTGCGGCGGTGAGCGATTCAGCGCACGGGAAACGCGCAGATGCAGAGGAGCCCCGCCGGGCCGACGGGCATCGCGACGCCGCGGTGCACCGCGAGAGCGACGCCGACGGGCCCTGCGAGGCCGATCGCCGCGACTCGCGAAATCCTGCGCCGGCGAGGGGAACCTTGGGCGCCCCGCGTCCGAGCAAGGCCCCCGTGACTGCCCTGGCAGAGGCGACGGCCCCCCGCATGCCCGGCGCCCACGCCCTCGACGAGCCGCCGCAGCCGGCTCCGGCCGGCGCGCGCGAGCTCGACGCGGGTACGCTCGTGGCTGCGCAGCGCGGCGAGCGATGGGCCCGGCGGGCGCTCGTGGTCGCGTACCAGGGGCGCGTGCATGCGCTCGCGTTCCGCATGCTGGCCGGGGCCGGGCGCCGCGATCAAGCCGAGGATCTGACGCAGGATGCGTTCCTGCGCGTGTTCGGGGCCTTGCCGCGGTTCTCGCCCGGCGGCCCCGCGCGGCTTTCGACGTGGATCCTCGGCATCACCGCCCGCACGGTGGTCGACGAGCTGCGCCGGCGTCGGCCCGCGGCCGTGGCGGTGGCGCCCGACGAGCTGCCCGGCGGCGAGCGGCCCGATCTGCGCAGCGAGCAGCGCGGCGTGGGCCGGGCGATCGAGCGCGCCGTGGCCTCGCTCTCGCCCGAGGTCCGCGCCGCGTTCGTGCTGCGGGCCTACCACGACCTCGACTACGGCGAGATCGCCCAGACCCTCGAGGTGGGGGTCGGCACGGTCAAGTCCCGGCTGTGGCGGGCCCGCGCCGCGCTGCAAGAGCACCTGCACGACGTGCACGAGGACGAGGGAGGTGGAGCATGAGCACCGATCACGACGACGACGGCGACGACGCGCCCGTGCTGCCCGAGCGCGACGTGCTCGAGCGGTGGCGGGTGCCGCAGCCCAGCGGGGAGCTGGCCGAGCGCGTGCTCGCCCGCGTGGAGGCGGCGCTGCCGGTGCTGCCCGTCGCACGACGCAGCAAGACCCTCGGCGTGGTCGTGGTGGGGGTTGCAATGGCCGCCGCGGCTGCGCTGGTGCTCGGTCTCGCGCAGTCGTGGCGGCGCCCGCCCGCGGCCGAGCCCACGCCGGCCGCCGTGGCTGCGCCAGCGAGCGACGCCGAGCCGGCCCCGCCGGGGTCCGTGCGGGAGGAGACGCCGGTCCGGTCGGTTCCCGCCTTCGAGCCCGCGGCTCCGGTCGTGCCGCCCGTGTCCAGCGACGCCGCCACCAAGCCCGGCGCCAAGCCACCACCGCCCAAGCCCGACGACGAGGCCGAGCTCGCCACGCTGCGGATCGGCACGACCCAGGGCTCCGCGCCGGCCACGATCCTCATCGACGGCGAGCGCGTCGGCATGACGCCGCTCAAGGCGGCCAGCGTGACTCCCGGCCGCCACGAGGTGCGGTGGGAGTGGGACGACGGCACGTCGGCGTCGCTCACCATCGACGTCGGAGCCGGGGCCGTCCTCACGCTCAAGAACCCCGCGCCGAGCACCGCAGCCCCGGCCAAGCCCGCCAAGGCGCCTGCTCCCCCGAGCACGCCCGGCTTCGACGATCCGTTCGCAGGTCGTGGCGACCCGCCGCCCTCCGGCGGCTCGAGCCCCGGCTTGAAGGACCCGTTCAGGCCCGCCGAGTAGGTCTCCCTGCCGTCGCCCGCCGTGACGGCTTGGGCGCGATCGACTTGCCAGGCTCGCCTGCGCGAGCCCAGGATTCATGGTCGGCCCGCGCTGCCCATGTCCACTCCTGCTGCTCCCAGCGCCCCCGCCATGCGGGCCGGTCTCGCCGATCTGGCCGCGGGCCGGCCGATCGACCGCGTCGCGATCGAGGCGATCTTCGACGAGATCATCGCCGGCGCCTGCGAGCCCGCGCAGATCGGCGCGTTGCTCATGGGCCTTGCGATCCGCGGCGAGACCACCGAGCAGATCGCCGGCGCCGCGGCGGCCATGCGCCGTGCCGTGGTCGCGATCGCGCATGGTCGTGCCGAGGTGCTCGACACCTGCGGCACGGGAGGCAGCGGGATCCCGCGCCGCAACGTCTCCACCGCGGTCGCGCTGGCCGTGGCCGCGTGCGGGGTGCCGGTGGCCAAGCACGGCAACCGCGGGGCTTCGAGCCCCAGCGGCTCGGCCGACGTGCTCGAGGCGCTCGGGGTGAACGTGGCCGCGAGCCCCTCGCAGGTGCGACGCTGCCTCGACGAGCTCGGCGTGGGCTTCCTGTTCGCGCCCGTGCTGCACCCCGCCATGCGGCACGCCGTGGGCCCCCGCAAGGCGCTCGGCGTGCGCACGCTCTTCAACCTCCTGGGCCCGCTCACCAACCCCGCTGGCGCCACGCGGCAGCTGCTCGGGGTGTTCGATCCCCGGCGCTGCGAGCTGGTCGCTCGGGCGCTCGGGGCCCTGGGCAGCCGGCGGGTGCTGGTGGTCCACGGCTTCGTGGCGGGCGTCCCCGCGACTGCCGACGCGTCGCCGGGGATCGACGATCTCAGCCCCGAGGGCGAGTCGCTCGTGGTGGAGTGGCATGCGGGTGGGCTCTCCACGTGGGTGCTGACGCCCGAGGACGCAGGGCTGCCGCGCATGCCCCTGGCCGAGCTCGCCGGCGGATCCCCCCAAGCCAACGCCGAGGCCCTGCGGGCGCTGGTCGACGGGGCGCCGGGGGCCTACCGCACGGCGGTGCAGCTGAGCGGTGCCCTCGCCCTGCTGGCGGCCGGCGACGGAGATCGGTCCACGCTGCCCGAGCATGCCGCTGCGATCGGGCGGGTGCTCGACGACGGGTCCGTGCGCCGGATCCTCGACGCGCTGGTGCAGCGGAGCCACGCCCCGGCCTGAGCCGGTCGCGCCACGGCGGCCCCGAGCCCCCTGCCCGGGCGCTGCCGGTTTGGGCTACGCTTGCCGCGGGAAAAGTCCCCGATGAGCGAGCCCGAGCCCACGTACCTCGACCGGATCCTGGCCGCCAAGCGGGCACAGCTGGCCCAGCACCGCCGCGATCGGCTGACGGACCGACGCATCGAGGACGCCCTGACCGGCCTCGCGCCCACCCGCGACTTCGAGGCCGCGCTGCGCCAGGGCATGGCCCCGCGCGTCATCGCCGAATTCAAGCGCGCCTCGCCCTCCCGGGGGCCGATCCGCGACGACGCCCCCGTCGTGCCGTTCGTGCGGGCCTATGTCGAGGCGGGTGCGGCGGCGGTCAGCATCCTCACCGACTCGCACTTCCACGGCGACCTCGAGGATCTGCGCCAGGCCCGGGAGCAGTGCCCCGTGCCGCTCCTCTGCAAGGACTTCATCCTCGAGAAGGGTCAGCTGCTCGATGCCCGCCGCGCCGGCGCCGACGCGGTGCTGCTCATCGCGGCGGCGCTGCAGCCTCCTGCGCTCAAGCAGCTCGTGGACTTCGCCCACGGGATCGAGCTAGCCGTACTGTGCGAGGCCCACGACGAGCACGAGGTCGACCGGGCGATGACTGCCGGCGCGCGGATCGTGGGCGTGAACGCCCGGGACCTGCGGACGTTCGAGCTCGATCCCGAGCTGCCGCTGCGGCTGCGCTCGCTGGTGCCACGGAGCTTCACGTACGTGGCCGAGAGCGGGGTGGCCAGCGCCGAGGATCTCCTGCGACTGCGCGATGCCGACGTGGATGCGGTGATCGTCGGCACGGCGCTCATGTCCGCGCCGGATCCGGGGCAGGCGCTGCGGGACCTGCTCGACGGGATCGAGGTCGTGTAGCGGCGTCCCCAGTCCGTGCGTGATGGCGGCCGCGATCGCGCGCTCGATCAGACCTTCGCGGCGTCGAGCCAGCTCGTGGGATCGAACAGATCCGCGCGTCGCTGGTACGGCGGGTTGCCTCGGTTGGTCAGCGCGCCGGTGGCGGTCCTGGCGTAGAGCTCGAGGTGCAGCATCGACTTGTTGTAGTTGTTGAGCTTGCCCACCTGACCGATGACCTGCCCCGGGGACACGGGATCGCCCGCCTTCATCTTGGTGGTCGGCTTCTTGATCTCGCCGTAGCGGGCGACGAACGTGCCGTGATCGACCTCGAGCGCGTAGGTGCCCCCGTAGAACTCGTACGGCGGGATGATGACCGTGCCCTGCATCATCGCCCGGATCTCGGTCCCCACGGGGGCATAGAGGTCGCACCCCCCGTGCTTGCGGCCCCCGCTGCGCCCGGACCCGAACTTGCGGGGATTCTCCGTGTAGCTCTCCTTGGGGCGCTGGAACATGGGGAATAGCAGACCTGCGGGCACTACGGGCGGAGTCGTGGTCATGGGTTTTCACGATCACGGACGACACGGAGATTTCGTCACGCGATCTTCGGGCTCGGCGGAGGCTCTGGCGCCGGCGCCGACGGGTCGCCGCCGTGCGCGCTCATCGGCGCTCACACGGCCCAGCGCCGCTCGTACGCCCGCGTCGCTCGCTCCATCGCCAAGCTGCGCGACCGCGCTCATAACTACCCGGTCATGTCCGCTCACCCGCCGTTCAAGCCGTGGATGTGCCCGGCACAGTCGCCGCGGGTCGAGGCGCTGCTCAAGGCTGCGGCCGAGCGACCCGACGTCGTGTCGTTCGCCGGCGGCCTGCCGGCGGAGGATCTGTTCCCCAAGCGCGCGCTCTCCGAGACGCTGCGTCGGGTGATGCAAGAGCACGCCGACGAGGCGCTTCAGTACCACTGGCCCGAGGGGTATGCGCCGCTGCGCGAGCAGCTCGTCGAGCTCTTGCACGAGCGCGGGATCGTGGTCGGCCCGCGCGAGCTGCTCATCACCCACGGCGCCCAGCAGGCGCTCGACCTGCTCGCCCGGCTGTTCTTGCGGACGGGCGATCCGATCGCGATCGAGAGCCCGACCTACAGCGCGGCGATCCAGGTGCTCAAGCTGCAGCGCCCGCGCTTTCACCCGCTTCCGCGCGACGAGGACGGGCTCGACATGGACCGCGTGCGCGCCGTCTTTCGCGAGGCGCGGCCGCCCCTCACCTACGTCGCCCCGGCCGGTCACAACCCGCTCGGTAGCGCGCTCTCCGAAGCGACGTGCGAGGAGCTGCTCGCGCTGGCCCATGCCCACGACGGCTTCCTCGTCGAGGACGATGCGTACGGCAGCATCCAGTACGACGGCCCGCGTCGCCCGCTTCGCGCGTTCCCGGGCGCCGAGGCGCGCGTCATCCACGTCGGCACCTTCTCGAAGACCCTCAGCCCGGGGCTGCGGGTCGGCTGGGTCGTCGCCTCGGCCGAGATCATCGAGCACCTCATGGCGCTCAAGGGCGCCGCCGATCTGCAGACCAGCTCGCTCAGCCAGCTCGTGCTCGCGACCTACCTGCAGGAGTTCAGCCTGCCGAGCCACCTCGTGCGCTGCCTCGCCGCCTATCGCGAGCGCCGCGATGCCATGCTCACCGCGCTCGCCGAGCGCTTCGGGCCGGGCGTTCGCTGGACCCGCCCGAGCAGCGGCTTCTCGGTGTGGGTCGAGCTGCCGCCCGGCAGCTCCGCCGAGGACTTGCTCGACGCCGCGGTCGAGGCTGGCGTCGCGTTCGAGCCGGGCGCCGCGTTCTACCCCGCGGAGCCCCGCGGCGACCGCCTGCGGCTGTCGTTCTCCAATCATGCGCCGGCGGAGATCCGCGAGGGCATCGCTCGTCTGGGGCGCGTGCTCGCGGAGCGGCTCGATGCGGCGATGTAGCGCCTCCACGGACAGCTCGGTGGCATCCTCCTCCACGATGCCGTTTCGCGACGAGCTCGTCCCCGTGTCGCCCACGACCGATCCTCTCGCCCGGTTCCGGGCGCTCCACGCTGCCTTCGACGCCGAGCGCGGGATCTTCGGGGATCGTACGCCGCTTCGTCTCGCCGCGGTGACCCTCGTGACCGTACCCGGCGACGCCGTAGGGCTCGTCGCCCGCGTGCGCGCGGCCGATGCCGAGCTTGCGCCTCACTACGGCTGGACCTCGAGCATCGATCGCTCGCTGCGGCTCGTGCTGGCGGCGACGCTGGTGCGGACGGCGGAATCGGTGGCGAGCTTCGTGGCGGGCTTGGAGCGCATCGCGGCCGTGATGAAGGCGGCCGGGGTGAGGCGCGCCGGGGTGCATGGCGTGCTCGCGGGGTTGGTGCTGCGGCGGGTCGCCGGCGGCGAGCCGAGCCGCGCCCACGTCGACCGCATGCGGGGCATCCATGCGATCATGAAGAAGCACCACTGGTTCCTCACCGGTCCCGAGGACCTCGTCACCTGCGCGATGCTCATCGGCAAGCCCGGCTCCGAGCGCGAGATCGCGGATCATGTCGAGGCGATCTATCGACGGCTCGCCGACGCACCCAAGACGTGGGGCGGCGATCCGCTCCAGACGGCCGCAGGCGTGCTCGCCCTGGTCGCGCTCGCTCCCGACGAGGCGGCCGATCGCTTCCTCGCGGTGGCGGGCGCGCTGCGTGCCGCGGGCGTGAAGGTCGGACAGGCGGAGTACGACGAGGCCGCGGTGCTGACGCTCGTGCCGCGCAGCGCCGAGGTCATCGCGGCCGACGTGGCGGAGCTGCGGTCGCGCATCGCCGAGGACCTCTCGTGGAGCGAGGCCTCGATGGCGACGAGCCTCGCGGCGAACCTCGCCTTCGTGCGGCTCCTCTCCGACGAGCGCGACGAGCGGGTGGGGGCCCTCGCCGACGCCAAGCTGCTGCTCGACATGCAGTCGATCGTCGCGATGCGTCAGGCGGCCGTCATCGCCACGACGGCGGGGGGGGCGACGTGAGCGGGCGGGATCGCCTGGTTCAACGGAAGTGGAGCAGCTCCCGATTCGCGTGGATCCAGGTCTCCGCGGCGTCTCCTAGGTAGAGGCGCTCCGTCGTCCAGAAGCGCCTGAGGTGTTTGTGTTGATCCGGGCGCAGCCGTCCCTCCACGAAGAACTGGTAGACTTGCTGGTATGCTTGCTTGAGCTTGTCCTCGGGGAGATGACTCTCAGTGAAGAGCCACTTGAACACCACATTGAGCTCCTCCTCGATGAATTTGACCGCCTTCTGCCTCGCAATGCGTAGCCGCTCGCAGTTGAGGGCCAAGACCTCCTCGATCACGCGACCCAAAGCATCGGCGTCGACGCCGTGACGAAGGCAGGCATCGGGATCGGGTCTCATTCGGCCATCGATATCGACACGAACGAGCGGTTCTTGCCACGGCAGCGATCTCGGATCGCAAGGATCGTCGATGTCCGCATCACCCTTGGCTTGGCCGCACGAGACGTTCTTCTTGCCGCGTAGTGCAGGAAAGTAGCGCGATGCATCTTTGTGGTGTTTCCACGTCCCGCCTCCGCAGCAGAGCATGAGGTTCTGCCAGTAGAGCACGCGCCCCGAGCCGCCGCTCTTGGCAAGAACGTGCTCCACTTGGTAGTCGTTGACGACCAGGGACCCGTCGGCACGACAGAGCCGCTGCTCGCAGTAGCCGCACAAGCCTTGCTGTTGCGTGAGCAGCTGCTGCACCAACGATATGTACGCTCCCGAGCTCTTGAAGCGCTCCCAGGCCTCGGTGGCGACCGTGCCGGTGGCACGGTCGTCCTCCGGGCTCTCGGTGCGCCACGCCGAGAGCTCGGCAGGCTCTTGGTCGAGGGCGGGAACGCGTTTCATCCGTCCTCTCCGCGAAAGCGGGCCATCAGCTGCCGACGCTGCATCGTGAGGTCTGCGCGATCGAGGATGGGGTCGTTGGGCAGGAGTTGCTCGAGCTCCTGCCGAAGCTCGAGCGCTTCCGGCGTTTGACCGGCGCCATCGCCTATCATCCGGATGTAGAGCTCGAGCTTGTCGGTTACGGGACCCGGCACGCGCTCCTCCGCGCCCATGAGCTCGATCAAGATCCTCTCGCCCGTGGCTCCTGGGCGAATGGTACGTTCTCGACCACGATCTCTCCCCGCTCCCATTGCAGGTGCCGTACCTGGCTCGCTTGCACCGAGCCGAGCACCTGTTCGGAGTGCGTGGTCAGCACGAACTGGGTGTTGGGAAATGCGGCTCGTAGCCCCTGGACCACACGGCCCTGCCACTCGGGGTCGAGATGGAGGTCGACCTCGTCGATGAGCACCACGGCCTGCGAATTGGTGCCACGCTCGCAATCATGGACGTCGTCGCTGGGATTGAGCTGGACCATGCGTCGCGCCAGATCCACCACCAACGCGAAGTGGGTTCGATAGCCGTCGGAGAGCGAGCCGATGTCGAGCGGCTGAATTCCTTCCTCCGGATGCTCGAAGTCGACCATCATGCGAATCGGCTTGGTCTCGACGCGAGGGTTCCGACAGCGTAGCTGCGCGGCTGCAACGGCGTGGCGCACCCACTCGAGTGCTGGAAGCTTGTAGTCGAAGTCGCGACGCCGCTCCTTGCCCCGGCGTTCCTCGTCCTCCATCACGCGAAACCACTCGAAGACCGTCTTGAATCGCGTGGTCGCCCGAAGCGATTGGTCGAATGCACCGAAACGATCGATGTCTCGGTTGAAGTCCTTTTCCCGCAGCGGCACCTCGACCACCGCTCGGTGGTTGCTGTAGGCGGCCACGAGCGGGAGTGCGCTGGTCGGGCGTCCTGGCGCAGTATTGAGGGCTTCGAGCACCGGAGGGTCGAGCCACTCGTACAGCGCATCGAGGCCCCAAACCGTCGACACGCTGACGCGATCCTGCTCGTTGCGGAGCTTCATCACGTCCCATCGGCGTCCTTCGCGGCTCACTAGGCCCACGCGGGCGAACGGGCACTCGGTTCCCGCCACCTCGTTACCGAAGCCCTCGCCGCCGAGCGCGAAACGGTCGCGCCAAGGACGACGGATGTCTCCGATCTTCGCGAAGTCCCGCCCTACTGCGCTATTCGAAGCCCGCGCCGTAATCGCCCCCAGCCCTACCGCCAGCGCGTCGAGGACGGTGGTCTTCCCCGCCGCATTGCTGCCGAAGAACACGGTGACGCGGTCATCCAGCTCGATCGAGGCCTCGCGGATGCCTCGGAAATTCTGGATGTGGAGCTCGCGCACTGGGACGACCATGGTTCTTCCTGCGGCGAGATGGGTACCACGAACCGATGGCCGGCTGCATGGTCTATGCTCGTACCGGTGCCTTCCGCGCCCACCCTCAAGATCTGCGGCGTCACGCACCCCGATGATATCGACGCCTGCCTCGCCCACGGCGTGGCTGCCATCGGTCTCAACCTCTGGTCAGGCAGCAAGCGCTCATTGAGCATCGATGACGCTCGGCCGCTCGCCCGGCGCGCCCTCGACGGAGTGGGTACTCACCGTCCACTCCTCGTCGGCGTGCTCGTCGATGCCTCCGGCGACGACACCCGCCGCGCGTTCGAGACGCTCGGCCTCGATCTCGTCCAACCCCACGGCGATGCCCCCGTCGACCATGCCGCCGCGCTCGGCCTACCGTACATCTGGGTCGTCCGCGGTACACCGTCGCTTTCCACTCTCCGCCTCCCGAGCCCTGCCCCCGCGTGGGTGCTGCTCGACGCCCACGTGCCCGGCTACGGCGGTCAGGGGGCCTCCACCAACTGGAGCTGGGCCGCCGCCGCGGTCCAGGCCCTCGCCCCGCTGCCGGTGTGGCTCGCCGGTGGCATCACCCCGGCCAATGCCGCGCAGGCACTGCGCACGGTCGCTCCCGCTGGCCTCGATGTCGCCAGCGGAGCCGAGCGCCCCGGCGATCCCCGTCGCAAGGATCCCGCCGCGATTGCGGCGCTCGCCTCGATCTGCAAGAACCACCGAGCCCCATGACCACCCCCACCGGCCCGTCGCTGCAGTTCGGCCCGTTCGGGGGGCGCTACGTGGCCGAGACGCTGATGCCGGCCGTCGAGGCGCTCGGGCACGCGTGGCAGGCCGCGTGGGCCGACGAGGCGTTCCACGCCGAGTATCACCGGATCCTCACCGAGTACGTCGGCCGCCCGTCGCCGCTCACCCCGGCGCCGCGCCTGGCCGCGGCCGTCGGCGCGGCCGAGGTCCTGCTCAAGCGCGAGGATCTCAACCACACCGGCTCGCACAAGATCAACAACTGCGTCGGCCAGATCCTGCTCGCCCGTCGCATGGGCAAGACGCGGATCATCGCCGAGACCGGCGCGGGCCAGCACGGGGTCGCCACCGCCACCGTGTGCGCGTACTTCGGGCTGCCGTGCGTGGTCTACATGGGCGCGGTCGACGTGGAGCGCCAGCGCCTCAATGTGTTCCGCATGCAGTTGCTCGGCGCCACCGTGGTCCCGGTTCACTCGGGCTCCGCCACGCTCAAGGATGCGATCAACGAGGCCCTGCGCGACTGGGTCGCCCACGTCGACGACACGCACTACGTGATCGGCAGCGTGATGGGCCCCGATCCGTACCCCACGATGGTCCGCGAGCTCCAGCGGGTGATCGGCCGCGAGGCTCGCGAGCAGGCGCTCGCGCGGCTCGGCCGGCTGCCCGATGTGGTGGTCGCCTGCGTGGGCGGAGGCAGCAACGCGATGGGCATCTTCAGCGGCTTCGTGGACGATCCCAGCGTGGCGCTCGTGGGCGTGGAAGCGGCCGGCGAGGGCCTGCACGGCCGCCACGCGGCCACGATGAGCGCAGGGCGGCTGGGCATCTACCACGGCATGCGGAGCCTGGTGCTCCAGGACGAGGACGGGCAGATCCAGGAAGCCCACTCGATCTCCGCTGGCCTCGACTATCCCGGCGTGGGCCCCGAGCATGCATGGCTGCGGGAGCGCGGGCGCGCCCGCTACGTGAGCGTGACCGACGACGAGGCGCTCAAGGGGCTGCGGCTGCTCTCGCACACCGAGGGCATCATCCCCGCGCTCGAGACGGCGCATGCCGTGGCCGCGCTGCCGCGGCTTTGTGCCGAGCGCCCGGGCCAGGCGCTCGTGCTCAACGTCTCGGGCCGCGGCGACAAGGACATGCACACGGTGATGGCCCGTGTGGGCGCCGGCGAAGGGCAGGGTGGCACATGAGCGACGAGCCACCCCGCGATCGCATTGCGCAGGCGTTCGCTGCGGCCCGGGCCGAGCATCGCGCCGCGCTGGTCGGCTACCTCACCGCGTTCGACCCGGATCGCGCGCGCTCGCGCTCGCTGCTGCGCGCCGCGCTGGGTGCCGGCGTCGACGTGCTCGAGCTCGGCGTGCCGTTCTCCGATCCCACCGCCGACGGCCCGGTGGTGCAGGGCGCGATGCTACGGGCGCGCGCGGCCGGGGCCACGCTCGGGGGCGTGCTCTCGCTGGCCACGGAGCTCCGCGCGGAGACCTCGGCGCCGATCGTGCTCTTCTCCTACGCCAACCCGCTGCTCCAGCTCCGCGATCGGCTCGGGCCCGCGCTCCGTGACGCGGGCATCGATGCCGTGCTGGTCGTGGATCTACCGGCCGAGCATGCCGCGGAGCTGCGCGATCCCTTGCTCGCCGAGGGCCTCGGCTGGATCGGCCTCGTGGCGCCCACCACCCCGTCTGAGCGGCTGCCCGCTGCGGTGGGGGCGGCCACGGGCTTCGTCTACGCGGTGACCTTGCGCGGGGTCACCGGCGCGGCCCTCGATGTCGAGCGGCAGGAGCTCGCGGCCCAGCTCCGCGCGATCCGGGCCCACACCAGCCTGCCGATCGCCGCCGGCTTCGGCGTACGCGAGCCGGCCCAGGCCGCTGCGCTCGCCCGCCATGCCGACGGCGTGGTGGTGGGCAGCGCCCTCGTCGAGGCGGCGCAGCGGGGCGAGGACGCGCTCGTGGCCACGATCGGTGCGCTGCGGGCCGCGCTCGTTCGCGACGGAGGAGGCCCCACCGCATGAATCCACGCATCCCCATGGTTCGCCCCGCCATGCTCGACGCGCTCGCGGGTGAGCGAGACTCCTCAGCGGGAGCCCAGAGCCAGCCGGGCCGCGGCCACGGCATCGCGCAGCGTCGTGTCCTCGATGGCTTCCATGGCCTCGATGGTGGCGCGCTCGGGCTCACGGGGCAGGCCCGGGACCACGGGGTCGCGCACGCGCTCGGGCGGCGGGACGAGCTCCACCTCGCCCACGCGGAGCCGCAGCTCGCGAAGGCCCGCGGTGGGGCATGCCCGGCGGAGGTTGGCGAGCAGCTCGCGCCGCAGGTAGCTGAGCTCGTGCAGCCACTGGTTGTCGGTCACGTGCACGTAGAGCCGCCCGTCGGTGAGCATGGCGGGCCAGGCCACCTCTTGCAGGTGGCGGGGCACGAGCCCGGGCCATGCGTTTTGCATCCGCGCCAGCTCCACGCGCTCGCGGGGCACGGTGGCCAGCACCTCGCGCCACGCGAGCTCGGACGCCCGCCGGGCGCGACCGTGGTTCTTGCGCTTGGGCCGGCCAGCCACTCCACGAGAGCTTGCCACGAGCCAGCGCCGGCGGCCGCGCCCCGCGTGGTCCACCAAGGCCGCCGCCGCAGGATGGCCCTCGCCGTGCTGGGCCTCGTTGCCGCGTGCTTGCCCGCGCAGGGCTGGCAGCACACCGATCGGCGTGCGTGCGACCCGCAGTCCCCGCCGATCCTGTGCCTCGCCTCCCACATCGAGGGGCCGATCGAGCTGCGGGTCGGCGAGCGCGTGCTGCTGCCCGGCGAGTGCCTCGAGGGGCCGCCAGGAGCGAAGAGCGGTTGGGTGGAGGTCTCGCTGCACGAGTCGGGCAGGGAGATCGCGCAGCGGTACGTCCGCCTCGCGGCAGGCGTTCGGAGCCTCGTTCGCTTCGCCGGCGGGGGCGTGCAGGTGGTCGACGAGCAGCGCTGCGACGGCCGCGTGCCGTAGCCTCGGGCTCTTCGCCTGCCGTGGTCTCTCGACCCCATGGGCTCGCGAGCTGGAGCTGCCGTGCCGAGGCCTTCGCCCCGTGCCCCACGGTTTTCTGGCAGCATGGGCCCGTGCGCGGGGGTTGGGCGCTGGGCTCGATCGCGGGGCTCTTGGCGGGCTGGGCCTGCAGCGTCGATGCGTTCACGTGCAGCGACGACGCGCAGTGCGAGGGCGGCCCTGCCGGTGGCACGTGCGTGGAGGGCTACTGCGCGTTCCCTTCGGAGGTGTGCAGCTCGGGTCTGCAGTGGGGTGACCACGCGGGCTCGGCCTCGGGGACGTGCGTGCCCGTGGGAGGGTCGGAGACTGGCCCGCCCGATCCGAGCGAGGGCAGCGGGCCACCGATGACGACGAGCCAGGGCGTGACCTCGCTCGACGACGGCCCGCTCGACACCGCGGCCGACAGCTCCGAGGGTCCGCCCTCGAACGGCGTGGAATTCCGCGACGACGAGCTTCCGGGCGAGTTCGAGGCCGGCACGATGGAGGGCGTGAAATGGACGGGTGATCGTCTCACGCTCGTCGACGAGAGCGTGCCGGGCAGCTTCGTCTCGCGGGTGTTCGACGCCGGCGCCACGGTGAGCTGGCAGACCGTGCAGTGGGCCCCCGACGGCCCCTACGGCAAGCCGCTGCCCAACGACGGCGGCATCGAGACGGGCTATCTCGAGGGCAACGTGAGCATGGCGGACAACGTGCTGCTCCTGCACTTCGAGGGCGAGGGCGAGCTGCAGTGGCTCGACGGCAGGCCGGTGCTCGATGCCTCGGGGGCCGGCAGCGACGGTGAGGTGCTCGCCGAGGGCAAGGCGATCCCACTGGTGCCCGGGGTGTTCGGCACCGCGATCGACGACCAGTACTACACGCGGATCTCGATCCCCACCGCCGAGGCGCCCATGCTCGCGTTCGGCGAGGACGACTTCAGCTTTGCGCTGTGGGTTCGCATGGACACGGGGTGCGGCAACAACCAGGTCTACATGGGCGTGGACGACACCGACGCCAGCACCGACTTCTACCCGCACATCTGGCTCGGATGCAGCAACGACGACTGGCTCGACTGCGACGGTGTCATCACGGGGCCGCGCGCCGGCTGGATGGTGAAGTCGGTGCACGACGACCAGGACGACGGTGGGCACGTGTGCAGCGTGAGCTCGATCAACGGCAAGGTGTGGCACCACCTCGCGGCCGTCAAGGAAGGCCACGAGAACGGCACGCTCTACATCTACGTGGACGGCGAGCTCGAGACCGTGAGCCCGGCCAGCTTCGCGGCGCCCATGGAGTACCCCGACGAGCCCGATTTCACGATCGGCGCGTTCTCGCAGGGGTACGACCCCGCGGTGGGGGTGTTCGACGAGGCCGCGGTGTGGCGGCGGGCGCTCGGGGCCGAGGAAGTGGCGGCGGTGTATCGGCGAGGGGTGACGAGCCTGAGCATTGCGGTGCGGGTGTGTAGCGAGGCGGAGTGTGCCGATGAGCCGCCGTGGGGGCCCACGCTGGTGGATCCGATGCAGGCGATGTCGCCGGGGCTCGAGATTCCGCTGGTGACGCTGCCGGCGGGGAGGTATGTGCAGTATCGGCTGGAGCTCGGGGGGGAGCTGCCGGCGCTGCGGATGGTGACGGTGCGCGGGTTGTTGCAGTGAACGTCGGTATGCCGGAGCCAGGGATCTTCGAGATCACGGTGCAGTCGACCACCGAGACTGGGAAGTATCGGGCGGTGGCAGAGTGGAGCGTCCCCGATGGGCTGCCGATTCGACGCGAGCGGGTGTTCACGTTCGAATGGGGGGTGCTGCCGGGGGGCTGGGATCGGGTTGCATATGGACAAGCGCTCGGGCGGATGATCTTTGCTGATGGCGTGGCCGCACTATTTGCGCAAGCGCAGGGAAGCGGCGACCCGTTGCGGGTGCTGCTGGCAGTAGAAGCCAAGGAACTGCAGTCGCTGCACTGGCAGCGGCTGACTGCACCATTCGACGGCGCCGATGACGATGCAATATGGCCGTTCGTGGGGCAGATGCAGCAGACGCCCTTCTCGCTGTATCTCTCCAGCGGAAGGAGTGGCCGATTCCCACCGTTCGGTCCGAGGGATCTGCGAGCCCTGGTGGTGGTCGCCAATCCGCCGGCAGACAACGCCTTCGGCCTCGAGCCGTTCGACGAAGCGGAGGCGATCAACACGGTGCTGAAGGGGCTGGGCGGTATTCCTGCGACGGTGCTCGGCAAGGATGCCCACCGCGCGAAGGGCCCTGCCACGCTCACGGAAATCTGCAAGCAGCTCACGGACGAGCGCCACACGCTGCTCCACGTGGTGGCTCATGGGGTATTCAAGGAAGGGAAGACGCTAGTGTACCTCGACGGTGGTGCCGGCAAGATCGCCGCTGTCACGGCCACCGAGCTGATCAAGAGCTTGTCATCGCTCGGAACCTCTGGCCTGCCGCACTTCGCGTTCCTGTCGGTGTGCGAGAGCGCGACGCCGGAGTCCGAGGACGCCCTCGGAGGTCTCGGCCAGCGATTGGTACGCGAGCTGGGAATGCCGACCGTGATCGCGATGACCGAGCGAGTGAGTCAGCGGACCGCATTGGTGTTGAGTCGCGAGGTCTACGCTCGCCTGAAGAAGCATGGGGTGGTGGATCGTGCGTTGGTGGAGGCGTGCGTCGAGGTCCAGCGGGCGGGTGACGTGACGGTCCCGGCGCTGTTCAGCCGGCTTGGAGGTCGGCCGCTGTTCAGCGACGATCTCGATCGTCCGCTCACGCAGGCGGAGATCGAGCACGGTGCGGGCTTGCTCGATGCGTTGTTCGAGGAGCGGGCCCCGGTGCTGCGAATGAAGGCGCGGGAGCTGGTTGCGGCCGTGCGGGTGGATCCGGCTGCTCTCACGCAGCAGGGCAAGCGACAGCAATCCGAGCGAATTGCGGAGCTCGAGGCGCTGTGCGAGCGGGGGCTCGAGCTGTCGTTCTCGGCGCTGTCGCATGGTCGAGAGGCGCCATCCTATGGCGTACGTTGTCCGTTTCCGGGCTTGCGGGCATTCACGGAAAACGAGCGCGAGTTCTTTCGTGGACGTGATTCGTTGGTTGCTTTGCTGCTCGAACGATTTCATCGGCAGCCGTTCTTGGCTGTGCTCGGCAATTCGGGCTGCGGCAAGTCTTCGCTCGTGATGGCGGGGGTGATACCACGATTGCAGGAGGCCAACTCGAAGCTCGAAGTGGTACAACTGAGGCCTGGTGAGCACCCCCTCGCAAAACTGGATGAAACGCTCCATCACCTCGAAGGCGTGGCTAACGCGGTTCTCTACTTCGACCAATTCGAGGAGTCCTTTACGCTTTGCCGAGAAGCGAGCGAACGCCGAAAGTTCTTTGATCGGCTGCTCGATGCCGTCACGCCAAACCGGAGGATCGTCGTCTCGATGCGTGCCGACTTTATTGGCGAGTGTGCGGAGCACAAGGGACTACGCGAGAAGGTCGAAGGGTTGACCTTGATCCCGGCGATGACGGCGGATGAGCTGCGCAACGCCATCGAGGAGCAGGCCAAGGTGGCTGGGCTCCGCTACGAAACGGGGCTATGCGAGCTGATCCTGGAGAACATAAAGCACGAACCAGGAGCAATGCCGCTGTTGCAGCACGCGCTGCGGGAGCTTTACGAACGACGTCACGGGCGGTGGTTGCGAGTCAAGGCCTATGATGAGCTCGGGAGGGTGGAGAAATCGATCAGTACCACTGCTGAGAACGTCTGGCGCAAGCTCCAAGAACAGGACAGGGAGCGGCTACGCAGGGTTTTTCTGGAGCTCGCCGAGGTTCGCAAAACAGAAGGAGGGGATCGAGTGCACTACCTCCGGCGCCGTGTGTCGTTGCAACACCTCTATGCCACGTCGCCGTCCGAGGAATCGGAGATCAAACGATTGATCGACCTGCTTGCCGGCGAGCGGTTGCTCGTCAAGAGCCACGATGCCGCCGTGGATGCGGTCGAAGTCGCTCACGAGGCGCTCTTGCGGGGGTGGGGCCGGCTGCAGGACTGGCTTATGGCAAGTCTCGATGCGATCTGGTTGCGTCAGGAAATGGAAGCTTCCGAAGCGCGGTGGAACCACAAGCCATTGGAGGCTTTTCTGGAACATACTCATGAACGTGGCGAATTGGTTCGGAGCTTCTTGCGCGCGGGAGTACTGAAGTTGGATCCGGGTCTGGAGCGATACTTCGCCGCCTGCGAAGCGAAGGAACGGCGACAACGAGAGGCAGTGGAGCGCCACACACGAGAGTTGGAAATCGCGAAGGACAAGGCCTTGGTCGAGCGGGATCGCGCGCGAGATGCCACTTGGATGGCCTATGTACGGACCTTCAAGCGAGAAGATCCAACGAGAGCATTGCTCGGGTTGCGGGAAGTGAAATCGGAGCATACTCCTGGTTGGAGGTCGGATGTGCTCGATACGCTTCAGAGGCCGATCGCACAGGCACTGTTGATTGGACACGCAGGGATGGTCGTCTTCGCAGGCTTCAGCCCAGATGGCACGCGGGTGGTTACCGCCTCTCAGGACCAGACGGCGAGGGTCTGGAATACGGATGGTAGTGGGGAGTCGGTGGCCCTTCAAGGACACACGGCATTGGTCAATTCCGTGAGCTTCAGTCCCAATGGTATACACGTCGTGACAGCCTCGGGAGACAAGACGGCGCGGGTGTGGAACGCGGATGGAAGCGGGGAGCCGGTGATTCTCAAGGGGCATGGAGGGGAGGTCCTTTCGACGAGTTTTAGCCCTGACGGGAGGCGCGTGTTGACGGCTTCCCGAGATGGCACCGCGCGGATTTGGAACGCGGATGGGAGCGGACAGCCGGTGGTTCTCGAGGGGCATGCGGAGGAGGTTCGTTTGGCGAACTTTTCCCTCGATGGCAAGCGCGTGGTGACGGCCTCGTGGGATATGACGGCGAGGGTGTGGAATGTGGATGGTAGTGAGGTTTCGGTCCTTCAGGGGCATGTTGGCGGGGTTAGTTCGGCCAACTTCAGTCCCGATGGCCGTTGTGTAGTGACAGCATCCGCGGACGGAACGGCACGAGTATGGAACGCGGATGGAAGCGATGAACCAGTCGTCCTTCAGGGGCATGAACGCTGGGTTCGTTCGGCGAGCTTTAGCCCTGATAGCCGGCGTGTAGTGACGGCATCAGTGGACGGTACGGCGCGAGTATGGAACGCGGATGGTAGGGGAGAACCGGTGGTTCTTAAGGATCACAAAGGCCCGATTTGGTCAGCGAGCTTCAGCCCCAATGGCAAGCATGTGGTGACGGCATCGGAGGACGGAACAGCACAGATCTGGAATGCTGACGGAACCGGAGCGTCGGTGGTCCTTCAAGGGCATGAAGGAGCGGTTTTTTCAGCGATCATTGATCTCGATGGTAAGCATATAGTGACAGCTTCGGAGGACGGGACGGCGCGAGTATGGAACGTGGACGGCAACCGGGTGGCTGTGGTCCTCGATGGACACGAGGATGCGGTCTATGCGGCGAGTTTCAGTCCGAAAGGTGTGCACGTGGTAACGTCGTCACTGGATGGAACGGCACGAGTATGGAAAACGGATGGTAGCGGCGAGCCTGTGGTCCTCGGTGGGCACGAGGGTGCAGTCTATGTGGCAAGTTTCAGCCCCCACGGTGCACATGTGGTAACTGCGTCGCGGGATGGAACGGCGCGAGTATGGAAAACGGACGGCAGCGGAGAGCCCGTGGTCCTCGGTGGACACAAAGGTGCGGTGTACTCGGTGAGCTTTAATCCCGACGGCATGTGGGTGGTGACGGCGTCGCACGATGGAACGGCACGGGTGTGGAAGGCGGACGGAAGCGGAGAGCCTGTGGTTCTCGATGGGCACGAAGGCGCGGTCTATTCGGCGAGCTTCAATCCTAGTGGCACGCATGTTGTGACGGCGTCGCAAGATGGGACAGCGCGGGTTTGGAAGGCAGACGGTAGCGGAATGCCGGTAGTCCTGGAGGGGCATGGTGGCGAAGTAGACTCCGCGAGCTTCAGCCCCGATGGAACACGTGTTGTGACGGCGTCGCAAGATGGGACGGCGCGGGTGTGGAAGGTGGACGGAAGCGGAGAGCCCGTGGTCCTCGAAGGACACAAGGGGGTGGTCTTTGCTGCGAGCTTCAGTCCCGATGGCACGCGGGTGTTGACGGCATCACAGGATAGAACGGCGCGGGTGTGGAAAGCGGACGGGAGCGAAGCTCCGATGGTTCTGCAGGGGCACAAGGGCTTGATCAGTTCGGCGAGCTTCAGTCCCGACGGTACGCGTGTCCTGACGGCCTCGGGAGACAACACGGCACGGCTGTGGGAGGCAGACGGCAGTGGGGTACCGTTGATCTTTCAGATGAATGGAAGACCGCTCACCTCAAGTAGCTTCAGCCCTGATGGCACATGCCTAGTGATGGCCGCGAACGACAATATGGCCCAAATATGGTCCATAGACACAAGCTCTCTCCGGAAGCTACTAGAGGCCGCAACACCGGCCTTTGTGCCGGAAAAGGACCGTACCCAGTACCTCGGCGAGACTCCCGAGGAGGCCCACCGAGCTTGCCTTCTGCGGGAGGCAAGCACCGCTGGTCCGGTTCGCGGAGCTCAAGCCATCGCCCGATAGTGCACCGTCAACCCCCGCCCCCCCACGTTTCCCCAGTCGAGCTCGTCGCCGAGGTTCAAGATCTCCCACCCCACCGGCCCGCCGATCCCGATGCACGCATTCTTGTTCCCCGCCGCACACCCAAACCCGACCGCGATCATCGCGTGCACCAGCCGATTCCCATCGAAGAACCCGATGAACGCCCCCTGCGGCACGCGTTGCATCGTCGCCCGATCGCCGATCGTCGGATCGTCGATCGAGATCACGTGCGCGCACGCCTCACCGTAGATCTGCCGCGGGTGCACCACCACGCCCGCCAGCTCCATGCAGCGCGCCACCGCGTCCCAGCACATCTTTGCGGAGAGCTCGCGGTACAAGGCCGTCCTGTCGGTGGCTGCATCGCGGGCGAATCGAGCCGCTTCGTGTCCAGACATCACACGAGCCTATCATCAATCCACCTGCCCAGGCTCGCGCTCTTGCGTGACCGGACAGCACCATCGCAGCTCGAACACGCTCGCTTCTCTCCGAGTCTCGAGCGGCCACGCGCAGATCCGCGCGAGCTCCGTCACGATCGCCAACCCCCCATACGCCTTCGCCTCGGGCGCGGGCTCGGATGGCGCATCGCACGTATTCCGCAGCCGCAGGCACAGCTCCCGCCGCCCGCGATCGAGATCCACGTCGAGCTCGATCGGCACCCCCGGCGTGCCGTGCTTGATCCCATTCACCAGCGCCTCACCCAGCACATACCCGAACAACCCCTCCGCCGGTGCAGTCAACCGCCAGCCCTCGGGCCAGTCGATGAACGCCTTCACCCACGGCTCACCCTCCGCCACCGGTGTGGCGAGCGTGCCGTTGTTCCAGTGCAGCTGCGCCCGTAGCCCCGCATCGCGTCCAACCACCGCGAAGATCTGCTCGTGCTGCACCAGCGCCCCGCGCAGGTGATCCACCCCGAGGATGCACCCGGCATCATGACACGGCGGTCCGCCCCAGCGGTCGAGCACCCACTGGCTCACGTGCAGCCTCCGCAAGAGATACTCCGCCAACCACTGGCACAGTCGCAGCCCTTCCTCGTCCACTGCCGTACCGAGCCGCGCCGAGAGCACCCTCGCCAGCGTGTCCGCTCCGTGATCCACGATTCCCGCCAACCGGTTCCGCTCGTCCTGCCGCGCATCCTCCAGCGCCCGCTCGAGCTGTCGCGACAGCTCCACGAGTTCCTGCTGCGCCGCTCCCCGTCCGCGCAGCTCGTGCTCCCGCCCCAGCCGCGCCTCGAGCCGCTCGCGCTCTTCGACCAGCCTCCGCCGTGCTCGCTCCCCCCACACCACCACCCCGAGCAACAGCCCCGGCACCAGCACCATCGGCCCCCACGGAATCGGCGTGGGTGCCTGCGAGAGCCACCCCACCAGCCACTGCCGTCGGCTCACCTGCACCGCCATCAGCACGCCGTGCCCGTCGTCGGGCGTGTGGTGCACCAGCGTTCGCTGCGGCGCCCACACGTCCTCGCGAGCCTCGCGGATCGCCATCACCTGCACCTCGCGTCGCAGCTCGGCCGGCGCATCGGGAGGCAGCGAGTTGGCCAGCGTGCTCCACGGCTGCCACATCGACGTGCGGACCTCTCGCACCGGATCCGTGGCCGCGAGCTCGATCGCCGGCTCGGCCGCCTCGAGCAGGCGGGGTAGGGCGATGTCCACCGCGAGGTCCGCTGCGATCACCACGTCGAGATCCTCGTCGCCATACCGCACCGGCGCCGACACGCTCGCCACGAAGCCCGATCCAGCCACATCGATGTAGATCCCCGTGTAGTGGGTCTGCTCCGCGAGCGGCCGCCCGAAGTCGAGCGCAAGGAACATGCTCTCCGAAGCCAGGCTCGGCGCCCGCGGCCGCCGGTGGCTCTCGATCGTCTCTGCCTCGATCGCCTCCTGCCCGGCCGGCAGCGGCAGCGGCAGCGACAGCACGCTGCCGTCCTCGGCCACCACATACAACCGGATCACCCGCGGCGGCGAAGCGATCGGCCCCACACCGCCCTCGCCCCATGTCCCCACATCCTCCCAGCCATCCCCCAGCGCCACCAGATGCGCCGCCGCCCGCCGCAGCGCAATCGGCAGCTCCCCGCTCTTCGCGAGCCCTCGCCGTCGCGTGAGCACCAGCGTGTGCCCCTCGAGCTCCACGTGCTCCACCGTCCGCAGCGACGACTCCACCGTCGCTCCCTCCACCACCGGCGCCGGAACCTCTCGCAGCACGATCTCCCCCGGCACTCGCTCCGGCGGCGCCCGATGCAGGTGCTCGCCCACTGCCACCATGCTCGCCGGCAGCTTCGGCGCCGACGCGGGATGCAAGAGCTCCTCGTACCCACCGCGCTCCTCCGCAGGCAGCCGCGCGCCGGCATCCTGCAAGAGCCCCAGGAGCCACGCCTCCACCCCCGGCGCCTCCATCATCCGCGGCGCATGCTCGATCGCCAAGAGCCGCCCCAGCACCTGCGCCCGCCCCGATCGCAGCTGCGCGTCCCACTGCCACCAGCTCCATGCCGCCCCGGCCACGAGGACCACGGCGACGAACACGGGGAGGACGAGCTTGCGCGGGTGCATGGGACAGGAGCGACGCGGGCGAGCTACGATCGCGGCACCGCCATGGAGGGGCTGCATCGACGACCGCTGGTCGTGGTCGAGGACCACCTCTATCACATCGATCAGCTGCTCGACCTCCTACAGCAGCACGATCCATCCCTCGCATCGCGCCTCACGGTCGTGTGCCTCGATCGCGCCGGTCCCGACACCCAGGCCGCGATGGCCCGCTGGTCCGAGGATCACCCCCACGTGCAGGTGCTGGCCGATGCCACCCCCGCCAGCCAGCGGCACCGCTCCTTGCCGCCCGCCGTCCTCGACAACGCCAACGCCTACGCCCGCACGATCGCCGAGCTGCTCGCCCCCCGCGGGCTGCTCCTGCAAGACATCCAGCTCGAGACCCTGCGCTTCGTGCCCGCCGACCAGTGGTGGGAGACGATCTACCTCGCCAACACCATTCGCGGCATGTTCGCCGAGCGGCCGCCGCAGTGCGTGTTCCTCTCCAACAAGCGAGGCTTCCACGCCACGTTCGGCAAGGACCTGCTCTCGGTGGGCTTCGACCCGCGCGACGTGCTGCACAAGGACGAGGTTCCGAAGGCCCTGGTGCCGCTCCTCCGCCGGCGCCTGCACGAGGCGTTCCCGCTCTGGCTCCACGCCACCGACCGCAGCGAGCCCGAGTGGTTGACCCGCGATCCCGAGGAGCTGCCGCAGCTCTCCGCCCGCCTCGACCTCGTGCTCTGGGAAGACCGCGCCGCCAAGCTCGCGCTCTCGGGTCGCGCGCTCGACACCCGCGGCGCCGATCGCCTCGAATTGCCCGCAAACGGCCACGAGGCGCTCACCTGGCGCGCTCTGGTCGAAGCGCGGCTCGAGGACCGGCCGGGCCTCCCCACCCGCGCCTTGGGCGAGCGCGTCGCCGCCGAGCTGGCCCTACCGGCCGAGCAGAGCAACGCCGCCGCGCGCCACGTCTACGCCCTGCGCCGCCGCCTGCGGGTCCCCGATGGGATCGCGACGATCGACCATTGCTACGCGCTCGCCCCCGAGCTCGCCGTCGGCTGGGTACGCCCGCGCGCTCGCACGCCCGCCTCCGAGTAGCGCGCACCTCCATCGACCTCGCGCCGCCTCGCCTGCATTCGCGAGGTCGACGGAGGTCCGTGCATAGGCCTGCCCGCCGCAGCTCCCTACGGTGGTCCCACGGCCATGCAGATGCCCACCAACTCCCGACCACCCCGATCCTCCACCGCCGATCCGCTCTGGCTCGGCCACCCCCGCGGCCTCGCGATCCTGTTCGGGGCGGAGCTGTGGGAGCGCTTCAGCTACTACGGCATGCGGGCGCTGCTGGTCCTCTACGTGATCGACGCGCTCGGCCGCAGCGAGACCGAGGCCTACGCGCTCTACGGGGTCTACGGCGGCATCGTCTACACGTTCGGCGTGGTGGGAGGCTGGGCCGCGCAGCGCTTCATCGGCGAGCTGCGGGCGATCCTGCTCGGCGGCGCGCTCATGGCCCTCGGCCACCTCGTGATGGCGCTGCCCTGGCAGGGTGGCCTCTACTGGGCGCTGGCGCTGCTCTGCGTCGGCAATGGCCTCTTCAAGCCCAACGTGTCGAGCACCGTGGGCACCCTCTACGACGACGGCGATCCCCGCAAGGCGCAAGGCTTCTACCTCTTCTACATGGGCATCAACCTCGGAGCCATGCTCGCTCCACCGGTCTGCGGCGTGGTGTCCGAGCACCTCGGCTGGCACTACGGCTTCGGGCTCGCCGGCGCGGGCATGCTCCTCGGCCTCGCGATCGTGATGAAGGGCCGCCGATTGCTGCGTCCGCGCTCCACCTCCCTAGCCACCACCGCCACCGCCACCCCCGATCTCGACACCGCGCTGCCGCGACGCCACGCGCTCGTGCTCGCGCTCGCCGTCGCTGCCATGGTCATCACCTGCGCGATGCTCCTGTGGCGCCACACGTGGGGCCACCTCACCATCGAGCTCGTCAGCCTCGGCGTGCTCGTGGTGCTCGTCACCATGGCCGTCCGTCACACCGGCCCGGCCCGCGCCAAGCTCCTCGCGCTGCTCGTGCTGATGGCGTTCCACACCGCCTTCTGGGCCGCGTTCGAGCAGATCGGCTCCTCGCTCACCGTGCTCGCGCAGGCCCACGTCGATCGCACGCTCCTCGGCGTCTCGATCCCCGCCCCCGCGCTCCTGGCCATGAACGGCGCGCTCGTGATCCTGCTGGCGCCCATGATCTCCCGCGCGTGGGTCCGCCTCGCTCGCCAGGGCCTCGAGCCCTCCACGCCCGCCAAGTTCGGCCTCGGCCTCGTGCTGCTCGGCACGGCCTTCCTCGCGCTCTCGCTCGGCGTCGAAGCGGGCGTGGCCCGCGGCCAGGTTGCGCTCTCGTGGCTCGCGATCTTCTACCTGCTCATGACCATCGGCGAGCTCTGCCTCTCACCCGTGGGCCTCGCCATGGTCACCGAGCTCGCACCCCGGCGCGCGCGGAGCTTCTGCATGGGCGCATGGTTTCTCACCTACGCCAACGGCCACCTGCTCGCCGGAGTCATCGCCAAGGCCACCGCGGCCCCGGCCGGTGGCGACGCGTCGGTGGCCGCGTCGCTGCTGCGCTACGCGGAGGTGTTCACCCAGGTGGGCCTCGGCACGCTCGCGCTCGGTGTGATCCTCGTGCTCGTGCGCCGCGGCGTGCAGCGGCTCGTGGCGGGCGAGGTTGCGTAGCGCGAGGGATCCACCGGATCGATCTAGCCCGCTTGACGGCGCTCGCGGCCCGCCGCAAGGTTCTCCCGTGCCTCGGTTCTTCAACACGAGCGGCCCCAACCGCATCGCACGCAACTACACGCTGCCCGTGTTGGCGCGGTTGCCCGAGGTGCGTGGGCTCGTCGAGCACGAGCTCTACTTCGTGCTGCACGCGCCGCGACAGGTGGGCAAGACGACGACGCTGCTGACGCTGGCGCAGGAGCTCACCGCCGAGGGCAAGCACACCGCCGTGCTGCTCTCGATGGAGCAGGGGGCACCGTTCTGGAACGACCCGGGTGCGGCGGAGCTGGCCGTGTTGGGATCCTGGCGGGGGTCGGCTCAGGCATGGCTCCCCCCTGATCTCCAGCCGCCTCCCTGGCCGGAGGCTGCTCCTGGTGACCGCATCGGGGCAGCTCTTCGCATGTGGGCCGAGGCATCGCCGAGGCCATTGGTGGTCTTCCTCGACGAGATCGACGCCCTGCAGGGCGAGGCCCTCGTCTCCGTGCTCCGGCAGATCCGCGCCGGCTACCCCACGCGCCCCGGGCACTTCCCGTCGTCGCTGGCGCTCATCGGTCTGCGCGACGTCAGGGACTACAAGGTGGCGTCCGGCAGCGACGGACGGCTCGGCACGGCCAGCCCCTTCAACATCAAGGCCGAGTCGCTGACCCTGCGCCCGTTCACGGAGGCCGAGGTCGTGGACCTCTACGCGCAGCACACGGCCGAGACCGGGCAATCGTTCGAGCCCGCGGCGCTCGAGCGTGCCTATGTGCTTACGCAGGGCCAGCCGTGGCTCGTCAACGCGCTGGCGCGGCAGCTCACCGAGGTGCTGGTGCCCGAGCGCACGCAGCCAATCACCGTGGTGCACGTCGACGAGGCCAAAGAGGTGCTCATTCGGCGGCAGGACACGCACCTCGACAGCTTGATGGATCGTCTGCGAGAGCCCCGCGTACGGGCGATCCTCGAGCCGATGCTCGCGGGCGATACCCCTGGCGACATCCCCGAGGACGATCGTCGCTTCATCGTCGACCTGGGCCTCCTACGTCGCTCGCCGCTCGGTGGGCTCGAGGTGGCCAACCCCATCTACCAGGAGATCATCGTGCGCACCCTCGCCGGCGGCACGAGCGATGCGCTGCCGCAGATCCCCACCACGTGGCTCCATCCCGATGGCACGCTCGACGAGGCCACGCTGCTGCACACGTTCCTCGAGTTCTGGCGCCAGCATGGCGAGCCGCTGCTCGGCACCACGCCCTACCACGAGATCGCCCCCCACCTCGTGCTGATGGCGTTCTTGCACCGAGTGGTCAACGGCGGCTCGATCGAGCGCGAGTACGCGACCGGACGCGGACGCATGGATCTCTGCGTGCGTTTCGGCGGCAAGTCGCTCGCGATCGAGATCAAGGTATGGCGGCCCAAGGCAGCAGATCCGATGACCAAGGGGCTCGAGCAGCTCGACGGCTACCTCGCACGGCTCGGGCTCGACTCCGGATGGCTCGTGATCTTCGACCGCCGGCCCCACGCACCCTCGCTGGCCGAGCGACTCGGCAGCACGGAAGTCTCGACGCCAGGCGGTCGGCGGGTAGTCGTCGTGCGGGCGTGACTCCCGTCGACCGTCCTACTCCGCCGGCAGCGGCTCCCCCTCGCCCTCCGGCCCCGGCCGCCCGAGCTCGTGCAGGTACCGCATGCAGTCGGCCATCGCCACCCAGAACCCCGAGTAGTCGCGGTACGCCAGCCCGAACTCCTCGCAGGTCCTTCGCACCACCGGCGAGATCACCGGATAGAGGTGGATCGCCATGCTCGGGAACAGATGGTGCTCGATCTGATGGTTGAGCCCGCCGGAGATCCAGTTGGTCCAGCGCTTGCCCGAGCCCCAGTTGGCCGTCCCCTGCACCTGCTGCTCGGCCCAGTGCGCCCCCGCGTGCGGCACGAGATCCCGCTGCAGATGGTTGACGATGAAGATCCCCTCCATGTAGTAGGCCGCGATCGCCATCATCACGAACGTGCCGAGGAGCCCGTGCAGCGGCCCCAGCACCACGATGGGGATCACCACGTGCATCACCACCCATAGCGTCTTGAACACGATCACGTTGATCCACGCCGCGCGCGAGACGTGGAGCGACACGTTCACGGCGCGCCCGCTCACCAGGTACTTGAGATCCGAGATCACCCACTTGACGAGCCCCAGGCTCATGCCGATGCCGAGGCCCACGGTCTGGATCCGGTGCAAGGGCCGGCGCGGCAGGGCAGGGTGGAAGCGGAGCAGCGGAAACCCGATCTCCGCGTCGTTGTCGTGCCCGCTGACGTTGGGCTTGCCGTGGTGCGAGACCTGGTGGGTCGCCTTCCACACCGCGCTCGAGCCCCCGATGAGATCCATCAGCGTGCCCACGGCCACGTTGGCGCGGCTACGGCTGCCCACCGCGGCATGGTTGCCGCTGTGCATCACGAACCCGAGCCGCGCCATCACCAGGCCCCCGAGCACCGCGGCCAGATACGAGGCATCGGCCACGCGCCACAGCCACGCCCCGAGGAACAAGAGCACCAGCACCACCGACTCGAGCGCCACGAGCCACCCGCCGCTGCGGTAGTGGAGCCCGCGCTCGCGCAGCACCGCGTCCACCCGCTCCCGTACTGCATCGAAGAACGCAGGGTCGCCGTAGTGCTCGCGCTCGGCGGGGGGCAGGGTGCCCAGGTGCTTGGCCTTCTTGCCCAGCACCCGCCGCGCCCGGTCGAGCGAGGGGCCAGGGTGGTACGATTCGAACAGCGTGGTCGCATGCCGACCCGCGCCGATCTCGATGAGCCCGCGCCCGGGATGGCGCGGCACGAACTCGGTCACGTCGTAGACCTCGCCCCGCACCTCCAACCAGTAGGTGCCGTCGCGACCGTCGTGCCGGGCGACCTCCTCCATCGTCAGCGTAGGCGTAGGCATGTTCAAGCGGCGGCAGCATCGCACGTCCCGGCCGTGGGCCCGGTGGGCGCAAGGTGCGGCCCCACACGGTTCCCCTACACGGCTCGAGGTGCGCCGAAGGCGGTGCGGCTCCACTTCTGCCCCCCGAGGGCCTCCGCTGGCCCGTGGCCCGAAGATCTCGCGATCCCCTGAAAGCGTGGTCCATGGCCCCCGCGCCGAGTTCCAGGGCGGGCTCTTGCGCACATCGGTCTCCATGACAAAAATACGCGCCGCGGTTGCGCCAATGGCGCGATCCCACGCGACGCGGAGGCGACATGGGTAGCGAGGAACAAAAGCCTCGTCCGGTCACGATCAAGACCGACGAGATCAGCAAGCAGTACGGCGACTTCGCTGCGCTCAGCAAGGTGTCCTTCGAGGTCCGCATGGGCACGGTGGCAGCGTTCCTGGGCCCCAACGGCGCCGGCAAGTCCACCACCATGCGGATCCTGACCGGGTACCTCTCGCCGAGCTCCGGCAAGGCGCAGGTGCTCGGGCTCGATCCCTCGGATGCCGAGCAGCGCCGCACGCTGGCCAAGCGCGTCGGCTACCTGCCCGAGAGCGGCCCGCTGTTTCGCGAGATGACCCCGTTCGAAGCGCTCGGCTTCTTCGCCGACGTGCGAGCGGTGCAAAAGCCCCTCGCCGCCATCGAGCGCGTGGTCGAGCTGTGCGCCGTGGGCGAGGTGCTCCACAAGCCGATCTACAAGCTCTCCAAGGGCTTTCGGCAGCGCGTGGGCATGGCCCAGGCGCTGCTGCACGACCCCGAGGTGCTGATCCTCGACGAGCCGACCTCGGGCCTCGATCCCTTGCAGATCCGAGAGGTCCGCGCGCTCATCCGCGAGCTCGGCAAGCAAAAGACCATCCTCCTGTCCACGCACATCCTCCAGGAGGTCGACGCGGTGGCCGACGAGGTCGTGATGGTCAGCGAGGGCCGCGTGGTGTTCACCGGCACCACGACGGAGCTCAAGGAGAAGGGCTCGATCGAGGAGCGCTTCTACGCGCTCGCCGGCAGCGGCGAGTCGGACGAAAAGAAGAAGACCAAGAAGAAGGAGGTGGCGTGATGCTCGGGCTCGACTTCAAGGTGGTGAGCGCGATCTTCCGCAAGGACATGCGCACGTACCTCGGCAACCCCACCGGCTACGTGTTCATCACGCTGTTCATCGTGGCCACCTGCGCGCTGGCGTTCCTGCAGGAGGAGTTCTTCTCGCGCAACCTCGCCGACCTCGCCTCGCTCAACGAGTGGATGGCGCCGGTGCTCGTGCTGTTCGTCTCGGCGCTCACCATGAACGCGTGGGCCGACGAGCGCCGCGGCGGCACCGACGAGCTGCTCCTCACCCTGCCGGTGCGCGACGGCGAGGTGGTGCTCGGCAAGTACCTCGGCGTGCTCGGCATGTTCACGGTCTCGCTCGGGCTCACGGCGCTGGCGAACCTCGGCGTGCTCGCGTCGCTCGGCGAGCCCGACAAGGGCCTCATGTTCGCCACGTTCGCCGGCTACTGGCTGATGGGCGCGCTGTTCACCGCCATCGGTCTCGTCGGCTCGATGCTCACCCAGAACGTCACCGTGGCGTTCATCCTGGGGGCGCTCGGCTGCGCGATGCTGGTGGTCACCGGCGCGCTGCCCTGGGCCTCGGGCCTGGTGGGCCTGTCGCTCTTGGGCCTGCTCGGCGCGCTCGTCTGGTACGCGGTGCGCGGCACGTCGAGCGGCGCGGCGGTGGCCGGGCTCGTCGCCGCGGGGGTGGGTGCGGTGCTGTGGCAGTCCCGCAAGCTCTCGGGCGACGAGGCCACCACGGCCACCACCGCATCGTCCACTGCGACCGACGCGACCACCACGGCCGCTGCTCCCGACGGTGCGCTCGATCTCAGCGCTCGCTTCGAGCAGATCTTCGACTCGATCTCCGTCGGCGACCACTTCTCGAGCTTCGGCGAGGGCGTGGTCCGACTCGGTGACGTCCTCTACTTCGTGGGTGGTGTGACCCTCATGCTCTACGTCTGCGCGTTCTTGCTCGGAAGGAGGCACTGGTAGCCATGGCGCTTCTACCCCGTCACGAACAGCTCATCCGCGTGCTGGCGCTCGTGGCCATCGTGGCCTCGGTTGCCTACGTGGGCCAACGGACCCAGGCGCGCGTCGACGTGACCGAGGAGGGCCTGTCCCGCCTCACCCCCGAGACGCTCACGCTCATCGAGGGCATCACCGCCGAGCGACCCGTCACCGTGCACGCCTACGTGTCCGACGACGTGCCGCCCGAGTACGTCGAGGTCCGCTCGCGGCTGCTCAACATCCTGCGCCAGATGGAGAGCGCCGGCGGTCCGGGCCTGCAGGTCCGCATCGTCGCGCCCAAGGAGTACTCGGCCGAGGCCGAGGAGGCGATGGACAAGTACGGCATCGAGCCGCAGGCGCTCGGCGAGAAGAAGGGCGGTCGCGTCGAGGCCAAGCCCGTGTTCCTCGGGCTCGCGCTCGTCAGCGGCCCCCGCGAGGAGGTGGTGCCGTTCCTCAGCCGCGGGCTCTCGGTCGAGTACGAGATCGTCCGCGCGCTGCGGGTGGTCACGCAGGAGAAGAAGAAGGTCGTCGGGATCCTCCGCACCGACGCGCCCATCATGGGCAACTTCGACATCCAGACCCGCCAGCAGCAGCCGGCGTGGCGCATCGTCGAGGAGCTGCGCAAGCAGTACGAGGTGCGCAGCCTCAACCCCACCGCCGCGATCCCCGAAGACGTGGACGTGCTCGTGGTCCCGCAGCTCGCGAGCCTCACCCAGGGCGAGCTCGACCAGGTCGGCGACTACGTCGACGCCGGGCGGCCGGCGCTGCTCACCGTCGACCCGTTCCCCACGTTCGACCCGAGCCTCTCGCCCACCCAGCCCAAGCCCGATCCGCAGGGCGGCGGCATGGGCGGGATGATGGGCGGGGGCGGGCCGCCGCCGCCGCCCAAGGGCGACTACAAGGGGCTGCTCACCCGCGTCGGCGTCGAGTGGGCCGACGACAAGATCATCTACGACACCGAGAACCCGCACCCGCAGTTCGCCAACATCGCCGAGCAGGTGCTGTTCGTGACCGGACCGTTCACCGAGACCGACCCGGTGGTCGACGGCCTCTCGGAGGTGGTGGTGCTGTTCGGCGGGGAGCTGCGCAAGTCCGCGAGCTTCGGCGGCAAGTTCACGCCGCTGCTCCAGACCAGCAACCGCGCCGGCTTCACGCTGTTCGGCGACATGTTCAAGGAGCACCCGCTGTTCGGCCTCACCCCCAACCCCGCCCCGCCCAATCCCTCGCCGCCCACCGGCGAGAAGCACGTGATCGGGGCGCGGATCACCGGCGGCGGCGTGGCGTCCGAGGCCGAGGGCACGATCAAGGACCGCAACCTCGTCGTCTTGGCCGACCTCGACCTCTTCTCCAACCAGTTCTTCCAGCTCCGCGACCAGGGCCCCGATGTCGACGGTGACGGCCTGGTGGATCTCCGCTTCGACAACGTTCCGTTCCTGCTCAACCTGGTCGACTCGCTCGCGGGCGACGACCGCTTCATCGAGCTGCGCAAGCGCCAGCCCAAGTTCCGGCGCCTGACCTGGGTCGACGAGCAGACCGAGGACGCACGGGCGACGCTCGAGAAGGAGCGCACCAAGGCCAACGAGAACGCCAAGAAGGAGATCGACGAGGCCCAGAAGGCGCTCGACGAGGCGGTCGCCGCGATCAAGGGCCGCACCGACCTCGACGAGCAGACCAAGGAGGTCATGGCGGTCAGCGCCCAGGAGGCCGAGAGCCGCCGCCTCCAGGTCAAGGAGGACAAGATCCAGCGCGAGAAGGCCAAGGCGATCAATCGGATCGAGACCGATCACAAGCGCAAGATCGACGAGGTGCAGGACCGCGTGCGAATCCTGGCGGTGGTGCTGCCGCCGGTGCCGGCGCTGCTGCTCGCCGGCCTCATCTTCGCCCGCCGGCGCCGTCGCGAGTCGGAGTCGATCCCCAAGCGCCGCAGCGCGAAGGCCACGAGCAAACGCTAGAGGAACGGGAGAACCACCATGAATCGCACGACAATCATCATGGTCGCCCTGGCGCTCGGCAGCATGGGCCTTGCCTGGTCCATGCGCCCCGTGGAGCTCGCCGCAGTGCAGTTCGAGGACACCGGCGAGGCGCTGTTTCCGGGGTTCACCGACCCCACCACCGCCACCGGCCTCGCCGTCGTCGCCTGGGACGAGAAGGAGGCCAAGGTCGTCCGCTTCGAGGTCGAGCAGAAGCAGGGTCGCTGGGTGATCCCCAGCCACAACGACTACCCCGCCGACGGCACCGAGCGCATGGGCAAGGCCGCCGCCTCGTTCATCGACGTCAAGAAGGACCGCTACTACGGCGACAACGCGGCCGATCACGCCGCGTTCGGCGTGCTCGACCCCGAGGGCGCCGAGGGCAAGGACGACGAGAAGGGGCAGCGCATCACCATCAAGGACGCGTCGGGCACCGTGCTCGTCGACATCATCGTGGGCAAGGAGATCGCCGAGCGCCCCGGCTTCCACTACGTGCGCCTGCCCGCCGGCGACGGCCAAAAGCGCGTGTACGGCTCGGAGCTCAAGCTCGACATCTCCACCAAGTTCGAGGACTGGATCGAGAAGGATCTGCTCAAGCTCGAGCGCGACGAGCTGGTCTCGATGGTCTACGACCCGTACACGGTCGACGAGACCGAGGGCAAGATCGTCGACAAGAACCCGATCCGCGCCGAGGCCGTCGATCCCACCGCGACGAGCAAGCGCGACTGGAAGGCCTCCGAGGGCACGGTGGTGCCCCCGGGCAAGGAGCTCGACAGCACGAAGCTGCGCCAGATGCTCACGCAGATGGCCAGCCTCAAGATCGTCGGCGTGCGCCCCCGCCCCGAGGCGCGCAACGTCATCGAGCAGCAGATCCTCGCGCAGGACATGTCGCGCAAGGGCTTCTTCATCGCGCGCACCGACAGCGGGCAGCAGCAGCTGGTGGGCAACGAGGGCCTGCTCTCGGCGGTGAGCGAGGACGGCGTGGTGTTCTCGCTGCTGTTCGGCGAGGTCACCTACGAGTCGGGGATCTCGCTGTCGGCGGGCATGGAGTCCTCGAGCTCCGAGCCGACGGAAGACGAGAAGGGCGTGATGGAAGAGGCCGTCGAGCCCGAGCCCGAGGGCGAGGGCGACACCAGCAAGCAGGCCAGCCGCTTCATCTTCGTCGACGTGGTCTACGACGAGGGCCTCGACCGCACGCTCTCGGGCAACGCCTCGTCCGAGGAGCCGGCCGACGGCGGCGACGAGCCGACCGAAGACGAGGCCAAGGAGGACGAGAAGAAGAAGCTCAAGGGCATGGAGCGCGCCACCAAGCTGCGCGAGCGCTTCGACAAGTGGTTCTTCGTGATCTCCGACTCGAGCTACAAGCAGATCCACAAGACCCGCGAGGAGCTGTGGAAGGACGCGACCGTGCCCAAGGAGCCGCCCGAGGACATCGGTGCGGGGCTGGGCATGGATCCGGGGGGCATGGGCGGCTTCCAGCTACCCGGGGGCTAGCGATGGCGGAGCGCTCGTCACCAAGGCTCGGGGTGCTGCGAGGGCTCGCAGGCGCGGCGATGGGCGTGGTGCGGCAGCGGCTCGCGCGCCGCAGGCCCTACGAGAGCGGCGAGGTCATCTCCACCACCGTCCCCGAGTGGGAGCGCGAACAGCCGCATGCGCTGTGGGATCCCACGCGGCGGCTGCTCCAGTCGATCCGTCGCTACCAGTACTGGCGCGAGCGCGGTGGCGTGCTCGGCCAGGTGGTCTCGCGCGCGTGGGTGATGCCGCACCGGTTCTGGAGCTCGGTGCTCTCGGCCGACATCCCCATCAACGCCAAGCTCGGCGGGGGGCTCATCCTCTTGCACGGGCAGGGCGTGGTGGTGCACGCCGACGCCGAGGTCGGTCCCAACTGCCTCATTGCGCAGGGCGTCACGCTCGGTGTCAACGAGCGCACCGGCAAGGCCCCGCGCCTGGGCGGGCGCGTCGACGTGGGCCCGGGGGCCAAGATCCTCGGCGGCGTGATCATCGGCGACAACGCCAAGATCGGCGCCAACGCGGTGGTGCTCGACGACGTGCCGGCGGGTGCGCTGGCGGTGGGCATCCCCGCGCGCGTGCTCGAGGGCCGCGGGCACGGGCAGGGGTAGCGCGCGCTCGAGTCGTGCGTACATGGCGCACGATCGGCCGGTTTTCCGTTGCTGGTCGTGAGCGGCGGGTGCATAACCCGCCGCACGAACGCCATGGAGCCGCCCCAAGAGCACGACGAGCAACCGAAGCTCTCCTGGAAGGAGGGCCTCTACCTCGTTGGTCCCGACCCGCTGACGTCGCCGTACTACTCCTCGGGCGCCCTCATCCTCGCCGGCGTGGGCTATGCGACCCCGGCGTTCCAGATCGGCCTCTACGGGATCCTGTTCCTGCTCGCCCCGCTCTACATCGAGGCGGTGCTGCTGACGTTGTCCAACGGCGGCACCTACGTGATGACCCGCTATGCCCTCTCGCACCTCGGCAAGCTCGCGATCATCGCGGCGGCCGTCGTGGGCGTCATCATCTCGTTCTCGTACGTCGCCACCGCGATCGTGAGCCTCTTGTCGTTCAGCGACTACGTGTCCTCGCTGGTCGCGGGGCTGGACGGCGGGCGGGTGGCCGCGGCGATCGGGCTCTCGGCCCTGCCGGCGCTGGGGTTCGGGATCTGGGTGATGCCCGACCAGTGGCGCAACACCGCCACCACCGTGGCCGCGGTCTCGGTGCTGGCGCTGGCGCTGTCGTCGGTGTTCCCGCTGGGCCTGGTGGTGATGCTCGCCCCGCTGGTGATGCTGTTCACGCTCAACAACTACGGCCTCAAGGAGAGCGTGAAGGTCAGCAAGACGATCTTCCTGATGAACCTCGTGGTGATGGGCATCACGATCCTGATGGGGCTCGTGTGGCTCTTGATCCACGGGTTCGACGGATCGCGCTTCATCGACGGCGCGATGCTCGACCAGGCGGCCATGGCGGCCGAGGCTCAGCACTCGGCCGCGGCCGACCACGGGCTCGGGCACGGGATGACGGGGGCGCTCGGCACCGTGCTGCCCGGGTTCGCCACGCTGGGGGCCGCGCTCATCCCCGCCGCGCTGGGCTCGTCGATCCTCGGCGCCTCGGGGGTCGAGTCGGTGATGAACATCCCCGAGGAGCTCGCCGACCCGCGCCGCGACGTCCGCAAGATCTACATGTGGATGCTGACGATCCTGCTCGTGGTGGGCGGCTCGCTGTCGATCCTGGTGTTCCTGGTGCTGCCGCCCGCGCAGCTGCTCGGCGCCTCGGGCTACCTCCTCGCGGAGCTCGGCAACGTGTGCGTCGCCGGGGTCACGGGCTCGGAGACGCTCGGCAAGCTCTGGAACGTGGTGATCGTGGCCAACGCGGCGCTGATGCTGCTCGGCGCCACCAACACCGGGTTCGCCGGCGCGCGGGGCCTGTGGGTCACGATGGCGCGCGACAGCCTGTTGCCGCGGCGGGTGCTCGAGCTCAACGAGCGCGGGGTGTTCGGTCGCATCAACCTCCTGATGCTGGTGGCGATCTTCTTGCTCGCGTGGGAGGGCGACGCCGACATCGAGATCCTCGAGCGCTGGTACGGCGCCACGTTCGGGCTGGTGATGTTCACCGGGGTGCTCGCGTTCATCCTGCTGCGCCGCTACAAGGGCGACGATCCGCGGCTCTACTGGGCGCCGTGGAACCTCCGGCTCGCGGGCCAGCGCATGCCGGTGTCGGCGTTGATCGGCATCGCGTTCCTCAGCTTCGCGCTGCTCGGGCTCTACTCGCGCTACGCCGAGCAGATCCGCAGCCTGCAGGTGCTCCTCACCTCGGTGGGCCTGGCGGTGGGCCTGGTGCTGCTCAGCTACAACCACCGCCAGCTGATCCGCGCGGGCTACCGCTACTTCCGCCGCGTGATCGAGACCGTCGAGGGCGATGCTATCGAGACCGGCGAGCGCACCATCGTGGTGGCGGTGGGCGGGGTGCGAATGCGTGGGCTCATCCAGCAGGCGGTGGCGCTGGCCCGCGCGCAGAGCCGCACCACCGGGATCCCGTATACCCAGGTGGTGGTGTTCCACATGACCAAGACGGTGGGCCGCGAGTACGTCTACCGCGTGGGGCGCGACTCGATGCGCCCCGCCGGCATCGACGGCAATGCGATCCGCATCCACACCGAGCTGACCGAGCTCACCCCCAATGACCTCAAGATGTTCCTGGCCCTGGTCCCGCAGGGCAAGGACGAGAACAAGAACCGCCTGCACCAGGCCATGGACGCGCTGGTCCGCTTCCACGAGCGCCACGGCTTTCGCGGGCACATCGTGATGATCGGCGAGTACGGCGTGAGCGAGCAGGACGTGCAGGACCTGCAGGCACGGCTGCAAGGGTCCACGCTGGTCACCGTGCCGGTGTCGTGAGCGCCCCGGGCTCTACGGGGCCGGGGGGTCTTCGGGAGCGTCGGGCCACGAGGCGAGCGCGCCGGGATCGGGCTCGGTCGGCTCGAGCTCCAGCCCAGCGCCGCAGTGGTAGACCTCGCTCGGCGCGAACAGGGCGGCGCTGAGGACGTTGCCGTAGCAGTCGTCGACCATCAGCTGATCGGCCTCGTCGCTGCAGTCGGACTTGATGCTGCGGGCCGTCTCGACGCACTGCTTGGCATCGTCGGGCTCGTACTCGCAGCCGAGGTCCGCCTGGGCGTCGTCGAAGTCGAGCAGGCTCTCCTCGACCTCGTTGCGGCAGCGCTCCATGTCGCCGTCGTAGGCGTCTTCGAAGGTGGCGCGGTAGCACTCCTCGAGGCGGTGGCACCAGTGCTTGGCACCGCGTTTGGCGAACGTCTCCACGTCGGAGTAGCAGCCCGAGGACGGAAGCGATAGGCCGACGAGCAGCGTCGCGGCGGTGAAGAGGGCAGAGGGGCGCACGCTCACGGCTCCCACCCTAGCAGGTCGTGCGGCGCCATACCACGGGACGCCGGCTCACTCCCCGTGCATTCGCGTTCGCGTTCGCATGGCCCCAGGGCCGTCAAGCCCTAGATCCACATGGACAGGCCGAGCGTGATCGCGGCGTTGAGCACATGGCCCACGAATTGGAGATCGGGGTCCGTGTCGCTCGCCGGCTCGATCCGCTTGGTCTTGCCGAACGGGGCCGCGTAGTCGAGCGAGAGCCCGGGATCGAGCGAGATCCGGTCGGTGAGGAACACGTGCACGCCGCCCTGGGCCCCGACGAGCGGGTAGATCACGTTGACGCGGTCGCGCGTGGCGTCGCCCGCGAATTCGCCCTCGATGGTGGCCGAGCCGCCGCCGAAGCCGAGGCGCACGCCGATGTACGGCCGCACGCGGCCGGACTGCTTGAACATGTAGTTGAAGTACGGGACGAGCCGCCCGCCGAACGTGGTGCTGTTGCTGCTGTCGCGTAGCACCCCGTCCATCACGAACGCCGCCCGGGCGCCCACCACCGCGCGGCCGCCGAGGATCACCGCGCCGACCCCGAAGGCGAGCAGCGAGCGGTCGAAGAGCGCGGTGCCGCCGTCGATGAGCGTCAGCCGCCCGAGGCCGAACCCCAGCGTGTTGACGTTGGCGTCGGTGCTGTCGCTGGCGTCGGGATCGAAGTGGGTGAAGCCGAAGAAGTCGGTGTCGACGTGCACGCGAACCCGGGCGCTGGCGTTGCCCGCGGACGAAGCAGGAGCGGGGGCGGAAGCCGCGGCGGGGGCGGTAGCGGTAGCGGCGGGGGCTGTAGCCGTGGTGGTGGTGGTCGTGGTGGTGGTCGTGGCGGGTGCGGGGGCCGTCGCGGCCGGAGCGGCGACCACGGTCGATGACGTCGCAGGCGGAGTGGCGGCCGGGGCGGGCGTCGTCGTGGCCGGGGGCGTGGTCGAGGGCTTCGCAGCCGGCGGGGCCGCCGAGGCGGGGAGGGGCAGGACGATCGCGAGCGCGAGCACGGCCACCGGTACGACGGAGCGAACGGACATGCGCGCATCATGACATGCGCCGGGGGTACCATTGTCGGCCCGACACGATCCGGGCTAGCGTGATTGCGATGCACGACCGCGACCGCTCCCGCGATCGGGACCACGCCGAGGCTCGTCGCCCGGTCGCGCTCGGCTCGGGCGTGGGGCTGCTCCTGCTCGGAGCCGCGTGCTCGCCCGGCGCGCCCGGGCCCGGCTTCCTCGGCGACCCCGACGAGATCGAGCTGTGCCAGGGCGTGGTCGACGTTCCCGATCCGGCGCTTCGCGAGGCGCTCCTCGACGTGGTGCCCCAGCCCGAGCCGCCCGAGGACCCGCCCGACGACGCGCCGGAGCCCGAGCCGGTGATCATGGCCGAGCTGCTCCGCTCGCTGCGGGGCCTCAACGTGCCCGGGCGCGGCATCACCGACCTCCGCGGCCTCGAGTGCGCGCAGGGGCTCCTCAGCCTCGGGCTCGCCGACAACGACATCACCGACGTCACGCCGCTGCTCGATCTCACGGGGCTGCAGCAGCTCGAGCTGTCGAACAACGAGATCACCGACGTGACGGCGCTCGGTCGCCTGCACCGGCTCACCCGGCTCGCGCTGCCGGGCAACGGCATCCGCGAGATCTCGCCGCTGGCGGGGCTCGGCGAGCTCGAGGCGCTCGATCTCGCCGAGAACGAGGTGCAGAGCGTGTCGCCGCTTTCGGGGCTCGAGAAGCTCGCGGTGCTGGTGCTGTCGAAGAACCAGGTCACCGATCTCGGCCCGCTCGCGGGGCTGACCGCGCTCGTGGGGCTCGAGATCGACGACAACCAGGTGCAGAGCCTCGACCCGCTGCGGAGGCTCACCGGCCTGCGCTACGTGGATCTCGACGGCAACCAGCTCGTGAGCCTCGAGCCGCTCGCCGACGCGGTGGGCATGCAGGAGCTCGAGGCCTCGCGCAACCAGCTCGCGGGGCTCGCCGGGGTCGAGCGAATGACGGGAATCACCCGCATCGTGGCCCAGGAGAACCAGATCACCACCACCGCTCCGGTCGCCGCGCTGGCGGCCCTGTCGGTGCTCGATCTCGGCGACAACCGCATCGAGTCGCTCGATGGCGTGCAGGGCCTCGCCGATCTGCAGCGGCTGCTCATTCCGCTCAACCGCGTCACCGACCTCGGTCCCGCCGCGGGCCTGCCGGAGCTCCGCGACCTCGACGTTCGCTACAACGAAGGGCTCGTCGATCTCGACGTGGTCGGCACGCTGCCGCTGCTCGGGTTCCTCGCGGCCGGGGGCTACGACCAGGCGCAGGACCTCGGAGGGCTCGCGGGCCGGCAGGTGCTGCGCTCGCTGACCTACGTCGAGGCGCGGGTCGTCGATCTCGGGTTCTTCGCCGAGCTGCCGGGGCTCGAGACCGTCACGTTCACCGGCACGCCGCTCTCGGCCGAGGATCTCGGCAACATCGCGCAGGCCAGCACGCTGCAGGCGCTGCTGCTCGATTCCACCGGCATCGACGACCTCTCCCCGCTCGCGCCGCTCGAGCTCATCGAGACGGTGAGCGCCGAGGACTGCGCGCTCACCCGCATCGACACGCTCGCGGGGTGGGTGGGTCTCAAGACGGCGCGGCTGTCGGGCAACCCGCTCGAGAGCCTCGAGGGTGTGGAGCTGCACGAGGTGCTGAGCACGCTCGAGGTCAGCCGCACGCCGCTCTCCGACCTCGGCCCGGTGGTCGCCAACGAGACGTTCCGCCGCGGCGACACGCTCGAGGTCGAGGAGACCGGCCTCGACACGGGCGATTGCGCCGACGTGGCGGCCATCGTCGCCCGCGAGGCGGTGGTGCAGACCGATCTGCAGTGCGAGTAGCGGCCGCTCGCGCTCAAGCCATCGATGGCTCGCGACGGCGTCGCCTCCACGAGCCCAGCACACCGAGCCCCCAGAGCCCGAACACGACGCCGGCGACGGGGGCCCAGCGAGCAGGGGAGGTGCCCTCCACGCGGTCGAGCTCCACGAGCGCGGCGCCGATGCGCGCATCCTCGGGCGCGAGCTGCTGCGCCGAGGCCAGCAGCATGCGCCGACCCTCGCGACGCAGCTCCGGCACCGAGGCCTCGGCCAGGAGCGCGCGCACCCGCAGCGCCTCGGCCCGTGCCGCGGCCGCGGGCGTGTCGGTCACCGCGCAGAGCTGCGCGGCCTTGCGCAGGAGCTGCCCGGCCCGCGCTGCGTCACCGCCGGCGAGCGCGGCCTCGGCCGCCTCCTCGTACACCGGCACGAGCCGCGCAGCGCCCTCGAGCATGGGGTTGCCCGCGAGCAGGCGGTCGAGCTGCTCGACGCGCGCGCGCACGTCGGGCTCGGCGAGCGCCGCCGCGATGGCGCGCTCGTCGGCGGCGCGCCGCTGCTCGTGCAGCCAGGCGAGATAGACCCGGGTCAGTCGCTCCGGCTGGGCCTCGCACTTGCCGTCGGTCGAGCCGTCCTCGCGCTTGAGCTCGCACGCGGGCTCGAGCAGCGCGGGCACGTGGGCTTCCATGCGCTCGCGGATCGCGATCGCGGCGCGCTGGCGATAGGTGAGGTGGGCGAAGGCCGTGGAGGTGCCCCCGCCGAGCAGTCGGATCGTGCGCCCGCGGGCGGCGGGCGGTGGACCTTCCACGTACGCCACGAACGCGGCCTTCGCCGCGTCGCGTACGGCCGGCTCGGCCGCGTCGGCGAGCTCGAGCAGCACCGCCGCCGCCTCGCCCGGGCGCACCTCCCGGTAGGCCTCGAGCAGCGCCACGAGCCGTCGCGGGTCCTCGCGCACGGCCGCCGTGGCGCGCTCGGGGTGCAGGCGGTCCATCTTGTCGAGCTGCACGCGCGCATACTCGGCCCGCAGCGCCGCCGGATCCTCGCGCTCGTCGCGGTGCGGCGAGGTGTAGTGCGACGCGCGAAGCAGGTGGGGCACGGCCTCGTCGCCGACCGCCACGATCGCCCGCCCCACCTCGTCGCGGAACGTGCCCTCGTGGGCATAGGCGACGTCGAGCAGCGTCGCCACCACCTCGCCCGCGAGCGCGGGGTCGTCGTGTCCCACCGCGGCCGCGGCCCGCAGCAGCGCCACCTGCAGCACCGAGTCGCGGTACACCGCGCGCAGCCCCCCCGCCACGCGTCCCATCGGCAGCGAGAGCAGGTCCTCGAACCAGTCCTGCGAGAGCTTCACGTCGAAGCCATGGGCCTTCTTCCACGCGCGGGCGAAGTAGCCGTAGCGGTTGGGCACGTCACCGCCGATCGCATCGAGCAGCGAGCGGTAGTCGCCCTTGGGGGCCTTGCGCTCGGCGAGCAGCGCCCGTGCCGTCGAGGGCCACACCGCGGGGCCTGCGGCCGCCAGGCGCCGGGCCGGGCCGCCGACCTCGTCGAGCGGGACCTCGCGAATCGCCTCGACCAGGCGCTCGAATTGAGCCGCGTCGGCCGGTGGATGGACCGGTGCGTCGTGGAGCTCGGCCGCGTCGGCGGCCGTGCGCCTCGGCACCCACAGCTCCGCGAGCACGGTGGTGGCCACCGTGCGTGCGTGCTCGCGACGCAGCGCCTCGTCGTTGCGGGCGTGCGAGGGGCCCACGTGGGTGCTCACCTCCACGACCGGGCTCGAGTCGCCGCAGCCGGCCGTGCCGAGCGCGAGGGCCAGGCTCAGGTGTCGCGCGATGCTCATGCGTCGATGCTCCTTCTTCGGCCGCTTCGGGGTTGCAGGCCTCCGGCGTCCGAAGGCCGCCATGGGCCCGCGATCCCGCTCAGTGCAGTCGATCCTCGGGGGGCACCGCACCGGCCTCGGCCACGAACCGCAGGAACCGCAGGCCCACGCCCGCGAGCGCGCGCAGGCCCTCGCCGTCGGAGTACTGCAGGTAGTAGTGGTTTTGCACCCGCGCCAGCGCGCAGATGGCCGCGTCCTCCTCGGGGGTCCGGAAGCGCACGATCACCTTCGTGCGCAGCGGCAGCGGCTGGGCCATCTCCACGAACATCCCCGCGGCGGAGATGTTGCGCGCGAGAAACCACTGGTCGCCCGTCTCGTCGGTCGAGAGTAGGACGCGAAAGATCTTGTCGATGCGGGCGGACGCCCGACGCTCCTGCACAACCGGCATGAGCGCAGCTTGAAGGGAGGTGGGGCATGAATGCAAATATCCTACATGTAGGATACGATCCAGGCAGCGAGCCAGAGCGTGACGATCTGCGCCGTGCCCGCGAGGGCGGCCAGGAGGCCTGCGATCCCGCCGAGCGCCCGGAGGAGCGCTCCACCGCGGCCCCACGACACCAGCAGCGCCAAGAGCCCCAGGCTCACGGCCGGCCAGGCCGGTAGCCCTGCACGGGGCCATAGCGAGGCTGGCACCCACGCCAGGGCCGCGACGCCGAGCGAGGCGCAGGCCCATGCGGCGACGACCCTCGCGGGCATCCCTCGTGGCGCGGGCGAAGGCCCCGGCCGGGCGAGCGGCCGCCGGGCGGGCGAGGTCGACCGGGTACGCCGCGCACGACCTTCGGGCAGGGATGCACGACCTTCGGGCAGCACACGACCTTCGGGCAGCACACGCAGCGCACGACCTTCGGGCAGCGCACGACCTTCGGGCAGCGCACGACCTTCGGGCAGGGACGCACCGGGCGCCGAGGTGAGCTCCGCGGGGGCGGAAGGAACACTGGCCGGAGCCGGGGCGACCATGGCCCCTCTTTGCACATTGCGGGCGAATCTGCCAAAAGCTCGCACTTGCCGATGGGCGACCCCTCCCCACCGCACCGCTCGGGCTTCGTGGCCATCTGCGGGCGCCCCAACGTGGGCAAGTCCACGCTGCTCAACGCGCTCCTCGGCGAGCCAGTGGCGGTGGCCACTGCGCACCCCCAGACCACCCGCGAGCGCCTCCTCGGGATCTGGACCCGGCCCGCCTTCCAGGCGGTGCTCGTCGACACCCCCGGCCTCCACCGCGCGCGCTCGGCCCTCAACCGCTACATGGTCGACCAGGCGCTGCGCGGGGCCCGGGACGTGGACGTGGTGCTGCTCCTGGCCGAGACCCCGGTCCTGGCCGACGACGAGCAGGCGCAGGCCTGGGAGCCGGGCGAGGTGGCCCGCGAGGGCCTGGTCGCGCTCGTCGAGCTTCGGCGGCCGCTGGTCCTCGTCTTGACCAAGATCGATCGCATCGGCGACCGCCGCCACCTCTTGCCGGTGATCGAGGCCTGGATGCGCCAGCACCCGTTCGAGGCGGTGGTGCCCACCTCGGCCGTCACCGGCGAGGGCCTGCCCGCGCTCGAGGCCGAGGTCGTCGCCCGCCTGCCCGAGGGGCCGCGCTACTACGATCCCGAGCAGCTCACCGACCGAGACCTCCGCTGGCACGCCGCCGAGCTCGTGCGCGCCGAGCTGTTCGAGCGCCTGGGCCAGGAGCTGCCCTATAGCTGCGCGGTGCGGGTGACGGCATGGAAGGAGCGGGACGACCGCGACACCGTCCACGCCACCGTGTTCGTCGAGCGCGACAGCCAGAAGGGCATCGTCATCGGCAAGGGCGCCCGCGTGATCAAGGCGCTCTCGGTCGGTGCCCGCCGCCGCATCGCCGAGCTCACCGGGCGCCCGTGCGACCTGGTGCTGCAGGTCGCGGTGGCGCGCGACTGGACCCGCGACCCCGAGCAGCTCTCGCGCCTCGGATACCACCCCGATACCCCCCACGATCGTCGAGCTGCGAGCGAGCACCTCGATGCCACCCATCGGGGGGGCGATACCCCCCACGATCGTCGAGCTGCCAGCGAGCACCTCGATGCCCCCGCGCGCGGGAACGACCCCGAGCCCTCGACATGACCACGCCGATGGAATCCGCCGCGACGACCGACGACGCCGTCGCCCCGCTGGTGGCGATCGTCGGCCGCCCCAACGTGGGCAAGTCGACGCTGTTCAACCGGCTGGTCGGGTCCCGCCAGGCGATCGTGGAGGACAACCCCGGCGTCACCCGCGATCGCCTCTATGGCGTGGGCAGCTGGGGCGGCCGCCAGTTCCTCGTGGTCGACACCGGCGGCATCGATCCCAGCCTCGACACCGGGCTGCCGGCGCACATCCAGGCGCAGGTGGAGGTGGCGCTCGAGGAGGCCGACCTCGTGCTCTTGGTGGTCGACGTGCTCGATGGGCTAACCGCGGTCGACATCGACATCACCGAGCGGCTGCGCCGCGCGGGCAAGCCCGTGCTGGTGGTCGCCAACAAGGCCGACTCCGACGCGCGCCAGCAGGCCGCCGCGAGCGCGTGGGAGTTGGGGGTCGGGCCGGTGTTCGCGGTCTCGGCCGCGCACGGCCGCGGCGTGGCGGAGCTGTGCGACGAGATCGTGGCGCGGGTGGGCGTGTCCGAGGTCGCCGACCCGGTGCCGCCCGGCACCCGCATCGCGCTCATCGGGCGCCCCAACGCGGGCAAGTCCACGCTCGTCAACACGCTGCTCGGCTCGCCGCGGGTGATCGTCGACGACGTGCCGGGTACCACCCGCGACGCGGTGTACCTGCCGCTGCGCTTTCGCGACCAGGACCTCGTGCTCATCGACACCGCGGGTCTGCGGCGGCGCAAGCAGATCTCGCGCGCCCACGAGAAGCTCGCCGCCATCAAGTCGATCCGCGCGATGGAGCGCACCGAGGTGGTGGTGCTGGTCGTCGACGCGTCCGCGGGCGTCACCGATCAGGACCAGCGGATCGCTCGCATGGCGTTCACGCGCGGCAAGGGTGTGGTGGTGCTGCTGCACAAGTGGGATCTCGTGGCCGGCGATGCCAAGCGCGCCCAGGAGGTCCGCACGGAGGCCGAGGAGGCGCTCGGGTTCCTCGAGCGCCCGTTCATGGTGCGCAGCTCCGTGGTCGGCGATGGCCGCGACGTGGGGCAGGGCCACGGCCGCGGGATGTCGGAGCTGCTCGACGCATGCCTGCGCACCGCCCGGGCGCTGTCGCGGCGGATCCCCACCGCCGAGCTCAACGACGAGCTGGCCCGCGCCGTGACCGAGCACTCGCCGCCCGCCCATCAGGGCCGGATCGTGCGGCTCTACTTCGCCACCCAGGCCGATCGCACCCCGCCGTTCCTGGTGGTCTCGGCCAACCGCAGCCGCTGCCTCGACCCCGCCTACGAGCGCTACCTGGTGCGGTGCTTCCGCAAGCGCTGGGAGCTGCGCGGGGTGCCGGTACGGATGGTCGTGCGGGGTCGCGGGCACGAGGGCGACGAGGCCGACGAGGGCTGACCGGCCGGGGCCTCCCGGCGCGGCACGCCAATCCCGGTGTCGACTGCCAACGAAGTTGCGGGCCTTCGCCCAGGATTAGTCAACGGAGTTGGCTCACATTCCAACGTGCCGGCTCGAAATCCTTCGGCATTTCGTTGGACCCACCTTTGCTATAAGTGGGACATCCCGGGCGAACGAACGCCGACTCCAACGGACCGGAACACACCGATGCACGCCTTCTTCACTTCCCGCATCAGCCTGCTCGTGGGCGCCTCGGTGGCGCTCCCGTCCTTGTTCGCCTGCCTCGACCACCCGCTCAAGCCGGTGGAGTACGACCAGTCGCAGGAGAAGCAGGACGCCATCGCCCTCACGGTGAACAAGGACGTCGACATCCTGTTCGTCATCGACAACTCGGGCTCGATGGGTGAGGAGCAGGCGACGCTGGCCCAGAACTTCGCCTCGTTCATCAACGTGCTCGAGCGCCCGGAGGTCGAGGCGAACTATCGCATCGGCATCACCACCACCGACAACGGCAACCCGTGGTGCGGCACGACGGGGCCCGAGGCCGGCAACCTGCGGCTCTCCTCGTGCCTCGGCCGGGAGACCGAGTTCACGTTCAACGGCGCCACGGTGGTCAATGCGTTCCCCGAGGCGTGCGAGGCGGTGTGCCCGGCCGAGTACGGCAGCATCGACGTCCAGCCGTCGGCCGTCGACGGACAGGACGACATGGCGGTCCGTCCGTGGCTCGAGAGCATCGAGGGCAAGACCAACCTGCCCGACGGGCTGTCCACGGTGCAGGCGTTCCAGTGCTTCGGCCCGCAGGGCATCGATGGCTGCGGGTTCGAGTCGCACCTCGAGTCGATGTGGAAGGCGCTGCGCCGCTCGCAGGATCAGAACGAGGACGAGTACGGCTTCATCCGGGCCAACGCCATCCTCTCGATCGTGCACGTGACCGACGAGGCCGACTGCTCCTACAACACCGACTGGGACACGATCTTCCTGCCCGAAGGCGATCGGGTGTTCTGGTCGGATCCGATGGCGGCGTCGCCCACCTCGGCCGTGTGCTGGAACGCCGGCGTGGCGTGCGACGGCATGGGCAACTGTGATCCCGTCAACCTCGACGCGAGCGGGGCCGAGGTCACCGAGGCCAACGCCGACGACGACGCGGTGCTGCGCCCGATCGATCGCTACACCCAGATCGTGCAGGAGCTCGAGAACAACAAGCAGATCATCACGCCCGAGCAGCAGGTGCTCGTGGCGCTCATCGGCGGCGTCAACTCCGACGGCACCGCCACCTACGCGCCGTCGCTGATGGAGCCGGAGTTCCAGTCCGACTTCGGCATCGGGCCCGGCTGCTCGAGCGCCGCCGGCAAGGCGGTGCCGCCGGTGCGCATGCGGGCGTTCGCCGAGGCGTTCAAGGTCGGCGATGCGCGCAACATGTTCTCGATCTGCGACGCCGACTACTCGCCGGCGCTCGAGGCGATCGCCGAGGCGATCGCCGACCAGGTCAAGCCCGCGTGCATGCCCGCGTGCGTGGCCGACTCGGATCCCACCACGCCCGAGGTGCTCGACCCGCAGTGCAACCTGATCCAGGAGGCCCCGCGCGGCGATGGCTCGTTCGAGGAGACCACGATCCCGCCGTGCAACGGCACCGAGGTGCCCGAAGGCAAGGACGTCTGCTACCAGGCGCTCGTGGGCGAGGAGATGGACGACTACTGCATCATGTCGGGCTTCAACCTGCAGTTCCAGCTCTTCCGCCGCGAGGGCGTCCCGGCCCCCGGTGGCACGTCGGTCAACGCCACGTGCCAGCTGTCGCAGAACAAGCGCATCGACTGCCCCGAGCTGCCTTGACCCCCCGCGCTCGCCTCGGGCGAGCGGTGCAACCAGCTAGGCGCCCCCCTGAAGGGGGGCTGCTTGCAACGAAGGCCTCCGTCACCGTGTGTGGCGGGGGCCTTCGCACGTGGGCTCGGCTAGAACCGCACGCTCGCCCGTAGCGCGGCGAGGAGGTACACGGGGTAGACCATCGGTGCGGTGAAGAGCGCGAAGTAGCGGAGCTCGCCGCCCACGGCGAAGCGATTGCCGAGCTGGACGTCGACCGAGATGCCACCGTGCAGATCGGGGGTGAGACCCACGCGGCACGTGTTCTCGGCCGAGCACGCAAGGCCCGTGTCGCACACCCCCTGCGGCAGGCAGGTGCCGCCGAGCTGCCCGTCCTGGATCGCCGCGGGGCTGCGCATCCACAGGCCACCACCGCCGGCGTCGAGCGTGGTCGTGACACGGCCGAGATCCATGGTGTAGGTGGCAGAGAGCCCGCCGTGGGTGGCCTGCACGAGGCCCGCACCGGCGGTCTGAACGATGCCGTCGTCGTCGTCGCGCGTGTAGGCGGCCTCGACGGGGTGCATCGTGTGCGAGACGGTGACGCGCAGCCCGAGCGGGCGCCACAGGGCGACCTGCGCGGCCACCATCACGCCGCCGCCGCGCACGGGGACGCGCGGTCGCCCGAGGAACGGCAGGCGAAACGAGGAGTAGGCGGGTGCCGCGGTGAGCATCACCCGGCTGCGGCGCGAGGCCGAGGAGGTGTGGTCCACGTCGCGGCGTACGGAGTGCTGGACGGGCTGGCCCTCCGGGTCGGGCAGGGGCGGGAGCTCGTTGGGATCGCGCGGCGGGGCGGCCAGGGCCGAGGGCGGAGCGGCCAGGGCCGTGACCAGCGCGGCCGTGGCGGCCAGGAGCTGCCGGACGGCCCGGCGGGGCGTGCGTACGGCGACCGTTCCCATGGGCGCGGCTGCCGTTATACCCCACGCCAGTGGACATGCGCAGGCGGCTTCGGTAGACACCTCGCTCGGGCGCCCGTGAGCGACGAACGAACCAAAGATCCCGAGCCTGCCGAGGGTGAGGCTGCACCGCCGGCGAGCGAGCCCGCCAAGGGCTCGGTGGCCCTCGCAAAGAAGGGCGAGCCCGCCAAGGGCCCGGAGGCCGCGTCGGCCAAGGCCGAGGTCGGCAAGACCCCCGAGCCCGACGCGACCAAGGGCGAGGCCGAGGGCGAGCGCCGCGACCTGCCCAAGTGGAACCGCGCCCGGGTCAAGCGCAAGGCGCCTGCCGGCGAGGAGCAGGACGCCTTCCAGGTCTCGGTGCGCAAGGCCGGCCGTGGGCTCCTGCAGCGCCCGTGGGTGGTGATCGGGCTGATGGTGGCGCTCTCCGGCGTCGGGGCGGGCATCTACGCCTGGCGGCAGGCGTCCGAGGCGGAGCGCGCCGAGTCGACGAACACGCTGGCGGTGGCGGTGGCCTACGAGGCGCGCGGGCAGGTGTTCCCCGATCTCGCGGCGCAGACGGCCGAGCGGGTGCGCCCGCTGCCGGTGCCGGTGGCCGAGGACGAGACCAAGCTGCACGAGAAGGTGGACGCGGCGCTGGCCGATCTCGAGAAGCAGGCGCCCGACAGCCCCGCCAACGTGGCGGCCGATCTGGTGCGCGCGGCTCGGCTGGCCAAGGCCTCCGACTTCGCGGGGGCCGAGAAGGCGTTCCGCGGGTTCATCGAGCGCCAGCCGGGGCACTCGCTGGTGTGGCTCGCCCGCGAGGGCCTCGTGGTCAGCCTCGAGGCCCAGGGGCGCTACGACGAGGCGCTGGAGGCAGTGGAGCCGCTCGTCGGCGAGCTGGGCGACTTCTTCCGCGACCAGGCGCTGTGGCACAAGGGCCGCCTGCTCGAGGGCTCCGGCCAGGCCAGCGCGGCGATCGAGATCTACAAGCAATACATGGCCGAGTACCCGCTCGACAAGGAGTCGCTCGCGCGCGAGCAGGTGCGGGCACGGCTCGAAGAGCTCGATCCTGCGTCGGTGCCCGCGCTGCCGGAGCCCGACGTTCCAGGCCTCGGCGGGCTCGGTGGCTTTGGGCTGGACGGGTCGGCGCCGTGAACCACGGGCGGCTCGCTTCGCCGTTCGTGATCGCAGTCGCGCTCACGGGCGCGCTCGCGGGCGCGGTGGGGTGCGGCGCTCGTGACGAGGTGGAGCTGGTCCACCCGGCACCGGGCAATGCGGCGCGGGCGGTGATGGCCGTGGATTACGCCCGCAAGCTGACGGAGCCCGACAACTTCATCCTGCGGCCCGACGAGGCCGGAGGGATTGCAGTCGATCCCACCCGCGGGCTGCTCTACGTGGGGACCCGCGATGGGGTCCTGTTCGCGCTCGATGCAGCCGACGGCGGGATCCGCTGGGAGCAGAAGCTCGAGGACTCGGTGTTCGGTGTGCCGGTGCTGGTGGACGGCGAGGATCCGCTGCTGCTGGTCGGCACCGAGGACGGCATCCTCCACGCGATCGGGGTCGTGGACCAGAAGACCCGCTGGCGCTACGAGACCCCGGGGCGGCTGCGCAATGCCCCGCTCGTGCACGAAGGGGTGGTGTTCTTCGTCAACTCGCGCGACCAGGTCTATGCGCTCGATCTACGCAGCGGGACGTGGCGCTGGCAGTACGAGCAGGAGCTGCAGACCGACTTCACGGTGTTCGGCCATGCGGGCCTCTCGCTGGTGCCCTCGACCGACGAAGGGGTGGAGCTCGGCACGCTCTTCGCGTGCTTCGACGACGGCAAGGTGGTGGCGCTGGCGGCGGGCTCGGGGCAATCGCTGTGGATTGCCAGCGTGGCGCCGCCCGAGGGCGGCGACTTCATCGACTGCGACTCGACGCCGCTCGTGGATCCGCAGGCGGGGGCGGTGTACGTGGCCGGGCAATCGACCGGGGTGGTCGCGCTCTCGCTCGACGGTGGCTCGGAGCTGTGGCGCTTCGGCATCCGGGGCGCTCGCACGCTCGTGCCGATCCCCGACGATGGTGCGCTGGTGGGTGCGTCGTCGCTCGAGGGCGTGTTCGTGCTCGAGCGCGATGGGTCGCGGCTGCGCTGGATCACCCGGACCGATCCCGGGGTGTTGGCGACGCCGATCGTGGTGGGAGCCACCGTGTTCGTGACGCACTCCGAGCTCGGGCTGCTTGCGTTCGACCTCGGTACGGGAGAGCTGTTGGCGCAGCTGCGTACGGGGAGCGGGATGTCGGGAGAGCCGGCGTATGACCCGCAGCTCGGGCGGATCTATGGGATGTCCAATCGCGGGACGTTCCTGGCGCTGCGGATCGAGGATTGACCTGCGTCTGCGTCGTCTAAGGAGGCGGCGGGGCGGCTTCGTCGGGCTCGCCCTCCGCCTCGTCGGGCTCGGGTGGGCGGGCGTCGAGGGTGGCGTCGAGCTGGAGGTGGAGCGGAGGGGCGTCGCCGAGCGTGACGATTGCGAGCTCGCCGGTGACTACGAGGCCGCCGTCGGGCCAGCCCTCGGCGGTGGCGGGGGCCTCGAGCGTTCGGCGGTGGAGGAGGTTGTCGCGGGCGCGGGCGAGCAGCAGCCACTGCGCACGGCCGTCGGCGAGGCCCATGGGGACGAGCTGCGCCCGTGGCAGCGCGCTGGCGCTCGGGACCCACGCGTCGGTGCGGGCCACCTGGATCATCGGGAGGTAGCCGGGGGTGAAGCGATCGCCGTCGCGGGCGACGACCTGGGCCCAGCGAAGGCACACAGGGCTCGCGGTGGGCTCGGAGCCGGGGTCGTGAGGCTCGATGCAGCGGTCGCGCCAGCCGAGCAGGTAGAGGCCGCCGCGGCGGTGGACCATGGCGTAGCGCTCGGCGGCCGGGGGGACGATGGGGGCGGGGGCAGCGAACAGCGGGGCCTTCTCGGGCACGAGCGCGGCGGGGATCCAGGTCGAGCCGGTGGGCAGCACGGTGGCCTGGTCGTGGGGCCAGTCGATCTCGCGCGGGCGTAGCTCGGAGGTGGCCCCGCTGACGATGAACGCGGCCAGGAGCGCACCGTGGCGCTCGAGCAGGCCGCCGGCGGGGGCGGGAGCGGAGCCGCGCTGCAGCGCGCGAGGCTCGGGAGGCGCCTCGGGAGCGGGCTCGAAGGCATGCTCGGCGATCCACTGCAGGGCCTGCTGCACGTCGGCGACGTGCCCCACGAGCACTCCGGGCGGGGCCACGTCGGCGGGCGCCTGCATCAGCAGGCCCTGGCCGAGCTCCGTGGCCGCGCCTTGCTGGGCCGCGGCCGGGCCCACGAGATCGACGCCCAGCCAGTAGCCGCCGCGAGGCTCGGTCGGAAGGGTGGGGGCGACGGGCGGTGCAGGGCTCGGAGGGGCCGGAGACGCGGGGCGAGCGGCGAGGATCGCAAGGCCCGACGCGAGGGTGGCGACCGTGGATCGGAGCAGGCCGGGCGATCGCGTGCGAGCGGGGCGCATCAGCCGGAGCCGATCGCCTGCAGCACGGCCTCGGCATGGCCGTCGACCTTCACCGGCGAGAACGTCTTCTGCACGATGCCGTCGGGGCCCACGAGGAAGGTGCTGCGGATGATGCCGACGCTCTCCTTGCCGTAGAGCTTCTTCATGCCGACCACGCCGAAGGCCTGCGCGACCGTGCGCTCGGGATCGGCGAGCAGCGGGAAGTTGAGCTCGTACTTGGTGCGGAAGCGGTCGTGGCTCTTGAGGCTGTCGCCGCTGACGCCCAGCACCTTCACGGTGGCGGCCTCGAAGCGCGGTCGGTTGTCGCGGAAGTCGCAGGCCTCGCGGGTGCAGCCCGGCGTGTCGTCCTTGGGATAGAAGTAGATCACGAAGCGCTCGCCGGCGAGGCTCGCTCGCGAGTACGTGGCTCCGTCGTCGCCCTGCAGGCTGAAGTCGGGCACGCGATCGCCGGGCTGCAGCGGGCTCGCGGGGGTCGGCGCGGAGTCGGTGGATGGCATGTCGAGATCCATGGACAGGGCGAGCTGCTCGCTGACGGGGGCTTGGACCGGCTTCTTCTTGGCGGCCTTCTTCGGCGAAGGGGCTTCGGCGGCCTTCTTGGCGGTCTTCTTGGCGGCGGGCGGCCCGGACGATGCAGCGGCCTTCTTGGCGGTCTTCTTGGGCGCAGGCGCCTCGGCGGACGCGGTCTTCTTCTTGGCGGCCTTCTTGGGCGCAGGTGCCTCGGCGGACGCGGTCTTCTTCTTGGCGGCCTTCTTGGGCGCAGGGGCCTCGGCGGACGCGGGCTTCTTCTTGGCGGCCTTCTTGGGCGCAGGTGCCTCGGCGGACGCGGGCTTCTTGGCGGCCTTCTTGGGTGCGGACGCCTCGACGGACGCGGGCTTCTTGGCGGCCTTCTTGGGCGCGGCCGCGGGCGCTGCCGCCTGCACGGCGGTGCTCTTGGAGCCCTTCTTGCGCGCGGGCGCATCGCCGGCGGACGGCTTGGCTGGCTTGGCGGTGGTCGTCTTCGCCGGCTTGGTCTTGCCGGACGCCGTCGCGTCCGACACCTTGCTTGCGCGTGGGGTCTTTGCCATCGAGCGTTGCTCCTCGGAGAGTTCGAGCGCCGGTCGGGCAGCGCCGGGTTTCGAGCGCTGGATCCCGCAGCGGGATCCGGGCGCTCGAAGGCTCTCACGGTGCGACGTCGCGGCTCAACCGGGTGGGCTCCCCGGCAAAGCGGGGGGACCCGCCCCACACCGACCGGCCCCACCCGGCCCGACGGTGTCGCGGTCGGCTTTACAGGCCGTCGGCCGGCCCGCTAAATTGACGGCCTGCCGCCGAGCGGCGTCTTGGCCCGACCCACCGGGCCCCCCGACTCGGCCGCGGCCACGAGCTTCCCCATGCCGTCCCTCGTACGATCCCCCTCGGCACCCCAGGGCCTCCATCGCTTGGTGCGGCCCTGCGCGGGTGCCCTCCTCGCGCTGGCGCTCGGCTGCGACAAGGGCGAGGACAAGCCCTCGCTCCAAGAAACCCTCGCCACCAAGTACGAGGACCAGTTCGAGGCCAAGAACCCCAAGCCGCGGCCGGACGACAAGTACGGCAAGCCGACCGGTGCCGAGTTCAAGGCCTGGGACCGCAAGGACCCGGAGGGCGAGAAGCACCTCTACAAGTGGGACAAGGCCAACCTCGACAAGATGATGAACTACTGGGAGGACCTGGTCTGCTTCAAGGAGAAGATGAAGGAGGAGGGCCAGAAGGGCTTCGGGGCCGAGCCGGGCAGCCCACAAGCGGAAGAGTGGTACCAGTTCAAGCAGTCGTTCGTGATCCCGATCCTCGACAGCTGGCAGAAGCGGCTGTTCGCGAACGAGCCCCGCATCCTCGAGAAGACCAAGTTCATCGGCAGCTTCCTCGAGGCGCACGAGCTGGTCTCGCGCGAGTACCCTGCCGCCTACAACGACAGCGACAAGACCGCGCTCGAGAAGGCCGACGCCCTCTGGATGGTCGCCGAGGCCAAGGTCAAGAAGTACGTGGGCAACCTCGGCGGGAAGTTCCCCGAGGTCGACCCGAGCAACCCCAAGTCGGTCGAGAAGCACGCCAAGCACTGCGCGGAGACCCTCAAGCCCCCGGACACCTCCGGCAAGGCCAAGAAGCGGACCAAGAAGAAGGGCCCGATCTAGTCGAGCCCCCCGCAATCCAAAGGGGGGCTGGGTGGGCGGTAACGCCGCTCGGGCGTCGGGGGGCGGGTCGAGATATGCTCGCGGCGCGATGTCCTTGCTCGCCTTCGCGGACCCGGACCAGATCCTCCAGTCGCTCAGCAACGACCTGATGTCGCCCTACTGCCCGGGGCGCACGATCGCGGCGTGCCCGTCGCCACAGGCCCGCCAGCTCGAGGACCACATCCTGGCCCAGGCCCAGGGCGGCAAGTCGCGCGAGCAGATCGAGGCGAGCCTGGTCCAGCGCTTCGGCGACGACATCGTGGGCTACCGGCCGCAGCCCGTGCTGCTCTACGGCTCGGCCGTGGTGGGGCTGTTGGCGCTCCTGGCCGTGGTGTTGATGGGGCGCCGCTGGGCGCGGCGACCCGCGGCGGTGGGCCTTTCCCCCGCCGTGGCCATGGCCGCCGCAGGGGCCCACGCAGTGCCCAGCCAGGCGGAGCTCGATCGCCTCGAGGATGCGCTCGACGAGGTGGACGAGATCTAGCCTTGCGCGATCGGCGTGCTTGAGCCCCTGCGCTGAGCGCGGTAAGCGATCGCAGTGCTCAAGGTAGTCGTCCACGAGAAGGGCGGGCGAACTCAGCGCTTCGACTTCGACACCGACCAGTTCGCGGTCGGGCGCGAGGACGACAACGATCTCGTCCTCGATCGGGTGAACATCTCGAAGTACCACCTGCGCTTTCGTCGGCACCAGGGACGGGTCGAGGTCGTGGACCTCGGCAGCACCAACGGCACCTACGTCAACGGTCGCAAGGTCGAGCAGCCGCGGGCCGTGCGGCGCTCCGACCGGATCTACGTGGGCGACTACATCCTCATGCTCGAGGGCGACGAGCCCTCGATCTCGCCGGTCAAGCGCAGCGACGTGGTGGTGGCCGGCCACGAAGCCCACCCGCAGACCCGTGCGGTCGCGGTGCCGCCGCCCGAGCGCGACGACGGCGAGGCGCTGCCGGTCGAGGACGTGGCCACGCCGCTGTCACGGCTCATCGCCGACGACAGCGATCTGCTCACATCCGCGCGCCGGGTCGCGCCGGCCGGGGTCGAGAGCACCTACCTCGATCGCATCGCCAACCGCGTGCTGCAGACGGTGCTGGTGAACGTGGCGGGCCTGGATCCGCTGCGGGTGCCCGAGGTGTCCGAGGAGGACCGGCAGACCGCGATCTCGCTCGTCGACGGCCTCCTCCGCGACATGGCGCGGGTGGGCGAGCTCGAGGAGGGCGTGGACATCGACTCGCTGCGCGACGAGATCGTGCGCGAGCTGGTGGAGCTCGGGCCGCTCACCGAGCTGATGAAGGACGAGCGCATCCGCGAGATCCAGGTCGCCGGAGCCGCCGCGATCCGGGCCGTGCGCGAGCGCGTGGGGACCGGGGGCGCCGAGATCGAGCTGACCAGCCGCCGGTTCTCGGGCGATCGCGCGGTGGTGCTGGCCGTGCACCGCATGGCCCGCAAGTGGGGCTTCCTCGTGGAGGGCTCGCAGATGCTCGAGGGCAAGGTCGACGACGGGTTCTCGATGTACGCCCTCTTGCCGCCCACCCAGGTGCGCAGCCCGGTGCTCAACCTCCGCCGCCACCGGACCGATGCCAACAACCTCACCTCGCTGGTCCAGGAGGGCGTGCTCAGCCCCGACATGGCCGAGCTCATCGCCGCGGCCATCCGCGGCTGCCGGCGCCTGCTGGTCTCGGCCTCGGGCGGGACCAACCTCGACCGGTTCATGGGCGCGCTCGTGGGCGAGATCCCCGACGAGGTGCGGGTGGCGTGCATCTCCGACTCGGGGCGGCTCGGGGCCGGGCGGCGCGGCTGGCTGCAGGTGCGTCGGATCGCCGATCCCTCGGACACGCTCGGCCTCTCCGACGCGCTCGGCGTGCTGCTGCGCGGTGGGCTCGACATGCTGGTCTCGCAGCGCTGCCGCCACGAGGACGCGGCCGCGGTGATGGACGCGTTCGCCGGGGCCACGCGCGGGGCGATCGTGTCGCTCTGGGGCATCGACTCGGCGCATGCGCTGTGGCGCCTGGCGGGGCTCTCCACGGTGGCCGCGGGGGCGATCGGGGCGCTGACGGTGTCGCTGGCGCGCTCGGTCGACCTGCTCATCCGCCTCAACGTGGGCGTGAACCAAGAGGCGATGCAGGTCGTGGAGCTCGTCGAGCCGCGCGTGAAGGCCGGCGACCAGATCGTGCACGTGCCGATCTTCCAGGCCGAGCGCGATGGCGAGAAGAACACCGTCTTCCGCCCCACCGGCGAGCAGCCCGGCTTCATCGCGGCGCTGGCCGAGCAGGGGATCGCGATCCCCACGCGGATGTTCACGGGCTGAACGAGTGGGTAAACGCAGGCAAAAGGCCCCCGCGGGGGTGAGCCGGGAAGAGGCGGCCCGCATCGAGCAGGCGCTCGAGCGGCTCGAGGAGCGGCTTCGGGGCGCGCCGCCGGGGCTGCATCGCGTGGGGCGGCCGGCGGAGCCCGAGGTGCTGGCGGCGGCCGGCTTGCCGGCGACGGCGGCGATGCTGTGGGCGCGCTACGACGGCATCGAGGTGGGGGCCGAGATGGCGAGGATCCTGCCGCTCGACGAGCTCGCAGAGGCGACCGCGGCGGCCGAGGGCGAGGGGCTCTTGCAGCCGGGGGATCGCGTGATCGGAGAGATCGGGCGCGACTTGTTGGTGCTGCCGGCGGATCCCTACGAAGAGGGCGCCGACGTGGTGCTGGTCGAGGAGGGGGGCGAGCGCTTGCCCGAGGCCTCCACGGCGGCTCACCTCGCGCTCGGGCTCGTGGGCGAAGCGGGGGTGCTGTTCGACGACGAAGGCGAGTTTCGCGACGAGCTGTTCGGCGAGGAGGATGGCGAGCTGACCGAGGCGGCGCAGCGACGAGTGCTGCGACGGCGGCTGGATCTCGATCCCGATGCGCCGCGCGCGAGGCTGCGGCTGGCGGAGCTCTTGCGCAGGGCCGGAGAGCTGCGCGCGGCGGGCAGCGAGCTGCGGCAGGTGCTGCGGCGGGCACCCGAGCTGCCGTGGGCTCACGAGGCGCTCGGGCGCGTGAAGGAGGCGATGGGGGAGACCGACGAGGCGCGGCGCTCGTACCTCGATGCCGCGGAGCGGATGGATCCGGTGGACGCGGAGCTCGCGGCGTACTTTCGGGCGCGGGCCGCGAGGTGCTCCGGCGGAGAGGACCGGGAGGCCATTGCCGCGAAGGTGAAGCAGGCGCGGCCGGAGTTCGCGCGAGAGCAGGTGGACGCGGCCAAGGTACTGATCGAGCGGGGGGTGCGGGCGGAAGCGGCAGAGGTGGTGGCGCTCGGGCTCGCGGTGCAGCCCGGGCAGGTGGAGCTGTTGGCGCTGCGGTGCGAGCTCGAGGCGGCGGCGGACGGCCGTGAGGACGAAGGCCAGGGACGGGGGGAATAGGGTTCAAGGGCCTTCAGGGCTCAGGAGCAGGGGGCGGAGGGCTGCGGTATCCTACCGCTGATGAGCAGCGACCCGCGTTCGTTCTGGAAGGAAGTCGAGGACATCTTCGACTACCAGAGCCCGGTACAGAACCTCGCGTTGTTCGCCGAGCGAGATCCCAAGTACGACCCCATCGCAAAGCTCGACCGCAAGCTTCGACGACCGTCGAAGCACCAGAAGTACCTCGTGACCGGTACGGTGGGCAATGGCAAGACCTCGGCGCTCTTTCACTTGTCCGCGAGCTTGGCGGGCAAGCGTATGGTGGTCTTCTTCGATGTGTACGATCACTTCGTCAGCCGTGTGGGGGATCGCAGTGCCCTCGATCGGCTCGAGCCCTGGGAGCTACTGGGGCTCCTAGGCCTGGTGATCATCAAGGCGGGCGAGGAGCGGTTCGGGCATCGTTGGGCAGACGAGCCCAAGGCGCTCGGAAACGCTCTGGGGAAGTTGCGAACCGTGGATGGAGGGAAGACGGCGGAGATCAACGTTCCCAACCTCGTTCGTGGGTTGGCAATCGCCGCGGGTGGCGTGTCGGGCGGCTCGATCGGTAGTGCCGTGTCGGCCGTGATCGGAGACGCTGTGGTCGACACGAGCCTGCGCCTCCTCGATGCCGTCACCGACGCCACGAGTTGGAGTTGGCGCATCGGCGTCGCAGAGGGACGTCGTCGCAAGGACCAAGATGTCGAGATTCGCGAGTTGTTGCAGACAGTTAATGCGCTCGTGATGAAGCTGCAGGAGGTGTACGGCGAGCGGTTGCTCTTGGTGGTGGACGGGCTCGATCGCGTGGAGGATCCAAAACGGCTCGAGGTCTTGTTCGTGGAGTCTTCGCTCATCGGCGAGCTCGTGTGCGACGAGGTCTTTACTGCACCGCAGGATCTATTGAGCCGTGGTGCGGCGCGGCGCGCAGTAGCCTTTCGTACCTACGACCTCTGCAATCTCCCGGTGCTCAGCCGCGAGGATCCCTCCAAGCCGGGCCCTGGCATTCCATTCTTTCGGTCCCTGGTCGACAAGCGCATCGCTGCCGTCAAGAAGCTCTTGGCCGAGCGTGGCCAGTCTGCTCCCAGTGACGTCCCGATTCCCACTCCGATCGTCGATCGACTGGCGTACTACTCGGGTGGCTTGGTACGTGACTTCGTGCGCATGGTCGCATTTGCGGCCAGCGAGGCATGGGAAGGTCGAGTCGAAGTGATGACCGACGAGATCGTGGACGAGACACTGCGCGATGCTCGTGCGCTTCAAGAGCTTCGAATCACCAGCGACGAAATCGAGATCCTCGAGCGAGTGATGCTGGATCCGAAGCACAAGCTGCCCACCGATCCCCTCGCGTACGAGCTGCAACGGCAGCAGCGCCTGCTGCCCTTTCCCAACGACACCCCATGGTACTATCCGAACCCGCTGCTGACGCTGGTCGTGCTCAAACCTGGGCGTCTGCAGCCCTCCACTCCATAAAGCGCCTCTTCGCACGCTCGGAGCGCGCCGTCCTGATCCTGATGCACCCCGCCGTGGCCGCGCGGCTCGGCGAGGTGGTGCGATTCTTCTCGGAGGCGCCGCCGTGGGAGCCCGAGGGCAAGGTGATGCGGGTGTGCCTGGGTGCCGCCGATCTCGATGACGTACGCGATCGCGGCCACATGCTCCTACGGATTCGCGCCGATGAGATTCCGGTCCTCAATGTCATCCGACCGTACTTCGCCGAGCGCCGGCCGCGGGCGGTCTTCTGGGTAGATGCGGACACGTTCGAGCCGTTGCGGAGCCGAGCGCCCGACCTCTTCAGCTTCATCTTTCGCTTGGTGGAGGTCCCTCCGCGGCGATGGCCAGAGTTCGCAGAGCAGGGCGTGAGAGCAGCGCTCGCGGCGGGAGTGCCGTTTGCGTGGGACGGGGAGCGCGCGGAGCTCGAGGCGTTGCTCGTCGAGGTGGGTCACACGGGTGGGGTGGTCGAGCTGCGCACGTCGATGAGCTTTCGCGAGCTCTTGCGGACGCTCGAGAAGCCAGGATTGCCGGTGGTGGTTGGGGTCGAACGAGACATCGATCCGTGGCGCGTTCGAATGGCGCTGGCGCGGGTAGGACGTGCGGGGGCGTGGGTGGCTCTGCGGCCAGCGAAGCTGCCGCAGGGGATGTGGCGACTGCACGCCAGGCAGGCCGAGCTGGAGGACGCGACGGCCACACTGCATGAAGCGGGATGGAAGCAAGCGGGGGCCATGGCAGCGTGGGTCGACCTCGAGCCCGAGCGGATCGAGGAGGCGGCGGGCAGGGTGGAGCAACCTCCGGTGGAGCCGGGCCAGTGGCCGGCCGATCGCGTGGCAGTGGGAGACGGCCCGCCACACGTGTTGCGGGCGAGGGTCGGCGACGAAGACGTGGCCGTGGTTCGAGAAGGGATTTGTCGCGGGCCTGCACCGGAGGACGATGCCAGAGCCGTAGTTTGGTCGGAGGGGGCCGAGCCGTGGCGAGACGATGCAGCTGGCTCGCCCCAGGCTCGACTGGTGCGGTGTCTGCGGTGCCTGGGGACGGGGACGCCCTGCGCGGGCAGTGTGGATGCGGCGGCGAAGGCAGGGTTGTCGGACGTTGCCGCGGAGCTCGGCAGGATTCGGATCGAGCACGGCGCTGACGCGAGAGCGGACCGTGTCGTCGAGTGGTTCTGGCAGTATGGCGAAGTGGAGCAGGCGCTTCGCATTGCCGAGGGATGGAAGGATCGAGCGCGCGAAACCGCCGACCACGGCTCGCTCGCGAGGGCACAGATGTGGCTCGGGGACTTGTGTTTGGCGCTGGGAGCCGGAGATGATGCGCGGTGGTACTACGAGGGCGGCTTGGAAATCCGTCGGATGCTCGTGGCTCGCGAGCCCGAGCGCTCGGACCTACAACGTGAGCTGTCGGTTTCGATCGAGAGACTCGGAGATCTACATATTGCGTTGGGGAACGGTGAGCGCGCACAGGCTCACTATGAGGATAGCTTGGCGATTCGCGAGGCACTCGTGGCGAAGGAGCCTGAGAGCGCGGACCTGCAGCATGCGTTGGCGATAGCCCACACGAAGCTGGGAGACGTGCAGGGGGCGCTGGGAAATACACAGCAGGCCAAGCTACACCACGAGGACGCCGTGGCGATCGTTCGGGCACTGCTGGAGCGAGAGCCCGGCGACTCGGGGCTCCAGCACGAGCTGTCGGCGTTCCATAGTCGCTTGGGAGGGTCCTATGCTGCCCTGGGGAACGGTGAGCAGGCTCGGGAGTGCTTCGAAGCGGCCCTGGCAATCATGAAGGGGCTCGTGGATCAGGAGCCGGGCCGCACCGATCTCGAGCACGACCTCTCGACCAGCTACTGCCAGCTCGGCGACCTCTATGTCTGGATCGGCAACGACGAGCAGGCGAGGGAGTGCTTCGAGGCCAGCTTGGCCATCGCACTTCGACTCGTGGAGCGAGAGCCTAGCCGGGCCGATCTCAAGCGTGGCCTCTCGGCTTGCTTTGACAGGCTCGGAGAGCTCCACTGGCGCAGGGGAGACGGCGAGCAAGCTCGAAGGTACCTCGAGGACGGCCTCGCCATTGCTCAGGTGCTCCTCGAGCGAGAACCAACCCGCTCCGACCTTCGGCGTGATCTCTCTGTGTGGTGCAACAGGCTGGGGGGGCTGCACTTGGCATTGGGAAACACAGACCAAGCGCAACAATTCTACGAGGCTAGCTTGGCCATCTCGCAAGCGCTGGGGGAGCAAGAGCCTCATCGTTCGGACCTCAAAGGTGATCTGGCCGTTGCCTACGAGCACATGGCGAAGGTTTCCTCCTCGGAGGCCACCTCGTGGTTGGGCAAGGCGAGCGACATGCACCGCGCGCGGTTGACCCTCGACCCCGACAACGCGGTCGTGCAGCGAGAGCTCGCGGTCGTGCTCGCGCAGCTCGCCGATGTGTCGACGCGTCAGGGTGATTCGACGCGTGCCACCGAGCTGCGCCGTGAAGCGCTCGGCCTCCTTCGCACCCTCGATGCCCGCGGTGCTCTCGATGCGCGCTACCGCTCCTGGCTCGAGCGGCTCGTCGAAGCCGGGACCGAGTATCCTTGATTCTTGTTTGTATCCAGGAAAATGGCCCGAAAGGGTCGAGGGACGAGGATCGGAGCCTCTTTCTAGGTCCAACATCGGGCCGAAGACGAGGATCCGAACCTGTTGGAGCCGACGTGGAGGTCGACCTGACCAGGATCAGGACCTGCCGGAGTCGACGTGGAGGCCGACCCCACTCGGATCGGAACCCGTTGAAGCCAACGTGGAGGTCGACCCGAGCAGGATCCGAACCTGCCGGAGCCGACGCGGAGGTCGACTCGAGCAGGCTCAGGACTCATCGGCGTCGGTCGCGTCGTCGCTGGCGTCCAGATCGTCTTCGCCTGGAACCGCCACGTCCTCGGGAGCAGCGGCTTTGGGTGGCGTGGGCGTGGGCGTGGGCGTGCCCGCCGGCGGCTCGCCGATCGCACGCACCGGCGGCGCAGCGTCGCTCTTGCGGGTCGTCGGTGGCTGGGCGCGCGGTCGCGGCACCGCCTTCGTCCCCGCGCCTTCGTCGGGCTTGGGGGCCTCGCGCGGATCGACCACCTGCTCGACCACCGCCGGCAGCACCCCCGCGGGGTTCTGCAGCACCAGCACCACGCGCGCGCCCTCGGCGAGGTCCTGCGGCCACACGTCGACCACGCGGTGCGCTGCCTCGCCCTTCAGCACCACCTCGGATCGCGCGCGCCGAAGCCCGGTGCGCTCTTCCACGAGCACCTGCAGCCTCGCGCTCTTCCACGTGGCCCCGGGCACGAGCGTCACGCTGCGCCCCTCCCGGTCCACCGTCATCGTCGGCCATGCGGCGTACACCAGGTCGAGCACCGAGCGCCCGGCGTCCACTCCGAGCGGGATGAGCTGCTGCATCTGCACCCGGTACACCCGCCGGTCGAGCCACAGGCGCACCTGGTCGTCCTCGTCGACACGGTAGGCCGCCAGCGGCCTTCCGCTGCTGCTCAGCAGGTACCCGGCCTCCGCTGGCCACCCTTCCAGCGCTGCGCCCTCGCGCTCGCTGGGATCGAGCACGGCGCCCTCGAGCACCAACGCGGCGGCGGCCTTCGGATCGAGCCCGGTGCCCACCCGCCGCGGGGGCGGCAGCGACGACTCCGAGAAGAACCTTCGCCCGGCCTCCTGCACGAGCCCCGCGTAGCCTTCGTGCCCGAGCACGTGCCCGCGCAGGCTCGGCGCACGCGGGGTCCCACGCAGCACCGCCTCGGCGGGCCGCGGGGACAGCGGCACCGGCGTGGGCAGGCCGCCGCGGCCGTAGGCGTCGCGTGCCAGCTCCTGCAGCGGCAGGCCGCGATCGCCCGGGATCGTCGAGAGCGGCAGGAACATCGCGGTCACGTCCCCGCGCGCGTGGGCGGGCACGGACAGATCTTGCATCACGTGCAAGAGCGCTCCGGTGCACAAGAGCGCCAGCGCGAGGTGGTGGTCGCGCTCGGCCTGGGTCGAGGCCAGGCTCGCGCGACGCAGGTGCTCGGCCAGCATCGCCGGGGCCCAGGGGTCGCTCGTATCGTCGAGCCACGCGAGCGCCGAGCGGCTGCTGCCTTCGAATGCGCCGCCGGTGGCTCGCGCCGCCACGGTTCCGCCCGCTTCGGAGTGCTTGCCGCGGAGCAACGCGCGCGGCAGGTCGTCGTCGCTCCAGCGCTCGGCTGCGGAGTCGCTGCGATCCACGAAGTGATGCAAGAGCCGCTCGGTGGGCACCGTCTCGACCATCACGCCGAGCTCGAGCCAGCCGAGCGCGGTCGTCTCCCAGAGGTCGTCCTCCACGCAGCGCGCCCGCGTGGCCTCCGGTGCACCTGCGCCCGGGCACGCGCCCGGGCCCCCGAGCGCCTCGGCCCCCGAGGCCGCATGCACGTCGCGCAGGGCCACCCGCAGCGTCCGCAGCGTGGCGTCGGGGAGCATGCTGGGGTCGAGCCGCAGCGGCGTGAACAGGCCCCGCCGCAGCAGCGAGGCTTCCATCCAGCGCAGGTGGATCGCGCTGTCGAGCGCCGAGCGCTCGAGCATGCCGAGGTGCGTCGTCGAGGGATCCCACGCCTGCGCCACGCCCGGGCACACGAGGCCCGCGGCGAGCACGAGCGCGACCAGCAGCCGTCGAACGGGTCGCTTCACGGCGCGTCCTCCTCGCTGGCCTCGGGCTCCTCGCCTTCGCCGTCCGCTTCGGGCTCGGGCTCGGGCTCGGGCTCGGTCGGCTTGGGTGGCTCCCCGGTCGCCTTCTCGCCGGGCACGGGATCCTTGGGCGCGTCGACCAGCTCGAGCACGTCGAGGTTGCCGTGCACGAAGCTCGCCAGGATGATGGCGGTCTCGATGTCCACGCACTGCATGCCGCCGCAGGTGATCAGCACGCCCACGTTGGCCTCGCGGTCGAGGAAGGCGACCGCGCGCACCTCGTCGCTGTCGAAGACCCACGTCTCGGGCGTGATCTCGGTCGTCACCTTCACCTGCGGCAGCGTGGCCTCGAACGTCTCCACCACCGGCGAGAGGCCGCCCGGCGGGTCCTTCCACACGCGCAGCGCCACGTCCCAGACCTCGTCGCGGTCCACCGCCTGCAGGTGGAGGCCCTGGTAGAAGTGCGTGCGCGCGAGGTCGCCGAGCTCCTTGACCTCGAACGCGTCGGTGTAGCCGGTGCGGCGCCGGACGTCCTCGGGCGTGAGCAGCTCGCGCGCGTCGAGGACCTGCAGCGCCGCCTTGGGCACGGCGGGGCCCTCGGGGGCGGGCCCGGCCGCCTGCCCCCCGAGCTCGCGGTAGAGGTCGAGGTTGGCGGCCTCGCGCTCCCAGGCCGACAGCTTGGCCACCGCGGCGGGGGCGGCCAGGAACACCAGGTGCTGCGCGTGCGAGTCGGTGTCCCGCCACTTGCGGAGCTGCACCCGGTTGTGGCGCTGGGCGAAGTCGTTGCGCGGGGTGCCGTCGAGCAGGCGATCGGAGCGGTAGCCCACGTAACCGCGCTTGTAGACGACGAGCTGGAACGAGACCAGGCGAACGGGGCGGGCCCCTCGCTTGTGCCGCGGCGCGTCCGGGATCCGATAGCGGCCGGCCTGGTCGGTCTTCACCTCCACGACCGCCGATCCCGAGGGTCGCTGGAGGCCGTCGCCCTGGTCGTAGGACCACACCCCCACCACGGCGGCCCCCTGGATCGGCTCCGCGGTGGTCTCGTCGACCACCTGGCCGTCGAATGGGCCCATGAGCGTCACCTCGGTGACGCGATCGCGCGCGCCGGAGAATCGGGCCGGGCGCACGATGGGGCCGCACGCTGCGGCCACGAGCACGGCCATCGCCAGCACGGCCGTGGCCACGGGCCCGCGCCCGGCCGAACGGGCGGCCGGAGCCGCGGCGGGGACCGGAGCGGGTGCGCTCGGTCGGGCAGGAGTGGGCATGGCAGGGACGCCGTTGACGCCAGAAGCCGCGCTTGGCTAACCTACGCGGCGAGGTAGGACGTCTAGCCCACCCCCCGGGGCGTGGCAAGCCTGCCGACACCGATCCACGCGTCCAATGGCGGCCTCGATTCCCTGCCCCTGCTGTGGCTCCGACATCGGACCTGGGCACGAGGCTTGCTCGACCTGCGGCTACACCCTGAGCCCGCTGCGCGAGTCCAATGCCGGTGGCTCCAAGTGCGCTCGCTGTGGCGCGATGATGCCTTCGGGCTTCGACTTCTGTCCGGTGTGCGGGCAGGACCAGCGCGTTCGGCTGCGACGGCCACCCACGCAGGAGATCCGCATCGGCATGTCGGGCTCGGGTCGGCCCGCGGGGCCACCGGGCACGCCGGTGGCCGCCCAGGCCATGCCACCGCCTCCACCTCCGATGAGCCACGAGGCGGCGATGGCCGCGGGGCGCACGATGGTGTCACCGGGTTCGGGTTTGGGTTCGGGTCCGCCATCCGCGTTCGCGCTCCCGCTGCCTCCGCCACCGCCGATGCCACCAGGCGGCTATGCGCCGCCGATCCACATCGATCGCACCATGCCGGCTCCGTCGTCGCCGGTGCTGCCGGGCGGCCACTACCCGCAGATCCCGTACCCGCAGGTGCCGATGCCCTCGACCCCGTACGCGCCCTCGTCGCGTTCGGCGAGCCCGTATCCGCCACCGCCACCGCCTCGGCCATCGCACGGGCAGGGCTCGCTCATCGCCGCGGTCGTCGATGCCGACACGATGCAGCCGCCGGCGGGCATGCCTGCGGTGGAGGCCAGCGTGGCCGACGACGATCGCACGGTGCCCGAGGCGCATCACCGCGCGTCACGGCCGTCCGTGCACGACGACGATCGCACGGTGCCCCACGCTCGCATGATTCCCGTGGCGATCTCCCCCGTGCGGGCCAACGTCTCGCCCGCCACTCAGCCCGATCGGCCCGGTGGGTTCTCGGGCGGGCCTGGCCACGGGCCGCTGCCCACGGTCAACCGCGCCAAGTCGAGCACGCTCGCGCCGATCCAGCCGACCTCGTCGTCGCGCGCGGTGGTGGGCCACGGCGCGCGTGGCATGCCGCGGCTGGTGCTCGTGGCCCGTGACGGCACCGAGGGCGAGTCGTTCCCGATCAGCGACGAGCAGATGACGATCGGCCGCACGCACGGCGATCTGCTGTTCCCCGAGGATCCGTTCCTCTCGCCGATGCACGTTCGGGTGCAGCGCACGCCCAAGGGCATGGCGCTGTTCGACGCCGGCTCGACCAACGGCGTGTACCTGCGGATCCGTGGCTCGGCGCCGGTGTACCCGGGCGACTCGTTCATGATCGGCCATCAGCTCTTGCGGCTCGAGAACATCGACACGCAGGTGCAGGAGCGGCCGCCGGCGATCGACGGCACGCGAGTGTTCGGAACCCCGCTCCAGCCCGCGTGGGGCTGCGTACGGCAGGTCGGCCGCGGCGGGATCGTGGGCGACAAGTACTACCTGCGGGGCTCGCAGGTGGTGTTCGGCCGCGAGGGCGGCGACGTCTTGTTCCCCACCGATCCGTTCGTGAGCCGCGAGCACGCCCGCCTGCGGCTCGAGCTCCGCGGGCAGACCATGGCGGTGTTCCTCGAGGACCTCGAGTCGGCCAACGGCAGCTACATCCGCATCCGCGGCAGCTCCGAGATGTCGAGCCTCGACACCTTCCGCATCGGGGACCAGATCCTCCGGCTCCGGCTCGACTGACTCGCTTCCTGGTTTGGCGTATGGCACGCATCGAGATCTTCGCCCGAACCGAGGTGGGTTGCTCCCGCGAGCGCAACGAGGACGCCATCGCCGTGCTCGACCTCGGCAGCGGCGAGGCCGGCCTGCGACCGCACCAGCGCGTTCGCGAGCTGCGGCCGCCCGGCGTGCTGGTGGCCGTGTGCGACGGCATGGGCGGCGCGGCGGCGGGTGACGTGGCCTCGCGCATGGCGATCGAGGCGCTGCAGCGGGTGGCTCGCAGCCATCCGATCGGGCAGCCGTCGGATGCGGAGCAGATGCTCTTGGCCGGGGTGGGGGAGGCCAACCGCAATATCGGCGAGTTCACGCGGCGGCATCCCGACAAGCGCGGGATGGGCACGACGCTCACCGCCGCGGTGGCGATGGGGCCCGAGCTCGTGGTGGTGCAGGTGGGGGACTCGCGGGCGTATCTGCGGCGCGGGCGGGTGCTGCAGCAGCTCACGATGGATCAGAACGTGGTGGGCCAGATGGTCGCCGCGGGGAAGCTGCGGCCCGAGGACGCGCGGAACTTCAAGCAGAGGAACGTGTTGCTCGAAGCGGTAGGCGTGCAGGAGCGCGTGGGGCCCGATATCGTGCGGCTGCAGATCCGCGCGGGGGATGTGCTCTTGCTGTGCACCGATGGGCTGTGCGGGCCGCTGACGGATCGGCAGATTCTGGATCACTTGTTGCGGCACGAGGATCCGGTGCGGTGCTGTAGAGCGCTCACCGAGGCCGCGTGTGCGGCGGGCGGGCCGGATAACGTGACCGCGGCGATCGTGCGGTTCATCGGGAGTGATCTCCCGCTGTCACAAGGGCGCGACACGATCGAGTTCGAGCGGCACAATGCGGTGGCGTGAGGCCCTGACGCGCGGGATCGGTTCCGCAGCGCAAACCGGATCAGGTGCATCGCTTCGATGACCACCAGACGGGTTGACTCCCTCCGGTCCTGATCAGCGCAATTGGCCCGAAAGGGTCATCTACACGGGACGAGCACCCGACGTCGATTTCGGGCACGGGTCTTCACTGGGCAACGCTCGTGGCGCTGCGGTGCGCCCTCACCGATACCCCCGCACCAGCTGCGGCATCAGATCATCGATGTGAAACGCCGCCCAGCACGTCCGCGCCAGCTCCACCCCGGCACCTCTCCACGTCGCGTTCACGATCTTGTAATTCCGTTCCTGCAGACACTCCACCGCCGGAATGAAGTCCTTGTCGCTCGACAAGAGCACCGCCACCGAGTACGCGTCCTCCCACGCCATCGCCACGAGATCCGTGACGATCTTGACGTCGATGCCCTTCTCCCCCGCGTGCCCGAGCTCTGCGCGGCAGTGCGGGCAGCTCGTGGTGGTCGCGCCGCACTCGCGGCAGTGCACCGATCGCGGCCGCCACGATCGTTCGCTGCCGATCACGCGAAATCCCGGCTGCGGGTGCAGCCACGAGTCCAGCCAGTCGCGGAGCTTGTCGTCTCGCCCGGGCTCGTACGACGCGTACACCAGCGTCTCCTCGAGCTCGAGCACGTCGGCCGCACCGGCCCCGCGCACGATCTCCTGCGTGCGGGCGTGCAGCACCTGCGGCAGCGCGCGCCAGTCGGCGTCGGCACCCGCACTACGGCTCTGCCACTGCAGCGTGAAATTCCAGAAGTCGACGAAGATCCTGGATTGCATCGACGGGACGCCCATGACTCGGTGACTCCCGTCAGTTGCCGAAGTAGAACGTGGCGGCGAGCGCCAGGTAGAAGACGTTGAACATGGGGCGCCCGGCCGCCGCGGGGGTGAAGCCGACCCAGCCGAGCTCGGGGCCGAGGCCGATGCCGCCGCCGCGGTAGGGCCGGCGCTTCTCCGCCCACGGAAACAGCTCGTAGCGCACCGCCGCGCCGAACTGCGCCCCGCCGAAGCCCGAGCGCTTGGCGATGCCCTCCTGGCGTATCGCCCCGCCGCCGAAGCCGAACGAGGCGAGCAGCGAGAGCGGCACCCGGCGCTTGGGCAGCGGCACGAGCTTGAATTGCACGCCGAGGTGGCCCTGCCCGAGCTTCTGCCGCACGCCGTCCTTGCTGTGGACGCTGCCTCCACCGCCGCCGTGCAGCCCGAGGCCCAGCCACGGGAACACCATCTGGCCGACCGAGAAGCTGCCGCCGAACGAGGCGAAGGCGCCGGGAGTGTCGAAGGGATTGACGCGCACGAACCCCACGCCGCCGAGGATCGTGCCGCCGATGTAGGTGCCGTCGATGCGGGGCGGCTTCACCTTGGGGGACGGCTCGGCAGCTTCGGCCGGGCTGGCCTTCGTGGGTTTGGAGGGCTCGCCATCCTGCGCGATCGTCTCGCGCGCGGTCGGCTTGGGCTCGGCGGGCTCGGGCTCGGCCGGCTCGGGCTCGGCGGCCTCGCCGTCCTTCGCGGCCGGGCCGGGCTCGACGGCCTCGGGCTCGGTGGCCTCGCCGTCGCTCGCGATCACCGTCTCCTCGGCCGCAGGGGGCGGCTCGGCGGCAAGCGCTGGATCCGCAAGCCCGAGGACCCACGCACCCGCGATCGCGGCGAGAACACGCGCGCTGCCGCGGTCGTGCACGCCCCGAGCATGGACCACGGTCCCCGGCGGCGGCAAGCCACGCCCGGCTCCGGGCCCGCACTTGCCCGGCTGCGCCGGCTGCCCTAGTGTCCCCGGCCCGGGAAGCGAGCGGAGGCCCCGAGCGTCCGAGCGCGAAGGGCCGCCCGTGGGCCCTCCCGGGACGCCGTGGGCGTCGGAGCAAGCCACCGAACCAAGCCTAGAAGCCATGGAGCGCGCACGTCTGATCGAGATGATCGGATCCTTCCTCCTGGGAGGAGGGGTGGTGGCGATGGCCTACGAGCTCGGCCGTGGCCCCTCGGCGCCCGAGGGCACCGCGGCCGCATCGGCGCCGGCCGACGGCGAGCCGGTCGCGGCGGGCGAAGGCGAGGGCGGTGCCGACGATGCCACGCCGAGCCCCTACGCCGGCGACGGCGAGCCGGCCGGCGACGGCGACGGCGGAGCGGCCGAGCCTCTCGCAGCCGATCTGCCGCCGTGGCTCTTGCCCGACGAGGGCGGCCACTTCAAGGCGTTCCCGCCGATCTACGAGGGCGAGCCGCTGCCGTTCGATGCAGCAGCCGAGGCCGCGTATCCGGCCCATGGCCTGGTCACGAGCCTCGCGGTGGTGGTCCGCGAGCGGCCCGAGCTGTCGTCGCCCGTGATCGGAGTGCTCAACGCGGGCACGCGCGTGCGCACCGACAAGGAGCGCACGTTCGGAGGCGGCTGCGAGCAGGGCTGGAACAAGGTGTTTCCGCGCGGATGGATCTGCCGCCTGGCGGGCCTGCGGGTCGAGGACACGGCTCCCGCGGGCAGCTTCGTCGTCGCCTCGGTGCGGCCCGACGTCGAGCAGGCGCTGCCGTACGAGTACTGGCGGGTCAAGGACGAGATGACCCCGTTCTTCCACCGCCTGCCCACGTTCAACGAGCAGGACCAGGCCGATGCGGCCGGGGCCGCGTGGTACGCCAAGAAGGGCCGCGAGCCCATGCCGCAGAGCAGCTCCGAGCGCCCCGAGGACGTGCCGTCGGTGGTCAAGGAGTACATGAACGCGGGCTACTACGTGACCAAGGGCGGCGAGGAGGTTCGCATGGAGCGACGCTTCCTCCGCACGCTGCGGGGCGCGTACGTCCGCAAGTACCAGGTGCTGCCCAAGGAGAGCCCGGCGTTTCGCGGGCGCGTGCTGGCGGGCGAGGACGACCTGCCGGTCTATTTCATCGTGCGGGAGATGCCGCTGATGCGGCGTGAGAGCGACGGCAGCGACGTGCTGCTCGAGAGCGACAAGACGCCCGAGCGCCTGTCGACGCACCCGTTCGTGGACCAGACCCACATCGGCAACAAGCTGTTCTACGTCGACGCCGACGGCCTGCTCATGCGCGGCTTCGCGGTGGGCAAGGCCAGCAAGCTCAAGCGCCCGCCGAGCGTGGGCCCCGACGAGCGCTGGATCCACATCGATCTCTCCGAGCAGACGCTGGTGGCCTACGACGGCGATCGGCCGCTGTTCGCCACGCTGGTGTCCACCGGCAAGGAGCCCGGCATGACGCCGGTGGGCGTGCACCGGGTCGAGACCAAGCTCGTGGCCGCGTCGATGCGCGACCAGCCCGAAGAGGACGAGGCCTACTCGATCGACGACGTGCCGTGGACGCAGTACTTCTCGGGCAGCGTGGCGCTGCACGGCGCGTTCTGGCACGCCGGCTTCGGCCAGGTGCGCAGCCACGGCTGCGTCAACCTCTCGCCCTACGATGCGCGCTGGCTGTTCGGCTTCACCGCCCCGGCCCTGCCCCCCGAGTGGCACGCGGTCGCGCCCACCAAGGGCACCGCCCGGGGCACGCCGGTGGTCGTGACCGAGTAGGCGGCCGGTCGTGCCCGCCCGAGGTTGCCCCCAAGGGGGCGGGATCTGCCGGTCGGGTGGAGCCCATGGGTCCGCCGGGCCGCACGCAGCGGGCCCCGGGGCGGCCGCCGGGCGGGTTTTCAGGCCCGGGGGTTCGCTGTACGATGCCGGCACTTATGAAGGTCGACGCCGGCTCCGTCGTCACGCTCACCTACGACATCCTCGACGAGAACGGAGAGATCATCGAGTCCTCCGATCTCTCCGGGCCCGTGTCCTTCCTGGTGGGCAAGGGCGCGATCATCAAGGGTCTCGACAAGCAGGTCACCGGCATGGAGAAGGGGCAGGAGAAGAGCTTCGATCTCCCGCCCGAGGAAGCGTTCGGCCGGCCCGAGGACGGCCCCACCCGCGAGTTCGCGCGCACCGACTTCCCCGCCGACGCCAAGCTCGACAAGGGCGAGCGGTTCGAAGCCGGCATGGGCGGCGGCCAGAAGGTGCTGCTCGAGGTCGTCGAGAAGAGCGGTGACAAGGTCACCATGCGGATGATGCATCCGCTCGCCGGGCAGAAGATCAGCATGACGATCAACGTGGTCGGCGTGCGAGCGGCGACCGCCGCGGAGCAGGACGCGGGACGGGCGATCTCGGCCCCGCCCCCGCCACCGCCCCCGCCGAAGAAGAAGTAGGCGGGCTTCGGAGCTCGGCGTCGCGGCCCACGAGGTGAGGGCGAAGGCGAGGGCCTGGGTCGCTCGTGGGCGATGGGCCTCATCGGCTGTTTAAGCCCGTTTAAGCCCGTTTAAGCGGCCCGCGCCCCAATCCCGCGATGGCGACGTGCGTCTTGGGTCGGCATGCACACCTCGACGATCGCCTCCTCGCTCGCGTCGCTTCGGCTCCTCTTGCCCCTCACCGGCCTTGCCATCGCGCTGCCCGCTTGCGTGTTCCCGACCACGCCGGGTGAGGACGACGACGCGGCCAGCGAGGCCTCGAGCGATGCCACCGGCGGCAGCGCCGACACCGACCCCACCGAGGACGGCGGCAGCAGCAGCTCCGCGGACGAGACCGGCCTCGACGAGGAGAGCGGCGCGGTGGAGACCGTGTGCGACGACGCGGAGGTCGCCGCTCACGTCTACGAGCACAGCGGCATCACGGAGGGCGAGCACTGGCCCCTGGGCATTCATCGCGTGAGCGGCAGCTTCGCCGTGCACGGCCCGCTCTCGGTCGAGCCATGCAGCATCATCCAGATGGGCGACGACGCGCGCTTCCAGGTCGGCTCGGGCGGCTCGCTCCAGTGGCACGGCGAGGTCGGGCAGCCCATCACCGTCACCTCCGACAAGGACACCCCCGCTCCGGGTGACTGGGAGGCGATCCACGTCGAGGCCGACTCGGTGGGCCCCGACAACGAGCTGCGACACGTGGTGATCGAGCACGGCGGCGACGGCTCGTACGGCGCGCTGCACCTCTATGATGGTGCCTCGCTCTCCATGCAGGACAGCGTCGTGCGGCACTCGGCGGGCCTCGGCATGCTGGTCGTCGGGGAGGGCGAGCTGCGCGACTTCACGGGCAACGTCCTCACCGACAACGCCGACGGGCCGATCTCGATCGCTCCCAACCACGTCGGCGAGCTCGGCCCCGGGACCTACGCGCCCAACGGCGTCGACGGCATCCAGCTCGCGGCCTCCCCTGGGGTCTCCCACGATCAGACCTGGCTGGCCCACGACGCCCCCTACGTGGCCTCGCACGGCTTCACGGTCGAGACCAGCGCGGGCTCGGCCCACCTCACCGTCGCGGCGGGCGTGGAGCTTCGCATGGGCGACGGCGCGGACATCGTCGTCACCACGCTGGGGGGCTTGACGCTGGCCGGGACCGAGGACGACCCGATCCTCATCCGCTCGGCCAAGAGCAGCGGAGCGCCCGGCGACTGGAACGAGCTCGAGCTCCACGGCGCGTCCGTCGACGCGTACAACGACTTCTCCCACGTGATCATCGAGCACGGCGGTGGCGGCTCCTATGGCTCGGTCTACGTGCGGGACGAAGCCTCGCTGGCGATGCGCGACTGCACCGTGCGCATGTCCGGAAACGAGGGCCTGTGGGTCGCCGACGGCGGCGAGCTCCGCGAGCTGGTGCGGAGCACCCTGATCGACAACGTCGGCGCCCCGATCTCGATCCGCGCCCCCGGGGTCGATTCGCTCGGGGTCGGCACCTACGGTCCCAATGGCGTCGATGGCATCCTCGTGCGCCACGGGACCGTCGACCATGACGCGCGGTGGCTCGATCACGGCGTGCCCTACGTGGCGGACACGGGCTTCTACGTGGCCACCGAGGCGGGCTCGGCGGTGCTCGTGCTCGACCCCGGCACGCGTCTGCACCTCGGAGACGGGGCCGACGTGCGCGTGCAGGACAATGGTGCGCTCGCGGCCGAGGGGACGGCCGAGCAGCGCGTGGTGATCACCTCGTCCAAGCCGATTCCGGCGCCCGGCGACTGGCACGAGCTGCGGTTCGAGAACGGCTCGATCGACGCCAGCAATGTGCTGCGCTACACCGACGTGACCCACGGCGGTGGGGGCGTCTACGGGATGATCTACACGCAGGACGACGCCTCGGTCATGCTGGAGCACGTGACGCTCGAGGCGGCGGGCGGTGGCTGCGATCTCGCAGGGACCGGCACGTTCGACACCGTCGCGACCCCGTTCGTCGAGTGCCCGTAGCCCCGCGTGGCGGTGCGCCGGCTGTCACTGGCTCGAGCTCGGGCCCTCGGCTAGCCGGGCTTGGTCTCGAGGTCGAGCTCGAGCTCGGGTGCGAGCAGGTACCCGTGCTCGTCACGGCGGAGGAGCTCGCGCAGGCCCAGCTTGCGCAGCGTCGTGAGCGCGACGTAGACGCGGTTGGCCCCCGCCCGCTCGACGACCTGCTCGTCGGGCCAGCCGAGCGCGAGCAGCTCGCGCGGACCGAGCGGCTGGCCGGGGTGGGAGAGGCGCTGGTCGACCAGCGCGCGCACGAGCCGGGTCAGCGGCTTGCGGTGTGCGATCTCGACCCGCGGCTGGCCCGCGAGGCCAAACCAGCTCCCGTCGGCGGCGACCTGCAGGCGTGGTCGTGCCTCGCCGGGAAGCGCGGGAGTGCCACGCTCGAGCCGCGCGCGGACGGAGGGCGAGAGCGGCAGCGCGCGACCCGGCTCGGCGTCGATGCAGGCGCACTCGATCACCGCCTCGAGCTCGTGCAGGTTGCCGGGCCAGTCGTGGAGCATGAGCGCGAGCGCGAGCTTTTGGTGCAGGGCCCGCGTCTCACCGGTGTGGCGCTCGGCGAAGCCGAGCGCCAAGAGCGTGAGATCCTCGCGGCGCGCGAGCAGGGCGGGTACGTGGACGAGCCATCGCTCGATCCGGATCGCGAGCTCGTCGCGCACGCTCCCCCCCGCGCTGCTGCGCACGAGCGGCTGACGGCTGGTGGCGATGATCCGCGGCGCGTGGTCACGATCGTGGTCGAGCAGCGCGAGCAGGCGGGCTTGCAGCGCGACCGAGGCCTCGCCGACGTTGTCGAGCACGAGCGTAGTGCCCGCTCCACCGGCGTCGAGCGGGTCGAGCCGTGCCTCGCTGGCCGGGATCCCGCAGTGGACGACGTGCAGCGGACCCGTGCGGCCGCTGTGAGCATGGATCGACTCGGCGAGCTGGGACTTGCCCGCGCCGGTGGGGCCCGTCAGCAGCACGGGAGTCGCGCGCGCAGCGACCTTGTCGATGGCGTCACAGAGCTTGGCGTGGACGGAGCCGCAGCCGACGAGGCCGGGGATCGGGAGCGCAGCGGGAAGCGCGGACGGTCCGTGTTGCAGGAGCACGAGCGTGCGGCCGAGCCCGACGAGCGCGCCGGCTTCGAGCACCGCGCGATCGACCCGGCGGCCATCGACGAAGCTCCCGTTGTGGCTGGCGAGATCCTCGAGCCACACGTGCTCGTCGAGGTGGAGCCGCAGGTGCGCCCGTGAGATTCGCTCGTCGTCGAGCGCACCCTCGCCAAAGGCCAGCCCGCCGCGACCGAGCTCGAGCGGCTGCCCGGGCTCGAGCGGCTGCCGTCGGCCGATCGCGCCCGGGTCGGTGGCGTGCACGAGCGTCACGCACCAGCCCATGGCCTCGGGCTCGGGCCCGGACGTGCTCGGATCGGCGCAGGTGGTCGCGGGACCGGCCATGCCCGCAGCTAGTGTGCATCGGCGTGGGCAGCCAACCAAGCCTCGCCGCGCGCCAGATCGCGGGCATGGAACGGACCGGCGGTGCGCAGCACCGCGAGCGCCCGCTCGATCTGCTCGATTCCGGTGGCGCGCTCGCCGAGCTGCCAGCGCGCCTTGCCGAGCGCCAGCTCGGTCAGCGCCCGCGGGGCCGGCTGGATCGGCTCGTCGAGCGCGAGCGCGCGCTCGAGCTGCGCGATGCCCTGGTCGAGCTCGCCGAGCTCCACCCGCGCGTCGCCGCTGCCGGTCAAGGGATGGACGAGCGACGGATGGCGAGCGCCCAGGCTGCGCTCGAGCATGCCGAGCGCGCGGTCGAACTCGTCGCGGGCCTTCATGTGCTCACCGCGGTGGGCGTAGGCGCTGCCGAGGTTGTTGCGCACGTAGGCGATCTGAGGGTGATCGTGCGCGAGCGTGCGCTCGCGGATCGCCAGCGCGCGCTCGAGCATCGCGACCGCCTCGTCGAGCCGTCCGAGCGCGATGGAGAGGGTCGCGAGGTTGTTGAGCGTGGCTGCCACCTGGAGGTGCTCGAGCCCCAGCGTGGCCTCGTAGATCGCCAGCGCGGCGCTGAAGTCGACGGCGGCCTGATCGAGCCGGCCGGAGCGGATCTCGGTCGCGCCGAGGTTGTTGAGCGCTGCCGCGACGCTGGGGTGGCGATCGCCGTAGCTCTCGCGGACGATCGCCACCACGCGTTCGAATTCGCGGCGGGCCTGCGGCAGCTCGTCGAGCTCGCCGTACGCGACCCCCAGGCTCAGCCGGGAGGCCGCGACGCGTGGATGGAACGGGCCGAGCACCTCCTCGAACAGCGTGGCGGCCTGCTCGAGCTCGGCGAGCGCCCGCTCACCCTCGCCGCGGCGCATGGCCAGGGTCCCGAAGGTCGTGAGCAGCTCGGCCTGGGTCTGGCGATCGTCTCCGATCGCCTCGACGATCGCCGCAGCCTTGCGCGCCCACACGAGGCCCTCGTCGGTCCGCGCCAGCCGCACGCCGATCACGAACGCCAGGAGCTTGGCCGTGTGGAGCCGGATGGTGAGGTGGTGCGAGACCTCGGCGTCGAGGTAGGCGTCGACGAGCGCGGCCTCGGCCTCGTCGTAGCGGGCGAGCGCCTCGAGCAAGAAGCCGACGCGCAGCCCGGCCTCGGCGACCAGCGGCCAGTAGGCGAGCGCACGCGCCTCGTCGAGCACGGCGCGGGCCAGCGCGAGGCCCGGCTCGAAGCGACCGGCCCGCTCCTCGGCCGACGCGCGGGCCAGGCGCGCGCGCAGGTCTTCGGCGCGCCGGGCCAGCACGGGGTCGTCGGGCGGACCGAGCTCCATCCGCAGCGCGACGAGGTCTCCACACTCGCGGATCTCGGGCAGCCCAAGGGCGGCGCGGACCGATTGCTCGGTGATGCCCGCGTCGGCCTCGGCGAGCACGTCGACGAGCGCGGCCAGCTCGGCGCGGCGGTGGGTGAGGCAGGCCATGCGGCGATCGAGCAGCTCGTCCGACTGCTCGCCGCGGTGGTGGGCGAGGCAGGCGTCGCGGTGCATGGCGATCCACGACTCGGCGTAGCCGTCGAGGTGCCGTTCGATTCGTGGCCAGGCCTGCTCCGCGTAGCTCGGCTCGCGGAGCAGCGCGGCATGGACCTGGTCGGCACGGGCGGCGTTCCACGCATCGCCGAGCGCCGCTGCGGCGGCTTGGCAGGGCGGCGTGGGCTCGCGCTCGCGCTCGCGCAGCCAGGCCACGGTGGCGAGCGCGGCGAGCCCCAAGAGCGCGGCCGACCCGAGCATGCGCAAGCGTCGGCGCCGGCGCAGCCGCGGATCGTCGCGCAATGCAGCCAGGAGCGCGCCGAGCTCGGGCCAGCGAGCCTCGGGATCCAGCGCCAAGCCGCGCAGGACCGCGGCCTGCAGCCAGCCGGGGACCTCCGAGGCTTCGGGGGTGAAGGGCTCGCCGCGCGGCTCGTCGGTGAAGGGTCGGCGACCGTGGAGCGCCTCGAAGAGCGAGGTGCACAGGCTGAATTGGTCCGAGCGGGCGTCGGCAGGGCGGCCGTCGAGCAGCTCGGGCGCCATGTAGCCCGGCGTGCCGACGCGACGGGCATTGCGCTCGAGGCCGTCGGCCGCCCGTGCGAGCCCAAAGTCGACCACACGGACCCGTCCGTCGTCGCCGAGGATCGCGTTGTCGAGCTTGAAGTCGCGGTGGACCAGACCCGCGAGATGGGCCGCGCGCAGGCCCTCGCCGCACTGGAGGAACACCGCGACGATCTCCGGCCAGCTCCGCGAGGTCTCGGAGAGCCACGCGCGCAGGGTCTTGCCGGCCACGTATTCCATCGCCAGGTACACGCGCTCGTCGTGCTCGCCCACGTCGTAGAGCTGCACGACGTGGGGATGGCTGAGCCGCGCCAGCGCACGCGCTTCTGCCAGCACGCGCCGGCGCTGCTCGCCGTCGACCGCGTGCTCGTGGACCAGCTTGATCGCGACCCGGCGATCGAGCTCGGTGTCATACGCGGCGTAGACCACTCCCATGCCGCCGCGACCGAGCTCCTCGAGCACCACGAAGCGAGCGATGCGCGTGGCAGGCAAGAGCGGCTCGACGCGATGGACGAGCCCTACTGGAACGTTCGCGACGAGCTCGGGCCGGGCGGGCTCGTGCGGGACGGGGCCGGCGTCGAGCGAGACGCTCGCGGTCTTGGTGGGCTCGGAGGGTCCCGCCACGTAGGCTCACTTGAGCCGCATCTGCAGCGTCTGGGTGCCGTTCTCGGCCCAGAACGCCGCCTGGCACCCGAGATCGAGCCCCCAGGGCGTGGACGTCTGGGCGAGCGTCTCGACCTCGCCGCCCGCGAGCGGCACCCGGGCCAGCACGCCGTTCGAGGCCGAGGTCCAGTAGACGTGGGTCTCGTCGACGGCGATGTCCCAGATCGTGCCCTGCTCATCGGTGAGCAACTCGACGTCCAGGTTCGTCCCGTCCTTCGCGGCGCGGCCGATGGCCCCGCCGTCGCCGAAGTAGACGTGGGTCGCATCGACCGTCAACGTGCCGAGCTCGGAGCCCTCGTAGACGACCGCAGGTGCGTTGCCCATGCCGATCCGGTCGAACGCCATGCGCAAGAGCTGCTGCTGGCCATTGTCGACCCAGTACACGGTGGCCTCGTCGAGCGCCACGTCGTAGGGGCTCGCGGCCTCGGCCACGAGCTGCGCTCCCTCCTGATCGGACAGGTCCTTGGCGGCGCGCCAGATCCCACCGCTCGAGCGCATGGCGAAGTACACGTGGTCGGCCCCCACTGCGATCCCACCGAAGTCGGCCATGCCACCTCCGACCTCGGTGACCACCTCGATCGCGCCTTCGGGCACGGTCGCGCGCTTGACCGTGGGCCCGCCGTAGTCGAGGAAGTAGACGTGGTTGCCGTCGGCCGCGATCTTGGTGACGAAGGCGTTGCTCCGGACCAGCGCCAGCTGCCCTTGGGCGCCGTCGGTGATGCCCGAGAGCTCGAGGCTGCGTCCGAAGCCGGTGGACCACACCACGAAGTCACCGATCACCGCCACCCCGATGGCCTCTTGGTCGACGGCGGGTCCCCCGTGCTGCTGCGGGGCGCACATCGAGTCGCAGGTGCCGTCGCAGCCGGCGTGGCAGCAGGCCGGCTCGCCGGTGTCGGTGCTCGAGGGGTCGGTCTCGCCGTCGGTGAGCGGTGCGTCGAGCCCGTCGGTGAACAGGGGGCCCATGGTCGAGGCCTCGGTGGTCACGTCGTCGGTTGGTGTGGACGTTCCGCTGCCCTCGTCCACGGGGACGCACGCGCCGGCGAGCTCGTCGGGGGCCAGCTCGCCGTAGCGCTGGTTCGAATCGCAGCTCTGGTCGGGAAAGCTGCAGTACCCCGCGGCCTGGCACACCCCCGCGGCGCCGCTGCGGGTGCACTGCTCGTCGGTGTCGCAGGGAAAGGTCAGCGCACACGCCCACCCCCCGAGCGATCCCAGGGTGGCGGCTGCGAGGGTGGCGCGGAGCGAGCGGGGCACCACTGCCATCGTGTACCACTTTTATCGCAGGCCGACGGGTCATGAATGCGCGCGCGCGCGCTCGCCAAGGCCTCCGAGCGGGTGTGGCGCCTTGTGGGCGTGCAGCGGCCGCTGTTAGGCTTTCCGGGTGTTGGGCGCGTCGCGAGCCGACTGGATCGCCGGCGAGCGTCGCCGCCTGGGGAAGTACCAGCTCGTCCGGCGCCTCGCGACCGGAGGCATGGCCGAGATCTATTTGGCCCGGGCCGCGGCCATCGAGGGCTTCGAGAAGGTCGTCGTGCTCAAGCGCATCCTGCCGCAGCACGCCGAGAACGCGGCCTTCATCCGCATGTTCCTCGCCGAGGCACGCCTTGCCGCCACGCTCCACCACCCCAACGTGGTGCAGGTCTACGACATCGGCGAGGACGAGGGCGCCTACTTCTTCGCGATGGAGTACGTGCAGGGCGTGGACCTGCGGCAGCTCGTGGGGGCCACGCGCCGCGCCGGCCGCGAGCTGCCGCTCCAGCACGCCCTCTACGTGATCGCGGGCGTCTGCGCGGGGCTGCACTACGCGCACGAGAAGAAGGACGGCAGCGGAGCCCCGCTCGGCATCGTGCATCGCGACATCTCGCCCTCCAACGTGCTGGTCACGTTCGACGGCGGCGTGAAGGTGGTGGACTTCGGCGTCGCCAAGGTGGCCAACGTCTCGACCACGGCCGGCACGCTCAAGGGCAAGATCCCGTACATGTCGCCCGAGCAGTGCCGCAGCGCGCCGCTCGATCGCCGCAGCGACGTGTTCTCGATCGGCACGATGCTGTGGGAGCTGACGTGTGGACGCCGGCTGTTCCAGGCCGACAACGAGCTGGCGCTCCTGAGCGTGGTGGCCCGGGGCGAGGCCACCCCACCGAGCGAGATCCGGCCCGACTACCCGCCGAGCCTCGAGGCGATCGTGCTCAAGGCGCTCGCCGTCGATGTCGAGCAGCGCTTCCAGAGCGCGCAGGAGCTCCAGCTCGCGCTCGAGGACTTCGCCCACGAGTCGCACCTGCCGCTGTCGGACGCGCGCTTGCAGCGGTTCGTGCGTGACGTGTGCAGCGAGGCCGTCGCCAAGACCGAGGCGCTCTTGGTGGCGTGCGAGCGGCCGGGGGTCGACGAGGCCGTGGCCGAGGCTGCTCGTCCCGAGGAGGAGACATCGGTGTACGGGTCGGGGGGCGCGGCCGATACCCCCGGACCGGGCGAGCCGGGTGGAGGGGTGACGGTGCCCGGTGGCAGGCCGGCGGCCGAGGTGACGATCGCTCCGGTCGCGGTGGTTGATCACGCGCATGCAGTCGAGCTCGAGGTGCCGGCTCGTCGTCGGCGTGGTGCGGTCCTGGGCGGCGCTGCGGTGTCGCTGGTGGCGGTTGCGATTGCGATGGCGTGGGTCGTGCGGCAAAAGGACGATGGCGCGGCGGAGGTGGAAGCCGTGGCCCCGGTCGAGGCCGGGGGGGGCGCCGTGGTCGACGATGCTGCTGTCACAGTACCCGTGTCCGTGCCTGCCAAGCCGGACCGCGTGCAATCGGCCAGCCCCGCGCCCTCGATCCCGGTCGCGAACGTCGAGGCGAACGAGGCCAGGCCCGAGGCACGCCCGACCGAGCCCGACACCGAGCCCGGCGAGGTCACCGATCCCGTGCCGGCCGGCAAGCCCAAGTCCCGGGTGACCCGGCGCTCGACGTCTCGGTCGACGTCGGGTAAGAGCACCGAGCCCTCGCGCAAGGAGACCAAGCCCGCGTGGAATCCCAAGGCACCGCCTCCGCCTGGACTCTAGTCGGTCTGCGACGTGGAGCCGGGGTCTTGGCGCTGGCGGTGGTGCTGGCGTGGCCGTCCGTGGCCGCAGCCGAGCCCAAGGACCCCGTCGCCCGCAAGCACCTCGCGGACGGCCAGGCGGCGCTGGGCCGTGACGACTACGACGGTGCGATCGAGGCCTACCAGCGGGCGCTCGCCATCGAGCGAGAGGCGAAGGTGCTCTATCTGCTCGGTCAGGCGGAGTTCCTGCGCGGAGACTGCCGGGCATCGGTCCGGTACTTCAAGGAGGTCAAGACGTTCGAGGTCGGCCCTGCGATCGAGGAGGCCATGCGCCCCTATCTCGCCGACTGTGCCGAGCGGTTGCTCGAGTCGCCGGAGCCCGTCCCCGAGCCGCCGCCGGAGCCCGAGCCCGCGGAGGCCGACGATCCGTCCACGACCCCGCCGGGCCCGAGCCCCGCCGAGCAGGCGAGCGACGAGCCCCGTGCACCGCGACGCTGGTACCAGGACCCGCTCGGCGACGTGCTCGTGGTCACCGGCGTGCTCGGAGCCGCGGCCGGAGCCGCGCTGCTCGGGGTCGCCCTTGGCCGTAGAACGGGCGCGGACAGCTACGACGAGCTCGAGGGCGCCGCGTCGGGGATCCGCACGCTTCGCATTGCCGGAGGCGCAGCGCTGGGCGCAGGTGCAGCCCTGGCGATCGGTGGCTTCATCCGTTGGGGCGTGGTGGCGCGACGCGGCCGGGAGCCGCGGAGCAGCGTGGGGGTGATGCTCGATCGAGGCGCGGCCGGGGTGACGATCCAGGGGAAATTCTGAGTCTACGGCTTCGCTGCAAATCGAGTCGATCAGGCCGGGCCGGGCTCACGGGTGCCGTCGAAGAGGAGCACCCCATCACGGGCTTCGATCGACCGAGGGAGCGCGCCGGCGTCGGGGGCGTCGGCCGCGAGAGTGGCCGTCGCGGCGCGGCCCGGCGACTCGAAGCACCTTGGGCTTGCGAGCGGATGGCTTGCCGGCGATCCACAGCTTGGCGTGCTTGCCCTTGGGTACGAGCTGGCCGCTGGCCGTGAGCGCGTCGAGAGCCGCGAGCACCTCGGCGTGGGTGTGCTTGGCGAAGGCGCCGTGACACTCGAGCGCATCGAGCCCGAGCTTGGTCACGGACTTGGCCTTCGAGCCTCGCAAGCCGCGAGCGAGGTCGAGTCGACCCGTGGGCTTGGGGAGCTCGCCCAAGGCGGACAGGATCGCACTGGCGAGCCCCGGGGGCACCGGTGTCGCGCTGGACCGCGTGCGGGGCGTGGGCGCCGAGACGATTGCAATCACCGAGCCTCGGCAGCCGTCGCAGCGCCCGCACGCCTCGATTGCCTGCGTCGCGCCAAAGTAGGCGCTCATCGCCTGCTGGCGGCAGCCTCGACCATGCACGTAGGCCACGACCCCCGCGAGCGCCGACTCGACGCGCGCGCGCTGGTCGGCCGAGCAGCGCCTCGGGATCGCGAGCCGACGCTGGGTCATGAGGTCCGCGGTGCCGTAGAACAAGAGACAGCGCGACGGCTGGCCGTCCCGGCCCGCGCGGCCGGCTTCTTGATAGTAGGCCTCGAGGCTGCCGGGGGTCTGGAAGTGGACCAACAAGCGCACGTCGGGGAAGTCGACGCCCATGCCGAACGCGTTGGTTGCAACCAAGACCGGCTTCTTGCCCGACGAAAACCCTGCCTCGGCCCGCTCGCGGGCCAGCTTCGTGCGCCCCGCGTGGTAGTAGCCCGCGCCCACGCCGGCCGCGAGCAGCGCCTTGCACACCCGCTGGGTGGTCTTGCGCGTCGAGCAATAGACGATCACGCGACCGCGCTTCACCTCGGCCACGGCGCCGACGAGCGCGGCCATGCGCGCGGCGTGAGACGCGAGTGGATGGACCTCGAAGGCGAGGTTCGCCCGGCCGAAGCCGCCTTCGATCCGCGCGGGCTCGACGAGCTGCAAGCCCACGCAGATCTCGTCGAGCACCCTGCGCGTTGCCGTCGCGGTCAGCGCGATGACCGGGCACGCGACCCGCCGACGCAGCTCGGAGAGGCGCAGGTACTCCGGGCGAAAATCGTGACCCCACTGGCTGATGCAGTGGGCCTCGTCGATCGCCAACAACGCCACGCGGGCCCGTGCCAGGGTCTGGCGGAAGCCGCTCTGCGCGGCGCGTTCGGGCGACACGTAGAGCAGCTCGAGCTCGTCGGCTTCGAACGCCCGAGCCACGCGCTGCTGCTCGCCGGCCCCGAGGGTGCTGTTGAGCGCCTCGGCCGTGATCCCGAGCTCGCGCAGCGCCCGGACCTGATCGTGCATCAGGGCCAACAGCGGCGAGACGACGATGGTGCAGCCACGTCCTGCCCGCGCCATGAGCACCGCGGGGAGCTGGTAGCACGAGGACTTGCCGCTGCCCGTGGGCAACAAGACCACGGCGTCGCGCCCGGCGACGACCGCATCGATCGCGCGCCGCTGGCCGGGACGAAAGCTCGCGTGGCCAAATACATCGCGCAGCGTTCGCGTCGGCTCATCCTCGTCTGCCGTGGTCACCGCATTCGCGTCGAACATCGAGAGCTGCTCGCCCATCACCATGCCATCCCCGGTGCCGAGGGCCACGCCCGCGATGACACGCGGCGCCCCTCAGAACGTCGCCCCCACGTCGAACACGAACCGTCCATTCCGATCATCCGTAGGCCCCACGTTCCCCCCCGGCCACAGCCAGTCCGGAACCAACACCGCATACCCCACCGATACCGTCACGATCCGAATGTCCCACTTGACGAAGTTGAGCCCCACGCTGCGTCGCAGGTCGCGGTGGAGCTGCACCTGCGACCAGCGCTGGGTGAGCACGCCGAAGTCCATGAACAGCGAGTGCGCCAGCTTGCCGCCGAGGAAATTCTGCAGCGACACCACCTGCAGCGCGATCGTGCCGAGCGCCCGGATGTGGCCGCCCTCGGCCACCGGCCGCAGCCGCGCGGTGCCGTAGGGGCCGGGGATCCGCTCCACGTCGACGAGCATGGTCTGCGGCTCGATGCCGCGGATGCCGAGATCGATGATCCCACCGCCGAAGTATCGCCAGATCTCCGGCACCGAGGTCGAGCCCGCGCCCGGCAGGCCGGGCAGCGCCAGCGCGTGGCCGTAGCGCAGGCTGTAGCGGAAGTTGAGCCGGCCGTCGGTGCGGGGGATCGGCACGAATTGTTGCCAGCCCACGTCGCCCCGCAGCCACCAGTCGCGCCCGAGCGAAGGTGTGGCGAACAGGCCATCGAGCGTGAGGATGACGCCCTTCTCGGGGTTGAACGCGTTGTCGACCTTCTGCCAGACCGCGCCGGCCTGCACCGCGCCGGTACGGTCGGGTACGATCGCCTCGCGGCGGTTGGGGATCCGGCACGTCTCGTCGTTGGTGTTGTCGTTGTGACAGCCATCCTCCACGCCCAGGGTCGGCTTGACCACGTCCTTGGAGATGTTGGCCACCTGCGCGAGGTAGCCCGCGTACATGCGCCAGTGCTTGCCGATCGGCCACGAGAACCGCAGCTGCCCGAGCGCGCTGTCGATCTGCCCGCGCGCGGGAGTGAGCCGCCGCTGGACCTGGCCGGTGAGCTCGAACGTCAGCGGGCTCGCGAAGATCCGCCGCCGCACCAGCGACGCCCGTCCGCTGCGCTCGTAGCAATTCTCGCCGCTACAGAACGCGTTCGGCGCCCAGTTGCCGAAGCCGAAGTGGCCGTCGAGCTGCAGGTCCCAGCCGCTGCCGAGCATGTTGGGCAGCGTGGGGCGCAGGAACACGTAGAACGGGTCGAGGGTGGCCCCGCCGATGCCACCGGTAATGTCGAGCGCGCGGTCCTTGGACTCGGTGACCGAGATCACCTGGTGCACCACGCACTCGTCCTCCTCGTCGTCGAGGTGGCAGCCCACCTCGCGCTCGACCACCTGCACGCCCTCGGTGACGCCGATGCCCTCGATGTTGCGGCGGGTCTCGTCGACCTCGCGTCGGTCGTAGGCCTGCCCCTCCTCCCAGGTCACCTCGCGCAGGATCGGGCCGCGCCGGGTCTTGAAGTTGCCGCGCACGAGCGTGGTGCCGAAGCGGCCGGCACGGCCCTCGTAGACCGCGAGCTCGGTGTCGACGGGGGCGCGGGGCTTGCGGGCGAAGTCCTGGCACAGGCCCACCTCGGCGGTCGTGAGGCGCTCGGCCTGGGCCACGCGGTGCACCACGCCCTGCGCGCTCTGGTAGCGCCAGCGCAGCTCCACGTCGGCGAGCGGGTAGCCGCTGGCCCGGTAGCGCCGCACGATGTCGCGCTCGACCTCGCGGTCGAGGGTGAGGAACACGGGGACGTCACCAGATCGCTCGTCGCCCGCCCGCCGCAGCGGGCTGCCGCGCAGCATCAGCGGCTTGCCCCACGCGCCGTGCTCGAGCACGGGTAGGCCCCCGGTCTCGCGGCTGCCGGGGATCGGCTGCTCGAGGTAGCGCACGTCCTCGACCACCGAGGTGACCACGCGCGGGCCCAGCACCACCTCGAGGCGCAGGTAGACCCCGGCCCGTCGCTGCTTGCGGAGCTCCTTCAGCCCGCCCTCGTCGAGCTGCTCTTCGAGCCACTCGGGGGTGCCGCCGCTGTCGAGCGCGGTGAACGAGTCGAACACCGCGTGCTGCCCGGCGGTCTCGAGCCCCTCGGGCCAGAACGCCACGCGCATGGTGGCCTGCGCGCACAGGTACCCCTCGTCCGCGAGCTTGGACAGGAGCAGCGCCAGATCATCGCGGGCGTGCGCGTCGGTGAAGCGGGCGCGCGGCTCGAGCTTGCGCCGCCGCGCGTACGTGCGCTGCACGTCTTCGATCACCAGGTCCACCACAGCCTGCTCGTCCTCCGGAAGCTGGACGGGCGGGATGATGAGCTCGGCCTCGTGCACGCTCACCCGCGGTCCCTCGTCGATGGTGAAGCGCAGCGTCGGGAGGCTCCCGAAGTCGTCGAACGAGCCCTTCACGGTGGCGAGCATGTAGCCGCGGCCCTGGTAGAAGCCCCGCAGGTGCGCGGCCTCTCGCTCGGCCGTCGCGGCATTGGCCGGCTCGCGGCGCTGGAACAGCTGCAGCTGCCCCCGCAGACGGTTGTCGGCGACGTGCTCGTTGAACAGGAACTCGGTCTTGACGCCCTGGCCGAGCTGCACGTCGATCTCGAGCGGCAGCTTGCGCCCGGGCGGCAGCGTGGCAGGGTCCAGGCGATCGAAGTCGGTGTCGATGCGCACGCCGGGGTAGGGGAACTTGAGCTGGCGCCGCGCGCCCGAGCCGGCGCCCGAGCGCGGCGCGGCGTACTCGTGGGCGACGCGCTCCTTGGCCTCCTCGATCTTCTTGCGGGTGATGCGGCTGCGGATCGGGATGAACGGGCTCACCGTGGGGCGGAACACTCGACGGATCCAGCGCTGATCCTGGGTGCTGAGGTTGCCCGTGATCTTCATGTTGCCCACGCGGTAGGCCTGGCCCTTGCGCAGCGTCACGTGCAGGTCGACCTCTTCGCGGCCCTTGCCGCACGCGAACGCGAGCGAGGCCCGACCCTTGAGGTAGCCGTTGTCGAACAGGAACCGCTCGATGCGCGAGAGCTCGGTGCGCTCCCACTCGCGGCAGGCGAGGTCGTCGGTGTCGCAGATCCGCGAGCGATAGGGGCGGGGCCCGGCCGCGTCGCCGTCGGGTCGGCCATCCTCGCCGTCGGGTCGGCCGCGCTCGCCGTCGGGTCGGCCACTCTCGCCGGGGACGACCTGGCGCGGGCGGTGGCGCAGCTCCTTGGCAGGCAGGCAGCGACCGGGGGCGAGCGCGCCGGGTCGCGCATGCGGGCTCAGCACGCGCCGAACGTCGCGCTCGGACAGCGGCACGTGGCCGTGCACCTTCACGCGCCGGATCGCGAAGCCCGGCGAGACCTCGACGGTGATGCGCCCGGGGCCCGACGCCTGCAGCGTGGCGCGGTAGCCCACCGCCGCGAGCTGCTCGGTGACGTTGGTGGTCAGCACGCCGCCCTCCGGCGGCGAGAGCAGCTTGGCCAGCGTCTCGGTCGACTCGCCGCTGCGGGCCGTGCCCTCCACGGTGAGCTCCTCCACGCCCACCAGCAGCAGCCCGCGGCCCTGGCCGGGCTGGCTGCGCAGCGCGATGAGCACGTAGCTCTGCTCGCCGACCGGCTCGAGCAGGAGCTGATAGCCGTCCTCGGCGATGCGCTCGAGCATGTACTGTAGGAGGCCTCCATCCACGCCCTGGAGGCGTGCGGTGAGGGTCTCGCCGCGCAGGCGATCGACGGCGCGGGCCCGGTCGCTCACGGTGATCCCGGGGCGGGTCTCGAGATCGTCGAGCACCGCCTCGACGGGCCCGAGCGGGTCGGTGAGGTCGACCTCGTCGAGCAACAGGCCCGACGCGTCGAGCCAACGATCCTCGACCTGGCCGGTTGCGGGGGGATCGCTCGGGTCGGTCTCGGGGAGCTCACCGGGCTCGGTGGGGCCCGTATTGAGGGGATCTGGGGTGGTGCCGGGAGGCGCCGTTCCGTCGGCATCACCGGGGGCATCACCGGGCGGGGCAGCACCGGGCGGCACGTCGTCCGGGGCGGCTTCGGCTCCCGGCGGATCTCCGGGGGCGCCGTCCTCCGGCGCCGCGTCGGGCTCGCCGGGCTCGCCGTCGTCGGACCGCTCGTCCTCCGGTGCTGTCTCGTCCTCCTCCCGCGCCGTGTCGATCGTGGGCGCCGGCGCGGCCCGAGCCACGCTCTGCGCGAGCACCCACGTCACCAGCAGGGCCAACGCACGCCACGGGGTCCATCGCCGCATGGCCCATCGCATGGCCCATCGCATGGCCCGTCGCATGGATGGTTGCCTAGCGCAGGCTGGGGATCTCGAAGTCAACGCGGAACTCGACGGTGGTCTGCCGCAGCGGGTCGAAGATGATGCGGTTGTTGAGGTAGGACCGGATGTCGCGCGAGACCTCGAAGACGAGCCGGTCGACCGCCTGGAGCTCGAAGGTCAGCTCGCGGCTCTGCTGGAGCAGGAAGCCCGGGTAGCCGCGAGTGTAGTCGAGACCGAACGTCCCGTGGGCGTAGTCGAAGTCGAGCCACTCCTCGGGGGTGGTGACCTCGAGCTCCGGGCCGATCTGCCCGAGCCGCAGGCGAACGTCGGGCACGTAGGGCCCGAGGCGCGGCACGGCCTCCTCGATGCGCTTGCCGAAGTCGAACTCGGTCACGTGGCCCACGACCTGCAGCGGCTTGCGGGCGTTGGCGAGGCCACCACCGCCGTTGCGCTGCACGGTGAGGGTGGAGGTCTGGACGTCGCCGGCGCCGAGCACCAGGTAGTCGAGGCAGCCCCGCTGGGTCTCCACCGCGCCGCTGGTGTCGCCCTCGGCGATGCACTTCCAGGTGATCGCGTCGGCGGTGCCGCCGAGCAGCAGGTACACCTGCCGCGGCTGGTCGTCGATGTAGACCGTCTCGCGGCGCAGCGCCAGCACGTCCACCTCGGCCTGCGACAGCTCGCGAAGCAGCGTCACGCGGCCGCGCTGGATCTCGTAGGTGCCGGTGAGGAACGGGATGTCGACCGTGCCGCCCGGCTCCACGTCCACGCGCCCGGTGAACTCCGGGGCGTCGTAGCTGCCGGTGATCTCGACCACCGCACCGGCCTCGACCCCGTGGGCCACGTTGTTCTCGACCCGCAGCGGCGCGCTGGTCTGCACCCGCAGGTCGAACTGGAGATCGCGCACGATCTCGGGCGGCGGCGCCGAGGGCAGGTCCACGTCGTCGGTGAAGCGCAGGATCTCCACGCCTTGCACCGCGTCCTGCACATAGCGCGCGCGGTCCACATCGACGTCGCCGGACACCACCAGCGGCGCGCCGCCCTGGAAGCTGATGGCGGAGCTGGTCAGCTCGGCCTCGTACACCGGGCGGCCGCGCTGATCGTAGCCGCGGTAGGGCACGTCCTCGAGCTGCAGCCACAGGCGTGTCTCGGCGAAGCCGGTCAAGCTCGGTGCGATGTAGGTGGTGCCCCACGCGAACGCGTCGCCGCGCGGCCCCACCTTGGCCCGCAGCGCGTCGGGCGGGCGCTGCTCGCTGGCGGCGCCGTGCCGGCCGCCCACGTAGAGCGCGATCGAGCCGGCCTCGATCTCGGCCGGGCAGCGATCGCCGCGGCAGCGCGCGACGTCGACGAGCCCCGCGGTGAGCTCGACGGGCGGCAGGCCCTCCTCGAGCTCGAGCACCAGCGACGTGTCGCGCAGCGCCAGCGTGCCCTCGACCTGCTCGAGCGGATCCTCGGCGTCGACGCGGCCGCGAGCCACGAGCCGGGTGATGTCGACTCCGCCGCGGGTGGCGATGGTCTCGCCGACGAGCTCGTTGATGATGCGCGAGCCCACCGTGCCCTCCACGGCCAGGCTGTAGTGGCCCTCGCACGTGCCCCCGAACGCGAAGCCGGTGCCATGCGCGGAGCCGGTGCCCGCCGCGCCCACGCTGCCGAACCGCAGCGGCTCGCCCATCACTCGCAGCTCGCCCTCCGCCACCAGCCAGTGATCCTCGATGCGCAGGTCCAGGGCATCCACCTCCACGGGGAACCCGAGGTCTCCGAGGTCGAGCACGATGCGCTCGGCGGCGTCGCCCGCGGGTGGAGTGGTCTTGGGCAGGCTCACGCGCCCGGAGATCGCGGTGTCGGCCAGCGGCCCCTCGAGCGCCAGGTCCACGTCGAGCCGGCCTCGTGCGCGTCGCAGCACGTCCGCGCCGAGCAGCTCGGCGAGCACCGCAAGATCCACCTCGCCACGGACCTCGGCCCGTGCCGCGCCGTCGGCTGCCCCGCGCGGGCGCAGCGGCCCGGATCGCGGAGGCTTGCAGCCGTTGTCGAGCTCGGCCTGCGGGGCGGCGGCCGTCTCGGCCTGGGGCTCGGCGTCGGCCTGCGGCTGGTCGTCGGCCTGCGGCTGGGCGGCGGCCTGCGGCTGCGCGGCGGCTCGCGACGGTTTGGCGTCGGCTTCGTCCTCGTCCTCGTCGGACCCGCTCAGATCGAGGTCGCCCGACAGCTCGAGCTCTGCCGGCTCCGCGCCGCCGGTTCGCCACCGCCAGGGGCGGTCGAGCACGATCCTCGGCCAGTCGATGCTGGCCGCCAGCCGGTTGTCCTCGTCCCCGATCCGCTCGGGCGCGCAGAGGATCGTGGGATCCTTGCAAGGATCGGTCGTGGTGGGCTCGCGCCCACCCACCCACGCGGCCGCGAGCTGCAGCGAGACCTCGAGGCTCTGCTCCTTGCGCGCGTCGCCGTCTCCGGCGACCGGCTGGCACGCGGAGATCATCGACGCATCCGGATCGCAGGTGAGCACGTGCGCGCCGAGCTGGTCGAGCCGGCCCGTGAGGGTAGGGGTGCTGCCCGTGCCGCGCGCGAGGCCCCGCAGGAGCGTGTCGAGCGAGAGCCGGGCGAAGCGCACGTCGACCTCGGCGTCGAACGGCGGCAGGCTCGTGGTGCGCTGGCGGCCGCGCGAGACCTCGCCCAGGGCGACCACCGCGTCGAGCGTCCACTGGATCCCGCCGTCGGGTCGCTCGGTGCCGGTGGAGAGCTCGCCGCCCACCCGCAGCTCGCGATGGGCGGCCAGCGGGCCCTCGGCCGCCACGTCCTCGCTGGTGACCTCGAGCAGCCCGCTGCCGAGCGCCACGCCCTGCGCCGAGAGCCCCGAGAGCTGCACCTTGCCGCTGACGCTGGGGCGCCGCAGCGACCCGCGCACGTGGAGCTCCGTGCCCTCGCCGATCTGCCCGCGCACCGGCACGTCGGCGTCGAGGAGCTTGGCCACCAGCCGCAGCGGCACGCCCTCCGCGGTGACCTGCAGATCGAGCGCCGGATCGTCCCGAAGGCCCACCGAGCCGCTCGCCACGATCTTGCCGATCTGCACGCTGACCGCGTTGCCATGGAACGGGCTCACCGCGCGGTGCACCGGCAGCACCAGCTCCTCGATCACCACCGCCTCGGGGCCGAGCGAGAACCTCACCACCACGTCGTGGTAGCGGGTGCCGCCCATGCGCAGGTCGGGCACGCGGGCCTGTCCGCGCACCTCGAGCCGTGACAGCGGCACCGCCTCGCCCTCGGCGTTGCCCACGGCGAGCCGCAGGCTCGCGCGGCCCGAGAGCCCTGCGTCCGGCAGCAGGTTGGAGAGCTCCACGTCGCGCAGCTCGACGGTGGCCCGCAGCCGCGGATCTTCGGTCACGCTGCCGCGCTCGAACAGCGTCACGTGGGTGTCGATCGAGCCGGTACCGCCGAACAGCTGGGCCCGCGGGGCCACGACGTGCAGCACCCCCCGATTCATCGAGATCCGCGCCTGGGTGGCCGTGCCGCCCTGCACCCCCACCCCCGAGAGCCACAGCTCGCCCTCGCCGGCGCTCGGGGCCGCGGTCGATCCCATCACTCCGAGATCGACCCGCAGCGCGTCGAAGTACGGCGGCAGGTCGAACGCCCGCGCGAACGCCTGGCCGTCGTCGATCCGCAGCCGCAGCTGCGTGGGATCGAGCGTTTCGAGCTTGCCGTCGACTCCGCCGGTGATGCCGAGCTCGGTGCCGTCGGTGCGCAGCACGAGCTCGTCCATGTCGATCGATCCATCGGGACCCACCACCACCGTGCCGTCGGCGCGCAGCCGCTGCGGGATCCCATCGACCGCGGGCCGGCGGTCGCGGGTGACGCGGACGTCATCGAGCCGGAGCTCGGCCAACAGCAGGCCGAGCTCGTCCTCGGCCCCGGTCACCGCGGCGGGATCCAGCACGGGCCCCATCGCCGAGGCGTCGATCACCGGACCCTCGACCGGCGGGCCCAGCACGAGCTGGTAGAGGTCCACCCGCCCGGTGGCCTGGCCCGCGAGCGTGGCCGCGAGCTCGGGGTCGTCGGGGGAGAGCTGGGCCGGGTCGATGCCATCGAGCGCCAGCGGGGCGCCGATGAGGTACGGCTCGCCCTCCTCGGGAAACACCACGTGGGCGCGCTCGTCCGCGTCGGAGTCGAGCGCGAACGCCCCGTCGAGCGCAGCGCCCTCGAACCGCTCGAAGCGAGCGACCAGCCGGCGCGCGTCGTCGGGCACGCGCTCGCGCCAGCGATCGGGCACGGGCTCGTGCTCGATCCCGACGCTCAGCTGCACGTCGTCGAGCGTCCACGCGGGCTCGCCGATGAGGTCGAGCGAGAGCCCCTCGGCGGCGAGGTGGTAGCGTGGCTCGGCGAGCGGCCCGTCCACGCGCGCCCAGATCGTCGCGTCGTCGGCTCCGATCGTGCCCGCGGCGAGCCCGAGCTGCAGCTCGAGGTGACCGGCGAGATCGCGGGGGTCGGTGGAGCCGGCGGCGAGCTCCACGTGCGCCGCGTTGCCGTACTGCACCGGTGCGTCGAGCGGCAGCGGCTCGCCTGGCTCCGGCTCGCGGGTGAACGCGTCGGCGAGGATTCCCGAGAGCTGCAGCGGCGAGCCGGCGGCCAGGCCCTCGCCGGCGAAGCGCACGTCGCCGACCGCCGTGTCCTCGGTGCCGCACGCGAGCTCGGTGAGCGTGAAGTCGGTGAGCGGAACCTCGATGTCGTCGAGCGCGAACGAGCCCTGCGGGGCGCGGGCGGCGAGCTCGAAGCGGAACGGCAGGGCGAGCGGCAGGCCCTCCGCGGGCGCGGGTCCGGGCGCGTCGTAGCGCAGCCCGAACGTCAGCTCGCGCAGCTGCGCCGCCACCTGCCAGCCCTCCTGCTGCTCGGCCGGGCCGTGGAGGAAGTCGACGTCGAGCGTGGCGCGGGTGAAGCGGGCCTGGTCGACGCGGAAGCTGATCCCGCGCTTGTCGGGGTCGCCCGGCGTCACCGGCCGGAACGCGTCGATGAGGCTGAGCAGCGTACGCGTCTCGCCCGTGTCCTTGGTGTCCTCGTACTCGCGCACCACGAACCACGCGTCGTCGGCGGAGCGCACGTCGGCGAAGTGCAGCACCCACGGGATCTCGATCGCCTCGGGCACGCCCAGGCGGTTCCACGGGATCACCTCGTGGAGCACCAGCTCCGCCTCCACGCGCTCGACCCACGCGGTGCGGCGTTTGCGCAGGCCACCGTAGCTCTCGTGGGGCTCCCATACCGAGATGTCCTCCACCACCACGTGGGAGGGCTGGCCGGTGATCAGGTCGACGATGAGCGGCAGCTCCCAGTGGATCTTCTCCATCTCGAGGTCGCCCTCGATCCGCCAGCTCACGGTGTCGCTCACGACGCGGCCGAGCCGCTCGTCGTTGAAGAACACGTACGCGCCCATGTACGCCGTCAGCAGCAGCATCACCAGGGCCGAGAGCAGCCGCAGCGGCAGCTTGATCAGCAGGAAGCTCGCCAGCGGGTAGCGGCGCACGTGCGGCGCGGGGCAGGCCGCGAACAAGAGGTACTGTGGGTGCAGGGCCGCGAGCTGCTTTGGGTTCCCGAGCGCCTCGTTGACGATGGCCTCGCGGAGCTGCTCGAGGCCGCGCTGCTCCCGGATCGCCTCGCCCGCCAGCGACGTGCCGGGGTCGGGTGGGGCCCAGTCGCCGTCGATTCGGGCCTGCACGAGGTGTCGCGCGTCGGCATCCACCTGGGCCAGGGCGCGCTGCACCAGCCGCGGGCGCACGTTCGGCGCGCGCACGCGCGGCGGTGGATAGCGCCAGCGCAGCCGGCGGTCGCGGGCCAGCGCGTCGGCCTGGGCCAGCTGCAGCACCAGCCGCCGCAGCGTGCGTCGCAGCGCCCGCGGCCGCTCCCGCACGCGCCCGAGCACGCGCCGGCGATCGAGCTCCTGCCACGCCTCGAACAGGACCGCGAGGTTGGGCCCGTCGGGGTAGAGATAGCGAACCCGTCGCGAGCCGCACCAGCGCTCGAGGACCTCGCGCCCGTCGGCGAGCAGATCGAGCTCGAGCTGCTCGCCCAAGGGCTTGGAATCGAGGTCGGGCACGGCGCTGCTGCCCAGGGTAGCAGGGGCCACCGGGCCACGCGAAAGGCCCCGGCCCGGCTCTAGGGCCATCTCTGGCGGCCCCTTGGGGGGCGTCGCCTGGCGGCGCCGCGGGCCTTCGCGGCAGGCTCCGCCTGCCTTGGAGCATCGCGCGGGTGGCGATGCAACCCACGTCGCCCCACTGAGATCATCACGGTTCCCAGCGGCGTCGCGAGCGGCCATCGAGCGAGCGTGCCGACTCCGGCAGCCCGCCCACGCAATCGACGACGGTGGCCTCGATTGGGTCGCGGCCGATCTCGAGATCGATCACCGGAGCCGTGCGGTGGCCGCCCGAACGCGGGCCTGCTCTCGGCCGCGGTCGCTGCGAAAAAGCGTCGCGATCTCGCGGGCTTTCTGGAAAGCTCGCGGATGGCCGCCCGGCGGGCAACCCAAAGCGCGCCCGACCGGATAGGAACGAGCGACAGTGCCCGCGCCCGCGCCCACGCAAGCCTCCCCCGAAGCGGACGCGCCCAACGGGTGGTCGTGGGCGCTCTTGCGCGGATTTCGCGAGGGCCGCACCGACGCGCTCTCCGAGGTCTATCGGCGCCACGCCGACGAGGTGACCAAGCAATTGCGCTACGGCTTCGCGTTCCAGGCCGCCGGCCGCCACCACCGCTTCGTGGGCTGCCGCTCTGCGTTCGAGCTGCACGACGCGCTGCACGAGACGTTCCGCCGCGCGTTCGAGCCCGGCGCCCGCGAGCGCTACGACGGCCTGCGCCCCTATGGCCCGTACCTGCGGGCCATCGCGCGCAACGTCGTGCTGCGCGGCTTTCGGGCCCGCGAGGTGCAGTTCCCCGAGGTCCGCGAGGACGGCGAGGCCACGTCCACCGCGATCGAGGTCGTCGATGACGCCAGCCCCACCCCCGAGCAGCAGGTGGGCCGCGCCCAGCTGCGCGCCGTGGTGCAGCGCTTCCTCGACACCCTGCCCGCGCCCGACCGCCGCCTGCTCGAGGTGCGCTTCGTCGAGGGCCGCTCGCAGCGCGACGCCGCCGAGCTGCTCGGGCTCGGGCGCCAGCAGATCCGCGGGCGCGAGACCAAGCTGCGCGAGCAGCTGCTTCGCTGGCTGCGGCAGCGGGGCGAGGAGGGGCTCGTCGCCGCGAGCCTGGCGCTGCCGCTGCCGCTCGTGGGCGCGTCGCTGTGCGAGCTGCTTGGGGGGGTGCTGCGATGACGTGGCCGTTCACCCGCTCGCTGCATGACGCCCGCCTCGATCGCGCCATCGAGCGCGAGCTGACCGTGGGCCTCGCGCCGCGCCGGCGCGCGGCCCTGCACGAGCGGCTGCGCCGCGACCCGCGGGCGCGCGCCCGCTACGACCGCGCCGTGGAGGCGCTGCGCGTGCTCGAGGGCGACGTGGACGTGGCGCCGAGCGAGCTCGACGTGGTCGGCCGCTGGCTCGCCGACGACTGGGGCGCCCCCCGGGCCGAAGCGACCGAGCGGCGCGCGTGGCCGGCCGTGCTCGCGGTGCTCGCCGCGGCGCTGGTGCTGCTCTGGATCTCGCCGCTGCGCGATGTCGAGGGGCTGCGGCCATGGGTCGACGAGGGCTGGCAGGCGCGTGGCGACGGCCAGCCGGAGGGCCTGGCCCTCGAGGCGCTGTGCGGCTCCGACGAGGCCGAGCCCGCGGCGCTGCGCGTGCGCGACTGCAGCCTCGCCGATCTCCTGGGCCTGGCCTACCGCGTGCCCGAGGGCACCGACGGCCGGCTCACCGTGTTCGGCGTCGATGCGCAGGGCGATGCGATGTTCTACCTGCCCACGCCCGACGATCCTACCGGCTCCGATGTCGAGCCCGGTCGCTGGCGAGCGTTGCATCTCGCGGTGCGCCTGCGCGTCAACCATGCCCCGGGCCCGCTGCGGATCTACGGGCTCGTCGCGCCGACGGTGGCCACCACCGACGAGGTGGAGGCGCTCGCCCGAGCGCTCGCGCCCCTGCCTGCCGCCGAGCCCGGCGACCTACCCTGGACCGCCCGCGTGGCCGAGAGCCACGAAGCGGCCGCCCGGCAAGTGCTCGTGCGGCTGTGCCCCAAGGGGCCCCTGGGTGGCCCTCCGAGCTCGTCCGCGAGCTGTCGCGCGGCCGAGCTGCACCTCACCCTTCGCCCCGAGCGATGACCATGACCACGCGCCCTCGTTCCCGTCCACGCGCCCTTGCTTGCGGCCTCGTGCTCGCGGCCTTCGGTTACCTCGGGAGTCCCATGACGACCGCGCATGCGGCACCCACCGAGCCCCGCCGCTTCGCGCTCGTCGTGGGCAGCAACCACACGCTCGACCCCGAGCAGGCGGCGCTCCGCTTCGCCGACGACGACGCCGCGCGCATGACCGAGCTCTTGACCGAGGCCGACGTCGACACCGAGCTGGTCACCCACCTCGATCGCGACAGCCAGGCCATGTTCCCCGCGCTCGTCGCCCGCGCCCACCGGCCCGACGGCGCCGGCCTCGACGCGGCCTTCGCCGCGCTCCGCGAGCGCATGCAGGCCGCCAAGGCCGAGGGCGCCGCGGTCGAGCTGCTCGTCTACTACTCGGGCCACGGCGACGTGGGCCCCGACGGCCAGGGCTACCTCACCCTCGACGGCGACAAGCTCACGCGCGCGCGGCTGTTCGGCGAGCTGCTCTCGCGCTCGCCCGCCGATCACAACCACATCGTCATCGACGCGTGCAAGAGCGAGCAGTTCGTGCTCTCGCGGGGTGGCGGCAAGCAGTGGAAGTCCGATCGCGCCGACGTGGATCTCGGCCGCTCGGTGCAGCAGTACCTCGACAAGCACCACCTCGGCGCGTTCCCCAACACCGGCGTGGTGCTGGCGCACTCGGCCGATCAAGAGACCCACGAGTGGGATCGCTACCGCGGCGGCATCTTCACCCACGAGCTGCTCTCGGGCCTGCGCGGCGGCGCCGATCTCAACGGCGACGGTCGCATCGAGTACAGCGAGCTCGGGGCGTTCGTCTCCGCCGCCAACCACGGCGTCGAGGATCCGCGAGCCCGGCTCGAGGTGGTGGTGCGCCCGCCCGCCGACGACGAGCGCCGGCCCTTGCTCGCCCACGGCGAGCTCGCCGACAAGCGCCTCTTGGTGTTCGGCCCCGGCGATCGCCACCACTACACGCTCGAGGACGCCCGCGGCGTCCGCCTGGCCGACCTCCGCCGCAGCGGCGAGCAGCCCGGCTACCTCCGGCTCCCCGCCGGTGCGGTGTTCGTGGGCCGCAGCACCGACGCCGAGGATCGCGAGGAGGCGCAGCTCGGGGCCGACTCGCCCAAGCTGCAGTTCGCCCACCTGCTCGCGTACGCGCCCGCGCAGTCGGCCGCTCGCGGCTCGCTCGATCAGGCGTTCCGCCGGGGCCTGTTCTCCACGCCGTTCGGCCCGGGCTACTACGACGGCTACACCGCCCAGCAGGGCCTCCTGGGGCTCGCCGAGCCCGAGTGGCAAGGGCCCGATCCCAACGCCCCGCCGGCGGCTCCCGCCGTCGCGACCGATCCGCCGCCGCCCACCGTCGCGGCGAAGCCCGAGACCGAGCGCGACGACGACGAGGGCGAGGACGCGCTCGAGCGCTTCGGCCGGCGCCTGGACCACGGGCGCTCGTGGGGCGGCGTGTTCGTGGGCGTACCGGTGACCCCGTTCACCCGCCACGAAGCCCTGCCGGCCAGCAGCGATCGCATCACTGCCGACGACATGCAGGCGTGCCTGGTCCCGCGCGAGGGCACCGCGTGCCGGCAGGTCCGCGGGCTCGACCTGCGCTGGCAATTCTTCCGCGTGGGCCGGGACTCGCGGTTCCCTCGCGTGCTCGGCTACTTCCGCAGCGGCTACGAGGCGGGCCGGGCCACGTTCACGCGCGAGGGCGGGGCGATCGGCGGCGATGCATCACGGCTGTCGGCCATGGCGATCCCGCTGTGGCTCGGCGGCAACGTCTATGCGTTCGAGAATTTCCCGCTGCGCCCCTACGCCGGCCTTGGCTTCGGCCTCGACGTGATCCGCCTCGACTACGATCGCGTGAACGCGACGCGGCTGGTCGACACCGTGGTCCGCCCGGGCTTCGAGCTCCACGCGGGCCTCGAGCTCCGCATCACCAACTACGTGTCGTTCGTCGGCGAGGTCAAGCAGCAGTGGAGCGCCCGCAAGCGGATCTCCGGCGTGCCCGACCTCGCCAACACGGGCGTGACGATCATCGCCGGCGTCGCGATCGGGTTCCCGCTGCGCCCGGGCGATCGCCCGCGGGCCCAGCCGACCCGTCCGCGTTCTCCGTAGTCGCGACCGCGGTGATCCCAGGAAAACAGAAAGCCGCTCGGAGGAGCTCCGAGCGGCTTTCTTCAGTAGCGGGGACAGGATTTGAACCTATGACCTCCGGGTTATGAGCCCGGCGAGCTACCTGGCTGCTCCACCCCGCATCAGGGGCTTCGGAGGTCCTGCTCCGAAGTGCGGGGGGTTGTATGCCGAGTCGCGGGGGTCGTCAATACCCTGTTTGCAGGTTCCTACGAAGGTAGCGCGTGTGGCGCTGAGCCCGGCTCGCAGCGTGTGGGCGAGCTGCGCCGCTTGGGTCATGGCGCCATGGCGAGGGTGGTGGCGTGGCCCCTGGCGCGTCGGCCATGGCCGGCATGCGCGGCGGCGAACGGCCTGGATTTGGCTCGCCGGCCCGCCTCCGGCGCGGATGCGGTGGGGTGGCCCGCTCGGTCACCACGCACCGATGGATCGGCCGTGCTTGACCCCGCACGGCGTGCTCCGTAGGTTTCTCGCCCCATGGATGCCGACATGAGCGCCGCCCTGGCGCCCGAGGCCCTCGCGCCTCCCATCGCACGCGATCTCGGTCTGCCTGAGGTGGCGGTGACGGGGGTGCTTCGCCTGCTCGCAGCAGGGGCTCAGCCGGCGTTCCTCGCCCGCTTCCGACCCGAGCGCACGGGCAACCTCAGGCTCCGCGATCTCGAGCACGTGCAGGCCCGCGCCGCGCATGCGGTGGCGTTCGAGCTGCGCCGCCAGCAGCTGCGGCAGGAGCTCGCCACCCGCGGCCGCATCGACGACGAGCTCGCCGCGTTGCTCGCCTCGGCCACGCACCCGATCGAGCTCGACGACGTTCGCATCGCACAGCAGCGCAAGCGCAAGCGCGGCCCCGCTGCCAAGGCGCGCGCGCGCGGGCTGACGGTGCTCGCCGCGAAGCTGTGGGCGTGCGGCAGCGATGGCCGTCTGCACGGTGACGAGCCGGGCGCCCCCGAGACCGATCCGCTCGAGCTTGCCGCGCTCCATCCTGGCCGCCCTGCGCCCAGGCAGCAGCGCAAGCGAAGGGGCCGCGAAGGGCAGGGCGCGAGCGACGAGGCGCAGGCCGGTGTCGCGGGCGAGGAGGCGAGCGAAGCCACGAGCGCCGAGCACGAAGCGCCAGGCGGCGAGGAGGCGAGCGAAGCCACGGGCGCCGAGCCCGGTGATCGAGGCGAGGACGCGAGCGAAGCCGCGGACGCCGAGCCCGGCGAGCACGAAGCCGCTTCGGATCGCGAGGACGCGAGCGAAGCTGCGAGCGCCGAGCCCATCGCTCCCGAAGAAGATGAAGCGACGAGCGAGCTCGGCGAGCATGAAGCCCACGATCGATCGCTTGCCGACGACGCGAGCAACGATTCCGCCGAGGCCGCTGCAGCGGCCGAGGACGCCGCCGACGAGCACGCCGACGAGCACGCCGACGACGGCGAGGACGACGACGAGCCCGCCGTGCCCTCGCCCGAGCGCGACCTCGCCGGCGCGCGCCTCATCGCGGCCGACGACGCGTTTCACGTGCCGCTGCTCGTCCGCGAGCTCCGCAACCTCGTGCTCGTCGAGGGCCGCATCCGGGCGACGCAGGTCCCGGGCAAGAAGGACAAGGGCGGCCGCTACGCCAAGCTGTCCGAGCGCAGCGAGCCGGTGGCCAAGCTCAGCCCCACCCACCTCTTGGGCCTGCTCCGCGGCGAGCGGGACGGCGTGCTCGAGCTCCACCTCGAGATCGACCCCGAGCGCTTCGACGCGGTGTGCGACGGGCTCCTCGGCATCGACGCGACCCGCCCGTGCGGGGCGCAGCTACGGCAGGCGCTGCACGAGGCGTGGATGGGCGCTCCCGGCCGCGCGGTGCGGGCCAGCGCGCGCAAGCTCATCAAGCAGCGCGTCGATCGCCAGGCGATCGCCGAGATCGGCGAGGCCTACCGCCCGCTGCTCTTGGCGCCTGCGCTCGGGCTCCGGCCGGTGCTCGCCATCGACCCCGGGTTCGAGCCCGGCTGCCGGCTGGTGGTGCTCGGTGCCGACGGCAGCGTGCTCGTGCGCGACACCGTGTTCCCGCTCCAGCCCAAGCTGGCGGTCCCGCAGACCAAGGCGCTCGTGGCGGAGCTGTGCCGCGAGCACGGCGTGGTCGCGATCGCGGTCACCAACGGCAACGGCGGGCGCGACGTGGAGCGGCTGTGCCGCGAGACGCTGCGCGAGACCGAAGGGCTCGCCGGCGTGGTGGTGGTGTCGGCCGATTCCGACGCGGCCGCGCTGTTCGCCTCGAGCCGCCTCGCCAAGCAGGAGCTGCCCGACGCCGACGCGTCGCTGCGGCGGGCGGTGGCGGCCGGCCGCCGGCTGCAGGACCCGCTGACCGAGCTTGCCAAGATCGACCCGCGCAAGCTGGGCCTGGGCCAGCACCAGCACGAGGTCGACCAGGAGGAGCTGCGCGCGGCGCTCGAGCAGGTGCTGGTGTCGTGCATCAACGAGGTCGGCGTGGATCCCAACCGCGCCACCGCCGAGCAGCTCGCCCGCGTGGCCGGCATCAGCCATGCGCTCGCCAAGGCGATCGTGAGCCACCGCGAGCAGCACGGCCCGCTGCGCAGCCGCCAGGCGCTGCTCGACGTACCCGGCGTGGCCGGCAAGGCGTTCGAGCAGGCGGCGGGGTTCCTGCGCATCGACGACGGCGACCACGTGCTCGATCGCACCGGGATCCACCCCGAGCGCTACGGGCAGGTGATCGAGATGGCCCGCGAGGCGGGCGTGACCGTGGGCGACCTCGTGGGCAACCCCGAGCTCGTCGACCGGCTCGAGCCCGAGCGCCAGCTCGATAGGCCGGGAGCGAGCGGTGAGCCGCTCGGCCGCGCGACGCTGGCGAGCATCCTCGAGCAGCTGCGCCAGCCCGGCGTGGATCCGCGGCCGCCGTTCGAGCCCGTGGAATTCGAGCCGGCGCTGCAGAGCTTCGAGGACCTGACGGTGGGCATGGAGCTCACCGGCGTCATCACGCATCTCGCCACGTTCGGTGCGTTCGTGAACGTGGGGCTGGCGCAGGAGGGGCTCGTCCACGTCAGCGAGCTGACCCACGGCTACATCTCGAGCCCGTTCGAGGCGGTGCACGTGGGCCAGCGCGTGCGCGGGCGCGTGATCGAGGTGACCCCCGATCGCAAGCGCTTCAGCCTGAGCCTGCGCGCGCTCCAGCCGCGGCCCGAGGGCAAGGGCCGCCCGAGCGGCAAGCGTCGCCGCAAGGACGACGAGCCGCGCGCCCGCAGTGATCGCGGGGGCGAGCAAGGTGAGCGCGACGATCGCAATCGCGATCGCGGTGAGCGAAGCGACCGAGGCGAGCGAGGTGATCGAGGCGATCGCGGCGAGCGAGGCGATCGTCGCGACCGCGGCGGCCCCAAGGGTCCCGGCCGGGGTCCCAAGGGCGGCGATCGTGGCGGCCCCAAGCCGCAGGACAAGGGCGATCGCGTGCTCAACTTCAAGCTCGACCTCAGCAAGCTGGCCGAGCGCTTCCAAAAGGGCTGATCCGCCGGCCGGCCCGCTGCGGCCGGCCCGATCCACGGCTCACGCCTCGTCGAGCACGTCGGGCGCGCGCGCGAGCTCCTCGAGGGCCGCGCGGCTGCCGTTGCCTTCCCACATCCGCGCCATGACCGAGAGCGGCGCGTTGACGGCCGCGAGCTCGAGCACGCTCTCTACCGGGGGCTCGCCCGCGGTAAAATTCAGCGGGCAGCCCTGGAGCGACGCGATCCCGTCCTCCACCACGCGCGTGGGCAGCCCGTGCGTGCGGCAGATGAGCGGCCGCTCCTCGTAGACCGCGCAGCGATCATCGACGAGCAACGCACAGTGGTGCATCGCCGCGGGATCGTCGGCCTGCTCGCGCACCCGCTCGCGCAGCGCCGGATCGGCGCGCGAGAGCCGAGCCAGCGCCGCGCGTACGCGGTGGGCCTCGACCTCGAACACGCCGAACCGCTGGTGGCAGCAGCGCGAGCACCCCACGCGGCACTGCATCGCACCGGGGCTGCGGGTCAGCGCGGCGTCGAAGTGCTCGTCGACGCGGCGTCGCAGGATCACCAGCGCCGAGCCGGCGTGGTCGCGGTCCGACGGACGGTCGCGCGAGGGCTCGCTCATCGCTCCCCGCGCCCGCTCATCGCTCGATCACGCGAGGCGAGCGGGCCTCGATGGAGAACACGCCCTCGGCCACGCGCTCTCCCCCTTGCTGTGGGGTGTGCTCGTAGGCCTGCGGCGTGAGCAGCAAGAGGTTGGTGCGGCGACCGTCGCTCGCCTGACCGGCCATGCGGAAGCGGGTGGCCGTGTCCTCGTGCGACGGCTCGAACGACGACAGCGCCCCACCCTGGTGCACCATCGCGAACGTGCGACCGTCGCTGACCATGAGGTTGTTGGGTGGCGTCAGCTCCAGGCGCTGCGCGGTGAGCTCGAGCGCGCGACGGATGAGCTCGGGCGGCGCATAGGTCTTGCGCAGACCATCGAGCTCGTGGAGCTGGGCGAGGAACGACAGGAACACCAGCTCGCCGTCGCTGCGATCGGTCTGGTGGCGCTCGAGGAAGCCGGGCAGGGCCTGGCGCAGCGCCGCAGCATGGGCGGCCACGATCGGCGGGCCCACCCGCACGCCGAGCCACCGGCGGTAGCGGGACAGCGCCGGCGAGTGGGCGGGCGCCACCAGACCGTCGCGCTTGGCCGAGTGCACGTAGAACGCCGCCAGCACGCACGAGGCTGGCGTGCGCAGCAGATCGTCGATGGGGTCGATGTCCCGATTGCGGACGATGGGGCGTGACTGAACCAGGGTCTCATTGCCCCAGGCCGCACCCACGCTCCACCCGCGAAGGGAGAGATCACCTGCTTGATCGTCGTAGCCCGGCAGGTTGGCGCGCAGGCTCGCCACCAACCACGGGCGAGCCCATGCAGCACCATCCGGATGCGCGTCGAGCAGGGCGAGAAGCGCGACCGTCACGTCGCCAGCATGCCGCATACCGCCGGCCAAGCAAGCCACGGTCATCGCGCAACGTCGCCGCAGGGCAACGGGGGGCCCTCGGGCGGGGTCGGCTCGATCCTCGCCGGGTTTTTGGGAAGCGCGGCCGGACGTGGCTATGGTCCGACCATGCCCGGCACGTCCCGAGGTCTTGGTGCTCTTGCGGCTCGTGCGCTGATCCTCGCTCTAGCCGTGGGGAGCGTAGCGAGCGCACCAGGCTGCGCCTCGCGCCGTACCGAGGGTACCGACGACCCAGTGGCTCCCGACGCAAGCCCCGCGGACAAGCACTACGACGTGGCCGTGGGCTCGTTCCACAACGGCATGTACGAAGACGCCAAGCTCCAGCTCGAGCGAGCGCTGCGGACCGATCCCGAGCATGCCGACTCGTACTACCTGCGCGGCATGCTGCTACTCAACGAGGGCCGCACGCTGGTGGATGCGGTGGAGACCCAGCAGTGCCTCGAAGACGATGCCGCCGAGCTCCAGCGCCAGCGCGCGCAGCAGCTCCACGCCCAGGCCCGCGAGGCGTTCTCGGCCGCCGCCGCCCACTATCCCGAGGGCGCGTCGGGGCGCGGCCGCGCCAACAATTCACTCTCGGTGGTGTCGCTGTTCTTCCACGAGCACGAGGCGGCCATCGAGCACTCGCGCGCGGCCCTGGACCAGCGGTTCTATGCCGATCGCTACTCCGCGCTGGCCAACATGGGCTGGGCCCACTACAACCTGGGCGATCTCGTCAGCGCCACCAATGAGCTGCGCCAGGCGGTGCTGCTCAACCCCGACTTCTGTGTGGGTCGGTATCGGCTCGCCCAGGTGTACCTCGACGCGGGGCTGCCCGAGCAGGCGGTCGAGGAGGCGCGGGTCGTGGTCGACGACGAGCGCTGCCCGATCCAGGACGCGCACCGGATCCTCGGTGTGGCGAGCCTCCGGCTCGGCGACCCGGCGCGGGCTCGCACGGCATTCGGCAGCTGCGTGACCCTGGCCCCGCGGAGCTGCCTGGCGGAGGACTGTGGCCGCTTCCTGGCCGACGACCCGAGCGCGGGGGACGCGATCGCTCAGGGGGCACCATAGGCCCGAGATCGTGCGCGGGGTCCGGGGACGCCGCGGCCCTGCGCGACCGCGCGCCGCACCAGCGCGCCAACGCTTCGAAATACCAGGGAAACGCCGGGCAATGCAGGGCTAGGCCGGGCTAGGACGAGCCGGACGGGGCCACGCGGGCGGTCCGGTGCGCCGAGGGGGGAGCTCGACGGGCGGTGGGACCCCTTGCCCCGCGGTGCGGCTTCGCGACACACTCCCCGGCGATGCAAGCCGAGCTGAGCCGTCTGCGCGTGGTCGCGGCCGACGCTCCCCAACCGGTGGAGCACGACGAGTCCCTCGACGAGGGCGTGCCGACCCCCGGCGGCTACATCCGCGAGCAACGGCAGCGGCGGGGCCTGAGCATCGAGCAGCTCGCGGTCGCCACCAAGATCCCGGCGTCGAGCCTGCGGCTGCTCGAGAGCGACGACTTTCACTCGCTGCCGGGTCCCGTGTTCGTCAAGGGCTTCCTTCGCTGCTGCACCCGCGCGCTGGGCCTGCCGTCGGAGACGGTGATGGAGCTGCTCTATGAGCGCGAGCGCATGGCCCTGCACGCGCGTCGCCAGCAGCAGCGCCCGTCGCTGGGCGACATGGACGCCGCGCCCACCCCCAAGCTGCCGCCGCGGGTCAAGGTCAAGGCGCGCCCCGCCCCGGACGGCGGCGTGGTGCGTCATGCCCTGATGGGCCTGCCCCGCGCCAACACGCTCTTGTGGCTGGTGGTGCTGGCGTTCATCGCGGTGCTGGTGATGGCCGCGTTCAACCTCGCCGGCGGCACCTCGCTCGGCCCGAATACTTGATCGGGCCCCCCGCGGCACAAGGCCGCCCAAGGCCGTTATGATGCGCCCCCGATGGCGGTGACCCGCACGCGCAAGGTCGAGGTCCTCCACCGGCTGATGCGTACGACGGACGCGCGCCGGCTCCGGCGCACGCTCGGCCGGCTCGACGACGTCCAGGTCGCCCGCGAGCTCGACAACCTCCCGGGCGACGAGCAAGAGCGCGTGCTGCAGCTCCTGCCCGGCGAGCGGCGGCCGCACGTGCTCGAGGCGATGCGCTACGAGGCCGCGGCGGAGCTGGTGGCCCGGCTCGCGCCCGAGGAGGCCGCCCACCTGCTCGACGACCTCGACGCCGACGACGTGGTCGACATCCTCGGGCGGATCCCCGAGGAGCGGCTGCAGCAGATCCTCAAGCGGCTCGACAAGGACGACATCGACGAGCTCGAGGAGCTGCTCGCCTACGACCAGAATTCCGCCGGCGGCCTGATGTCGCCGCTGTACTTCCGCGTGACCCCCGAGGCGACGGTGGGCGACGCGCTGACCTTGATCCAGGAGGAAGAGGAGCCGCCCGAGACCGCGTTCTACGTCTACGTGGTCGGCATCGACGGCCGGCTCCTCGGCGTGTGCTCGCTGCGGATGCTGGTCATCAGCCGCCCGAGCCAGCGGATCCAGGACGTGATGGAGCGCGAGGTCGTCAAGGTCACGGCCGACACCGACCAGGAGGACGTGGCCGAGCTCGTCAGCCGCTACGACCTCGTGGCGGTGCCGGTGGTCGACGAGCACGACGTGATGCTCGGGGTCGTCGAGGTCGACGACGTGGTCGACGTCATCCGCGAGGAGGCGACCGAGGACATCCTCAAGATGGCGGGCGCCGGCGAGGAGCTCGCCGAGGCGCGCACGTTCGCGGGTAGCTTCCGCGTGCGCTGGCGGTGGCTGCTCGCGGCGGCCACCGGCGGGATGGCGGCCGCGCTGTCGCTGTCGGGCTTCGACTCGGCGCTCGCCAGCGTGCCCGCGCTCGCGTTCTTCATGCCGGTGGTGGCGGGCATGGGTGGCAACGTGGGCATGCAGAGCTCCACGATCGTGGTGCGCGGCCTCGCGGTGGGCTTCGTGGAGGCGCAACGGGTACGGCGGCTGGTGGTGCGCGAGGTGTCGCTCGGCGCCAGCCTCGGGATCCTCTACGGGGCGCTCATCGCCGGGGCCGCGTGGATCGTGGGCGGGGGGGCCGAGCCCTGGCGGCTGGCGACGGTGGTGATGCTGGGGACGGCCGGCTCGATGACGATCGCGGCGGCGGTGGGCACCTGCACGCCGCTGGTGCTCGATCGCTTCGGGGTGGATCCGGCGGTGGCGACCGGGCCGTTCGTCACCACCTCGGTGGACGTCATGGGGCTCATCTTCTACTTCTGGCTCGCGACGGTGCTGATCGGGATCTAGCGCGTGAGCGGGTCGGAAGAGACGCCAGCGGTGATCCTCGCCACGCGGGGCCTGGGCGAGGCCGACCTCTTGGTGGTGCTGCTGACCCCCGTGCGGGGCAAGGTGCGGGCGGCGGCCCGCCACGCCCGCAAGAGCCGGCGACGGTTCCCCGGCGGGCTCGTGGGCGGAGCGGTGGGCGAGGCGACGATCGTCCCCCGCGGCACCGGGCTCTCGCGCCTGGAAGGATTCGTCTCGGTGCGGGATCTCGGGGGGCTCGGTCGCGACCTCGGGCGCTTTGCCCACGTGGCGTACCTGTGCGAGCTGACCGACGGGCTCCTGCACGAGTCGGAGGCCGATCCGGCGCTGTTCTCGGCGCTCTGTGAGGCGCTCGGGCGCACGCTCGACAGTGGGGCCGACGCGGGCGTGCTGCGGCGCTACGAGCTGTGGCTCTTGCGGGCCCTGGGGCTCCTGCCCGCGCTCGAGGCCTGCGCGGTGTGTGGCGACGCGCTCTCGCCGGGGGTCACGGTGTCGTTCGAAGCGGAGCATGGCGGGGCGCTCTGCCTCGTGCACGGACGGGGCGCCCGGCGGGTCCCGACGGCGGTGCTCGAGGCCGCGGGGCAGCTGTTGGCCGCGGGCGTGGACGCGGAGATCGAGGCGGCGCTGCGGGCCATGGCGGAGCGGCCGGCGAGCGAGCGGCGTGCGCTGCGGGATCTCGTGCAGGACTTGCTGCGGCCGCACCTCCGGGGAAAGCCGCTGCGCTCGCGGGAGTTCTTCGCCAAGCTCGGTCCAGCGACCCCCGAGGATGGGTAGGGGCCGTGCTCGCGACGCGGCCAGGCGAGGGGTCCCGCGGCCGTAGGGCCCCACCGGGGCTTGTGGTAGCGTTCCGGCCGATGCGCGCCCATGGCTGCGCGGCGGCCCTGGGGTCGCTGCTGACCCTTGCCCTGCCGGGCTGCGAGGCCCGAAACCAGGGCTCGCCGCCGCCGGGCAATCGGTTCTTCTTCCCGAGCGGCGTGCTCCTCGATCCGGTGATCCGCGTCGAGGCGCCGGTGTGCGACGACACAGCGCTGCCGCCCGAGGCGCTCGACCTGCCGGGGCCCCGCTATCTCTACGTCGCCAACGGCAACAACGACCGCCACTACAACGCGGGCACGCTGGTGGCGGTCGATCTGCAGGCGTTCTGGCGCGCCTGGTACGACCCGCACCGCGACGACCCGGCCCAGGCTGCCTGCCTGGCGGCGCGCGCCCGCGCCGTCGACGATCCGTCGCTCACCGCCGAGGCCTGCGAGGCGTGTGCAGCCCGCGATCCCCGGCGTGGCGGCGTGGACCCCTACTGCCATGCCGTGGAGACGGTGGACGGCCCCACGACGCGCTGCGTGCTGCCGCCCGGCAGCGCCATCGTACGCGCCGACGACGACACCGCGCGGCCGTGCCGGAGGCTGCCCTTGGTCCACCAGGTGGCCGAGTGCGATGAGGGGGCGTTCGTGGTCGATTCCGTGCGGGTGGGCGACTTCGCCACGACGCTCGCGTACTCGCTCGAGGACGAGGGCGTGCGGCTGTGGCTGCCCGTGCGTGGCGATCCGAGCGTCACGTACGTCGACGTGAAGCGAGTCGGCAGCACGATCGCGCTCGACTGCGACCAGGGGATCGACTCGCTGGACGCCGATCTGTGCGGCGACAGCCATCGCCTCGACGATCTGCGCAACGACTCCACGCTCGACCGCATCGATCGCGAGCCGTTCAACGTGGCGGTGTGGGAGCGCGACCCGCCGGCGTCCGATCCCGAGGCCCGCGGCCAGCGGCTGGCGTTCGTGGCCCATGCCGGCGGCGGCGAGCTCAGCCTCGTGGACCTCGATGGCGTGCGCGGGGGCAGTGAGCCCGCGATCGTGGACCTCGCCCGTGTGTACCAGACCCCGAACGGCGCGGTGGGTGGCTATGGCCTCGCGGTGCGCCCGTGCTTCGAGGCGGGGGCGGGGCCGCTCGGGGCTGCCGACCCGGTGGCCAACGTTCCCTCGCTCACCCGCGGCTGCACGCGGCCGCTCGTGTACACGAGCTTCCGCTATGCGGGGCAGGTGGCCAGCTTCAGCGCCAGCGGGCTCGACGTGGGGGCCGGCGTCACCCCCGTGGCGGCGCCCGAGCAACGCAGCGGCTGCGAGATCTGGCTGCCCGACGGCTGCCGGATGGAGGCGGGCCAGGTGGCCTGCGACGAGGGAATCGAGCCCGCAGGTGCCTGCGAGTGCAACGACCCCGCGCCCGGGACCGACGCGAAGGCCGCGGCCGAGTGCGAGGACCCCGGGTGCCGCAAGGTGTTCGCCGGGCAGTACTGCGGCACGCCCGATCAGCTCGATCAGCCGTGCGCGGTGGAGTGCGAGCCGCAGGTGCGGAGCACCCGGCGGATCTCGCTCACGCTCGTCGATCCGTTCGGTCCGGCCAGCGGCTCGGTGCCGGTGCTGGGGTCGATGGAGTTCGCCGATCCGCGGGGTGATCAGCTGCTCGTGCTCCAGACCAACCCCGGCGCGCTCCTGTCGCTCGACACCTCGCTCGGCGACGGCGGCGAGCCGCTCGACGTCCCCTCGGCCCCGCCGGTGGAGATCTGCGCGGAGCCGTCGAGCATGAAGATCTACGTCGAGCGCGGAGCGGACGGCGTGCCGGCCCAGCGCTACGCGATCATCAGCTGCTTCCGCGCGGCGCTGGTGTACGTGGTCGACCTCGAGGCGCTGCGGGTGGTCGATGCGGTGGTGGTGGGCACCGGGCCCCACGACATTGCGATCGACGAGGCTCGCGAGGTCGCCTACGTCATCAACAGCCTCGAGTCCTCCCTCAGCGTCATCGATCTGTCGCGCCGCCGGGCGACGCGTTTCCAGGAGCTGGCCCGCCTCGGGCTGCAGGACCCGTTCAAGACATGAGCCGCTTCTCCTTTGCCCCCCGCAATCGCCTCGTGCAGGCGAGCACCCCGGTGCCCCCCCAGGGGGCCCGGGGTCGCCTTGCCGTGGCGGCTGGCCTCCTGGCGCTCCTGGCCCTGTCGGGCTGCAACCGCAGCGCGCAGGTGCTGGTGCCCAACCGGGTGCTCGACCGGCCGCTCGACGCCGTGCTGGCGTGCGTGCGCGACAACGGCGCGCAGATCGAGGTGCTGTCGCTCAACCAGTGCGCGGGCAGCAACCCCGGGCGCTGCGAGATCACCGACTCGCCCACGCCGCAGCTCATCGGCTTCGTCGCCAACTCCGAGCGCAACGAGGTGGGCCTGTTCCGCCGCTGCGATCGCCAGTCGGGCCTGGTCGACATGGATCCCGAGGCGCCGGGCTACAACCTCTTGCCGGCGGGCATCCTGCCCTCGTCGCTCACGATCACCAGCGACTCGTGCCGGGTGGTGGCGGCCAACGTCGGCAGCTGCGACCTGACGATGTTCGACGTGACGGGGATCGGCGCGTACGCGGTGAACACGGTGCTCACCGGCTCCGACGACGCCCCCGCACCGGAGCCGCCCGACCTGCCGCCGCCGAGCAGCTTCGTGTCCACGCTCGTGCCACGGCGCAGCGACGGGAGCCCGCTGGGCGCGTCGCCCGGGGAGATCGTGGCGGTGCCGACGTCACTGTCGCTCTCGGGCGATGCCAGCGATCCGGGTGATGGGGGCGACGACGGTGCCGACGTGGGCGGTGAGTCGAGCGAGGGCGGGGTCGATCCCGACGACACGGGCGGGAGCGGCAACGACGACGGTGGCTCCGAGCCGATCCCCGAGGGCACGGTCTGCGACATCACCGGGCCGGCCAGCGTCTACGTCACGTTCCCGGCGTGCCAGCTCGTGGCCGAGGTCAGCCTGAGCACGCAGGCGATCCTGCAGAGCCGCCAGTTCGTGACCAACGAGGCGGGCCAGGTCGAGGTGATCGACACCGGCACCGACCCGGTGTGCCCGGTGGACTGCCCCGAGCAATTCGACGGCGACCTGCCCGAGGAGGTTGAGCTCGTCGATCCGCGCGGCGTGTTCCCGCGCGCGCTGGCGCTGGTGCTGCCGGTCTCGGCGGACGAGGAGCCCGACGAGGCCGAGCAGCTGTTCACCCAGGCCGCGCTGTTCGTGGGCGGCCCCGGATCCGACTCGCTCTACGAGATCGAGATCGACGAGAACGGCCGCTTCGCTCCCACCACCGAGTCGCTGCCGCTCGAGGATCCGCAGGGCGTGCAGGTGATCCGCGCGACCCCGCCGGCCGAAGTGTTCGGGGACTCGCACCAGTTCCTCTACGTGATCGTCGGCGACGGCTCCACGCGCGTGGTCGACCGCGACCCCGACGAAGGCGCGCTGGGCATCGAGTGCGACACGCAGATCGACCCCACGCTCGAGGGACCGGTCGCCTGTCACCCGATCGACCCGGGCCAGGCCGCCAACGCGATCGACCGGCGGCCGTTCGCGGTGGGCCCAGGCATCCGTTCGCCGCTCGGCGCGACCATCAACGACTGGACGTTCCACAAGCTGACCGAGCAGCAGGCGCTCGACACCTGCGGTGGCAGCGACGACGTGACGAGCCAGGATCGCACGCGAACGCCGTTCTGCGCCGCAGGCCTCGTGGGGGTGGGAGTGACGAGCCTCGGCTCGGTGGTCTACGCCAGCTTCGGGCAGTTCGCCGACGGCGAGTCGGTGTCGCCGGCCGTCGATCCGGTGGGGATCATGCAGGTGCAGGTGCGGCCGCACGCGCTGTGGCCCTCGGTCGATGCGTTCGCCGCGAACCCATTGCCCGAAGCGCTGCCGCTGGCGGCCGACGAGGAGCCCGGGCGGTCGCTGCCGGGCGGGGGCGGCGATGCCCAGCCGCTGTCGCCGTCGCTCCGCCGCATCGACCTCGCCTACGCCACCGCCGACGGTGCGTCCCCGGAGCAGCAGGCGATTGCCCAGGCGCTGGGCGACGGCGGGCCCGTGACCAACGTGGACCAGCTCGGCAGCTTCGAAGGCGAGGCGCTCTACGAGAACGCGGCGCCGCGGGTGGTGGTGCGCGACTCCCAGCTGTGGAGCGCGCAGACCTGGACGCTCGAGTGGGAGCCCACCGTGCCGGGCACCAGCAGCAGCACGGGTCTGCTCGAGTGCGACCGACACGGCGGCGTGGACGATCAGGGCAACGAGGTGCCGGGCGGGACCTGCCGCAACACCGAGCCCGACGACGCGCGCCTGCGCGACGAGAGCGCCAACTTCTGCGAGGACGGGGTGCTGCCCGGCGACAAGATCGTGGTGCTCGGCTGCTCCGACGACGACGGCTGCGGGCTCGGCCAGCGCTGCCTGCTCGATCCCACGGGGCCGCTGACCGCCACCGGGATCTGCGTGTCGGAGCTGGCCTACGACACCGAGCGCGACGAGCTGCGAGCCGCGTGTGCGCCGTTCATCAGCGACCCGTGCGGCGCGGCGGAGCGCGAGTTTCGGATCACGCGGTCCACCGACACGGAGCTGTGGCTGCAGGCGCTCGAGCGGCCGCTCCGCTCGGTGGTGCGCAACATGTCGGCCGACGCGGATCCGGAGCTGCGCGAGTACGTCGCCCGCTTCTCCTGCGACACGCCGGCGCGGGTCGAGGGCGAGGCCTGTGACGAGGACGCCGACTGCCTGCCCGACCCCTACGACCCGGACAACCAGCGCGGGGCGATGTCGTGCGACAAGTCCGGGCTGCCGCTCGGCGACGACGACCCGGGGCAGGGCGTGTGCGCGGGCCAGCAGCCCGACGGCGGCTGCGACGACGACCAGTCGTGCGTGGGTCTTGGAGCCCAGTACCTGTGCATCGAGTCGGTGTGCCGGGCCCCGTGCGATCTATGCCCGCCGGCGACGCCCGCCACGTGCGTGGCGGATGCCGATTGCGTGGCTGCCGACGCGGGCTCGGTGTGCGTGGCGGGCACGTGCCACGAGCCGTGCGAGGGTGGGGGCGGCAACGCGTGCCTGCTGAGCCCGCTGCCGGGGCCGCGCTGCTTCCCGGAGCTCGTGCGCTACGCGGTTCGCCTGCACGAGTCGCTCTCGTTCACGGGCTCGAGCACGCCGTTCCTCAGCGATCGCGTGCTCGCCGATCCCACCACCGGCGAGTGCGTGGAGGATCCGGCGGTCTCGAGCCTCTTGACCAGCCGCATTCGGCTCGGGCTCGACGCGGAGCAAACGTTCGGCACCGGGCCGTGGCAGATCGCCGACTGCGTCAACCCCGACGAGGCAGGGCCCGACGACCCCAATCCGTGCCGGATCACCGTCGATCGGGCCTCGGATCCCGCGAGCCTGTTCCACCGCTTCGCCTACCAGGGCGATCCGGTGCCCGCGATTCGCTACTCCAACCCCCTGCTGTCGGTGACCATCGACCTCACGAGCCTCGTCGGGCTCACGTCCGAGACGCCGGACTTCCCCGGCGAGCTGTGGCCGAGCGGGCTCGACAGTGACGCCGATGGCATCGGCGACTTCGCCGAGTTCGTGCGCGCGCGCATCCCGTCGGGCTTTCGCGAGGAGTTCGGCACCATCAATGGCTTCGTGCCGTTCAGCGAGACCGTGGTGGTGGGTCAGACCGTCATGGTGTATCCAGTTCGGATCGTCCGCGCCCCCGAGCCCAACGCCGACTTCATCGTGGATGCCGGTGGTCGCGGTGGGGCCACCGGGGTGCGCGGGCAGGTGGTCCGCGTCGACCACGGCGGCGGGCAGGTTCTCACCGATCAGCAGTTCCGCGTGCGCTAGGCCCGGGGTTGCTGGTATCTTGGTGGCGACGGTGCCCCACTACAAGCTCAGGCTGGGCGGAAGCACCATGCTGTTGCCCGAGGGTATCCTCGAGGTGGGCCGCAGCTCCGATTGCTGGCTCACCCTCGAAGACGAGATCAGCTCGCGGGTGCACGCGCGCTTCCACGTGGACGGCCAGGGCTGCGAAATCGAGGATCTGGGCAGCCGCAACGGCACGTTCGTCAATGGCGAGCGCATCGTGGGCCGGCGGCGGCTGTTCGACGGCGACCGGATCCGCATCGGGCGCGAGCTGATGACGGTGCTCGAGTCGGACACCGTCGACGTGGCCGATGCCGGGGCGAAGCTCCGCCAGACCCTCGCCCCTGGCGAGCAGGCGGGCATGCCCGAGCTCATGGGGCAGCTCATCGACAAGGCGCTCAAGTTCGGCAAGACGCGCGATGCCGAGCGCTACGCGGCCGCGCTCCACGGCCAGCTCACCGGGGTGAAGCTCGCCGCGGACCACCCCGCGGCCCGCATCGCGATCGATTGCCTGGTGCGCGTGGCCGAGCAGAGCGGCAACGGCAAGTGGATCGACAAGCTGTTCCACCTGCACGCCGAGAAACGCTGGGTGGTGGAGCTCGAGGTGCTCGACAAGATCCGCGCCGCGCTCGACCGGATCCCACGGATCCCCGGCCATGGCCTGCGAACCTACGAGGCCAAGCTCCGCGAGCTCGCCCGCGAAGGCCTCGAGCTGCCGCCCCGCGTGGTCGCGGGGATCGGCGAGCTCGTCGATGCCTACGGTGGCAGCTAGCCCGGCTAGCCCCCCTTGAGGGGGCTTGGTTAGAAGCGGAAGCCCAGCAGACCCACCATGCGGCCGACCGCGGCACCGACCGCCGCAATCGCTTCCGCGGCCGCGGCCGCGTTGATCTGATCGATCACCCAGGCCTTCTCCACCTTGGTGCCCGGGCAGGTCTTGGTGGTCTTGGGGTCGTCGCGATGGAACTTGACGGTGAGCTCGCTCGGCTGGAGGCCCAGCCAGTCGAGCAGCACCTTGCCCGCGGCGGTCGCCGTCGTCCAGCACTGCGCGCCGCGCCCGGTGTTGGGCGCCTCCACGTCGTAGTTGCCGAGCACCTCGATGCCGATCGAGCTGCTGTTGAAGCTCTTGGCGTGCACGCCGTGCTGCTGGAAGTCGCACATCCCCCAGCACTGGTCTTCATCGATGAAGAGGTGCGGACCGGACGACCACCCGAGGCCCTGGTAGTAGCTCTTGAGGTTGGTGAGGTGCTCGGGCAAGAACCCGCGCGGTCGCTGCTCGAGCGACGGCGCCCCCGTGTTGTGGAACGTGATGGACGTCGCCCATACGGGCTTTTCCACGTTGGCGAGGTGTGTCTTGAGCTCTGCCGGGGTCCAGACCCGACCTACGTTCTCGTATCCCATGAAACGAACCTCCGGAGCCGCGTGGGCGGTCGCTCAGTATGACACGCGAGGTCGGCGGTTTTTCTTCTGTCTACTTCGTTCCCCAACGTCTTGGAGCGGTAGGGGGCAGCTGCCCCCTACTCATGCTCTGCGAGCGGCGGGCCGCGCGACTACGACACCTTCGCGTTTTGAATCTGCCCGAGCACCCACGCCTTCTCCACCTTCTTGCCGGGGCAGCTCTTCTTGGTCTTGGGGTCGTCGCGGTGGAACTTGACCGTGAGGGCGCTCGGCTGGAGGCCCAGCCACTCGAGCAACACCTTGCCCGTGGCGGTGGCCGTGGTCCAGACGTCGCCGCCGCGGCCCGAGAAGGGCGTCTCGACGTCGTAGTTGCCGAGCACCTCGATGCCGATGGAGCTCCTGTTGAAGCTCTTGGCGTGGGTGCCCTGGTGCTCGAAGCCGGTCAGGCCCCAGGCCTCGTCGTCGTCGATGAAGAGGTGCGGCCCCGAGCTCCAGGCGCCCTTCACTCCCTTGACGGGGGTCTGGTAGTAGCTCTGGAGGTTCTTGAGGTGCTGCTGCGTGAACCCCTTGGGGCGCTGCTCGAGCGACGGCACGCCCGTGTGGTGGAACGTGATCGACGTGCACCAGACCGGCTTCTTGATGCCCTTGAGGTAGGTCGCGAGCGTGGCCGGTTTCCAGTTCTTGCCGACGTTTTCGAATCCCATGAACGAAGCTCCTCCAGCGCCCTGCGGCGGGCTACCAGCATGTCACGTACGACGCCCTGATTTCTTCGGTCCCGTCGTGCGCTTGCTCGTCCATTGTTGGCCGTGTAGCCCGGGCCACCCCGCCCGGGAGCCGAGATCTGCTCGTCCCACGGCCGTGGCTGCGCGATTTCGCGGTGACTTGCCGTAGCTCGAGATCAGAGCTCTACGACGGTCGCCCCGACCGTCTCCTCCGTGCCCCAGTGGTCGTGCGCGGCCCCGCTCGCGATTCCGCGCGGTGCCGATGCGATCGAGCATCGCTCGATGCGCACGATCGCCACCGCGGCGAGCGTACATTGGTGCTCTCATGAACGATTCACGAGGCACCGCGAAGGTGCGCCCGAGCGTTCGCCATGGATGGCAGCTGCGAGTGCTCAACGGTCCCCTCTGCGGAACCGTCTACCCGGTGGAGGAGCTGCTCACCATCGGTCGCGATAGGAGCTCCGACCTGGAGCTCTTGGCACAGGAGGTCTCGCGGCACCACGCGCGGATCGAAGAGGCCGAGCACGGAGGCCACGTGCTGCTCGACCGCGGCAGCAGCAACGGCACCTACGTGGACGGCGAGCTCGTGCGGCGCCTCGTGCTGGAGCCCCACGCCGAGATCACCATCGGCGACGTGGAGCTGGTGTACGAGCCGGTGCAGGTGCCCGAGCTCGAGGCCGTGCCACGGTCCCAGCTCGACGCGGTGCTCCGCGCGGCCCACAACCCCGCGGCCATGGTGCGTCGCCACGCTCCCACCACGCCGGTGGGGATCGCCGTACCCGTGGGAGCGATCCGCGACCGCAGCGGTCACGCCCTGGTATTCGAGCACTCCGAGAGCGGCCCATACGTCGGCAACCTCTTTGCCGACATCGTCGAGTACCGAACGCTCCGTGCCCAACAGCTGCGCGGGGGTCTCGGCGATCCGAAGCTGGCGAGCACCTTCGAGGGGCTCACCGCCAAGCTCAAGCAGCCTCCGTCCAGCGACGGCCGGCAGGCCCAGCGCGGGTTCCGTCGCTTTGCCTGCTGGTCGTCGGCCCGCGTCCGGCTGCCCTCGGGCGCGGAGCTGTCTTGTCACGTGTGCGAGGTGGGGATCGATGGAGCGCGGCTCGTGGTGGCTGCGGGCGGCCTCGCGGTCGACGACGCCGTGCGCATGTCGATCGACGTGGTCGAGGCCCGGGAGCTCCGCTCGATCGCGCTGCCCGGCCGCGTGACGTGGACCGACGGTGAGCTGGTGAGCATGAGCTTCGCCGGAGCACCCCGTTGCGAGGACGGTCGCCATGCGCGGCAGAGCGCGCGCCCGGCCGCCGCGGCCGCGGCCGTCGACGCAGACGAGCCGACGCTGCTCATGCAGCGCCCGCCGTTGCTGGCTCGCGGTGGCGGCTCGCGGTAGCGCGGCGGTCCGCTTCGGCCGTCCATCGCTACTAGAGCGCCCCAGATGCCGTTGCACCTGGTCGGAAAGGTGCGCGGTGTCGCGGGCTTGGGATCACGGGGTGTCGGCTACTTGCCGTAGTCCTTCACCGAAATCGACGTCCGATTGTTCTTCGCGCGCCCCTGCGGGGTGAGGTTGACCGCGAGCGGCTGGCTGTCACCATGCCCCTTGGCGATGATGCGGCTCGACGACACGCCCTTGCTGACCAGGTAGTCCTTGACGGCCTCGGCGCGGTTTTGCGAGCGGCGGTCGGGGCTGCCCTCGTTGTCGGTGTGGACGTTGATCTGGATGAGCTTGAACTCGGGGCGTGCGTTGAGGAAGAGGGCGAGCTGGTCGAGCTCGTCGTGGCTCTTGCTGCTGACGGACTCGCCGCTGTACTTGATGCCGCCCTTGATGCGGATGCCCTTCTTGCTGCCGCTGATCTTGGGGGTCTCGGGCGGCTTGTCGGCCTCGAGCTCGGCCGAGACCTGCTGCTCGGCGCCCGCGACCACGGTGAAGTTGATGGTCTTCTGCTTGAAGCCCGCGGCGGTGATCGTGCCGGTGTAGTCGCCCACGTTGAGCTGCAGCGCGATGAGGCCGCCCGGGGTCGAGTCGAACGTCTGGTCCACGCCCTGGCCGGCCACGCGCATCGAGAACTGCACCGCTGCGCCGGCGGAGTCGGTGACCGCACCCTGCACGATGCCGGTCGGCGGGGCGGGCATGGCCTGGAGCTGGATCGTGAGGCTGGTGTCCTGGCCGCTCGTGACGTCGGCGGAGGACTCGGCGACCACCTGACCCTCGAGGATCACCTGCACGGGTACCGAGCCGGCAGGGAAGCGATAGCTCGTGAACGAGCCGTTGGCGTCGGTGACGATCGCGTTGCTGGCGATGCCCGGGAACATCACGCGCGCGTCGGGGATCGGCGCGCCGCTCGGGTCGACGACCTGGCCCACGATGCGGCCCTCGAGCGGAGTGGGGGCGGGCGGTGGGGGCGGGGCCTCCTTCTCGACCTCGACCTCCTTGACCACCGGCGTGGGATCGAACGACCAGCCGAGGCCGAGCAGCACCTGCCACGGCGGCACGGGCGGCCCGAACTCGAAGCTCGGCGAGACCATCCCGATGTCGGCCGCGATCTCGAGGTGCAGGCCCGAGACCACGTTGGCGCGCAGGCCCAGCGTCAGCCACTGGCTCGAGCGGGGCAGCGGCGAGGGCACGGCGTCGTCGCGACCGAACGCGGCGAACTCCTCCTGCGTGGACACGTCCCAGTTCCACTCGATGATCGGGTCGAGGCCGAACTGCCGCTCCTTGCCGAGGCGGATCGGGAAGTCGACCGCGTACTTCATGCGCATGCGGCTATGGTTGGCGCCGAGCGAGAAGCGGGTGACCTCGCGGCTGACGTCGTCGGAGATCCGGCCGAACGGCGCGATCTTGAGCGAGCTGTCGTACATCCACCCGAGGTTGGTGGTGAAGCGGAACGGCACGTGCTTCTTGGTCAGGTAGCGGAGATCGAGCGAGAACAGGCCGTCGAACCACACGTTGACGCCCGAGGTGAGCAGCCGATCGCTGCCCGAGAGCAGGCCCACGCCGACCTGGCCGCCCACGCCGATGCCGTACTTCTTGAAGCGATGGGCACCCTTGATGCCGAAGTCGACGTCGCCGAGCGCGAAGATGGCTTCGGCGTCCTGCCGCCCCCGCTGCTCGCGGGCGTTGCGGTTGGCCTGGCTATTGACCGACATGAACACCTCGCCCCACTCGAACGGCGAGAACGACATCGCCACGCCGCCGCGGACGCGCGAGTGCTGGTCGGGGCCCGACTGGCCGACGTAGATGAAGCCCTCGCGGCGGAAGAAGTCGGTGTAGAGCTTGAAGCGGAACGTGTACTTGCCGCCCACGTCGGGCAGCGTGGTGTTGAACAAGCCCGCCGCGCCGCGGTTGGTGTTCATCAGGGGCTCGCGACGGCCGCGGACCATCGCGGGATCGTCGTCGGTGGCACCCTCGGCCTTGGCGTCGTCCTTGCCCCGGCGACCGCGGCGGCCCTCGCCTTCGGTCTCGCTGCTCGCGTCGCCACCGAGGCCCGAGGCGTCGACCTCGGCGCTCAGGTCGGCGCTGCCCGACACCTCGCCGCCGACCTCGGCGGGCGCGGGGTCGGTGGGTGCGGGCTCGGCCGGTGCATCGGTGGGCGCCGGTGCAGGCTCGGCGGGCGCGGCCTCGGCCGGTGCGCCGGCAGGGTCGCCCTCCGGCAGCGCGGGCGGTCCGGCCCAAGCGATTGCAGCAGGCGCGAAGAAGAGGCCGAGGCTCGAAGCGACGAGCGGGGGGATGCGACCCATGCGAGGAAGCGTCCAACGAAGGGGCGCCAACTGTCAAACCTCACACGCAAGCGAAACGCCGACGAGGACGCGTCGGCGTGCCGCTGGCGATGATGGAGTGCTGCCCATTCGCTCAGCCCACGCGCGAGCCCTTGCTCGGTTGACGGCTCGGTTGCTCGCCGGCCTTTCGTTCGCGGGGGCGGATGCCGCAAGATCGCCCGGCTCGTGTCGCGTCGTCAACGGCCCACCGCGGGAGTTGGGATCCTGCCTTGCTGGTGCGGACGTGCGCCGCGCTGGTGCGGACGTGCGCCGCGCTGGTGCGGACGTACGCCGCGCTGGTGCGGACGTACGCCGCGCTGGTGCGGCCCCGGACGTGCGCCGCGCTGGTGCGGCCCCGGACGTACGCCGTGGCTCTGGCTCTGGGCGTGGCTCTTGGTGGCGATGGGCACGGGCGGACGTGCGCTCGCGGGCTCGGGAGCCGAGGCCGAGGCGCGGCCCGAGGCGCGGCCGGTGCCGGCCCCGCTCGCAGGCGAGGATGGCGGCAAGGATGCGCGCGAGGGTGAGCCCGAGGCGGGTGCCGCCGAGGCGGGCGCCGAGGCGGGCGTGGTGGAGGCGCGCGTGGTCGAAGCGCGCGTGTGGCTGACGATCCACCGCGGCGGCGAGGACCGCCCCGACGGGCTGCCGGTGGCGCGGGGCGGGGCTCACGTGGAGGGCGTGGTGGAGTACGAGCTCTCGCGGCCAGCCGAGGCCGGCCAGCGGCTCGTGCTGCTCGATTTTGCCGAGGCGATCCCACGCGATCCCGTGGAGCTCGACGAGGTCCAGATCGCGACGGTGCTCGACGGTCCCTACGACCGCGGCGCGCTGTGGCTGACGGGCCTTTGGGGGGTGGAGAGCCGCGAGCGCGTGGGCCCGCGGCGCGACCTGGTGCTCACGCTGCAGCCGGGCACGCAGGTGGTGACGCTGCGCTACGCGGTGAAGGTGCCGCATCGCTACTGGCCGTTCGGGTGCGTGCGCGGGCGCTGCAGCCTGAGCGGTGCGATCGCGCCGCTGCCGAGCGAGCCGGCCCGCGGCGGGCGCTGGCTGCCGGCGGGGCGCGTGGTGACGCCGGTGCGCTGGCGGGTGGAGGAGGCGCGGCTGGCCGGTGCAGGCGCTGCGGCTGCGGGCGCGGACGCGAGCGCGGACACGCTCGACCTCGCCGAGCCCGCAGCGGACGAGGACGACGCGCTGCGGCTGCGCCGGCGCCCGGACGAGGTGGTGGTGGTGGGCGAGGACGAGCGGCCCCGGCAGTACCCCTCGGTGTTCTGGGGCCCTCGCTGGTATCGCACCACCACGATCCATCGCGGGGTCGCGATCGAGGTGCTGCACCAGCGGCCGCGCCCGCTCGGTCGCGTGCCGCACGAGACGGTCGTGCAATTCCGTCGCGATGTTCCAGGGCAGATCCGCCGCATCGGGGTCGAGGCAGTGGAGCTGCTCGCGGCGCTCGAGCAGCCGCTGCCGCCCGATGCCACGATTCGCGTGGTCCAGGGGCCGCTGCGCACGAGCGTCGCCGAGGCCCACCCCGATGTGGTGGTGGTGAGCGACCAGGCGCTCGAGATCCTGCCCGCCGAGCGCTTCCTCAAGTTCCACCAGACCGCGATCGCGCGCGCGGTGTTCGACATGGTGATGGAGCGGCGCTTTCGCGGCCGTCACGATGCCTCGGTCGACCTGTGGCTGCCGGGGATGCTGGCGCTGTCGGTCACGCAGCTGTGGCAGAGCACGCGCGAGCAGGCCGACGAGTTCGCGACCGACATCCTGCGCAACTTCACGTTCATGCCGGCGGTCGACCGGTTCCTCTACACGCAGCAGGCCAGCTTCTCGCAGTCGTACTTTCGCGGGGTCGAGGATCGCATGACCCTGCGCCACCATCCGCTCTGGTTCTCGCACGAGCTGCCCACCGGGCGGCGGCTGCACGAGAAGCTGCTCGACACCGCGGGCGACACGGCGGTCGAGGCGTTCTACGAGGCGCTGGCCACCGATCCCGGTCGCGACCCCGTGGCGCTGGCGGAGGCGAGCTATGGGCACACCATGGACTGGTTCTTCCAGCAATGGCTCGGTCCGTACCCGAGCGTGAGCTACGCGATCGTGCGGCGGGTGGAGAGCGAGCGGCTGCCGGAAGCGGCCTTCGGCGCCGCAGGCGACGACCACGAAGGGCCGCCCAAAGAGGGCTGGCGTCACACGATCGTGGTCGAGCGCGTGGGCGAGCGGCCGGTGATCGAGCCGGTGCAGGTGCTGGTGGTCGAGCGCGGCGGCGAGACCCATCACCTGCTCTGGAACGGCGAGCTCGCGGACGCGAACGAGAGCCTCGACACCGAGCCGGTCCGGGGCCGTCACACGTTCGAGCTCCGCACCGAGCGACCGCTCCGCACGGTGTGGCTCGACCCGCGCGCGCGGCTCGAGCAGGTGCCCCAGCCGCCGCACGAGAACGTGGATCCGCGCTTCGACGACCGGCGGCCGCCGTCGTTCCGGTTCCTCTACAACGGCATCGGGCTGTCGATCGCGGCCTCGGAATTCGTCAATGCCAGCACGCCCGCGGCCCGGTTCAACGCGATCGCGGGGTTTGCTGCGTTCGAGACCAGCTTGCGCCGGGACCTGCGGCGGAGCGGCCACCTGCGGGTGTCGAGGGATCGCGAGACCAACGTGGGGCTCGGCGCCAGCGTGAGCTTCGCGTTCGGCGACAAGGTCAACAACCAGCGTCGCCGCGCGCGGGTGCGGGTGTCGACCGGCGGGTCGTGGCTCAACGAGAGCTCGCTCGACCCGCGCGGCGGGGTGCGGGTGATCAACGCGGTCTCGATCATCGACGACACGCGACGGTTCGGGTGGTGGCCCGAGCGCGGGCACTGGCTGTCGGCCACCGTCTCGGATCGCCACATCATGCGGGTGGAGGGGAGCACCGAAGACGTGCACGACCTCGACGTGGGCGCCACGTGGGCGCAGATGTGGCGGCTGGCCCACGACCACGTGCTCGCGACCTCGATCTCGGGCGAGATGGTGATCCCGCTCGTGGGTCGCACCGAATTCCGCAATTTGGCGCGCGTGGGCGGCATCGGGGGGCTCTCGGGGTACCTGGCCGACGAGATCTTCGGGCTCGGCATGGTGCTCGCGCAGGCCGAGTACCGCCACGTCTACGTCAATGACCTGCACACCAACTTGTTCCACGTGGGGTACCTGCGGAGTCTCGGTGGTACTTTGTTTACCGGTGCCGCATCGGTGTCCTCGTGCGAGAGCCTGCGCGGGTGGTTCGGAAAGGACAGCTGGTACGGGCACGCGGGGTACTCCGTGGACGCGAGGATGCAGATCTTCGGAGTGACCCCACAGCTGTTTCGGGTGGATCTGTCGGTGCCGCTGGTGCGGCGCGATACGATGTGTCTCGGCGAGCGGCTGCCCGATCGGCTGGGCGAGCGACAGGGGCTGTCGCCCGAGGAGGTGCGGCAGGTGCTGCCGCGCTTCAACATCAACGTCACGTTCGAGCAGAGCTTCTAGAGATGTCCGCCTCGCCGAGCGCTGCTGCCGAGCCCACCGCCGAGCCGTCGGCGCCGGCCGGCTCGCGCGGCACGTGGGTGGCCCTGGCGGCGCTCTTGGTGATCGGGGGCGTCTCGGTGTGGCTGCGCTGGCCGGGGTTCTCGCAGGGCGGGTTCGCCTCGCATGACGTGGCGGGCATGCTCTACGAGGCGATGCTCTTGCACGACGGCGCGCTGCCCTACGTCGACAGCATCGAGCTCAAGTCGCCGGGGACGTTCTACCTGGCGGCGGTGCTGGCGGGGTCGCAGGGCACCGATATTGGCGCGTTCCAGGTGTGGGCCAACCTCTGGGCGGTGGGGTCGCTGGCGGTGGTGGCCGCGATCGCGTGGCGGCTGTGGGGGCCGATGTCCGCGGTGGTGGCCGCGGGGCTCTACGCGCTCCACGACGCGCACCTCGACAGCATGGACGCCAACTACGTCACCTGGGCCCAGCTCCCGCTGGTGGCCAGCGTGGGCGCGGCGATCGCCGTGCCGCGCGGGGCGACGCGCCGGCGGGCGCTCGGGTGGTGGGTGGCGGCGGGGGTACTGTGCGGGCTGGCGGCGCTCTTCAAGCAGCCGGCGGGCGTGGGGGCGGTGATCGTGCTCGGGGTGGCGCTCTGGCCCGACGCGGAGGCCCGCGTGTCGCGATGGGCGAGGGTGGGGGCGGTGATCGTGGGGCTCGTGCTCGCGCACCTGCCGATCGCGATCCACTACGCGCTGGCGGGGGAGCTGCGGGCGCTGGTGGAGGGCTACGCGTGGAACCCCTGGGGCATGCGCTACGTGAGCTACGGCGGCGAGCCGTGGGGCGTGGGCGCGGTGCGGGAGGGCGTGCTGGCGACCGCGTTCTTCGTGCCGCTGCCGCTGTCGCTCGCGCTCGTGGGCGTGATGCCGCCGCGGGAGCCGGAGCGGCGGCGACAGTGGGTGGCGCTCGTGCTGTGGAGCCTCGGTACGCTGGCGGCGGCGTGGGTGGGGTTTCGATTCTACAAGGGGTACTTCCTCGCCGTGGCGGCGCCGCTCTGCCTGTTGGCGGCGGCACCGTGGGGGATCGGCCGGGTGGTGCGATGGCGGGGCGTGGGGGGCTCGGGGGCTCGGGGGCGCTGGGGCAGCCGGGTGCTGCGGGCGTTGGTGCTCGTGCCAGCGCTCGTGCTGGCGCTACGGCAGCTCGCGGTGCTGGAGCTGCAGCGGGCCGATCGAGCGCGGCCGCACGACGAAGGTGGGCGAGCGATCGCGGCGCACGTGCTCGCGCACAGCGAGCCCGGCGATCGGATCTGGGTGTGGGGCTGGCATCTGTGGGACGTGTACCCGCTGACGGGGCTTCGTTCCGCTTCGCGCGTGTACAAGTCGCTCGGGCTCATCACGCCGCCCAACGACGACACCTGGCGGCGGCCCGCCACCGCGCCGCGGTTCATGGACGGACCAGCGGCCGAGCTCTTGATCGAGGAGCTGCGCGCCGATCCGCCCGTATGGATCCTGCTCGGCGGCTCGGCGCCGCGTGGCCAGTTTGCGGCTCTGAAGGCGCTCCTGCACGAGCAGTACGTGCTGGACCGGCGCGTGCGCGTGGGGCGGGTGCAATTCTGGCAGCGCAAGGATCGAGCGGATGCCGAGCGTCGGGCCCGGCGCGGCCAGTGAATGGGCGTCCAAGGCGTGCTACCAATGATCATGGTCACCCGTGGGATGCATCGGGCTCGCGTGCTCGTCGCCCTCGGGCTGGTGGCGTGTGCGTGCAAGCTCGGCGGTGGCACGCCGATGGACGGAGGCGCGTCGACCTCGACCACGGCCATCGCGTCGACCTCGACGACCACCACCGGCTCGCAAGCGCCGGAGGGCACCAGCGGGTCGACGACCACCACCGGCGCGCAGACCGAGCCCTCGAGTATGTCGAGCGGCTCGAGCAGCTCGAGCGGCGGGCCTCCCGACGGCCCGCCGACGTGTCCGAAGGCCCGCAGCGAGCTCGATCGACCGGATGACACGCCCGATCCCCAGGTGCGCGTCCTCTACGTCCTGCCGTCCGACGGCCCCGACGCGGAGCTCGACATCGACGGGACGATCTGCAACTCCGTGCTGAGCTGGTCGCAGTGGCTCGCTCAAGCGACCAAGGGCAGCACGCTCCGCCTCGACACCGACGGTGCCGTGCTCGACATCGGCTTCGTGCGGCTGCCGCTCACCGACGCGGTGATGCACGGTACCTCGCCCATCGCCGACATCGACATCGGGGTCGCCTACGTGCGCGATCGCATCGAGCGCGAGCTACGGCTGCTCGACATGATCGAGCTGCACAAGCTCTATGCCGTGTACTACGGCGGCACGAGCGAGTATGCGTGCGGTGGTGGGGCCTACCCGCCGTTGCTGGCGGGGCAGGTGGGCGCGATGTACCTCGGGGGCGAGATTCCCGGGTTCGATGCGTGCGACGAGGCGCCGTGGGGCCAGCCCGATCTCGTGCCGCGCTACATCGAGTACGGCATGCTGCACGAGCTGGTGCACACGCTCGGCGTGCTCGATGCCGCGGCGCCGCACCAGCACACCTTCGGCCATGCGTTCGACGAGACCGAGCCGAACCCCGAGCGCGACCTCATGTATGCGCCCCGGCCCGAGCAGGGCGACCCGCCGTGGGGGGTGTATGCGCCCGGCGGGCTGGTCCTCGATCTCGGGCGCGACGACTACTTCGGCCCGCCCGACCCCGCGCTCGTGGATCTGTCGCGCAGCGTGTTCCTCGAGCCGATGCCGGCCGATCCCGTGTTCCCGCCCGGCTGGTAGCGCGGTCAGGCGAGCCCCAGCGCCCGCCGTAGATCCGCGGCCAAGAGCCCATGGAAGTGGTGCTCGCCGAGCTCCACGCGCGGCGCATAGCGGCCGGTGTCGTAGTGCCGCGAGCCGAGCCCGAGCTGCACCGACTCGCAGATCGCGATGTCCTCGTGCTGCGTGACGGCCGACTGCGCGATGCTCTCCTCCACGAACCGCCGCGCGGCCTCGCCTCCGCCGCGGCCGTCGTCCATGAAGAAGAACTCGTAGTCCACGCGGCAGCGATCGGGCCCGAGCGGCACGACGTGGTTGGTGTCGAGACACGGGCCATAGCGGTTGAGCATGAAATTCGGGTAGAGCCACGCGTAGATCGCCCCGCCCGCGATCCTCACGCTACCGTCGATCGGCGTGCGCGCATCGGGGGCGGTGGCCGGTGCGACGGTCTGCACCGACGACTCGCCGTAGAGCTCGGTGCGGTACGTGCTCATGTCGACCTGAGCATCGAGCGACGGGTGCATGTGCGGGATGTGGTAGCCGCCGTCGAGGTAGTTGTCGACGTAGACCTTCCAGTTGCAGCCGAGCGTCCACGACGTGCGCGAGTGGAAGCGAAGCTGCTCCCAGCCAGTGGCAGTGAGCATGCGATCGAGCTCGGCCACGCGGGTCGAGAGCGGCGGCGCATCGGGCGAGGGGCTCACCCATGCCCACGGGCCCCAGGTCTCCACGGCGAGCGGTGGGAGCGACATCGTCTCGCGATCGAAATCCTGGATCCCCGCCATGCGCGGCGCGCTCTTGAGGCGCCCGCGTAGATCGTAGGTCCACGCGTGGTAGCCACACACGAGCTTGTCCGCGTGTCCGCTGCCCTGCACGACCTCGCGGCCCTTGTGGCGGCAGGTGTTGGAGAACGCCCGCAGCACGCCCTCGTCGTCGCGCAGCACCACCCACGGCTCGCCGATGGAGCAGCCGCTCGCGTAGGCGCCAGGCTCGGCGAGCTCGGCGAGCCGCGCGACGGGCTGCCACGTGCGGCCGAACACGGCGCGGCGCTCGAGCTCGTAGATCGCGGGATCGGTGTACCAGGCGGCGGGCGGGGTGCTGGCCAGCTCGATGGGGATGCTGGGGTCGAAGCGGGCGACGAGGTCGCGGAAGGAGGCGTCGCGATCGGAGGACACGGTGAACGGGAGGATAGCGCGAGGGGGCGGGGCGGTCGTGTAGGTCGCTATGCCAGCGTCAGAGGCTCCGCGTGCAGCAGCACGAGGTCCAAGGCCGCCCACGCTTCCTCCGGGTCGGCATGCGCCAGCGCGTCCTGCTCGGCCAGCAGCTTCTGGAACAGATCGAGGGCCTCCGGGCGGTTGCCCAGCCGGACCTCCACGTTGGTGAGCCGGCGGAGCGCACGAAGCAGCGATCGACGCCCGGCTCTGCCGCTCGGCTCGAGCTCGGCAAGCTCGTACTCGATGTCGAGGTGGCGTCGGAATAGCCCGCGGGCGAGCTCGGGCGCGCCCGATCGCTCTTCCAGGGTGCCGAGCTCGGCGAGCGAGATGCCGAGGTCCCGGAGGGCTTCGACGCTCCCGGGAGCATCCGCCCTGAGCACCTCGAAGCTCGCCGAGCCGCGGGTGAGCGCCTCTCGGGCTCGAGGCAGGTTTCCTCGCTCCATCTCCACCACGCCGAGCTTGCTCAGACACACCGCGAGGTTGCGTTGCAGCTTGGCGTCGGTGGGGGTCGTCGCCAAGAGCGATCCGAAGATCTCGGACGCACGGTGGAAGTGGTCGCGAGCGTGCTCGAGCTCGCCGAGCTTCTGCTCGACCTTCGCCAGGCTGTAGAGGGCCTTCGCGGTCCGGATCTTCGCGGATCTCGAGCTCGGGGTGACCTTTGCCAGCACGTTGAACAGCGAGACCTGGCGCCGGAAGCTTTGGCGGGCCATCTCGAGGTTGCCTGCCCGTAGCGCCGACTTGCCGAATCGATCGAGCTCGACGGCATGACGCACGGCTTGACGATACTTGCCGCGGGCGCTCGCCCGCTGCTCGGCTTGCTCGAGCCGACCGACATGCGTGAGGTCGCCGCCGGGTGATGGCCTCCGCCAGCCGTGAAGGCTCAGCTCGAGCGAATCGGTCGAATCGAACGAGAGTGAGCCGTTGGTGCCGTGCTCGACGCTCGCGAGCGCTCGGGCCTCCGTCGAGGGCTTGGCTCCGAGTGTCTCGCGGATGTCGGTGGCCCTGCGCCGATGCTCGTGCGCCGCCTCCACGTTCCCGGCCAGCTCCTCGAGCTCCCCGAGCTTGTCGAGCGACAGCACGAGGTCGCGCTGGGCACCGGCATCTTGGGGGTCGGCCCGTACCAGCGCCTGACGCAGCGTCAGCGAGCGCTCCATGGCGTGACGGGCATCCGCGAGCCGACCGTCACGCTGGGCGGCGAGCCCACATCGATTGAGGCAGATCGAGAGGTCACGCTGCGCCTGCGCGCTCTCGGGGTCCTCCATGGCCGAGGCCTCGGCAATCGCCAGCGCGCGCTCGAGGAGCTCGCAGGCGGCCTCGTGCTCGGCTCCGTGAGCGAGCACGTCACCGAGATCGGTGAGCACGAGCGACAGATCGCGCCGAGCCATTCGGTTGTGGGGATCGGCGCCCGCCAGCGTCTCGACGATGTCGAGGGCGCACTGGAGCGTGTGCTTGGCGGCGTCGAGGCTGCCCAGGCGCGCCTGGGTCTTGCCGAGCTTCCTCGAAGACAGCGCGAGCGCACGCCACGCCAGCGTGTCCTCGGGCGTGATGCCCACCAGCGCCTCGCGCAGATCCACGGCCTGAGCGAACAAATCCGCCGCGGCGACCTCGTCGACGGGCAGCTCCACCTCGCCGAGCCTGCTCAGTGACGAAGCGAGGTCGTCCTGCGAGCGCGGGCAGAACGGGTTCTCGAGCACGAGGGCCTTGCGCAGCTCGAAGGCGCGCGAGAAGCACCAGCGAGCGGCCGCCACTTGCCCGGCTCTCGCCTCGACGGCACCGAGCCGATTGAGCGCGCTCGAGAGGTCGCGCCGGGTCTGGGTGCAGGCCTCGGCCTTCACGCGAGCCTCGCAGAGCGCGACGGCCCGCGAGTAGGCGGTGTGCGCAGGATGGGACGCTCCACACATCAGGTGGAAGTCACCGACGTCGAACAGGACCCGCGCCAGGCGTTCCTCCTCGACTTTCGTGCATGCATCGATCGTACTGACGGCCAGGATTTGCTCCGCGATACCATCTGGAACGTTTCGTACCAGTGTCTCGCCCGGCGAGAACGCAAAGAGGGCACACACCCAGCGCACCACCGCGGCGGCGAGCCGTCGCCGCTCGGCGGCCTTGAGCTTCTCGCGGGTCACCGCCTGGATCAGGCGATGGACCCGCAGCACGCCTTCGTCGCGCTCGATCATGCCGAACTCGCGCAGCACCGCGATCGCGTCGTCGAGCGCCCGTGGCGAGCCCATGCACGCGCGCTGGCGCTTGGGCATGCTCGCGGCCTGTGTCCGGAGCAGCTCGAGCGGCACGCCGCCGGAATCGAGGAACGCGAGCCAGTCGAGCAGATCCGCGGCGGCGAGTGAGCGCGCGCGAATCTCCGCGAGGCTGACCTCCCACGTCCTCGCGACGGTCTGCGAGTCGCCGTCGGGTACGGCCTTGGGGTCGTCGAGCAGCGACAAGCCGTGCTGCTCGAACAGCTCGAGGTAGTCGCGGAACGAGCACGCCGTGGCCTCCACGTATGCACCGGCCTGCACCAGCGCCAGCGGCAGGTGGCCGAGCGCCTCGGCCACCGCGTTGGCGTGGCCATCGTCGGGCTGGCCGCCACGCTGCACGAGCACGTTGCGTGCCGCAGCCGGCGAGAGCCGCGGGAGCTCGACGACCTGCGCGATGCCTCGCCACGCACACGCGCGCGAGGTGACGAGCACGTGTCCGCGGCAGGGGCTCGGCAAGAACGGGCGGAGCATGGTGTAGCCGTCGGCATCGTCGTACACCACGAGCCACCGCGTGTGGTTCGACAGCCACTCCAGCACCTCATGGGCGGAGGCTTCCACGTGCTCGGGCTGGGCAAGGATCCCGAGCTCCTTGCCCAGCTCCACCAGATCGGCCTGCAGGCTCGCGAGATCGCCAGCGCGAACCCACCAGCGCACGTCGTAGTCGGCCTCGCCGCAGTATGCGTGCTCGAGCGCCAGCCGCGTCTTGCCGACGCCGCCCATGCCCGCGAGGACCGTGGAATTCATCAGCTTGGACGAGCGCCGCAGCGCATCACGGGTCTCGGCGAGCTGGTCCTCGCGGCCTTCGAACACCAGCGAGCGTGGGCCGAGGTTGTCGATGCCGTACCGGAGCCGCCCGAGCGGTGGGCCCACGATCGCGGGCTGACCGGTGATTTGCCGGTAGAGCTCGTCGTAGCCGCTCGGCAGGGCATAGGGGGTGCAACCCTGCAGCACCTCGGGGACCGCATCGGCGGGCGTGTCGTGCAGCAGCACCGGCAGCACGCGCGCGCCGAACGAGGGGTCGTCGTGCAGGCGCCGGCGCACGAATCCCGCTTCCCAGCGGACCTGCAGCCCGCCGGTTCCGGGGTCGTGGGCCTCGAAGCACTGCCGATAGCTCGGCGTGCACACCACGATCACGAAGTCGGCCGCGAGGAGCTGGCGTTCCCGCCACAGCTCCCACCCCTCTGCGGGGCTCGGCTCGTAGAGGTCGATGCGTGCCTCCACTCCGTCGTGGCGCAGCCGATTGGCCAAGCCCAGCAGCTCGTCGCGCAGCTCGACCTCGGTGGGGTCATAGCTGACGAAGGCCAGTGGTGGACGAGATCGGGGCAGCGTGTTCATGTCACCCGGCCCCTCGAGGTGAAAAAGGGGCGCGACTTTAGCGTACCGGTTAGTGGCGCGAAAGGAAGGCCTCGATCGATCGGATGTGATGATTACCCCGACGTGTCCCGTATGGGCCGTTGATGCGGAGGTCTTTCATGTATGCACCTCTGCTGACCAGGGCCAACCGGCAGGTGGCCGAGCGAGACGACCACGGCCACGTTTAGGCGAGCGCGTGGCGGGGCTGGGGAGCTTCCGCGTGGAGGAGTACGAGGTCCAAGGCGGCCCAAGCGTCCTGAAGATCGACCTGCGCCAGCGCTTCGTCGTCCTCGAGCAAGAGTCGGAACAGCTCACGGGCCTCCGGAAGGTTGCCTAGCCGGACCTCCAGCGCGGCGAGCCGACAGAGCACACGCAGGATTTCGCCCCGGATCGTGACGTCCGGCTCGAGCTCGGCGGCCAGGTACGCGTCGAGGCTGCGCTGGTAGAGCTCGCGTGCCGCCTCGAGGTCGCCCGCCTCTTCCTCTATGGCACCGAGACGAACGAGGACGAGCACGTAGTCGTGCAAAGCCGAGGGATCGCGGGGGGCCTCCGCCAGGAGCACCTCGAAGCTCGCACGGCAGTGCCGCAGCAGATCGCGTGCCCGTTCGAGGTTGCCGACGGTCTTCTCCACCAAGGCGAGCTTGCTCAAGCACACGGCGAGGTCGCGTCGCGTCGTGACGTCGTTGGGGATCAATTGCAGCAGCGAGCCGAAGAGCTCGGCGCTGCGACGGAAGTGGTCGCGCGCGTTCTCGAGCTCGCCGAACTCGCGCTCGGCCTTGCCGAGGTAGTAGAGCGCGTTGGCGGCCCGGCGCTGCGCCTGGATCTGGCGCGGATCCACGTTGGCCAGCACGAGGGCGATCGATGTAAGCAAGCGCAAGCTCTGGCGAGCGGCGTGGACATTGCCTGCGTACAACGCCGACCGTCCGAACCACTCGAGCGCCTCGGCGTAGGCGACGGCCTCCAGATATCTGGACCTGCCATTGGTCAGCGCGAGGGGACTGGCCAGGCGGACCTCGTTTCGAGACCCTTCCTCGGCGTGGAACCACTGGTTGGCGTGCGGCTCGATCCATTCGAGGTCTAGGCGGAGCTCCTTGGAGATCGGAGCATCGGCATCGACGGCTGCGGCGGCGTCCTCCAACCATGACGGGCAGGCGGGTGCTTGGGGGAGCTCCATGGCCCGTTGCCGATGTTCCAGCTCCATGAGCTCGACGAGCGAGCAGGCGACGTCGTGTTGGGCCTGGGCGTCTCCGGGATTGGCCCGCGCCAGGGCCTGTCGCAGCTCGAGGGCACGTTCCATGGTTCGACGCGCCTCTGCAAGCCGCCCCGCGCGCTGCTCGGCGAGCCCCAGGCGATCGAGGCCAATCGAGAGGTCGCGCTGGGCCTGGGCGTTGCCGGGGTCCTCCGCAGCCAGGACCTCGGCGATGGCGAGCGAGCGGGTGAGGAGCCCATGAATCTGTACGTGATCCCCGTCGTGAACGAGCACTTCGGCGAGATCGCCAAGCGCAAGCGAGTAGTCGCGTTGGGCCACCGGGTTGCGACACTCGAGGAGGGCCAACGCTTCCACGAGTGCGAGGGCGCGTCGAAGCGTGCGACGGGCATCTGCGATGTCACGCAGCCGTGCCTGCGCCTTGCCGAGCTTTCGCAGCGACAGCGCGAGGGCACGCCGGGCCTGGGGTACCTCGAAGGTGATCTCCACGAACGCCTCACGCAGATCCACGGCCTGGACGAACAGCTTGGCCGCGGTCGCCACGTCACCTTCGAGCAGCGCCACATCGCCCAGCCGCCCGAGCGACGAAGCGAGGTCGACTTGCGACGACAGCAAGAGCGGATCTTGGTACGCGAGCTGCTTGCGCACGTCGAATGCGCGCGAGAAGCAGTGGCGGGCGGCGACGAGGTTGCCGGCCCTCGCCTCGACGTTGCCCAGCCGGTTGAACACGGTCGCGAGCTCTCGCTGGGCCTGCGTGCAAGTGGGCTTGGCTTTGGCGCATTGCTCCCGGAGCTTGAGCGCGCGCGAGTAGGCCGTGTGCGCCGCGAGGGAAGCACCACGCACGAGATGGAAGTCGCCAACGTCGATCAAGATCCGAGCCAAGTGCTTGGCGTCGGCGCGGGTACACGCCGCGACCGCGCTCGCGGCCATGATCTGCTCGATGATACCCATCGGTACGTCACGTACCAGCGTCTCGCCCGGGGTGTAGGCGAATACGGTGCCCAACCACTGCACCACCGCAGCACCCAATCGCTGCGCGTTGTGGGCCGCCAGCTTCTCGCGCGTAACCGCCTGGAGCAGGCGATGGACCCGCAGGACGCCGTCGTCGCGTTCGACGAGACCAAACCCCCGAAGCGCTGCGATCGCGTCGTTGAGCGCGCGCGAGCTGCTCACACAGGCGCGCAGCTGCTCCGGCATGGCCTTGGTTCCCTGACGCAGGAGCGGGATCGGGACGCCTCCAGGATCGAGGAAGGCGAGCCAGTCGAGCAGAGCCGCCGCGGGCGTACTGATCTTCGCGAGGCTCAGCGCCCAGGTGGTCGCCACCGTCTTGCGATCGTCGTCAGGAGTGGTGGCTTTGGGGTCGTCGAGCAGCGCCAGGCCCTCGCGCTCGTAGAGCTCGAGGTAGTCGCGGAACGAGCACCCCGTGGCTTCCACGTAGGCCCCGGCCTGTATGAGCGCGAGGGGTAGGTGGCCGAGCGTATCTGCCACTTTGTCCGCGCAACCATCATCGGGTCGACCCCCGAGCTGCACGAGCGCCGCGCAAGCGGCTTCGGGTGAGAGCCGCGGTAGCTCGAGCACCTGCGCCGTGGAACGCCACGCGTCCGTGCGCGAGGTGATCAGCACGTGGCCCCGGCATGGGGTCGGCAAGAGGTCGCGTAGCGTGCGGGGCTCCTCTGCGTCGTCGTACACTACGAGCCAGCGCTGATGGCTCGAGAGCCACGCCAGCACCTCACGCACGGATTCCTCGATGTCCTCGGGCTCGGCGAAGATCCCAAGCTCCACTCCCAGGCGCACGAGGTCGGCCTGCAGTCTTGCCGAATCGCTCGCGCAGACCCACCAGCACACATCGTAGTCGGCCTCGCAGCGGTGGGCGTGCTCGAGGGCCAGCCGCGTCTTGCCGATGCCGCCCATGCCAGCAAGCACGGTGTACGTCGAGAGCTTCGACGAGCGCCGCAGTGCTTCACGCGTCACCTCGAGCTGCTCTTCGCGGCCCTCGAACACCGGCGATCGCCGGCCCAGATTGACGATGCGATGCTTCAGCGTGCCGAGCGGCGCGCCCACGATCGCGGGCTGTCCGGTGATCCGCCGGTAGAGGTCCTCGTAGCCGTTCGGCAGGACGTAGCGAGTAAGGCCGCGCAGCAACTCGGGCACGGCATCGGCGTTGGCGTCACGCAGGAGCACGGGAAGCACCCGCGCGGCGAACGACGGCTCGTCGTGGATCCGCCGGCGCATGAACCACGCCTCCCAACGCACCTGCAGCCCAACCTTGTCCGGGTCGTGCGCCTCGAAGCAGCGCCGGTAGCTCGGGGTGCACACCACGATGACGAAGTCGGCGGAGAGCAGCTGCCGCTCGCGCCATAGCTCCCAGCCCTCGGCGGGGCCCATCTCGTAGAGGTCGATGCGCGCGTCCACCCCTTCTCGGCGCAGGCGGTTGGCCAAGCCGAGCACGTGGTCATGCAGCGCGACCTCGTTGCGGTCGTGGCTGATGAAGACCAGCGGTCGAGGCTCAGGGAGGGGGCTCATGGGGAGCTGGCCCCTCGAGCAAAGAGGGGCGCCACACTAGGCTACTTGTAGGTGGCCCAAAATGGAAGCATGATCGAAGCGGTGTGAGGTCCTTCGCGCTCTGGCCCAGAGGGGCCACGGTCGCCCGCAGCCAGCTCGAGAGAGCCCGGACAGGGGACGGGCGGGCGACCACCAGCACGGCGGGCCCGGTCGACCCTCTTGGCAACGGCGTTCGAGGGCAGCTGTAGAGAGCTCGACGAGCGAGATCCACGCAGTATCACGGGACGTCGAGCCATTCGTGCGTCGCCTCGATGTCGCGCAGCGTCCGGCCCCGCTCCAGGTGGCGAGCGGGGAGAATCGCGGCCGATTTCTTGGGAATGCCACCGTGCCTCACCCTCTCGGGCTCCAACCCGCCGTGGACGTGCTCTGCTTCGGGCCCGGGTGCCCTGGCGTTGGGGACCGTGCCCTCGAGAGCCGCGGAGCTCGTGAACCCGGCCATGCGTACGTAGACCTGCGCGAGGTCGAGGCGGGCCTGACGGTTACTCGGCTCGGCCCGCATCAGCTCGCCAAGCAACTCGGCCGCGTGTCCGTAGTGCTCGATGGCAGCATCGTGGTTTCCATCCTGCGCCTCGAGGTCGCCGAGCTTGCGGTACGACAACGACAGGTCGTGCCGGGCCCGGGCATCGTGCGGGTCGACCCGCGCGAGTAGAAGCCGCAGGTCGAGCCCCCGCCGGAGCAATCGGCGGGCCGACACGAGGTGGCCAGCGTGCTGCTCGGCGCGCCCCCAACGATTGAGCGAGAGCGACAGGTCGCGCTGGGCTTGCATGTTGTCCGGGTCCTTTGCTGCCAGCGCCTCCGCGATGGCCACGTCACGGCGAAAATGCTCGCGCGCGGCGTCGTGATGACCGGCCTGAGCCAGCGCCTCGCCGAGGTTGTTGAGCAGGTGCGAGAGGTCGCGCTGGAACCCGGTGTTGCCCGGCTCGAGGCGCACGAGCGTCTCCACGATGGCCACCGCGCGACGTAGGAGCGCGAGAGCCTGATCCACGTACCCGGCCTGCGCACGGACCTGACCCAGCTTGCCGAGCGACATCGCCAGATCACGCTGCGCGAGCGTGCTGGTAGGGGTGGCGCGTGCCAGCTCCTCGAGGAGCTTTGCGGTCTGGCGGAAATACTCGTGGGCTTGCTCGAGCTCGCCCATCGCGATTTCCAGGTCACCCAGCTTGTCCAGCGAGGACGCGAGCTCGCGCCGTGCCTGCTCCGAGTCCGGGTCGGCGGCGAACAACCCGTTGCGCAGGTCGAATGCTCTCCGGAAGCAATCGTGAGCAACGAGGTAGTTGCCGAGCCGCAGCTCGACCTTGCCGAGCCGGTTGAGCGAAGCAGCAAGGGCTCGCTGCGCCCGGCCCCACCCGGGGTGGGCCGCGGCCAGCTCGGTCCGGATCTCCAGCGCTCGCACATGGGCGCTGCGTGCGGCACCACAAGCGCCGCGCACGAGATGGTAGTCCCCCACGCAGCTCAGTGCCTTCGCGAGGCACTCTTGTCCCACGCTGATGCAGTCATCGACTGTTCCCAGCGCCATCACCTGCTCGGCGGCGCCCGCCGGGACATCGCACAGCCGCATCTCGGTGGGCACGTAGGCGAAGATGGTGCATGCCCACTGCACCACTGCCTCGGCCAAGCGGCGGCGCTCGAGCGCGGGCAGCCGCTCGCGCGTCACTGCCTGCACCAGTCGGTGCACCCGTAGTATGTCCTCATCACGTTCGATCATGCCGAACTCGAGCAGCACCGCGATTGCATCGTCGAGCTCGGTCGGCGAAGCCAGGCATTGCGCGAGCTCCGGCGGCAATCGCTCGATGTGCGCGCTCAAGAGCGGGATCGGGACCCCGCTCGGGTCGAGGAATGCGAGCCAGTGGAGCAGCTCGGCAGCCAGTGGTTTGCGCGTACGGATCTCCGCAAGGCTTATCTCCCACGTCTTCGTCACCGTCTCGTGCCCGCCGTCGGGCGCCGCCTTGGGGTCGCGCATCAGCGCGAGCCCGTCCCGCTCGAGGTGCTCGCGGTAGCGCCGGAACGAGCATCCGGTGGTCTCCACGTATGCTCCCGCCTGCACGAGCGCCAGCGGTAGGTGGCCCAGCGCCACGGCCAGCTCGTCGGCACTCCCGTCGTCGGCTCGGCCGCCGCGTCGCAGCAGCACCGCTCGCGCCGCCTCCGGTGAGAGCCGTCCTAGCTCTACCACCTCGGCGATGCTTCGCCATGCCCGCGCGCGTGAGGTGATGATCACGTGGCCCCGGCACGAGCTCGGTAGCCAGTCCACGAGCGACACCAAGCCGTCGGCGTCGTCGAAGATCACGAGCCATCGCTGGTGGGTGCTGAGCCACGTCAGCACCTTCCTTGCCGACGACTCGAGCGGATCTGCGGGCGACACGACACCGAGCTCACTGCCGAGTCGCACCAGGTCTTCTTGTAGGCTGGCAAGGTCGCCAGCGCGCACCCGCCAGCGCACGTCGTAGTCGTGCTCGTGGCGATGAGCGTACTCGAGGGCCAGGCGAGTCTTGCCCACGCCCCCCATGCCGGTGATCACGGTGCACGTCCCCATGGCAGACGAGCGTGCGAGTGCTTGGCCGAGTCTCGCGAGGTCATCCTCGCGACCTTCGAAGACCGGTGGTCGCCGGCCCACGTTGTCGAGGTCTCGCCGGAGCGTGCCGAGCGGAGGGAGTACGATCTCGGGCTGGCCGGTGATCCTTCGTAGGAGATCGTCATAGTCGGCGGGCAGCGAGTAGCAACCGTAGCCGCGCAGGGCCTCGGGAACTGCGTCGACTGTCATGCCCGGCAGCAGTACGGGGAGCACGTGGCTGCCGAACCTCGGCCCGTCGTAGATCCGCTGGCGCAGCAGCTCTGCCTCCCACCGGACCTGCCGGGTACCCGTGAGCACCTCATGGGCCTCGAAGCCTCGGCGGTAGCTGGCTGAGCACACCACGATCACGAAGTCGGCACCGAACACTTGGTGCTCGCGCCAGTGCGCCCAACCCTCGGCAGGGCCCGGCTCGTAGAGGTCGAGGCGCGCATCGACGCCGTCCTCGCGCAAACGGTTGGCCAAGCCGAGCAGGTCGGAGCGCTGCTCGCTCGCTTCGAGATCATGGCTGACGAAGACCAGGGGTGGCCGATGTTGTGGGAGATAGCTCATACGACCCACCGTTAGGACTGCCGGCGAGTCAGGAAAGTTCCTATAACCGTATACATTATCCTACATCTGAGTACCTATCAATATCTCAGGAGAATTCCTGTGGATAAATTTCAAGAGCCTGTGCTCGAGCGCGAAATTGAGCCCGAGGGGCTTCGACCTGGGGATCGTTCCAGTGGTCCCGAGGATGGTTTCCGTGGCCCGAATGGGCCATGACTCGTGACACTCGCTCGGACGAGGTCACCATCGAGGTCCATGACGCCTCCCGCGTTCTTCGTTCCCGACGGCTCTGCCTTCCTCGCCACCGAGCACACCCGCGGCCCCTGGAGCGCGAACCACCAGCACGCCGGCCCCGGTTCGGCCTTGCTGGCGGCGGCGTTCGAGCGGGCTGCGGCACCGCTCGTGGTCGTACGGCTGACGATCGAGATCCTGCGCCCGATCCCGATCGGCCGCATGGAGCTCGAGGTCGGCGAGGTCAAGCCCGGGGCGCGGACGCGGCTCTTCCAGGGCTCGCTGCGCGTGGACGGGCAGGAGGTCTGCCGCGCGAGCTGCCTTGCCATCCGTAGCAAGGACCTGCCGATCCCCCGCGCCGCTGCGCCGGCGCTCAGTCGCCCCGAGGATGCGGCGCCCGCCGAGTTCCCGTTCTTCTCGGATCCCGTCGGCTACCACTCGGCGATGGAGCTGCGAATTGCCGAGGGCGGCATCGGCCTCGGGCACGCCAACGCGTGGCTGCGCATGCGGATCCCGCTCGTGCTCGGGCAGCCCACCTCGCCGATCTGCCGCGTGGCGATCGCAGCCGACAGCGGCAACGGCGTGAGCGCGCGGATCGACTGGCGGAAGTTCATGTTCATCAACCCGGATCTCACGATCTACCTGCACCGGCTGCCGGCGGGTGAGTGGGTGGGGCTGCAGGCGATCACGGAGACGGAGCCCCACGGGATCGGGCTTGCGGCGACGGTGCTGCACGACGAAGACGGGGCGATCGGGCGGGGGATGCAGAGCCTCTTCATCGACGCGCACGGGTGAGGGCGCACGGGTGAGGGCGCACGGGTCGCTCGGTGATACGCCGGCCACTGGCGCTACAATCCCACCCCATGCCCCGCTTCACCAACCTCGACGGCAGCACCAACCCGCACGGTCTTCGCACCGTGCTGCGCTGGAAGCTGGGCCTGCACGACGAGCGCCGCCCACGGTCGCCCGCGCGCGTCGACGTGCCCCGCGTCGCCAATGACGGCGCCGCCCTCCGCGGCGCGCCGCACCCGGCGCTGACCTGGATCGGCCACGCCACCTACCTCGTGCAGCTCGGCGGGCGCTCGCTGCTCCTCGATCCCATCCTCTCCACCCGCATCGCCGGGCTGCCCCGCAACGGCCCGCCGGGGCTGCGGCGCGAGGATCTCCCGAAGATCGACGTGGTCTGCGTCACCCATGATCACCGCGACCACATGGATGCGCCGACGCTCCTCCGCCTCGGCCCCGAGCCGGTCTACGTGGTCCCGCAGGGCCTCGGGGCATGGTTCCAGCGCGCGGGCATGCCGAAGGTGATCGAGCTCTCGTGGTGGGAGACCCGCGAGGTCGAGGGGCTCGCGATCACCTTCGTCCCCTCGCAGCACTGGAGCCGCCGGGGCCTCTTCGATCAGAACGCATCCCTCTGGGGCGGCTACGTGATCGAGCGCGAGGGCATCCGCGTGTATCACTCGGGCGATACCGCATGGTTCGACGGCTTCAGCGAGATCGGCCGCCGCACCGGCCCGATCCACGCGGCCATGCTGCCGATCGGCGCCTACGCGCCGCGGTGGTTCATGCGCACGCAGCACATCGATCCCGGCGAGGCCGTGCGCGCGTTCCAGGACCTCGGTGCCGAGCGGTTCTTCGCCATGCACTGGGGTACGTTCAAGCTCACCGACGAGCCGCTCGAGGAGCCGCCGCAGCTGCTCCTACGCGAGTGGGAGGCCGCCGGGCTGCCCGAGGCACGGCGCGAGATCTTGGCGATCGGGCAGACGGTTCGGCTCGACCGCGAGCGGCCGCGGGTCTAGCATCGACGGGCACCATGCTCGCCCGCTCCATCCTCCGCTGCTCGCTCGTGCTGCTGCTCGCCGGGCCAGGAGCTGCCGGCTGCACCGATCGCCGGGTCGAAGACGACGGCGTGGGTGCCGAAGAGGACGACGGCGACGACGAGGACGACGCCGCTGGCGACGACGCGGCCGACCCGGACTCGCTCGCGGGCCAGGGCATCGCCGTCTATGGCTCCTACTACGAGGGCAGCATCATGACCCTCGACTTCACGACCCATCCGGCCGCGAGCTGCGATGACGTGTTCCCCACGATGATCTGCGACACGACCCCGTCCTGGAGCGTGAGCCTCCAGCTCGTGGGGCGCCATGCGGCCCCCGGGGTCTACCACCTGCCCGACATGAGCCACTGGGACGGCTACGACGTGGCCGGCGAGTCGGACGAGCTGTGCAGCTACCACCAGATCGAAGAGCGACAGCTCGCGGGCATGACCCTCACCATCGACCAAGCCAGCCCCGAGGGGATCGTGGGTCGCGTGGACGAGATGGCCACCTCGCTCCGGACCACGGGCTACATCGCGGGCAGCTTCCACTCGATCTCGTGCCAGTAGCACCTGCCCGGGCGCCGCTACGCAATTCTACGCAACGAACCCCGCGATCGCGCCCAAACGCCCCGAAATATACCGAATTCGTCCAATTGGCCGCAGTGCTCCCCGGTGGGATGTTGAGCGGGTGACGAGCACCCACCACCCACGAACGGCCTCCATCCCTGGCACCTGCTTCGCGCTGGCGCTGCTGGCGAGCCCCTCGGCCTGTACCGACGCCGACGAGCCCTCGCCCGGGCTCTCCGATGGCAGCGAGGGCGAGGGCGAGGCCGAGAGCGGCAGCGAGGGCGGCTCGACGGGCGCGGAGACCGGGGCCGACGAGAGCGAGGGTGAGCCGGCGGTGCGACCCAACTGGCACGAGGACATCGCCCCGCTCGTCGCCGAGCACTGCCAGGGCTGTCACGATGGCGACGGGCTCGCGTTTCCGATGACCACCTACCTCGAGGCCTCGCCGTGGGCGACCGTGATCGCCATGCGCACCGAGGAGGGCACGATGCCGCCGTGGCACGCAGTGGAGACCGAGGAGTGCACGCCTCCGCACGGCTTCGAGCACGACGCCCGGCTCGCACCCGAGCAGATCGCGATGTTCCGTGCGTGGGCCGACGCGCTGGCCCCCGAGGGCGACCCGGCCCTCGCCGCGCCGATCCCCGAGCCCATGGCGCTCGAGCTGACCGACCCGAGCTCGACCGTGATCATGGGCGGCTCGGTGACCGTCGAGCGCGAGGGCAACGTGCTCGACCAGTTCCACTGCCTCTCGTTCGATCCCGGCAACACCCAGGACGTGTTCGTCGACGCGATGCAGATCGTCCAGGGCAACCCCAAGATCCTCCACCACGTGCTGGTGTTCGTCGACGAGTCTGCCGAGTCCGCGAGCTGGCCGCAGGGCATCGAGGAGGACTGCGGCCAGGGCCCCGGGGTGGCCAACGCGCAGCTCGTGGGCGCGTGGGTGCCCGGGAGCCTGCCGATCGAGGCACCCGAGGATGTCGGGATCTACCTGCCCGCCGGCGCGCGCTTGGTGTTCAACGTGCACTACCACGCGAGCGTCACCGGGCCCGAGGTCGACGACGGTACCGGCATCGCGCTCCGCTGGACGACCGATGCGCCCGAGTGGGTGTCGACCTTCAGCCTCATCGGGGCGCCTGGCGCGGGCACCAGCACCACCGGCGAGTTCGTGATCCCGGCCGGCGCGCGCGAGCACGAGGAGGTGATCGAGTGGGCGGTGCCGCAGCTCGGCAATGCGGAGGTGCGGCTGTGGTCGGTGGGACACCACATGCACAAGGTGGCGATCGACGAGAAGTCCTCGGTGCTCCGCGATGGTGAGGAGCTCTGCCTCGTGCAGACGCCCCGCTGGGACTACGGCTGGCAGCGGCTCTACGAGTACGACGCACCGGTGGAGGAGGTGTTCCAGGTGCAGCCCGGCGACGTGATCCGCGTGCGCTGCACCTACGACAACTCGCTCGAGAACCCGGCCGTGGTGGACGCCCTCCAGGAGCTCGGCCTCGACGCGCCGCATGACGTGCTGCTCGGCGAGGAGACGCTCGACGAGATGTGCCTGGCGGGGATCGGCGTGGCCGTGCGGCAGTGAGTGGCCATGCGGCAGTGAGTGGCAGTGCCGGGCGCGGGTGCCGGGCGGCATGACCGGCACCGTGGTATCGTGGTCCGGCATGCCTGCGCGTCGCTCTCCCTGGCTGCTCGCGGCGATGGGGCTCGGTGCGGCGGCGGCGTGCATCGAGCCGCGCGGGTACCCGTGCGAGGGCAGCGAGCAGTGCGTGCTCGAGGGCGTGCGCGGCCGCTGCGAGCCCGAGGGGTGGTGCAGCTATCCCGACGAGGATTGCGACGGCGGCCACCGCTTCGAGTCGCGTGCGCCGGGCGAGCTGGCCGGGGCGTGCGCGGGGCCGACCGCGGGCTCGGGCTCGAGCACGGGCGGCTCGGGCAGCGGGAGCGAGAGCACCGGCCCAGGCCCCGTGTACACCTGCGACGAGCGCCCGTGCGCGACCAAGGGCCTGGTGGTGGGCGACGCCCACGGCTGCATCCGCGACGGCAACGACGCCTTGTGGTGCTGGGGCGGCAACGAGCTCGGCCAGCTCGGGCGCGGGACCACCTCGCCGGCCGAGCGCTGCCCTGGGCCCACCGTGGAGCTCGGCGCGATCGTGCTGGCCTCCGCCTCGCGGCACATGTGCGCGCTCGATGGGGAGGAGCGCCTGTTTTGCTGGGGCGACAACGAGGACGGCCAGGTCGACTGGCACGCGGGCACCGAGGCGCTCGTGCGCACGCCGGTGGAGGTGGAAGACCTCCCCGACGTGCCGGAGGCGCTCGACGTGGGACCCTCGCTGAGCTGCGTGGCGCGCGGGTCGAGCGTGACGTGCTGGGGGCAGGTAGGGGAGGTGCCGCCGTCGACGCTGTCCACGACGCAGGCCGTGGCGGCGCTGGCGAGCGGGGCCCAGCACGCGTGTGCGGTGACCGTGGGCGGTCGGATCGAGTGCGTGGGCGTCGACACCTCCGGGCAGCTCGGCGACGGCACCCCGGCCATGGACGTAGGGCTCGAGGAATCGCAGCCGATCACCACGGGCGCGCAGCTCGTCGACGCGGGCTACGTCCACACCTGCGCGGTGGTGACGACGATGCTCGGGCCCGAGGTGCAGTGCTGGGGCGCCAACGAGGCCGGTCAGTGCGGGGCGCCCACCGACGACGCGATCGTGGAGATGCCGACCAAGGTGCCCAACCTGGTGCCCGGGCCCTACCAGGCGCTGGCCCTCGGTGCGCGGCACTCGTGCGTGCTCGCCGAGGACGGGCGCGTGCAGTGCTGGGGTGACAACGGCGTGGGCCAGGTGGGGCCCGACGCGCCGGCGGGCTTCGGCGCCCACACGGTGGAGCTCGACGGGCAGGAGCTGCACGCGATCGAGATCGGCGCCGGCGAGTCGCACACGTGCGCGCGAACGGCCGACGACGGGGTGGTGTGCTGGGGCGACAACGGCTCGCTGCAGCTCGGGGCGGCGTCGTCGGAGGCCACCAAGACGCACCACTGGCTCGAGATCGGGTGCGAGTAGCTCGTGGCCCGCTCGCTCACGAGCCGAGCAGGCCCTGCTGCACCACCAGGCGGGCCAGTGCGGCGCGGCCCGAGAGCTGCAGGCGCTCGTAGATCCGACCGAGGTGGGTGCTCACCGTGCGCGGGCTGATGTGCAGGCGCGCGCCGATCTCCTCGGTGGTGAGGCCCTCGGCGACGAGCACGGCCACCTCGAGCTCGCGCTTCGACAGACCCACCTCGGCCGCGCGCGCCTTGGGGTCCTGGCGCGCGAGCTCGGCGCGTGTGCGGTAGAGATAGCGCAGCGTCACGTCGGGACCGATCTGGATCCGGTCGCCCTCGCGCACGATCGCGAGGTCGACGCGCGCGCCGTTGAGGAACGTGCCGTTGGTGGAGTCGAGGTCGATGAGGTTGACCACGCCCTCCTCGCCGATCGCGAGCTTGGCGTGGCGGCGGGACACGCCGTCGTCGTCGAGCTGGAGGTCCGCCTTGGTGCTGCGACCGATGAGCGTGCTGCCGGTGGTGAGCGGGAGCACCTTGCCCTGCGCATGGCCGCTCAGCACCTCGAGGCACGCGACCTCGCCGGGGGTGCGACCACGGGCGACCCGGACCGGGCGGACCTCGGTGGGCTTGTCTTCGTGATCGGTCATCGCCCGCGAGGGGATGATACGCCGCGGGAAGGAGGGCGCGAGGGTCAGAAGCGGCCGCGCAGGACCAGGCCGCGGGGGCCGGGGGCGAGCGAGAGGGTGCGGTCGTGATCGCCGCTACGGCGGGCGACCACGGCGAGGCGGACGATGCCGCCGATCGCGAGCGCACCGCCGAGGCCGAGCAGGCCGAGACCAACGCGCTGCTCGAGCACGGCGCGATCGATCGCTTCGCGGAAGCGCTCGTGCGTGGCAAGGCCCTCGGCGCGGCCGTCCTCCCAGGCGGCCACGCCTACGAGCGTGGCCCCGGCGGCGAGCGACGCGGTGCCGGTGGCCACGAGCGACCAGCCGGCGGCATCACGCCACCACGGGCGCGGAGGGACGTCGGTGGGCGCGGCGGAGGAGGGGGCGGGCTCGGAGGTCGGCCTGGGCTCGAACGTCGGTGCGGGCTCGGTCATGGGCTCGGGCTCGGTCGTGGGCTCGGGCTCGCGGCACGCGTCGCGCTGGCGCTCGGCATTGGCGAGCATGTTGCTCCACTGGGCGCGGAGCAGCTCCGTGTCGTACGAGGGTGGTGGCGTCTGGCCCTCGGTGACGAATCGCTCGTAGAGCGCCGCCGCCTCGGTGCAGTGGCCGCGTAGGCGCTCGGACTGGGCCCAGCTGTACAGGATTGCCGGTGCGTGCAGGTCTTGCCACGCGCGCGCGTACTCTGCCACTGCCTCGTCGTGCCGGCCCTCGCTCGCGAGCGCGTCGGCGCGATCCCATGCCGCCTGGGCCTCGGTCTCCAGCGCCCCGGCCTTGGGGGCGCTGGCGAGGAGCACCGCGAAGACGAGCGAGGGCAGCGTGGCGATCGGCATGGATCACCGCACGCGCGGCGCCGGAGCGTCGGGATCGAAGGGAGCGGGGAGGGCAGGGGCGGGCTCGGGGTCGTCGGTGGTGGAGGGATTGCGCGGACGCGTGGTCTTGCCCGTACGACGCCCGCTCTTGGACGACGGTGTGGGCTCGACGGTGGAGCTCGCGGGAGCGCTCGCGTCGGGAAGGGTCGTGTCGGTCACTGGAGCGGGCGTGGATATGGGCGGTGCCGGAGCATCGCTCGTCGGGTTCGCGGCCGATGCCGTGCTCGCGGCCGGCACCGGTGGCACGATGCTCTCGCTGGCGCTCGCAGCCGCAGGTGGCTCGGCCTCCTTGCCCTCGCCGGGCGCCGCGTCCTCCGAGGGGTCATCGCTTCGTCGATCCAGCGGCGAGCCCGGGCTCGCCGCTTCGCCTCGCGGCACGGCAATCCACGCGAGCGACGCCATCATGCCCACGGCGAGGCCCCCGAGCGCCCACGCGCGGCGGCGGCCCGCTCGTGGCGCCACCGGCTCCGGTCCGGTCTCCACCGATTCCTCCGGCTTGCCGCTCGGGGCAGGCTTGGCGTTCGTCACGCTGGTGGGCGCCGTCGGCTTCGCGGCCGTCGGCTTGGACGCGGTTGCATCCGTGTCGTGCTCGGGCGGCCCGTCGATCGTCTCGGTCGATCCTTCGTCCGTCGCGCTCTCCCAGGGGTACGGGGCGCTGCCGAACAGCTCCTCCATGACTGCTGCCAGCGCCTCGGGCGTGGCCAAGAGCCCCTGATCCACCGCGAATTCGTCGAGCTCGCGCTGCAGCTCGCGCGCGCTGCCGTAGCGTAGGTCGGGGTCGCGATGGAGCGCACGCGCGAGGATCCGATCGAGCTCCGCCGGCACGTCCGCGCGGCGACTGCTCGCCGGTGGCAGATCGTGGTTGACGATCTGGTTCATCACCGCGAACTCGCCCTCGGCATGGAACGCGCGGGCGAGCGTGCAGAGCTCGTAGAGCACCACCCCGAGCGCGAACACGTCGCTGCGGCGATCGAGCGCCTCGCCCTTGCACTGCTCGGGCGACATGTACGCCATCTTGCCCTTGCGCACGCTCGGTCGCGTCGAGTGGCGGCTGGTCGACGCCTTGGCGATCCCGAAGTCGACGATCTTGACCGCGCCCTCGTAGGTCACGATCACGTTGGTCGGCGAGACGTCGCGATGGATGATGCCGAGCGGCTTGCCGTCGAACCCGCGCCGTTCGTGTGCGTGGTGCAGCCCCGCGGCGGCCGCCGAGCCGAGCGCTATGAACGCATCCCACGGCAGGAACGAGCCGCGCGTGCGCTGGCGCCGGATGATCGCGAGCAGGTTCTGCCCGTGGATGTAGTCCATCGTGAAGAACGGCCCATCGTCGTCCTCGCCGATGTCGTGCACGTGGACCACGTTGGGGTGATCGAGCTGCGCGGCCAACCTCGCCTCGTCGAGGAACATCTCCACGAACTCGCGCTCGTCGGTGAAGCGCGGGAGGATCCGCTTGAGCGCGACGTACTTCTGGAACCCGTGCACGCCGGTGGCGCGCGCGACGTAGAGCTCGGCCATGCCACCGGCGGCAAGCCGCGGGCCGAGCTCGTAGCGGCCGATGCGGCGCCACGAGGGCGGCTGGAGGTCGGTCGCCTGCGTGCTGCCGGGCACCGCCCACCATGGTCGCAGCCGAGGGGTGGGGACGGCAACCGGCGGGGCCGGCCGACTCACCCCAGTCGCTCGAACCAATAACCCGTGCGTCGGCTCTGGTGTGCCACCGCAAGGACCACGGGCCCTTCCGCTTCGAGCACGACCATCAGCGAGTATCGGAAGCGTCTCCGCGGAAACGCTCTCGCTTCGATGTCTCGCGGAAGCCCTTCTACCCGCGCTCCACTGCGAGGAAACGATCGAACGCGGTCGAGGGCTGCGTCGATCTCGGCTTCGAAGCGGGCCCCGTAGCCTTCGCGTTCCTCTTCGAGGTGGAGCAGCGCGGTCAAGTACTCCGCGCGGGCCTCGGGATGGAACGCGAGGGCGCTCATCACCGGCGCTGCGCAAGGATCTCGCGTCCCTGCGCCCGTACCGCTTCCCAGGACACCAACTCCACCTCGCCGTTCCTGACCTGCTCCACGCGCCGAACGAGCTCCGCACGCCAGGCCTCGTCGACCTCCGTGCGCCCACCGTCATCCTCCACGTCGACGCTGTGCAACAGCTCCTCGGCGAGCATGAGGCGCTCGTCTTCGGGGAGCGCCAGCGCGTCCTGCAGGATCTTCTTGGCCCCGACGGTCACTAAAACCAAGGATACGCCGGTGCGACACGGCCATCCAGCCCAGACTTCGATGCCGCCGCTCACCCCGCCGTCTCGTCCTCGAGCCCCGCCGCCTCGCGAACCTCCCCTCGCATCATCGCCTCCGCCAGCGCCTCGAGCTCTTCACTCAAGCTCCGATCCCCGCTCCACGGCGCGACATACTCTCGCACCGCCGCGTACACCCGCGAGAGTCGCTCGCTCGTCGCGACCTTGCGCAGATCGACCGCCCGCGTCGCCACGGCCGCCTCGATCGCCAGGCACCGCGCCACGTTCTCTACCACTCTACGCAGCTTCAAGGCCGCGATCGGCCCCATGCTCACGTGGTCTTCCTTGCCCGCCGACGTCGGAATCGAGTCCACGCTCGCCGGGAACGACAGCGTCTTGCACTCGCTCGCCAGCGCGCTCGCGGTCACCTGCGCCATCATGAACCCGCTCTCGAGCCCGGGATCGTCGGCGAGGAACGCGTTCAGACCTCGCGAGGTGTGCACGTTCATGAACCGCTCGAGCCTGCGCTCGCTGATCGTCGCCAGCGTCGTCATCGCGGCGCTCAGGTGATCGATCGGCACCGCCACCGTCGCCGCGTGGAAGTTCCCGCCCGAGACCACGTCGTACCCACCCGCGCCATCGGGCAGCACCAGCGGGTTGTCGGTCAGGCTGTTGACCTCGATCGTGAGCGCTCCCGCCACGTACCGCAGCGCACCTCTCACCGCCCCGTGCACCTGCGGCATGCAGCGGTACGCGTACGCGTCCTGCACCTGCCCGCAATCGGCATGCGAGGCGTTGAGCGCCGATCCCTCGACCAGCGCCCGCACGTTCTCGGCCGTTCGCTGCTGCCCCGGGTGCGGCTTGCCGGCGTGGATCCTCGCGTCGAACGCCGCCAACGTCCCGAGGCTCGCGTCGAGGCTGAGCGCCCCGATCGCATCCGCGGTGGCGAGCAGCTCCCCGGCTGCGACCGTGGCCAGCCCTCCGATCACGCTCGTCACCTGCGTCCCGTTGATGAGCGCCAGCCCTTCCTTGGCCCCGAGCTCGTACGGCGCGAGCCCGACCTTGCGCAGCGCCTCCTCGCCGCGCAGCCGCTCGCCACCCACCCACGCCCAGCCCTCACCGATGAGCGGCAGCGCCAGGTGGGCGAGCGGCGCAAGATCCCCGCTCGCCCCCACGCTGCCCTGGCGCGGCACCACCGGCACCACCCCGGCCTCGAGCAGCTCCACCAGCCGCTCCACCAGCCCCGGCGTCACCCCGCTGTGCCCCAGCGCCAGCGTGTGCGCCCGCAGGGCCAAGAGCGCTCGCACCACGTCCGCCGGCAGCGGCTCGCCCACGCCCACTGCGTGGCTCCGCAAGAGGTTGCGCTGCAGCTCGGCGAGCTTGTCCGCCGGGATGTGCGTGTCGCTCAGCGCACCGAAGCCGGTGTTCACGCCGTAGATCACCCGCCCGGCCGCGATCTCCCGCTCGAGCTCCACCCGCGTCGTCGCGAGCCGCTCGCGTGCGTCGAGGTCCAGCCGAACCCGGGCCTGGCCGCGGGCGATCCGCACGACCTGGCCGAGGTCGAGCCGCTGGCCGATGATCACGGCGTCTGCGGGGAGATCCGTGCGCATGGAGGGGCTCATGGAGGGGCTCATGGAGGGAAACCGGTGACGAGCATAACCGGGTCTGCCGTGATTCGTGGTGCGGACCACACTTTCTCAGCTGTGCGAATCGACACCAGAGAACCGTTTCGCTCCGCGGCCCGTACAAGAGCCGACGCCGTTGGCGTCCAAGGGCTCGCACCGGGAGCGGGCGGGCCGCCCCCACCGCCGCCTCGCAGCTTGACCCCGCGAATTGGGGTACGCTTAGCCACCGCAAGGGTCCATTGATGGCCGACTCACGACGACCAGGCCCGGCCGCCGCCGGAGGGGCCACGATGATCGCCCACCCCGGCGCGAGCACACCCGTTCGCTCGGCTGGCGTCACGCCCGTTCCCGGAGGTGGGTTCACGCCGGTACCCGGCAGCATGATGCCGGGCGGTGCCTACACGCCGATGCCCGGCAGCATGACGCCGGTGCCGGGCGGCGCCTACACGCCGGTGCCCGGCAGCATGATGCCGGTGTCCAGCGGGGGAGGGTTCACCCCCGTGCCCTCCCACCCCGGCAGCGGCAGCGTCAGCGCGGCCCCGGTCGCCGCGGCAGCCCCGTCGCCCTCGCCCAACCTCGTGGGCACCGTGCTCGCCGAGCGCTATCGCGTCATCAAGAAGCTCGGCGAAGGCGGGATGGGCAGCGTCTACCTCGCCGAGCACACCACCATCAACAAGAAGCTCGCCATCAAGGTCCTGTCGAGCGAGTACTCGCACAAGCAGGACCTCGTCGACCGCTTCCTGCAAGAGGCGCGCGCCGCCTCGATGATCGCCCACGAGCACGTCGTCGAGATCACCGACTTCGGGTCCACCCCCGGCGGCTCGGTGTTCTTCGTGATGGAGTTCCTCAACGGCGAGGACCTGTCCAAGACCATCAAGCACGTCGGCTCGCTGCCGTGGCACCGCGTGCGGCCCATCATGCTGCAGATCTGCTCGGCGCTCACCGCCGCGCACGAGAGCGGCATCATCCACCGCGACATGAAGCCGGAGAACTGCTACCGCATCAAGCGCGGCGGCAGCGAGGACTTCATCAAGGTCCTCGACTTCGGCATCGCCAAGGTCACCAGCGAAGACGGCGAGGGCGGGGGCGGGGGCAAGGCGCTCACCCGCACCGGCATGATCTTCGGCACGCCCGAGTACATGTCGCCCGAGCAGGCCAAGGGCGAGAAGGTCGATCACCGCGTCGACGTGTACGCGGTGGGCGTCATCCTCTACGAGCTGCTTACGGGCAAGGTGCCGTTCACCGCCGACACCTTCATGGGCATCCTCACCAAGCACATGTTCGAGGCCCCGCCGGCCCCGAGCACGGTGGCGCCCGGCCTCGAGGTCCCCGCGCAGGTCGAGGCCATCATCCTCAAGGCGCTGCAGAAGGACCGCGAGTACCGGTTCCAGTCCATGCGCGAGATGGCGATCGCCATCGAAGCGGTGGGCACCGACAGCGCGCCGGTGGTGGTGGTGCAAGAGGACGTGATCCTGCCAACGGGCGGACAGACTCGCTTCCGCACGTCGTCGCATACCGGCGTGCCGCTGGCGGCCGCGCGGGCCAACACCGGCACCATCGAGACCGGCACCGGTACCGGCAAGCGTCGCAAGGGCGGCACCGGCGTCCTCATCGGCGTGGCTGCGTTCGTGCTCGCGCTCGGGGGCGCCGCGGCGGTGTTCTTCATGAACGGCAGCGACCCCAAGCCCGACACCGCGGCGGCGGTCACCGACGCGGGCGACGGTGGGACCAAGAAGCAGCCAGCCAAGAAGACGGGCGGCGACACCAAGACGGGCGGCGACACCAAGACCGGCGGTGACACCAAGACCGGCGGTGACACCAAGACCGGCGGTGACACCAAGACCAGCGATCCCGTCCCGGCCGTGGCCACGGTGTCGATCACCGTGGTGGCGGCCGGCATCGAGGGCACCGTGACCGACGGTCGCGACGACGCGACGCTCGGCAAGATCAACGCGCCGTTCGAGCTGCAGCTCGGCCGCGAGGCGCTCGACCTCTACGTGCACGCCGAGGGCTACGAGGACACGCTGATCTCGGTGGTGCCCGACGCCGACAAGACCCTCAACGCCACGCTCGAGAAGCTCACCGGCGGCAAGACGGGTGGCAAGACCGGCGGCAAGACGGGTGGCAAGACCGGCGGCAAGACCGGCGGCAAGACGGGTGGCAAGACCGGCGGCGATACCAAGGCCGGTGGCGACACCAAGACCGGCGGGGACACCAAGACCGGTGGCGACACCAAGACCGGCGGGGACACCAAGACCGGCGGCAATGGCTCGGCCGATCTCAAGGACCCGTTCAATCGCGGAGGATGACGCTCGGCGGCAGAGGGCGATGGGGCGTGGGCGCGGTGACGGCGTTGGCCGTGACCGTGGCTGCGTGCAACCCTGCCGCGGTCGACGATGCCGGACCCGAGCTCACCGGCGTTCCCCTGCCCAGCGACGACTCCTCGACCAGCACCGGCTCGGCGAGCTCCACCACGGAGGGTCTGGATGGTGTCGACTCCACCACGACCCGCGGCAGCTCGGGCAGCACCACGGCCGATGAGGATGACGAGGGGCCGATCTTCGACGTGGCGTCGCCGCCCGGAGGCGACCTGCCCACGATGACCGGCGAGGATTGCGAGGAGCTCGTCGCCACGATTCGCGACTTCTCGGCGAGCCATCCCGACTTCGAGGACTACACCGGCAACATGGCCTACACCGGCCTGGTGCTGCCGACGCTCGGCGGCGACGGCCGGCCGCAGCACAACGCCGCCTACGCGGGACAGGCCATGATCACCAGCGCCGCCACCTTCGCGCAGTGGTACGCCGACGTGGCGGGGGTGAACCAGGCGTTCGAGGTCCCGCTCGCGCTCACCGACGAGGGCACCGGCGAGCTCGTGTTCGACAGCGCCGCGTTCTTCCCGATCGATGGCTTTGGGTTCGGCAACGAGGGCAACCCCCACAATTTCCACTTCACCACCGAGGTGCGCACGAGCTTCACGTACACGGGTGGCGAGGTCTTCTCGTTCCGGGGCGACGACGACATCTGGGTGTTCGTCGACGGGCAGCTCGCGCTCGACCTCGGCGGGACGCACCCGGCGCTCGAGGACACGATCGAGATGGACTCGCTTCCGCTCGTGGTGGGGCAGACCTACGCGATGGACATCTTCCACGCCGAGCGCCACACCGATCAGTCGAACTTCCGCATCGTCACGACGATCGCGTGCTTCCAGCCCCCGCCAGGATAGTGCTGGTAGCGGGTGATGACGAGCGCCCTCTGGGCTCTCCCTCGCACCAGTCTTCGCGCTTGGCGAACGAGGTCGATCGCAAGAGGATGTGGCCGGCGGAAGACTTTCGGGGGCGCTCACATTGGTGCGAGGAAGAGCCCAGAGGGCGCTCATCATCACCCGCTACCAGCACTACCCTGGCGTTGCCGCGCGCAGCTCCGAGGGTCGGGGGCCCTGCAAGGCCTGCCGTAGCCACTCGACCACGGCGGGCACGTCGTTGTCGGTCCATGGCCGCGGGTCGTGGGGGTTGAAGCGCCAGTACGTGCACGGCGGGCGCCAGTGCTGGCGGTACGAGGCCAGCAGCGGGAACACCTCGATGCACACTGCCCACGCGTCGTGCACGTGGTGCTGGTGATCTTCCTGCTCACCGGTGAACGTGTCGAAGAAGCGCGCGGCGAGCCGGCGGTAGCGGTGGCGGGGCTGCGCGGCCGCGAACGCACGGCTGAGCTCGGCGTAGCGGCGAAAGCACGCGCGGTCGTCCACGTGCGCGGGGATCGTGGTGCCCATGAACGAGTGCAGGTTGGTGCTGGCCCAGAAGCCCTGCGCGGTGCATAGCCGGTCGAGCGCGGCAGTCTCGGGCTCGGACAGCGGTGCGGGGCCGGCATAAGTGGCGTCGCCGGGGCGATTCGAGCCGGCGCCGGGCAGCGCCCGCCGGCGTGCGCCGCCCGGCAGCGGATAGTTGCGGTTGAGATCCACGCCGTTGGCGTTGGTGCGGAGCAGCGAGAGCGGGCCCACGCCGTCCCGCTCCCACGTGCGGCGGTAGCCGTCGGGGTTGAGGCACGGGATCACCCACAGCTCGGCTTCGCGACGCAGCGCGAACGCGGTGGTGCTCTCGTCGGCGGCGGCGTGCAGCACGGCCAGCGCCACCTCGCAGCCCACGTGCTCGGGGCCGTGGATGTTCGCCGAGCACAGCACCCGACGCGATGCGCCGGTGGGCGAGGGCAGCCGCACGGCCTCGAGCGCCTCGCCCTCGACGCTCTGGCCATACGGCACCACCTCGCCCCCGGCCGCCCGGGCGGCGTCCCGCAGGGCGCGGCGACGCTGCTCGGGGGAGCGGTAGGGGGCGAGCGAAGCGGCCCCTCCGACGCCGATGGCGTCGGTCACGGGGTGGGGCTCGGCTCGGGCTCGGGGACCGCCTCGGCCGGTGCGGGGTCGGCCTGCGCGGGCTCGGGCTGCGTGGTCTCGGAGGCTGCGGGCTCGGCGGAAGCAATAGCCTCGGCGGAGCGCTCCTCGGTGGGTGCGGGCGTCTCGGTCGCCTCGACCGTCTCCGTTCGCGAGGCCGTGCGCGACTCGGCCGAGCCCGTGGTCTCGTCGTCGTCGTCGGTGTCCGGCACCCGGCTGACCGTGAGCGGAATTCCGTCGAACTCGAAGCCGACGATCAGCTCCTCGAGGCGGGCCAGCGCCAGCGTGCCCAGGCGGAAGCGCGTGCTGGCCTCGCCCACGGTGAGATCGCGGACCGCCTTGCGGGCGAGCCCGAAGGTCTCGGCGAGCAGCTCGCGGACGTGGGCCGCCTTCTTGCCGTGCTTGCGGCCCACGTTGAGGCGCACCCGCACGAAACCCGTCTCGTCCTCCACGGCGGGCATCTGCGGCGGCTCGGGCGGAGGTGGCGGCGAGGCCCGGCGCTCGCGGCTGCGATCGCGGTCGCGGTCGCGGTCGCGGTCACGGTCACGGTCGCGCTCGCGCTCGCGACCATGGTCGCGCTCGCGACCGTGGTCGCGGTCGCGCTCACGTGCACGCGCAGGCGCGGGCTCGGGCTCGGGCTCGTCCACCACCGCTGCGGTGCCGCCGAGGTAGGTGTCGTCCTCGAAGTCGCGGTAGGAGAACTTGGCGGCCCACACCTCCCAGAAGTCCTTGTGGGGCGGGGCGGTGAGCTCGGGCGGGGGAGCCGGCTCGGCCTTCTTCTTGTTGCGACGCCGGCGGCGGCGCTTGCGCTTCTTGGCCTCGCGCGGGTCCTCGTCCTCGTCGGCGTCCCCGTCCGCTTCGGCGTCGGAGCCCTCGAGATCGGACTCGTGCGCAGCCGTGCCGTCGGTCGCCTCGGCCCCCGCTTCGGCTCCGCCGGACGCTCCGGCTCCGTCGTCCTCGCCCTCGAGCTCGTCGTCGTCGCGATCGGCGTCCGAAAGGTCCTCGAGCTCGACCTCCTCCTGCTCCTGCAGGCTCTCCATCACGCCGCGGCGGCGGCCCTTGAGCGTGAGGTCGTCGAGCTCGTCGATCTCGCCGAACTCGTCGCGCACCACGTCGAGCTCTTCTTCGTCGATGTCGATGACGATCTGGTCCTGCGACACCGACACGTGCGGAACCACCGGCGCGGCGGGAACCGGGGGCGCAGCGCGCTCGGAGGACGCAGCGGCGCCGTCGCCCTTGGCCCGGCGTCGGCCTCCACGACGGCGACGGCGACGACGGCCTTCACCGCTCTTGGCCGCGGCCTCTCCCGACTCGGCGTCGTCGTCGTCCTCGTCGGCGCCGAGATCGTCGGTCGCATCGTCCTCGTCGGTCTCGGTCTCACGGGCTTGCGTGGCCACGGCTTCGCCGGTGCCCTCGGGGCGGCCACGGCCGCGGCGGCGGCGGCGGCGGCGACGGCGCGAGCCGGCGTCGTTGCCCGAATCGGTGACGTCGTCGCCCCCGGTGGCTGCCTCGGTGGTCTCACCGTCGAGCGCTTCGTCGAGGTCGACCTCGTCGAGGAGGCTGTCGGGGTCGTCGCCCTCGCCGGGCATCGAGGCCTCGCCGGTGGCCTCGTCGACGTCGGCATCGAGGCCGAGCTCGCGCTCGTCGGCTCCGCCCTCGGTCCCCTCGCGCGCTTCATCCCGTCCACCGCGACGGCGACGGCGACGGCGACGACGACGACGGCCGTCCTCGGCCTGCCCCGCGGCATCGGCCGAGGGCTCTTCGTCGCGCTCGTCCGGGCCAGGCTCGCGAGGCTCGAGGGCCTCGGCCTCGGAGCCCTCGGCCTCGGTCCGCGACAGCGCCTCGGCGACCGCGGCCGAGATCAGGATCGAGGGCTGCGTCTCGGCGTCGTCGCTCGTCGCGACCGCGGCGGCTTCGTCGGGCCGCCCTCGGTCCCGCCTGCGCTCACCGGCCTCGCCGCGGGGCTCGCGGTCGTCCCTGCGATCGCGATCACGCCCGCGCCTGCGCCCGCGACGGCCCCGGTCGTTCTCCGGCCCACGGTCGCGACGGCCTTCGCCTTCGGCTCGGCCCTGCCGCTCGTCGCCGTCGCGCCCAGGGCTGCGATGGCCCTCGCCCTCGGGACGCGGCGCTTCGCCTTCCGCCCCGGACGTGAACGCATCACCGTCGCGCGCTCCTCGATGGCTGCGATGGCTCTCGCCCTCGGCCCGCGGCGCTTCGCCCTCGGCCCGGGGCTGGAACGCGTCGCGATCGCGTCCTCTGCGGCTGCGACGGCCCTCACCCTCGGGACGCGGTGCTTCGCCCTCTACACGCTCGTGGCTCGGCTCTGCATCGGCGGTACGAACCGCTTCGCCGCCGCCGCTCCGCTCGGCCTCGCCCCAGCGCCCACGGTCGCTGCGGTTGGCCTCGTCCCAGCGCCCACGGCTACGTCCCCGGTCCTCTACACTCTCGCCGCGCCCCCGGCCGGGACGCTCGGGGCGGCCAGCCTCGCCGCCCTCGCGGAAGTCATCGTAGCGACCCCGCCCACGGCGCGGGCGCTCGAGGTCGCTGGCTCGCGGCCGCCGCAGCTCTGCGTCGCTCGGCTCCTGCTCGCGCTCGCGCTCCGCCGCCACCTGGGTCATCGCCTCCTTGAGGAGGTACGCGATCACCTGCTCGCCGCGCGGGTCGGTCACCAGGTGCCGCGTCAACAGCGTCCACTCGGGAGCCACGAGCTCGGGGAACAGCCGCGAGATCTGGTCGAGCTTGTTCTCGAGCCGCTGCCGCGCCAGCTCTTCGGCCGGCGGTAGGTTGTGCTCCTCGAGCGTGATCGAGGGGTACTGCAGCTTGAGGTAGTAGAAGTTGCCGAGCTCCTGGGGCGCGATGAGGCTGATCGCCTGCCCGGGCCGGCCTGCCCGGCCGGTCCGCCCGGTGCGGTGCACGTAGCTCTCGGCATTCTCGGGAAACGAGTAGTTGATGACGTGCCCGATGTGCGAGATGTCGATGCCGCGGCTGGCCACGTCGGTGGCCACGAGGAACCGCAGCTGCCCCGAGCGCATGCGCCCCATCACCCGCTCGCGCGCGGCCTGGGTGAGGTCGGAGGACAGCGGCTCGGCGTGGTAGCCCTCGCGGCGCAGCGCCGAGGCCACGAGGTAGGTCTCCTCGCGCGTGTTGCAGAACACCAGCGCGTTCGGAGGCTCCTCGATCGCGATCATATCGAGGAGGTCGCGGACCTTGAGCGCGCCCGAGACCTGGTAGTACGCATGCTTGATCTCGGCCGCGGCGACCTGGTCGCCCGAGAGCATCACCGTCTCGGGGTTGCGCATGTACCTACGGGCGATGCGCTCGATGTCGGGCGGCACGGTGGCCGAGAACAGGCACGTCTGGCGCTCGCTGGCGCAGGCGTCGAGGATCGCGTGGATGTCCTCGAGAAAGCCCATCGAGAGCATCTCGTCGGCCTCGTCGAGCACGGCCATGCGTACGCGATCGAGCCGCAGCGTGCGGCGGCGGATGTGGTCGAGGATGCGGCCCGGGGTACCGACCACCGCGTGCACGCCCTCGCGCAGCGCCTGGAGCTGGGGCTGCATGGCGGTGCCGCCGTAGATCGGCAGCGTGCGCACGCCGCTCTCGTGCCCGAGCTGCTCGAGCTGCTCGCACACCTGCTTGGCGAGCTCCCGCGTGGGGGTGAGCACGAGCATCTGCACGCCCGTCTTGGCCGCGCTGTCGGCCTCGAAGCGCTGCGCGAGCCAGGGCAAGCAGAAGGCGCCGGTCTTGCCCGAGCCGGTCTGCGACTGCACCAGCACGTCGCGTCCGGCCGTGATGAGCGGGAAGGTCATGGTCTGCACGGCCATGGGGATCTCCCAGCCCATGGCGACCACGGCCCGACGCAGGGACTCGGGCATCTCGAACCCGTCGAACGACGTCGGCACGGTCGGCTCCACCGCAATTGCGGTGCTCGCGGCCGGGTGCGGCTGGGTGGTCTCGTCCGCGCCATCCGACTCGGGCACGAGCCCGGCGACCTGCCGCGGCGTGAAGATCTGCGTCTTCGCGTTCTCGTCGACCTCCCTGCGCCTGCGGGGCGGGGGCGACGGCTCGAGATCATCGTTCGACTCGAACAGGTCCTCGCCGAAGTCGTTGCCCGCGGCGCCGAACGAGGTCTTGGCGGTGGTGTCCGCGTCCACGGTCACCGGCACGCCCGCGCTCACATCGAACGGATCGTCGGTCGCGATGACCGCCGGGGGTGCGTCGGAGGAGGCCTGCGAGGCGGCCTGCGAGGCAGCCTGCGATGCAGCCGGTAGGGTGGGGTCAGGGGAGAGGGTAGGGGTCGAGGGCTCGGAGGGCGCGGCATCGGGTGCCGGCTCTCCGTTGTTTGGCGTATTGGCCATGCGGGGAATTCCTAGAGCGCGAGCAGCTCACGGCGAACCTCCGACTCGCGAGCGTTCTGCTCTACATGCGCACGCAGCTGCTTCTCGATGCGATCGAGGGTCTGCAAGCTTGCGGCGTCTGCGGTGCAGGCTGCCTGAGTCTCGCGGATGAGATTGAGGACGACATCGTCTTGCGGATCCCGGTCACGGAAGCTGGGGGATCGCAGGGTGAGGGCCACCACCCGGTCGCGGATCAGCCTGACGCGGTAGCGACAGTCGACCTCGCGGGGTGCGAGGCCAGGACGTTGCTGTGCCAGCCCTTGGCCTACCCCCACCACCCCGAAGAGGATGATGATGGTGACGCCTACGAGCTGGACCCACGACGAGAACCGAAGGCCTCGGGGTGACGAAGAACGCTTCAGTGCGCGCGCGATCATCCACCCCGCTCGGGTCGGCGGTCAACCCCGCGCGGACGTGAATGAAACCGTGTGCTTGCGCACGAGTACGATGGCGCGCGCCGCGAAGACGCAGGCCCATCACCCGCCCGATTGGCAGTGATCGCTGCACTGGGCGGGACTCTTCGTGCGTCTGGCGGTGAATCGCACCTCGCCGACCTGGCTGCGCACCAGGTCGTAGCCCGTGGGGATCAGCCGCCGGATCTTGCAGCCCTGGGGGCCGTCGACGGCCAGGGTCCAGCAGGCGTCGATCTCGTTGAGATCGACGAGATCATCGCTGCCGGGCACCTGCAGCGCGTTGTCCGAGACGAGGTAGCTGCCGCGATCCATCGGGATCACCGTGGAGCGCTGGTCGAACTGCTCGAGCCGTAGCGTCACCACCACGCCGTCCCCGAGCACCAGCTTGAGCGGCTCGAGCGTGGAGCTCTCCCGCAGGTCCACCAGGGTGAAGCCGGCCGGTCCGCCCTCGGCCCCCGCCAGCGGCAGGGCCGTCACCACGTAGACCCCGCCGGGGTCGAGCGGCAGCACGAACGCTCCGTCGCGCCCGGCCACCGGGTCGTAGAAGGTGGAGATGCTGTGGAAGTAGGGCCCCGGGACCGAGCCCTCGGGCTCGCTGGGCAGCCGCAGCCGCTCGGCCATCACCACCGCCTCGCGGGCAGCGCAATCCCCGCTGGTGGCGCGCCGGGCACAGACCGCCTCGTCGACGTTGACGACCCCGGTCACCAACACCCGGGGGGACAGCGAGAGCGTCTGCAGCGTGGGCGTCTCGGGGCCGAGCTCGATGACGAAGTCTTGCGAGGCCATCACCGAGCCGGGCTCGGACTCGAAGCGCACCTCGTAGCGACGCGGCTCCTCCGTGGTGCCGAGCGCCACGTTCTCCACCACGCACGGCGCTCCAGGGTCGCTCCACGTCCCCGTGCGCGCCAGGCTGCCCGCGCGGCCCTGGGCGTCGACGCTGGGCGGGATGCAGTCGGCCTCCAGCCACGGGTCCATCCAGGTCGGCGACGCGACGTCGATCACGAGGTGGGACTCGACCGCCACCACCGGGACCGCGCCCGCGCTGGTGCGGCCATCACAGCGCTCGGGGGCCGTCGGGGCCCCCTCGGCGGCGTCGTCGGCCGTGGCGGGCAGGCAGCCCACGTCGCAGCACGTGTACTCGCCCCCGGCCCCGGCCAGCGTGCGCGGCTGGCCCTCGAAGGCCAGCTCCAGCGTGGCCCCGGCGCCCCAGTCGGGCACGCACAGGGTGCTGGGGAAGGGGGTGTTCGGGGACGCCCCCGGCGGGTTGAACCTGACATCGCTCGCGTAGTCGACGGTCGGCCGCGGGCCGGGTGGCTGCACGGTGACCTCGTAGCGGCGCAATTGCACGTCGTCGGGTCGAGCTTCGCAGTAGGTGAACACCTGCGTGAAGAACTTGCCCTCGGGGTTGGTGGCGGTGCTGCCGTCGGCAGCGCGGCCGGCGAGCGCCACGAAGCACTCCTTCGTGCTCGGGTCGCAGTATTGGTCGGACCCTCCACAATCCTCGTCGTCCTCGCACGCGACGAACACGGAGGTCCCCAGGCGCTCGCCGGCGACGTCGGCATAGCGCAGGCTCACGGTGGCGCCTTCCAGCTTCTCGCCGCGCTCGAGCTCGGGCGCGGAGACGTCGAGCGAGATCACGTCTCCCTCGAGCGCACGGCTGCAGCGGGGGTCGTAGGTGTGCTCGAAGGTCCACAGCGGGGCGACCACCGCGGAGCACTCGCCCACCGCGGTGTTGCAGAAGTTCGGCGTGGGGTCGCAGTCGCCCTGCGGCACGCAGCAGTCCGTGTCCACTTCGCACGGCCGGGCGGCATCGGTGCGGGGGGGCACGAGCCCCACGAAGCGCGTTGCGAGGTCCGGGGGCGGGTCCGTCTCGTCCTCTTCGGGCAGCTGGTGCTCGGGCTTGATCTCCCACATCACGAGATCGGGCGGTATGTCCTCGTCGCGCGGGTGGTACCGGGGCCAGCCCAGGATCGTGTCGACCTCGTTCTCGCCCACGTACGTGGGGTGGTCGATCACGCCGAACTGCGGCGTCAGGTCCGGGCCATAGCGCGAGGGCTGGGTGAGATCGAAGCGGGCCACGAGCGGCAGGTCCATCATCGAGCCGTCGGGCGGGGTCTCGGACACGGTGGCGTCGAGGAAGAACTGCTGGCTCACCCACGAGCGGCGCACCGACAGCTCGCGGATGTTCTCCTCTTCCTCGACGATGCAATCGCAGCCGTCCACCTCCACGCGAAACAGCAAGACGCCGGCGGCCCGCTCGCGGATGTCGAAGCCGATGTGGGCCCGCGGCGCAGCCTCGGTGCCGGGCAGGCAGCGACCCTGGTCCACCGCGCACACCTGGCCTACGGCGCAGTCGGCGTCGCTGCGGCACTCCTCGGGGTCGGGCGTGTCGGCCAGCGTGCTGCAGGCCAGGGCCAGGGCCCCCAGCGCGATGCACGTCGAGCCGCGGAGCGTCACGGTGCTTCCTCCACGCAGCTGCAATTGGACACCAGGGAATCCTGGCACTCGAACACGTAGTTGGCCACCGCCCACGTGGCGCCCACGCCGAGATCGGGCATGCCGTACTGCGTGGGCAGGAGCACCGGGTGGCCCCGGGCGTCGAGCACCGGCTCACCGTCGGCGTCGAGGCGTGGGGGCCGGAAGAACGGGCGATCGGTCACCATGATCTGCAGGTTGTGCAGGCCCACGCTCAGCGTCTGCCCGTTGTCGTCGTTGCACAGATCCGCGCCCTGGCCCCCGTCCTTGCCGAAGCGGAACATCCACAGGCCATTGTTCTCGCGGCCCACGGACGCCTCGATCGTCTCGTCGAGCTCCTCGTCCGGCGTCGCCATGTACTCGCCGGCCCCGCCCGGGATGAGGTGCTCGGGGTAGGCCACGAAGTTCTGCGGCGCGTCGGTGAGCGGGTCGAGGTCGAGCAGCGCCACCGCGTAGAGCGTGTCGGCCGGCGCGTCGCGGCGGCGATCGGGATCCTCGGCGTAGAGCACGAACTCGGGCAGGACGTTGCCGTCGGCCTGCGGGCACGCGCAGAACGGTCCGCCGGGGACGAGGCCCTGGGCCAGCGCCACGGGCACCTGTGGGCAGCCGCGGGGGTCGTGGCCCGGGTGCCCGGGCAGGACCTCGCACGGGTCGACCAGCTCCTGCAGCACCGGGATCGACTCCACGATGCGCACGGCTCCGGGGTTGGCGTCGTCGCTCTCGGCCCGGATCCCGCGGTCGGGGATGATGCACGCGGTCCCGAGGCCCGCGAGGACCCCAAGGAACGGCAGCCACGCGAGCGTCGACGCGCCGCGCCGCGCGACGCCGGTCCGGCCTGCGAGCGCGAGCCGGGGCGGCATGCCGCGCTGGCGCCGGTCACGTCGGCTCACAGTTGCACTCGCTCCCTTCGGGCATCGACGTGGAGTCGTGGCACTCGAACACGTACGTCGTGGTGTCGTAGGTGGCTCCGGCCGGCAGGTCGGGCATGCCGATCACGGGCTCGTCGTACATCAGCGCGCCGTCCTCGTCGCGCATGGGCTTGCCCATCGCGTCGCGCAAGAGCGGCCGGTACCACGGGCGATCGGTGACCACGAGCCGCAGCTCGTGCAGCTTCACGTCGATCTTGGCGCCGTCGTTGTCGTTGCACAGGTCCACCCGACCGCGGTCGCCGAGCGCCCACGCCTTGAGGTGCGGGTCGGGCCGCTCGATCGTCTGCACCTCGAGCGCCCGGAACCGCCGCGCAGGCTCCTCGGGCGGCAGCCGGTTGGTGTAGGCCAGGTAGTCGCGGGGATCGTCGACCTCGACCGGCATGTCGAGGAACAGCGCGCCGAGGATCTCGTCCTTGGGGTCGCCCTCGGCGTCGATGTCGGGATCCTCCACGAAGATGTCGAAGCCGCCGCCGAGGCCGAAGTCGCGGCCGGGGCACACGCACAGCGGCGAGTCGGGGCGGATGAGCCCGCTCGGCAGCGTGTCGGGGATCTTCGGGCAGCCGCTCAGCGTCGTCCGCTCCACGCAGTCGTCGTCGGCGCGGGTGGTCACCGGGGTGGGCTCGACGATCCGCACCGCGCCCATGTTGAGGAACTCGTCCTGCACCACGATGCCCGCGTCGGGGATGATGCAGCCCGCCGCGGCCACGGCCGCCCACGCGAGGGCCACGCGCGCGGGTGCGGTCGCCGGCGCGGCCGATCGTGCCGGCCGCGCCATCATCCGCCCTCCTTCTCGACCTTCTCGAGGTGGCGGAAGATCGTGCGCGGGTCGACCCCGAGGTCGCGCGCGGTCTTGGTGCGGTTGCCTCCGTTGAGCGCCAGCACGCGGTTGATGTACTCGCGCTGCCAGCGGTCGCGCGCGTCGGCGAGCGGCAGCACGGCGTCGTCATCGGTAGCCGGCTTGCCGTCGGGCAGCTCGAGGTCGAGGTCGCCCGCGGTGATCTGCGGGCCGTCGGCCAGCACCAGCGCCTTCTTGATGTGGTTTTCGAGCTGGCGGATGTTGCCCGGCCAGCCGAACCGCATGACCGCGTTGATCGCCGAGCCCGACAGCGCCTTGCCCGGGTCGAGGTCGCGGCCGTACTCCTTGGCGTAGCGCCCGATGAGATAGCGCGCGATGAGCAGCACGTCGTCGCCGCGCTCGCGGAGCGGCGGCAGCAGGATCCCGATCACGTTGAGCCGGAAGTAGAGATCCTCGCGGAAGCGGCCGCCCTTGACCTCCTCGAGCAGGTCGCGGTTGGTGGCCGCGACCACGCGTGCGTCGATGGTGGTGGTCTTGGCCTCGCCGAGCCGCTGGATCTGCTTCTCCTGCAAGACGCGGAGCAGCTTGACCTGCAGGTGCAGCGGCAGCTCGCCGATCTCGTCGAGGAAGATCGTGCCGCCGTCGGCCGCCTGGAACTTGCCGACCTGGTTGGCCACCGCGCCCGTGAACGCACCCTTGACGTGCCCGAACAGCTCGGACTCGATGAGGTTCTCGGGGATGGCTCCGCAGTTGACGGTGATGAACGGGCCCTTGGCGCGCGGCGAGCGGTTGTGGATCTCGCGAGCGATGAGCTCCTTGCCGGTGCCGGTCTCGCCGAAGATGAGCACGGTGATGTCGGTGCTCGCGACCTTCTCGACGCGGTTGTAGACCTCGACCATCTGCGGACACGCACCGATGATCTCGCCGAACTTGACGTGCTCGAGCCGCTCGGCGAGCTCCGTCTTCTCGGAGCGGAGCTCGTTGAGCAGCTGCGCGTTCTTGATGAACAGCGCCGCCTGGGCCGCGAAGATCGTGAGCATCTCGAGCTGCTCGGCGCGGAATAGATCGCGCACGTTGTCGTTGCCCACGTAGATGAGCCCGAGCAGCTCGCCGCGCACCAACAGCGGCACCGCCATCACGCTGCAGAGCTTGAGGTTCATGACCGACAGGCTGCTGCGGAACCGCTCGTCGGCGTAGGCGTCGGAGATGATCTGCGCCTTGCGAGAGGTGATGGCCTCGCGGATGATGTTGTCGGAGAGCAGCTCCGTCGGATCGTCGACCGGCTGGCGCTCGAGGTTGCGAGCCACGCGGATCTCGTAGCCCGGCCCGGTGGTCCCGCCAGTGGCCCCGCTGGCCGCCCCGGGCCCCGGCGCCGCCCGATCGCCGCTCGTGCCGTTGGCGAGCACGAGGAAGCCCTTGCTGGCGCGCGTCATCGCCACCACCTGGTCGATGAGCTCGTCGAGCAGCGCCTCGAGATCCGAGGGCCGGGCGAGCAGCGCCGAGAACTGCTGGAGCTGGCGCATGGCCTCGAGCGGCACCGGAGGCTCGGGCTCCGCACCCTTGGGCGCCGGTGGCTCCGTGGCCGCATCGACGGCCGAGAACACCAGCTCGTGCCCGCCCACCACCACCACGTCGCCGTGCTTGAGCTCGTGGCTGCGGGTCTTCTTGCCGCGCACGAAGAACGGCGCGCTGCGCTGCGCCGACTCCAGCATGTAGCGCCCGGGCTCGTGGATGAGCGTGCAGTGGGTTGCGGCGACCTCGGGCCCGTGCAGCACCAGGTGGCACTCGGGCGACGAGCCGATCGACACGAGGCGCCGGACGATCGCGTAGCGGACGGGGTGGCCGTCGGGGCCGGTGAGCTGGAAGTGCGGCATGGAACCGAAGACGAGCCCTCAAAACCTGAGGGAGAACCCGAAGGTCGCGCCGTGGCGGTTGCCCCCGGCCGTGGGGCGCACGGTAGCACGCGGCTTGCGGTCCCGACGACGGCGGCCGTCCGCGGCGCCCTCCGCGTCGAGCTCGCGCCGCGGGACCCGATCGACCGACTCGGTCTTGAACGGGCGGAAGCGGTACTGCGCCAGGAACACGTCGAGCGCGACCGTGCCCAGGAACACCCAGCCGATCGCTTCCTCGGCCTTGCGGCGCCGCAGGATTCCGTCGAGGTCTTGGTTGGCGCACACGAGCGACCCGCGCTGGAAGCCCTCCTCGCGGCGGCAGCCGTCGGCCACTGCGCGGTAGATGATGAGGCCAAGGCCCGTGCCGCCGATGAGCACCTCGCCGCCCAGGAACAGCCCGCCGAGCAGCCGGTCGCCGTTGTAGAAGTGGCCGATGCCGAACGGGATCGCCGCGAACACGCGGCTGCGGGCCACGCGGTCGCGGACCTCCACCTCCTGGTCCTGGTAGCGCTCTTGGAGCGCGGCGTGGCGGCGGCGCAGATCCTCGAGGTCGGCGGACGCGTCGGCGAGATCGGCCTCGCACGCCATGCGATCGGCCTCGCACTGCGCGCTCGTCCGCTGGCTGCGAGTGTCCTGCACCTCGGCGAACAGCTCGAACAGCTCGGGGCTGTAGATCGCCGGCGGCAGGCGCCAGCTCGGGTCCGCGTCGAGCAGCCGCTCGAGGTACTCGCCGGCCTGCCCACGGCGCTCGCTCTCGTCGAGCGCCGCGTCGTTGACCGTCGCGTCGGCGAGGAGGCATAGTGCCTTCTCGCGGACGCGCGGCTCCTGCAGCCGGGCGGGATCGGTGGCCACGGGCTCGAGCACCTCGCGGACCAGCGTCCAGTCCCCGCGGCTCCACGCGGCCTCCGCCTGGATCACCGCCTCGCCGTCGTCCTCGGGGACCGTGGGCTCCGCTCGCACCGGGGCGGCCGGTGGCCCCGCCCATGCCGTCGGCACCACGCCCTCGGCCGCGAAGGCGAACAGGACGACGGTGGCAAGAGCGCGTCGCATCCGATCGGGCAGGAGCCTACCGTGGATCGGACCGGCGAGGGAAACGGCACCGACGCGCCGGTCGCCGCGCGGATCCGACGGGCTCTCGCGCAGCGCGAGCGCGCCGGCCGGATCTCACGGATTGCGGGGCACCATCGCGACCCGGATCGTCTGCGGGCCGGGCAGGAGGTCCTTCTCGAGGATCGTCTCCTCGTAGTCGACGTGCTTGAGCACCAGCTTCACCGGCTGCACCGTGCCGGTCATGATCGGCACGGGCTGGAAGTCCTTGGCCGTCTGGTTGCGGTCGATGAGCGAGGGGCGACAGCCGGCGAGGCACTTGACCACCGTGTCGTCGGGCGGGCCCTCGAACTCGATGCGGGCCGGCATCGGCCGGATCTCGATCGTGACGGGACCCTCCTCGCACTCGGCCTGCGTGATGCGACGGCTGGCGTTGTAGCGCTTGTCGGCCACGCGCACCGCCGTCGACGGCCCCACGAGCTCCACGTCCATCTCCATGGCCTCGATGTCGTAGGACACCGCGCCCACCTTCACGTCGAGGTTCTGCATGGTCGGCAGCGGGATGCCGGTGAACTTCAGCCGGCACGGCGTGATCACCTCGGCCACCGCGAGCACCGGCGTCACCGGCTTGCGCTTGATCTTGTCGACGTGACGCCCGGGCCCCGTGACGCTGATGGGATCGTCGTCGGCCTCGGTGTCGCCGTCGGTGGTGGTGGCCGGCTCGACCGGGACGCCGGTGGTGTCGGTGTCCGCGGGGTCGTCGGTCGGCGGCAGCGGCTCGGTGCCGCCGCTGGTCTCGTCCACCAGCGCCGTCGCGGGTCCCGAGGCCACGCGATCGTGCGCCGCCGCGTGCGGCACCGCGACCTGGCCCTCGCTCTGCGGCTCGCCCTTGGGCACGAGCTTGGCGATGCCCAGCACCGCGCCGAACGTGGCCAAGCAGGCCCCCACCATCAAGACCCGCCGGTTCCGGCGCTCGCGCTGGCGCAGCCCTGCCAGCAGATCGTTCGCGCCGGCGTGCATGGCGTCGAGCTCGAGCACGCGCCCGAGCTGGTGGATCGCGCGGGCCGTGTCGCCCTCGGCCGCCGCGGTCCTGGCCCGCATGGTGAGCGTCGTGCACACGCGATCGTCGAGGTCGGCCACGTACCCGGCGGGGTCGCGGAAGTAGCGGCCGAGCTCGGCGTTGCTCGCCTCCACGCCCACCTCCTCGAGGTAGTGGGTGAGCTCGGTGCCGAACGTCTCCACCGTCTGGTAGCGCTCGTCGGGGTCGCTCGCCAGCGCGTGCGCGATGATGTCCTCGAGGTCGCGATCGACGAGCGGGCAGATCGTGGCCGCCGGCGGATAGTCGCCCTCGGCGATGCGGTTGAGCACCTCGTGCGGGTTGCGGCCCGTGAACGGCAGCTGCCCGGTCGCGAGCTGGTAGAGCAGGATCCCGAGCGAGAACAGGTCGGTGCGGTGGTCGAGCGGCTTGCCGCTGATCAGCTCCGGCGCCATGTAGGCGGGGCTGCCGATCAGCTGGCCGGTGAGCGTGAGCTTCTGGTCGTCGAGGATCAGCTGGGCGATGCCGAAGTCCATCAGCTTGAGCACGCCGTCCTCGCGGATCATCACGTTCTCGGGCTTGATGTCGCGGTGCACGATGCCGCTGCCGTGCGCGTGCTGCAGCGCCTGGCACAGCCGGTGCACCACGAGGGCCGCCACCGCCGGGCGCGGCTCGAGCCGCTCGTCGATCCACCGCTTGAGCGTCATCCCGTGGATGAACTCGGTGACGATGTAGCTGGCCTCGGCCTCCGGGCCCGAGTAGTCGAAGATCTCGAGGATGTTCTCGTGGCGCAGCTTGGCGACCGCGATCGCCTCCCGCTCGAGCCGCGCGCGAGACTCCTGCCGGTCGGCCAGATGCGGGTGCAGCACCTTGACCGCCACCTCGCGCTTGAGCACGCGATCGAGGCCCCGGTAGACCACGGCCATGCCGCCGTGGCCCACCTCCTCGATCATGTCGTACTTGCCGATCTGCGTTCCGGCTAGGTTGGGCACCGACCCGTTCCTTCTCTGGCGGCCCTGGGGGCTCGGTCACGCTGCGCGCCCGTGGCGTGTAGGGACGCCCGCGGCGTCCGCCTGGGCCCGTTCAACGGACGGGCCAGGCCATCGCATCCGGTTCGTTGCATGGAGAGAGTCGAAAGCCAAACGCGCATGGGGGGCGCGTGAGGGCTGAAGTCTACCGTCGTGCCGGCGGGTGTGCACCCGCCCTCGAGGAACGGGCTCGCACCTCGCGCGCTCGCGAGGAGCGCCACGGAAGGCCCGTGGGGGTCGTCGAAATGTGGTAAAGCCACCAGCAGCTCCCTCATGCCAGGAACGGCCCCGGACCTCGTTCCACGCCCCACCGAGGGCCCGATCCACCGCAACCTGGTTGCCATGTTCGCCGCGCGTGTCCGGCGATCGGCCCATCAGCCGGCGCTTCGATCCAAGGACGGCGGCGTCTGGCGCACGATGTCGTGGGCCCAGTGGGAGGAGGCCTCGCGGGCGCTGGCGGCGGGCCTCGTGCGGCTCGGGGTCGTCCGAGGCGAGCGCGTCGCCTTGCTGTGTCGCACCCGTCGCGAGTGGGTGATCGCCGACCTCGCGCTCGCGATGGCCGGGGCGGTCAGCGTCCCGATCTACCCGAGCCTCGCGCCCGACCAGGCCCAGGCGATCCTGTCCGACAGCGGAGCCGTGGCCGTGGTGCTCGAGGACGACGACGCGCTCGCGCCGCTGGTCGCCGCCAGAGCGCGCGGCGAGCTCTCTGCGCTGCGGCTCGCGATCGCGATCGATCGACCCTCCACCCCCGCCTCGGACGCCCTCGCCGTGCACGGCTGGGCCGAGCTCGTCGGCCGCGCGCCCGCACCCGACGAGGCCACCCGCCTCGACGCCCTCGCCGAGCAGCTCGGCCCCGACGACGAGCTCACCTACGTCTATACCTCCGGGGCCACGGGCGAGCCCAAGGGCGTGGTGCTGTGCCACCGCAACCTCGTCTACGAGGCCTGGGCGCTCAAGAACGCCGTTCCCCTGACCCATGCGGACGAGCAGCTGCTGGTGCTCCCGCTCGCCCACATCTTCGCGCGGCACCTCCTCTGGGCCACGGTGGAGCAGGGGGCCGTCAGCGCCTTCGCCGAGCGCGAGGATCGGATCTACGCCAACTTCATCGAAATCGCGCCCACGTTCGTCGCGGCGGTGCCTCGCATGTACGAGCAGGCCCATGCGCAGGTGCTGCACGAGGCGACCACGCGCGGCGGTCTCGCCCGGGCCGTGCTCGATCGCGCGCTCGAGGTGGGCCGCCGCGCCAGCGGGTATCGCCAGCGCGGCGAGGCCCTGCCAACCGCGTTGGCGCTCCAGCTCGCCGTCGCCGACCGCGTGCTCCGCCGCATCCGCGACCGCTTCGGCGGCCGCATCCGCTTCTTCGTGTCCGGCGGCGCTCCGCTCCCGCGCGAGGTCGCCGAGCTGTTCCACGCCGTGGGCCTCTTGGTGCTCGAGGGCTACGGCCTCTCCGAGACCACCGGGGCCACCCACGTCAATCGCCCCGAGCGCTACCGCTTCGGGACCGTGGGCCCCGCGTTGCCCGGCTGCGAGGCACGGCTCTCCGACGACGGCGAGGTGCTCGTGCGCGGCCCCAACGTGATGCTCCGCTACCACGGCCGGCCCGAGGACACCGCCGCCGCCCTCGATGCCGAGGGCTGGCTGCACACCGGCGACATCGGTGAGATCCACGACGGCTTCCTCCGCATCACCGACCGCAAGAAGGATCTGCTCAAGACCTCGAGCGGCAAGACCGTGGCCCCCGTGATGCTCGAGACCCGCCTGCAGCGCGGTGAGGGCATCGCCTATGCCACCGTGTGTGGCGATGCCCGGCCGTTCGTGGTCGCGCTCGTGAGCCTCGACGAGGAGACCATGCTCGCCCGCTCCGATCGCGAGGGCCTGGGCTGCCACGGCTACGCCGATCTCGCGGCGCACCCCCGCATCCGGCAGATCTGCCAGGCGCACGTCGACGAGGTCAACGCCGGGCTCTCCCGCCACGAGCGGGTGCGGGCGTTCCACATCGTCCCGCGGCCCTTCACCGAGGCCACCGGCGAGCTCACCCCTACCCGCAAGGTCCGGCGGCCGGTCGTGCAGGCCCGCTACGCCGCGACCATCGAGGCCCTGTATGCGCAGGAGCGCGAGAGGCCCCTTGACGGGGTGGCGCGCGCGCGCTAAACGGCCGCCTAGCACCCGCCTATCACCCTACAGGGCTGTAGCTCAGGGGTAGAGCGCTACCTTGACACGGTAGAGGTCAGGGGTTCAAAGCCCCTCAGCCCTACGAAACACCCGCCGGCCCCGGCCACCTTCTCCACGGTGGTCGGGGTCGTGCGTTTTGGCGCCCCCATCCGCATCATGGGCGCTTGACGGGGGCCCGCCAACCCGGGATTCTCCCCCTCGCTTCGCGCCCCGGGCCATCGCTCCCCACGGGAGCGTGCTCGCGGGGCACCAGCACCCTTCTACAGGAGTCGGCAAGATCGGTCGCAGAACTTCAAGACCCCAGCATCGCCGTCCATCCGAGCAACATCGGGTGGGTCGTCGTATTCGTGCCCGCGAGGTACGAGTCATCGATCACCAAGGCGAGCAACGGGGCATCATGCAAACCCACGATGCCATGGATCTAGCGGCCGCCGCGGGCCTGCAATTGGTCGAGGTCAATCCCAAGGCCAACCCGCCGGTCTGCAAGATCATGGACTATGGCAAGTACAAGTACGAGACCGCCAAGCGGGAGCGGGAGACCAAGAAGAACCAGAAGACGCTGGAGCTCAAGGAGGTCAAGTTCCGCCCCAAGACCCACGGGCACGACTTCGAGTTCAAGCTCCGGCACGTGCGGCGGTTCATCGACGGTGGCGACAAGGTCAAGCTCGTCGTGCAGTTCCGCGGCCGCGAGGTGATCCACCCCGAGACCGGGCGGGACATCCTCGAGCAGGTCGTCAAGGGCGTCACCGACATGGCCATCGTCATCCAGCCCACCCAGATGGAGGGCAACCGGATGAACATGGTGCTCGCGCCCAAGCCGGGCCGGGTGCCCAAGCCCAAGCAGCCCGTCGTGCCGCGTCCCCCGCGGGACGCCTCCAAGCCACGTGCGCCCGGTGAGCCCGAGCCTCCGGTCGACGAGGACGACGATCTCCCGCCGCTCGAGGATCTCGACGATCCCGATGACGACGAGGACGACGAGGACGACGGCGACGGCGAAGACGACGACGCCGACGCCGAAGAGGCCCCCAAGGCCTGATCGCCGCCTCGGCAGCTCCCTTGGGCGTGCACGGGCGTGCGCCTGCTCGCATGCCCACCGCCCCGCACCCTCGCGGCCAAGCCCCCCTTCAGGGGGGCAGCCAGGGGGGCAGCCAGGGGGGCAGCCAGGGGGGCAGCTGGTTGCCTGCTGCCCGACCAAGGCTGCGGGGGTATGGACAGCCGGGGCGCTTGCCCTCCCCACCGAACCGGGTTATATCGCGCGTCCCTCTCGGGGTGACCACATGCCGAAGCAGAAGTCCCATAGTGGCGCGAAGAAGCGCTTTCGGTTCACGGCGACCGGCAAGGCCAAGCGCAAGTTCAGCCACAAGAACCACATCTTGACCAAGAAGAACGCCGACCGCGTTCGTCGCCTGCGGGGCACGACCTTGGTTTCCGAGCCCGACCAGGGCCGGATCGACCTCCTGCTGCCCCACGGAGGGAAGTGAGCCATGCCGCGCGCAAAAAGAGGCGTCAAGGCGCGTCGCCGCCGTAATCGCATCCTCAAGGTCGCCAGCGGGTTCCGCTCGGGCCGCCGCAAGATCTGGCGTCGCGCCGTCGAGGCCGTCCACCACGCGTGGATGCATGCCTACCGCGGCCGCAAGCAGAAGAAGCGGGACATGCGTCGGCTGTGGATCGTCCGCATCAACGCTGCCGTGCGTCCCCACGGGCTGAGCTACAGCCGCTTCCTCAACGGGCTCTTGCGCTCGGGCATCGAGCTCGATCGCCGGGCGCTGGCCGAGCTCGCGATCAGCGATCCCGCCGCGTTCGAGGTGGTGGTCAACGCCGCCAAGGCGGCGCTGTCCGACCAGGCCGTTGCTGCTTAGCCCCCGCAGCCCACCGCTGCGAGCGACCCTGTAGCGCTGCGAGCCCGCGAGCGGAGGATGCCCTCCCTTCGCGGGCTCTTCGCGTGTGCAGCGGGCCGCGGTATGGTCCGCTCGCGAGGAGCCGGACCGTGAGCGACGATCCCCGATCCGATCTGAAGGCGGCACACACCGAGCTGCTGCTCGAGCTGTCGCGCACCGTGGACGAGGCCGCCCTCTACGAGCTGCAGGTCAAGTACCTCGGCAAGAAGGGCGTCATCACGCAGATGCGCGGCCTGATGGGCAAGCTACCCCCCGCGGAGCGAAAGCCCTTCGGGCAGGCCTTCAACGAGGTCAAGGAGGCGATCGAGCGCGCGCTGCAAGCCCAGCGCGAGGCCTTCGCCGAGGCCGCGCGCCAGCGCCGGCTCGCCGCACGCGAGGACCTCACCATGCTCCCGCGCCGGCGCCCCGCCGGATCGCTCCACCCCATCACGCACACGCGCCGCCGTCTCGAGGCCGTGTTTCGCCAGATGGGCTACGACGTGGTCGACGGCCCGCACGTCGAGCACGAGAAGTACAACTTCGACGACCTCAACTTCCTCGCCGAGCACCCCGCCCGCGAGATGCAGGACACCTTCTTCGTCGAGGAGCGCCCCGGCTCCGAGCCCGCGCCGCTCGTCCTGCGCACGCACACCTCGCCCGTGCAGATCCGGGCGATGCTGACGCGCAAACCCCCCGTGCGGGTGATCGTTCCCGGCACCGTGTTCCGCCGCGACGACGACGCGACGCACTCGCCGATGTTCCACCAGATCGAGGGCCTCTGCATCGATCGGGGCGTCGGCATGGCCGATCTCAAGGCCACGCTCTACCGGTTCGTGCGGGCGTTCTTCGGCGCCGATCTGCAGGTGCGGCTGCGGCCCTCGTTCTTCCCGTTCGTCGAGCCCGGCGCGGAGTTCGACATCCAGTGTCCGTTCTGCAGCGGCAAGGGCTGCAACCTCTGCAAGGGCTCGGGGTGGATCGAGCTCGGGGGCTCGGGCATGGTGCACCCCGCCGTGCTCGAGGCCGTGGGCGTCGATCCCGAGGTCTACACCGGCTGGGCGTTCGGCTTCGGCATCGACCGCATGGCGATGCTGCTGCACGGCGTGCCGCACCTGCGGCTCTTGTTCGAGGGCGACGTCCGCTTCCTGGAGCAGTTCCCATGCTGATCTCGCGCGCTTGGCTCTCCGAGCTGCTGATCGATCCCCAGGAGCGGCCGCTGCCCGCCGACGACCAGCTGTCGGCAGCGATCACCGCCGTCGGCCTCGAGGTCGAGGGCACCACGCGGGTGGGGCAGGGCCTCGAGGCGATCGTGGTGGGCGAGGTCCGCGGGATCGCTCCGCACCCGTCGGCCGACCGCCTGCGGGTGGTCGAGCTGCTCGACGGCCAGCGCACGCTCTTCGTCGTCTGTGGCGCGCCCAACGTGCCTCCGCCCGGCGGCAAGGTGGCGTTCGCCCCCGTCGGAACCACGCTGCCCGGCGGGCTCACCCTCACCGCTCGCCAGGTCCGCGGCGTCGACAGCCACGGCATGATCTGCAGCGAGCAGGAGCTCGGCATCGGCTCCGATCACGACGGCATCCTCGTGCTGCCGTCCGAGTGGGCCGCGGGCGAGCGCCTGTGCGATCGCGTGCCGGGGATGATCGACACGATCTTCGAGCTGTCGGTCACGCCCAACCGGCCCGACGCGCTCGGCCACGTCGGCGTGGCGCGCGATCTCGCGGTGAAGCTCGGGCGCATGCTGGCCGTGCCGCCGCTGCCCGAGCCGCGCGCGAGCGAGCGCCCCGACCTCGTCGTGATCGAGGCGCCCGCTCGCTGCGGCCGCTACTTCGGCTACGCCTTCGAGGGCGCCGTGGTGGGCCCGTCGCCGCTGTGGCTCCGCGTGCGGCTCCACCGGGCGGGCCTGCGGCCGATCAACGACGTCGTCGACATCACCAACCTCGTGCTCATGGAGTGGGGCCAGCCGCTCCACGCGTTCGATCGTGCGGCGCTCGCCGAGGGCCGCGTGGTCGTGCGGCTGGCCGGCGGCGCCGAGCGGCTGCGCACCCTCGACGATCGCGAGCTCGAGCTGCGGCCGAGCGACCTCGTGATCGCCGACGCCAGCGCCCCGCAAGCGCTCGCGGGGGTCATGGGCGGCAAGGGCTCCGGCGTGCACGAGGGAACGACCACGCTCCTGCTCGAGGCCGCGTGGTTCCACCCCACCTACGTCCGCAGCACCGCCAAGCACCACCAGATCTCGAGCGACAGCAGCCACCGCTTCGAGCGCGGCGTCGATCATGGGGCCGGGCTCGCGATGGCGGCCAAGCGCGCGGTCGGGCTCATCACCGAGCTCACGGGCGCGCGCCTCGTCGGCATGCGCGTGGCCGAGGGCCAGCGCCCGCGGGTGCCCAGCATTGGCCTGCGGCCCGCTCGCACCCGCATGGTGCTCGGCATGGACGTCTCCGACGCCGAGGCGCGGCGGATCCTCGAGGGCCTGCAGATCGAGGTCGACGCGAGCGACCCGGCGCGCTGGCAGTGCCGCCCGCCCACCCACCGCCCCGACCTCGTGCGCGAGGAAGACCTCATCGAGGAGGTGATGCGCATCCACGGCCTCGAGGAGCTGCCGGCGGTCGCGTCCATGCCCACCGGCTACGGCGAGCCCGCGCCCACGAGCGTGCGCGAGCCGGGCGGGGCGCTGTCGCGCGCGCAGCAGGATCGCCTGGTCGACGCGCTCGCGGCCGAGGGCCTGCACGAGACGGTGAGCTTGGCGTTCGCCGATCCCGACAAGCTCGCGCGCGTGCAGGACCAGGCCGTGCTCGACGGCGTCGTTCGGCTGCGCAACCCCATGCGGGGCTTCGGTGGCGTCCTGCGCACGCACCTCCTGCCCGGGCTGCTCGACGCCGCCGTGCTCAACGTGGCCCGGCACGCGCGAGCGGTGCGGCTGTTCGAGGTGGGCCGCGTCTATCGCTGGGAGGAGCGCATGGAGGGCGAGGCCGCCCCCGTGGGTCCGACCGCCGGAATCGATCACATGCTCCCGCACGAGCGGCTGCGGGCCGCGGTGCTGCTCGTGGCCGCGCGTGGCGGCGACGAGACCGCTGCCGTCGACGGACGCACCGTCGCCGGCCTCTTGCTGGATGCGCTGCGCTCGCTGGGGCTGCGGGCCACGCTCACGCCGGCCGACGCGACCGATCCCCTGCTCGTCCACCTGCACCCGGGCGTGCGCGGGCGACTCGCGATCGACGGCCGCCCGGTGGGCAGCTTCGGCGCCGTGCACCCCGAGCTGGTCGCCGCGTGGGATCTGCCGGAGGGCACGGTCGTCTACGGCGAGCTCGCCGTCGACGCGCTGCCCGTACCCCTCCCGGTCTCGCTCGCCGTGCTCCCGCGGTTCCCCGCCACGAGCCGCGATCTCTCGCTCGACCTCGCCGTCGAGATCCCCGCGGCCGACGTGGTCGTGGCCCTCGAGGCGGCCGCCCGCGGCGACGCGGCCCGAGCGGCCCAGGCCTCGCTCTCCGCCGACGATCCCCCGCGGCTCTCGCCCCATGATGGTGGCGCGGGCCAGGCCGGCGCCGCGATCGAGGTGGTCGAGGACTACCGCGGCCACGGCGTCGAGGACGGCCGCCGCGCGCTGCTCCTGCGCCTCGGCTACCGGGCCGCCGAGCGGACCGTGACCGACGACGAGGTGCAATCACTGCACGCCGCGATCGTGGACGCGGCCCTGGCCGTGCTGCGTGGCCGCGATCCGCTGGCGCGGGCGCGGTAGCGCCAGTTCGGCGGCCAGTTCGGCGGCCATCCCGGATCGGACCTCCGCGGTGTCCGAGGGGCCCTGGGGCTCGCCCGGGGCCGTAAAAAAAAGCCCAGTGCTACCAGGTACTTGCGCCGAGGCCTGAAGGTGCGAAAGGATCGCGGGGAATGACCAAGGCCGACATCATCGATCGGGTCTGTGAGCGGGTCGGCGGCTTCTCCAAGAAGGAGGCGGCCGACCTCGTCGAGTCGGTGTTCGATGTCATGAAGGCGACGCTGGAGGCCGGCGAGAAGATCAAGATCTCGGGCTTCGGCAACTTCGTGGTGCGCGAGAAGAAGCCCCGTCCCGGCCGCAACCCGCAGACCGGCACCGAGATCATGATCGAGGCGCGCCGCGTGCTGACGTTCAAGCCGAGCCCCGTGCTCAAGACGGCGCTCAACGGCGAGGGCTAGCGCGGTCGCGGGTAGCCATGGCCAGCGGGGCGGGCAGCAGGGCGGCCAGCGGGGCGGACAGGGCGGGCAAGGATCGCGCGGCCGACGAGCTGTCGCTCGGTACCGACAAGCTCTACTTCAAGATCGGCGAGGTCGCCGAGATCGTGGGCGTGGCGCCCCACGTGCTGCGCTACTGGGAGACGGAGTTCACCACCCTCAAGCCGCAGAAGTCGCGCACGCAGCAGCGGGTGTACCGGCGGCGCGACGTGGCGACGCTGCTGCGGATCAAGCGGCTGCTCTACGTCGAGAAGTTCACGATCGCGGGGGCGCGCAAGCAGCTGCGGGAGCACGCCAGCGCCTGTGCGATGGCGGCTCCCGCCGCGGGCTACGTGGCCCGCCAGTCGCTCTACCGGGTCAAGGCGGTGGCCGACGAGCTGCGGGCGCTGCTCGACTCGGCCGACCTCGATCCCGCCGGCGCCGACCCGGCGGAGTACCTGCGCCAGGTCGGCGGCGCCCGGGCGCTGGTGGACGCGCCGGCCGCCCCCGCTCGCGGCCTGGTCGATCGCCCGGCCCGGCCGCGGTGACGGTCACCCGCGCTGGACGTAGAGCGGCCTGCAGGGCGTGATCGCGAAGTTCTCGTCGCCCGGATTGCCGTTGTACCAGTGCTGCGTCTGCGTGGGCGGGTGCCAGTACCCCACGGCGGTCACCCCCGGCTGTCCGAACAGCGCCGCGGCGGTCGTCGGGGCGGCGAGCAGGCCGTGGGCGGGCAGGTTGAGGCCCGGCCCCTGCACCACCTGCGACGGCTCGCTCGTGGGCACGCGCCCCGTGAGCGAGACGTACGCCGACACGTCGTCGGCGAAGTGGACCGAGGCCACGCCGCCGAACGGTAGCGCCACGTCGCCGAACGGCTGGCCGTCTTCGACGCTCCACCACCTCCAGCTCTGCGCGGCGGGATCCCACACGTACACGCTCTCGGCCGACTCGCCCAGCGTGCCCACGAGATCGGAGGCCTCGGCCGGCATGTCGAGCATGCAGAGCCCCACCTTGGTGTAGCCGGGCGACGCAGCCGTCGTGACCTTGGCCACCATCGTGGAGACCGACAGCCCCGTCACCACCCGGTAGTAGTAGGTCGGGGTGGCCTGGGTACGGCTCGCCGCGCCGGTGTCGACGAAGGTCTTGTCGCCCACGAGCACCGCGAGGCTGGTCGCCCCGGGAGGCAAGAGCCCAGCCACGAGGCCGGCGAGGCTGGTGGGGTCGGTCGAGCGCCACACGATCGAGACGGCCAACGGGCCGCCCGTGCCGGTCCAGTCGAGGACCACATCGTCGCCGTCGACCTCGATGTCGACGGCGAAGCCGGGATACGCCGCTGCGGGGTCGTGGGTGGTCAGTGCGGTGGCCTCGTGGGCCGGTGCCGGCTCGTCGGCCACCGGCTCCTCGGCCTCGAGCCGGTCCTCGGACTCGAGCTCGTCGTCCGACGCATCACAGCCGTATGCGCCGTGCATCGCCACCACCATTGCCATCCCCAGCGCCCATTGCCATCGTTGGTTCGCCATGTCGATTGCTCCCCCTTGCAAAGGCTGGCGTCGGGACCTCGGAGCCTGAACGAGCCGCCATGAGGGCGGGCTCGCGAGCAGCAGCCGACGTTCCGGACGCCACGCGTGTGAACGAGACCGCGCCGAGGAGAACGATCACCTCGTGACGGACTCGAGACGAGTACCGTCGACTGTCATATACCGGCGTCGGAGAGTGTCAAGGGCGAGTCTCGCTGGACCGAACGGCTCGATCGTCGAGAAACCTGGTGGAGCGCTCCAAATGGCTGGATTCCAAGGGGAACGACGGCAATCGTGAAAAGCATTGCACAGTCGTGATAGTGTCACTCTGCAATCGATCTGAAATCGATTCGACGGTTCGGATCGACTCACGCGAACCGAGCGCCGCCAATGTGCGATTTCAACACTGTCATATTTCTTCAAGCAGCCGCCGGCACCATCGCGTCGCAGTAGCCGAGGCTGCTCGCGTATCCGCTCAGCCGGTCCCGCATCAAGCGACGCGCGCGGTGCAGCCGGCTCATCACGGTGCCGAGCGGGATGGCGAGCGTCTCGGCGGCTTCCTTGTATGCGTTGCCCTGCAGGTCCACGAGCTCGACCACCTCGCGGTAGTGCTCGGGCAGCGCGTCGAGGGCATCGTGCACCTCGTCGGACAAGAGCGAGGCCGTCCACGAGCCCTCGGGTGCCAGCGCCTCCTGCATGCGGCCGCGATCGAACAGGTGATCGAGCATGTCGCTGCGGGTCGCCGCGGCGTGGACCACCCGCGCGTGCCGGTGCCGCGAGATGAAGGTGTTGACCACGATGCGGGCCAGGTACGCGCCCACGCTGCCGCCCTGCTCGAAGCGCGACCAGTTGGCCCACGCGCGGCACAGTGCCTCCTGCACCAGGTCGGCGGCCTCGCTCGGCTGCCGGGTCAGGCGCATGCCCAGCCGCATGAGCCGCGGCATGTGGGGGGCAACGAGCGCAGTGAACTCGGTGGCGGTGGTGGTCATGCGCCCCCCTAAGAGCAAGTTGATCGCCAGGTTCGAACCCCAACGATTCTCGATGCTTGGCTGGGGGGGCTCGGGCCGGCGTCACCCCCGATTGCAAAGCTCTCCCAACTTGCAATGGATGATCGCAAACGCGTCAGAACCCCGCGAACGGGTCCGGCGGCGCGATCTCGGCCGTCTCGGGCGGGCGTGGCCGGGCCTTGGGGAGGCCCGGGACCAGCGCCCATCGCCACGCGCCGGAGCCCTCGACGGGGACCCACAGGTGCTCGGGGCCGTCGTCCACCTCGAGGAAGCGAGGCGGGTCGCGCCACGGGTACGATTCCACGCGCAGCGAGAAGAAGCCGGGGGCCTCGGACGGCGGCTGGTCGCGACGGGCGAGGGCCCGGCGGGCTGCGGCGCGCACGGGCGCTTCGGGATCGCTCGCGGCCAGCACGGCCAGGCGAGCCACGGTGGCACGATGCAGGCGGCGCGGCTCGACCAGCGCGAGGGCCAGGGCCGCGGCCGTACGCACGCGGGCGCGCTCGTCGACGAGCAGCCCGGCCAGCGGCGCTGGAGCACCCTGCCGGCCGAGCGACAGCGCAGCGCAGGCTCGCACGCGCGGGTCGGGATCCTCGGCCAGATCGGCCCAGGCGGGCGGCTTGGGGTGCTTGCCCTCCACGGCGCGGGCCCCGAGCGCGGCGACGGCCAGGCAGCGGTCCGAGGGCGACGCCGCGCGATCGCGAGCCCAGCCCTCGAGGCGCGCGCGCGGCTCGTCGTCGGCCTCGGCCGACCAGCGCTCGACGCTGCCGGCCAGCACCAGCGCCCATGGCCGCCGGCCCCCGAGCGGCCCCGGCGTGGCCAGGGTGGCCAGCGCCGTGGGCACGCGCCACGCGGGGTCGAGCTCCACGAGCGCCCACGCGGCCAGCATGCGCGAGTGCTCATCCCCGAGCTCGAGTCGCTCGCGCCAGGCGTCGCGATCGTCGGGCGCGGGCCAGTGGGTCGCGGGCGCAGCTGCCCCCGGAGGCTCGAGCGCGCCGAGCAGGCGCTCCACCTCCACGTCGATGGCAGGCGCGAGCCCTCGCGCCCGCGCGGCCGCGAGCGCGGGGCGTGCATGCTCACCGAGCATCAGCAGGGCCAAGAGCGCGGCGGCGCGGCGGGCCGGCTCGTCGAGGCGGTCGACCAGACCCTGGAGCAGCGCCTCGCCAGGCTCGGGCCGCCGCCCGATCGCCTGGGCGATGCGCCCTTCGTCGAGGCCGGGAGGCGGGTCGTCGAACAGGGCCAGGAGATCGGCCTCGACCTCGGGCTCGGGCAGGATCGCCAGCGCGTCGACGATGGTCTGGGCCACCTGCGGCTCGTGGGGCACGAGCAGCGAGCGGCGCAGGGCCGGCGCCGCGGTGGCATCGCGGTGCTGCCCCAGGGCCTCGGCCGCGGCCGCCTGCACGGCGGGCTCGGGGTCCTCGAGCAGGCGCGCCATCGAGAGCGTGCCGTCGCCAGGTCCGAGGAGGCCCAGGCTCAGCACGGCCCGCCGCCGCACCACCGCCGAGGCATCGGCCAGCTTGGCGAGCAGCGCCGTCCGGGCGCGTCGCCGGACCTCGGGAGCCAGCGGGGCCATGCCGAGGAATTCGGCCGCCTGCACGCGGATCACCTCGGATGGGTCGCGCAGCGCCTCGATGAGGATGGTGGCGCGCTCGGCCACGGGGTCGAGCGCCAGCACCTTGAGCGCGGCCACCCGTACGGTGGGCTCGCCACCGTCCTCCCACTGGCGTGCGGCGCCGGGCATGCAGGCCATGAGCTCGCGCTCGAAGCACATGCGCAGCGCCTCGCGACGCACCTGCGGCGAGTCGTCGTCGAGCGCGTGCAGGATGGTCGGGAGGATCGCCCCGGTGGCGAATTGGTCGAGCTCCTGGATCGCCGCCACGCGCTCGCGCTCGCCGGCGAGCTCCTTGCCGCTCACGTCGCGGGCGAGGAACGCGGCCACCCGATCCACCTCGGTGGGCCAGGTCGGCCAGCGCGGCGACGGCTCTGCACCCGCGTGTGCGGGCAGCAGCAGCATGCCCACGAGCGCGAGCGCGTGGCGGCGATCCAGGAGCGGCGAGGCGGGGAAGCGGCGGGCCACGGCGCTCCCACGCTAGCAGCCTCGGCCGCGCACGGGCCAGCGCGGTCGATCGGCGTGCGGCCCGGGCCTCACCCGCGCGACAGCAGGAAGCCCGCGATCCCGAGCCCGGCGACGACCACCGCCACGATCGCCATCAGGAGCCATGGCGAGCGACCACGCGCGGGGGGGCGCGCGTCGGCCACGGCGGCCGCCGCAGCTGGCTTGGCCACGGCGGCGGCTGCCGCCGGCTTGGCCGCGGTGGTGCGAGCCGCAGGGCGCTCCTCGCCGGGGCGCGGGCGCTGCTTGTCCTCGTGGGTGCGGCGCTCGTCGCACGCGGGCCGCAGGGCGGGCACGTCCACCGTCATCGACTCGCGGCCGGACGCCTCGCTGCGCAGCGTGTCCACGCTGCGCACGCGGCCGGTGCGGACCATCTGGGTCAGCGACGTGATCGAGTAGGGGCCGTAGTCCTTGCCGTCGCGGACCACGAACCAGCGGGCTTCGGGGTCGTCCTCGGGGTTGGCCTCGGGGGCGGGCGGCTCGTCGGAGAAGCTCCCGAAGAACGTGCCGCTCTGGGTCGGCCCGGTCGACTTGCGGGCCGTCTCGGTGTCCTCCACGCCGTCGAGCGTGGCCAGGCGCTGGGCGGCGTCCTCGTAGGCGTCGACCTCGAGGCCGAGGAGCGCACCGGAGCCGGAGTCGTGGCCCTCGGTGGTCGCATCCACGTCGTCGTCGTCGAGGTCGAAGCGGCTCTCGCCGTCGCCCACGTGCTCGGTGTACTCGCGCACCGCAGAGTCGGCGTCGATGCCCGCGATCCGTCGCGTGGCGCGATCGAGCTCGTCCATCTGGCGCCGGGCTGCCTCGGGATCGAACCCACCCATTCCCGGCCGCGAGGGTGCGGCGGGCTTTTCGGGCGGCGCGGGCGGCCCGGCGGGCGGGGCCGGCGGGCCATAGCCCGGAGGAATGGTGCCGGGCGAGCCTGGAGGCGGTGCACCATAGGGCGCTGGTGCGCCATAGGGATAGCCAGGTGCGGGATACGGGTACGGATAGGCCCCAGGCGGAGGCGGAGGGTAGGCCCCGGGTGGCGGGTACGGATAGCCGGGCGGAGGATACGGGTACCCCGGCGGAGGGTACGGATAGCCGGGCGGAGGATACGGATACCCCGGCGGAGGGTACGGATACCCCGGCGGCACCGCGCCGTGCTCGGGCGGCGGCGGATAGCCGGGCGGACCACCCGGACCGGGCGGAGGATACGGGTACCCGGGAGGGCCAGCGGCGCCGTGCTCGTCCGTGAGCCCCTCGGGTGCACCCGTGAAGTGGGGCGGCGGCGGCACCCCGATCTCCAGGCTGCCCGGGTTGCCCGGGCGCGGCACGGGGCTCTCGTCCGTCGGCTCGTCGGTCTCGGTGAAGTCGCTCCAGTCGTCTTCTTCGGGCTCCAACGCTGGTGATGCTAGCCGCTTGGCGATCGCGGCGCGCAACCCTTCGTCGAGCTCGCCGGGCGGGCGGGTATTGGTCTGCACGCCCTCGGCCCGCAGCGCGGCGGCGAGCTCGGCCTTGAGCTCGCCGAGGTCGGGCTGGCGCTGCTCGGGGTCGGGATCGGTCGCGCGCTCGAGGCACTCGGTGAGGCCGGGGGAGCCGCGGAACCCGAGGTCGCGGAGCGGCTGCCCGGCCTCGACCAGCGACTGCCCGGTGACGAGCTCGAGGAACATCGCCGCCACGCCGAACACGTCGGTGCTCATGGTCATCCGCGGGGGCGAGAGCACCTGCTCGGGTGCGATGTTGGGCAAGAGGCCCCCGAAGCGGAAGCGGTTGAAGCCGCGGGTGCGCGAGAGCGAGGCACCGATGCCGATCGCGCCCAGGAGCACGCGGCCTTCCTCGGTCACGTGCACGGTGTCGGCGGTGACGTAGCCGTGCACGAGCTGCTCGTGGAGGGCGACCAGGCCATTGCACACATGGGCGACCAGCGTGTACGCGCCGCCGAGATCGAGCTCGTGGCCGTGCTCGCGGCGCCCGCGGGCGAACTCCCGCACGGTGCCACCGCCGGGCCACGCCTCGGCCGTGAACGAGCGCAGCCCCGCCGTGCCCAGGCCATGGCAGGACAGGAGGTTGCGATGGGACACGTGGCGGCCGCGCTCGATGTCGCGGGCGAGCTGGGCGCGGAGGTCGGGCTGGGCCACGAGGATGGGATCGAGCACCGTGACGAGCAGCAGCACGTCGTCCTGCCGCGCCTGGTACCAGAACCCGTGCGGGCACTCGCCCAGCCCTCGCTCGATGACGATGGGCGAGCCCGGCCGCGCACCGGGAGCCAGGACGTCGTCCGTCTCGAGGGGAGTGCCTCGGGCCAGGATCTCCACGGCGAGACGATAGCAGCTTTGGTGGAGGCCTTTGGAGGCCGCGGGCGCCCGCGCGGGGATGGGCCGGCGGGCGGGTGTGACGGCGCGGGGCCCGGGACCTCACTGCGGAGCGTCGGGGTCGACGCCCAGGAGATCGTCACGCCCGGCCCGAATGCCGGTGAGCAGCGACTGGCTGCCCTCGCGGACCTCGTAGAGCGCAGAGGTGTCGAGCACCCGGGCCTCGAGCCACGGCTCCACGACCGCGCGCACGTCGGGGCTGGTGGCGCGCATCTGGCCCATCGAGAGGATCACCTTCATGCCGAGCTTGCGCTCGGGGCGGAGCAGCAGCGTCTCGTCGTCGCCGCCATCGGGGCGAAACGCGACCGGGATGCTGTCGCACACCTGCTCGAGCTCGTCGGGGGTGGACTCGTCGTAGGCCCGCACCAGCGCCAGGTTGGAGCGCTCGTCGCCGAGGATCCCGAGCGCGTGCACGATCGAGCAGCGCACCGCGAACGTGGCCGAGGGCAGGCGCTTCTCGAGCACCTCGACCACCGAGCGACCGTCGCGCTGGTCGCGGTGCTGGGCCAGCGCCCACGCGGCCAGCCGCTGGGTGTCCTCGTCGGCGGAGGCGAGCAGCTCCTCGAGCAATGGCACCGAGGACAGCACCTGCACGCTGCCGAGCGCGTACATGAGCCGCCGGTCGACCGACTCGCCCGCGGCGAGCTGCGCCCGGATCTCGTCGTGGAGCATCGGGGTGATCACCCGGTGCTGCAGCCGGGCCAGGGCCACCAGCGCCTCGCGACGCATGGCGGGGTCACCCGAGCGGGTGGCCTCGACCAGCGGGCCGATGAGCGGGCGCCGGGTGGGCAGGTCCTGGAAGCGGCCCAGCGCCCAGGCGGCCCACGGCGCCGCGGGGCCGCCCGCGTGCAGGGTCTGCACCAGCGCCGGGAGCACGGGGCCGTCGCGGCGGATCGACAGCTCGGCGACCGCGGTGCGCTGGCGCTCGGGGTCGTCCGAGCGCAGCGCCGCGAGGTTCTTGCCGATCGTGCGGTGCCAGGCGTCGAACCCGTCGTTGACCAGGTTGAACGCGAAGTAGGTGAGCCCGCCGCAGAGCACCACGACCATGGGGAAGCCGAGCGCGTTGGGGCGCAGCGCCGCGACGAGGGCCGTGTCGTCGCCGCTGCGCTCGAGGTGGCGCTCGTCCTTGCCCTCGAGGACCTTGCGCCGGAAGCTGCCCGCGAAGAGCAGCTCGTCGACGAGGAACGCGTCGAACACCGCCACCACGAACATCGCGACGTAGTAGGAGGCGAGCCACGGGGTCTCGCTGCCGTCCCCCACGTGGCCCCCGCGGAGCGTCACGGCCACGTACTTCGCGACCGTCGCACCGGCCATGTTGGCCAAGAGGGCCAGCATGCCCAGCTTGGTGAGCATTCGACGGCGCGGCGCCACGGAGGCGGGGGAGGGGGGGCTGGCCTCGGACATGGCTCTACCAGTCATACCGGAAGCCAGGACCGCTGCGCAGGGCAAGGGTTCCCGCGGGCGCGGGAAACCGCCGATTTCTGGATCGGCGCGGACGCGGGGGCCTAGGCTCGCCGCCACCATGGCGGCAGATCTCCCCAAGACCCCCGAGGCCGGCAACGCCGACGGTATGCGGAAGGCTCGACCGCCGCGAACGGTATCGAGCACCGAGGCCGGGCCCGCCCGGCTGGCGGGGGTGCGGGCTGCGGCGCGGGAGCCTGCGGGGCGGGCTCGGCCGCCGAGCCCGCGGGCCTCGGGTCGAGCGCAGGCCGCCCGCGAGCCCGAGGCGCTGCAGGCCGCTTTGGGCGGCCCTCCGTATGGGCGTCCGAAGGCCGGAGGCCCGAGCCTGGTGCGCCGGATCCTCGCCGCCGGCGAGGGCCTGGCGATGGCCAGCGGCCTTGCGATGGCCACGCTGGTGCTCGTCGACGCGCGGGCGCATGCGCTCGCGGCCGACGCGGTGGTGCCGGGCGTGAAGCTGGCCGGCAAGGACGTGGGCGGGCTGTCGGGCGCGGCGCTGCAGGCGGCCGCGCAGGCGCTCGGGGACGCCTCGCTCGATCGGCCGCTGACGCTGGCGGCCGGGCCGGCCGAGGTGCGCACCTCGGCACGGGCGCTGGGGGCCGACCCCGTCGCCGATGCCTCGATGCGCAGCGCCCTGACCGTGGGGCGGAGCGGCGACCCCTGGATCGACCTCCGCGAGCGCGTGGCGGCGGCCCGCGGCGAGGTGGACCTGCCGATCGGCTACCGCATCGTGGACGGGCCGGCGCTCACCGAGCTGCTCGCGCTCGCGCCCCGGGTCGATCGCCCGTCGCTGCCCACGCGGCTGGATCTCGAGCGCCGCAAGGTGCTGCCGGCGAGCACCGGCTCGGCGCTCCTGGCCTACGACTCGCTGTCGGCCGTGGCGGTGGGCCTGGCCGAGGGCAAGGATCGCATCGATCTCGTGGTGCAGGACAAGCCGCCCGTGGACGACCCGCTGTTCGGGCTCGCCGAGGCGCTCGACGTGAGCATGGTGCTCGGCAGCTTCGACACGCCCTACGTGATGAGCGACACCGAGCGCAACCACAACCTCGAGGTGGGCGGCCAGGCGATCGACGGCTACGTGCTGCAGCCGGGCGAGCTGTTCTCGTTCAACAAGGTGGTGGGCCCGCGCTCGGCCGAGGCCGGCTACCGCTACGCCACCGGCATCGAGTCCGGCGAGCTCGTCGACACGATGGGCGGCGGCATCTGCCAGGTGAGCTCCACGATCTTCGGCGCGGCGTTCTTCGCCGGGCTCGAGGTGGTCCGCAACCGCCCGCACAGCCGCCCCAGCAGCTACGTGGACATGGGGCTCGATTCCACCGTGGTCTACCCCGACGTGGACCTCAAGCTCAGGAACCCCTTTCCGTTCCCCGTGGTGCTGCACATGACGGTGAGCCAGGGCAAGGTGCGGGCCGAGGTGCTCGGGCCGCGGCGGCCCTACCAGGTGTCGTTCGAGCGCGAGCTGGTGGAGGTCAAGCCGTACAAGTCCGTGTGGCGCCCGGACGCGACGCTGCGCGCCGGCACCGAGGCAGTCGCCCAGCGAGGCATGCGTGGCTTCAAGATCAAGCGGATCCGCAAGCTCTACGAGGGCGGCCAGGTGGTGAAGACCGAGGACTGGGAGCTCTCGTACCCGTCCACCACCGAGATCGTGCGGCGCGGCACCAACCCGGCCGGCGAGGTGCCGGAGCCGAAGAAGACCCCGCCGCTGCGCGACCCGGCGACGGCGCTGCGGATCATGCAGTGAAGCGGCGCTCTCGGAGCCCGAGTCCGTCGGTTTCTTGGTCGGGATCGAGGGCTGGCGTACGCCTGCAAGAGAGGACCCATACGCCATGCGTGAGATGCACAAGTGGAAGGACAAGGTCGAGCTGTCGCTCGACAACCGCCAGATCTTCTTTCTGTTCTTCGGGCTCTCGGTGGTCGGCTGCTTCGTGTTCGCGCTCGGTGTGATGGTGGGGCGACGCGTGGAGTGGAGCCCCGAGGGCGAGGTGGCAGCGCTGTCCGGAGACGGCCTGTCGCTGATGGCGGCCGAGGACGCGCCGGCCGAGCCGCTGACCTTCAAGGAAGGGCTGTCGGACCCGGCCACCGCCGATCTGCCGCTCACGCGCGATCCGAGCCAGCCGCCGCGCGACGAGGACGAGGTGAAGGCCGAGAAGGCCGAGCGCGAGAAGGCGGCCGCGGGCAAGCCCACCCCTGGCAAGCCCGTCCCGGTGGCCTCGCCCGCGGTGCCGTCGGCCGATCCCACGCTGGTGCGCGCCGGCGAGGCGCCGCAGCAGGATCTCGGCGGCGACGACAAGAAGTTCACGCTCCAGATGAAGGCGTTCTCGCGGGTCGAGGAGGCCGAGGCGTTCGCCACCAAGCTCCGCGCCAACGGCCACCAGGTCCGCATCGAGGCCCACGAGGTCAAGGGCCGGATCTGGCACCGCGTACGCATGGGCACCTTCGACAACTGGGCCGATGGCCTGGCTGCCAAGCAGGAGTTCGAGCAGCGCGAGCGGATCATCGCCTACGTGGTCAAGCAGTAGGCTCCGGCCCCTAGGTGGACGGCGAAGGCCCGGCGGATCGGAAGATCCCCGGGCCTTCGGCTTTGTGGGACCGAGGAGGGGCCTTTGCTGCGGTACGACTCGTACCACCTGCACGCGCATGAACCCCAACGATGTCGAACCCTTGGACGCACACTCCTCGACCTTGCTAGAACCTCCGCCGGTGACCGCTCCGCACGAGCACGGCAAGGACACGCCGGTGATGCGGCAGTTCCTCGACATGAAGGCGCGCTATCCGGACGCGCTGCTCATGTTCCGCATGGGGGACTTCTACGAGACGTTCTTCGAGGATGCCGTGACCGCGGCGTCGGTGCTCGATATCGCGCTCACCAGCCGCGACAAGGACGCGGTGGATCCGGTGCCGATGGCGGGGGTGCCGTATCACGCGCTCGGCGGCTACCTGCGCACGCTGGTCGAGCGCGGGATGAAGGTGGCGATCTGCGAGCAGCTCGAGACGCCCGAGGAGGCCCGCAAGCGGCGGGCCACCATCGTGCGCCGCGACGTGGTGCGGGTGGTGACGCCGGGGGCGCTGCTCGACGAGGAGCACCTGCGCTCGGGCGAGCCGAACTTCCTGGCCGCGATGGTGGCCGCCGGCGAGCCGGGCGGGGCGAGCAGCCTGGCGTTGCTCGACATCTCGTGCGGCGAGCTCATCGTGATCGCCGCCGAGAGCGGGTCCACCGTGCAGGCCGAGCTCGCCCGCTTCGGGCCCAAGGAGATCCTGGCCGACCCCGCGCTGCACGCGTGGCTCCGCGAGGCGCTGGGCCCCGAGGCGCCACGGCTCGAGGCGGTGACCGATGCGCCCCCCAAGCCGGTGGCCCGGCGGGCGCTGGCGCTGGCCGACGACGCGGGGGTCACCCTGACCGCGCGCGACGCCCAGGCGGTGGCGATGGCGCTGGCGTACGCCGAGGCCACGCAGCCGGGGCAGACGCTCTTGCTGCACCGGCTGCGCCGGCACGAGCCCGCGGCCCACCTCGTGCTCGACGAGCCGGCGGTGCGCAACCTGGAGCTGTTTCGGACGCTGCGCGACGGGGCCCGCAAGGGCTCGGTGCTGTGGGCGATCGACCAGACCCAGACCTCGATGGGCGCCCGTACGCTGCGGGCGTGGCTCGGGGCGCCGTCGCGCGACCTCGCGACCATCCGCGCCCGCCAGGAGGGCCTCGGGGCCTTGATGGAAGAGCCGGGGCTGCGGGCCGAGCTGCAATCGCGGCTCAAGGACGTGCGCGACGTGGTGCGGCTGGCCGCGCGGGCGCGGCTCGGCACGGTGACCCCGCGGGAGCTCGGGGCCATGCGAGCGTCGCTGGCGGCGCTGCCGGGGCTCTCGACGCTGGTGGCGGAGCTCCGCCAGCGCCGCACCGACGGCCGGATCCCGGCGCTCCTCGACCTCGGGGACGGCCAGGACCCGCCGGACCTGCTCGCCGACGTGCACGGCGACCTCGCCCGCACGCTGGTGGACGAGCCGCCGGCCCACGGCCGCGAGGGCGGGATGATCCGCGAGGGGGCCGACCCCGAGCTCGACGAGCAGCGGCGGCTGCGGGACGGCGGGCGCGAGGCGCTGGCCGCCATCGAGACCCGCGAGCGCGAGCGCACCGGCATCCCGCTCAAGGTCCAGCACAACCGGGTGTTCGGCTACTTCATCGAGGTGTCCAAGACGCACCTCGCGCGGGTGCCCAAGGACTACGTGCGCAAGCAGACCCTGGCCGGGGCCGAGCGCTACGTGACCGAGGAGCTCGCGGGCCACGAGGCCAAGGTGCTGGGGGCGCAGGCGCAGGCGCTGGTGCGCGAGCAGGCGCTGTTCGCCGAGCTGCGGGCGCGGGTGAGCCGGGCGGGCGAGCGGCTGTGCCGGGTGGGCGAGCGGGTGGCGGTGCTCGACGTGCTCGCGGGGCTGGCCGAGGTGGCCGCGCGCCACGACTACTGCCGGCCCGTGGTCACCGAGGATCCGGTGCTGGTGGTGGAGGAGGGCCGGCACCCGGTGGTGGAGCGGATGCTCGACGCGGGCCGCTTCGTGCCCAACGACACCCGCCTGCGCGCCCAGGCCGGGGGGGGCAGCGGAGGCCCCGACGACGCCCGCATGTGGCTCGTGACCGGCCCCAACATGGGCGGCAAGAGCACGGTGATGCGGCAGGTGGCGCTCATCGCGATCCTCGCGCACATGGGCGCCTACGTGCCCGCGCGCGCCGCCACGGTGGGCCTCTGCGATCGGGTGTTCACCCGGGTGGGTGCCGCCGACGACCTCGGGCGGGGCGACAGCACGTTCATGGTGGAGATGCGGGAGACGGCCCAGATCCTCTCGCACGCGTCCGATCGCAGCCTGGTGCTGCTCGACGAGATCGGGCGCGGCACGGCCACCTTCGACGGCCTCGCGCTCGCATGGGCGATCGCCGAGTTCCTGCACGACCAGGTCGGCTGTCGGACCATGTTCGCGACGCACTACCACGAGCTCTGCGCGCTCGAGACGACGCTCTCGGGGGTCCGCAACGTGCACGTGACCGTGCACGAGCAGCGCGGGACGATCGTGTTCCTGCACCAGGTGGAGCCGGGGCCCGCGGGGCGAAGCTACGGGATCCAGGTCGGTCGGCTGGCGGGGCTGCCCGCCCGGGTGCTGCGGCGGGCCGGGCGGATCCTCGGGCGGCTCGAGGCCGATCCCCACGCGGCCGGGGCGCCGCAGCTCGACCTCTTCACCCCGCGGGCGGAGCTCCTGGGCGAGCAGGACGCGGACGACGACGCGGAGGGGTCTGCGGAGTCGGGACGGGGGTCTGGCGAGTCGGGACGGGGGTCTGGCGAGTCGGGACGGGGGTCTGGCGAGTCGGGACGGGGGTCCGCGGCGGCGGAGGTGCTCGAGGCGCTCGCCCGGCTCGATCCCGACGAGCTGTCACCCCGGCAGGCGCACGAGCAGCTTCGGCGGCTGGTGGACCGGCTGGCCCGGCGTGCCTGACCCCCTGACTCGAGGGGGCCGCACGGGAACCCTGGCCCGGAAGACAATGTCCCCCGGTGTGTGCTAGCGTGCGGCCCCGACGGAGAACGCCCAATGCGGACGCTTTCGTGCACGATCCTGACCCTTTCGCTGGCCCTCGGTGGAGGCTGCGGCAAGTCCAACACCGTCGACCCCGAGTCCGGTAGCAACCTCGTGGGAGACCACTCCGGGAGCGACCGGGTCGGCGACGACGACCTGGGGCTCGACGAGGGGTCCGAAGACGGTGGCGAGGATCTCACCGACGACGGCACGGCCGTGGAGGTCGCGGCGCTGCCCGAGCTGCCCAAGCCGGCCAAGCCCGTCAACAAGTGCGTCACCATCAAGGTCGGCGAGGGCAAGAAGAAGAAGACCGAGAAGAAGTGCGGTCTGGTCGACCCCAAGCCCGAGGTGACCGCCTCGTACGGCGCGCGCACGTTCAAGGGCGAGTACCGCTGGGGCATGAGCACCAAGGACGTGTTCAAGCTCTTGTCGCGCGAGATCGAGAAGCAGTACGCGGAGAAGCAGAAGCAGGCCGGCGAAGACGCGATGGCGCAGGACGACGCCCGCGCGTGGCGGTCCGAGCAGCTCCAGGACCTCAAGGCCAACCACGTGCGCTTCAAGGCCGCGTCCAAGCACCGCTGGGGCGTCTCGCTCATCCAGTACGAGTACGCCGACGACTCCAACGAGGAGATGCTCTGGATCAAGGACAACCCCTCGCTGCGCAAGTACTTCTTCTTCAAGGACGACCGGCTGTGGAAGATCTTCTACGCCTACAGCCCCGACACCTGGCCCGGCAAGACCTACGCCGACGTGGTCGAGGAGCGGTTCAAGAAGTGGTTTGGCCTGAGCCCCAAGGACCAGGTCAAGCAGGACCCCGAGACCGCCGCGCCGCTCGTGCGCTACTACGAGTGGAAGTCGTCCGACGGTGACTTCATTCGCTCGTTCGACATGACCGCGGTGCAAGGCGTGATGGGCCTCGCGGTCCTCGACGCCAACGCCGACGACTCGATGGTCGATCGCCTGCCCAACGTCGGCGGCAAGGAGGACTACAGCGACACCGTCAACGAGGTGCTCGGTGAGTCCGACCTCTGCTACGACAAGAGCGGCGAGATCGTGACCTGCGAGAAGAAGAAGAACTAGCCGCGGCTCGAATGCCGCCTGCGATGCCTTCGAGCCCCGTGGTCCGCTGGACACGGGGCTTCTTCGTGGCAGGCGATCGTCGATCTGCGCGCATTGCACAGTGTTTTGCATTGCGCCTCGGGTCCACCGATCGATCCCGTGTAGATCGACACTCGTCAGCCCATGAACCTGAGGAACCATGTGCTCCTGGTCCTGTCGCTGACCGCTTGCGGCCCTGCCCCGAGCACCGAGGAGAGCAGCGATGCGGGCACCGATGAGACCGCCGATGCGGGCACCGATGCGGGCACCGATGAGACCGACGATGAGACCGGCGACACGACCGGCGACACGACCGGCGACACGACCGGCGACGAGCCGATCGCGTGCGAGCGACGCACCGGCGACGGAGACGTCGCCTGGTATCTCCGCTGCGGCGGGCCGACCATCGACACCGTCGTGGGCGTCGCCGTCGATGCGGCCGGCGACCTCTACGTCGGCTTCAACATCCTCGATCTCGACGGCAGCGCGCCGTTCCTGATCGACGACATCCTGGTCACGCCCGGCGAGCACTACGACTTCGTGATCGCCAAGTTCGACGGCGACGGCGAGGCCCTGTGGGTCGAGCACGTCACCGGTCCGGGTTTTCAGTCGCTCGACACGCTGCGCCTGTGCGGCGACGGCATCGCGATCACCGGCTCGGCCGACGCGGGGTCCGTCGATCTCGGCGGTGGGCCGCTCACCGACAGCTACTGGTACGCCTCGCTCGACGGCGACGGCAACCACCGCTGGAGCCGCGGCGTGACGGGCGTCGGCGACGGTCACTTGGAGTCTGCCAATACGGTCTGCGACGCCGACGCCAACCTCGTCCTCACGGGCATGATCCGCGACACCGTCGACCTCGGCGGCGGACCGATCGCGGTGGATTCGCTGTACGACGCCGTGGTCGCCCGCTACGACGCCGCCGGCGCGCTCCAGTGGACGCGTGTGCTGGGCAGCACCGGCGAGGCCCTGGGCGGCCCCTCCGCCGCGACCATCGCCAGCGCCGCGATTGGCCCCGATGGCTCCGTCGCCGTCACGGGATCGTTCAACGGCACCATCGATCCCGGCGACGGTCCGTTCACCGCATCACCCTACGCTTCCGACGTGATCACCGCCCACTACACGGCATCCGGCGACCTCCTGTGGAGCCGGCAGATTGGCCCCGAGGGGGAGCAATACGGCGCTGCGATCGCGGTCGATGCCGGCGGTCGGGTTGCGATCGGCGGCATGTACCGCGGCGGCATCACCATCGGCGCCGACAGCTTCCCGGACGTGTTCCCCGACGCTCCGGAGGACGAATTCGGCACGCTCCACGACGGCTTCCTCGGCTTCCTCGACCTGACCGGCGAGCCCACGTCCGCGCTGCAGCTCGGCAGCATGCTCGACGACAGGATCCACGATCTCGTGTTCGATGCCGACGACGTCCTGGTGATGGGCGCCTACACGGACGACGCGTACACCCTGCGGGCGTATACCGACGGCGTGCCGGGCTGGATGTGGACGGCACCCGATTTCGGGGAGACGCGCACGGAGCTCGCGCTGGCCGACGGCGCCGTGATCGTCGGCGCGTCGCCCGAGGAGGCGGTCGACCTCGGCGCGGGCCCGACGACCCCGCGCGGCGGCGGCGACCTGCTGCTCGCCAGGATCCGCCGCTGAAACGACGCCGCGGTCACCGGCTCGCGCACCCGCCCGCATCATCCTCGGGCGGGTAGAACGCCGGCGGGATCACCACGACCACCTCGGGTTGGTCGGCCTTGGCCTGGGGCAGGCACTCCACGCGTCGGAAGACAGTGGGCTCGTCGACTGCGACGCCGCCGTCGTTGTTGACCGACTGGAACTCGAGCAGCTCGAGATCGAGCCGCCCCGAGAATTGGTCGAGGTTGTAGCCGCCATCGAGCTCGCCACACAGCACCGCGTCCAGCCGCCACGCACCCACTCCGCCGAGCTCGATCCGGCCGTCGTGCATCCTGCCCTCGGCATCCATCGAGATCTGGTAGCGCAGCTCGCCTTCGCAGGGGCCGGGCTCGCTGCGGTCGGGATCGCCGTACCAGCTCTCGTTGTGGATGCTGCCCCGGAGCTGCTCGGTGCCAGCGACCCGGTGGATCGTGAGCGTGAAGATGGTCCACTCCCGCCGCTCCTGCCGGTAGTCGTGCGACTTCCAGATCCCTTCGACGGGGTCCTCGCACTGGGCCGGCGGCGGCAGCCGAGCGCGCTGCTCGGCCACCGTGCCCGCGGGCGCGCGGCGGGGCGCGCCCGTGAGCACCACGAACGCCGCGAGGGCGGCGAGCCCGAGCGCCGACTGGACCTGCTTGCGTCGTGGGCGAGCCATGCGGGGCGGGATCACCCGCGGAAGTACAGCAGCGCCGATTCCTTGTCGATCCCCGCCTCGTACTCCACGAACCGCTGCGACACGCCCTCGGGGCGGTGGGTGGGCAGGGACTCGGGGTGGGGAATGCCGGCGACCACCGTCTTCATGAAGTCGGTCCACAGCGGCGTGGCGGTGGTGTAGCTGGCCTCCTCGTCGCCCATCGAGCGCTCGTACTCGTCGTCGCCCATCCACGCGGCGGTGACGAAGCGGGCGGTGAAGCCCACGAACCAGGTGTCGGTGGTGTTCTGCTTCTTGCTCGCGGTGCCGCTCTTGCCCCCGGCGGGCACCCCGATGCGGCTGGCCGAGCGTCCGATGCCGTGGGTCACCACATCGCGCATCATGCGGGTGATGAGGAACGCGGTGCGGTCGTCGACGAGCTGCACGGGGGCCTCGCTGGTCGCCAGCCGCCCCATCGCGTCGAGGCGCCCGGCCACGTCGAGCGCGCCGTCGAAGGGGTGGCGGTGGTCGAGCACCACCTCGCCGCGCCGGTTGGTCACCCGCCGCACGTAGCGGGGCTCCCACGACCGGCCCTCGCGCACGAAGATCCCGAACGCGCGGGTCAGCTCGTCCATGCGTACGCACGAGGCCCCGAGCGACAGCGCCTTGTCGGCGATGAGCTCGGTCGAGAAGCCGAGCCGCCGCGACCACGCGACCACGGCGTTGGCCCCGAGCTTCTGGAACAGCCGGATCGAGGGCAGGTTGAGCGAGTGGATGAACGCGTTGCGGAGCAGGATCTCGCCCGAGAGCGTGCCGTGCAGGTTCTCGGGCTTCCACTCCTCGCCCTCCTCGGGCTCGTAGGGCTTGTCCTCGAGGATCGTGTCCATCGCGTAGTCGCCGTCGAGCGCGAGGCCGTAGTAGATCGCCTTGAACACGCTGCCCGGCTGGCGGCACGCCTGCGTGGCGCGGTTGAACTGCGAGCGATCGTAGTCGCGACCGCCCTCCATCGCGACGACGTAGCCGGTCTCGTGATCGGCGGTGAAGAGCGCGGCCTCGACCCGCGGGAGCTGCCCGAGCCGCGTCACCGCCAGCTCGGGGTGCTCGGAGTCGGGGGGCCCGCCGCGGGGCTCGGAGACTCGCTGTACCCACACCACGTCGCCCTCCTCGAGCGCCTCGCGGACGTCGCCGAGCTCGACGTCGTTGATGCCGGTGTTGCGATCGTAGCGGGACGCCCAGCGCATGTAGCGGAGCGGAATGATGGCAGGCTGCTCGCCCACGGCGACCCAGGCGTTGTAGCGGTTGACCTTGGTGACGAGCGCGAGGAACCAGCGATCGGTGTAGCGCGGTCGCCCGGCGCGGGTGGGAGCGGCGGGCTCGGCCTCGGGATCGCGCTCGGAGGCCTCGCCGGGCTCCGGAGCATCGGCGGGCGCGGGCGCCTTGGCCCCCGCGGGCGCTTCGGCGCCCGTGGGAGCGTTCGTGGCCGCGAGCCGATCGAGCGGGGCGGGGCCGTACTCGCCGGCGAGGCGGCGCAGGAGCTCCTTGCGGGCGGTCTCGCCCGGCAGGTGGTTGGCGGGGCCACGCCAGCCTTGCTTGGTGTCGAGCTTGCGGAGGCCCTGGTCGATCTCCAGCGAGGCGCTGGCCTCGAGGGCGAGCTCCACGGGCGTCTCGATCTGGAGGCCCTCGGTGAGCACGGCCTCCTCGCCGAGCGTCGCGGCCACGGTCTGGCGCACGTGCTCGGCGTAGTAGGGCGCGCGGGCGCGAAACGGGTCGGGGAGCTCGCCGGCGAGCACGATCGGCTCGGCGTTCGCGGCATCGCGCGCGGCGGGGTCGATGTAGCCGGCCTCGACCATGTCCTGCAGCACCACCGCCCGGCGCTCGCGGGCGCGGTCGAGGCTCCCGAACGGGCTATAGCGGCTGGGCGCGCGGGCGAGGCCGGCGATGAGGGCACACTCGGCGAGCGAGAGCTCCCGCAGCGGCTTGTCGAAGTAGCGGCTGGCGGCGGCGGCTACCCCGTAGGCGCCGTTTCCGAGGAAGATCTTGTTGAGGTAGACCTCGAGGATCTGGGTCTTGTCGACCCGCGATTCCATCCGCACCGAGAGGATCGCCTCGCGGAGCTTGCGGGCGACGGTCTGATCCTGGGTGAGGAAGCCCTTGGCGACCTGCTGGGTGATGGTGGAGCCGCCCTGCTCGATGGTGCCCGAGCGGACGTTGGCGAGCAGCGCTCGCGCGAGGCCGCGGTAGTCGAGGCCGCCGTGCTCGAAGAAGCGGCGATCCTCGGCGGCGAGGAACGCATGCACGAGCGACGTGGGGATCTCTTCGAAGGGCGCGTAGGCCCGGTGCTCGCGAGCGACCTCGGCCAGCATCGCGCCGTCGCCGGCGTAGATCCTCGTGACACCCGGAGCCAGCGAGGAGTAGCGCTCGATGGCCGAGACGTCGGGCAGGTCGGCGGCGAAGTAGCGGTAGGCCGCGACTCCCGACAGCACGGCGAGCCAGAAGAGGCCCACGACGGCGAACGCGACATAGCGAAAGAGCCAGCCCAAGAGGCCGGCTCTCGAAGGGTTGACCACCCAGACCCGAGCCCCGGGCTCGGTGCGAGGGCGAGGGGCGGGGGCGGGAGCGGGCTTGGGCTCGCCGCCCTCGGGATCAGCCGCCTTCTGGGGCTTGCGAGCCATCCACGTTGGGATCCTGGGAGTACTTCGAGAGCGCCGCGAGGGCCTTCTCCTCGGCTCCGTTCATCTCGGTGAGGTTCTCGTCGATGCGGCCCATCATGATCTTGTAGAGGCTGGCGGCGTTGTTGCCCGGCTCGAGGCCCACCACGTACTGGTAGACCGGGCCGTCGGGCAGGAGCAGCATCGCCTGGCCCTCGCCGGCGCCGCGGGGCACCGTCTTGGGCTCGCTGCCGGGGCCGTCCTGGATCTTGAAGGCCACGGCCCCCCCGAGCTCCTCGCACGGCTTGAGCGTCTCGGGCTTGTCGACGGCCTCGCCACACAGGCCCTGCGTGATGATGACCAGCTTGCTGCCCGCGGCGGTGTTGGTGATGCCGAACAGCGAAGGTCCGCCGACCTTCATGATGTTGCCGTAGCCGCCGAGGAAGTTGGCCAGCACCTGCAGGTTGCCCTGCAGATCGTTGAGCTTCTGGTAGAGCACGAACACGGCCTTGACGCCGCTCGGGTCGACCGAGGCGAGCTGCCAGCCGAACATCTCGGTGACCTGCGGCTGCTTGGCGAGATCGCCGGTGAGCAGCGCCCCGACCTTCTCGGCCGCGGCGGTGGGGTTCTCGGCGACGTCCTTCTTGAGGTCCTCCATCGCGAGGCTCACCGACTTGCGGGCCTCGCTGACGGCGGTGACCTGCTCGACCATCTTCTCGCCCTTGGCGCGACCCTGGTCGATGCGCTCGCCCTTGGACTTGATGGTGTTGCCGATCCAGCCCACGGCGAAGCCGATCGCCATGGCGGCCACGGCCGCGAGCAGCACCAGGCCCTTGCTGCCGCGCGGCTTGATCTCGGGGCCACCGTCGATGATGCCGGCGTCGGGGTCGAATCCCCCCATCGACGCACCGGCGTTCATGGACGCGCTGCCGTACGAGGCATCGGCGCCGTAGCTGGGCGGCGGGGCGTGCTGGACGGGCGGAGCCATCTGCATGCCGGGGGGCGGGATGTGCTGCATCTGGCCGGGCGGAGGCACGGCGTGGCCCTGCGAAGGCGCCCGCGCCTGCATGGGCTCCGGGGCATATCCGCCGGGCGGAGGGACGTCGTGCGCCTGCATGGGCGCCTGGACGTGCCCAGGCGGCGGGATCTCGGGCATGGCCGGGGCGTGGGGCTCCGGCGCGGCAACCTGCCCCGGCGGCGGCACTTCATCGGCAGCGCCCCCGGTCTTCTTGGCGAGGCGCGCCTTGAGGGCGGCAAGGTCGGTTCCTGGTTTCTTGGGTGTGCTCAAGGCCTGGTCTCCCCCGAGGTGGCGGGCGTCGAATGAAGGCGGGCGGCGGAGTCGGTCGCGGACACGCGGGCGGTCGTTCGCGAGCGACCGTACGAGGGGCTTTTCAGCGCGGAACAATAGATACAGCGGGGTGGATGTGTCAACGCCGCACGTGGCCGTCCCGCGATCGCCGGAGGGGCATGCGATGGACTTCTACGCCCCCGAGAAGTGAGACGCGCCCCTGCGAGAGCGGGTTTGCCGCGTGTTACGTTTGTACCCATCATCCGGACCATGGGACTGGGGAGCTCGAGTCGTGGGGGGCTGCCGGTGCTCGGGGTGTTCGGCGGTGCCTTCGACCCGCCCCACCTCGGCCACGCGATGGTTCCGGCGTACCTGCGGCTGCGGGGGCTCGCGGAGCGGGTGCTCGTGGTGCCCTGCGCGGACCATCCGCTCGGCAAGGATCTCTCCCCGCTGCCGCGACGGATGGCGCTGGTGCGAGCGGCGATGGCGATCCACGGCACCACCGTGGAGGTGAGCGACGTGGAGGCGCGGCTCCTGGCCGCGCACGGGGGCCCGAGCTACACGCTGCGCATGCTCGAGGCGGTGGCGCGCGAGCACCCCGGGTATGCGGTGCGGTTGGTGGTGGGCTCGGACATCGTGGGCGAGGTGCAGCGCTGGCATCGCTGGGAGGAGATCGAGCGGCGGTTTTCGCCGATCGTGGTGCCGCGCACCGGGCATGCCCCGGCGGATGCGTGCGCGCTGCCGGCGGTGAGCAGCACGCAGGTGCGGGCGTGGCTCGATGCCGTGCGGGGAGCGGCCGGAGCGGGTGCGGAGGCGCGGGCGGCGGCCGAGGAAGGGCTCGCGGCGGCGGTGCCCGAGGCGGTGCTGCGGCTCTTGCGGGTGCCCGAGGGCGCGCCGGCGGTCTGGGTGGTGGGGAGCGGGCACGTGGCGACGCATGCGGTGCCGTGGCTCGAGGATGGTGGGCGGACGGTGGTGCGGCTCGGGGCGCGGGCGCTGGTGGCGGGGGACGTGGCGTGGCCGGAGGAGGCGCCCGCGGGGGTGTGGCTGTTGGCGCGGGATCCTGCGCTGCCGGAGCTCGCGCGGGCGCTGGCGCGGCGCGAGCCGTTTCCGGTGGCCGTGCCGGTGCTGCACGGGGCGGGGGCGCTGCGGGCCGAGGAGGTGCTCGAGCCGCTTTCGCGGCGCGGACACCCGGTGGGGACGCTGCATCCGATCTGCAGCCTACGGGCGGAGCTTTCGTGGCCGTCGCGACTGCCGAAGGCGGCGTTCGGGGTGGAGGGCGATCCACCGGCGCGCGCGCTGGCGCTGGGGTGGATCGGGGCGCAGCCGTGGCTCGATCTGCAAGGGCTCTCGGCGGAGCAGCGGCGGGCGTACCACGCCGCGTGCTCGCTGGCGGCCAACCATCTGGCGGTGCCGTCCGTGGCGGCGATCGAGGTGCTGGTGGGGCAGGGGCATCCCGAGGCCACGGCGAAGGCGGCGATCGACGGGCTGATGCGGAGCGCGCTCGAGAACCTCGTGCGGCTCGGGCTGCCCGATGGCATGACGGGGCCGGTGGCGCGGGGTGACGAGGCCGCCGTGCGAGCACACCTCGAGGCGCTGCCACCGGAGGCGGCGTCGCTCTACCGCGTGCTGTCCGAGCGGCTCGCGACGATCGTGGCACGGGCACGCGAGCGGCAGCGGGGGGAGTGATCGCCGAGGCGGCGCTTGGCTGCGCGCGCCGTCGCCGTTCTCTCTATACTCGCGGCATGCGGCGGTTGATCGTGGCGGGGCTGTGCGTGGGGTTGGGATGTGGCGACGACGCGGGGGGTGACGGCACGACCGGCACCGATGGCTCGGGTTCGTCGTCGTCGATGACGTCGATGGCCACGGTGGCCGACACCGGCACGCCGCCCGCGACCGGGAGCTCGGGCGCGACGACCCACGCCGATCCCACCACGGACGACACGCCGGCCGACTCGAGCAGCGGCACGACCGGCGGTGTCGACGACGGGCCGGATGTCGACGTCAGCGATCCGCAGCTCTATGAGTTCGAGCTCGATCCGGCGGAGCTCGATCCGTCGGTCGTGGTCAACCTCGAGGTGCAGTTCGCACACCTCGATACCCGCGCCGAGCCGCTTGGCAAGCTCGTGATCTTCCTGTCCGGCTACACCAACACGCCCTCGTCGTGGCGCAACCACGGCCGTCAGATCGCCGGGCACGGCTTCCACGTGGTCGAGCCCGACTATGCCAACGACTGGGACTGTGGCGGCGCGGGCGGGACGTGCAGCGTCGACAGCCGCTGGGAGGCGCTGATGGGCGAGGACGTCTCGAGCATCATCGACATCAGCCGGGCCGACAGCGCCGAGGGTCGGGTGGTCACGATGCTGCGGCACCTCGAGCAGATCCACCCCGGCGGCGACTGGGGCTGGTACATCGAGGACGACGACACGCTGCGCTACGAGCACATCATCATCGCCGGGATCTCCCACGGGGCGGCGAGCACGGGGCTCTACGCCACTCGCCGAGCGTTCCATCGCGCCGTGATGCACTCGGGCGGGTGGAGCGACGTCGATGGAGCCTCGGCGACCCCCGCGGATGCGTTCTACGGCCTGTCGCATGCGGACGACGATCAGCACGACGGGCACCTGTCGGCATGGGAGGCGGCCGGGATGCCGGGGGTGCCGACGATCATCGAGGACGTGCCGCCGCCGTATGGGGATTCGCACCGGTTGGTTGCGACCACGCCCAACGGTTATCCGCACTGCTCGGTGTGTGTGAGTCCGGACTCGCCGCTCGAGGGGGAGCTGTATGTGTTCGATCCGGCGTGGCGGTACATGTACGGGGCGCCGCAGCTGCCGTAGGGGCCTTCCCGAGAGTAGACAGCTCGCGTGCGGACATCATACGTTCGCCGCGAACGAAGGATGATGCGGATGGCGAAGGCGAAGGCGAGCAGAACATCGGTAGCCAAGATCCCTTCTGTCCCTCGCGCAACGCTCACCAGCGTCAAGCTCGAGCGTTTCAAGGCCGCGTTCAAGCCTGATCCCGTCGAGCTGCGCCCCTTCACGGTGATCGTCGGACGCAACGGATCGGGCAAGAGCACCCTCCTGGAGGCCCTCCAGTGGGTCGACGTCACGATACGGCGCGACGCGGGGGCTGCGTGCGATCGCTACCTCGGCATCAAGGATCTCCTCAACCTGCGCTCCACGACCACGCCAGGATCTTTCAGCATCCACTGCGAATGGCAGGTCGAGCAACAGCCGTGGGCCTACGACATCAAGGTCGAAGAGGACAACGATCACTCGACTGCACGCATTACCAAGGAGGAGCTCCGCCGCGGAAGAGGCAAGGCGAGGACCGTGGTCCTCACGGGACCCGACTCGTCCGACAGGCTCATCCTGGCCCGTGAGTCCGCCCCGGAGCTCATGCCCATCCGTGACTTCTGGCGCCGCGCGGTGTTCCTTCGCCTCAACCCGAGCAGCCTCGCCGAGGGCTCGCTCCTGCGCCGCGCGTCGCAGGATCCTCTGCTCGACGAGGAGGGTAAGACGCTCCCCGCGCTCCTTCACGAGCTCACCTCCGAGCAACGCGAGCGTCTGGTCGAGCAAGTCAAAGAAGTGCTGCCGGGGATGCGGGGCGTCGAGGTCTCGACCCCGGGCAATCGCAGCGAGCGCGTTCACTACGAGCTCGTCGAGGAGATGAAGTACCGGGGTCGAGCCGGCAGGAAGGAATTTCCCATCCCCGCATGGATGCTGTCGGAGGGGACACGCCGGCTCACCGCGCTCATCGCCTTGCTCGTCCGCGATCCCCCCGCGTCGCTGCTGTGCGTCGAGGAGATCGAGAACGGCCTCGATCCCTGGGCTGTCCGAATCCTCCTCCGCCACCTCCGCGAGGCCAGCGAGCGCGGCACGCAGATCATCGTCACGACACACTCGCCGTGGGTGCTCGACGCCGATGCGGTCGAGCTCGACGACATCGTCCTCGTGCAGCGAAACACGGGCCACAGCGAGTACAAGCGCTTCGCCGAGATCCCGGCGGTCCAGGCATTCGACGACGACGTCTTGCCCGGCACCCGCTACACGCACCTCGAGGAGAACGACGTATGAAGGTCGCCCTGTTCGTCGAGGGCAGCCAATCGCCTCCAGGACCGCGACAAAAGGACGCCCTGATGCGGATTTGGTGCGAGCACCTCCCAGCCCTGGCCGGCTGCGAGCCTTTCGCGCAGGTGTATCCGATCTCGAAGCAAGCCATCTCGCTCCTCGATCCCAAGAAGACGCGGCCATCGGGTAGCGGCGAGTCCATCGATCAACACATCACCCGTATGCTCGCCAAAGGCACGGGGTTCGACGCGGCGGTCGTCGCCTGGGACATCGAGCCACCGCTCGTTACGACCCCACCACTCCCGAAGCAGCGCTGCATCCACTACGAATCGAAGTGGTTTCGCGAGCAACTCGACCGTCGGTCGGAGAAATGGCCGAAGGAGTGGCGCACCAGCAACGCGAACCGTCTCCGGGAGATCCAGAAGCAAAGCGTTGAAGCGCGCCCCGTAGTGCCCCACGAGATCCGCTTTCTGTGCATGAATCCCGAGTTCGAGATCCTTCTCCTCATGGAGCGGCAGATCCGCCTGGTCTTCGGCGTCGAGCGCAAGCGGCTCGAGGGCTGGCCGGGCGACTGGAAGGCGACGCCGGCGCGGCGAGGGAAGGCCATCCTCCACGAGGCCATCGAGTCGGTGCGGACGATCCGTCCGTCCAAGTTCCCCAGCATCCCAGGGACGATCGTTCGGACCGCCCCGAACGAGTGGTGCGAGTGGATCCTCCGGCAGCTCATCGCCGACGAGAGGGCGCGCGAGCTGCTGGCGACCGACCCTCTCGTTGCTCGTCTACGTGTGTTGATGCCGCAATCCGTTCACCGCTGATCGCTGGCGTGAGCTGCTCCGCATCGTCCCCGGTCACCCGGTCGACGCAACGCCAGTCACCGCAGCGCGATCCGCCCCCCGAACACTCCGACCTCGACCTGCGTCCCGGCGCGCAGCCGCCCGCGCAGCACCGCCTCGGCGACCACCGCCTCGACCTCGCGCACCAAGAGGTGTCGCAGTGGCCTCGCTCCGAGGGTGGGGTCCTTGCTGGCGAGGCGCACGAGGTGGTCGCACGCATCCTCCGCCAGCGCGTAGCGGATGCCTCGCTCGCGGAACAATCGCTCGGACGAGTCGCGGGCCATGCGGCGGCAGATCTCGAGCATGTCGTCCTTGCCGAGCGGCTGGAGCACCAGCGGGGCCTCGATGCGGTTCCACAGCTCCAGCGGGAACGCGCGGCGGGCGGCCTCGAGCACCGACGGCTCGTGAAGCCGCGTGGGATCCTGGGGGTCGACGAGATCGGAGCCGAGGTTCGAGGTCATCACCACCACCGCGTGGTGCAGCTCCACCGTGCGGCCGCGGCCGTCGGTGAGGCGGCCCTCGTCGAGCACCTGCAAGAGCAGCTGGTGGACCTCGCGGTGGGCCTTCTCGATCTCGTCGAGCAGGACCACGCAGTGCGGACGATCGCGCAACGGATCGGTGAGGGCGCCGCCGTGCTCGTGGCCGACATACCCCGGTGGGGCCCCGACCACGCGCGCGACCGCGTGCGACTCGGCGTACTCGCTCATGTCGAGGCGCACGAGCGCGTCGGGGCGCTCGTAGAGCGCCTGGCCGAGCGCCTTGGCGATCTCGGTCTTGCCCACGCCGCTCGGGCCGAGCAGCAGGGTCGAGAGCACGGGCCGCTGGCTGCCGAAGCCGGCGCGATTGCGGCGGACGAGCCGCGCGAGCGTGGACGTGACGTGGGCGTGGCCCACCACCTGGCCGGCGAGGCGTCGCTCGAGCTCGAGCAAGAGCTGGTCGCCCTGGACCTCGATGCGCGCGCGCGGTAGGCCGCTGCGCTCGCTGACCACGTCGAGCCAGACCTCGCGCGACACCTCGGTGCCGCCGGCTCGCGTCACGCGGGCGCAGCCGAGGTCGAGCAGGTCGAGCGCGCGGCCGGGCATGGCGAGGCCCCCGAGGTAGCGATCGGCGAGGCGCGTGAGCTCGCCGAGCTTGGCGTCGGATCCGAGCGCCACGCCGTGGGCGGCGAGCACGGCCGGGGCGGCAGCCGCCACGGCATCGGCGAGCTCGCGGCGCGGCAGCGGGGGCAGGGGGAGCTTGTCGAACGCTCCCGCGCCACCCGGCAGCCAGAGATCGAGGCGTGCATGGCTCTCGGGCGAGGCGATGGTGAGCACCGGCGGCTGACGGCGGCTCCATGCGCGGGCGAGCGCGGCGAAGAACGGCGGGACTGCGTCGGAGGGCACGCGATCGAGGTCGTCGAGCACCGCGACGCCGCCCACGCGGGCCACGGCGTCGAGGTGGAGGTGCAGGCCCTCCTCGTCGGCGTAGTCGGTGGCCTGGAGCAGGAACACCGGCGTCTCGAGCACGCGCGCGAGGTGGCGGGCCACGAGGCTGCGGCCGCTGCCGGGAGGGCCCACCAGCACGGGCGGCCGCGCGCTGCGGCGGCCGAGCGCGTCGGCGAGCTGGGCGAGCATGGGCTCGCGACCGTGGAGCGGCGGGAGGGTGCGCGGATCGATCGGGCGCAGCGTGGTGCCCTGCGCCACGGCGGGCTCGGAGCGGGCGGGCGAGGTCTCGGGTGCCGCGGCGGGTGCGGGTAGGGGCCCTTCGGGGGCAGCGGGGCGGCGGAGGCCTTCGGTAGGCGCGGAGGGGCGAGCGCGCTCCTCGGCGGTAGCGGATCGACGGAGGCCTTCGGTGGGTGCGGAGGGGCGAGCGCGCTCCTCGGCGGCCTCGGGATTGCGGGCGCTGTCGATGCTGCGCAGGTTCGAGCGTCCGCTGAGCTCGCGGAGGCGCGGATGCGGGCTCTCGCCCGGTGCGCGGTGGATTGCGCGGGCGGGCGGCTCGTTCGCGGGGGCCTCCGCGGCCACCGAGGCGCTCCGGAGCTCCGCGACCGCGGCCGCCGGGCCCTGGCCCGCTCGCTCGCGGCGGCTCGAAGGGGCGCGGAGGCTGCGAACGCTCGCCTGGGCGGGCTCCGAGCGCGGGGTCCGGCGCGGTGGCCCGGGGGGGCGACCAGCGGCGTCGGGCTGGCGCAGGCGCTCGATCACGGTGCGGCGCAGGCTCGAGCCCGACACCCCGAGCCGCTCGAGGAGCTGGTAGCCGTGGCTCTCGGCGCTGCGCACGATGGCCAGGAGCTGCTCGAGGTCGGACGACGACCCGCCGCGCTGCTGGAGCCGCAGCTGCCAGTCGGCGGGCTCGGCCGCGAGCTCGGCGTGGAGGGCGGCCTGTGCCTCGCAGAGCCCCGGGCCGCCCACGTGCACGGCGGCGAGGACCTCGCGACAGGGGGAGCGCTCCGCCAGCTCTCGCAGTAGATCGCACGAGCAGCAGGGCGCGGTCCCGGAGACACGATCGCCCGCAGCCCGCACCCGACGAGATCGCGGCATGCCGTCCACGGCCCCGCACGCTAGCCGCTGGCCCGGAGGGCACCAAGAAACCGGCAGAGTCGGCGGATGCGCCCCGGGTGGGCCTCGGGTGGGCCCCGGGTGGGCCCCGGGTGGGCCCTGGGTGGGCCTTGGATGGTGCGCTGCGTCGCTTCCGTCCCTGCGCCGGGCTGCCTATGCTCTTCCCCCCATGGCCCGCTACCAGATCCACGTCTGCGACGGCCCGAGCTGCGGCGTCACCCACGGCAGCGAGGTGCTCGTGGAGCGCCTCGCCGCGGCCATCGCGGGGGATTCCGAGCTGCGCGGCCGCGTGGGGGTGCGCTGCTATACCTGCTACGGCCGCTGCGACGACGGTCCGAACATGTTCGTGCAGACCCTGGCCGAGCACGAGGACGGGGACGAGGAGCCCGAGCCCAAGGTGCTCGAGACCCAGCGGGGGTTCTACCCGGGGATGAACGAGGCCAAGGTGCTGCGGGTGCTGCAGGAGCACTGCGGGCAGGGACGCGTGGTCGACGACCTGGTCGACGATTATTGAGCGCGTCCCCCCGCATCGAGCCACGCCTGGCCGGCCACCACGTGCTCGGCGAAGGCGCGGGGGTCGACGTTGGCCCCGCACACCACCACGCCCACGCGCTGGCCCGCCAAGCGCTCGCGCAAGGGGCCGAGCAGCGCCGCGGTGGCGGCCGCCCCGGCGGGCTCGACGGCGAGCTTGACCTCCTGGAAGAGGAGCGCCATCGCTCCGCGCAGCATGTCGTCGTCGACGAGCACCAGGTCGTCGACGAAGCGGCGGCAGAGCGCGAAGCTGTAGGGGGCGGCATGCGGCGCGCCGAGGCTATCGGCGATGGTGCGGACGGCCTCGATGGCCATCGGGCGCCCGGCGGCGAAGCTTCGGTGCATGGAGTCGGCGCCGGTGGGCTCCACGCCGTAGACGGCGGTGCGCGGGGAGAGCTGCTTGATGGCCGCGGCCATGCCAGCGCACAGGCCCCCGCCGCCGATCGGGATGATCACCGCGTCGAGCTCGGGCAGCTGCTCGCAGAGCTCGAGGCCCACGGTGCCCGAGCCGGTGGCGGTGATCGGGCCCTCGAACGGGTGGACGAGGTAGCGGCCCTCCTCGGCCTCGATGCGGGCGACCTCGCGGAACGCAGCGTGCACGTCGTCGACGAGCACCACCTCGGCGCCCATGCGGCGGCAGCGAGCGATGCGGGCCGGATCGGCCGAGCGGGGCATCACGACCTTGGCGGTGCTGCCGTGCACGGTTGCGGCGTAGGTCACCGCCAGCGCATGGTTGCCCGCGCTCATCGCCGTGACCCCGCGGGCGCGCTGCGCCGCGTCGAGACCCTGGAGGTGGAGCAGGGCGCCGCGCGCCTTGAAGCTGCCGGTGGCCTGCAGCGCCTCGAGCTTGAGCAGCGCCTGGCCCGGCTCGCCGAACCGGCGCCGCAGCTCGGGGCCGCGCCAGTGCCACACGGGGGTGGTGTGCACGGCATCGCCGAGGTGCTCGCGGGCGGCTCGGATCTCGGCAAGCGTGGGCGCGGCCTCTTCGGCGGACATGCGGGGAGGGTACTCCCGAGGGCGTCGTCGTCGTAGGCCCCCTCGGCATCCGGCTGCGGTCGGCTGTCGTTGAAGCCGGCCCAACACACGATGATCGTGGTCGTGCCGTTGCCGCTGTCGAACACGTAGAGGTCGGTGATGTCCTGCGCCGCGTCCTCCTTGACCAACGGCGCTTCGTCGTGGTCGGAGGCGAGCACTCCGGTCGCCCCCCATATTGCTCCGCAGACCGCGGCCGCGGCGACCACCGCCAGGCCTCCCATGGATCTCGTGCTCTCGTGCATGGGTCCTCCTCGAGGACGCCTCACAGCGTCCGCAGATACGCCAACAGCTCTGCCCGCCGCTCGGCGGGCAGCTCGGTGCCGTACGCATGACCTGGCACCGGCCCGGGGCCCAGTATCCCGCGTTCGTAGCCATCCTGCAGCCGCACTGGATCCAACAGGTCCTCCAACGTCGTGACTGCCCCGTGGTGCAGGTACGGTCCTGCGTCGGCTGCTCGGAGGAGCGGCGCAGGTCGGTAGGTCCCCGTTCCACGCGCACGGCCCAGGGCGAGTGTAGGGTCGGTGCCCACGCGCTCGGCCGGCACCGGAGTGCCACCGCCGGTGGGATGAGAGTGACAGCGCGTGCACTGCTGCTCGAACACGTGCCGTCCCGCGAGCGTGCGAGCATCCTCCGGCACGGGCTCGCGCGGTGGAGGCTCGAGCGAGTACACGTACATCGCCAGCGCCCACGCGAGCTCGCGCGGCGGGCGGGTGCGCTCGCGGTTGGCCTGCAGGATCTGGGTCTCCTGGCGGATCGCGAGCGCGGCGGGGTGATCGTGGCGCAGCGTGCCGGCCTGGGTGAGGTACGGCTGGCCGCGCATGCCCCATAGATCGGGGATCGCCACGGGATCCTCGTCGTCGTCTTGCGTGATGTCGGCGCGTCCGGGGCCCCACTCGGCCATGCGCACGGCGAGGCGCTCGGGCAGCGGCGCGCCGGTGTCACGATGGTAGGCGAGGCGCATGCGGCCGTAGTCGAGGTTGCGGCGCGCCCGGCCCGGCACGAGCGCGTCGTCGGGCCCGCGCGCCACGTGGCACAGCGCGCAGGTGATGCCCACCCGTGCGCTCCGATCGAGATCGCGAAACACCACCACGCCTGGCCACGTGCCGTCGGGAGCCGCGAACAGGCCCACGTCCCGCGCGAGGTCGGGAGTCGCCAGCGCATGCTCGGCGAACACCTCGGGGCGCAGCGGGTATTCGAAGAACACCCGGCGGCCGAGCTCGACCCACTGCTCCATCGTGCCGGGGCGCTGGCCGTTCCATAGCGGTGTGGCCCCGTCGAGCGACGGTCCGCCGCCCGCACGGAGCGCTGCGACCACCGTCTCGTCCACCGGGCGCGAGACGGGCACCCACTCGGGCAGCGCATCCCAGCCCCCGTGCTCGAGCCCGTACGACCCGAGGCGCGCCTGCGAGTACATGTTGCCCGGGTTGGTCAGCGAGGCTTCGATCCGCGCGCGGCGAAACGCTCGATCCTCGAGGTAGCGATCGGTCTCGGCGAGGAGCCATGCGTCGCTCCAAGGAGGGGGCGCGGACGCCTCGCCCTGGCTCTCGCCCTCGTTTGGTCCTGGATCACCCGCACGTGAGCCCTCGCGGCCGGCTGCGGATGCCGGCGCGGTCGAACGTACCGCGTCACCCTCGCCGCATGCGAGGCCGAGGGCGAGGCCGAGCCCGCCCCACCATGGCGCACGGGCTCGGGCGGGCATCACGTGACGATGACGTGCGGCATCTCCCGCGGGAATTGGGCGGAGCGCACGGTCTGCAGCTCGCCGTCGACCATCACGTCGAGCTCGAGCACGAACATGAAGCCGCTGCTGCTGGTGCCGATCTGCTTCTCGACCTCATACCAGTCGGGGACCGACAGCTCGTAGCTGGCCTTGACCTCCTGCCGCGGCGCGATGGTCTCGCTCCACGACTGGTAGGCGCCGTCGACCCACGCGGCGGGCTCGCGCGCCTTGACGGTCGCGACGGACTTGCCGGTATTGGGATCGAGCAGGCGCAGCTTCTCGAGCTCCACCTTCGAGGTGCGATCGCCCTGGCCCGAGAACACCAGCTGCATGGTCGACTGCGTGCACGGCTGTACCCACGGGCCGCCGCCGCCAGCGATCGCAGCCCCGCGAGCCGCAGACGCGCCTTCGCTGGGCGGCATCGGGGAGCCCGGCGTGGGCATGGCCTCGCCCGCAGCCGGGGTCGGCACGGCCTGCGTGGCCGGGGCCTGGGCGGGGCCGGACGGCGGTGGCGGTGGCCGCCATCCGTCGTTCTGGCTGGGGCAGTCCTCGATCATCTGCACCGAGGCGATCGCCGCGCGGGCGATGGGCTCGGCCGGAGGCTCGGGCCGCGGCTCGGGCTTGGTCACCTCGGGCTTGCCGACCTCCTTGGGTGGCGGTGTCGCCGTGCCCTCGGTCGAGGTGCAGGCCAGGGTGGAGATGCAGAGCACGAGGGAGCCGAGGGCAGCGATGCGACGCATGAGGGGCACCATGGTGGCCGCAAAACGCCGGGTCGTCACCCGATTTCCCGGACGCGGAGGAACGCCGATTCCACCGGCGGCGTGCCGAGCGGCCGGGCTCGCGCGGTGGCGCCCGTCTATGCCTCGCTGCCCCGGCAGCCGCGCAGGATCTGGCGCTCGGCGAGGTCGGTGAGGAGCACCGAGATCCGCCCGAGCAGCGCATCGTCCACGGTCTCGCCGGCCTCGGCGGCGCCCGCCGGGATGGCCTCTGCCACGGTCCTTCCGTCGAGGAGCCGCTCCAGCACCGCGCGGGCCAGCGGGCTCAGGGTCATGGTGCGCACCTCGTGGCGGGCGTCGCGGTAGAGCAGCAGCGTCGTGGGCGTGCGCGCGGGCGCGCGGGCCTCGTCGTCGCGCGGTAGCTCGTGCACGGCGTGGTCGAAGCTCGCGATCCGCAGCGCGCCCGAGAACCAGAGCGGTCGGTCGAGGCAGAGCTCGGTCACGAGCCCCGGCGGCGCCGGTGGATCGGCCGCAGCATCGACCTCGGACTCGAGGATCTCGAGCCGCGCGAGGTCCACGAGCCCCTCGGGCACGCTCGCATCACCGGGCCACGCCCCACGCGCCCACTCGAGGAATTCACCGGGAACGTCGCGGAGGTAGCGGGAGCGCGGCGGCGCCTCGTGCAGCCACGCGTCGAACGCCCGCGCGAGGCCATCGTCTCGAAGGCGCGCCAAGGTGCGGGGCAGGAACCCTCGGACCACGCCCTCGAGGCCCGCGCGCACCAGCGCCCGGTACACGAGCAGCCGCTGCGGGCCGACCTCGGCCATGGCGGTGTGATCGGGCGGTACCACGCCCTGCTGCCGCAGCCAGCCCGCCGGATCCTCGGTGAGCTCGCGCTCGCCGTCGCGGTGCAGCACCACGCGCGACAGCCCGCGCTGCACCCCCGCGAGCGAGGCGATGCCGGCGAGCTCGATCCGCTCGCGCGCCCTCGGCGGAGCGAGCGGCGCGTCCGGCCGGTGGCGCCCGAGCGCCGCGTCGTAGACCTCCTGCAGCGCGGTGACTTGGCGCCGGAGCTCGGGTAGCGGCGGAATGTCGTGATCGCGCTCGTAGATCACCGGCACCGGCCCGATCCGCTCGACCACGCGGGCCATCAGCGCCTGTACGCGCGGCGAGACGTCGGTGCCGTGGGTGTCGATGACGAGGCCATCGAGCTTGGGCCGCCGCTCGCCGCCCGCCACGTGCAGCTGCACCACTCGCGCGAGCGGCAGCGCATCGATGAACGCCTCGGCATCGAAGCCATGGTTGTCGGCGTTGACCTGCACGTTGTTGACGTCGAGCAAGAGCCGGCAGTCGGCGCGCTCGAGCACCTCGCCGATCAGCTCCAGCTCCGGCATGCCGCCGGCGGGCACCAGGTAGTACGAGATGTTCTCGACCGCGAACGGCAGGCCGAGCGCGTCCTGGATCCGCAGGATCTGCTCCACGCAGCGCTGCACCGCCGAGGGGTCGTGGGGCAGGGGCAGGAGGTCGTGGAGGATCGCGCCGTCGCTGCCGGTCCAGCACAGGTGATCGCTGTGCCAGGGCGCCTGCATGCGCCGAACGAACGCCCGCAGCTCGCGGAGGTAGCCGGCGTCGAGCTCGGTGGTGCCGCCCACGTTCATCATCAGGCCGTGGGTGAGGAGCGGGTGGCGCTCGGCCACGGCGTGGAGCGCCCCGGGGATCGAGCCGCCGCGGCGCATGTAGTTCTCGGGCGAGACCTCGAAGAACCGCGGCAGCGGCGGGTCGTCCTCGGCGCCAGCGCGGGGCTCGGAGCCCTCGGCGACCGCGTCGATGAAGGCCCAGCGCAGGCCCAGGCCCACGCCGGTGGGGCCCGCGGTGCGGAGCGCGGTCATGCGGGAGGCATCATCGGGCGTGGGCCCGGTGTGCGGCAAGGGCCCTTACCGTGAGCGAGCCCCGAGCACGACCGAAGGCCGGCGCGGTGGCCACCCTGGTACCGTACGCTCGCAATCGATGCGCCTTCGATACCCCGCCACGGCTCGCAACCGCGACGCCATCCTCGCCGTGCTACGCACGCGGCTGCCGCCGCGTGGAACGGTGCTCGAGATCGGCAGCGGCTCGGGCGAGCACGCGGTCTTCTTCGGTGCCGCGCTGCCGCAGCTCCGGTGGCAGCCGAGCGACCCCGAGCCCGAGGCGCGGGCGAGCATCGCGGCGTGGATCGAGCACGAAGGGCTGACCAACGTCGAGCCGCCGGTGGTGCTCGATGTCCTGCAGTCGCCGTGGCCCGTGGAGCGAGCCGACGCGATCGTGTGTGCCAACATGATCCACATCGCGCCGTGGGAAGCCGCGCAGCAGCTCCTGGCCGGAGCGGCACGCGTGCTGCCGCCGGACGGGCTGCTCTTGCTCTACGGTCCGTTCGTGATCGACGGCGAGACTGCGCCGAGCAATCGCGAGTTCGATGCCTCGCTGCGCGCGCGCGACCCGCGATGGGGCGTTCGGGAGCTGCGAGACGTGGAGCACGAGGCGGCGCGCCATGGGCTCGCGCTCGTCGAGATCGTGGCGATGCCGGCCAACAATTCGATCGTGGTGCTGCGTCGCGGCCCGTGATGCCGCAGGACGGCCTTCACGGGCGCGTCGCGTCATGGCAAGAACGGCAGGACCGATGCTCGTGCGCTCGTCGATGACCTCAGTCCTCCTGCTCACCGCGGGCTGCGGCACGCCACCGTTGCCCCCGGGCTTCACCGTGGCCGACGCCACCGCGTTCCAGCGCGAGCACGAGGAGGCGATCGCCGACCCGCTCGGTCCGCTCGCGGCCGTGGCCTCGCACTACGTGGGCCATGGACAGACGCTGGTGCTGCGGGTGGCCGATGGCGAGGTGACGACCGTGGACGGCTCCGGTCCCGCGGTGCGCATCGAGGCGCTCGAGCACGGGGCCCGCTGCATCGAGGGCTGCGGGCCCACCCCGAAGTCGATCGAGGGCCAAGAAGTGGTGACGCTCGATCGCTTCTCGCTCTTGATCTCCCCGCAATCGGGCTCGACCCGCGTGCTCGTCCACGACCCGCAGGCGCCCGCACGCGCGGGCTTCACGGGCCTGCCCTGGTTCCCCGTGGACGCGCGCTTCATCGTGTCGGCGCGCTGGCAGCCCGACCCCGAGCGCCCCACCGTCGAGCTCGCCACCAGCCGGGGTCTCGCCAAGACCTTCGTGCGCGCCGGCGTGCTCGAGGCCGAGCTGCTCGGGGAGCCCGTTGCCCTCGTGGGCTACCAGCCCGCGGCGGCGGGCGGCGGCGTGACCCCGCCGCTGCTCGTGCCGTTCACCGATGCGACCACGGGAGCTCGCAGCTACCCGGTGGGGCGCTACCTCGAGGTGGCGCTGCCGGAGTCGGGCTCGCCCGTGCTCGACCTCAATCGGGCCACCAACCCGTGGTGTGCGTACAGCGAGCACTACAACTGCCCGATTCCGCCGGTCGAGAACCGCCTGGCGCAGGCGGTGGAGGCCGGCGAGCAGACCTGGGCCGGCCACTGACCATCTGGACCCGGGGTGGACCCGGGCCTTGCACGGCCGCTCCGTGGCCTTTCGGAGGGCGGCCTGCTCGGGGTATGCTCACGAGTCGCGGCGTCTGGCCGCGTTCGGCGAGGAGACGCGCGTGGACGCAGAGCAACTCGACAAGCTGCTGTTCGGGGTCATCCTGGCGGGTTTGGCCGGGATTGGCGTGGCGATCCTGTGGTTCGTCGCGGCCAAGATCGGTCGTCGCTCGGCCCGGGGCGCAGGCATCCTCGCGGGCCTGTCCGCGCTGGTCTACCTGGGCGTGGGCGTGGCAGGGGCGGCCATCCAGGGCGAGCGCGCCAAGCCAGCCCCTGCGGGTGAGACCAAGGCCCCCGAGCCGGTACCCGAGACCAAGGAAGCGCTGCCCGAGCCGCCCAAGGTCGACCCCGCGATCGAGCAAGCGGCCAAGCAGCTCGACGAGGCCGTGGCCAAGGCCGACTGGGAAGCGGCCGCCACCGCCCATGCCGCGCTGAAGGCCCTCGATGCGGCCCACCCCGGGCTCGCACCGGCCTGGACGAAGATCGAAGCCGGGCGCGCCGCAGTCGTGGCCGACGCAACCGCGGGTGACGATGGCACGGCCGGTACCGGAGGCGAGGACACCGGCGGCGCCGAGGCGGGCAGCGACGACGGCACCACCGGCGCACCCGAGCCCGCGGCCGACGACGGAGGCACCAGCACCGGCGCACCCGCGGTCGAGCCCGAGCCCGAGCCCGAGGCGGTCAAGAAGAAGAAAAAGAAGAAGAAGAAGCGGCGGCCGCCGGCCGCCGATGGCGGTGACGCAGGAGCCGACGCCGGAGCCGATGGCGGTGCGCCCCCCGAGCCCGAGCCCGAGCCGGAGCCCGAGCCCGCGCCCGCCGAGGGCTGACGCGGCTGCTGGTTGATGCGGGTGGTGCTCGCCGCCCTCACGCGGCGAGCGTGCACGCCAGCACCAGCTGCGCTCCGTAGTAGAGCGGCAGCCCCCACAGCCGATTGCGCAGCTCGCTGCGGACGAAGCGGTCGCGCGCCACCGACAGATCCGACAGGTAGAACATGATCGCCCCCACGGCGATCATCGGCGTGGCGCCGGCGGCCGTGCAGCCGAGCGAGAGCGCCACCATCGCGGTGATCACCACCACGTAGGCATCCACCGGTCGCCGCATCGCAGCGGGCAGGTGGGGCGAGAGCCAGCGTCGTACCACCAGCGCGGGGATGGCCAAGAGCGCTCCGCCGCCGGCCACCACCGTCGAGTCCACGCCGCGCACGACGAACGCGACCCCGAACGCGACGTGGGCCACGAGGAACGCCACGAGCCCCGCGAGGAACCAGCCATTGCGCCGCGACAAGAGGCACACGTCGCCCACCCACGACAGCGCCAGCGCCAGCAGGATCGCCTGCCCATACGTCGTGTGCACGGCGCCCAGGCCCAGGGCCACCGCGACGAAGCCGGTGGACGCCAGCAGCTTGGCCACGCGCATGGTGGGCGGGTGGCGGCGCGCATCACCCCACAGCAGCACCGCGACCGCGAGCCCGACCAACACCAAGGGCACGACGAGCGCCATGGATCACTCCTCGGGTGCTCCGCCGGGCGTCTCGCCAGGCGCGCCCGCGGGCGCGTCGCTCGGTGCTTCGGTCGCGAATTCGAACGGGTACGTCACGTCCATCACCCCGCCGTTCTCGGGTGGGTCGAAGCTCATGCTCATCAGCGACTCGCGCATGCACTCGACGAGCTCGGCGTGCTGGATGTCGCTCTCCGGCGCGAGCTGGGCGTCCTCCACCACACCGCCCACGTCGGGCTCGCCCACGATGCGGAACTGGAACACCAGCTTGCCGGCGAGCGTCTCGTCGTCCGCGAGCGCATTGTCGTAGCACTCCTGCGCGAGCGGGATGAGGTCCTCGCGGACGCGCGCGCGCAGGTACTCCTTGGGCAGCTCTCCCACCGCCTCGGGCTCGCTCGGCTCGTCGGCCCCACGCCGGGTTCGCGCGCGCTGGGCCGCGGCGATCTGCTCGCGCAGCGCGTCCCGGCGGGCGCGATCGCGCGGGCGAGGGGCCGCGCCGGCAGGGCCCGCCGAGGGCGTAGGGGCGGGGGCGGGGAGGGCCACGCTGGGCTCCGGCGCGGGCTTGGCCGGCTCAGCCGCTCCGCTCGATCGCGACGGCTCGCCCACCGCCTTCGGCTCCGCGCCCTTGGGTGCCGCGGGCGTGGAGGTCGGCTCGACGGCGCCGCTGTTCGTCGTCCAGCGCCACCCGAAGTACGCCAGCACGATCAACGCGGCCACACCCGGCAGCAGGTACGCTCTGTAGCGATCCATATCAGCGCACCAGTGTGCCTCGGATCGCGTCGTAGAACGCCCGCACCCCGAACAGCTCGCCACCGTTCGGGCGGCCCGGCCGCGCGGAGCTGTTCCACGCCATCGTGTCCACGTGGGCCCAGCGCTGGCGCTCGGGGATGAACTCCTGCAGGAACAGCGCGGCCGTGATCGCCCCGCCCTGGTCGATGTTGGAGATGTTGTTGATGTCGGCGATGCGGCTGTCGAGGTGCCGCCGGTAGTCGCGGTAGAGCGGCATGCGCCACAGCGGGTCCTGCACGCGCAGGCCCGCGTCGAGCAGCTCGGTGGCCAGCCGATCGTCGTTGACGAACAGCGCGGGCAGCTCGGTACCGAGCGCCACGCGGGCCGCCCCGGTGAGCGTGGCGAAGTCCACGAGCAGCTCGGGCTCCTCGGTCACCGCTTCCGCCAGCGCATCGCACAGGATGAGCCGTCCCTCGGCGTCGGTGTTGCCCACCTCCACCGTGATGCCCTTGCGGGTGCGGAGGATGTCGCCCGGCCGAAACGCGTCGCCCGACACCGCGTTCTCGACCGCGGGCACCAGCACGCGCAGCCGCACCGGCAGCTTTGCGGCCATCACCATGTGCGCCAGCGCCAGCACCGATGCGGCCCCGCCCATGTCCTTCTTCATGAGCCTCATGCCCGCCGCGGACTTGAGGTCGAGGCCGCCGCTGTCGAAGCACACGCCCTTGCCCACGAGCGACAGCTTGGGCGCCCGCGGGTCGCCCCAGCGCAGCTCCGCCAGGCACGGCGGCCGGCTCGCGGCCCGCCCCACCGCATGGATCGCCGGGTAGCCCTCGCGGAGCAGCGCATCGCCCACGATCACCGAGGACGTCGCGCCATGCTGGCCTGCGAGGGTCTCCACCGCTCCCGCGAGCTCCGCGGGGCCGAGGTCGCTGGCCGGCGCGTTGATGAGGTCGCGGCCGAGCGCGATCGCGTCGTACGTGCGCTCCACCCCCGCGCGGTCGCAGCCGGCGGGCCACACCAGCACGGGAGGCTTCTTCTCCGGCGGCAGCGTGGTGCGGTAGCGGACGTAGCGATAGCTCGCGAGCGCCCAGGCCAGCGCCGCCGCGTCGGCGTGCGTGGCCGGTAGATCCTCGTACTGGTAGCGCCCGGCGGGCACCCGCTCGCGCAGCACCGCGAACGCCCACAGGTCGGGTCCGCGCCCGAGCCCCAGCACCACCCGCGCGAGGCTCCCGTCGCGATCGGGCACGAGCGCCACCTTGCCCGCGTCCGGCCGAAAGTCGAGGCTTCCGAGCCACGCCCGCGAGAGCTTGGGCTGGCGGCGCAGCCACGCGGCCCAGCCCTCGGTGGTCACGGCGCTGACGGGAACGGTATTCGCATTGGGGCGAGCGGCGAACGTCATGGCGCCCCACGCTACCCCGGATCGCCGGCGATGCCCAACCCGTACTCGCGGTGGTCGTGGATGATGAAGAGTGCCCAGCGGGTGCTCCTCATCACCCAGGATCATCACGAGCCGGCTTGCTTGCGGCGCTGCAGCGCCATCCAGACCTTGCCCCACAGCATGCGCGCGCCGTACGGCTTGCGCAGCAGGCCCATCACGCCGAGGTGCTCGAGCTGCTCGATGCGCTCGGGCTCGGACTTGCTGGTCGAGATCACCAGCTCGGCGCGCGGGACCTGTCGCCGCAGGTCCGTCACGAACGACTCGACGGTGCTGCCCGGCAGCTCGTCGCCGAACAGCACGAGATCGATCTCGGCGCCGCGACGCTCGAGGTGGCGGGCCGCCTCGACCGCATCGGCGGCCACCATCACGTCGATCTCGAAGCTCCGCAAGAGTCGCCGCGCCGTGTTGCGCACGAGCAGCTCCTCGTCGACGAGCAGCACCACCGCGTGCAGCGGCGAGAGCACGTCCTCGGCGGCCACCTGCAGCGGGCGGCTGGGCTCGGACGCCGGCAGGTACACCGATACGCGCGTGCCGTGGCCCACCCGGCTGCGGATGTCGATCTCACCGCCGTGGTCGCGCACCACGCTCTGGGCGGTGGAGAGCCCGAGGCCCGTGCCCTCGCCGTCGGGCTTGGTGGAGAAGAACGGCTGGAACGCCCGCGACAGCGTGTCGGCGTCCATGCCCACGCCGCTGTCCTCGATCTCGATCCGCACGTAGCGGCCGGGCGAGAGCCCGAGCGGCATGGTGTCGCCGTGCATCGAGAAGCGCTCGGCGCGGATCAGCAGGCGGCCGCCCTCGGGCATTGCCTGACCCGCGTTGATGCCGGCGTTGATGAGCACCTGCAAGAGCTGCGCGGAGTCCCCCATCACCCCGAGCCCCGGCTGGACCTCGGTGACGAGCTCCACGTTGCGCGGCAGCGTGCGGCGCAGCAGCGACGTGGCCTCGTGGATCAGCGCCGGGATGTCCACCGGCTCCATCACCGACTCGCGCTTTCTGGCGAACGAGAGCAGCTGGCGGGTGAGCTGGGCCGCGCGGCGGGCCGCGGTCTCGATCTCACCCAGGCATTCACTGACATCGGGCGGGGCGTCGCGGTCGCGCGCCTTGAGGTAGTCCACGTTGCCGAGGATCGCGAGCACCAGGTTGTTGAAGTCGTGGGCCACGCCCCCCGCGAGCTGGCCCAGCGCCTGCATCTTCTGGGCGCGGACCACCTGCTCCTCGTAGCGATCGTTGCGGGTGAACAGCAGGATCGTGCCCGAGCCCACCGCCACCTTGTCGCCCGACTTGAGCGGGGCCGCCTCGACGCGCTGGCCGTTGACGTACGTGCCGTTGCGGCTGCCGAGATCCTCGACGAGGTGGCTGCCGTCGGCCTGCCGGGACACTCGCATGTGCCGACGCGACACGCCCTCGTCGATGATGAGGCCGCGGCCGTCCACGTCGCGCCCCACGATCACGCCGTCGCCCACCGTGATGCGCTTGCCTGCGTCGGGACCCACCAGCACCACCAGCAGCGCGCCCTGCTGCACGTTCGCGTTCTGGCGGGTCCGCGCCGCACGGCGAGGCCCGCTGGAGGTACGCAACGTGGACGTCTCGGGGTCCTGGGCCATGGCTCGGGTGCGCGTCGTTACGCCGTTGGCCAGGGTAGCATCATCGAGCCCCGTTGCTGGATGGGGGTCACGTCGTGGGGGGGTGTGAGTCGTGTCGGCGACCCTGCGACAGACGACGAGCGACCGACGAGCGCCAGACGGCGGCGGCTCGCGGTCCAGCCGGGGTTCCGGCGTCGCGGCCCTCGAGCCGCGTGGGGAGTCCCACTACGAAGGCGGACCGAATCGTGACCGTGCGCGTCCTGGTCCGACATTGCTACCGTCGGGCGAACGATGACGATCTCTTCTGGCGGCCCAACGCGGTCGGACGGCTCGGACGTCCACGGGGATACCTCTGGCGGCCCGACGCGGTCGGACGGCTCGGACCTCCGCGGGGGCTCGGGTCCGGCGACCCCGACCCACGCATGGGTGCGTGCTCCCACGGCCGCCTACGCCCGCTGCCTGCGGCAGCACGAAGGGCCCGACCCCGATGCCGCGCTCGCGATGCAGCAGCACGCGGGCTACGTGACCGCGCTGCGCGAGGCCGGTGTCACGGTGGAGATCGTGCCGCCCGACGAATCGCTGCCCGATGCCTGTTTCGTGGAGGACGGGGCCGTGATCCTGAGCGCCACGGTGGCCGTGCTGTCGCGGCCCGGTGCGCCCTCGCGTCGGGCCGAGGTCGCCACGCTCGAGCCCGCGCTCGGCCGCGTGCTGACGCTCGAGCGGCTGCACGAGCCGGCGACGCTCGACGGAGGTGACGTGCTGCGGCTCGGTGCCATGCTGCTCGTGGGTCGCTCGAGCCGCACCAACGATGCCGGTATCGAGCAGCTCCGGGCGCTGGCGAGCCCCCACGACATCGAGGTGGTCGCAGTCGACGTGCGGGCGGGCCTCCACCTCAAGTCCGCGTGCACGGCCCTCGACGCGCGCACGGTGGTGGTCGATCCCGAGGCGCTCGATCCCGCCGTGCTCGAGGCACTGGGCCTGCGAGCCCGCCCCGTGGACGAGCCCCTCGGCGCCAACCTGCTCGCGCTCGGCGACCGCGTGCTGGTGTCCGCTGCTGCGCCGAGGACCGCGACGTGGCTCGAGGCCGAAGGCCGCCGCGTGGTCCGGCTCCACCTGTCCGAGCTGCACCGCGGCGACGGGGCGCTCAGCTGCCTGTCGCTGCGCCGCCCGCCGCCGAATGGCTGGGCGGTCTAGCGGCGAGCCCTCACTCCGGCGCCGGGTAGCGGATCCGCAGCGGCGTGGGCCCGATGAGCACCTCGGCGTCGGGCCGCAGCGTGGCCACGCGATCGACCGAGAGCCCGTCGATCGTGATCGGGGCCCCCGGGGCCGCGGGGCGGAGCTGGGCCAGTCGCGGATAGCCGCTCCAGTCGATGTGAGCGTGCACGTCGAGCAGGTCGCGACCCGTCACCTGCACCGCACAGATCTCGCCCGAGCCCACGCGGCGGCGGCCGGGGACGAGCGGCACGCTGCGCCAGTGACCACCCTGGCGGATCTGCACCTCGGCGGCCTCGGTGGCCCCGAGGTCCTCGTGGAGGATGTCGCCGAGCGCCGACGCCAGCTCCCCGGCCAGCTGCGGGCGCCGCAGCGGGTCCTTGTCGAGCGCGCGGTCGAGCAGCTGGAGGAGCGTGTCCGGCAGCCCCGCGCAGCCCGGGTAGCGGGTGATCGGCACCACCTCGCGGCTCGAGTGCGCGTCGAGCCACGCGAGCGGGTTGTCGTGCAGCGCCTCGATCACCTCCGTCACCCGCTGGTGCTCGAACAGGGCCGCGTGCCCCGACAGGAGCTCGTAGAGGATCGTGGCCAGGCTGTACACGTCGCTCGCGGGGGTCAGCTCGTGGGTGTGGAGCTGCTCGGGTTGCGTATAGTGGGGCGTGCCCACCACCGTGCGCGCCGCGGTGGCGTTGCGGCCGTACACCCACGGTACGCCCCAGGCCCGCGCGAGCCCGAAGTCGAGCAGTTTGACCAGGCCGTCGGGCTGGATCCAGATGTTGGCCGGCTTGACGTCGCGGTGCACCACGCCCTTGGCGTGCGCCTCGGCCAGCCCCACGCACACCTGCAGCATGATCTCGATCGCTTCCGCCACCTGCATCGGCTCGTCGAAATTATGGTGGTGGTCGAGCTGCTGGCCCTGGAGGAACTCCATCACCAGGTAGAAGTAGCCCTCGCCGATGCTCGAGCCGTGCAGGCGCACCACGTGCGGCGAGGTCAGCGTGCGCAGCACCGCGATCTCCCGGATCGCGCGCTGCACCAGGTCGGACGACATGTTGGGCAGCGCGGTGAGCTTGAGCGCCACCGGCTGCTCGCTGTCGGGCCCGAGCACCTTGTAGACGCGCGCGAACGAGCCGCGCCCGATCTCCTCGAGGATCTCGAACTCCTCGAACACGGCGCCGGGCAGGGGGAATTCGAACGGAGCGGGCGTGGACACGGTGGCAGCGGGGCCGCCAGCAGCGGCGCGCACATGCTACCACGGCGCCCGCGGCTCCCCGCCGGCTCCGTCGCCGCGCGCGGCCTCGGCCGCGTCCGTGGTAGATCGAGGCGTGGCCACGAGCGGGGGCGGTAGGGCGCGAGGGCTCGGCGCGTGGGCAGCTCCGGGGCTCTGCCCGTGGTCGATGGTGCTCTCCGCCAGCCTCGCCGGCTGCGGTGCGGAGCTGTCCGAGCCGGCGCTCCACGACGCGCTCGCGGGCTGGTTCCAGGGCGAGGGGATCGAGGTGGACGGGGTCCAGTGCCCCCATGCCTTGCCGCGCAAGCGCGACGCGACGATCGAGTGCCGAGTCTCCGTCGGTCCCGAGGAGGTCGAGGTGACGGTGGTCGTGACCGACGACGACGGCGCGCTCTCGGTGCGCCCGCGCCACGCCACCGTCGTCGCGGCGCGGGCCGAGCCCGAGATCGAAGCGACCCTGCGGGCCCAGGGCTACGCCGTGGCCGAGGTCCACTGCGAGGGTGGTCGGGTCTGGGTCGCCCGCCCTGGCGCCGAGCAGCGCTGCGACGTGATCGACGACGACGGGCGCCGGTTCGCGTGGATCGGCGTGTGGAGCGGGGAGGGCACTCGCCAGCGCACGCGGGTGGTGCCGCTGTCCGCGGGCGCCGGAGGGGTGCCGTGATCGGGAATCGCCTCGGCCCCTCGCGCGTCGCTCGCTGCATGGTCGGGCCCTTCGCGTGCCTCGGCACGGCGCTCGCGGGGCTCTTCGCCGGCGCATTGCTCGTCGGCTGCCCCGCACCCGGCCCCCCCGCGGGCGAGCCCGAGCCCACGCCAGCGCCGGCCGAGGCCTCCGAGGCCGTCCCCGCCGTCGAGTGTCCTGCCGCGCCCATCGACGTGGCCGTGGCTCCTGGCACCCGCAGCGAGCACCGCGACGTGGAGCACTGGCTCGCCAAGCTCGCGCCCGGCCAAGCCGACGAGGTGCTCGTGCCCAGCGAGGCGATCCCCGGCTGGAACCTTCGCTTCTCCGAGGTCGAGGGCGCCTGGCGCGACCCGTTCGACACCGCGCTCGCCGAGCCCGCCGTGCTCGCTCGCACGCTCGACGAGCGCATGAGCCAGATGAAGGCGCGCGTGGACGCGGGCGAGCTGGTGGAGGGACAGCCAGGCAGCTTCGATTCCGCGCTCGCCGTGGTCGCCACCGCCACGCCCGTCGACGAGGCCCGCGTGGTCGTGGCGGAGGCGAGCCTTTGGTGCGCGCCGCTCGACACCGGGCTCTACAAGCAGCCCGTCGATCTCGCGTTCGATCGCAACCGCTGCGCGAGCCTGCACCCCGGTGAGCCGGTGAGGCTGCTCCGTCGCAGCGCCGACGAGCAGTGGGTCTATGCGCACTCCGGCCACACCACCGGGTGGCTGCGTTCGCCCGTGCTCACCCCGCCGCTGCCCGCCGAGCACCTGCGGGCGCTCTACTCGTTCTCGTCGACGGGGGGGCCGCACCTCGTGCCGCTCGACGACGACCTCACGAGCGAGGGTGGCACCCGCCTGCGGCTCGGCACCAAGGTCCCCGTGGTCGGCCGCGACGGCGACCTGCGGCGCGTGCTGGTCCCCACCGCCGAGGGCCTCGTGGAGGAGTCCGTGCGCCTCGACGCGCGCGTGCACGAGGGCCCGCTACCGTTCACGCGCAAGAACCTCTGGACGCTCGCGCTCGCCGAGCAGGACACGCCCTACGGCTGGGGCGACACCGGGGGCCACCGCGACTGCTCCCGGCTCGTGCGCGACGCGATGGCCAGCTTCGGCTGGCAGCTCGGGCGCCACTCCGCCGTGCAGGGCCAGCTCGGCACCCGGCGAGTCGACGTCTCGACCATGAGCGAGGCCGGCAAGCTCGCGACCCTCCGCCGGGAGGCCGAGCGCGGCCTCGTGCTGCTCTACATGCCCGGCCACGTCATGCTCTACCTCGGCGAGGAGAATGGCCAGCACTACGCCGTCTCGGCCGTCGCCGAGTACCTCGTGCCGTGCCCCGGCGGACCCGACACCGTGTACCGGATCGCCCGCGTCGCGGTGACCACCCTCGAGCTCGGACGGGGCAGCGAGCGCACGGCCTACGTGGAGCGGCTGGCGACGCTGGTGGTGTTCGGACCGGATCCGGGCTGAGCCAGCGGGCGGCACGCTGCTGCGCCCGGGCCGACCGTCGTCGGGTGGCCGTGGCTTCGGATCTCAGCGCTTCGGGTCATCTCGACGCGGCGGCACTGGCTCGGGGCGTGGCTCGAACAGCGGAGGTGCTTCGCGCATCCATTGCGGCCACGTGGCGACCTCCCGAGCATTGGCTTCGAGAAGGGCCCGGAGCTCCTCCCGTGGGGACATCTTGCTCATGCGTCTTCCCTTCTCCGTACGCTATGCAGCGTCTTGGGGCTCGAGCAAGCCGTGTCGTTCCAGGCAGGACGACAGCTCGTCACAGAGCTTGGCCTCGAGCGTACGATGAGAATAGCCGATGCTGCGAACTCGCGGGGTTGCCGCCTTCGTATCGAACCTCACGGCATACCCATCGGCATCCTTCCGTTTCCCGAAGCTGAACCACTCCAGGAACCGCGCCGGTGCGACGCCGGTGAATGGTCGAAAGACCAGCCGCTTGGCATCGGGCTCGCCGCCCGAACGAATGGCTTCGGGATAGAGCGCTTGGGCGAGGCTCTTGGGATAGGGCTCGATGTAGATCACCTCGGCGATCCCGGCGGCGAGCACGTGACGAGCGCATCCATGACAAGGGAACGTAGAACAGTATAGCGCCGCTCCTGCCACGGCGACGCCACGCCTGGCGGCATGGGAGAGCGCATTCATCTCGGCATGCACCACGCGGCCAAACTCGACCAAGCTCGAGACACGACTACGTTCGAGCACTCGCTCGGCCTTCACGGCCTTGACGAAGGCATCCGAGCTCGTCTGAGAGAGCGTTTCGGAGAGATAGCCGGCGTGTTGGAACGCCGTGAAGATCTCTCGCAGGATCTCGTTGCCCATGATTGCATTGGGGTCTCTGCCCTGTGCGATGTCTCGACCATCTGGCTCGTCACCGCTCCAATAGACTCCACCGCCGCATCGCGGCACCTCGTTGCAGCCGGTCGTCAGCACCTCGCCATCGGCATCCATGATGGCAGCGCCCACTTGGCGCGACAGGTCCGCCGAGCGCCGTGCAGCCACGTGTGCCATCGCCATGGCGTACTCGCCCTTGGTGGGGCCTTGCTCGTGATCGCCGAACATCAAGCGGACGAACCGTTTGACGTCCTGTTCCACGCGGCGGCTCCCGTCGAGGAAGTAGTCGGCCTTCGGGAACGTGTTCTGTACGTCCTGTCCGAGGCGGTCCTCGCCAGTCCCTGTCTCGTCGCGCTTCATCAGCCGCTCGGCATCGGCGTGTGCCGTGCTGGGGGTGTCCCGCTCGAGGCGTTGCTCGAGTCGGTGGTGCCGAGTCTCGGCATCCTCGTACAGCGAGAGCACGAACAACAAGGGTCCGTAGATCGCCCGCAGCAGCTCGATCTCGTCGGGGTGCTTGAGCGAGCGGAACACGAACGCCGTCGCGGGCCGGGGCTCCGATGACTCGCGGAGCCGCTTGACCTCTGCCACCGCGAGGGCAGCGAGCGCCCCACCATGCCGGAGTTGGCGGCGCAGCGCGTCCCCTGCGTCCATGTGCTCGACGATGTGATCGGCTGCGGTGTTTACGTCGCGCAGGGCTTCGTACGGTCCCAAGCGATGTAGGCAGGAGCTGAGCTTGATCGGCACCGTTGCGTAACCCAGTGCGCCGAGCTCACCGTCCAGCGCCTCACACACGCAATCGAGATCGGTGCCGATGGGGCCGACGAGCGCAATGAACAGCTCCGGTCGTTCGATCGGGTCGGGTGTACGCAAGCTCGGTTTTTCCGCCGCGCGTGCCTCGAGTGGCTTGGCCTCCTGCATGAGCGATTTCCAGGGTCCACTGGATTGGCCTCGAGGCGCAATGGCCGGCAGGGCCGGGAACGTCTCGACTCCGATCCATTGGCCAGCGCAAGGGCTCGGGGTTCTCGACGGCTTCCCGGCGATTCGGCGACGGCAAGGCCGAGACGGCCGCCGAGTCGAGGCGTGGATTGCTCGCACGGCCGCCAACGCTCGGTGATCGGTGCCGTAACGCTCCTTGGGACGGGCTCGCGGTCTCGACCACCGTCCGGAATCGTACGCCGGCCCCGGGCGATCGTGCTCGCGCCGTCCACCTCGATCGATCCCCAGGTATCCTCGGACGCGGGTGGCTGGCATCCACACCAACGGCGGCGACACGGACGACGGGGCCACCAACACCCCCTCGCGTAGCGACGACGTCAGCGCAGCGACCCACGCCGGGGGCACCGCGGCCACGCGCATCGGCGGGGACCCACACCCTTCGGCCGACGACGACGCGATCGGTCATGGCTCGATCCTCGGCCGCTACATCGTGCTCGGCCGGCTCGGCGCCGGCGGCATGGGGGTCGTCCATGCCGCCTACGACCCCGAGCTCGATCGCAAGGTCGCGATCAAGCTCCTGCTCGGCGGGCCCGGCGATGCGCGGAGCGTCGGCGCGCGGATCCGGCTCATTCGCGAGGCGCAGGCGCTCGCCAAGCTCAGCCACCCCAACGTCGTCGCGGTCTACGACGTGGGCACGGTCGGCGAGCGCGTGTGGATGGCGATGGAGCTCGTCGAAGGCCAGACCCTCACGGCCTGGATCCTCGCGCGGCCGCGGCCCTGGCAGGAGGTCGTGCAGGTCATGGTCGCGGCCGGCGAGGGCCTGTGCGCCGCGCACGAGGCCGGCCTGTTGCACCGTGACTTCAAGCCCGACAACGTGATGCTCGATGCGGACGGCCGCGTACGCGTGATGGACTTCGGGCTCGCCCGCCTCGGCGCCGACGGGGCCGAGCGGCGCGCGAGCGAGGGGCTCGTGGATCCGCACGGGCCCGCGGTGTCGTCGCAGGATCTCACGGTCGCCGGCGCGGTGATGGGCACGCCCGGCTACATGGCCCCCGAGCAGATCCGCGGCCACGAGCTCGATGCCCGCGCCGATCAGTTCGCGTTCGGCGTGACGCTGTGGAGCGCGCTCTACGGGCGGCGACCGTTCCCCGGCCACGGCGCCACCGAGGTGATGGACCGGGTGCTCGCCGGCGCGGTCGAGCGGCCGCCCACCGACGTGCCGGTGCCGGGGTGGCTGCGCCGCGCGGTCGACCGGGCGATGGCCACCGAGTCCACGGCGCGCTTCCCGAGCATCCGCGCGCTGCTCGACGCGCTCGCGCTCGGGCGGGCCCGGGCGCAGCGGCGGGCGGTGGTGATCGCCGTGGGTGCCGTCGCCGCGGCCGGCGTGGGCATCCTGGGCATCGATCGCTGGGAGCACGAAGGGCGGCTCTCCGCGTGCGCGGCCGAGGGCGCGAGCATCGACGCCGTGTGGGACGACCAGGCGCGTGAGCGGGTCCGCGCGTCGCTCCTCGCCACCGGGGTGAGCCACTCCCAGACCACCGTCGACAAGGTGCTGCCGTGGATCGATCGCGAGGCCTCGAGCTGGGCCGAGCACCGGGCTCGCGCGTGCGTCCTCGCGACCGTGGAGCGGAGCTGGAGCGCCGAGACCTTCGACCGCGCGCGCTGGTGCCTCGAGGATCGCAGGCTCGCGCTCGAGTCGCTCGTGCGGGTGTTCTCCGAGGCCGACGACGCCACCGTTCAGCGCGCCGTGTCGATCGTCGCCAAGCTCGAGCCCAGCGCCCCGTGCCTCGACGAGGGCTCGCTCGAGCGCATGCCGCCGCCTCCGGCCGAGCAGGACCAGGCCCGGATCGCCGAGGCACGCCGCCAGCTCGCCACCGTGGCTGCGCTCTGGTGGGTGGGCGAGAATCAAGCGGGCCTCGCGATGATCGAGGAGCTCCGCGGCGAGGTGTCCGAGCTCGAGTGGGCGCCGTTGTCGATCAGGACCAGCGCCCTCGAGAGCGAGCTGCTCGAGAGCGCCGGCTCGTTCGATCGCGCCGAGGCGGTGGGCATCGCCGGCTACATGCAGGCCGCCGAGGCCGGTGCGTGGGGCGATGCGGCGGACCTGGCCTCGCAGCTCGCGTACCTCGTGGGCTACACGCTCGCGCGGCCCCACGAGGGGCGCGTGTGGGCCGGGCACTCCGCGATGGCGGCCACGTACGCCAGCGATCCGCTGGGCCTGCGCGAGTCGCAGCGTCTCACCAACCTCGCCGGAGTCGCGCTCGCCACCGGCTCCTACGACGAGGCGGGCGTGCTCTACGAGCGCGCGCTCGAGCTCGTACGCGCCGCGCTCGGCCCCGAGCACCTCAACGTCGGTCGCGGCCTCGCCAACATCGGCGTGGTCGCGTTCTCGAGGGGCTCCTTCGCCGAGGCCCGGCCCGTCTTCGAGCAGGCGCTCGCGATCCTCGAGGACGCGCTCGGCCCCCAGCACCCCGACCTCGCGATCGTGCTCGGCAACCTCGGAGCCGTCGCCTTCGAGGAGGGCGACTATCCCAAGGCGCTCGCGACCTACGAGCGGGTGTTCGCAATCGAGAGCGCCGCGCTGCCGCCCACGCACCCGCGGCTCGCCGCGAGCCTCGACAACCTCGCGCTCGTCCACAACGCGATCGGTGCCCCCGACGAGGCGTTCGCGCTGCAAGAGCGCGCCATCGCGCTGTGGAAGGGCGTCGTCGATGCACGGCACCCGAGCCTCGCGCTCAGCTACTACAACCTCGGCGCGATCGAGCTCGCCCGCGGGCGCACCAGCGAGGCGCAGCAGGCCTACGAGCAGGCGGTCGAGATCTACCAGACGAGCGAGGGGACCCAGCCCTACGAGCACGACGCAGAGCTCGCCCTGGCCAAGCTCCTCGTACGGACCGGCGGCGATCGAGCGCGCGCGCTCGCGCTGGCCCGCAGCGCGCTCGCGGGGCTGCGCGCGGCGGGAACGGCCAAGGCCGACGAGATCGGCGAGCTCGAGGCCTGGATCGCGCAGACGATCGCGGAGCCGTAGCGCTCTTCTATCGATGCGCGACTCTGCGGATCCTGTAGTTGCAGAGCCGCGAAGCTCGATGAGGCTGCTCATTCGCTTCTTGCTGGCCCATTTTGGGCCAGTAAGAAAAACTCTTAGTGCTTGCGATCGAGTAAGGCTTTGCATTACGGTGCAAATGTTACGAAGTGACGAGACGACGTGCCGTCTTCGTGCCACTCGCAACACTTTTTTCAAGCAGGAGTTCACATGCGACACCTCGGGCTCATCTCCATCCTCGTGGTACTGGCGGCAGGGTGCTCGGCCTCGGGCGAGGGCGCGGATTCGCTCCTTGGACCCGGCCTCTCGCGACCCGGTGCCGATGAGCTGGTCGACGAGCTCGATCCCGCGCTCGACGGTGGTGGCTACGGAATCCTGCTCTTCGACACCACCAGCTCGATGAACACCGTGCGCTCCTCGACGGGCCACACGCGGTGTGAAGACGCCAAGACCATGGCCAAGGCCTACGTCACCGACTTCTTCAACCCCTTCAAGATCGACGGCGACGGGCTCGCGATCTGGGGCTTCACCAACAATCCGTACGCGAGTGATGACGTCCAGCCCACCATCACCGGCTACTACACCGACTCGCTCTCGGCCAAGACCGCGATCAACGGCCTCACCTGTGCGGGCAGCAGCCCGCTGGCCGACGCGCTGTGCAAGGGCGTCAACGGCGACGGCGAGACGTTCACGATCGACCCGATGCTCGACATGATGTTCGTCGTGACCGACGGCGTCGAGGACAACAGCGACGGTGAGTGCTCGGGAGTCTCGGGGAGCATCAACACCCCGGGGACGTGGCAGTACAAGGTCCTTGCAGAGATGATCGCCACGGGAATTCGGGTGGATACGCGCTACTGGATCGATCCCACGTTCCTGGCGAACCCGGACTCGATCGACTCCTTCGCCGCGGAGGACGAGCCCTCCGATCCCACGCTCGAAGAGCTGGAGCTCGTGGCCGACGTCGAGGATCTGCCCCAGGCGAAGCTCGACGAGCTCGTGGCGGCCCACCATGCGGCCGGGGCGGGGACCGGAACGGGAGTCAAGCCCGCCTGCGGCACCATGTGTCAGGAGCTCGGGCTGTTCGCGGCGATGGCCGCGGAATCCGGCGGGACCTGGGGGGCCGTCAAGGACAACGACGCGCAGTACCCCGTCCAGGACACCGTCGATCCCGTCACGGGCCCGGTGCACCCGACCCAGGCTCCTCCGGCCGCGGAAGCGCCCGTGGAAGCGGGATCGTAGCCGGCCGGGCCGGGCTCACCGCACGGGGTGCTCGGCCAGCCACTGCTCGACCTCGGAGAGATACTCCTTGGTCTGTGGGTCGTCGGCACCCGCGCTCGACCAGCCCTCGCGAGCTTGCTCGGCGAGGCTCCGAGCGCGCGAGCGCTCGGCGGGCTCGTTCCAGAGGATGCGGGCGAGCACGAAGCGGCCCTCCGCCAGCAGCACTGGAGCGACCCGCTCCTTCTCGCGGATCGACACTGCCTGCTCGGCATGCTCGCGTGCGCGTTCGAACCGCCCTCGGACGAGCTCGATCTTGGCGAGCCCCAGGCGGGGCCAGGCCTCGTGCGGATGCCCTTCGGGCAGCGTCCGCCGCTGGATCTCGAGCGCTCGCTGGTAGTGCTGCTCCGCCTCGTCGTACCGCTTCTGGTCGTACAGCAGGTTGCCCAGGTTGATGAGGCTCGAGGCGACGTTGGGATGGTCGGATCCCATGGATCCCTCGAGCACGGTGAGGGCTCGCTCGTAGTAGTCGAGCGCGCGCTCTTGCTCGCCCTGGGCCCGCAGCACCTCGCCGATGTTGTTGAGGGGGAAGGCCAAGCGGGGGTGGGCCGGGCCCAGCGACGCCTCGAGGATCGCCAGCGCTCGTTGGAAGTGAGCGAGCGCCTCCGGGAGCTTGCCCTGCCCCTTGTACATGATGCCGATGTTGTTGAGGGCCGTGGCCACATCGGGGTGGCTCGCGCCCAGGGCCGCCTCGCGGATCGCCAGCGCCCGCTGCAGGTGAGTCAGCGCTTCTTCTTGCTGTCCTCGCTCGCCGAGCACGGCACCGATGGTCGTGAGCGGGTTTGCGACATCGGGGTGATGAGGACCCAGTGCCGCCTCGCGGATCGCCAGCGCTCGTCGCAAGCACGACAGCGCCTCGTCGGGCTTGCCCTGCTGTCGTAGCACGTCACCCATGTTGAGGAGCAAGTCCGCAATGTCGGGCTGGTCGGGGCCGAGCGCCGCCTCGAAGATCGCCAGGGCTCGCTGCTGATGATCCAGCGCCTGGTCGAGCTCGCCCTTCTTGAGCAGCATGACGCCGATGGCGCTCAGCGCTGCAGCTTCCTCCCGGGGGTCGGCCCGGGGGCGGCGGGCCAGGGCTACGGCCGTCTTGCCCCACTGGAGCCCTGCCGCGTGCTCCGCCTGATCGTGGCCCACGACGAATGCCAGCTCGCGCACCGCGGCCGCCTCCACCTCGGAGTGCTCGAGCTCCGCGGCCAACAGGTACGCCCGCTCTAGATCTCGTGCAGCCTCCTCGTACTGCCCCTGCTCCTTGCGATCGAGGCCTCGCTCGAGCAGTGCCTCGGCCCGGAGCGGCCCATGCCCGAGGCCCTCGGCCTGCGCCACGATGGCCTCCGCGTCGGCCAGGGCCTGGTCGTAGGCCGCGGCGTTGCGGAGCGCTCGCACCTCGGCCAGCCCGTCGCGTAGGGCCTCGACCTGCTCGGCGGCCTGCGGATCCTCGGGTAGGGGCAGCTCGGCCTGCAGCGTCTGCACGTCGTCGCACCGCGACAGCGGGGGCAGGCTCGCGACCAGCGTCACTGCTTGCATCACGCGGGTGGGCTCGGCCTGGGCGAGCACGTCGACCGCCTCCCGCAGGGCGACGCGGTGCGCCCGTAGGCACCCCATCCGCAGGTCCATCACGGCGGCCGACTGCTCCTGGCGCACGCTCGTCGCCTCGCAGACCTCGGTGTGCATGTCCACCCATGTGCTCGCGTACTCGTCGAGCGGGGTGGCCACGCGTGCCCAGGTATCGGGTGCGTACGAGAGGCCCGTGCCGAGGATCGCGGTCTCCAGCTGCTGACGGCGCGCATCGTCCCAGATCCCGTCGAGCTGGGTCTGCGCGCCGCTGCACCGCTGGTCCATGCGTGCCTGGTAGGCCAGCGTGGCGCCCGCGAGCGCCCCGCTCAGCGCGAGCGCTCCGCCGAGCGCCAGCAGCTTGCGTCGCCTCCGCGGGGCGCACAGCAGCCGCAGCTGGTCCAGCAACGCCTGCATCGATCGCCACCGCTGCGTGGGATCGGCCGCGAGCCCTCGCACCAGGATCTCACGGAGCTGGGCCGGTGCCTTGGTGTTGCGAGGCGCCGCGATGATGCGCCCCGCCTCCCGTGCCTCCCGGAGCTCCCCGAGCGACTCCCCTGCGAACGGCCGCTCGCCGTACACCGCCTCGTAGAGCGCCACGCAGAAGCTGAACTGATCGCCGCGGGCATCGACCTCCTCCCCCTTCATCTGCTCCAGGGGCATGTACGCCGGCGTACCCATCACGGCGGCGGAATCGCTCGACGAGCTGCGGATCCTCGGCTCCTCGAGGTGCCTGGATGCAGGGGTTCGCGAGTCGAGCGCGAGGTCCTGTGCCACTCGGGCCAGCCCGAAGTCGAGCACGCGCACCCGGCCCTTGTCGTCCACGATGGCATTGCTCGGCTTGAAGTCGCAGTGGACCAGCCCTTGCTCGTGGGCCGCCGCCAACCCGGCCCCCGCCTGTATGTAGATCTCCACGCACGCTCGCCAGTCCGGTCGCGGCTCCTGTCGGAGCCAGCGTCGCAGCGTTCGTCCCTGCACCAGCTCCATCGCCACGAAGGTCTGTCCAGCGAGCTCGTCGGCCTCGTACACCTGCACCACGTTGGGGTGAGACAGCTGCGCCAGCGCCCGCGCCTCGCGGAGCAGCCGCTTCTGATCCAGGCGGCTCACGTCGCGGTGCAAGATCTTGACCGCGACCTTCCGATCGAGGTTCCGATCGAAGGTCTCGTAGACCGTCCCCATCCCGCCCCGGCCGAGCGTCCCGAGCACCACGAAGCGCCCGATCCGCTTGCCCACCATGTCGTCGACCGCTTGCTCCTCGGCGGCCCCGAGCTCGGTGACGCTGGCCTGGCTGGCCTGGTGGCTGCTGGGGTCGTACGAGTCGATCGGCCCCGGTACGTCGAGCTGGCGCGTCTCCTCGTCCGACGCCTGCCTCGACCGCTCGTGCCTCGCCACCCCCGAGAGGCTTCGCGTCTCGTCGTCGAGTCTCCTCGCAGCGAGGCGATCGGTTTCGCGGTACGGCATGCGGAGCGTAGTCCTCGAGTGCCGCTCCCAGTGTGCCATCGTTCACTCGGCATCGGAGCCGAGATGCCGGCAACGTGATGTGACACTCAATGGCGGCTACGGCGCTGATCGTCCGGGTTCGGGCCTCTTCTCCTCTGGTTTGCGGCGAGCATCGGATGAGTTGGCCCGCTGCCCTACACGATGGTCATCGGCGCGGCACCTGGATCTCATGGCGTCTCGCCGGCTGCTCGTATGCGAGCGCCCGGGCTCGAAGACCAGCCGACCACACCGTGCGGTGGAATCGAAGGCGAGGGGACGCCGTGGTGACCGGCGTCCCCTCGCGCAATCCCTCGAGCCTCGCCGACCCGACGACGCTCGAGGCCGGTCTCATGTGCCGGACAGCACACTGGTGGCCGGCATCGCGACATCGCTGATCGCAGGGGCGGGCTCCGGCTCCGCCGTACGCTCCGGATCGTCCGTGTGGCTCGCGTCGCGACGCTCGCCCCTGGTCTCGTCGGGGGCCTCGTTCGCCGCTTCTTCTCTCTCACCGAGTCGACGCCCCCGCCGCGGATACAGCGACGGTACGATCGCCGCTGCATCGCCATGGTGCCACCGCAGGTAGGCCACCCCACGGAAACACTCGTCGTACGCACGCAAGAACAGCGTGAAGGCCTTGGCGCGGAGGTAGGTGGGGTCGCTCGGCTCGGTCAACGGATCCTCGTCATCGAGGTCTCGTCCGCCCAAGACCACGTTGAGCTCGGCGCTCAGGGCAATCGCACGCGAGACCATCTGCTTGGTCACCGGGACCTTGTCGTGCACGTGGTCCCAGATCTCGCGGTACATCCGGCCCATGGCCTGTAGATCCTCCGCCGTGTCGGCGTAGCCCTGGCCGCTGCGGATCGCCGCCACGCGCTCGCTGGGCACATAGCCCGCGAGCGCCAGGAGCTCCGCGCCGCGCAGCATCAGCTCGCGCAGCGGCGTGGCCTCCTCGAGCAGCACTGCGAGCCGTGTCCCCGCGCCGGAGGCCTCGGTCGCCAGGTCGTGGGCATGAAGGACGGCCAGCGCATACTTGGGCATGGTCTCGACCGCGTGGTAGTCGAGGTCGGGTAGCCCAGCGAGGGCAGGGAGGAGGGCGTGGACGCGCTCGGCCACGGCGAGCCCACGCCGAGCCGCCCTTTCCATGCTGAGGTTGGTGCGAAGGATCGCCGTGGCCGGTACGGCTTCGATCTCGGCCCGAACGAACGCGAACGCCGCAGGGGCAGTCTGGGCGATCACGGGATCGATGAGGGACGGTGCCGACGTGGTCGGCTTGGTCTTTTTCGTCATGCCCGCTCTCATCGGCCGCGGGCGGAGGGCGTTGCGTGGAAAAGTGAAGGGGGCGAAGAAAAAGATCGATGGTTGAAGCGCGGGAAATCCGCGACTCGGAACGAGAGGGGGCTCGGTAGAGCTCGTTCGGGACCGCCGGCGGTGCTGGGGAGTGAAGGCTTCACTCCCGGATGACCGAGACCGGTGCCGGGAGAGTGAGCGGCTCGCTCGCCGGACACCGGGGCGGTACCGGAGGAGTGAACGACTCACTCGTTGGGTACCGAGGTCGGGTCTGGGAGAGTGAACGATTCACTCCCTCCAAGACCCTATTCGGTGTCCCCAAGATGAACGCCAAGCTCCTCGACCACCGAAGTCGGCACCTCGGGAGCTCGGCCGAGCTGCCGTAGTACCGAGGTCGGTGCCGAGCGAGTGAACGATTCGCCTCGTAGAGGGCTGGGAGCCACCTGCCGGACTCGAACCGGCGACCTGCTGATTACGAATCAGCTGCTCTACCAACTGAGCTAAGGTGGCGTGGGGGTGGGCTAGATACTTCGTCGACCGCGCACCCGTCAAGGCTTCCACTGGAGCCCGCGCGCGCCTGGATCCAGGTCGGGCGCGGCCGCGGGATTGCTCGTCAGGCGCACCAACACGCGCCCGCGGATCGCCTCGGCCGGGACCCAGCCGATTGCGCGGGAGTCGCAGCAGGCCCCGTCGTCGCGGTTGTCGGCCACGATGAGGTATCCGGGCGCTTCCAGCTCCACCGGTCCCGCTTCCGCCGGCGGCAGGTCGAGCGCTGGCCATGGATCCTCCGGCTCGTGCGCGGGCGCGAGCACCTGATATCGCCGATCGTCGGTCGTCTCGTACGCCGTCGTCCGCAGCCGTGGTGCTCCCACGGGCCCTTCGGGATCCTCGACGTCGCGCAGCGCCAGCCGCAGCGGCTCGCCAGGCTTGCCCAGAATCGGCTCGCCCTCCACCGCGATCCCCAGCACCGCCCCCGGCACGTGGAACGCCACGCGCTCCCCCGGCACCGCCAGCACCCGTCCGACCCGCAGCGTGGGCGCTTCGTAGGTCGCGAGCCCGTCCGAGCGCGCCTGCACCTTCTCCCAGTTGTCCTCGAGCTCCTCGGGATCGATGACCGCGGTGTTGTGCAAGCTGCGGCTCGGCTCCTCGCGTACGTCGGGCGGCTCCTGCCCGCGGTCGTTGTCGGCGCGGGGATCGTCGGCCTCCGCCAGCTCGGGCTCCACGGGCAGCAGCGGCATCGCAGTCCCCGGCACGTACACGACCACGTCGCCGCGCTCCACCGATCCGCTGCCGCGCACGAGCATCACGTGGTCTCCGTCGAGCAGGGTGGGGGCCATGCCATCGCCGTGGATCTGCACCACCGTGGCCACCCCCACGCGCGTGGCCATCAGCGCCACGCCGCCGACCACGGTCAGCCACGCCAGGCGCGTCGACCAGCTGCGGCCGCTCCGGGCCGGCGGGTCGTCGTGCTCGGGGTCAGGGCGGCGGATCGGCATCGCGCGGGGGCTCGGTCAGCGCGCGGACCAAGCGGGCGACATCATCGGCGACCTCGTCGGGCGGGCCAAAGAAACTGCGGATGGCGGCCAGGCCGTACGCCCCGGCCCGTACGCACGCGGGCGCCGTATCTGGAGTGATGCCGCCCAATGCGAAGACCCGCGGCTGTATTGCCGCAAACGCCCGCAGCGGCGAGAGACCCACCGCCGGCTTGCCCGGACCCGGTGCAGGCGACGGCGTTCGCGGGGCGAAGATGGGGGCGAGCACCGAGTAGCTCACCCGCTCGCCCATCGGCAGCGGCGTACCGTGACACGAGCGCCCGAGCACGCGGCTCGGGCCGAGCCACGCCCACGCCGCTTCCACGGCCGCGAGGTCGGGGTCTCCCCGCAGCTGCACGCCTGCAAGGCCCGACACGTCCCGCACGCGCTCGAGCCCCTCGAGCCGCTCCGGATCGACCGACAGCAGCCAGGGAACCTGCGCGCGTGTACATGCTCGCCGCAGCGGCGCCAACCGGTGCGCTTCGCTCACGAGCACCCCCGGATCGCATCCGGGCTCCCGCAGGAGCACCGCCAGCCCCACCGCGGCGGCCCCGCGCCAGGCATCCACCAACCCCGGATCCACCGGCCCGGTGGGCGGTGTGATCGCCAGCAACCGAAACCCTGGGGCTCGACCCCTCGCCAGCTCACTGGCGCCCGGGCTCGGTTCGGCGACCTGCGGATTCGTCATCAGCAGGTCACTGGTTTCGTCCCCGTCCGTGGCCCTCGGCCCCCGCGAGCTCACTCGATGAGCCCCGCCGTGGGGCTCGATGCATGCGCGTGCGCCCGCATCGGCATGCGCCCCGCAAGGAACGCCTGGCGCCCGGCGATCACGGCCAGCCGCATCGCCTCGGCCATGCGCTCGGGGTCCTTGGCCTGCGCGATCGCGGTGTTCATCAGCACCGCGTCGATGCCGAGCTCCATCGCCACGGCTGCGTCGCTCGCCGTGCCCACGCCCGCGTCCACGATCACCGGCACCGTCGCCTGCTCCACGATGAAGCGGATGTTGTGCGGGTTGCGGATCCCGAGGCCGCTGCCGATCGGGGCCGCCAACGGCATCACCGCCACGCAGCCGAGCTCCTGCAGCTTGCGGCACACGATCGGGTCGTCGGACACGTAGGGCATCACCGAGAAGCCCTCGTCCACCAGCGTGCGCGCGGCGAGCAGCGTCTGCTCGTTGTCGGGCAAGAGCGTCTTGGGATCCCCGATCACCTCGAGCTTGACGATGTCGGCGATCCCGAGCTCGCGCGCGAGCCGGAGCGTGCGCACGGCCTCGTCGGCGGTGTAGCAGCCCGCGGTGTTCGGCAGGAGCACGTAGCGGTCGCGATCGATCCACGAGAGCAGGTTGTCCTTCGCCGACAGATCCACCCGTCGCAGGGCCACCGTCACGATCTCGGCCCCGCTGCGCTGCAGGCACGCCTTGGTCTCGGCGGCATCGCGGTACTTGCCGGTGCCCACGATCAGCCGCGAACGCAGGGTCCGTCCGGCCAGGGTCCAGGTGTCCGCTCGGCTGGGGTCGTGCAGGGGCTCGCTCGAGTCGCTCGCGCTCATTTGGATTCCTCGTCTCGCTGCAATCGCGTGGGCCGGTCAGCCACCGCCCACGAAGGTCACGATCTCCAGGTGATCGCCCTCGGTCAGCATCCGCGCCTCGTGCTCGGCCCGCGGCACGATCTGGCGGTTGGCCTCCACCGCCACGTGCTGCCGCGAAAGCCCCAGATCCGCCAAGAGTCCGGCCACCGTGGTCCCTTCGAGAACCGCGCGTTCCTCGCCGTTCACGACGATACTGAGCATCCCGGGGGACATACCCTCGGCCCTGGATGCCGTCCACCAGGCCCCGGAGCGGCATCGAGCCCCACCCGGCGGGCGTGCCTCCGGGGCGATTCACCACGAGGCAGCGTGGCCCTGGTCCCTCAGTGTGGTTTTTTCACGACATGGCCGAGCCCCCTCTACTGTCGCACCCCGTGAAATTTCCCCAAGGATCTCAGCGCATTCCAATTTCGATCCGGGGTGTGCGCCATGGCACGGCTCCTGCTGGATGGGTCGACATGGCTCTTGCCGACGATTCCCGCCGTCCGATGATCCCCCTCGAGCGCATGACCCCCACGGAGGTGCTCTCCTGCGTGGAGCCGTTCACCGCTGCGCGCCCGGAGGAGATCGAGCAGCTCGGCAAGGCGGCCGTGCGCCTGCGCAAGGCCGGCGGCAGCGTCCTCATTGCCGAGGGGCACGTGCCCGACGGCATCTACGTGGTGCTCCGCGGGCGCGTGAACCTGGTGCGCATGGGTGACGGCGGTCGCGACCTCATCCTCTCCACGCTCGGGCCCGGCGACGTGCTGGGCGAGAGCTGCGCCTTCGACCGCGCGGGCATGTCCACCTCGGCGGTCGCGGCGACGCCGGTGGAGCTGCTCCGCGTGCCGGCGGAGGCGGTGGCGGCCCACGTGCGTCGTGACCCCGAGACGATGGTGCGGCTGGTGCGGCTCTTGAGCGACAAGCTCCGCGACATCGAGAACGTGGCCTCGAGCCTCGCGCTCCACGACGTGGAGGAGCGGCTGCGTCGTACGCTGGCGCGGCTGGTGCGTCGTCAGGGGCGGCGCGCCCCGGCCACCAGCGGCTGGGTCCTGGCCCCCGTGCCCACCCAGTCGGAGCTGGCGCGCATGGTGGGCTCGTGCCGCGAGACCGTGTCGCGCACGCTGTCGGCCATGGCTCGCAGCGGCCTGGTCACCTCGAGCGGCCGTCGCATGGTCCTCGACGACAGCCTGCTCGGCGACGCTCCCGAGACCGACGCCGCCGCGGCCTAGGGTCCACCGGCAGCCCCGAGCCGGCCACCGAAGGCTCCGAGCGGGTGCTCGGGGCCTTTGGCGTTCGTGTACCATGGCGCCGGCCGTGCTCTGGCTTCCCGCTGCGAGCACGCAACCGTGCAGCAGCAGGCGATGAAGCAGCGCATCACGTGGATCCTCGTCACGGTGGCCGCGGTCGCGGGGCTGTGGTGGCTGCTCGCCGGACGCTCGCCCGCGCCGGCGCCCGCGGGCAAGCAGGAGCGGGCCGCGGCCGAGCAAGGGCTCGACCGGCGGGGCATCGTCGAGCGCAAGCACAAGGCACGGGCGCACGGCCTCGACCTCTCGCCCGCGCAGGCCCGCGGCCGGGTCACCGACGCCGACGGCGGGGCCGGGATCCCCGGCGCGCTGGTGCTGCTCACCCCCAAGGGGCTCGATCAGCTCTCGCGGGCGCAGGGCGGGGGCGGGGCCTCGCACCCGCTTCGGGCCCGCACCGAGGCCGACGGGTCGTGGTCGCTGCCGATGGTGCCGGCGGGGCGCTATGCGCTGTCGGCCACCATCGCGGGCTACCTGCCCGCGACCCGCTCCGACATCGTGCTCGTCGCCGGGGCCGAGAGCTCCGGCCTCGACCTCGCGCTCGGCCGCGGCGGGCACCCGGTGCACGGCACCGTCACGGACATCGGTGGTGGGCCGGTCGAGGACGTGCTCGTGCGCGTGACGAAGACCGACGAGGGCAACCCGTTCAACTTCGATCGCCCGGCGCTCGGCGTGGTGACCGACGAGGAGGGTGCGTTCGCGATCCAGCTCGCCGATGGCTACTACGAGGTCACCACGTACCACGCCGACTACGTGGAGGCGAAGGCGGCGCTGCGCGTCGACGGCGGCCCGCGATCGCTGCCCTTGACGATCACCCCGGCCGGCACCATCGAGGGCCGCGTGCTCGCGCGCGCCACCGGGCAGCCGATCGAGGGCGCGATCGTCAGTCGCAGCGGTGAGGAGGCCGGGGGCATCGTCATCGAGGGCCTGGGCGTCGATCAAGCGGTGACCGATGCCGAGGGCCGCTTCCGCCTGCGCGGCCTGCCCTCGGGCGTGGCGCGGCTCTCCGCTGCGGCCCGCGGCTACGCCACCCGCCAGCCGGTGGAGGTGGTGCTCGGCGTGGCCGAGCACGTGGACGAGGTCGAGATCCTCGTCGACACGGCGCTCGGGATCTCGGGCTTCGTGGTGGCCCGCGGCGACGAGGAGCGGGGCCTCGAGGGGGTGCTGGTGGGTGCGTTCTCGTTCCAGCCGCCGCGCCTCTACGTGGCCACGGCGCCCAGCGCTGCCGATGGGTACTTCGAGATCTTCGGGGTGCAGCCCGGCGGCTACACGGTGGCGGCGATCGGCGAGGACTCGCTGCCGAACCTCCTGGGGACGAGCGCGCAGGTGCAGGACCAGGACGTGACCGACGTGCTGGTGGTGATGGACGGAGGCGTGCACCTTCGCGGCCGCGTGTCGCCCTCGGTTCCGGCGCGGATCTCGGTGCGGATCGACGGCGAGGGCCTGTCGCTCGGCACGATGATGCAGGCGATGAGCAACATGGTCGCGCGGGCGCACGGCGACGATACGGGCGCGTTCGACCTGCACCCGGTGGCGCAGGGCTCGATCACGCTGGTCGCCGAGGCCGACGACGGCAGCCGGGGGGAGCTCGCGGTGGAGGTGGGGCAGGTCGATGTCGAGGGCCTGGTGATAGAGCTCGAGCCAAGGGCGTCGGTGCGGGGCCGTGTGGTCGATGCCCACGGTGCCCCGGGCTCCGGCCTCGCTGTCACGTTCCGCGGCACGAAGCCGCCGGTTGGGCTCGCGCTCGGGCCCGGAGGCATGCCCGGGGGCCACCGCAGCGCCACCACCGACGAGGACGGCGACTTCGAGGTCGACGGGCTCGACGCGGGTGACTACGAGGTCACGGTGGCCGCGGCCCGCGGCCCGGTGCTCGAGTGGGCCGAGCCCGAGGATCCCGCGCAGCCGCGCAAACCCATCGCGGTGACGGTGACCGACGGCGAGCGGCGTGATGGCCTCGTCTTGGCCGTGGAGGCTCGCGACGGCGTGATCCGGGGCGTAGTGGTGGGCGCCGACGCGGAGCCCGTGGCCGACGCGTGGGTCACCGCGGTGCGGAGCGACTCGGCGCGCGAGTGGATGGCCGAGCTCGCGGGCACCGAGGATGTGACCGACGACGAGGACGAGGCCGACGGAGGCGAAGGCGCGAAGGCGCGCGAGCGAGGCCTGCGGCAGTGGGAGCTGATGGGCTTCTCCGAGTCGCCGGTGCTCACCGACGAGGCCGGCCGCTTCGAGATCACGGGCCTGCGCAGCGGCACGTACCGCCTGCAGGCCGAGGCCCACAAGGACGGCGCGCGCGGCTCGATCGAGGACGTGCAGCTCGGCGCCGACGTGCGCATCGCCCTCGTGCCGCTCGCCGGTCTCGAGGGCCTGGTGCGCCGCGGCGGCCAGCCGGTGCGCGAGTACACCGTGGCGCTGCACGGCCCCTCGGGCCGCCAGCAGCAGGTGTACGCGCCCGACGGCCGATTCACGATCGGCCGGCTCGACGCAGGTGACTACGAGGTGGTGGTGCGCTGCAGCGAGGGCACCGCCAAGGCCGAGGTCGAGATCGCCGAGGGCGGCACCACGTCGATCACGCTCGATGTGGGCGGCTGGGCGTCGCTGCGGGGTGTCGTGGTCGATGCGGCGACCGGCGATCCGATCCCGGATCTCGCGGTCACGGTGCTCGGCGACGGGGGCCCCAGCACGGGCTCGGTCATGGGCATCTTCACCGGCGCGGGCCCCAAGACCGACGAGGACGGTCGCTTCGAGGTCGGCGAGGTGCCGCCGGGCGAGGGGCGGCTGCTGTTCTTGGATCGCGACGCGACGGGCCTGGGCGGCCGCGTCGCGGAGGTCGACTACGAGGTGGAGGCGGAGGGCGAGGAGGATCTCGGCACGATCACCGGCGTGGCGCCGAGCTACATCCCGCCGGGCGAGCGCGGCGAGCTGGGCCTCTTGGTCAAGGTGGCGACGTACGGCAAGCGCCCGCGCGCGCCCACGGCCGAGGACGACGAGGCGGAGGCCTTCGATGGGTCCGAGCGGCTGTGGGTCTCGCAGGTCACGCCGAGCGGCCCCGCGGCGCTCGCGGGGCTGGTGCCCGGGGACGAGGTCCTGGGAGTGGACGGCAGCGACGTGACCGGCATCGGAGCGAGCAACGCGGCCATCTTGCTCTCGCCCGGGCACGTGCGGGTGGGGGACGAGGTGGCGCTGTCGTTCGACCACCAGGGCAATCGCCGGAGCGCGACGATCAGGGCGAAGGCCCGGGCGGAGCCGTGACCTCGTCGGGCGGAGTCTCGCCGGGCGGAGTCTCGCCGGGCGGGGTCTCGCCGGGCGGGGGCACCTCGGGCTCCGGCACGGGGGTCTGCTCGTCGCAGGTCCGTGGCCCCACGTAGTCGGGGTTGCACGGGTCTTCGATCGCCTGCACGTCGTTGCTCACCGGCGCCACGAGCTCCGGCACGATGCTGCGCGCGCGGGTCCAGCTCGCTCGTACCTTGCGGAACACCACCCCGCGTACCGGGTCGAGCTCGCGGGTCTGCCGGTCGACCTCGGACGGGAATCCCGTGGTGGAGAACATCAGCCGTGCCTCCACCTCGCGCTCCACGGTGACGGGGCCGCCGTCGCCGGCTCGTTGCTCGCGGCGCTGCTGCTCGACGGCGAGCCGGCGCAGCACGAGGTCCTCGGTGCGGTGCTCGTAGGTGCCCTCGAGCTCCACGGTCTGCTCGAGCGCTTGCGAGAGGCCCTCGGCGGTCTCGTGCCGCAGGCTCGTGGTCCACGGGTCCTTGCGGGTGAGCGGCTCGGAGGGCAGCGCCACGAAGAACGACTCGAGGCCGAGCAGCATCGTCTCGATCACGTCGCGGAGCTCGGGCGGGGCATCGGAGGGCGGGGCGGGCAGCGCCTGCACGCGGCCGTCGGGGCGCACGATGAAGCTCACCTGCATGCCGCGGAGCTGCTCCTGCGCGAGCTCGAGCAGCTCCTGCGAGGAGTACGTCGCCGACGGCGGCAGGTCCCAGTCGAGCTCGATGCTGGTGAACGTGGCGCGGATCTCGGTGCCGGTCGGGCTCTGGCCGACCACGGCCATGATCACGTCGCAGGTTGCCGTCTGGCCGAGCGGGGCCTGCAGGCCTTCGACCGGGCGCGTGTTGCCGAGCCGCAGCGTGCCCTCGAAGCCGTTGCCCGGCTCGAGCACGTAGGCCACGGTCACGCCCTCCCGGGGCGTGCGGACCCGCTCGAGCTCCGGCGACGTGCTGCACCCCGAGAGCGCCGGCCCGGCGAAGACCAGCAAGACGGCGAGCGCGAGGCGGGCGGCGGCGAGCATGCGGGCCGCAAGCGTACGCACGGCCCCCGCAGCGCGACAAGCTGCGCACCACGGCCGCCAAGACCGCTCAGCCGCCGCGTGGCACGAGCGGGGGCATGGGCGGGGCCTCCACGCGCGGGGCGGTGCGCGGCATGGTGCCCTCGGCGCGCTCCTCGAGCGGCTCGGGCGACTCGTCCACGAAGCCCTGCGCCTCGGCGAGCGCGGCGCGGCGCTCGAGCGCGGCGTCGAGCTTGGCGCGCTCGGCCTCGCGATCGGGTGGCCCCTGGGGGCGCTGCTGGGTGAACGTGGCCCCGGGCGGTTTGCTGGAGTCGCGCACGTGCACCACGGGGCTCTCGTCGAGGTCGGGGGGGAGATAGCCGGTCCAGCCCTCGGGCAGCGTGGGGCCCATCCACTCGAACACCCAGCGGGCGTCGAGCGGGGCCAGGTTGACGCAGCCATGGCTGCGGCGGTTGCCGAAGCCATCGTGCCAGTAGGCGCCGTGGAGCGCGTTGTGACCCTGGAACAGCAGCACCCAAGGCACGCCCTGCACCATGTACGGGTTGTCCTCGTAGTCCTGGTTGTTCATGTCCATGCTCGCGACCTTGGCCCACACCGGGTAGTTGCCGAGCGGGGTGGGGGAGGCGCGACCGCTCGACACGAGCGTGGCGTATACGGCCGTGCGACCGCGATAGGCCACGAGCACCTGCTCGCCCACGTCGACGTCGAACCACTGGTCGTTGCCCGTGGCGTGCACGCGGTGCTCGTCGACCACGCCGGGCGGGGGCTCCACCACGTGGACCTCGGCGAGCGCCTCGGCCTCGATCCACTCGCCTTCGCCCACGCGCCACCACAGCGGCCGGCTCGACGGGAGCTCGGGCTCGAGCAAGGGCACGCGCTCGCGCAGCTTGGGCGTGCGCACCACGGCAGCGGTGCGATCGGGGGCGGCTCGCACCGAGGCCTTGGCCGAGCGCACCCAGGCGAGCAGGGGGCCGGGGCGCTCGGCCAGCACGTCCACGCCCTGGAACGACGAGCCCTGGCCCATCCAGCCGACGTCCTCGCGGCGGATGAGCTTGCCCTCGGCGGTCTGCACGAAGCGGAGCTCGCCGAGGTCGACGCCGCGCGCGACGACCAGCGTCATCCCGCGGGTGAGCGCGTGCTCGGGCAGGCCGGCCTCGGCCGCCTCGACGCTCGCGTAGCTCGGCGCGCCTTCGGTGCGAACCATCGCGTAGGCGAACGGCAGGCGCTTGCTCTCCGCCACCGGCAGTGCGGCGCGGGTGGTGGGCGGCTGCTCGGTGGCGCGCACGTGCTCCGAGCAGAGGTAGCCGAATGGCCACACGGCGTACCAGCGCTTGCCGTGGCAGCCCTCGTCGTCGCGGCTGTCGACCTCGCCGCGCACCACGAAGCGCGTGCCCTTGGACACGGTGGCCACGCGCTTGTACGGCACCCACGGGCGCCCACGCACCACGGTCTCGAGCTGGCGCGCCTCCACGTAGCGGACCTCGGACGGTCGCACGGCCACTGCATCGGCATCGCTGCCCGCGGGCTCGGTGCCCGCGACGGCGCCCAGCGTCCTGAGCAAGAGGAGGGGACCGAGCACGCTCATCGGGGTCACGCTACCATCGCCACCACGGGCGTCGGCACCCATACGCGCCGCCTCGGTGCGCTGTTCCGTCCGCGCGTGCGCGGGCCGTGGGCGATCCTCGCGCTCTGCACGCTGGTGGCGCCGTGGTGGAACGTTCCGCGGGATCAGGCCGACTCGGCGGGGATGCTGGCGCACCTGCACGCGTTCTTCGTCGACGCCGATCTGCTCTACGACGACGAGTACGCGGCGCTCGGCATGTCGCCGCTGTTCGCGTTCGTGACCGACGAGGGCGTGGTGTCCAACCACTGGCCGGCGGGCGCCACGTGGCTGCAGGCGCCGGGCTGGGCGCTCGGGTGGCTGGCCGCGCGCGTGCTCGCGACGCTCGGGATCGGCCATGGCGACCCGTTGGGGGTGGTGGCGGTGCTCGGGGTGCGGACCGCGGCGATGCTGGCGCTCGTCGGCTTCGCCTGGGGGGTGGCGCGGCTCTGCGCCGCGGCGCAGCCCGACGGGGGCTCGCGGGGCGCGAGCCGGGCGGGGTGGGGGGTGGCGGCGGCGTTCGTGCTCGGCACGCCGCTCTATCACTACGCCGCGGAGGCGCCGCTGCGGCCGCACCTGTGGGGGGCGGTGCTCACCCTCGCGCTCGTGGGGATCTGGTGGCGGCGCGAGCTCGGCTCGCCCCGCTCGCGCACGCTGGCGCTGGCCGTGCTCGCGGGGCTCGCCACCTACGTACGGCCGCAGCTCGGCCCGCTGGTGCTGCTGGTGGCCCACGACGCCTGGTCCGGCCCGCGACGCGGGCAGCGGCTGCTGCTCGGCGCGGCGACGTTCACCGCGTTCGTGCTCGCGCACCTGCGACTGCAGCGCTGGATGTACGGCGATCAGCTCGGTGACTACGGCGACGCGGTGACCCATCACCTCGGGGCGTTCCTGCTGTCCACCCACCACGGGGTGCTGCCGTGGTGCCCGGTGCTCGTGCTGGGGCTCGTGGCCATGCTGCGCTCCGCGGCGCTGCGCGAGCGCGGGGCGTGGCTGCTCGTGCTGCTCGTGGCCTGGCAGCTGTGGATCGACAGCGGCATGCGGGCGATCGAGCCGCGCGCGGTGCTCGGCACCCGCACGTGGTCGGGCGGGCTCTCGTTCGGCCCGCGCAAGCTCGTGGACGTGCTGCCGCTCCTCCTCCCCGCGGTGACGAGCCTGGTGGCCGCGGTGCGGCAGCGCGGGTACGGGCGCGTGCTCGCGGTGGTCGCAGGGCTCCTGTGCGTGCCCACGCTGCTCCTGCATGCATCGGCGTGGATCGATCCCGACGCGACCACCGGCGGGATCATGGGCGCGGCGGAGTACCGGGCCGCGCTCGTACGACCGCTGTCGGCCGACGCGTGGGCCCGCGCATGGGGGCAGCGGAGCGTGCCGTGGCTCGTGCCCGCGATCATGACGCTGGTGGTGCTGCCGCCGGTGCTGGGGGGCGCGTGGGCGTGGCGAGCATGGCGAAGGCGCGCGAGCGCCGAGGATCCCCTGCGCCCGGCGGGCGCCATCGCGGTCGTGGGCCTGCTGGTGGTGCACGGCTGGCTCGCCGTGCTGCTCGTGCGCAGCGAGGCGGTCCGCGAGGAGGATCCCCAGCGCATGCTCGACGCCGCGGCGCGCATGACCCCGGCCCATGTCGCCATGGTGCGCCGGATCCAGGCCCATCACGCCGATCTGCGCGCCCGCCTGGGCCCCGACGCGGCGCCGCCCGACGGGTGAGCTCCGAGCGCGTCAGCCGAGCACGCGCAGCGCAGCGGGCCGATCATCGACCAGCGCGGCCTTGCCCTTGCGACGGGCGCGGCGATCCTCGTCGCCGAACACCAGCGCGCGCTCGCGGGTCGGCTGCTCGGCGAACGCCTGCACCCAGTCGCGGTAGCGCCCGCCCGCGCGCACGGCTGCGAGCGCCGCATGGCCGCCCTCGGGGCCGCGCTGGGCGACGAGGTACTCCACCTGGGCCCAGCGCGGCGACTGGGGCCGCAGCTCCACCTTGCCCCGCAGGCCCCGGCGGATCCGGTCGAGTCGGGCGTCGGCCGCCTTCACGCCGAGGAACGGCTGCCCGTCGAGCGGGGTGTTGCGCTTGGCCACGAACGTGGAGAACGTGAGCGTGAGCCGCACGATGCTGGCGAGCTCGAGCGCGAAGTCGACGAGCTCGTCCACGTCGTCGTCGGTCTCGCCGGGGGCGCCGATCATCTCGTAGAGCTTGAGCCCGCGAAAGCTGCCCTGCGCGGCCACCAGGCGCGCGGCGTGCCGTAGATCGTCGGCGTGGATCTTGCGGTGCAGCAGCGCGCGCATGCGCTCGCTGATGCCGTCGGATGCGACGGTGATCTGTCGATATCCGCCGCGGGCGAGCCGCTCGAGCAGCCCGGGGGTGAGCCGATCGGCGCGCAGGCTCGAGATCCCGATCCCGCGGCCGCTGTCGACGATGCGCGACACGAGCTCTTCCAGGTTTGGGTGATCGGTGACGGCCGCGCCCACGAGGCCCACGCGCTTGGCGTGCTCGGGCACCCGCACCAGCGGATCTTCGATGTCGAGCAGGCGCATGCCCCCGGTGGTGGCACCTCGCATCACGCAGAACGTGCAGCGCCGCGAGCAGCCGCGCTCGGGCTCCACGAGGAACATCTCGGCGAGCTCGGTGTCGGGCGTGGTGATGGCCGAGCACGCGGGCAGGTGCTCGCGACCCACCGTGGCCATGCCGACCGGCAGCGGCGAGAACGAGCCCGGCGCCAGCTCGCCCGCGACGACGTGGGCCAGCGAAGCCGCGGCCGCGATGCCGGCCTCGCGGCTGCCCGCGGCGCCGATCCGCTCGAGCATCAACGGCAACAGCTCCTCGCCCTCGCCCACCACGAGCAGGTCGACGAACGGCAGCAGCACGGAGGGGTTGCTGGTGGTGAGCGGGCCGCCGGCGATCACGATCGGATCGCGAGCGCTTCGCGCTGCCGCCAGCACCGGGATGCCGGCACCGTCGAGCAAGCGGATCACTCCCGCGACCTCGAGCTCGTATGCCACGGACAGCCCGAGCACCGGGTAGTCGGCGACGGGTCGCAGTGCCTCGTAGCTCAGCACGGGGATCCGCGGCTGTGGCCAGGGCAGGGCGGCGGGCTCCCAGGCATCGGGAAGGAACGCACGGTGAGCCCCGGGGCCATGCTCGTTGAGCTGTCGATAGAGCGTCTGGAAGCCCAGGCTCGACATCCCGACCCGATACGGGCTCGGGTAGACCATGCAGATCGGGGCGCCGCGATCGAGCCCCAGCGTGCCGCGCTCGCGCGAGAGCCGGGCCTCGATGAGCGCCCGGCTCTCTGCCAGCGACGTTCCCCGGGTGGGGGGCATGGCTAGAACCGCAAGCTTGCCGACACGCCAGCGCCACCACGCAACATGGTCGGGCCGAGGCCGGTGAGCTGGGGACCGGACGACTTGGCGTTCTTGTCGCCGCCCTTGAGCGCCGCCTTCTTCTTGCCGGTGCGATCGAGGACGATGAGCACCACGCCGACCGTGGTGAGGGCACCGCCCGCGATGAACAGGCCCACGCTGGCCTTGTTGGCGGCGGGCAGGCCGGTGCGATCGAGGTTGGCGACCTCGTCGTCGCTGTAGTTGCCCGAGGGGAAGCCCGTGGCACCGGGCGACGCGAGCTCGGCGAGATGGTTGGCGCGCTTGTTGGCGATGGCGAGGCTCACTGCGCCGCCGACGAGCGCCGCGACGCCGAGGCCGGTGAGGGCCGCGCCCGCGATGAGCTTGCCGCTGGCCTTCTTGGACTTGGTCTCCTTGCGCTCGTCCTCCGCCGCTTCCTCGCGCTCGCTGCGACGGCTGGTGAGCTCGGGGGCGTCCTGGTTCTCGACCGCGGCATCGACGGGCGCGCTGACGACGGGCTCGGTGACGACGGGCTCGGGTGCCACGTTGGCGCAGCCGGAGCGCTCGATCTCGAGGAGCTTCTCCTGCGCCTGCTTGCGGGCGGGGTGCTCGGACACGAGATCGAGGAAGCGCTGGAATGCGGTCTTGGCCTTGACGCAGTCGCCGAGCTCGAACGCGGCGAGGCCGATGTTGATGTTGAAGACGTGCAGCTGCGGGGCGAAGACGTTGTACGCCTCCTCGAACTTGGTGAGCGCGGTCGCGTTGTCGCCCCCCTTGAACGCGGCATCGCCCTCGCCGTAGAGCGACTTGGCCTTCTTGAGCTTGTCCGCGTCGGACATGGTCGCCGGGTCCTGAGTGGCCGCGAGCACGGGCACCGGAGCGAGGGCCACCGACAGCGAGAGCGCGAGCGCCGGGAGCGAATGCGCAAAGGCCGAGAGCGAACGCGGGAGAGCCGAGAGCGAACGCGGGAGAGCCGAGAGCGAACGCGGGAGAGAGAGTGGACCGTGATGGATCGTCATGGTGAAGCTCGAGGAACGAGATCGCGGGTCGACGACGATGCCACGGTCGAGCGCCCCCGCGGGTTCCCGACCGCGACACTCAGCCGAACGGATCGAACGTGGCGGCCTTCTTCTTCTTGGGCGCGGACTTCTTCTTCTTCTTGGTGGGCGTGGCCGGAGGCGTGGGCGTGCCAGCTTCGGCGGGCTGGCCCGGCACGACGGTCCCCGGTTGACCCGGCACGACGGTCCCCGGTTGACCCGGCACGACGGTCCCCGGCTGACCCGGCACGACGGTCCCCGGTTGACCCGGCACGACAGTCCCCGGCTGCCCCGGCGTAGCCACCACGCCTGGCGCAGGCGGAGGCACGTCGGTCTTGGTGTCGGCCTTGGTGTCGGTCTTGGTGTCGGCCTTCACATCGCTCTGCGCGGTGGTGGTCGACTTGTCTTCGGCGGGCTTCTCGGGCTCGCGGAGGAGCACCATGGCCGCAATGACACCGCCGAGGACGACGATGCCACCACCGATGCCCAACGCGAGGCCCACCGACGAGCTCTTCTGCGGTGGCGGGGCGTAGTATGCCGCTTGGCCTGCCATCGCGGCAGGATCGTGCGGAGCCATGGGCGCCGCAGCCATGACGGTGCCGCCAGGAATCGGCGCCGGCCCAATGGGTGGCTCCGGCTCCTCGGGCATCGTCGGCGTCATGGCCAGCTCGTCGACGAGCTGCCCTAGCAAGTCGTCGAATGCGTCTGCGTTCTGGCCCTGTCGGGAATTGCTCACGGCCTTGGGTCCTTTCCTCCGGGCGTTGGCGCGAACGGAGTGTATCCTCTCGGTCTTTGTTCGGACAAGGGAAGAGGCATTTTGTCGCCTAGCCAGTCGAGGGTACCGCACGGGACGGGGTCTCGGCGGATTGGATCATCCCAGGGCTGGCGAGGCGACGAACGAGGGCGTTGACACGCAGTCGCAGCTCTGCCAGGCGGCGACCGCGGCGTGGGTCGGGTACGATGGGTGAGCGGTGTAGCCCGCTCGATCCCTCCCCGTCGTCCAGTGTCGGGACTCCCGGGTCATCCATCGTACCACGGTGCGAGCCCTCCCGTGTTCCCACGGGCAGCGCGTACAAGCGGTAGCTCTGCTCGTCCATGTAGAGGCCCCGGCTCACCTCGAGCTGTAACGCGTGCAGGGCGTCGTGGGGTCTGCCGAAGCGGCGCACCAGCTCGCCGCCGCGGTAGGGCTCGTTGAGCGCCACGTTCATCGCGGGCCCGCGCAGCGCCGCCAACGCGGCATGCTCGATCCCGGGGTCGCACGAGCGCCCCGCAAGGGTTCCCAGCACGAGATCGGGGCCGGCCGAGCTCGGCATGCTGTGGGCATCGAGGAGGATCGCGTAGCCGAAGCGCTGGCGCCGGCGCTCGAGCAGCACCGCGAGCGCGCGGTAGTACGGAGCGTGGAAGCGCTCGATGCGGTCGCGAAACTCCGCGTACGACACCGGCCCCGGCAACAGCCGCACGTTGCCGATCGACGCGGTCCACAGCACGCCGCGCCCCGGGCGACCGGCGTCGCGATCGCCCTCGGGCTCCTCGACGGTGGGGACGACGCCGGGGTTCTTGCGGGGCCGCGGCGCCGGATGGTCGGGGACGATCCGGCGCGACACGTCGTCCTCGGCGCGGTTGAGATCGGCCACGAGCCGGGTGTACACGGCGGCGAGCGATGCGGCGCCCCAGTGTGCGGCCGAGTCGTAGAGCGTGTGGACGCCGTGGTCGGCGTTGCGCGGGAAGTCGACCTGCGGCTTGGGCTGGAGATCGTGCGGCCACGCGAGGCCCACATGGGGAAAGCTGATGACGAGCGGCGACCACTCCCGCGCCGGCGTGAAGCGCACGGGCATCCGGGCCCCAGGGGGCAGCCCGAGATCGTCAGGGGTCAAGCGCTCGTACGCGGCATCCGACATCGATCGCAGAGGTGGGCTCCCAGGATAGCAGCCGGGGCTCGATCGCCCGCGAAAACGCCTCGACCGATGTCTGCGCTGGAGCGCGGCCGGGGCACGCGCCGAATCGGCCGTTCGGACGCGGGTGATCGCGGTCGCGACTCGGGGTACGACCAGTGGGGCGCTGTCGCGGTCGAGCCCAGGAAACCGCACCAAACTGGCCCCCAGCGAGAAAATTCCCGGAAAGCGCTCGGACCCCGGGGTCTGACCTGCTGGACGTGACGGGGCTACGAAGCCCTCCCGCGCGCCCCCGGTCGTCGGACTTCTTCGACTGGGTGGGACGGGCCTCGAGCTCCCATCGGATCCTCCCGTCGACTCCCAACGCCGCAGCCGACTCGGGCTGCGGCGTTGGGGTTCCTTGTCTCGGCGATCGCCCCCAGGCGAGAGACCAGACGAGGAACCAGACGGCGAGAGCGTCGCCAGAAACGACGAAGCCCACCGACCGCGAGGGTGGGTGGGCTTGTGCTTGGTTTTGCGGAGTGACCCCACCGGGAATCGAACCCGGGTTTCAGGGATGAGAACCCTACGTCCTGACCGCTAGACTATGGGGCCGATGGTACTTGGAGGGATGGGAGAGATGGTTCGGGGACAAGGATTCGAACCTTGATAAGCAGTACCAGAAACTGCTGTCCTACCATTGAACGATCCCCGACCAGGCGTTGCTTCGTCTCGTCTTCGGGTGCGGGAAGATGCGAGAAGCGGAAGGCCATGTCAAGCGCTATTACGTGCGAATTCTCCGAGGGGGCACGGGCCAGGCGCCCCGCGGGCGCGGCGGCGGCCAAGCGCGGGCCGGCCATAGTAGGCTCCGACGCATGAAGGATTGCGTCGATTCCGCCACAGCCTCCGTTCGCGCTGGTTTGGGCCGCAGTCGGTGGGCCTTCGTCGGGGCCCTGGTCCTCGGCCTCGCATGTCGTGGCAACGGAACGGGCGCGAGCGATCCGGTCTCGAGCGATCCGGTCTCGAGCTCCGACACCAAGGCGGCGGACACCAAGGTCGACGACGAGAAGCGACGCCGCATGCCCGCGGGCGAGGCCCGGCCGCCGGAGCTGGCCCTCGGCACGCGCGGCGCGGTGAGCAGCGCCGAGCTCCAAGCGAGCGAGGTGGGCCTCGAGATCCTGCGCAAGGGCGGCAACGCGGTCGATGCCGCGGTGGCGGTGGGCTTCGCCCTCGCGGTCACGCACCCCTCGGCGGGCAACCTCGGCGGCGGGGGCTTCATGGTGGTGCGCATGGCCGACGGCAAGACGGCGGCGATCGACTACCGCGAGGAGGCGCCGAGCGGGGCGTCGCGCGATATGTACCTCGACAAGAAGGGCGAGCCGACCAACGCGCGCCTGGTGGGGCCCAAGGCCGCGGGGATCCCCGGCTCGGTGGCGGGCCTGGGCCTCGCGCACGAGCGCTTCGGTACGCTGCCGTGGAAGGACGTGGTGGCGCCCGCGGTGGCGCTGGCCCGCGATGGCCACGTGCTCGACTCGTGGCACGCCGAGGATCTCGCGTACGGGGCCGGGGCGATGGTCAAGGCGGGCTTTACCGACTCGGCCGCGCACTATCGCAAGCCCGACGGCACCGACTTCGCCGCGGGCGAGACGTGGACGCAGCCGGAGCTCGCCAAGACGCTCGAGCGCATCGCCGACGAGGGGCCGCGGGCGTTCTACGAGGGGCCGCTGGCCGAGACCATGGCCAAGGAAGTGGCGGCGGCGGGAGGGATCTGGAAGGCCGCGGATCTCGCGGCCTACACGGCCGAGGAGCGCGAGCCGATCGCGTTCTCGTACCGCGGGCACGAGATCGTGACCATGCCGCCCCCGAGCGCGGGCGGGGTGGTGCTGCGGCAGCTCCTGGCGGCGTCCGAGCAGCTGCGGCTCGACGAGCACCCGTGGCGGGGCGTGGACGAGGTGCACCTGTTCGCGGAAGCGATGCGCCGCACGTACGCCGACCGCAACCTGCTGCTCGGCGACCCCGACTTCGTCAAGCTGCCGATGGCGCAGCTGCTCGACACGGACTACGTGAACAAGCGGATGGCCGACATCGATCCCGAGCACGCGACGCCGTCGGATCGCGTGGGCGCCGGGCTGCCGGTGGGGCGAGAGTCCGAGCAGACGACGCACTTCTCGGTCGTCGACGGGCAGGGCAACGCGGTCGCCAACACCACCACGCTCAACCTCGGCTTCGGGGCGAAGTTCGTGGTGCCGGGCGTGGCGGTGCTGCTCAACAACGAGATGGACGACTTCTCGGTCAAGCCGGGCTCGCCCAACATCTTCGGGCTGGTGCAGGGCGAGCCCAACAAGATCGAGCCCGGCAAGCGCATGCTGAGCTCGATGACGCCCACGATCGTGGCCAAGGACGGAGAGCTGCGCGCCGTGGTGGGCACGCCGGGCGGGCCCACCATCACCACCACGGTGGCCACGGTGATCCGCGGGATGCTCGACTATGGGCTCTCGGTCGACGAGGCGGTGGCCTCGGCGCGGGCGCACCACCAGTGGAAGCCGGACGAGATCTGGCTCGAGGAGCGGATGGATTCGCAGGTGATGCAGGGGCTCGAGGCCAAGGGGCACAAGCTTCGCAAGCGCGAGGCGATGGGGCACGCCAACTGCATCGAGGTCGACCCGACCTCGCGCGGGTTTCGGGCGGTGGCCGACACGAGCCGCGATGGCGGGGCGGCGGTGGCGTACTAGGAGCACGCGCATCCCAGGATTTCCTGGGCATGCGGCCCCTGCGCGTGGTGGAAAGCGCAATGATCTTGGGGGGTCACGGGTCGATGAATATGCGTAAAATGCGCAGAAGCTCGAACCGAGGCGATGTTCGTTAGGCGTCGGCGGCGATGGATCGAATCGGCGAATACCTGGTTTCCCGCCTCATCGGCGAGGGCGGCATGGGCAAGGTCTACGAGGCCGAGGAGCGGCTCTCGAAGCGACGGGTGGCGCTCAAGGTGCTGCGCCCGGAGCTCGCTCGGTCGGAGGACGGGCGGCGCCTGTTCCTCAACGAGATGACCATCCTCGCGCACCTCGACCACCCCAACGTGGTGCGGTGCCTCGCCTGCCAGGAGGTCGACGGCGAGCTCTTGATGGCGCTCGAGTTCCTCGAGGGCCCGACGCTGCGGCAGGTGCTGGCCGATCGCGGGCGGCTGTCGTGGACCGAGGCGGCGGCGCTCGTGGCCCAGATCGCCGCGGGCCTCGGCGCCGCGCACCGCCAGAGCCCGCCGATCGTGCACCGCGACCTCAAGCCCGAGAACGTGATCGTGCTGCCGGACGGGCGCGTGAAGGTGATGGACTTCGGCATCGCCAAGGTGCTCGAGGCGATGCGCCAGGGCACCACGCACTCGGTGGGCACGCTGCAGTACATGAGCCCCGAGCAGATCGATGCGGGCGAGGTGGGGCCGCGCGCCGATCTCTACGCGCTGGGGCTGGTGTTCTACGAGCTCTTGGCTGGCCAGCCGCCGTTCACCTCGGCCTCGCCCCGCGAGCTGCTCAACCTTCATTGTACGGCCGCCGTGCCGCCGTTGCCCGACCACGTGCGCCGCGGGCTGCCCAAGGGCGTGGAGCGGCTGGTGTTCCAGCTGCTCGAGAAGCGGGCCGAGGATCGACCGGCGTCGGCCGACGCGGTGGTGGAGGCGCTCGAGCCGTTCGCGGCGTCCGAGCTCGATCTCGGGACCATGCGGGTCTACAAGACGGATCGCGCGTCGTCGGCCCCGCGGATCGACACGCGGCCCTCGCCCGGCCAGACCGAGGTGCCACCGCCGCCGCAGGTGTCCACGGCTCGGCCCGTGGCGCAGCCGCTGATCGTGGCCGACACGATCGGGCTCATCGAGCGCGCCAGCGGGCCGCGTCAGGTCCCGGCCGGGTGGGCGCTCGCGGTGGTGCTGGTGCTGTCGGTGCTGGCCGGCGTGGTGACGTGGTTCGTTCGTACCGGCAGCGCCTCGGGGGCCGAGCTGCAGTCCTCCGCGGTGACGGCCGCGGCGCGGCCGGCTCGATGACAGGAGCGATGGGCACCGCGAGCGAGCCGCTGCCCGAGCGTGCTCCACCCGCCGCGGTAGTGCGGCACGAGGAGGCGGTGGGCCGCGCCCGCCGGCTCGTGCTCGAGGATGGTGCGGAGCTGTGGCGCGTGTCCGATGCGGGCGATCCGGCGGTGGCCCGCCTGCGCGCGTGGGGACCGGTGGGGCTCGCGGGCTTCGTCGACGCGGGGCGCGAGGACGCGGGCGCGTGGCTGCTTCGGCCGGCGGCGCCGGTGCGGCTCGACGGGTGGCTGCGCGGTGGACCGTATGCGTGGGCGCGCGTGCGGCCGGTGATCGCGGCGCTGGTGGAGCGGCTCTGGTGGTGCGAGCGGCAGAGCCTGTTTCCCGGGCGGCTCTTGCCGGCGGAGGTGGTGGTCGAGGAGGCCGTGGCCGGCGGCGTGGTGCTGCGGGCCGAGGCGCTGGTGCGCGGGCTCTTCGGGGCGAGCGAGAGTGACGGTACCGGGAGCCCGGGGCTGTCGCGCTGGGTGCCGCCCGAGCAGGCGCGCGGAGAGCCATGGGATGCGGCGGCGAATCGCTACGTGGTGGGGCTCGTGCTCTACCGGGCGATCGCGGGGCATCACCCGTTCGCAGGGCAGGGCCTGCGCCGCGGGCTCGACGAGCAGGCGAAGGAGGGCGCGCCGCCGCTGCCCGATGACGTGGCGGCCGCGCTGCCGGCGGGGGTGCAGTCGCTCTGCTTGCAGCTGATCGAGCCCGATCGCGCGCGGCGGCCGGCCTCGGCGACGGTGCTGCGGGAGCGGCTCGCGGCGCTCGAGGATGCAGGCGCACGGGCCCCGAGCCACGAGCCGCGGCCCGGCCTGCGGGGCGTGAGCGCAGCGCTCGATGCACGCGCGCTGGCGGGTGGTGACGCGCGGGCACCCGCGGGTGGGGCCGTGGGATCGATCGGTGCACCCGCGGCATCGCCGATCGGTGCAGTCGCGCCCTCCGGCACGCCCGTGATGCCGACACGCACGCGCTCGCCGTCTCGCTGGTGGAACCGGCTCGCGCTCGCGATCCCGGTCGTGAGCGGCGTCGGCCTCGCGTGGGCGCTGGCCGACGTGGTGGAGCCACCCGCGGTCGTGTCGAGCCCGCGGGTCGGCGCCGCGGATCCGCTCGGGTCCGAGGAGACCTCCGCCGAGGACTGTGCGGCCTGCCACCCGCGGCAGGTCGCCCAGTGGACGCAGTCGGTCATGGCGCACTCGGCCAAGAGCCCGCTGTTCCAGGCGCTCGAGATCCTGATCGAAGAGCAGGTGGGCAAGGACTTCGCGTGCCCGGACGGGGCCGGCGTGCTGCGCCGAGCCGATGCTCGCACCGCGTGCCGCGATCGTGACAGCGGGCTGCCGATCACCGGAGCGGGCGGCGAGCACTGGTGCGTCAACTGTCACACCGCGGGCGAGAACCTGCGCACGGGGCTGCCCGCGTGGGACGGCCTGTCGCGGCGCTCGGGCAGCCGGCAGCCGCTGCGCGATCTGTTGCCCGCGGCCACGATGGAGGGCATCGGCTGCGCCGTGTGCCACACGACCCACGGCCCGGTGCGGCCGGGCAACGCCACGGTGGGGCGCTACGAGGGCAACCCCGACTGGGTGTCGTTCGTCACCGGGCAGCGGTTCTCGTCGCGGCCCGAGGACGCGCGGGGCCTGCAGGGGATCGCCAACAGCGGCTATGACCTCGACCTCGCGGTGCTGCTCGCCGATCGCGGCCGCAGCGGTGCGGTGGTGCCGGGCGGCGCCCACCTGCGCCCGGATCCCTCGAGCCGCGAGTACCTGCGCAGCAGCGAGTTCTGCGGGGCCTGCCACGACGTGCGGCTGTTCGGCACCGACGTGGTGGGCGTGCGCGATCGCGGCGAGCACTTCAAGCGCCTGCGCAACGCCTACTCGGAGTGGGCGCGCTGGGCCGACGACGAGCGCCGCGCGGGTCGCGAGCCCGCGAGCTGCCAGGACTGTCACATGAGCGAGTATCCCGGCGTGTGCGTGCCGGCCGAGGCCGACGATGCGCTCTCGACCGCGTTCGTGGACGCCTCGGCCGCGGCGCTGCGCCGCGGCTGCCCGCCCGGCACGCGCTTCGTTCCCCGCGCGCCCGGGATCTACCCGCAGGATCGCGCGGCGATCGGCTCGGGCACGCCAGGGCCCGTGACCACGCACTGGTTCTCCGGTGTCGACGTGCCGCTCTCGCCCGAGCTCGGGGCGGCGCTGATCGACGATCCCACGCTCGACGAGGCCGGGATGCCGCGCGGGCTCCGGCCACGCCGCGACCTGCTGCTCGGGCGGACGTTTCGCTTCGAGATCGCGGGCGCGGGCCGCCGCGGCGGATTGCTCGAGATCCCGGTCGAGCTCGAGAACACGGGCGCGGGCCACCGGGTGCCGGCCGGCTTCTCGCAGGAGCGCGAGTTCTGGGTGCACCTCCAGGTCACCGACGCCGACGGCCGGCTGGTGTACGAGGTGGGCCGGGTCGACCGCGGCGACGAGGATCTGCACGACAAGGAGTTCGTGCGGGTCAACGTGGACGATCGCCTCACCGACGAGCAAGGCCGCCCGCTCGGCGTGTTCGGGGCCGACGTGCTCGATGGCCGCGACGTACCGCAGTGGAGCCCCGACACTCGCACCGGCGCCACCCGCTTTCGCGGCAAGGGGCTCATGAACCTGCAGAACGGGTTCCTGCGCTGCGTGAAGTGCATCGGGGAGCTCGACGCGTTCGGTCGCTGCCAGCCCGGCTTCGGCCAGGGTCGCTTGCGGGCCGATCGCTTCGACGACGGCGTCTACGACATCGACACGGGCGAGTGCACGAGCAACCTCGTGGGCGACGCGGCGCTGTTCGAGGTGTACTTCCCGGTCGGCGGGCTCGATGCCTCGCGCGGGGTGACCAAGGGCCCCGATGCGATCATCGACGCACGCTCGGCCCCGCCCGGCGTGCCGCTGGTCTACACCTACGAGCTGCCCGCGTCCGGCCCCGGACCGTTCGTGGTCGAGGCGCGGCTGTTGTTCCGCGCGTTCCCGCCGTTCCTCGTGCGGGCGTTCGCCGACTACGAGGCGCTGCAGGCCTCGCGAGGGCTGCGGCCGAGCGGACCGCTCGTCACCCCTGCCATGCTCGACCGCCTCGAGGTGATCGAGCTGCACCGCGTGCGCGTCGAGATCCCATGAGCGATCCGTGGGCGGTGCTGTGGGACGCCCCGGTGCTGCGGGGGCTCGACGAGGCGGCCCGGCGCACGCTGGCCGCGGCGGCGCGGGTGCGCAGCCTCGGGGTCGGCGACGTGGTGTTCGGCGAGCAGGATCCGGCGGATGCGTTCTACGTGGTGCTCGAGGGTGCGGTGGAGCTGCGAGCGCAGCGGCGCGGCGACGAGGGGCGCTCGCGGCTGCGCACGGCCGGGCCCGGCGACACGTTCGGCGAGGAGGCGCTCGGGGGCGACGGCGAGACCGGGCGCCGCGGCCAGGCGGTGGTGCAGGTGCCCGCGCGGGTGGCCGAGCTGCCCGCGGCGCTGGTGCTGCGCGGGGCGGGCCGCAGCGGCGGGGCGGCGCTGGCCGAGCGGGAGCTGCGACGGCTGCGGCGGCGGGCGACGGCGGATCTCCTGCGCACGATGGCGGCCACGCGCGCGCTCGACGAGGCCGAGCTCGACCGGGTGCTCGACGGGGTGCAGGCGCGGGCGGTGCCGCGGGGCACCGTGATCTACGCGACCGGCGACCCACCCGACGGGCTGTGGCTGGTGGTCGACGGCCTCGTGCAGCTCCAGACCGAGGACGACGAGCGGATCCACGTGCGCGCCTACCTGACCCGCGGCGACGGCTTCGGCGACGAGGAAGCCCTGGCCGGGCAGCCGCGCGCGTGCGCGGCGGTGGCGATGGGCGAGACGCGGCTGTTGCTCGTGCCCGCGGGGCTCTTGCGCTCGCTGGTGGATCGCAACGCGAGGCTGCTCGAGGGGATCCGGCGGATCGCGGCCGACCGTCGCGCCGTCCAGGCGCAGGTGGTGGGCGCGGCCGCGGCCCGCTCGACCCAGCACGTGTTCAAGGATCTCTATCGCATGCAGATGGCCCGCTCGCTGCTGGTGATCGACCAGGACACCTGCGTGCGCTGCGGCCACTGTGCATGGACGTGCGAGTCGCTCCACGGCACCTCGCGGCTGGTGCGGCGGGGCGACAAGATCCTCACCACGGTCGGCGGCGTCGCTAGTGGAACAAAAAGTTCCACTGGCCCGCTGCGCAGCCTCATGCTGCCCAATTCGTGCCAGCACTGCAAGAACCCGGTGTGCATGATCGACTGCCCCACCGGCGCGATCGGCCGCGATCCGGAGGGCGAGGTGTTCATCCGTGACGCGCTCTGCACCGGCTGCGGCAATTGTGCCAAGGCGTGCCCGTGGGAGAACATTCGCATGGCGCCGCGGCCGGGCGGGACGCGGGCGCGGCGGGCCGACGAGGTCGTCGGGCACGGTGCTCCGGGTCCGTCGCCCGTGGCGGCGCTCTCGGCCGAGCTCGCGACCAAGTGCGACCTCTGCCGCGACTACGAGGCGCCCGGGTGCGTGCAGGCGTGCCCGACCGGCTCGATCCTGCGGCTCGATCCCGCACGCGACGTGGCCGAGGTGGCGGCCGTGCTCGGCCCCGCGGGCGAGGGCGGGGGTGCGAAGGTGCGGAGCGACGCGGGGTGGCTGCACGGGGTCGTGCGGGGCTTTGGGATCGCGGCGGGCCTCGGGCTCGGGATCACGGCGGCACGGCTGCAGGGCGCGGGCACATGGGTGCCCGCCGCCGGCCCGGGGCTCGTGGCGGGCGTGGTGGCGGCGGCCGGCATGGTGGGGCTCGCCTCGTATGCCGCGCCCAAGCGGATCGCGGGCCTGTGGATGCGACGGCGCAAGCGGACGAGCGCCGCGCGGCAGCTCGCCGAGGCGGCCGAGGCCACCGGCGCGGCGGGGCGCGGGAGCGCGGCGAGCCCGAGATCGGGCGCCCGTCGCTCGCGCCGCGAGGCCGCGCCGCGCTCGAAGGTACGGCCGTGGCTCTCGCTGCACGTGGTGCTCGGCATGCTCACGATCGCGGCGGTGCTCGGCCACGCGGGCCTGCGCGTGCCCGCGAACCCGGCGGGCAGCCTGGTGCTCGCGTTCTGGCTGGTGTCGATCCTCGGGGTGGTGGGGGCGCTGTGTTACCGCGCGATCCCGCGGCGGCTCTCGGCGCTCGAGCGGCGCGGCGACCTGCCCGAGGATCTCGCGGGCGAGCGCAGGGCGCTGCTCGACCGGCTGTTTCGCCAGGCGAGCGGCCGCGACGAGCTGGTCAAGGCGATCGCGTCGCGGGTGCTCGTGCCCTACGCCCGCGCGGTGCTCGGGCCGCTCTCGCTGCTCGTCTCGGGCCGCCGCCTGGCCGAGGAAGAAGCCCGGCTCGGCGCGCGGATCGACGTCATGCGCCAGGGCCGGGGGCAGGAGCGGCTGTCGGGCCTGCCGGAGCTCGTGCGCACGGCGGTCGAGCTGCGTGCGCTGCCGGTGCGGCGGGTCCTGCATGCGCTGCTCCGCGCGTGGTTGCCGCTGCACATCGTGGTCTCGGCCGTCGCGTTGGCCTTGCTCGGGCTGCACGTGGCGGTGATGCTCGGGGGGCCGTGAGCGAGACGTCGGGGCAGGGCCGTGGGGGGATGTTCTCCGCGCGCGCGGACGGACGCGTGGGCCGGCGCCGGATCGCGCCGCGGGCCGAGGAGACGAGCGACGTCCGGCGCTTTCGCGGGGTGCTCCTGGCCGCGGTCGCGGCCGCGCTCGCGGTGCTCGGGGCGGTGGTGGCCACGGTCGACCCGCAGACCGAGCGCGCGCCGGGGCCGGTGTCGCGCTCGCACCAGGCGGCCGCGACGTGCACGAGCTGCCACGTGGACGACGAGCCGATGGCCGCGCGCTGCGTGAGCTGTCACGGGCCGCACCCCTCGGTGCGGGCGGGACACCGGCGGCTGGCCGGGGCGGGGGCGCTGTCGTGCACGAGCTGCCACGCCGCGCACGCGGGCTACGGCGGCGCGGCGTTCGAGCCCGATGGCACGGTGCTGCGGTTCGGGCCAGGGGCAGAGGCCGAGGTAGCGGGGCTGCAGGCCCCGCCCACGCCGGCGAAGGTGCTGCGTGTTCCGATCGTTCCAGTGGAACGTTGCGGCCGGTGTCACGATGCCTCGGTGACCTCGGATCCGATTGCGCGGTGTCTGCTCGGGAACCAGCGCGAGCTCGGCGGGGAGCGACCGACGGTGTGCTTCGACGAGCACCGTGCGTTCGGGCTCGAGAGCTTCTCGCGGGGCGAGGGGGTGTACGAGCGCTCGCGGCTGTGGGCGGCCGCGCGCGAGGTGGCCGCGGCGGCCCCGGTGGCTCCGCGCGCGCCGCGGCAGGAGCGATCGGCATGGTGGTGGCTCGGCGTGGCAGCGCTGGCCGGCGCGGTGGGGTGGGTGCTCGCGCAGGGGCTCGCGCGGCTCGTGCGGCGCAGGCCAGTGGTCTCGGCGGCGGCCGTCGTGGAGCCGCCGAAGATCCGGCGGCTGCCGCAGATCAACACCGCGACGTGCATCGGCTGCCACGCGTGCGTGGATGCGTGCCCGTACGACGTGATCGAGATGCGGAATTTCGTGGCGCGCGTCGTGCGTCCCGATGACTGCTGCGGGCTCACGCTGTGCGAGCAGCGGTGTCCGAATGGCTCGCTGGTGATCACCGATGGCGAGCCGATCGAGGATCGCCCGCGCGTGGACGAGGCGCTGCAGTCGCTCGACACGCCAGGGCTCTACGTGGCGGGCGATCTCACCGGGTTGCCGCTGATTCGCAACGCGATCAACCAGGGCGCTCGCGCGACGCGGGCCGCGGTGGCGAGCCTGCGCGCCGAGCCGGCTCGCGCCGCCGGCGAGCCGCCGGAGCTGCTCGATCTGCTGGTGGTGGGCTCCGGCCCCGCCGGTCTCGCGGCCTCGCTCGCCGCCGCCGAGGCCGGCCTGCGCACGGTGACGCTCGAGCAGGGCAGCGTGGCCGAGAGCATCCGCTCGTTCCCCCGCGGCAAGCTGGTGTTCGATCAACCGCTGGGCCTGCCGCTCGAGGGCGACCTGTGGCTGCAGGAGTCGACCAAGGAGGAGCTGCTCGGCCAGTGGCGGCGGATCATCCGTGCGCGGCGATTGCCGATCGAAGAGGGCGCGCGCGTCACCGCGGTGCGGGCGATCCCGGGCTGGCCCGGGCCGCGGTTCGAGATCCACGCCGAGACCGCCGCGGGTCCACGCCGCTTCTTCGCGCGCCGGGTGATCCTCGCGCTCGGCCGCCGCGGCACCCCGCGCAAGCTCGACGTCGCGATCCCGGACTCGTGCAGCTCGCGGGTGCACTACAGCATGGCCGACGCCCGCAGCTTCGCCGGCCGTCGCGTGCTCGTCGTGGGCCTCGGGGACGTCGCCATGGAAGCCGCGATCGCCCTCGCGCGCCAGCCGGGCACCACGGTCACCGTCTCGTATCGCGGCCACGAGTTCCGCCGGGGCAAGGGCCGCAACATCGAGCAGCTGCAGCGCCTCGCGGCCGCGGGTCGCATCGATCTGCGGCTCGGCACCGAGATCGAGCGCATCGACCCCGAGGCGATCGTGCTCCGCAGCCCCACCGGCGGGGCCGCGCTGCCGTGGGATGCGATGCTCGTGATGATCGGCTCGCTCGCCCCGTGGGAGTTCCTCGAGGCGGCCGGCGTGGCGCGGGCGCGGGTGGTCGCGGTCGAAGCGGCCGCGGAAGCGAGGGTAGGGACGTAGGCCGTGCCCCCGTCGATCCCCAAGCGAGGCCACTGGCACACCGTCCGGGCTCGACGCGATCGCACGGCCTCGCGCTCGGTCTACCGCGAGCCCGCGCCCGATCCCGCCTTGCGCCCGCCGCCGACGCTCGAGGAATCGGGGGCCTACCAGGTGCTGCGCGAGCACTGGCTCGTCAGCTTGATCCGCCGCTGGCTCGGTCGCTGAGCGGCTCGGGCCCCCGATTCGTTCGGGCCACCGCGACGACGAGCACTGATGGCCCTTCCGCGGTCTCGCTCCGCCCGGTCCGGAAGAGTAGGTTCTGCCCATGGCCCGGCCCGTTCCTTTCGAGTCGTTTCCTCTCGCGCCCGGTGGCTTTCCGGTCGTGGGACACCTGCCGCGGATCCACCTCGACGTCCTCGGCTTGCTCCGCAGCTCGGCGGCACGGCTGGGCCCGGTGTTCCGTCTGGACCATGGCTTCGGCTCTCGTCCCACGTATGTCTTCGGCGACGAGGGGTTCTCGCTCTTGCGCAACGATCGAGTCGACTCGTCGGCCAACCTCGAGCTCGCTCGCATCCTGCTCGAGGGCTCGCTCATTCCCGAGGACGGCCCCACCCACCGACGCATGCGCGGGGCCATCGACGCGCCGTTCTCGCTGCGCGGGCTCGAGGCCGCCCACGTGGGCGAGATCATCCACGACGTCGTGTCGAGCCGCCTGGCCACCTGGCGCGACAAGCCTTCGCTCGTCATCGGCACCGAGACCAGCGAGCTGGCGCTGGCCGTGCTGTTTCGCATCATGGGCGTCGAGCCCGGCGCCATCCCCGAGTGGCACAAAAAGTACCGCGACTACACGCTGGGTGTCATCAACGAGCCATTCGAGATACCGGGCAGCCCGCGGTGGCGGGCGAAACGAGCCATCGCATGGATCGACGAGCAATTCACCGGGCTCGTCGCCGCGCGCCGGCGCGCGCGCGATCAGCAGAGCTTCCTGGGCGCGATGGTCCACGGGCAGGACGAGGAGGGCCGCTGCATGAGCCAAGCCGAGCTGCTCGGCAACCTGCGGCTGCTCGGCTTTGCGGGTCACGAGACCACCGCGTCGGTGATGACCTGGATGATGATTCGACTCGGCCGCGATCCGGAGCTCTGGCAGCGGCTGTGCCGCGAGGCGCTCGCCGCCGACGGTCCGCCGCTCGGCCCCTCGGCACTGGCCCGGTTCCCGTTCGCCGAGGCCCTATTTCGCGAGGCCCTGCGGATGTACCCGCCGGCATGGTTCGTGCTGCGGCGGACCCGGGAGGCCATGGGCTTCGAGGGCGTGACGATCCCGGCGCGGCACCTGCTCGTGCTGCCGATCATCGCGTGGTCGCGCTCGCGGGCCCGTTACCCCGATCCGGATCGCTTCGACCCCGATCGCTGGCTCGGCCCGGATCAAGCCCGCCACCCGATCGAGACCTGCCAGTTCGGCGGGGGGCCGCACTTCTGCCTGGGCTACCGGCTCGCCCTGCTCGAGGGCATCGTGTTCATCGTCGCAGTCGCCCGCCTGCTCGGCTCGCGCGGGCTCCGTCCCGTGCTGCGCGGGCCGGTGCCCGCACCTCGCTACCTGCCGTTCACGCGCGCGCCGGCCCGCACCGCGATCCACCTCGAGCGCGCCGCGTGAGCGCTCAGCCCCGCTCCATCCAGAACGTGCCCTGCGTGCCACCGATTCGCCAGCGCCCCTCGATCCGCTTGCCGGCCTCGTCGAGCCGCCCCACGTACAGCACCGAGTGGGTCACCGTCGCGGTGCGGTAGGTCTTGAGCAGCGCCACCTGGCGGGTGGCATACGCTTCGCCGGTGAGGTCGGCCGCGAGCTCGGTGTAGCCGTACGGGCCGAAGGTGTTGGGCTCGCTCGTCGTGCCGCTCACCGAGCCGCCGATGACGAGCAGGTTGGCGTCGAAGCGGGTGGGGGAGGAGCCGAGGCCATCGCTCGCGTACTCGCCCTTCCATGCGCCCGAGAGCGACGGGTCGAGCGCCCCGTCGAGCTGCATGGGATCCACCGCCGCCTTCTCGCAGATCTCCGCCATCTTGACGCCCATGCGCTGGGCCAGCGGGACCCGCGGCTCGGGGCACCGCGGCGCCTCGGCCTTGGCGTCGGCACCGGGCGAGCCGTTGCTGCCCGGCGTGCTCGGGGTCGCGCCCCCCGGCGCAGCCCCTCCCCCCGGCGCAGCCCCTCCCGCAGGCGCCTCACCCCCGCATCCGCTTGCCATCACTCCCACGAGCACCCAGCGGTACCATCGTCCCATGGCCCCGCCAGCATAGCCGGGAGGGGCATCGGGCACGGCCTCCGACTGTTGCGCAAATTGCGCGGCCCTAGGGAATCGAGGGCTGCCCGCGCCCCGCACCCGTTTTCGTCAGATCCTCGACCGCCCCCGTGCGTACTGCCCCCGACACCGCCCTGGCCAGGATTGTAGGACCCATGAAGCTCGCCACCGTCGCGCTGCTCTCCACCCTCGGCATGGCCCTCACCAGCGTCAGCGTCTGGGCCCTCACTCCTCCGGGCGGGAGCCCCGCGCGCAGCGAGCCCAAGCTTGCCCAGGTGACGGCCTCCCAGGGTGGTCCGGGCACGAGCAAGGGCGGCGGCGGGGGCGGCCTGTTCGACGACCTCATCGATCGTACCAGCGCGAGCGGGGCCTCGTTCACCTCGGGCTCGACCCTCATGCTCGAGGGGCGCCTCGGTCACCCCACGCTCGATGCCACCCGCGACAGCGAGACGTTCCTGATGCTCAACGTGCGCGCGGCCGCCGAGGAGCTCGCCAGCACGCCGGCCCCGGTCAACCTCTCGATCGTCATCGATCGCTCGCGCTCGATGGAGGGCCAGCGCCTCGAGAACGCGCTCGCGGCCGCCCGCGGGATGATCCGGCGCCTGCGCGACGGGGACACCGTCAGCGTGGTCACCTACAACACCGAGACCGAGGTGGTCGTGCCGGCGACGTTGCTCGACTCCCGCTCGCGCGAGGAGCTGCTCTTCTCGCTGCGCTCGATCGAGGCGCAAGGGCACACCTGCATCTCGTGCGGCATCGAGACGGGCCTCGCGACCATGGGCACCCGCCCCGGGGTGGCGCGCATGCTGCTGCTGAGCGACGGCGAGGCCAACGCGGGCATCCGCGACGTGCCGGGGATCCAGCGGCTGGCGGAGCAGGCCCGCAGCCGCGACGTGGCGATCAGCTCCATCGGCGTCGACGTGGACTACAACGAGCGCATGATGTTCGCGGTGGCGCAGGGCTCCAACGGTCGCCACTACTTCGTGGAGAACGAGTCCGGGCTGCCGCGCATCTTCGACGAGGAGCTCGAGAGCCTGGTGCGCACGGTGGCCCACCGCGCCGAGGTCGAGCTCGACCTCGCGCCGGGCGTGCAGGTGCTCGAGGTGATGGATCGCAGCTTCACCCGCGACGGCAACCGCGTGTTCGTGCCGTTCGGCGCGTTCGCCCAGGGTGACAACAAGACGCTGCTCGTGCGCCTGCGGGTGCCGCGAGGCGAGGCGGGCCCGCGGGCGGTGGCCGACGTGCGCATGCGCTGGGACGACCTCACGCGGGGCCGCCCCGGCGACTGCCGGGGGTCGCTCTCCGCCGAGCTCACCGACGACGCGCGCGGGGTGTCGCCGCTCGATGCAGTGGTCGAGTCCCGCCTCGCGCGGAGCGAGACCTCGGCGGCGCTCCAGCGTGCCAACGAGCTGTTCGAGGAGGGCGACGTGGTCGCGGCGCAGCGCACCCTCGACAGCAGCCGTGGCCGCATCCGCGAGCGCCGGGCCGAGGCCGGTGGCAACGCCAACGCAGCGCAAAAGCCCACCATCGACCAGGACTTCGAGCGCCAGCTCGAGACGCTCGAGGCGGCGGAGAAGGGTTTCTCGGCCGCCGCGGCCGAGCCGGCCCCCACCGCCAGCCGCGCCGGCAAGGCGCAGGTCCGCAGCAACGCTGGGTCGTTGGACGAGCTCGGGCTCTAGCGGTCGTTCCCTACAGCGAGCCTTCAGGGTCTAGGATCCGCAGGCTCGGTCGGCAAGGGGCGCCCGAACGATCATGGGGTCGGGGCGGCGTGAGCCGGGTGCCACGGCCCCCGCTCTACGGGCGCTACGGGCCGTCGGGGGGTCCCGTTTGTTTGCAGCGAGCGATACCCGAGGTAGCATCTGCGCGCCGTGACCGACGTTCTGGTGGTCGACGACAGCAAAGTGATCCGCGACATGGTCGTCGCATGTCTCCGCGCGCGCGAGCGCCTGCGGTTCACCCATGCGGCCAGCGGTCTCGAAGCGATCGAGCGGCTGTCGCTCGCTTCGTTCGATCTGATGGTGCTCGATCTCAACATGCCCGACATCGGTGGCCTCGAGGTGGTGGAGTTCGTGCGCGCCCAGGACCGGCTGCGCACGCTGCCGATCCTCATCGTGACCACGCGCGGCGATGAAGCCTCGCGTACGCGCGTGCTCGCGGCCGGGGCGTCGGCGTTCATGACCAAGCCGTTCACACCCGAGGCGCTCCTCGGTCAGGTCGATGCGCTGTTGCAAGGGAGCTCGCCCTGATCGTGGCCGGCTCGGTGGACGTCCGCGAGTTCCTCCAGGGGTTCCTGGTGGAGGCCGACGAGCACATCGGGCGGATCACGAGCAACCTCGCGACCTGTGAGGGCGCCCCAGAGCGCAGCCACCCGCGTGCGCTCGTGGAGCTGCTCCGCTCGCTGCACACGCTCAAGGGCCTCTCGGGGATGATGGGGGTGGAGCCCATCGTCGAGCTGGCGCACGCGATGGAGTCCGTCGTGCGCGTGGCCGATCGCGGCGGTGGGATCGTGCCGGCGCGGGCCCTCGATCCGCTGGTGGCGGGCACCAACGCGATCGCGCTGTGCGTCCGTGCGCTGGCCGAGGGCACGCCCGTACCGCCCGCGCCCGAGCCGGTGCTCGCGGCCCTCGAGGCGCTGGGCGACGCCGTTGCCGAGCGCAGTGAGAGCCCGACCCCGGTGCCACTGCCGGGCATCGAGCCCGAGCTGGCCGGCAAGCTGACCCGGGCGGAGCTCGACGAGCTGCAGCAGGCGCACGCGCACGGCGAGCGGGCGCTCCAGGTGACCTTCGTGCCCTCGCCGGCCAAGGCCGAGGCCGGGTGCACGATCACCACGGTACGCACGGGGATCGGCACGCTCGGCCGGATCGTGCGGGTGCTGCCGCGCACGGTCCCCCGCAGCGACGAGGCGCCGGGTGGGCTCGAGTTCTTGATCCTCGTCGTGACGGACGGCACGCCCGAGCAGCTCGCGGCGGCGGCCGGCGTGGCGGTGGGGGACGTGGTACCGCTTCAGCGGGCCGAGGTCGCCCCGCCGCGACCGAGCGACGACGATGCATTCGACCGCGCGAGCCGACGCGGGGTGGTGCGGATGGACGTGGCCGAGCTCGACGTGGCGCTCGAGCACGCGTCGGCGCTGGGCATCGGCCAGCTGCGCCTGCGGCAAGAGCTGCGCACGCTCGCCGCGACCGGAGCCGACACCCGTGGCCTGACGCGCCACCTCGACGAGCAAGATCGACAGCTGCGGCGCATGCGGGCCGCGCTCCTCCAGCTGCGCATGGTGCCGCTGCGCGAGGTGCTCGAGCCGCTGCCGCTCATCGTCCGTGGGCTGCGCAATACCACCGGCAAGCGCGTGCGGCTGGTGGTGGAGGTGGGAGACGCGGAGCTCGACAAGACGGTGGCCGAGCGGCTGTTGCCCGCGCTGGTGCACCTCGTGCGCAACGCGATCGATCATGGCATCGAGCCCGAGGATGCTCGTCGCGCGGCCGGCAAGCCCGAAGAAGGGAGCCTGCGCGTGGAAGCGGCCGCGCCGGCGAGCGCGATGCTCGAGATCTCGATCACCGACGACGGGGCTGGCATCGATGCCGAGCGCGTGGCGAGGCGGGCCGGTCGATCGGTACCCAAGACCGACATGGAGCTGCTCGAGATCCTCACCATGCCGGGCTTTTCCACGCGCGAGGTCGCCACGACCACCAGCGGGCGGGGCATCGGCCTCGATGTCGTGCGCCACACGGTCGAGGGGCTCGGCGGGGCGCTGGAGCTCGACAACCGGCCGGGCCGGGGCGTCACGCTGCGGATCCTCGCGCCGCTCACGGTCGCCGTTCTCGATGCGTTCGCGTTCGTGGCCGGGCAAGAGCGCTACCTCGCCCCGATCGCGGTGGTCGACGCGATCGTGGAGGTGGACGCCACGCAGGTGGTGCGTCCACCGGGCCCCGACGATGCGCGCTCGCCGAGCCTCCTGCACGCGCGCGGCGATGTGATGCCGCTCGTGTCGCTGCGGGGCGTGCTCGGGCGGCCCGCGGTGGGCGACGAGCCCAAGGCGATGATCGTGCGTCGCCACGGCCGGGCGTTCGCCTTCGGGATCGAGCGCATGCTCGGGCGCCACGAGGTGCTGGTGCGGCCGCTGTCCGATCCGCTGGTGACGATGCCGGGGGTGACGGGCAGCGCCGATCTGGGCGACGGGCGGCCGACGCTGGTGCTCGACCTGCCCGCGCTGACCGGGCGGCTCGGCCCCGGTGGGATGGGGGTGCGAGCATGAGCGACGTCGACACGCTGCACGTGGTGTTTCGGGTGGGCAGCGCCGAGTACGTGCTGCCGGCGAGCATCGTGCTCGAGATGGAGTCGCTCACGGAGGTCACGCCGGTTCCCGGCACCCTGCCGCACGTGGCGGGGCTCGTGCACATCCGCGGGCGCGTGATCCCGCTCGTGGACCTGCGCGTGCGCTTCGGGCTGCCGCCCGCCGAGCACGGCCCCGACCGGCGAGTGGTCGTCGTGGAGCACGAGGGGCGGCGCATCGGCCTGTCGGTCGACGCGGCCCGCGAGGTGGCCAAGATCCCTCCCGAGGCGTTCAGCGAGCCACCGGAGCTGGTGGTCGAGCACGCACGCGGGTTCGTGAAGGCAGTCGCGCGGCTCGGTACTCGGCTGGTGATGCGGCTCGACTGCGACGGAGTGCTTGGACAGGAGCAAGGCAATGGATGAGAGCAAGGGCCAACGGAGCGGCGGCGGACGGCGAGCGGGGTTCGAACGTACGGTGAACGCGACCGCGCGTGAGCTGCGGGAGCTGGCGGGGGGACAGGGGCGCACGGCGGAGCGGGCGGCCGCGGTCCAGACCGACCTCTCGTCGACGATGAGCGGCCTGTCGGAGATGTCGCGCTCGATCGGGGCGATGCAGCGCGACGTGGAGGAGCTGGCGCAGTCGGCCGAGGCCACCTCGGCCACGCTCGACGTCACGGCGCAGTCGGTCCAGTCGGTGGCCGCCAACGCCGAGGATCTCGCGGCGTCGAGCGAGGAGCTGTTGGCGTCGACGACGGAGATGGGCGCTTCGCTCACCGACATGGCGGCGCGGGGGCTCGCGTCGGCCGCGGCGGTGGACGAGATCGCGGTGACGATCGAGGAGATGACCCGCGGAATCAATACGCTGTCGACCGAGTCGTCGGTGGTCGGCGATCGGGTCGCGCGCGTGGCCACCACGATCGCGACGATGACGACCGCGATCGAGAGCGTGTCGCAGGACATGAGCGGGCTCGCGACCAACGTCGACGCCACCAGCGTGACCGCCGAGGAGATGTCGCGATCGGTGCGCGAGGTGGCCGAGGCCGCCAAGCACCTCGAGACCGGCGCGGGCGCAGCGGCGCAGACGGTCGCCTCGGTGGCCGCCACCGTCGAGCAGGTGGCCGCGACGGCGGAGCGCACCGCAGAGACGGTGGACGCGACGGCGGCGGGCATCGAGCAGCTCGCGCGCTCGTCGGCCGCGATGACGCTCTCCGCGGAGCAGATCGGACAGCTCGCCACGGTGGGCGCGACCGCGACGACGCAGCTCGAGGCGAGCACGCGGCAGATCGTGACGATCGGTCAAGCCGCTCGCCAGACCTCCGACCGCGTGGTGGCGACGGCGCGCGAGGGCGGCTCGGCGGTGTCGCGCTCGATCGGGGGCCTCGCGGTCATTCGCCAGGCCATCGTCGACGCCGCGACCGTGCTCAAGGAGATGGGCAAGCGCGTGGAGGAGATCGGCGACATCGTGCAGACGATCAACGTCATCGCCGATCGCACCAACCTCTTGTCGCTCAACGCGAGCATCGAGGCGGCGCGCGCGGGCGAGCACGGGCGGGGGTTTGCGGTGGTCGCCGAGGAGATCCGGGCGCTGGCCGACCGTGCGGGGCAAGCGAGCACGGACGTGGGAAAGATCGTACGAGGCCTGCAATCGGCGGCGGGCGAGGCGGTCACGGCGGCCCGCGAGGGCGTCAAGGCGACCGAAGAGGGGACGCGGCTGGCAGGCGACGCCGATCGGGCGCTCGGCAGCATCCTCCAGGGGGTGGACGAGCTGGCCAAGGCCACGCGCGACGTGGACGCGGCGACCGGCGAGCAGCTGCGCGCCGTGCAGTCGCTCGCGCAGACGAGCGGCAAGCTGGCCGAGGAAGGCCGCCAGGTCGCTCGCAGTGCCGTCGAGCAGACCAAGGCCACGCAGTCGCTCGCCACGGCCTCGGCCGACATGCGGCGCATGGCCCGGCAGACCATGCAGCTCACCAGCGATCAGGCGGGAGCGCTGCGCGAGCTGGTGAAGACCAACGCGCAGCTCGCGACCAACGCCGAGCGGGTGTCGCGGTCCGGCGAGCAGCAGGTCCAGGCGGCCGCCGAGCTCGCGCGCGCGTCCGTGCAGATGCGCACGGCAACGCAGCAGGTGGCGCGCTCCATCGCCGAGCAGGTCAAGGGCGCGGGACTGGTGACGGGGCTGGCCCAGGAGACCGCATCCTCGACCCACCGCACGGTCTCGGGCCTGGCCGAGCAGGCCAAGGGCGCGAGCGAGGTGGCCAAGGCGATGAACGAGGTGCGCAAGCAGGCGTCGCACGTGGCCAAGGCAGTGGGCGAGCAGGCGCACGCCAATGCGCAGGTCGAGCAGGCCGTGCGAGAGGTGGCGCGGCTGGCCACGACGGTGAGCCGCTCGACCAACGAGCAGAGCAAGGCCATGGGGTCGCTCGCGAGCGCGGGGGCGCAGGTGCGGCGGCTGGCGAGCCAGTATGCGCGCGCCACCGCGGAGCAGGCCGAGGCCGTGGTCGCGCTCACGACCGAGGGCACTCGCAACGTCAAGCGCATCGAGGACCTGCGCCACGAGACGGCGGTGCACACCGAGACGACCGAGCGGATCGCTGCGGTGCTCGAAGACGTGGCGGCGAGGCTCGGTGGGGATCTGGGCGAGCCGTCGGGCTCGGCGGAAGGCAGCGCGCCGTGACGGCCACGCTCGTGCATCCGAGCCCCGCCGAGAGCGAGCGCATCACCCGGGCCAACAGCGCCGCGACGCTGGGGGACCAGGGCTTGCCGCTGCTCGTGGAGCAGCTCGACGATCCGAGCTGGGTGGTGCGACGGGCGGTGACGCGGTTGCTCGCGAACGCGGGGGAATCGGCTGCGAAGGCGCTGCTGCATGCGCTCCGCACCTCGCGTGGGCTCGAGCGCCGCATCGCCGCGATCGTCGACGCGCTGGCGAGCAACACGGCCCCCATCGACGAGCTGGTGCTCGAGCTCCGCACATGCGGCGATCAAGCCGTGGTGGCGGACATGGTGGAGATCATGGGCCGCCGCGGCTCGCGGGCCGCGCTCCCGGTGCTGCGGGAGCTGCTCGAGGGTGAGGACGACGTGGTTGCGGTGGCCGCGATCGAGGCGCTCGGCCGCATCGGGGGCCGGGCCGCGGTCGACTCGTTGGTCCGAGCGGTGCGCAGCGGTCGGTTCTATCGCACGTACCCGGCGATCGACGTGCTCGGCCGCACGGGCGACCCGCGGGCGCTCGCCCCGCTGCGCGAGCTGCTCGAGGATCCGCGCTATGGCAACGAGGCCGCGCGGGCCCTGGGCCACACCGGCGATCCAGGGGCCGTCGGACCGCTCTTGCAGCTCGTCGAGCAACCGGGCGACGCACGCGTGCGGGTGGCGGCGATCGCCCTCGTGGCGCTGCGCGAGACCTACACGACGCTCTACGGCAACGCGGAGGCCATCGACCTGCTCATCCGTGATCGCGCGGCGGTGGGCACGAGCCGGCGGCTCATGGCGGCGATGCGCTCGGCCACGGTCGCCGAGCAGGCAGCCATCGTGAGCGTGCTCGGAGCGATCGGCTCCGAGGAGGCGTTTCCCGTGCTGAGCGAGCACCTCGACGGGCCCGAGGCGGTGGCGCGACCGGCCGCCGAGGCGCTGCGGCGCCTGGGGGCCGCGGGCGCGCTCACGCTGTCGAACACGCTGCGCCATGGCGACAGCGCACGGCGGCGGCTCGTGCTCGAGGTGCTGGCTCCGCGCTCGGTCGCGCTCGATGACGTGATCGCGGTGCTCGGGGATCCGGACGGCACGGTGCGCGCCAAGGCCTGCGAGCTGATCGGCCGCATCGGCCAGCCGGCGGCGGTTCCGGCGCTGTTCGAGCTCTTGCACGATCCCAACCCGCGCGTGTCCCATGCCGCGCTCGGGGCGATCCAGGCGCTCGGGGGCGAGCTGGCCGAGTCGCTCAGCACGGCCGCGGCCCGCTCGGACGACGTACGCCTGCGGCGGGCGGCGTTCCGCCTGATCGGCTACTTCGGGTTCGAGACCGGTCTGCCCGCGCTCGTGGAGGGCATCGGGGATCCCGACCCGTCGCTGCGGGAGCTCGCGGTGCAGAGCCTCGGCTATGTCGACGAGCCGATGGCCCGCGCGGCGGTGCTCGGCGCGACGGACCACGCCGAGCCGCGGATTCGGGCGGCCGCCATGCGGGCGCTCGCCCACGGCGAGCGGGAGCATGGCTCCCCGCGCTTGCTCGCGGCGCTCGAGGATGAAGACGCGTGGGTGCGCTACTACGCCTGCCAGTCGCTCGGGCGCCTGCGCGACGAGCAAGCCGTGGCCGCAATCTCGCGTTGCCTGGCCGATCCGGCGGGGCAGGTGCGGCTGGCGGCGATCGAGGCGATGAGCCAGCTGCGCTCGGCGTCGGCGCTCGCCCACCTCACGGCCGGGGCGCGCTCGGCCGACGATGACGTGCGCCGGGCGTGTCTCACGGGGCTGGCCAGCGGGCGGCGCAACGAGGCGCTGCCGATCTTGCTCGAGGCCACGACCTCGACCGACGCTGCGACACGGCTGGTGGCGACCTCGGCGATCGCGGCGTTCGATGCCGATGAGATCCCGGGCCGTCTGGCCGAGCTCGCGGTCGGCGACCCCGACGAGTCGGTGTGCTTCGCCGCGCTCGCGGCGTTGGGCGAGCGGCACGGGGGGGCGACGCTGGCGCTCGTGGGGCTGCTCGGGGTGCCGAGCCTGCAGGGGCGGGTGCGCGAGCTCTTGTCGACGAACGTGCCGGGACGCATCGATGGGCTGGTCGACGCGCTCCGCGAGGCCGACGAAGACGTGGCGGCCGTGCTGACCTCGGCGCTGGCGCGCATGCGCACGACCGAGGCCTACGCGGGGCTCGCCGATGCGCTCGTGCTTCCGAACCCCGCCGCGCGCAAGGCGGCTGCGATCACCGCGGCCGCGGTGGGCAGCCGCCCGCTGGTCGACGCACTGCGAACGCGGGCCGAGACCGATCCGGATCCAGAGGTGCGCCGCGTGATCGCATCTGCGCTGCACAACTAGAGCCCGGTTCATGACGCTTCGACTGCCATCGGCGCAGGTGATCGCAATCCTGGCCGCTCTCGTCGAGGAGCGCGTGGGGCTGCACTACCGCCAGGAGGAGCGCGAGCTGCTCGGGGACAAGCTCGTCACGCGGGCGGAGGACGCCGGGTTCGAGTCGTTGCTCGACTACTACTACTTCCTCCGGTACGACGACCCCGACGGCGCCGAGATGAAGCGGCTGATCCAGGCGCTGCTCGTGCAGGAGACGTACTTGTTTCGCGAGCTGCGCGCGCTCGAGGTCGCGGTCGAGCAGGCAGTGATGCCGGTGATCCGCCGCGGCCGCAAGGCCCGGATCTGGTCGGCGGCCTGCGCGAGCGGAGAAGAGACGGTGTCGCTGGCGGTGCTGATGGCCGAGCGCGGGCTGCTCGACCGCTGCGAGATCATCGGTAGCGACGTGAGCGAGGTCGCGCTCGAGCGGGCCCGCCGGGGCCGCTACCGCAGCCGTTCGTTGCGCAGCGAGGGGCTCGAGCTGGCCGCCCGCTGGCTGCAGCGCGACGGCGACGAGATCGTGGTGCCGCAGCCCCTGCTCGACGCCGTGGAGCTGCGCAAGGTCAACCTCTGCGTGCCGGCCGAGGTCGCGGCCCAGGGGGAGCTCGACCTCCTCGTGTGTCGGCACGTGCTCATCTATTTCTCGGAGCCCACGGTGGTCGCGGTGGTCGCATCGCTGGCCGAGCGCCTGCGCGAGGACGCGACCATGATCGTGGGTGTCTCGGAATCGCTGTTGCGCTTCTCCACCCGCTTGGTAGGCGAAGAAGTGGCGGGAGCGTTCCTTTATCGGAGGTCAGGGTGACGAGCGAGACTAATACGAAGATTCGGGTGCTCGTGGTCGACGATTCTGCGTTTGCACGCCAGGTGGTGCGGCGCGTGCTCGAGCGCGACACCGACATCGAGGTGGTGGGGCTGGCACGCGACGGCGCCGAGGCGCTCGAGAAGATCGCGCTCGCGGCCCCCGACGTCATCACGCTCGACCTGGTGATGCCGGGGGTCGATGGGCTCGGGGTCATCGCGGCGCTCCCCCGCGAGGGCGGGCCGCGGGTGGTGGTGGTGAGCTCGGCCGGTGCGAGCACGGAGCTCGGAGCGGCCGCGCTGGCGGCCGGCGCGGTCGACCTGGTGGAGAAGCCCACGACCCAGGCCACCGATCGCATGTACGAGATGGCCGACAAGCTGATCGAGCGCGTGCGGTTCGCCGCCAGCGTGCGCACTCGCCGGCCGCTCGTCCGCACGACCGCGCCGACGCCCGTCCGCTCGCAAGCCGCGGTCGTCGACGCGGTGCTCGTGGGGACCTCGACCGGCGGCCCCCAGGCGCTCGCGTACCTCTTGCCGTCGTTCCCTGTCGATTTCCCGGTGCCGATCGTGGTGGTGGTGCACATGCCGGCCGGCTATACCGATGCACTGGCGCGGCGGCTCGACTCGCTCTCGGCGCTGACCGTGCTCGAGGGGCACGACGGCCTCGTGCTGACCCGCGGCATGGCGGTGCTCGCCCCGCACGGCGCCCATTTAGGGCTCGAGCGCTCCACCGCGGGCCTGCGCGTGCGGCTCGATTACTTGCGCCACCCCAAGGAGCTGCACTACCCCTCGGTGGATGCGTTGTTCGAGAGCGGCGCCGCGACGCTGGGGGCGCGCACGCTCGGCGTGGTGATGACCGGCATGGGCGACGACGGGCTGCGCGGTGCGAGCGCGCTGGTCACCGCGGGCGCGCGGGTGCTGGTGGAAGCGGAGTCCAGCTGCGTGGTCTATGGCATGCCGCGCGCGGTGCTCGAGGCGGGGCACGCCGAGGCGGCGATCGAGCTGTCGCGGCTCGCCGAGGCCATCCGTACGCGGGTGGAAGGCGCGCCGCGGGGCTGACCCGCCGCTAGCCCTTGGACGGGACCTGGGCCTCGCAGCAGGCGACCACGCAGCGCACGAGCGTGGTCGCCTCGAGCGGCTTGGCCAGGTGGTGCGAGAACCCGGCGTCGAGGCAGCGCTGCACGTCGCCCTCGCGGGCATGCGCGGTGAGCGCGATCGCGGGGATGTCACCGCGCACCGAGGGTGGTCGCGCGCGCAGCCGCCGGATCAGCGCAAACCCGTCCTGGCCCGGCATCGCGATGTCGCTGACGACCACGTGGGGCGTGTGCACGGTCGTGGCTGCCAGCGCCTCGTCGACCGTCGAGCACTCGATCACCGTGGCGCCGGCGGTGCGGAGCGCCGTGGTGGCGAACGTTCGCGAGTCGACGTCGTCGTCGACGAGCACCACGACGCTGCCCACGAGCGAGAGCGACGTGGGGCTGGGCTCGTCGGGCACGTGCGGGGCGGGGGCGCGTGGCTCGTTCGCGGTGGCCTCGACGACGGTGGCGAGCGGCAGTCGCACGATCATGGTGGTGCCGCGCCCCAGGCCCTCGCTCTTGGCCCGCACGGTGCCGCCGTGCTGCTCGACGAGGTGGCGCACGATCGCGAGCCCGAGGCCCAGCCCGCCGTGCGAGCGAGTCGTGGTCGCGTCGATCTGTCGGAAGCGTTCGAAGATGCTCACGAGGTTCCCGGGCGCGATCCCGGCGCCGGTGTCGGTGACCTCGACGACGGCGCGATCGAGCTCGAGCCGAGCGCTCACCGAGACCTTGCCGCCGGGCTCGGTGAACTTCACCGCGTTGGACAAGAGGTTCCAGACCACCTGCTGGATCCGGTCCGGGTCGACGACGAGCGGCGGCATGTCGGGTGCGAGCTGGTGGACGATGGTGATGCGCCTGGCATCGGCGGCGGGCCGTGTGGCCTCGATCGCCTGCTCGACGATGGCGGCGAGCTCGACCTCGCGCGGCTCGAGCCGGACCTTGCCCGTGACGATGCGAGACACGTCGAGGATGTCGTCGATCATCTTGGCTTGCAGCCGGGCGTTGCGCTGGATCACCTCGAGCGCCTTGTCGGACTGGGCGCTGGGCGTCAATTGTTGCTGGAGGATGCTGGCCCAGCCGAGGATCGCGTTCATGGGGGTACGCAGCTCGTGGCTCACGATCGCCAAGAACTCGTCCTTCATGCGGCTGGCGAGCTCGGCCTCGGCGCGGGCCCGCCGCTCGGCCTCGAACAGCCGCGCACGGTCGGCCTCGACCTGGCGCTCGTGGGTGACGTCGAGCACGTAGCCGACGCATCGGTCCGAGCGTGGGTCGAGCCGGGTCGCGGCGATTCGCACGGTGACGGTGCTACCGTCGCGGGCGATCAGGTCCTTTTCGTAGGGCGAGGTCACGCCGGCCTCGACGAGCTCTCGCAGCGCGCGCTCGTCGAAGGGGTTGGCATCGAGGCCGGCTGCCAGTCGGCCGGCGACGAGATCGGCGCGAGCCCAGCCGACGAGCGCCAGGAACATGTCGTTGGCGTCGATCACCCGACCCGACAGGTTGGCCTCGATGATGCCGATGACCCCCGATTGCGCGAGCCGCCGGTACTTGGTCTCGCTCTGGGCCACCAGCGCGCGCTCGCGCTCGAGGCTGGCGAGCGTGTCGAGCAGCGTGACGTGCAGGTGCTGCGTGTCGATTGCGGCGCGTACGCGTGCCGCGAGCTCCGCGGGGATGTAGGGCTTGACGACGTAGTCGTTCGCCCCGGCCTCGAACGCCTCCACGATCGATCGCTCGTCGCGATTGTGCGTGAGCATCACGATCGGCAGCGCGAGGCGGTCGTGCTCGCGACGCACGAACCGACACACCTCGAGCCCCGACAGCGTGGCGAGCACCCAGTCGAGCACGAGCACGCCGGGCGCACGCTCGCGCGCGAGCGCCTCGAGCAGCTCGGGCCCGTCGGCGAACCATCGCACCTGGTGCTCGGCGAGCCCGGCGCAGGCCATCTCCGCCTCGACGGGGCTGTCGTCGAGCAGCCACACGACACCGCTCTGCTGACGGAGGAGCGGCGTCGGCGAGCGCTTGGGGTGAGCCTCGTTCATGCGAAGAGCCGAGAAGAGCCGAGATGGTGCGACGAGTTCCCTGATCCGGCAACGAGGATTCGTCGGGGAGGCACTGTCCTCGGTGGTTACGCGTCACCGTCTCGCGGGCGAGCGGAGCACGTAGCGCCTGGATCCTCGTCCGCTCGCTTCGCCGAGCGGGTCGCCCGAGCCGCCGGCTGGGCGCGGCCATCGCCCCTCGCCGCGGCCGAGCGGGTCGGCCGCTGTCGTCGAAGGTGCTGCTTCGAGCACGGAATGGCGCCGTCGCCCCGGGTGGGCACGGACCGACGGTGGTCCAGGGCCGCTTTCCGTCGCGCGCGGGGCATTCGCCGTCGGGTCCTATCCGACGTGCGTGGGGCGGGTATCATCGCCGCCTCAAGCATGCAGGTTGCGGTCGGTAAGGATGTCGAAGCGGCGTGTCGCAAGTGCGGCGAGGTCTGGCACGTGATCGTCGCGGTGGAGGGCGGCAAGATCACCAAGGTCCAGTGCAAGGAGTGCATGGCCTACCACCGCTACCGTCCACCCGAGGGTGAAGAACGCGTGGACACCGAAGCCAAACCCAAGAAAGTCGTCACTACCCGCAAGCCGGGCAGCCCCCGCAAGCCCGCCGCGGCCGCATCTGCGGCCAAGAGCGGCGGCAAGAAGGCCGCGCACGACGAGCCGCTCGTCGAGCCCGATCTCTCGCGTCCGATCCGGCTCTACAAGATGACCGATGCCTACGCACCCGGCGACCGCGTCGAGCACCCCAAGTTCGGCCAGGGCGTGGTGGAGTTCTTGAGCGGCCCCGGCAAGATGACCGTGTTCTTCGAAGACGGCCGGCGCACGCTCGCGCACCACCGCTGAGCGGCTTCTAGCTAGGGCCAGCACTACGGATAGCTTGCGCGCAGGTCGAGCGCGTCGAAGTACGCGTGGCACACGTCTCCGTAGCTCTTGCGGCAGTTGAGCTCGATCTCCACCGTGCGCGTGCCGACGGGCGCAGACTGCATGTTGGCGTAGGACTGCCACGTGACCTGCGACGCGTAGTTCGAGGTCCACGTCGCAAGGATGGCGCCGCCGGCGTCGTGGTAGTGGACGCGGATCCGATGCTCGTCGTTGTTGGTCTGGTACGCGCGGGCCTGCCCCGAGAACGAGACCTGGAGCGCTCCCGCGTCGATCGTGCTGGCCCAGGCGCTCGCGTCGATGGTCTGCCGCAGCGAGAGATCGACGTTGTTGCCGCCGGCGTCGGAGTAGAGGTAGCCGTTGCCCGCGGCGGTCGAGCCCTCCTCCAGCCAGTAGCCGGCGCCCCAGATCCCCAGCGTCGGGGTCCATGCGGGCGGCGGCTCGCCGAACGACTCGCCGCCGGGATTGGCGATGAGGTTGTCGCTTTGTCCGGCGGCGCCACCTCGGAGCTCGCGCGTGGCAGCGGGGCCGCCGTCGTGGTCCACCGCGAGCATGCCGGTGTGCAGGCCGATCTGCGCGCCGGGTGCGAACGTCACCTCGACCGTGCAGCTCTGCCCCACGTCGAGCCCGCTGCCGCAGCTTCCCGCGCCGCCCGGGAACGCACCCGGGAACCCGAACGGGGCCGCCACCACGCCGTCGAGGCCCGTCGCGTCACCGTCGCCCTCGTTGGTCACCGTGAACACGTGCGACAGCTGGTTATTGATCGGCACGTTCCCGAAGTCGTACGTGGGGCCGTCGGAGATCACGAGGCTCGGCTCACCCATGCCGGTGGTGGCAGGCGGCGGCTCGTCCGTGGTGGTTTCGTCCGCCGGGCCGGTCGTGGTCCCCTCGGGCGACCCGCTCGGATCCGCGCCAGTGTTGGGGCTCTCGGTCGTGTCGGCCTCGCCCATGCTCGAAGGCTCGGCCTCGGTCGCGTCGGCCGTCGTCTCGTCCGTGTCGTCGGGGAGCCCCAGCGTGTTGGCCCCGCCCGTGCCCACGCCCCCCGACAGCGGCTGACAGGCGCCGAGCAGCGCCGCGCCCCACCACCACCCCCGTGATGCTCGTCCCCGCATACCGCCCACGAGCCTAACACGCCGCTCGCGTCGGTCGTGGGCTGCTCGCCCGCCGCCAGGCTCGCCTCCGCCGGTCTGGCTATTCGCGCTTGCTGCCGCCCCGGCACGGGGGCGAGGCCGGAATCTCGCCGCCGCGCTCGGCCCACTGCGTCGGGGTATAGGCATGGATCGAGAGCGCGTGCACACCGCCCGCGAGCTCCGCCGCCAGCGCTTGGTTGACGAGGCGATGGCGTCGCACGAGCGGCACGCCGTCGAAGCCCTCCGTCACCACCACCACCTTGAAGTGGCTCTCGGTGGCGGGCCCGCTGTGCATGTGGCTCTCGTTGATCACGTCGAGCGCCACCGGTGAGAACGCGTCGACGAGCTTGTCGTGGATTCGCTGGTGCATCGACATGGAGCACCTACTGCGTCACTAGTGCGTTCGTAGGTTCGGCCACGGGCGCCTTCGCGGGCTCGGCGAGCGTCGCGGCCACCACCTCGGCGATGTCGAGCACCGCGATCTCTTCGTCCTTGTTCTCGTGCTTGACCCCGTCGGTCAGCATGGTCTTGCAGTACGGGCAGCCCACCGCCACCGTATCGACGCCCGCCGCGATCACCTCCTTGGCGCGGTTGACGTTGACGCGCTTGCTCGTGTCCTCTTCCATCCACATGCGCGCTCCGCCGGCGCCGCAGCAAAACCCGTGGTTGCGGTTGCGACCGAGCTCGATCACGCCGCCGCGGTTGGCGGCCGCGAGCGCCCGGCGGGGCTCGTCGTAGAGCCCGTTCCAGCGCCCGAGGTAGCAGCTGTCGTGGTAGGTCAGCTTCTTCTCGAGCGGCTGGCTGACCTTGAGCCGCCCGCTGTCGAGCAGGTGGGCGATGAGCTTGCTGTGGTGGATGACCTCGTAGCTGCCCCCGAACTGCGGGTACTCGTTGGCGAGCGTGTGGAAGCAGTGCGGGCAGCTCGCGATGATCTTCTTGACGTTCTTCTCGTTGAGCATGGCCACGTTGGCGGCGGCGAGCAGCTGGTAGGCCATCTCGTTGCCGCCGCGCCGTAGCGTGTCGCCGGTGCAGGGCTCGGATTCCCCGAGCACCGCGTAGCTGACCCCCGCGGCCTCCAGGCACCGCACCAGCGCGCGCGTGGCCTTCTTGCTCACGTCGCTGTAGCTGCCGGCGCAGCCCACGAACAAGAGGTACTCGGCGTCGGGCTTGTCGTCGATGGTGGGCACGGCCAGATCGCTGGCCCACTGCATGCGATCTGCTTGCGGCATGCCCCACGGGTTGCCCGAGCTCTCGATGTTGCCGAACGTGCTCACGAGCTCCCCGGGGGTGCGCCCGCGCTCGTCGTTGAGCACGATGTGCGTGCGCATCTGAACGATCTTGAGCGGGTGATCGATGAACACCGGGCACACCTCCTGGCATGCCCCGCAGGTCGTGCATGCCCACAAGGTCTCGTCCTTGATGCGCCCGCCCACCAGCGGCGGCATGCCCTCGAGCTCGCGCTTGATCGCCTCCACGCGGTCGACGAGGGGCCTCCGCGCCGGGTCCTGGCTCGCGGCCTCCCATGCCTCGTGGCGCCGCGCGAGCGCCTCGGCCTCGGGCGTGCCGTCCTCGGGCGGCAGCGGGTCGATGCCGGGGGCGGGGATCTCGGTATTCACGCCGATCTTGCGGGTCAGGTCCTGGATGTCGAGGATGCGAAACCCCCGATCCTTCATCTCGTACTTGAGATCGTGGATCACGTGCATGGGCGAGAGCGGCTTGCCGGTCGCGAATGCCGGGCAGTACGTGGTACAGCGCGCGCACTCGGTGCAGGAATAGTTGTCGAGCAGGCTCTTCCAGCTGAAGTCCTCGAGCTTGCCCGCGCCCCAGTTCTCCATCAGCGGCTTGGCGTCGGGGTCGTCGGGCGCCCCGTCGAACAGCCGGAGCTTGGGCATCACCATCCGCTGGCCCTGATCGCGCAAGAGGATGTTGGGCCCCGAGCCCAGCACGTGCATGTGCTTGGAGAACGGCAGGTAGTTGAGGAACGCCAGCAGCACCGTCACGTGGCCCCACCAGTGGGCTTCGCTCGCCACGTGGGACCAGCCCGGTGCGTAGGCGGGAATCACCTGGCCGCCCGGGCCCACCGTGAAGATGCCGAGCAGCCGTCCGAGCGCGGTCGATACCGGCATCATCGAGTCCACGGTGCCGGCGGCAGCCATGGCCCACGCGTGGTGCCCGTAGTGGGTGAGCACCAGCGTCATGATGCCGCCCAGGATCAGCATGGCGTCGACGGCGACGGGCACGAAGTCGGGCTTGATGACGATCCGCCGCACCAGCGCGTAGGCCAGCGCCACGAACACCACCGCGTTCATCACGTCGACCGCGAAGCGGATGCCGCCGTGGATGGTGGCGCCGAAGAGGCTGCCGAGCGAGAACCACTCACCGAGCACGCCGCCGATCAGCATCTCGGTCGAGGCCACCGTGAGCACCAGGAAGCCCCAGTAGATCGCCAGGTGGTGCCAGCTCGACTGCTCCTCCATGACCTTGCGCTGGCCGAAGAAGAACTTGGCGAGGCTCGCCAGCCGCTGGCCCCAAGTCTCGGGCAGGTTGGCGGGGCGCCCGAGCAGGGTGACCCGCGTGAACCGCGAGAGGTTGTAGAGGAACAACCCGTTCGCGGCGACGAAGACGATGGCGAAGGCGATCTGCTTACCCATGGTCGCTTGCTCTCGTGGTGGCCTACCGAGCGGTAGGCAACGCTCTCATAGCACAAGCAAGGTCGGTGTGGGCCGGCGCACAGCGCGCAGGTGGTCGCGAGGTTGTATCATGGCAGGTGCCTTGACCGATCTCCTGCTCATCAGCGACCTGCACCTCGGGTCGCACCTCAAGCCCCGCATGCGGGGAGAGTTCGTGCACCTGGCCTCGAAGATCGAGGAGACGTTCCCCCACTTCGTCGATCACTACCTGCGCCGGGGCGATCGCTGGCAGCTCGTCGTCAACGGCGACTTCATCGACTTCTGGAACGTGGATCTGCCCGACCACGTCGGCGAGGTGGGCGAGCGGCTCGCGGTCAGGCGGCTGCACGCGGTGTTCGACGCCCACCCGCGGGTCGAGGACGCGCTCGCGCGGTTCCTGCGGGCCGGCCACGGCGTGGTGTTCGTGACCGGCAACCACGACGCCGAGCTGCTCTACGCCGGGGTGCGGCAGGCGATCGTCGAGCGCCTCGAGGGCGCGATGGCCGACGACGCCGATTCCGACGCCGCCAAGACCCGCACCGGCATGGTGCGGCTCGATGCGATGCCGCCGGGGCGGATCCGCTTCGTGCGGTGGTTCCTGCGCGAGGAGGGCGGCGCGTGGATCGAGCACGGTCACAAGTTCGACCCGAGCTGTGCCACCCCGGCCGCGCTCTCGCCCACGCGCGGCGGGACGCTGGTGCAGACGGTGGCCGAGGTCGCCACGCGCAACTTCTCCAACTTCATGCCCGAGATGGACTACGACGCGCCCGACAAGTTCTCGGGCCTCGACTACGTGCGCTGGGCGGTGGCGCGGGGCTGGCGGTTCATCCTGCGGGTGGTGCTCCTCTACCTCCGCACGCTCGGGCGGGTGCTGGCGCTGTGGGCCGCCACCGGCCGCGTCGACGAGCACGGCCGCAAGGCCCACGAGGAGCGGCTGGCGCGGGTGGCCGCCAACGCGGGCCTGCAGATGAGCGCCCTGACGGCGCTCGAGCAGATGGCCCCGCCGCCGAGCGTGATGACGGTGGGCGGCATGCTCTCGATCACCGCGCTCGATCACCTGCTCTCGATCCTCTTGCCGACTCCGCTCGCGCTCTGGCTGACGTTGATGCTGGGGGTCTCGGCATGGTGGGGCCTGCTCGGCGGCCTCGTGGGCTCGGCGCTCTGCATCTTCTGGATCCGCCACGGACGGCGGCCGCGCGACGTCGCCCGCGACATGCTCGAGGTGGCCGCCCGCGTCGGCGGCGTGACCGGCGTGCCGCTGGTGCTCATGGGCCACAGCCACCACGGCCAGCTCGAGCGGCAGGGCGACGTGGTCTACGCCAACAGCGGGAGCTGGCTCGATGGCTCGCACCTGGTGGTGCGCCGCGACCCGGCGAGCGGGCGGCTGGTCGAGGTCGAGCTGCGACAGTGGCGCAATGGCGGGATCACCCGACTGGACGCAATGGAGGTGCCCCATGGGGCTCGGGCTGCCGTTTCGGTGGTCGAGCCCCCCGAGCCGCCCGAACGGCCGACGGACTCTGCGGTCGAGATCATCCCGCGACCGGGCGAGCCACCGGGCGAGCGACCCGAGCCGCCCCCGCAGAAGCTGGCCTCCGGCGCGGTGGGATGACGCGGGGTGCTGCTTCGTGCCAAAGTCTCCCCGTCCGTGCCCGTTCCCCAGCTTCCCAAGAAGATCCTGATCATCGAGGACGATGCGTCCGTACGCATGCTCCTCGACAAGTCGCTGCGTGCCCGCGGCTACGAGGTGGTCGCGTGCGACGACGGCCTGGCCGGGCTCACCATGCTCGAGCGGCTCGTCCCCGACCTCATCATCGTCGACATCATGATGCCGCGGCTGGACGGGATGACGTTCGTCAAGGCGATCAAGGGCAACAACAACACCAAGCCGATCCCGGTGATCTTCTTGACCGCCAACAACGATCCCAAGACGATGATCGCGGGCATCAACCTCGGGGCCAAGCACTACGTCACCAAGCCGTTCCAGCTCGACGAGCTGCTCGGCAAGGTCGCCAAGGTGCTGGGCTAGCGAGGAGGGCTAGCGAGGAGGGCTAGCGAGGAGGGCTAGCGCAGGAGGGCGAGCGCGCGAGAGCGCTCGCGCGTGCGGGGGGTCCCCGAGCGACGCGAGCGGCGGTATAGTGCGGCCGTGTCGACCGTCCATCGTACTCTCGTGGCGTTCATCGCCGTGGTGATGATCTTGTTCGCCGGCGGCTGCAAGAAGTCCGTCGAAGGCGAGCAGCAGGCGTGGAAGACCAACGTCGAGCAGGTCAAGGGGCTCACCGCCACCTATGCCGGGTTCAAGCCGGCGCTCGAGCAGCGGCTGACCAAGGCCACCGAGCTCCACGACGCGGCCGATACGCTCGACGGCGACGCGAAGATCGACAAGCTCGCCGAGGCCAACTCCACGCTGATGGCCGGCTGGGTCCGCGATCTGCAGGGCCTCGACGAGTCGATGAAGGACCTGCGAACCAAGCGGGTCGAGGCCGCCGCCAAGGCCGGCGACGAGAGCAGCCGCCTTGCGGCCAAGGTCGCGGCCGAGGATGCCCAGAAGGCGCTCGACCGCGCCCAGAAGGCGCTCGAGACCGGGGCCGCGGACGAGGCCAGTGCGGCCGCCACGATCAAGTCGGTCAAGTCCGACATCGAGACCGCCGCCAAGGCCGTCGACTCCGTGCTCAAGGCCGACAAGGACAAGAAGGACGAGAAGGCCGCGAACGACGAGGCCAAGGGCGCCAAGGATGCCGCGGCGAAGGCCGAGGCCGAGGCCAAGGTGGCCCCGTGGAAGTGCGAGTACTGTGGTGTCGAGAACCCCCACGACGAGGCGAGCTGCAAGTCCTGCGGGGCACCCAAGGCTGCGGCGAAATAGCGGCGCCGAGGCGATCGGCGGGTAGGGCACCGCACGATGGGGCCGCGTACGTGCGTGTATGCGGCCCAATCTGTTCCAAGCACAATGGTCCACTCGGGCCGAGATCAGGTGATGTCGTTCCGCGTTGGGACGATGAGTGGGATTGGTAGTGGCTTCCCTTGGGAAGCGGCCCGTCAACGATCTCTCCGATGTCGCGGAGGTCGGGTACCATACAGGTCGTGAGGCTCTTGAACGATTCGTCGCTCGCGGCGGCGGTTCGATACGGCGGGTGCGTGTCCGTTCGACCGGCCGGCTCGAGCGCCGACGCGTCCGGCGCCCGCGGGCCTTTGCAGGGGGAGCACGCATGACGGTGCCGGCGCGGGTGTTGGCGCAGGCGCAGGCGTTGGCGCGCGGGGCCTCGCGCGAGCGGGGGCTGCGACGCGAGCTGCTCGATCACCTGCGCAGCCGCCCCAACGAGCTGTGGAGCTTGCCGCGGCTGGCCGTGCTCTCCGGGCGACCGCCGTCGCAGATCGATTCCGAGCTCGCGGCGCTGCTGGTCGACCAGGCGCGCGGGCAGCTCGGCAAGGTGGCGACCGGGCTCGGACGTCATGTCTTGCGGCGGCACCCGCAGGGCTGGTCGTGCGGGCTGCCCGGCGTCTACGAGCACCTGCGGGTGCCGAGCGCATACGAGATCGAGCGCTGGGTGCACGAAGGCGATCACGCTGCGCTCGACGCTGCGCTCGCGGCCACCGGCACGCCGTGGCCGCGGGCCCTGGCGGCAGCGCCGGGGTTGCGCTGGCAGAGCGGTGAGCCGCTCTCGCCCGGGGCGCAAGCGTGGGTGCTGCAGCAGCTGCTCGCGGGAACGTTCGTACCGCAGGCCAGCGAGGGCGATGCTGCGAAGTCGGTGCAAGGCGCGGTGGGGCTGGTCGAGCCGGCGCTCGAGGGCAAGAGCGCGATTGCACTGTCGCAGTGGGTGCTCGGGGCGCAGCTGCCGGCATCGATGACCGCCAGGGTGCTGCGCACCGATGCGGTGCTCGACTGGATCGGCGAAGAGGTCGAGCGCGGCGAGCTGTCGCGCTCGCGGGCGCTCGGCATGATGGGCTCGGACAGGATCCAGGCGCGGCGCTGGGCGTTTCGCTGGGGCGAGCTGCGAAGCCCACGGTATCCCGATGCGATCTCCGACGAGCGCATCGAGGGGCTGTGGCCCACGCGGGACGACGCGACGGGCACGCTGGCGCAGTGGTCGGAGTGGATCGGCGAGGTGCTGCAGCGCGCGATGATCGAGCAGCGCGGCTGGCCGATGGACTTCTTCTGCGAGGCGTATTTGTGGCACCCGGTGGCCGCGGCGGTGGCCACGGGGTTGGTGTATCGCGTGGGTGGGCTGCCGGTGGCGTTCATCGACGGGCGCGCGCACGGGATCGACGGGCCGCTGCAGATGGAGCTCGGCGGGGAGATCCGCGTGGCGCACCCGGCCGGTGGCACCGAGGACTGGCCGTGGCCGGCCGTGCCGAGCCCGTTCTTGCAGCGGGGGCATGCGGTGCTCGGGATCGAGGATCTGCCGGTGATTCCGCGGCAGCCGCAGCCGCTCGGGGTGTGGAAGCGGAGGGTTCGCGAGCTGCGGCTACTGTCCGATGTCGAGCCAGATGGAGGGATCACCGGGGAGTGGTGGATCCTGGCGCCGTATCGGATCCGCGTGGACCATGCGGGCTATGGGCCGGGATTCGGTGGAGCGCGGCCGGTGGAGAACATCCAGGTGACCGTGAGCGTGGGCTCGCAGCCGCCGCTGGCACGGCTCGATGCGAACGAGAGCCGCGGGTGGGATTGCTTGCCCGCGTGGTTGGTGTCGGAGATTGCGGGGATGCTGCGGGAGCTGTTCGAGGAGGATGAGGCGGGGGGGGCGGAGTAGGGTAGAGCGGTGTTACTCGCTCGAGGGGAGACGCTCGAGCTGCTCCAACCGCCTTGCATCCTCCAGATCCTTGGGCCGTCCCGAGGCACGTTTGTTCGTGAGTAGGGCCCCTCGGCTCGGGACGCGGAGCGCGATGGAGCCCATGTCCACGGTCACTGCTTCGCGAGCAGCCTGCTCGAAGTCGAGGCCGGAGATTGCCGTGATGATGTCGATGCGACGCGGTGGGAGGCCGAGCTGGTAGACCGTGCCCAGCTTTGCGAAGTCGTGCTGCGAGACCCCGTGAGCCAAGAGCGGCGCGCCAAAGGACTGGAGGCCCGTGACCACGCGTGCAGCATTGGCGGGCGTAGGCCTGACGAAGACGTCGAGATCTCCGGTCGCCCGAACTACGCCGTGAGCTGCGAGCGCGTGGGCGCCTACGACGAGGAAGTCCACTTCGGCGTCGACGAACGCCCGGAGCAAGTCCAGGAAATCGTCGTTGAGCTCGGGACGATCAGCCATCGGAACGGATCAGGCGACCCGGTATTTCGGCGCGCGTATACGACGGAAGCGGTCTGCCAGAAGCAGCCCAAACATCCAGGGTGATCTCCCAGACCATGGCAATGCGTCGAGCCGGGGTCGCATCGGGCATCAGCGCGGCATCGGCCTGGTCGTCCAAGGTGGTGACCGCACCAGGCCAGCTTGCACGCCGAAGCGCACGGGCGGCTCGATCAGGGTCGGTTGGAGCGGACACGGTATCGGGATCATGGCACGAACCGGGGTGTTCTGCGAGTTACGTAGGACGCGCCGGTGAGAAGCGCGGCTGGCTGCGGGCGCCGCAGGGCGACCGATGGATGAGGGCCGACGAAGCGGCTTGGACGCTGTAAACCGCCGATGTGCGAAGGGTCGCCGAAGTAGTACGTTTGGACGGACGCTGGAACGCCATGGGCGAGTCGTGCGTACCGAAGGGCGTGGACGGCTTCCTCTTGAGGCTACGCAGCGAGCACGAGCAGGGTGGGGTGCTCGACGTCGAGCGGCTCGCGGCTGCGCTCGCCGGCGTTGTGGCGGAGGAGTGGATCGGCTGCGCGCGCTTCGAGGAGGCGGTGCCGTATGGGCGGACCGTGCTGGTGGCCGACGACGGCCTCGAGGTGATGGTCGCGGGGTGGAGCCGCAGGCAGCCGTGTGCGCCGCATGATCACGGGCCGGGGCAGGGGGCGGTGCGGGTGCTGCAGGGGCGGGCGCGGCATCGGGGGTTCGTGCTGGAAGGCGGCGAGCTCCGAGCAGGGCCCGACGAGGTGCTGCGGGTTGGGGACGTGCTTCGGTGTCACAAGGGCTGGATCCACCAGATGCAGGATGACGGGGATGCGAAGCCGCTGGTCACGCTGCACCTCTACTCGGGCCCCACGGTGCCGATGACGGTCTACGATCTCGAGCGGCAGTGCACGCAGTGGCTCGGGCCGGGGTGTGGCGCGTGGCCGCGATCCGTGAACGAGCCCGATGTGCTGTCGTGGGCGGCGGGCTTTGTAGGCGCGGGTGATGGGCCATTGCGGGTGCAGGCTGGAACGGGCGCACCATGATCCCGCGCGGCAGGCCCCCATCACGGCTTGACGGCCATCACCGCCTCCACATCCCAGATCCGCAGCTCGTCATCGCACCCCCCCGCGAGCTTGCGTCCGCTCGGCGAGACTGCCAGCGACGTGCACTGCTTGGGTGCCTCGGCCCGTGCGAGCAGCTCGCCGGTCGGCACCGCATGAATGCGCAGCGGCCCATCCTCACCGGCGGCGGCGACCCAGCGCCCATCGGGGTCGAAGACCAGCGCGGTGATCACCGCCTCACCGCCGGTGAGCGCCACGGGCTCGCTCGCCGGCGCGGTCGGGAACAGCAGCGCGCGCGTCTCGAAGTTGCCCACCGCCAGCCACGCCCCATCGGCGCTCGCGGCCAGCCCCTGTCCGAGGCTCGCGGCCATGCCCCAGCCATCCTCGGTCTCGTTCAGCGCGCGCCGGCTCCATTTCTTGCCGGACACGCGCCCGTCGGCCAGCGTGGCGCTCGGTGGCGTGTCGTTCGCGAGCAGCAGCGCCAGGCGCTCGCTGTCCCCCACGAACACCACCTCCACGTGCGGTCCGCTGTCGTACTCCAGGCGTCCTTTGCCGAACGGAAACGCTCGCAGCACCCGCTTGCCGTCGGCCACGGAGTACACCTCCACGCGCGCCGCGATGCCGGGCTCGGAGAAGGTCATCGCCAGCCGGTCGCCCGCGGGTGAGAACGCCAGCGCATCGGGCCGGTCGACGGCGATCGTGCGATCCGCCCCGCCTGCGAGCGGGCGCATGATCACGCGCGAATGCTCGGTGAAGGCCCAGAGCCCCGCCGCATGCGACAGCGCGGCGGGTGAGCCCACCTCCGTCTCCTCGTTGGCAGCGACGAGCTCGGCGCGGCGTGCCCCGCTCGCGACGTCGTGCTCGACGATGCCCAAGCGCGTGCCGACCTCTTCGATCGCGACCCACACGCGCGCCTCGTCGCGAAACTCGACCCAGCTTGCCTCACCGTCGATGGGGACCGCCACCCAAGGTGGTGCGGCCTCCGCTTTCACCACCGGCGGGGCCGCGGCTGGGGTCAGGGTCGCATCCTTCGGTGGCGCGACGACCGGAGGTGCCGCGGCCGGTACGGGCTCGACTGCGGCCTCGACCACCGGCTCGACCACCGGCGTCTCGTGCGTTGCCCCTTCGCAGGCCGCGAGCCCGAGCACCAACGACGCGACCGCATGCGTACGCATGGGATCACGATACCGGAACCCGAGACCGCTCGGTTCGCCCTACCCGGAGGGCGCCACCCGTTCTCGATGCCCCTTGGCGGGCAGGCTCATCGGGCATCGAGGATCTCGCAGGGGGCGAGACCCGGAGCTCTCGATCCGCATCGAGCTTCCCTCGCTTCGCCGACGGGGCTAGCCTCGCACCACGGGCTTGCGCTGTTCCGAGCGAGATCAACGGAGCACTGACGTGCGTCAGTTGCGTGTGGTCTCCGCTGTCACAGTCGCCTGGCTCTCGATCGCGGGCTCGAGCTGCCGCGGTGGTGAGAGCAGCAGCGAGTGGCGTCTCGTCCCGACACGGGACTCGCCGCTGCCCGGCATTGCGCGGGCGAATGCGATCGGGGCCGGCGACTTCGACCGCGATGGTCGGATCGACGTGGCCGTCCTCGGGGGGGACCCGGGCGAGCTGCTCGTGCTGCTCAACCGCGGAGACGCTCACCTCGAGCCTTCGACTCAGGGCGTGCTCCCGGCTGGCCTCGGCGCCAGCGGGCTGGCCGTGGGCGACGTCGACGGCGATGGCGCGTGCGACCTCGTCGTGAGCCATCATGACGACTTCGAGCTGCTCGTGTTCCTGTCCGCGGGCGACGGGTCGTTTTCCCTGGCGCCCGTCTCACCCCGGAGCTCCCCGCCCGTGGGCACGCCGCACTCGCACAACCTGGTGCTGGCGGACGTGAACCGGGATGGTCGGCTCGACGTCGTTCAGGCGCAGTCCGAGCGGAACGTCGTGCTGGTCTTGCTCGGCAACGGCGCGGGTGGTTTCGCGGCCGCGCCGGGCTCACCGTTCGCGGCCGGCCAGCATCCCTACACGGTCGTCGTCGCCGATCTCGATGGGGATGGTGTGCCCGACTTCGCCTCGCCGAACGCGGTCGGTGGCGATCTGACCGTCGGCCTGGGCCACGGCTCGGGCGCCTTCTCGGCCGCGCCGGGCGAGCCACCGCGCCTCGGTGCCCGCCCGCTCGGGCTCGCCGCGGGCGATGTGAACGCCGATGGCCACGCGGACCTCGTCGTCAACTTCGACGACGACCCAGGCAAGCTCGAGCCGTGGCTGGGCGATGGCACCGGCTCCTTCCGGCGCTCGCAATCGCTGACGACATCGGGCCGCTGCTACGGGCAGGCGATCGTGGACCTCGACCGCGACGGCCTCGCCGACGTGGTCGCGCCCTGCATCGACGCGGAGGCGGTGGTTGTCTGGCTCGGCCGTGCCGGGGAGGCGAGCGGGACCGCTCCGTCGACCTTCGCGACCCCCGGGACCGACTCGCAGGTCATGACCACCGCCGACCTCGATGGCGATAGCGCGCTGGACGTCGTCACGGCCGGTTGGGCGCAGCCGACCGTCTCGGTGCTGCTGGCACGAGGCTCGCGAGCTCCCGCGCCATGACCATGAAGCAGCGGAGCTGCTCGAGGCTTCCTTACCGCTCGCGTTCCACGAAGAACCCCGCCTCGATCCACACCCTGCGCACCTCTATGGCCCACGACCGCTCCACCTCCGCGAGCGGTCGTCGCTCAGCCTCCGCCACCTCGGCGAGCGCTCGCGGCACGCTGCCCGTGCGCTCCACCGCCCGCAAGAACGAGAGCTGCACGGCGCCGAGCGGGTACGTCGAGGTCAGGTGGTCGCGCCGGGCGAGCGCCACGTACGATGGGCGCTGGGCCGGGAACGCGGGCGAACGACCCGCGCGCACCTCGTGGTAGTACCAGGCCACCGGGTAGCGGTGCTCGGCGAGCGACAGGCACGGCTGCAGCACGAGCCGCGCGTCGTCGACCGCCAGCGTGGGCCACGGCGAGCCCTCGTGTCCCGGCGCATCGAACAGGCGGAATAGCTCGCGCTCGTAGCTCGCGAGGTCGACCATGAAGTCGATCCAGTCCTCGCGATCCTCCGCTGGTCGCTCGCGATCGGGTCGCGATGCCTCCAGCCACCCGGGGAACCGCTGCCCCAGCGCGTAGAGCGTGTAGCTGCGGGACGGGTGCTCGCGCAGGTACTCGCGCGCGAAGTCGTCGAACAACGGGCGCCCGAGCGCGTGGCACAGCGCCGGGAATTGCTCGGCCAGGCACTGCACGAGCCGCAGCACGTAGCTGCGCTGGTAGATCGCCAGGCGCTCGGCGGCGCAGAGGCGCGGCCCGGCCACGAGCTGCCGCTCGAGCTCGTCCGCACGCAACCGCTCGGGGTGCACGAGCGCGTCGAGCATCCACCGCTGGATCGCAGCGAGCTCCGCCGGATCGTCCGCAGCAGCGCTCACGAGCCCGCCTCCTGCCCGCCGCCGCGCAGGCGGGCGTTGCCCATCACCTCCGGCACCAGGAACCCGAGCGGGGTCGAGACGGCCGGCTCGGCCTCGCTGGCCGCCTCGCCGCGCAGACGCCCCTCGTCGAGCGCCCCTGTCATGAACGCGCGAGCCCGCAGCACCTCCTCGTGCATGCGCTCGAACTCCGGCACGTCGCCATCCCACTCGAGCAGCGTGGCCGCCCCGCCCGTACGCTGCCACGCCACGCGATAGAGCTCCCACACCGCGTCGCACACCGGCCGATCGTGGGTGTCCACGAGGTGCGTGCCGCAGTGCTGGTGCCCCGCGAGGTGCAGCTGCACCACGTGCTCGAACGGGAACGCGCCGAGGTAGGCCAGCGGGTCGGCCCCCGCGTTGAAGCAGGTGACGTACACGTTGTTGACGTCGAGCAAGAGCCGGCAGCCGGTCTGCTCGGCCAGCGCACGCAGGAACGCGGGCTCGTCGAGCGTCGATGCGGCGAACCCCACGTACGTGCTCGGGTTCTCGAGCACCAGCGGGCGTCCCAGCGCATCCTGCACGCGGTGCACCCGCTCGGCTACATGCCGCAGCGTGCCCTCGGTGAGCGGCAGCGGCAGCAGATCGTGGCTGTTGACGCCGAGCACCCCCGTCCAGCAAAGGTGATCGCTCACCCAGCGCGCGCCGACCTCGTCGGCCAGCCGCCGCAGCCGCGCGAGGTAGCCGCGGTCGAGCGGATCGACGCTACCGATCGACAGCGACACGCCGTGCAGCACCACCGGGTAGCGCTCGGCGATCTGCCGCAGCACGTGCCCCGGTCGCCCGCCGGAGTCCATGAAGTTCTCAGAGATCGCCTCGAACCAATCCACCGCGGGCCACTGCCGCAGCACGTGGTCGAAGTGGACGTTCCGCAGGCCCACCCCGAGGCCGAGGCGCTCGTCGGCCGTCATCGCCCCGCGCCTACGCGCAGCTCCCGGCCCCGCTCATGCCGCTCGAGCCGCACGCGGTCATCCCCGCGTCGCTGTAGTCCTCGATCCACTCGATGGTGGGCCCGTACGCGAACAGGTCGGGGTGCTCGGGCGTGCCGGGCACCGGCGGCGGCGCGGCGGGCAGCGAGGAATCCTGCTTGCGCAGCGACGGCCACACCTTCGCCGCGAACACCTCGCGCGCGCGCAGCCACACGCTCTTGCCGCGGTTGGGCCCGTCGGTGCTGAAGCGCTCGGCGTTGATGGGCGTGGCGCACGAGCCCAGCGTGGCGCACTGATTGTGGCCCGGTTGGAGCTGCTCCTCGGCGGTGCCGTAGAGCCCGCACCCGCCCTGCCCGCGGCACGCGTTGAGCACGTGGCAGGTGTGATCGGAGACGAGCGGCTGCGACGGCTCGGCGAAGTCCTGCTTGAGCGCGGTGGAGCAGTAACCCTGACCCGCGCACGCGTTGTCACGAGTGCGTCCCTGCCCGCGGCAGTGGTTGAGGCCCATGCACGCGTGCCGCACCTCACCTGCGCCCACCTCGGCCGGCGGCGTCGACGGATACTTGGGTGCCCCGGCATACCCGGCGACATCGCACCCCTTGGGTGCCGTGACGGTGCGCCACACCTCGCTCACGTCCGGCAGCGTGGGAATGTCGTCGACGTAGCCCTTGAGCTCCGCGCTGTACCAGCTGTCCTGGCCGTAGCGCGCGTCGAGATCGCTACACATGCTCACGAGCGTCGCGAACGCTCGATCGCGCGGTCCGAGGTCGATGTTCTCGAACGTGGGCGCGAGGCAGGGCCCCCCGCCGGGGCCGTCGCTCTGGGCCGAGAGCTGGATGAGGCGCATCGAGCGGACGAGCTTGTCGAGGATCCAGATCATCGAGCGATGCATCGACTGGTTGAAGTAGCGCTTCTGGCCCGCCGGCGGCTGGCGGAAGATGCTCTCGGTCATGATGAGCATGTACTGGTAGAGCCCGTTGACGACGTCGGCCACCTCGCGTCGACCCGGGGGGTACGCAGCGGCGACGGGGCTCTCGGGGAGGTCGAACACCACCGTGCGCAGCGCCTGCGGGCCGTACTGGCGCGCGGCGGGCTTGGGGGGCTTTGGATGGGCTGGCAGCGGCTCATGGGCCTCGGGATAGCCCTCGAGCTGCGCCGCGAGCGTGAGGAACTTGAAGTAGTGCGACTCTTCCTGGTCCGATCGATCGTCGAAGCGGGTATAGTCGAAGCCCTCGCCCTGCTCGCAGATCGTAGCGATCGCCTGCAGTGCGTCGTGCTTGGAGGCCACGGTCATGAGCGCGTGGCGGCCGCTGTGGTCGTCACCGCGGCTGGGGAAGCGCGCCACGTGGGCGGTGGAGCCCGGCTTGGGCGCGGGCACGGGGCACGCCTTGTCGAACGCCGCTGCCGGGTAGGCGGTGTCGATGTTGTTGGGCGAGTAGTTGCCAGGCTGGATCTGCTGGCTCTTCGGACCCACCTGGAAGTCCGCATCGCGAACGTGGCGCGAGCTGATGATGCAGCGGAGGTACGAGTAGATCTGGCCGATCGTCTGCCAGTTGGCGCCCTCGGGCGGCGCGTCCACGGTGGCGGGGTACTCGATCTCGAGGAAGCGCCACAGCTGCGCGGCCGAGAACGGAGCCAGCGGGATCGAGAGCGGCTTGGCGTCGGGGCCGAGCTTGGTGTGGCCCGGCAGGTTGGTGGGATACGGGCTCGGCGAGCGTCCGTAGAGCTGCGGCGCTTGGCCGAGCGCGAACAGGATGTTGGAGGAGAGCGACATGTGCAGCATCTCCTCCACCGCCACGCTCATGATCACTGCCCCGGCCTGGTCGGCGAAGCGCGAGAGCTCGGTGTTGGGAAACCCCGTGGGGCTCGTGGCGCTGCCCACCGTGCGATCGATGGAGTAGTACGCGTAGAGGTAGATCGGGACCGTGGCGAGCTCCACCTCGATCGCGATCTGCAAGTGCTCGGTGAGCTCGGCGAGCGCCCGCTCGCGCGTCCAGCTGGCGTCGATGCGCTCGACCAGGGCCTTCTCGGCGGGGCTGAGCGGCGGTACTCGATGCGTCACGGGCTTGGTCATCGCGGCCTCCTCGGGCGAACCCGAGACGAGTGTGGGGGTGCATGCGTGCGCACGTCAACGTGCGTGCTCGCGAGCCGCCACCACGTCTGAAATCCCACCCACGCCCCATCGCAGCGCCCTTTCGACGAGGGTGGCCAACCGGCGGGCCACCCTCGACCCTCGTTTGCCCGCGATCCACCCTCATGACGCTCACACCCTCGAAATCCCTCGTAGAACCGCGCTCCCGAGGCAATTTCGAGGGCTCCACGCTCGGCCCCTTCGTGCCAGGGTGGCCCGCTGGCGGGCCACCCCTGGCCAACCCCTGGGCCACTACTCCTCCCATCGACTCGCCAACGCTTCGAGATCATTGATCCCACGTTTCGGAACGCCATCCGCATCTCTCCTGGGCGTGCGGTCGAAACCCAAGCTTCCCCGGACGCGACACGATCTGCTGGTGCGTCACGCGTTCTGCTGGCCGCAGGCGACCGCCATCGAGCTGCGCCACGCGCTGCCGCCAAGGGTGCTCGACGTGCTCGATCTCGACTCGCTCGCGTCCGTCTCTGCGTCGTACGCCCGCCCGCGTCGCGGGCCGCTCGACTCCGACCTGCTCTTCACCGTGAATCTGCGCGAGCCCCAGCCCCCCGGTCGTACCTCCACGCCGTCCTCGATCTACGTCTGCCTCGACCACCAGTCGATTCTCGACCCTCTCTTCCCGTGGCGCTCGCACGTGTACAACGGCGAGATCTGGGGACGGCACATCACCACCCACTCTCCCCCGCGTCCACGCACGATCCCGTTCATCCTCTCGCTGCTCCTTGCCCAGCACCCGGCACGGAACACACCCACCCGGCTCTCGAACATCATCGCGCTCCCCGATTTCGCTCGTGAGGCCTTCGGGGCTCCGCCCGAGCCCGTGATCTACGTCGATGATCTCCGTCGATCGGTCCTCGACGACCCAGTGGCCGAAGCCGGCCACCTCGCGCTCGTCGAGATCACGCGCACGCTCCTCTACGCCTACCGAAACCCGGGCGCAGTGGCCGACCCACGCGTCGCAACGCTGGGCCCGCTGCTCGACACCGTGCTAGCCTGCTTCGGTCGGAGTGAGGTCGAGGAGCTCCTGTCCTACGTCCTCTACGTCTTCGGCGAGCGCTCGAAGCTCGTGGCCATCATCCAACGAACCCTCGGAAGGGCGGTGAAGGAAGTGTACGTGACCATCGCGGAAAAGCTACGCGCCGAAGGGCGCAAGGAAGGGCGCGCCGAAGGGCGCAAGGAAGGGCGGGTCGAAGGCCGCAAGGAAGGGCGCAAGGGCGCCAAGGCCGAGGCGGTCCTCTGGCTGCTTCGGCATCGATTGGGGCCGGTCCCTGCGGCGGTACGCCAGCGAGTGATCGCCACCACCGACGAGGCGCTGCTTCGGCGGTGGTTCCACCGCGCGCTCGAGGTGGGCTCGCTCGACGAGGTCTTCCTGCCGCTCCATGCATGAGCCCCTCGGCCCCGGACACGTGGCTCGCGTGGCTCGTCATGCTGGCAGGAGCCGCGCGACGCCGACGCGCGAAGCACCGCCTCACGCCTTGCTGAGCAGCGGCGACCGCGAGAATGGCGACTTCGCGGGCGCAGCCACCAGTCCCGCCGCCATCGTCCCCGCCGCGAATTCCCCTTCGAGCCCGAGCCCCGGCAGCGTCAGCCGCCCGGCGAGGTGGAGGTTCTTGATCCCCGACCCATGCGGCAACACCCCCACGCCCAGGCTCGGCTCGCCGGTCACCGCATGCAGCGGATCCATCGGCACCTGCATCGCCGAGCCCGGCCCGAGATCCGCCCGCGGCCGCCCGCGGCCGTCGGTGGCGTCCCGGCCGTCGTGCGGCGAGTACAAGAGCCCGATGTGATCATGACAAAACGGCAGCACCCCGCGTAGATCCAGCTCCTCGAGCACGCGCTCGCGCAGCGTCAGCACGTCCTCGCCGGGTGCGATGATCCGCGTGATCGACAGCCGCTTGACCCCCTCGCGCGATCCGGCCCCCACCCGCAGGTACGTGTGCCCCACGCCATGCGCCGCCCACGTGGCCCGCGACGACGAGTCCGCGGGCGTGATCGGATGCTCGGGCGCGGGCAGGCACACCGCCGTCCCCGACAGCGCCGGCGACAGGCCACGCTCGTCGATCTCCGCATGCATCACGAACCGATAGGCCACTGGCACGATCGCCTGTGCGCTGGCAGCCAGCGGCTTGGGCACGTGCTCGGGCGTCAGCATGCCGGTGAGCAGCCGCCGTGGATCCATCGCCACGATCACGTGATCGCAGCCATACCGATCGCGCTTGCCGAGCAGCGAGAGCCCCACCACCTTCCCGCGCCGGATCTGCAGCTCGGCCACCCGCAGGTCCGGCTTGACCTCGCCCGAGTGCAGCTCGATGCGCTGCAAGAGCGCCTTGCGGATGTGCGGCAGCCCCCGCGGCACGTCGCCGGGCCCCCGTGCCCAGAGCCCCGCCAGCCGCAGGCTCGCCGCCTTGCCGAGCTGCGCCGGCGACAGGTGCTGCAGCCACGGCTCCACCGCCCGCGCGGCCGCTCGCAGCGGGTGATCGGCGGGCAGTGGCTCGAGCTCGTCCACGTTCTTGCCCGGGAGCTGGCTGGCCACCCGCGACAGGAACCGGCGGCTCCAGAACCCGTCGGCCACGAGCGCGTTGTCGGAGGTGAGCAGCTGATCCAGCATCTCGTCGGTGGCGTCGGTCCAGCGCCGCAGGAGCGACCACGCATCCGCCACCGGATCATCGGGCCACTCGCGCGCAGTCTCGGCCGCGAACCGCCCGTCGGGCGGCACCACATCGAGCCGCTGCCGGGGCAGCACCCAGTGCACCATGCCCTCCACCAGGCTCTGATCGCGCCGGATCTGCTGCCAGAGCCCGAGCTCCTGGAACACGCGCTGCACCGGCGCGGTGCCCATGTGCACGACCGGCGCGGTGTCGAGCGGAAGCGACAGGCCGCCCAGGCGCACGCTGCCCTCCGCCGAGCCGTGCGGCATCACCAGCACCCGCTTGTTGCGTCGCGCCACCAGGGCCGCCGCCACCAACCCCGCGATGTCGGGACCGACGACCACGAGATCATAGTGATTGGTGGTGGTCGCCATCAGTGGCCCTTTTCTTCCAGTTGCGGCTATCCGGTGAATGCCACCGCCGGCGCCCCGGCGGCCCGCTGCACCACCCGGCCCACCCGGATCGCCGGCTCGCCCTTCGCGGCCAGGGCGGCCTGCACGGCGCCCACCGCCTCCGCGTCGACCACGAGCAGCATGCCCACGCCGCAGTTGAACACGAGCCGCAGCTCGTCCTCCGACACCCCCTGCGCTGCGATCGCGGCGATCACCGGCGGTCGCGGCACCTCACCGAGACGAAGCTCGATCGCGAGCCCCGGCGGCAGCACCCGCGGTGGATTCTCCACCAGCCCCCCGCCGGTGATGTGCGCCGCCGCGTGCAGCGGCGCGCCAGCCAGCCCCCGCAGCACGCCGAAGGCTGCCGCGTAGATCTTCGTGGGCTCGAGCAGCGCCTCGCCCACCGTCCGTCCATCTCCGCCCGGCAGCGCATCGTGCAGCGACAGCCCCCCGTGCGCGGGATCCAAGAGTGCCTTGCGAGCCAGGCTGTACCCGTTCGAGTGCAGCCCCGACGACGGCAAGGCCAGGAGCGCATCACCCTCCCGCACCCGCGCGGGCCCGAGCACTCCGTCGCGCTCGACCACCCCCACCGCGAACGCGGCCAGGTCATAGTGCCCGGCTGCATACATGCCCGGCAGCTCCGCGGTCTCCCCCCCGAGCAGCGAGCACCCCGATTGCCGGCAGCCCTCCACGATCCCGCCCACCAGCGCCTCGATCACATCGGGCTCGAGCTTCGCGCAGGCGATGTAATCGAGCAGGAACAGCGGCTCCGCCCCGGTGACCAGCAGATCGTTGACGTTCATCGCCACGAGGTCGATCCCCACGGTGTCGTGGCGCCCCATCGCGATCGAGACCAAGAGCTTCGTCCCCACGCCGTCGGTGCACGAGACCAAGAGCGGCTCTCGCAGGCCCTTGGGCAGCCCCATCAGGCCCGCGAATCCCCCGATGTCGGAGACCTGCTCGGGCCGGCGGGTGCTGGCCACCAGTGCCTTGATGCGCCGAACGGCCTCGTTGCCGGCCTCGATGTCCACGCCCGCGGCGCGGTACGACAGCCCTCCGTCCTGGTCCGCCATGGCAGCTTCGCTAGTAGCAGGCCCGCGCGGCCCCGTCCACGCCGGTACCTCCGCCCTTCGCGCCATGCGACGGCGTGCCATCTTCCTTCCCCCGGCCGAACGCGTTAGAACCCCGCAGCCATGGCATGGTGGCGACGCAAGAAGGAAGCGCTCGAGCCGGACACGGCCAAGGCCAAGACCTCGATCCCCAAGGGGCTGTGGTCCAAGTGCGAGTCGTGCGGTGAGATCACGTACACCGACGAGCTCGTCGCCAACCTGCGGGTGTGCCCGGTGTGCCAGCACCACGCGCCCATGCCCACCACCGAGCGCATCGCGGCCACCATCGACGCGGGCAGCTGGCAGGAGCTCGACCAGGAGCTGCGCTCGGGCGACCCGCTCGAGTTCCAGGATCAAAAGCCCTACGCCGAGCGGCTGGCCAAGGCCGTGCGCTCGGCCGGCCCCGGCGACGCGTTCCTCTCGGGCCTCGGGCAGATCGACGGCGTGCCGGTGAGCGCCGGCTTCTTCGCGTTCGAGTTCATGGGCGGCTCGATGGGCTCGGTGGTCGGCGAGAAGGTCACGCGGGTGTTCGAGCGCGCGCTCGAGACCAAGCGCCCCGCTGTGGTGTTCTCCGCCTCGGGCGGCGCCCGCATGCAGGAGGGCGTGCTCTCGCTGATGCAGATGGCCAAGACCTCGGCCGCGCGCGCCCGGCTGCGGCCCGCCCGGCTGCCGTACGTGTCGGTCGTGCTGCACCCCACCACCGGCGGCGTGGCAGCGAGCTTCGCCATGCTCGGCGATCTCGTGATGGCCGAGCCCAAGGCGCTCGTGGGCTTCGCGGGGCCGCGAGTGATCCAGCAGACGATCGGCCAAGACCTGCCCAAGGGGTTCCAGCGCGCCGAGTTCCTGCTCGAGCACGGCATGATCGACCGCATCGTGCCGCGGCTGGAGATGCGCGAGCAGCTCGGGCTGCTCCTCCGCCTGATGCTGGGCGCGCCGCCCAAGCCCACCGACCCCAACGCGGAGCCCGAGCCCGAGCCGCCGCCCACCGCCGAAGGCGCGCCGCGCCAGCCTCCGCCGGCCGACGCGAGCCCGTGACCGACTCTGCCACCGTGACCAGCGGGACCAGCCGGACATGGGAGGCCCTGTTCGCCCGGCGCACGCTGGGCATCCGGCTCGGCCTCGAGCTCGTCGAAGGCGCCTACGCAGCCCTCGGCCGGCCTGCACGCGGGATCCCGACCATCCACATCGTGGGCACCAACGGCAAGGGCTCGACCGCTGCGCTGGCCGAGCATGCGCTGCGCGGTCGGGGCCTCCGCACGGGGCTCTACACCAGCCCCCACCTCCACCGCGTGGGCGAGCGGGTGAGGGTAGGGGGCCAGCCCGTCGACGACGACCGGCTGCGCACGCACGTGGAGGCCGTGCTGCGCGTGGAGGCGGGGCTCGGGCTCCCGCGGCCGCTGTCGTTCTTCGAGCTGCTCACGCTGGCAGCGCTCGACCTGCTCGCGGCTGCGGGCGTCGAGGCGCTGGTGGTGGAGGCGGGCCTCGGCGGCCGGCTCGATGCCACGCGCCTCTGCGAGCCGCGCGTGGTGGCGGTGGCCTCCATCGACCTCGATCACCAGGCGCTCCTCGGCGACACGATCGCCGCGATCGCGGCCGAGAAGGCCGCGGTGATGCGCGCGGGCATCCCCACCGTGACCGTGCCCCAGCGCCCGGAGGCCGCCGCGGTGCTGCGCGCCCGGGCGGCCGAGGTGGGCTGCCCGCTGCACGTGGTGGAGCCGCTGCCCCGGGCCCCGCGCGGGCTGCCGGGGGCCCACCAGCGCAGCAACGCCGCGCTCGCGCTCGCGGCCGCGCGCGTGCTGGTCCCCGCGCTGCGGGCCGAGGAGCTCGACGGCGCTCGCTGGCCCGGCCGGCTCGAGCGGATGCCCACCGGCGGTGGCATGCTGGTGCTCGACGTGGCCCACAACCCCGCGGGCGTGGCTGCGGTGGCGGCTGCGGTGGTGGAGGGCGAGGTACCGCGGCCCGACCTCGTGGTGATGGGGTGCCAGGCCGACAAGGACGCCGCGGGCATGGTGGCCGCGCTCGCACCCGTGCCGGGACCCCGCCTATGGGTGGCGCTCGACGAGCTCGCGGCTGGCGGCCCCCCCGCGGGCGAGTGGGCGGCTCGCTATGCCGCCCCCGACGATCCGGCGCTGGTGACCGCGCTCGCGGCCGCGCTCGCGGCCGGTCGCACCGTGCTCGTGCTGGGCTCGCATGTGCTCGTGGGGGCCGTACGCGCCCGCGCCGAGGGTCTTGGAGCCCCGGCCGATCCCCAGGACCCCCGCGCCGAGCCCTCGCGACCGCGCCTCGGATAGGCGGCGCGAGCGACCGCGGCCGGCGATCTTTTGGCGAGGCCACGGTGGCCCCGGTATCCTGGGGGAGATGCGGTCTCCGACGCGTGCCCTCACGCTCCTGGCGCTCGGCCTCGGCCTCGGTGGGCTGCAAGGCGACGCGCTCGCGGCCCCCTCCACTCCGCCGCCGCCGCGGATCACCACCACGCCGCCTCCACCGTCGACGAGCAAGACGACCCCGCCACCGCCCAGCGACGCCCCGCGGCCGGCTGTGCCATCGCCAGCGCCAGCGCCATCGCCGTCACCGCTGCCCACCGGCCCCAGCACCACGCCGCCGCCCCCCACCGCGGCGCCCTCCGCCGGGGGCGAGCCCGGGGCGCCGGGGCTCGAGCCCGAGCCCGAGGTCGAGCCGGCGGATCTGTCCAATACCTGGGGTTTCTCCCGCTCGCAGCCGCTGCAGCCCCGCTACGTGCGGACCGACGATCCGAGCTACGCAGCCCCCAACCCGGTGGGCTTCTACTCGGGCGTGTCGGTGCAGGGCAACCACGTGCCGCCGTTCCCCGCCAAGCAGACCGGGGCCCCTCCGGCGGTGCTCACCTGGACCGGGTTCGAGCGCGCCCCCGAGGGCTCGCGGGTGTTCTTCGAGCTGTCGTCGGAGGCGGTCTACGAGACCACCACCGATGGCCTGACGATCCGCATCCGCATCCGCAACACCAAGGTCAACGTCCGCAACAACACGCGGCACCTCGATCTCCGCTACTTCAAGACCCCCGTGCAGACCGTCAGGGTCAAGCGCAAGGGTCGCGACACCGTGGCGACGGTGTCGCTCAAGCGCGACGCGCTCCCCACCATCCAGATCATCGACGGCAAGGCCGGCTACAAGCTGCTCGTGGTGCAGTTCGGCGACGTCGAGGTCTCCGAGTCCGACGCCTACCCGGTCGCCGGGCCCTGAAGGGCTACGCGAAGGGGTCGCGGGCCGGCTCGGCGTGGCGCTCCCGCGCGTCGTCGTCGTGCCCGCGCGTGCCGTCGTCGTGATTCGTGCGCCACAGCCCCGCGACCATCGTGCCCACCGCGAGCGTGGCGGCGAGCAGCGGGGCGCCCAACATCGGCCCGGCCACTGCCAGGCCCAGCGCAGTGATGGCCCAGCGGTGCCGCAGCGCGCGGGCGAGCCGGGCGGGTGGGGTGAGGTCGGCCACCACCACCGCGAGCTGGGCCTCGTCCTCGGGGGCCAGGGGGCTCGCCTGCCGGCGAGCGGGCAAGAACGGGTGGTTCTGGAACGACAGCCGCGTGGCGAGATGGTGCAGCCGTGACAGCTCGGCCTCGGGCCGGGCCTCGCTGGACATCACGAACGGCATCGCGAACGTACGGATCCGCGGCTCGTACACCCGGGCGCGGCTGAGCGACGTGGCCGCCTCGGCGAGCAAGCTCCTGGCCTGCTCGGCCCGCCAGCGTCGGTCGCCCTGCCCGTCACCCTCGAGGCAGAGCAGCGCCATCGCCAGGGCGTCGGCGGCCACCTGGAGATGGGGCGCGGCGGCCCGAGGGGCCGAGAGCTCCTCGCGGTAGGCATGGCGCACCGCAAGCGCATGGGTGGAGGCCGACATCGAGCCGTGAGCAACCCGCGGAAGGAGAGCCTCGGGCCCTTCGGGCCGGAAGCGAACAGGCCGTATCGTTCACTTTAGGCGATGCACCGCGCCGCGGCCAGCCTCGTCGTGAGGGCTCGATGACCGCGAGCAACCCCGGCCCAGCCCGGGCCGGCTTCGGCCCTAGTCTTGGCTTGGGTCTTGGCGCTCGAGCGCCTTGACCTGGTCCCAAAAGCCGTCGAGCACGGGCAGCCCCGCTTCGATGGGGTCGAGGCCCTCGGCATGGCATCGCGCCATCACCTGGCCGAAGCGGCGCTCGAATTTGGCATTGGCCCGGCGGAGCGCATCCTCGGGCTCGATACCGAGCTTGCCGGCCACGCGCACCAGCACGAACAGCAGATCGCCGAGCTCCTCGCGGATCTCCTCGAGGTCTCCGCCGCTCCGCGCCTGCTCGAGCTCGTCCCACTCCTCGCGCGCCTTGGTCACGGCACCTTCGACATCGGGCCAGTCGAAGCCGACCTGCGCGGCCTTGTCCTGGAGCCGCCACGCTCGCTGGAGCGCGGGCAGGCCGCGGGGGACCCCCGCCAGTGGATCGGGCGGGCCCTCGCCGGCGCGCTCGGCCTGCTTGATCACCGCCCACTGGCGCTCCACGTCCGCTGCCGTGCGCACGGGAGCAAGGCCCTCGCCGGCCGTCGATGCCGGGCCGAACACGTGGGGGTGACGGCGGATCATCTTGGTGCGGATCGCCTCCACCACGCCGTCGAGGTCGAACGCGCCCTGCCGCTGGCGCAGCGCGGCGTGGAACACCACCTGGAACAAGAGGTCGCCGAGCTCCCCGCGGTGCGCCCCGGGGTCGTCCATGGCCTCCAGCACCTCGTGGGCCTCCTCGAGCAGGTAGGGCCGCAGGCTGTCGAGGGTCTGGGCCTGGTCCCACGGGCAGCCGTGCTCGGGGTCGAGCAGTCGGTCCATGAGGTCGGCGAGCCCCGGCAAGCCATCGCGCAGGCCCAGCGCTCGGTGATCGGGCACGGCGCTCGGATCCCGCTCGTGGTCTTTCGGGGCTCGAGGCATGGCGGGCGGCTTCTATCACGAGCCCTTCGGGGTGGGGGTCGCGGGCTCTGCGCCCATCGAGCATGCTACGGTAGGGTCGGCCAGCCGTTGTCCAGCCAAGAAAAGCTCACCTTCGACGAGCGCGACCCGCTGCAGCTGATGCTCGGGGCGGTCCTGGGCGAGGGAGGTGCGGCGGGCATGCTGGAGCGCGAGACCGGCACCCGCCTGCACGTGCGCGGCCACGAGGTGGTGGTGGACGGGCCGCAGGCCGAGCTCGTGGCGCGGCTGCTCCGGCAGCTCTATGCGCTGGCTCGCGCCGGCAACCCGGTGGAGCCGAGCGACGTGGGCCGGGCGCTCGAGGTGCTGCGCCACGACGCCGAGGTCGAGCTCCGCGAGGTGTTCGAGGACGTGATCCTCGTGCGCCCCGGCGACGGCCGCGGGATCACGGCGCGCAGCCTCAACCAAAAGCGCTACGTGGGCTCGATCCGCCGGCACACGCTGACGTTCGGGGTCGGGCCCGCCGGCACCGGCAAGACCTACCTGGCCGTCGCCATGGCTGCGCGGGCGCTGGCCGACAAGCAGGTGCGTCGCATCATCCTCTCGCGGCCCGCGATCGAGGCCGGCGAGCACCTCGGGTTCCTGCCCGGCACGCTCGAGGACAAGATCAGCCCCTACCTGCGCCCGCTCTACGACGCGCTCTACGACATGTTCCAGCCCGACAAGGTGCTGCGGATGGTCGAGCAGACGGTGATCGAGATCGCGCCGCTGGCCTACATGCGCGGGCGGACGCTCAACGACGCGTTCGTGATCCTCGACGAGGCCCAGAACACCACCCGCGAGCAGATGAAGATGTTCTTGACCCGCATCGGCGCCAACACCAAGGCGGTGGTGACGGGCGACCCCTCGCAGGTGGACCTGCCCGGGGGCCACCGCAGCGGCCTCGCCCACGCGCTCAAGGTGCTGCACGGCGTCGAGGGCCTCGCGGTGTGCCGCTTCGCCAAGGGCGACGTGATGCGGCATCCGCTGGTGCAGGCGATCATCGAGGCCTACGACGAGGACGACAAGCGGCGGACCCATCAGCAGCAGCAGCAACAGCAGCAGAATGGGCGCGAGGGTGTCGAGGCGCGGCGCAGAGTGAACAGCGAGCCGCACGGGTGAGCGCTCGCGCGGGTGAGACCGCGATGGATTAGCGGGCGCGGGCGGGCTTCTTGGCGGCGGGCTGCTTGGCGGGCTTCTTGGCGGCGGGTTTCTTGGCCGCGGGCTTCTTGGCCGCGGGCTTCTTGGCCGCAGGCTTCTTGGCCGCAGGCTTCTTGGCGGCCTTCTTGGTCGCGGTCTTCTTGGCGGCCTTCTTGGCCGCTTTCTTGGCCGCAGCGTTCTCGGGCGCCTTCTTGGCGGCGGCCTTCTTGGCAGCAGGCTTCTTGGCAGCAGGCTTCTTGGCCGCGGCCTTCTTGGCCGCGGGTTTCTTGGCCGCCTTCTTCTTGGCCGCCTTCTTGGCCGCCGCGTTCTCGGGCGCCTTCTTTGCTGCAGCCGTCTTTGACACCTTCCTGGCCCGATCGAGCGAGCCGAGCACCGAGGGCAGCGCGAGCCTCAAGATGCGATCCCCGGTCTCGAGCCCGCACTGGATCACCTCGGCCACCACCTGCTCGGTGCCGGCGGCGAAGATCGTCCCGCTGTCGCCCATGTAGAGCCATGCGTCGTAGCGTGGCGCGTCGTCGGCGCCCACGATCGTGCGCAGCTCGAGGCAGCTCGGGTGGATGCACTCGCCGTCCTCGTCCTCGTCGCCGCGCGCGAGGATCTCGGCGGCCGTCGCCTCGTTGCCCCCGTAGAGATCCTCGGCGATCTCGAGCTGCCGGCGGCGCACGTCGTCGAGCGCCTCGAGCGTGACCGTCCGCAGCACGCCCGCCACGCGCAGCTCGGGGACGGGCGGCATCGACCCACGCACGGCTGCGACCATCTCGGCGATCCCCGGGTGCTCGGCGGCGAGCTCCTCGAGCCGCACGAGCACGCCCGCGGGATCGTCCGCCCGCTCGAGCTCCGCGAGCACGACCCGCGCCACGCTCGGGTAGGGGAAGTCGGGCAGGTACGCGAGCCCGAGGCGGATCCGGTGGCTCGGGAACGAGGCCGCCTCGATCGCGGCAACCATCGCGGCCTGCCGGCGCTCGCTCGGAATCGCCGCGATGCAGCGCCGCCCGAGCTCCGCGAAATCGCCCCACGACAACCGCAAGAGCGCATCGTGCCGCGGCTCGATCGTGGCCCCGGTGGCCACCAGCGCCGCGAACAGCAGCATCGCCACCCCGTCGTCGTGCTCCTCCTGCTCGGCGAGCACCCAGTCCGCCAGCGCTCGCGCCCAGTCGCCCGCGCCCACGTCCTCGCGGAGCAGCGCCAGCGTGGTCTCGGCGAGCGGCTCGCTGAGCGCGAGCGCCTCGAGATCCCGCTCGGCCAGGTGCAGCCCCACCAGCGCCTCCACCCGCCCCGGCAGCGGCAGCGCATCCACCAGGGCCCGCGCGCGCTCGTCGTCGCCGGCGATGAGCAGGTGCCGCAGCGCGTGCACGAGCGGCCACCGCACCGTGCCGCCCTCGACCTCGAGCTCGACCTCGTCCATCAGCACACCGCCGGGCTCGAGCCCCAGCCAGCGTCGGCACAGCCACGGGGTCCAGTAGAGCGGCCAGTGACCACGCGGGATCTCGGGGTGGTCCGCGAGGGCCTCGGCGACCGCGCGCTGCTCGGCCGTCAGCGCCACGGCCAGCGGGATCGGCCGCTCGAGGTAGCGCGCTTCGCTCGGTACGAAGCCCACGGCCTCCATGAGCTGGTCCGTGGCAGCCTCGAGCGTCTCGTCGCCGGTCGCCTTGGTGCCCCCGAGCGCGAGCACGCGCCCGAGCAGCGCGACGACGGAGGCGGGCAGCGAGGTCGGCCGGTTCGGCTCCATGCGCATGAGCGTATCAGGGCCGCCCGGGGCGCCGTCCGCTGGACCCTCCGCGCCACCGGCTCGAATGCGCGCGTTGGGCGGCCACGACCCGGGTGCATGGGCTGTACAGGCGCCCAGCGGCCCGGCCCTTGCTCCCCGGGCAAGCCGCCGCTATCTCCCTTGTTCCTCATGGGTTCACGCTCTGCGCTGCGCCACAAGCCCGCGATCTCGCCCCCGGCCGATCCCGACCCCGTGCTCGACGCCATGGCCCGGGAGCTCCGCCGCTCGATGGAGGGCTTCGACGTCCCCGGCAGCCCGCGGCCGTACTACATGGCCTATGCGCTGCGGCGGGTGCACACGCTGCGGCTGCGGGCGGCCTATGGCTCGATGCTGCGCTCGCGCGACGACCAGCGGGCTGGGATCTACTGCGAGGTGCGGGTCGGCGATCATCACTTCGACAACGTGATCGACGCCGGGCTCGACGTCAGAGCAGAGGAGCGCGAGAGCGCCGACTGGATCGACGCCCCCGACGATCTCGACCCCGCGGCGCTGCAGGTGGCGCTGTGGAAGCTCTCGCAGATCAAGTTCGACGAGGCGCTCGAGGACTACTACGACCACAAGAAGGCGATGGTCAGCGAGTACCTCCGCGACGAGGTCGACGCGCTCACGCGCGAGACCCCGCTCGTGCACCGCGAGCTGCTCCACGACGCCCCGCTGCCGCGCGCGCAGTGGGAGGCGATGCTGCGCGAGGCCTCGCGCGCGTTCCTGCGGCACCCCGAGGTGCACGACCCTGCGGTCGCGCTGACGGTGGAGCGGGTGCAGCGGTGGCTGGCCACCTCCGAGGGCACGCGCGTGGTCACCGAGGACGTGTACTGCTGCGTGGACGTGGGCGGCTGGGTGCTGACCGAGGACGGCGTGTATACCGAGTCGGGGCGCCAGCGGTACGTGCGGGCGGTCGATCACGTGCCCGATGCGGCGGGGCTGGCTGCGATGGTCGAGGAGGTGCTGCAGGAGATGGCGGAGCTGTGCGAGGCGGATACGCCCGGCGCGCTCATCGGGCCGGCGCTGCTGGCCGGGCAGGCTGCGAGCACGCTGTTCCACGAGGCGCTCGGGCATAGGCTCGAGGGCGATCGGCTGGTGGCGCGGGGGGAGACGCGGACGTTCGAGCACAAGCTCGGCAAGCGGATCCTGCCGCCGGGGATCGACGTGTACGACGACCCGAGCGCGCTCGGGCCCGACGGGCGGCCGCCGTGGGGAAGCTACCGTGTCGATGACCAGGGCGTGCCGGCGCAGCGTGCCACGCTGGTGGTCGATGGGATCCTGCGGGGCTTCATGCACGGGCGCACGCCCACGCGCCACGGTCGGCGCAGCAACGGGCATGGGCGCCACGATGGGCTCGCGTCGCCGATGTCGAGGATGGCGCATCTCGTGGTCGAGGGGCGCGGTGACGAGGCCAAGACGTGGGAGGAGCTCGAGCGCGAGCTGGTGGAGCTCGCACGGAAGCAGGGGCGTAGGGAGGCGATGGTGATCCTGCACGTGCGCGGGGGAGAGACTTCGACCCAGGCGTATGACTTCCAGGTGTGGAAGGGGGAGCCTTCGGAGGTGTGGGTGATCGACGTGGAGACCGGCGAGCGCCGGCGGGTGCGGGACGTGGAGATCATCGGCACGCCGCTGGCGGCCTTGCACCGGGTGGTGGCGTTCGGGGGCGAGGCGGGGGTGGACGAGGGGTATTGCTATGCGGAGAGCGGATCGATTCCGGTGAGCGGCGTGGCGCCGGCGTTGTTGCTGTCGGAGATCGAGATGCAGCAGCGGAGCAGCACCGGGTATCACGAGCCCTTGCTGCCGCCGCCGTTTGCGGATGATGGGAGCCGGGGGCGGACGTCGGATCAGCGCAAGCGCGGGCGAAGGCGGCGCAAGGGGAAGGGGTAGGGGAGCGCCGCGCTACATGTTCACGCACAGCCACTGCACCGTGTAGCAGAGGACCTGCCCCCCCGCATCCATGCCGCAATCGCCCGCGGTGTCGAAGTTTTGCATGCCAGGCGCCATGCAGGAGGTCACCCCCTCGCAGAAGCCGCAGACGTCGCCACAGGTGCCGCCGATCGAGGAGAAGCCGTCATAGCCGAGCGCCTCGCAGATGAGCTGCGGATGGAACTCTCCCCCGCCGGGTCCGGAATGGGAGATCCATGCCTGGTCCTCGTCGGCGGCGCACACCACCCACGGCGCTCCGGAGAGCGGGTCGACCCCCGCGTCGCAGACGTCGGGGTTCATGAATTCGCTCTGGCACAGCGCATCGCAGCCGTCGCCGCTCGCGGGGGGCATGCCGTCGTCGCATTCCTCGTCGGCGGCGTCGTTCTCGACGCCGTCGCCACACTCGACCAGCGTGCAGTCGACGTCGCAGATCGGCGACTCGTCGCCGTCGTCGCAGATCTCGCCCGCGGTCGCGTTGAGGATGCCGTCCCCGCACAGCGCCAGGGTGCAGTCGGGGTTGCACGTCGCGCTCTCGCCCCCGGTGTCACATTGCTCGCCGGCGAGCCCGTTGGGATAGGCGTCGCCGCACTCGGCGGGGGTGCAGTCGAGGTCGCACGTCGCCGTCTGGGAGCCGTCGTCGCAGAGCTCTCCGGCCGCCAGGTTCAGGGTGCCGTCCTGGCACTCGACGGGGGTGCAGTCGAGGTCGCACGTCGTCGACTCACCGGCGTCGTCGCAGACCTCCTCCGCGGCGGCATTGACCACGCCGTCGCCACACTCGGTCGACGTGCAGTCGAGGTCGCAGGTCGTCGAGCGGCCGGCGTCGTCGCACTCCTCGCCCATGGCCATGTTGGTGACCCCGTCGCCACACTCGGAGGCGGTGCAGTCGAGGTCGCAGGTCGGCGACTCGCCGGAGTCGTCGCACTCCTCGCCCGCGGCAGCGTTGACGAGGCCGTCGCCACACGCCGCGGCGGTGCAGTCGTCGTCGCAGGTCCGGGACGGCCCGCCGTCGTCGCACTCCTCGCCGTCGTCCACGATGCCGTCGCCGCAGGTGCCCGCGCCCGCCGAAGAGCCGCTCGAAGACGGCCCGTCGACGCTGCCCGAGCCCGAGGCATCGTCGGGGCCGGTGGTGGTGATGCCCATGCTGCTGGTCGAGACGTCGGCGGTGGTGGTCGGCTCCCCGGAGCTCGACTCCGATGTGGCCGGTGCGTCGTCGCCGGAGCATGCGGCGAGCAGGAGCGAGCCGAAGAGACCAAGGAGCTTGGGATCGAGGCGACAGGTCATTGGATCAGCATAACGAGATCGGCGAGGCGGCCGGACGGCTGCACTCGGAATAACGGTGTTCGCAGGGGTAGACCTGCGCTCGCGTTTCGGGCGACCATGGAGCCCGGTGCGATCGGCGTTGTTGCCGGGTCGCTCCGCTTACTCGCTTGCTTTCTTCTTTTCACATGGGTGGTTGGACATGGATCTTCGATGCGCAGCGGGGTGCTTCGTGCTCCGTGGGTTGGCGTTGGCGAGCGCGATGGCGGCGGCCGGCTGCCTGATGGGGCCGCAGACGATGGCGTGCCCGCGCGGGCAGCAGTCGCACGACGGGCAGTGCGTGCCCACCTCGACGCTGGTGTTCGAGCGCTGCATGGAGTCGCTGCGCAAGACCAAGGTCGAGCGGCAGAGCGGCACCGGTACCGAGGTCACGGCGCAGATCAAGGGGCAGGGCGGGAGCTTGCGTCACGAGCGCAAGGACACCGAGCAGGCGGAGTACGACGATCTCCCGCCCGAGCTGATGGGTGAGGCGATCGCGGAGTGCCGCCGGCAAGAAGAGGTGCAGCGCGGGCTCGAGGTCGAGCGCGCATGGGCGGCGGCCGACGAGGCCGGACGGGCGCAGCGGGACGCGGAGGCGCGGCTCTCCGCGGCGGAGCGAGAGCAGCAGCGCGCGGAGGCGGAGGCGGCGAAGGCTCGCGACGCGCAGGCGGGGCTGCAGGCCACGCTGGACGCGAAGGACCATGCGCTGGTGGAGGCCCTCGCGGCGCTCGAGGAGCAGCGAGCAGCGCTGGTGGAGCAGCACCCATGCACCGCCAAGGCGTGGGATCGGTGCGCCGAGCAGGCGCTCTCGGCCAAGCGCGAGGGTGACTACGTGCAGGCGCACGCGCTCTATCGAAAGGCCTGCGAGGGCGGCAGCGCCGATGCGTGCGGCAACTGGGGCGTGATGTTCGAGCACGGGCTCGGGGTGCTGGTCGACCTGCCGGAGTCGCGGCGGCTCTATCGCGAGGCCTGCGACGACGGGAGCGCGCACGGCTGCGTGAACCTCGGGTTCTTGCTCGAGCAGGGGCGCGGGGTCTCGCGGGACGTGGGCGCGGCGGCGGGCCTCTATCGAACGGCGTGCGACGCCGGGCAGATGCGCGGATGCGGGCGGCTCGGGTGGCTGGTCTCCACCGGCGCGGTGGTCGACGAGGCGCGAGCGGCTGCGGAGCTGCTCGATCGCGCGTGCGAGGGCGATTACCCGCGCGCGTGCGTGTGGGCGGCAGAGCGCGACCTCGACGGCCGGGACGGCGAGCGGCAGCCGGAGCGGGCCGTGCGGCGGCTGCGGCGGGCGTGCGAGCAAGACGAGCCCGAGGCCTGCGTCACGCTCGGGCGGCTCTTCGAGCTCGGGGATGGCGTGCGCGAGGATCTCGGCGAGGCGGCGGCGCTCTATCGGCGGGCGTGCGAGCAAGACGAGCCGCGCGGGTGTGCGGCCGTGGAGCGGCTGTCGCGGGGCGGGGAGAGCGAGAAGAACGGCGAGCGGGTGGTCAGGCGCTGGTGAGCGGACGAGCGAGCAGCGGGGGCCTGGTGCGATCGCGGCCGAGGGTGGCGGCGATCGCCTTCCTGGGGCACGTGCCGGGGCTGAAGCTCCTCACCGACTGTCGGCTCACACCGGCGCTCGTGCGGGTCAACGTCGTCGCGGTGGTGCTGACGCTGGTCGCGATGGGCGTGGCGTGGAGCGTGGCGGCGGAGGGCGAGCGCGGGTGGGCGACGCTGGTGGCGTGGCTCGTGGGGCACTTCCTCTGGAGCACGATCTTCGCGGGATGGATCCTGCTCGGCGGCGCGGTGCGCTCGGAGTGATCGATCGCCGCCGGTGTGGCGCCGATGCCGGTCCTCATGACCGGCGGCGGCGGCGGCCGGTGGCCTCCTCCCGGTCGATGTGCTCTGCCAATGGCATGAGCAAGTCGCTGCCGCCGTCGCCCACGCCCAAGAACGTCGCCGATGCGTACGCCGTGCGCGTCACCGAGCAGGCCGAGCTGCTCGTGGGGCGTGACGGTCGCATCACGACGCACGAGGCCAGCAAGCTCCCCGAGGTCCTCGATGCGCATCGACGCACCGGGCGGAGCCGGCCGGTGGTGCGCACGGTGGCCGAGGCCGCGAGGGCGGCGATGCTGGCCGAGGCCAAGCGGGTCGAGGGTGGTGACGGGCGGGTGTCGCTGGCCGACTCGGCGCGGATGAATGCGCCGTTCGACGAGGCGTTCGCGGCGATGCGGGAGCTCCCGCGCGAGGAGGACGATGCTCGGGCGATCGTGGCCGAGCTCGCGCGGCGAGTCGAAGGGCTCTGGTTCACGAGCGAAGCGGACTATCGCTACGATCCGTTCACGGTGGCGCTCGATGCCGCGACGCCGCTCACGCTCGAGGTGCTCCAGCGGATCCTGCCGTGGAGCGAGGGGCCCGAGGACCAGCCGGAGTGGGTGCCACCGCCGCTCCTTCGGCTCGAGGTGAACGCCGACGACTCGTTCTGGCTCGACGAGGCCGAGAAGGACCCCTACCGTGCCGCGGCCTTCCAGGCGCTCGACCGGCTGATGACGCGGAGCTTCGCGGAAGAGACGATCCGTAACGACGGCGAGAGCCTCACCGCGCGGATCTTCAGCGTGACGCTGCCCGAGGGCGATGCCGCGCTCGCGCCGTACTTCGTGCTCGGGCGGCTCGGGAGCGGCGAGCTGGTGGGGCTGCGAACGTTCCGGGTGTGGACCTGAGCGCTCGACGTCAGCGCACCTCGGTGCTGAGCACGTAGAGCGGCGGGTTCGCCCCGCCGAAGGCATCGAATTCCGCGATGAGGTTCCCGGTGCGGTGCGCCACCTCGACGAGCCGCCACGTGCCATCGTCGCGCTGGTGCCGGCGATACACCGAGACGGTGAACGCCACGTTGGTCTCGCCGCACGCGTCGAACAGGTCGACGTACGCCGACCAGATCCCGGCGACGGGCTCCTCGGCCCACACGACGGCCTCCGCGTTGCGACCGTCGGCGAGGCAGCCCGCGTTGGAGTCGCGATTGAGCCGGCCCACCGTCGGGTCGTCGAGCGTCGCCTCCGGCACCTCGCCGTCGACCGGGGTGGCGGTGGTCGGCGATTTCCACCGCACGCGCTTGCCGGCCGGCGTCTCGATCGAGAGGTCGAGATCGACGTCGCGATTCCATGTCGCGCCGATCACCATCGCGGGCGGCGGAAGCGTCGGATCACAGGGCGTCAGCTCGCTCGGCAGCGCGTCGTCGAGCACGCAGAGGTCGAGCTCGAACGACGGGCCGCGGCGACCATGCTCGTCGAGCGCCGCGAGCTGCAGCGCGTGCAGGCCCACGGGAACGCCCGTACCGATCTCGTAGGCGAGCGAGAAGTCGCGATCGCCGGGAAACAGCGGGGCGAGATCGCCGACCTCGGCGATCCACCACCCCGAGCCGAGCGAGGCGAAGCGCACCCCCACCGCCCACGCATCGTCGCTCACGCGTCCCCGCAGCCCACGCGCATCTTGGCCGAGGAGCGCGATCGCGTTGGCCGACTCGATCGCCGTCATGCGCGGCCCGTCCTCGGCCACGGGGAGCTCGCCGTCGAGGAAGAAGCCCGCCTCCACCCGCACGGGCTCGAGCAGGCCGCTCACGAGCTCGACGTCGTCGCGACAAGCGGTGAGCCCGAGCAAGGCGATCGCGATCGTGCTGCGTCGCATCAGAAATCCACCTGCACGCGAAACGTGAATTGATCGTTCTCGACGTCATGGGGCACGCCCCGCGCATCGCGGCCGAGCGCATCGAGCACCACGTCGTACTGGAACACGAACCGGCCGCGAATGCCCTCCATGACCCCGGCGGGGAGCACGGCGCCCACGAGCGGGGAGAGCGTGTGGATGACCGCGCTCGCGGGCACCGCCTGGCCGCGCCGCCGCGTGAGCAGGTCCGAGTTGAAGTCGTAGACGTCGTAGCGAAAGCCCAGTACCGCCCAGCGCGTAAGATCCTGCAGGAACGCGCCGTAGGCCTGGACGTGGCGCACGTTGAAGCCCGCGGTGATCGGGTCGGCCACGAACAGCCCGCGATCGAGGTTCTGCGCGAAGGTGACCTCCCCGAGCGCGCGCGACCAGCCGAGCTTCGACTGCACGGCGAGCTGCACGTCGGCGTTCACGGCCCACCGCTGGAACGGAATCGACGGCAGCGCGGCCGTGCCGGGCACGCTGAAGATCTCACCGGTCTCGAAGGTGCTGTTCTCGTTGAGGTCGTTCCACTGCAGCTGATTCTTGGTCGCGTCCTGCCCGGGATGGAGGCCCGTGCCGGTGAGGAACGAAGCACCGCCCGCGATCGCGAGCTTGCGCGGCCGCACGTCGAAGCCGAGGCGCCCGGCGACATCGGGCTTTCGCGTGGGGTCGATGCCGCGCGAGCCGTCGGCGAAGTCGGGGATCGGCGTCCCGTTCATCACGGCCGCGTCGTAGCGAAACGGGCCCACGCCACCGCGCAGGCGCAGGCCCAGATCGACGGGCCCGGTGAACAACGCGGCCGAGCCCGTGCTGCGCTCCATGAACAGCAGCTCGCGCTGGCCCTGACGCAGCTCGTAGCCGAACGGCACCTCGGTGAGGCCGGCGGTGAGCATCATGTAGGGCGGCCGCGTCGCGTCGGGGTTGCGCCACACCCCGCTCACATGGGCCTGGCGCACGCCGACGAACGGCCCGCGCGTGGTGCTGCCGTCGAGCTCGAACGCGAACGCCACGAAGCGCCAGTCGCCCGACAGCCGCAGACGACCGCGACGCACGGCGAAGCCGTCGCGGTTGAGCGGCATCCCGCCCTGCTGCAGCTGGTCCTCGGACAGCTGACTCCACTGGTACTGCGTCTGGATGTATCCGGTCAGCCGCAGGCCGTAGTGCGCCGGCGCGATCCGAGGTCCGAAGCCGGGCTCGGTGACCGGCGGCTCGGCATGCAGGCGGAGCAGGCCGCTCGGTGACCGCCGGCTCCGCGTGCGGCGGAGCTCCTCGCTCCGCGTGCGGCGGAGCTCCGCGACCTCTCCGCGCAGCGCATCGAGCTCTGCGCGCAGCGCTGCGACGTCTTCGACGGAGGCGGCGGACGGCGCTGTGGTCACGTCCTCGTCCGTGGGCTCGGGTGGCGTGTCCTCGACGGGAGGGGCGGGGCCGGGCTCCGGCTCCGGCTCGTCCTCGCCCTCGTCTTCGCTCTCGGTCTCGAGCGGGTCCTCGACGCCGACCTCGCCCGGGGGTGGTGCTGCGATCGCGAGGCCGGGCACTCCCATCGGCGCGAGCGCGAGGAGGCCGGCCGCGAGCATCGTGATCGGTCCTGCGTGCGCCCGCATCGCGCCACGAATAGCACGAAACCCGCTACGGAATCGGCGGTAGCGAGCCATCGGGCTGCAGCAGCGGCAATCGCTCCACCGTGATGGGGAACGCCTCACAGTCGGCCTCCGTGCACTGGTCGAGGAGCTGCTCGCTCTCCATCGGCTCGCAATTCCAGCAGCCGTCGGCACCGAGGCAGGCATTGCCGGTGCCGGACTCGTCGACCGACCCGGACGAGTCGCCGGTGCCGGACGAGTCGCCCGATCCGCCCGTGCTCGTATCGTTCTCGGGCGGAGTCTCCTGCTCGCCCGGACAGCCAGGCACGGCGAGCACGACCGCGAACGCGAAGGTCATGATGGGTACGCGCATCACTGCACCTCGCAGTAGCCGAAGCGGCACACGGGCGCTTCGCCGGAGCACTGGTCGTCGGTCTCGCACGCCATACAGCTCGTCTCGCCGCTGCTGCGGAAGTCGAAGTAGCAGCCGCACGGCTCGTCGGGCAGGAGGCTATAGAGCGGCCCCGACTCCTCGTCGCGCCACACCTCCATCGCGCAGCGCGGGACGATGCCGGCGTCGATCGTGAGGTCGAGCGCGGGGAATTCGTCGGGGATCGGACCGATGCCCGTGAGGTACTGGATCGCGATGCGGGTCGGCTCGTGGACGATCTCGCCGGACGCGTCGACCGGCGCGTAGAGGCGGCTCGGCGACCACACGAAGTAGTGCCCGTCCCTGACGTTCCTTCGATCGAACGCCGTCGCCGTGGAGTCGGGCCAGTACGCGCACGTCTGTCCGTACGCCTGGAACGCGAGCGTGCGCACCGTGTCGCGGTTCGCATCGGCGAGCTCGGCCGCCACGAACCCGAGCGCCGCCTCGGGATTGGCCGACGTCGCCAGTGCGGTCACGACCTCGCCTGCGGTCGCCGTCTCCACGCCCTTGAACTTCCCGGGGGGGATCCCCGCCGCGAGCGCGAACGTGATCTGCGACGACGCCGTGGGCTCGCGCGCGCGGACCTCTGCGTCGAGGGTCCACGGGCTGACCAGCCCCTCCGAGGCACCAAAGCCGTAGATGAAGTACAGCGCCTCCGCGCTGATGTTGATCTGGCTCGACGCGACGGGCACGATCATCGACAGCGCCGTCACCGGTCCGACGAACTCGCCGATGCCCTCCGGGATCGCCTCCACGCCCTCGCAGAGCGTCGGCTCGGCCTGGATGAGCGCATAGTCGGGCACGTAGCCGGTGACCGGGAGCTCGCACAGCTGCTCCACGCCGTCCTCGCCCCAGAAGCTCGCCGTCCCCGTGGACGGCGTGGCGTCGAGCACCGCGCCCAGGCCCTGGCACGCGGTCGCACCGATGTAGATGAGCGAGATCGGGTCGGCCTGGCCAGAGAGCTCGGTCGCGAACGCGGCCACGAGCGGCCTGCCGTTGCTGGTGCCGAGCCCGATCGTCGGGTTCGGGAGATCCATGCACGGATCGGCCGACGCGCGGTTAGGCAGCAGCGTGAATGCGGCGATGCTCAGCATCAGCCACGAACCGGTCGTCGACTTCACGCTGAGCAGCGTTTCACGCGTGAGCGCGTGGGTCAATGCGATCGCGGCGGGGGAGCGTCCGTCCGTGACGCTGACACGGGTGAAATCCCTGGCTTCGGTTGCGTGGATCCCCGCGCGGCGAAACCCTCTTCGACGAAGGTATGCTCGCATGCTTGCGGAGGTCTTCGATACGCATCGACGCGCGCAGCAACGCGTTCGATGTGGACGAGCGCCTCGTGATCGGAGGTGAGCTTCTCGATCGCGGCTTCGAGCTCCTCGTCGCTCATCGTGACAGTGAGCAGCTCGGGCGGCAGCAGGTGGGTGCATGCCCGGGACGACGTCGATGTCGACGGGGACGGGATCGATAGCTGGGGAGGACGACGCCGAGATCAGGCCTCACGGGGTTGGATCCTGTTGCACCCGACGTCGAGGTCGACCCGAGTGAGGTTCGAGCCTGTCTGGTACGACCTGATGGTCGGTTGCGAAAGGGTCGGATCCTCTCGCAGACGACCTCGACGTCGGCTGGAGCGGGATCCAACCTCGTTTCGCCGACGTCGAGGTCGGCGAACCTGGATGCAGAGCGGCCTGGAACGGTCCCATTGGTTCTTTCGGGCCAAACGCGCGCGTCACGGAAGGCTGGCGAGCCGAGCCTGTAGTGGAAACGTAGAGCTCGTGCTCGAGCTTGCCGTCGTGGCACGAACTACGTTTTGCATTTTCTTCGTTGCCGACCGCGATCGCAGCCCGCAAGAGAGCCGCTCCATGTCGTCACTCGCCATCGATCGTGCCGCCTACGCCCTCGCTCCGCGCATCGGCGTGGACACGGGCTCCACCCTCATCGAGCAGCTCGTCGACGTCGCCAAGGGCGATGAATCGCCGGCGATCGAGGGCAGCGTCAAGAAGCTCCGCAAGCTGCTCGGAAGGGCGCGGACCGCCAGTGCGGAGGGCGTGCGAGCGAGCGCGGCTTCGAGCGCCGCGGGCGACCTCGAGCTGGACCTGCGGGCGGATCGCTGCGCCAAGGCCGTCAAGCTGCGGCTCGAGGGGTGGGTGTTGGTCGAGCTCGGCGAGCGGTCGCGGCGGGCCGAGGAGCACCTACGGCTCCTGTTTCCCGCGGGGCTGCAGTTCACCAAGGCGTCGTTCGCGGTGCAGGACGCCGAGATGCGGCGGATGGTGAGCGAGATGCAGCGGCCCGAGCTGGCAGAGTCGCTCGACGAGCTCGTGGGAGAGGAGTTCATCAAGCCGTTCAAGCGGATCGCAAAGGCGTATTCGAAGATGGTCAAGGCGATGGGGCACGCGTCGGCGAGCGGCGTGGACCTGCGGGCGATGCTGAGCGAGATGCAGACCGCGATCGTGCAGCATGCGAGCAAGGTGCTCGGGGAGCTGGAGGATGATGATGCGGCGAGCGTGGAGCGGGTGAGGGGGTTGTTGGCGCCGATCGATAACTTTCGGGCGCGGGCGGGGCAGGGTGGGGGTGCTGTCGAGGTCGTTGAGGGGGATGATGACGAGGACGAGGCTGACGAGGCGCCGGCTGGTGGCAGTGGCGCGTCGTAGTCGAGCCGCACCAGACGTCAGGCAGGGTCGGTGATGTCGAGGTCGAGGCCGTAGCGCTCGGCAATGCGGCGTACGGTCTCTGCCTCGGGTAGGCCCATGCGAGCGAAGTTGCGGTGCGCCTGGACGAGGAGGTCGGCAGCGTCGGAGCGAGAGGTGGCATCCGCCTGTTGGAGGCGGATGAGGGCGATATTGGTGAGGGTGACGGCCTTCTCGCGGACGTCGCCCAAGCGTTCGTAGACGGGAAGCTGGTCGTGCTGTCGGATGTGGAGGGCGCCGTCGAGGTCGCCTCGGGCCTGGAGGATGTCGGCGATCTTGCCCATGGTGACGGCCTTGGAGTGAACGTCGCCCAAGCGTTCGTAGACGGGAAGCTGGTCGTGCTGTCGGATGTGGAGGGCGCCGTCGAGGTCGCCTCGGGCCTGGAGGATGTCGGCGATCTTGCCCATGGTGACGGCCTTCTCGCGGACGTCGCCCAAGCGTTCGTAGACGGGAAGCTGGTCGTGCTGTCGGATGTGGAGGGCGCCGTCGAGGTCGCCTCGGGCCTGGAGGATGTCGGCGATCTGGCCCATGGTGACGGCCTTCTCGCGGACGTCGCCCAAGCGTTCGTAGACGGGAAGCTGGTCGTGCTGTCGGATGTGGAGGGCGCCGTCGAGGTCGCCTCGGGCCTGGAGGATGTCGGCGATCTGGCCCATGGTAACGGCCTTGGAGTGGACGTCGCCCAAGCGTTCGTAGACGGGAAGGACCTCGGTACGGAGGGAGTTCAGCGCGGTATCCAGCTCTCCTCGCAGGCCTAGGATCTCCGCCAATCGGAGCCTTGCGTTCGCCTCCCTCCGGTCATCCTTTTCCAATTGGGCAAGAGCGATGGCTATGGTGAGCTGTGTTGCTGCGGCGTCGAGGTCTCCACCCAATCGGTGCACGTCCGCTAGACGCTGTCGCTGTTGGCCTGCCTCAGCGGACGCACCGACGGTTTGATACGTGAGAGCCGCCTCCTCCAACCGCTCGACACCGAGGTCCAACCGAGCAGCCGCCACATAGGCTTTCGCTGCGCTGGCTAGCGCATCGGCACGGGTTTTGGGATCCTCGGCGATTGCGGTCGTGCGATCCAACGCTTCGGCGATCTGCAGCGTTCGCTCGACCTCGGTCTCTGGCACGAACGACAGCCACGCCGGCAACGATTCGACTTCGCGCTCCTCCGTACCCGTGGCCGGCAAGGCACGATCGAGCTCCGCCACCGTGAGCATCACTTCGTACAGATCGCGTGCTTCTGCTTGCAAGCCAAGGAGTGCCGCCCTATCCAGCCAAAGCACCGCTCGGGCATCGATGAGTCCGGGAAGGTCATCGCGTCGCTGATTGAGGTTTGCAACGGCTGGTGTCCCTCGCATCTTCCCCACCGGATCCACGAGCAGCCGCTCCAGTCCCAAGACGAAGATCGCATCTGCTTCGTTGCTGCCCTCCGCCAGTCGTGCCACGAGATCCGACTTGTCGTCGTCGAATCCGATCTCCACCGTATGCACGCGGCACCCGCTCCTGGTCACCTTCTCCTCGATGCTCTCTCGAATCGCACTCGCCACCCTAGGATCGCGATAGAGCGCCAGCGCGAGGCCGAATCTTGGGCCGGGTCGGGTCAGGAAACGAACCAGGCGCTCGATTTCCCGCGCCTCGTCGTTGCCTTCGTCGCTCGCCTCATCCATGGCTGTCGTCGCCGCTGCGCGCGTGCCAGGCCTGCTGGAACAGGTCATTGGCTCGCACCGCCGGGTGTACGTCCCACCACTCGGTGCCGTCGTAGGCCAGCACGCAAGCGTTCTGGAGCATGCGGCGGTCCTGCTCGGTGTCGAGGATGAGGTGCGTCTGGTGCAGCTCGGCGACGCGAGGCAGGTCCTCCGGCCGCAGGGAAGACGCGAGCCTACCTCCGAGCCACCGACCCGCCTTCTCGATGTCATCCACTGTTACGCGCGCGGGCTCGACGTTCTCGAACGCGCGCCTCGCGATTTGCAGGAGGTGGCGAATGTGCCCCCCAGACCAATAGGCCAGCGCACGGACACAAGCCCGCGAATCGTCGAAGACATTGGTCAAGACGAGCCGAGCATCGAGTATGTGCTCGATGGCTTTCTCGGCCTCGGGCCGTACGACCTCCGGATCGTCACCAGGAAATCGGACCGGGAGCACCGGGACGCTGATGCACTCGAACGCACGGCTGGCTTGCGTGGTCACCGGCGAATATTCCGACTGAGGGTGGAAGAGCAGCACGGTGTTGATGCGCAGCATCCGGAACTCCTCGGAGCGCTGCAGGAGCGCACGATCGACCAGCACCGGGCTGGTCTTTTCGAGGTTGTCGAAGACCACACACAGCTTGGTTTTACGAGGCGCGAGCACCTTGTGGACCGCGTCGAGCAACAGGTTCGCGCGTCGAATCAGCTCTACTGGGTCACGTTCCGCCCGGCGTCGGATCTCCCTGCGATACTCCGTGTCGGACTTGAGCGAGGCGACGACCTTGCCGCTCAGCGCCGCGACGAGGGGAATCGAAACTCCGCCTTCGGCCGAGGTCTCGATGCTACCCAGCAACTGCTTGCTCTGATTGGTCGCCAGCAGCTCCTCCGCAAACCAAAGGCGGACGCTCTCGAGCTCATCATGGCCCACGGAGAGGCCATGGGAGGCCATGTGCTGGATCACGTGCTCGACGAGCACCAGGACGATGTCCGAGAACGTAAAGTCACCCTGGTCGAACGACTGCAGCGCATTGACGTAGATGGGCGTGATGCCGTCCCCCGTGAGCGACGCCAAGGCATTGCGCACCAACGTGGTCTTGCCCGTGCCCATGTGACCAATGAGCCCCACGTGCACGAATTCGGGGCGGCGAGCCGATGCCCCGAGGTTGCGCCGGAGCTTGTCCGCTACGCCATAGTGGGCTCGCGGCACGAGCCGCTCGATGTCGACGAACCACGGGTCGCCCGGCTTGACCAAGGCCCAAGGATCGAGCGTCCAGAAGGCGTCGGCGGGGGCGGTGGCTTGGCTGTGCGGAACAGTCACGGTCGCAGTCTACATCGGCTACTCGATCGCGACACCCTCCGCCCGAGTACCCACCCTGGTCTACCGTGGTATCGATCTGGGCAATGCCCCTGCTCCATGCCGAGCTGCTACCGGATGGCACATGCGTGCTCCGGTCGGCGACGTCGAGCGCTGGCATGCATCCTTCGGGTAACCAGGCAGGCCGTCGCCCAGGGTAGCCACCCCCACGAGGGGTTGGCTCCCGCGCCCGCTACAGCTCGAGCTGCCCGTCGGCGCTCGACGTGGCGGGCCGGCTCACCCACTCCGACTCCCGCGAAAACACGACCCACGGCCCCTTGACCCCCACCGATGCATGCCACCCCGCCGGCAGCGCCGGCGTGCTCCAGTGGAACAACCAGTGCGCATCGACGGGCGGCAGGTTCGTGCACCCGTGGCTGCGCACCTTCCCGAATTCATCGTGCCAGTACGCGCCGTGCAGCGCGAACGAGCCCCAGTAGTACATCGTCCAGGGCACTTCCTCGACGGTGTACGTACCCGCGTCGGGATCGGGCCCCGACATCGTCACCGTCGCGTACTTCTTGTGCACGCGAAACACCCCGACCGGCGGCTCGAACCCGGGCTTGCCCGAGGACACCAGCGTGGCGAGCACGGGCCGATCGCCTTCGTAGGCCACGAGCACCTGCTCGTCGAGATCGATGTGGATCCACTGCTCGCCCTCGGCCACCTCGACGGGCCGCGGCCGCGCCCTGGCCACGCGAACGCTCTCGTCCGCGACCGCGAACCCATCGGTCGCGACCACCAAGCCCGAGCCGTCACCCCGCTCGCGCACGTCCGCCACCGCAAAGCGAGCGAACCGCTCGGCCTTGCCTCGTGGCTTGCCCGTCTCCGGATCCACCAGCACCGCCCCTTCGACGTGCACGATCGCCAGCGGCAGCGCATCGTCGCCCATGAGGAGCTCGCCCTGCATCGTCGCCGCGGGCTTCTGCTCGAGATCGCGATCCCGCACGTAGAACCCCCGCACGGTGCGGCTCATCGCCTCGTCGCCGACCGCTTCGTGCCGATCCATCGCCACGAACCACGCGCCCTTGGCCCGCTCGCGCACGGCTTCGCTCCCGACGGCGCCGAGCTCGTCCTCGCTCGGCAAGCGCCAGTAGAGCGACGCCGGCGTACGCAGCTTCGCATAGCGATAGGGCAGGGCTTCCGTGGCCTCCGGCGGCACGATCCGCAGCTCCTCGGGCAACGGCGCCGGATCGATCGAGACCGTGAACCCGTCCCCCTCGCAGATGAACCCACCGTCCACGAGCTCGTACCAGCCCATGGCGCAGCCCTCGGCATCGATCATCGCCTTCACGGCCAGCCGCGTGTCGCGGCGAACCAACCCCAACGGCCGTCGCGCGAGCCCGGGCCTCCGAAAGATCGGCGCGTCGAACTGCCACGCGAGCGCGGTGCGAATGCCAGCACCCGCCGCTTCGGCATCCTCGAACACGAACGGCTCACGCGGCGGCGGCCGATGCAGCACGAAGCCGGTCTCGTCCTCATCCCGCGCGCGCCCCTCGGCTCGCCCACCGCCATGCTTCGAGCGGCCAGCACGAGCACGTCGACCGTCACCCTCCGACGGCCGAGCATCCCCGACCACCGCATGCTGCTCTGCCCGCCCACTCCCCGCCGCGGCATGCGAAGCCGCGTTCATCACCGCGGCCTCCTCCGGCCACGCCCGCGCCGTGGGCTCGGGCTCGCACCCGATCCCCCCGCCGAGCACGACGAGCCCTGCGAGCCTGTACCGCGCGCTCACCCGCTCCATGGCGTCGCTTCGATCAAGTCCTGCAACAACCCCGTAGAACAGCGGGGCCGGGCCGCGCCCGTGAGGTGGCAGTGCACCCGCACGAGCTTGCCGAGCAGCCGCTCGTACCGCTGTCGCGCCACCGCGGGCGCCCGCCCGAGCTTGCGCTCGAGCTGCTCGTCGGGGTGCAGCAGCAGCCGCGTCGCCGGATCCCCACACACGTACGGGCACGCCCGCGGCCGCCGTGGATCCAGCGTCGTCCCTCCGCTCACGTACACGCTGCCCACCCGTGTGCCGAGCTCGCGCGCGTGCAGATCATCGAAGTATCGCTCGTCCTGCAGCGCCCCGGGCCACGCCCACCCGAGCTTCAAGCCCGCGCCCTGCAGCCGCAGGTGCTCGGTCTGCGCGAGCTGGTGGGCCACGTACGGCGGCAGCCCCGAGAGCCGCGTGAACCCGGCGAGCGTCTGCGGGCGCCCGAGCGTCGAGGTGAGCCGCACGTCGACCGGAAAGCAGAGACCCGCGGCCACGTCGCGGAGCTGTCGCTCCACCTGCACCGCCAGGCGCCGCACCGCGAGCGCGTCGGCCCCGGCGGCTTGTGCGTTGCTGTCGGCCACCACCACGAGGCTGCGCTCCCAGCCGAGCCTGCGCCGCACCAGCTCCTGCGCGTAGAGCATCCCCAGCACGTCGATCGGCAGCCCGCGGCTGAGACCCGTGCTGGTGGTCACCCCCACGCCGAACCACACCGTGTGCGCCCGCTCGAGGCCCTCGGGCGAGAAGCAGTGGGACCAGTCCGCCCCACGCAGGAACAGCTCCTGGCGGTGCAACAAGCCCGTCAGCTCCACCGCCAGCGCGGCGCCGTCGGTCGGGGTCGGTACCGTCGCCGGCGCCTGCACGGGTTCACACACCCAAGGCATGCGGAGGGCCACAGGGGCTTGCATTCGCTGGATCGCGCGCATCGTCTCACCAGGGTCGCCAGTGCAGCCCTAGCACCCCGCCGCGCGGCCTCGCAAAGAACCGACGAAACCGGCAGGGCCGCCGACCCGAGGCCTTCGGCACCGATCCAGCCGGCCGGCTCGATCGGCACGCGAAGGTTCCCATCTCTCGTCTCGATCTCTCGGTGCTCGAGTGCCCGGGGCGGGGTTCGAACCCGCACCACCTTCCCTGGCAAGGGGATTTTAAGTCCCCCGTGTCTACCGTTTCCACCACCCGGGCATACGACGACGAGCGGCGTCGATCATACAGATCGATGCTCGAGTCGTAACTGGTCCTTTCGGGCCATTTTGCCGCCGATGTCGGTGGCATCGTGTCGCCGCCCAGGACGGGCGTGGCATGCCCGGGCCGGCTACACGCGGCCGTAGACCGGTAACGTCGCGCCACGCAGGTCGCCGGCGGCCTCGGACGCGAGGAAGGCGATCACCTCGGCCAGCCGCTCGGGCTTGACCCACTTGTGCGCCTCGGCGTCGCCCATCGCGGCCCGATTGGCAGGCGTGTCGATGATCGAGGGCAGCACGCAATTGGCGGTGACGTCGAGCTCTCGCGTCTCCTCGGCGATCGACTTGATCATGCCCACGAGCCCCGCCTTGCTGGCCGTGTACGCGGCGAGCCCGGCCGTGGGCTCCAGCGCGGCGCGCGAGCCCACGCCCACGATGCGGCCGTAGCCGCCCTGCTTCATGCGGCGCAGGCCATGCTTGATCACGAGGAACGCGGTCACGAGGTTGAGCTCGAGCTGCCCGCGAAAGCCCTCGAGCGTGGTCGTCTCGGTGTCGCCCATCGCGAACCCGCCCACGAGGTGCACGACCACCTCCACGCGCTCCATGCCGTCGACCACCCGCTGCACGTCGGCCTCGACGCAGAGGTCGGCGCGCGGCTGGGCCACCCGCTCGGCGTCGTCACCGAGCGCGGCCCGCAGGTACCCGGCCTGGCGATCGTCGGTCACGGGCACGGTGACCCGGGCCCCCCGCGCCAGGAAGAGGGCGGTGACGGCGGTCCCCAGCCCGCCCGACCCTCCGGTGACGAGCACGTGGCGATCCCTCATGACCCCTCCATCATGGCCCATCCATGGTCTCCCCGGCATCCCCGGTCCACAAGCGGGGTATGGGCGAAATCGCGCGAAAGTGCTGAACATACGTGCAAGTTCGAGCGGGCCATGCTAGAGGGGGCACGGGCGCTTTCACCCAGCGCCCCAGCTCCAGCCGTGTCCGACTCCGCGACCCCCGCCAAGCGGGGCGCGCCCTCGGGGGCCGCCCCTTCCCGCAACCCTGCTCCCGCCGGCCGGCGCCGCGCCGGCAAGCCTCGCGCCGCGGCCGAGCCCGACCACATCGAGGTGCTCGGCGCCCGCCAGCACAACCTGCGCATCGACAGGCTCGAGATCCCCAAGCGCCAGCTGGTGGTCCTCACCGGCGTGAGCGGCTCGGGCAAGTCGAGCCTCGCGTTCGACACGCTCTACGCCGAGGGCCAGCGCCGCTACATCGAGAGCCTCTCGAGCTACGCGCGGCAGTTCCTCGGGCAGCTCGACCGCCCCGACGTCGAGCACCTGCGGGGCCTCTCGCCCACCATCGCCATCGAGCAGAAGAGCGCCAGCAACAACCCGCGCTCGACGGTGGGCACCATCACCGAGATCTACGACTACCTCCGTGTGCTCTACGCGCGCGTGGGCACCCAGCACTGCCACGAGTGCGGCAAGCCGGTGCGGGGCCAGAGCGCCGAGGAGATCGTGCGCGAGGTGCTGGCCGGCGAGGATCAGAAGCTCACGCTCCTCGCCCCGCTGGTGGTGCACCGCAAGGGCGAGTTCCGCGATCTGTTCGAAGAGCTGGCCGGGCGCGGGTTCCTGCGCGTGCGGGTGGACGGGCAGGTGTGCCGCACCGACGACCCGCCCAAGCTCGACAAGAAGCTCAAGCACGACATCGAGCTCGTCGTCGACCGCATCACCGTCAAGGGCGAGGACCGCGGTCGCATCGCCGAGAGCGTGGAGCTGGCGCTGCGCGAGGGCAAGGGCGAGCTGTGGGCCGAGCCGGCCTCCGGCGGGCCCATGCTCAAGTTCTCCGAGTCGCGCACGTGCTGCGGGCACTCGTTCCCGGAGCTGTCGCCGCAGAGCTTCTCGTTCAACAGCCCGCTCGGGATGTGCCCGCAGTGCAACGGCCTCGGCACCCGCATGGAGGTCGACCCGGAGCTCGTGGTGCCCGACGAGACGCTGTCGATCCGCGACGGTGCGATCGCGCCGTGGTCGGGCGCGGTCGATCGCGGCGAGGGCTGGACCTTCCGCATCATCGAGGCCATGTCGAAGGCCTGCGAGGTCGACCTCGACACGCCGTGGGGCAAGCTGTCCAAGCAGAAGCGCCAGCAGGTGCTCCACGGGCTCGGCAGCAAGCGGATCCGCGTGTCGTGGGGCGAGGAGGGCAGCGACGCCCACGGCAGCTGGGGCATGCGGTTCGAGGGGGTGATCCCCAACCTCGAGCGGCGCTACCGGCAGACCGCGTCCGAGGCCGCACGCGAGCACTACCGCAAGTTCTTCTCCGAGCGGGCGTGCGACGCGTGCGGCGGCCTGCGGCTGCGCCCCGAGAGCCTCGCGGTGCGCGTGGCCGAGATCGGGGTCGCCGCGGTCACCTCGATGACCGTGGCCGACGCCCACCGCCACTTCGACACCATGGCGCTCAAGGGCAGCCACAAGGCGATCGCCGAGGGCGTGCTGCGCGAGATCGTGGGGCGGCTGGTGTTCCTGCTCAACGTGGGCCTCGACTACCTCACGCTCGATCGCGCCGGCCCCACGCTCTCGGGCGGCGAGGCCCAGCGGATCCGCCTGGCCAGCCAGCTCGGCAGCGAGCTGTCCGGGGTGATGTACGTGCTCGACGAGCCCAGCATCGGCCTGCACCAGCGCGACAACCAGCGGCTCATCGCCACGCTGCAGCGGCTGCGCGACCTCGGCAACTCGGTGTTGGTGGTCGAGCACGACGAGGAGACGATCCGCGCGGCCGACCACGTGATCGACTTCGGGCCCGGCGCGGGGCACCTCGGCGGGCAGGTGGTGTTCGCCGGCAGCCCGCAGGCGCTCGAGCGCGACCGCAAGAGCCTCACCGGGCAGTACCTCGGCGGCCACCGCCGCATCGAGATCCCCGACAAGCGACGCGAGCCCAACGGTGCGGTGGTCGTGGAGGGCGCGTCGGAGCACAACCTGCGCGACGTGACGGTGGAGTTCCCGCTGGGCGTGCTGGTGGCGGTCACCGGCGTCTCCGGGGCCGGCAAGAGCTCGCTGGTCAACGGGATCCTCTTGCCGGCGCTGTCGCGGGCGCTGCACGGCACGCTGGTCAAGGTGGGGGCGCACCGCCGCATCACCGGGCTCGAGGCGCTCGACAAGATCATCGCGATCGATCAGCGCCCGATCGGCCGCACGCCGCGGTCCAACCCCGGCACCTACACCAAGGTGTTCGACATGGTGCGCAACGTGTTCGCCGAGCTGCCCGAGGCCAAGGCGCGCGGCTACCAGCCCGGTCGGTTCTCGTTCAACGTCAAGGGCGGTCGCTGCGACGCCTGCGAGGGCGACGGCGTGGTCAAGGTGGAGATGCACTTCCTCTCGGACGTGTACGTGCCGTGCGAGGTGTGCACGGGCAAGCGCTACAACAGCGCCACGCTGGCCGTGCGCTACAAGGGGCTCAACATCGCCGAGGTGCTCGACAAGAGCGTCGACGACTGCCTCGAGCTGTTCGCCAACCATCCGCCGATCGTTCGGATCCTCAAGACGTTGGTCGACGTGGGCCTCGGCTACATGAAGATCGGCCAGACCGCGCCCACCATGAGCGGCGGCGAGGCCCAGCGCGTCAAGCTCAGCCGCGAGCTCGGCAAGCGCCACACCGGCCAGACGCTGTACCTGCTCGACGAGCCGACCACGGGCCTACACTTCGAGGACATCCGCAAGCTGCTCGGCGTGCTCCAGCGCCTGGTGGACGCCGGCAACACCGTGGTGGTGATCGAGCACAACCTCGACGTCATCAAGTGCGCCGACTGGGTGATCGACCTCGGCCCCGAGGGCGGCGTGGGGGGTGGCTACGTGGTCGCCCAAGGGCCGCCCGAGGCGGTGGCGAAGACGAAGGCGTCGTATACGGGGCAATTCCTCGCGAAGATGCTGCCGGTGGCTGCGACGGCACGAGCCAAGGGGAAGCGGAGCAAGGCGTGAGCCGGCGCTGCTGGGCGGGCTCGCATGCGATCGAGGTGAGCGCCGTGCCGCACCATGGAGAGTGAAGCGCAGGGGTCCACTTGCCTCGCGGCGCGGCCCGACGCTAGCGTGGCACCGGTGCAGGTTTCACCACCGGACCGGGTCGCGCTCGTGCGCATGCTGGCCGCCAGTGGCGAGTCGTACTACGTCGAGCTCAAGGGTGCGTGGCGCTACGGGCCGGAAGGCCCCCGCCCCCGCGACGTGCGGGAGATCGCCTCGGACATCGGTCGCTCGATCGTGGGGTTCACCAATGCCGACGGCGGGGATCTGTTGGTGGGAGTCGAGGACGGAGGAGGAATCACCGGGGTGCCCCACGAGCTACCGCAGCGGCTCTATCTCCAGCAATGGCGTCAGCACGTGCAGCTCCCGCCGGAGGGGGATCTGCCGGTGCGCGTGTTCGAGGTGGAAGTCGATGGTCGCATCGTGCTGCTGTTTCGCGTGGAAGCCCATCCTGGTGCGCCAGTGGTGACCAGCGATGGTCGCTGCTTGATGCGACGCGGGGCCGAGACCGTGCCCATGTCGAGCGAGTGGATCGACCGCCATCGAGCGCACACGTTTGGAGACCTCGACTACGAGATCTCCCCCGTCCAGCACGCGACCCTGGCCGATCTCGACCTCTCGTTGCTCCGTCATGGGCGCGAATCGACGTCGGCCAGGGCGCTCGAGGCGTTCGACGACGTCGGATTGCTACGCTATTGGAACCTCGTGGAGCAGCGCAACGGCTCGATCGTGCTTCGCCGAGCCGCATTGTTGCTCTTCGCAGACAATGCGCTGCAGTGGCACCCCAACAACCGCGTCCGTCTGCGACGCGTGCTCGGGGACGAGCCGGGCTACGGACGCAACCTTCGCACCCAAGAACAAGAGCACCTCGGGCCCATCGTGCGCGCCCTGCCAGCGACGATCGAGCGCTTGAATCGAGAGCTCGAGCGAGAGGCACGGGGCGACCAGTTGTTCGTGACCAGTCAGCTCCTACCGCGAGAGGCGGTCGAGGAGTGCGTGGTCAATGCGTTCGTGCACCGCAACTACGCAGTCGAGGGCCAAGCGATCGAGATCTTGCTCTATCCCGATCGCGTCGAGTTCCACAGCCCTGGCCAGCTCCCGGACCCGATCACACTCCCCTCGCTGCGTGAGCAGCGACCGGTCCATCGCTCCCGCAACCCGGTGATGATGCGAGTCTTGCGGGATCTTGGCTGGACTCGTGATCAAGGCGAGGGCATTCGTCGAATCTTCGGATCCATTCGACAAGCCGAGCTCCACGAGCCCGAGCTCGAGGTGTTCGCCGACACGTTCATCGTACGGCTCTCCACGCGGTCGATCTACGACGAAGCAACTCAGAGTTGGATTGGCGCCTATGGCCCATACGGGCTGCGCCCCGAGGAGCGCCGCTACGTGGTCGCTTTGCGCAAGACCGGAGGCAAGCGTTCAGTGGATCGGCTCGCGAGGTACCTCGACGAGCCGTTCGATGCGACGAAGAAGGCCCTCGCCGATCTGGATCGGCGTGGCATCGTTTGGCACGCCACGAAGTCCAGGAGCTATCACTTGGTCGAGCCGCTCGAGATCCCCTTCGAGCGGGCCTACCGGCGATTCCTCGCGCACGGCATCACCGTCGACGTGGCCGCGCGGATCGGGCGCGACGAGATTCAAGCGCTGCTCACCAGCTCCGGAACGCAGGTCGAGCTGAGCGACGCGATTGCTCGCTGGAAGGAGCAGGGGATCGTGGCCCCCGAGGCGCGGGGGCAGTGGAAGCTCGGGCCCGGGATGCTGGAGTACGCCCGACATCGCGGCGGTCGCTCGGGCACGAGGTCGTCGTGAGTCAACGCCACGGGGTCAGCTCACGGGCCTCGAACGGGCCGGTCCATGGCTCGACCCTGATCGCCGCGGCATAGTCGCGCCCACGTGAGCGAGCCCGAGCTCCACGATCGCCTGGACGCGGCGACGCTGCCCGTCAGCGATGCCTATCGGCTGATGACCGACATCGTGGCGCCGCGGCCGATCGCGTGGGTGTCGACGCTCGATCCGCACGGGCGGGCCAATTTGGCCCCGTTCAGCTACTTCCAGGCGGTGTGCTCGCGGCCGGCCACGGTGATGATCTCGGTGAGCCACCACGCCGATGGCAGCCCCAAGGACACGCTGCGCAACATCCTCGCCACGCGCGAGCTGACCATCAGCCACGTGTCCGAGCCGCTCGGGGTGGCGATGAACGCCACGGCGGGCGACTACCCGCCCGAGGTCGACGAGTGGGAGATCGCGGGTGAGCCGGGCGCGCGGCTGCCGAGCCTGCCCTCGGCCGTGGTCGCCCCGCCACGCGTCGCCGCGGCCCGGGCCGCCATGGAGTGCCGCCTGACCCATGCAATCCCGCTGGGGCGGGGGTCCAAGGGCACGCCCTCGACCACGCTCGTGCTGGCCGAGGTGCTGGTGTTCTGGATCGCGAGCGGCCTCCTCGAGCGGGACGAGCGCGGTCGCCTCGTCCCGATCGACCCGGCGGCGCTCGCGGCGGTCGGCCGGCTGGGCGGGATGTCGTATGCTCGAACACGGGACACGTTCGACCTCCCGCGCCCCCCCACGCGCCGCTAGTCGAAGCAAAGCCGATGGCCCGAGGCGACCGCCCGTGAACGACAGGATCGCAGCACCCGCCACCACCGCGCCCGTGGACGACCTGTTCGTGGCGGCGCCGTCGTCGGTGTCGATCTACGAGGTCGGGCCGCGTGACGGCCTCCAAAACGAGAAGCAGATCCTGCCGACCGAGCGCAAGGTCGAGCTCGTCGAGGGCCTGATGGACGCGGGCCTCCGACGGATCGAGATCACGAGCTTCGTCAACCCGCGGTGGATCCCGGCGATGGCCGACCACATGGAGCTCGCGTCGCGGGTGAGCCCGCGTGCGGGCGTGCGGCTGTCGGCGCTGGTGCCCAACGTGCGGGGCCTCGACGCGGCCACCCGCGCGGGCATGCAGGAGGTGGCGATCTTCATGGCCGCCTCGGAGACCCACAACCACAAGAACATCAACAAGAGCACCGAGGACGCGCTGCGCACCTACCGGGCGGTGGTGAGCGAGGCGCTCGCGCGCGGGATCCGAGTGCGTGGCTACATCAGCTGCGTGTACGGCTGCCCCTACGAAGGCGCGGTGCCGCTGTCGAACGTGCTCGAGGTCTGCCACGCCATGCTCGAGATGGGGGTCTACGAGCTGTCGCTCGGCGACACCATCGGCGTGGGCACGCCCAGGCAGGTCGAGTACGTGTTTCGCGGGCTGATGCGCTCGGGCATCGAGCTGCCGCAGGTGGCGGTGCACTTCCACGACACCCGCGGCACCGCGCTCGCCAACATCACCGTGGCGCTGCAGTTCGGGATCGGCACGATCGACTCGGCGGTGGGGGGCCTGGGCGGGTGCCCGTATGCGCCGGGGGCCTCGGGGAACGTGGCGACCGAGGACGTGGTGTACATGCTGCACGGCATGGGGGTGGAGACCGGGGTCGACCTCGACAAGCTGGTGGCGATCTCGGCGCGGCTCGGGGGGCAGCTGGCGCGGGAGCTGCCGAGCAAGTATCTGAAGGCGCATCTGGGGCACTGCGCGCGGCTCGGGCAGTCGGTGTACTGACCCGTCGTGCCCCGAGCCATCGTCCTCGCGGAACGGGTACATTCCCGAGCGACGATGGACAATCCCTACGACGAGCTGCCGTACCGCACGACGCCCATCGAGTGGAGCGCGCCCGAGCGGCTCGTGCTCGCGTCGCTGCTCCACGGTGGGCCGCGGATCGAGCTCGACGCGGGCTACCGCGTGCTCGAGCTCGGCTGCGCCGATGGGGCGAACCTGCTGCCGATGGCGTGGTTTCGCCGGCACGCGAGCTTCGTGGGGGTCGACGGCGCGGGCAGCCAGATCGAGCTCGCGCGCGCCCGTGCGGCGGCGCTGGGGCTCGAGAACCTCGCGTACGTGCACGCCGACCTCGAGGCCGCCGACGCCCAGCTCGACGGCGAGTTCGATTTCATCATCGTGCACGGGGTGTTCTCGTGGATCCCCATGCGTGTCCGCGATGCGCTCCTACGGCTCTGTGCGCGGCGCCTGCGGCCGGAGGGGCTCTTCTACTTCAACTTCAACGCCAAGCCCGGATGGAATATACGGGGCATGGTGCGAGAATTCCTGATCGCGCAGACCGCTGCGATCGAGGGGTTGCGGGCGCGCGCCGAGGCGGCGCGCGACGTGTGCCAGCGGCTCGTCGACGCGATGAGCGACGACGAGCATGCGTACCGGCGGCTGATGATCAACGAGCTCTGCCTGGTGCGGGACGGCGAGCTCTCGTACGTGGCGCACGAGTACCTCGCGCCCGACAACCACGCCTACTGGCGCAGCGAGATCACCGAGCTGCTCGCGGCGCACGGCCTCGCCCACGTGGTCGATGCCGACTACGACCAGCCGTGGACGCGCATGGACGAGCGCTTCGACGGGTGGCTGCGAGGGGAGGGGGTCATCGGCCGGACGATCGAGGACACGATGGACCTCTTGCTCTACCGCCAGCTCTGCTCGCCGATCGTCACCCACGCGCCGCTGGTGTGTCGGCCGCCCGCGCCCGCGGAGCTGTCGCAGCTGTGGATCGCCTCGCGGCTGGTCCCGCGGGACGACGCGACGAGCTCGCTGCCCGCGACGTTCGAGCATCCCTCGGGGCTCGAGGTCACGGTGTTGGATCCCGGCGCTCGCGATGGCCTCCTCCGTCTCGAGCCGCTGTGGCCCCGTGCGCTGCGCGTGGACGAGGCGTTCCCGGGGTCGACCACGGTGCTCGACGATCTGCCGCTGCTCCAGCGCAGCGGGCTCGTGACGCTGCGCCTGCGCGAGCCCGAGGATCCCGGGCCCGAGGTGGAGGCGCTGCACCGCGTCGAGGCCGAGCATGGCGGCTACCGGACCTCGGCCCTGCACGCACGCGAGGCCGTGGCGCCGCGGGAGCACGCCGACTGACCCCCGCGGGGCGTCAGAGCTTGGGGATGTTGTCGAGCGACTTGCGGCGGTAGATGAGCCGCTCGAGCGCGCTGCTGATCCCGTCGACCAGCTCGTGCAGCGAGCGGGGATCCACGGGGTGGGGCGTGCTGGACGCGTAGACCAGGATCGGCACGCGCTCGCGCAGCTTGACGGGCAGGAGCAGCACGTTGCCCTTGATGCCGCCCATCGCCTGATCGAACGCGACGTTGATCTTCGAATCGCTGCGCCACGGGCCGAAGTGCGGGGCGCCGCGCTCGATCACGTCGCGGAACAGCGACGGGCCCGTGGCGGGGATCCGCACCTGCGTGACCGCCTCGAGCAGGAGGTCGTCGCCGCGGGCGTCGCGACCGCGGAGCTGCTGCTGGAGGTGCACGAACATGATCACCCGCGAGAAGCCCTCGGCGAGGAAGTCGAGCAGGACCTGCGTGATCTCGTCGCGATCGGCCGCCGCCACCAGCCGCGGCAGCACGCGGGCGAACGCGGTGGGGGACAGCGGAGGGACGGGATCCTCGGCGGGCGGGCGCGTCAGCTCGCGCCGCATCGCGGGCGGAGTGGTCCGCACGGGCGGCACCGCTCGCAGGGGCAGCTCGGCCGGTGGCGTCGCGGCGGCCGGTGGCGTTGCGGCGGCCGGTGGCGTTGCGGCGGCCGGTGGCGTCGCGGCGGCCTGCGGCGTAGCGGTGGCCTGTGGCGTCACAGCGACCTGCGGCGTCACTGCGGCCTGCGGCGTCACAGCGACCTGCGGCGTCACAGCGACCTGCGGCGTCGCAGCGGCCTGCGGCGTCGCAGGAACCGCAGCCCACGATCCCGAGGTCATGGGCCCGGGCAGACCCCCCTCGGTCGTGATTCGCGCCCGCAGATCGTCGGGTCGCGGCCCGTAGTAGCGCTCGAGCGCGCGCCGGAGCGCGGTGAGCGGGGCCACCGCTCGCACGAGATACGCCCCCGTGTGCGCCGTGACGGCATCCACCGCGCGCAGGTCCGTGGGGTCGGCCATCGCCAGCGTCAGGTTGCCCACGTCGTCCACCGACACGGGCAGCACCTCGTGGTACCAGGCCAGCTCCATCGGCAGGTGACGCAGGGTCTCGCGCTCGAGCTCGTCGAGGAGGTCGGCCTCGACCTCGGGGATCATGAGCTTGCTCTGGAGGAACTTGACCAGGTCGTCCTCGGTGGCGAGACCGCGGTCGATCACGACCTCCACGAGCGGGACCTTGTTCGCATGCGCGAGCTCCCGCACGCGGTTGGCCTCGTCCTCGGGGAGGAGGCCCGCGCGCTGTAGCATGATGGCCAGGTTGCTCAACGCGGCGGATCATTTCCCGGGGCGCGCCTCCCGTCAATTTCCCTGCAAGGGGCGTGCTATACGGGCGGGCGCGTGATCGACCTCGACCACAACGCGACCACCCCGCCAGACCCCCGGGTGCGGGCCGCCATGGCCGAGCTGCTGCATCGGGAGGACCTCGGCAATCCCGGCAGCCAGCACGCGCGCGGCCGGGCCGCCCGCGAGCTGGTCGAGGCCGCGCGGCGCCGGGTGGCCGCGGCGCTCGGGGCCGAGCCGCTCGGGATCACGTTCACGGCGGGCGGCACCGAGGCCGACAACCTCGCCGTCCTGGGGGTGGCCCGGGCCTTGCGAGCCCAAGGGCGGCCCCATGGCGTGCTCAGCTCCCCGCTCGAGCACCCGGCGGTCGAGCGCGCAGTGGCCCGGCTGGCGACCGAGGGGCACCCGGTGGAGCTCGTGCCCGTGGATCCCGCCGGCCGCATCGACCCGCAGGCGGTGGCCGAGCGGCTGCGGGCACGCCCCGAGCTCGGGTTGGTGTCGCTGTCGGCCGCCAATCACGAGCTCGGCAATGCCTACGACGTGCCGGCGATGGTGGCGGCCGTGCGTGCGGCCCGGCCCGAGGTGCTCGTCCACGCCGATGCCGTGCAGGCGATGGGCAAGCAGCCCGTGTCCCTGGCCGGCTGGGGCGTCGACGCGCTCTCGGTCTCCGGGCACAAGCTGGGCGGTCCCGCGGGCGTGGGGGCGCTGGTGCACGCTCGCGGGCTGCGACTCGAGCCGCTCGGGCGCGGTGGCCAGCAGGAGCGCGGGCGCCGGGCCGGCACCGAGGCCACCTGGCTCGTCCACGGCTTCGGGCTCGCGGTGGAGCTCGCGGCCGCCGAGCAGCCGCTCCGCCTCGCCACCATGACCGCCCGACGCGGGCGGCTCGCAGAGGGCGTGCGCGAGCTCGGCGGGCGGATCCACGGCGACCCCGACCAGCACGTGGGCAACACGCTCAGCGTCGCATTCCCGGGCTGCCCCGGCGAGCTGGTGATGATGGCGCTCGATCTCGAGGGCATCGCGGTCTCCACGGGCGCGGCCTGCAGCTCGGGCCTGGCCGAGCCATCGCCGGTGCTGCGTGCGCTCGGTCTGCCCCCCGAGCAGGCGCGGCAGGCCGTGCGGCTGTCGCTGTCGGTTGCCACCACCGACGCCGAGGTCGACGCCGTGCTCGCGGCGCTGGCCGCCGTGCTGCCGCGGATCCGCGCGGCACCCGGGAGCGCGTCATGAGCCGCGCGCGGGTGGTGGTGGCGATGTCGGGCGGGGTCGATTCCTCGCTGGCCGCGGCGCGCATGGTCGACGCGGGGCACGAGGTCGTGGGGCTCACCATGCGGCTCTACGACGTGAGCGGGGACGACGACGCCGCCGCGCGGCGCGGCCGGGGTGGCACCTGCTGCTCGCCGGCCGAGGTCGACATGGCCCGTCGGGCCTGCGCCGTGCTCGGGATCCCGCACTACGTGGTCGACGAGCGCGAGCGCTTCCAGGCCAGCGTGATCGATCCGTTCGTGCGCGACTACGCGGCCGGGCGCACGCCCAACCCGTGCACGCGCTGCAACCAGCAGATCAAGTTCGGCCCGCTCTTGCTGCGCGCCCGTGCGCTGGGCGCCGAGACGCTCGCGACCGGGCACTACGCCCGCATCGAGGATGGCGCGCTCCTGCGCGGCGTGGACCCCAAGAAGGACCAGAGCTACTTCCTGTTCGCGATGGGCCGGCATGTGCTGCGCCACGTGTGGTTCCCGCTCGGCGCCAGCCACAAGCTCGACGTACGCGCCGAGGCGGCCGCCCGCGGCCTGCCCAACGCCCACGCCCCCGACAGCCAGGAGCTGTGCTTCGTGCCGGGCGGAGACCATGGCGCGGTGGTCGAGCGCCGCGCTGCCGCGCTGGGCCTGCCGCTCGAAGCGCTCGGCCCCGGGCCGGTCGTCGACGAGGACGGGCGCGAGCTCGGCGAGCACCAGGGCATCCACCGCGTCACCATCGGCCAGCGCCGCGGCCTGCGGATCCCCGGCACCGACAAGCGCTACGTGCTGCGCGTGATCCCCGAGTCGCGCACCGTGGTGGTGGGCGAGGCGGAGCAAGCGCTCGCGCGGCGCGTGATCGTGGACGAGCTGCAGGATCTCGATCTGCCGCCCCCCGGCGGCGCCATGCGAGCGCTGGTGCAGCTTCGCCACCGCAGCGCCCCCGTGCCGGGCACCGTGCACGTGGGCGCGGGGCGGGCCGTCGTCGAGCTCGAGCAACCGGCGACCGCCGTCGCCCCCGGGCAGGCCGCGGTGTTCTACGACGGCGAGCGCGTGCGCGGCGGCGGCTGGATCGGGGCGGTGGAGTAGGCGAGGCCCGGGCGCTCAGTCTTCGAGGAAGCCCTCGAGCTCGTCCTCTTCGAGGATCTCGATCGTCATGCCCTCGAGCTCCTCCGCGGGCACGCCCAGGCCTTCGGCCACCTTGCGCAGGTAGGCGTCCTCGGCGAGGTCGAGCTCCTCGTCGGAATCGGTCACGGTGGCCACGAGCTCGAGGATCTTGTGCTTGCCCTCGTCGTCGAGCGTGGCCAGGCGCGCCGCGGCGGCCTTGGCATCGAAGCGGGCCGGGTTGAACGCCTTGAAGCGGTTCTCCTGGGCCTGCGGCAGCGCCTTGCTGCCGAGGAGCTTGACCACCATGGATCGGATCGCGTCGAGCTCCCGGCCTTCGAGGCGCTTGTCGGCATAGGCGGCCCCGAGCATCAGGTCGGTGATGGTGTCGATGTGCTCCTTCATCGGCGGCGCGGTCCTCTCTCGTGGCGGTCTTCGGCGTTCTCGGGCCGCCTCGGCGGCCCATTCGGGATCGGACGTCGATGGTACGTCCCGCCAGCGGCGCACGTCCACTGCCGCCCGGGGTATGCTGCACGGTGAGCGATGCGGTGAGCCCTACGGTGCGTGGCTGCCATCGCGAGCGCCATGGTCTCCCTGCCCGAGGTCCTCTTGGAGCTGCCCGATCCATCCACCCCGGTGGAGGACGACACGTGCCCCCACGGCCAGGACGGCCTGCCCGGGCTCGAGGCCCGGCTCGGCTATCGCTTCGCCCGCCCGGCGCTCTTGCGGGTGGCCTTGACGCTGGGGTCGTGGGCCAACGAGCACAAGGGCAGCGGCTGGCCGAGCAACGCCTGCCTCGAGTTCTTCGGCGACGCCGTGCTGGGCCTCGTGGCCGCCGATGCGCTGTGGCGGCGTTTTCCCGAGCTGGCCGAAGGCGAGCTGACGCGCCTTCGCGCCGCGCTGGTGTCCGCGGAGAGCCTGGCCGCCGCCGCCGAGGCGCTCTCGCTCGGCGAGTGGCTCTACCTCGGCCGCGGCGACCTCAAGCGCGGCGGCCGAAACCACCCCGCCACCCTCGCCGACGCCGTCGAGGCCGTGCTCGGGGCGGTGTTCCTCGATGCGCGGCAGGCCGGTGGCGTCCCGCTCGAGGCCGCGGCCGGCGTGTTCGACCGCTTCATGGGCCCGCGCGTGGTGGAGCTGCGGCCCGAGCACGGCGTCGACCCCAAGTCGCGGCTGCAGCACTGGGCACAGGGGCGGTTTCGGATCACGCCTGCTTACGTGCGCGTGGGTGAGCCGCCGCCGCCCGATGATCCGCGGTGGGCTGCGCGGGTGGAGCTGCGGTTCTCCGATGGGCACGTGGAGGTGCTGGGGGAAGGGCAGGGGCGGAGCTTGAAGGAGGCGGAGCGTGCGGCGGCACGCGATGCGCTGGCGCAGGTGGATCGCGATGGATGAGCGACTACGATTGCGCGAACCACGGATCGTATGTCGCGTGCGGCGTCCGGCTCAATTGCTCGGCTCCCCGTGCCGCACCGACAGCCACCGGCTCACCTGCTGGATCGTCAGGAACCCGCCCACCCGCCGCAGATCCGGCGTGCCGCTGGCGTCGTCCTCGAGGCTCGCGAGCTCCACGCGCATGCGCGTGAGCAGGTTCTCGGCCAGGGTCTCTTGGTGCTCGCCGATGCCGAGCTCGGCGCAGCGCTCGGAGAAGTCGCGGCGCACCCGCTCGGCCGCACCGTCGTTGGTCAACAGATTCGCACGCGCCCACCCGAGGTCGTCGGGCCCGAGCGGCGCCATCGCGCTGGTCGACCCCGGCAGCTGCGCGTGCACGATCGCCGTGCGCACGAGGTCGCCGAGCTTGATGCGCTCGGGCTCGTCCACCCGCCCGAGCCACGCTGGATCGATGCCATAGCCCTCGCCCTCGAAGCACAGCCGCGAGAGCGCGCTCGCCTGGGCCACGTAGAGGGTGGCCTTGGCCACGTCGTCGAGGCTGCGCAGCGGCCTCGTGCCCTTGCCCGTCTCCAGCGGGAGCTCGGGGTAGGGGGGGCACAGCGCCGCGATCGCGGGTCCCCACGGGCGATCGAGCAGCGAGCCCGGGGTCGACAGCGACACCCGCCCGCCGCGGTGCAAGAGGAGCGCGGCCTTGCGCACCTTGTCGAGCGCGCCGTAGCCGACCCGAAACACCAGCCGCAGGCCGATCGCAGCGACCCGCTCGGCCAGGAACGTGTCGACCTCCATCCCGGCCGGGGCCGCGCGCGCGAGCAGCTCGAGGCCCAAGCTGAGCGTCGATTGCGTCTGGTCGATGCTCCGCTGCGCCAGCGCCTCGTCACCGGGGTCGAAGTGCTGCGCCGAGCCGACCTCGTTGACCAGCAAGAGCAGCTCCCGCATCCGCACCCCGTGCTCCGCGGGCCCGAGCCGCAGCATCACGCGGCGGAGCAGCTCCGGCCCGCTCCCTCGCACCGTGCGCTCGAGCCCGCCGCCGTGTCGCAGGTGGGCGAAGTCCAGCGCCGCGTGCTCGGCCGCCACCCGGTGGTCGAGCGGAACGAACAGCTTCATCGCCTCCTCCCACTCGACGAACCCGAGATCGGCCAGGCGCCCGTTGCGGAACCGCAGCAGATCCTCCTCGGCGATCGAGGGCACCAGCGACTGGATCGACAGGCAGAGCTTGCGCCCCTCGCCGAGATCGTCCTCGTACACGCGCTGGATCGTCTGCAGCGTGCGCAGGCCCAGCTCGTCGTCGGGCACGCCCACCACGAAGAAGCCGTCGGGGGTCTCCCACATGCGCAGCGAGCCGAGCTGCGCCGCCACCTCGTCGAGCCCGTCGCCCCGATCCTCGGGGATCTCCACCACCACGGTGCCCGCGGCCAGCGCCACCGTCCACAGCTCCGGGTCCATCTGGTAGATCAGATCGGCCAGCGCGCCGCGCGGCCCGTCCCCCGGTGCGTGCTCGGCGATGGCCTGTAGCCACACCCGCGCGCGGCGGATGTCGATGCGGTCGCGCACCCAGCCGTCGAGGTCGAGCAGGCTCGAGAGCTGCTCGGCCGTGGCGTAGGGCAGGAGCAGGTCCAGCCGGTTCTCGCTCCGCAGGCGCCGGGCGAGCCGCACGAACGTGGGCGAGGGCAGGGCGGGCACCAGCACGTGCAGGTCGTCGCGCGCATCGAGGGCCAGCGGCTCGTCCTCGAGGGCGCGCAGGTCGTCGGGCTCGTGGAGATCGGGCGTGGGGGTCTTCGATGCGGTCACGGGGCGTGAGGTACTATCGCAAGGGGCTGCCCCGTGCCACCTCGCCACCCGAGCATCGCCCGCGCGCTGGGGTCGTGCCGTCGCAGCCTCGCCGCGCTGCGCTCGCCCGCATTCCATGCCACCGGTGGCGCCGATGGCCCACGCGTGCACGTGGCGTGCTCGGGCGGGCCCGACTCGGTCGCCCTCTTGGGGCTGCTCGGCCTGCTCGCGCCGCGCGAGCGCCTGCGGCTCTCGGTCGGCCACGTCGATCACGGTCTGCGCCCGAGCTCCGCCGACGACGCGGCGCTGGTGCAGCGCCTGGCGGAGGAGCGCGATCTGCCGTTCGAGCTCGCTCGCCTGGAGCTCTCCCCCGGCCCCGGCCTGCCCGCACGCGCCCGCGAGGCCCGGCGCACCGCGCTGCGCGAGCAAGCCCGGCGCCGCGGCGCCGCGCTCGTGGCGTTGGGGCACACGGCGACCGATCAGGCGGAGACGATCCTCCTGCACCTCGCGCGCGGAGCCGGCCTGCCGGGCCTGGCCGCGATGGCGGAGCTCGAGCCCTGGGACGATGGCCCTACCGGCGGCCCCACCGGCGGCCCCACCGGCGGCCCCACCGGCGGCCCCACCGGCGACCTTACCGGCGGCCCCACCGGCCCCACCGGTCGCTGGCTGCGGCCGCTGCTCGCGCTCGACCGCGCGCAGACCCGCGAGCTCGCCGAGCGCCTGCGCCTGCCGTTCGTGGACGATCCCACCAACCTCGACCGGGGGCACCCGCGCGTGCGCATGCGGCTCGAGCTCCTGCCCGCGCTCCGCGAGCTCAATCCGCGCGTGGAGGCGGCCCTGGCCCGCACCGCCGCCCACGCGCGGCAGGCCGAGGAGGCCCTGCGGGTGTGGGTCGATCGCGAGCTGCGGGCTCGGCGGTGCCTACTTCCGGATCCGCGCCCGGTAACCTCGACCCCGCGGTGGTCGACCGAAGGAATGGCAGCCCTCCCGGCCGCCGTGCGCACGCGGATCGTGCGTTGCGTGTGCCGGGCTGCCGGTGCACCCGACGATGCGCTCGCAGCCCGAACCCTCCGCTCCATCGACGATGCCCTCGTCCAGCCGGGCCCTGCCCGCGCATGGGATCTGCATCCGTGGCTCCGCCTCCACCTCGCCAACGGCGAGCTATGGACCGAGGACGCCGCTCCACCCCCGAGCGCCGCGCCTCGCGCTCCCAACCATTGACCCACTCTGCACCCAGGGCTATGCTGCCCGTTGCCGGTAGACGCGCGTGAAACAGCAAACGAAGACGCTCCTGGTCTGGTTGGGCCTCATCGTGGCGGTGCTGGCGCTCGCCAATCTCTTCAATTCCAGCCAGCAAACCACCGAGATCAGCTACTCGCAGTTCATCCAGCAGGTGCACACGCTCAAGAGCACCCCGCTGGTGGTCGAGGTCCATCCGAGCAACGTCGACATCAGCTACAAGGTCGACGACAAGACCTACGAGGTCAAGGGCCCCGCCACCGAGGAGCTCTACAAGAAGCTCGACGCGGCCGGCATCGACTACAAGGTCGAGCCCGAGGAGGACAGCTCGATCCTGCAGTTCGCGATCATGTGGCTGCCCATGATCCTGATCGTGATCATCATGATCATGTTCATGCGGCAGATGCAGGCCGGCGGCGGCAAGGCGATGAGCTTCGGCAAGGCCCGCGCGCGGCTGCTCACCGAGCACCAGGGCAAGGTCACGTTCAAGGACGTTGCCGGCATCGACGAGGCGCGCGAGGAGGTCGAGGAGATCATCGACTTCCTCCGCGACACGCGGAAGTACATGCGCGTGGGCGGCCGGATCCCCAAGGGCGTCTTGCTGATGGGCCCGCCCGGCACCGGCAAGACGCTGCTCGCCCGGGCGATCGCCGGCGAGGCGGGCGTGTCGTTCTTCAGCATCAGCGGCTCGGACTTCGTCGAGATGTTCGTGGGCGTCGGTGCCAGCCGCGTGCGCGACCTGTTCGAGCAGGGCAAGAAGAACGCGCCCTGCATCATCTTCATCGACGAGATCGACGCCGTCGGTCGCCACCGCGGCGCGGGCCTCGGCGGCGGGCACGACGAGCGCGAGCAGACCCTCAACCAGCTGCTCGTGGAGATGGACGGCTTCGAGAGCAACGACGGGGTGATCCTTGTCGCCGCCACCAACCGCCCCGACGTGCTCGACCCGGCGCTGCTCCGCCCCGGTCGCTTCGACCGTCGCATCGTCGTGGGCCTGCCCGACGTGCGCGGCCGCGAGATGATCCTCAAGGTGCACGTGCGCAAGGTGCCGATGGAGGAGGAGGTCGACCTCTCGATCATCGCGCGCGGCACACCCGGCTTCTCCGGCGCCGACCTCGAGAACCTGGTCAACGAGGCCGCGCTCATGGCCGCCCGCCGCGGCCGCGACCGCGTGGGCCCGACCGACTTCGAGCGCGCCAAGGACAAGGTCCTGATGGGCGCCGAGCGCAAGAGCGTCATCATCTCCGAGGAGGAGAAGCGCACCACTGCCTGGCACGAGGCCGGACACACGCTGGTGGCGATGAAGCTGCCCGTGCGCCAGGTCGACCCGATCCACAAGGTCACGATCATCCCGCGCGGTCAGGCGCTCGGCGTCACGCAGCAGCTGCCCGAGGAAGATCGCCACAACCTCGACCGGCGCTTCGCCGAGGCCCGCATCGCCATCCTCATGGGGGGCCGCATCGCCGAGGAGATCGCGCTCGACGGTCAGCAGACCACCGGGGCCGGCAACGACATCGAGGTCGCCACCAACCTGGCGCGCAAGATGGTGTGCGAGTGGGGCATGAGCGACAGGCTCGGGCCCATCGCCTACACCAAGAACGAGAGCGAGCCGTTCCTCGGCCGCGACATCGCCCGCCCCAAGGCCTACTCCGAGTCCACGGCGCAAGCCATCGACAAGGAGATCCACGACCTCGTGATGGCGCAGTACAACCGTGCCAAGGACATCCTGCTCACCCACCGCGACGCGCTCGAGCGGCTGGCGCTGGCGCTGATCGAGCGCGAGGCGCTGGGGCTCGAGGAGGTGAAGGCCGCGATCGAAGGACGGCCGCTGCCGCCGAAGGCAGAGGCGCCCAAGGTGGTGGAAGCCACCGTGGCCCCGGGCAGCGACGCGAAGGATCTCAAGAAGGACGACGCCGTGCGACCGGCCGCGTTCCCGGTGGCCGAGCCGACTGGTTAGGCCACCCGCATCCAGCGGTAGGCAAGCGGGCAACCAGCTGCCCCCCGAGGGGGCTGGACCGAGGCCGCCTGCTTACTGTGCCAGCGCCGACTCGAGCTGCTTGGCGAGCTCGGGATCATCGGGATGGATCATGCCGTCGCGACGCCAGCGGATCACGCCATCGCGGCCCACCAGCACCGAGGTGGGGTAGCCCGCGATCTTCCACGGGTCGATCGCCTGGCTCTCGGGATCGAAGAGGTTCGGATAGCCGAGCTGGTAGCTCGTCGCCGTGGCGCGCACCTTGGCCAGCACCTGGCGCTTGTCCACGCTCACCCCGAGCACCGAGAAGCCCTGGGGGGAGAGCTCGCGGTGGAGCTTGGCGAGCTCGGGCAGCTCCCGCTCGCAGGGCTTGCACCACGTGGCCCACACGTTGACGAGCACGACCTGCCCCTCGAGGTCGGCGAGCGACAGATCGTCGCCGTCGATGGTCTTGCCGGCGAGGGCGGGGGCGGGCTGGCCGACCTGGGACGCAGCGGCGCTGCCGGGCTTGCCGTTGTCCTTGCCCTGGCAGGCCAGGGCGGGGCAGGCCAAGGCAGGGCAGATGAGCAGGATGGCGAGGAGCAGGCGAGAGGTCACGGTCGTTGCCGATACGTTGGCGCGAGGGCAGGGGCACGTCAAGGCGGGGGGGAGCGCACGCCGTCGAGGGCGGCTCGTCGCAGCGTGATGCGGGCGCGAGAGCTTGGTGGGCAGTGCGGGCGATTCGCGAGACACTCCACGCGCCAGCCATGACCGAGGCTCCGACCGGTGAGACCCACCAGCGGCTGTCGTGGCTGCTCGAGCAGGCGGACCGCTCGCGTGAGCATGGCGACGTCGTGGCTGCGCAGCGCGGCTACGAGGAAGCGCTCGCGCTGGCGCGGGTGCGAGCCTCGCGAGAGCCCGGCCGCATCGAGGTCGAGCGCGAGGTGTCGCTTGCGTGCGGCGGTCTGGGCGACCTGCACCTCGCGCTCGGCGATGGCCATGCGGCTCGGCGCTGCTACGAAGAAAGCCTGGCCGTGGCGCAGGCGCTGGTGGAGCGCGAGCCCCAGCATCCCGAGCGGCGGCGGGACCTCGCGAGCTCGCACCAGCGTCTCGGAGACGTCTATGCCGTGCTGGGCCAGCGCGCGCGAGCACGGCGCTTCTACGAGGACTCGCTGGCGATCCTCCGTGCGCTCGCAGCCGAGGCGCAGGGCCGCACCGAGCCCCAGCGCGACCTCGCGGTCGGGCTCGGCAAGCTTGGGGTGCTGCTGTTCGAGCGGGGCAAGCCGGAGTGGGCCCGCATCGCCTTCGAGGAGGCGGTGGCGATCCGCCGGTCGCTGGTGGAGCGCGAGCCCACCAGCACGGAGCACCAGCGCGACCTCGCCGTGTCGCTCGGCAAGCAGGGCGACGCCCACGCGACGATGCGCGAGCTCGAGCCGGCGCGGCGCTGCTACGAGGAGGCCCTGGCCGCGTTCCGCAGCCTGGCGCAGGCCGAGCCGCGCCACCCGGACGCGCAAGGCGACCTCGCGCTCGCGTTCGAGCGCATGGCGAGCATCGACGCCGCCGAGGCGCCCCGCTGGCTCGGCGAGGCGATCGCCGTGCACCGCCAGCGGGTCGCGATCGACCCGAGCAACGTGCTGACCCAGAGCGAGCTTGCGATTGCGCTCGTGCAGAGCGGCCAGGCGGCGGCCGCCCGCGGCGATCGAGCGGCCACGCTGGAGGCGCTCCAGGAGGCCTACGGCGTGCTCCGACCGCTGCGAGAACGCGGTGTGCTCGCGGCCCCCTACCACGGCATCGTCGACCAGCTCGCGCGTGCGTTCGGGGGGTGAGCGGCACCGAGCCCGTCTCGATTCCCCGGCTGGACCCGCGAGGCCATCGCCGGCGGCACCGCACCCCTCGCCGACACCGCCGGCAGCGACCGCGCGGCGAGCACGATGGGCATCTCGTGGGATTCGGGCGACACTCCGCCCGACGCACTCGTGCCCGCACGGTGGGCGCCGGGAGCGAGCTCGAGCCCATGAGCAACGACGATCCTTTCGAGCGGCAGCGGACCGAGACCCAGGCCGCGCCGAGCAGGGTCGAGGCGCCGACGGCCGACACTCACGAGCGGTGGCTCTCGCTCCTCGATACGGCCGATCGCGCCCGTGAGCGCGGCGACACCGACGCGGCCAAGCTCGCCTACCAGGAGAGCCTGGCGCTGGCGCAGCGGTTGCTCGAGCGAGAGCCCGACCGCGTCGAGCTCCAGCGCGGTCCTTCGGTCTCGTACGAGCGGCTCGGCGATCTGCATGTCGCGCTCGGGAACGGCGAGCAAGCCCGCCGCTGCCACGAGAAGGGCCTGGCACTGGCCCGCGCGCTGCTCGAGCGCAACCCGAGCCACCCCGAGCTCCAGCGCGACCTCGCGGTCTCGTACGAGCGGCTCGGCGACCTCCATGCCGCGCTCGGGGACGAGGCCCAGGCCCAGCGCTGGCACGAGGAAGGCCTGGTGATTCGCAGGGCGCTGGTCGAGCGAGAGCCCGACCGTATCGAGCTCCAGCGCGATCTCTCGGTGTCGCTCAACAAGCTCGGGGATCTGCAGAGCATGATCGGCAGGCGGAGGCAGGCGCTCCGCTCCTATGAGGACGCACTGGCGCTCCGCAGGACGCTGGTCGAGCGAGAGCCCGAGCGTGCCGATCTCCAGCGCGACCTCGCGGTTTCGCTCGGCAAGCTCGGAGACCTGCAGGCCGGGCTCGGCGATCGAGACGCGGCACGCCGCTGCTACGAGGACGGCCTGGCCGTGTTTCGCAAGCGGGTCGAGCGAGAGCCCGACAGCGTGGCGGCCCAGGGCGACCTCGCGATCGCGTTCGAACGCATGGCGAGCATCGACACCTCCGGGGCGCTCGGGTGGCTCGAGCAGGCGCTCGCGGTGCACCGCCGGCGCGTCGCGATCGATCCGAGCAACGCGCTCACGGAGCGCGAGCTCGCCATCTCGCTCATCCAGCACGGTCGAGCCGCCACCACGGCCAGCAAGCGAAAGCTCGCGATGGCGTCGTTCCAGGCGGCGTATAAGTTGTTCAGCTCGCTTCGCGAGCGTGGCGCGCTCGATGCCCAGTATCACGGGATCGTCGACGAGCTGGGGCGATTGTTCGGGCCGAAGTGAGCGGCGCGGCATGTATGGTCGGTCGCGCGAAGAGCCCTCGTTGCGTCCGTCCGTTCCGAAGATGAGCCCGTGCTCGGCCCGCGGCGTGCTATGGTGCTTGCTGGAGCCCTCGCCGCATGCGGCTCTCGGCCCGCGGCGGGAGCCCATGGCGATGAGAGCCTCGAGACCTACTCGCACCTACGCAAACCTGCGCGGCTTCACGCTCATCGAGCTGATGATCGTGGTCGCAATCCTCGGCATCCTTGCCTCCATCGCCGTTCCGGCCCTCACCAAGTACATGCGGCGCGCCAAGACCAGCGAGGCGCGGGTCCAGATCGCCAAGCTGTTCGACGCGACGGTGGCCCACTTCAGCGAGGAGCACGTGGGACGCGGCCAGGTGGCGTTCATCGGCGCCGGCGGCGCGCTGTCCGACCAGGCGACGCACCGCTGCCCGCACCCTTCCGGCCAGGAGACGGGTCAGAGCGAAGCGCAGATCACCCCGCCCTTGGGCCTCGATTGCAACCTGGGCCCCGGCGGCCGCTGCGTGCCCTCGATCGGTGGCGGCGGGCCGGGCTACTACGACATGGCCGAGTGGTCGAACAACGCGGTGTGGAACTCGCTCAACTTCCAGCAAGAGCAGGCCCACTACTTTCACTACAACTTCCTTGCGAGTAATTCCGGCACGGGCTACGGCGAGTGTCAGTTCACCGCGCAGGCCTTCGCGGATCTCGACCACGACGGGCTCTACTCGACGTTCGAGCGGTCGGGGGCTGCGGATCGGAATGGGGTGAACGGGGCGGCGGGGTTGTATATCGACCAAGACGTGGAGTGAGCGGCCGCGTTGCACTCCCGTGCTCGTCGATGCTGGCAGCAAAGCTTGGTCCCCCTTCGTCCAGGCGCGAGCAAGTGTGGCTGGCGATATCGTGCCGACATGCTCGATCCGCGTCCGTTCTGGGAGGATGTCATGCACGTCTTCGCCCAACTCTTCGACGAGTCGCTTCGCGAGGACGGGCGAGCCACCGGCGCTTGCGTGCACCCGCGCCATGCAGTGCCCGTGCTCGCGAGGCACGACCCTCGGCAGCACGGCTCGGGAGTCGAGCTCCTTCGCTCGCTCGTGGACGAGCGGCTCGCCGCAGCGATGCGCACGTTCGCCGACCGAGGGCTCGAGCCTCCGCCCGGCGATCCGATCCCGCGCGAGGTCGTCGAGCGGCTCGCGTACTACTCGGGCGGCCTCGTGAACGAGCTCGCGCGTATGATGGAATTCGCAGCGGGCGAGGCATGGGGTGCGCGAGCGACCGAGATCGGCGACGGCATCGTCGAGGAGGTGTTGCTCGACGCACGCCGGGCCAAGGAGTGGCGGATCGACAGCGGGGAGATTGCCCTGCTCGAGCGAGTGATGGAGGACCCCGATCACGCGCTGCCGCCGGGTCCGGTCGCTCAGAAGCTCTTGGCCGCTCGACGCCTTCTCGTCTATGGAGCCGACGGAGCATCCTGGTGCTTCCCCCACCCATTGTTGACGCTCGTGGTGCTCGGGCGGCGGTCTTCGCTCGCGGCCGTACGTCCCCAGCGGGAAGTAGCTCGCCGTCGCCGGTCCAACGGGGGCGCCCGTTCATGATCATGCATGCGTGAGCGCACACGGCGAGACCCCGACGAAACACGGGATTGGGTGCACTGACTCTCGCGGCCCAGTGGGCCAGGAGGGCGAAGTCCCGTGACCACGAGCATCGTAGAGCTTTCCGAGCAGCCACGCGTGTTCCTGGTGCATCGAAAGGCCGACGAGCCGGCCGCAAAGCGGCTCGGCAGGGTGCTGCGCGAGGAGTATGGGATCGACGCGTGGGTCGAGGGGTGGGAGATCCTACCGGGCGACGTGAAGGTCTTGCGCCTGGAGGAGGGCCTCGCTCGGGCTCACGGTGCGCTGGTGCTCGTGGCGCAGGAGGGGCTCGACGAGCCGTGGGCACGTCAGACGTACGCAGCGGTGCTCCAGGCCGCGGTCGAGGACGACCTCGCCCGCATCCTCGACGGTTGATCCCGCGTCCGCGCCCATCGCCTCCGCGCTCGCTGCGACCACCCCTCCCGCCCGCAGCCCCGCCTCGTCACCACCTGCGATCGTGCCTGGCAGTCCCCCAATCGCCTCTGCAGCCCGTGCGAGGCGGCTTTGCTCGAAGAAGCTCGCCTTCGCACCCGGTGCGGACGCAATTCCAGCGCGCTTTGCGGCACGAAATCCCCCTCGCACCCGCCGCGAACGCGCCTGGCGATCCCCCAAGCCCCTCCGCACCCGTCGCGCTCACCACCTTGCGCGGTCACCCCTCGCTCGCCGCACCCTCCGTCGCCTCCACCGCTCCTTCGCCCCCCTCCGCCACCTCCACCGTCTGCCCTGGCCGCCGCGGCGACGGCCGCACCCGCGCCGCCAGCTCGTCCTCCCCACCCACCCGCAGCAGCGCCGACACCAGCGTGGCCATGTCGCCGAACACCCGATCGTGCTCCGCGATCGCCCGGTTCTTCGCCACCAGCGTCCCCTCGGCCTCGCGCGCCTCCCGGGCCACGTCCTGCAGCGCAGACCCCAGCGCGACCGTCGTCTCCGTCAGCCGCTCCGCCCACTCCTTGGCATGGAACGTGGCGCCGCGCACCCGCGACTTGGGCAGCTTGGCGGTCTTGAGCGCCTCGACTACCCCCTCGGCATACCGCATGAGCGCCAACGGATCCCGCGGCGTGGTGCCCTCGAGCCGCAGCGGCTGCAGCACCGCGCGCCCGAGCAACCCCGTCGCGATCTCCTTGAGCTCGACGATGTCCGCGTTGAGCGTCGCAGCATGCTCGTCGCGCGAGCTCCGTGGCGTGGCGTCGTCGGCCAGCTCTGCCTCGTGAGCGGCGTCGGCCGCCACCACCGCCCGAATCGACCGATCGAGCACGCGCGTGCACAGCTCGATGAGCAGCGTCAGATCCGGCTGCTTCTCGCCCTTGGTGAGCACGCCTTCCAACGCACCGGCAATCGCCTCGGCCGCAATCGCACCATGGGTGCGCGCAGCCGCAAGGACGGCATTGGTGCTCTTCTCGCGATCGGTGACGAGCTTGCTGGGCATGAGAATCTCCGTGATGTTTCGAGACCGATGCACGAAAGCCGGCCTCGTTCGCATTGGCAATGGTCCGAAAGACCCATTCGACACGACAAGCATGCGAACGCCGTTCACGTGGTCCCAGACCTCCACCAACGCGAGGCACAGCCGACTCGAGGGCACGCGGTCCCTCCGTGCTACGATGCTCACATCGGGGAAGCCCCGACCAGGACGCCGAGGATTCGCAATGCCGAGGACGCCACGACCGAGCACGACGCCCAGACGTCTCGCCTCGCGGCTGACCCGATCGCTGGCTCTGTTGCTCCTCGCCACCGTTGCGACCGCTTGCAACCGCCACATCGAAGAAGACCCCCCGATCCCCGAGCACCGCATCGCGCCCTGCGAGACCTGGTGCGCGATGATGTTCGACCCCGTCTGCCCCGCCGCTGAGGTCGAGGTACCGACCGAGGAGGAGTGCGTCGAGAATTGCAGCGAGGAGGAAGGCATCTGGTGTCCCGTCGACGGCGTCGACGAGTGCGCCGCCACGTACGTCGCCAACGTCGAGTGCCTGGCGGCGTTGCCGTGCGACGAGCTGCAAGGCCACTTTGACGCGCCCGTCCTCACACCAGTCGTGGAATGGTCCTCGTGCGGGGCTATGACCCAGGCGCAGCTCGATTGCCAAGCCGCCCACTACTGACCACCGCAGCGATCATGGGAGCCCACATCATGAGGATGAGCATCGCAATCGTGCGCGGGGTGCTTGTGAGAGCCTTGGGTGCATCCATCATCCTCGTCGGTCTCGGCGGTGCTTGTCCGCTGGATCAGATACCTCCGTGCCCTGGACAGTGCTTCGGCTTCACGCTCGAGCTCACCGAGCCAGTGCCGTGCCAAGACGGCGAGAACACGCCGTATCCCATCGCCTTCACCGGTCACGATCCCGACGGCTACCACGGCCGCACCTGCTTCAACTCGACCTCCGTCCTGCTCGTGGTCGAGGCCATCGAGCACCTCCATGCCGGCGGCCAGCTCTCCGATCTGAACGCGGATGTCATCAGCGCCTACGTCACCACGGTGAACACCGTCCGTGCCGACCTCGAGGCCCAGTGCATCACGGCAGCCCCCGGCCAGTGCACCAACGCCGCCGAGGTCTGCTCGGTCATCGGAGGGCAGGCCTACGAGCAGCTCGTCATCGAGGAGAGCTGCGTGCTCGGCCTCGACGGCACCGAACCGGTCTCGCTTTCCCCAGGCCAGACCTGCGAGGCCATCGCCGACGACCAAGCCACCAGCTCCGCCGACGGCACCGATCCTTGCCCAGACCCGACCACCGCCGCGAGCCTCGACGACACCGCTGCAAGCGACGGCGCCGATGACACCAGCGGCACGACATGATGGCGAGCACCACCCGTCGAGCCGCGCCATGCTCCCCAGCGCGCGCCAGGGTTCCCGAGCCCGCCCCGCTCAGAACCCCCCGAAGCCACCCACCGGAGCAAACAACGCCAGCAGCCGCACCCCGTCGCTCCGACTGATGATCCCCTCGGACGCCAGCTCCAGCCGGATCCGATCGAGCGTATCCCTCCGCAGCCTCGTCGCGTCGCCGCCGATGTTGAACGCGATGAGCGACCGCATGAGCGGTGCCCCATACTGGGTGACCTGCTGCGCGGCGGGCATGACCGCGAGGTCGATGAGCTTCTTGTGCTCGTCGATGATCGCGAGCATGTCGACGCGGATCCGTTCGAACGCACCCGCCGGGTCACCGTTGCGCCCCGCCCGAACGAGCCGAGCCTTGATGTACGTGTAGAAGCCGGGCGCGAGGTGCTCGCTGAAGTGCTCGCCGCCGGCCTGCATCGTGCCGCAGAGGTTCCCCAGCACGAGGCTGCACGCCCCACGCCACCACGCGTCGGGCGGGTTGTCCCAGTGCTCCCTACGGGCCGCGGTGTCCCGGGCGGCGATGAGCAGGAGCGTCCGCGTGAACTCACCGGCCCATCCACCCACCTCCTGGCGCTGCATGTGGCTGTGCAGCGCGAGCTGGTAGATCTGGTGGGCGTAGGCCGCTACCTCGGCATTGCCCTCGTTGCGCCGGTAGTAGCCGCCCAGGACCTCGAGAATCATGCTCCACTGCTCGGCGCTGTCCATGGGACCCCCCCCCGCCACACACGTGCGGCCGGCCCCACCCTTCAACTTGTATGGCTCGTGATCTGCGCATATCACGCAATTCTACGAGCCCCTTGCACCCGTGCTCCCCCTTGCGCTACAAGGCGCCTCCGTTTCGGGGCGTAGCGCAGCCTGGTAGCGCACTTGACTGGGGGTCAAGGGGTCGGAGGTTCAAATCCTCTCGCCCCGACAACGGCGAGGCGGCTTCGGGATCCACCCGAAGCCGCCTTCCTCTTGTTCGGACTCCGACCGTGGCCACGCCGCTCATCCTCGTCACCAACGACGACGGCATCACCGCCCCGGGCCTGCGCGCCGTGCTCGACGCGGTCCACGGCCTCGGCGACGTGATCGTCACGGCCCCCGACACCGAGCGCTCGGGCTCGAGCCACGCGATGACGTTCCACAGCATGCTCCGGGCCCACGAGGTCGAGCCGGGGCACTGGGTGGTCAGCGGCACGCCCGTCGACTGCGTGTACTTCGGGCTCATCCACGTCAGCGCTCGCCCGCCCGACCTCGTGATCTCGGGCGTGAACTCGGGCTACAACCTCGGCACCGACGTGTTCTACTCGGGCACCGTCGGCGGCGCGGCCGAGGCCCACCTGCGCGGCACCTCGGCGATCGCGGCCTCGGTGGAGCGCGGCGCGGATCCACGCTGGGCCCGTCGCCTCGTGCGAATGCTGGCCGAGGCCCTGCTCGAGCGCCGTGACCCGCCGCTCCTGCTCAACGTCAACGTCCCGCACTCCCCGGGGCTCGAGACCGCGCCACCCGAGGTCATCGATGCCCGCAGCGCCGAGCAATCCTTGATGCTCACCCGCCTCGGCCGTCGCTCGTACCTCGATGCGGTCGATCGCCGTACCGACCCGCTGGGCCGGCCGTATTACTGGATCGGCGGCCCCCCGGGCGAGCTGCGTGGTCGGGCGGGGGACGACACCTGGGCGATCGCCGAGGGGATCGCCTCGGTGACCGCGCTGCGCCTCGATCTCACCGATCCCCAGCCCACCGCTGCCCGGGCGCTGCTCGAGCGCACGGCGGGGCTGCGCATGGTGGCCGCCTCGGCCTACGATCCCGCCCCGCAGGAGCCCATCCCATGAGCGAACCAATCGAGCTCTCGGTCCATCTCCAGGCGGCGATCGAGCGCGTGCGCGCCAAGGTCCGCAGCGTGCCCGACTTCCCCAAGCCGGGGATCCTGTTCCGCGACATCAGCCCGGTGCTGGCCCACCCGCCCACGCTGGTGGACGCGCTCGTGCTCCATCGCCTCCACATCGCGGACATCGAGGGCAGCATCGACAAGATCGTGGGCATCGAGTCGCGTGGGTTCCTGTTCGGCATGGCGCTCGCCGCCGAGCTGCACGTGGGCTTCGTGCCCGTGCGCAAGCCCGGCAAGCTGCCCGCCGCCACCACCGAGGTCCGCTACGCGCTCGAGTACGGAGAGGATGCGCTGCAGATCCACACCGATGCGATCGACCCCGGCGATCGCGTGCTGGTGGTCGATGACCTCCTGGCGACCGGCGGCACCGCCGACGCCACGCGCCAGCTGGTGACCAAGCTCGGCGGCACCGTGCTCGCGGCGCTGTTCCTCATCGAGCTCACGTTCCTCGGCGGCCGCAGCAAGCTCGACGGGCTGCGGGTCGAGACGATCCTCCGCTACTGATCCGCGTCGATCCCAGCAGCTTCGCGCCCGGACCCCACGTCCACGCGCACCGGCGACAGCGGCTCCACGTCCTGTACGTCGCGATCGTGCGCCGCGAGCACCACGCCCGCTCCGTCTGCGAGCGCCCGCTCGATCGCCCCGCGGATCTTCGCGCGCCCCTCCGCATCGACCCCGGCGAACGGCTCGTCGAGCACCCACAGCCGGCCACGACCGGGCAACAGCGCCGCGAACATCAACAGCCGCCGCATGCCCACGCTGTAGGTGGTGGCGAACCGCTCGAGCGCGCTGCCGAACCCGAGGAACGCCGCCGCCCGCTCGATCCCGCCAGGATCACCATACGCCTCGGCGAAGAACCCCAGGAGCTCGCGCCCGCCGAGCCCCGGCGGCACCTCGGGCTCCTGCGGCAGGTACCGCAGCGCCCCCCGTGCCAAGAGCGGCGCTCGCTCGAGATCATGCCCCCCGATCGCGATCCGCCCCTCGTCCGGGATCACCGTGCCCGCGATGCACCCGAGCAGCGTCGACTTGCCCGATCCGTTCGGCCCGCGCAGCACCACCGTCTGCCCAGGCTCCACCCGCAGCGACATCCCAGCGAGCACGGTGCGATCCGCATAGCGCTTGGTCAGCGCCTCGATCACCAGCGGCACGTCGCTCATACGGCCCCGCTCCATCCCACGGCCACCACCGCCACGGCCACCGCCACCGGCGATGCGATCACCACCCACGCCCCCGCCGAGCGCCCAGCCCGACCTGCCGGCGGCAAGGGCAGGGGAGCGCACAGCCGCGCCCGCCCGGCCGCCAGCACGCGAAGCGGGCGCGCCGCGGGCACGAGCCACACCGCGATCAAGGCCACCACGATCGCGGCCGCCGGGACCGACGGCCGCGCTGCGAGCCCGATCCACGCCGCACCACCGAGCAGCACCACGAGCCGCAGCCCCGGCACCGGCGTCACCCGCCACAGCTGCCGCAGCACCAGCCTCCGCACCGGGTCGCGCCCCACGAGCAGCCACCCCGGCACGCCTTCGGGCACCGGCGGCCCGGCCAGCGTGCGCATGGCCTCGTGCACCCACGGCACCGCGCCGAACATCCCCCGCACGTACGCGCGCACCGAGACCCACCCGAGCACCACGGCCACCACGAGGCCCGCGAGCGCAGCACCTTCGAGCGCCGCGGGCGTCGGCCGCCCGTCCACGCGCCAGTCGAGCCAGAGCTGCCCCGGCATGGCCAGGAGCGCCGAGAGGCCCACGCCCAGCGCAGGCGCGTAGAGGTGCACCACCGCCTCGGGGATCGTCCACCCGCCGCCGAGCGTCCGCTGCCAGCGTCGCTCGGGCCGATCCTCGGCAAAGCGTCGCCCGAGCCATGCGCTCGCGGCCGGCACCACGGGCTCGGTCGCCATCGCCAAGAGCCACAGCCACGCGAGGTCGCCCACGAGGTTGCCCACGTGTGCCCACGAGAGCCCCGCGCCCACGCCCGCGCCGGCCACCGCTGCGATCCCCAGCACTCCCGTCCACGAGAGCCCCGCCAGGTGAGGCCCCCGTGCCGCGGCCCAGCAGCGCTCGGGCTCGATCGGCAGCGGCAGCAGCGACTGCCGGGCCCGCGCATGCAGGTACCCCTCGAGCCGCGAATGCAGCCCCGCGAGCAGCAGCAGCGGCCCGCCCACGAACACCAGCCCCCGCAAGAGCTCGAGCTCCGCCCCCGCCGAGGACAGCGTCGCGCAGCCCACGGCGGCCGCCAGCGCCGGCACCAGCCACAGCTCGAACCCGTGGGGGTCGAAGCGCCGCAGCGTGGGCACCGAGACGGGCATCGCGGGACGCAACATCTCCCGAGCGCCCGCGTATCTGCAAGACGAGCACGCGGGCTCTCGCTGGCCCTGGCCGGCGCGGCCGCCATGAAAGCCGCGGGCTCGCTGGCCCTGGCCGGCGCGGCCCGTCATCCTACCGCGAGCTCCGGAGCACCCCATGCCCACCGACCCCGCCGACCCCGCCGACCCCGCCGACCCCGCCGACCCCGGTCTCGACCTCACCGACGCGCAGTGGCGCGAGCGTCTGAGCCCCGATCAGTACCGGATCCTCCGCCAGCACGGCACCGAGCGCGCGTTCACGGGCGCCTACTGGAAGACCAAGACCCCCGGCCGCTACTGCTGTGCAGGGTGCGGCGCCGAGCTGTTCTCCTCGGAGACCAAGTACGATTCCGGGAGCGGCTGGCCCAGCTTCACCGCCCCGGCCGAGCCGCACGCCGTGGCGGAGCACTCCGACGCGAGCCTCGGGATGGTCCGCACCGAGGTCCTCTGCGCCCGCTGTGGTGGGCACCTCGGCCACGTGTTCCCCGACGGCCCCGCACCCACCCGGCTGCGCTACTGCATCAATTCCGCCTCGCTGGTCCTCGACCCCGAAGCCACCGAGCCCCCCGAGAGCAGTGGCGGGTGACGATTTTCCGCCCCGGCCGGTGACGAAAATTGTCCGCCCGGCCACCGGCGAACCGGCGCTCATTCGCATAACCCACCGAAATCAAACGTGTAGCGGACCTCACCGGCCCTACGGCACGGCCCATGCTCCCGGGTGGGGCGTGGGGTGGCACCGAGACCTCCAAGACTGGACGACGAGCCTACCGACCCGGCGCCGCACGGCGCGGGGCTTCACGCTCATCGAGCTGATGATCGTGGTGGCCATCCTGGGGATCCTGGCCGCCATTGCCGTTCCGGCGCTCACCCGCTACATGCGGCGCTCCAAGACGAGCGAGGCGCGGGTGCAGCTCGCCAAGCTGTTCGACGCCTCCTCGGCCTACTTCACCGAGGAGCACGTCGACCGCGGCCAGGTCCAGATCATCGCCCTCGGGGCTGGCATCGCCGACATCGCGCCGCACCGCTGCCCCCACCAGTCGGGCCAGGGCACGGGCCTGAGCGAGGCCGCCCTCACGCCGGACATCGGCACCAACTGCAACGTGGGCCCCGGCGGGCGCTGCATCCCTGCGGTCGGCGGTGGTGGCGCGGGCTACTACGACATGGCGCAGTGGACCAACAACGTGGTCTGGTCGGGCCTCAACTTCCAGCAAGAGCAGGCGCACTTCTTCCACTACAACTACGTCGCGAGCAATTCCGGCGTGGGCTACGGCGCGTGCCAGTTCACCGCCCAGGCGTTCGCCGACCTCGACGACGACGGCGTCTTCTCGACCTACGAGCGCTCGGCCGCCGGCGACCAGAACGGGGTCAACGCGGCCGCCGGCCTCTACGTCGATCTCGAGGTCGAGTAGCCGCTACGGCATCAGCGAGCGCCCACCGCCCGCAGCCGCGCGGCGTAGGGTCGGATCCACACCCGCGTGACTGCGTCCTCGAGCTCGTCGACGGGCGCTCGCCAGCGCCCGGGCCGATCGTCCACCACGAGCATGCCCGTCGGCCGCGTGGGCTCGTCGACCAGCTCGAGGACCGGCCGCCGCCGGGGCTCGTCGACCAGCTCGACCAGCGCGTCATCGAGGAAGGCGATGCCGTCGTCGTCGCCAAACGCGGCCCAGGAGTCTCTGGCTCGGTGCTGCACGGACGTCCTCCTCCTGCCAACCGGGCCTCGCGCGACGTCGCGCGGGTCGTGGCATCCCCGACTTCAGAGCAAGCGCCGTACTTGGCACTAGGATCAATGATTCCAGTGGTTTGCGAGGCGCGACTTCATCCCTCGCGCGTGCGATCGGGCAAGTCGCCCAGGCGGTTTGCCCGGGGCGATGCTGCCAAAGGGCGTCAGCAGGGGGGTGCTATCCCGAAGGCATGCGTTGCAAGCGTCTGGTGCCGCTCATCACCGTGGAGGACCTTCGGGCGTCGGTCGCGTTCTTCGTGGACCAGCTCGGGTTCCACACGGTGTTCGAGAGCGACGGCTACGTCAGCCTCCGGCACCCGCAAGGCGACCTGCAGCTCGCGTTCTTGCGACCGCTGCCCGACGAGCAGCCGTTTCGCGGCCACGGCCTCACCTATGGGCTCGAGGTGGACGACGTGGACGCCGAGTACGAACGGATCCGTACGCAAGGCGTCGACACCGACGGCCCGCCCCGCGACAATCCATGGGGCGACCGCAGCTTCACCGTGGTCGACCCCAACGGCATCGCCTTGCACATCCACCAGGTCATCGAGCCCGCGCCCGAGTACGCGGGCTACTTCGTGCCCCATGAGACGCGCTGATCGCTTGTTCCAGCTCGTGCAGCTCCTGCGTCGCCGTCGGGTTACCACGGCGGCGTGGCTCGCCGAGCAGCTCGGCGTCTCCGACCGCACCATCTACCGCGACGTGCAGGACCTCATCTGTGCGGGCGTGCCGATCGAGGGCGAGGCGGGGGTGGGCTACGCCTTGCCCACGAACTTCGACCTGCCGCCGCTGATGTTCGACCGCGAGGAGATCGCGGCGCTGGCCCTCGGCGCTCGCATCGTCCAGAGCTGGGGCGACGATCGCCTGGCCAAGGCGGCCGGGGGTGCGCTCGCCAAGGTCCAGGCCGTGGTCCCGCCCGCGCTCAAGAAGCGCATCGACGCCGAGCCGCTCTACGCCCCCGGCGAGCACGTCTCGGCCGAGATGCGACACCTGCTCGCGCCGGTGCGCACCGCCCTCGAGGGGCACCGCGTGATCTGGCTGTCGTACGTGAGCCGCGAGGGCGCGCCCAGCGAGCGGCGCGTGCAGCCGCTCGGGCTGTTCTTCTGGGGGAACTGCTGGTCGCTCATCGCATGGTGCGAGCTACGGCAGGGGTTTCGCAATTTTCGGGTGGATCGCATCGACAAGCTCGAGGTGCTCGAGGACAAGTTCGAGCCGCAGGCCGGCCGCACGCTCGAGGACTTCATCGCCGCCGGCGAGTCGCTCGGGCGGGTCGGGGCGCGGCCCGTGGAGGCGTGAGCCTTGCCGCCCCAGGCCGTGCAGGCTCACAGCCGGTCCGCGTGCACGAACGACAGCTCGGCGCCGGCCTCGGACTGATGGAACAGGCGGTAGCCCGCCGCGCGGAGGTCCGCGATCGCCTGCTTGGTGCGCGACAGCGGGATCGTGGGCAGGTGGTGGTGGAACTCGAGCAAGAGCTGGCCCGGCCGCGGGCCGCCGGCGAGCAGGTCCGCGATCATCTCGTACTCGGCGCCCTCGATGTCGGCCTTGAGCAGGTCCACCCGGTCGTGGCCGAGCTCGGCCATCAGCGAGCGCACGGTGCGGACGGGGACCTCGACGACCTCGGCGCTGCCCTTCCGCGCCACGGGGCTGTACGAGACATGGGTGGGGTCGGGCGGGGCATGCAGCACGAGCGTGCCGTCGGTGCCCGCGACCCCGAGCGGGTGGAAGCAGAACTGCGACGGCCATGACTGCTCATCCACCCAGGCCTTGCTGCGCGGGGTGGGATCGAACGCGTGCACGGTGGCGCCGAACCGCTCGATGAGCGCGAGGTCGAAGCTCGCGTCCTGCCCGACGCCGAACGAGTAGACGATGCTGTCGGGGCCGAGCGCCGCGGGCACCACCGCATAGCCGCCGTAGGTGGTGCCGAGGTGGAGCATGTCGACCGCGGCGTCGATCGGAAACCGCGGGGTCCGGGCGAGGATGCGGCGGAGCAGGCCCATGCAAGAGCAGTTCTACCAGGGTGCGCCGAGCGGCAACGGGTCGTGGGAGAAAGTCATTTTGTTTCGATGGTTTGAATATCGAGATCTACAGTAGATCTCGAGCCCGATCGCGGCCCGCTGCTACTCTCCCGCTGCCCTTGTCCGCGCTGCCCATCGCCGTCGCCCACTACGGCCGCCACGATCCCGCGACGCACGTGGGCGGGGTCGAGACGTTTGCGCGCAACCTGCGGCTCGTGTTCGAGGACGTGACGCTCCTGCACCCGCGCTCGCCCGAGCTGCGCGCATGGGCAGGTCGCGGGCTGCCGATCGTCTGCGACAACCAGACCGTGCTCGACTGGCCGGCCGCGGTGCCGGTGATCGGGTTCCAGCACGGGGTCGCGGCGATCAAGGCCGGCCACACCAAGAGCCTCACCGACCGGCGGCTCGCCCGGCGGCAGGCCAAGGCGGCCAGGCGCGGCAACACGGTGTGGGTGGCGTGCGCGCAGTGGATCGGCCGCACGTTCGGGGAGCTCCACGGCAACCGGGCGCGCCACGTGGTCTACCACCAGGTCGACCTCGATCGCTTCGACGGCGAGCGCCGCGACGTGGACCCGCGGCTCGTGCTCCACGACGCCCGCACCGAGCCCAAGGGCAAGGCGCTGGTCGAGCGGCTGGCCGCGGCGTTCCCCGCGTGGAAGCTCGAGCCGCTCGCCTGCGCCCCCGCGGACGTGCCCGACCGCATGCGCCGCGCGCGGGCATTCGTGCACCTCTCGCGCTACGAGGGCAACAGCATCGTGTGCAACGAGGCGATGGCGATGGACCTGCCGTGCCTATTGACCCGTGTCGGCCTCATGCAGGACGAGGACGGGCCCACCGAGGTCGAGGTGATCGACGCCGGGCGGGCGTTCGACGAGCCGGCGTGGCTGGTCGAGCGCTTCGGCGCGTTCCTTGGCGAGCTCGACGTGCGCGAGGTACATCCGCGACGATGGGTGCTCGAGCATGCCCACATCGACGTGGCCCGCGCGGCATGGCAGCGGGTGATCGACGACTGGCGCGTGCTGCTCGGCCGCGCGTAGGCCCGCGTCTCACGCGGGGGGCAGGCCGGCCTCGTCTCGCATCGCGCGGAAGAGCTCCACCAGCTGCGTCGCGTGGGCCCGCCAGGTGTGGCGCGCGATCACGAGGTCGTGCCCCGCCCGCGCCATGGCTCGCGCCTGCTCGGGCTCGTCCATCGCCTCTGCGATCGCCTGGGCGAGCGCCACGGGCTCCCCCGGCGGCACGAGCCGCAGGTGCTCGCCGTCGTGGAACAGCGCCTCGATGTTGGCGGCGCGGATCGTGATGGTGGGCTTTTGCATCGCGAGCGACTCGAACACCTTGAGCGGGTCGAGCACGAAGCCGCGTGCGCGTGACGGGCCGTGGCGCTCGGGCACGAACGGCGCCACGCACACGTCGGCGGCGGCGAGCGCTTCGGGCACGTGATCGTAGGGCAGGGCGCCGGTGAGCACGAAGCGGTCCCGAAGGCCCAGCGCGGCCACGCGAGCCTCGAGCGCGCTGCGCTCGGGGCCGTCGCCCACCAGCAGGAATTTCACGGATCGCTCCCGCAGGTCGGCCGCGGCCTCCACCAGCACGTCGACGCCGTGCCAGGGCTTGAACGAGCCGCTATAGCCCACGACGAACGCGTCGCCGAGCCCGTAGCGCTCGCGCGCCGGGGCGCCGGAGATCGCGGGCGAGAATAGCTCCGCGTTGGCACCCCAGCTCACCTGCACGGCCTTGTGGCGAACCGTGGCGGGGACGAGATCGAGGCGCGTGGCGACCAGCCGCTGCGCATGCACGAGCGAGAGCCAGCTATAGCGCTGGTCGAGGATCATCGTCAGCAACGGCACCCCGAGCGCGCGCGAGAGCAGCGCGCCCAGGCCATAGGAGGTACAGCGCTCGTAGATCGCGTGGGGGCCGAACGCGCGGGCCACGGGCAGCGCGGCTGGCAAGTTGGCCCAGGCGATCGCCTGGCGCAGCATGGCCAGCCGCGGCATCGGACGGCCCACGGCAGCGAGGCCCTCGCCGGTGGAGCCGCGACGCGCGAGCACCAGCGTGGGGCCGTGCTCTCCGAGGTGCCGCGCGAGCTCCTGCACGTGCGTCGAGCCGCCGTGGTGATCGGGCAGCAGGATCTCGGTGGCGACGACGAGGATGCGCATCGGCGGGCGGCAAGGGGTAGCACGACCCTGCACGGGCGGGCAGGGCGGTGGCCGCGGCTCAGCGCGGCGCGGGCTCGGGGCTGCGGTTGGCGAGCAGGGCGTCGGGGTGGGTCGCGAGCGCGTCCTCGTGACAGCGCTCGCCGGTGGCATCGGCCAGCCGGGGGCAGCGGGCGGCGAGCTGGGGCAGCGAGATGCGGGCGCGGTCGCGAGGGCGTCGCACGCAGATCGCCCCGTGGCGGCCCCACACGGCCTCGAACGCCATGCGGTGCGGGTGCCGGTGGCCGCGGCGGCCGGCTCGATCGCCGTGCTCCACCGGGACGCCGGGCTCGGTGTACGAGCGGCCGTCGCCGCAGTAGTCGGCGCGCAACATCCTCACGCAGGCCTCGAACCAGGGGGTGAGGCTCTCGCCCTCGGGGGTGCGGGTCCCGGGCGTGTAGCCCATGCCCGCGCACTTGCCGTTGGAGCCGCCGCTGCACGTGAGCGTGAAGTCGAAGGGATCCTCGACGAACGTCCCGGCGCCGCCGTCCCGCCAGCGCCCCGGCAGCGCGAACGCAAGGCGGCGACCGGCGCGGTCCGGCTCGCAGTAGGGCACCCAACCCGCCGTGGTCTCGTCGAGCCGCGACACGCCGTAGGCCACGAGCAGCCCGTGGGGGGCGAGCTCCTCTTCGATGCGGAGCCGGACCGCATGGTCGAAGGCATCGAGGATCGTGAGCTCGAGGCCCACCAGCGCCGCCGCGGGTAACAGCGAGCCCTCCGGCGTGCGCCCCTGCAGCCGGCCACCCTCCACCGAGAGCACCGGGGCTGCGGACCCGCAGCCGAGACACGCGCCCGCGATCGCGAGCACGGCGATGTGCTCGCACAATGAACCAATGGCGAACAATGGCACGCTCCTGATGCGTCACGAGCCGAGGCGACGCGGCGATCGCTGCGACGCCACCCTTGCCCGCCTCGCAGTGCCTGCGCGGGGGCAAGGGTGGCCGCACCACGGCCCACCGGGTCGTCTCGCCCGGATCGTTCCTACGAGTTGTCTACCCAACGACCTACCTACGGCTCGGGCATCGCCACACCGGCGAGCACCCGGGCGAGCGCGCGCGGCCCATCATCGCCGCGTCGCACCCCTGACTGTCACTATCGTTCTCTGGCGCTATCGTCCTGATGTCTCTATCGCTCCACCTCGGTGGTGGGCAGTGTCGTTCCATCGAACGACGGCCCATTGTAGCCACAGAGCTCGGGCGGGCAGCACGAGGGGCAGGGCTCCGCCACCACCACGGCCGCGGGTGCGGGCGCGTAGGCGACCTCGGGGGCCCCGGGGGGCTGGAGCATCGGCATCGTGCCACTGACTACGAACAATGCGATCCACCTCTTCATCGTGTCACTTCCTCTCCACGTCTACTCGTTGTTCACGGACCATCCATGGCAATCCCTCCTCGCTCACCGAGGAGGGACTCCTGACACACGGTAATTGTCACGATGGGAATCGAGCGGGCGCCGGCTTCAGCGTGCCGGCAGCGTCTCGCGTAGCGCCTGCAGCTCGAGCTGCTGCCAGGCGACCGCGGGGCCGGCCGCAATGATCTGCGGCTCGGCCATGTCGAGTAATTCATGCGCCCACACGGCGGTGCTCGCTGGCACGATGGCGCCGGCGAGCGCGTCGACGTGGGCCCGGGCGAGCGCAAGCCGGGCCCGCACGAGCAGGCGCTCGACGCTGGCATCGACACGCAGCGGAGCGAGGCCGTCGAGCTCGTGCACCACGGGCTCGAGCGCTGCGATCGCGTCGGCGGGGCGCGCCGTGGCCACCAGCGCCTCGCCGAGCACGACCGCGAGCTCGGTGAGCCACGGGCGCATCCAGGGCTGCAGGTGCTCGCCGGCGAGGCTGTCCGCGAGGGCGCGTAGCTCCGTCACCACCTCGGCGTGCCGTCCTCGGCACGCGAGCTCCTGGCCGTGGGCGAGCGCCCGGCGGATTCGCGTCGACGGGGGCAGCGGCTGCATCGGCACGACGAACAGGTCGGTCGCTTCCGCGAGCACGTCGGCGGCGCGAGCGAGTGCGTGGCGCTGGACCAGGCGCAGCCCCTCGTCGTAGCGGCACTCGGCGAGCGTGTCGGGGTGGTGGATCGCGTAGGCGGGGCAGAGCTCCGCATACTGCTCGAGCGCGACCACGGGGTCGGTCTCGGCGCGAGCGAGGACCAGCCGCACCCGCAGCGTGCGGCGGTGGGTGGGGCCGAACAGCTCCTCGTACCCGCTGGCCACCGCCTGCAGCTCGGCGCGCTGCCACTCGGCATCGTCGGCGTAGATCGCCACGTTGAAGCGCGACTCGAGCACCTCGGCGCGGCGCGGCTCGGCGGCGCTCTGCCGGGCGGCGAGCGCCGCTCGGTGCCACTCGAGCGCCGCGGGGAAGTCACCGGTGGTGCTCGCGAGCACGCCCGAATTGGTGAAGAACAGCGGGTGCACGTCGGCTTGCGCGGGCACGCTCTCGATCATCGCGTCGACCCTGACGAGCTCGTCGGTGGCGACTCGACCTCCCGGTCGGATCGCGTCGACGTACACGCGGCGGAGCAGGGCCTCGGCCGCGTGCGCCAGGTCGCCCGCCCGCAGCGCAGCCAGATGCGCGGCCTCGAGCGTCGCCGCGGGGCGGCTCGCGTCCACGCGATCCCGGTCGGTCTCGATGCGGCCGCGTGCGAGCAGGGCCTCGGCCTCGAGCGGGCGGTAGTCGAGCTGCCTCGCCCGCTGCTCCCACTGCAGCGCGAGCGCGTGGGCTTCGTCGAGCCGACCCGCGTCGCCGAGCGTGGTGGCACGAGCGAGCGCGGCGCGTCCCTCCTTCACCGCGCGGACGTCCGCGGGATCGTCGGGCAGCGGTTGCTCGGCCTCGAGCAACAAGAGGTCGCCGCAGGCGCTCACCGGCCCGAGGTCGTAGACCACCGGCATCGCGGCCTCGAACGCTCCGGCGTCGGAGGTGCCGAGCGCCTCGATCGCGCCGTCGAGCGCACCGCGGCGGCGCTCGAGGCAGACCATGCGCTTGTCGAGCATCGCGTCGGACTGCTGACCTCCATGGTTGGCGAGGCAGGCGTCCTGGTGCTGCTCCTGCCAGCGAGCGGCATAGTCGTCGAGCGCATCGAGCAGCGACGAGGCCACGGCGGACGTCGCGAGCTCGCCGAGGTGGGCATCGAGCGCCGCGCGACGCGTGGGCCCCCACGTGCTCGCGAGCGCCTCGGCGCTGCCCGTGCAGGGGGCCGGGGGCTGCTGCAGCCACGACGCCGCCACGGCCCCACCGAGCACGGTGATGGTGGCGCCGACCACCCAGCGCTGGCGGGCTCGCGCGGGGTCGCGGCCCAGCGCGGCGAGCAGCTCGTTCATCGAGCCGAAGCGGTCGCGGGGCTCGACGCTCATGCCCCGCCGCAGCGTGGCCAGGATCCACGCGGGCACCCGGACCCTGCGCGGGGGATTGCTGGTCACCCCGGCGACGATCCGCGCGGCGAGCTCCTGGGAGCTGCGACCGTCGAACGGTCGCGCGCCCAGCAGCGCCTCGTAGAGCGCCACGCAGAAGCTCCACTGATCGCTCGCGGGCCCCACGGGTCGGCGCGCGCACTGCTCGGGAGACATGTACGCAGGCGTGCCGAGCAGCGCGTCGGGCTGCGTGAGCGCGGCATCGAAGCGGGTCACGAGCGAGGGCGAGGTGCTCGAGGTCCGCGCGTCCGAGTCGGACGACTCGGCCGGGTCCTCCGCGTCGGCGGGCTCGGTCGCCGCCTCGTCGCGCGCGAGCCCGAAGTCGACCACCCGCACCCGCCCGTCGTCGCCGATGATGGCGTTGTGGGGCTTGAAGTCGCGGTGCACGAGCCCCGCGGCGTGTGCCGCGGCGAGGCCGCGGCCGGCCTGGAGGTAGACCTCGAGCACTTCTCGCCAGTCGCGGCGAGCGGCGCGAGCCCAGGCGTGGAGGCTCTGGCCCTCGACGAATTCCATCACCACCACGACCTGCTCGCCGACCGGGCAGACCTCGTGCACGGTCACCACGTTGGGGTGCTTGATGCGGGCGAGCGCGTGGGCTTCGCGGGCCAGCCGTTCGTGTTCCACCCGACCCACGCGGCTCGAGTCGCGGAGGAGCTTGAGCGCCACACGGCGATCGAGAGCCGGGTCGTAGGCGCTGTAGACCACACCCACGCCGCCCGAGCCGAGCCGGCCGAGGATCTGGAAGCGATCGATCTGCGCGGGGGCGCTCGCGATCCCGAACATGCGCTCGGAGAGCGCCGACGCGATGCGCTCGGCCTCCACGTGCCCCTGCGGTCGCAGACCCAAGAGATCGTCGCGGAGCGAGTCGTGGAGCTCGGGCTCAGTCGTCAGCATCGGGCCGCTCCTCCTCTGGATCCGACCGCTCTGGATCGTCGCGGAGCGACCGCACCCAGTCCGCGAGCGCGTCGGCTCCACTCTGTCCGTCGGGAGCGGAGGCACCCACGCGATCGAGCTCCGCCCCCAGCGCCTGGCGAGCACGAAACAGCCACCCGCGCGCGGTGGGCTCGGCGATGCCGAACACCTGCGCCAGCTCGCGGGGACGCATTTCTTCCCAGTAGTGCAGCTCGATGAGGAGCTGCTGCTGTACCGGCAGCCGGCGCAGTGCATCCGCGAGGATCGCCCGCCGCTCGTCGAGCGCCATGGCGCTGCTGGGCGAGGGCGTGGCCGCGGCGAGCGAGGTCACCGAGAAGTCGAGGTTGGCGTCGCGAGCGAGCTCGCGGATGTGCCGATAGAGCTCGTTGCGCGCGAGCGAGAACAGGTAGGCGCGGAACGTGCCGTCGTTGCGGAACTGATCGCGCGCGCGCACGCAGGCATAGAACGTCCGCTGGATCAGCTCGTCGGTCTCGTCGCTGACCTTGTCGCGGAAGAACTGGTAGACGCTGCGGAAGTAGCGACGGAACAGATCGTTGCCGGCGTGGTTGTCGCCCTCCCGCCAGCGATCCAGCAGCTCGAGGTCCGTCAAGGGCACCATCGTACCATCGAGCGCTCGCCGACTCCGACGACCGAAGCGCCTTCGGGCCCGCGTGCGAGCGCGTGGCCCGAGTGGACCAAGACGGCCGTCGCGCCACGCCGCAAGCCGCTCCGCGAGCACGGCGTTCGCGGGCGGGCGGAGCGAGCGGGGCTTTCGTAGGTACGAGGATCATCGACGTGGGTCCGCATGACCAGAGCCTCGACGTCACCAGAGCTTGGTGACCGACGGTGGCGTCGTGGCCTCTCACCATTCAAGAGCCGCGAGGACGCCGAACGTTTCGAACGATTTTTCGAGCGGCCCCGCGCAAGATCGCTGCATGTTCGCTTGCGCGCACGAGCCCGTGCGGGAGCCCGTGCATGGCCGCGCAAGCCCGCCGTGCGAGAGGTGCGAGGACCTGCACCCATCGCTGTACGAGACGGTGCTACCGTGCGTTCGTCATGGATACCCCCACGCTGCCTTCTCGCGTCACCGCGGTCACGGTGTTTCGCCGCGGGGCGCTCGTCACCCGCACGGCCACGGTGGTGCGCGGCGAGACGGGCTTCCCCGCCGCGATCCGCCTCGAGGGCTTGCCGCTCCTGCTCGACGACGAGTCGCTGCAGATCGAGCTCGCCGCGGAGGGGCCGGGCGCGGTGCCGCTGGCCGGTGATCTACGGGTGACGCTGGCGGTGCCCGAGCCCGACGCGGAGCTGCGCCCGCCCACCGACGCGGAGCTCGAGGCCGCCAAGCTCGAGCTCATGCTGGCCCAGCAGGAGCAGGCCGACCTCGCGCTCGTGGGCGCGTGCGTGTCGTCGCTGGTCCCCGGGACGCGCGGCACGCCCGAGGAAGGGCAGCCGCCGATGCCGTCACCCACCGCCGCGCGGCTGGCCCTCTTGGCGCTGCGCCGCGAGCGGCTCGAGTCGCTGGCCCCGCGGCTGCAGGCGGCGGCCGAGCGCACGCGCGTGGCCAGCGAGCGGCTCGAGACGCTGCGCGAGCGCGAGCGCCGGGCCTCGCAGGCCCGAAACCCGCGGACGTTCGAGGCGCGCAAGGCCGTGGTGGTGGGGCTCTTGCCCGCCGGTGGAGCGCCCGACGAGCACCCCGCCGAGCGGCTCGAGCTGCGGCTGCGCTACCTCGTGCCCGGGGCCCGCTGGGCGCCGAGCTACGTGCTGCGGCTGCACCCCTCGCTCGGCTCCGGCACGCTCGAGCTGCGGGCGCTGGTGGGTCAGGCCACCGGCGAGCGCTGGACCGACGTGGCGCTCACGCTGTCGACCGCCCACCCGCAGCAGTGGACCGAGCTACCCGAGCTCCGCGCGCTGCGGCTCGGCCGGCGGCAGCCGCCGCCGCCCAAGACCGGCTGGCGCCCGCCGCCGCCCGGTACCGAGCTGCTCTATGCCGACTACGATCGCGTGCACGCGCAGGAGCCCGAGCTCCCGCCCGTGCCCAAGCAGGAGCCCATGCGGCCGCCCGCGGCCGGGGGAGTGGCGGGGTTCGCCCGGCCCGAGACCGCCACGCGCACGCGGGCCGGGCACATCGCCGACGACGAGAGCCCCGACCTCGACTTCGAGGAGGTCGAGCTCATCGCCGAGGAAGCCGCGCGCTCGTACGCGATGCCGCAGGCGCAATCGATCCCGCGCGAGCCGAACATGCGCAAGCCGGCGCCGCCGGCCCCCGGGGCGCCGACACTGAGGGCGTCGCTGGCGATGCCGGTGGCCCCCGCGGCCGCGTTCGCGCAATCGCGGAGCGCGGGCCTCGGCGGGATGCTCGGCAGCGCGATCGACGGGCTCTTCGGTGGCGGGGGAGCACCCTCGAGCGGCATGGCCCCCGACGGGGCCGCCTACGACATGCCGTCCGAGCCGCGGCCGCATGGCAGCCAGATTTCCGATGTGCTCGTGGCCGACCGTGCGCAGCTCGAGTACGGAGGCCTGTGGCTGCCGCCCGCCGACGACCCGCGCCGCGGTGCGCTGCAGCGTGCCGATCGCGGCGAGCGCTACGCACGGCTGGCGAGCCTGCCGCCCGAGCAGATCGCCAGCGCGCTCGCCCGCGGCGAGGCCGCTCGCGAGCAGGCGTGGGTGCTCGAGGATCGCCAGGCTCCCGAGGGTCATCGCTGGGCCGAGGGGGCCGAGGGCTTCGACTACGCCTACGAGGCGCAGGCCCACGTCGACCTCGACAGCGACGGCGAGCTGCACGGGCTGCCGCTGTGCTCGTCGGCCGTCGAGGCCACGCCGCGCTACGTCAGCGTGCCGCGCGAGACCCAGGACGTGTTCCGCGTGGTGGTGCTGCGAAACCCCCTCGACGCGCCGCTCTTGCCCGGACCGGTCGACGTGTACCTCGGCGGCCGCTTCGCGCTGGCGTCCACGCTCGACGTCACGCCGCCGCGCGGGCGGGTGGAGCTCGGCCTTGGGGTCGAGCAGGCGATCAAGATCGCCCGCAACACCAGCTTCGAGGAGGAATCCGCGGGGCTGCTCAAGCGCAGCCGCGACCTCGGGCACCACCTCCGCGTGGAGGTCAAGAACCACCTCGAGCGGGCGGTGACGATCGAGGTGCGCGAGCGCCTGCCGGTCACGCGCGAGGGCGAGAACGACATCGAGGTGGTGGAGCGCAGCTCCGATCCGACGTGGGAGGATCTCAAGCAGGAGCTTCCGCCGCTCGAGGGCGGCCGGGCCTGGCGCGTGGAGGTCCCCGCGGGCGGCGAGCGCATGCTGCGGGCGAGCTACACGATCCGCATCCCCCAAAACCACGAGATCGTCGGCGGAAACCGACGGGAAGGCTAGGGCACCGATGGCGCAAGACGACGTGCCGAAGACGATCGCCGAGCTTCCCATCGTGGAGGTCACGGTGCAGGAGGACCGCGCGCTCGTGCGACGCGAGGGCACCATCATGGCGCCACCCGGGCGGGCACGGCTGCGCATCGAGGGCGTGGCGCCGGTGCTGGTCGACAAGTCGCTCACCGCGGAGCTGGTCCCCGGCGGCGCGGGAGCCGATGTGGCCGAGGGCGTGCGCGTGCGCAGCGTGGTGGCCACCCGCTGGCACGTGACCGAGGAAGCCCAGCGGCCCGCGGCGCTGGCCGAGCTGCAGGCGCGGCTGCGCGAGCGCCACGCCGAGCTGACCGCGCTCGCGCGGACGCGGGCCCAGGTGGCGAGCGAGCGCGAGGTGCTCGAGCAGCTCCTGCGCAGCACGCTCGGCGAGCTCGGCGAGGACGCGGGCTGGGGGCGCACCGATGCAGCGCACCTCCATGCCACGCTCGACTCGCTGCAGGAGCGCCTGTCGGTGCTCGGGCGGGAGCGGCGCGAGCTCGATGCCAAGTACGAGCAATTGCAGCGCGAGATCGCCGACCTGCAGCGGCTCGAGGCCGCCTCGCACACCATCGAGGCCCGCACCGCCGCCGCGCTCGAGCTCGAGCTGCACAACCCCGACGACGCCGAGCGCTCGGTGCGATTGCGCGTGGACTACCTCGTGCCCGGGGCGCTGTGGCGGCCGTGGCATCGCGCGCGGCTCGTGGAGGACGCCGGCGCGGCGCGGATCGAGCTGCGCTGCGAGGGCTGCGTGTGGCAGGCCACCGGTGAGGACTGGAACGACGTGCAGCTGGTGTTCTCCACCGAGCGCCCGTCGCTCGGCCTCGTGCCGCCGGTGCTGCACACCGACCTGCTGGCCGTGCGCAAGAAGGGGCCCGTGGTCGAGGTGCAGGCGCGCCAGGAGCAGATCCACACCGCGGGCCTGGGTGCCGACGAAGGCGGACCCACGGCCAGCGCGCCCGAGCTGCCCGGCATCGACGACGGTGGCCAGGCGCAGCGTCTGCGCGGGCGCGGGCGCAGCAGCATCCCCGGCGACGGTCGCCCGTACCGCGTGCCGCTGTTCGACGTGGTCGGCCCCGCCGAGGTCGAGCTGCGCTGCGTGCCGGAGCTGGCCGCGGTGGTGCTGCTGCGCTCCGAGCAAGCCAACACCGCCGCGTTCCCGTTGCTGGCCGGGCCCGTCGATCTCGTGCGAAAGAGCGGCCTCGTGGGGCGCACGTCGCTGCTCTACGTGGCGCCGGGCGAGCGCTTCGAGCTCGGCTGGGGCCCCGACAACGGGCTACGGGTCAGCCGCGAGCACGAGGAGCTCGCGTGGGAGCGCAAGTCGCTGAGCTCGTGGACGCGAAAGCCTCGGCGCGTGCGCATCAAGCTCTCGAGCCTCGACGCCACGCCGCGCACGCTGCAGGTGCGCGAGCGGATCGCCGTGTCGGAGCTCGACAAGGTCAAGGTGGAGCTGCAGTCGGCGACCGGGGGCCAAAAGCCCGACGCCGACGGGATCCTGCGCTGGGACGTGCGGCTGCCCGGGTTCGGGCGGCAGGAGCTCGTGCTCGAGTGGGCCCTCGTCGTCCACGACGACGTGCAGGGGGTGTAGCCCGCGTGGGGCACGGGCTCCCGATCACACCGGCAGGTACATCAGCAACAGCCCGTTGACGAGCTGCGGCATCGCGCAGCTGTAGCTGAACCCGGTGACCGAGTTGCGCATCATCCCGGCGCCCGCGTCGGCGCCGTTGTTGCCGAAGTTGGCGACCGAGAGCGTGTCGACGTAGCAGACGTCGATGCTGCCCGACTCGTGGAACATCGCCTGGAAGCGCAGGAGGTCGGTGTTGTCGCCGCCGAAGAACGGCACGTCCCACTGCACCACGAACCGCTGGCTCCCCACCGCGCCGAGCGTCTGGTAGTAGACGTCGCCGGCCGACCCCGGGTTGAGGTCGTCCCAGAACACGCCCAGGATGTTCTCGTTGGCCAGCGAGAACGTGTCCTCGGGCGGGCAGATCCCGGAGAGCGGCGTGAAGTCCTCGTCGTCGAAGTACACGTGACCGTTGGAGCTGATGACCGCCTGCGTGAACTGCTGGTCCCAGGCGGTGAGCGTGAAGCCGATCGGCACCGTGATCTGATCGTCGTCCGAGAGGCCAGTGCCGGTGCCGGTGCCGCTGATGTCGTCGCACGGCAGGACGCCGGGCATCAGCGAGAAGCCGTTGTAGAACCCGTCGCCACCGAACAGCATCCCGGGGATCTCGCAGGCCGAGAAGTCGTACTGGCAGCTCGGCAGGCACGAGAGCTCACCGCTGATGAGGCCCAGCGAGGCGCAGGTCTGCCCATTGAGGTTGGCTCCGTCGCAGCCCTCGCCCGGCTCGATGAGGGCGTTGCCGCAGGTGTTGCAGCCCGAGATGTCGAAATCCAGGCAGTCGTCGGCGCAGGCGAGCGTGCCGCTCACGTAGCCCTCGCTGACGCAGTTGGCACCGCCGAGGTCGGGTCCGTCGCAGGGCTCGACGCCGTCGATGACGTCGTTGCCGCAGGTGATGCACCCGCTGGTGTCGTAGGTGAGGCAGCTCGCCGTGCAAGCGAGCTGGCCGGCATCGAAGCCCTGCGACTCGCAGGTCTGCCCGAACAGCACGATGTCGTCGCAGACCTCGTCGCCGTCGACGATCACGTTGCCGCAGGTGCCACACTCGCCGAGATCGATCTCGCTGCAATCATTGGCGCAGGCCGGCGTGCCGCTCTCGAAGCCCATGCCCACGCACGTGACCCCACCGAGGTCGGTGCCATCGCACGCCTCGCCCGGATCCATGGTGTTGTTGCCGCAGCTGAAGCTGCTGCACCCGCTGCGGTCGTAGTCGCCACAATCGTCCCGGCACCCCAGCGTGCCCGCGTCGAAGCCCTCCGACCGGCACGTCGCACCGTCGAGCTCGTCCCCGTCGCAGGTCTCGTCCGGGTCGAGCATGCCGTTGCCACAATCCTCGACGGGTCCGACGGTGGTGTCGGGGTCGGGCTCCGTGGTGGAGGCGGTGGTGTCGGGGTCGGGCGCCGTGGTGGAGCTGCTCGTGTCGAGCGGCCCGGGCACGGTGGTGGAGTCGACCCCTGCGGTGCTGCTGCTCGACGCATCGGAGTCGGTGGACATGGGGATCGGATCATCGGGACAGCCGCCGAGCAGGAAGGCCGTACCGATGCCGAGCGAAGAAGCCAAGGAGCGCGCGATCATGGACGCGACCCTAGCATGGGTCGCGCGCTATGGGACGAGCACTGCGGCATACTGCCCCATGAGGTCGGCGATCTCCTGCAGCTCGGCGTCGGCGAGCTCGGTGGCAGCCTGCTGAGCCCAGGTCTGCATGCCCTGGGCCACGAGCACCGCCTCGGCCCACATCCCCGCGGTCGTGAGCCCGTCGATCACCACCAGCGCCTTGGCGTAGCCGACCACCACGTCGGCCTTGTAGAGCCGGGGGGCGGGCTCGAGCACCACGCCCTCGATGCCGACGGAGAGCTCGTCGCTGCCCAGATCGCCGGTGAGCGGGTCGGTGTACTCGACGTAGGCGTCGATCGTGTCACAGGTGGTCACGAGCGTCGGATCACAGGGGGCGATCACCTGGTGGAACGTCATCGAGTCGTTGGGCGCGAGGTGCTGGGGCTCCACCTCGGCCGGGTTCTGGCTGATCTCCTCGCCGTGAAAGCGCTTGACGCCGAAGTACCACGGCAGCGTGAGCCGCATGCGGACGTTGCGGGCCGAGACGGCCACGTTGGCCAGGAATCGCTCGCCGAATTGCTTGGTGGCCTCGGCCGGCGTGTCGACGAACACATAGGCGCCCTTGCCCGCATCGGTCACCGCGTCCATGAGATCGTCGCGGTAGCTCATGGCCTTGCCCACGCCCACGCCCACCATGTACGTGCCCTCGCCGTCGGCGTCGCCGGCCTGGCTGGCGATGAGGTCGAGGTCGGTGATGCCGGCATTGGCCCCGCCGTCGCTCACGAGCACCACGCGGTTCCAGCCATCGTCGATGTGGTGAACGTTGGCGAGCCAGTAAGCGGCCAGGAGCCCGCCGTGGAGGTCGGTGGAGCCATTGGCCTCGAGGTTGGCGATCACGGCCAAGAGCTCGGGGTCGTCGGGCCCGAGCACCGCGTAGCCCTCGAGCACGGTGGTCTGGCTGGTGCTCCACGTGACCACCGAGACCACGTCGCCGGCCCGCAGCTGCCCGGCGATGGCGGTCATCGTGTCCTTGAGCAGCTCGAGCGGCTCGCCGGTCATCGAGCCCGAGGTGTCGAGCGAGAACACCAGGTTCATGGGCGGTCGGTCGTCGGGATCGAGCTGCCGGCCCTGGGCGCGCAGCACCAGCGTGAACTCGCTCTGCGCGACGTCGGTGCGGCGCATCTCGATGCCGACCTTGGCCGGTGCCTCGTCCTGCGCGGTGCCCGAGAGATCGAAGTAGTTGAGGAACTCGTGGATGCGGATCCGGTCGGCCGGGACCACGAAGCCCTCGTGGATCGTGCGGCGCGCGAGGATCGGGGAGGCCTGCGAATTGCTGTCGTCGTTGCTCATGTAGAGCACGACCGGATCCTGGGTCTCGGGGCACTCGATCGGCTCGTTGTCGACCATCACCGGCGGCTCGCTCGTCAGCGCGTCGGGCGGGCCGGCCTCGGACTTGGTGCACTGGTCGGGCGCGCAATCGGGGTCGCCCTCGCCGGGGCACATGCACTGGCAGACGCCGTCGGGCAGGCAGAGCTGCTCCGGCAGGCACACCGCGACCGAAGCGTCGTAGCCGACGAAGCACCACTGGTCGCCGTGGCACTCCGGGTTGGCCTCGTCGCCCTGGCAGAGGGGGATGCACGTGCCGTGGTCGCGGGCATCGACGTCCCAGCAGATCGTGTGGTCGTTGCAGTCGTCGACCCCGCTCGTGGGGCCGCCCTCCACCGTGCAGGGCTCGCCGGTGGCGGCGGGGTCGTCGGCGACTGGCGTGCAGCGGGTGGCGTTCCACTCGCTGCCGCCGTCGTTGGCCCACGGCACGCACTTCTCACCGGCGGGGCAGTCCTGCGCGAAGACATCGCACTCGAACCCGACGCTGCCGCCACCGTCGGGCTCGGAGAGGAAGGTGTTGCCGTCACCCGCACCGCTCTCGTCCGCACCGCCCTCGTCGTCCTCACCCTCGTCGTCGCCGTCCTCGTCGTCCATGTCGCCGGGTGGCGTGATCGGAGCCTTCACCCACGGTGCATCGCCGGCCAGCAGCGGGCCGCCATCGAGGCACAAGGGAGCGGGCGCGCCGGAGGTCTCGGTGGTGGAGCCGGAGCTGCCACCGCCAGCCGAGGGGAGGTCTTCACCGCAGGCGGAGGTCAAGGCGAGGAGCAGGCAGCCGGGGATCCAAGGGGTGCGCATGGGGGCTCCGATCGTGGTGGTTTATTTGTTATATTAGTTTTGTAGAATTGTAAAACTTAAAATAATAACGAATATGGTGTGTAAGAATAGTAATGGCGCATGTTGCGCGAAGTGTCAGCGATTCGCGGAATCGATCGGCCGCACCGAGTGACAGTGGCAGGCTCGAAGCCTCGATGAGCCAGTGAAACACCGAGTGCCGATGGCGCCTCGACGACGCTGCGAGCGGCCCGAGCCTCGGGACTACGTACGAGCCGGGTGATCGATCCATCGCGATGCAGCTTTGCGGCGCTGCGCGAGCACGTGGAACGAACGCGAGGATGGTGCGTGTCAATCGAGCGTATGGCCCACCGTGATTCATCCGCGTTGATCGCATTGTCCACGCTTCGCGACCTCGAAGCGGATCGTGTGCGTCGCGACCACCAGGTGCGCTCGGCTGCTGCCGAGGTGGAGCGGCTCGCTCGCGAGCGCGAGCAGCAGCGCGTGCGCGAGGCCTACGAGCGGGCGGCGGCCGAGCAGGCCGAGCGTGCGCAGGCCGAAGCGCTCGCGCGGATCGAGCGCGAGCACCAGGATCGCCTGCGGATCGCCGAGGCCGAGGCGCGCGCCCGAGCGGAGCGCGACGCTTACTTGCGCCAGGAGCAGCTGCGGCTCGACGCCCAGGTGCGCATGAGCGAGGAGCGAAGCAAGCCGCGCTGGCCGCTGGCGGTGGTGCCCGCGCTGGTGCTCGGGCTGCTCGGCACCGGAGCGATCGTGTGGCAAGGGCAGCAGCGTCAGGAAGCAGAGCGAGTGGCCACGGAGCGGGTCACGGCCGAGCAGGCCGAGGCGCTCGCGGCGATCACCGCCAAGCTCGACGCGCTCGAGGCCGAGCAGACGCGCCTGCAGGCCGAGCGCGCGGCGATCGAGGGCCAGCTGGTGGCCGCCGCCGGCGACGAGACGAAGCAGGCGGATCTGCGGGCGCAGCTCGACGCGGTGGAGGACGAGATCGCGAGCAACGACGCGGCGCGCGGCAAGCCGCAGCGGCCGAAGCGGCCGCGGACGAGCAAGCCCGACTCGGATGGCACCAAGCCCGTCAAGCCGCGCACCCGGCCTACGCTGGATGTGACGAGCACGAATGATCCGCTGGCGGGGATCCAGTAACGGGCGCCGGGTCGGCGATGGGATCACCATCGCCGACCCGAAGCCGTCGCCGGGTCCTCGTAGAACCGCGACAGGCTTCATCGTCCAGACAGCGTCTGGACTTTTTGCGGTGGTCGAGCCGCGGCCCGGCTCACGGTGACTCGTCGGCCGGCTCGTCCGCGCGCTTCGGGCTCACCCGCACGGACCTCAGCGCGACGCCTAGCGTCCGCGAGTCCTGCCCGAGACCCAGCTCGGCGGGCGTGCGCATCGGCGTCACCCGCAAGACGAGCTCCAGCCGGCCGCTCGGCGGGATGAGGCTCCCCGGCAAGGCCCAGGAGAGCTCGTGGAATCTACCGTCGTCCGGTGTCCAGTGACCGACGGTTGCACCATTGGCCAGGACCTCCAACGTCGGCGGAGTGGGCTCCCCAGCGAGGACCAAGAGGCGGGCCTCGAGCTCGAGGCCCAAGACCTCGTCGCCCACGGGCTCGGCGAGCACGAGCGCGATCGCAGCGCTGCCCTCGTCGCTCCACACTCCCCACTCTTCCGGTGCCGACCAGCCCTGGCGAAGCTGCCCGCGCACGACTCGACCGGCGTCGAAGTGGAGCGTGTCTCCGACCGCGTAGTACTCCGTCCCAACCTTGGCCTCGTGGATGGCGAAGGCGAGGCAGCGCTCATCGTCGGAGACCCCCTGGGCCTTGCCGGACTGGCAGCCCTGGGCGGTCGAGAGGGTCACGGGCTGCCACTTTCGCGCGAGTGGCAAGCTCGCCTCGAGGGTCTGGCGCTCGCGCCCGACCTGCGCGCGGAGAAGGGGCTCCGTGGCGTCGCCGACGGACAGCTCGAGGGTCCTCTGCGTCCCGAAGGCCGAGTGCACCGACATGACCAGCAACCCAGACCCCCGGGCGTCGGCGCGCGCCCAGCCTCGCGCCTCGTCCGTCGTCCAGAACCCCCAGCGCTCCCGGTAGAAGATGCCCTCGTCCAGGACGAAGCGGAGGTTCGCGAGCTCGTAGGTGTACAGGGTGACGCGTTGATGCTTGGCGTAGAGGAGGGGGCTTCGCTCGAACTGGCGCGATCGCGAGGGCTCGAGCCCATCGAGGGGCCAGTCGGTCACGAGCACCGAGTAGTCTCCGCGGTTCAGCGACGGTCCCCAGACGAAGGAATCGCGCCACTCGAGGTCGACGTGCGCGGGCAGGTAGTGCTGAAAGTGTCGAAAGGACAGGCCGGCGACGACCAGCACACGCTCACCCTCGAGCTGCTTGGCGACGAAGCGGGCGGCGTCGACGGGCGGAGGCCGGCTCCGGTCGAGCTGCCGCGCGCGTGCTTGGGCACCGGTGATGCCCAGCAAGACGATCGCGCCCGAGACCCCGACCATCGCGGCTCGCGCCGCCACGCCGCGGAGGCCCGCAAAGAGCAACCCGTAAGGGATGGCGAGCAGCAGGGCGACGAAGGGCGCCGCCGGGATCAGGACCCGGCGAAAGGCCAGCGGATGGAGCCACAGGGCCTCGGCCACGCCGAGCAAGGCGAAGACCAGCGCGCCGATGCTCCAGATCCCCACGGTCCTCGTGAATGGCGCCCGGTGGCGCGCGGCCCCGAGGACGAGGAAGAGCAGGCTCGAGGCCGCGAACAGCACGAACGCGAGCTCCCACTCGAGGATCCATGACGCCAGGTACTCGCCGAGGTGCTCCGCGGAGAGCTTGGCCCTCACCGAGGGGTGCGCGTCGTATTGCTGGGCGCCGGACCGCAGGTAGTCACCCACCCCCATCTCGAGCTCGCACAGCGCGGGCAGCAACCACGCGCCCAGCCCGAGCGTTGCGCCGAGGCCGAGGCCGAGCCACGCCCGGGAGGTCCTGCACCAGATCGCCAGACCGAGCAGCAAGAGCGCGAAATGAAGGCTCCACTGGGGACGGACCCCCGCGCCCCAGGCCGCGAGCGCTCCCGTGGCGACGAGCAGGAGCAGCGCACGCGGTCTCGGACCCGCCAAGAGCGCTCGCCGAGCGAGGACGCCGACCAAGAGGGCGCCAAAGAAGAACGGCAGGACGACCACGTCGCTCATCGCGACCACCGAGCCCGTGGTGAAGGCCGGGGTCCCGAACAGCATGCCGGCGGCGACGAGCCCCGTCGTCCGATTGAGGACGACCCGGCCCGTCAAGTACAAGAGCCCGATCGTGAGGGCGCCGGCGAAGACGCTGAGGGTGGTGAGGGAGAGCTGCGGATCGTCGGCAAGGGCATCGATCCCCCGCGCCGTGAACACGTACGCGAAGTAGCCCGGCGGGTGGGGCTGGTGGTCCGTGAGGCTCAGCCGCTCGAGCGCGAGGGAGAACTGGACGCTGTCCCAGTCGTCGAGCCAGCGCGAGCGGTGGATCCCGAAGAACAGGCCCGACACGATCGTGAGGAGCGAGGCCACGGCGACATCGGTGCGTCCCGGAACGTCGCCGCCGACCACGGACGACGCTGGCCCCGCTGCTTCGCCCTGCGTGCTCACTAGGCCCCTTGTAGCGCACAATTGGCGTGCCACGGAGCGGCCGAGGACGGTGGAGGGTCGGGGCGGGTTGCCAGCCCCGCACCATGGCATCCTGCTCCGGGATGCCGTTTCGCGACGACACCACTCCTTCGCCCGCCGCGACCGATCCCCTCGCCCGCTTCCAAGCGCTCTACGCTGCCCTCGACGCCGAGCGCGGGCGCTTCGGGGATCGTGCGCCCCTGCGCCTCGTTGCCATCACGCTCGTCACCGTACCCGGCGACGTCGCCCAGCTCGTCGCCCGCGTGCGCGCGACCGATGCCGAGCTCGCCCCCCACTACGGCTGGACCTCGAGCGTCGATCGCTCGGTACGGATGGTGCTGGCCGCGGCGTTGGTGCGGACGGATGAATCGGTGGCGAGCTTCGTGGCGGGCGGCAAGCGCGTCGCGGCGTTGATGAAGGCGGCCGGGATCAAGCGCGCCGGGGTGTACGGCATCGTCGCGGGGTTCGTGCTGCGGCGGGTCGTCGGCGGCGAGCCCAGCCACGCCCACGTCGACCGCATGCGGGGCATCCACGCGGCCATGAAGGGACACCACTGGTTCCTCACGGGTCCCGAGGATCTCACCACCTGCGCGATGCTCATCAGCAAGCCCGGCTCCCCTCGCGAAGTCGCGGATCACATCGAAGCGACCTATCGCCGGCTCGCCGACGCGCCCAAGACATGGGCCGGCGATCCGCTGCTCTCGGCCGCGAGCGTGCTCGCCCTGGTTGCGCTCGCCCCCGACGAGGCGGCCGATCGTTTCCTCGAGGTGGCGAGCGCGCTGCGTGCCGCGGGCGTGAAGATCGGACAGGCGCAGTACGACGAGGTCGCGGTGCTGACCTTCGTGCCGCGCAGCGCCAGCGTCATCGCGGCCGATGTGGCCGAGCTACGCTCGCGCATTGCCGGCGAGCTGTCGTGGAGCGAGGACTCTACGGCGACCAGCCTGGCGGCGAACCTCGCCTTCGTACGGCTCGTCGCCGACGAGCGCGACGGGCGGGTCGGAGCGCTGGCCGACGCCAAGCTGCTGCTCGACATGCTGTCGATCGTGATGATGCGGTCGGGCTGACCGACGGCGGGGGCGCGTCTGGGCTCGGAATGGTGTTTGGAAGGGATGGAGCGCCCGCGGCAGGAATCGAACCTGCGACCTATGGTTTAGGAAACCATCGCTCTATCCGACTGAGCTACGCGAGCGGGGGACGAATCTTCGTTCGGATCCCCGGGGTTTGCAACCCTTGGCCATGCTGCGGGTACGATCCTCCCATGCGGCAATTCCTCGTGGGTCTCTCGATCTCGATCGCGTTCATCCTCGGCTGCGTCACGGCGCAGCACATTCCCGGTGTGGCGGTGCCTACGGCATCCGCCTACGCGGGCCAGCGCTGGGAGTACACGTGCCGAGATTGGCCGATACTCCCAGCCAACGGCACGGAGAACGCCCAGCGCGTGTCCGAGATCCTCAACGAGATCGGCATGGAGGGCTTCGAGCTGATGACGCCCGCGCCGATGGGCGGCATGGCTTGCTTCAAGCGCGCCCAGTGACGCGGTTCGTGAGGCTCTAGCCGCCCGCGGGCTTTGCGGGACACTGGGCCGGCGGGTTGGCCAGGATCGCCTCGTCTTGCGAGCCGCTCTTGGCGTCGCACTCGGCCTTGGTGATCGACAGCCAGCCCTTGCCGCAGCAGTCGTTGTTGCCGCCGCAGTCCCACTTGCCCGTCACGTTGCAGGCAGTCTGGCCGGAGCACTCGTTGACGCCGTAGCAGCGCACCTTGGCGTTGGGGTCGGCCACCTTGGCGTCGGGGTTGGCGTCGGCGGTGGGGGCCGGCTTGGTGGCCTCGGGGGTGCTGGTGGGCGTCTTTTCCTTGCCGCAGCCGCCGAGGAACAGGGCGGCGGCCGAGAGCGCGAAGGTGCTGGCGAGGTTCTTCTTCATGGTCGTCCTCTCGGTACGTGGGGCGGGGCCGGTCGGATCCAAGCCAAAGGATGGCCGAAGGATGGCCGAGCCGATCGCGGGCCCGCCCGCATGGTCGCACGAAGGCCGCCCGGGCGGCCGCACCTGCCCAAACGCGTCGAATCCCGCCGTGTTACGCCCCGGGTCGCCACTTTCGCTGGGCGAAAGCGCATGCTCTGGCGGAGCACCGCGATGACCACGCGCCCTCGGCTCGGCCATGGCGTGGGCCTGCGCCTGGCCCACTACGATCGCGCGCTCGCGGGGGGCCTCGACGTCGACTTCGTCGAGGTCGTCACCGAGAACTTCTTCGGCCCCGGCGGCAGCGTCCCCGGCGGGCGGCCCCGCGCGGTGCTCGAGCGCGTGCGCGCGGAGGTGCCGGTGGCGCTGCACGGGGTGTCGCTCGGCGTGGGCTCGGTGGACCCGCCGAGCGCCGAGTACCTGCGAGCGTTGCGGGCGGTGGTCGACTGGATCGAGCCGGCGATCGTGTCCGATCACCTGTGCTGGGGCAGCACCGGGGGCCACTATGCCCACGACCTCTTGCCGCTGCCGCACCGCGAGGACGCGATCACGCTCGTGGTCGACAACGTCGGGCGGGTCCAGGACGCGCTCGGGCGCATGATCCTGCTCGAGAACGTGTCGAGCTACGTGGGGCAGGCCGGGGCGACGATGCCCGAGTGGGAATTCCTCATGGAGGTGGCCCGGCGCGCCGACTGCGGTGTGCTGCTCGACATCAACAACGTCGTGGTCAACGCCCGAAACCATGGGTTCGACCCGCTCGAGTACCTGCGAGGGATCGACGGCGAGCGCGTGTGGCAATTCCACCTGGCGGGGCACACCGATCGCGGCGCGTACAAATTCGACGATCACGTGGGGCCCGTGCCCGAGGAGGTGTGGGCGCTCTACGAGGCCGCGGTCGCGCAGCTCGGAGAGGTGCCGTCGATCGTCGAGTGGGACCAGGACGTGCCCACGTGGGAGGTGCTGCGGCAGCAGCAGGAGCTCGCCCGCGACCGCGCCCGGCAGGTGCTCGGGGGTGCGACAGTGGCAGTAGGGGAGGGGGCCCGGTGAGCGAGCCGAGCGAGCCGAGCGAGCTGCGTCGCGAGCAGGCGCTGTGGTGGCGCGCGATCACCTGGCCCACCGGTATCGACGACTTCCTGGCGAAGGCCGACTCGGACACGCGCGCAGCGTTCGAGGCCACGTTCGTGGGCGACGAGACCCTCGACGCGCGGCGACGCATGACCGTCTACGCCGAGTCGTACTTCTGGCGGCTCGCCGAGGTGCTGCGCGACCAGTACCGCGTGCTCGCGTGGCTGCTCGGTGGGTCGCGCTTCCACGACTTCGTGACCGACTTCGTGTGGCAGCGGCCGTCGCGGAGCCCCGACGTGCGCCGGTTCGGTGCCGAGCTGCCCGGGTTCCTCGCCGAGCACCCGCTCGAGGCCACCCACGGCGGTCTCGCCGAGCTCGCGCGGGTGGAGCGGGCGATCGTGGACGCGATCGACGTGCCCGACGAGCCGCGGGTGGGCCGGGCCGAGCTGCAGGCGCTGCCGGTGGAGCAGTGGCCCGCGCTGCGGCTGGCGACGGCGGCTCACGTGCAGGTGCTGACCACGCGACGCTCGTATCCACGCGCGTTCGCGGCGTGGCAGGCCGAGGAGCCGTCACCCGAGCCCATACCGCCGCTTTCCGAGGACGGGCCGTTCCACGTGTTGGTGTGGCGCAGGGAGCTCGAGGTGTTCCACCGCGCGATCGAGCCGGCTGCTGCCGCGGCGCTCCGCGTGGCGCAGGCGGGTGGAGCGTTCGAGGCGATCTGCGACGCGGCGCTCGAGGTGGACCCCGGGCTCGATCCTGGCGCGATCGTGGGCTGGCTCGGCCGCTGGCTCGACGATGGGCTGTTCTCTGCGATCGACGGGTGACACCCCACGACGAAGGGGTGCTAGCGTCGGCGGTGATGGAGCCCCTTGCACCGCTGCAATCGACCTCGCTCGCGGGCCTGCGCGGGTGGGCGGCTCACGAGGCCGTGGCGCGTCTCGAGGCGATCCTTGCGGCGCTGCCCGGGTGTGGTGACCCGCAGGTGCTCGAGGGCCTCGCCAAGGGGCTGCCCACGACGGTGGCCGGGCTCGCGCCGGAGGTGAGCCTCTTGCTGGCTGCGGTGGCCGCGGCGCTCGTGCCCCAGGGGGTCGTGCCTCCGCGCGACGTCGCGTCGCTCGAGCCGCGGCTGCGCGTGGCGTGGCGGAGGGTGGAGCTCGCGGGCGGTGGCGACGCGAAGGCGCTCGAGGGTCTCGATGACGCGGAGCTCTTGCAGGTGGTGCATGGGTGGTCGATCGATCCCGTGCTGGATCCGCTGCCGCTCTTGCGACGCCTGGCGAGCGCCCGTGATCCACGGCTGCGCACACAGGCGCTCGAGTGGCTCGTCCCTGCGGTTGCCCAGCTCGCGGCGACCCCGGTCGAGGCGTTCGACGTGCTGCTGCCGCTCGCGAACGACGAGGACGCGCCGCTGCGGGCCCGGGTGCTGCGGATGCTCGGCGAGGGCTGGCTCCGGCGGCTGCCGCCTGCGCGCGAGCGCGACCGCGATCGCGCGCTCGTGGACGTGCTCGCGGGATCACCGAGCTCGGTCGACGACGCACGCGAGGAGCCATCGCCGAGCGTGCTGGTGGCTCGTGCCGCGATCGCCACCGCCGCGGCGCTCGGCCGTCGCGACTGGCTGCTCTCGCTCGCACAGGGCGATGCGCGGCTCGGCCCCGCGCGCGCCGAGGCGCTCGAGGCCCTCGGCCCGCTGGCCCGCGACGAGGATCTCGACGTGGCGCTCGCGCTGGCGCAGCACGAGCCGCTGCGGTTCCTGCCCGCTGCACGCCGGTTCCTGCTCGCGGCGCACCGGCATGGCGTGTTCCTGCGCGCGGGCCACCTCGATGCGCTGCTCGAGCTGTTCGATGCCCACCTCGCGTGGACCGGCGAGGAGGCGTTCCGCGTGGCGTTCGTGGTGCGAGGGCCGCTCGTCGAGCACCTCGCCGCGCTGCCGGCCGACGACCCGCGCTGGATCCGGCGCGCGTCGATCCTCGCCGCGGCCGTGGGCACGCGGGCGCACGAGCTGCTCCGCGAGCGGCTCGGTCAGGTGCACGACCCGGCGGTGGCACGGGCGCTGGTGGAGGCGGCGGGCCAGAGCCCCGAGTACGAGGGCGAGGAGCCGGTCTTGGCCTGGCTCGATGGGCTGCCCGAGCTCGTGATCCCGGTGCTGCGCGTGAAGCCCGGCGCCCGCGCAGAGGCCGAGCTGCGGGCGCGGGTCGAGGATCCGCGAACCGGCTCCGCCGTGCGCTCGCTGGCGATGGGCGTGCTGTGGGCGCTGTGCCGCGATCGGTCCACGCTCCTGCGCGAGCTCGCCACGCGCCTCGGGCCCCACGAGGCTGGCCTCCTCGGCAACGCGTACATCGAGCACCGCGATCCTCGCATCGCGTGGCTCGTGGCCGAGCCACCATGGCCCGACGATCCTCGCCACGCGATCGAGCCACTCGATCGCTTCGAGCGCTTGTGCGAGTCCGGCGACGTGGAGCTGCTCCCGCAGGTGGTGGCGCTGTTTCGCGAGATCCTGCGTGGCTACGTACGGCGGGCGCTCGCCGGCGATTTCACGATCAAGCGCCTCGCCCAGCCCGAGCTCGAGCAGCAGCTGTTTCGCTACGGCCGGCACCTCGTGGCCGAGGGCCGGAGCGTGCGCCGCTTCGTCGAGCCGGGCCCCGAGACCGGCCGCGATCTCGTGCTCGGGGTGGCGGTGGACTGGCTGCGCGAGGATCCGGCGCCCGCGGTGTGCGTGGCGCTCCTCGAGCTCATCGGACGGCACGGCCCCGGGCCGACCACCTTGCGCATGATCGAGCCCTGGTGGCGCCACGGTGATCGCGAGGTGCGGCGCGCGGCGATCGAGACGATCCTGGCCGGGGCAGGGGAGGGCGCGCGCGGCCTCGAGCTGTCGCTGTGCCGGCTGGCGGATCACGAGGAGCCCCGCATCATGACGCAGGCCCTCGGCGCGATCGCGAGCTTCGGCGCGCAGTGGGCCGAGCCGCTGGTGATCGCGGCGCTGCGCCGGCCGGAGATGGCGATCAAGAAGGAGGCTGCACACGCGCTCGCGAAGGTGGGCAGCGAGCGCGCCGTGGCCCCGATCATCGAGTGGCTGGCCCACCACGACAACGCGGGGCTGCGCAGCGAGCTCGGCGACGCGCTCGAGCGCGCAGCCGGACCCACGCGCGTGGCGGTGCTGGTGGACGCGCTCGAGCACGAGACCGAGCCGCGACGCGTCGAGCTCTTGTGGGCCGCGCTCGCCGGCCGGCTGCCGCTGGCGGCCGCGCTGCGGCTGGCTCGCTCGTCGCGACCGTCGCAGCAGGCGTTGCTCGCAGCGTGCCTCGACGGCCGCGTGACGCTGGCCGATGCCGACGCCGAGCGGCTCGCGGCGGCGCTGCACCGCGCCAAGCTCCTGCCCACGAAGCCGCGCCAGGATCCCGGACGGCGACTGCGGGTGGAGGGCTTCTCGCAGGCGGCTGCTCTCGAGCTCCTGGAGCAGCGCAAGCCCGAGGTCGAGGCACAGATCCTCGCCACGGTGCGCGCAAGCCTGGCCGACTGGATCGCGTGGCTACGCGCGACCGAGGCGATCGACCCACGCGCGCTGGCGCTGGTGCTCGACACTGCACAGCCGAGCCATGCCGAGCAGCTGACCTCGCTCTTCGAGCTCGTCGAGCGGGAGCGAGAGGCTGTCGATCCCGGTGCGGTGGCGGGCTGGCTCGAGCGCTGCGTGGCCGGGCAACGGGTGGGGCGTGCGATCGAGGTCCGCGCGATCGAGCTCTTGCGCCAGCTCCCTCCGTCGGCCCGCGTGGGTGGGCTGCGCCGTCATCGGCTCCTCGAGCGCCTGCAGGCGGTGCGGACCCGTGCCGATCTCGAGCGCAGCCTCGACGAGTGCCGCCTGGGCTCCGGCTCCGCGGTGGCGTTGTTGCTCGAAGCGCTGCGGATCCCTCCGCACGTGCGCGACGAGCCTCCGGCACTGACGACAATGCGCGAGACCATCGAGCGCTGGCCCACGCTCGCCGAGAACGCTCGTGCCCACGCCCTGACCACGCTGCTCACCGCGCGCCCGCTCGACATACCGCTCGTCGATCCACCGGCCGCCTTCCCGGAGCCCAAGCCCGCGCCGGGCTCCGCCACCGAGCTCGACGCGCTCGTGGCTGCGCTGCAAGAGGGTGACGAGCAAGACCGCTCGCGTGCCGCGGCGCGGCTGCTCGACTGGCCCGACGCTCACGCTGCCTGGCCGCGGGTGCTCGAAGCATTCCTGCACGGGCACGTCGAGCTCGAGCCGGCTCACCTCGCTCGCCTCGCGCCGCTGCTCCCCACATGGCCCCACGACCCGCGTGCGCGCCGGCGTGCGCAAGAGCTCGTGCCCTACCTTGCCCCGTGGCAGCACCGCGCGCTCGTACGCGCGTGGGCCGATGGCTGGCTCGCCGGTGATCTCGCGCTCGACGAGCCGCTCCGGCAGACCCGCGAGGAGCTGCTCTTGCCGCTGGTGTGGGCCGCGGCCGACCGCGGCGAGCTCCGGCTCGTGCACGTCTTGCGACCGAGCCGCTCCGCGGCCATGCAGGCGCTCGTCGACTGGCTACGGGCGTGCTCGCCCGCTGACGCCGAGCACCTGCGCATGCGCGAGCCCGAGGCTCCGCCGCCTCGCGACGACTCCGGCGATCCCGACGATCCCATCGCAGGCCGCGAGCCCGACGAGCTCGCGGCGCTCGCCGAGCGCAAGGGCGTCGCCAAGGGCCTGGCCGTGCGCGCGGTGCATGCCCTCGTCGCCCACGGCGAGCGCAGCGTGGCCCCGCTCTCGCGCCTGTGCACTGATCCGCGCCCGCCCGTACGCAGCGCGGCGCTCCGGGCCCTGCGACGCGTTGCCTCGCGCGAGGCCACGCTCGAGGCCACTGCACGCGCGCTCGCGATGGAGTCGCGCCGCGACGTGATGGTGCAGCTCATGAAGAGCCTCGGCCACGGCCGCCACGAGCCCTCGCTGCCCGCGTTGCTCGATCGCCTGCACCACGGCGACGTGCTCGTCCGCCAGGGCGCCCACGCGGCGATCCGAGCATGGGGCCACGAGGTCTTGCCCGAGCTCCGCCGCGCGGCCCGTCGCGCGCGACCCGATCGCCGTCCCGCCTACGCGGCCCTCATCGCCGAGCTCGAGCAGATCGATGCCTGATCGATGCCTGAGCGACGCCTGAGCGATGATTACCGAGGGATGGAGCGACGGTTTCCTAAACCGTCGCTCTATCTCTCCCACGCTCGATCCCCGCGCGACGTCGCGCTCGCCCCCCACCAGTGTCGCCGCCTACCCCCAACGCGCCGCGACCAGGAACGCCGTCCCGTGTCCAAACCGTGATCCCGCCTGCGAACGTTGCTCCCCCTTCGCGTCCGGGAACCCCGTATGATGCGGCAGCCTTGGGGAGGGAAGCATCGATGGCGACACGCGGGCTCGAGCACGCGCTCCGATCGGCAATGCCGATTGCGGGCCTCACCATCTGTCTCGCCACCGGTGCCTGCTACGAGGGCACGGGCGGGGACGGAGCCGACACCACCGAGGGTACCGGCGGCGCGACCGAAGGGGCGTCCGGCAGCGACGGCGAGCCCGAGCCGCCGCCGGAGAACATCGACCTCGTGCTCGCGGGCCAGTCGCGGCGCATGACGCAGGCCGAGCTCGACAACACGCTCGCGGACCTCATCGGCGATCTCACCGAGCCCGCCAAGACGTTCCTCTCCGAGGACGACTTCACCCCCTACGACAACGACTACACGCTGCAGCTCGTCTCGCGCACCTACGTGGAGTCGATGGAGGTGATGGCGATCGACGTGGCCAACCGGCTCATCGAGTCGCCCGAGCGGCGCGCGCTGGTGGTGCCGTGCACACCCACCGGGCCCGGCGACGAGGCCTGCTTCCGCCAGTTCATCGAGAGCTTCGGGCGCATGGCGCTGCGACGGCCGCTCGCCCCCGAGGAGGTCGACGCGTACGTCACGCTGCAGAGCTACGCCACCGAGGACAACCCCGTCGTCGACAACGACTTCTACACCGCGGTGGCGCTGGTGATCTCGGCGATCATCCAAGATCCCGAGTTCCTCTACCGGCTCGAGGTCGGCGCGCCCACCACCGAGCCCGACGTGTTCAAGCTCGATGACCACGAGATCGCGGCGCGCGTCTCGTTCCTGCTCTGGGGCACCACGCCCGACGCGGAGCTGCTCGCCGACGCCGACGCGGGACGGCTGGTCGATCCGGCCGAGCGTGCCGCGGTGGTCGAGCGCATGCTCGGCAGCGACAAGGCCCGCGACCAGGTCCACCGCTGGCACGCGATGTGGCTCGGCTACCGCGGGATCCCGCACTCGGCCGAGCTCGTGGCCGCGTTCGATCGCGAGACCACCGCGCTCATCGACCGCGTGGTGTTCGACGACCAGACGAGCTACCTCGAGCTGTTCACCTCCACGCAGACCTACGTCGACGACTACCTGGCCACGCACTACGGCTTCCCCGCGCCGGCCGGGGGCGAGGGCTGGATCGACTACCCGCCCGATCGCGCGGGCATCCTCTCGCACGGCAGCGTGCTCGCGGCGTTCAGCAAGTTCACCGACACGAGCCCCACGCAGCGCGGGATCCTCATCGCCACGCGCCTGCAGTGCGGCGTGATCCCGCAGCCGCCGCCCGAGGTCGACAGCGACAACCCGCCGGGTAATCCCGACGACCCCACGGCCTGCAAGGAAGACCGCTACGCGGCGCACCGTGAGATCGAGAGCTGCAACAACTGCCACCAGCTGATGGATCCCATCGGCCTCGGGCTCGAGAACTACGACATCGGCGGCGTGTTCCGCGAGGCCGACGACGGCAAGCCCGAGTGCCTGATCACCGGCGAGGGCGAGCTGCCGGGCGTGGGCACGTTCAGCGGCCCCAAGGAGCTGGCCGACCGCCTGGTCGAGTCGGAGCAGCTCGAGCACTGTGTGGCCGAGCAGTACCTCAGCTACATCGCAGGGCGCGACCTCGCCCCCGACGAAGGGCCCGTCGTCGACGCGCTGCACCTCGCGTTCTCGGAGCAGGGCCTCGACTTCCGCCAGATGATGCTCGACTACGCGGCGAGCGAGCAGTTCGGCTACCGGCGCGAGCCGGCGATGTGAAGGAAGGAAAGGAGACAAGATCATGGCATTTCGACTCCATCGCAGGACCTTCCTTCGTGGCGCGGGCGGGGTAGCCATTGGGCTGCCGGTGCTCGAGTGCATGCTCGACGACCACGGCGTGGCCTACGCCGGTGGCGGCGCGCTGCCCAAGCGCTACGCGATCGTGTTCGCGGGCCAGGCGCTCGGCGGCGACGGCTATGCGAAGACCAGCAACCGCGTGGCAGGCGTGAGCTACGAGGAGGACGGGCACTTCATCGCCCCGGCCGAGACGGGCGCCGGCTACACCATCACCACGCCGCTCCAGCCGGTGACCGATCTGGTCGACGACTTCAGCATCGTGTCGAACATGCGGATCCCGTGGAACGCCAGCTCCACCGACGGGGCCGACGTGCCGGCGGGCGGGGCATACCGTGACTTCCACGGTGGCGGGTGCAGCCCGCTCATCTCGGGCATGCGCTCGACCGTGCCCAACTTCACCGCCAACGGCATCACCTCCGATCAGGTCATCGCGCAGATGAACCCGGGGATGCTCTACGACTCGCTGGTGTTCCGGGCGCAGCCGTCGTGGTACCTCGCGGGCAGTAGCTACTCCGGGCGCGAGTACATCTCGTACACGGGCGCCAACGCGCCGGTGGAGGCCCAGACCAGCCCCCAGAACGCGTTCACCACGCTGTTCGGCAGCTTCACGCCCGAGAACGGTGACGATGTGGCGCGCCTCGACTTCGAGCTGCGCTCGCGCCGGAGCGTGCTCGACCTCATCCTCGCCAAGCGCGATGCGCTGGTGTCCAAGCTGGGCAATGCCGACCGGACTCGGTTGGAACAGCACTTCGACGAGCTGCGCGAGCTCGAGATGCGGATCGACGCGATCGACCCCGGCATGATCCCCGCGTGCTCGCTGCCCGCCGACCCCGGCCCCGACCCCGACATCGGGGGCGACAACGCCGGCTCGGGCTCGGGCGACATCGGCACCAACACCGGCTACAGCGAAGAGGACACGCGCGCGCGCGTGCTGGTGGACCTCATCCACATGGCGTTCATCTGCGACCTCGCGCGGGTGGCCACGCTGCAGGTGACAGTGTTCCAGTCGCACATGAACGTGTGGCAGCTGTCCAACGACCTCGGCATGCCGATCCGCGCCGACCAGCACGAGGTCGGCCACAACGGCGACGCCGACAACCGCGGGCAGATCGTGGTGAGCACGATCCTCGGCTGGCACGTGGACATCTGGGGGCAGCTCGTTCGCAAGCTCAAGGAGACGCCCGAGGGGGCCGGCACCGCGCTCGACAACAGCGCGATCGTGTTCATGCCCGAGGCCGGCCACGGCCTGCAGCTCAATGATGGCGTCTCGCCCAACGCCACCCACTCGGTGGAGGAGATGGTGCAGCTCATCGCCGGGCGGGCGGGTGGGCTCATGCCCGGCAAGCACATCGACACCGCCGGCGCGCACCCGGTGCAGAACCTGATCAGCGCGATGCAGGCGGTGGGCTACGAGGGGGACACGCTCGGCGAGGTGAGCGGAAACATCCCCGCGCTGTTCGAGGCGTGACGGCGCCTACCGGCGCCGAAGGCCGCCGATTAGGCCGGCAGCGCGTAGGCCTCGAACACCTCGCGCAGGCGCTCGTGCACCTGCGCGCGGTCGAGGCCCACGTCCTCGAGCGTGGGAGGCGTGGGATCGATCGAGCGGAAGCGAGCCGCGCGTGAGGCCTCGTCCGCGAGCGTGGCCTCGATCGCCGGGGGTAGCTCGATGCCGAAGCGCTCGTAGATCTCGCGCACCGTGCCGAGCGGATCGCCCACCAGCGCGGGGAAGCGCAGCGTGATCCACTGCGAGGCCGGCAGCTCGCGCTCCCAGCGGAGCAGGCGCTGGTAGGCGTCGAACACGAGATCGGCCGCGAAGCGCCAGCACTCGTGCTCGAGCGGCATGGTGGGGCGATGCGGCTCGGTCACGCCGAGGTAGCTGCTCACGCGGAACAGCCGGACCGCCGACGGGATCACCTCGTACGGGCTGCGCACGATGTGGATGAAGCGTGCGTCGGGAAAGCGCTCGAGCAGGCTCCCGATGCGGCCCGCCGAGTGCACGTTCTTGGCGAGGTAGGTGCGGCCGGGGGCCCGGTGCAAGAGGCGCTGCAGCGCGCGGTGGTAGGCCTCCATCACCCTCGCGCGGGCCGCAGGCGGGTGCTCGTCGAGCGCGACGAGCTGCATGAGCTCGCCGCCGCGCGGGAACATGCGCAGCGACGACGGGCACACGAGGTGACGATCGAACAAGAGCGTGTCTTCCTCGAGCTCGCGGTGGCGCACGCGGTGGACCGAGTCGGTGTTGGCGAAGCGATCTTCTTCCCAGCGGGTGAAGCCCGCGGCCAGCCGCCCGCCCTGGTGTTGCACGGCGAAGCTGCCGATGCGATCGGCGAGCCCGAGGAGCGACACCGACGGCAGCAGCGTCTCGTAGAGCCGCGGCGCGAAGAACCGGGGATCGGCGGCGAGCAGCGAGTAGAGCAGGGTGGTGCCGCTGCGCGGGGGCGCCACCACGAACACCGGGGCGCGCACCTCCACCTCGCGGAACGCGGGGGCCAGCACGTAGTCGAGCGCGCGACCCACGTCGACGATGCCGCTGCGGAACACGAGGTCGCGCATCAGCACGAGGCCGACGCGGGACAGCTCGCGCTCGTCGTCGCTGCCGCGGCGGAGGACGTCGAGGTGCTGGCGCAGGCCACGGGTGAGCACGGCGGCGGCGGCAGAGCGCTTGAACATGGCGGCGGGTCCCTGGGACGGCAGAGCAGGAGCATAGTGCCGCGCCGACCGACGTGCCCGCGAGCACCGGGCCGGTCGCCCGTCCGGCGCTCAGGGCCCGGGCCTGGCGGCGAGCTGGGCCTCGAGCGGGGCCTCGAGCGCATGCGGCGGGGTCTCGGTCCCGCCGGTCTTCGGCACGGTGTAGACCGCCGTGACGTCGTTGCCGAAGCCGAGGATCACCTCGAGCTCGGTGCGCGGGACCACGCCCACGATGTCGCGGCCGTCGCCGGGGTCGAGCGTGCGGCAGACCTGCTCGCAGACGACCAGCATCGGCCCCAGCGCGCCGTAGAGCCGACCCGTGGTGGGACCGGTCTGCACTGCCATGGGCGTGGTGCCGCGGGGGATCGTCCAGGCGCCGTGAGGCGTGAGCACGAGGGTGCTGTCGCCGATCTCGAGCACCGCGCCACCGCCGGCTTGCCAGCTTCCGTCGGCGATCGCCGTGTTCCCGCCCGGGGAGGGGAGGCCGCGATCGCCCGCGATGCGATCGACGGGACCGACCACCGTCCAGCCCGAGCCCGGGCGAGGGTCCTGCACCAGCGGGGGCGCGGCGGGCTCGTCCTCGCGAGGGTCGCGACCCGTGGGCAGCGGCAGCGGCGGGGGCAGCCACGCGAGCGCGAGCTGGCCGTCCTCGGTGCGCGCGAGCAAGAGGTCGGGGGCGCCCGGGACCGCATGGACCTCGGCGAGCGGCAGGCAGCTCGCGGGGACGTGGACCGCCTTGGACGAGAGCGGTGGCAGGGTAGGGGGAGACCAGTCGTCGATCTCCTCGCCCTCCCATCCGAGCGGCGAGCGCACGTAGGCACCGCAGGAGCGCTGCACGGCGGCCTCGTGGGCGAGCACGAAGTCACCGGCGGGGAGCACCGCGGCCGCCCGCTGGCTGCGGGCCTCGTGCGCGGTGGACCCGGCGCGGAGGCCATTGTAGCCGTAGGTGCTGCCGCTCGCGCCGAACGGCAGCGTCTGCCCGAGCACGACCGCGTAGACGTCGGCCGGAGGCACGGGACTCGGCAGACCCTGCACGAGCACGGTGGGGCTGGTCTCGGCGAGCCACTCGTCGTTGGCGAGCGTGCGCTCGGGGCGGGCTGCCTTGGCGCCCGCGGGCCAGACGACGTAGCGCTTCATCTTCGGCCCGAGCTCGATCACCACGTCGCCGTCGCGGGTGAGGACGAGGCCGACAGCGCGCGCCTCGGCCGTGGGCAGGCCCGTGAGCGTCTCCACCTTGCCGCCCACGTGCAGACGCACGACGGTGCTGGCATCCGCGCAGCGGGCCGCGATGAGCTCGCCGAGCACCGTGTACAGGGCACTGCAGCCGCCGAGCGCGGTCTCCAGCGCAGTGACGACCTTGGCGTCGGTACCGGCCTGCTCGTAGGTGTTGCAGGATTCGAAGCAGTAGCGGGGGCCGAAGGGGCGCGAGAGGTGGGTACGGCCTGCGGACCAGTTGCGTTCGATCTGGAAGGTGGTGCCGTCGTACTCGGAGAGGTTGCCGGCGAAGATGGAGAAGCGATCCACACGCTCGAGGATCGCGGTGCACTCGGAGTCGTGGCCTGCTTCCGGCGGCAGGCGATGGCGGACCATGGTGCCGTCGGGATTGACGATCAAGACCTCCTGGGCGAGCTTGAGGCCCGTGCGCCTGTTGTTGCCGAGGTCCCGAGGCGGAGGCTGTCCCGGGATCGGGGCGGGGGCGGTGAGCAGCATCGTGCCGTCTGCCGCCGCGCCGCAGCCTCCGGGGTGCGCCTCGGTACCGGCGAGGGCCTGCAGCACGTTCGTCCGCAGCTCGCCGCCGCGGATCACGAAGTCGCTATAGCCGCCCGCGAACCGGCTGCGGACCGCCATGAACGTGGTGAGCCCGTCGGAGGCCTGGACCTCGGCGAAATCGAGGGTGTTCCAGGCCGAGGAGACCTCGCGCAGGGCTCCCGTTTCTGCCGGTGGCGTGGCGGTCACGCGGAGGATGGGCAGGCCGTCGGGGGACTTCGGGGGGGTGAGATCCTTGGGGAGGGCGGGCCAGACGTCCGGCGGAGGGCCGGAGGGCTTGCTGGTGGGCTTGGCAGGGGGCTTGGCGGGCTTCGTACCATCGGCGCCGAGCTTGGTCTCGGCGTCATCACGCGTCGATGGATCGGTGCGGGGTGGGGGGGTGCCGTCACTGCTGCTGCTGCAGGCGAGGAGGCTCGCGAGCAGCAGCATGCCGAGCGAAGGGGGTCGCGCAATGTGGCCACCGAGGTCGCAGCGGGCAACGGACATGGTGGGCAAGCATCGCCGAAATCCGGCGAGCATGGATAGGGGTCACGAGGGCGGAGTAGTTGAGCGCATCCAGCTCGCCTGGCACCATCGCACGATGCGTCGTCTCCTGCTGTCGTCGATCGTATTGCTCTCCGCGACCCCAGCAGCCGCCGCCGATCCCATTCCCCCCGAACGCCGCATCGACTGGTCGTTCGCCGGCGTCCCCGGAGGCATCCCCGAGCGCGAGGACGTCTGCGCGACCATCGATGCCGCGACGTACGGCACCATGGCGGTCGACGCCGCACCGGCGCTCGTGCAGGCGATCAACGACTGTCCCACCAGCGAAGACGCGCCGAAGGTGATCGAGATCCCGGCGGGCGACTACCTGATCGGCAGCAGCATCGATCTCGGCGAGAAGTCGTGGCTGACGATCCGCGGCGCCGGTGCATCGCAGACCCGGCTCGTGTCGGCCGGGCGCACCTTTCGGCTCGGCTGGGGCAGCGCCATGCCGATCGCCACCACCGTCGTTGGCGGCGCGACGAGAGGCTCGACCGAGATGACCTTGTCGAGCACGGATGGCGTGTTCGAGGGCGGCTTCCTCGCGATCGACATCCCCGACGATCCGGCGCTGGTCTTCAGCATCAGCGGCCCCGGTCGCTACTTGAAGCAGATCCTGCGCGTCACCGCGATCGCCGGCAACGACATCACCTTCGAGCCACCGCTGTTCTGGGACTTCGACGACGCGCCAGAGCTCACCGGCTTCGCCGGCATGATGACGCAGGGCGTCGGCATCGAGAGCATGCTGTTCGATCACGAGGGCCAGGGGGTGGGGCCCTCGGTGTTCTTCGATCAGTGCTACGGCTGCTGGGTGCGCGGGATCCACTCGCGCATGCCGCTCGAGTACCACACGGTCGGTGCGAACAGCATGCGCTGCGAGATCCGCGACTCCTTCTTCGCCGACTCACAGACCTACGGCCCCGACAACGCCGGCATTGCGCTCTACGGCATGAACGTCGGCTGGAAGATCGAGAACAACATCTTCTTCAAGACCTTCCCCGGCATCGAGGCGCAGAACGGCACCAGCGCCAACTACTTCGGCTACAACTTCGGCGAGCAGGTCGAGGCCGGCTGGGAATTCAGCGGCACGATGTTCAGCGACAACCACGGCCCGCACGACATGATGAATCTGTGGGAGGGCAACGTCGGCGAGATGTTCCAGTCCGACGCGTACTACGGCTCGGCCAGCCACGGCACGCTCTTCCGCAACCACTTCACCGCGCAGAATCCGGCGAAGCAGGGCAACTTCAAGGCGATCTCGCTCGATCGCTGGGCCTACTACTACAACATCGTTGGCAACGTGCTCGGCGGGCCGGGCACCACGTTCGCGTACTACGAGGCCGACGTCGACGGCTACCCCTACGAGAACGCGACGATCTACCGGCTCGGCTATCCCAACATCGGCAACAACGGACACCAGGCCGCCGATGGCCTTCAGGGGCTCGACCCGATGGTGCGCGCGACGATCCTGCGCGCCGGCAACTACGACTACTTCCACGGCTGCGTGTGGGACGACGACGCGAGCGCGTGCCTCGACGATCCGGCCGCCCTCGAGCTGCCCGACTCGATGATCTACGAGGCGCGACCGTCGTGGTGGCCACCGACCAAGCCGTGGCCGCCGTTCGCCCCGGAGCGCGACGATTTCGATCCGAACCTGCCGATCCGGATCCCCGCGCACGACTGCTTCATCGAGCTCGATCTCGCGAACGGGGGTGCGTTCGATCCGGAGCAGTGCTACGCGGAGTATCCGCCCGGATCCGACGACACCGGTGGCAGCGAGGGTGGATCGGGCGATACGGAGGGCGGCAGCGCGGGCGGCAGCGGCAGCGCGAGTGGCAACGCCAGCGTCGATGGGACCGCGGGCTCGGCCACCGGTGGATCGGGCTCGGGCAGCGCGGGTCGAGCCGACGAGGGCGGTGGCGGCACTGGCTGCGGCTGCGCGAGCGCGTCGCCGCGCTCGGCCGTGGCGTTGCTCGTGCTGTTCGCGATCGGGTACGGGCGCAGGCGCAGGCGCAGCTACGACGGCTTCGAGCCGATCTGACCGCGCGGCATCATCACACCGGATCGAGCTCGTCTCGACCCGTCCGTCCGGCTCACCGCCGGGCTCGACGCCAGCTCCAGCACCGACGACGTGGTACGGGGGCGCAGTGACGCGAACAGCGTGGAGATGAGCGCCGCGCCCACGTTGCCGGCCGTGAAATAGCCGAAGAAGCGTGGAGGATCGATCACGATGAGCGCGGTGAAGAGCGTCGCCCAGGCGCCGCCGAACCACAGCGCCGGGCTCAACAGCGGGGCCGCAAAGCAGCAGATGATCGCGAGGAAGACGGCATTCCCGAGCACGGTGTCGTAGAGCGAACGGTCGACCAGGATGCTGGCGACGTTCTGCGCGGCGTAGGTCGTGAGCACCAGGAAGAACAGGCCGATGTACGTGCGTGCGCGGGCATAGGCCTGCCAGCGCGAGCGCAGCACGAACATGAGCGCGGCGGTCGTTGCCAGCAGGGCGCAATCGATCGCGAGCGAGGTCGCCGTCGAGAGCTCGACCGAGCCCGCGCCCACCAACGTGAGCACGCACGTCAAGACCACGACCACCGCGGCCGCCAGCGTGGATCCGATGCGACGCTGGCTGCGGCGGGCGCTCGGGTCGTCGATGCCGTGGCCGGCGAGCACCGTGGCGAGCACCCCGAGCAGCTCCGCCATGCCCGGCCAGCGAGCGCCGGGCTGCCGCTGCAGGCCCCGCAGCACCACGGCCCCGAGCTCGCGGGGGACGTCGTCGCTCTGCGGCGGGGTGTCGATCCGCCCGTCGAGCACCGCTGCGATGAGCGAGTGCAGGGCGTCGCCGGCGAACGGCGAGCGCTGGTACAGCGCCTCGAACAGCGCCACGCAGAACGAGAACTGGTCGCTCGCGGTGGAGACCTTGCCGCCCTGGAACTGCTCGGGGGACATGTACCGCGGCGTACCGATCATCGCGCCGGTCCTCGTCAAGCGATCGAGGCGATCGACGACCTCGGCGGGGCCGTCGTCGGCGGGTGCTGGCGCATCGGCCTCGATCCGCTCGAGATCTCCGACGATGCCGAAGTCGATGAGCCGCGGCCGGTCACGCTCGTCGATGATCACGTTGGAGGGCTTGAAGTCGCGATGGACGAGCCCGAGCTCGTGCATCGCCTCGAGCCCGCGCCCCACGGCGATGAAGACCTCGAGGATCGCATCCCAGGCGCGAGGCGTCTCGGCGAGCCACGCCTGCAGGGTCTTGCCGCGCACGAACTCCATCGCGATGAAGACCTTGCCGTCCTGCAGCCCCGAGTCGAACACGGTGACCACGCTCGGGTGCGAGAGCCGGGCGAGGGCACGAGCCTCTCGCAAGAGCCGCGCCTGGCTGGTGGGTGAGCTCTCGACGGCAGGGTGGACGATCTTGAGCGCGACCTTGCGATCGAGCTGCTCGTCGTAGGCCGCGTAGACCTCACCCATGGCTCCGGCGCCGATGCGCTCGAGCAGCGCGAACCGGCCGATGCGGGTGGCGGGCTGGGTGGGCGCGGCGGCGGCGGAGGGCTCGGCGTCGTCGGCCTCGGTGGAGGCGAGCTCGTCCCAGTGGTCTTGGTCGGACATCGAGGTGCCGGGTCCAGGATAGAGCGAGTCGGTGCGCCCTCGACTCGTTCCGCGCTCGGCCTCGCCGGCGGCTCAGGAGAGGCGTTCGGGACGCTGGGCGAAAGTCTCGAGCGGCGTCGATGCCGAAACGGGAGAAGGTGGGAGCCGTCGGGCTGCCGTGCTACGTTCCTCGTTCGTGGAACCCGCCGACGAGGACTTCCTGCGGACGTTCTACCAGCATCTCTCCGATCGCCCGCTCGAGCCGGAGGATGCCTGGTACGTGCCGATCTACTCGGGGCCCGCCTCGTCGAATGCGGACCCGGTGCAGCGGCTGGCACGCGGGATGGAGTGGATGCCGCTCGAGTCGGCGCAGCTGTTCAGCGGATTTCGAGGCACCGGCAAGAGCACCGAGCTCCGGCGCCTACGCCGGCTGCTCGAGCAGCGGGGCTTCAAGGTGGTGCTGTGCGACATGAAGCACTACCTCAACCTCTCGACGCCCATCGACATCAGCGACTTCTTGATCTCGGCGGCCGGAGCACTCAGCGACGAGTTGGCCAAGGATCCCGAGCTGCTCGGCGAGGAGGTTGCCAAGCGGGGATACTGGCAGCGCGCCGCGGACTTCATGACGCGGACGGATCTCGGCGTGGGCAACCTGCAAGCCGAGGCCAAGGTCGGCTCGGAGAACCTCAAGGTGGGTCTCCGCCAGGACCCGAGCTTCCGGCAGAAGCTGCAGGAGCACATGAAGGGGCACCTCGGGGGGCTGGCCGACGACGTGCGACGGTTCATGGCCGACTGCGTGAAGGCGGTCCGGCGCAAGCACGGCGAGACCACGAATCTCGTGGTGCTGTTCGATTCGATCGAGCAGATTCGAGGAACCTCGATGAACGAGGCCGAGGTGTTTGCTTCGGTGGACACGCTATTCGTGGGACACGCCGACAAGCTGCGCTTCCAGGGGATGCACGTCGTGTACACCGTGCCCCCGTGGCTCAAGGTGCGCTCGCCAGGGGTGTCGAAGCTCTACGACGGAAGCTACCTGCTGCCGTGCGTCAAGGTTCGCGAGCGGCCCGGGAACGCGTTCGAGGCCGGGCTCGAGGTGCTGCGGCAGATCGTGGGCAAGCGAGGAAAGTGGGGGAGGATCTTCGCCCATCGCGACGATTTCGATCATGTGCTGCTCGAGACCGGCGGGTATCTCCGGGACCTGTTTCGCGCCTTGCAAGGCATGCTGATGAGCGCGGCCGATCACGGAGTGATGCCGCTCGATCGAAACGCCATCGACATGGAGCTCTCCGAGCTGCGCAACGACTACCTGCCGATCTCGGTCGCCGACGCGCTGTGGCTGCGCAAGGTCGCGCGCACCCACGAAGCGGAGCTGCCCGCGCATGGCGAGCTACCCGAGCTATCGCGGTACTTCGATACGCATCTACTGCTTTGCTACCGCAACGGGAACGAATGGTATAACTTGCATCCGCTGATTCGTGAGACGGTCGAGCGTGTTGCGGAACGGGAGCAGGCAAAGGCCGATCCATGAGCAGCGGAGCGTCACCGACGTTCCTGCCAGCGCCCGAGGCCCTCCGTGCAGCGTCACGGCTCGAGCGGCACGTCGAGTGGCACAGGGGATTCTGGCTCGCGTATGTGTTTACGATCTCACCGCCGCAGGCCCATATCTTGCAGGAGCGAGTGGAGGCTAAGCTCCGCGCTGAGGGTAAGGAGCAGCGGATACTGAGACCCGATACACCCGAGGCGCTCGAAGTCGTGCTGGAAGACGTGCTGGCCGAGCCCCACACTGGCTGCACTTGGGTAGAGGCTGTACGCGATGACTCTTCAGCGAGATCCGAGGGCAAGCGCTGGGCCGATGCGTGGGCGCATTTCGTTCTGAGGACCAACGAGCGCCGAGAGCTGCTACGAGAAGGCCTTTCGGGTGGACTCGTGCTCGTAGCACCTTCGAGTCTCAAGACCACGATTCGCAGTGCAGGGCCAGATCTATGGTCGATCCGCAGCTTCGCCTTCGAGTTGCCACCAGGGCTGCGCATGGATGGCGTCGAGGGCCCAATGACCAGGGAGGCCGATGCTCGCGCCGTCCCCAGCTATTCTGACGCCGAGTTGCTCGATGACGATCTCGCTCGCCTCCCCCAAGTGCTCGAAGGGCGAGAGGAGCGATCACGAGCTCGAATCGAGGAAACGATCGCACTACGGCTTCAAGCCGCGGGTCGGTTCGAGCGAGCCATCGAGCTCTGGCGAGACGTCATCGGTGTGCTTCGTTCGTTGCCACGAGCGCAATCCGATACGATCGACCCATCCCTCGCTCGTGCTCTCAACAACCTCGGCGCGTGTCTGAATGCATTGGGGGCACGAGAGCAAGCGCTACCGCTCGCACAGGAGGCTGTCGATGCCTATCGACGACTGAGCGGGCGAGACGATGGCTTCCTTCTCGGCCTCGCCAGGTCCCTCGACAACCTGAGCGATTGCCTGAACAGCCTGGGGATGCGACCGCAGGCGCTACAGGCCGCGCAAGAGTCCATCGACGCTCATCGAGCGCTGGCTCGGCGATCCAGCGCCTTCCTGCCCGACCTCGCCAGGTCCCTCAATAATCTCGGCATTCGCTCGAGCAACCTGGGCAGGCGCGAGGAAGCGCTGCGAGCCACCCAAGAGGCCGTGGACATCCGTCGAGGGTTGGCGGAGCAGCGGCCCGACGCGTTCCTGCCCGACCTCGCCGGTGCCCTCAGCAACCTCGGTGCGGACCTCGATTCACTGGGCAGGCGCGAGGAAGCGCTGCGAGCCACCCAAGAGGCCGTGGACATCCGTCGAGAGTTGGCGGAGCAGCGGCCCGACGCGTTCCTGCCCGACCTCGCCAGTGCCCTCGGTGCTCGCGGCTCTGTGCTCATGAATACCGGTTTGCACTTGCAAGCGTTGGACTCCTTCAGCGAAGGGCTTCGGATCATCTTGCCTGCAGCGACTCGTCTTCCGCAGTCGTTCGGTACGCTGGCCTTGGCGCTCGCGAATGGAGCTCGTCAGGCCTTGCGCGAGGGTGCTCTGCCGATACCGGCCGAGCTCGAAGCGCTGCTCGCCCAGCTTCCGACCAGTGACGTAGGCGAATGACGTCGCATGTCACAAGTTCGCGAGCGGAATCGGAATCCCGATCCCGACCCCCGCCGTCCACCCACCCACTCCGTACACCACCCGCCCAACCCCCGCCTCGACGAAGAAGTACTCGTTGAGGTGCACCAGCACCCCGGCCTGGGCGGCCAGGGCGAACGTCGTCGCGTGCATCCGCAGGGTCTCGGACCGGCCGCCGCCCCGGTGCGCGAGCTGGGCCCGCGCTTCCACGATCGTGCCAGTGGCGCGCGCCTCGATGAACGGCCGCACCCGCTCGCCCGGGCGAAACGCATACGCGACGAAACCCTCGAGCGGGATGCCCCACACGCTGCCATTGGTGACGCTGGACCCGGAGGGCAGGGGATCATGCGCCAGCCGCAGCCCGTCGTAGCCCTCGAAACCCGCGCCCACGCCCACGCGCAGGCCGTGGAACGTCAGGCCGCCGCGGAGCATCGGGGCGAACGTGCGCACCCGCCCGGTCAGGTGGGCGTCGCTCGGCAGCGCCGGACCCTTGCCGGCTCGCAGCCCGATCGCTCCGGCGTTGAACGTGCTCGCCCGCGCGTGCACCGAGAAATCCAGCGTCTCGTCGAATTTCCCCGCCCGCGCCTCGAGCGGTGCGGCAGCCACGACCGCCCCACACGCGGCCCCCCCGATCACCGAGGCCAACCAACGCAGAAGCGGCGCGCTCATCGGGCTCCCAACGCCCGCGGAACACCGCCGCTTACTCTGCGTGTGTCCCGCAGGCCTCGCCCAGGCCTCGCCGGGGGCGGCCTACGGGCAGCTTCCACCCGCACCGACGCACGAGGGATCCATCTGCGCCTCGTCCGCGCAGATCCCGTCCCACGCGGTGTCACAGCAGAACGGATCGATCGCGCACACGGAAGCCTCGCACGTGGGATCGATGCATCCCACTCCGTCATGGGCCATGCAGCAATCCCCCGGCAAGGGGCCGCAGTCGGTGGTGTCGTAGTCCAAGCAGTCGGCCTCGCAGGCCAGCACCCCTGCGCCGTAGCCCAGCGCGACGCAGTCCACGCCGCCGAGGTCGGTGCCGTCGCAGATCTCCGTGCCATTGATCTCGTCGTTGCCACACCCGAGGTCGCAGCCATTGGTGAAGTAGGCCTGGCAGTCATCCATGCACGCCAGCACGCCGCCGCCGAGCCCCAGGCTCATGCAATCCACGCCCGCCAGGTCGGCGCCGTCGCAGAGGTCGTCGCCGTCGGTGATGCCGTTGCCGCAGGCCCCACAGCCGCTGGTGTCGTACGTGAGGCAGTCGGGCATGCAGCCGAGCATGCCGGTCTCGAAGCCCTGGCTCACGCAGGTCTGGCCGAGCAGCACGATGCTGTCGCAGACCTCGTCGCCATCGACGATCACGTTGCCACAGATTCCGCAGCCGCTGGTGTCGATGGCGTCGCAGGCGTTCTCGCAGCCGAGCGTGCCGGTCTCGAAGCCCTCGCTCACGCAGGTGGCCCCGCCGACGTCGGTGCCGTCGCATGCCTCGCCCGGATCCAGCATGTCGTTGCCGCAGGTGAAGCTGCTGCACCCGCTGCGATCGTAGTCGCCGCAGTCCTCACGGCAGCCGAGCGTGCCCGCGTCGAAGCCCTCGGACTCGCAGGTCGCCCCGTCGAGCTCGGTGCCGTCGCAGACCTCGTCGCGGTCGAGCATGCCGTTGCCGCACGGGTCGTCCGGCCCGGTCGACGACTCGGGCATCGCGGTGGTGCTGCCGTCCGTGCCGGTGCTGCTGTCGGCCGTCCCGCCGCTCGAGCCACCCGACGTGTCGGCGCTGGGATCGATGACGCCGGTGGAGCTCGTGTCATCCGTAGCGCTGTCGACCGGAGTGGTGTCGGTCGTCACGCTCGGTCCGGGCGTACACGCCACGACGAAGAGGCACGCGCTCACGAACGGGGAGGACCACCGCAAGGCCATGCTCCAATCTATCGGGGGGGCGGTCTTGCCGCCAGGAACCTGGGTCGGGATAAATTTCCGATAATCAATATTATGTAAAGTAAAATCGGGACCCCGAATTCCAGGCCTCCAGGGCCGTACGGGCCTTCCAGGGCCCAGATCACCGCCCGATCCGTCGCCGAGCATCCACCGGCACGGTTCGCCGTTCCCCCGCCTCGAGCAGCAGATGCTGATAACGAACCGCCACGCCGATCTCCGGGACCTCCACGAGCGGACCGAAGCCCCACGGCCCCAGCTCCGACTTCGCGGTCGAGCCCACGCCGGTCACCGCCGACACGACCTCGACCGGGGCCTCGACCGGGGCCTCGACCGGGGCCTCGTCCTGCGCGAGCCCCCGCAGCAGCATCGCGAGCCCGCCCGAGACCAGGTCCTTCTCACCGGACTCCTCCGACGCCGCGTCCTCCACGTTGTCGCTCGACTCGCTCGACTTGCTCGACTCGCTCGACTCGCTGCGCGCCTCGACCTCCTGCAGCTCGCCCATCAGCTCGTCGGCCTGGAAGTCGTACTCCACCGACTCTTCGTCCTCGAGCTGGTCGAGCTCCTTGGTCTCCTCGATCGCCTGCCGGTACTCCGCGGCCGCGGCCTCGTACTGCCCCTCGTCCTTGAGCTGCTTGGCCTTCTGCTTGCGGCCCTCGAGCTGCATCTTCTTGCTGCCGGACCGGGCCCGGACCCGGGCCTTGATCCTGCGCTCGATGGCCGACGAATAGGTTCGCGCTGCGGCCTTCGGGGCCGGCATCTCCGCGACGGGCTCGCCCTCCATGCTGCCGGACACGTCCATCTCGTCCACCGCCACGTCGTCGTCGAAGTCGTAGTAGACGCCGCTCGTGGGCGCCACGGCCTCGGCCGCCCGCGGCCGCACCAGATCCACGTTGGCCTGCAGCCCGTCGGCGTTGGCCCCGAGGCCGCCGAGCCCCCGCAGCTGGTCGAGCTTTTGCTGGGCCAGCTCGAACTCGTTGCCGTTCCAGGCGTCCACCGCCTCGGCAAACGCCCGATCCGCCGCGGCCACCTCGTGCGCGTCGTCGAGGCCGAACGCGACCTCCTGGCCGCGATCGAAGTCCTCCACCACCGGCCCGTCGCCGGCCCGCAGCCGGTTTCGCCACCGCGGCGGCAGGTGCAGCGTCACGCGCGTCACGTTCACGGGCGCGTCCACCACCGGCAGCGGCAGCTCCCGCCGCTCGCGTCGGGCCCAGGCCGCTTCGTCCTCGCCGAGCAGCGCCACGGTCACCGGCACCGTGACCGAGCCGCTCACGGTCTCGAGCGATCGCTTGAGTGGAATCCGCAGCGCTCCGCCGTCGCCCGGGTCGCGCCCCGGCGTCACCCGCCGCCCGGCCACCTCCACGCCCATCACCCGCATCCCCGCCGGCGGCTCGAACCGCAGGTGCGACGCACGCTCGTTGCGGACCTCGTACCGTACCTGGGCGACGAGCCGCCCCTCTTCGCTCGCCGCGAACCGCAGGTCGGCCACGTCCACCACCATCGGGGGGCCGGGCACGGGCTCGAGCCGGAGCAGCTCCAGCGCATCGCCCCCGCCCTCGGCCGCCCGCGGCCGCACGAACGCGGCGGTGGGCGAGCCCTCCACGAGCCCCTCGGCCCAGGCAGGCACCTGCACGCTGGCCAGCGGCCGCCAGCCCGAGCCGAGCGCCGGCCTCACGTCCACCTCGCCATCGCGCGCCACCTGCACGGCCGCGGGGCTGCGGAACACCTCCTGCGGCACGATCACCGGCAGCGGCACCTTGGCCTCGGCCCCGCGCGGCGTGGCCACCGACCAGCGCAGATCCAGGTCCACGAGCCCCGTGGTCTCCCCCGCGAGCTCCACCGTCAGCTGGTCGCCCGCTCGCTCCCAGCGCGAGACCTGGGGGCCTTCCACTGTCAGATCCTCCCCGACTGCCGCCAGCGATAGTGACAGTGAGGACCGCGTGCCCTGCCGGATCTCCCAGCGCACCCGCGCCCGGCCGCGCACCTCTGCGTCGCCCACCGTGATCCCGAGGCCTACGCTCGCGACCACGAGCGGACCGCGGTCCCGCGGCTCGCTGGGCCTCTGCGCCAGTCGCAGCTCGGTGGCGCCGGTCGACAGCGTCCCGCCGCGGCCGTGCGGCAGCACCGGCCGCTCGTCCCCCGCGAGCACCACGTCGGCGGGGAAGCCCGTGAGCGCCACGGTCCCCCGTGGCGCGCCGAGGATCGGCAGCACCACCCCCGCGGTCGCATCGCCGGGCACGAACGCCTCGACCTCGAGCGTGGCCGCGCCGTCGAGCCGCTCCACGACCATGGGCCCCTGCTCGCCCGACCACACCGCCGCCGGCCGGCCGTTCCACCGCGCTCGCCGCAGGTGGACCCCGGGGCCCAGCAAGCCGTTGCCGAACCACTCCGCCCGCTCGCTGCGCAAGTGCCACTTGGCCCGCAGCTCCACCCCGCCCTCCACGCGCGAGAGCGAGACCTCCCGCCGCAGGATCATCGCCCCGGGCTCGGGCTCGGGCTCGGGGTGCAGCGCCTGCCACAGTGCCCCGGGGACCTCGATCTCGCCCGGCGCGAGCGGTACGTCGTCGGGGCCGAGCAGCGAGCCGCCCTCCCCTTCGCCAGCCGGCTCCCCCGCGGCGGGTGCCTCCTCGAGGCTCACGGGCTCCTCCAGCACCGGGACCGCCGTGGGCTCGATGCCCTCCGGGGCCGCGAGCCACGCGGCCAAGAGCACGATGCTGGTCAGTGGCGAGGGCATGGGACGAAGGGCGGGCGAGCCGAGGGGACGCAGCTCAACGATCCGACGAGCGCGGCGGTTTCACGTTGCCGGCTCCGCCCACGATTTGATCGACGAGCTGCCTGCCCGGCGCGCCAGCCTACCGCACCGGCAGCCAGAATCGCGACAGCGGCAGCCAGATCCGCTCGGCCCGGCCCTTGACGTTGCCGCGCGGTACGAACGGCAGCGGCCGCTCCTCCTCGGGATCGATGAAATTCGCGGGATCCAGGGCCTTTTGCGCCGCGCGCTGGCAGAGCGCCACCGCGGTGTCGCGCGTGGGGCACAGGCCCTTGTTGCAGCGCAGCCGCAGCACGGTCTCGGTGTCGGGCACCGGGAACACGAACGTCACCGCGGCGTCGTCGGCCTTGCCGAACGCCCCGGGCAGCGCGGCGTCGTCGGCCTCCATGTCACCCTCGTGCTCGCGCAGCGCCTCGAGCTTGGCCGGCAGGCCCTCGGCGGGCTTGAGCCAGACCTCGAGCTCGAGGCTGTGGCTCTCGCCCTTGACCACCGCCTCCAGTTGTACGCGATCGTACTCCGACAGCTCCGACCGCACGCTCGGCACCTCGGGGAGACCCCCGACGTCGGCGACCGCGAGCAGCGCGGGCAGCTTGCGCCGGTCCCCTGCCCCCTTGGGCATCCGCTCGATCACCACGTCGAGCAGCTCGCGGCCCTTGGCGGCGCGGTTGCACACCGTCTTGCCGCACTCGAGCACGACCACGAGCTCGCGCGACGCGTCGGACGCGATGCCCACCCAGGCGTCGTCCTGCTCGACCACCCACGACTCGATGCCCTTGTCGTCGAGCTCGGGCTTGGGCGCCCCCTCGGCCCCGGGGCTGACCCCCACGCTGCGGAGCGCCGAGTCGCGCACGAGCACCGTGCCCTCGTCGGGGCGCCGGAACGCCTGCAGCCGCACCTGGCCGCGCGGGCCCGGGGTCTCGGCCGAGGCGAAGCGGCGCTCGTAGTAGTGGTCGCGCGGGTTGTGGCGCGACTTGAACTGCGTGCTGTAGCTCGTGGTCCCCTCGGGCCGCACGAGCAGCTCCCGGGCCTCGCGGCCGCGGTTCTGGGCGAAGCGCTCGAGCACCTGGCCCACCGCGCGCGCGAGCGCAGCGTCGTCGGCACACACCGCCTTGCCGCACGCGAGCGCCAGCACGGCCGCGGGCTCGCGGAGCTGCACGATCGCGTGGCGGGCGTCGGGATCCTCGCCCACCACCAAGACCTCGATCGCCTCGCCGTGGCGCCGCAGCGTCTCGAGCTCGGCGGGCGTCTCGGCGCCCTGCCCCGGGCCCACCAGCGCCTCCCAGCCCTGCGGGCGCAGCTCCGCGCGCAGGGCCGCGAGCGCGCCCTCCTTGGCCTGCCGGACCGCGGTGGCGCCGAGCGTCGGCTCGCGCCACACCTCGAGCGCGACGTCGTGGTCGAGCGCGCGGTGGCTGGCCTTGAAGATCACGTGGTCGTGCGAGTAGTCGGCCTGCGCGTCGAAGTACGCCGGGCGATCCATCGAGAACAGGCGCTCGCCGGTCAGATCGCGCAGGTCCTTGGTGGAGAGCAAGCCGTCGGCCTTGACCGCCTCGACCGGGATCGTCCAGCGGCGGCTGTCGAGCGACTCGTTGCGGTTGTCGCCCATCACCATCAGGTGGCCCTCGGGCACCTTCCACACCTGCTCGGGGCCGAGCGGGTCGTTGCGCTCGTCGGTGGTGAGCTTGTAGCGGACGACGTAGGTCTTGCCGTCGAGCGTCTCCTCGTAGAGCGTGCAATTGGCGACGGGCTTGTTGTTCTCGGGGTCGGTGCACTTCTGCTCGAGCCGCGTGCGCGCCAGCACCTCGAACTCGTCCGCGCCCGCGCGCCGCAGCGAGACCTGCCGGCCCTCGACCTTCACCTCGTCGCCGGGCAGGCCCACCACGCGCTTGATGAAGTCCTGCGACTCGTCGACCGGGTAGCGGAACACGATCACGTCGCCGCGCTCGATGGAGCCCAGGCTCTCGCCCACCACGGTGGTGGTGAACGGGATCTGGATCCCGTAGACGAACTTGTTGACGAAGATGTGATCGCCGCTGCGGAGCGTGGGCATCATGCTGCCGCTCGGGATCTTGAACGGCTCGTACAGGCACGAGCGCAGGCCCAGCGCGATGAGCACGGCGATGCCGATGTTCTCCAGCGTCTCGCGCAGCGCGCTCTTGCGGGCGAAGCTGGCGTGCTGCTCGAGCAGCTCGTCGAGGCGCTCGGCCTCGAGCTGCAGCGCGCGCAGGTCTTCGTGCTCGCGCAGGCGCTCGATCGCCGCCACCGCCGAGCGCATCTCCGCCGCCGGCTCGGCCGCGATGCGCCCCCCGTACCGCTTGAGGATCCGCCGGGCCTCCTTGTGGAGGATGCGCGCCGCCGAGCGGACCTGCCGGGCCGATCGCTGGGCGGTGGGCTCGGCCGGCGCCGCCTTGCCGTCCCCCGCGGCCGCAAAGGGCGGGGCCTTGGCGGGCTCGGCACTGGCGCCAGGAGGCTTCCCCGTGGCGGCCTTCTTGCGCTTGCCAGCCGGGCCGGCTTTGGCCGGGCCAACATCGTTCGGGCCAGCGCCCGAGCCAGCTTCGCTCGAGCCAGCGCCCGAGCCAGCTTCGCCCGAGCCAGCTTCGCTCGAGCCAGCTTCGCTCGAGCCAGCGCCCGAGCCAGCTTCGCCCGAGCCGGTGTCCGACGGCTCGGCTGCGGGCGTCTCGTCCGCCTTCACCCCGCCTCCAGGCTCAGCACCGCGTGGAAGGCGGCCTGAGGGATCTCGACGTTGCCGATGGCCTTGAGACGCCGCTTGCCCTTCTTCTGTTTCTCGAGGAGCTTGCGCTTTCGGCTGATGTCGCCGCCGTAGCACTTGGCGGTCACGTTCTTGCGCACCGCCTTGACCGTGGTGCGCGCAATCACCCGCGTGCCGATCGCGGCCTGGATCGCCACCTCGAACTGCTGGCGCGGAATCAGGTCCTTCATCTTGATGCAGAGGTCGCGGCCGCGGTTGAAGGACGTGTCGCGGTGCGTGATGAGCGAGAGCGCGTCGACCACCTCGCCGTTGACCAGCAGATCGAGGCGCACGAGGTCGGCGCGGCGGTGGCCGGCCGGCTCGTAGTCGAGGCTGGCATAGCCGCGCGAGCGGCTCTTGAGCGCGTCGTAGAACCCGAACACCACCTCGCCGAGCGGCAGCTCGTAGCTCAGCAGCACCCGCGTCTCGTTGAGGTACGCGAGGTCCTTCTGGATCCCGCGTCGCTCCTCGCAGAGCTTGATGATCGGCCCGAGGTGCTCCTGCGGCAGCTGGATCCGCGCGAGGATGATCGGCTCCTCGATCCACTCGTACTCGCCGAGATCGGGGAACTTGGCGGGGTTGTCGACGACGAGCAGCTGCCCGTCCTTGTGCTGCACCTGGTACTTCACGCTCGGCGCGGTCGTGATGATGTCGAGGTCGTACTCGCGCTCGAGCCGCTCCTGGATGATCTCCATGTGGAGCAGGCCCAGGAACCCCAGCCGGAACCCGAAGCCCAGCGCCTCGGAGGTCTCGGGCTCGTAGGAGAACGACGCGTCGTTGATCTTGAGCTTGACGAGCGCGTCGCGGAGCGCGGGGTAGTCGCCGTTGTCCGTGGGGAACACCCCCGCGAACACCATCTGCTGCACTTCCTTGAACCCGGGCAGGGGGACGGCCTCGAGATCGCTGGCCAGCGCCACGGTGTCGCCGATCCTGGCGTCGGCGAGCTCCTTGAGGCTCGCCTCGAGGTAGCCCACCTCGCCGGCGCACAGCTCCGACAGCGGGGTGACCTCGGGCGCGAACACGCCCACCGACTGGGCCTCGTAGCGCCCTTCGCTGGCCAGGAGCCGGATGCGGTCGCCGGGGCGCACGCGGCCCTCGAACACGCGGATCACCGAGATGACCCCGCGGTAGCTGTCCCACCAGCTGTCGATGACCAGCGCCCGCAGGTTGGCCTCGCGGTCGCCCTTGGGCGGGGGAATCCGCTGCACGATGGCCTCGAGCAGCGCCCCGATGCCGAGGCCGGTCTTCGCGCTCACCTCGATGGCGTCGATCGCGTCGAGGCCCACGAGCTCCTCGATCTGCTCGCGGCAGCGGTCGGGGTCGGCGCTCGGCAGGTCGATCTTGTTGATGACCGGCACGATCTCGAGATTGGCGTCGATCGCCAGGTACACGTTGGCCAGCGTCTGGGCCTCGACCCCCTGCGCGGCGTCGACGACCAAGAGCGCGCCCTCGCAGGCCTTGAGGCTGCGCGAGACCTCGTAGCCGAAGTCGACGTGCCCGGGCGTGTCGATGAGGTTGAGCTCGTAGAGCTCCCCGTCGGCCGCGCGATAGGTCATGCGCACGGTCTGGGCCTTGATCGTGATGCCCCGCTCGCGCTCGAGGTCCATCCGGTCGAGGTACTGGGCCTGCTTGTCGCGCTCGCCGAGCAGCCCCGTGTGCTCCATCAGGCGGTCGGCCAGCGTGCTCTTGCCGTGGTCGATGTGCGCGATGATGCAGAAGCTACGGATACGAGCCTGCGGCGGCGCCACGAGGATCTCGGGCTTGCCGGTAGGGGCGGGCAGGTTCATCGGGGTCTCGAGCGGGCGGAGATACCATAGCCTGGCCCCCGCGCGCCCCCCCGTGCCGATGGCCGAACGCCGGAGGAGCCCTGGGGCAATGATCGGCCAGCTGGGGACGGGGCCGGCTTGCCCGGGCCGGGGCGCGCTTCTAGAGTATGACCGTGCGAGCACGTGCGTCCGGTCATGGTCCTTTCGTCGCGCGCCTGGGCCCGGTGATCGCCCTGGGCGCCGCGCTCGCGGTCGCCGGTTGCGCAAAGCCGGCCGAAGACGGCTCCCAGCCGCCCGAGGACGAGCCCGCGTCGGGCGCGCAAGGGCGCAAGTCCGACCTCGTGGTCGACGGCACCCGCTGCGACACCAAGGGCACCCGCAGCGAGCCGTTCGACACCAACCACGACGGCCGTGACGACATCGTCTCGCTCTATGCCACGACCGAGGCGAGCTCGCTGCGCTGCAAGCAGGCCGACCTCAACTTCGACGGGCGGCTCGACGCCTGGTTCCACTACGACGAGGGCGGCGTGCTGGTGCGCGAGCAGTACGACCAGGACTACGACGGCCGCATCGACCTCGGCAGCTACTACGAGGCCGGGGCGCTGATGCTCGACGAGCTCGACCTCAACCGCGACGGCTTCGTCGACACCTGGCGCCGCTACGACAAGGCCCGGCTCACCCGCATCGAGACCGATCGCGACGCCGACGGCCGCCCCGACATGTTCGCCTACTACCTCGCCGGCCGCATCGATCGCATCGGCTACGACGTCAACGGCGACGGCACGCCCGAGTCGTGGGACCACGACGCGGCCCGCCGCGCGCGGCAAGCCGAGCAGCTGCGGGTCAAGGAGCAGGAGGAGAGCGGGGGCAAGTCCGAGGGCTACGTCGACGAGCCGCCGCGGCAGGCCGGCGACGAGGAAGACGCGGGCGAAGAGGCCGAAGCGGACGCGGGCAAGGACGAGGGCAAGGGCAAGAAGGCCGGCAAGGGCAAGGACGACGCCAAGGGCAAGGACGCGGGCAAGGACGACGCAAAGGGCAAGGACGAGGGCAAGGGCAAGAAGGCCGGCAAGGCCGAGCCCGCGAGCAAGGGTGGCAAGGAGGTCACGCCCGAGCCCACCAAGCCCGATGCGGCCAAGCCCACGCCCACGCCGGCCAAGCCCGATGCGGCCAAGCCCACGCCCACGCCAGTCGCACCCGTCAAGCCCACGCCGGTCAAACCGGGCTGACGCGACTCGTCGCAAGCCCCGGCGTACTCGGGTAGGCTCCCGGCATGGCCGACGAGCCCGACGATATCGAAGAGTCCGACGACATCGACGAGGAGTCCGAGTCGGATTTCGGCCCGCCCTTCACGCCCAAGACGTTTGGCGGCGCGTTCGTGTGGGCGCGCGGCGAGAGCTACACCGCCACCGTGCTGCGAGTGAAGGAGGGCGAGAACGTGATCGTGTCGACCAGCGGCCGCCGCGACATGATCGTCATGCTCACCGGTGGCCGCGGCGTGCTCGAGGTCAACGACGGCCAGGAGGTCGATCGGGTCGAGCTGATGCCCGCCGCGCCGGTCACGATCAGCCCCGACCGCACGTATCGCCTGCTGGCGGTGACGGAGGTCGAGCTGTTCACGGTGTACTCGTCGCTCGGGTAGCGACTGCTGGAGCGCGTGGATGAGCCCCTCCCCTGCCCCGCTGCGCCGGCTCGAGGCGATCCGCTACGTCAAGCCGCTGCGCGAGGGCGGCTCGGTGCCGGCGATCGTGGAGCTCGAGGGCGGCGAGCTCTACGTGATGAAGCTTCGCGGCGCGGGTCAGGGGGTGCGGGCGCTGGTGGCCGAGATCATCGTGGGGCAGCTCGGGCGGAGCTTGGGGCTGCCGGTGCCCGAGCTGGCGCTGGTGGAGCTCGACGAGGCGCTGGCGCGGACCGAGCGTGATCAGGAGATCCAGGAGCTGTTGGTGGCGAGCGTGGGGCTCAACATGGGGCTTCGGTATCTCTCGGGCGCGTTGATGCTCGACGCGGCCACGCCCGGGCCTGGGCTCGACGGGAGGTTGGCGTCGCGGATCGTGATGTTCGATGCGTTCACGACCAACGTGGATCGCACCGCGCGCAATCCGAATCTGCTCGAGCAAGCGGGGCGGCTGTGGCTCATCGATCACGGGGCGGCGCTCTATTGGCACCACGACTGGGATGGGGGGCTCGCGGGGGCGGATCGGAAGTTCCCGCTGGTGAAGGACCACGTGCTCTTGCGGTGGGCCGATGCGCTGCCCGAAGCGGCAGAGTGGCTCTTGCACGGGCTGCCCGACGAAACGCTCGAGGCCGCCGTGGCCGAGGTACCCGCGGCATGGCTCGACGAGGATCCCGCCGCCGCGGAGGCTCGCCGCGCGGCCTACGTGGCGTACCTCCGCGCGCGGAGGGAGGCGGCGCAGGGCTTCGTGCAGGAGGCGATCGATGCCCGCGCACGCCTATGACTACGCGGTGATTCGCGCGGTGCCGCGGGTCGAGCGGGGGGAGCGGATCAACGTGGGCGTGGTGCTGTCGTGCCCGGCACGGGGCTTCCTCGATTGCGCGACGCACCTCGATCGCGCACGCCTGCTTGCCCTCGATCCTGCCGCCGATGCGGATGGCTTGGCTCGCCACCTCGCCTCGCTCGAGGCCGTCTGCCGCGGCCAGCGCAACGCAGGTCCCATCGCTACGCTCCCCCGGACCGAACGCTTCCACTGGCTCGTGAGCCCCCGGAGCACCGTGCTGCAGGCGTCCCACGTCCACTCGGGCCGCTGCGACGACCCGGCAAGGACCCTCGCGCACCTGTACGAGACGCTAGTGCCCACCCGTGCTCACGGCGGCTGAGCCGACGCCGTGGCCTCCGTCGTCCGGACGCTCTATCCTCGATGCTTGTCCACCACGCGCAAGGAGAAAGCGCCGGCCACGGTCGCGGATCTCCTCGCGATTCCCGAGCCCGCGCGCTTCCACGAGATCATCGACGGCGAGCTCGTGCGCAAGGCGATGCCGAGCCCACGCCACGGAAGCTCGCAGGCCCGGCTCACGATGCGTCTCGGGCCTCCCTATGATCGGAAGCCCGGCGGAGAGCAGCCCGGTGGCTGGCGGTTCCTCACCGAGACCGAGGTCCAGCTCGAGGAACACGAGGTGTACCGCCCCGATGTCGGCGGCTGGCGAAGGGAGCGGCTCCCCGAGCTGCCCTCGCAGAGCCCTCTGCTCGTGATCCCGGACTGGGTGTGCGAGATCCTCTCGCCCTCGAACGAGCGCAACGACGTCGTGAAGAAGATGCGGGCCTACAAGCGCGCCCGCGTGCCGCGCTACTGGCTCGTCGACCCGATCGCCGAGACGCTCATCGTCTACCGCTGGACTGACGATGGCTACCTGCTCGTCCTCGAGGCGCAGGGGGAGGAGCGGATCCGGGCCGAGCCGTTCGAGGCCGTGGCGTTCTCGGTGCACGGCCTGCTCGATGGGGACGACGACTGATTGGATCGCGAGCCCCAGCTACCTGCAATCCAGCTGCGGATCCACCGGTGCATGACACTTGAGGCACACCCGACGATTCCGGCTCACCAGCGCCGTACACCGCGCCGATTGCCCAAACCCCGGCCCATGCGGGCTCACGCCCAGCCCCGGCATTGCCGCATCGGTGGTCGCGTGGCATGCAAGGCAGCTATCCTCCGAGTGGCAGCTCGCACATGCCCCGATGTTTCGCTGGGCAGGATGAGCATGCCCCTGCGGCATCCCGGGCGGGCCGGACCAGCCCTCGGGGTGAAAGCGCAGCCCGCCGCCCACCCCGAACTCGCCGTCGGCACGATCGCCAAACCCCACGCGATCATGACAGCCGAGGCAGAACGTCTGCGTGCGATGGCACGACTGGCAGTCTTGCGTACGCGCGCGGGCGTCGAGCGCGTGGGCGGTGAGGTAGTCGCCGGCGTGGATCCGTAGCGGACGCAGCGCGCCATTGTGACAGTCGCCGCAGAACGTCTCGTCGTGGCACGTGTCGCAGAGCTTGGGGTTGGCCTTGGCGATGCCGACGTGGTCCTCCACGAATGCGAGGTCGTGCGCTGCCCCCCAGCCGCTCTGGCCGGTGGGCACCAGCGCGGGTAGGACCCGGTCGTCCTGCGCGCGCGTGGCCAGCCGGCCCGAGGCGTCGGTGGGGTGGCACGCGCCGCAGCGATCGGTGGCCTGGAAGCCGTCATGGCAGCCGAGGCAATCGGCCTCGCGCGGGAGCTGCAGCGTGGTCGCCAGCCGCACCTTGCTCATGTCGCCGTGGCAGTCCTCGCACTCGCTGCCGAGCTTTTCATGCATGCGGTGGTTGAACGCGAGCTGGGGCCGGGGCGCACGCAGGCCCGCGGTCACGCGGCCCTCCTCGTCGACCTCCGTGTGGCACAGCGCGCAGCGGGCCGGCTCGCCGCGCGGACGCGGGTGCTGGGGACCGTGGCACTCGTCGCACGCGACCCCGCGCGGGAAATTGAGATCGCGGGCGCGGGTGCTGGTCTCGACGTCCGTGTGGCAGCGCGTGCAGTCGAGGCCGAGCTTGAGGTGCCGGCCGTGGTCGAAGCGCAGCGGGATCTCTTGATCGGGATACACCGGCGAGCCACGACGCACGGGGCCGATCGCCATGGCGGTGGTGGCGGGCACCTCGCCGCGGTCGCGCGCCTTCTGGCCGTCGCCCACCACGGCAGTGCGGCTCGGGGGCTTGGGCGGGGCTCCCAGGGCGCCGAGGTCCCAGGCGAGGCCCGCCACGTACACGAGCAACCACGGCATCACGAGCAACCACGGGATTCTCGGGATGCGCCATGTCTTCATCGCGAGCCTCCTCGCAGGGCCCAGTCCACGCTCAGGATCGCGAACGCCCGGAATGCCCCGCGGTAGAACGGGGTGAACAGCTCCTCGGCCACCGCATTGAGGTAGATCCCATGCGCCAGGCGCAGGTTGGCGCCGGCCTGCATGGCCACGCTGTAGCCGGTGCGCGCGGCATCCACCTCGTCGCGGTAGTAGAGCACGTAGCCGCGGCTGTCGATGCCGAGGCGGTCGTAGATCACATGGGTGCGGGCGTCCACGCTGCCGCCGACGCGCAGGCCACCCTCCCCGCCGAGGCCGTACGCGTCGGTGCGCACGGCCACGCGGCGCCGGCGGTAGGCGGCCCCGGCCCCGCCGCCCCCGCCGAACCGCACCGCTTGGTCGGGCTCGGTGCCGAGCGCCGCGGTGGTCTCGCTGCGGAAGATCCGGCCCTGGAAGCGCGCGTCGAGCCGCCAGTGCGGGCCCGGCCGCACCTCGTAGACCACGCGCACGTCCTCGAACGGCGTCACCGAGAACACGTTGAAGATCGAGTCGAGGTCGAACGCGGGGATCGTGCGAAGGTACTGGGCTCGCACGGTGTGCAGCTCCGTCAGGTGCCAGGTGACGCCCGTGCCGAGGTCGTCGAGCCGGTTGGTGCCGAGGTTGTAGCGGGCCGAGCCGAACGGCGACAGCTTGCCCTGGGCCAGCCGTAGCGCCAGCGTGCCGCTCCAGATCTCCTGGTCCACGCCTGGTCGCAGGCCCAGCGTGCCGTCGCTGTCGAGCTCGTCCTTGCCGAGCGACGCCGGCGTCCACGTGCGCCGGTACGCGATGCGAGCGTCCATGAACTTCACGTCGTCCATCGAGATCGCCGCGCCCACCATCGGCGACGAGATCGTGTCGGCCCCGGTGCCATTGGTGCCGTCGAGCTCGAACGTGGGGAACCCGAACACCGCCGAGCCGTCGACCTGCAGGCCCCCGAATGCCTCGACCGCGAGGTGGGCCGGCGTCCGCACCTTCACCCAGCCGCCGTCGAACGCGTAGAAGTCGAGGCCCGACATCTCGAACTGTCGGCCCAGCCGCAGGTCCACGTGGCCGCCGAGGTTCTCGCCCTCGAGGTAGCCGAACAGGAGGTCGATCTGGCGCCCGTCGAGCGACTGGAGCAGCGCCCCCGCATCGCCGGTGGCGCCCGTCTGGTAGGTGCCGAAGTCGTGGCGCAGTCGCAGCGAGCTGACGAGGCGGAGCTGGCCGTCGTCGGGGTCGCGGCGGAGCTGATCGGCCTCCTTGGGCCGGAGCAGCTCGTACACGCCGAGGTTGACGTACTGCACCACGCGGCGCCGGCTCACCAGCGCGCCGTCGGGGCCGGGCAGCCGCACCATGTAGCCCTCGCCGATCGTGCGCGCGACCGTGCGGACCTCGGCCGCCGTGGCCGAGCGCCCCGCGAGCGCGACGGGCAGCCCCGCGAGCGCGGCCAGGAGCCACGCGCCCCAAGCCTCCCACGCCCCCCACGCCCCGGCAGTAGCGCGGCAGGGCGCAGCGCCGGGCCGAGGCGGCCGGGCTGTCGATGCGCGCACCATGGGCGACGCGTATGCTATGCGATCGGCGAGCGCCCCCAGGCCTAAATGACGCGCGACCGTCCCTCCGCCCCTGCCCCACCCCACCACGGAGCCCCCGCGGCCGCACCGATGTCCGGCGCGGCGACGGGGCGTGCCGCGAGATCACGGGCCGCGCCGTGGATCGGCGCGTGGCTGCTCCTGGGCGCTTGCGCTCATCCCGCCGGCAGCGTACCGCCCCACGGCGAGCCGGCGGCGTGGATCGACGATCCCCTGCTCGACTCGCCGCCCGCGGAGGTGGAGGTGCTCGCGAGGCTGGCCGCGGGCGATCCGAGGGCACGGGTGGTTCGGCTCGACCGGTTGCTCGATCTCTACGACGCGGCCCGCTTCGCCGAGGACGAGGGCGCCCGCGAGACGCTGTGGGCCGCGCTCGGCGGCCACGAGACCGGCGTGGGCGAGCGGGCCAGCCGCGAGGCCAGCGAGCGCCTGCTCGAGGATGCGCTCGCGCTCGACGACGATGCGCGTCGCGAGGGCGACGAGGCCACGGCCGAGCTCGCGGCCGAGGTGATCACCATGCTCACGGCGGATCTGCAGCCCCCGGGCTCGGCCGACGACCTCTCGATCCGCACGCTCGCGTATCGCACGCTCGCCGAGCACGGCCACCCGCGGCTCGTCGACAACGCGCGCTGGCGGCTCTACGACCACGTGCGCGGCACATTGATGGCCGCGGTCGAGCAGCCGCCCGCGGAGCGCCTCGACGTGGCCGTCCAGGCGCTCTACGCCGAGCGCGACTCGGTGGAGGAGCTGTTGGCCGAGACGGCCCCTCACGCGCACCCGCCGTGGCCCACCACCGAGGCGTTGTGGGGGCTCGTGGACGCCCAGGTGACGCCGCTGCGGGCCGTCCCGCGCTGGGCCGCGGTGGTGGAGCAACGCAAGCGGGACGACCAGGCGCTCTTCGACACGCTGCGCGCGTCACTGCCCGCGGAGCGCCGCGAGAGCTGGCCGCTGCTCACGCTCCTGCCCGGCACCGCGCGCGCCGAGAGCCTTGCCCCGGTGGCGTGGATCTACGCGGGGCAGATCGTCATCGACGATGGCCGTCCCACTGAGCGGATCATGTCGCTCGAGGTCGACGCGTCCGCGATCGCGGAGCCGATCGCCAATGCGCTGGCCCAGGACGGCCGCGGCACCCTCTTGCTGGTCGCCGATCCAGGGCTGCCCGCGCCGCAGCTCCACGCGATCCTGCAGGCGTCGTTTCGAGCGCAGGCCGAGCGAATCGAGCTCGCGGTGGCCGAGCCGCGGGTGGCCCCCGCGACCGGCCGGGTGATCACCGCGCTGCCGCTCCACGTCACGCACACGGGCGGGCAGCGGGCAGGCGATCGAGCATGGGCGCTGGCGCGGGTGCACGTGCACCTCGACGGGCGCGGGCCGCAGGTGGCGCTCGACGGGCAGTGGCTCGCCGCGTCCACACCGGCCGACGCGGGGGAGCTGCGGGCGCTGGTCGAGCGGATCGCCCGGGCCTACCCGCGCGAGCGCGGGGTGGTGCTGACGCTCGGCACCGACGTGCAGCTCCAGCAGCTGCTCGACGTGCTGGTGGCGCTGCAGGGCGGCCCGGTGCGCCCGTTCACCGCGGTGGGGCTCGTGGCCGACGGCGCGCGCCCGCCTGCCGAGCGGAAGGGCGGCGAGACCCGGCTCGCCCGGCGGCTCGCGCTCGACTGGCCCGCGCCGCGGGTGGAGCTCGAGCAGCCCTACCCGCTCGCGGCCCAGGACCAGGCGCGCCTCGAGGGCTTCGCCAAGGGGCTCGCGGTCTGCTTGCCCGAGCTCGAGGCGGAGCGGGCGCCCGCGCAGCTCGTGCTCGCGCTGCGCTTCGAGGAAGGCCGGCTGCGCGAGGCCGAGCTGCCACGAACGAAGCGACCCAAGCCTGGCGTCGCGGCAGTGATCGACTGCGTGCGCGAGGAGGGCTATGCCCTGCGCCTACGCGAGCACCGCGAGGCGCTCACCGCCACCGTCACGCTCGCGCCGACGTCGGCGCGTCCGCCCGACGAATGACCCCGGGAGGGCTCATCGACGTGAGTGGCTCGCCACCTCGGCCAGCACGGGCTCCCGGTTGGCGGAGGCCCGGCTCGGGCTCAGCACGGCCAGGAGCGTGTTGGCCAGGGTCGACCACGAGCGGCCCAGGCGCCACACCGGCGCGTCGGGCTCGGGCGGCGGGGGATGGTTGGCGGCGGCGGTGCGCTCGCCGAGATCGAGCCGAGTCGCCGGACGAAAGGCGGGGCGCATCGGCTCGGTCTTGCGCTCTTCCATGCGGACGATCGCCGCGGCCACGCGCTCGAGCTCGAGCTCGAGCTCCTGCATGCAGCTCGGGCGCTCTTCCGGCCGCCGCGCCAGGCAGCGCTCGACCAGGCGGCGCAGCAAGTACGGGATCCGCCGGCCGCGAGGCCAGTGCGCGGTCACGCCGTCGATGTGGGCGTTGATCTTGGCGATGGCGCTCCGGCCTTCCACCAGCCGGCGACCGGTGAGCAGCTCGTACGCGCAGCAGCCGAGCGCGTACACGTCCGAGCGCACGTCCACGGGCCGGAACTCGGCCTGCTCGGGGGCGATGTACTCCGGCGTACCGGACAGGAGCTCGGGCTGGGCGTCGATGCGCTCGGCGATTCCGAGGTCGACGATCTTCACGGAGTCGCGGCCGTCGACGCTCACCAGGATGAGGTTGGCGGGCTTGACGTCGCGATGGACCCAACCGGCGGCGTGGACCGCCGCGAGGCCCCGGCACGCACCGCGCAGCCACCCCACGACCCTGGCGGGGTCCGTGCCCCCCTTGGTCGCGTTGAGCACCCGCGCGAGCGACTGCCCGTCGACGTACTCCATCGCGTACCAGGGCCGCCCGTCGGGCAGGAGGCCCTGGCCCGTCGCCTTCACGACCCACGGCGAGTCGATCTGGCGCAGGATCTCCACCTCGCGGAGCAGCCGCTGCCGGACCGACTCCTTGCTCCGCTCGTGCAGCACCTTCACCGCCACGGGCGCACCGCCGCGAGCTCGCGTGGCTCGGTACACCGTGGCGGAGGCCCCTCGGCCCACGCGCGCGTCGAGCCGCAGGTCCGTACCCATGAGCAAGCGCCCGGTCAGGCCGTGCTCGCGTACCACCGGCGCATCGACGGGGCGCGTCACTTCGTCGGGCCGGGCCGCGGGCGCGTTGCCGTAGGGGGCTGCGCTGTTCGCCGTCTCGCACAACGTGGCATGGATCGGGGGGTCGAGCTCGAGGTTCACCAGTCCGCTCCTCGCTAAGTCCTCCCCTCCAGTGCAATCGGCGATCCAATTGTTTCCGTGGTTGCCGAAGGCGCTGTGACGCGTTTTCAGCGTTCCGTGGCACACGACTGGGTGTGACGCAGCCGCTCACCCGTGCGGGTGGGGACGCGCCGACCCTGCGCGCGCAGGAAATTCGTCAGTGGTTCCATGTCTCCCATGAGGACGTACCCTCAACCCAGGTGCGCCCCAGGTACGCCCCCACGTACGCCCCACGGACGCCGTGGCGGCGCCCGCCTCGGCCGTTCGGGGGCGGTGGCTCTCTCTGGCTGGGCGGCCGCGCTGGGCGCCACGCTCTAGCGCGCTCGCAGCACGTCCTGCACCGCGGCCTCGACCTGGCGGGCGAAGGCGGTGAGCTCGGCGTAGCTCTCGGGGGGCAGCACCCCCGTGCGTAGCGTGGAGCGGACGCGCAGGGTCACCGCGTCGCCCCCGGCCTTGCCCTCCACCACCTCGCTCGTGAAGCCGCCCCGCTCGGTCCGGATGGCGCGCGGCAGCGGGGCCGCCTCGATGCGCGCCCCCGCCACGTGCCAGCGGAGCTCCGCCTCGAGCTCCGGTGCATAGGGGATCACCAGGCCCGTGGTGCGGCGGGACAGCACGGCGAACTGCGCGCCAGGGTTGAGCGGCATGGGAGTGGCCCGCAGCACCAGCGCCCCGTCCTGCATCACCCCCACCCCCGAGGTGGTGGCGGAGAACCGCAGCACCAGCGGGCGGGCGAGCGCATCCTCGTCCTCGAGCTCGAGCGCGTCGAGCGTGGCCCCGGGCAGCCACGACAGCTCCGCCTGCTCGAACACCTCCTCGATGCGATCGCGATCGATCTGCCGCAGCGCCTGGCGCCACATGATCGCCTCCATGCCCTGCAGCGTGATCGTGCCCGACACGGCGCCGGCACCCTCGCGATCGAGCTCGAACGCCAGCTCGTAGCGCCGCACGTCGGCGAGCCCCGGGTCGCCCTCGGGCAGCTGCACCGGCCCCGACGCGCCCTCGCCGGGCTCGAGCGCGACCCGCAGCCCGTCGGTGCCGCGGTAGCCCGGGGCGAGGTACCCGAGCGGCATCACCTTCGACGCCGTCAGCACCATCAGCGGCTCGTCCTCGCCCGGCAGCCGCACGGCCAGCATCGCCGCCTCGTAGGTCTCGACCAGCGGGTGGCCGCCCGGCAGCGGGCGCGGGCCGTAGCCGTCGCGCGCGAGCCACAGCTCCGCGGGCAGGCCCGCCTCGCGCAGCATGGCCCGCAGGAGCATCAGCCGGCTGCCGGTGCGCGCGGCCAGCGTGGCGGTGGCGGGCGTCGACAGGTCGCCCGCGTCCTCCACGTTCTCCACCACCCAGCTCCAGAGCGCCTCGAGCCGCTCGCGCGGCGTGGACCGGCCCCGCACCAGCCGCCGCACCAGCGACCGCAGGGCCGGGTTGCGGCGCTGGGTCTCGCGGATCTGGGCGGCGAGACCGTCGAGGTACACCGGCAGGTCGAGCGTCGTGTACACGTGCACGCTCGGCAGCTCCTCGAGCCACGGCCGCGCGCCGGGCTCGACGCCCAGCCGCGGCACCTCTTCGGCGCGGAAGTGGTGCACCACCAGCGTGTGACCGTCGGCCTCCACCCGGCTCGGCTCATCGACGGGTGGATCGTTGCGCGGGTCGACGCGCAGCTCCATCGCCTCGGGGTGCACCACCAGCAGCTCCGAGCGGTGGTACGGCACGTCGGCCGACTGGAACCTGAACGTGGACACGTCCACGTAGCCCGGCACCGCCCCGGCGGGTCCGCGCTCGACCACGTACTCGTACTCGACCACGTCGTCGATCGCCAGATCGCGCAGGCTCACCCCGTCCTTGCCGGGCACCACCTCGGGCTCGAGCGTGCGCCCGTCGGGCTTGATCGTGCGGAGCGTCAAGAGCTCGGCCCCCTCGGGGATCTGCAGCTCGCCGTACTCGTCGAGCGCCTCCTTGCTCAGGAGGTGCGCCATGATGTGCACGATCTGGCGCTGGCCGCCGTTGTCGTAGACGCGGGCCACGCTGCGGTCGAGCACCAGCACCTCCCCCACCCCCTCGTACGGCGTGCCGGTCTTGCGGTAGTCGGCCAGCGCCGCGAGGCCATCGGTGCGAAAGCGGAGCAAGTCGTCCGCGAGGCCGAGGTCGGCCGCCGAGCGCCGCAGCGCGTTGCTCTGGGGCACCTTGGCCAGCGCGTGCTGGAGCTCGATCCGCGCCGTTTCGGGCTCGCCGAGCGTGGCCGCGAGGTCGGCGAGCGCGAGGTGGCTGCCCACCCGGTAGGGGTTGTAGCGGAGCACGGTATGCAGGTGGCTCCGCGACGCCGCGAGATCGCCCCGCAGCGCCTCCACCCGCGCGAGGTTCTCGTGGGCCGGCAGGTCGTCGGGGGTGCGCTCGAGCTCGAGCTGCCACAGCTCCCGCGCCTCGTCCCAGCGCCCGCGCGCCTCGGCCAGGCGCGCGCGCAGGCCCAGGCTCCCCGAGCACGCGCCCAGCTTGGCCGCGATCTCGTCCTCGCGCCGCACGTCGGCGCGCTCGCGCGCCAGCATCCGCTCGGCCATCAGCACCTTGCAGCTGTCGGGGCTCCGCTTGGCGGCCCGCGCCAGCGCCTGCTCGGCCAGGTGCTCGTTGCCGTGGGCGAGCAGCACCGAGAACCGAAGCAGCTCGCCGTCGATGCTGCGCAGCCGTCCCTTGGGCAGGCTCCGCAGGATCCGCTCGACCTCGTCCTCCTCGCCGCGGTCACGCTTGGTCTCGTAGAGCCGCAGCCGCACCGCGTCGAGCGAGGGATCGAGCTCGAGCGCGCGCTCGAGCTCCTCGACCTCGCGCGACAGCGACACCGTGCGCCCGCGCGAGGGATCGGCCCGCTCGAAGCGGGCGCGGATCCAGTGGCCCTCGGGGAAGCGATCGGCGCGGGCGAGCGCGCCCACCCGTCGCTCGGCCATGTCGCTGTCGCCGTCGCCGAGCGCGTCCTCCACCGCGAGGTAGCCCCGCAGCGGCGCGTAGATCGGCCCCTCCACGCCCGGCACCGCCTCGGGCCAGGGCGTGCGCACGCGCTGCGGGCGGCCGGTCCAGGCCGACGCGAGCGGGCCGGGGTCGTCCGTTTGCGCCTTCAGCGGCCGCCCGTCCTCCGTCACCGCGCGCAGCAGCAGCCATGCGCGCTCGGCCGGGATCGTGGTGTGGGTCTCGAAGCGGTGCCAGCCCTCCGACAGCCACACACGGAGCGTGACGCGCGTCGGCCCGTAGCGATCGATGCCATCGGTGCGGTGCACCAGCGCGCCGTCGAGGTAGAAGCGCGAGGCCTCCTCGGCCCCGAGCTCCAGCACCACGGGTCCGCCCTCGGCCCGCAGGTGGGTCGCCACGCGGCGCACCCCCGGCGAGGGCGTCGGGTTCCAGACCCGCACCACGCACGCCAACGACACCACCTCGGCCTCGGGATCGGGCACGAGCGGCCCCGGCGAGACGTGCCCCAGCTCGACCGGCCCGCGGCTGCCCTGCATGGGCCCGGCCACCCACTTCTGCACGCAGCCCTGCGCGTCGTAGTAGCCGCGGTAGGGCTCGTTGCGGCGGCGAGCGATCGCCGCGCGCAGGCTCGACAGCGGCTGGGTCACCACTGGCGGCAGCCGCCCGGGCGGCAGCGCGTCGATGAACCCGGCCAGGCGTGCGTCGTCGTCGGGTTGCTCGCCGTGGTGATCGCCGAGCAGCCGCGCCGCGAGCTCGGCCGCGGCCATGTGCAGGCGCAGCGCCGGATCCTCGGGCGACACCTCGGCGGCGGCCTTCACCGCCGCCATCGCCAGCGGCTGCAGCACCTCCGACTCGTCGCGGGCCTGCGCCATCACCAGCCGCGACAGGCGGGCCAGCGGATCGCCGCGCTCGGCGAGGCCATCGAGCGCGGGCCGGGCCGCGTCGGCCTCGCCGAGGTGCAGCCACTGCACGTGGGCGAGGTCGCGACGTGCGGCGTCGTCCTCGGGGTGGGCCTCGAGGTGGGCCTCGAGCTGCTCCACCAGCGCCTGCGGGTCATCCGGGTCGAGCGGAGCCCGCGGCGCGGCTCCGCGGCAGCCCACGAGCACGAGGAGCACGACCGGCAACAGGGCGTGGAGGACGGGGCGTCGCTTGGGCTTTGTCATCGCTCGGAGGTGACCTCGAAGCTCTGCTCGAGGCTGGCATCGACTTGACGGAGGAATTGACGGAAGGCGTCGTACTCGGCGGGACTGATGCGGGCGCGGGGCAGCTGGAGGTGGCTTCGCACCACCACCCCGTCGTCCTGCGGCTCCACCGCGAGCGAGAACTTGCCCACCGGCGTGTCGAGGGTCTTGCCCGCGGGCAGGCGCGAGAACTTGTGGCCCGGCGGCAGCACGTAGCGGATCTGGTTGTCCTCGGTGCTCGGCAGATCGAGCACGAGGTCGTGCTCGCGCTCGGCGGTGCCGGCCATCGCCGAGGCCAGCCGCGACTCGCGGCCGAGCACCGCGAACCGCAGCCCCTGCCCGTCCTGGGTCGCCCACGTGGGCGCGCGGAGCGTCGCGGACAGCTCGGCCGGGCGCAAGATGTCGCCCAGGTCCGGCGCCTTCACGTCGGTCACCTCGACCCCCGGATACACGTCACCGAACGCCGCGGCGAGCCGCTCCTCCCGCTCCTTGGGCGACTGGAACCGGTAGCGCACCGACGCCGCGCCGCCGCCCCACACGGTGACCGCGTGCTCGACGGTGGCGGTGCCGTCGGCCCGCAGCATCACCCGCTGCTCGGTGCGGCGCCCGTTGTCGTCGGCGCCGCTCATGGGAATGGTACGAAGCTCGGCCCCCTTGCCGTCCTCGACCACGAGCACGGTGGCGCCTTGATCGCTGCTCGGCAGCTCGCTCGGCCCCGACCACTCGGCGGTGCCGTCGAGGAAGAGATCGAGCGAGGGCACGTAGGTGATCGCGTGGTTGAACGCCGCGAGGCTGGCCGGCGCGTCCGGCAGCGTGCCCTGGTCGCGGGTGCGCACCAGCACCAGGTGACTGTCGATGCCCACCTCGGCCAGCATCACCTTGAGCAGGCTCGCCTTGTCCTTGCAGTCGCCGAAGCGGCGGCTGTAGATGTCGGTGGTGCGGTAGGGCTTGTAGCCGTGGATTCCGAACTCGAGCCCCACGTAGCGGGTATTGCGGACCACGTGCTCGTAGATCGCTGCCACCTTGGCGCGCGCGTCGGCGTTGGCCGGCAGCGTGGCGATCGCCTGCTGCACGCCCTTGCGGATCCCGTCGTCGACCACGAGCTGCTCGCGCACGAGGTTCCAGTACCAGCGACCCACGTCGTCCCAGCTCTTGTAGGTGCTCACGTGCAGGAACCGCGCGATCTCGGTCCAGCCGGGCATCGAGCCCTCGGGCTTGATGCCCGGCACGTCCTTGGCGACGACGCGGTAGGTGGTGGTCTTGCCGTTGGCGCTCTGCTTGCGCTGGACCTCTTGGTTGAAATAGAGCGGCTTGTCGCTCGGCGCCTCGAGCACGTACTCGACGTGCCGGCGGGGCTCGGTGCCCTGCAGCGGCATCAGATCGCCGAAGTACTCGTCGAACATGTTGCGCGCCGCCACGTCGCGGCGCAGGAACGCCACCTCGAGCGTGTCGCCCACCCGCAGCCCCGGGAACTGCACCGAGATCTGGCGCTGGTCGTAGTACATGCGGTAGCCGGCCGAGGCGAGCCCGTAGATCTGCGTGTCGCCGAGCTCCTCGATCGTGCCGTCCTTGCGGCGCACCCGCGCCCGCCGCACCTCCACCGTGCTCTCGGCCGGGTCGTACACCATGCCCTGCACCGCCTGGCTGCCGATCCCGCGATCGTCGAGCACCCGCACGATGCGGTGGTCGAGCCGCTCGGTGAGGCCGTTGGGCAGCACCTTCACCACCACGCGGTGGTGCAGGATCCCCGCGTCCTTGCCCTTCCACGACGCCGGCGTGGGCACGGCCCCCACCTTCTCGAGCTCCACGCCGAAGCGGGCGAGGAGATCGTCGGTGTGATCGTCGTGCAGGCTGGCCAGGAGGTCGCGCAGCTCGGGCTGCTGCGGCCGCAGCTGCAGCGAGCGATCGAACGCAGCCACCGCCGCCGGCTGGGCGCCGCTGCGGAGCAAGAGCGCGCCCATCGCGGCGTGGAGCTCGGCGGCCTGGGGGGCGAGCGCGATCGCCTGCGCGAGCGCGGCCCGGGCGGCCGGGATGTCCCCCCGCGCGAGCTCGACCTCGTGAAGGCGCGCGTGCACGTCGGGCATGCCCGGCGTGGACTCGGCCGCGTTGCGGGCCACCTCCGCGGCCTCGTCGGCGCGGCCGAGCTCGAGCAGCGCCTCGATGCGCGCCGGCGCGAGGCCTTCGGAGGTCCCGCGATCGCGGGCGAGCGCCGCGAGGACCTCCAGCGCTTCCTCGGTACGGCCCTGGCCGCGCAGGCGGCCCGCGAGCTCCCGGCGGAGCGTCGAGGAGGTGGGGAAGCGCTCGATGAGCTTGCGGAGCGTGCTGACCGCGAGCCACGGGTAGCCGTCCTCGGCGAGCTCGTCGACCCGCGCCAGCGCCACGATGGGATCGTCGGGCGCCGCAGCCTGGGCCTCGGCGACGTAGGACCGGTAGAGGGTCTCGAGCCCGAGCGAGCGCTCGCGCCAGGCGACCTCCAGCAGCAGCTGGCCGAGCAGCGGCGCGGAGCGGGAGCCCTCGGCACGGGCGCGGGTGACCGCCTCGTCGATCGCGCGGCGGCTCGTGGTCTGGTCGCGATCGACCATCGCGCGCAGCCACGCGGAGCGGGCCGATTTCACGCGCGCATCGACGCGCGTCGCGAGCTCGACGGGGGAGCGATCGTCGGTGTCGAACGGCTGGATCCAGCGGTAGAGCTCGACGAGCTCGAGGCCGGCGGCGGCGGGGCCGGGGCGGGCGGCATCGGGCTCGCGGCCCGGGTAGCGGCGCTCGAACAGGCCGCGGAGCGAGAGGGTGTCGGCCTGAGTGGTGGGCGAGCCGCCCACTGCCCCCGGAGCGGCCACCGGGGCGTCCTCGGGGGGCTCGGCGGTGCTGCGCAGGCCCTCGATGGGCGCGCCCGAGCGCAGGGACACGCGGGCGAAGAACCCCCACATGCCCTGCTGGGCGCTGGTCTTGATCAGCACGCGATTCCAGCCCGCCGCGAGCTCGATCGGGTGGGCATCCTGCAGCGGGTTCGGCGTGCGGTAGGCGTCGCCGTGGCCGACCTCGGTGGTGCCGATCCATGCGCGGTAGGGCCCGCCGGTGCCGACGTGCAGCACCGCGCGGGTGGCTGCCGGCACGCTGATCCAGCAGGTGGCGTATCCGGTGACCTCCTCGTTGGGCCGCAAGAGATCGTCGAACGAGACGTAGCCCCCGCGGGGAATGCCCTCGTAGTCGTAGTGCCGCCACGACAGCGGCTCGCCGGGGAGCTTGCCGAGCATCGTCTGCGCGACCGAGAACGGCTCGAGCATCGGGGCGTGGGCCTCGGTCTCGCCCTTGCGGCCCGCGTTGTCGAACGGCCCCACGATCTGCCAGCCCACCAGGAAGCCCTCGGCCAAGAGGCGCGCCTCGGCCTCGGCCAGCCGCCCCTGCTCCTCGTAGAGCTGGGCGCGGAGCATGCCCGCGTACGTGCGCACGAGCGGGTGGCGGCCGCGGTCGTCGGCCACGCCGTCGACCATGCGCTCGAGCGTGCCCGGCGGGAGCTCGCCCTGCAGCTCCGGCAGGAGCCCTACGAGGGCCAGGGCCGCCGCGGGGTCCTTGCCGCGGTGGGCGGCGAGCACCGCCTCGCGCCGCGACAGCTCGCGAGCCCAGCGGCCCGGGCCGCGGTCCGGCTCGGGGGTGGCCGCGGGCGCGGCCGTGGCCGTGGTCTTGGGGGCCGGGGCGGCTGGCGCGACCGCGGCGGCCGGCCGTGGAAGCGCGAGCGCGAGCGCCAGCGACAGCAGCACGGACGTGGAGGCCTTGGCGCTCATCGGCGCGAATCATGGAACATGCGGCCGCGCCATGCCATAGTCCTGGGACATACCGTGATCCTTGCGCTTATCAAGACGCTGCGCCCTCGGCAGTGGGTCAAGAACACCTTCGTCGCCGCGCCCCTCTTCTTCTCGCTGCGCCTGCTCGACACCAGCAGCGTGCTCCGCACCGCCGCGGCGGTGGGGCTGTTCTCGCTGATCTCCGGGTGCGTGTACGTGCTCAACGACCTCGTGGACGTCGAGGCCGACCGCGAGCACCCCAAGAAGCGACTGCGGCCGATTCCATCGGGCGCGCTGCCGGTCGGGGCCGCCCGGATGTTCATCCTGGTGACGGTGCCGCTCGTGGTGGGGCTGTCGCTGCTCTTGCAGCCGTGGTTCTGCGCGGTGCTGGCCTCGTACTTCGTGCTCAACGTGGCGTACAGCTTCCGGCTCAAGCACGTCGCGTACCTCGACGTGCTCTTGATCGCGCTGTTCTTCATCCTCCGCGTGCTCGCGGGCGCGTTCGCGATCGAGGTGCCGGCTTCGCCGTGGCTGCTCGGGTGTACGTTCTTGCTCGCGTTGTTCCTCGGGTTCGGCAAGCGAGCGCACGAGCTGGCGACGGCCAACGATGCCGGCAAGCAGCGAGCTGCCCTCGAGGGGTATCACGCCGAGAGCTTGCGATGGATGCTGTACGTGCTGGCGGTGGCGGTGATCGGGACCTACGCCGCGTACTGTGGCAGCCCGCACACGGTGCAGGCATTCGGGACCGATGCGCTGGTGTACATCGTGCCCGTACCGGCGGTGGCGATCTTCCGGTTCATTCACCTGGCGACGACGCGCAAGGACGCGGAGAGCCCCACGGATGCGATGCTGCGGGATCCCGTGTTCATGATTGCGATCGTGGCGTACGTGCTGGCGACGGGGGCGGTGATCTACTGGGGATGAGGATCGCGGGGGTGCCTGGGAGGTAGGCAGAGAGCCTGGCGTTCACTGTCTCGACACCGGAAGCGGTGGCCGGGGAGCCTGGCCTTCACTGTCTCGACACCGGGAGCGGTGGCCGGGGAGCCTGACCTTCACTGTCTCGACACCGGGAGCGGTGGCCGGGGAGCCTGGCCTTCACTGTCTCGACACCGGGTTCGGTAGCCGGGGAGTGAACGCCAAGCTCTTCCCCTACCGGGATCGGTGGTCGAGGGGGCTTGGCGCTCACTGTTTTGCACCAGAATCAGTGATCACGGCGTGAACGCCAAGCTCTTCCCCTACCGGGATCGGTGGCACGAGAGCGAACCAAAGACCCATCCGCCTGGGTCTGCGGGCTTGCCGCAGGCCGCTCGTCGCCGGATATGCTCTACTGCGGGAGTACCGCCCTCCCCTCCGTGCCCACCCCTTCCCCCCACCCCCCTCGCTCGTTCCCGCTGTCGCTCAAGCTCGCGACCACGGTCCTCCTGCTCGTCGTCATCCCGCTGCTCCTCGTCGCGTACCTCAACGCCCGCGAGGTCGAGTCCCAGTCCGTCCACCGCGAGACCCAGTCGCTCCAGCGCCGCTCCGCTGCGGCCGCCCACCGCCTCGAGGAACGCGTCGGACGCCTGCGCGCCTACGTCGAGCTCGTCGCCAACAACCCCACGATCCTCGCCGCGGTCGAGGACCTTGCCGTCACCGCGCCCCCCTCCCCGACCGATCCCACCCCTCCGCCCCCCGTCGACAAGGAATCCTTCGCTCGCGCCTTCGACTCCGCCCACCCCGAGATCTACGACCTCCTCATCTCCCTGCGGCGCGCCAACCCGTGGTTCGAGAACGTCTACCTCCTCGATCCCGACGGCGTGTGCATCGCCACCAGCGAGCGCACCACCAAGCCGGAGATGGTCGGCCGCCCGTACGACTATCGTCCGTACTTCCAGGCCGCGCTCGAGGAGCGCGCCCCGTTCGTCTCCGACGTCCTCAAGAACGCCACCAGCCCGGGCACCGGCATCTTCGTCTCCTCCCCCGTGCTCCTCGACGACGCCGTCGCGGCCGTCGTCGTGCTCAAGGTCGAGAGCGCGGCCCTCCACGAGGTCGTCGCCGACCTCGCGCGCACCGGCGGTGGTGCGCTGCTCGTCGACCGCTTCGGCGTCGTCGTGAGCGACGCCTGGACCGGGGCCCTGCGCGACACCAGCGACCCGCAGAGCCTGCAGTTCCACCCGCTCGCCTCCGTCGACCGCTTCATGACGCTGTTCGAGCAGACTCGCCGCTACGGCACCCCGGACGGCGAGCACTACCTCGATCGCGTCCAGGAGCCGCTCCCGCTCGACCAGCTCTGGAACGCCCTCCATCAGGGCCACAGCGGCGCGGCCGAGCACGCGTTCCCGAGCGCCTGGGGCCACTCCGCCGTCCCCACCATGGTCGGCTACGCCCCCGTGATGGCCGGCCACCACGAGACGCCCTACGGCTACGTCGTGCTCGGTGAGCCCGCCGCCGACTTCCGCGGGCCGCTCCGTGAGATCGCGGAGTCCTCCCTGCTCCGCTCCACCCTCGTCGCCGTCGGCGTGGCGCTGGTCATCGCGCTGCTCATCCGCCGGTTCTCTCGCCAGGTCGTCGACCTTGCCGAGCGCGCCCGCCGGCTCGCCGACGGCGAGCGCACCGTGAGCCCGCTGCCCTGGAGCCGCGGCGACGAGCTCGGGGAGCTCGCGCGCAACATCCAGCGCCTGGCCGATCACGTGCACGAAGCCGTCGAGGCCGAACGCACCGCCCGCGTCGCCAGCGAGCACGCTCGCGACGCCGCCGAGGCCATCGCCCAGGCCCGCACCGAGGCCGTCGCCCGGGCCCACTCCGCGCTCGACTCCGCGCGCCGTGCCCTCGAAGCCGCCAGCGATCCCAGCGCCCGTGCCAACCTCCGCAAGGCCGCCGCCACCCTCGAGGGCGTCACCCTCGACCTCGCCGCGCTCGCCGAGGACGGGTCGCTCCGCCCCGAGCCCCGCCGACTCTCCGTCCCCGCGCTCGTGCAAGAGGTCCTCGACGCCCGCAGCGACGACACCCCCGAGCGCCCGGTGACGCTCGTCGTCGAGGGTACCGTCCCCGAGCTGCCGGTCGACCGCGCGATGCTCCGCCGCATCGTCGAGCACCTGCTCGACAACGCCTGCAAGTTCACCCGCCGCGGGCACGTCGAGCTCCGCGTCCAGCCCCACGGCGAGGGCCTCGCGCTCGCCATCGTCGACACCGGCATCGGCCTCACCGCGCGCCAGGCCGCCCGCATCGGCAGCGAGGACGCCGGCCCCGTGGGCACGAGCGGCATCGGCCTCTGGGTCACGCGCCGCCTCGCCAAGGCGCTCGGCGCAACGCTGCACGCCGAGGGCGAGGTCGGCAAGGGCAGCACCGTCACCGTGGAGCTGCCGGGCCCGACCGCCTGAGCCGTGCCTGCCGTCGCTTGCCGCTACGGACAGGTCACGGGCACGGCTCGGTGCCGTCCCCAGGCGCCACCAAGAGCTCCACCGGGATCGTCGTGGGCTTGCCCCCGTCGAGCGAGGCGAGCAGCGTCACGAGCGCGCCGTGCCGCGCCTCGTAGTACTCGAGCTCGAGGTGGTGCACGCCCGCCGTCAGCGTCGTCGAGCCCCCACGGGTCTCCTTGGCGTGATCGCCCCAGTTCTCGACCACCACGTCCCCGTCGACATAGAGCCGCGTGCCGTCGTCGGAGGTCACCTCGAACCGGACCTTCGTGTCCTCCTCGAGCCGCAGGCACGTGTCCCAGCGGATCGAGAAGTCGTCGACCCCGATCCCGCGCATGGGCGAGTCCTTGCCGAAGTCGAACTCGATGGTCCGCTCGAACCGCTCGCGCGGCTCGCCTTCGAATTTCCCGTTGGCATAGTAGAGCCCGCGCCACGGCGCGGTAACGGTGCCCCCGAGGTCCCCGATGAGCGGTGCGAACGCGAGCAGCAGCATCACCGCCACCACGAGCCCGATCCCCACCCACGCCGAGCCATCGCGTCGCGACCCGATCTCCTCCGCCGCGCGGCGCAGCACCACCGCCTCGCCCCCGAGCCCCTGGGGCAGCTCCGGCGCATCGGCCAGCGTCGCCGCCTCGTCGCTCTCCGGGTCGGCGAACACCAGCCGCCGAGCGATCGCTTCGCCCGCGAACGTGGGCACGTGGTAGCGCTCGGCGAGCTCGGCCACCGCCGGATCCTCGCCCGCACGGCCGTGGAGCTCGCGGTAGAGCTCGGCCCACGCGTCGTGGAGGTGCTGGGCCACCTCGGCCACCGCGGCTGGATCCTCGGCGAGCAAGGCCTCGGCCCGACCGACCTCGTGGATCGCGGCTTGCCATGCGGGCAGCGACGTTGAATCGACGGTCGTCATGACTTAGCCCCCCTCGCCCCCGCCCGAGCGGTCATCGTCCTCGAGCTCGTCGGGCCGCCGTCGGATGTCCGCCTCGAGCTCCGCGTCGTCCTGCTTCTCCTGCGCCTCGTCGTCGAGCTCGCGCTTGTCCTTGGGCCGCTTGGCGCCACGCTCGGGCTCGATGGGCCTCCGCTCGTCCTCGGGCACCAGCATGAAGAGCTCGACCCCCATGCCCCCGTCCACGCGAACGTACTCGTTGCGGCGCACCAGACGCTCGAGGCGACGCTTGTCCTTCTTGTCGAACTTGCTCGTGTGCAGGAGCATGTAGTCGGCGTCGCGGTAGCTCGGCCACTTCGACACCTCTTGCCGGTTGGACACGTGCGGCCCGAGGCCACTGGTGCTCGACACCGCGGCATCGGGCGGGATCTGCTCCACGAGCTCTCGCACCGTCGCGTAGCGATCGGCGTGCTCCTGCTTGGGATTGCGAATGATCGAGTTCCAGCCCGCCTTGAACGAGTCGTTGGGCACGATCGCCCCGAACTTCACCCCGAGCAGCGCCGTGGCCAGAAAGACCGTCCACGCCAGCGTCCACGCCGTTCGCCGCGGCACGAGCCCCAGCGCCCGCGTCACCCGCGACTCGGACGCCCGCGCGATCGCATCGGGCATGCTCGCGAGCAGCACCGGGAACAGCACCGACGAATATTGAAAGTGCAGCGAGTACACGTGGTGACGGCTGGCGAGCCCGAGGAAGATCGCGCCGTAGACCATCATCACCACCTTGCGCCCCGCGATGAGCGGAAGGAACAAGAGCGGCCCGAGCAGCGCCAGGAAGAAGAACACCTTCTTTTCTATCAGCAGGATCTTGAGCGCGAACCCGGGGTTGGTGACGAGCGAGATCACGAGCCCCTTGAGGCCCTCGTCCTCGTGCGGGATCATGTCCTCGTAGAAGAACACGTAGGACATGCTCTCCTTGCCGCCCGCCATCATCAGGCCCGGGTCGTTCATCATCTTGAGCTTGACGAACGCCAGGTATCCGAGCGCAAACACGATCGTGGCGAGGCCCGTCCACGGCCGTCGCTGCAGGATCGCGTAGGCGCCCACGAAGCACGCGAGCAGCGACATGTCCTCGCGCGTGAGCAGCATGAGCACCAGCGCCAGCCAGTAGCGCCAGCGCGCGCCGGAATCGATGAACCAGATCGCCCACAAGAGGCTCGGCACCACCAGCGTCAGCGAATGGAAGTCGAACAGGTTCACGCCGTGGAGCGCGGGGTAGAGCACGTACGTGGCCGCGAGCAGCACCCCGAACCAGGGGTTGCCGAGCCGCTTGCTGCCGAGGAGGTAGAGCGGCGCGACCCCGGTGGCCAGCCACATCGCCTGCAGCACCAGCAAGGTCTCCGCCCGCGGGCTCAGCATGTAGAGCGGCGAGAACACCGCGATGATCGGATCGAAGTGCGCCGAGACGTGCTTGCCGGTCTTGCAGTACCCGCAGCCGAGGAAGTCGCCGTGGGTGGTGCGCCAGAAGACGTTGTCGTAGATCCCGAGGTCGTAGATGTGCGTGCCGAGGTTGCGGTGGTCGAGCAGCGCCAGGTACGAGAGGAACAGCCCGTAGAACAGCCCCAGCGCGATCGCGACGAGCGGCGGCAGCCACTTCCAGCGCAACAGCTCCGGCATGCGCTTGGGCGCGCGCAGCCCCAGCACCCGGTACACGAACGCCGAGAGGATCCCCGTGGCGATGGCGATGACCACGAGCGTGATGAACTCGTGCTTCTCCTCGATGCCGCGGTGCGAGAGCACCGACAGCGCCGGCGTCGCCGCGATCACGAACGCGTAGCGGTTGAGCCGGCGCGCCGACTCGGGAAAGCCCCCGCGGCCGCCCCGGCGCATGCGCAGCACGTGGTAGCCGAGGTACACCACCGCCACCACCGCTGCGAGCAGCAGCATCGTCTTGATGATGGCCAGGCGCTGATCGGGGTCGAGGTCGTTCTCGAGGACGTAGTCGCGGTCGTCGGGGTGGGCCAGCGGCCACATCGCGAGCCCCGGTGACAGCGCCACCACGAGCGCGGTCAGGCCCCACGACCACAGCCCCGCCCACACGCGTTCGACGAACGCGACCAGCTTGCCCTCGGGCACCGACGGGGCCCCTTGCGCGTCCAAAGCCATGGAGCGCATCTACTACCTCGATTGGCGGCGGCCGGCTAGCAGCCCGCTCCGGAGCCCCGGTGACATGGTGTCCCGCGCGTCCGATCCGTGCGAAAACTCCGCAAGCGCGCGGGCAAGCGCGGCCCCCTGCGCTCGCACCCGCGACTGCCTGCGCTCGCGCCCGCGCTTCGGGGGGGCCGCTTTCGACGCCACGGGATCCATGGGGTAGGCTCCCCGCCCGTGGACTCGCCCATCGAGATCTCGGCCGTCGTCCCCGTCTACAACGAGGTCGACTCGCTCGACGAGATGCATCGCCAGCTCACCGAGGCCCTGCGCGGCATGGGCCAGAGCTACGAGATCTTGTTCGTCGACGACGGCAGCCGCGACGGCTCCGCCCGCAAGCTCGACGAGCTCGCCGACCGCGATCCCGAGCACGTGCGGGTGGTGTGCTTCCGCAAGAACTTCGGCAAGTCGCCCGCGCTCAACGCCGCGTTCGAGCGCGTCCGCGGCCGGATCGTCCTCACGCTCGACGCCGATCTACAGGACGATCCGGCGATGATCCCCGACTTCGTCCAGCGCATCGAGGCCGGCGCGGACCTGGTCTCCGGCTGGAAGAAGCGGCGCCACGACCCGTTCGGCAAGACCGCGCCGTCCAAGCTGTTCAACTGGGTGGTGCGGCGGGTCTCCGGCGTGCAGCTCATGGACTTCAACTGCGGGTTCAAGGCCTATCGCATCGAGTGCATCCGCGAGCTCTCGGTCTACGGCGGGTTCCACCGGTTCCTGCCCGTGCTCGCCGGCTGGAAGGGCTTCGTCGTCGAGCAGCTCGTGGTCCAGCACCGCGCGCGCCAGCACGGCGTGTCCAAGTTCGGGGTGGGCCGCTTCTTCGACGGCTTCCTCGACCTGCTGACGGTACTGATGGTCACCCGCTACCGCACGCGGCCGCTGCACCTGTTCGGGATCCTGGGCGCGAGCATGGGGAGCCTCGGCCTCTTGCTGCTGGTCTACCTCAGCATCCTCTGGTTCATGGGCGAGCCGATCGGCAGCCGCCCGCTCTTGATGCTCGGGGTGCTGCTCACGCTCGCGGCGATCCAGCTCATCGGGGTGGGCCTCGTCAGCGAGCTGCTCGTGCGCACCACCATCACCCCGCACGAGGTGTTCTCCATCAAGGCCACGCGCGGCTTCGGCGAGGATCCGCGACCGGTGTCGCGGCCTTCGGCGGCCGAGCGTGCATCGGCGCTCACGCCCGCTGCGGCCGACCGGCCCGCGACTCCCAGGTCCGCATCCAGCGAGCTGGCCGAGCCCGACCCCTCTACCAGCCCCTCCATCGGCCCCTCCACCGACCCCTCCGCCGATCTGGTCGAGGCCCAGCGCTCGGCCTAGGCCCAGCTTGCCTGGCTTCCGCCGTTCATCGTAGCCTCCCGCGCGTTTCCTTGCCCTTGCTGCCATGATCCCGGAGCTTCCCCGCAGCGTCGGCCGCCACGACCGCCTCTACGATGCGACGAGCGTGGTGGTCCTCCTGGTGATGACCGCCATCGGCCTGCTCACGTGGCAGGACTTCGGCGTCACCTGGGACGAGAGCTATCACCTCGACTACGGCGAGCACATCCTGGCGTTCTACGCCTCGGGGCTCGAGGATCAGACCGCGGTCACCTTCCGCGTCGATTATCTCTACGGCGGCGGCTTCGACCTGTCGGGCGCGCTGTTCCGCGGGCTCGCCAAGCCGCTCGACCGCTGGGAGGCGATCCACCTCATGGGCATGATGGTGGGCCTCTCGGGTCTTTGGGGCACGTGGAAGCTCGGGCGCGTGCTCGGCGGGCCGCGGGCGGGGCTCTTGGCTGCGCTGTTCATCGGCGCGACCGCGGCCTACTGGGGCGAGATGCCCAACAACCCCAAGGATCTGCCGTTCGCCGTCGGCTACGTGTGGGGCATGGCGTTCCTGCTCCAGGCGATCCGCACGTTCCCGCGGGTGCCCCGGAGCCTCGCGATCAAGCTCGCCGTCGCCATGGGCCTCTCGATGAGCGTGCGCATCGGCGGGCTCTTGCTCGTGTGCTACCTCGGGGCCGCGATCGCGGCCTGGGTGCTGTGGCATGGCCTGCTCCGCCGCAACCTCGAGGCCACCTATCAGTATGGCCGCCGCCTCGCGCTCACCGGCATCGGCGTGGTCGCCGGGGCCTGGGTCGTGATGATCGTGTGGTGGCCCTGGGCCCTCTACGACCCCGTCCGGCGCCCCCTCGCCGCGCTGCGCCGCATGTCGCAGTTCATGGACCACCAGCGAAAGATGCCGTTCGCCGGTGAGCTCATCTCGAACTACGACGTCGACTGGCGCTACATGCCGCACTACTTCTGGTACAAGCTGCCGGAGTTCGTCATCGTGCTGTTCCTCGTGGGCACGGTGGTGGGCGCGGGGCTCTTGGTGTGGCGGATCCGGCGGGTGCGGTCGTTCACCGACAACCTGGTGCTGGGCCTGCTCGGCTTCTCGCTGTGGTTTCCCTGGGCCTACGCCGTCTACAAGGAATCGGTGCTCTACGACGGCCTGCGGCACTTCCTGTTCGAGGTGCCGGTGCTGGTCGCCGCGGTGGCGTGGCTGGTCAGCGGCATCGTCGGGCGCGTGGTCCGGCGCTTCGGCCAGCCGGGCGCCGTCGGCAGCGCGGTCGTGATCGGGGTGCTGTGCGCCGACCAGTACGCCACGATGGTGCGGCTGCACCCCCACGAGTACGTCAACTTCAACCGCTTCATCGGGGGCCTCTCGGGCGCGGTCGGGCAGTACGACACCGACTACTACGCCGAGACCTACGGCGACGCCGCGCAGGGGCTCGCCCGCCAGCTGTGGCAGAACGACCCCGACGAGTACCTCAACTCGATCTACCGCGTCGCCGGCTGCGGCGGCAGCTTCCGCATCATGCGGCGGCTGCCGCCCAACTTCATCTATCGCAAGGGCAAGAAGGGCGAGTACGACTTCTGGCTGGGCTACACCCGCCAGAACTGTCACATGCGCCACTCCGACAGCCCCATCGTCTACCAGCTCACCCGCGACGACGGCGTGCTCAACGTGGCCCGCGACGTCCGCAAGCGCATCTCCCTCAAGCCCCCCAAGCCGGACAAGTCGGACAAGACCAGCGGCAAGACCGGGACCACGAGCGCCGCGGACCGTGCCAAGGTCAAGGATCGACTCGGCCGCAACGCGGCTGGCCGCGACGACGGGCCCGCGCCCCGCAAGCCTCCCGCGCCCCGCAAGCCCGAGCCCGACCCCGAGCAAGCCGAGCCCGAGCCCGACGACCTCGAGCTGCCCGACCCCGACCAATCCGAGGAAGGGCCCGACATGCCCGCAGAGGACTCGCCATGACCAAGCCCAACCGCGCAACGGTGGTCGACGCCGCCGCGGCCGAGCTCCGCAGCGCGTACACCCTCGTCGCCGATCCCCAGTGCGACCCCGTGACGGCGATGCCCCACCTGCGACGCGCGTGGCAGACGGTGGCCTGGCTCTCGCTCGGCGAGGTGCCCGAAGATGCCGGCACCAGCCTCGGCGCGTGGCTTCGGCCCGAGCATCTCGCGCTCGTGCCCGAGAAGGAGCGCGGCCTCGTGCACGGCATGCTCCTCGCGATCTGTCGCCACCCCCGTGATCCGCAGCCGTGGGCCGTAGACGGTCCCCCGCCCGAGGTACCCGACGCCAAGCTCCTCGTGCGCCACCTGCGGGTGCTCGGCGCCGTCGTCCACGCCATGCAGCTCGAGCTCCACGGGCGTCCGGCTGCCTCGCAGCTGGCCATGAAGTGGGCGACACGAGCGGCGCTCTGGGTCGGGGGGGCCACGGCGTTCGTGCTGCTCGCCCTGCGCCCGTGGCAATCCGAGGAGGTCGGCCAGTGGCGCGCCGCCTACTACCCCACCGAGGAGCTCAAGGGCCGTCCCGACGTCCAGCGCGTGGTCGACGTGGACTTCGACTGGCTCAAGGAAGGCCCCACCGAGTCGATCCCCGCCGATCGCTTCAGCGGCCGCTACGACACCTGCCTTGCGCTCGACGAGGACGTCGACGCCGCGTTCCAGCTGATCTCCGACGACGGCTCGCGGATCTGGATCGACGGCAAGGTGGTGGTCAACAACTGGGAGAAGCACAAGCCCACGGCCAAGGGCAAGCGCCTGCCGCTCTCCGCGGGCGTGCACCACCTGCGCGTCGACTACTTCGAGCTCAAGTTCGACGCTTCCATCCATCTCACCGCCTCGTTCGACGAGGACGAGCCGCCGAGCCCGATCCCCGCGCGCATGCTCGAGTTCCCCGGCATGGAATTCGACGAGGCCGACGACGCCAACCCGTGCGAGGGCAAGCACTGATCCAAAGGCCCCCCATGGCGTCCGAGTACGGCAACAAGCAGAAGCACGAGAGCCGAAACCCGATCCAGCGGGCCTTGATCGGTCGGTTCAAGGCGCAGGCAGTGCGGCTGGTGCAGGGGATCGCCCCCACGAGCATCCTCGAGGTGGGCTGCGGCGAGGGCTACATGCTCGAGGCGCTGGCCGACGGCGGCGTGACTGCAGAGCTCCACGGCGTGGACTTCTCCGAGCCCGCGATCGCCGACGCGAGCGCCCGGCTCGGCGCGCGCGCCCGGCTCGAGGCCCGCGACGCCCGCGAGCTGGCCGACGACGGCCGGCAATTCGACCTCGTGATGATGCTCGAGGTGCTCGAGCACATCCCCGACCCCGGCCAGATGCTACCGATCCTCGAGCGCCTCACCCGGCAACACCTGCTGCTGTCGGTGCCATGGGAGCCGATGTTCCGCGGCCTCAACTTCCTGCGGGGCAAACACCTCGGCGCGTGGGGCAACGATCCCGAGCACGTCAACCACTGGGGCCGGCACGGGTTCCTGCGGTTCGTGGAGCAGCGCTTCACCGTCGTCGCGGCGCCGCTGGTGGCTCCGTGGACGATGGTGCTGGCCAGCAAGCGGAAGAATTGAGGCCCATGCGCAAGCCCGAGCTCGCGCCCGCTCCCGCCCCGCCGTGGGGTCCGGTGCTGCCGCGCGGGTGGGCGCTCGCCTGCGACCTCGCGTCGGCCGCGGTGGTGGCCGTGGTGCTCGCGCTCGTGCTGCTGACGTTCCGCGACTACGGCATCACGTGGGACGAGACCTGGCACCTCGTCTACGGCGACCACATCCTCGAGTGGTTCCTGACGCTCGGCGCCGACACCTCGGCGCTCTGCTACCGCATCGATTTCCTCTACGGCGGCGCGTTCGACCTCCTCGGCGCGATCGCCCGCCGGATCTCGCCGCTGTCCCCCGTCGACACGATCCACCTCGTGGGCGCCTTGGTCGGCGTGCTGGGCCTCTGGGGCACGTGGCGGCTGGCCCGGCGCCTCGGGGGGCCCGTGGCCGGGCTCGTGGCGGTCGTGCTGCTCGCCACCACGCCCGTCTACTACGGGCACATGTTCAACAACCCCAAGGACCTGCCGTTCGCCGTCGGCTACGTCTGGGCCCTCGATGCGCTCTGCGACGTGGTGCTGCGCATGCCGAGGGTGCCGCGGCGCACGTGGATCCGCTTCGCCGTGCTCGCGGGCCTGGCGATGGGCGTGCGCATCGCGGGGATCTTGCTGCTCGTGTACCTCGCCGCGGTGGTGCTGGGCCTCGCGTTCCTGCGGGCCCGCGCCACCGGCAGCCTCGCAGCCGGCCTCGCCACCGCCCGCCGGCTGGGCCGCCCTGCCGCCTTCGCCATGCTCGGCGCCTGGGTGGTGATGCTCCTGCCGTGGCCGTGGGCCCTGCTCGACCCGATCCGCCGCCCGTGGATGTCGCTCGGCCGCATGAGCCGCTTCACCGTGCACAAGCGCGTGATGCCGTTCGCCGGCGAGGACATGCTCACCACCGATCCGCGCTGGGACTACCTCCTGCACTACTTCGGCCTCGGGCTGCCGCTCGTCGTGCTCGCGCTCGTGCTCGCCGCGGCGGGGCTCGTGGGCGTGGCCGTGTGGCGCCACCGCGAGCGCGTGAGCCTGCACCAGCGCAACATGGCGCTGGTGCTCGCCGCGGCGATCCTCGCCCCGCCCGCCTACGCGATCGTGGTGCGGGCGGTGCTCTACGATGGCCTGCGCCACTTCCTGTTCCTGGTGCCGCCGCTCGTGGTGGCGGCGGCCCTCGCCGCGGTCCGGCTGCCGTACGTGCGCCCCCGCTTCGCGCGGCCGGTCGCGCTCGCGCTCGTGCTCGGCGGCGGGGCCCTCGTGACGCGTCCGATCGCCGCCATGCGCGAGCTGCATCCCAACGAGTACATCTACTTCAACGAGCTCATCGGCGGCCTGCCCGGCGCCTACGGCAACTACGACACCGACTACTACGGCAACTCGTACAAGGAGGGCTTCGCCGCGCTGGCCGAGCAGCTGTGGCACGACGAGCACGATCGCTTCCTCGACACGCGCTACCTCGTCACCGGCTGCATCCCCGACTTCATCGCCATGCAGTACCTCGAGGGCAACTTCGCGTGGGTCGACAAGGCCTCCGACGGGGCCGACTTCTACCTCGGCTACACCCGCTCGGACTGCCACGAACGCTACCAGCGCCGCCCCGAGCGCTTGCGAGTGGAGCGCATGGGCACGCTCCTGGTCATCGTCCGCGACCTGCGGGGCGGTGAGGCGATCGAGGACGAGGGGGTCGACGACGGCAGCGGACAGGTCGACGATCCCGATGCGGGCCCTCGCGTCGTCAGCACCCCCGTGCCCGACGGGGGTGCTCGCCCGCGCCCTCGCAGGGCCACGAGCACCCGTTCACGCACGGGCTCCACCACGCCGCCCGCAGACCACGAGCCCGCGCCATGACCGAGCCCTCCTCCGAGCCCGAGCCCACGCCCAGCCCCGAGCCCGGCGCTCCGCGCCCGCCCGGCGAGGCCGCGGCCCGCAGGGCTTCTGCAGCCACCGCCGCCGCCGCCCCTGCGCTCGAGAGCTCCGGACCGATCCCCGAGACCTCGGCCGTGGTCGCGAGCTGGGTGCAGGCCGAGGCCCACGCCCTGGCTGCCGCGGCGCTGCTCGACGATCCCTCGGTCCCGCCGTGGACCGCCGCCGGACACCTGCGCCACGGCTTCTCTGCCCTCGCCCGCGCGGCCGGGGTCGAGCGGCCCGAGCCCGCGGCCGCGCTCGACCCCAGCACGCTCCCGTGGCTCGGCTCACCGCAATCGCTCGCCGAGCCGCTCCGCCAGCTCGGCACCGACGACGACACCACGCTGCCCGACCCGCTGCTACGGCGCCTCTCCGTCGCGCTCTCGGCCGCGGTGGCCACGGCGACCGACGCCCGCTTCGCCCCCACCCGTCGCGTCGAGCGTCGCCGCCGCTTGATCCGCCGCATGCTGATGGGCGTGCTCGTGCTCGTGCCGGTGATCGTCGCCCTGGTGCTCACCGTCCGCGACTATCGCGAGGGCCCGTGGCGCGGCGTCTACTACCCCACCATCGACTTCCAGGGCGAGCCGCTCGTGCGCCGCGAGGGCGACGTGCGATTCGACTGGAAGCGCCTGGGCCCCACCCCCGAGCTCCCCGACGACGCATTCTCCGCCCGCTACGACACCTGCATGGAGCTCCCCGAAGCTCGCGAGATCGCGTTCCAGCTGATCTCCGACGACGGCTCGCGCCTCTTCATCGACGGCGAGCTCGTGCTCGACAACTGGGGCCGCCACGGCGAGCGCTCCCGCGGCGCCGACGTCCCCCTCACCGCCGGCATGCACCACGTACGCGTCGAATACTTCGACGAGCGCCACGGCGCCGCCATCGAGCTCCGCGCCTCCCTCTACGGCGAGCTCCCCGACTCCCTCCCCGTACGCCTCCTCCACCACCCCGGCGACGACCTCGACGCCGAAAACCCCTGCACCCCCCAATAGCCCTCAATCCGCCAAGAACCGCTCGAGCAACTTCGCCGAGACATCGATGAGGTCATGCTCCGTCACGATCCCCACGAGCTTCCCCCCTTCGATCACCGGCAGCGACCCCACCGCCTTGTCGCGCATCAGCTTCATCGCCTCGATCGTCGGCGTCTGCGGCGTCACCGACACCGGATCCCGCCGCATGATGTCCTTGACCACCACCTGATTCGTCCCCCCCTGCCCCCGCGCCACCAGCCGCAAGATCGCGCGGTGCGACACGATCCCCACCAGTCGCCCCTCGTCGTCCTCCACCGGCACATGCCGGATCTTCTCCCAGTCCATCATGCTGGCCGCGAGATCCACCAGGTCCTCGGGCCGCACCGTGAGCAGCTGCGTGGACATGATCTGCGCCACCGTGCGGTAGGCATCGCGCCACGCATCGTCGCGGTTGATGTCGCACGGCTCCCACGTGTGCACCGGCTGGAGCCCATCGAGCTGGTGCTCGAGCATGGCCTTGGTGATCTGGCGGTGGCGCTGGTCGAGCGAGGAGTGCGGCGCCATCTGGGCCAGTGAGCGCAGCGCCCAGCTCGATCCGGTCTGCTGCGAGCGCACGCGCGCCTCGATGATGTCGAGGTAGCGCGAGATGTCGTCCTCGTCGATCTGCGAGCGCCGCAGCCCCGCCCGCGCCAGCGGCAGCAGCCGCTCGAGGATCAGCGCGCTGGCGGTATAGGTCTCGCCGCCCACCCAGCGAAACTGCGCCCCGAGCCCGTGGCGGGCGGCCGCGAAGAAGTTGTTCTTCGCGTCGTCGAACTCCATCACCTTGGCGATGTCCTCGTACTCCGAGGTCACGCCCGACATCAGCCCGAAGTAGAACGCCGCGTTGGCCACCTCGTCGAGGATGGTCGGCCCCGCGGGCAGCACCCGGTTCTCGATGCGCAGGTGAGCGCCCGACTCGGCCCAGCCGTAGCAGGCCCGATTCCAGCGGTACACCGTGCCGTTGTGCAGCCGCAGCGCCTGCAGCTTGGGCACGCGGTTGGCGATGAGCTCGGCCCGCGAGCTCTGGTAGTCCTGCTGGCCCAGCACCACCCGGAACAGCGCGACGTCCTCGCGGAAGATCTCGAGCACCGACTCGCGCACCCATGCGTCGCCGAAGCTCACCCGCGGGCGCAGGCCGCGGGCCTGGTGGGCGCTCGAGCGCGCATCGACCGAGCGCTGGAACAGCGCCACGCGCGTCTCGGCCCACAGTCGCCGCCCGAGCAGCACCGGCGAGTTGACCGCGGCCGCCAGCACCGGGCCCGTCACCGCCTGCGCCACGTTGTAGAGCCGCGCGAACTCCCGCGGCGCCACCTGGAAGTGCACCTGGAAGCTCGTGTTGCACGACTCGAGCATCACGTTGTCGTGGGTGGTCTCGAGCTCGTCGAGCCCCTTGATGAGCACGTGGAAGTCGCCGCCCCGCAGCTTGCTCATCGCCCGGTTGAGCGCGAAGTAGCGCGGGTTGGGGCACATGTTGTCGAGCCCGAGGTCCGACTTGCGGAGCGTCGGCAGGATCCCCACGAGCAGCACGTGGGCCCCGCACTCGTTGGCGAGCTCGCGGGCCTTGGCCACCACCTCGCCGAGCTCCTGCTCGAGCCGCCGCAGACAGTCGCTGCCGAACACGTACGGCGTGGTGTTGGCCTCGAGGTTGAAGCGCGCGAGCTCGGTGGTCAGGCGCGGGTCGTCGGTCTTGGCGAGGATGTCGGTGGCCACCGGGGCGGGGCCCATCGTGCGGTCGACCAGGAACATCTCCTGCTCGGCGCCGATGCGGCGCACACCGGTCTCGAACATCTCGCGCTCGAGCATCTCCTCGAGCGAGTTGACGTCGTCGAGGAGCGCCTTGACGAAGACCCGCTGGCTGATGTCGTCGGTGGTCTCCTTGACGTCTTGCTCACCCATGGCTCGTTCGCTTCGCTATCGTGAGAGGGCAGGCCGCGCTCCATGCCGGAGCGGGCCAACCGGCGCGAAGCTAGCCGCGTCGTCGCGGCCCGGCAAGCGACCCGCCGCTTGCCCGAACGCCCACCAACCACGCGACCATCCCTACGCGACCGCCCCGCGACCGCCACGACCGCCCACGCCGCCGGTCCACGCTAGGATGGCCCCATGAAAACAGTGGTTTCACGGGTCTCCCGCGCCGAGGTTCGCGTCGACGGCCAGGTGGTAGGCCAAGTGGGCCGCGGCGTGCTCTTGCTCGTGGGCGTGGAGCGGGGCGACACCGAGGCCGACGCGCTGACGACGGCGCGAAAGATCGCCAGCCTGCGGATCTTCCCGGGCAGGACGCCGATGGACCTCGACCTCGCCGAGGTGCAGGGCGGGTGCCTGGCCATCAGCCAGTTCACCCTGGCCGGCACCATCCGCAAGGGTCGGCGCCCCGGCTTCGACGCCGCCGAGGCGCCGGCCGCTGCCGAGGCGCTCTACCTGCGCGTGGCCGAGGAGCTCCGCGTCCTGGGCTTGCCCGTGCAGACCGGCCGCTTCGGCGCGCACATGGAGGTCGAGCTGGTCAACGACGGCCCCGTGACCCTCTTGGTGTTCACCCGCGATGGCGCCGTGCTATAGCGGCGCCAAGATGGCCCCCTCGACGGTGGAAGCCCTGCAGGCGCGGCTCGTACGGCAGCTTTCGCGCCTCAGCCGCGAGCACGGGCTCGTCGAGCCCGGCGACCGCATCATGGTGGCCTGCTCGGGCGGCAAGGACTCCTGGGCGCTGCTCCACCTCCTCCGTGCCTACCAGCGCCGGCTGCCGTTCTCGATCTCGCTGGTCGCGTTCAACCTCGACCAAGGCCACCCCGGCTACGATCCGGGGCGGCTGGTCGAGCACTTCGTGGCCCACGGCTTCGAGCACCACGTGGAGCGGCACGACACCCATGCGGTGGTGGTGGCCAACACCCCCGCCGGCAAGACCTTCTGCTCCCGTTGCTCGCGCATGCGCCGGGCCCTGCTGCACCGCGTGGCCGACCAGCTCGGCGCCAACAAGATCGCGCTCGGCCACCACCGCGACGACCTCATCGAGACCCTGTGGCTCAACCAGCTCTATGCGGGCCGGCTGCGCGCGATGGCAGCCAAGCTGCCGGCTCCGGCGGGCGGGCACGCGGTGATCCGTCCGCTGCTCGGCTGCGCCGAAGCAGACCTCGCCGCCTATACGGCAGCGATCGGTGCACCCATCCTCCCGTGCAACCTGTGTGGCAGCCAACCAGATGCGCGTCGCCAGCAGGTCAAGCGATGGCTTCGCGAGCTCGAGGCTCACGTGCCCGACCTCCGCGCCAATTTGCTCGCCGCAGCGGGCAACCTCGAGCCGAACAACCTGCTCGACCGTCGTTACGCCGGCCAAGCCGCGGGTCCTGCGCAGCGCGAACCCGATCACGAGGACGAAGCCGTGGGCTCGGAGCCGCTCGTGAATCTGCGCAGCACGCACAGTAGGGTTGGGGCCACTGGACCACGAGAGGGGTCGTCCAACCCCTCACGCTCCTGACCATTTTCGCCATTTGCTTACTCGGGTTTTCCCCGATGAAGCCCAATTTAGTGAGATTTGGTGCATTGGTTGGTCTTCAAATGAAGACCTTCGATCAGGCCCAGATCTGCGCAAACGATCGTTTCTTCGGGGTTTTTCTGAACCCCTCTCAAACAGGAACGAGAGCCAAATGACCTATTTTTCAGCATGAAAACACAGTCGCGCGGGACTACATTGAACAGGCCTTCCCCCGCCCCTCCTCCCCCTCACCGCGGGTCTTCTTCCCGGTCCCGCGACCCCCGAGGTCCTCCACGATGCGACGTCTCCTCCCGGTGTTCTTTTGCGTTGCAGCAACGACCGGCCTAACGGCCTGTGACCATGAGCCAGTGTCGGAGCCTTCTCCCGACGACCAGCAAATCCTGTTCGACGCCGCGCGTGCTGCCGGCGGCATCCCCGGCCCCCCGGCCTTCGCCGATGGCAATGTGACGCTCAGCCGCCCGGCCGGTGGCGACGGCGGTGGCGACATCATCGTCTTCGACATCATCGACTCGGTGGCGCGCAACGCCAACGGCTCCACGATCCAGGTGCTGACCAACAACAACGTCTCCTCGCCCGGCGGCCAGGTGCTGTGCACCAAGACCACCAGCGGCGGCTTCACGCAGCTCCGCGACTCCGACGGTGACGTGGTGCTCTCGAGCGTCGGCCCGCTGGTGTTCGAGGGTCAGCCCAACCTCGCGGGCAAGAACCTCATCCAGCAGGCGATCGAGCTCGCCAACCACCTGCGCTTCACCTACGACTTCACCATGGTGGTCGAGGGCATCGGGAGCTCGGGCGAGGATCTGGTGGCAGCCGACGTGCCGATCCAGTTCTCCAGCAGCTGGCGCAAGCTCGTCATCGCCTCGCTGGTCGACGGCTACTGCGGCAGCGAAGGTCTGCCGGACTAGCCCAAGCGCGCGGCCCTTCGGCCCTCGAGAGCGCCCTTCCCCTCCCGGGAAGTGGCGCTCTCGCCGTTGCGGGCGTCGGCGCATCCCCCTCGCGCTGGCTCGGCTAGAGCGCGTGCTCGCGCAGCCAGGTCTCGACCTGGGCCTTGCGCTCCGAGCTCGTCAGCTCCGGCAGCGCCTCGCGGACCAGCTCCACCGCGTCGGTCCGCCGCGATGGCTCGTGCTTCCACAGCAGCGTTGCAAGCTCCATGCGTAGCGTCGCCGTGCGCCCGGGCGAGCCGAGCTCGATGCCCTTGCGCAGGATCGCCATGGCTTCTTCGTGGTGACCCTGCTCGACGTCGATGAGCGCGCGATACTGCAGCATGTCGAAGCCGTGGGCATCGGGAGCCCCCTGCGCTTCCTGCAACGCCCACGCGTCGGTGCAGTGCTGCATCGCCTCGGTCAGCCGCTTGCGCTGGTACTCGAGGATGCAGAGGTTGAGCTCGACCACCTTGAGCTGGGCGATCGGGCGACTGTCGCTGGGCAGCCGGTCGAAGGTCTCGCGCGCGGTCCGGAGGTTCTCGAACGCACGCTGCCGCTGCGCCGCCATCTCGGCCTCGTCGCGCTGCTCGAGGGCTTGCAGCCGCTGCAGGTGCCCGAGCGAGTTGTACGTGGAGCCCATGACCACGAGGTCGGGCTTCTTCTGCGCCCGCATCATGGCCAGCACCTCCTCGAAGCGCTTCTCGGCCCGCGCGGGGTCGATCGTCTGCTCGGTCTGAGCGACCCCCAAGAGCGCATTGAGCGTGCGCAGGTGGCCGCTGGGCAGCGCTGGCTCGAGGATCCGGTAGGCGGCCAGGTACTCGACCCGGGCATCGTCGTCGTCGCCGCGGGCCTTGAGCACGCCCCCGAGGTTGGTGTGGATCGTGCCGAGGATCGGGTGGTGCGGGCCATAGAGCCGCTCGACCATCGCGGCCGCCTGCTCGAGCGAGTGCTCCGCCTCGACGAGCTGCCCGAGCTCGGCCTGCTCGGCCCCGATGTTGGAGAGCACGCTGGCCACCATCGGGTGCTGCTCGCCGACCGCGGCCCGCCACTTGTCGAGCGCCCGCTTCTGCGCGTGCAGGGCGGCCTCGTGGTCCTGGTTGACGTGAAGCGCCCGGCCGGTCGCCTGCTCGAGCGCCGCCTCCGAGCGCATGCCACCGCCGCGTTGCAGGGCCATCTGCGCGGGGATCCGCAGCGCCAGGCCGGACTCGGGGTGCCCGCGATTGACCGCGTCGAACACGATGAGCTTGGCCCAGCCCTCGACCTCGAGGTCGGCCTGGTCGGTCTCGGCCGCGAGCGAGATCGCCTCGATCAGGGCCTCGCGCGCCTCCTCGGCGTCGGCATCGGTGGCATTCTCGGCGCGCAGCCGGGCGTGGTGCACCGCCACGCGAGCGAGCGTGGGGCGATGCCCGAGCGCACGCGCCTGCTCGAGCGCGACCGCGGCCAGATCGATCGCCGACTGCGAGCGCTCCGACAGGTTGCGGGCCTTGCTCTGCGCCAGCATGCTCTCGATCTCTTCGGCCTGTACGCGGACGAGCGGATCGTCGATGGCGGCGCTGCTGCTCTCGAGCACGGTCAGGCAGCCCTCGCTGTCGTCGAGCCCCTGCACCGCGTTGACGGCCTCTTGCACCACGCGGTGGTCGGGCATCTGGAACACCTCGACGAGCGCCCGGATCTCGCCGCGGCGGCGCTCGAGGCAGGCCATGCGCACGTCCATGAGCGCGGGCGATTGCTCGCGGCGCACGTTGGTGGCCTCGCACACCTCGGTGTGGTGGTCGACCCACGCGGTGGTGCGGGCGTCGAGCTCCTGCTGCACGCGTGTCCACGCGTCGTGGGCGTACGGCAGGTTGGTCCCGAGGAACGCCGACTCGATGGTGGCCTTGCGCGCGGGGTCCCACACCTCGTCGATGCGGAGCGCCGCGCCGGTGCACACGTTGCGATCGGGCGCGAGCCCCATGACCACGCCGTAGGTGCCGAGCACGGTGAGCACCACCGTGCCGCCGGCGAGCAGCGCCCGCCGGCGCCGCTTGGCCGGGTCGGCCTGCAGCGCGGTGATGAGCGTGTGCATCGAGGCGTAGCGATCCTCGGGCTTGCGCTGCAGCGTGCGCAGCACCACGCGATGCACCCAGCCCGGCACCGGCGTGTCCTTGGGAGGGTCGTTGACGCGACCCTCGGTGACCCGCTCGACGAGCTCCTCGCGAGACTCGTCGGGGAACGGCAGGTAGCCGTAGAGCGCCTCGAACAACGCCACGCCGAAGCTGAACTGATCGGTCTCGGGGCCCACCGCAAGGCCGAGGAATTGCTCGGGCGCCATGTAGGCCGGCGTGCCGACGGTGCGGCCCACCTGGGTGAGCTTGGTGTCCTGGGTGGATCCGATCACGTCCATGAGGCTGCCGCGCTCGCGCAGCACGGCGGGATCGGGCGCCTGGGGGTCGTAGAGGATGTGCGCGCCCGAGCGCTCCTGGCTCTTGTCGTCGTTGCTCTTGGCGAGGCCGAAGTCCACCACGAGCACGCGACCGTCCTTGCCGATGAGCACGTTGGCGGGCTTGAAGTCGCGGTGGGTGATGCCGGCCGCGTGCGCGGCTGCGAGGCCCCGTGCGGCGTGGGTGAACACCTCGAGCACCTCTCGCCACGCTCGCTGCCCGCGGACCATCCACTGGTCGAGGGAGACGCCGTCGACGTACTCCATGGCCATGTAGACCTGGCCCTCGAATTGGTCGACGTCGTGGACGGTGACGATGTTGGGGTGCGAGAGCTTGGCCAGCGCCTGCGCCTCGCGGATGAGGCGAGCCTGACCGGTGGAGTTGCGGTGGTCCTTCTTGTTGCCGCGCTTGCGCAGGAGCTTGAGCGCGATCTTGCGATCGAGCTTGGGATCGTAGGCGGTGCACACCACTCCCATGCCGCCCACGCCCAGGAGGTCGAGCACGGTGTAGCGGCCGATCTTGGTGGGCGGGGCGCTCCGCGGCGCGGGAGGCTGCTCCTCGGCGCCCTCGGAGACGTAGTCGACGGTGGGGCGATCGACCTGGAACTTCGCCACGCGCACGATCTCGCCGCTGGACCGCCGGTTGGCCACCACCCGCCATTATCGGGGAGCCGTGCAAGGTCGTCGAGTTACGAAACGGGCCGGCACCAGAAGCGAGCGTGGAGCCGCGCCGAGCCCGCCGGACGGCGACATCGGGGAATGCCCTGCGAGCGTTTCAGAAGCCCACGCGGCGCATCACGAACCGCGGAAGGCGGCGGATGACGGCCATGACGAGCCCCCAGATCCCCGGTGCGTAGGCGACGGGTCGAGCGCGATCGATGGCGCGCAGGGCCGTGACGGCGACGGGATCGGGATCGGCTGCGAACGGGGGCTCGCGGAGGCCTGCGGTCATGCCGGTGCGGACGAACCCTGGCTTGATGCAGACGGTGCGCAGCCCGCGGGCGTGCTCGCGATGATCGAGGCCTTCGAGATAGGCCGAGAGGCCCGCCTTGCTGGCGCCGTAGAGCACGACGGGCTTGCGGCCGCGGTCGCCGGCGACGGACGAGAACGCGCAGAGGGTGCCGCCACCTTGGGCGAGCAGGCGGGCCTTGGCGTGCTCGCAGAAGACGACCGTGTGGGCGAAGTCGACGGTGAGGACGCGGCGCAGGAGCTCGAGATCGGCCTCGAGCGCGGCTTGGCTGGCGAAGAGGCCGGCGGTGACGATGACCGCGTCGAGGCGGCCGAGGGCTCGCTCGGCGGCATCGAGCGCAGGCGCGAAGGTGGTGGGATCTTCGAGATCGCAGGGAGCGTGGCCGGCGATGGTAGCCGCGCCGCTACGGACACTGAGATCGGCCGCGCTGCGAGCGAGGTCGTCGGGGTCGCGACCGAGCAGGAATAGCGTGTCGCCCCGGGCGGCCATGCGGCGGGCGAGTGCGCGTCCGATGCCCTTGGTCGCGCCGAGGATCACGGCCTTCATGGCGCGGGAGCATACGCCAGGCGCACGCGTGAGCGAATTGGGGCGACGAGGCGCGATTGCGTGCGTGCGGGCGGCCGGCGCACGAACGCTCGGCTTGCAGTGGGGCCACGGGCGGCCGAGCATGGGGCGTGCCCGAGAGTCCGCGCGTGCTCGTGGTGTCTGGCTCTGCTCGTCTCGACGGGCAGGCCGCGGCGGTGATGGAGCACGTGCTCGAGCGGACGCGCGGCGCCGGAGCGGAGCCACGGGTGCACGACCTCTCGCGACTACGGCTGCCGCTGATGGCGCAAGATGCGAACGATCAGCACGGGCTCGCCGAGGTGATGCGCGTGCGGAGCGACGCCGCGTGGGCGCAGGGGTTCTTGATCGTGACGCCCGAGTATCACGGGAACATGAGCGGGGCGCTCAAGAACTGGTTCGATTTCTTGTGGCTGGAGCTCGCGGGGAAATTCGCGGGGGTGGTGGCGGTGACGGGCGGAGGCGGCGGCGACATGTCGCTGACGGCGGTGCGCAACTGCTTCAACTGGTGCCACGGGTTCACGCTGCCGTATCACGCCGCTGCGCGGCCGGGGGACTTCGAGGGCGGGAGCTTGGTGGCCGAGGGGGTACGGGAGCGGATCGCGAGGATCGTGTACGACGTGTGTCGATATGCGCCGGTGGTGGGGGCGGCGTTCGAAGCGGCGCAGCGGATGGGGGCGGGCGTGGAGTCGGGGGTGGCGGGGCTGCACCTCGAGGACTCGTGAGCGCGGCCCTGATCGTCTAGCTTCTAGAGATCCTCGAGCGCCTCGGAGGTGCACTCGGGCGGAGCGGTGACGGGATTGCAGCGGGCCGGGTTGCCGTCGGGGAAGTCGAGCCAGTACTCGCGGTCGTCGACGGGCGCGGGGAAGTCGTCCTTGAGCATGTGGAAGCCGGCGTCCATGGCCTGCTGGCGGGCGGCGAAGCAGTCGTCGTCGGTATCGCCGGCGCCGCAGACGTTGGTGGCGAAGACGAGGTTGTTCGCGATCGCGGTCGCGATTGCGTCGGTCTCGTCGATGCCGAGCTTGGCGATGGCGGCCCAGGGGAGCTCGAGCTGGTCGGAGTCGGCGCGCACGAACAGCGGGCGGCCGGCGAGCGTGGTGTAGCCGCGGGTGTAGACCTCCGCGGGAGCGTCGGTGTCGAGGATGGTCACGAGCACCTGGCCGCGGAGCTCACCGAGCGTGGGCCAGCCCTCGGTCTGAAGGCGCTCGTGCAGCGTGGGGTAGTCGCCCTGGACGTCGTCGGGGCTGAGGAGCTGCGCGGGCGGGAACACGCCGGTGACGGCGTCGTCGAGCAGCTGGAGGGCCTCGGGCGTGTCGAGCGGCTGACCACCGGTGTCGTCCTTGAGCTCGAGCCAGACGATGATCGGCAGGTGCGTGGGATGGGCGTCGGACCAGCTCTTGATCTGCTGGAGGCAGTCGATGAGCGTGTCGCAGGTGGTCTGATTGTCGATGCCGACGATGTGATAGACGTCGAGCGTGCCGTCGCCCTCGCGGTGAACGTCGAGCTCGAACGCACGAACGCCCTGCGACTCGAGCTGATCGGGCAGCGGTGCGTGGCTGTACTCGTGGCTGGGGTCGAACGGGAGCGCGGGCTCGAGGTGGTAGCTGTTGTGGGTGCCCTTGACCTGGGCGTGATGCAGGCGGAGGACGCCGTCGAGGGGATTGCCGGGGCCGGTGGTGGTGTCGGGATCGGCGGGGCCGGTGCTGTCGGGAGCAGCAGTGCTCGCTTCACGGGTGGTCGCATCGGCGGGCTCGGTGGTCGAGTCGACCTCCGTGCTGGTGGCCGAGCCCGAGGAGCTGCCGCTGGCCTCCGAGACCGCGGGAGGATCGCCGCAGCCGAGCACCGTGAGCCCAGCGACCAAGCCGTTCGTGATGCCCCTGCCCCACGTCGTCGACATTCCCTCGATGTAACTCCAGGTGCGGCGATCGGGGCAAGGACGAAGCCGACCGCGGGGCACCGACTCACGGAAAGCTCATCAGCACCGCGACCACGTTCGCCCCGCCTGCCGCCACCACGATGTCCGGCACGCCGTCCCCGTCGATGTTGCCCACGTCGAGCGCCAGCGGGGTGAGCGGCAGCATGAACACGCCCTGGAGCGCGTATCCCATGTCGGGCCGCCGTCCGTAGATCGCGAGCTCGGCATTGCCGCGGCGTACCACGAGCAGCTCGGGGACCTCGTCCGAGGTCACGTCCACGATCGCCACCGCGTACGGCTCTGGGCCGGCGAGGAAGCTCTGCGGCTCTTCGAGGCCGCCGGCGCCGTCGGCCAAGAGCAGGCTCATGCGATCGTCGTCGAACTCGGCGGTGAGCACGTCGAGGCTCCCGTTCGCGTCGGCATCACCGATCGCCACTCCCCGCGGGCTGTCGCCCACGATGATCGGCGCGTCCGCGACCAGCGTGCCGTCGCCCTGGCCCCGGAGGATCGACAGCGAAGCGTCGCCCTCGTTGACCACCGCGACATCGAGCGCTCCATCCGCGTCGAGATCCGCCACGGCGAGGTCGTAGGGCGAGTCTCCCACCGGATAGACCTCGCTCGCCTCGAACCCACCGATGCCGTTGCCGCGGCGCACGGTGAGATCCGCCGAGGCCTCGCCCACGACCAGGAGGTCGCCCCACCCGTCCTCGTCGAGGTCCGCGATCGCCACTGCGCGCGGCTCCATGCCCGCGGCGATCGGCTCCTGCTCCGTGAACCCGCCGTTGCCGTCGCCGTAGTACACGGCGGCGTAGTCCACCCCCGGGTTCGCGCCGACCAGATCCAGCACGTCGTCCTGATCGATGAGCCCCGCGGCCACGCCACGCGTGCCGAAGCCCCCGAGCAGCGTCGTGGGCTCGCCGAACCCGCCCCTGCCGTCGCCGAGCAGGATCGTGTGCCCGTTGCCACCCACGTCGGCGGTGACGAGATCCAGCGCTCCATCGCCCTGGAGATCGGCGAGGATCACGTCCGAAGGCGTGAGCCCCACCTCGAGGGTCACCGCGTCGAGGTAACAGACCTCGCCGGGCTGGATCTCGCCGTCGCCGCACGTCGTCGACGGCCCGGTGTCGGGATCGACGATCGTCGTTCCGTCTTGCTCGCCGCTGCTGCTGGTGCTGGTGCTCTCCAGCGGTCCGCTGCTGCTCGACGACGCCGCGCCGCTGCTGCTCTCGGGCTCGGTCGTGGCGTTCCCGTCGTCTGCGCAGCCGAGGCCGATGGCCCCGAAGAACATCATTCCGCAGGCGAGATTCCGGCGCTTGGGCATGAGGCGGCCATGCTACCCGAAGAACCGGCCCGCGCGCCGCTCGGGCGGAGAAAGCCTTCGCGGCCCCCGCTCTAGCTCGGGATTCGCGGCTTCATGTGCAGGTTCGCGACCAGGAACCCCCACAGGTCGGCCCACTCCTCGATCTGCTTGGTCGTGGGCTTGCCCGCGCCGTGGCCCGATTTCGTGTCGATGCGGATGAGCACCGGCGCCTCGCCATCGTGGGCGTACTGCAGCGCCGCCGCGAACTTGTAGCTGTGGCCGGGCACCACGCGGTCGTCGTGATCCGCGGTGTGCACCAGCGTCGCTGGATACGCGGTGCCCTCCGCGAGGTTGTGATACGGCGAGTACGCGCGCAGGGCCTTCCACTGCTCGGGATCCTTGGGCGAGCCGTAGTCCGACTCCCACGCCCAGCCGATCGTGAACCGGTTGAAGCGCAGCATGTCCATCACGCCCACGCCGGGCAGCGCGGCGCCGAACAGGTCGGGCCGCTGGGTCATCACCGCGCCCACGAGGAGCCCGCCGTTGCTGCGCCCGCCGATCGCGAGCTTGGGCTTGCTGGTGTACCCGTTGTCGATGAGCCACTCGGCGGCGGCGATGAAGTCGTCGAACACGTTCTGCTTGTCGAGCTTGATGCCGGCCTGGTGCCACTCCTCGCCGTACTCGCCCCCGCCGCGCAGGTTGGCCACGGCGTAGATTCCACCCATCTCCATCCACACGAGCGTCGCGGCGGAGAACGACGGGGTGAGCGAGACGTTGAAGCCACCGTAGCCGTAGAGGTAGGTGGGCGTGTCGGGCTTGCGCTCGAGATCCTTGCGGTGCGACACGAACATCGGGATCTTCGTGCCGTCCTTGCTGGTGTAGAACACCTGCTCGGTGATGTAGTCGTCGGGAGCGAACCGCAGCTTGGGCTGGCGGAACACCTCGCTCGCGCGCGTCTTGAGATCGAAGCGATAGATCGAGCCGGGGTCGGAGTAGCTCGAGAACGAGTAGAACGTCTCCTTGGCGTCGCGCCGCCCCTCGAAGCCGCCCGCGGTGCCGAGGCCCGGCAGCTCCACCTGCCCCTGTGGCTTGCCGGCGAGGTCGACGATCGCGAGCTTGCTGCGCGCGTCCTCGAGGTAGCCGAGGAACAAGCGATCGCCCACGAGGTTGGCCGAGCGCAGCGTGTCCTTGTTCTCGGCGACGAGCTCCCGCTGGTTCTTGCCCGCGGCCTTGCGCGTGTCGACGGCGACCACGCGGCCCCGCGGCGCGCCGTCGTCGGTGCGGAAGTAGAACACGGGGCCGTCGTTGCCGATGAACGCGTAGCTGGCCGTGAACTCGGGCAGGAGCTCGACGGTGGTGGCCTTGTCCTTGGCGCCGCGCGGGATCTTCTGGAACAGGATGATGTTGCGCGGGTCGGTGCCGATCCGCACCGTGATGACGAGGTACTTGCCGTCCTCGGTCACGCGCGGCGAAAAGCCCCACTCCTTGTGGTCGGGGCGCGCGTAGACCAGCACGTCGTCGCTCTGGGGGGTGCCCAGGCGGTGGTAGAACACCTTCTGGTCGTAGTTGAGGCTCTCGAGCTCGTCGCCGGCCTTGGGCTCGTCGTAGCGCGCGTAGTAGAACCCGCGGTCGTCGCGGGTCCAGGCCACGCCCGAGAACTTGATCCACTCGAGCACGTCGGCCTGGTCCTTGCCGGTGGCCACGTCGCGCACGCGCCAGGTCTGCCAGTCCGAGCCAGAGGCCGACACGCCATAGGCCAAGAGCCCGCCGCCGTGCGAGAAGTCGGTGCCGGAGAGCGCCACGGTGCCGTCGGCCGAGAGCGTGTTGGGGTCGAGCAGGAGCTTGGGCTCGGCGTCGAGGCGATCGAGCGTGTAGAGGACGGCCTGGTTCTGCAGGCCGTTGTTGCGGCTGACCACGTAGCGCTTGCCGTGGCGAGAGGGGACGCCCCACCGCTCGTAGTCCCAGAGCTCGGTGAGGCGCTTGCGGATCGCCTCGCGCTCGGGGATGGTGGCGAGGTAGTCGAACGTGATCTCGTTTTGCGCCTCGACCCAGGCGCGGGTCTTGTCGGAGTCGAGATCCTCGAGCCAGCGGTATGGATCGGGGACCTTGTGGCCGTGGTACTCGTCGACGACGCCGCCACGGGCGGCTTGCGGGTACGCGAGGCCCTTGGCGGGGGGCTCGTCGGGCGTGTCGTTGGTGGCGGTGTCGCGCGGGACGTCGGTGGTGGGCGGGGGGATGGTGTCGCCCTCGGAGTGCTTGCGCGGGCCGCAGGCCAGTGCAGCGAGCACCGCCAGCCCTGCCATTCCCCATCGCGCCCCTGCTCGCTTCGCCCCGCCGGTTCTCGTCATGTGCCTTGGATCCTCGTCGCGCTGGTGGGGTTTCTAGCGTCGTGCGAGCGCCATCACAAGCACGTTGAGGCGGGGCTGGGCTCCCTCGAACCGCGCGAGCTCCGCGGATGCTCTACCATCGCATGGACAGCGGGATATACTCCTGCTGCGTGCCGCGCAGGTACGGTGCTGGCAGGTGCCGAGGCTCGAGCCATGAAGATGTTCGGCCATGAGGCCCGATTCGCATGGGGTTTCGAGCTGCGCTCCGATCCGGATGAAGGCGGTGACCCGGCCGAGCGGGCGTCGTGGGGAGCGCTTCAAGTCTGGGTCACGAGCCGGAACCTGACCGCGGGACGAGCGGAGGGAGTAGCGCTCGAGGCGGCCGAGATCCCACTGCTTCCAGTGGTACGGTGGCTGGTGGAGCGCTGGGATTCGCTACTGGTGGACGAGGGGCGATTCCCGTGTCCGAAGGAAGCGGGATCCGCCGCATCGTGGCGTATGAGCTGCTTTGCTTCCCTGGATGACGACGAGGTCGAGCTGGATCGGTTGCTCGAAGATCGCGACGCTCGGTGGCACCGGCACGGGCTCGGCTCGGCGCTTCCCGAGTACCGCGTGCCTGACGTCCACATCCGGCGGGTGGGAATGCAGGCTGAGGTTTCGTGGGATGATCGAGAGTGGCGGACCGTTTCCTGCGGAGTGCGTCTCATCGAGTCGTCCGGGGCCGTTCTGCTGCCTGTTGGCGAGATTGCGCGAGTCCTCTTCGACTGGGCGTCGGCGGTGGTCGCCGAGCTTCACCAGGTGTCGGCTGCACGCACCATCGCCGACGAGCTCGAGCGGCGGCTCGAGCGGATCGAGAGGGGAACGCTATGAGCATCCGCGCTGCGGATAACCCCCCGCGAGTGTTCGTGAGCTGGGCGCACGAGCGTAGGGACGAGGGGCACGGGGAGCAGGTGCTCGGGCTGGCGAACCGGCTGCGTGGGGATGGGGTGGATGCGCGGATCGACCTGTACGAGCCAAGTCCCGGGCAAGGGTGGCCGAAGTGGTGCGAGCAGGAGTTGCTCGCAGCGGCGGTGGTGATCGTGGTGTGTACGGCGCGGTACCGCGAGCGCTTCGAGGGGGACGGAGAGGCCGGTGCCGGGTCGGGGGTGCGGTGGGAAGGGTCGATCCTGCGGCAGTTGTTGTGCGAGGAGCATGCGATCGAGGTAGTGCCCGTGCTCTTGGCGGGAGCGAGGTCCGATGATGTGCCAACGGTGCTCCGCGGGCTCACACGGCGTGAGCTGCCGGCGGAGTACGATGACTTGTACCGGCAGCTCACGGGGCAACCGGCAGTGCGGATGCCGGGGCTGGGAGAGCTGCGGCGGCGCGTCGACAACCTAAGGATTGGGTCCATGCCGCCAGTGTTCACGGGGCGGCGGGAGGAACTCGCGGAGATCGGCAAGGCGCTGGTGGAGCGGGGAACGGCTACGGTGCATCCGGCGATTGTCGGGCTCGGCGGTGTGGGCAAGACCCGGCTGGCGCTCGAGTATGCGCGCAGCAGCGAGCACGAGTACGAGGTGCGCTGGAAGGTGCGCGCGAGCAACATTGCGAGCGCGCAGGAGGATCTCGTGGCGCTGGGGCAGGAGCTGGGGATCCTGAGCCGGCCCGAGGACGTGGAGGCCTCGGTCGGGGAGGTGCAGCGATGGTTGTCGCTGCATGAGCGGTGGTTGCTCGTGCTCGACAATGCGGAGGATGCCGAATCGATTAGGCCGCTCTTGCCCAATGCCTGCCCCGGCCATGTGCTCATCACCTCGCGCGCCCAGGCGTGGCGCGGGCTCGCGGTGCCAATCGTGCTGCGAGCGCTCCCGCCGGAGGCAGCGCGGGAGCTGCTGCTACGACGCAGCGGGCAGCCGAATGACGGCTGCGTGGATGCGCTCGCGAAGGCGCTTGGGTACCTGCCCCTGGCGCTCGTTCAGGCGGCGGCGTACCTCGAGTGCACTCAGGAGTCCTTCGCGCGGTACCTCGAGGAATTCGAGGCTAGCGATCTCGGGCTGTTCGATGAGGCGATCGCGAGCCCCGGCGACGGTGAGGAGCACACGGTGGCGCGAACATGGGCACGGAGCTTCGCGAAGGTCGAGGAGCGGAGCCCAGTGGCTGCGCGGTTGCTCGAGGTGTTGGCGTTCCTCGATCCGGATGGCGTGCCGATGACGCTGCTACTCGAGCATGGCGAGGGGTTGCCCGTCACGATCCCCCGCACACGGAGCGAGCTCAACGTCGCGGTGTCGGTGCTGCTCGGGTTCTCGCTGGTGGACCGCGCGGCCGATGAGTTACGGGTGCACCGCCTGGTGCAGCAGGCAAGCCGCGAGGCGCTGGGAGAGGATGCGCGACGGGGGCTCGCTTCGCTGGTCGTGCGGTGGGTGCGTCGCGTGTTCGCCTACGAACCGCTCGTCACCTCCGTAAGCCAAGTGGTCGATGGCATCGCCGAGCAGCTGATGGCCGTGGCGACGCGGCCAGAGTGTCGGCAGGCCGAGGGCAGCCAGGTCACGGGGATGCTCGGAGACCTCGGTCATTTCTGGAGTCTGCGAGGCATGACCGAAGCCGCTCTCGAGGCGGGCCGACGCTCGCTTCACGTGGCAGAGGTGCTGGCCAAGGCCGACCCTCAAAGTACTCAGGCCCAGCACGACCTCTCCGTCTCCTTGAACAAGCTTGGTGACGTGGAAGTGCAGGCCGGCAACCTCACTGCCGCCCGCGATCTCTTCCTTCGCTGCTTGGCCATTGCCGAGGCGATGGCCGAGGCCGACCCTCACAGCGCTCGGGGCCAGCGCGACCTCTCCGTCTCCTGGAACAAGCTCGGCAACTTGGAAGTGCAGACCGGTAGGCTCGCTGCTGCTCGCGACCTCTTCCTTCGCTCCTTGGCCATTGCCGAGGCGCTGGCCAAGGCCAACCCTCACAGCGTTCAGGCCCAGCGCGATCTCTCCGTCTCCTTGAACCAGCTCGGCAACGTGGAGCTGCAGGCCAGCAACCTCACTGTCGCCCGCGACCTTTTCCTTCGCTACTTGGCCATTGCCGAGGTGCTGGCCAAGGCCGACCCTCACAACGCCCAGGCCCAGCGCGACCTCTCCGTTTCTTTGAGCCAACTCGGCAACGTGGAAGTAAAGACCGGCAGCCTCGCTGTCGCCCGCGACCTTTTCCTTCGCTACTTGGCCATTGCCGAGGCGCTGGCCAAGGCCGACCCTCACAATGCCCAGGCCCAGCGCGACCTCTCCGTCTCCTTGAACCAGCTCGGCAACTTGGAAGTGCAGGCCGGCAACCTCGCTGCCGCCCACGACCTCTTCCTTCGCTCCCTTCACCTGCATGAGGCCCTAGCTAAGGTCGACCCTCACAGCGCTCAAGCAGCCTTCGACTTGGTCAAATCGCTCGAATTCCTCGCTTGGCTGGCCGAAAAGCAGGGCGACCGCACTGCCGAGTTCGAGCACCTGCGCCGCGCCAGTGCGCTCCTTGCGGCCATGGACGCCCGCGGTCACATCCAGGGCTACGCCGAACGCGAGCGGCTCGTGCAAAAGATCGCCTGGCAGCTCTCTTCCTGACCCACCCCGTACTCGGATCCGCGGCGAGACCACGTCGGGAGTGCGGCCGAGCTCGTCGACCAAAGCGGAGCGCATGCGGCCGAGTAGGGCGATGGTCTCCACGCGCAACTTGGCGGTTGCGCCGCAGGTGGCGTCGGTGACGGGGGCGGCGGCCTGTTCGGCACGGGCGCGCAGCAGCGACTCGATGTGCTTGCGAGAACCCACGCTGAGCTGTTCGCCTATCTCGATCAGCTCGCCGCCGCCCGCGAGCAAGCCGTAGGTCGTCGCACTAGCACTGGTAACGAAGTGACCACCGAGGTGATCAATGGCCAGCCCTCGCCTCCCACGGCTGGGTAATTCGAGCTGCGAACGTCGCTCCGGGCAATTTGGCAGGGTGGCGGCAACGGTGGGCGGTGAGCGCCCGTTGCCAGCCGGCGCGCCACCGTGGGATCCTCCGGGATGAGGAACCGCGCACGATGGAACGAACGCCGAGATTCGTTACAGCCACCGCCGCGGCCATGACCCTACTGCTCTCCTCGAGCTGCGGCCGCACGATCGAAGAAGAAGCGCACCGCGAGCTGGTCGAGCACCGTATCGAGCCCTGCCGCCAGTTCTGCATGGCCATGCAGAGCCCTGATTGCGGTCGTACGGACGAGGTCCCGCTGCGCACCGTCGACGAGTGCGTCGAAGACTGCGCGGACGCGGATCCCGGGAACGGATTCGAGTGGGGACAGCAGGAAGACGGCACCGATGCATGCGTGACGGAGTGGCTTGCGGCCAGCACCTGCATGGATGCCCTCACGTGCGAGGAACAGCGAGCATATTTCAGGAGGACGACCGCGATCCCCGACGACTGGCCTTGCAAGGACGAGTGGGACGTAAGGAGGGATTGTAACAGAACTCCAAGAGAGGACGGAGGCTGATGAGACCACCCGGCATCATGGCCATGTCGCTCGCCCTCGGGGCCGTGGCGTGCTCGCAACCCTTTCCTTGCAATCGCTACTGCTGGAGTCACAAGCAGGAAGTTCCCGATCTCGTGGACGACGACATGATGGGTCCGCCCGATGGCCGCTTCGATGTGCCGTGCCAGAGGTCCGCGGGTCTCAACGACTGGTACCCGCCGCTCCCCCAATTTGGCTGGTACGCCGCCGAGCTGTGCCTCGAAGCGAACGTGCATCAGATCGTCGCCAAGACGGTCGCCTCGATCCAGGACCCCATGATCGACGCCAGTCAGGCCTGCGACGTGACCGACCTCCAGGTCTACGCCGACTTCGTGCAGGCACTGGCCCTACAGGCACGGGACGCGTGCGTGGCCCATGTCACCTGCAACGGGGCTCCTGCCGGCTGTGATCTCGACGTCGTGGCCGTCGGCAATCAAGCCTGCACCGTTGGCAGCGGAGAGGACCTCTGCAATCAAGTCGTCCTCGCCCCCGCGCTCGCGGCCCTCTCCGACCTCTCCAACGGTCCCGGCGCCACCCAGCCCCAGCGCGACGGAACGATCATCGAGTACCTCGACGATCCCCACGACTGCCAGCCGCTCCTCGGCGCAGACACCGATGACACGCCGGAGTGCGATGACCAGGGCGGTGGTGCGGACGAGAGCACCACCGGTGACATGGCCGGCCCCGGCCCCTTCGGCGATATCGACACCCTGGTGACCTGCACGTCGGCGACTCGATGCACCGTCGAGCCCGAGCTGTTCACCAACGTCCAGAGCAACTTCGGCGTGTTCCACGACGAAGGCGTCTGGCTCGACGAGGTCGAGCTCCCCAAGCTCGGTCGCGGTTTCCAGCTCTCCGGCCTCGATCGCGGCGAAACCTCCGAGCAACTGCTCACCGCCCTCGGCCTCGCCGACGGCGACGTCCTCACCCACGTCGACGGCGCCTCCCTCGGCTCACCGACGACCCTCGAGCACCTACTCCTGGACCTCCCCACCGCCACGTCCTGGCACCTCACAATCCGCCGCAAGACGGGCTCGACCTGGATCACGCTCGACCGCTCCATCGTGCGCGCCCCATGACGCACTGGCCACGTCATCGTGCCAGCGCATCGAGGTCGAGCACCGTGTCGCTCGCCGGCAGCCGCCCCACCTCGAAATCACCCACCAGCGCACGCGCCTCCACCCTCGCCACGGTTGCGCCCACGAGCCCAACCGAGCGCGCCAGCGCAGCCACTACCCGCTCCGGGTCTGCGCCGCCCAACCGCAGCTCGGCGAGCTCCGGCGCGCCATGGCGCTTGCTTAGCTTCTCACCGTCGGGGCCGAGCACCAGCGGAACGTGGGCGTACTGCGGCGTGGACAACGACAGCGTCCGCTGCAGAAGTACCTGTCGCGCGGTGCTATGCAGCAGATCGGCGCCACGCAGCACGTGCGTGATGCCCATCGCCGCATCATCCACCACCACCGCCAGCTGATACGCCCACGCCCCGTCGGAGCGCCGCAGCACGAACTCCCCCACCTCCGCGGCCACGTCCTCGTGCTGCTCGCCTTGCACGGCATCGTCGACCACCACGATCCCCGCCGGCACCCGCCACCGCACTGCTCGCGGTCGCCCGGGGTGCGCCGCCCCCTCACGGCACGTCCCCGGATACACCGGCTCGCGCCCATGCGGTGCCAATGTGGCCTCCCGCAGCTCCCTTCGCGAGCACGTGCACTCGAACACCTCCAGCCGCGCGAGCGCTTCCTCGTACACCGCCCCGCGCTCCGACTGCCGATACGGCCCATGCCCCCCGCCCACGTCGGGCCCTTCGTCCCAATCGAGCCCCAACCACCGCAGATCCGCGAGCTGCTCCCGCTCATGCTCGGCCCGCGAGCGCTGCGGATCGAGATCCTCCACCCGCAGCACGAACCTCCCCCCGAGCGCCCGCGCCCACAACCAGGCGAGCAGCGCGGTGCGGGCGTTACCCAGGTGCAGCCGCCCGCTGGGCGTGGGGGCGTAGCGTCCGCAAACCTCCGTCACGGAGCAGCAAGGGTGCCTCGGAACGCGCGTCTCGTCGAAGGCTAGCGATCCAAACGCCTCACTCGAACAGCCATCAACGCCCGCGTGCGCTCGCGCGAACCTTTCCCCACCGAGCGCATCGCTGGTGTGCCCCACGACAACGTGTACCCCGAGCGCAGCGGCGCCCCGCGCGAAGTCGCATGCACGCACCTGCGCTCGCGCACACCGATGCGCGAACGACCGCCGCCTCGCTGTGCGGCTCGTCACTCCCACCCGGTGGCGCTTCACCCGGGCCTACGCCAAAGTCCCGGCCGAACGTGGCCGACCGATTCGACATCTCTCAGCGCAAGAAGGACCACCTGGCGCTCTGCGCGGGGCCCAACGTGGGCTTCCGTGACAAGAGCACGCTGCTCGAAGAGGTGGAGCTCGTGCACTGCGCCCTGCCGGAGATGCACGCCGACGAGGTCGACAGCACCACGACGCTGCTCGGCAAGCGCCTCTCGGCACCGGTGATCGTCGCGGCCATGACCGGCGGCACCGACATCGCCGCGGAGGTCAATCGCGACCTGGCCCGCGCCGCCGACGAGCTGGGCCTCGGGTTCGGGCTCGGCTCGCAGCGCGCGATGTTCGAGCGGCCCGAGACCACCTGGACGTTCCAGGTGCGCGACGTGGCGCCGAGCGTGCTGCTGCTCGGGAACCTCGGCATGGTCCAGGCCCGCAAGATGAGCACCGCGGAGATCGAGGATCTCTGCACCCGCGTGGGCGCCGACGCGCTCTGCATCCACCTCAACCCGGCGATGGAGATCGTCCAGCCGGGGGGCGACCGCGACTTTCGCGGGGGCCTCGAGGTGCTGGCCCGCCTCGTGCGGGAGCTGCCGCTGCCCGTGGTCGCCAAGGAGACCGGCTGCGGGCTCTCGCGGGCGATGGGCGAGCGGATCGTGGAGACCGGCGTGCGCACGGTGGACACCAGCGGAGCCGGCGGTACGAGCTGGGTCGCCGTCGAGGAGCACCGCGCGGTCGACCCGGACTGGAAGGCGGTGGCGAGCGAGCTGTGGGACTGGGGCATCCCCACGGCCGCCTCGGTGCTGCAATTGGAGGGGCTCGGCCTCGACATCGTGGCCACCGGGGGCGTGCGCACCGGCCTCGACGCGGCCCGAGCCGTCGCGCTGGGAGCCACCGCGGCCGGGATGGCGGCCCAGGTGCTCAAGGCCCACAAGGCGGGCGGCTACGAGGGGGCCAAGCAGCTGCTCCAGCGCGTGGTGATGACCGTGCGCAGCGTGATGCTCGTGACCGGCTGCCGCACGGTGGAGGAATTCCGCCGCGCGCCCAAGCTCCTCGGGCCCAACCTCGCCCGCTGGCGCCCAGCTGGCGCGCCCGCGACCGCCCTGCCCCACCCGTGAGGACGCCGCCGTGGAGCTACGACTCTTTCCCCATGCCGAGGCCCACGGCAAGACGATCGTGCTCGGCGAGCACTCCGTCGTCTATGGCATGCCGGCGCTGGCGGCCGGGCTGCCGCGGGGCATTGCGCTGCGGGCCCAGCCGCTGCCCGATCCGCGGCAGCCGAGCATCCTGCGGATCCCCGCGTGGGATCTCGAGCTCGCGCTGCGGATCGAGTCCGAGCACCCGGTGGCCCAGGCCGCGCTCGAGGTGCTCGGCCACTGTGATGGCCCGCTGACGGGCTGGTCGATCGACGGCGACAGCATGCTGCCCGCAGGCGCGGGCCTGGGCTCCTCGGCCGCGCTCACGGTCGCGCTCGCCCGGCTCGCGCTCGGGCCCGACGCCGATGTGGAGGCCGTGGTCGCGGCATCGCTCGCCGGCGAGCGGATCTTCCACGGCGAGCCCTCGGGCATCGACTCGCAGGTGGCCGCGCGCGGGGGGCTGCTCCGGTTCGTGCGGGGGCAAGAGCCCACTACGGTGGAGCTGACCGGCCCGCTCTCGCTCTTGGTCGTGCCGAGCGGGGTGCAGCGCCGCACCGCCGAGCAGGTGGCCCGCGTGCGATCTCGCCACGATCGCTTCCCCACGCTCGCAGGGCCGCTGCTCGAGGTGCTCGGGCGCGCCGTCGACGAGGGCATCGCCGCACTGCGCAATCGCGATCACGCCTCCTTGGGCGAGATCATGCAGCTCTGTCACGGGGTGCTCACGGCGTTCGGCGTGTCCTCGGCGACCCTCGATGCGATGTGCTCCACCGCACTCCGTCACGGCGCCCTGGGTGCAAAGCTCACCGGCGCCGGCGGGGGGGGCTGCATCCTCGTCCTGCCCGGGCCCGATCCCCAGCCGCTCGTCGACGCGTTCGTCGCCCAAGGCCACGCGCCTCTCCTCGTGGAGCTCCACCCATGACGCCGGTTCACGCCACCGCGTGCTCCAACATTGCCCTGGTCAAGTACTGGGGCAAGCGCACCGGCGTGCCCGCGGAGCTGAACCTTCCCGCGGTGGGCTCGCTGTCGATGACCCTCGACGCCCTGCGCACGGAGACCGAGCTCGGGCCCGCTCGCGACGACGCGTTCGAGCTCGATGACCGCGCGGTCGCGGGCGACGAGGCCCGCAAGGTGTTCCGCCACCTCGATCGCGTGTGGGCGGCCGCGGGCCGCCAAGCGCCCCGCCCGGCCGCGCTCGTGCGCTCGTGGAACCGCTTTCCCACCGCCGCGGGCCTGGCCAGCTCCGCCTCGGGCTTCGCGGCGCTCACCGTGGCCGCGGCGCGGGCCTTCGAGACCGAGCTGCCCGCCACCGTGCTGTCGAGCCTGGCCCGCCAGGGCTCGGGTAGCGCGGCGCGCTCGATCTTCGGCGGGTTCGTGCGGCTCGACGCGGGCACCGCTCCCGATGGCAGCGACTGTCGCGCGCGCCCCCTCGCGGGGGCCGAGCACTGGCCGCTCACCCTGCTCGTGGTGCAGACCACCGCCGGTCGCAAGCCGATCGGCTCGACCGACGGCATGGAGCGGTGCCGGCAGACGTCACCCTACTACGCAGCATGGGTCGACACCTCCGGGGCCGATCTCGACGCGGCCGAGGCCGCGCTCGTGCGTCGCGATCTGCCCGCGCTCGGGCGGGTGGTCGAGCACAGCTGCTTCAAGATGCACGCCTGCATGATGGCCACCGATCCCGCGCTGCTCTACTGGAACCCCACCACGGTGGCCGTGGTGCAGGAGGTCTGGCGCGCCCGCGAGGACGGCCAAGCGGGCTACGTGACGATCGACGCAGGCCCGCACGTGAAGGTGCTGTGCGAGCCCGCCACCGCGCCCGCACTGTCCGAGCGGCTGCGGGCGGTGCCCGGGGTGCTGAGCGTGCTCGCGGCAGCGCCTGGGCCCGATGCCGCCGCCACGGAGCGGCCAGCGGCCGCGGGCAAGGCCTTCGGCGCCGAAGGCGACGAGCCCCAGGGGCCGCCAAGGAAGGCCCGCGCATGAGCGTCTCGGTCTCCGCGCCCGGCAAGGCGTTCCTCATCGGCGAGTACGCGGTGCTCGAGGGCGCCCCATCGCTCGTGACCGCCGTCGACGTGCGCGCGGTGGCCCACGACCCGCTGCCCGACGAGGCGCGCCCGCCGGTCACCTCGGTGGTCCGCTGCGCCCACGCGCGCGTGGTGGAGTACCTCCAGCAGGCGGGCGTGGCCGCAGCGGGCGACGAGGGCTTCCCCGTGGTCGACACCGGCCGCTTCCACGTGGGCACGCGCAAGCTCGGGCTCGGCAGCAGCGCGGCCGTGACCGCGGCCGTGGTGGGCTACCACCTCGCCGCCAACGGCCTCGATCCGCGCGATCCCGAGGTCCTGCCCGACGCGCTCGAGCTCGCGATGGCGGCCCACGCCGAGGCGCAGGGCGGTGGCGGCAGCGGGGCCGACGTGGCCGCGGCGGTGCTCGGCGGCACGCTGCGCTTCCAGGCCGGCAAGGCGATCCCGGTGCGCCCGCTGCCGGGGCTGCACATGGGCTTCGTGGACGCGGGCTACCCCGCGATCACCTCCGAGCTCGTCCGCCGCGTGCGGGAGGGACAGGCCGCCCACCCCGATCGCTACGCCGCCGCCATGGAGGTGCTCTCCGACGCGTCGCGGCGCTTCATCGAGGCCTACGAGACCCCCGAGGGCCACGTGCTCGCCGAGGCCGAGCTGCGCGATCGCTTCGATCGGCTGCGCCAGGCCGCCGTAGCCCACAACCAGGGCCTGCGGATGCTGCAGGACATGGCGGGCGTCACGTTCGTCACCGCCGAGATCGCCACCATCATCGACGAGGCGCAAGGCCAGGGCCTGGCCGCCAAGCCGAGCGGCGCCAGCGGGGGCGACCTCGTGGTGGTGCTCGCCACCGATCGCTCGCTGCTCGACCGGCTCGGCGAGCGGCTGCGGCGGGTGCACGGGCTCGTGCTCCGCACCGACCTCGTGGGCCACGCCGAGGGCCTGCGCGCCGACCTGCGGGCGCCCACCAATTCGCGGCTCGGCGGGTTCTTTCGGCTCTCCATCGACCAGCGCCGCCGCGCCGTCGGCGAGGCCACCGGTGTGCCCATGGAGCGGCTCGCCGAGCTCGACGCGGGCAGCTTCGACGTGCACCGCGCCAACCACATGATCGAGAACGTGGTCGGCACGCTCGAGCTGCCGCTGGCCATCGCCACCAACTTCCGCATCAACGGCCGCGACTACCTCGTGCCCATGTGCATCGAGGAGGCCTCGGTGGTCGCCGCGGCCTCCAACGCCGCCAAGATGATCCGCGCCGGCGGGGGCTTTGCCGCCCACTCCGATCCGCCGTGGATGATCGCGCAGGTGCAGCTCACCCACGCCGCCGACAGCCCCTACGATGCCGAGGCGGCCGCGCTCGCGATCCGCGGGGCTTCGATGCGCCTGCTCGCGCTCGCCGACGAGGCCCACCCACGCCTCATCATCCGCGGCGGGGGAGCGCGCGAGCTCGAGGTCCGCGTGGTCGACCCCGCGATGATCGTCGTGCACGTGCTCGTCGACTGCCAGGACGCGATGGGGGCCAACCTGCTCAATACGGTGGCCGAGACCGTGGCCCCCGCGCTCGAGACGCTCACCGGCTGGCAGGCGGGGCTGCGGATCCTGAGCAACCTCTCCGACCGCCGCTGCGCCCACGTCTCGGCCCGGATCCCGCCCGAGGCGCTGGCGAGCAAGGCCTTCCCGGGCCCGCAGGTGGTCGACGGCGTGGTCTCGGCCTCGCGCTTCGCCGAGCTCGACCCCTACCGCGCCACCACCCACAACAAGGGCATCATGAACGGGGTCGACGCGGTGGTGCTGGCCACCGGCAACGACTGGCGCGCGATGGAATCGGCCGCGCACGCCTACGCGGCCCGCAGCGGCCGCTACGGCCCGCTCGCGGTGTGGCGCAAGCGCGAGGACGGCTGGCTCGAGGGCAGCATGAGCCTGCCCGCCGCCGTGGGCGTGGTGGGCGGTGCCACGCGCACGCACCCCGTGGCCCGGCTCGCGCTCGAGATCCTCGGCTGCAAGGGCGGGGCCGAGCTCGGCCAGGTGATGGCCGCCGCGGGTCTCGCGAGCAACCTCGCTGCGCTGCGCGCAATGGTGACCGAGGGCATCTCGCGCGGCCACATGTCGCTGCACGCCCGCTCCGTGGCGCTCGGCGCCGGGGCCGAGGGCGCCGAGGTCGAGGCGCTCGCCCGCGCGCTCGTCGAGCACGGCGAGATCAAGGCCGAGCGCGCGAAAGCGCTGCTCGCGGAGCTGCGCGCCGATGCTCGTGGTCGCCCCGAACCAGCCGAACCAGCCGAATCAGGGCCTGCCTCGTAGATCCCCCGCGCCCGCTCCTTCCCGCCCTGCCGCGTTCCCTTCGCTTCCTCCCCTTGCCGCTTCCGAGAGCCCCGCCATGGTCAGCGCCACCGAGCCCCGCCTCTACTGCGTGCCCACCCTCGAGCCCGTCGACGACGGCAGCGAGCGCTTCAGCCCCCCCGACGGCGCGCCGCCCGGGCCGTGGACCAAGACCAACGCCTATCGCTTCTGCGAGCGCATGGCGGCCACGCACTACGAGAACTTCCCGGTCGCCTCCAAGTTCCTGCCGGCGCACCTGCGGCCGCACATCGCGGCGATCTACGCGTTCGCCCGCACGGCCGACGACTTCTCCGACGAGCCTCGGTTCGAAGGGCGACGCCGCCAGGCGCTCGACGCCTGGGAGCAGCTGCTCGAGCGCTGCTACCACCGCGACGTGCAGCACCCGGTGTTCCTGGCGCTGCGCGACACCGTGCGCCGCCACAACATCCCGATCGGCCCGCTGCGGGCGCTGCTCACCGCGTTCCGCATGGACCTCACCAAGCACCGCTACGCCACATTCGGCGAGGTGCGGCACTACTGCACCCACTCGGCCAACCCCGTGGGGCAGCTCGTGCTCTACGTCCACGGCCACCGCGATCCTGCGCTGCACCGCTTCAGCGACGAGATCTGCACGGCCTTGCAGATCGCCAACTTCCTGCAAGACCTCTCGGTCGACATCCCGCGCGGTCGGATCTACATACCCGAGGAAGACCTCGTACACTTCGGCGTGGGCCACGAGGATCTCCTGGCCGGGCGCGCCACGCCGGAGTTCCGCGAGCTGATGGAGTTCTCGGTCTCGCGGGTGCGCTCGATGTTCCACCGCGGACGGCCGCTCATCCGTCGGGTCTCGCCGGGCCTGTCGATGGAGCTCGACGCCACCTGGCGCGGGGGCATGGCGGTGCTGCAGCGCATCGAGGACCGCGGGTTCGACACGCTCTCGTTCCGCCCCACGCTCGAGAAGCGCGACGTCGCCGGCATTGCCGTACGCTCGCTGTTCTCGTTCGGCCGGCGGCTCTTGCGGGGGGAGGCCTGAGACTCATGAGCGCCGCGTTCGAGATCACCCACGAGCCCCCCGAGGAGCCGAGCCGCCGCCTCACGGGGATCCTGCGCCGGCTCACCGAGCGCAGCAGCTCCAACTTCAAGTTCGCGTTCCTGTTCCTCGGGCAGGACCGCGCCGAGGGCCTGCGGCTCTGCTACGAGTTCTGCCGCGTGGTCGACGACATCGTCGACGAGCGCGAGCCGGGCCCCGAGGGCGTCGCGAGGGCGCGGCTGCAGCTCGGCGAGTGGAGCCGCGAGATCGCGCGGATCTACGGCGATCCGTACTTCGAGGACGACCCGCCGCACACCGAGCTCGGCCGGGGCCTCCAGCGCACGCATCGCCTCTTCGACTACCCGCGCGAGGCGTTCGACGAGATCATCGCCGGCGTCGCAATGGACCTCGATCGCGACCGCTACGAGGACCTCGAGGACCTGCGGCTCTACTGCTACCGCGTGGCCTCGTGCGTGGGGTTCCTCTGCCTCGCGCTGTTCGGCGACCAGCGCGAGCCGGCGCGGCGCTACGGCGAGCACCTCGGGCTCGCGCTGCAGTACACCAACATCCTCCGCGACGTGGCCGAGGACGCCGCACGCGGGCGGATCTACCTGCCGCGGGACCTCTTGCGCCGGCACGGCCTGCGCGACGACGACATCCTGCAGCAGCGCTACGACGATCGGTTCGTGGGCATGGCCTCCGACTTCGCCGACGCGGCCGAGCGCGAGTACCGGCGCGCCTGGGAGGCGCTGCGTCAGGCCGACGCGCGGGCGCTCTTGCCCGCGGAGATCATGGGCCGCACCTACCACCGCATCCTCGGCGAGATCCGGGCGCGCAACTTCAACGTCTTCACCCGAAGGCCGGCGCTGCGCCGCCGCGACAAGCTCGAGGTCGCGGCGCTGGCCATCGCCCGCTCGGCGCTGTCCTGGTAGGCGCGGGTGATGGACGGGTTCGCCGAGCCCAACGCCGGGAATACGGGCCCTGGCAGCGCCACGGGGGGCGACGCCCCACCGCCGGTGGTCGTCGTGGGGGCCGGGTTCGCGGGCCTCGCGGCTGCGGTGCGGCTCAGTGCCGCGGGTCGCAAGGTGATCGTGGTCGAGGCCACCGGCGGCGGCGGTGGCCGCTCGCGCTCGTTCCAGCACCCGGCCACCGGCCTCGAGCTCGACAACGGTCAGCACCTGATGATGGGCTGCTACCGCGAGACGCTCGCGTTCCTGCGAGCGATCGGCAACGAGCGCGCGGTGAGCTTCCAGCGCAACCTCGCGGTCGACATGGTGAGGCCCGGCGGCGCCAGGGTGCGGCTCCGCTGCCCTGCCCTGCCCGCGCCGCTCCACCTCGGGGCCGGGCTCGCCAGCATGCGCGGCGTGGGAATCATCGACAAGGCGAGCGCCCTGCGAGCCGGCGTGATGCTGCGCAGCGAGGCCGCGCGACCCAACGACAACGAGACCTGCGACGACTTCCTGCGGCGGCTCGGCCAGACTCAGGGGATCCGCAACGCATTCTGGGATCCGCTGATCTGGGCCGTGCTCAACGACGACCCGCTCGTGGCCTCGGCCGCGATGCTGGTGGCCGTGCTCGAGCGCGCGTTCCTCGGCACGCGCGACGACTCGCGGCTCGGAGTCCCGAGGGTTCCGCTCTCGCGGCTCTACGTGCACGACGCGATCGAGCACCTGCGGCAGCGCGGCGCCGAGCTGCGGTTCGGGCAGCCGATGCGGGCGATCGAGACCGACGCCGAGGGCGTCAGCGCCGTGGTGCTGCGCTCGGGCGAGCGCATCGCCACGCGCACGCTCGTGTCCACCGTGCCGCCGGGGCCCTTGCTCGAGGCGCTACCCGAGGCCGCGCGGCGCCACCCGGTGTTCCAGGACGTCGCCAAGCTCACCACCTCGCCCATCATCAACCTGTGGCTCGTGCTCGACCGCTCGCCGTTCCTCGACGTGCCGTTCCTCGGGCTCATCGGCAGCCCGCTGCACTGGCTGTTCGACCGCAGCCGCATCGAGGGCCACGACGACGGCCAGGTGCTGCTCAACTGCACGATCTCGGGCGCGCGGGGTCTGGTCGACGACCGCCCCGCGATGCTGCTCGAGCTCGCCAAGGCCGAGCTCGCCCGCTACTTTCCCGACCGGCCCGTGCACGTGCGCGCCCACAAGATCATCAAGGAGCACAAGGCCACCATCAGCCACGCCGCCGGCACCACGCAGTGGCGGCCGGTCACCCGCAGCCCCGTGCCGGGGCTCCTGCTCGGGGGCGACTGGGTGCGCACGGGGTTGCCCGCGACGATCGAGTCGGCGTGCCAGAGCGGGCACGATGCGGCGGCGATGGTGCTCGAGGACGCACGGCGGCAGCACGCGTTCGGGGTGTAGCGCCTCACGCCCCGTCGGGCACCCCAGCCTCGCCGAGCCACTGCCGGGCGAGCTCGAGCGTCCTACGGTGGTCGAGGATGTTCTCGAGGAAGCTCCGGCGCACCGCCGCGTCCGGAATCCTGGCGGCCCTGCGCAGCACGTCGTCTCGGGCCTCGGCAATCGCCGAGCGCGCTGCTTGGTGCTCGCCGAGCGCGTGGAAGGCCTCGGCGCGGACGAGCAAGAGCTTGGCGTGGCGAATACAGTACCCGATGTCGAAGCTGCGAGAGCGGGAGAACGCCAGGTCCGCCAGCGCGGCGGCCTCCTGCGCCCGCCCCTGGGCCAGGCGAGCGCACGCACACACGGTCAGGTACCACATCCCTGCGTAGGGTTCCGCGGCGGCCTCCTCGAGGAGTGCGTGGAGCTCGTCACCGTCGGCTTCGAAGTCGCCGCGTTGGATCTGGATCTCGATCATGAGTGCCCGACCCATCCAGTAGTGATTCCGATCGCCGCGTGTGCTGGCCTCGTGTACGACCGAGGTGGCCATCGAGAACCCATCGTCGATCCGACCTTGCTCGATCCACATGAAGGCCTGGCTCGCCCGCACCAAGATCGCCTCCATGCCCGCCGTGAGGGCCGTGGCGAGCGTGCGCGTGAATTCCTGCTCGGCGCGCTCGAACAGACCGAGCTGCGAGTAGGCGACGCCGAAGCGAGATTGCACGAACGGGAGCATGCCCACGCCTCCCGAGCGCCGATAGTGCTCCGCCGCTCGCTCCGCGTGCTCGAGCAAGGCCCAGGGATCGCGCTCGACGTGAAACGCCCACATCGATCGCGAGAGCTCGACGCAAGCGGCAGTGACCGGGTCGTGCGCCATGACATCCGCGGTCACCTGCTCGAGCCGTCGCAAGTGCAGCTCGGCCAGGCCGCGCTGCGCATTCCTCACGAGCGACATCATCACGGAGAACGATGCCGACGCCAGCAACGGGATCGCGTCTGGCTCTGGATCGGTGTGGAGCAGTCGCTCCAGCGTCTGCGCGACGAAGGCCTCGTCACGCAGATAGAACGCGCTCAGGAGCCCGGCGTGGAGCGCCCGACACTCGGTCCGGCTCCCGGGGCGCGCGAGCTCCAGCGCCGCCGTGGCGGCCTCCCGTCCCCGCTGCAGGTCGCCGCAGTAGACGCTCGCCTCGCCTTCGATGGCTCGCAGCCCGGCAACCGAGCCGGGCTCGTGTGCGACCATGATCCCCCGCCCGGCGAGCGCGAGCACCTCCTTGTGATCGCCCACCTCGAGCGCCTGCTCGGCCGCACGCAGGTAGTACGCCGCCGCACGGCCGTCGCCGCCGCGGTCGAAGTGCACCGCCAGGAGCTTCGAATCCCGCTCCCCCGCCCGCTCCAGCCACTCGCCGGCGAGTCGGTGACCGAGCACCCGATCGGGACCGGTCAGCATCGCGTAGGCGCCCTCGCGCAGGAGCACGTGCCGAAACCCGAGCTCCGGCTCGCCGGCGAAGCGGCTCTCGTCGGATCGCACCAGCAGCTCACGCTCCACCAGCCCGCGCAGCCGCTGCTCCACCGACGCCGGCCGCTCCTCCCAGCCGAGCAGCGCCGCCACGCCACGCGGCCAGAACACCTCGCCGAACACCGCAGCCGCCCGCAGGACGCGTCGGTCTTCGTCCTCGAGCCCAGCGAGGCGGGCCTGGACCATCGCGACGACCGTCTCCGGCAGCACGTCGACGGATCGTTCCGCCGCCGCACGGATCAGCTCCTCGAGGTAGAAGGCATTGCCGTCCGCCTGCGCCACGATCCGCTCGATGTCCGCGGAGTCGAGCTCGGTGCCGAGCACCTGTCGCACCAGGCGCTCGCTGGCCTTCTTGCTCAGCTGCTTGAGCGAGATCTCCTGCATGCCCCGCTCGGCCCACAGCTTGGGGAACAGCTCGTGCACCTCGGGCCGCGCGAGTGCCAGCACCATCCACGGCTGCTCGGCCAGCTCGCGGAGCGCCGCGTCGATGAACTGCACCGTGGGCAGGTCGCCAAAGTGCAGGTTCTCCAGCACGAGCAGCACGGGCCGCTCGTTGCACTCGGCGCGCAAGAAATCGAGCCACGCCCGGCGCAGCTCGTCGGTCATGATCCGTGCATTGCTCCGGACCGCACGCAGAAGCTCGCTGTCGTGGTCCGGGAACGTGGCGCCCGTGATTTCGCCCAGGAGCTCGAGCACGCGTCGCTGCTGGCTCGTATCGAACAATTGCCGGACGCGCGCCGCCAGCTTGTCGCGCCGCTCCGCCAGCGGCTCGTCCCCACGAATGCCGCATGCACCGCGAATCACCTGACCGAGCAGGCCGAGCGCAGCTCCGGCGCGCAGCGCATCACCGCGGCCGATGAAGACCGTGAATGGCTCGCCGCGCTGCCGCAGCCGGGCCAAGAGCTCGTGCACCACGCGCGACTTGCCGATCCCGGCCGGCCCCGTGATCGACACCGCTCGCGCCTCGGGCTCTTCGACGACCCCCGCGAACAGGTCCGCGAGCATGGCCAGCTCGCGGTCACGCCCGACGCACGCGGTGGGCCGATTGAGCAACAAACGTGCGCTCCGCTCGAGCTCGCGCTCCCCGTGGAGCAGCGACCCCGTGTCGCTCTCGCGCACGTCGAAGCGGCCGTCCAGGAGCCTCGCGGTCGTCTCGTCGATGACGATGGGCGCCGGGTTGCTCGCGGTCGCCGCGGCATCGTCAGCCCGCGCGAGCAGCAGCGCCGCCGCGCGATCGATGGCCTCGGCGACGGCCATCCTCCCCGTGGCCTCGTCGTGCCCGGTGGCCAGCGCGAGCGCACGACCCTCGAGGTGGCGTCGCACCCACAGCGCGCACCGAGCCGCCTGCACTGCGCGATCGGTGGGCAGCCCGGTGCCGCCGATCGACACCACCAGCGAGCCATCGTGGAGCGGCTCGAGCCGCCCTCCGAAGGCCTCCGCGCCACGCCGCAGCCCCACCACCGCGGCCCCCCACACGAGATCCAGCGTCTCGTCGACTTCGGTGGCGTTCGGACGCCGAGGGTCCTCGAGATCCGAGGGCGTGTCGCGATCGACCGAAGGCCGACCCTCGATCAGCACCACCGAGAGCGTCCGCCGCTCACCGCGAGTCAGCGCCGCAACCGGCCGCAACGCACCGCCGCGGCCGGTCTGTGCGTCCACCACCGCGAGCGCCTCCAGCACGGCCGCGCAATCGCGAACCCGCGCCTCGGGGTCCTTGGCCAGCATCCGCATCACCAGCTGCTCGAGCGCCACCGGGGCCTCGGGCCGCAGCTCGCACAGCCGTGGCGGGTCCGCGAACAGCACCTTGGCCAGCACCGCCATCATGTGCTCGCCGGTGAACGCCGACGTGCCCGTGACGCACTCGAACAGCACGCACCCGAGCGAGAACACGTCCGCGCGGAGGTCGACCACGCGGCCGTCCTGGGCCTGCTCGGGCGCCATGTACCCGGGCGTCCCCACCAGCATCCCCGTGCGCGTGATGTGCGTTCGATGGGCCAGCCGCGCGATGCCAAAGTCGATGATCTTGACCGCTTCGAGCCGGAAGTCCGGGAGGAACACGTTGCTCGGCTTGAGGTCGCGATGGACGATACCCTGGGCGTGCGCGGCCCCGAGCGCCTCCGCAAGCCGCGACCCGAGCTGCAGACAGTCCTCGATGGGGAGCGGGCCATCGACGAGCCGAGACGTGAGGTCCTCGCCCTCGAGCCACTCCATCGCCAGGTACGGCTCGCCCTCCTCGGCCACCCCGTGGGCCACGTAGCGAACGATGTGCGGGTGCGACAGCTCCGCGAGCGCCTGCGCCTCGTGGGCGAAGCGGGCCACGTGCGCGCTGGCGTCTCGTGTGAGCACCTTGAGGGCCACCGACTCGCCGGTGTGCCGATCGAGCGCGCGATAGACCTGGCCCATGCCGCCGGAGCCAGCGAGCGTCTCGACGACGAACCGGCCCGCGACCAGCTCCCCTCCCCGCATCGAGATAGACCCTACCTTTCCCGCTCTCGATGAGCGAGGCCGGATCCGCGCCCTCGCGCGCTGCGACGGCCTCACGCCCCGTCGGGTGCGTCTGCGAGCTCCACCACCGCCGCGTCTCCGAGCCACTGGCGGGCGAGCTCGAGCGTCCGGCGGTGACTGAGTATGTTCTCGAGGAAGCTCCACCGCACGTCGGGGCTCGGGATCCTCGCGGCTCGGCGAAGCAGGTCCTCGACCGCTTCTCGGAGGGCCCCACGCGCCGTCGCGTCATCGCCCAGCGCGTGAAACGCTTCGGCGCGGACCAGCAGCAGGTTGGCATGGCGGAGGCAATGGCCCATACCGCACGCGCGGGTCCGGGCGAACGCTCGCTCGGCGAGCGCCACGGCTTCCGCGGCGCGCCCCTGCATCAAGCGCACGGAAGCGAGCACTGCGAGGTACCACATGCCCAGGTACGGTTCCGCCTCCGCGACCTCGCCAATCGCGGCCGCCTCCGCTTCCCCGAGCACCACGCTCCCACTGCGGAGCCCGGCTTCGATCATGTACATGCGGCCGCCCCACTGGAGATAGCCGTCCCCTCGTAGGCCCGCCTCATGGGAGACCGAGCTCGCGAGCGCCGACGCCTCGTCGAGCCGGCCCTGCTCGAGCCACATCTGCGCCTGGACGATGCGCGCGTTCATGGCGTCGGTTCCACCCGGAGGCATGGTGGCGAATGCACACGCGAATTCCTGCTCGGCGTCGTGGAACAGCCCGAGGAACGCGTAGCTGCTGCTGATCCGATAGCTCACGAACGGCAGCACGCCCGTGACCCCCGAGCGCTGGTAGTGCGCAATGGCTCGGCGCGAGTGCTCGAGCAGGCCCCAGAAGTCCCGCTCCACGTGCAGCGAGACCATCGAGCGTGCCAGCTCCACCCAGGCCGCCGTGAGCGGCTCGGAGCCCATCGCGGCCGCGGTCACCTCCTCGAGTCGGCGTAGATGCAGCTCGGCCGGGTCGCGCTTGGCTCGTCCGAGCTGCGACGTGATCACGGAGAAGATCGCCGCGGCGAATGGCGGGATTGCCTCCGGCTGCGGATCGGTGGCGACTAGCCCGCTCGTCCACCGCTCGAGCGCCTCGAAGTCGCGCAGATAGTTCGCGAGGAGCACTCCGGAGTAGGGCGCCCGGTACTCGGTGCGACTCCCCGGACGCACCACCGCCAGCGCGGCAGCGGCCGCCGAGAGCCCGCGCTGGAGCTCGCCGCGGTAGAGCCTCGCCTCGGCCTCGCAGGCGTGGAGCCCCGCGAGCACCTCGGGCTCGCGGGCGACCGCGCTCCCGCGGCCGCTGAGCTCGATCACCACCGCATGATCGCCCGCCTCGAGCGCGTGCTCGGCCGCACGCAGATAGTAACGAGCCGCCCGCGCGCCCTCGCCACCGCGATCGAAGTGGATCGCCAAGAGCTTCGGATCCTGCTCCCCTGCCCGCTCGAGCCACTCGCCCGCGAGCCGGTGCCCGAGCACCTCGTCCTCGCCGGTCAGCATCGCGTAGGCACCCTCGCGCAGGAGCACGTGGCGGAACACGAGCTCCATGTCGCCGGCGAAGCGGCTCTCGCTCGACCGCACCAGCACCTCGCGCTCCACGAGCCCCAAGAGCCGCTGCTCCACGAGCGTGGGTCGGTCCTCGCAGCCGAGCAGCGCGGCCACGCCGCGCGGCCAGAACGTCTCGCCGAACACCGAAGCGGCCCGCAGCGCCCGCCGATCTTCATCCGGGAGCGCCTCCAGCCGCGACTGCACCATCGCAACGACCGTCTCCGGGAGCTGGTCGGCGCGTTGCTCGGCCGCCGCGCGCACGAGCTCCTCCAGATAGAACGCGTTGCCGTCGGCGTGCGCGACGATCCGCGCCAGGTGCTCGCTACCGAGCTCGTCGCCGAGCACCTGCCGCACCAGCCGCTCGCTGGCTCGCTTGCTCAATTGACGGAGCACGAGCTCCTGCGTGCGTCGCTCGGCCCACAGCCGGGGAAACAGCTCGTGCACCTCGGGTCGCGCCAGCGCCAGCACCATCCACGGCGCCTCGGCGTTCTCGCGCAGCGCAGCGTCGATGAAGCGCACGGTGGGCAGATCGCCCCAGTGCAGGTTCTCGAGCACCAACACCACGGGCTGCTCCTTGCACGCGGCGCGCAGGAAATCGATGAAGGCCCGACGCAGCTCGTCGGTCATGAGCTGGGCGTTGCTCCGGACCGCGCGCAAGAGCTCGCTGTCGTGGCCCGGGAAGCCAACGCCCGCGATCTCTCCCAAGAGCTCGATGATCCGCCGCGCTTGGCTCGCATCGAACAGCTGCTGCACCCGCGCCGACAGCTTGTCGCGGCGCTCGACCAGCGGCTCGTCCCCCCGAATGCCACACGCGCCGCGGATCGCCTGCCCGAGGAGGCCCAGGGCGGCTCCCGCACGTAACGTGTCCCCGCGGCCCATCCACACGGCTGGCGGCTCGCGACGCTGACGGACCCGGATGAGCAGCTCGTGGAGCAGGCGCGACTTGCCGATCCCGGCCGGCCCGGTGACGAGCACGGCTTGCGCCTCCGACTCGTCCAGGCAGCCGGCGACGAGCTCGTCCAGCATCGCCAGCTCGTGGTCGCGACCGACGCACGTCGTCGGCTTGTTGAGCAGCAGGCGTGCGCCCTGCACCAGCTCGCGCTCGCCGTGCAGGAACGCTCCCATGGTGCTCTCCCGCACGTCGAAGCGACCATCCAAGAGCCCCGCCGTCGTCTCGTCGATGGCGACGGGCGCAGGCTCGCGGCTCGTGCCCGCGGCACGGCGGGAGCGAGCGAGCAACGCGGCCGCCCGGTCGATGGCCTCGGCCGCGGCCCGCTTCCCCGTGATCTCGTCGTAGCCCGTGGCGAGCGCGAGGGCACGGCCATCGACGTGGCGGTGCAACCACAGCGCGCAGCGGGCCGCCTGCGTCGCGCGATCGGTCGCGAGCCCGGCGCCGCCGATCGACACCACCAGCGAGCCGTCGTGGAGCGGCTCGAGCCGCCCCCCGAACGCCTGCGCACCGTCCCGCAGCCCCGCCACCGCCGTCGCTCGGACCAAGTCCCGCGTCTCGTCGGCATCCGCGGGCTCGGCCTGCCCCTCGATCAGCACCACCGAGATCGTCCGCCGCTCGCCGCGAGTCAGCGCCGCAACCGGCCGCGACGCACCGCCGCGGCCGCTCTGCGTGTCCATCACCGTCAGCGCCTCCAGCACGGCCACGCAATCGCGCGGCCGCACCTCGGGATCCTTGGCCAGCATCCGCGTCAGCAGCTGCTCGAGCGCCGCGGGGACCTCGGGACGCAGCTCGCAGACCCGCGGCGGCTCCGCGAACAGCACCTTGGCCAGCACTGCCATCATGTGCTCGCCCGTGAACGCCGGCGTGCCGGTCAAGCACTCGAGCAGCACGCACCCCAGCGAGAACACGTCGGCCCGTGGATCGACCACGCCGCCGTCCTGGGCCTGCTCGGGCGCCATGTACCCGGGCGTCCCCACCAACATCCCCGTACGCGTCAGGTGCGTTCGATGGGCCAGCCGCGCGATGCCGAAGTCGATGATCTTGACGTCCTCGAGCCGGCACCCCGGGAGGAACACGTTGCTCGGCTTGAGGTCGCGATGGACGATGCCTCGCGCGTGCGCAGCCCCGAGCGCCTCCGAGAGCCGCGCTCCGAGCCGCAGGCACTCCTCCACGGACAGCGCACCATGGGCGAGCCGAGCCGTCAGGTCCTCGCCCTCGAGCCACTCCATCGCCAGGTACGGCTCGCCCCCCTCGGCGATCCCGTGCGCGACATAGCGGACGATGTGCGGGTTCGAGAGCTCCGCGAGCGCCTGCGCCTCGTGGACGAAACGGGCCGCGTGCGAGCCGGCGTCACGCAGCAGCACCTTGAGGGCCACCAGCTCGCCGGTCTGCCGATCACGCGCGCGATAGACCTGGCCCATGCCGCCGGAGCCAGCGAGCGTCTCGACGACGAACCGGCCCGCGACCAGCTCCCCCCACCGCATCGTGGAGATCGTACCCCCGCACCTGGGTCGCTCCGAGGACCGGGGGCTCCATGGCCGCGCAATAGCAAGCGTAACGACGTCCCGCGGCCTTCCACCGCATCATCGGCCCAAACGGGCCTACCCGCGCCGCCATGACCCGCGGCCCGGGACCGGCCGCGAGGCCACTCGAACGCCCGTTGCGGCACGCAATACCGCTCGCTTGCAAGGAATCCTCCGAGACGCCACGCTCCGCCGCGCTTTTGCAAGGACCGCTCTCGGCATGAACGAATTCATCGACCAAGCAATCGTCATCGGCCTCGACGTCGGCAAGATGATCGTCGGCGCCATCCTCCTCTGGATCATCGGTCGCATGGTGATCCGCATGGTGGTGGGCGTCGCCAACCGCGTGCTCAAGGAGCGCATCGACTCCACCGTCGCGCGCTACCTCGCCTCGGCGCTCGACGTGCTGCTCAACATCCTCTTGTTCATCGCGGTGCTCTCGGTGTTCGGCGTCGAGACCACCACGTTCGCGGGCCTCATCGCCGCCGGCGGCGTGGCGATTGGCATGGCGTGGAGCGGCTTGCTCGGCAATTTCGCCGCGGGCGTGTTCCTGTTGGTGCTGCGCCCGTTCAAGGTCGGCGACTACGTCACCGTCGGGGGCCAGACCGGCACCGTCGTCGACATCGGGATGTTCGGCACCTCGCTCGACAACGACCAGAACGTCCGCGTGATCGTGGGCAACAGCGCGGTGCTCGGCGGAGTGATCAACAACTTCTCCACCAACCCGTCCCGCCGCGTGGAGCTGGTCGCCCAGCTCGCCCACGGCGCCGATGTGGACCTCGCGCTCTCGATCCTCAAGGAGGCCGTGCCCAAGCTCGCCAACGTGGTGACCAAGCCGGGCCCCGAGATCTACCTGCTCGAGTTCAACGAGCACGGCCCCAAGCTCTGCGTGCGGCCCTACACCCACACCGACACGTACTGGGACGTGTACTTCGCCACCAACAAGCTCATTCGCGACGAGCTCGGCAAGGCCGGCTTCGCGGTCGCCGAGCAGCACATCGTGGTGCGCCAGGTCGCGGCGGCCTAGCGCGGCTCGTCTTACCCGTGGGCCTCGGCCCGCTCGCCCAGCCACTGCCGGGCGAGCATCGAGGTCCGGTGGTGATCGCGGATGTTGTCGAGGAAGCTCCGGCGGACCTCTGCATCGGGGATCCGCGCGGCCCTGCGCATGAGGTCGTTCTCGGCCTCGAGGATCGCCTGGCGGGCGGCGTCGCGATCGCCGAGCGCATGGAGGGCCTCGGCCCGGACCAGCAGCAGCTTGGCGTGGCGGATGCAATAGCCCATGCCGGACTCGCGCGAGCGACCCAGGGCTTGCTCGGCCAGCGCGAGCGCTTCCTCCGTCCGCCCCTGCGCCAGGCGAATGCAGGCGCGCACGGTGAGGTACCAGAGGCCCGTGTACGGCTCCTCCTCTATTTCTTCGCCGAGCGGTACCGAGTACGCATCGGCGGCCTCGACGTCGCCCCGGTCGAAGAGCGCCTCCATCGTGCAGATCCGGCCGATCCAATAAAGGTGCTGGTTGCGGTGCTCCTCCACGTCGCGGAGCAGCGAGGCCGCCAGCGCCAGCGCCTCGTCGCAGCGCTGCTGCTCGAGCCGCATGAACGCGCGGCCCATCTTGATCGAGCCCGCCTCCCCGCTCGCGCGCGCGAACTCCTGCTCGGCGAGCTCGAAGAGGCCGAGGTGGACGTGGGCCACGCCGATGCGAAACTGCGCGAACGGCAGCGTGCCCGCGGCGCCCGAGCGCCGGTAGTGCGCCTCGGCCCGTCGCGTGTGCGCGAGCATGCCCCAGGAGTCGCGCTCCACGTGCAGCGACCACATCGAGCGCGACAGCTCGACCCACGCCGCGGTGATCGGGTCGCGGTCCATCGCGCTCGCCGTCACCTGCTCCAGCCGTCGCAGGTGCTGCTCGACTCGATCGCGCTGCACGGTCCCGATGAACGAGTTGATGACGGAGAAGAACGCCGAAGCGAGCAGCGGCAGCGCATCGGGCTCGGGCTCGGTGGTGAGGAGCTTGTCCATCGTTTGCTCGAGGAACGCGTGGTCGCGCAGGTAGGCCGCGCTCATCGCCCCAGCGTAAATCGCACGGCACTCGGTGCGGCTGCCCGGTCGCGCCACGGCCAGCGCCGCCACGGCTGCGTCCAGCCCTCCGCGCAGGTCTCCGCAGTGGAGCCTCGCCTCGCCCTCCACCGACCGCAGCCCCGCCAGCCACTCGGTGTGCTGCGCCACCGCGATCGCTCGCTCCGTCAGCTCGAGCACCTGCGGGTAGTTCCCGGCCTCGAGCCCGTGCTCCGCCGCGCGCAGGTAGTGCCCGGCCGCGCGCGCCGGCTCGCCCCCCCGATCGAAGTGCACCGCCAGGAGCTTGGCGTCGCGCTCGCCCGCCTGCTCGAGCCACTCGCCCGCCAGCCGATGCCCCAGCACCCGATCGTCGTCGGTGAGCATCGCATAGGCGCCCTCGCGGAGCAGCAGGTGTCGGAACGCCAGCTCCATGTGGCCGGCGCCGCCGAAGCGACTCTCGCTGCGCCGGACCAGCACCTCCTGCTCCACGAGGCCGAGCAGCCGCCGCTCGACCCTCGCCACCTCGTCCTCGTGGCCGAGCAGCGCCGCCACGGCGCCCGGCCAGCACGCCTCGCCGAACACCGCGGCCGCCCGCAGCGCTCGCCGATCCTCGTCCGGCAGCGCGGCGAGCCGGGCCTGCACCATCGCGACGACCGTCTGCGGCAGATCGTAGGCGCGGCGCTCCGCCGCCGCGCGGATCAGCTCCTCGAGGTAGAACGCGTGGCCGTCGGCCTGCACGACGATCCGCTCGAGCGTGGCGGTGTCGAGCTCGTCGCCGAGCACCTGCCGCACCAGCCGCTCGCTCGCCTTGCGGCTGAGCTGCCGGAGCTTGAGCTCCTGCATGCGCCGCGCCGTCCACAGCCGCGGGAACAGCTCGTGGACCTCGGGCCGCGCCAGCGCCAGCACCATCCACGGCTGCTCGCCGAGCTCGCGCAGCGCTCCGTCGATGAGCTGCACGCTCGGCAGGTCGCCCCAGTGCAGGTTCTCGAGCACCAGCAGCACCGGCCTCGCCTCGCACTCGGCGGCCAGGAATTCGATGAAGACCCGGCGCAGCTCGTCGGTCATGATCTGCGCGTTCGTCCGCGCCGCGCGGAGCAGGTCGCTGCCCCGGTCCGTGAGCGTCACGCCCACGAGCTCCCCGAGCAGCTCCACCGCCCGCCGCGCCTGGCTCGCCCCCAGGCACTGTCGCATGCGCGTGGCGAGCTTGTCGTGGCGCTCGCCCGGCGACTCGTCCCCACGGATCCCACACGCCCCACGGATCGCCTGACCGATCAGGCCGAACGCCGTGCCGGCCCGCAGCACGTCGCCGCGGCCGAACCACACCGAGAACGGCTCGCCACGCTGGCGTAGCCGCGCGAGCAGCTCGTGCAGCAGTCGCGACTTGCCGATCCCGGCGCCCCCGGTCACGAGGGCCGCCTGCGCCTGGGGCTCGTCGACGCACTCGGCGAACATCTGCGCCAGCATCGACAGCTCGCGATCGCGCCCGACGCAGGTGGTGGGCTTGTTGAGCAGCAGGCGCGAGCCCTGCTCGAGCTCGCGCTCCCCGAACAGCAGCGACCCCGTATCGCCCTCGCGTACGTCGAAGCGCCCGTCGAGCAGCCGCGCCGTCGTCTCGTCGATCGCCACGGGCCAGCTGTCCGCGGGCCAGCCGGCCACGGTCACCGTCGCCGCCGCCGTGGGCCGGACGAGCAGCGCCGCCGCCCGGTCGATCACCGACGAGGCCGCGGAGCAGCCCGCGACCTCCTCGTACCCCGTCGCGAGCGCCAGCGCATGGCCGCCCACGCGACCTTGCAGCCACAGCGCGCAGCGGGCCGCCTGCGCGGCCTCGTCGGTGGGCAGCCCGGCGCCGCCGATCGATACCACCACCGAGCCGTCGGCCAGCCGGTCGAGTCGCCCTCCGAACGCCTCCGCGCCGCGACGCAGCGCTTCCACTGCCCCGGCCTCCCCGAGCGCCAGCGTCGCGTCGGTGGTCCACGGCTCGGGCTTGCCCATCGTCAGCACCACCGACATCGTCCGTCGCTCGCCCTCCGTCAGCGCGGCGGCCGGATATCCGGTCACGCGACGGGTCGACGCCGACCCGAGCTCGGCCAGCGCCTCCACCACCGCCGCGCCGTCGCGCAGGCGCTCGTCCGGTTGCTTGGCGAGCATCCGCGACACCAGCCGCTCGAGCGCGGGCGGTGCCTCCGGCCACAGCTCCGATAAGCGCGGCGGCTCGCTGAACAGCACCTTGGCCAGCACCGCCATCAGGTGCCCGCCCGCGAACGCCGGCACGCCGGTCAGGCACTCGAACAGCACGCATCCCAGCGAGAACACGTCGGCGCGCGCGTCGACCACGTGGCTGCTCTGCGCCTGCTCGGGCGCGATGTAGCCGGGCGTTCCGACCAACATCCCCGTCCGGGTCACGCGCGTCATGTCCATGAGCCGCGCAATGCCGAAGTCGATCACCTTCGCGCCCTCGAGCTGCCCCTTGACCAGGAACACGTTGCTCGGCTTGAGGTCGCGGTGCACGATGCCGAGCGCATGCGCGGCCGCGAGCGCCCCTGCCACGCGCGACACGAGCCCCAGGCTCTCCGCGGTCGACAGCCCGCGGCGGGCGAGCCGAGCCGTGAGATCCTCGCCCTCGAGCCACTCCATCGCCAGGTACGGCTCACCCGTGTCGGCCACGCCGTGGGCCACGTAGCGCACGACGTGCGGGTGCGACAGCTCCGCGAGCGCGCGCGCCTCGTGGGCGAAACGGGTCGCATGGGCCAGCGGGTCGCGCACGAGCACCTTGAGCGCCACGATCTCGCCGGTGGCTCGATCGAGGGCGCGATAGACGTTGCCCATCCCTCCCGATCCCGCGAGCGCCTCGAGCTCGAAGCGCGTCGCCACCACCTCCCCAGCCCGCATTCGTCCCATCGTATGCGCCGCGTCCGACCTCCGTCCACGGAAACACGGCGCAAGCGACCCACACATGCGCGATCGATCGCAGCACCGCACCCATCGGCCCTTCGCTGCGATGCCGAGATCCCGCCGAATGACCCTCACGACCGCGCGAACGAGGTCAGCCTGCCCGGCCGCTCCGACCCGGCGTACCCGGATCGTCGCCCAGCGGACCGCTGCACACCTGCACCTCGATCGCCTCGTCGCCGACCGTCCACAACCGCGCTCCGGGCTCCGCCACCGCCCGCCGCACCACGGCCAGCCCCTCCACGCCGCCCTCGCCCGTGGCCCAAGTGGTCCACTGCCCCAAGTCCTGACGCTCCGCGCTCGCGAGCTCCGACGGTCCCGTGGGCGCCCGCGAGGCGTGCACGCGCACCATCACGCGATTGACCTGTCCTCGCGCATGGATCCGCGCCAGCGGCTCCTGTCCGAGGAAGCAACCCTTGTCGTAGCTCACCGCGTGGACGAAGCCGACCTCCGGCGGGAAGAACCCGTCGTGCAGCTCGTGCCCCCACGCCGGTGACGCGGTCGCTATGCGCCGGCGCGTCCATTCCTCGGGCGCCACCGGCCGCGCATCCGCCAGCGCCACCCGCAGGGCCTGCTCCGTGCCCACGAGCAACCACCCGGGCGCAGGATGCCGCGTCGCGCATGCCTGCATGTCCCCGAAGATCTTCGGCGCCGCAGGCGACGAGTCTCGCGACGCCTCGTCCTCGTCCCACGCCACCGCCACTGCCACCGGCCCCAGCAGCTCCACCTCCACCTCGTCCATCACGATGTGACGATCGAAGCGCTCGCGCAGCGCCGGCCCCAGCTCGACCGGCACGAGCGCATGCACCTCGTCGTCGCTCGCCCCCGGCAAGAGCACGAGCTCGCTGACGAGCTTGCCCTTGGTCGTGCACAGGCCCGCCACCACCGCGTGCCCGGGCCGCAGGGCCGCGAGGTCGGCCGTGAGCGTGCCCTGCAGGAAGCGGCGGGTATCGGGGCCGTGAATGCGCAGTTGCGCCCGGGCCTGGCCCGGGATCTCGGCGAGCAACGCGTAGCAGACCGTCACGGCGCCCACGATGGCAACCCGGATCGGCGAGCGCAAGCGATGGGATCTGCATCGCTTGATCGCCGTGAGCGCCCAGGGTACGTGAGGGCCGTGATCCCTTCGCGCCCGTGGACCTGCGCCCACCTCGGCCGGCTTGCCGCCGTGCTCGGCGGGCTATCGCTCGCGGCCACCCCCACCCGCGCCCCCGCGGCCCCACCCGCGCCCGCCCCTGCCGATCGAGCCACCGGCGGCGCCGAGCCCGGTACCCCCGCGGCCTCGCCCACGACCGATCGCGACGACACCGGCACTCCCATCCGCCCGCTCGCCCCGGACGACGAGCCCGCCTCCACCCACCGCGATCTCACCGGCACCGGCCGCGGCTCCGCATTCTCGGTCCCCGTCGCCGATCGCCTCGACCCCTACGGCCCGCGCCCCCCCGACGCGCCCGCGCTCTCCCGCGAGCAGATCATCCGCTACGCGCTGCAGAACCCGCTGGTCCAGGCCGCCGAGGAGAAGATCCAGGGGATGAAGGCCCAGGCCCGCAAGGCCCAGTTCGCGTGGCTGCCGATCATCGACACCGTCGCCACGCTCAGCCCCGGCGCCAACGTCGAGTGCGACGACCTGCGGATCGACGCGAGCTCCATCGCCAGCGGCGCGCAGGTCTCGAGCGACGACTTCCAGTTCCAGTGGTGCCGCCCCGCGGGCAACGACGACCTCGACCTCACCACCGTCAAGGGCTACTTCAGCCAGCTCGCCCGCGCCGGCGTGCGGGTGAGCTTCGACGCCGACGCGATCTTCCCGCTCTACACCTTCGGCAAGATCAAGCACAGCAAGAGCCTCGCCAAGGCCGGGGTCGCGCTGGCCCGGCTCGAGAAGCTGCAGATCCAGCAGGAGAGCATCAAGCTCGTGCTGCAGGCCCACACCGGGCTCCTGCTCGCGCGCGAGAGCCAGGTGATCCTGCGCGACGCCAAGTCCGTGGTCGACAAGGCGCGCGAGCGCGTCGAGGCCGACCTCGGAGGCGCGGCCGCGGGCGACGACTGGGACGCCGATGCCGACGTCGCCAACCCCAGCCGCGATCCCAACGATCTCATCAAGGTCGAGCTCGCCGAGATCGACGTCGAGCAGAAGATGCGCGCGGCCCTCCGCGCGGAGGCGCTGGCCCTCGGCGCGCTGTGGGACCTGGCCGGCACCGCCGCGCCGCAGGGCTTCGACGTGCGCGAGGACGGCCTGCGTCCGTTCGTCGTCGATGGCGGCCTGCAATCGCTGGCCGACTACCGTGAGCTCGCGATCCGCGAGCGCCCCGAGGCCCACATGGCCCGCGCGGCCGTCCAGGCCCGGCAGGCGCAGGAGAAGCTCGCCCGCTCCGGCTTCCTGCCCGACCTCGGGCTCGCGGTCGGCGTGGGCTATGCGCTGTCCAACGCCGTCGACACCGAGATGAGCCGGCTCTACTACCAAGACCGGTTCAACTACTCGCGGGTCACCGCCGCACTCGCGATGCGCTGGCGCTGGGACTTCCACAACCGTGCGTTCGACCTGCAGAAGGCCCGCGCCGATCTGCGCGCGCAGGAGTACACCCGCGACGGCGCCAAGCTCTTGCTCGGCCAGGACGTCGCGCGCGCCTACCAGGACGTGCTCGAGGCCGACGAACGCATCGCGCTCAGCCGCCGCGCCACGGATCTCTCGTGGCAGCTCGTCGTCTCGCTCGAGCAGCGCGACATGGTCGGGGGCGGCGACGCCGAGAAGCTCCTGCGCGCGCTCACCCAGTGGTACGGCAAGCGGTTCGAGGCCGCCGAGGCGATCCACGATCACAACGAGGCCGTCGCCCGCCTCTCGCGCTCCACTGGCACTTCGCTGATCGCGCCGGATGACGCCATGCCTCCCAAGAAGCCCCCCGCCAAGGCCGGCAAGGCCGAGAGCCGGCCCAGGACCAAGGCGGACGCTCGCCCAACACCCGAGTGATCTCCGCCACTTGGACCGGGCAGCCCCGCGTGAATACTGCGCAACGGGCTCCCGTCTCAGGCCCCAACTCGGTGCGAACCCCGTTTCGCGCCCCGCTGCTGCCCAGGAAAGCAATCCCCATGCGCAAGACCATCGCCGCCCTGTCGCTCAGCCTCGCGCTGCTGATGCCCCTCGCTGCCCTCGCCGAAGGAGGTGCGGGTGCCATCGACGCCTTCAAGCAATCGCACCAAGAGGTGACCACTCTCGTCGATGCCGGCGCCGACACCTCGAAGATCCAGGCCGAGGTCGACGAGCTGCTCGACTACGACTGGATCGCCAAGGCCGCGCTCGGCGGCCCCACCCGCTACGCCGAGACCTGCGGCGAGCGCTGCGACGAGTTCAAGGCCCTGCTCACCCAGCTCATCCGCGAGAACTACTTGAAGCGCATCAAGGCCAAGAACCGCGGCACGGTCGAGTACCAGGGCGAAGAGGTCCGCGAGAAGGCCACCAAGGTCGACACCAAGGTCACGTTCGTCGACAAGGAGGGTAAGACCCAGGTCGTCGACATCGACTACGTCATGCACAAGGTCGACGGCAACTGGCACGTGCGCGACATCGTGACCGAGGGCGTCAGCCTCGCGAAGAACTACAAGTACGAGATCAATCGGCTCTACGTGGAAGGTGGCATGGACAAGGTCATCTCCACGCTCCAAAAGAAGCTCGACGAGGTGTCCAAGAGCGACTGACGTCGCCTTCCCTCGCTCACCCCGCCCCGCCCGCCTGACGGCGCGCGGGGCTTTTCATTGGTTGCGTGCAAGCCGGCCTGCGCGACCACCGGGCAGCGCTGCTACCATGCTCCAGTGCTGCCGCACACGCGCCCCCGCTCCCGCGCCGCGACCGTCGGCGTGCCATCGCCGTGGCTCGTGGTCGTGGCCGCGCTCGTGCTCGCCGGGGCCTGCCAATCCGAGCCGATCCAGATCGACGGTCAGTATGGTCGCCCGCTGCCGCTCGGCTCCGGCGACGGCTCGCCGCTGCCGCGCCTGGCGTTCGTCGACGAGGGCTGCCCCGGCGAGCTCGCGTCCGGCGGCTGCGAGGCCGCGGGCGAGCGCGAGTGTCAGATGCTCCTCGTCGACTCGCTCGCGCCGCTCACCACCCTCCGCGACCCCGAGGCCACGGGCTCGAGCCTCGCGCGCGAGTGCCTCGAGGTGCGCCCCGCCGCCGGCCTGTTCGCGCCCGCGCCCAGCGACGCCGATCGCGAGGCCGCGGTGGCCCGCTTCCGCTTCGACGACCTGCCGCTCGTGCGCGCCACCGCAGGCGACGACTGGGCGTGGACCGCCGGCAACCAGCAACACGCGATCGAGCCGGCCGGAGTGCTGGGCGGCAACCTCCTGCGCAACCTCGCGGTGGCGTTCCGCACCCCCGGGCCCGAGACCGACGAGCTGCCCACGGTCACCCTCTACGGTGAGTTCCCTGGCAGCGAGACCATCATGGCCGGCCAGGGGCGGGCGTTCCTGCCGGTGCAATTCCCGGGGCGCCTGCTCGGCCGCGACCTGGTCGATCGCTGCGACGTCGACGAGGGCCGCTGCGAGCTCGATGGCTTCGACGTTTCCACCAGCTCCGCCGATCCGGCGCTGTTGGCCACCCGCATGGTGATGGACGCCTGCGTTGCGATCCCGCCGTGTACCGTGCGCTATAACCCAGGCACCAAGCATCCGTTCGACCAGGGCAGCTGCACCCAGAGCCGCGGCCCGGACGGCGACGTCACCTGCATCGAGCCGGACGACCCCACATTCGGCGGGCTGTCGGCGAGCCTCGTGGTCGCCACCGGCGTGCCGGGCCTGGTGCTGTTCTCCGACAGCGCTGCGCGCATGTTCGGCGACCTCGACCAGCTCACCCGCTGCCCCACGCCGCTGAGCCCCGAGACCGAGACCTCTGGGACCCTGCGCGCGTGCCTCATCGGCCACGACGGGGTGCTGCACTTCTCGGGCTGGCCGTCGGCCGGCGAGGGCGAGGGCGAGGAGCCGCTGCCGCGGCTGCGCGTGCGAAGCCTGGCGCTGGTGCCCGGGGCGGCGCAGAGCCGCGACGACGGTCCGTGCGAGCGCGCCGACGAGCGCCGCGACGGCCTGCTGCGGCAGTGCACTCGCTACGTCGACGATGCGCTCGACACCGACGACATCCGCGACGCGTCCCCGCCCTACTCGGGCCGGCGCGACGACGACGATGGCGAGGGACACTTCCGAGATCCCGGGGCCTCGGCGCTGGCCGTGCTCGGCGAGCCCTTCCTCGGCGAGGGCACCACCGGCCCTCGCCCCTCGCGCTGGATCACCACCACCGTGCTGCCCGCCGATCACCCGCTGGCCCAGGCGGTGCGGCGCGACGTGGCCCCCGATGCGCTCGAGCCCGACGGCCTGCTCGGCACCGCGCTGCTCGCCGGCACCGAGACCGTGCTCGACTACACCGACCCGAACCCCGCGCTGCGGGTCAAGTGCCTGCACCCGCACGACGGGCGCTGCCAGGTGCTGCCCGACTGTCGCGTGGACCAGGCCACCGCCTGCTGCCACGGCTTGCCCCGCAGCATGCTCGACGAGCTGATTCGCACGCTGGGCGACGACACCTGCTGCGGTGCGCTGTCGGCAGAGGACCTTGCCGGACTGACCCAGGCCGGTCATTGTTTGGGGGTAACTGCCCCCTAGGGGCGAGGGCTAACGTTCGGGCGCGCCGACCCGTTCCCCCTTCGAGCCCCGTACCCCTGTCGAACGAGGGATCCCATGCAGCTCCTCACCAGCCTCGCCGATCCCGCCATCCTTGGCATGGCCGACCCCGACTTCGCCGCCGGAGGCGTGGGTGCCTACGCCACCGCGTTCCTCTACGGCGTGCTCGTGGACCTCACGCCGTGCGTGTTCCCGCTCATCCCCATCACGGTGGCGGTGTTCGGGGCCAAGGGCGTCAGCAAGCCGCGGGCGCTCTTGCTGGCCTCGGCCTACGTGCTCGGCATGGCCACGCTCTACACGAGCCTCGGCGTGGCCGTGGCGCTCACCGGCGATGCGTTCGGGGCGTGGCTGGCCAACCCGTGGGTGGTGGGTCCGATTGCGCTCCTGCTCGTGGCGCTGGCCGCCAGCATGTTCGGGGCCTTCGATCTCCAGCTGCCCACGAGCCTCCAGAGCCGGCTCAACACCGTGGGCGGGGCCGGGCCGACGGGTGCGTTCCTCATGGGGCTCGTGTCGGGGTTCATCTCGGCGCCGTGCACCGGGCCCGCCCTGCTCTCGCTCCTGGCCATCATCGCCAAGGCCTCGGCCGAGGGCAGCGGCATCCTCTTCGGCGGATCGCTCTTGTTCACGTATGCGCTCGGCATGGGCACGCTGTTCTTCGCAGTGGCGCTCGGCGCGAGCCTGTTCCGGCCCGGTGCGTGGATGGAGTACGTCAAGAGCTTCTTCGGCGTGCTGCTCATCGTGATGGCGCTCTGGTTCCTGCGCCCGCTGTCGCTGCGGCTCGAGAACTTCATCCTCGACCCGAGCTGGGGCTTTTGGGTGGCCGTGACCGCCGTGCTCGTGGGCGTGGGCCTCGGCGCGATCCACCTCTCGTTCCACGGCCCCCGCGGCGAACGCTTCCGCAAGGCGCTCGCGGTGGCGCTCACCGTGTTCGGCACGCTGGTGGCGGTCAACAACCTCGTCTACGTGCCGCAGGGCGACTGGAACCGCGTCACCACCATTGCCGAGCTCGAGACGCAGATCCAGAAGGCCGAGGCCGACGGCAAGCCGTTGCTCCTCGACTTCTCGGCCACGTGGTGCAACCCCTGCAAGGAGATGGAGCTCGCCACCTTCCACCACGAGGATGTCGAGCCGCTCCTCAAGGCGCGCTTCCACCTCGTCAAGATCGACGTCACCGACGGCACCGACGAGCACGGCGCCATGCAGACCGCGTTCGCCAGCGCCACGCTCCCGAGCGTGCTCGTCTACCCCAAGGACACCAAGCTCGGCGAGCACGTGCCCACGCTGCGCGCGGGCCAGCCGATGCCGGAGGCCGCGGTGCACTTCAAGACCTTCGTCGACGCGGAGACGTTCCTCGCGAAGGTCGAGCCGCTCAGGTGAGTCGAGCCGCTGCGGTAGCGGCTCAGAGCAGCTTTTCCAGCCGCGCGCGGTCGAAGCCCACGATGAGCTCGCCGCGGACGTCGATCACCGGCACGCTGCCGGTGCGCACGTGCTTGGCCTGCGCCTTGGCCTGCAGCTCGGCGGCGGCGCTGCGGTCCTTCTCGATGTCCTTGGCCTCGTAGGCGACGCCCTTCTTCTTGAAGTAGGACTCGACCTGCTTGCACACGCCGCACCATGCGGTCTTGTAGACGATGACGCCGTCGGTCACCGCCACCTGCGGGGGCGGCTCGAGGCCCGACGGTAGCTCCACGGCGCTCGAGCGACCCTGGCCGAGCGCGAGCTCCTCGAAGTCGTCGCGCTCGACGGCCTGCAACCGAAACGTCTTGCCGTCGGGCTCGGGGGTGCGGAGGTTGGCGACCCACACCTTGCCGGGGGGCGCTGCCTGGCCCTCGAGCAGCTTGACGCGCACGAGGCCCTTGGCCTCCTCGGGCACGGCCTCGGGCTTGCTGGTGTCGTCGAACTTGCCGCGATCGCCGGCGTAGGTGAGCACCGCGGGCGTGGCGCCCGGCTCGAAGAATGCCGCGGCCGCGGCCGCGTCGCGCTCGGCCTCGGGGCTGCCCGGCGCCGCCGCAGGAGGGGGTGCGGGGGGCTTTTCGTCCTCGCAGGCGCTCGCGAGGGCCAGCGCCGCCCCCAGCATGGAGCAGCAGAGCCACCCGGTCGACGCGCGTGCACGCATGGACATGGGCTCGGGAGTATACGGCGCCGATCGAGGCGGGGCGAGCCCTCGCCGCCGAGCGCGTTGGGGTACATTGCCGCCGCCGAAGCTCCCGTACTGGCTCATGGCGCGCTTTCCCTCCACCCCCCGGGCGTCCGAGCGCCCCGTGTTCGCGCTCCTGCGGGCGGCGGTGGTGCTGCTGGGGATCGGCACGATCCTCGTGGCGCTCTCGTACTCGGGGTACCTCAGCTACACCGAGCTCGACGCGCCGGACGTGGAGGTGCGGCCGGCCGAGCTCTCGGTGGATCCCACCGGGCGACGGCTCCGCTACGGGCGCTCGTGGATCGACCGCGACGGCCTGCTCTGGCGCATGCAGCTCGAGGGCTCGCCGGTCGAGATGGGCGACGCGCGCGGGCGCTTGACCGAGCGACTGTTCCGCGAGCTCGACGACCGCGTGCGCGACCTCGTGGACCGGCGCTACGGCGGCTGGCTCGAGCAGTGGACGGCGGCGATGGTGCTGCGCTGGGACTATCGCGGGGCCGACCGCTTCCTCGACGAGGAGCACCGCATGGAGCTGGCCGCGATGGCGCGCGCGCTGCCGCAGGCCGAGGGCGATCGCATCGGCAGCTACCCGCGGCTGTTCCTGTACCAGTGCGTGTACGACCTCGGGCAGCGGCTCGACGACGTGCTGCTCGAGGGCAGCATGTTCGCGGCGGTGCCCAAGCGCACCGCCGCGGGCGAGCCCGGCAACCTCGTCATCGGGCGCACGCTCGGCTTCGACCTCGGGCGCGACTTCGAGGCCGATCGCATCGTGACGTTCTACTACCCCGATGGCCGCTACCCGTTCGCCTCGGTCGGCTGGCCGGGGCTGATGGGCGTGGTGACGGGGATCAACGCGCGCGGGATCTTCGTGGCGCTCAACCCCGCCCGCACCGACGATCCCATGGAAGAGGGCGCCCCGCTGACGCTGGTGCTGCGCACGGTGCTCGAGCAGGCCGACACGCTCGAGCAAGCGGTGGAGATCATCCGCGGCGCGGAGCTGCGCAGCTCCGGCATCGTGCTGGTGGCCGACGGCATGCACCGCAAGGCGGTGGTGCTCGAGGTGGCGCCGCGCGACCCCGAGAACCGCCGGGTGATCCGCGGCGAGGGCGAGTCGGTGGTGTGGGCCACCGATCACATGGTCGACGAGGCGTTCGCCGGCGACATGCACAACGACTGGGTCCGGCGCTACACGTCGAGCGGGTACCGGTGGAAGCGGCTCGAGGAGCTGCTTGCCGACGGCGACCCCATCGACCCTGCCCGCGCGGCGGCGATCTTGCGTGACCGGCGTGGCGTGGGCGACGAGCAGCTCGGGCTCGGCAACCGCAACGCGCTCGAGAACCTGTCGACCACGCACTCGGTGGTGGTGGACGCGACCGCGATGGTGATGTGGGTGGCCGAGGGGCCGTCCACGCTCGGGCGCTACCAGGCGATCGACCTCGGTCGCAGCCTGCGGCGCGACGAGGGGCCGCCGGCGCCGCTCGATGATCTGCCCGCGGATCCGCTCCTCTACAGCGAGGAGTACCGCGACTACAAGGAAGCGATCGAGGCGATGGAGCACGCGCGGCTGATGCTCGGCCGCGGCCTGCCCGAGAGCGCGCTGTGGTCGGCCCAGGTGGCGCTGGCGCTCGCGCCGGATCTCGGCGAGCTGCACCGCCTGCTCGGCGACATCGAGCGCGACCTCGGCCACGCCGAGCAGGCGCGCGTGCACTACAAGCGCTACCTCGAGCTGGTGCCGGGGCACCGACGAGACCAGGTCCGCGTGGAGAGCATCCTCGCGGAGCTCGAGGGGTGAGCACGCGGCCTCAGGTCCCGGCGAGCACGTCGAGGTAGCGCCGCACCACCGGCTCGAGGCCCGAGAACACCGCCTCGCCGACGAGCGCGTGGCCGATCGAGACCTCGTCGAGGAACGGCAGCGTGCGGAACAGGACGAGGTTGTCGAGGTCGAGGTCGTGGCCGGCGTTGATGCCGAGGCCGAGGGCGTGGGCCAGCTCGGCGGCGGCGGTGTAGGGCGCCATGGCGTACTCCGCGGCGGCCCGGCTCTCGCGCCAGGCGGCGGCGAACGGCTCGGTGTAGAGCTCCACCCGGTCGGCGCCCAGCTCCGCGGCCCAGCGGATCGCGTCGGGATCGGGCTCGATGAACAGGCTCACGCGGATGCCGGCGGCCTTGGCCTCGGCGATGACCCGCGACAGCTCCTGCTTCGGGGTGTCGGCGGGCCAGCCCGCCTCGCTGGTGACCTCGCCGGGGCGCACGGGGACGAGCGTGAGCTGGTGGGGCCGTACCTCGTGCACGAGCGCGAGGAGATCGGGCCGCGGATCGCCCTCGATGTTGAGCTCCACCTGCTCGCGCACCGGCGCCACGAGCCGCGCCGCGGTGCGCACGTCGGTGGGGGTGACGTGGCGCTGGTCGAGCCGCGGGTGCAGCGTGATGCCGGGCGCCCCGGCCCGTAGGCATGCCTCGATCGCGCGCTCCACGGTGGGAAAGCCGACCTCGCGCTCACGCTGGGCCTCCGGCGAGGTGCGGGAGTTCCGCAGCGTCGCGATCTTGTTCACGTTGACGCTCAGGCGCACCACTTGGAGCTCGGGTGTAGCGAACCGGGGGGCCGATGTCACGGCGGCCTCCCGGGGCCGCCAGGGGAGCCGCCAAACAAGCCTTGATTCGGCCGCGCGTTCGGGGCAAAACCCCCGCCCATGGGCCGAGGAGACAACCGCCGCACCCCCAAGATGAAACGTCGCACGAACCAGCGCCGCCTCAAGGACCGCATGCGCCGCCGTGCCGAGCAGGTCCGCCGCGAGCGCTCGGGCGAGACCGCGACGCCAGAGCAGGCGTAGTCGCCGATCGCGGCCGTCCTTGGCAGCCGATGCACCGCCCCGCGCGTGTGTCGGCTGCTTTCGTTCGTCGCCGCGGTCACTCCTCGGTGGGCTCGTCCGGCTTCGCAGGCGCGGCCGCGTCCGTCGCCTCGCTGGCCGCACGACGCCGGGCCGCCAGCGCGGTCGCAGCCCGGCCCTCCCAGCCGCGATCGCTCGGCTGCACGAGCGGCTCCCACGAGGGATCGGACCGGCGCCGGCGCTCGATCGCGTCGGGCAGGTAGCCCGCGTGCTCGCCGTCCACTCCACCCTCGAGGTCGTGCGGATAGCGGTAGCCCACGCCGTACTGGGCCTCCTTCATCAGGCTGGTGACGGCATTGCGCACCACGAGCGGCACCGGCAGCGCGCCGTACTGCTTGACGGCCTTGCGCGCGGCGGCATAGGCCCGCAGCGCGGTGTTGCTCTTGGGCGCGAGCGCCATGTACGTGGTGACCTGCGTCAGGGCCAGCACGGCCTCGGGCAGGCCCACGAAGTGCACCGCGTCGGCGGCCGCCTTGGCGACCACGAGCGCCATGGGATCGGCGTTGCCCACGTCCTCGCTCGCGAAGATCACGATCCGACGGGCGACGAACTGCGGGTCCTCGCCCGACTCGAGCATGCGCGAGAGCCAGTACACCGCCGCATCGGCGTCGCTGGCCCGCATGCTCTTGATGAACGCGGACACCACGTTGTAGTGCTCCTCGCCGTCCTTGTCGTAGCGCAGCGGCTGCCCGCCGAGCGCGTCGGAGGCGAGCGCGCGGGTGAGCGTGGTCTGGCCGGGCGGCAAGAGGTCGACCACGGCCTCGAGGGCCCCGAGCGCTCGCCGTGCGTCGCCCCCCGCGGTGTTGGCCATGGCGGCGAGCAAGGCATCCTCGACCTCCACGTCGGGGCGGCCGAGCCCACGCTCGCCGTCGACGAGCGCACGGCGCATGAGCGTGACGAGGTTGCCGATACCGAGCGGCCGCAATTGGAACACACGCGCCCGCGAGAGCAGCGCAGCGTTGACCTCGAAGCTCGGGTTCTCGGTGGTCGCGCCCACCAGGCGGCATACGCCAGCCTCCACGTGGGGCAAGAGCGCATCTTGCTGGGCCTTGTTGAAGCGATGGATCTCGTCGACGAACAGCACGGTGGCCCGCGACTCGTGCCGGCGACGCACCTGCGCGCGCTCGACCACGGCACGGATGTCCTTGACCCCCGCGCTCACGGCCGAGAGCACCTCGAACGCCGCTCGGCCGGCCAATAGGCGCGCCAGCGTGGTCTTGCCGGTGCCCGGTGGGCCCCACAGGATCATGCTGGGAAGCGGCCGGTCGGACAGGGCGAGCCGTCGCAGCAGGCGATCGGGGCCGAGCAGGTGCTCCTGGCCGACCACCTCGTCCAGGCTACGCGGCCGCATTCGCTCGGCAAGGGGCGTGAGGGCCGGGTCGCGGGCCGCGGCCGCTTCCCACAAGTCCGGCGGGTGTGATTCGTGGTGCGCGATGCTAGCCTAGGTAACGGATGATCGATCGCCGCGCCACTGCGTCTTGCACGAGGCGCGAGCCGGTCCTCGGCAAGCGTCGGGCGACCCGCGCCGTGCGGTGGGCCGCGTGTGCGGTGGGGGCCGCGGCGCCGCTCTGGGTCGCGGTGCCGATGCTGGCCGGGTGTGGCGCCCCCAACCCGCGGATCCTCGAGGCGTCCGAAGAAGCACGCGGCATGCCCTCGGCCGAGCTCGGCAACACGATGACCGAGCAGGAGAAGATCCAGGCGCTCTTGACCACCGTCCGCGGCAGCGGCCACGTGTTCGTGCACGATGGCATCGAGCGCGACGGCCCGGCCACCGCCGACAAGCTGAAGCTGCTGCTCGAGCGCGATCCCACCGGGGTCCGCAGCGCCCGCGATTTCATCGACCGCATCGCCGCACCCGAGCGCACCGAAGAGGATTCCGATCGCGTCGTGCTCGCCACGAACGACGGCCACGTCGAGGAAGACTCGGTGCCCGCACGCCACTGGTACCTGGTGCGCCTCGCCGAGCTCGAGGGCCGGCCGCCCCCGCCCACGCCCCCCGAGGAGCAGCGCGAGGCCGAGGACCACGCCCGCCGCCTGCTCATCCTCGACGCGCTCGCGATCATCGAGCACAGCGAGCTCCGGTTCGTGGCCCCGCCGCGCGCGGGGTCGACCAAGCCGGGCTCGTCCATGGGCGGGGCCATCAGCAGCGGCCCCAAGCGCAAGCCCAAGCGCAAGGAGTACAGCGGGGTGCAGTTCGCCGACATGCTGCGCAAGAAGTGGGAGTTCCTCGGAGCCGACATCGAGGACCTCGACACGTTCATCGACGAGATCGCATCCGACTCGTTCGCGAGCATGGTCCGCTACCGCGTGGTGCTCGAGGACGGTCGCGAGGAAGACGTGGGCGTGTGGCTGCGCGCGCAGCTCGGAGCCGAGAAGGCCAGGCTCGCGCAAGGAGGTGCCCCATGAGCGACGCGGTGCTCGCCCGTCGCACGCTGGCCGTGGGCACGCTCCTCGGCCTGCTCGGCGTGGCTGCGGGAGCGTTCGGGGCGCATGCGCTGCGCGGGGCGGTGTCCGAGCGCGACCTCGAGATCTGGCAGACCGCTGCGCACTACCAGCAGCTCCATGCGGTCGTGCTGGTGGCCGTGGGCCTCGCAGCCCGCAGCGCCACGCGGGCGCTGGCGGTGGCAGCGGCCCTCTTCACGCTCGGAGTGCTGGTGTTCTCGGGCACGCTCTACGCGATGGTGCTCGGCGGGCCGCGCATGCTCGGCGCCGTCACCCCGCTCGGAGGGCTCTGCCTCATGGGCGGGTGGGCGGCGCTCGGCGGGCATGCCCTTTCGCGACCGAAGGGCTAGTCGCGACCGAAGAGCCAGTCGCGACCGAAGGACTAGTCGCGGCGGCGTCGGCGGAGCGCGAGCAGCCCGAAGAGCGCGAGCCACGAGCCCTCGAAGCTCGCGATGCGGCAGCCACCGCTGCTCGTCCCATCGTCACCGCCGTCGAGACCGCCGTCGCCGGTGTCGTCGCCTGTTGCGCCCGAGCCGGTGGTGCCGCCACCACCATCACCAGTGCTGCCGCCGCCCTCCTCGGAGCCGCCGCTCTCGTCGAGCCCGGTGTCGTCCGATGGGCCCGAGCCGTCGACGACCTCGAAGCTGATGGTCTTGGACGCATAGTTGCCGTACGAGTCGAGCACCTCGACCTTCATCGAGTACATCCCCGCCGGAGCACCCGCCGTGAGCACCACGAAGTCCCACGGCATGTCGGAGGCCACGAAGCTGACGCCGGGGTTGAAGTCCTGGTCGCACACGTTGTTGGTGCAGCGCCGGTAGCTCTCGATGTCCGGCGGCAGCCCCTCGATCCACGACCAATTCACGCCCACGTTCAGCGAGTCGTCGGTGATCTCGGCGGTGATGAGGATGTCCTCGTCGTTGCCCAGCACCGCGCCGTCGGCCGGGAAGGTCGAGACGATCTCGGGCTTGGTGGTGTCGGGCGAGCGGGGCCCGAACACGCCCATGAGCTCCTGGTACGAGTTCTGCTCCTCACCGCCGCCCGCGGGGCAGTAGACCTCGTGGATGTAGTCGCACTGCGTGATGGCGCCGCCCGTCGAGTGATCGATGGGCATGCACTCGTCGACGTACTGCTTGAACCCGCCGTTGTTGAACGGGTACATGATGTCCTGGGGGTTGTCGGTGTGCTCGAGGCCCCAGTTGTGCGAGGTCTCCTGCGCCGCGGTCTCGGCCATGCCGTTGCACGACTGCGGGAAGTTGAGCGAGACGTGGTTGCGCTTGAGGCCGTCGCAGGCCACGTTGGCGATGCCGCAGGCGCCCGCGGCCCCCACCTGGTTGGCCGAGCCGCCGATCACCGTCATGGTGTAGGGCAGCCAGTCCGGCGGGCGGTTGCTCGTCAGCACCACGTCGAAGTCCTCGTAGTACGAGGCGAGCGTCTGGAACTCCGAGGCGGCTCCGCCCCCGAACGCGCCGAACGTGGTCTCGGCGCTGACGAGCGGCGAGCAGTTGAGCGCCGAGTTGGCCGTGTCCCCGTTGCCGCAGTTGGGCACGAGCGTCACGCCGTCGAGCGCCACGAACATCACGCCCGGCGCCGCCTCGTAGTTCATGGCCGGCACCGGCGGCACGCCGAGCGTGGCGAACATGTCCTTGCCGAAGCTGTCGCGGGTGAAGAGGTTCGTGCCTTGCCACTGGGGCTCGATGTCGCGCCAGGCCTCGGCCACCTCGGCGCCGTACCACTGCTCGACGAGCGGCTTGGACAGGCGATCGTCGATGGCCAGGGCCCACGGCGCGTCGGCGATGGGGTGAGTGGGGGCACCGCGGACGGTCACGCCCTCGGAGCTCCGACCCACGAGCGGGGCCGCGTCCGAGGTGGTGCTCACCAGCGCAAGCAAGGGCAGGATGGACACGAGCAAGGTGGGACGATTCACGGGCAGGGCTCCGGAGAACGAGCGTACGAATTCCTACCAAACCACGTCTAGTCATCAAATCGCACCAGAACCGGTTCGAGCTGGAGCACACGCGTGATGTAGCTCAGCCCTTCCGGGTGGCAGGAGCGATCGACGCCGCGCTGACCGCCCGATCGAGCGGCGCTCACTGCAAGGCGTTGGCGCCGAGCTTGGCCCGCGACAGGCGCCCCGGATCGACGCCCAGGGCTGCCAACGCGCTGGTCCACATCTGGGCGGGATCGGTCTCGAGCACCCAGCGGGGCGAGACGCCGTAGCGCGCGGGACCGAGCTGGGCATCGATGGGCACGGGCAGCCAGCTGCCGGCGGCGACCTCGGCCTCGAGCTGGCTGGCGGCCCAGCCGGCGTAGCCGAGCAGGAACAGCACGTGGCTGCCGGGGCCGCCCACGGCGAAGTGGCCGGCACGGGTGACCGGGTCGAGCGAGGTGGTCAGCCACAGGCCCGGCAGGACCTCCTCGGCGCTCGGATCCCACTCGGGTTGATCGTGGAGGATCCAGCCGCGCATCGGCTCGACGGGGCCGCCGAGGCGGACGGTGGCCTCGTCGTCGCCCTCCCAGCGCAGCTGCAGGCTGCGGGCGACCTCGGACACGGTGTTGGGCAGGGGGTTGTTGAGCACGAGGCCGAGCGCCCCCTCTTCGTTGTGCTCGAGCATCAGCACGACCGAGCGGCGGAAGTTGGGATCGAGCAGCTGCGGCACGGCGCACAGGAGGTGGCCGCCGAGGCTCGAGCTGTCCATCGTGATCACGAGGTGGCTCCCGTTCCGCCCGCCGTGCGCGGCATCGAGGGCATTATGGCCGCTTCGCCGCCGCCGTGCACCCGGCGGCACACGCGAGCACGACGGCCCGGATGCCCGCCGCGGCTCGCGATCGGGCAGCGGGAACGAGCGCGGGCGTGGGGAGTGGTACCAGAGGCCGGACTCGAACCGGCATGGGGGGTTGCCCCGGCGGATTTTGAGTCCGCTGCGTCTACCAATTTCGCCACTCTGGCGGGTGGGCGCACGCGTTTAGCACGGCACATGGCTCAGATCAACGCCGGCTCGGCTCCGGCGCGACGCCGGCTTGGCGCCCACTTGGTGCCCGCTCAGTGCCCGCTCAGTGCCCGCTCAGTGTTGGTCGACCTCGATGTCGCCGCGCGGGCTGCTCAGCTCGACGCGGACGGAACCGTCGCCGTTGCGCCGCGTGAAGCGACCGGAGCCGACCAGGGTGATGCTGGGCGTGGTGACCGAGATCCGGCCGCGCGTGCGGATCTCCAGGTCGATGTCGGCGTCGGACGACAGCGTCACCTTCACGTTGCCGAGCTCGGTGCGGATCCGCAGGTCTCGGGGCGCGCCGGTCTGCACGAGCGTCACGTGGCCCTCGCCGGTGTGGAGCTCGGCATGGCCGGGAGTCTCGATGTCGAGCTCACCGAGGCCGGTGCGCACGGCGAGGCCGCCGTCGGCCCCGCGCACGAGCACGTCGCCCACGCCCACGTCCACCACCACGCTGGCCACGGTGCCGCGCACGTCCACGTCGCCGAGGCCCGTGCGAAGCTCGAGGTGGCGATCGTCGGGCAGCCGCAGCTCGCCCAGCTCGAGGTCGAGCGTGCCGTCGAACGCGAGCGGGAGCTCGGCACGCAGGGTGGCAAAGCCCCCCGCGGGCGTGCCACTCGCTTCGCCACCGGATTGCTGGTCGCGCTCGAACACGAGGGTGGGCGTGGCGGCGGCGTCGCGGGCGTCCTGGCGCGAGCCGGCCACCGACAGCCACGTGCCCTCGTAGCGGAGGCTCGCGGGGCAGGTCTCCGGGTCGTTCGCGGCACAGGCCACCACGGTGAGCGGGGTGTCGGGCAGCTCGATGCGCAGCGCATCGGTGCCATCGAGCGCGTGCTCGCCCGTGAACGCGGCCTCGCCCCGGTAGCCGAGCGCACAGCCCACGAGCAGCAGGACCAACGATGCGGAGCGCCTCGGCATCAAAAATACACTCCCAGGACGGCGCCGAGCTCGAACGTGGTGGCGTAGCGGGGCAGCGCCCGGCCGCCGCCGTAGCGACGGGCGGCGAGCGGCAGGCTCACACGGGGCACGAGGCCCAGCGACCAGCGATCGAGCAGGAACAGCCGCGCGTCGAACAAGAGGTACGGCACGGCCGAGAACGCCCGCTCGGCGTCGGCCTGCGGCTCGCCGGCGACGGGGACCAGCGGATCGAGCGAGCGGTCGGCCCGCGTGCCCTGCAGGAGCGCGCCGCCGCCAGCGGCCAGCCACACGCGGCGGCGATCGAAGAACCGGTAGGCCGCGCGCACGCCCGCCTGCACGGTGACCATGTCGCGATGGCGCGCGTACTTGATGCTGGCGTCGGACAGGCCCAGGGTCACGCGCGGTGCCACCTGGCCCATGATCGCCAGCGACCAGTCCGAGTAGAGGTCGTACGCCGGGCGACCGGCGGCGAAGCCTACGGTGGTGGAGCGCGACAGCTCGAGCGCGACCACGTGGTCGCGGGCCGGCCGAGGCACACGGCGCCCCACGGCCTGGGCGTGAGCGTCCATGATCTGGCCGAGGTACAGGAGGCCCGCCGCGGTGCTCAGGCCGGCGAAACCGGCCAGACGCGCAATCTCTCGGCCTTCGCGCCCGGGGATGTTGCCCATGGCGCCCTCGGCCGGATCGCGTGCAGCCCAGGTGGCCACGGTGCCGAGCACCAAGCCCACCGTGCCGGTGAACACGGCCAGGCCACGCCCGGGCTGGCGATTGAGCGCCTGACCGGCGCCCGGGACGATGGCCGACAGGAGCGGCGCGGCCCAGCGGGCCCACGGGCGGCGGCGCACGAGCTGGACCTCGCGCTCGGCCTCGGGGGGCGCGGGTCCCAGACGGCCGGTGGTGATCACGGGCGGGCCCACGGGCGGCAGGTGGGTGGACGCAGCCGGGCGAGCGGGCGCGGGGGCGGAGAGCTCCGCGGGCAGCTCGACCGTGCGCGTCTCGTCGGCCCCGAGCTCGATCGTCTGCAGGGGCTCGCCGGTCGCGTTGCGCAGGGTGTAGCGCCCGGGCGGCAGCTCCACGAGCACGCGCCGGCCAGGGCGCAGGGTGACCACGGCCACCTCGTGATCGTGCTCGTCGACGATCGTGAGCGTGCCGCGATGCTCGGGCCCGAGCACCAGCCGGCCGGGGCGCGCCGCAGTGTCTGGTGACGAGGCTGTCCTTGGCGGCCCGCTGGGCTCGACGCCTTCGGCGTCGAAGGCTGTCCTTGGCGGCCCGCTGGGCTCGACGCCTTCGGCGTCGAAGGCCTTGCGCGTGGGTACCGGGCTCGTCGAAGGCGCGAGCGCCAGCGTGCCCGCGAGGGCCCAGGCGACGGGGAGCACCCGAGCCTTATAGGCGCCGCGCGGCGGGCGGGGCAAGGGGATGCCGAAGGCCGGCCTCCACGGGCGCGTCGCCGCGAACGATCGCCCAGCTCATGTGCGGGCTGCGATGGGCCACGCCGACCTCGCCGGCCGGAGAGATCAGGATGATCCCACAGGTCGCCGGCGCGTCGCCGATCCGCTGCGCCGCCACCCGCTCGCACAGCTCGTCGGCCGCGGCATCGGGGGCGGTGCCCTCGCGCAGTCGTACGAGCGCGGCGTAGCAGGCTACGTGCGTCAGGATCGCCTCGCCCACGCCGGTGGCACATGCGGCGCCGAGCTCGGGCGAGGCATAGAACCCGGCGCCCACGATCGGGCTGTCGCCCACCCTGCCCGGTCGCTTGAGCAGCACGCCCCCGGTGGAGCAGCCCACGCAGAGGTCGCCGTGCTCGTCGATCGCGACCGCGCCCACGGTGTCGGCCTGGCCCATCGGCTGGCCGAGGCCCAGGGTGGCTTCGTCGTAGCGAGCCTGGGCCTTGGCCGTCCAAACCGCCTCGCGATCGAACGTGCCCACGCCGAGCGAGCGGGCGTAGGCCACCGCGCCCTGCCCTACCACCAGACGGTGCCGGCCATCGCGCATCACGGCCTGCGCCACGAGGATCGCGTCGGCGAGATCGGGCACCGCGGCCACGGCCCCGCTGGCGAGGTCGCGCGAGCGCATGATGCCCGCGTCGACCTCGAACGTGCCGGCCGTGGTCATGCATGCGCCGCGCCCCGCGTTGAACACGTCGCAGCCCTCGAGCACGCGCACGGCTGCGATCACGGCCGCCTCGCAGTCGCCCCCGGCCCGCAGCACGGCGCGGCCGGCCTCGGCCGCGGCGGCGACCCCTGCGAGCGCGTCCTCGTGGTGCTCGGGGGCCACTCGCCCGGCCCCGCCGTGCACCACCAGCGTGGGCACGAGGTGGATGGCGCGGCCGCGGCCGGCAGTCGTGGGCTCGGGCTCGCTCATGCTTCGATCGCTCCTTCGTCGTTCGCCTCGTCGCCCTCGGGCCATGGGGCGGCGCGGCCGGATACGAGCAAGCGCGGCCGCGGGGCGCCCGTGCGCGCGCTTCCGTAGGGGCGTACGCACGGCAGGCCCACGGCCCGGCTCCCGCGCCGCTCGCAGGCCAGCATGCGGCGAGCCCGGTCGTGGCGATCGTGATCGTGGCCGCGCAGGTGGGCCACGCCGTGGATCGCGAGCGCAGTGGCCTCGTCGAGCCAGCCCGCGAGGCCGGGGCGCCCGGCCTGGCGGGCTACCGCGTCGCGGTTGATCACGATCTCTCCGAGGCCATCCATGGCCCCGAGCTGGTCCTCGTGCCCGGGGATCGGCTCGCCGGCGGGGAACGAGAGCACGTCGGTGGCCTCGGCCACCCCGAAGTGCGCGGCCTTGAGCACGCGCATGCGGGCGTCGTCGACGATGCGCAGATCGAGCGCGTCGAGCTGGGCCGGCGTGCAGCCCATGGCCCGCGCGGCCCGCCGCACCCGCCGGGCCAGCATGCGCAGGGTCGTGCGGCTGGGCCACGCGGACGCGGCCGGGTCCACCTCCACCCGCGGGATCACGTCGAGCCGTCTCCGGCGTAGATCTTGGCCTCGATGAACAGCGCGAGCACGTCGGCGTCGAGCTTGCCCTGGCGCTGCTCGGCCCGCAGGATGTCGAGCGCGTCGGTGATCGGCACCGCCTTCTTGTAGGGGCGATCGGAGGCGGTCAGCGCGTCGAAGATGTCGGCCACCGTCATCATGCGCGCCTGCAGCGGGATCTCGGGCGCGGGCAGGCGTGCCGGGTAGCCGCTGCCGTCGAGGTACTCGTGGTGCTTGGCCGCGATCTCGGGCACGAGCGCCAGGCTCTGGCCCCACGGGATCCGCACCAGGAAGTCGTAGGTGTGGGTCACGTGGTCCTGGATCTGCAGGCGCTCGGCATCGGTGAGGCTGCCGCGGCGCACGAGCAGCGCCTCGAGCTCCTCGCCCTCGAGCAGCGCGTGCCGGCGGCCGAGCGCATCGGAGAAGCCCTCGCCCGCGAGCGCGACCAGCCGCGACGACACCTCGGTGGGCAGCACCGACGGCTCGTTGGCCTCGAGCACCAGCGCGAGCATCGAGTCGACCTCGAGCTCGCGCTGCCGGTGCGCCTTTTCGAGCTCCGGGTCGTCGGGGTCGCCCTGCCGCAGCCGCTCGAGCTGCGCGGCCAGCCGCTCGGCGAGGACCGCCGTGCGCATGTGCTCGAACCGCGCGCGCACGCGATCGAGCTGCGCCGGGTAGAGCTTCTTGGCCTTGACCAGCACCTCCTCGCGCACGCCGACCTTGCCGAAGTCGTGGAGGAGCCCCGCGTACTCGATCTCGCGCAGCTGGTCGGCGGAGAACCGCACCACCGAGAAGATGCCCGAGTCGGAGCGGTCGGCCGCGCGGGCCAGCGCCACCGTGAGGTCGGCGACGCGCTGGCTGTGGCCCGAGGTGGTGGGATCGCGCTGCTCGATGGCCCGCACGCTCGCGCGCACGAATCCCTCGAACAGCAGCTGGATCTCGGCGTAGAGCCGCGCGCTCTCCAGCGCCACTGCGGCCTGGGCGGCCAGCGACGAGCACAGCTTCTCGTCGTCGGCCGTGAACGGCCGCACGCGCTCGTCGAAGTCGGCCGCGGTGTGCAGCGGCCCGCTGCCGAGCTTGGCATTGATGAGCTGGATCACCGCGAGCACGCGCCCCTCGGGGCTGATCATGGGGGCGGTGATCATCGAGCGGGTCTGGTAGGCGAGCCGCTCGTCGATGGTGCGATCGTGGCGCACGAAGTTGCCCGGCAGGATCGTGCGCCGGTAGAGGTGCGAGCTGCGGATCACCCGGCGCTGGAGCACCGCGCTGCCCACCACCGAGCCCGCGCCGATGTCGAGGACGTGATCGCCGAGGTCGAGCGTGACCGAGTCGTTCTCGGCCACCGCGAACCGGAGCTGGCCGGCCTCCTCGTCCACGAGGTAGATCGAGCCCGCGTCGGCGCCGGTGATCGAGCGAGCGTGCTGGAGGATGAGCTCGAGCACCCGTTGCGGCTGCCGCTCGGCGTTGAGCGCGAGGCCGATCTCGAGCAGCTGGTCGGTCACGCGTGCGCGCGAGAACGCCTCGGCGGCCTCGAGCGCGGCCTCGACCACGCGCACGAGCACGGTGGGGTGGCACGGCAGGCCAAGCAGGTGCACCCGCGGGTCGTGCAGGGTCTGCAGCGCCTGGGCGAGCTGTGCGTGCGGGCCGACCACCAGCAGGTGATCGAAGTGGGTCGGCGGCGGATGTCCGGGGGTGACGATGGTGACGGTGGCCCGCGAGCGTGCGATCGAGATCGGCCCGTCGGCATCGGCATGGACGCGCAGGCCTCCGCCCGGGGGAGCCATCGCCTCGAGCCACGTCCGCACCTCGGCGAAGCTCGCCAGCTCCTGCACGGGGGGCGCGTTCATCCGTGGGGGAGTATAGCGGCCGATCGTCGGGTGCGCGGGGGATCGGGCCACGCGCGGCGAATGGGGCGGGCCGGCCGGCTCGTGGTCCCGGGCGCCGCCGGTTGGGGGGCGCGGGCGACGTCGCGTGGCGCCGCGGCCGGGCTTTGGCGCACGGGTGGAGGTGGAGATCCGCTCGCGGGCCGCAGCACGCGAGCGGCCAGGCTCGTTGGGGTCATGCGGCCGTGGGCTCGGCCGGCGCGGGCGGTGGGTGGCGGCGGGGGGCAGGCCAGCGTGCGATGATCACCAGGTTCATGGATCTCGAGGAGCTGCGGGCGTTCCTGGCGATCGTGCAGACCGGCTCGTTCCTCTCGGCGTCGCTCGAGCTCGGGGTCTCGCGCGGGATGCTGCGCCGCCGCGTGGACTCGCTCGAGTCCCGCGTGGGCGTGAGGCTGGTGGATCGCACGCCCAAGGGCGTGGTGGCCACCGATGCGGGGACGCTGCTCGCCGCCCAGGGGCGGAGGCTGGTGCAGAGCAGCAGCGCGCTCCTGCATGCCGTGCGCGAGGCCGCCGGCGAGCCGGTGGGCGAGCTGCGGATCAGCGTGCCGGTGGGGCTGCCTCCGCACGTGATGGTGCCGGGGCTGGCGGTCGTCAAGCACGCGCTGCCGCGGGTGACGATCCACCTGCGCGTGGTGTCCGATCCGCTCGGCAGCACGCTCGACGACGTGGACGTGGCGCTCAGCATGGATGACGCGCCGCCGCTGGGGGACGCCTGGATCGCGCACGAGCTGCTGAAGGTCCCCGTGCGGCTGTTGGCGAGCGCGGACTATCTGCGGCATCGCGGAGCGCCGCGGACGGTCGAGGAGCTGCGGCAGCACTCGCTCGTGTCGTGGAGCGGGCCAGGGCTCGAGCCCGAGCAGTGGCCGCTGCGTGACGGCTCGGTGATCGCGGTGACGCCGAGCCTGGTGGGCAACGACCCGCACGTGCTGCGGGGAGCGGCGCTCGCGGGGATGGGGATCGCGATCTTGCCCCATCCGAGGATTCCCGAGCCGGACGGCAAGCTGGTGGTCGTGCTGGAGGACGTGGTGGGCTGCGAGCTGACGCTGCGGCTGCTGGTGCCGGCGCTGCTCGCCGGGAGCCAGAAGATCGCGAAGGTGGTGGCGATGACGCGGGGGTTCGTGGGGAGGCTGTGAGCGGGCGCGAGCCCACTGTCACTTCTTGCCGGCGATGAGCGCCTTGGCCTCGTCGAGCGCCTCGTCGGCCGGGACGGCCACGTGCGGCTCCACGCCCTTGCCCTCCCAGTTGGTCTTGGTGATGGGGTTGATCGCCCGGCCCACCGGGACGAAGACGAGGACGTGCTCGTCTATCCTAACGCCGTCGACCGGGTGGGCGCCGCCGCCGGTCGTCTCGCCGATGAGCGTGGCTCGCTCGAGGTTGCGGAGGTTGTAGGCGAACTCCTCGCCGCCCGAGAAGGTCTGGTTGCTGGTGAGCACGTAGATCGGTTTCTTGCCGCCGAAGTGCTTGCCGGAGACCTCGGGATCGGTCCAGTACTCGGTGGTCTCGTCGTTCCTGCGATAGTAGAGGTCGTTGAGGTGGACCTTCTTCTTGCCGAAGAGGTAGCTGGTGACGAACGCGACGGTGGCTGGATCGCCGCCGCCGTTGTGGCGGAGATCGACGATGAGGGCCTTGGTGTCGGCGATCTTCGTCATCGCCTCGGCGAGGCCCTCGCGAACGAGGTCGACCGGGTGGAAGCCGCGGATGTCGACGTAGCCGATGTTGCCGTCGAGGACCTCGACCTTGGCGATGCCGAAGCCGTTCCTCGCGGCCTCGGCCTTCATGCGCTCGAGCTCCGCCGGTGAGGGGGCCGGGGGCTCGCCCGGCGGGTCGGGCGGGAGCGGCCTTGCGGAGTAGTAGATCGAGAGGTGCTTGTCCTTGCTGACGCGGCGTAGATCCCTCGTCAGCGTGCGGGCGAGCCCCAGGCGGTGGGTGAGCGTGGCGTAGCGGCCGGCGTCGCGCTCGGAACGAATGTGGGCCTGCATCTCGGCCGCGACGTTGGCGAAGATGTAGCCGTCGAGCGCAGCGGCGACCGACTCGATCATGGCATGGCGCGCAGCGTCGTCGAGCGGGGTCGGGGGATCGTCGAGCGCGTCGCGGGAGACGGGCTCGAACGCGAGGCTGCTGATGCGATGCGGCGCTTCGTGCTCCACGGCCATGGTCAGGACCTCGAACGCATCGCCGCGCTCGGGGCCGAGCAGGAGCACCGCTTCGGTGTCGGCGGCGAAGTCCACCCGGCACAGCGTGACGCCGCCGGTCTCGGTATGGATGCCTTGGAGCACGTCCACGTGCCCGGACAGCGGCGCGATCTGCTGGAACTGTGGGGCGAATTGCTTGGTGACCAGCGCCTCGAGTTGCTTGGTGTCGCCGCTATCGAGCGCCTCGAACAACGCGGTGGCACGCTGGGCGAGGGGCGTATCGGGCAGGGAGGTCTCGGAGCAGGTCGCGGCGGCCTTGGAGCCCGCATCCGCGGGCGCGGCCGAGGTCGACGACGGGGGTGTGGATGGCTGCTTGGGGGTACCGCAGGCAGCGAGCAATCCGAGGGCGAGCAGGCGAGCGCGAAGCGGCATGGGTGTAAGACCCCCGTGACACGGCGGTGGATTCGCGGGACGACCGGCCGCGGAACGGGGCTCACGCATGGAGTGGCAGGAAGACCTCGTCGAGCGAGCCCGCCTCGAGCGCGCGGTGGAACCACCGCCGAAGCAGCGCCTCGTCGGCGGTCGGCCACTGCGCCCGGATTTCGGTAGGCGTAGAGGAGCATGCGCGTGATCTCGACGAGCGCGAGATGGCCGGCCTCGGCCACTCGTCGAGGACCGATCGGCGGAGATCATCGACGTAGATCACGGGCTCGGGCGGAGCCCCGAAGGCCTCACGAGCGAAATCGGCGAGCGCGATGTTCGAGAGTCGGGTGGGTGTGTTCCGTGCCGCGGGCCACCCTGGCACGAAGGGGCCAAGTGTGGAGCCCTCGAGATTGCCCATGCTCGAGACGATCACCCGCCGGCTGTCCTGAGCCGTCACGGCACCCGAGCCGTCACCACGATCCCCTCCCCCATGATCCTCCCCCACCCCGTCGCTCGCAGATCCCCGAACGTCTCGATCCCCTCGAACCCCGCCTCCTCGAGCGCGAGCCGCAGGAACGGCCATCCCAGGAGCGCGAGGCGGTACGTTTCGCGCCACTCGGTGAGCTGCTCCTCGTCGATCCCCACCACGATCGTATCGCGCTGGATGAGCACCCCTTCGTGGAAGTCGGTGTCCTGCGCAGGGAGCCGTACCACCGTGGCACGGTGGTAGAGCTCGCTCTGGACCGGCAACTCGCGGTTGGCCTGGAGCAGCCACAGCATGTTCGGACCCTCCACGAGCAGCACGCCCCCCGGACGCAGCGCGCGTCGCAGGCGTCGCGCAGCATCCACGCGGTGCGCGTGCGACAGGAGCGACCAGAGCACGCCATCGAACGCGATCGCCAGATCATGGACCCCCGCGTCGTCGAGATCGAGCAGCCCGCCGCCGCGCACCGCAACCGCCTCGCCGAGCATCACCGCGGTCCGGCTCGCGCCCGCGCGGAAGTCTTCGTCGGGCTCGTACGCGGTCACCCGCATGCCCAGCGCCGCGAGCGGGCGCAGCAGCGCCCCGAGACCGCAGCCCATCACCAGCGCCGCCGCCTCGGCCGGCACGCCATAGCGCCCCATCGCGAAGCGGATGAAGCCCACCGCCTCGTCGGGTGGCGACTCGAACAGCCGCCGCGCCCACGCGCGTCGCCGCCTCGGATCCTCCCACGGCGACATTGCGGCCCGCAGCGTCTCCTCCGTACGCTCGCTCGCTTGCCAGCGCAGGCGCACGCGCTCGGGCTCGGTGCCGGCCTCCTCGCCCGGCCAGAACCCGAGCCGCCGAAACAGCGGCAGCGTCGGATCATCGGCCGCGAGCTCCACTGCCACGCCCCGTTGCAGCTCGCGCGCCTCGAGCAGCACGTCGTGCACGATCCGCGTGCCGAGGCCGCGCCCCTGCCATGCCGGCGCGAGCGTCAGCGCATGCAGCACGGCCGGGTCGTCGTCCCACGTCACCGACAGTGCGCCCACCGGCTGGCGATCGACCTCGATCACCCACCATGCCCGGGACGCGAACGCACGTGTGAAGCGACCGCGACGCTCGCCCGGCGCCCGGCGGACCTCGTCGCGGCTCGCCGGGAGGGTGAGCATCCAGTCGAAATCGGAGGACTCGGCGGGTCGGAGTCGGTGGATCATCGGCCGGTGCCACGGTACCGCGCAGGCCGACGCTACGCACCCACGACGACCCGAGCCGGGCGCGAGTCGCTGCACACCTCGATACCGACCATCGGCGTGCCCAATCGGTCCTCCCAAAACCACGGTTCATCCCACGCGCGGGAACCTTTGCTGCGCCGGGCCGTCGTACCCCTCCGCCGTGCCACGCCCACTCGCATCCACCCTGCCCTTCCTCTCGCTCGCGACCCTCGCGATCACCCTCGCCTTGCCCGCGTCCGCGTCGGCCGGCGAGGACATCCTCATGCCCATCAGCCTCGGCGCGGTCGGCAATCGCGACTTCCGGGCCGCCACCGTGGGCTTCGGCATCGGCCCCTACGAAGACCGGCTCCACTTCCTGTTCCGCGGCCGCGCCATGGTCGGCCCGCTGCTCTCCGCGGGCGTGGGCGGCGTGTCGGGCGGCTATGCGTTCGTCGAGCGCGAGCACGTGCACTTCGGCATCGACCTCGGGATCTCGGCGGGCTCGGGCCGCTACCGCGGGCACAAGGCGGGCCTGCTCGCCGCCGCCGAGCCGAGCCTGTTCCTGCGCTTCGTGTCCGAGAAGATCGGCGCCATCCACTTCGATGCGGGCTGGTACCAGCCGGTCTACATCCCCCACGACGGCGTCGGCGGAGCCGCGATGCTCTCGATCGCCTGGTCGCCGTTCTACGATCGCTGATCGCCGTCGCCGCCGCAGGGCCGCGATGACACGCTCGCGCCGAGCCGTCGTGGCTCGCGGCTCGCGAACACGTGCGCTGGGGCTCAGGCGCTCCAGGACGCACGCCGTAGACCCTCGCGAGAGCCTGGCCCCGAGCCTGCCGAGGCACCGCACGCTCGAGCGCTGTGTGCTCGAAGCCCCAGGCAGGCATGAATCGATGTTCGGCGCCCATCATCGTGGCGTCCGAGGCGGCCGGCATCGTGCGTGCATCCCCGTGGAACATGCCCGGCATCTCCTGCTCCTCGCTCCTCTTGGGTGTGATCGTCTCACTAACAGCCGAGCCAGAAGCCAGCGAGGCCCCGCCCGCGACGTCAGCCACGTACGGCCCCCGGCAAGCAGATGCGCCGCCCCGCTCCGCCGGCGCCCACGCCTCCGCGCCTGCGTCCGCGTGCGAGGGTGCGAGCGCTCCGAAGACCGCGAGCGGCAGCTCGGGCAATCGCCTACGCGAGGGGCCGTTCCACCTCGATCTGCGCGTGCAGACCGACTTTCCGCTGGCGGTCGGCGGGCGGCTCAATGCCGAGCTGCCCGGCCGCATCCAGCTCAGCACCGCGCTGGGCGTGCTGCCCAGCGCCTACGTCGGCGTGATCAACAACGCGGTCATCTCGGCCGGCGGCTACGATCGCTTCACCGCCTACGTGATCCGCGATGCCCTCAGGAAGTCGCTCGTGTGGCGCACGCACCTCGGCTGGCGCCCGTTCGAGAAGCGGGGCTGGTACTTCGAGGCCGGCTACGGCTTCGTGTCGCTCGGCCTCGCCTTGACCCCTCACGACGTGCTCGTGGCCGCGCTCGGCAACGACGCCCCAGGGGTTCCGGACGACATCGATCGCGCGTTCACCTACGACATCCGCACGCATCTGCACATGATCGACGCCGAGACCGGCTGGCGGTGGCTCCTCGCCGGCGACCGCATCGTGCTCTCGGCGGCGCTCGGCTTCGCGGCCACGGTCGACGCCCGCACTCGCATCGAGCCGCGCTACCCCAACTCCGTCACGGACTCCGGCCCGGCGCGGACCGTGGCCGACATCGGCGAGCGTCACCTCGACGAGATCTACGAGCGCTACGTCTTCATCCCCGTGGGCACCGTGAGCGCGGGCTATCGGTTCTTCTAGATTTCAGACTTGGCCCGTGCCCGGCCACGGCAGCCGCTCCACCGCCCCCACCAGCGTCTCCCCGCCCACGTCGAGGTAGAGCGCCCCTTCGGTCACCGACAGCGCCCACGCATTCCTCCGCTCGAGCCGCTCCGCCAGCGCATCCACGAACCTCCGCTCGATCCGATGGAGCGCAATCGACTCGGCCCGATGCACCTCGTGCCCCGCGAGCATCCGCAGCCACGAATCCACGTCCTTGTGACAGTACACCGCCACCCGCTCGGCCGCCTTGCTCGCCCGGTGCAGGCGCGCGGCGTCGGGCGTGCCGATCTCGATCCACGCGCGCAGCCTGCCGGTCGCGTCGCGCACCGACAATGCCGGCGCGTCGCCGCTGGCGAGCCCGAATTCGAGGCCCTCCGCCCACTCGAGCGCGTAGGCCAGCACCCGCGTCACGAGGTACACCGCGGTCTCCGACGGATGCTGCGCCACCTTGAACGACAGCGTCTCGTAGACCCCCCGATCGACATCGGACAGCGCGAGGTCGAAGCCGATGACGATCGAGCCCTGGGCCATGCGGCCGGCATCCTCGCACGGCCCGTCGCGGCACGCCCACCCCGACACCCACTCCAAACACTAGTGCAGGAACGCCGGCAACCACGCCCGCTCGCGCGCGCGAGACCACCGCCCCGCGGCCTCGATCCTCACCCGCTGCTCGGCGGTGAGCGCCCCCACGCCCCCCTGCCCGCGCCCGATGAAGCTCCGTGGCCGCACCCCACGCTCGAGCAAGAGCGACGTCGCGTGGTCGAAGCGCTCCTCGATCGCCTTCATCCTCGCAAGGCTCGCTCCCTCCACCGCCCGGGCGATCCGCTCGGGGCTGCTCGGCAACCCGGCGAACTCGGCCACCCGCCGCAGCTGCCCGGCGGGATCGCTCCGCAGCGCCTCGTAGCGCACCAGCATCACGTTCGGCCCCGCGTGCCGCTCCCAGCTCCGCACGTGGGTCCACCATGAGCCGTACTGCACGCGGCCGGCCGCGAAGCGCTCGAGGAACTCGTCGAGCGAGCCACCAAAGCCGAGGTACGCGCGGTAGAGCTCGTAGTACGAGACGGCCACGTCGGCGGGATCGCGCACGAGCACCACGAACCGGCCCTCGCGCGGGAGCCACTGTCGGAGGAGGTGGGTCTTGAAGATCCGCGGCGAAGGCAGCCGGGCCAGGGCCTCGGGCGTGATGCTACCCACGGCCAGCGAGCGCTCGACCCACGGGCACACGTCGTTGATGTGCCGGAACTCGAGCTCGGGCCGCACGAGCAGGTGCAAGAGGAACTGCATCCACGTGGTCCCCGAGCGCGGATACGTCGCCACGAACACGTCGTCGGCCCGTGGCTGCCACAGCGCCCGACCCCGCGCGAACGCGGCCGTTCGCCGTAGATCGCCGAGCCCCGTGTCCAGCCCGTCGATCGCGTCGACCCCGAGGCCCAAGGCCGTGCCCAGCGCGCGTCGCCACATCGGCGGGGGCCACGCTGGCATGGTTGTCCGTAGCAGGCAAAAAACGGGCCCTGGACCAAAGCCGTGGACGGATCCCCCTCGGTTATGACACTCATTCGGTGTGAGTCGATCGTGGAGTCACCGGATCCGGAGCTGGGCTGCACCGATGGCAGGTCATCGCCGAACGCTCGCAGCCAGCATCGCGCTGGGTCTTTCGTTCACGGCGGGGGCAGCCCGCGGTGAAGCGCCCAAGCCCGACCCGCTGACGAGCGAGCCCCCCCGCGGCACGTACGTGGTGGTACCCAACGCCAACGGCAGGCTCGTCGATCCCGTCGACCCGCTGGAGGCCGACCATCCGCCTCCCCACATCCTCTTCCTCCAGCGCTGCACGGGGGGGCTCGAGCTGATGCCCGGCCCCGACAGCTCGATCGACAACACGTCGAGCATCCCCATCGGCCCCTCGACCCTGCCGGAATACCCGTTCGGCGAAGAGTCCTGGCAAGAGGTCGTCACCCAGGCGCGCACCATCTTCGCGCCGTTCAACATCGAGGTCACCGACGAGGACCCCGGCGACGTCGACCACGACGAAGCGGTGGTCTGCGGCGATGGATCCGAGATCGGGATCCTCGGCGCCGGCGGGGTCGCGCCGTTCTCGCCGACGTGCGACATCATCCCCAACGGGATCTCCTTCACCTTCCCCGTGGTGCTGGGCAACAGCCCGCGGCTCATCGCGGAGGTCATCGGACAGGAAGCTGCGCACGTGTGGGGGCTGGACCACGAGCTCCTGTGCGAAGACCCGATGACCTACCTGTCCGGGTGCGGAGACAAGTCCTTCCAGGACATCGACGCCGAGTGCGGTGAGTTCGATCCCCGCCCCTGCGCATGCGGGGACCCCACCCAGAACTCGTACCAGCACATCCTCGCCGCGTTCGGCCCCGCGATCCCCGACATCGACGGCCCCGTGGTCCTCGTGACCGCCCCGCTCACCGGCACGATCTTCGACACGGGCGACGGCTTCACCGTGGTCGTCACCATCACCGACGAGAGCGAGGTGATGGAGGCCAACCTCTACTCCAACGGCCAGCTCGTCGACACCGACACCACCGCGCCGTGGGGCTGGCAGATCAACAACGTCCCCGAGGGCATCTACGCGCTCGAGGTGGTCGCCACCGACGAGTGGGACAACGAGGGGCTGTCCACGCCGATCTCGATCCTCGTGGGGGGCGGCGAAGGGGACAGCGAGGGTGACGAGGACCCCGACGACTCGGGCGGCTCGCAGAGCGCCGGCTCCGACTCGGAGGGCGAGGAGACCGAGACGGCCGGCCAGGACGAGGACGCCAAGGGCTGTGGCTGCGTCCAGGGCGGCGCCACGAGCCCGCTCTACGCGAGCGGGCTATGGCTCCTGCTCTTGGGCCTGCGCCGCCGCCGGGCCGCGAGCTAGCGCGCGCGCGGACTTGTCCGGTGGGCACCCCTATGGTGTCGTTGCGGCGCGCCAGCGCGGCGCCCATCGCTTCATGTCCGACCGCTTCCTCATCATCGACCCCGCGACCCTGCCCAAGCACTTCGATGCGCCGGACGCCGAGCGGCGCTGGGACCAGCGCTGGCAGGACTCGGGCCTACACCACTACGACCCCGCGCGTCCGCGCGAGGAGACGTTCGTGGTCGACACGCCCCCGCCCACCGTGTCGGGCTCGCTGCACGTGGGCCACGTGTTCAGCTACACGCATACCGACCTCATCGTCCGCCAGCAGCGGATGCGCGGGCGCAACATCTTCTACCCCATGGGCTGGGACGACAATGGCCTGCCCACCGAGCGCCGGGTCCAGAACTTCTATCACGTCCGCTGCGATCCGAGCCTTCCGTACGAGCCCGGCATGACGTTCGAGCCGGCCTCGAGCAAGGTACGGAGTAGGCCCCCCAAGCTCTGCTCGCGGCCCAACTTCATCGAGGCCTGCAACCAGCTCACGCACGAGGACGAGAAGGCGTTCCTGGGGCTGTGGCGGCGGCTCGGGCTCTCGGTCGACTGGCGGCAGGAGTACGCGACCATCAGCGAGCACTGCCGCCGCATCGCGCAGCTCTCGTTCCTCGATCTCCACGCCAAGGGCCACCTCTACAGCAGCGACGCGCCCACGCTGTGGGACGTGGACTTCCAGACCGCGGTGGCGCAGGCCGAGCTCGACGACCGCGAGCTCTCCAGCAGCTTCAACGACATCGCGTTCGGGGTGGAGGGCAGCACCGAGGAATTCGTGATCTCCACCACCCGCCCCGAGCTCTTGCCCGCGTGCGTGGCGGTGGCCACCCACCCCGACGATCCGCGCTACGCCCACCTGGTCGGCAAGCGAGCGGTCACGCCGCTCTATCGCGTGCCGGTGCGGATCTTCGCGAGCGAGCTCGTCGACAAGGAGAAGGGCACCGGCATCCTCATGATCTGCACGTTCGGCGATCAGACCGACGTGCAGTGGTGGCGCGAGGAGGGCCTGCCGCTGCGCCAGATCATCGGGCTGCAAGGGCGGCTCTTGCCCGTGGAGTACGGCACGCCGGGCTGGGAGAGCCAGGACCCCGCGGCCGCCAACCGGTTCTACGCCGAGCTCGTGGGCATGCGCCCCGAGAAGGCGCGCGAGCACGTGCTCGCCCAGCTCCGCACCCCCGAGGCCGCCGCCACGGGCCATGAGGTGCCGCTCCGGGGCCAGCGGCCGATCACCCACGCGGTGAAGTTCTTCGAGAAGGGCGACCGCCCGCTCGAGCTCGTGCCCACGCGCCAGTGGTTCTGCCGCCTGCTCGACAAGAAGCCCGCGCTGCTGGCCAAGGGCGACGAGGTGCAGTGGCACCCCGGGTTCATGGGCCACCGCTACCGCATGTGGACCGAGAACCTCGGGCTCGACTGGTGCATCAGCCGGCAGCGCTACTTCGGCGTGTCGATCCCCGTGTGGTACCCGCTCGACGATGCCGGCCAGCCGCGCTGGGACGCGCCGATCCTCGCCGAAAAGAGCCAACTTCCCATCGACCCCACCGTGACCGCGCCGCCGGGCTACGCCGCGGCCCAGCGCGGGCAGCCAGGCGGGTTCCAGGCCGACAACGACGTGTTCGACACCTGGTTCACGAGCTCGATGAGCCCGCAGATCTCGAGCCACTGGCAGCTCGACGCGGAGCGCCACGCCCGGCTGTTTCCCGCCGACATGCGGCCGCAGGCCCACGAGATCATCCGAACCTGGGCGTTCTACACCATCGCCAAGGCGATGCTGCACGAGGCCTCGATCCCCTGGCAGCACGTGGTGATCAGCGGCTGGGTGGTGCAGCGCTCGGACGCGGGCGGCAACGAGAAGATCTCGAAGTCCAAGGGCAGCGGCCAGGGCGGCAAGAAGCCGATCCCGCCGCCGCAGGAGCTGCTCGACGCGTACACCGCCGACGGCGTGCGCTACTGGGCCGCGAACGCGCGCCTCGGCGTGGATACTGCGTTCGATGAAAAGATGCTGGCGGGCGGCAAGCGACTCGTCACCAAGATCTTCAACGCCAGCAAGTTCGTGCTCGCGCACGGCGGCCCGGTGATGCCGGTGAGCCACGAGCTCGACCGCGCGTTCGTCCACGAGCTGCTCGGGGTGGTGCGCGAGGCCGGGGCCGCGTACGACGAGTTCGAGTTCGCTCCGGCCCTGCGCGCGACCGAGTCGTTCTTCTGGGCGCGCTTCACCGACAGCTACCTCGAGCTCGCCAAGGTCCGCGCGCGCGCCGAGGACGACCCCGAGGGCCGCGGCTCGGCGATTGCGGCGCTACGGCTCGGGCTCTCGGTGCTCTTGCGGCTGTTTGCGCCGGTGCTGCCCTACATCACCGAGGAGGTCTGGAGCTGGGCCTTCGCCGAGCAGATGGGCCACGGCAGCATCCACAAGGCACCGTGGCCGACGCCGGCCGAATTCGACGGCGTGCCCGCGCCCGCCGATCCCGGTGCGTTCGACGTGGCCGTGCGGGCGCTCGCCGCGGTCAACCGCGCCAAGACCAGCGCCGGCGTGGGCGTGGGCCGGGGCGTGGAGCGACTCGTGCTCGCCGCGCGTCCGGCCGAGCTCGAGCGCCTGCGACCCGTGCTCGCCGACGTGCTCGCGGCCGGGCGCGTGGCCGCGCACGAGCTGCAGGTCCGCGAGGAGCTCGAGGAGGGCGTGTTCGAGGTGCTCGACGTGACGTTCGAGCCCAAGCCCACCAAGGACGGAGCGCCGGCATGAGCCAGAACCGCAACACCATCCTCATCGTGGGGGCCACTGCGATCGCGTGGGGAGGCTTCGCCGCCTGGCGCGTCCTTCACAAGCCAGAGCGACCCGACTCGCCGGTGGCGATCGAGACCGCGCAAGAGAAGGCCGACAGCGTTCAGGCTGCGTTCGCGCGGGGGGCCGCGGTGAATGACGTGGAGGTCGAGGGCTTCGTGACCCGCCTGCAGGCGGCGGTGCGCGAGCACGACACGGCGACGATCACCGGCATGGTCGCGCCCGCCCGCATGCTCGACGGGGTCGAGGCCATCACCGGCAAGACGTTGCCGTCGGCGGCCCGTGGCATGCTCGAGACCCAGCTCGCCGGCGAGCTCGCGGGGTTCTTCGACGATACCGTGGTCGAGACCCGGGTCAAGCGCATCGATCGCGATGCCGAGGGCAACATCGTGGTGTACCTGCGCACGATCGATGTCGATCGCATCACGATGAAGTCGCGCTGGTGGCTCTATCACGACGGCGAGGGCCTGCGCTGGTGGGACGGCGAGGATCTGCAGCTCGGCCTGCGCATCAGCACCGCGATGGCGGCGGGCATCGCCGCGGCCACCTCTCCCGACCGCGCGGAGACGATCAAACGCTTCCTCGAGGTGATCGGACGCCTGGCCACGATCTCGATGGACGACCCGGTGCAGGTGCGAGCACTGGTCGCGGATCTCGACGGCCTGACGCTGGAAGGGCTGCCGGCTTCCTTTCGGCACCTGGCCATCGTCACGCGGGCGAGCGCCTCGGCGGCGCTGGGCGACGCCGAAGACACGCTACGCCGGCTCGACGCGCTCGAGTCCGAAGGTCTGCAGCCGTTCGACATGCCCGTGCGACACTACCTGCGCGCCTCGGCCTGCCTGGCGCTCGAGCGCTGGTCCGACGCGGAGCAGGCGATCGAACGCTACCTCGAGCTGCTCGGCGAGGACGCCGAGGCCTACGCCGTGCTCGGCACGGCCAAGCTCGGGCTCGGCGACACGAAGGCCGCGCTGGCCGCATTCGAGCAGGGCCTCGCCGACGACCCCGGCCTGCCCGACAACTACGGCGGCGCCGCGATGCTCACCGAAGACATCGCCGCGCTGGCAAAGTCCGTGCGCAAGGCCCCCAGCGACGCCGTGCTCGACGGCGCCGCGCAGTGGCTCGTGGATGCGGAGGATGGCGAAGGGCTCGTGAGGCTGGTCGAGGCGGCGACGAAGGCCCGGCCGAGCTGGGACGCGTCGGCATGGGGCGCCAAGGCGGCGACGCTCGGTGCACCGTGAGCAGGCCGCTCTAGCCGCTCGAGCTCCCGGTGTCGCCGCCCGTCCCCGTCGTCCCCTCGGTCTCGCCGCCGGTACCGGTCTCGCTGCCCTCGGTGTCCTCGCCATCTTGCTCGGCGCACACGTTGTCCGGCAAATACGCACCGTTGCAGTACGCCCCTTCCATGGGCCATAGCCGCCCCGTGGCATCGACATACTGCTTGTTCTCGGGATCCCACGCGAACTCGCAGAGATCGCAGATGTCGCCGAGCCCGTCGTGGTCCTGATCGCGCGGCGGCAGGAAGCACTGGTAGCTCCACAGCTCCACGAGGTCGCCGCCCACCTCGTCGGGCCGGAGCGCCGGGTTGTCCGCGGGTCCCGCGAGCCCCGCGGCCGCCAACGCGGCGTCACAGCCGGGCGGCATCTCGAGCATGCCGGGTGTGGCCGCCACGCTGTCGGGCAGCTTGCGGCACTGCCGGGCGGCTTCCTGCCCCTCGCTGCAATCGCGCCGCACGGGCACGCCGTCGGGATCGACGATCGCACGGTTGCCCGCGAGGCTCGTGAGCGTGCCGTCGGGCTCTTCCCGCAGCTCCACCGTGCAGCAGTAGCCCGACGACGACACGCGATGGAACGCCATCGGCCGCGGCGAGTTGCGATCGGCACAGATCGGCGAGGGCTCGCACTCGCGCCCGATGAAGTCGGTGTCCTCGTCGCCCTGCTGCTCCACCCCGTCGAACAGCTGCAGCGGGTTGGCCACGAACGCACAGTCGTCGCACGCGTCGCCGAGGCCATCACCGTCGGTGTCCACGTGGTCGCACACGCCGGTGGCATCACCGGCGTCGAGCTTCTCGCAGCGGCGATCGTCGGGGCAGTCCGCGTCGCCCTCGCAGGTCACGAGCTCCTGGAGCGGCTGGCGGGGGCACGCATCGGCGACGTTGACGATCCCGTCCTGGTCGAAGTCCTCATCGTCGGAGAAGCCCACCGGCCCCGAAGCCCCCGGCAGCTGCATGGCCTGGCACGCGTCGCCCACGAGATCGGCATCGTCGTCGCGCTGGCAGCGGCCAGGGTCGTCCCACGCGATCGGCTGGCCCACCTGGTACGGATCCTCGGACCCGTAGCTCTCGCAGTTGGCCACGGTCACGCAGTTGTCGCAGGCATCCCCGATCCCGTCCTGGTCGAAGTCGGTCTGGAACGGGATGTTGCGCGCGTACATGGTGAACGGCACGCCGAGCGCGGGCGCGTCCTCGTTGTACTGCTTGATCGCCTGGCGGCACGTGTCGCAATCGTTGCCCACGCCGTCGCGATCGGAGTCGGCCGAGTTGAGCGTGGCGCTCGGCACCACCGGGCACACGTCGACCACGTCGCCCACCCCGTCGTGATCCACGTCGGCCTGATCGCGGTTGTAGACGTCCTGCGCGTTGTCGCAGGAGAATTGCAGGCCGTCGAGGTCGAGGTCCTCCTTGCACTTGGGCTCGTCGATCGAGAGATCGTAGGTGTACTCGGGCAGCCCCGTACCGGGCAGGCCCGTCACCAGCGGCATGCCGCACGCATCCCAGAACGCGGCCCGGTAGGCGGCCGGGTCCTGCATCTCTTCGATGTCGGCGAGCCCGGGCACCTCCACGCGATAGCGCTCGCCAGGCTCGAGCACCGCACCGAACACGGCGGGGTCGATCTGCAGCGAGAGCGTGCCGTTCTGGTGCCCGCTCACGTCCACGGCCAGGCACGGCGGCACGCAGCTTCCTCCCATGGCCGTGCGCGCCTCGTCGGTGGGCGCGCACGCGGGCCCGCCCGCCGCTGGGCCCATGCTGCAGCCGGTCCGCGGCGGCAAGCGGTTGCCCTCGAGATCGATGTGCCACAGCTCGAGCTTGGCGAGGTTCTCGGGCGACAGATCGTACTTGTTGGAGAACGTCAGCGCGAAGTCGTCGCAGGCCCCCACGCGCAGGTTGTCGGAGGGAAAGCCGCTGCCGGGCACCACGTGGAACTGCGGGGTCTCGAACGCGTAGATCGAGCGGCCCGCGAGCGTGTTGCCGCGCTTGTCCTGCAGGAATTCACCCTCGCCCGCGGTCTGGAACACGATGGTATAGCGCTGGCCCGAGCACATCGCCCGGTCGAAGTCCTCGAAATTCTCCGCGCGCTGGTCGAACGCGTCGTTGGCCCGCCAGCCGTCGGCGATGGTGCGGGGGCCGATGCGACCCCGATCCTCGGCACAGGCCTCGGCGGCCGCCCGCGGCACCGCGCCCCAGTCGGCAGGCAGCCACTCGAAGCCCTTGATCGCCGGATCGTAGACCACGCCCCCGCGGTGGGTGACGAGCTTGACCGCATACTCGCCGGCGCGCTCGGGTCGGACGCGCCCCTCGTCGTCGACACAGGTGGCCGCGACCGCGTCGCGACACTCCGAGGGCGCGTCGTCGAGATCGGTACAGATGCAGTCGCGGGTGACCTCGGGCAGGAACTCGTTGCGGGCCGCCCGCGGCACGGCGCGGAGGTTCGGCTGGAGCAGCGGATCGCAGTGGAGCTCGCCCTCCTCGTCGCGCACGGCCCCCAGGCTCTCCTGGCAGCACTCTTCGGCCAGAAGCCGCCCGTCCTCGTCCGCGTCGCAGTAGGCCAGCGGAGTGCCGGCCTGGGCCTGCCGACAGCCGCTGCCGTCCTCGTTGCACACCTCGAAGCCCGCGGTGCTGCGCAGGCACGCTCCGCCCCCGCGATCGTCGAAGCGCGCGTCCACGCAGTAGGCCTGAGCACCGAGCGTGTCCGGCTGGGCCTCGCACGAGACGAACCACGGCGCCGCGCAGGTCCCCTCGACGCACGCGGGGTCGCCGGCGTCGAGCAGGCACGCACGATCCTCGGCGTCGTGACCCACGCACGCCGCTGCCCCGGGCAGCTCGTTGCCCACCGCGGCCTGGCAGTCGAGCGTGGAGCTGCAGCGGGTGGTTCGCCGCTCGAGCCACGCGGGGCGATCGTCGGGGTGGGTCTCGCGGAGCTTGTCGTAGAGCGGCATCGCGAACGCCTCGGGCCGGCAGCCCGGGCTCGCGGGGTCGCACGACCACGCGTACTCGAAGCGGCGGTGCTCGTGCGAGCGATCGACGGCGGTGAGGAAGTCGCGGCACTGCAGCAGCGGATCGCCGTCGAGCTCGCAGGCGATCGCGCTGGCGTCGGCGGGCCGGCGCAGGTTCTCGGGGCGGAGGAGCTCCGTGCCCTCGAGCACCGCGCCGCTGCCCGGGTCCACCTGCCCCCGCACGCCGTACTTGGCCACCTCGGTGGACAGGATGAAGTCGCACTCCGAGCAGCACGTGTCGGGCCCGCTCTCGGGGTTGCTGCAGGTCTGACCCGAGCCCTCGTTGAGCGCCCGGCTGTCCCACTCGCCGCGGGTGGCGACCACGGTGCCCTGGGCCCGCAGCTTCATCGGCAGGCCGGTGCTCGGATCGACGGCGTTGCAGGGGTTCGTCTCCGGGTCGGCGTAGTCCTCGTGCGAGAAGCCGCGGCCCTGGTCGCGCAGGTTGTCGATGCAGGCGAGGTTGACCAGCCGCGAGATCCGGTCGGGGTCACCCGAGGCGCCGAGGTGATAGTCGCCATTGAAGCGGGTGATCGGGCCCTCGAGGCTCAGGATCTGGGTCTTCCAGTCGTAGACCTCGTAGAGCTGCGGGTTGTCGGGCCGCCGGCGCACCAGCTCCACCGAGGTGGCGTCGAGCAGGTTGTTGAACACGAATTCGAGCCCGAACGCCGCGACCAACGGCGAGATGCGGCAGTACTCCTCGGGGCCGCGCGGCGACTCGCGGGCCTCCTCGCTCTCCTCGCACGGGCCGATCGGATCGATGAAGTAGTGCCCGCTGGAGAACGGCTCCGGGCAGCGCTCGCCCTCGCACGGCGGGCTCAGCACGTGGACCTTGCGCGAGGCGTAGTTCACCCCGCTGATGCTCTCGAGGTAGAGCTCGTGCGGGTTGCAGATCCCGCAGTCCGGATCGTCGACGCAGCCGCCCACGGCCGGCAGCGCCGCCAGGGCCAAAGTGGCCACGAGGGCTCGACGCTTCATGTCCACCGGCTCCCGAAACGCGCGAGCGCGACGCCGCCGACCTGGGCTTCGTCGCGCTCGGGGCACGCACTGTAGACCGTGGCTACCCGCGCAAGGTGTCGGGCGTCTTCTTGTCCTTGTTCTTCATGATGCCGAGCACCTCGGCACCGTTGGCCTTGGCGAGATCGAGGATCTCCACCGCGACTCCGTACTTGGCGTCGTCGTCGAAATCGACGAACACGACCTTCTTGTCGCGCACCTCGAGCTGGCGGGTGATTTCCTCGGCCAGGCGGGTGCGATCGATGGGGTTGCGGTTGAGGGTGATGCCGCCGTTCTTGTCGAGGCCGATCACCAGGGTCTCCTGGGCAGGCTTCTGCCGCGGCGGGGTCTTGCTCTCCGGCGGCACGCGCACCGAGATCTCCGGCACGTTGCGCGGGACCATGACCATGAAGATGATGAGCAGCACCAGGCACACGTCCACCAGCGGTGTGACGTTGATTTCGCTGTTGGCGCCGCCCTTCGAGCCAGCTGACATCCCCATGGCGTGGTTTCCTCGTTTCCAGAGCCGGGGCGAGCATCTCCCGGCAGCAAAGCGTGGGCTCGTTCGTGCTTACACGGGCCCGATAGGTTGACGGTTGGCTAGTTCGCCGCGTCGGTGAGATCGACGACGAGCGCGATCTCTGCGGGTGGAATCTCCAAGGTGTTGATCCACTCCATCACGATTCGGACCTTGCCGTAGTCGGTCTCGCGATCGCCCTTCACGAACAGGATCGGGCCGGCGTAGCCGGTGGCCGCCGCCTTGCCGTTGGCGACCTTGAGGTCCTCCTCGAGGCGCGAGAGGAACGACGACTTGTCGATGTACTGATCTTGCTCGATCCAGGCGCCTTCGTCGTCGACCGACACGAACACCTGGTCGCCTTCCTTGTGCTCGGCGGCCACGGTGAGGCTGGGCAGCCGCACGTCACGGCCGCGACCGAGCATGGGCGTCACCACCATGAAGATGATGAGCAGCACGAGGCAGACGTCGACGAGCGGCGTCACGTTGATGTTGCTGTTGGGCGCCTCGTGCTTGACGCCGTGATCGCTCTTGTAGGGGATCCGGCGCCGCTTGCTGCCCCCGGCCCCAGCAGCACCGCCGCTCATGTGTAGCGGCCCTCCTTGAGCACGAAGTCGATGAGCTCCGAGGCCACGTCGTTCATGTCGATGGTGTAGGACTCGACCCGTGCGTTGAACGCGTTGTAGAGCATGACCGCCGGGATCGCGACGAGCAGGCCCGCCGCGGTGGCCACGAGGGCCTCGGAGATGCCGCCCGACACCGACGCCAGGCCGCCGCCGCCGTCACCGGCGAGACCCTGGAACGAGTTGATGATGCCGACCACGGTGCCCAGCAATCCCACGAACGGCGCGGTGGAGCCGACGGTGGCGAGCCAGGTGAGACCGCGCTTCAGGTTGGCCGTCTCGCGCTCCTTGGCCCGCTCCATCTGGCGGTTGACCGCGTCGACGAGGTCGAAGTCGCCCACGTCGTCGGGCCCTTCTTCGCGCAGCGCGTCGAGGCCGTCGACGTACTCGCGCAGGCCCGCACCCACGACCTTGGCCACGGGCGAGTCGGGGTGCTGCGCTGCGGCCGTGACCGCGGCGTCGATCTTGCGCTCCTGCAGGTAGGTGCGCAGCATCATGATGTAGTTGATCGACTGACGCTTGGCACGACCGTAGGTGCGCAGGCGCTCGAAGATGATCGCGAGCGCGACCACGAACATGAGGATGAGGCCGATGAGCACCGCCTTGGCGAAGAAGCCCATCTCCTCCCACATGGATTGGAAGCTGAAGTCGGGCGCTGCCTCGGCGAGAAGGAACGGGAGGTGATCCATGGTCCTGTTGCTTGTCTTGTGACCGGTTGGGTTGGGTCGTCGGAGCGACGGAAGAAATGCTCGCGGGCTCTCGGGTGGCGGCCCCCGGGATCGGGCCGCCTTCACCTCCCGCAGGCTACTCGAAGCGGATGTCGAACGTCACGGCGGAGCAGCTCTCGATGGGCTTGCCGCCCACGAGCCGGGGCTTGAACCGCCACTTGGCCACGGTATCGGCGCAGATGCGGTTGACCTGCGGATCGTGGGGGTACTTCTTGGCGACCTTGACGTCCTTGACCTTGCCGGTGGGGCCCACGCAAAAGCCGATCTTCACGGAGCCGGGACGCTTGTCGAACTTGGCGGCCTTGGTCGCCTGGAGCTCCTTGCCGTCGGGATCGGGGTCGTAGATCGCGCGCGAGCGGACCGAGGAGATGGGCTCCATCTCGACGTCCTTCTTCTCGGCATCGACGTCGCGCTTGGTGGCCACGCCACCCGGCACCCCGCCGAGCACCCCGCCCACGACCCCGCCGACCACACCGCCCGGGACACCGCCCGGCACACCGCCCGGGACGCCGCCCGGGACCTTGGGGCCCTTCTTGCCGGGGTTGGCCTTGGGGTCCGGAACCTTGTCCGGAATCTCCTTGGGCTGGACGATCTCCTCCTCGAGCGGGACCTCCTCCTCGGGGGTCTCCTCTTCCTCCTCGGGCTCCGGCTCGGTCTCGCCGGCAGGCGGCGGAGGCGGAGGCGGGGGCGGAGGCGGCTCCTCGTTGAGCATCACCGTCACCGCGTACTTGGAGGTCGGCGGGTCGACCATGCTGATCGACATCTTGTCGGCGACCCAGCCGAACAGGATGAACGAGAACGTGGTGATGCCGGCCGCGGACGCGGCGATCTGGATGCGGAGGCGGCGACGTGGATCGCTGCCTTGGTAGTGTATGTAATGATCGAACATCCTTGATCCTCCGTGTGGGGCGCGGCTCCCGAGCTCGGGGCGCGCGGTTGGGGTCGACCTTGGGTGAACGCTCGCGGCGCCGAGAGAGCGCTACCCGGGCTTCTTCCCCTTCCCTTTTCCCTTCTTCTGGTCCTTGGGATCCTCGACCGGGGGCAGGAGCGCGGCCTTCATCTCGGCCTCGACGGTGGCCTTCATGGTGGCGTCCTCGGCCTGCTCGGTGGGCGTGAGCGGGGGTGGCGGGCAGCAGGGGCCCTCGACCACCGCCTTGGGGTCGGTCGGGCAGTCGGGCAGCTGGTCGAGGTCGCAGACGGCCTTCTGCTGCTTCCAGGCCAGCATCGCGTCCTCGCGCGCGAGGATCGCCTCGATCTTCTCCTCGGGGATCTGCGGGTCGTCGATGACGACGCGGGCGAATTGGCGCTGGGTATAGGCCATGGACCGCCACACGTAGGCGTCGCGGAACTTGGGGTCGAGCGAGACGGACTTGTCGAGCAGCCGCAGCACCTCGTCGGCGGTCTTGAGCCGCTCGCCCGGGGGCAGCTGGTCGTTGTACTGGAGGCCCGACTCGGCGTCGGGCCACAGCGGCTCGAACTTGCGGATCGCCAGCGCGTGCCAGGCCTTGACGCTCTCGGGGAAGTCCTCGGTGCGCTTGACGTACCACTCGGCGACCTTGGCATCGTCGCCGCACTGCTCGTACTGACGGATGATGGCGCCGTAGATCGCCTCGTTCTTGGGATCCTCGCGCTGCTTCTCGAACCAGTAGGTGAGGAGATCGTCGCAGCGCTCGTCGGCGTTGAGGATGTTGAGCCGGTGGTCGTGGACCTGCTTGTCGTCCTCGGCAGTCGTGATGTCGAGGCGGTCGTACCAGGTCTGGAAGTCGCGCAGCGCCATGTCGGCGTACTTGCGACGCTCCTCGCGCTGTTCGGGGTCCTTCATGCGCAGGACCTGGCTCTCGGCCGCGCATGCGCGGTTCCAAAACAGGGTCACGCCGTCGGGCTCGAGCTGCTCGGCCGCGTCGTACTTCTCGATGGCCTCGGGGAACTTGGCGTCCTTGTAGAGCGCATTGCCCTCGCGGATGAGGTCGCGCGACTCGATCTTGGCGCAGCCTCCCATCATGATCAGGGAGAGCGACCCGAGACCGAGCACGGACCCGAGCGTGAGCGTGGCCAGAGCGCGGCGACCATTGGCGTACGAAGAGCGGCCCATGGAAGCTGGCAGCATACAGGAGATTCTTCGGGCGAGGGAGATGGGCATCCTGGGCTCGTGATCGAACGGTCGACCGCACGCAGTGGGTGGAACGGCCGGGATGTGCCTGCGCGAGCGCGAGGATCCGTCGCCGTCGATGCAATCCCGCCAACGAGACGCGCCACTACGGCTTACATGGCGTGACCGCCATGGGGTCGGCAAGACGGATCGTCGAAGGCGCCGTGGCCTGTCGCCGCGGCGTCCCCCCTCATTGGTGCCTCGGGTCGCAGGCCGTCGTCAAGCGGGCTCGACCGGGTGCGGCGGAAAGCGGCCTTCGGACGCGGAAGGCGTCCGAAATGCGACGGGTCGCCAGCGGAGACCTCGGGCCGCCGGCTACTCGAACCTGATGTCGAAGGTCACCGAGCTGCAGGTGGAGCGGACCTTGCCCCCGACTCGCTGCGGCGAGAAGCGCCACTTGGACACCGTGGTCCGGCAGATCTCGCCGACCTCGTCGTCGCCGGGGAAGCGCCGGCGGATGCGGACGTCGTAGGTCTTGCCGTTGCCATCGATGCAGAACGCGATGGTGGTCTTGCCCGGGCGCCGGTCGGTGCGACCGGTGGTGGTGCGAGACAGCAGGTCCTGTGCGGGGTCGGGCGTGAAGATCGAGCTGGCCATCACCCGATCGATGGGCTCCTGCACGGGATCGGTCGGGGGCTTGGGTTGCGGAACGATGGGGCGCCCGATCACCTGCTGCGTGCCGATGCAGGGCGGAAGCAGGCACTTGGTGCCACCTCCGGTGGGGATGCCGGGGATGCCGAGCTCGCCACCGCCGCCGCCAGTGCCGCTCGGCACGGTCGGGTGGGGCTGCGGGCGGGCGTCGAGATCGATCTTCAGCACCTCGGTGGGGATGTCGTCCTGCTCGGGCGGCACCGGCTGGTCGCGCTCGGAGTGGTCCTCGGCCTTGCCGCTCGCGACGACGCTCCTGGCCGGCGGCGGAGGTGGCGAAGGCGGAGGCGGAGGCTCGAGCAGCTGCAGCGTGACCGCGTAGCTGTGCTTGGGCGGGGTGACCGGCGAGATGCCGAGCTTGTCGGCGGTCCAGCTCGCGAGGCCCAGCGTCATGCTCAGCACGACGGCCGACATCGCGCCCATCATCAAGCGACGGCGTCGCTCGGCGAGCTCCTCGGGGACCACCAACCAGGTTTCGAAGCGTGCGTGCGACATCGTCTCGCGTTCCTCCCACGGGGCGCGCGGCCCCGTCCGATCCCATGCGTTCGTAGGCTCCCTACGCACCAGCGTGGGGAGTCGTCGTAGGAATCCATCCCAAGCCCGAGGTGCTACGCACCCGGGGCGCCGAGCTCGATCGCGACGTCGGTGAGGCGGCGGCAACCCGTGGCGAGCAGCACCAGGCGATCGAGGCCCAAGGCCGCGCCGGCGCACGGGGGGAGCCCGGGGGCGCGCAGGTCCTCGATGAAGGCGGGATCGATCGGCAGGCGGTGCAGACCCATCGCGGCCCGCAGCGCGTTGACGTCCTCGAAGCGGTGCTGCTGCTCGTCGGCGTCGCGCAGCTCGCGATAGCCATTGGCGAGCTCGCGGCCGTGCACGTGGCTCTCGAAGCGGTGCGCGACCCTGCGCCTCGGCGCGCCGTCGCCCGCTCGCGGGTGGAGGCCGGGCCCGTGCTCGGACAGCGCTGCGAGCGGTAGCGGCAGCTCGACCAGATGCACACCGTGCACGCCGCGCTCGACTCGGGCCGCGAGCCAGGGATCGAGGGCCGCGTCGCACCACGCCGAGAAGAACGCGGTCCAGGCCGCGAGCGCGTGGGCGCGGGGCGATGTCGAGAGCCGCGCATCCGGTACCGTCGCCAACGGGTCGCCGAGCATGGCGCTTACACGGCCGAGCGCCGCGGCGAGCGCCGCGGGGTCTTCGTCGCCGTGCAGCACGACGCCCAGCGTCTCCTCCACGAGGTCGAGCATGCCCACGGTCTGCCACGCGCGCGGCGGCGGCGGGTGGGGCCCGGGCAGCACTCGGACCACGGCCTCGAACACCGCGCCGACCAACGCCTCCACGTCGGCCCGCAGCGCGGGGGTGTCGGCATGCAGGCGGTACCACTCCACGAGGTGCAGCTCCTCGCGATGGAGGTCCCCGCGCTCGCCCGCGCGAAAGCAGGTGGCGAGCTGGAACATCGACGGCGCCCCGTGGCAGAGGAGGCGCTTCATCGGCAGCTCGGGGCTCGTGGCGAGCAGCCCCGGCGGAGCGGCGATGGGCTCGATGAACGGCTCGACCGCGACGGCGACGAGCCGCACGGGCGTGACGACCTCGGCCAGGCCCGCGCTGCGCAGCATGGCCCGCACGGCCGCGAGCGCGGCGTCCCACACGGCCACGCGCTCCGGCAAGCCGAGCGGCGGCCGAGCCCACGACTCGGCGCTGCCGCTGCCGCTGCCGCTCACGTATTGACGCGCTCGACGTACGCGCCGGTGCGCGTGTCGACCTTGACCCTCTCGCCCTGCTTGATGAACAGCGGCACCTGCACGGTGAGGCCGGTCTGGGTCGTGGCGCCCTTGGTGACGTTGGTGGCGGTGTCGCCCTTGACGCCGGGCTCGCACTCCACGATGTCCATGACCACGTGGCTCGGGAGGCTCACGCCCACCGGGCGCTCATTGTAGAAGAGCACGTCCACGTCGAGCTGATCGAGCAGGTAGTACTTGTCGTCGCCGACCAGTTCGGCCAGGAGCTCGACCTGCTCGTAGCTCTCGTTGTCCATGAACGTGAAGCCGTCGGCCGAGGCGAACAGATACTGCATGCGCTTGGACTCGACGTTGGCCGCCTTGAGCGTCTCGCCCGAGCGCCAGGTGCGGTCGAGCACCGCGCCGGTGATCATGTTCTTGAGCTTGCACTTGTACAGGCCCTGGCCCTTGCCGGGCTTGACGAACTGGAACTCGGTGACGACGAACGGGTGACCATCGAGCTCGACCTTGGCGTTCTTGCGCAGCTCACTGACGTCCATGACGGCGTGTCTCTTTCTTGGGTCGCGGGGCCCAGCGCGCCGTGGCACGCGGGGCTGCCGGACGGCGGCGAGCTTTTTTCACCGCCGGCGCACGGTGTCAAGCGCAGCCTGCGCAAAATCCGCTGACCCCTTGCATCCCCCCTCCGCGGCTCCCGACTCGGCGGCTGGCCAAGCGGGCCTGGATGTGGCAAGGTTAAAACCGGTTTTCCTCCGGGGTTACCGTATAAATGCGGCTCAGCACCAAAGCAAGATATGGGCTGCGAGCCCTCTGCCACGTCGCTCACCGCGGATACGCCTCGGCGCAGGTGATCGCCGAGCACCAGGCCATTCCCTCACGATACCTCGAAGAAATCATTGGTGAGCTGCGCCGAGCGGGCTTCGTGGTCGGAAAGCGCGGCCCCCGGGGAGGCTATCGGCTGGCCAAGCCGCCGGCCGAGATCGCGGTCTCCGACGTGCTGCGGGCGCTGTCGGGCGGCCCGGGCAGCACCACCGGCGAGCCGCAGGACGAGATCACCGCGCTGGTCGAGCGCTCGGTCGACGATCGCCTGCAGGCGGCGGTGGGCGACCTCCGGCTCGACCAGCTGCTCGGCGAGGCCCGCGAGCGGCACCGTCGCAGCGCCGCCAACTACGTGATCTGACCAAAGAGGACCAAGAAGCTCCATGCCCTCCGCGCTCACCGATCCGCACGCGAATGCCTCGGGCTCCGCCAAGGGGCGAGCCACGCCCGCCGAACGACCGCCTGCGGTCGACGACATCCTGGCGCTCATCGGCGACACGCCGCTCGTGCGGCTGCGGTGCGTGGCGGGTGACCCGAGCACGCACGCGGCCGTCCATGCCAAGTGCGAGATGATGAACCCGGGCGGCTCGGTCAAGGATCGCATCGCGCTGGCGATGATCGAGGCGGGCGAGCGCGCCGGTACGCTGCAGCCGGGCAAGACCGTGCTGGTGGAGCCCACCAGCGGCAACACGGGCATCGGCCTCGCGCTGGTGGCCGCGGTCAAGGGCTACCGGCTGATCCTGACGATGCCCGAGAGCATGAGCCTCGAGCGCCGCAATCTCCTGCGCGCATATGGGGCGGAGCTGGTGCTGACGCCGGAGGACCGCACGATGGAGGGGGCCGTGGCCGCGGCGCGCGAGCTCTGCAGCCGCCCCGATCACCACATGCTGCAGCAGTTCGAGAACCCGGCCAACCCCGAGGTGCATCGCCGCACCACGGGACCCGAGATCCTGCGGCAGATGGAGGGGCTCTCGATCGACGGGTTCGTGGCGGCGGTGGGCACCGGCGGCACCATCACCGGCGTGGGCGGGGTGCTCCGCCAGCACGACCCAGCAGTGCGCGTGGTGGCGGTGGAGCCGGCCCGCTCGGCGGTGCTCTCGGGCGACCCGCCGGGGCCGCACAAGATCCAGGGCATCGGGGCCGGCTTCGTGCCCGCGGTGCTCGACCGCAGCATCTACGACGAGATCATGCTGGTCGACGACGAGGAGGCGTATCGCATGAAGCGGCGGCTCGCCCACGAGGAGGGCCTCTTGGTGGGGATCTCGGCGGGGGCCAACGTGGTGGCGGCCGAGCGGCTCGCGGCGCGGCTCGGGCCCGGCAAGCACGTGGTGACGGTGCTGTGCGACACCGGTGAGCGCTACTTCAGCCTCGACGAGTACTTCACGCCCGAGGGCGGCCGGCGGTAGGCCATGCAGGCGCTCTCGTCCGCGTGCTTCGTGGTGATCGGTGCGGGGGGACTGGGCTGCCCGGCCCTCCTGGCGCTGCGAGCCGCGGGGGCACGGCGGGCGATCGTGGTGGACCACGATCGCGTGGAGGCGCACAACCTCCAGCGCCAGGTGCTCTACGACGTGGGCGACGTGGGGGCGCCCAAGGCCGAGGTCGCGGCGCGGCGGCTCGCTCCGGGGCTCGCGGTGGAGCCGCGCGTGCAGGCGCTGGCGGTCGCGGGGGTGCCCGCGTTCGTGGCGTCGCTGCGGGACGCGATCGTGCTCGAGTGCACCGATCAGCCCGCGCTCAAGTTCGCGTTCAACGACGCCTGCCTCGCGCATGGCGTGCCGCTGGTGGTCGGCGCGGCGCTCGGGTTTCGCGGGCAGGCGCTCGCGGTCACGCGCGGGCCGCTGGCCTGCTACCGCTGCGTCTACGAGGCGCCGCCACCCGAGCACGAGGCGCTGGGCTGCGATCGAGCCGGCGTGCTGGGCTCGGGGGTGGGCCACGTGGGCATGCTGATGGCCCACCTCGCGCTGCGCCTTCAGGAGGGCGACGCGTCGGTGGCGGGGCGGCTGTGGGCGCTCGACCTCCTGCACGCGGAGGTCCGCTGCCTCGCCCCTGCCCTGCGCGCCGGCTGTCCGGCTCATCCCGGTGCGCCGGAGGCCGCGCGCGCGCCCGGGCGCTCGGCCGGCGCTTCCCCGTCCCCGCTCGACTGATCGGCGCCCGCAGCAGCCTGGCCGCGCCGCGCCGCGTTCACCCGAGACTTCACGTCACCCGACACCCAACAGGAGACCACACCGATCATGGCCACCGTTCGCATCCCCACGCCGCTCCGCAAGTTCACCCAGGGGCAAGAGGAGGTTCGCATCACCGCCGGCAGCGTCCGTCAGCTCATCGATGCGCTCGAGTCGTCGTACCCGGGCATTCGCGAGCGGATCTGCGACGACAAGGGCGCGGTGCGCCGGTTCGTCAACATCTTCGTCGCCGACGAGGACATCCGCTTCCAAGACGGGCTCGACACGCCGGTGAAGGACGCGGACGAGGTGAGCATCGTGCCGGCCATCGCCGGCGGCATCGCCGAGGCGATGACGGGTGGCGTGGCATGATGGGCATGGCGATCCCCGATCCGACGCCGCACCGGCGGCTGCCGGCCGTGGCGCAGCTGCAGCTGCAGCAGGCGCTGCAGCGGCCGGCGCGGGCGCAGAGCATCCTCGAGCTCGTGGGCAACACGCCGCTCGTGCGGCTGCACCACATCGAGCGCGACGTGCCCGGGGTGGAGCTGTGGGCCAAGTGCGAGTTCACCAACCCCGGCGGCTCGGTCAAGGATCGCGCGGCGCTCCGCATCATCCGCGACGCGCTCGCGCGCGGCGACCTGCGGCCGGGGGTGCGGCTCATCGACAGCACCAGCGGCAACACCGGCATCGCCTACTCGATGGTGGGCGCGGCGCTCGGGATCCCCATCACGCTGGTGATGCCGAGCAACGTGTCCAACCCGCGCAAGCAGGTCACCACGGCGTTCGGCACCGAGATCATCTTCTCGGATCCCATGGAGGGCAGCGACGGCGCCATCGTCAAGGCGCGCGAGATCGTCGATGCCGAGCCCGAGCGCTGGTACTACCCCAACCAGTACGCCAACGAGTCGAACTGGCGGGCGCACTACGATGGGACCGGGCGCGAGATCCTGGCGCAGACGGACGGTCGGATCACGCACTTCGTGGCGGGCGTGGGCACGAGCGGCACGATCATGGGGACGTCGCGGCGGCTGCACGAGCACGATCCGAAGATCCAGTGCCTGGGCCTGCAGCCCGACGACGCGATGCACGGGCTCGAGGGGCTCAAGCACATCCCGTCGAGCCTGGTCCCGCCGATCTACGACGAGTCGGTGGTCGACGACACGATCTGGCTGCCCACCGACGAGGGCTGGGACATGGCCGACCGGCTCGCGCGCGAGGAAGGGCTGTTCGTGGGCCACTCGTCGGGCGCCAACGTGGCCGGGGCCCACGGCGTGGCCCGGCAGCTCGTGGCGCGCGGCGAGACCGGAGTGGTGGTGACGGTGCTGTGCGATCGCGGCGACCGCTACTTCGCGCCGCTCGAGTGGGAGAAGCACTATGTCTGGTGAGCCTTCGCGGATTGGGGACGAGCACCTGCTCGCGATCTATCGCCAGGCGCGGGCCGAGTTCCCGCGCGAGTGCTGCGGCTACATCCTGGGCGAGGGCGATCGGGCGGAGCTGGTGGCCTGCGTCAACTGGCAGGATCGACTCCACGCGCTCGATCCCGAGCTCTACCCGCGCACGTCGGAGAACGGCTACCAGATCGGCGGCAAGGAGCAGATCCGGCTGATCCACAGCCTCGACGGCCCCCACCCGGCCCGCATCGTCTACCACTCGCATCCGCGGGTGGGCGCGTACTTCTCCGAGGAGGACACGCGCGCCGCGATCGCCGCCGGCTTGGCGGTGGACTACCTGGTCGTCGACGTGCAGGAGCACGCGGTGGTGGAGGCGGTGCTGTTCCGCCAGAACGGCGATTGCTTCGAGCCGATCGCTCGTTTCCCCGGCGCGACCGTGTGAGGAAGCCGTCTTCGACCGGCGGCCCGCGGGCCTAGGGTGGAGGCGGGGCGACGATCCCATCGCGCACGGCCTCGAGCAGCTCGCGGTCGGCGGCGAGGAAGCCCTCGACCGGCAGCGCGGAGCGAGCGAAGGCGGCAAGCTCGACTCCGGGCTCGGGCCGCAGGCCCAGCGCCGGCAGCGGGGCGTCGGGCGCCCCGAGGGCGCCGGCATCGACGTGGTACACGATGAGCAGCACCTCGGGCCCGGGGGGCGGATACACGTGGTGCAGGACCTCGGCCACCGGGCCCACGTGGAGAGCCGTCGCCGCTGGCCCCCACTCCTCGACGAGCTCGCGCGCGAGCGCCCGCCGGGGGTGCTCGGCGGGCTCGAGCTTGCCGCCCGGCAGCTCCCAGCGCCCGGCGCCGTGGTCCGCGTCGGCGCGCCGCCGCTGCACGAGCAGCACGTGGCCCGGCCGCCACACCAGGCCCGCGGCCACCACGAGGGGGCAAGCGCGTCGCTCGTCCATGGAGCCCCCGGTTGTACACCAGGCCCCGCTGCACCAGGGCGCCGGTGCCTTTACGGGAACGGACGAAAGCCTCTATCCTCGCAGTAGGTTCATGCGCCTCTACGCCAGTAAGATCCCGCACATCACCGAGGTCGTCACCAAGGCCTTGGTCGAGCCGCGGTACCTCGAGATCAACGATCGCGAGGAGTTCAAGAAGGACATCGACTCGATCCTCCGCGAGTACCTGCGCAAGGACCGGGAGCTGACGGAGGCGGCCAAGGACGTGCTCGAGGCCAAGGGGTTGCCGTACTCCGATCTGTTCCGGACCAAGCGCCAGCTCGCGGAGCGCGAGGAGTTCGCGATCGGCGACGAGTCCATCAACTGGATCGCGACCCAGCTCATCGAGCTGTTCATGCGCTCGGCGTTCGTCGAGGAGGTCTACGCCGACGATACGACGCTGCGCCGCACCCTCAAGGACCTCCTGCGGCGCAACATGCAGGCCGACGACGATCTCGACCGCGAGGTCCGTCGGCACCTCAAGCACCTCAACGAAGGTACGAGCAGCTTCGAGATCGAGTACCAGAAGCAGCTCGAAGCCATCAAGCGCAAGCACGGCCTGCAGTAGGCACCGTTCTTGCCGGCACCCCGACTCGGGCTCTTTGGCGATGGCGCACATCCTGGTCTACCTGCAACGCACCCCGGGCGGGCTCCACCCCGCCAGCGCAGTCGCGCTCTGTCGCGCCCGCGACATCGGCAGCGACCGTGGCGCGTCGATCACCGCGCTCTGCTCGGGCGATGCCGGGGCGCTCGATCGCGGCATCGCGGCGGCGGCCGGTCGCTTCGGGGCCGACGTGCTGGTGTTCGGCGGGCCCCATGGGCTGCGATCGCTCTACGAGCAGCTCAACCCGGTGCACGTGCTGGTGCCGTGGACCGACGAGGGCCTCTCGGTGTCCGGGGACCTGCCGTCGGGGCCCGCGGTCCCGCGCTGGCTGACCACGCGCCAGCCCGCGTGGGGCGGCGCCGATGCGGTGACCGCAGTGGTGGCGGGCACGATGCCGTGGCACTCGCTCGGCGAGACGCTCGAGGCCGAGTACCAGTCCGAGGTCGACGAGGTGAAGCAGCCCTCGTGGGTGGCGGAGACCTCGGCGGCGGTTGCCGAGAGCTCGCCGCCGGTGTTCGCGGTGGGCGGGCGCGGCCCGATCCGCTTCATGGCCGCGCGCCCGCCCGATGGTGACACGCAGGCCGCATTGGCGCGGCTGGGCGCGCAGCCGTCGGCGAGCGACGACCCGGCCAGCGCATGGGACGGGGCTGGTACCGTGCTGTGGCTCTCGGCCGAGGCCGTCCCCCAAGGGCTGGTGGATCGACCGGTGAGCGTGCGCCTGGTGGTGTTGCCCGGCGAGCACTCGGGCCTGCACCCGAGCTGGCGCGCGGCCGATTGGGTGCTCTCGGGGCCTCGCGTGACTGCCCTCGGCACGATCCTCGAGAGCCCGTGGGCGCCTCGTCACGAATGAGGAGCGAGCACACCCGCGCCGTGACCGAAGCCGAGGTGTCCGAGCCCGTGCTCGCGGGGGCGCTCGACGTGCTGCTCGAGCCCAAGCCCGGCTCGGTGCTGGCGACGGAGGCGGCGCTGGAGGCCTCCGGATGGCCGGAGGAGCTGGCCCACACGGTGAGCGACCGCGAGCTGCCCAACGCGCTGCGCGAGCTGCCGGGGGTGCGGGTGTTGGTGCTGCACCGCGTGCCGCTGCCGCTGGTGCGAGCGCTGCGGAGCCATCCGGTGCCGCTGGTGGTGCTCACGGGTGAGGCGGAGACGTCGCGGCCCGAGGAGCTCTCGAGCGTGCCGGGGGTGACCGTGCTGGGGCCGCTCGCGCGGCTCGTTCGTGGGCATGGCCTGGCGCTCGTCTGCGCGGCCGACTCGGTCGAGCTCGACGGCCTCACACGGGCGCTCGGTGGCGCGCGGCTGGCCGTGAGCCCCACGCCGCGCTGGTGGTGGCGGCTGCTCGACCGCCGCGCCGCACGGCGGAGCCCCGCCGCGGGCTACGTACCGGCGGCAGTGCTCGACGAGGGCTGGGCGCGCTGGGCGGCCGCACGCGGCCCCGACTGCGTGCTGGTGCCACTGGGAGCTCCGTGGCCGCCGGTGGACGAGCCTGCGGATCCACGGGCGGGATCGATGCTGGCGGCCGCCGTGGCCGCGCATGCGCTCGAGCGCTGGACGGGGCCGGTATTTCCGTCGCCGCGGGTGATCGCCGCCATTCTCGAGGGGCTGCGCGGGCTCGAGGGGCTGCGCGGGGTGATGCACGACGGTGAGCGGCCGGTGCCCGATCCGGGGCTGTGGCAGCAGGCCCGGCGGGCGCTGCCGATGGCGGGGGCCATCTTGGGCATGGAGGCGCCGCGGCCCGAGCTCGCCACGCACGTGCCGACCGCCGCGTTCCTGGCCCAGCGCGTGCTCTTGCGGGTGGACGCGGCTCGGTCCGCGCTCGCGGTGGAGCTGCCCGAGCCGGCCATCGACGAGGACGGGTTCGCGCGCGCGGACGAGGTGCTCGCGTCGGCGGGGCAGGTGCTCACCGATCACGAGAGCAAGGTGGTGCTGCGCGGATTCGGGATCGAGGTCACGCGTCAGGCGGTCGCGTCGTCGGCCAGCGGCGCGGGAGGGTTCGCGGATCGGATCGGGTATCCGGTGGCGCTCAAGGCGTTGTCGCCGGATCTGCGGCGACGGGCCGAGATTGGCGCGATGCAGCTGGATCTCGGCACCGGGGCCGCGGTGCGGCGGGCGTACGGGGCGATCGTGGACGCCGTGGAGAAGCACGCGCCCACGGCACGGCTCGACGGGGTGCTGGTGGCGGAGATGGTGGGGGCCGGGCTCGATCTGTGCTGCGGAGCGATCCGGCTGCCCGATGGCGGGGCGGCGCTCTACGGGCGGGTGATGGACACGCCTGCGCCGGTCGAGCCGGTGCTGGCGCCGTGTCCGGTGACGCGAGACGACGCGCTGCTGTTGGCGCACGCGATCTTGAGCCGCATGCCGGTGCCGGCGCTGCGGCGGACGACGGATCCCGATGCGCGCGAGCTCGCGACGCTGCTCCTGCGGCTCGATGCGCTGGTGCGGCACTGCGGCGCGCGCCTCGAGCTGGTGGAGCTGCGACCGGTGCGGCTGCTCTCGGGGGTCGCGCGGGGCGAGCGGGGGTACGTGACGCTGGATGCGAGGATCGTGCAGGTGGCTCACCTGCAGGGGCGGTAGGCCGTCGAGCCCTCAGCGCGATTGCGGGACGGGTTGGTCGGCAGCGCCATGCGGCGCGCGAGCGTCGGGCTCGAGACCCAGGCGCGCGGCGGGTGGCTCGGTGCCCTGCCGGAGCACCATCCGCGCCAGCTTCGAGCTCGGCTCGCCCAACCGGCGCGCACGAATGAGCAAGAACTGCGCCTCGCCGAGCCGAAGCTCGAGCTCGAGCCGTCGATGGGGATCGAGGTCGCGGCCCAGATCCTCCACACGGGACGCGAGCTCGTAGACCCGACGCAGCCGCCATGCAGCGAGCTGGACGGCAGTGCGACGAGGCGCCGCGGCGAGCCCCCACACACCGCCCGCGAGGATCCCGGCGACCGCGGGCAGCCACCCGGGAGCCTGACCCCACAGGGAGAACGCCGTCATCCCCATCGTCGTGCCGGTGAAGAGCAAGCCACCGTTCCAGTGGGTGCTTCCGAGGTCGCGGAGCGCGGTGGTCAGCGTGTCGGCTTGGTCACCGAGCATGCGCAGGAGCCCGTCAACGCCCGACATCGTCGACCTCGTTCTCGATGATCTCCGCCAGCCGCTGCGCGTGCCACCGGCGCGTGGGCTCGTCGTAGCCCTGCGCCGTGGGCACGAGCAACGTGCCATCGCCATCGCGCAGGTTCTTGGACACGAGCGAAGCCGACCACAGCGTGTGCGTGAAATTCTGCTCGCCCACGCGATTGCGGAGGGCGGTGACGGCGTCGGCGTAGCCGCCTTCGTAGTGCCGCCTCACCGCTGCGCGCTCGGACCACCACAGGTCCTGCTTGGTCACCACGGTGATGAGCGACAGCCGCCGGGGCGCGAGCGCGAGCTGGCTCGCAAACTCGCGAAGCGTCTCGATCTCGGCGGCGCGACGAGCCTCGGCGTGGGCTTGGCCGAGCTGCTCCGGCGTCATGCCTTCGCGGTAGCTCGCGAGGTCGGCGTACCGCAGCGGCTCGATCGCCTCGAGCCCCCAGCACACGACATGGATGGCCACCGACGCACGCCCCGAGCCGACCGCGCGGGCCAGCTCGCTCCACGTCGGTGCGCGCAGCGACGGCTGGCCGGGCGGGACGAAGACCGAGCAGGTCGCGGTGCTGTCGAGCCGGTAGGTCTCGATCGTGGTCGACTCCCGGTACGTCGGATCCTCGGCGACGTCGTGGCCCGACAAGAACGTACCGAGCGAGCTCTTGCCGGCCCCACCAGCCCCGAATGTCACGATCTGCACGTGACCCTTGGTCATCCGCTTCCACAGCCGCACGCCGATGTCGTGCAGGGCACGGCGGTGCGTAATCGCAGCGGCAGCAATGGTCACGGATTCCGAGAACACGCGCCCACCATTCTACCACGTGCCACGATCGCCGCCCCAATACCACGCCAAGGCGACGCGGGGTCGTTGCGCCCTACCCGCCGCGCTCGCGAGCTCGCTGCAGCAGGCGCTCGCGGGTGTTGAAGCCGGGGTCGACGAGCACGTCGTCGAGCAGCTCGGCAAGACGCCGACCCACCATCGGACCCTTGGCGACCACGCCCTCGGTCACGAGGTCACCGCCCTTGATGGCGAGCTCGCCGATGGTGAGCGCGGCGCCTTCGATGGCATCACGGACGATCTCGCGGCGGGCTTCGTCGAAGTCGAGCACGTCGAGCGCCGCGGGCAGCTGCTCGCGGCGTAGCTCCGCCACCGCGCGTCGGATCTCGACGGGGGTATGGGCCACTTGCAGCGCCCGTGTGGCGCGGCCGGTGAGCGCGAGCACGGTGGCCCGCTCGGTGCGGCTGGGCTTGAGCGCGTCGATGCAGGCCTCGATGCGCGCCTCGGCGCCATCCTGGGCGCCGAGCGGCCACAAGAGCCGCGCGAGCCGTGCGGTGGGATCGGGGGCCATGCGATCGACGGCGGCGATCGATTCCTCGTAGTCGGCCGTGGTCGGCAGCGGTACGAGGGCGTGGGGCCAGATCCCCGTGCGCCACATGGGCAGGAGGCCGAGCGAAGGCTGCGCGCTGCCGAGCAGCTTGACGAGCTCGACGTGCACGCGCTCGCGGCTGACCTTCGCCAGCACGTCGAGTGCCTCGGGGATCGCGGCCTCGGTCTGCGCTTCGAGCCGTAGCGTGCGCGTGGCGCAGAACCGAACGGCCCGCATGGTCCGAAGGCCGTCCTCGCGGAAGCGGTGCAGTGGGATGCCCACGGCGCGTAGGAGGCCGTTCGCGAGGTCGGAGAGGCCGTCGAACGGATCGGAGAAGCGCAGCGCGATGGGGTCCCACGCGAACGCGTTGATCGTGAAGTCGCGGCGTGCGAGGTCTTCGATGAGGTGCCGCAAGAACGTCACGCTCTCGGGCCTTCGTCCGTCGACGTAGGCACCTTCGCCTCGGAACGTGGTCACCTCCACCGGGTGCGTCTGGCCATCGCCGCGCACGAGCACCGTGACCGTGCCGTGCTGAACCCCGGTGGGGATGGTCTTCTTGAACAGCGCCATCACCTCGTCGGGCGTTGCCGAGCTCGCGAGGTCCCAGTCGCTCGCCGGCAGGCCCAAGATCACGTCGCGCACGGCTCCGCCCACGAGCACTGCCGAGTGGCCGGCGTCCTGCAGCTGCCGCGCGCACTCGATCACCGGGCGTGGTACGGGGGCCGCCGAGAGCAGCGCCACGGCGGCGGCATCGTCGAGGGTGGTCGTGCTCGTCATCACCCCTTGCACTCGGCCCACGTGCGTCCGTGCCCCGCATCCACGCGCAGCGGCACCTCGAGCGTCACGGCGCCTTCCATCAGCGGCTTGCAGATCCCCACGAGCTCCTCCACCCGCGCCTCGTCGCACTCGAAGATAAGCTCGTCGTGCACGGTGAGCAGCATCTGCGCCCACGGTACGTCGGTCAGCGCCTCCTCGACCTTGATCATCGCTACCTTCAAGATGTCGGCCGCGCTGCCCTGGATCGGCGTGTTGCGGGCGATCCGCTCGCCGTACGACCTTGCGGCGCCCTTGCGCCCTAGCTCGGGGATCCTCCGCTTCCGCCCGAGGATCGTCTCGGCATACCCCCGCACCTTGGCGCGTGCGATGAGCTCGACCATGTAGCGGTCCACGCCGGGGATCTTCTCGAAGTATGCGCGGATGTAGCTGCCCGCCTTGCCACGCGGGATCCCGAGCTGCTGCGCGAGGCCGAACGCGGTCTGGCCGTAGACGACCCCGAAGTTGACCGCCTTGGCGATGCGACGCTGATCGGAGGTGACCTCGGCCTCGGGCACCGCGAACACCTCGGCGGCGGTGCGGCGGTGCACGTCGACGTCGTCGACGAACGCAGAGCGCAGGCCCGGGTCGCCCGAGAGGTGCGCGAGGATCCGCAGCTCGATCTGCGAGTAGTCGATCGCGACCAGCATGCGCCCGGGCGGGGCCACGAACGCCTCGCGGATCCGCTTGCCTTCGGCCGTGCGGATCGGGATGTTCTGCAGGTTGGGGTCGACGCTCGAGATCCGCCCGGTGGCCGCGACGGCCTGCTCGTAGGTGGTGTGCAGCCGCTTGGTACGTGGGTTGATGAGGGTGGGCAGCGTGTCGAGGTAGGTGCCCTTGAGCTTGGTGAGGCTCCGGTAGCTCAGGATCTCCTTGACGATCGGGTCCACCATCGCCAGCTCCTCGAGCACCTTGGCGTCGGTGGAGAAGCCGGTCTTGGTCTTGCGCCCGGGGTCGAGGCCTCGCTCCTCGAACAAGAGCTTCTGCAGCTGGAGCGGCGAGTCGACGTTGACGGGGTGGCCCGCCTCCTCGTCGATGCGCGCCTGGATCTGCTTGATCTCCTCGCCGAGCTCGTCCGCCTGCCGGCGCAGCACCTCGGTGTCGAGCATGACCCCCCGCTCCTCGAGGAGCTCGAGCACGCGCGCGAGCGGCAGCTCGACCTCGTCGTGGAGCTTGCGCAGCGACGGACCCGACTCGCCGAGCTGCTGGCCGAGCGCGAGCCCGAGCGCACGCACCACGTCGACGATCCCGGCCTGCCAGGCGCCCACGGACCCGAGCGACGCCTCGGTCAGCGTCAGGGCCTTGCGGCCCTTGCCGAGCACCTGCTCGGGCGAAGCCAGCGGATGACCGAGCACGTCCTTGGCCAGCGAGTCGAGCGAGTGCGTGCTGCGGGCGGGATCGAGGACGTACGACGCGAGCATGGGATCGATCGCGATGCCGCGCAGCTCCACGCCGTGACGCCGCAGCACCACCGCCTGCCGCTTGTGATCGTAGGCGAGCTTGCTCCGCGCGTCCGACTCGAGCACGGGCCGCAGCGCCGCGAGCACCTCGGCGCGATCGAGCTGCCGACCCTCCGTCAGGTCGCCCTGCCGCTGGCGGTGCCCCACCGGCACGTAGACGGGCTTTCCCAGCTCGCCGTCGAGGCCGTGGGCCGCGAGCGCCACCCCCACGAGCTCGGCCCGCAGCGCATCCTCACCGTCGATCGCGAGGTGGATCGCCACCCGCTCCGCCCCGGCCAGCGCCTTCACATACGTCGCGAGCGCCGCGTCGTCTCCGGCGAGCAGCACCCGGTGTGCCTCGCCGGTCGCCACGAACCCCGACACCGGCTGCAGCTCGCCCGCCCCGACCTCGTCGTCGTTGCCCGGCTGTCGCGCCCGCGCAGCCGCGGCCGCCGAGCCCATCTCGCGGAGCACCAGCTTGAACCCGAGCGGCTCGAAGAACGCGACCAGCTTCTCGTCATCGGGCGGCACGTCCGCCAGCGCCTCGAGCGGCACCGGCAGCGCGAGCGCGTCCGCGAGCGCCACGAGCTTGCGCGACACCCGGGCATCGTCCGCGTGCTCGATGAGCTTCTCGCGCCGCTTCTTCTGCTTCATGCCCGGCGCGGCCGCGAGCACCCCTTCGAGGCTCCCGAACTCGTGCAAGAGCTCCGACGCGGTCTTGGGCCCCACCCCGGGCACGCCCGGCACGTTGTCGGAGCTGTCGCCGGTGAGCGCGAGCAGATCCCCGAGCAGCTCCGGCCCCACCCCGAACTTCTCCTGCACCTCGGGCGGCCCGACGAGCTTGCCCTTCATCGTGTCGTAGAGATAGATCGCCGGCCGCCCTGCGTCGGGATCCCCCGCGTCGCAGAGCTGCATCAGATCCTTGTCGCTCGATACGATCACCACCCGCTTGCCGGCGGCCTGGGCCGCCTTGGCGTAGCTCGCGATGAGATCGTCGGCCTCGTATCCCGGGTGCTCCACGCGCGGGATCCCGAGCGCCTCGACGGCCTTGCGCACCAGCGGGAACTGGGGCGCGAGATCCTCGGGCGCCGGCGGCCGGTTGGCCTTGTACGTGGGCAAGAGCTTGCGCCGCCCGCCGTCACCCCCCGCGTCGAACACCGCGGCCACGAGCTCGGGCCGCAGATCGCGACGCGTCGCCTGCACCATGCGCACGAACCCATGCACCGCGTTGACCGGCGTGCCATCCGGCGCGTTGAGCATGGGCAGCGCGTGGTAGGCCCGGAACACGAAGTTGTAGGCGTCGAACAGGAACAGCGATCCAGGTCCGCCCGGCGGTGCCTGTGGGGTGTCGGTCATTCGTGGGGCTCCGACTGGCTGGCGAACACGGTGGAGTGGCGACGTGCGTGCAGGAACATCACCTGCACGAGGCTCGTCACCGGAATCGCGAGCAGCGCGCCAACCAAGCCGAATACGTGCTCGCCCGCCAGCAGGGCGAAGATCACGAGCACCGGGTGGATGTGGGCGGAGTCGCCGATGATCTTGGGGTTGAGGACGTTGGCCTCGAGCAGGTGGATGCCGGCAATCCACGCCAGGATCCCCAGCGCAGGCCCGAACGAGAGCCCCTCGCCCGAGGACACCAGCGCGATGATCACGATCGGCAGCGACGAGATGATCGTGCCGAAGATCGGGATCAGGCTGAACATCCCGGCCAGCATCCCGAGCAGCACGCTGTACTTGATGCCGAAGATGACGAGCCCGAGGAACGTGAGCGCACCATTGGCCAGGCAGATGAGCAGCTGGCCGCGGATCACCCCCGACAGGCCCTTGTCCATCTTCCGCCACAGCTCCTCGAAGCTGGTGTGGAACTCGGGCGGCACGAGCGAGCGGATGAAGCGGTTGACGCGCTCGATGTCGAACAGCACGAACGCGCAGATCATGAAGGTGATGACGAACGCGGTCAGGAAGCCGGCCACGCCGGCGACGAACGACTGGAGCATCGGGCCGATCACCGCGGGCAGCTCGGCGCCCTTGCTCACGATGAGCGCGCGCAGGTCCTCCCCGAGGTCCTTGCTCTCCTCGACGGGCACCGGTGGGCCGATGACCCACGAGCCGTCGGAGCGCTGCTCGGCGTGGAGGCGCGCGCCCTCGAGATCGAGCCGCCAGCGGCCGTCGGGCAGCGGCTCGGCGATGATCTCGGTGCCATAGACCGGCGCCGCCTCCGACGGCGCGGTCATGAAGTCGCCGAACGTGGCCTCGAGCCACGCGGTGGCCTGGGGCAGCCACTCGTCGTTGAGCTTGGAGGCGGCCTGCGGCAGGCTCTCGCGCAGCTTGGCGAGGTCCTGGAACACCGCCGGCAACAGCACCCCGAAGAACGCCGCAATCCCGGCGAGGATCGCCACGTAGAGCAGGATCACGGCCACCACCCGCCCCACCCGCGGCTGCATGCGCGCGACGACGGGGGCCAAGAGGTAGGCCAGCAGCATCGCGAACACGAACGGCAGCACGATGCCGCGGAACATGATCACGACCGCAACGGTGAACGCCAGGAAGCCCCACAGCCGCCCAAAGCGGCGCAGCACGCCCAAGATCGTGTCCGGTCGCCTGCGGGCCTGCTCGGGCGGGCCCGCGGCCGCCCCTCGATCGTCGCTCGCCATGGTCTTGCTCCTATGCCCTGCCCTCGCCCTCGAGCGCCACTCCGCCGAGCGGCTCGGGAACTCCCACGGACGACCCGGAGGACGAACCCGCGGACGAGGGGTTGCGGCCCTCGCCCGACGCGCTGTCCCATGCCCCGCAGGCGTGGCAGCGGAATCGGAAGGCGGCCATCTTCATGCCGCAGCGGCGGCACGAGAGCCGCGGCGCGGCCGGCTCGCCCATCGCGGCCTCACGGGCGGCATCGCGCTGGCCGCGGGACAGCCGCAGCCGCACCAGCTGGAGGCGCGCGACGGTGCTCTCCTCGGCCACCCGCTCGAGCGACGCCGCCGCCTGCTCGGGGTGCTGGCGGGCCACCAGCGGCGCCAACGCCACCACCAGCTCGGGCGCCCGAGCGCTGCGCAGCGACGCGAGCATGCGCTCGACCAGGTCGTCCACGAGCCCCTCGTCCGTGGCCCACTGCCACGCCTCGGGCACCACCACGTGCGCGGCGGCGGGCAAGAGCTCCCATGCGCGCTGCCACGCATCCATCGCGAGCGCCGGATCGCCTGCGGCCGACTCGACGCGGGCCTTGGCCGTCCATACATGGCCGCTGTCGGGGGCCAGCTCGGAGGCGCGCTCGACGAGCTTGCGGGCCTTGCGATCGTCCCCTTCGCCCATGGCCACGTCGGCCTGGCCGGCCAGCGCGTGTCCGCGGCCGATCTTGCTCTCGCGGCGACGGCGGCCCTCGACGAGCTTCTCGTGCCGCTCCCAGGCGGCGGCGGCCCGCTCCCACGCGCCGGCCTGCTCGAGCGCCTTGGCCAGCGACTCGAGCGTCGCGACCGAGCGCGGCGCGAGGCTGATCGCCCGCACCAGCGCCCCCACCGCAGCACGCTCGTTGCCCTGGGCCAAGAGGTCGCGCCCCAGGCCCACCAGCGCGGCCACGCGCTGCTCCGCCGGCAAGGTGGCCGAGGCCAGCACGGTGCGATGGATCGCCTTGGCCCGCTCGATGCGGCCCCGCCGTCGATCGAGCGCGGCCAGGGCCAGGAACACGGTGGAATCGCCGGGCTCGACCTCGGCCACGCGCTCGAGCTCGTGGGCCACGTTGTCCACGTCGCCCTCGGCCAGCTCGTAGAGCACGCGGCTGCGGCGGGCCAGCGCCTCGGTGACCTGGCGCCGGGGGGCCACGTACCACCAGCCACCCGCGAAGCCGGCTGCCAGGCAGAGCAGCGAGAGCAGCAGGATCGTCACCGCTGCGGCCCTCCCCCCGGCAGCGGGCGGGGCGGCGGCGGCTCGCGAGCCGTTCGCTGCTGCAGCGCACGATCGCGCTCGATCTTCTCGGTCATCACCTTCTTGGTGCCGACCTCGATGTGGGCCTCGGCGGCGAGGATCTCGTCCTCTTCCTGCTGGCGCAGCGGCAGCGTGCGAAGCTCGAGGACCTCGCGCTCGAGCTCGCGGACCCGTCGTTGCACCAGCGCCGCGCCGCGGATGCGGAATGGCGCGCGCATGGCCAGCACGGCCAAGAGGCCCACCGCCACCACCCAGCCCCCGAGGAGCACCGCGAGGTTGACCTCGTAGCGCACGCGCGGCAGCGGCTCGATGAGGTCGAGGCGCGGCACCGCCAGCACGATCCCCACCCACGCGGAATTGGATTGCAGCGTGTTCGAGGCCCAGATCACCCCGATGAAGAACAATGCCAGGCTGACGCCGAGATAGACCTTGCCGAGCAGCGACACTGCGTGCGGCGACCATAGCAAGCGGTGTATGCTCTGGCCATGGCAGCGGACCGCGATCGCGCGCGCCGGGCAGCAACCCCTCGAAACCTTGCTTCCACGCCCCTTCGGGCCAATCCGGCCGCAGCCGGTCCCGCGCAGGCCCGGTCGCCCTCGCCGTGGCGCCCGGGGCCCTGGGCGCTCGGGGTGATCGCCTTCGGGGTGGGCCTCGGGGTGGGCCTCGGGTGCGCCACCTCCGACCAGATGCTCGAGAAGCGTCGGCGCGAGGAAGGCGGGACCGAGTGCCGCCCTGGGCTCGAAGAGGACTGCTACACCGGGCCCGAGGCGAGCCTCGGCCGCGGGGCCTGCAAATCCGGCCGGCGCACCTGCAAGGACGACGCGACGCTCGGCGAGTGCCAGGGCGAGGTCGTGCCCGCGGGGGAGCTCTGCAACAAGGTCGACGACGACTGCGACGGCATCCTCGACAACGGCTTCGAGCGCGACGGTGCGCTGTGCGAGTTCGCCAGCGCCAAGGGCGTGTGCCGCACGCAGGGCAAGTGGCACTGCTCCGCCGACGGCAGCAAGTCCGAGTGCGACGCGCCGATCGTCACGCCCAAGACCGAGCAGTGCAACACGCTCGACGACGACTGCGACGGGCAGGTGGACGAGGAGTCGGTGCCGGCGGCCGAGCAGACGTGCACCACCGGCAAGGCCGGCGTGTGCGGAGCGGGCACCAACACGTGCGTCGCCGGCAAGGTCCGGTGCGTGCAGAACGTGCAGCCGGGGCCGGAGATCTGCAACGGCTACGACGACAACTGCAACAACCAGATCGACGACGATTGCATCAAGCAGTGATGCCCGGATCCCGCCGATGACCGACAAGAAGAACCCGCTGACCGACACGCTGGTGGAGGAGGAGCCCGTCGACGAGCCCTCCGCGGGGCGCTGGGCGTGGCTCATCTGCATCGGCTCGCCCGAGGACAAGTTCGCCACCGCGGGGCGCGTGGTGCCGCTCGAGGGCGCGCACGAGGTCGTGTTCGGCCGTGACGAGTCGTCGGAGGGCCTGACCATCACCGAGGCCACCGAGGATCACCACGTGCGGGTGGGGATCCCGTTCGGCTGGGTCAGCGGGCGTCACGCGGACCTGCGCGTCACCGAGGTGGGGCCGGGGCTCGCGTTCTCGCTGCGCGACCTCGGCAGCCGCAACGGCACGCTCGTCAACGGCGAGCGCCTGCACGACGAGGTGCGGCTGCGACCGGCCGACGTGTTCGAGGTGGGTCGCTCGTTCTGGACGGTGCGCGAGGTGGGGCTCCGCAAGCTCCGCGCGCACAAGCTCTCGGAGCTCGATCCCACCGGCACCTGCTCGCCGCACCTGCACCACATCCATCGCACGCTGCATCGGCTGGCGCGCTCGTCGATCCCGATCGTGCTGCGCGGCGAGACCGGCACCGGCAAGGAGTACCTCGCCCGCGCGATCCACCAGGTCAGCGGGCGCAGCGGGCCGCTGGTGGTCGCCAACCTCGGTGCGCTGTCGGATGATCGTGTGGAGGAGGTGCTGTTCGGCGGCACCGGCTCTCCGGGGCTGTTCGAGGAGGCCAACGGCGGCACGCTCTTGCTCGACGAGCTCGGAGAGCTGTCGCCCGCGGTGCAGGGCAAGCTCTTGTCGGCGCTGGCCGAGGGCCGCGCGGCGCGGGTGGGCGAGCAGGCCGCGCGCAGCTTCGACGTGCGGATCATCTGCGCCACGCTCCACGATCTCTCGCGCATGGTGGAGGCGGGCCGCTTTCGGCCCGACCTCTACTCGCGGCTGGCCGGGTTCGTGGCCGAGCTGCCGCCGCTGCGAGCCCGCCGCGAGGACCTGGGGCTGCTCACGCGCGCGGTGATCCGCGATCTACAGCGCGAGGGCCGGCCGGTCCGCATCACCTCCAACGCGTTCCGCCGCATGCTCATGCGTGCGTGGCCGTTCAACATCCGCCAGCTACGGCAGACGCTGGCCACCGCGAGCCTCTTGGCCAGCGGCGACGGCACGATCACTGCCGATGCGCTGGCGGAGATCCTCGACCAGGACGACGGCCTGCCCGAGAACCCCGACGACGTCCGCCGCCTGCGGGCGGAGCTGGTGCGCCTGCTCGCCGAGCACGGCGGCGACACCGAAGCCGTGGCCCGCGCAATGGACCGCGACTCGTACCAGGTCCATCGCTGGCTGCAGCGCTTCGATCTGCGGGCGGAGACGTTCAAGCCGGTGGAGTGAGGCCGGCGGCCGCGAGCGCCGCGAGCTGCGGCGACGAGAAGCTCATGCTCGGGATGGCGGCGCGCGGCAGCGTGAGCGCCCACGCGATCTCGAGGGTCAGTGGCGCTCCGACGGCCGCCAGCGCCCGGCACGTCGCCGTGCTCACACCATGGCTCACGAAGGGCTCGAGCGTGCCCGTGTCTGCTGCGGCCTGGGCCGCCTCGCGTGCGCGGGCCACCAACCGAGCGAGGGCCTCGGTGAGGCGTCGCCCGGGAGGGGGTGGTCCCTCCTCGGCGGCGAGCAGGACCGGATCGGCGTTCGATGCCGCAAAGGAGGCTACGGGGACGAGCACGCGGATGCTCGTGTCACCGGGCTCGGCGAGCCCGACGGTGACCTGCTCGAGCAGGCCTTCTGCGTTCGACGGCAGGCGGGCCGCGTGGGCCGCGAGCTCGAGCAACGTGTGGATCGAGCTCGACGCCGCGATCGAGCGAGACAGCGTCAGCGGTGCATCGCCGAGCCGTAGACGGAGGGTGTCGGCCGGTGCGGCCTGGAGATCGGCCAAGAGCGCAACGGGCGAGCGGCCCTCGGCGGTCGCGATCACGTTGATGGCCTCGGCGAGGCACCGCGCATAGTCACGGGCCTGGGACCAGACCGGTACATGAACCTCGATGTCGTGGTGGCGGCTCCCGAACAGCGTGGCCACGTGCCGACCCGCGTTGCGGTGCTCGTCGAGCTCGACCCAGCGACTTGCACGGAGGTATGCGAGCACGCTCGGCGGGTCGATCCTACGACCTCGGGCCAGAGCGGTGGCTGCGATCCTCATGGCAGTGGCTGATCCTGCGCGACGCAGTAGAGCATGTGCGTGAGCGAGGCCGGTGACAATGGAGGGCGCAGTACCACGCGACACGTGCGCCGGTTCCGAGTCGGCGGCGATCCCACCAACGACGCCCAGAATGCACAGTGACGCAACACCAACGCCTCGGACGACCACTCGAGGCGCCGCTCCCAGTCGGGTGGAACGCAAACAACCACCAGGACCCGCGGCACCACGTGGTCGCGGGCACGTAGGTCGTCGTAGCTCTTCACGGGGAGGTCGTGCTGGAGCACGCCGTCCCGCGGCTCGTACCGTCCGGAGCACTTGAGCTATACACCGAGCCTGGGCGATCGTTGCTCACCGCGCCGGCCCTCGTGCTCGACGTATCCGTGCGCAGCGATCACTACGTCGAGACCGTCGACGTCCTGGTCCTCCCGGGTGACGGTCAACCCCTGACGAGCAGCCATCGCCCTCATATAGGCCTCGCTGAAGCTCTCCATGCGAAGGCCCTCGGGCAGGCCGTCGGTGCGTGGCCGAGGCCTGCTCGGGGTGAGCTGGAGCGGGGTCTTCACGGGCTCGTGCCGCCCTACCCCAGCGCCGCGAGATCGGCCGCGAGCTGGGGATGGTCGGCGTCTTCTTCGAGGCCGCGGCGGAGCATCGCGCGGGCCTTGGGCTTCTCGTCGAGACCCACGTGCGCACGGGCGAGGCTGACGTAGATGTCGCCGCGCCGGAGCTTGCCCGACTGGTCGGCGTTCTGCAGCAGCATGGTGCGGTAGATCTTGAGCGCTTCCTTCCAGTTCTGCTGGTGCTCGTAGAGCGAGCCGAGCGTCATCAAGGTCTCCACGTTGGTGGTGTCGAGGCGGTACGACTCGAGCAGCTGCTCGCGGGCCGCAGCGTCGTCGCCCTCGGTGCGAGCGATGCGAGCGAGCCGCGTGAGGCAGTGGGCAAGCGGCTTGGTGGTCTTCTCGCGCCGGGCCACCTCCACGAGCCACGCATACATGCCCTTGGCCTCCTCGTAGCGCTCGGCCATGAAGAGCCCGTCGGCGATCCGCCGGTTGATCTTCACGTCTTCCTGCACCTGCTCGTAGAGCTCGGCCAGCACTCGCAGCGCGCCGTCGGCGTCGTGCAGCTCGCCGAGCATCAGGTCCACGCGCTCGAGCACGATCGCCTGGCGGGCCGCGTCGTCGGGTTCCCGCGCGGCGCGAAGCTCGAGCAGCTGTGCGACCTGGTCCCAGCGCTTGTGATCACGGGCCTGCTTCATCAGTGCCTCCACGACCTTGCCGTTGCTCGGGTCGAGCCGCAGCGCGTGCTCGAGGTGCTCGCGACGGCGCTCGTCGTCGTCCTTGGCCAGCTCGGCCAGCCGTAGCTGCAGCGCTGCGCCCTCGGCCCCGCGCGGATCGAGGGCGGCCGCCCGCTCGAGCGTCTCCTTCATGGTCGTGTCGTCGCCCCGCGCCTCGTAGACCGAAGCCAGCGAGAGCAGGGCCGGCACGTAGCCCGGGTCGAGGTCGAGCAGCTCGCGCAGGATCGCCTCGGCGCGCTCGCTGTCCTCGAGCTTCTGGGCCAAGAGCGCGGCCAGCCGCGAGGCGGTCTGCCGGTAGCCCTCGGCGTTGCCCTCGCTCCGCTCGCGATCCATGCGGGCGGCGAGCAGCTCGCTGAGGTCGACGAAGCGCTCCTCGGCGGTGAGCAGCCGCTCGAGCGCCGTCTCGGCCTCCAGATGCCCGGGCTGCTCGAGCTGCACCTGCTGCAGCCGCTCGATCGCCTCGCCGGCATCCTTGAGCTCGGACTCGGCCACCCGCGCGAGCTCCACGAGCACCGCCACCCGCTCCGCGGGCCCCTCGGCGACCTCGAGCCGCCGCTCGAGCGCGTCGCGTACGTCGTCCCAGCGCCCGAGCCGACGCAGCAGCGCCTCGAGCTCGAGCAGCGCCTGCATGTCGTCGGGCCGATCGTTGACCATGTCCTGATAGGTGGTGATGGCCTCGTCGGTGCGCCCGAGCGGCCCCACCAGCACGCTGGCCAGGCGGTGCCGCAGCTCGCGGCGCTCGGCCGGGTCCTCCACGATCACGGCGCGCCGCGAGAGCGCGTCGGCGAGCTTTGCGTCGTCGCCCGCGGTGGTCAAAAGGCCCAGGAGCCGCGCCCAGCCCTCGGCGTGGCCCTCGTCGAGCGCGATGACCTGCTCGAGGTCGGCGATCGCGAGCGGCACGTCGACGAGCGCACGCTCGGCCACGCCTGCGGCCTCGGCCCACAGCGCCGCCGCGGCGTCGGGGCTGCCCTGCACGGCAGCGAGCCGGGCGAGCGCCTGGTGCAGCACCTGCGCGTCACCGGTGGCCCGTGCCGCCTCGACCCTGCGCTCGAGCGCCTCGCTCTGCTCGGGATCGTGCTCGAGCACGCGATCGAGCACGACGAGCGCCCGCGCGCCGTCGCCGAGCTCGCGCAGGAGCACCGTGGCGGTCTGCAGCGAGAGCGGCCCGGTGGTACGGCGCTCCTGGGCACCGGCCTCGATCGCCGCGAGCAAGAGCTCCACTGCGCGCGGCAGCTGCCCGTGCTCGCGGCCGAGCGTCAGCACGCGCTCGAGCCCGTGGGTCGACTCGGAGTCGACGGCCAGGAGCAGCCCCCACGCCTCGAGCGCCTGCTGCGGCGTGCCTCCGCCGGCGTCGTAGAGCCCGCCGAGCTGCTCGAGCAGCGCCAGCCGGTCGCCGGCCTCCGCCTGGGCCAGCCGGCGCTCGACCACCCGCGCCTGGCCGGTGCGGTCGCCCGTGCTCACGTACGCGGCATCGAGCGCGTCGAGCAACGCCTCGGGCACGCGGCCCTCGGTGTGCGCGAGCACCTGCTCGAGCCCGGCGATGGCCGCGGCTCCGGCCCCGGACTCGAATGCATCACGATAGGACTCGAGCGAGCCCGCCCGATCGCCGAGCACGAGCTGCGCCTCGCCGAGCCGCACGAGCAGCGGAGCCCGCAGCGCATCGTCTTCGCACAGCCGCACCGCCTCGCGCAGCGCCTGCTCCACGGCCTTGGGGGCCCGCACGGCCCGGCCCAGCCGCTCGACCTCGGTGCACACCGCCGCGGTCGCCAGGCCCTCCTCGAGCAACGGCAAGAGCAGCGCGAGCGCCCGCTCGCCGTCGCCGAGGATGTCCTCGGCGAGCCGCGCCGCGTGCGACGCGATGAGCACCCGCGCCTCGGGCTCGCGATCCTTGCTGGCCGCACGCACCGCCAGCTCCTCCACGTGCGTGGGCGTGACGCCCAGGCTCACCGCCAGGCGTCCGGCCTGCTCGAGCACCGGCGGCAGCTCGGTCGCCTCGAGCTCGTCCATCAGCACCGACAGCGACGCGAGCGAGCCCGCGAGATCGCCGAGCCGATCGAGCCGCACCTCGGCCAACAGCCGCAGCGATCGCACCTTGTCCTCGGGGTCGCTGCCGAGCTCGGCCCGCGCCGCCAGCACCTCGGCGAGCTCCGCGAAGCGCCCGGTGGCCTCGAGCGCGGGCATGGCGAGGTTGCCGGCCGCCTCGAAGCACTCTTCGGTCTTGGACAGCACCACGAGATCCGAGAGCGCGCCGTCCTGGCCCGGCAGGATCTGCAGCACCTGCTCGTAGCGCTCGAGCGCGCTCGGGATGTCGTGCAAGGGCCCGGCGAACAGGCGCGCCGCGTCGAGCACCAGCGCGGCCTTGGGCTCGGCGTGCTCGGCCAGCGCCGCACGCTCCGACAGCACGTCGGTGGCATCGGCGTAGCGCTCCTCGGCCACCAGCGCCACCGCGAGCACGGCGAGCGCCTCGTCGTCCTGTGGCGCCTCGAGCAAGAGCTCGCGCAGCACGTCGATCTCGGCCGGGCGATCCTTGCGAGCCTCGCGCTGGAGGAAGGCCAGGTGCATCCGCAGCTCGCGGCGCTCCTGCGGATCCTCGCCGTGCTCGACCTGCCGCCGCCGCACGTCGATGAGCTCGTCGATCGCACCGCGTGCCTCGTAGGCCCGCGCCAGCCGGGCCAGCGCCTCGCGATCGGTGGGCTCGATCTCGAGCAGCTGCCGCCACACCACCTCGGAGTCGGCGCCGAGCGCCAGCACGTCCTCGAGCAGCGTGGCCAGCCGCCGCAGGAGCAGCACGCGCTCGGTGTCCTCGGTGGCCACGCGGGCGCGCGTGGCCAGCACCTCGCGCAGCTCCTCGTGGAACCCGAGCTCCTGCAGGCACGCGTCGAGCAGCTCGAGCGCCGGCTGGTGCTCGGCCTGGAGCTGCAGCGCACCCCGCAGGATCTCGGCCGCAGTCGCGGGCTCGCCCGCGTCGTGCTGCAGCCGGGCCCCCCAGACCAAGAGCGCGAGCCGGCGCTCCACGTCGCCCTGGAGCGGCTCGCCGGCGGCGGCGGCGACCAGCGCGTCGGCCAACAAGAGCCGCTTGCCGACGAGGTCGGCCACGCGCATCGCCTCGGCGTCGAGCTGTGCGAGCGCGTCCTCGGGCCCCGGCTCGAACAGCGCGCGGCACAGCGCCCGGAACGCGGCATCCTGCGTGTCCATCGCGCGCAGCAAGAGCGATGCGATCTCGCGGTAGAGCTCGTGCCGCACCACCGGATCCTCGGTATGCGAGAGCTGCCACTCGTCGATCTCGACGATGCGGCGGATGTTGCCCTGCCGCTCATAGATCGGCCGCAGGATCGCCAGGATGCGGGGACGCAGCGCCGCGCGCTGATCGGCGATCCGCTCGAGCCGCACCACCGCCTCCGTGTCGTCGGCGATCTCGCCGAGCATCGACTCGAGGGTGTCCACCGCTCCGTCGGGGTCACCGATGTAGTGATCCTGCAGATCGGCGATGCGAGCGTAGACCGCGTTGCGCACCTGCGGCTCCTCGGTCCGCTCGATGCGATCGCGGAGCAGCTCCACCAGCTCGGGCCAGCGGTGGGTCTCCTCGTAGATCTGCTCGAGGCGGTTGCGCGCGAGCTCGTACTCGGGCTGGATCTCGAGGATCCGCTGATAGGCTCGCCCCGCCTCGGCGGGCTCCTCGAGCATCTCCTGGGCCAGCGTGGCGAGCTTGCGCAGGATCTCGATCTGCCGGCCCTCCTCGAGCGCGGTGTCGACCTCGCGCCAGTACGCCTGCCCGAGCGCGGGCCACAGCTCCGCCTGGGTGAGCGCCGACTCGAGCGCGGGGAAGATCGTCGGATCGTCGGGCCGCGCGCTCAAGAGTCGCTGGAGCAGCGGCACCGCGCGATCGGGCTGGCGCAGCGACCCCGACCACAGCTCCGCGGCCTCGCGCACCACCTCGAGCACTTCGTCGCTGTCCTCGGCGGCGGTGGGCGTGCCGACGTACTCGGTGAGCGCCTCGGCGTAGCCATCGACGCGGGAGAGCACACCCGCGAGCCGTGCGAGCTGGTCGCGTACGCGCCGCTGGCCAGGCTGCTCCTTGAACAGCCGCGTGTAGCTCTCGAACGCCTTGTCGAGGTCCTCGAGCTGCTCCTCTTCGATCTGCGCGATGCGGAGCAGGATGCGCGTGCGCTCGTGCTCGTCGGCGGCGTCGGCCAGCCGGATCTCCTGGATCTGAATCAAGCGATGCCAGTCGGCCACCGCCGCGAACACGGGCTCGAGCATCTCGGCCACGCGCCCGCGCATGCTGGGATCCTCGAGGTAGCGGCCGAGCTCCTCGGTGGCCACCGCGTGGTCGGGATCCATGCGGAGCGCCGTGCTGAGGTGACGGATGCCCTCCTCGGGGTCGTCGAGCTTCTCGCCGTAGAGCCGGCCGAGCCGCAGGCGCGTGTCCACGGCGGCCTTGCCCTCGAGCCGGCCGAGCTTGCGGTTGAGGTGCGCCGCGAGCTCGCGGAAGCGCCCCGTGGCCTCGTAGAGCGGCTCGAGCACCTCCTGCACCTCCGGCCGCTCGAGCGCGGCGCTCGACAGGCGCTCGTAGAGGCGGATCGCCTCCTCGGGCTGCTCGAGGTTCACGCGCCGGATCTCGGCCGCGCGGAGCAAGAGCTCGTCGCGCTCGTCGCCGTCCTCGCTGCGGTCGGCCTGGCTCACCAACAATTGCGCGAGCGGCTCGTAGTCTTCCTGCTGGAGGTAGATGCTCTCGAGGAAGCCGGTCGCGTCGACGTCGCCGGGCGCGAGCTCGAGGATCCGCTCGTAGGCCTTGCGCGCCTCGGGCAGGAGCCCGAGCCGCAAGAGCGCCACCTGCCCCATCGACCGCAGCACCCGCTGGCGCAGATCCGAGTCGAGGATGTGATCGACGGTCTGACCGTACGCATCGAGCAGCGGCTGCGACCGCTCTTCGGTGGCACCGAGGCGCTCGACCTTGTCGAGGATCTCCGACAGCTCGGGCTGGTCGGCCGCCTCGGCCATCGCCTCGCACAGCACCCCGAACGCTCCGCCCGCGTCGTGGATGCGCTCCTCCTGGGTCGTCGCCACGCGCAGCAGCGCCTGCAGCCGACGGCGCCCCGACGGCTGCTTGCGCGCCTGCAGCTCCTCGAGGCGGAGCAGCGCCGGCCAGTTGCCCTCGCCCTCGTAGAGCGGCATCAGGATCCGCATGGCCCGCTCGCGGGTGTCGTCGTCGGCGGTGTACGCCTCGACGGCCGCGCGAGCGCGAGCGTTGTGCGGCGCGAGATCGAGCACGCGCTTCCACAGCTCGAGCGCGTCCTGCCCCCGCGACAGCTGCGTGCCCACGACCTCGGCGGTGCGCGAGAGCAGCTCCACGCGATCGTCGTCCTTGTCGGCGAGCAGCGTCAGCCGCCGCAGGCCCTCCTCGACGTCGGGCCAGCGCTCCTGCCGTTGGTTGAGCTCGACCAGGCACGAGAGCGCATAGGTGGTGTCCTCGCGCCCGACCTTGAGGTCGAGCACCGACTGGAACGCCGCCATCGCGCGGTTCGTGTCGCCGAGGTGGTCACGCTGGATCTCGCCGAGCTGGCGCCACAGCGGCGCGCGCCCGCGGGCGTCGTGGGTGACCCCGATGCGGTGCTCGAGCACCTCGCACAGTCGCTTCCACTCGCCCTCCTCGAGGAACAGCCGCTCGAGCGCGTCGAGCGAGCGGAGGTTGTCGGACTCCATGTCGAGCACGTCGCTGTAGGTCAGCGCCGCGCCCACGCGATCGCCGAGCTCTTCTTGAATGACCGCGATCTCGAGCCGCGTGCGGACCTGATCGGCCTGCATGTCGAGGAAGCGCAGCAGCATGCGCTTGGCCTCGATGAGCGCCACGCCGTCGCCGGCCTCGAGGTGCAGGCGGCACAGCGCCTCCACCGCGCGGTGGGCCAGGCCCGCATCGGGCGGGTCGAGGGCCAGGAGCTCCGCGTGGGCCTGCCGGGCCTTCTCCTGATCGCGCAGCCGCTCGTCGAACAGGAGCGCAATGCGGTAGGTGAAGTCGATCCGCAGCGCGCGGTCGAGCTCGGTGGGCCCCGCGAGCGCGCTCCGCCACACGCTCACGAGGTCCTCGTGGCGCCCGAGCAAGAGGCCCAGACGCTCGACGTGCTCGCGAGTGTCGCGGCGGCGCACGTCCATGGCGAACGCCTCGCGCATCACGTCGAACGCCGTGGTGGGGTCTTGCAGCTCTTGCTCGCGCAGCCGCGAGATCTCGAGCAGGTGGGTGACCGCCTCGTCGGCCGAGCCGATCTCCTCGGCGTGGGCCCGCCGCGCGTGCAGGATCCGGATCCGGCCCTCGTGGTTGCCGAGGCGCTTGTAGATCGGCTCGAGCAGCGCGCACGCGGGCAGCTGCACCTCGGCGATCTCGAGCAGCTCCTCGAGCAAGCGCCGCGCGTGGGCGTCGTCGGGATCCTCGCCCAGCACCTGGCCGAGCAGGTCCACCGCCCCGAACGCGTCGCCGAGGAACTGCATGCGCAGCCCGGCGCGGCGCACCATCAGGCGGCGGCGCAGCTCGCCATCACGGGTGAGCTCGGCCCAGCGGCCCAGGATCTGCTCGAGGCTCTCGTGGTCGGCGGGCTCGCTGCCCTCGCCGTACATCTCGGCGAGCAGCTCGATGGTGGGCAGGTCGTCGGGGATGAGGTCGAGCAGCTCCTCGGCGGTGCGGATCGCGGTCGTGCGGTCTCCGAGCACGTTGCGGGAGATGTCGATGATCCGCGACAGGAGCTGCCGCTGCTCGCGTTGGTTGAACGTCACGTCGACGCGACGGCGATAGAGCGCCACGAGCTCGGAGCTGGCCGCGCGGCCACGCAGCAGCGCCTCGAGCGCCTCGTAGGCGCCGATGTGGGTCTCGTCTTGGTCGAGCACCACCGCGTACGACCGCTCGGCATCGCCGGGGCGTCCGAGCGCGTCGCGGAGCATGGCCGCGTGCTCGAGCAGGAGGTCGCGGCGCAGCGCCACGCGCTCGCGCGTCAGCGTGCGGCCCTCGGCCTCGGTCTGCTCGGCCTCCTTGCTCATGCCGCGGAGCGCCGCCTCGAAGGCCTCGGACACGTCGATCATGCGCTCCTGCTCGGCGCCGAGCCGCTGCAGCGTCTGGCGACCCTGCCAGTGGCCGGGGTCGGCGAGGAACAGCTCCACGCGGATCCGCAGCGCGTCGGAGCGCCGCTCCTCCATGCGCTCGTAGATCGCGGCGAGCTGCTCGAGCTGGCTCTTGCGCGCCTCAGGCTCCTTCTCGGCGGCGATGATGACCTCCATCGCCTCGGCCTCGCGCTGGCGATCCTCGATGCGCCGGTAGTAGGGCAAGAGGCCCTTCATCACCGGCAGGCCCACCGAGGGATCGGACTGGCGCAGCTCCTCGAGCGCCTGGACCACCGCGCGGTGGTTGGGCTCGAGCTCGAGCACCGCGAGCAGGCCCTCGACCGCCGGCTGCGACTGTGCCAGCCGCACCGCCCGGATCTGCGCCAGCTCGAACATCAGCGGCACGCGGGTCGCGTCGGTGGTGGCCTGCGCGAGCTGCTTCTCGAGGATCTCGGCCAGCGGCGCCCAGTAGCCGCGGTTGCGGTAGATGCGGGCGAGGCTCCCGAGCGCCGCCGCGTCCTGCTCCACGTGCTCGAGGATCCGGCGATAGGTCTCGGTGGCGCCGTCGAGGTCGCCGAGGTGCTGCTCCTGGATCCGGGCGAGGTTGCGGAGCGTGACGAGCCGCGCCTCGGGGTCGGGCGTGACCTCGAGCCGGCGCCGGTACACCTCCGAGAGGTCGTCCCAGCGGCGCGTGCCCGAGTAGATCCGCTCGAGCGCCTCCATCGCGCCCGCGTTGGTCGGGTCGAGGTCGATGATGCGCCGGAAGTAGCGCTGCGCGTCGTCGGGCTTGAACAGCTTGTCGCGGGCCACCACGGCCAGCTTGTCGAGCAGCACGAGCCGCTCGGCGTCACCGACCGCGGAATCGCCGATGCGGCGCTCGAAGATCGAGGTCAGCTCGTCCCAGCCATCGGCCTTCTCGGCCGCGAGCTCGAGCGCCTGCCGCAGCGCCTCGTCGGTGGGACGGATCCGGTAGGCCTCGGCCGCCCACTGCAGCGTCAGCGTGGGCGAATTGAGGCTGCCCTCGGCCACCTGCTTCATGTCGGCGATGAGCCGCAGCCGCTCGTCGTCGCTCTCCGCGGCCTTGAACAGCACCTGGTACGTGCTCATGAGCCGCGCCCAGTTCTTCTGCTCGCGGTAGATCGGGAGCAGCTCGCGCGCGACCGCGAGGTTGTCGGGCTGGATCGCCAGCGTGCGCTCGAGGGCCTTGAGCGCGCGCTCGGGCTGGCCGAGCCGCGTCTGGCACAGCGCCGCCACGCGGCGGTAGAGCGCTACGCGGGCCTCGGTGTCGCCCACGCGATCGGCCGCGCTGTGCAGCACCTCCACCACGTCCGCAAGGCGCCCCTGCGACTCGTAGAGCGCCGTCAGCTCGTCCCAGCGCTCGCCGGCCACATACGCGTCCCGCAGGCGCCGGGTGGCCTTGTCGTGCCCGGGCGAGAGCCGCAGGAGCTCCTGCCACACGCGCGTGGCGTCGTCGCGGCTCTGCAGGCGATCGGAGTAGAGGTGCCCGATGTGCGCGAGGATGCGGATCGCCAGCTCGCGATCGACTTGGGCGAGCTTGCGGTGCAGGATCTCGGCCGCGCTTGCCCACCGGGACTCGCGCTCGTAGAGCCGCGCCAGCGCGTCGAGGGCCGTGGCCTCGTCGCCGTGGTGCCGCAGCACCTCGTTCCACGCCGCGATCGCTTCTCGCCGGTCGCCCAGGCGCTCCTCGCAGAGCCGCGCCAGCTCGATCCGCAGCGACAGCGCCGCCTCGCCCTCGCGCTCGGCCAGCTCCTCGCGACGCAGCCCAATGAGGGCCCGCCAGTCGCGGCGCTGCTCGTGGATCCGGGCCAAGAGCTCCCGCGCCCCGCGGTCGCCGGGCCGCAGCGCCAGCACCTGCGACAGCGGCTCGAGCGCCCGCTGCGGGTTGCCGAGCTTCTCGAGCCAGATCTCGGCGACCTTGATGAGCAGCCCGCGCTGGCGCTCGCCGTCGCCGGCCTCGCGCGCGGCCTCGATGCGGCGCGCGTACACGCCCAGGAGGTCGTTGAAGCGCCCGGCCGCCGCATAGGTGTCGGCCAGCGCCTGCAGGCTCGGCTCGTGGCGCGGATCGATGTCGAGGATCCGCTGGAGGGTGGCCAGCGCCATCGTGTCGAGCTTGAGCCGGTCGCGGTAGAGCTCGGCGATCTCGAGCAGCTTCGCGATCCGAGGCTCGTTGGCCTCGGGGCCGCCGCCGATCCGATCGAGCTCGTCCTTGAGCAGGTCGACGAGCGCCGTCCACTTGCTGCCGTCGCGGTAGAGTCGCTCGAGCGCCTCGGACGCGCGGCGATCGTAGCCGTCCTCGCGCAGCACCGAGCGCCACACCTCGATCGCGCGGTCGCTGCTGCCGAGCCGCTGCTCTGCCAAGCGCGCCATCTCCTCGGCGAGCGAGAGCCGGGCCTCGGGTTCCTTGGTCGCACGCCGCGCCTGCACCAGCACCTGCATGAGCTGGGTGGCACCCGCCTCGCCCGCAAACAGCTCGCGGTAGAACCCGAGCACCTCGGGGTGCCCCGGCTCGGTCCGACGCACCCGGCGGAAGTACGGCTCGGCGAGCTGCGCCTGGCCGCTGCGCCGCCAGATCACCGATCCGGCGAGCAGCGCCACCGCGTCGCCCTTCTCATCGCGGGGCGCCCGCTGGGCGGCGGCCTTGGCCGCGTCCACGAGGTCGTTGGGCGACGCCCCGTCGACCACCAGCCGGCCGAGCACCTTGCTCACCGCGTCCACCGAGGCCGGGTCGTCCTTGGCCAAGAGGCGCGCGGCGGCGAGCTCGATGCCGTCGACGGCGGTCGCGAGGGCCTGCCGGGTCGCGTCGTCGTCGGCGAGGAGGTGATCGAGCAGTGCGGAGCGGATGTCTGCCATGTCGGATCTCGGCGTGCGGAGAGGGAGGGAGGAGGGCAGCGAAGCGAAGTCGCGCGTCAGGCGAGCGACGGGACGTCGGGCGAGCGGTGCACGACGCGGCGTCGTGCGAGCGCAGCCGGGGGTGGTCGGCTGCGAGGAGCGTGCGAGCCTCGGTCGCATCTCGGCCGGGTCGCGTCCCATCCCGGCCGAGCTCCGCCCTTGGACATCGAGCCGCAAGGGTACGTTGGAGCAAAGGCCGGTTCAATCGGCCAGCTCGGCGCGCCGAGGAAGGCCTTCGGACGCCGTGCGTCCGCGCGACGAAGGGCCGCCGCTAGGCGAGCAACGCCAAGGCAGCCGCGGTCGCGGCCGAAACGTTGAGCGACGCCATGCCGCCCCGACCGGGGATGGTCGCCAGCAGGTCACAGCGGGCACGCGTCAGCCGACGCAGGCCACCGTGCTCGCCTCCCATCACCAGGACCAGCGGCTCGGGCAAACGGTCCTCGGCCACCAGCCGCGGCAGCGGCTCACCACCGTCGGCTACCGTGCCCAGCACCCACACGCCGCGGTCCCGGCAGGTCTCGAGCGCGCGTGCCAGGTTGACGACCCGGCCGAGCGCCAGCCGCTCGCTCGCCCCTGCCGAGGCCCGCACGACCGCCGGGGTCACCGTGGCGGCGCGGTCGCGCGGCCAGAACAGCCCCAGCACGCCGAAGAACTCGCAGGTCCGGATGATGGCCCCGAGGTTCTGCGGGTCTTGCACACCATCGAGCGCCACGAGCACGCGGCGCGCAGCGTCGGGCTCGCGAGGCCCGGCCTCGATCGCGTCGAGCAGGTCCTCGAGGTCACGCCATGCGGGTGGTCGCGCGAGGGCCAGCACGCCCTGGCAGTCGAGGTCGGGGGCACGCTGGGCCAGCTCGCGGGCCTCCACCAGCGTCACCGCGACCCCGGCCGCGAGGGCCTGCGCGTGCAGCTCGCTGCGCTCGCGCCGGACATCGAGCCACAGGCCCTCGACTCGACCGGGTGCATGCGCGAGCAGCTCGGCCACCGCGCGTGGACCGGGCACGAGGTGCTCGCTTTCGGGACCGGGGCCGGAGCGGGCGCTCGAGAACCTCGCACGATCGGCCGAGGGGCCTGGTCTTCCGTTCGACGGCCTCGGGTTACGAGTCGGGTTGCGTCGGCTCGACGACAAGGCGTCCTCCTTGCACCCGGGTGACCGTGGTCCTGCCTGCGCCGGGCCCCGGCTGGCCGGTGATCGCCTGCTGCAAGGCATAGAACACCAGCAGCCCTTGGTCACCGGGCGGCTCGCCCTGGAGGCGAGCGTACGCCGCCTCGAACTCCGCCGACTCCGGACCGCGGGCCGCCGCGGGCGCGACCCACACCCCATCGAGCACGTCGTGCCCCACGCTCAGGCCCTGCGGCGAGAGGCCCTCGGCGGTGGTCAGGACCACCAGGCCCGGCACGTCGCCATGGGCCGGCATGCGACCGGCGCGGGCGAGCTGGCGCACCACCATCTCGGCGCGGGCCAGGGTATCGGGCACGAGCAGCGCCGTGTCCTCGCGGAGCGCCGTCATCACGGGGTTGACGTGGGGCTGGAAGCTCGTGGTGTCGGGCGGGTAGGTGCGCACCACCAGCTCGCCATCGAAGCCCTTCGCCTTGGCCTGGACCGCATCCACGGCTCGCTCGCCGTAGGCATTGTCGGGCGCGAGCACCACCAGTCGATTGCAGCCGCGGGCCCGGGCCACGCCGACCAGCGCCTCGACCCGGTGCTCGAGGCTCGGCGCCACGCCGGCCGCCTTGCTCGTGCCCTCGCCGGGCACGATCACCTGGGCCCGTCCGTCGACCTCGCCGACCACCGCCTTCACGTTCTTGGGCCCGATCGGCCCCACCAGCACGCGGGTGCCCTCCTCGACGAGGGAACGGGCTGCGCTCTGGGCCGTCTTGGCGGTCGATCCGCTGTCGCGCCACACGAGCGGTGGCGGGCGATCGCTGGCCAATACCTCGATCGTGGCCAGGGTCGCGGCGAGCTGCTCGTCGGCGAACGCCGAGAATGCCCCGGTGCGCGGCAGCAGCATGCCGATCCCACCCGATGCCGTGCTGCAGCCCGCCACCCACGGGGGCACCCCGGGCGGCACCGGCTCGCCGAGACGGGCCTCGAGGCAGGCCCGGCCAGGCGATGGCGCCATCGCGGCCACGACCTCGGCCAGCGCCTCGCGGGGCATCGCCTCCGCCAGCAGGGCCAGGCGCTGCTCGGCCCACAGCGTGGTGCCCTTCCCTTCGGGCAGTGCCTCGCGCCACGCCGCGAACGCGGCCACCGCGGCCGGCGCATCGCCCTTGCGGTCGAGGCTGACCGCGCGCATCCCCAGCGCCTCCTCCAGCGGCAGACCACCGCGCGCCCCGACCAGCGGCTCCTCCAGCGCTGCGAGCGCAGTGGCTGGGTCTCCCCCGCGGACGAGGGATCGTGCGCGAATTCGCGCAAGATCCACCAGCACCTGGGGCTCGCTGGCCGCTGCATCGCGCCCGAGGTCGAGCCCCTCCTCGGCCGAGGCGAGCGCCAGGGGATCGTCTTGATGAAGGTACGCATGCTCGGCCCGTACCCGCAGGGCGGCCAGGCGGACGGAGAGCGGGGGGTCCTTGGCCAACAGCTCGTCGGCCAGCGCCCGAGCCTCGGCGCCTCCCGGGTCGGTGTCGTGGGCGCGCTGCAGGCGATCCCACGCGTCGCGCCAGCCCGGGTCGACGGGGCGGCCGTCGAGATCCCGGGCGTCCCCGAGGTGCTTGGGGAGCTTCGAGCCACCGGGGCGACAGCTCGCACCGCCGCACCCGAGGCCCAGGGCCAGCACCAGCGTGGCCTTCGCGGCGAGGCGGCCCCGCATGGCGAGGCGGCCCCGCACGGCGGGCCGGCTGACGCCGCCGGGAGTGGGCTCGGGCGTGGGTCGCCAAGGAAGGGAACGGAGCACGCGGGACACCGGTCAGACCTGGTCAGCCCCCGGGAGCCCGGGGAGCGGTGCCGGCATGTTATATGAATCCCGAATGAAGGGCCGCGACGCGGACGGGTCGGACGACGACGATTTCGGCTTCGGCGAGGCGAGCCGTTATGCGGCGCACCTGGATCGGGGCTGGGCCATGCTCGATCGCGGCGATCACGCAGCCGCACGAACCTCGGCCGAGCACGCCCAGGAGGCGCGGCCCGACGATCCCGACGCCGCGATCCTGCTGGGCGCCGTGTCGCTGGCCGAGAGCGACCCCGAGGAGGGCCTTCGCTGGTACGAGCGTGCGATCGAGCTCGACCCCGAGTACCTCGAGCCCTACACGGCCGCCGCGCAGGTGTGCCTCTATGATCTGGACGACCCGACCCGCGGCCTGCGCTACTGCAACGATGCGCTCGAGCTCGAGGTGCTCGGCCCGTTCGACCGCCTCGAGGTGCACCTTGCCGCCGCCGAGTGCGAGCTGGCGATGAACCTCGTCGACGAGGCGCGCGCTCGTCTCGCCGCGCTCGAAGAGGAGCCCGTGCTCATGAGCACCCTGCGGCTCGGGTCGCGGCCCGACCTGCTCGACGAGGTCGACGCGGAGGATCCCGACGACGAGAAGGCCGTGGCCTCCGCGTACCTGCAGCGCGACGGCGAGGAGGATCTCGACGAAGAGGAGCGGGTCGAGCGGATCGGCCGTGCGCTGCAGCTCGCGTTTCGGCTGGCCCGCATGCGCCTGGATCTCGGCGACGCCGAGGCGGCCACGCACACGCTCACGGAGCTCTTGCGCTGGTACCCCGGCGAGCCCGATGCGTGGGGCCTGGTGAGCGAGGCGCACTACCGCGCCGGGCGCTTGCCCGAGGCCTGCGTGGCGGCGATCAAGACGCTCGAGCTCGATCACGAGGTCGAGGTGCCCGACTGGGTGCCGAGCTTTGCGCTGGTGCATCGGCGGGTGGTGCAGCTGCTCAAGGAGTCGCCCGAGCCCGCGATTGGATCGCTCGTGGACACCGGGCGACCGATCACGGTGATGGTGCGCGACGCTCCGGCGCCCGAGCTGGTGATGGAGGGCGTGGACCCGCGAGTGACCGTGCTCGCGCTCGCCGGGCGCCCGGGCGCAGAGCCGGAGCTCGTGGAGGAGACCGAGCTGCAGCCGCCGGTGCTCACGGGGCTCGCGGTCTATCGGAGGAACCTGGCGAGGTTCGCAAGGGATGCGGAGCAGTTCGATCAGCAGCTGCGGTTCGCGGTGCTCGATGAGCTGGCGAGCTTCGTGGGGCTGCCCGATGACGCGCGAGAGCGGCTCGGGCTGCCGCCGCTCGGCGAGCTGGGGATGCCGGTGGTGGTGACCGCGACGAGTGAGGAGCCCGAGCCGGAGGAAGGCGGGGGCAAGGGGAAGCGAAAGCGCGGGCGGAGACGACGGCCGCGGGCGGCGAATTGACGGCGTTGCGGGCGGATAGGTCGAGGACGTGGCTCCGAAGCTCAAGAGCATCTCCGTCTCCGGATTCAAGTCGCTCGGCAACGTGACACTGCCGCTCGATGGGCTCAGCGTGCTCATTGGGGACAACGGTTCGGGGAAGAGCTCGATCCTCGAGGTGCTGGAGATCCTTCGGTGCACGACGCATGAGGACCTCGCAACACGTATGGCGCGTGCCCACGGTGGCATGAGTCAGCTTCGTGAACATGGGGCCGAACGCATGGTCATCGCGGCCACGGTCGACGATGGAGAGCGTGAGCCGTTGACCTACGTGCAAGAGTGGTCCGAAGACCGCACGGTGCGCGAGCAGGTCTCTCGTGGGTCTGGGGGCAATCCCCTCGCACGAGATGAAGTGATTAGAGCGCTGAGCCACAAGGCAATCGTGCTGGGGAGGGCCGAGTCCATCGTCTTTGGTGGTTCCATCGTTCATCCCGACATCGCAGCGGTTGCAGAAGCCCTTCGTGGCATCGAGGTTCACTTGCCGTTCCAGGTAACCGCGCACTGGGCGGCTTCGCCCGATCGACGTGGAGTCCGTGGGATCAGCTTGATAGAGCCCACTACCCGCCTCGAGCGCTTCGGAATCAATCTCGTCAATGCCTATCAATCGCTCAAGAACGACTTCGGCATCGACCACTGGAACGAGACCCTCGAGTACATCCATCTCGGCTTGGGCCACGAGATCCGCGACGTGCGACTCGAAGCCATCCCCGGCGGGGGTCACATGGCGCTGGCGATCGAGACCCGGCACCAAGGGCGCGTTCCGGCGTTTTCAATGGCCGACGGTGTGCTCTCGTACCTCGCGTTCGTGGCGTTGTTCCGCCTCGAACAAGGGCGCACCCTGCTCGCGTTCGATGAACCCGAGCTGCACCTCCATCCCGGGTTGCTGATGCGCGTGCTCGGCCTGTTCGAGACGATGTCGGATCGCTATCCCGTCGTGATCTCGACGCACTCCGACCGTCTCCTCGACGGCTTGACGGATCCGGCCAGCTCCGTCGTGGTGACCGAGCTCGACGAAAACCATCGTACTCGGCTCCGCTACCTCGACCCGAAGCAGCTCGAAGAATGGATCGCCGACTACAACGGACTTGGGGGGCTGCGGGCCGACGGTGAGCTCATCTCCGTGTTGGCCGACGCGGTCGATCCAGGTGCGGCCCCCAGGCTGCCATGACCCGTTATCGAGTGTTCTACGAGGACGAGGCCGCGGCCGAGATCAAGGGCTTCGGCGCGCACCTCCTGCTCTGCGCCTGCGTGGCCGACCGCATGGGCAGCAAGACACTCTGGGACATCCAACGCATCCTCGACGGCCAGCCGAAGAAGGGCGACAGCAAGCTCCTGGCCGCTTGCAAGCGGCACGCCGAACGCGATGTCGACGAGGTCGTCTTCGCCGTGTTCGATACGGACAAGCTCCACATCCGCCTCCAGATCTCGAAGCGCCCGATCGACGAGCTCCGCATTGCCCTCGAAGCCGCCATCAGCTCGCCGAAGGTCCGTCCTTTCCTGCTCGAGCGCAACCTCGAGGATCTGGTCGGGGCAAGCGCTGGTTGTCTCGAGCCGCCCTCGAAGATCCCCCCAAAACGGCACAACGAACGTGACATGGTCCTGCGCAAGGCCGCCACCTCCGGCCGTTCGGTCCGTGACTGCATCACCCATGCAATCCCAAGCTTCGCCGCGCTGGCAGACGCGGTGGCTCATGCGCTGATGCAGCACCCCGGTTGATCCCATCGCAGGCGCCTGCACCGCGCCTACGATGGCCGCATTCTGCTCGAAGAACGCGCGCGACGAGCCGACTTCGTCGCAGAACACGATCACGGCGGGTTCTACGGGCTCTTGCGATCCGCTCCACCCGAACGCGGTATCGTGGACCGATGCGTACGTTGGGGCTCGTAGCGTTGCTGTGCGTGGCGTGCACCCGACCCAACCCGGGGTTCGAGGGGGAAGCGACCACGGCGGACGAAGACGCGGGAGAGCCGATCACCAGCGACCCCGACACGGTCGGTCTCGACACGGTCGGTCCCGGCACCGTGGGATCGGGGCTCGAGACCAGCGGCTCCGTCACCGCGAGCTCCGGCGTCGACAGCGTCGATCCCGATACCGTCGGCATCATCACCACCACCGCTGCCGAAGACCTTCCGGGCGAGCCGAGCTGCGAGGAGCAGCCGTCGCCGGGCCTGAGCATCCAGGTCGCCAATCCGGAGATGTCCGGGGGCTTTTGCCCCCCGACGATCAACTTCGCGATGAGGTTCGTCAGCGCCGAGGGCAACGAGTTGATGGTGGAGCCTTGCTTGCCGGGCTGCGACATGTGCTTCGGCGAGCTCTATCCGCTCTTCGTGGATCTGATCGCGCTCGGCGACATCCTCCCGATGGAGACCTGCCTGTCGCTCGAGGCCCAGCCGCTGGTGAATCAGACCGAGACGCGCTGTCACTGGGGCGCGCTGACGATCTGGGAGCCGGCGCTCGGCTCCCCTCACGTGATCGCGACTTCCCGCTCGCACCCGCCTACGCCCATCGCGGCCGGCATGCTCGCGGGTACGATTCCGGAGCCGATGGAGGATCCGCCCTGTACGTGCGCTTCGATCGGTCAGGACGACGCTTGCTGCAACGCCGGTGATCCGCCCACGTTCTTGTACTACGCCATCGGCGACCAGGAGGTGCATCCGGGCGACGACGCACCCATCGAGCTCCCGATCGGGTTCGAGCACTCGTTCCAATTGTTCCAGGCCGAGCACATCCCCGCCTGCACGAACGAGGAGCGCCAGCTCTCGTGGGCGGTCGTGAGCGTGCCGTGATGGGCCGCGCGCTCCCACGGCCACGGCTCCTGCCCTACAGGTGCTGCGAGAAGTGCTCTGCGAGGCGATCGGCGGCCGGCTCGATGAGCACGGGATCGTCATAGAAGTCGATCTGGCCCTTCGATTCCATCCACACCTCTGCCTTGGGTCCCGAGAGCTCCGCGAAGAACGCCCGCGCGAGCGCCGGCGTGAGCGCCTTCTCGGAGTGGATCATCAGCGTGGGCACGCCGATCTTCGAGGCGTTGCTGCGGGCATCGAACGGAATGGTGTGCTCTCGTGACATGACCGCGAATCCGTTGACGTAGTTTGGATGCGCGCCGCGCTCGGTGCCGTAGTACTCGAATGCCTCGGCGAGCGGCATCGCCACGTCGCCCTCCTTCCCTACGGCGGGGATCCGATCGGCCGTTCCCGTGGCTTCGAAGCGCTCCCGGGCCGCGCCCGCTGGCGATGGCGGCGTCGAACCGCTCGCCCATCCACTCACGCTGCTTGCTCACGTCGTGGAAGAAGCCCGCGACGGCTCCGAATGCGCGCACGCGTGGATCCTCGGCCACCACCGCGCTCATGTAGCCCGCGCCCGCGCACACGCCCACGGCACCGAGGCGCTTCGCGTCGACCTCCGGCCGCCCGGCGAGGAAGCTCAGCGCCGCGCGGGCGTCCTGCACCTTGCGCCCCGGGTGCTCGTACTGCCGCGGCTGCCCGCCGCTCTCGCCGAAGTGGCGGTTGTCGATCGCCAGCGTCACGAACCCCCGGCGCGCGAGCGCCTCTGCGTAGTGGCCCGGGACCTGCTCCTTGACGCTCGTCAGCGGCCCGAGCAGCACCAACGCGGGGTGCGAGCCGCTACCCTCGGGGGCGCGCAGGAGGCCTACGACGGTCTCGCCATCGACTTCGAACGTCACGCGGGTGGTGTGGATGGAGGGAGCTTGTGCGGGCATCGGAGTCGACGGTACTCCAGGTCACGGTGGGTCGGCGTGGAACGAGGATTTGGCCTGGGATAAGCTCGTCCGGCCGATTTCGAGGAGGACTCATGTCGCAGCAGGACGATGTCGAGCTCGTCAAGACCACGATGGATGCGCTCATGGCCGGCAACCCGGAGCCGCTCTTCGCCGCGCTCGCGGACGGCTTCGTAATCAAGGCGGTCATCCCCGAGGGCACGCCGATCAGCGGAGAGTTTCGCGGCAAGGAGGGCCTGCTCCGCTACCTTCAGGCGCTCGGCGAGGTGATGGAGATCCTCGAGGTGCGGAGCGACGACTACGCGGCCTCGGCGAACCACGTGGTCATCCTCGGGTACGAGCGAGCGAGGGTGCGCAAGACCGGCAAGCTGCTCGAGTGCGACATCGCGACGGTGGTCGGCATCGCGAACGGGAAGATCACCAAGCTGGTGGCGTTCGCGGATATGAGCGCGATCGTGGAGGCGTATCGGGCAGAGTAATCGGCCTCCACGATTCGCCCGGCCCTGGCCACGCTCGCGCGACCTCGAGCCGCTCGGTTGCCACCATGCGGTGCCCACGCGAGCGCCTCGCGGCTATGCTCCACTCCCGTGGGGTTCGGATCACGGCTGACCTGGTCGCTGGTGTGGCTCGTGCCCGTGGCCTCCGGCTGCCGCACGGATCTGCCGAATGCAGCAGGCTACCAGCTCACCGAGACGGAGGGCTCGACCGACCCCACGCACACGCCGTGGGCGGATTCCACCAGCACGACCTCGCCCGATACGAACGAAGCGACGGACTCGATCGGTACGGTCGGAGCGACCGACTCGACCAGTACGAGCGCAGGGATGGACTCGACCGACTCGACCAGTACGAGCGGAGCGACCGACTCGACCGATGCGGGGGAGATCTGCGGCAACGGGATCGTGGAGGGCACCGAGGCCTGCGACGAGTCCGGCGAGTCCGTCGACTGCGACGTCGATTGCACCCCGGCATCCTGCGGCGACGGCCTGACCAACGCCGCGGCCGGCGAGGCCTGCGACGATGCCGGCGAGTCCGCGACCTGCGACAGCGACTGCACCCTGGCACCCTGCGGCGACGGCGTCGTCAATGCCACCGGCGGAGAGCTGTGCGACGACGGCGGAGAATCGGCGGCCTGCGACGTCGATTGTACCCCGTCGCAGTGCGGAGACGGGGTCTTCAATGCCACCGCCGAAGAGCAGTGCGACGACGGCGGAGAATCGGCGACCTGCGACGTCGATTGCACCCCGGCATTCTGCGGCGACGGCCTGACCAACGCCACGGCCGGCGAGAACTGCGACGATGCCGGCGAGTCCGCGGTCTGCAACAGTGACTGCACCACGGCACCCTGCGGCGACGGCGTCATCAATGCCACCGCCGGAGAGCTGTGCGACGACGGCGGAGAATCGGCGGCCTGCGACGTCGATTGCACCCCGTCGCAGTGTGGAGACGGGGTCTTCAATGCCACCGCCGGAGAGCTGTGCGACCAGGGCGGTGCCACGGCGCTCTGCGACGCCGACTGCTCGCCGGTCGATTGCGGCGATGGGATCGTCAACCCGGCCGCGGGCGAGCAATGCGACGACGGCGGCGAGTCTCCGACGTGCAACATCGATTGCTCGACGGGCGAGTGCGGCGACGGCATCACCAACGTCATGGCCGGCGAAGCCTGCGACGACATGGGCGACTCGCTGACCTGCGACGCCAACTGCACGCCGGCGACCTGCGGAGACGGCACGACCAACGGTGTCGCAGGCGAGGCCTGCGACACCGTGGGCGAGTCCGTCGCCTGCGACGCCGATTGCACGCTCGTGAGCTGTGGCGACGGCACGATCAACGCGAGCGCCAGCGAGAGCTGTGACACCGCGGGACCGTCGATCACCTGCGACGGTGACTGTACCCCGGTGGGGTGCGGCGACGGGGTCGCCAATGCGCCCGCGGGCGAGCAGTGCGACGACGGTGGCGAGTCGGTGGGTTGCGACGCCGATTGCACGCTCGTGAGCTGTGGGGATGGTGTGACGAATGCGACCGCAGGCGAGCAGTGCGACGACGGCAATCTCGACCCGACCGACGCGTGCGACCTGTGCACCTCGAACACGTGTCGGTTCGTCAATGGGCTCACGTGGTGCTATGACCCCAACGCGTGTGGAACACCGTGTAACGCAGTGTGTGCTGCGTTTGGGCTCGCGCCCGTGGCCGACCAGAACGCGTGGTTCAACGCGCAGAACGAGCAAACGGAGTGCGACGCGCTGGCGGCTGCATTCGGCATCGGGGCCACGAGCCTCGGTAGCTATGCGTATGCCTGCCTCGAGACCGTCGGAAACCATATGGTCGCTCCGCTTTCGAGTCCCTTGTATTGCTCGACGTTCGCCGGGTGCCCCGCCAGTCACCTGGTGAGCGCCGACGCGCAGGGCATCGATTGCGCGTCGGGTGTCTCGTCGCGTTCGATCTGCCCTTGCGGGTGAGCAAGCGCCGCTACGAGCATCCCCACGGCAACCCCCGCCCTCACCCGCAGCGCACCGCCCCCTTCCCGAACAGCCGCTCGAGCGCCAGCAAGAGCCCCTCGTCCGCGCTCACGCAGAACTCATCCCCGAACACGATATTGCTCGCATAGACATCGTCCACCACCACGGAGAGCTCCATCTTGCACTGCCCGCCGTGGTCGCTCACCACCTGCTTGAGCTGCAGCAGCTTCTGATCCGTGAGCTGATCCACCCGCAGCGTCAGATACACCCGCGCCGTCCGCTCGGCCCGCACCTGCGCCACCGGCTGCATCCCCTCGAGCAGCAGCTTGTACCGCTGCACCTCCCCGTCGTCGCCGGTCTCCACCTCGATCTTCCCCGACACCAGCACCGGCTCGTCCCCGGCCCGCTCGATCTGCTCGGCGACCGTGAGCCCCGTCGCCTCGTCGACCCGCGCGTACGTCTTGGGGAACACCACCACCTCGATGCGCCCGTACTGGTCCTCGAGCTGGAAGAACCCCATCGCCCCGCGGCCGCTCCGCGTCTGCACCTCCCTGAAGTCGCAGATCACCCCCGCGACCACGATCTCGCTGCCGTGCATCTCCTTGCGGAGCTTGCCGATGCTCGTGGTCGCAAACCGCTCGACATCCTGCTGGAAACGATCGAGAGGATGCCCCGTCAAATAGAACCCGAGCGCCTCGCGCTCGGCCAGGAGTCGCTCCTTCGGGCTCCACTCCTCGAGCTCGGGATACTCCTCCACGTACACCGCTGGCGCCGCGGCATCCCCGAGCAGCATGTCGAACAGCCCCCGTTGCCCACTCTCGCGATCCCGCTGCGCCCCCTGCCCTTGCTCCACCGCTCGTTCCATGGCCCCGAGCACGGCCGCGCGCGTCCGCCCGCCCGCGATGCTGTCGAACGCCCCGGCGCGCAGGAGCCCCTCGAGCGTGCGCTTGTTGGCCTTCTTGAGGTCGATGCGCCGGCACAGCTCGAACACGCTGCCGAACGTCCCGCCCTGCTGCCGCGCTCCGAGGATCGAGTCCACCGCGGCCTCCCCGACCCCGCGCACGGCACCAAGACCGAAGCGAATGAGCTGCTCGTGCTCCGCCTCCGCGGCCTGCGACGAGCGTTTGCCCCGACCCTTGACCGGCGCCGCCTTGCCGTCGGCCTTCCTCAGCACCACCGAGAAATCACGCCCCGACTCGTTCACGTCGGGCGGCAGCACGCCGATTCCGGCCCCGCGCGCCTCGGCGATGAACTTGACCACGTTCTCGTTCTTGTCCTTGTCGCACGTCATCAAGGCCGCCATGAACGCGACCCGGAAGTGGTGCTTGAGGTACGCGGTCTGATACGTGATGAGCCCGTACGCGGCCGAGTGGCTCTTGTTGAAGCCGTAGCCCGCGAACTTGTCGATCAAGTCGAAGATCTCGTTGGCCTTCTTGCTGTCGATGCCGCTCGTCTGCCCACAGCCCTCCACGAACCGCTCGCGCTGGTACTCCATCTCCTTGGGCTTCTTCTTGCCCATCGCGCGACGCATGAGATCGGCGGCCCCGAGCGAGAACCCGGCCAGCACCTGCGCGGCCTGCATCACCTGCTCCTGGTAGACGAACACGCCGTACGTCTCCTCGAGCACGCCCTCGAGCCGCGGATCCGGATACTCGATCGCCCGCCGCTTGTGCTTGCAGTCGATGAACTGGTCGACCATGCCGCCCTCGAGCGGACCCGGCCGATAGAGCGCCACCGCGGCGATGATGTCCTCGAAGCAGTCGGGCCGCAGCCGCCCGAGCAATTCGCGAAACCCGCTGGACTCGAGCTGGAACACCCCGGTGGTGTCGCCCCGCGAGATCATCTCGTAGACCCCCGCGTCCGCCATCGGGATCGACTCGATGACGAACTCCCCGTCCTGGCTCGCCGCCGGCGCGCCCGGTAGCCGGTGCAGCCCGCCCTCGTTGATGAGCCGCACCGCCGTGTGGATCACCGTCAGCGTCTTGAGGCCCAGGAAGTCGAACTTCACGAGCCCCGCCTTCTCGGCGTCGCCCATGGTGTACTGCGTGACGATCTTGCCGTCGGCTTTGAAGCACGGCACGTGCTCCCACAGCGGCCGGTTGCCGATCACGATCCCGGCCGCGTGCATGCCCGCATGCCGGTTGAGCCCCTCGAGCGAGCAACCGATGTCGAGCACCTCGCGGGCCTTCGTGTCCGCCTGCGCCCGCGTGCGGAGCTTGGTGGCCGCGTCGCCGATCTGGATCGTGTCGCGGAGCTTGCCCGCGAGCGAGGGATCCTTCTTGGCCTTGGCCTTGAGCGGCTCGGGATCGGTCATCGCGGCCGAGAGCGTGACCTTGGGGCCCTCGGGGATGAGCTTGGCCAGCTCGTTGGTGTCCTGCACCGACCAGCCCATCACGCGGCAGACGTCGCGCACCAGGCCGCGCGCCTTGAGGCTGTGGAACGTGGCAATTTGCCCCACGTGGTCCTCGCCGTAGCGATCGATCACGTAGCGGATCACCTCGTCGCGCCGGTCCATGCAGAAGTCGATGTCGAAGTCGGGCATCGACACGCGCTCGGGGTTGAGGAACCGCTCGAACAGGAGGTCGTAGCGCAAGGGATCGAGGTCGGTGATGCGGAGCGCATACGCGACCAGCGATCCGGCCCCCGACCCGCGCCCCGGCCCCACCGGCACCCCGATGCTCTTGGCGTGCCGGATGAAGTCCCACACGATGAGGAAGTAGCCGGGGAACTTCATCTGCTCGATGACCCGCAGCTCGTAGTCGAGCCGCTCGCGGTACACGTCCTCCTTCACCGTCTGCCCCGTCGCCTGGATCGCGTCGATGCGCCGTCGCAGGCCCGCCTCGGTCACCCGCCGCAGGTAGCCCGGCAGGTCGTCCTCGGCGCCCGGCGGCAGCCGGAAGTCGGGCAGCTCGGGCTTCTCGAGCTCGAGCTCCACGTCGCACATCCGCGCGATCCGGCACGCGTTCTCGAGCGCCTCGGGGTACTGCTGGAAGTACGGCGCCATCTCCTGCGGCGTCTTGATGAAGAACTCGTCGCAGTCGTGCTTCATGCGCTTGGGGTCGTCGAGCGTGCGCCCCTGCCCCATGCACATCAGCACCTCGTGCGCGTGCGCCTCGCCGCGGTTGACGTAGTGACAGTCGTTGGTGGCCACGATCGGCACGCCGCAGTCGGCCCCGAGCTGGGCGAGCAGGGGATTGATCTTCTCCTGGTTGGCGAGCCCATTGGGCTGGAGCTCGAGGAAGTAGCTGCCCGGCTCGAAGATCTGCTTGTACTCGAGCACGCGCTCGCGCGCCTCGTCGATGCGATCGGCCAGCAAGAGCCGCGACACGTGCCCCGACAGGCACGCCGACAGCCCGATGAGCCCCTCGCTGTGGTCGCGGAGCACCTTCCGGTCGATCCGCGGGTTGTAGTAGAAGCCGCGCAGGTAGCCGAAGCTGATGAGCTTTTGCAGGTTGGCGAACCCGATGCGGTTCTTGGCCAGGAGCACGATGTGGTAGTTCTTGCGGTCGGTCTTGGCCTCCATCTCGCCGTCGGAGAGGTAGGCCTCGCAGCCGAGGATCGGCTTGATGCCGTGCTTCTTGGCCTCCTCGTAGAACTGCAGCGTGCCGAACATGTTGCCGTGGTCGGTGACCGCCACCGACTTCATGCCGCGCTCGGCCACCGTCTTGCAGAGATCGCGGGTGCGGATCGCCCCGTCGAGCAGGCTGTACTGCGTGTGCAGGTGCAGGTGCGCGAAGTCCGAGAGGTCGGCGTCGGGGGTGGTCGTCACGCTGGCCATGGCCGGCACGCTACCCGAAAGCCCGGGCGCTCCACGAGGGCCCGGGACGTACCGCGCCCCTGGCCGGGCGACCGACCGCGCGACGGCCGGCCGGGCCGCCCGCCCCTCCTCCCCCGCTTCCTCCTCGTTCATGGGCCGGCTCTGGCCCCGTGGGCCCGCGCCCATTCGTGCCGGCCGCCCGCGGCGCGGCGACCGGTCCGGGGACATGGGCAGGCGCGTGACTCCACGCGAGCGAGATCCCCTCGGGCCCACGGTGTCGGGTCGGTGAGCGTCCTGGCCGCGAAAACTCGCCATGCTCGGCGGTCCCACAGCGGATCCGCGATGGGCGCTCCCCTCCTGGGTTAGGATCCCGCCACGTGGAGTGCCTGGACGACGCCACGATCGCGAGCCTGGCCGGCGACCGGCTCCCTGCGGCTGCACGTGCGCAGGCGATGGCGCACGTCGAGCAGTGCCCGTCGTGCGACGACCGGCTGCAGGCGACCTTGTTCGGCAACGACGTCGCGACCGCGGACATCACGGAGCCGGAGTCGTCCTCGCGGGCCTTCGACGACATCACCGAGCTCGCGGGCACGCGGCTCGGTCGCTACATGATCATCGATCAGGTCGGCAAGGGCGCGCTCGGGATCGTGTACTCGGCGTACGACCCCGAGCTCGACCGCCGCATCGCGATCAAGGTGCTGCGCCAGAGCGTCAACGCCACCGACAAGCAGCAGGAGGGCCTGCGCCGCGAGGCCCGCAGCATGGCTCGGTTCTCGCACCCCAACGTCGTGCCCGTGTTCGACGTGGGCATCGAGGACCGCCGGCTGTTCATCGCGATGGAGCTCATCGACGGCTCGACGCTGGCCGACTGGGCGCGCAGCGAGGAGCGGACGTGGCGTGAGATCCGGGACGTCTACTGGACCGCGGGTCAGGGCCTCGTGGCCGCGCACGAGGCCGGGCTCGTGTACCGCGACTTCAAGCCGAGCAACGTGATGCTGGGGCGCGACGGCCGGGTGCGCGTGCTCGACTTCGGCATCGCCCACACCATGTTCGGCCCGTCGACGTTCGTGCCGGGCGGCGTGGGGGCCCGCGGCGGGCTCGGGACCCCGGGCTACATGGCGCCCGAGCAGTACTCGATCACCGAGAAGGTCGACGCGCGGGCCGACCAGTATGCGTTCTGCGCGAGCCTCTACGAGGCGCTCTACGGCGTGCGGCCGTTCGGCGGCCGCACCGTGGAGGTCGTGCACAAGAACACCATGGAGCAGGCCTGGTCGGAGCCGCAGCGGGATCCCGGCGCGCCCCCGTGGCTGCGCTCCGCGATCGTGCGGGGGCTCTTGCTCGACCGCGAGGCTCGCTGGCCCGACATGCCGTCGCTCCTGCACGCGCTGGTCAAGGACCGGCGCTCGCGACGAAACCAGGTGGCCATGCTGCTGTCGGCGGTGCTGGCCACGGCGGTCGTCACGAGCGCGGCCACGCTGATGTTCAGCGGCGAGCTCACGGCCGCCGAGCACGACCGGATCGAGCAGCTCACGCTCGATGCCCGGGCCGCCGCCGCGCACAGCTACTTCGTATATCCACCCGTGAGCGAGCCCTCGACCCCGACCGCGCTGACCGTCGTGCTCGAGCTCGAAGAGACCGAGGGCGATGCGGCCGAGCTCGCCACCGAGCGCGCCCAGGCGCTGCGCGAGGAATTCGGCCACACGCTCGTGGAGCTCGGCGATCGCTACTACGATCGGGACGGCGGGGAGCCGTTCGCGGTCGACTACTACGCGGAGGCGCTCTTGTTCGTGGAGGACGAGCACGCGCGGTCGCGGGTGCCGCTGACCCCTGGGGAGCTCGCGGCACTGCGCGAGCGGGCCAAGAGCGGCAGCTTCTCGCGTGCGGAGCTCGTGGCGGCCGAGCCGCTGGTGGTACTGGCCGAGCCCGACGAGGCCGTCCGCGACGCCAAGCTGATGGCGTACCAGGAGAGCCTGGGCCCTGGCGCGCTCGGAGCTCGGGACCACGTGGCCAAGCTCCTCGGTCAGCGCGAACCGAGGCGCGGCAGCGGCCCGGTGGAGGTGCGCGAGCCTCCGGTCGAGCCGACCGAGCCGCCCGTGGTCGAGGATCCGACCGACCTCACCGGGCCGCCCGTGGTCGACGAGCCGGGGCCCTCCGGGCGCTCGACGCGCCCGTCGCCCGCGCCGAGCGACGGCGCGCCCACGCGCGACCCGGTCAAGGCCGCAGCGCTCGCCAAGCAGGCCAAGGACGCCTTTGCCGGCAACCAGCTCGAGCAGGCGGAGAAGCTCTACCACCAGGCGCTCGAGCTCGACTCGCGCAACCTCGCGGCGCTCACCGGGCTCTCCGAGCTCTACTTCGAGCGCGGCAGGTATCGCAAGTCGCTCGAGTTCGCCAAGAAGGCCGTCGCGCGCGCGCCCGAGGAGGGCAAGCTCCACATCCTGCTCGGCGACGCCCACTTCAAGGTGCTGGAGTACGCGGACGCACGCCGCCACTACGAGAAGGCCCGTGCGCTGGGCCACCCGGGCGCCGACAAGCGCCTCGAGAAGCTGGAGGAGACCGTTGGCAAGTGATGAACCGGCCCTCGAGGAGGGCGTACAGATCAGTGACGGCAAGTGGGTCGAGCGCAAGCGTGCGCACTCCCGCGATGAATTCATCCGCCGACATCCGTTTCCGTTCGTGCTCTTGGTCGGGGACGAGGTCGACGAGAACTTCGAGTTCCGCACGCAGACCACCCCGAGCCTGCTCGACGTGCAGACGACGACCCACCGGGTGATGCCGCTGCTCAAGGTGGGGGCCAATCCCTACAAGGACCGCATCATCGTGGGCCGCACCCGCAACTGCGACGTGATGATCCGCGCCGCCGACATCTCGAAGTACCACGCCGACTTCCGCATCGAGGGGCCGGCCCAGGCGGTGCTGCGAGACCGGCGCTCGAGCAACGGAACCAAGGTGGGCAACAAGACGCTCGAGCCCAACGAGGCGGTGACGATCAAGCCCTGGGACCGCATCCGCTTCGGGGCCACGCAGCTCATCTTCCTCGGGCCGGGGGAGCTGTGGGACGTGCTCTAGAGGGCCGACCGAGGCTAGAACCGACCAGCAAGGCCGAGACCGGTGGGCACGATCCGTGCCTGGGCTCGCCCGGCCTTGCGACGCTGCCGGTCGATCACCAGCCACACCACCCCCGCTGCGATGCTCGCCGAGCCTACCGCCAAGAGCGCCGCTCCGACGGGTAGCGTGGTGAACTGGTAGCGGCACACGCCGCGACCGTCGATGTTGGCCGGCTCGTCGCAGCGCCCCGGCACGCGCCGGTCGTCGATCGCCAGGAGGCCCACCCCGGCGCCGAGCGGCAGGATGCCCGCCCCCACCGCGATCCAGCCGCCGAGGCGCATCTTGGGGTTCGGGGCGACGTGCGCCACGAGCTCGAACGAGAGCGTCTCCTGCACCCCGCTCACCGCCACGTACGAGGCCTGCTTGTCGCCGTGGCCCGGCTTCTCCATGCGCAGCTCGTGCTCGCCGGGGGGCACGTCGAACGAGAGCGGCGACTCGCCGATGGGCGTACCGTCGAGGTAGACCGTCGCGCCCGCGGGCGTGGTGCCCACGGTCAGACGCGCCGGCTTGGGCCCCTCGGACAGCTTGCCGGCCAGGCGCGTGGCCTCGTCGGCCACTGCGGTGGCGGCCTCGTCGAACCCGCAGATCGCACACTCCGCGGTGGTCGACAGGAGCTTGCCCTCGCGATCGGTGGCGAGCAGCTCCATGCGGTAGTCCCGACCGTCGAGCACCAGTCGCAGCTGGACCGCGGTGTCGGTCCCCGCGCTGCGGGCACGCTCGTCGAGACACTCGGCGTCGGCGCAGGGGGTTCCCTCACCGCCGTCGACGGTCGAGACCCCGCCCGCCTCGAGGCCCCGGCGCAGCGACTCGTCGATGCGGTCGAGCGCCACCTGGCTCGTCTCGCCCTCGGTGGAGGTCGGCAGCACCACCACCCTGCGCTGAGGAGGCGCCGCGCTGGCCGGTGAAGCGATGGCGAGGGAGACGAGCACGCCGAGCAGCGGGTGCGAGCGTCGGTGTCTGGCAGTGGCTGCCACTGTGCGCATAGTATCGCACCCCCGCCGGCCGCCAAGGACGGCGGCGCCGTGATCCGGGGGTCCCGGAAGCCCGACGGGCTCACCGGGGCCCCTCCACGGGGGCGCGGGCCGCCGATCTTGCGAGCAATCGCGTTTGCGGGGGATTAGGATGGCTACCGTGACGGGAGGCGACGCTGGTGCGTGACCCGGGAACAGCGGTGGGCGTGGTCGTGGCGCTCGCGCTCGGGGGCTGTGTCATTGGCGAGAACCCGTACTGGGATCCGCACTCCACGGCCAGCTCGAGCGGCACCAGCACCGGTCCCGGCCCCGACCCCGGCACCACCCGAGGGACCACGGCGAGCGAAGGCTCCTCGCCGCTCACCTCCACGGCCGGATCATCCACGGGGATCGACGCCACCACCGGCCCCCAGGGCAGCATGGGTCAGCCCTGCACCAGCGACGATTCGTGTGACGAAGGCCAGTCGTGCTGCGAGAGCGTGCAGTGCCTCGACACCTGCACGATCTTCTGTGCGCTCGACCGGGGGATATGCCCAGCCGGAATGCTCTGTGCGCACGGGTACTGCCTGCTCCAGTGCAACGACGACGACGAGGACTGTGCCTCGTGGCCCGGCTTCACCTGCGAGCACGAGGGCACGGCCTGCGAGAACTACGAGCCGGTGGAGAGCACCGGAACGGGCGCGACGGGTAGCACCACGGGTGGTTGAAGCGACGGCGGAGTGGCGCCTCCAACGCTCCCAACGCCCCACGGCCAGCGAGGCGAGCGTGCCGGCTGCGGTGACACGGCCCGGCGTCTGGTGCTAGGGTCCCCGCGCCCGCGCCGCTTGGGCGCGAGGCCCACGGACGACCGATGCAACGCACCCTCGCCCTCATCAAGCCCGATGCCTACGCCGCCGGCCACCAAGGCGCCATCATTGCCCGGATCCAGGAATCGGGTCTGCGCGTGCTGGGCATCAAGGTCCTGCACCTCACCAAGGCCCAGGCGGAGGGCTTCTACCACGTGCACCGCGAGCGGGGCTTCTTCGCCGATCTCGTGAGGTTCATGAGCGAGGGCAAGATCGTGGCCATGACGCTCGAGGGGACCGACGCGATCAAGCGCTGGCGGGACCTGATGGGCCCCACCGACGCCACCAACGCCCCCAAGGGCACGATCCGCGGCGACTTCGGCACCAGCATCGAGCGCAACGCCTCGCATGGCTCCGATGCCGAGGACACCGCCGCGTTCGAGACCGCGTACTTCTTCGCCGGTCTCGAGCTGGTGTAGGCCAGCCCGAGCTGGTGGGTGGGCCCCGTCCGGATCGAAGGTGTACGCTCGGCGTCTCCAGGCGCACGTCATGGCCGCCACCGAGCTCGTCGCGATCCGGCCGCCCCGGCAGGGGCTGCCCAAGCCGCATCTGCCGCACCTGCGCGACCTCGATCGGCCGGCGCTGCAGCGGTGGATGCAGGCGCGGCTGCCGGGGCCGGGATTTCGGGCCACACAGATCTTCGAGTGGCTGCATCGCCACCGCGTGGCGAGCTTCGAGGGCATGACCAACCTCGGCCGCGCCGATCGGGCGGGGCTCTCGGCCCACGCGAGCCTGCCCAAGCTCGGCGTGGAGCTGGTGCAGCGCGCGGCCGACGGCACCCGCAAGCTGCGGCTGCGCACCACCGATGGCCACGCGATCGAGAGCGTGCTCATCCCCAACGAGGGCCGGGGCCTGACGCAGTGCGTGTCCTCGATGGTGGGCTGCTCGCTGACGTGCCGGTTCTGCGCCACCGCCACGCTCGGGTTCCAGCGCAACCTCGCCACCTGGGAGATCGTCGATCAGGTCTACCGCGCGCAGGATCTGCTGGCCGCCGAGGCCGAGCACGAGGGCGCCGCCTGGGCGCCGCGCATCACCAACCTCGTGTTCATGGGCATGGGCGAGCCGCTGCACAACTACGTGCAGGTGCGGCGCGCGCTGGCGATCCTCATGGACGAGCACGGAGCTGCGATCGCGGGCCGGCGGATCACCGTGAGCACCTCGGGGCTCGTGCCGGGGATCGAGCGCTTCGGTCGCGAGGGCCTGGGCCACGAGGTGGGCCTGGCGATCTCGCTCAATGCCAGCGACGACGCCACGCGCGATCGGATCATGCCGATCAACACGCGCTGGAACATCGAGTGCCTGCTCGAGGCCGTACGCGGCATGCCCACGCCGCGGCGACGCCGGGTGACGTTCGAGTACGTGCTCCTCGCCGGCGTCAACGACGACCCCGCCGACGCGCGACGCCTGGCCGTGCTCTTGCGCGACCACCACGTGGGGGGCGGGCACATCAATGCGATCCCGTTCAATCCGCACCCGGGTGCCCCATTCGCACGGCCCAGTGAAGCCAGGGTGAGGGCGTTCGTGCAGGAGTGCCGGCGTCGCGGGCTCGAGGTGCACGTGCGGACCCCGCGGGGCGACGACATCGCGGCCGCATGCGGACAGCTCGCGCTCGAGGGCGGAGGGGCCGTGCCGGGCGGGTCCACGCCGCCGCCGGCCGTGGAGGCCTCGTGAAGCTCCTCGTCGCATGGGCGCTCTCGATTGCAGTGCCGGGAGGGTCCGTACCGCTGACACACGTCGAGGCGCTCGACGTGCTCTCGAGGGTGTCCATGGGGCGCGAGACATCGACCGCACGCGATCGAGACCCACGCGGCCACGCAGTGCGATTGCAGCCGCGAACGTCCGCGGACGCCGGGCGCAGGCTCGCATGGTTACGGGCGGCCTCGGCCGAGCCCGACACCGCGAGCGTGCGATCGCGCGGTGACGGCCCCCTCACCCCCGAGGAGCGAGCGCGACGCGACGCGGCGGTGCAGGCCCTGGTGACCGCCGAGGCCCAGGCCACCGAGAGCCCCGAGACGGCCGAGACGCCGCTCCAGGCGGCTCTCCGGGGCTTCGCCGAGCTGGCCCCGCTCGTGAGCGACGACGCACGCGCCCAGGACGCCCGCGCGTTCGCCCTGCTGGCGCTGGCCCGCACGCGGCTGGTGCTCGAACGGCCGCAGGACGCCGCGGCGGCGCTCGACGAGGCGCTCGTCACCATGCGCGGCCGGCCGCTGCCCGTCGAGCAATTCGGCCCCGCCCTGGCGGCGCTGCACGACGAGCGCGTCCGGGCGCTGGCGACGGTGCCGGAGGCCAAGCTCACGGTGCTGTGCACCGTGCCCTGCCGTGTGATGGTGGACGAGCTGCCCTTCGTCGAGGGTGCGGGTGAGCTGCCCGCCGGGGCGCATCGCGTATGGGTGGAGGCGCGGACGCCCGACCTGCCCGTGTTGCGCCGGGCGCTCGTGCTCGCGCCCGGCGAGCCCGTGGAGCTCGCCTACGAGGTTCGGGCGCCCGCGCCCGCGCCGCCCGAGTCGGTGGAGCCGCCTGAGGCTCCGCGCCGGCTCCTGCCGCGCTGGGCCTCCGTGCTGGGGCTGGCTGCCGGCGCGAGCGCGGTGGCCGCGGGGAGCGGGCTCGTGGTCGTGGACTTCCGCTGTCCCGATCTCTCCGACCCACGGGTGGTCGATTGCCCGCGGATCCTGGACACCGAGACCGGTGGCTTCGTGCTCATCGGGCTCGGCAGCGCAGCGGTGATCGCCGGAGCGGTGATCCTCGCGCTCGACGAGGTCCGGGCCCGCCGAGCCCGCAGGCGCCGCTAGAATGGCCGGCATGGCTGCCACTCCCGAGTCCATCGAAGCCGAGCTCGCCGCGCTGGAGGACCGCTGCCAGGCCTGGCGCGAGGCCTGGGCCGAGCGCGAGCGGACCCCGTGCGCCTCGGTGGGTGAGGTGCTCTCGGCCAAGCACCTTGCGCAGCCGCTCGGCGAGCTGCTCGTCGAGCGCTTGAAGGAAGGCCGGCGGGAGCTCGAGAACGCGATCGCCCGGTTGGCCGCCACCACTGCGGGTGCAACGGCCAAGCTCGCCCGCGATGGCGACACCGAGGCGATCGAGCGAAGGCTGCACGAGACGTTCCTGCGGATCGGCCGGCACGAGGAGCACTTCGACACCAAGCTCTCCGAGCTGCGCCCGCTCGTGCAGCGCTACCTTCGACTGGCCCGGGCGCTGCGCCGCACGCCCGGGGCCTGACCGACGCTCGCCTACGCGGTGGCGCGGACCTGCTGGCGATCCCAGCCGGCCTCGAGGTCGAGCCGACCGAGCGCGAAGAGGAGCGCCCCGCACAGGTCCTCGTAGGCCGCGAGCATCGCCCGCTTGAGCGGCACGAGCGGTGCGTCATCGAGATCGCCGGCGTCGACCTGCGCCACCGTGGCATCGACCGGCTCCACGAGGCTGCAGAGGGCCTTGCCGAGCCGCTCGGCCACCTCGGGCCACGGGTCTCGACCCTGCCGCTGCCGCTCGATGTCGTCGAACACGCGCCCGACCACCCGGGCTACGCCTTGGTCCTCGCGGCACAGCGGTGGTGGCCCGCCGAGCGCCTCCACGCGACGCTCGGCCACCACCAGCACGTCGCACGCTCGCCGGTGCTTGCTCACGACCCGGTCGAGCCGGGGCACCAGCTCTACCGACCACGCCGGAGGGCGCTCGCGCAGCGGCGTACCGACCAGCGTCACCGCTTGGCCGAGCGCCGCCACCGCCTCGCCGAGGGCCGGCACGAGCTCGGTGCTGAGCAGGTTGGCCACCACCGCCAGGTGCCCGCGAGCCAGCGCGGCATCGGCCGTGACCATCCATAGATCACGAGAGATCCGCGCGGGTGCATCACGCTGCGCCCGCTGACCCAGCTGCCGGGACCAGTCGAGCGTGATGGAGAGGGAATTGGAACGAAGGGAGATTGCGGACTGCATGCGAGGGTCATCGGCCACCGCGGCGAGACGTTGCGCGGAAAGATGCAGGGGCATCGCCGGGTGGTGTGGCACGAAAGGGATCATGCTCGATTCGATGCAACGACGGCTCGCGACGGCCGAAGAGGGACGCAACCCCTCTGCGGTCCCCGAGCGTCCATGCCCTCCCGCAAGCACAACGCCCTGGTGCACGTGCTCCTCGAGCAGCCGGAGCTCTTGATCGATCTCGTGCGGCGAAACCTCGGGGTCCGCCTGCCGAAGGATCTCGAGGTGTTGCGTGGGCCCGAGACCGTCCGGCTCGGGTTCTCGGATCGCATCGCCGATGGCGCCATCGTGCTGCGACGTCGCGGCGGTGGCGTGGGCGAGACGATCGTCCTCGAGGTCCAGCTCCGTCGCGATCCGAGGAAGCGCAAGGCCTGGGCGATCTACGTGGTGGGCACGTGGGCGCAGCTCGACGGCCCCGCCACGCTGGTGATCATGACCCCGTCGCCCAGTGTGGCTCGGTGGGCGGCTCAGCCGATCGACATCGGCCATGGGCTGATGGTGCTACGCCCCTTGGTGATCGGACCCGAGCACATCGACGCCGAGCCCACCCTCGAGGACGCCCGAGCGTGCCCGCAGCGGCTCGCCTTGTCGGTGATCGTCCACGGTCACAAGAGTGGTTCACTTCGTCTCGGTCGTATCGCACTGAAGGTCGCTCAGGAGCTGCTTGCTTCACGCGACGATCGGAGTATGGTGCTGGCGGACATCATCGCGAGCTTCGTGAACGCTCGCGTACGACGAAGCGTGGAGGCAGAGATGGGTATCGCCGACGGGTACGTCTTCGGCACAGCGTGGGGCAAGGCTTACGGCAAGATGCGAGCAAAGGCGCTCGCGGAGGGCGAGTCCGAGGGGCTGGCCAAGGGGCTTGCGAAGGGCGAGTCCACCGGCCTGGCGAAGGCGTTGAGGACGGTGCTGAGAGGACGAGGGCTCGAGCCTACGAAGGCCCAGTGGAAGCGCATCGCGCGGTGCCGGGATACCGAGCAGCTCGAGAAGTGGCTCGCGCGAGCCATGGTCGCGGAGACAGTGGCGGAGGTGCTCCGGCGCTGAGGGCTCGGGTTACCGCTTCGACCGTGGGGCTTCTGGCGACCGGTTTGGAGACGGAGGGTGCAAAGCAGTGATCATCGACGGTGAGATGTGGGGCACCGACTGGGGGCAGAGCTACGGCAGGATGCGATCCGCAGCTCGCATCGAAGGGCTGTTGAAGGCGCTGAGGACCGTAATTCGAGTACGAGGTCTCGACCCCACGGAGGCTCAGTGGGCACGCATGGAGCGGTGCAGGAGCACGAAGCAGCTCTTGAGGTACATCGGGCGCGCCGCCTTCGCGACGACAGGGGGGCAGCTCTTTCGGCGGATTCATGACCACGACCACCAGGTGGATGACCCATTCGAGGTGAGTAAGGAGGGTCCCTGGGTGTTCGTCGTCCGCGGGCAGGATGAGAACGCCTCCCGGCCCCGACAGCGGGGACGTAGTCGAACAGCTCCAGCTGAGATCTCAAAGCCGGATCGCAAGAATACCCGAACGGGCCACTGCTCGGCGTGATCCCGATCCCAAAACCCCATCCAAAACGTGCGCGCCCAGGAGGACTCGAACCTCCGACATCCGGCTTAGAAGGCCGGCGCTCTATCCAGCTGAGCTATGGGCGCGTAAGGAGGGCGCGTGGTCGGGGCGAGAGGATTCGAACCTCCGGCTTCCTGCTCCCAAAGCAGGCGCGCTACCAAACTGCGCCACACCCCGAATCGGGAAGAATGTAGCCGAGCCGCGAGCCGCGGTCCACCGGGGCCTTCCTGCCACCGCTGGGCTCAACCGGTACGCAGCCAGCCCAGGAGTGCCCGTAGGGCCTTTCCGCGGTGCGAGATCGCAGCCTTGGCGTCGGGCGCCAGCTCGGCCACCGTACGCTCGGAGGCGACCGCCTGGTCGGCCGCCCCACCCGCCCCTGCCCCGCTGGCGCTGGTCACGAGCCAGGCGTGAGGATCGTACCCGAACCCTCCCCCGCCTCTTCGCGCGACCCGCAGCTCCACGTCCCAGCTGCCCTCGAAGCACCGCGACACGCCTGCGTCCGCCCAGGCCTCGCCGTCCACCCGCGTCAGCGCCAGCACGCACCGATAGTGCCCCGCGCTGCGCTCGAGCCCTCGCGCCCGCAGCTCCCGAACCAGCTTGGCGTTGTTGTCCTCGTCGCTGACCCCCTCGCCCGCGAACCTCGCGCTGCGGACCCCCGGGCCGCCCCCGAGCGCATCCACGCACACGCCGGAGTCGTCGGCGAGCACCACGGTGTCCCCGGCCTCGCCCGCCCCTCGCAGCCACGCGGCGAAGCCCTCGGCCTTGAGCCTCGCGTTGCCTTCGAAGTCATCGGCCGTCTCCTCGATCTCGGGCGGCTTGCCGAACGCCCGCAACCCCAGCACCTCGAGCGTCGGCACGGCGCGACGGAGCATGCGGTCGAGCTCGGCGACCTTGTGGGCGTTGCCGCTGGCCACCACGAGCCGTCGTGGGCGCCAGCCGGGCTCAACGAGCGCCATCGATCGCCTCCCGCTGTCTGGCATGCAGCTCGGCAATGCCCACCTCGGCGAGGTCGAGCATCGCGTTCAGCTGCGTGCGATCGAACGTGCCGTGCTCGCCGGTCCCCTGCACCTCGACCAATCCCATGCTCGGCCCCATGCTCGGCCCCCCGCCGATGCGCGCCACCACATTGAGGTCGACCACCGCGCTGCTGTCCTCCACGTAGTCGAGGTCGACCACGGCCAGCGGCGCGCCGCCGTCGGCTCGCGGCAACAGCCCCACGCTCACCGCGGCCACCGGCGCCACGAGCGGGTCGCTCGAGAGCCGCCCCTGCGCCAGCAAGCGCAGCAAGGCGATCCGCAGCGCCACGAACCCCCCGGTGATCGACGCGGTTCGCGTACCGCCGTCGGCTTCGATCACGTCGCAGTCGCACACGATCGACAAGCCCTCGCCCTCGGACCCCACGAGCCTCGGCAAGTCCACCGCCGCTCGCAGCGAGCGGCCCACCAGGCGCATGATCTCCTTGCCGCGGCCGCCCGGATCGCGACGCCCTCGCGGCGTGGTGGCGCCGGGCAGCATCGCGTACTCGGCGGTGATCCAGCCGCCGCTGCGCAGCCACGGCGGCGGGCGATCCTCGACGCTGGCGGTGCAGATCACCCGGGTGGCCCCGGTACACACGAGCACCGAGCCGAGCGCTCGTGGGATGAAGCCGGGCTCGAGGGTGCAGGGGCGGAGCTGGTGAGGAGCACGGTCGTCGTGGCGCATGAGCGGGGCCGACCGTAGCAGCCCTCGCGACCGCCGTGGGTCGATCGATCACCAGCTCCACGAAAGCGAAACGGGCGCCCCCGGTGGGAGCGCCCGCTTGCTTGGTCGAGCCGAAGCTCGAGGCTACTTCGCCTCTTCCTTCTTCTCGTCCTTCTTTGCCTCGTCCTTCTTCGCCTCTTCCTTCTTGGGCTCCTCCTTCTTGTCACAAGCGGGGGCCGCGAAGGTAAGCGCGGTGAGGGAAGCAACGAGGGCAGCCTTGGTGAACTTCATCGTGATCATCTCCGGTGGTGTTGGGTCCCGGGGGAGCAGTGTCCCCCTGTCCGATTCGGGGAGAGCCGGCAGGATAGCGATCCTTCCCGGCGCTCGCACGGGGCGGGATAACATCTCCCACCCCACTCGATTTCCAAAAATCTCGGCCCAAGCGGGGTCGACGCGAGAATCGTACGGGATCGCTCGGGCAAGAATTGAGAATTATTCAATGAATCCAAATAATTGAACGACACGCCCCACATCTCCCGAGCGGGTGGCCAAGACGTGACGCCTCGCCGTATCGAACGGGTCGACGGTCGATCTCGCCACCGAGACGCCGCTCTCGTCGGGGCCTGGCATCGAAGACCGGGGCTCGCCCGGGCCGCGCTACTTGGCCTCGAAGCACGCCGGGTGGCTGACCTTGCCCATCTCGATGGCCGCCTTGCAGCCGGGGACCAGGGCCGGGCCCTCCGCCGGGTTGGACTTCATCGCATCGGCCCAGCTCTTCGTATACATCTCGAGGCCCATCTTCTGCGCCTCGAGCTGCTCCGCCGCGATGCCGCCGGAGGCGATGCAGGCGGACATCTTGGCGATGTACTCGTCGCACTCGGCCACGCCGACCTTGGCCGCCGCCTCCCCGCCCGCGGCAGGGTCGGCCGCGCCCGCGTCGGCCTTGGCCTCGAGCGCCTTGCTCTCCGCCGCCTTGGCGTCCGCCGCCTTGGCGTCCGCCGCCTTGGCGTCCGCCTCCTTGGCGTCCGCCTTGGCATCCGCCGCCTTGGCGTCCTGCTTGGCCTCGGGCTTGGCGTCCTTGGCGTCCTTCTTGGCGTCGTCGCAGCCCCACAGCGAGAGGCAGAGCGCCGTCAGCGTGCCGAGGGCGAGCTTGGTGGTCCTCATGGTGCCCGCGACTCTACGCCAGGTCGCGCAGTGCCCTCAATGCCGCCAGAGGGCCCCCCCGGCGCGCGTGGGGAACCTCAATCGGCCCCCTGCCCGTGGGCACGGGCGCCCGATCTTATCCTCCCGGCCATGCCGCCCATCGCCGATCCTGCCCTCCGTCCCCTGTTCCAGCCCGACCCCGACGCGCCCGTCCGCGCCCTCGTGGTGGCCGGGGCCTGCGGCAACGTGGGGTTCGGCAAGCTCGGCCAGTTCGCGCGCCTCATGGCCAAGCCGGGCGTCCCCGTGGTCGCGCTCGATCTCTCGCCGGCGGTCCACGAGGCGCCCGCCAAGCTCCGCGAGGCGTTCGGCAAGCGCTTCGACGCCGCGGAGGTCGAGGCGATCGTCGCCAACATCCGCGTGGTGCAGGGAGGGCCCGGCGATCTGCCCGAGGATCTACGGATCGGGTTCGTGTTCGAGGCGATCCCCGAGCGGCTGCCGCTCAAGCACGCGTTCTACCAGCAGGTGCGGGCCCGCGATCCCGAGGCGTTCATCTTCTCGGCCACCAGCGGCTTCCCGTCGACGATGCTGTTCTCGGAGCTGCCGGGCGCCGAGCGCTGCGGCGTGATGCACCCGTTCTTCCCCCACCTCACCAACAAGCTGTGGGAGGTGCCCACGCGCGGGGCGATCACCGGCAAGCACGAGCTCGCCACCGTGCGCCAGTTCCTCGTGGGGCTCGGCATGAGCCTCATCCCGGTCAGGGACGTGCCCGCGTTCGCGGCCGACCGGATCTTCTGCGGGATGATGCTCGAGGCGGTGCGGATCCACGCCGACCTGGGGCTACAGCCCGCGCAGATCGACGACGCCTGCAAGAAGGTGCTCGGAACCTCGCCGTTCCTCGTGCACAACCTGATCCCGGGCGCGAACTACCTGTCGGCGCACTGCATGGAGCTGATGGCCGGCGAGGTCGATTCCACGCTGTTCTCGATCCCCGACGCGTGGCGCCCGTACATCGAGGACTCCAAGGCACAGTGGCCGTACGAGCGCGGTCAGACGTGCCCGCCCGAGCAATTCGCGACCGTCCGCGAGCGCATGCTCGGCATGCTGCTCTCGCTGACCGCGGGCATGGTGGCGCAGGAGGTCGCCCCGGTCGATGCGCTCAACTTCCTGTGCGAGAACGCGCTGGCGTTCCGCGCGGGCACGCCGGCGTTGGTGGAGGAGCTCGGCCTTGGCGAGGCGCGGCGGCTGGTGGACTCGTTCTGCAGCACGCAGGGCATCACCCGCGCCGACGTGGTCGCACCGCTGTCTGCGCTCGAGCCCGGGGCGGCGCCGTGGGACGAGGTCTACGTGGGCACCGCGGTGCACGGCGGCGTGGGGCTCCTGTCGCTCAAGCGCACCACCATCAACCATGCGTTCATCGCCCAGCTCGACCGGGCCTACGAGAAGCTCGCGACCAACGATGCGGTCAAGGCGATCGTAATCGCGCCCGACGGCACCTACAGCCAGGAATTCGGGCACGGCGCGGATCTCGGGGCGTTCGTGCCGGTGCTCGGCGATCATGGCAAGGCGCTCGACCTCATCCTTCGCTGGCGCAAGACCCTCGACAAGCTGCGGGCGGGCAAGCCCACCGTGGCCGCGCTCGTGGGCCGGGTGCTCGGCGGCGGGCTCGAGCTCGCGGCCGCCTGCCACGCGCGCATCGCCGGGCAGCGCACGCGGCTCGCGTTCCCGGAGACTACCGTGGGCGTGATCCCGGGGCTCGGCGGCTGCCACCACCTGCACCGCTCGATCGATGCCGTGCACTGGCCGCGGCTCAACGAGATCCTGCTCACCGGCCACGGCTTCGGGGTCGACGAGGCGGCCGCGTGGGGCTTGGTCTCGCAGGTGGTGCCGATCCCCGAGCTGCCCGCCGCCAGCATGAAGCTCGCGGCCGGGCTCGCCGACGGCTCGGTGCCGATGCCGGCGTTCCGCGAAGGGCCTGCGAAGCTCGAGGTGAGCACCGACGTCGCCACCAAGAACGAGGCCGGCGTGCCGCTCGACGCCGAGCTCCGCGAGCTCTTGGTCTCGACGATCATCGACGTCAACGGGGCGCCGCTGGCGGAGGGTCGTGCGATCGAGGCCGACCGCGCGGCAAGGAGCCTGGCGATGCGCTCGTCGGCGATCGGCGTGCAGGCGATGCTGCGCGGCAAGCCGCCGGCGTTCGAGCACCCGCTGTCGTGAGCGGGGGGCAGTCCGGTATCATGCAAGCAAGGCCTCGGCGATCACGCGCCGGCGCATGCCGGCGCTCCGTCGTCGCTCGCAGGAGCCGGACGAAATGCTGGTCGATCCCCACCGCTCGCGAGCCTCGTACACCGCACTGGCTCTGTCGCTGCTGCTCGCTTGCACCCGGAGCATCGGCGACGACATCGCCGACTCCGGGGGAGGCTCGGCCGAGGACGGCTCGGCCGAGGGTGACTCGACCGACGGAGTCTCGGCCGAGGGTGCCTCCGCCGAGGGTGCCTCCGCCGACGAAGCCTCGGGTGGTGCCGGTGATCCCGACGCACCGCTGTGGTCGCACACGTTCGAGCTCGACTCGATGGTCAGCAACGTCACCAGCATGCCCGACGGGGGCGTGGCGCTGATCGAGATCCACTGGGACACCTACGAGTACTGGCTCTCCCGCCGGGCCGCGGACGGCAGCGAGCTGTGGCGAGTCGAGCTCGAGGGCGCGTGGCTCGACTCCGTCACCGCGCTGCCCGACGATCGCCTGCTCGTCGGCGGCGTGCGGCATGCGATCGAAGACTCTCGGGCGATCGTGTGGCGGCTGTCGACCACCGGGGAGGTCGAGGTCACGCGCGAGCACGTGCTGTCGGGCCTCGGCGCCGATCCGACTCTCGATGGCCTCGCGCTCGGCGACGGCGGCGTGGCGTACCTCGTCAACAACTCGTCCCCCGAGCTCGACGACGCGACGCTCGTGTGGGCCGACCTGGAGCTCGCGCCGCAGTGGTCGTGGAACGGCTTTCCGGGGTACGTCGCGGACGTGGCGGTGATGCCGACGGGCGAGATCCTCACGCTCGAGGGACTCTCGTTCGAGGACGGCACGGATCTCCTCCGCACCTTCACGGCCGATGGCACGCCCACGGACGAGCAAGTCGTGCCCTGGGGCTCCTTCGCCGCCGACCAGCCGCTGGTGCAGATCGACTCCTCCGAGGATGACAGCATCCGGATCCACGGCGTGGCCGACACCGCGGCGCTCGATATCGTCCTTCCCCAGGATCCGCTCGTCATCGTCCCCTGGGTCACCCACAACCACGGGCACGTGGGCGTGGCCGGCGTGGCCGACGCTGGTCGGCAGCTCACGCTCTTGCAGCTCGATGCGAGCGGCGTCGAGCTGCGCGCGGTGACCCGCCCGCCGCTCCACCGCGACTACGTGCAGCCGACCGACGTCGCGATCGCGCCCGACGGCTCGATCTACATCAGCGGCTTCGAGAAGGCCGGAGAGCTGCCCGGGCTCGCCCCCGAGTACGGCTTCCTCCTCAAGCTCCCGCCTCCGTAGCCTCGGAGGGCCCATGCCGCTGCCCGCCGTGCTCACGCTCGCGCTCGCCGCTGCCCCGGAGCCGGCCATCGAATGGAGCGCGCCTCCAGGGTGCCCAGGGCAGGCGCAGGTGCTCGAGCAAGCGCGTGCGCTGATCGGCGACCCCACGGCCGCGGCCGCGATGCAGGAGCTCACGCTCCGCGGCGTCATCGAGCCCGACGCGGCGGGGTTCTTGCTCGACATCGACGTTCGCACGCCGTCGGGCGCGACCCGCAAGACCGCACGCGCGGAGGACTGCATGGTGCTCGCCGGCGTCGCGGCGCTGATGGTGGCGGTGGCGGTCGATCCCGTGCAGACGACCGACACGCTAGAGCTCTGGCCCGGGCCCGCTGCGGTGCCCGAGCCCGAGCCGGGGCCCGTGATCCCCGAGCCCATCGCTCCCCCCGTGCTCGAGCCTCGCGCCACCGAGCCGGCCGCGCTCGCCGAGGTCGCAGCCACCGAGGTCACGCCCACCGCTCGCCCACGGGCTCGCTCCGTTCGCGGCTTCGCTCGGATCTCGGGCTCGATCGGCAGTGGCCTCGTGCCCGACCTCGACGGCAGCCTCGCCGTGGGCACGGGCCTCCTCGCTGCGCGCGTGCGTGTGGAGCTCGTCGCATTCCACGTCTTCGCCCGGGATGCGCGCTACCCCGCGCCCGCCTCCGCGGGGGCCACCATCGCGGCCTGGGGCGGATCGGTGCGGGCCGGGCCGCGCGTGCGGCTCGGGGCCCTCGAGCTGCACGCGCTCGCAGGCGTGTCCGTTGCAGCGTTGACCGCGGCGGGCTTCGGTGCGCGCAATCAGCGCGATCGCGCGGACACCTGGGTGGCGCTGGGGCTGATTCCGGGCGTGCGGTGGGAGCCAGTTCCCCGGGTGGCCCTGGGGTTCGATCTCGAGGCCGATGCCGCCCTGCGCCGGCCTGCGTTTGCCGTGAGCGGCTCGCCCGAGCTCCACCGCGCCGCTTCGCTGGGCCTGCGCGGCAGCGTGGTGCTCGAGCTGCGGTGGGGTGGTGGTGGCGCCGGTTGACCACTTCGGCGGCATCCGGAGACTAGGAGCAGGAGTGAGCGCCAGTCTTCCGCTGCCGCCGCTTTCGCGGCTGTACCGCGAGTCCTTCGACGACGTGTGGGTCGCCCTGCGCCGGCTGGGGGTGCCCGCGGCCTCGCTCGAGGACGCGGTGCACGACGTGTTCGTGGTGGCCCAGCGCCGCAGCGAGAGCTTCGAGGGCCGCAGCGGTGCGCGAGCGTGGCTGCTCGGCATCGCGCGCCGCATCGCGTTCCGCCACCGGCGAACCCAGGCCCGCACGCTGCGGCGGCATCGAGCGCTGGCCGCGGTGCCGCCCGTCGCCGTCGATGCGCACGAGCAGATCGCACGCCGCGAGGCCTGGCTCGCGCTGCAGCGCTTCCTCGACGAGCTCGACCGGCCGCAGCGCGAGGCGTTCGTGCTCGGCGAGCTCGAGCGCCTGAGCCGTCGCGAGCTCGGCGTGGCGCTCGGGGTCAGCCCCAACACGGCGTATTCGCGGCTACGCGCCGCGCGGGCGCGCTTCTCCGAGGTCTTCGCGGAGGGACGACCCTCGCCCCACACCGTGCTCGCCATCGGGCGCGACCGCGAGGCTCCGCCCGACGAGGCGCGAGCGCGGGTATGGCTCGCGCTCGGCAGCGGCCTCGGAGGCGCGACGAGCTCGGCCGGATCGGCAGGCGGTACGGCGGCCGCGATCAAGGCGGTGCTCGCCACCGTGGGCCTCGCGAGCGTGGTGCTAGGGGTGGTGGCCACGGTCTCGCCGGGGCTTCACGAAGGCTCGCGTTCACCCGTGACGCACCCACAGCCCGCACAAATGCGCCCGAGCTCCGGGACGGCCTCGGCTCGCCCCGCCGTCGAGCCGGCCCCACGAGCGTCCTCGACCCACGCGACGCCCTACCCGCCCGCTTCGACCGGCGCGTCCTCGAGCTCGCGACCGCTCGAGCCGGCGGCTCGTCGCGCGAGCGCGCCGCCCGAGGCGACCACGAGCACCGCGATGCCCACCGCTGCGTCGCTGTCCGCCGAGGCCACCCTGCTGCGCACCGCCAAGGCCGCGCTGGCCCGCGCGCACGCGGCCGCGGCCCTCGACGCGCTGCACGAGCACCAGCGGCGGTTCCCCGACGGTGTGCTCGCCGAGGAGCGCGATGCCTCGATCATCCGCGCCGAGTGTGCGCTCGGGCGAAGCGCGCTGGCCCACGACCATGCGCGCCGGTTCGTCGCCGCCCATCCGCGCTCCGCCTATCTCGAGGCGCTCGCCCAGTCGTGCGTCGCCGCGGTGACCAATCCGACGGTCGCCGGAGACTGAAAGGGAGCATGGACGCTCCTCACCGTGCTCATCCCCAGGTCTCGTGGGTCTCGCTGGCACTGTCGCTCTTGCTCGCCTGCACCCCTTTCCCCAAGAACGTCGGCGACGAAGACCTCGAGGCCGGAGACGACCCGACGGGCGGAGACGACGACGACCCCGAGCCGCTGTGGTCGCACGTGCTGTCGGCCGACTCGGCCATCGTCCGAATGGTGGGCATGCCCGACGACGGCGTGGCGACGATCACGCTCGACCTCGAGGCGGGCCAGGATCGGGTTACCCGCTACTCCCCCGAAGGCGACGTGCTGTGGGAGGTCGAGGTGGGAAGCACGTGGCTCGACTCCATCACCTCCCTCCCCGATGGCCGCGTGATCGTCGGCGGTGCGCGAGGCCGCGGCCCCCACGCCACGCTCTGGCAGCTGTCGCCCGCCGGAGCCATCGAGACGACGTACAGCCATCCCCAGCCGGGGGATGCCGAGAGCAATGGGAGCGTCAGCGAGCTCGTGGTCACTGGCACCGGCATGGCCTACGTCGTGCAGAACCGGGGGGTTGGTGCCGGCGCACCGATCTCGGAGCTGTGGTGGGCCAACCTCGCGCTGGAGCCCCAGTGGTCGTGGGAGGGCCTCGAAGACCTCGATGACCTCGCCGTCCTGCCCTCGGGCGAGATCCTCACCCTCGAGGATCATTCGTATGAGGATGGCACCAACCTCTTGCGGACCTTCACGCCCGCGGGCGCGCCCGTGGACGAGCAGGTGGTGCCGAGGGGCCGCTTCGCGGACGACCAGCCGCTGGTGAAGTTCGATGATCTGGACGACCTCAACACGCGGCTCGTGGGGGTCGGTGGCACGTCCGCGATCGACATGGTCGTCCCCGGGTTCCCGGTCGCGGCCACCCATGGTCACGGCGTGGCGGTCCTCTCGCTGTTCGACTTCCCCAGCACCGGCATGAAGCTCGTGCAGCTCGACGCCGCCGGCGCGGAGCTGCGCACGCTGACCCGTTTGCCCCTCCAGGAGGAGGTCGCCGCGGGCATGGACGTCGTGATCGCGTCCGACGGGTCGGTCTACATCTCGGGCTACGAGACGACGCCCCGGACGGACGAGGACCCCGACCAGAACAACCCCCTCTACGGGTTCATCCTCAAGCTCCCGCCTCCGTAGCCTCGGCGGCCGGCCGCGATCGCGGCCGTGCGGGCGGTCGCGGACACGCCCCTGCCTCGTCGATGCCCACGAGCGCGCCGTCCTTGCGCACGAGGATCCGCTCGCGCGTGGTCAGGTGATCGGGCAGCCGCTCGCCGAGCAGCGCCTCCACCACCTCGCGCGGGCGGGCGCTGCCTTCGGCGTCCACGCGCAGCCGAAACCGCAGCGTGGTGTCGCACAGCTCCGCGTGCATGAGCGTGGCCTTGATGTCGATCGCGCTGCCGGCCGGCTTGCGCTGACCCGGGCCGCGCTTGGCTCGGCGCACCTTCTTGTGGCGTGCGCGCTCGATCACGAGCGAGGGCGCGGCGAGCCGCTCCGGAAGGCCCGTGACCATCCGCTGCGCCTGCTCGTCGGTGAGCCGCACCGCGTAGTCCGCGGCCGCCACGAGCTGTCCGAGCCGCAGCTCGTCGGGCGCCACGAGCCGCGCCGAGCGGATCGCGAGCCCGGGGGGCGCCACGGCCTCGAGCCGCTCGAGCAGCGCGGCTCCCATCGCCTCGCGATCCGCCGCCGGCAACAGCCCCGCCAGATCCTCGGCCGAGCGCGGCAGCAGCACGTCCACGTCGACCACCTCGGCCTCCGCGCCCACCCCGAGCGCGAGCGCGGGCCCGAAGCTCATGCGCGGGATCGGGGTGTAGCCGCGCGAGAACGCCTGCTCGACGCCCGCACGCCGGAACATCCGCGGCAGCACGCGCAGGAGGTCGCGGTGGCCGAGGAAGCGCATCGCGCCGTATTTGCCGAACACGAGCCGCAGCCGCGAGTGCGGGGCCTCGGCGCTGGCCTTGAAGGCCGAGTCGTCGTCGAGGCGACTCGGCGCGAGCCTGCCGGCGAGCTTGTCGGCCAAACCTTTTGCCAAGCCTTTGGATAGCTGTGAGAGCGGCACGTCGATCGCATCGTCACCCGGCGGGGGCAGATCGATCGTCGGCTCGCGGTCGCGCAGCCGCGAGAGCGTGCGCAGCGAGTCGATCCGCTCGTCGCGCATCTGCGTCATGTCGCACGCGATCCCGCAGTCGTAGCAGACCAGCCGTCGCCGGTCGGCCTCCGCCGTGCCGAGGTCGCGGTGGTGCACCTGATCCCCCACCGCCTTGCCGCACGGCGGGCTGTTTCGCCCCGCGACCGCCTTGCGCCACTCGTCGGCCAAGAAGCCGTCGTCGAGCCCCACGTCGAGGTGGTCCCACGGCAGCCGCGCGTCGACGGGGAGCGTGCGCGTGTACACGGTGGGATCGATGCCCGCGGCCTCGAGCGCATCGAGCCAGCGCTCGAACGAGAAGCACTCGCGCCAGCCCTCGAACCGCGCGCCGGCCCGGTACGCGTGCTCGAGCGCCTCGCCCATGCGCCGGTCGCCACGCGCGAACAGGCACTCGAGCCAGCTCTCGCGCACCTCGTGGGTCTTGAGCCCGATCTTGCCGCGTCGCGCAAGATCCCGCAAAAGCTGCACTTTTTGGTGCAGATCCTCCATCGAGTCCATCGCCGCCCACTGGAACGGCGTGTGCGGCTTGGGCACGTGCTGCGAGACGCTCGCGGTGATCTGCGGCAGCCGCCGCATGCCCATCGCGTGCGCCAGGTCGCGCACGCGCTCACCGGTCTGCACGATGCCCGCCACGTCGGCCTCGGTCTCGGTCGGCAGGCCGATGATGAAGTACATCTTGATGCGGTCGTAGCCGCGCTCGAACATGCGGCGCGCCGAGGCCAGCACGTCCTCCTCGCTGACGTTCTTGTTGATGACGTCGCGCATGCGCTGGGTGCCGGCCTCGGGCGCGAACGTGAGACCGTTGATGCCCACGCGCTTGATCTCGTCGAGCAGCTCGCCCGAGAGCCCATAGGCGCGCAGGCTCGCCACCCCGAGCTTGGCCTTGCGCTTGACGAGCTCGGGCACGAGCGTCTTGATGAGCGGGTCGATGCACGACACGTCGGCGGTGGAGAGCGCGGTGAGGCTCGTCTCCGAGAACCCGGCCGCATCCACGCCGCCGAGCACCGCCTCGACGATCTTCTCGGGGCTGCGCTCGCGCACCGGCCGGTAGATGATGCCGGCCTGGCAGAAGCGGCAGCCCTCGGTGCAGCCGCGGGTGATCTCGACCGAGGCGCGGTCGAAGATCGCCTCGGCGTAGGGCACCGGGAACCGCTGCGGGAACGGGAAATCATCGAGGTTGCGCACCCACACCCGCTCCACGCGCGCGGGCGCCCCTGCGGCGAGGCCCGCGGGCGTGCGCCCCACCACCACCTGCAGGCCCGTGCGCTCGTCGAGCGCCACGCGGTAGTACGCGGGCACGTAGATCCCCGGCAGCTTCGCGCACGCGGCCAGCTGCTCGACCCGCGAGCGACCCTCGCGACGCAGATCGCCAATGGTGCGCAGCAGCGTCGGCAGCACCTCCTCGGCCTCGCCCACGAGCACGAGGTCCACGAACGGCGCGAGCGGCTCGGGGTGCGTGGCCGTGGGCCCGCCCGCGATCACGATCGGGTCGGCGTCGCTCCGATCGGCGCTGCGGAGCGGGATCCCGCCGAGGTCGAGGTTGAGGAGCACGTTGGTGTAGCAGAGCTCGTACTGGAGGCTCACGCCCACCACGTCAAACTCGCGGAGCGGCCGCTGGCTCTCGAGCGTGACGAGCGGCAGCCCGCAACGGCGGAGGCCCGCCTCGAGGTCGCCCCACGGGCTGAACGCGCGCTCGCACACGAGGTCGGGCTGGCGGTTGACGAGATCGTAGAGGATGCGGGTGCCGAGGTGGCTCATGCCCACCTCGTAGAGATCGGGGAACGCCAGCGCGAACGTGCAGCGGAGGCCCGCGTGGTCCTTGAGGATCTGCTGCTCCTCGCCGCCGAGGTAGCGTCCGGGCTTCTGGACCGCGGGCAGCAGCTCCGCGTACGGATGCTCGCGCAGCGCGGCCGGGTCGGCGGGCATCTCGGGAATTGGGGCGTGCGCGTCCATTGGAAGGCTCGGGGCCGCGAAGGGCCGTCCGTGAAGTGCCACAAGAGCCGACGCAGGGGAAGCTTGCGGAGAACGCGAGCTTGCGCGAGCCTCGCGCCGGCTTAACATGCCGTGAACGCCGTGAAGGACCTCTACCAGCACCTCGGGGTCGCCCGCACCGCCACCCCCGAGGAGATCAAGAAGTCGTACCGCAAGCTCACGCGCCAGTATCACCCCGACCGCAACCCGGGGGATGCCGAGGCCGAGGAGCGGTTCAAGGACGTCTCGACCGCCTACGAGGTCCTGGGCGACGCGGAGAAGCGCAAGCTCTACGACGAGTTCGGCGACGTGAGCCTCACGCAGGGCTTCGACGCCGAGAAGGCCCGGGCCTACCGCTCACGCGGGGGCGGGTTCCCCGGATTCTCGGGCGGCGGCGACGCGGTATTCGACGATTTCGGGCAGGCGCGGGCCACGAGCTTCGAGGACCTCTTGTCGGCGCTGTTTCGCGGCGGCCCGGGTGGCGCACGCGGGCGGCCGGTGGCGCGGCGTGGCGCCGACGTCACCGGTGAGATCGCCGTCTCGCTGATGGACGCGCTGCACGGGGTCTCGGTCCCGCTGCGGGTCGACATGGGCGGCCAGGCGCGCACGCTCGACGTGAAGGTCCCGCAGGGCGTGCCCGACGGCGGCAAGCTGCGGCTGCGCGGCCAGGGCGGCCAGGGCCAGCCCGCGGGCGACGTGATCCTCACGGTGCGGGTCAAGGCGCACGACGCCCTGCGCCGCGAGGGCCACGACCTGCACCTCCGCCTGCCGGTGTCCGCGCTCGAGGCCTACCGCGGCGGCCCGCTCGAGGGCGTCCCCACGCCGTGGGGCCCCGTCACGCTCAAGCTGCCCGCGGGGGCCCAGAACGGCCAGAAGCTGCGCCTGCGGGGCAAGGGCGTGCAGGTACCCGGCCGCGACCCGGGCGACCTCTACGTCACGCTCGACGTGCGGCTGCCGGAGGCGGGCGACGAGGGGCTGCTCGAGGCGCTCGAGCGGCTACAGGGCAGCGACAAGGTGCGCGCGAGCATGATCCTGTGATGCCCGGGCTGGCCCGGAGGCTCGCTACGGGCTCAGCCGGGCGTCTCCGCCCGCACCAGCTCGAGCACCACCGTGCCCACCTGCAGCACGTCGCCGAGGGCGAGCGTGGCGGTGGTGCGAACGCGCTCGCCGTTGACGAAGGTACCCGAGGGGCTGGCCATGTCCTCGACCACGATGCGGGCGTCGCGGATGGTGAGCCGGGTGTGACGGCGGGCCACGCTGTCGACCGAGAGCTGCACGTCGACGCCAGGCGAGCGGCCGATCACGACCACGCCGTTGGCGAGCGGGAGTGGAATGACTCGGCCATGCTCGCCGAGCCCCGTGCGGACGACCAGCGCGAGCGGCTCGGGAGCACCGGGGGCGAGGTGGGGCGTGAGCGCCTCGGCGAGGCCTTCGCTCGGTAGGCCGCGCTCGCCCGCCCAGCGGGCGAAGAACTCGGCGATCGTGCGCACGAGCAAGGGCGGTGGATCGAGCGCGGGGGCCACCCGCTCGAGGAACAGCCGACGCGTCTCGGCGAGCTCCTCCTCGAGGCCCGCAAACGGCTGGCCGTCGCGCAGGCTCTTGGCGATCCGCTCCTCGTGGTAGAGCGAGAGATCGGAGGCGATCACTCGGGCGAGGGTGGCCGCCGCATCCGGCTCGGTGATCGTACGCGCCATCTCGTCGTCCCCCCCAGGCTGGAGAGTGTCCTTCGGCTCGCGCGGGCTCGGCAAGGGCGGGCGACGCGGCAGCGCGACGCACGGCCGACGCGGCGGCAAGCCAGGGAGGATCTCGTCCCAGAGCTCGTCCCAGAGCTCGTCCCAGATCTAGTCCCAGAGCTCGTCCCAGATCTGGCCGTCGACGTGCTCGCCCTCGCTCGCGGCCCTCGGGCCTGCCCCAGCGCGGCGTCGAGGCGCTCGCGAGGCGGCCGTGGGGGTCCCGTGCTACTAGAAGGAGCCGTGAGCCGCCACCTGCCCGTCGTCACCGAGGCGCCCCTGCCCGCGCCCGCGAGCACGACCAACCCCGTGGCCAACCCTACGATTGGCGAGCCGCGGCGCCGGCATCCGCGCTGGCTCAAGGTGCCGATGCCGGCCGGCCCCGGCTACGAGGAGCTGCGGCGGCGCGTCAAGGAGCTCTCGCTCCACACGGTGTGTCAGAGCGCGGGTTGCCCCAACATCGGTGAGTGCTGGAACCACCGCGCGCTCACGATCATGATCCTGGGCGAGATCTGCACGCGCTCGTGCCGGTTCTGCGACGTGGCCACCGGGCGGCCGCTGCCGGTCGACGAGGACGAGCCACGGCGCGTGGCGGCGATCCTCGCGGAGCTCGAGCTGCGGCACACGGTGATCACCTCGGTGGATCGCGACGACCTGCCCGACGGCGGCGCGGGGATCTGGGCGCGCACGCTCGCCGCGTGTCACGAGCACGCGCCACGGATGACGATCGAGGTGCTGGTGCCCGACTTCAAGGGTGAGCTCCGCGACGTCGACACCGTGCTCGACGCCGGGCCCGACGTGTTCGCCCACAACCTCGAGACGGTGCCGCGGCTGTCGCGGCAGGTGCGGGTGCAGGCGAGGTACGAGCGCAGCTACGCGGTGCTCGAGCACGCGCGGCGGCGTGGGGCGCTGACCAAGACCGGGCTCATGCTCGGGCTCGGCGAGGAGCTCGCGGAGGTTCGCGAGGTGATCGACCAGCTCGCGGGGCTCGGGCTCACGATCCTCACGCTCGGGCAGTACCTCTCGCCGAGCAAGCAGCACCTTGCGATCGAGCGCTACGTGCATCCGGATGAATTCGCGGAGCTGAAGGTGTACGCGGAGGGCCGCGGGATCCGGCACGTGGAGAGCGGACCGCTGGTGCGTAGCAGCTACCACGCCGAGGGGCAGGCGGAGCTGATTGAAAGGCTCCAGGCCGAGCATGGGGTGATCGGGTTCGCATCGCTGCGCCGCGACTGACTGAGAGCGGCGGATCGCCGAGCCACGTGCATCGAGCAGAGCTTGCACGTACGTCGAGGTGCGCCGTGCGGTTCGAGTATGCTCGGGCATGCTCCCGCCAATCCCCGGCTCACGGCTCGCCTGGTATGCGCTCGGTCGCTTCTGGCCCGCGGGGGCCAAGCGCGAGCAGGTGTTCGACGCCGGTTACTTCGCCCACCTCGATCTCGAGGGTGCCGCGATCTTCGTGCCGGGCCGGCCGCTCGGCCCCGGATCGGCCTACTTCACGTTCTCGTCGGAGCCGCTCGCGATCACTCCGTTGCAATCGGGCCCGCTCACGATCTCGGTCGACACCGTGGGCAGCTTCTCCGTGTACTACCAGCGCGACCCGAAGGGTGACTTCGCCAAGCCCGAGAGCTTCGCGCAGGGCCAGCGCATCGCGCGGTTCCGCCGGCCGTTCCTGGTGGTGGGGGCCAAGCTCGGCGACGTGGGGCTCTCTACCTTCTCCGCCGAGCTCGTGGAGTCGACGCCGTTCGAGCATGGCGGGCGGACGCATGATCTGGGGGCGCGGTTGCCCAATGGGATCACGCAGTGGTCGGTCGCCACCGGGTCGACTACGGAAATGGAGGCCACGTTCCTCGGGTCGGCGGTGGCGATTGGACGCGCGTAGCTCGATCACGACGAGCGGCGCCCACGAGCGGCTTGGACCATGCGCACGAGCAGCAGCGCGAGCCCACCGAGCGCGAGCCAGAGGAGCAGCGTGGCGACGAATGCCAGGTTGAAGATCACGCAGCCCTCGCGCTGTACCGAAGCCACGGGCAGGTCCGTGAGCGACTCGAGGGTCATGCGCGAGGCGTCGGAGCTCGCGAGCCCGCGCTCGGCGAGCAGCGCCGCCTGGGCGGCCAGCGGGGTGTCGGGCTCGACCATCACGCGCTCGCCGGTGCTGCGATCGTAGGCGAGCGTGAGGATGTACGCGCGTGACTCGGGGCGACGGCCGTGCACGGCCTCGTGGTTCTTCGACTCGTCCGACGGCGCACGAAAGAACCAGTCGCCCTGCCGGTGGGTGACGATGCCGATGCCACCCTCCGTGGTCTGCGCCCCACACACGGAGCCGAGCACCGGCAGGGCCGGCTCGAGCTTCACGATCGTGGCGCGGAGCTCCGGGCCGCCGGTGTCGAGGCCGAGCCCCACGTCGTCGGCGAGCTGCACGTACAGGCGATCGTGCTCGCGCATGAAGTCGATGGTCGCGGGCTGGCCGGTATAGCGGTTGTCGAAGCTGATGCCCTCGGCACCGATGGCATAAGCGACGAGCGTGAGCACCCAGACGCCGCCGATGATCGCGAAGACGCCGAGGAACCAGTGGCCGAGGAACCAACGCCGTAGTGCATTCATCGAGTGTCCGCGCTGCTCGCCGTTCGCGCTCGGTACCACGCGGCGAGCGTAGGGGATAGCTCGTCACCGAGCCCGCCGGTGCGTACCGAAGACCATTCCAGTCGTTGCTCCGCTCGTCTCGTCCGCGCCATCGCTGCCGACGGAGGTGTCGTCGACATCATCTCCGGCCCCGATCGTCGTCTCCGGACAATGAGCGCCGGACTCCGCCGAGCCCGTGCCCGGATCGCCGGCAATGGGCTCGCAGACCTGCCCGGGGCCGAGCTCGACCGGCTCGACCCCGCCGAGCGCGAGCACGCAGGTTTCTTCGACGACGAGTTGCTCGTACAAATCGGCCCCGACACCGTTGCAGACCTGGGCGGCGTTGGTGCATTGACCGGGCGCGGCCGTGATGCACTCGGCCTCCGCGTTGGCCCTGACCGCCTCGACCGTGGTGAGGTAGGCGCTGCGGACCTCCATGCTCAGCTCCGCGAGTTGGCCGCCGGCTTCGAGGTGATCAATCGCGGCAACCACGTCGAGCACGGACGCGGCGTTGAAGCAGAAACGGCCGTGGTAGCCGTCGGGAGTGGTGGCGTTGAAGGAGATCAGCAAGTACTCCCCTTCGCCGTCGATGCACTCCTTCGGAGTGTCGTATTCGACCGTGTACTCGAAGCACTGGCCCGGACACGGGATGTCATCGATGGGACAGGCGCCGATGATTGGGCTGGCGACAACCACCCCGGTGGAGCAGACGATGCGAGCGAGCCTGGCTCGCAGGATGCTCGTGGGTCGCTCTTCTCGAGAAAGGCTCCCGGTGATCATCGGTGCTCGTCCTGACAATCGAGCTGCGCCTGCAAGAGCGTGCCGCACGAGGAGCGTTCCGCGGGCGGCACGATGTTGACCAAGGCGAAGTGCTGATGGCGTTCGTCGCACGACAGCGACGCCATGCAGTCCCCATACGGGATGCGCGTTGCCGCGCAAGCGTCCATTCCATCGTCCACGGGAGCCCACACGTGGTCCGCGGTCGAGCAAGAGTCGAAGCACTCCTGCTCGGTCTTCACCTCGACCTCGATCGGACACTCGGGGTCGAAGATCATCGCGCACCAGGTTTCGCAGGGCTCGATCCGGTGCTCGGGAATCGGAGGGTCTTCCTCGATCTGCCGGCTGCAACCGATCGTCAACGCGAAGAGCAATGCCAGGGCGGACCCATGGGCCCTCGGAGAGGTCACGCGTGGGTGTGCCGCCCCACCCTTCACAGGACGATGCACGGGTACGAGTGCGGCCATGGGTCGCGGCTTCGACATTGCGGCTTGCGCCGTCGGGTCAGCGTTTCCCTGACATCATATGCCGCGCGTATGGCCTGGGAAAGGCCGAAGTGGCACGGGCGCGGGCGGGCGCGCACGAGCAACGGCGCGAACGCTGTAGATCACTCCTGGGCGGTCACCGGCAGCTCGGGCAGCGGTGAGTCCGGAGCTGGCCATGCGGGTGGGCTCGGGGAGACGCTCATGACGGGTCCCATCTCCGCGTGCGTCCAGGAGCTCGAGCATCGGTCTTCGGAACCGAGGGTCGGAGGTTCGAATCCTTCCTGACGCGCCACTTGAAACCCCATTCTGCGAAGTTTCTTGCTTCGGGGATCGGGCCGGGGGCCACTGGGGCCAGGCGATTCCGAGCGTATGCTGTCGGCGCATCCCGTGAACACCGACGCGATCACGTGCCCGAGCTGCAACGCCGCCGACCGCTCCACGGCCGATGCTCACGGCGTGCACGTGTGCGAGTACTGCGGGATCCGCTATCGCCTGCGTCACGGCGAGCCGCATGCGCTCGCACCCGCCGCCGCCGCATCGCCGTGGCGCTCGCCGCAGGTGCTCGTGGTCGTCGCGCTCGCGGTCGGCCTCGGCGTTGCGATCGGCCGCTCCTCGAGCGATTCCTCCGCGCCGCCCACGAGCCCGCCGAGCGAGCCCACCGCTCCGCCTCCCGATCCGGCCTCCGCGCCCGGCCCCACCCTCCCGCCCTCGTCGGATTCGCCCGCCCGTCCATCGTATACCCCGCCCCCTGCCCCGCCCGACGACGCAGCGCGGGCCGAGTTCACGCTCGACGGCACGCGTCCCGGCTACCGCGGTGCGCTCTACGTCCTCGGGCGCGTCACCAATGCCTCCGCGTTCCCCATCCGGTCCGCCGCCGTCACCGTGGTGCTGCTCGACGAGGCCGACCGCGAGGTCCACGTCGACAAGAGCTACACGAGCGCGCCGGTGATCGAGCCGGGCGCGTCCACGCCGATCTCCATCATGCTGAGCGACCCACCGGCCCATGCTCGCATGGCGTTCGAGGCCGAGGCACGGCCTGCCGATCCCACCGCGGTGCTCCCCGCGGTGCGCCTGGTCGATCCCGTCGCCGAGCCGCCACGCGAGGGCACCCGCTGGAGCTTTCGTGGGCGCATCGCCAACGACGGCGACGTTCCGCTCCGCTTCACACGCGTGGTGGTCTTCGGAATCTCCGCCGACGGCAAGACCCTCGGCGAGCAGACCACCTACGCCAACATCGAGATCCTGCCCCCGGGGCAGGCTGCGCGCTGGGTCATGCAGTGTGACGACTTCACGGCCACGCCTGCGCGCTTCGAGTACATCCCGCTTGGCGACTTCGTGAACTGACGACTGGAGGCGTGTATCGTGCCCGCACGGGCGCTCTAACGTGCACGGCGGCCTCGACGGCGGTCCACGATCCACCCGAGCAGCAGCACCAGCCCCCCGAGCGCGAGCCACAGTGCTGCGAGGGCTGCGAACGCACCATTGAAGATCACGCAGCCCTCGCGCAGCACCGAGACCTCCGACAGATCGGCGAGCGACTTCACGTCGAGCCGCGTCGCATCGGACACCGCGAGCCCGCGCGCTGCGAGCAACGCGTGCTGGGCCGCCACCGGGGTGTCGGGCTCCACCACCACGCGCTCGCCGGTGCCGCGATCGTAGGCGAGCGTGAGGAGGGACGCGCGCGCCTCGGGGCCGAGGCTCACCGCCTCACCGTGGCTCGACTCGTCCGACGGCGCCCGAAAGAACCAGTCGCCCTGCCGGTGGGTAACGATGCCGAGCTCACCCTCGGGCACGTTGCGGCCGCATACGAACGCCAGTACCGAAGCCGACGGCTCGAGCCTCACGATCGTCCCGCGCAGCGACGTTCCACCGGCATCGAGCTCGAGGCCCACGCCCTCGGTGAGCCCCACGTACGGCCGCTCGTGCCGCCGCATGAAATCGATCGCCACTCGCTCGCGACCGTGGCGCTCGACGACGGTGAAGCCGACCAAGCCCGAGACATACGCCAGGGCCGTGAGCAGCCACAGACCGCCGAGGATCGCGAGCGCGCCGAGGAGCCAGTGCTCGAACAGCCAACGCCGCAGCGCATGCACGCGCTGCTCGTAACACGACGCGCGCCGGTGGTCGAGCGCAGCGCCGTGTCGTGCTTCAACGAACCCACACCCGCACGCGTCCGATCGACTCGCCCGCGGCCGCTCGCGCCCGCAGCACTCGCTGCAGCCGGGCCGCGAGATCGAGCGGCTCACCGGGCGCCATGCCCTCGTACAGGCGACGGCCGATCTCGCCCATCAGCAGGTCGTCGGTGGCCTCGGGCGAGGCGAGCACCGCTTCGCTCCCGCGGGCGAGGAACGCGAGCGCGAGGCTGGTCCCCGCGTGCTGCACGTCGAGCACGCCCGTGCGACAGCCGGCGAGCACGACGGAGCGCGGGGTCCGGGACAGCATGAGGACGTCGTGCACGTCGAGCCGCACCGGGGGCTCGAGCTCGAGGTACGAGGGCCAGCCGGGCGCTCCCCCGGCGTAGGGAGGCCACGGCCCCACCGCGTCCTGCCGGGTCGCGGCGTCGGCGTGGCCCGCATGGTGGAAGAGGTCGGCGCGGGCGAGATCGCCGAGGATCCCCGGCAACGATCCGAGATCGGCGGGGATCTGCGTGGACCAGCCCGCATCGCGCAGGGACTGCTCCGCGGCCTCGATCTCGGGCGTCGCGGCCCACAGCGACCCCGTGGCATCGGTGAGCAGCAGCGCCGTGGGCGGCCCCGTGAGCGGTGGCACCGACACCGACGGGAGCTCGGCCCCGTAGCTCACCACGGTGTGGGCGACCAGCGGTGCCCCGTCGAGCGGCAGCGCGTGCACGTCGATCTCGATCGCATCGCCGACCGCGAGCACGCGCGCTCGCTCGGCCCGCAGCAATTGCTCGCGCACCGGGGTCAAGAGCAGCGCCGCCTGCTCCTCGAGCGAGCGAGACGACGACACCGCCGGCATGAGCACGCGATGGGCCGAGATCCCGAGGTCATCCTCGGCGAGCACGATCCAGCGATCGCCCACCGGATGGAGCGCGAGCAGCAGCTCCCCCGGCGCACGCGGCGACAGATCCTCGCAGGTGGGCGCGGCGGCCAGGTGGCCGCGGGCGAGGAACAGCTCGTTGGCCACGCGCTGCTGCTGCTGCCGTCGCGCCCGGACCTGGGCCTGGAGGCGCTGTCGCTCCGCGCCGGGCTTCCCCTCGGCCTCGCGCTCGAGCTCGTCGATCTCGACCTTGAGCGCGAAGTGAGCCCGGGCCTGGGCTTCGAGCTGCACCGCGGCGGCTGCATCGAGCGACGCGGGCAGCACGAGGGCCCGCAGCGCGCGGGCTCGGGACAGGCGAGCGGCACACAGCGCCTCGGAGAGCCGCCCTCGCTCCACGAGCAGCGAGACCAGGCGCTCCGTGGCCTCGGGACCCAGCGCGCCGCTGCTACTGCGCCCGGCCCCGAACACGGCGAGCTGCGAGACCTCGTCGTAGATCGTCTCCGCCCGGCGATAGTGATCGATCGCCGCATCGAGGTCGCCGTGCTGCTCGGCCACCCGCCCGCGCAGCACGGCGAGCTGCCAGCCCGCCTGCGGGGTGCCCACGTCCTCGGCGATCGACCCGAGCTCTTCCACGAGCGGACCGACGACGGTCGCGCCCGCACCTTGCAGCAACGAGGCACGCACCGCCACGTCGAGCGCATGCAGGCGCTCGTCCGGGGTCACCAGCGTCGGATCGATGAAGCGGAGCTGCGCCAGCGCCTCGTCCGGGTCGCCGCCGTCGAGGGCCACCCGGGCGAGGCCCAGCCGCGTGCCCCCGAGCTTGTGAGGGCTCTGTGCGGCCCCGCCGGGGCCGAACAGGCGCAGCGCCTCGCGCAGCGGCCGGCCTGGATCGAGCTCGTGTCGCCCTGCCGCACGCAGCGACAGCGCGATCCACCCGAGGGTGCGCCACGTCGATGCGACGTGCTCGGGGGGCATCGAGGCCGCTCGCTCGTCGAGCAGCGCCTCGATGTGCCCAACCCAGTGCGCCGCGGCATCGAGATAGCCGAGCTCCACGAGCAGCTCGGCGTACATCGACAGCGCCGCCAGCTCGCGCCGCTCGTCGTGGATCGCGAGCGCGTAGCGGCCGGCCTCGCGATAGGCGATGGCCGCCTCGTCGAGCCGCCCGCGCTTCCAGTGCACCAGGCCCCAGACGACGGCGAGGTCCGCCCGGCCGCGCGGCGAGCGGCTCGCGAGCGCCTCGTACTCGCGCAGCACGGCCTCGGCGCGCCCGGGATCGTGGGCGTTCTGGGTGAGCCGGAACGCGGCCGAGAGCGCAGCGTCGAGCGACTCGGTGCTCGACGGCCACGCGACTCGCAGCGCTGCGAGCTGCTCGAGCGCCTGCGGAACCCGGCCCTCGCGGATCTCGTCCTCGATCGCGAGCATCGCCTCCTGGACCCCGGGCGTCGGCCCTGCGTGCGACAGCCCCAGCGACCACTCCGAGCTCCTGCCCCGCTCGCCCGCGAGCACCACCCGCACGTGCGAGGCCGCCTCGGGCACGTCGAGCCGCAGACCCAGCCCGACGAGCTCTTCCAGGCGATGGCGCGTCGGCTCCACGCGCTCGTCGTCGAGCCACACCTCCACGCGCTCCGCCTCGGGATCCGCGACCCACAGCGCGAGCTCGTCGTCGGCGAGCACACAGCTCGGTCGCTCGTCGAGGACCTCGACGATGCAGCCGCCGTACTCCACCACGAGCGCCTCGGGCTCGCGACCCTGGTCGGCCGGTGGCTCGCCACCGCAGCCGAGCATGACGAGCCCGGTGAGCACCACACCAAGGCGCGCGGCTCGGCGGAGGCCAGGCTCAGCGAGGCGGAGGCAGGATCTCGATCCGGGTACGAAGCACCTGCACGCCATCGCCGGGGACGAGCGCTTCATCGTCGCACGCGGCAACCCGGGGGAGCGACCCGACCACCCCCACGACGAACACCAGCTCCCAGGCTCCGACATCGAGGCCCAGGTCCGCCACGGCACCCTCCACTTCTACTATGCCGCTCGGCCCCACGCGAGGCTCGAGCGGCAGCCGACGCGCCCCATCGGCGTCGCAGGCGTAGACCACCGCCTGCACCTCGCTGCGAACCGCCGTCCACGGGCGCAGCGTGGCCCGGAAGCCTCGATCCGCGTAGAAGCGTGCGGGCTCCGAGGCCGAGGGCTCGGCCGCGCGCTGCGATCTCGCGGTTCCATGGAGCTCGAGGTCGTAGCCGCCGAGCTGCAGCGCGCTGACCTGCTGCACCGAGTCCTGCCCTCGGCGACCCACCGACAGTGACACCGCCAGCACCAGCCCGGCCGCGAGCGCCACCGCCAGCACCACCGGCCCCCGCCACGCACGCCGTGGCGGGGGCAGATGCTCGTCGAGCAGCCGCTGCAGGCGGGCCTCGTCCACCGCGGCATCGCCCGCTGCGAACAGCTGCTTGGACCGCTCGACGAGCTCGGGATCCTCCTGATCCTCCACCTGCACCCGCCGCGCTGCGTCCTCCACCGAGATCGATCCCCGTGCGGCCTGAAACCAAGGCTCCGGCGTGGAGGCCAGTGCGTGTCGGGCCGCGAGCGCTTCGAGGATGTCGTGGGCTGCCATCGTGCTTGCCTTGGCCTCTACCGGCTCGACTTGCCCGGGCTGACACCGCAAGGCGCTTCTTCGTGCAGATCGTCGGCAAGCGCGGACGGCGAGAGCACGAGCAACACGAGCGCCCGCGTGACGACGGCCTGTACGCGCTCGAGCGGCACGGGACGCGCCCCCGGCTCCTCGTGAAGCAGCCGGGCCGCGAGCCGCAGGAGCTTGCGGCGCAGCCTCGCGATCCGCTGATACGCCGCGTCCTGGCTGAGCCCGAGCTCGGGCGCGACCTCCTTGGCCTCGCGCCCCATCACCATCACCGCCACGAACAGCTCCTCGTCCACGTCCTTGAGCAGCGGCCGGGCCTCTGCCCACAGCGCCTCGAGGAAGTCCCGCTGCAGCATCGCGCGCTCGATCTCCTCGGTGGTGTCGGTGGTGTCCGGCACGAGCTGCGCCTGCTGCCGCACGCGGGCTCGGATCACGGTCGAGGCACGCGACGCCGCCAGCAACCGAATGAAGTACCCGAGCGGCCCCCGCCGCGGATCATAGAGGCGCAGCGCCCTGCGATCGTCCGCGAGCATCTGCACCCACACATCGCCCAGGATGTCCTCGAGCTGCGAGGTCACCGAGGGCCATGCCCGCACGCGCGCTGCCACGGCCCCGCGCACGACCCCGCGATAGTGCCGGTAGAGCTCGGTGAACGCGGCTCGATCGCCCTCGAGCGCGCGCTGGATCGTGGGGGGATCGAGCTCCACCCACGCCTGCGTGGCCGCCCTTCGTCCTAGCACCTCGCAGCCTCCCCACGTGTCGTCGCGACTCGCTGGGTCGGGGGCAAACCCTTCGTCGATTGCTCGCGAACGAAGCGAATTCTTCCGCACCGGATCGGCACCAGTAGATCGAGCGACACGGCACGCCGTGGCTCCCCAGACCCCCGCGAGCGGCTCCACCGATGGTGGATGCACACCGCTCGCCGGTGCCGGGGGACGCCAACCAACGGCCTGCGAAGTGGCGCTCGCTCGGGCCGCCCACCTGCGCGGGGGCGGCCGCGAGGCCCCCAAGTGCCGCGCACGGACCGAAAGCCATGAACACGAAGCATTCGATTGCAGCAGGGATCCTGGCCCTCGTCCTCGGGTGGTTGCCCGGAGCGAAGGCCTCGGCGGCCGAGGACATCCCCACCACGCTCACCGGGCCCGTCGACTCGGCGGAGTACCCCGATCCGATCTGTACCACCTGTGTGGTGCGGACCGTGAAGCGCTCGGCCGGCAGCGCCGCCCAGGCGTTCGTCGAGGTCGAGTACCTCGACGCGGTGCCGTTCGAGGGCGAGATCGCGGTGACCGTATGGCTGGCGAGCGGCCACATCGACACCCTCGTCATCCCCGGGGTGCTCCTCGAGCACGGGGACCTCGAGTGGTACGAGGTGACCGCCAACGCGGGCTGGACCTGGAACGACGTGCAGAAGGTCTCGCTGGAGCTCGTGGCACCGCGCTAGCTCGCGCGCGCGAGCACTCGGCCGGTGGCCGCTCGAATCCTGGTCGCGCACGAGCCCTGGTGGGCTCGTGCGCGGCATCTCGCATCGCTCGAGCACGCTCGTCAGCGTATACCCACCGCTCGTCGATCGTCTGACACGGAATTCCGCCCCACGCCGTCTTCGTTCGCCAAACATCGTTCATGCCGAGCTTCGAGGCCGCAGGTCGGAGCGGATCGATCGGGATGCGCTGCATTCCGTGGTACGATCGCCTCTCGACGGCCCTGCGGCCACGCATGACCGAACACGACACGTCCAGCGCCCCCTCGGACGAGGCCCTCCTCGCGACGTGGTGCGACGGCGACGTCGCAGCCGGCAACGAGCTCATCAAGCGCTACCTGCGGCCCTTGCGGCTCTACTTCGGCTCCAAGCTGTCGGCGGAGCAAGACGTCCAGGACCTGGCCCAGGCCACGCTCGTCGCCTGCGTGGAGCTCCAGCGCCAGCGGAGCGACCAGCTCGAGCGCGTGACGAGCTTTCGCGGGTACCTGTTCGGCATCGCCCGCCACAAGCTCCTCGGCTTCTACGCCGGCAAGGGCGCGCCCCGCAGCCTCGAGGACATCGCCTCGGTGCCACTGGCGGACCTCTCGCCCGGGGCCTCCACGCTGGTCAAGCTGCAGCAGCGCGTCGACACGCTGCTCTTGGCGATGCACCAGCTGTCCATCGATCAGCAGACGGCGATCCAGCTCAAGTACTGGAACGGCATGACGCAGCAGGAGGTCGCCGAGGCGCTCGGGGTGCCCGCGGGCACCGTGGCCCGACGAACCCACGAGGCCAAGCGCAAGCTACTCGAGGCCTACACCGAGCTCGATGCCCAGCAGGTCTCACCCCGCGGAGCGATCGCCCACGACGACGAGCTGCGGGAGCTGCTCGGCTCGATGGTGCGGCGCATGCTGTGACCCGTACGGTGCATTGCGGCGCCGGATCCAGCGCCTCGCCGGCGAATCGGTGCCATCGCGCAGGGCACCCGCCTCTGCCTCTACGCGCGCGCCATCGCCGATCTGACACCGGAGCTTCCACACTCTTCGGTCGGGTCTCGCTCGTAACCAGCGCTTGAAAACGCGCGCTCGCAGGCCCACGCTGAAAACGCCTGCGCTCGCCCGGCTCGTGCCGTCGCGGCGAGCATGAACGCGCGCCACCTTCGACGCAGTGCCGGCCGTGCCGTCACGCGAGCACCATGAGCGACTCCCCCCCCACCCAGGATCCCACGCCGCCTGGCGACGACGACGAGGACGTGGATCCGGCCTACCGGCTGCTGCTCCAGCAGACCCAGCACGCCGTGCAGAAGCAGGTCCACGGGGTCGAGCTCGCGGCGCCGCAGGCCGAACGCCCGTTCCTCGGCCGCTACGCGCTCGAGAGCCTCGCCGGCCGGGGCGGCATGGGCACGGTGCTCGCCGCCGAGGACACCTGGCTCGAGCGTCGGGTCGCGATCAAGCTCGTCAACACGCCGGGCCCTCGCGAGCGTCGTCGGCTGGTGCGCGAGGGGGTCTCGCTCGCCAAGCTCTCGCACCAAAACGTCGTGCAGGTCCACGACGTCAACCTCGGCGAGCACGACGACGTGGCCTACGTGGCCATGGAGTACGTCGAGGGCACCACGCTCGCGCGCTGGCAAGCGAGCGAGCCGCGACCGCTCCGCGAGCTGCTCGACAAGTACCTGCAGGCGGCGCGGGGTTTGTTCGCCGCGCACCAGGTCGGCATCGTCCACCGCGACTTCAAGCCGCACAACGTGCTCATCGACGAAGCGGGCGCGGTCAAGGTGGCCGACTTCGGCCTGGCGTGTGCAACGGTGTCCGACAGCAGCGAGAGCGACGGTGTGCCGGTCCCCGTGGCCCGGGCGATCACTGCGCCGCAAGCCGTGGCCTCCGAGGTCACGGAGAACAGCGTGGGCCTCACGCCGGGATACTGCGCGCCGGAGCAGCTCCGGGGCGAGCGCCCTACCGACAAGGCCGACCAGTTCGCGTTCTGCGTCGCGCTCTACGAGGGTCTCACGGGGTGCTTGCCGTTCGGGGCATGCCGTAATCCCGACGAGCTGGCGCGGGCGGTCGTGGCGGGCATCGCGAAGCGCCCCGAGACCGCGAAGATCCCCCGCCGGCTGCAGCGAATGCTCGCACGAGGTCTGGCGCTGCGACCCGACGAACGCTTTCGCGACATGGCGGCGATCATCGCGGTGCTCGAGCCCCGACGCTCGCGTTGGCCGTGGGTCTCGCTCGCGCTCGTACCGGTGGCCGCCCTGGTGACCGCCTTGTTCGTGCCTACTTCCGAGCTCGATCCCTGCCGAGATCCAGAACGTGAGCCGGGCCTCGAGTGGTTACCCACGCCCCAGTCCTGGCGGTCCAACGCGCAGGCCGATGCCGCGAGCGCCGGGCGGTGGGAGCTTCTCGACGAGAGCGCCGCGGCCTACCGAGAATCATGGCGGAGTGCGGCTCGAGACGTGTGCCGTGCGGCTCGCCGTGGCGAGCTCCAGGGACCAGCGCATGACCAAGCCCTGGCATGCTTGAGCCAGGCCGCACGAGAGCTCAATGTGGTCGCCCGCCTCGTTGCCACCGAGGGCTCGGACATCGACCCCTTCAGCTCGTTCGACAGGCTGTGGTCACCCAGCCTGTGCGTCGTCGCGGGGGGTCGACCGGCGTTTACTCGTACCGATTCCGAGCGCGATCGAGAGCTCGACGAAGCTCGGGATCTCCAGCTCCTCGGGGACAACGAGCAAGCCCTCGTCCAGGCCCGGGCCCTGCACGCACGGGCCCTCGCCGCCAGCGACGTTCCAGTCCTGGCCAGGGTCTCGTTCCTCATCGGCAAGCTCGAGAGCCTGTCCGGCGACGGAGCATCGGCCGCGCGCCACCTCGAGGAGGCATCGTTCCTCGCCGAGCAGCTCGCCGACGACGTTCTCGTGCTCGAGGCCTACGCCGAGCTCATCGACGTCGCGGCCATCCACTCGCTGGACCCGAACGTGGGCGTGCTCTGGGGGAAGCTCGCAGAGGCCAAGCTCCAGCGTTCCAGTGCGCATCGGAGCGCGATCGCGGGCGAGTACCACTCGGCCATGGCCAACCTCGAGTACCGCCTCAACGACTTCTCTGCTGCGGATGAACAAGGCCAGCGGGCCTACGAGCTCCTCTCCGCGACGAGGGGCGCGGAGAGCCTCGTTGCCCTCATCGCCCGCACCAATCGTGCCGCGGCGCTCGTGGGCGCGGAGCGCTTCGACGAAGCCATCGCCGAGTACCAGGACATCCTGGAAATTCGCCGCCGTCGCTATGGCCCCCGGCACCACACAACGGTCAATGACGAGCTTCGCCTCGCACGTGCCTACATGGATGCGAAGGAGTATGCACCGGCGTTTGCCGGCTTCCAGCGCGTCGAGGAGCTCACCACGCCCCCGTCCTCTCGCGAGAACGAGCGGCTTCGAGTGTCGGCCGTCGTGTTCCAGTGCGACACCCTCGTACGCCAGCGGGCGCTCGAGAATGCGGTCCCGGTCTGCGAGCGCGCATCATCCCTGCTGCCCCGGCTCACCGGAAACGAACGGTGGTCACTGGAGACGAGAGCCGTCCTGCACGGCAGGTATGGGCTACTGCTTGCGCTGCTGGAGCGCTACGAGCCGGCCTCGGAGATGTTCCACCAGGAGCGGGAGCTGCTCCTCTCCGTGCTTCCCAACGATCCTGCCTCGCTGGCATATAACACGACGATGCTATGTTATGTGCTGGTACCCCTGCAAAGAACCGACGAGTGCGCGGCATACCTCGAACAGGCGCATCCTTGGTACGAGGCCACCGGCCAGCAGAAGAAGTGGCTAGAAATCCGCGAGTACGCCGGACTCGGCCCGGGTACTTCGAAGGAGTGATGCAGTCATGACCAAAGACGACTCGAGCGGAAGCACAAGCACGACCACGACCACGACCACCCCACCCCCCACCCTCACGCTAGAAAACCCTCCTTCCTCGCGGCCCGGTCAAACCGGGCCAGGAACCGGAGTTCCCCCGGGGAAGCTCTCCCTGGGAACCAAGATCGCGATATTCGTCATGGTCGTCGCGGTCGCCATGGCCATACTGTGGGTAGTCGCCGGCGATCCGTTGGGGGCAAGATCGGACGTCGTGGAGCGTAGTCGAGTGAAATGAGCACAGCGCTCGAAGCTCGAGAAGACGATGGAATGGTGAAGGCCGACGCCCGCGACGCGGCCTCCACCCTCGATCTCCGTCCTCAGTAGTCCCAGGAGCCCTGCACGATGAAGTCGCTGAACGCGTTGTCGATGCGGCGAGCGTAGTTGCGACGGCACAGATCGAAGCCGCAGCGGAAGAGGTCGAAGTACTCGCGGTAGGCGCTCACCACCCCGGCCGGCCGCGGGATGTCCCACATCACGTAGAACGGCGAGCCGCTCTGGCCGGGCATGACGTCGACTTGATCGGTCTCGATGCGCCACTCGTTGATGTACGCCCAGCCGGACATCCCGCACTGGTAGTCGAACGGGCTCGGCGCGCCGGGGCAGGTATCGCCCGGATAGCCGTGGTTGACGTACGTCATGTCGCCAGTATTGGCGATGTAGCCGCCGAACCAATTGGGCGCGCCGTGGCAGGGATAGGTGTCCATCACCGCGTAGTCGAGGCTCTCGTTCTGGCCGGAGTAGTAGCCCCACGGCACCGACCACACATAATCGTTGGAACCATTGGCATCGTCGAGGCGGCAGTCGAACGAGCCATAGGGTGCCGAGCTGCCGTTGCGCGCCGGCACGAACACGATCCGATCGACCCTATCGGTGTCGCTGAACACCACGCAGTGCGCCGCGGTGATGAGGGTCCACGGGCCGATGTACGAGCCGCTGCACATGCCGCGGTAGGTATTGCCCGAGTAGAGCAAGAGCTGCACGATCGCATTGTGAGGCGCGGCCGTGGTGTTGCCGACCACCGAGCGGTTGTCGCTGCCGAAGATGGCGCGGAACGCCTGCTCGTCGACTCGCTCGGTCTTGGGCCGCCCCTCGCCGTCGCGCACGCGGACGTCGAGCGTCGCGCGCTCGCCCGGGCCCGAGAGCACGGAGTCGGCCGCGTCCCAGGCGGGTTCCTGGGCGACGTACACGTGGCCGCCCGTGGTGATCACGGGGCGGAGCTCGTCGGCGAGCTCCTCGCGGGTGAAGTCGGTGAGCGGGCGGGGCTCGTGCTCGTCGTCGGGGTCTTCGACGATGGTGAGCGGGCGGATCACCGCCTCGGGACCCGGCTCGACCTCCTGCTCGAGCACGGGGCCGAGCAGCTCGAACATCTGCCCGTCGCGCTCGATCTCGAGGGGAACGTCGGCGACGAGCTCCTCGGCGAGCTCGTCGCCGTCGTCGCAGCTGCTCATCAGCGCGACGAGGGTGAAGGCGGTCGCGAGGGTACGGGTGGTGGCTCGACCAGACATGGGGTGATTGGATCGCATCGTGCTCGACTCCAAGATGCTGGGGGTTTCGGACGAGGCATCGGCCTCGTCCGCTCGCATGGGACGAGGGCGGGCCACCCAACCCTGGGGTAGCTCGCCACGTGTCACAGGCGTCTCGGCCAGGTACTACGGTCACCGCCGTGATGGTCTGACAGGCCCGCGTCGCGGGCCCCGGGCGCGCCGTCACCCCCGCTCGCGCAGCACCCCGCGAATCAGCCCCAGCGCCTCGCTCACGCGCTTTCGCGGAATGTTCACCCGCGTCGGCATCCCCCCGCCCAGATCCAACAGCTTCACGAAATCCAGCCCGCTCTCGAAGTGCGCCGCAATCGTCGCGTTGCCCTCGTCGAGCACCACGCTCACCGTCGCCTGCTCCTGCCCGAGCAGCAAGAGCTCCGTCTTGTCGAACGGCGGCGTGCTGCTCCCCACCTCGATGAACGCCACGCCCCCCTCGACCACGAACGTCTCCGCCAGCCGCCGTGCGGTGTCGGCCATCCGATGGAAATCATCCGCCGCCGCCTGGATGCTGCTGCGCTCGATCCCCGGCTTCATCCCCTCCACCAGGTACCGCACGATCCGCAGCTTGAGCGTCTCGTCGGTCCAGTGCGCCCGCAGGGCTTCGTCGATCCGCATCGCCTCCGCGCTCGCCTGCCCGATCCGCGTGTCGATCGCCCGCGCATCGTCATCGGCCCCCGAGTACGGCTCGTTCCCGCCCAGGATCCACTTCGCCGCCGCGTAGAGCCCGTCGAGGTCGAAGTGGCACACGATCGTGTCCACCGGCCCCGTCGCATCCACCAGCGCTGGATCGATCATCTCCGGGCACGCCCCGTGCTCCGCCTTCGTCGCCAGCACGAACCGCTCATCGGCCGCGAATCTCGCGTGCAGCGGGTGATCGTGGTGATCCACCCACCGCGCCAGCCGCGGCCCGAGCTGCTCGATGAGCTTGCCCGTCGTCTTCTCGAAGCCCTTGCCGATCCCGAGCGACGCGAATGCGATGTCGAGCACCACCACGCGACCCGTGAGGCTGCCGAGCCGCGGCAGCTTGCGCGGGCTCGCGAACACGAGCCGCGGCAGCGACGGGCTCACGGCAGCTCCGCGCGGGCAGCCGAGAGCTCGCCGAGCGCATGATCGTCCCCGGCCGCACGCGCGGCCGCGATCCCGCGGTCGAGCACCTCCCCCGCACGCACCCGCTCGCCCCGAGCGACCAGCAAGTTGCCGAACATCAGGTAGCTCGGCACGTACCCGGGATGGTCGCGGAGCAGCGACTCGAACACGGTCACCGCCTCGTCGCCGTCGCGCTTGGCGAGCTCCATCGCGAGGCCATAGCGGGGGAACGGATCGCCAGGCCGGGCCTCGGCGAGCTTGCGCAGCATCGGCAGGCGGTCCATGGCGTCGTCGCTCCCCTACACGCGGTCCAGCGCTAGGCCGAGGCAGCCTCGGCCTCGGTCTGCTTGGCCTTCGCCTCGCCGTGCTGCTCCACGCTCCGCGCCGCGTGGGCGCTCGCGTCGGCCTCGCTCATGCCCATCGCCACCAGCACCGCGGGCGTCTGCTCGAACACCCGCGTGTTCTGCAGGTGCCCCACCATGAGCAGGTACGTGGCCACGTGGTGCGGCGGATACTTGGCGAGCAGCACCCCCACGCCCTCGCGCAGCTTCTCGGGCGCGTTGGTCTCGCAGAAGTCCTCGTCGGTCTCGCCCGAGCGGTGCTCGACGCCGAGGAAGTCGAGGTAGTCGACCAGCATCTGCCGGTGGTGGCGCATCAGCCACTCGATGAGCAGCGCCAGCGCGAGCTGGCCGTTGCCGCCCGCGAGCTCGCTGTCGAAGCGCCGACGCCACGCGGTGAGCCGCGCCGCCTTGGTGTAGGCGGTCTTGGGCACGCTGGTGCTCGAGCCGCCGGCCTTGAGCACGGCGCGGACCTCCTTGCCCGACAGCTCGTTGTAGTAGGCATCGATGTTCGCGGTGCCCAGGTGCTGGCAGATCTCGAGCGGCGTCACGTTCGGTTGGTCCTCGCGTTCGGATGAGCGCGGGACTCTAGCCCGGTTCGGCCCGCGAGGAAACCGGTCCGCAAGGGCCGAGCCCGGGGCGCCCTCGAATCACTGGGGCCGGCCTTGTCTCTACCCCCGCCTCTACCCTGGGCCCGCCCCTGCGGCTTCCACGTAGGCCAGGTACGCCTGGTGGAGCCGCCGCGTCACCGGCCCCGCGGTTCCGTCGCCCACGCGGGTACCGTCGAGCTGCGTGACCGGCATGATGCCCCGCACGGAGCTGGTCAGGAACACCTCGTCGGCCGCCCGCAGGCGCTCGGGTAGCACGCTGGTCTCGGCGACGGGACAGCCGAGCGACGCTGCGAGCTCGCACACCGTCTGCCGCGTGATCCCGGGCAGGATGCCCGTGTGCATGTGCGGGGTCTCGATGCGCCCCGCCGTCACCATGAACACGTTGCTGGTCGCGCCCTCGGACACCGCCCCCTCGGGGTTGCACATGATCGCGTCCTCGCCCCCCGCCGCCGTCGCCTGGCGCAGCGCCAGGATGTTGTTGAGGTAGTTGCCGGACTTGATGGCGGGATCGATCGACGTGCCCGCGTTCTTGGTGATGCCCACGATCACCGCCGCGATCCCGCGCTCGTACGCCTCCGGGCGCGGGAGCACCAGCGGCTGCACCAGCACCACCATCAGCGGATCCTCGCTCTGCCGGGGATCGAGCAACAGCGGCCCCGCGCCGCGCGTGATCACCATCCGCACGTAGCTCTCGCCGTTGCCGGTGGCGGCATGCGTGCGGGCGATCGTGGCCGCGAGCGTCTCGTCGCTCCACGGGATCTCGAGCCCGATGCCGTCGGCGCTGCGGCGCAGCCGGGCCAGGTGCCGGGGCAGGTCGAGCGGCCGCCCGCCGGCGGTGCGCATGGTCTCGTAGATGCTGTCGCCGTAGAGGAAGCCGCGATCGAACACGCTGATCTTGGCCTCGGCCGGGTCGATCGGATCGGGGTGCGTGGAGAGGAAGACCTTCGTGGACATCGGACCTGGGGCTCGCGTCTGCCGCTCTGGTAGCAAGCCGGGGGCGTTCGCGCCAGCGAGGCCGCGTGCGGCCGCGCCGTGGCCCGTCACGGCGGTCGCGGCAGCGATCGTCGCAGGCGCCACACCGACGTCGCGCCCTCGAGGAAGATCCGCAGCGACATCTTGGACTGCCCCCGCTGCCGGTCGGGGAACACGATCGGGTGCTCCTCGATGCGAAAGCCCGCCACCAGCGCCCGGTACTTCATCTCGATCTGGAAGCCGTAGCCGCGGCTTCGCACCTCGCCGAGCGGCAGCGTCTCGAGCACCCGCCGCCGGTAGCACACGAACCCGGCCGTCAGGTCGCGAACGTCGAGGCCCAGCACCATCCGCGAGTAGAGCGAGCCGCCGTAGCTGATCCCGAGGCGCACCCGGCTCCACCCCTCGATGCCGCCGCCCGGCACCCAGCGCGAGCCCACCACCACGTCGGCGCCGGCCTCGGCGCGCGCGAGCATGGGACCGAGGTAGCTCGGGTCGTGCGAGAAGTCGGCGTCCATCTCGAACACGTGGGTGTAGCCGGCCGGCTGTGCCAGCGCCCAGCGAAATCCATGCAGATACGCGGGCCCGAGCCCTTCCTTGCGGGCGCGGTGCACCACGTGCACCCGCGGATCGGCGGCCGCCCGCGCGTCGGCCAAGGCTCCGGTTCCGTCGGGGCTGGCGTCGTCGATGATCGCCATGTGGAAACCGGGCTGCGCGTCGAGGATCGCATCGACGATCGCGTCGAGGTTCTCGCGCTCGTTGTAGGTCGGCACCAGCACCAGCGGCGCGGGCGCGGCAGACGGTCGAGCTGGGCCGGAAAGCGACACGCGGGCAATGACCTCGACGGGTAAAGCCCGTCACCGAGCGCACTATATATCTCGAAATTGAGCGCTTGCCGGGTGTGGAATCGACCCGTAATGTAGGACAAGCGGCAGGGGTATGGAGACCACAGCGTTGGTAAGGGTGACGGCAGCAGCAGCCATGGTGATGTTCGTGGGGGTGCCCACGGCTCATGCAGATCCGCATCCCCCAGAGGCCTTCGCCTCTCCCGATCACGAAGACCACCACCAGCGACCGCCCGAGTACGACGACCCCGACTTCGCGGTGCCGCCGGCCTCGGGCCAGGAGCCCGAGTACCCGCTGGCCGCGGGCTTCGTCCCCGCCGACTCCAGCAACTACACCGCCAACGGCATCATCTCGTACGACTACGTGGTCGTGCACACCATGCAGGGCTCGTACGGCGGCAGCATCTCGTGGTTCCAGAACCCGGTGTCCGACGTCTCCGCCCACTACTGCATGCGCTCGGAGGACGGCGAGGTCACGCAGATGGTCCGCGATCAGGACCGAGCGTGGCACGTCGGCAATTCCAACGCCTACGCGCTCGGCATCGAGCACGAGGGCTTCGTCGACGACGCGAGCTGGTACACGTGGGAGATGTACCAGTCGTCGGCCCGCCTCGCGCGCTGGCTGTGCGAGCTCCACGAGATCCCCGTCGATCGCGATCACATCGTGGGCCACGTGGAGCTGCCCGGCCAGACCCACACCGACCCGGGGCCCAACTGGAACTGGGAGCTCTACATGGCGCTCGTGCACGACGTGGTGCCCGCCGGCGAGCTCCAGGGCGTGGTGGTCGACACGAGCCGCGCTTGCACGATCACCGCCAACGCCGACACGTGGGTCAAGGCCACGCTCGAAGACGCCGACGCGCTCGCCGACGACGAGCGCTGCATGATCGCCGCCGGCTCCACGCTCACCTATCTCCACGCGTCGGACGACATGGTCGGCCACGCGCGGCTGTCGTTCGATGCGGGCGGCTCGCCGTGTGCGGGGGGCCTCGCGACCGAGGGCTACGTGTTCTCGGCCGCGTTCGACGGCGCCTGCGAGGCCGGGGCCCTCGCGGCGACCGGAGCCGTGGTGCTGCTCGATGGCGGCACCGAGCTCCCCGTGGATGCCGACGGCCGCTTCGTGATGACCGGCGTCGCCCCGGGCGCCCACACGCTCGACGTGACCGGCGAGGGCTTCCTCGACGGCTCGGCCGCGCTCGAGGTCGTGGTGTACCCGGGCAACCGCGTGGTGGTGGGGCTCGATCCCGTGCCAGCCGAGACGAGCGGCGGGACCGAGGACACCGGCGACGAGCCGACCACCGCCGATCCCGACGGCTCGACCGAAGGCCCCGGCAGCGGGGCCGGCTCCGGCGATCTCCCCGGTGACGATCCCTCGTCGGGCACCGGCGGCGGCGGGGCCGAGGGCGACGATCGAGCGCTGCCGCCCGGCTTCGGCGAGGAGGATGCCAGCGGCTGCGGCTGCACGCAGGGCAAGGGCGTGCCCGTGGGAGCGCTCCCGCTCGGGCTCCTGCTGGTGTTGGCCCCTCGCCGCCGTCGAGCGGCCTACTGAGGGAGCCGAGGGACGCGCGCCCGGCCGGCTCGCCGACCCGAGGCCCCGAAAATAATCGGCCGTGCGCCCAAGCGAGGCGCTCGCCGCGTGTGCTACCCTCCCCGCCACGCCCCCCTTCGGAGCCGTAGTCCCTCTTGCGCAAGATACGTTGCCACTACTCCTCGGCGGAGTCGTTCATCGAGGCGATGTCCTCGGCAGGTGAGCCCAACGCGTTGGAGGTGTTCACCACCGACTCGTTCGAGCCCGGCGAAGAGGTCCTGCTCGAGACCTACTTCCCCGGCCTGCCCGGCAAGATGATGGTGCGGGCCATCGGCAAGGAGTGGCACGCCGCACGACCACGGCTGCGGGTGCGGGCCGGCGGCGTGCTGCGCTGCACCGGCACCGAGTGGCGCAAGCTCGAGTTCCTGCAGCGCGTGGGCAACGGCGAGCTGCAGCTCACCGCACGTCGCCGGCACGTACGGCTGCCCGTGATGGTCGAGGTCCGGTGGCGCCACCAGGGCGAGACCGAGTCGTTCATCGCGGCGCTGTCCGAGATCTCCGAGGGCGGCGCGCTGCTGCTCACGCGCGAGCCCCCGCCCGCGGGCTCGGGGGTGATCGTGGAGATCATGCCCCCCGGCAGCGAGCGCGCGCTCGAGGTGCTGGCCACCGTGCGCAACACCAACAATCCCGACGGCGTCGGCCTGGAATTCCAGGCGCGCGACATGGGTGGCGTGCACCGGCTGCGCGAGGTGATCCGCCGCCTCGTCGAGCAGTAACCATGCGCTTGGGGCCGGACCGGGTCCGCGCGCTCGTACGGGGCGTGCTGATCGCGACGGGGATCCTGGGCGCGTGGCTGTGGCTGCGCGACGACGAGCCCGTGCCGGCCGAGGCTCCGCCGGTGGTGGCACAGGTGGAGGGCGAGCCGCGGGTGATCGTGGTGCCCGCGCCCGCGCCCGGGCCGGTCGACGCCAGCCTCGCTCGCGATTGTGACGCGCTGGCGGCCCTCGCCGTCGAGGGCGGGCCCGATGCGGTGCTCTTGGCGTGGCTCTGCCCCGAGCACCCGCTCGACGCCGTGGCGGCCCGGGCCGCGCTCCTGGCCGTGCGCAGCCCCGACGAGGCGGCCGCCCTGGTACCGCGCCTCCATGGCCACCCGGCGCTGCAGGGCCTGCTCCGGCTGGTGGCGCAGGCCCCTGCGCCCCCGGTGGCCGCGCTGTCCGATCCCGCCGACGCGGTGGTGAGCCCCATCGACGACGACGTGCTCGCACAGGTCCAGCGGGCGCACGCGATCGTCTACGCCCGCGGCATCCCGCCCATGCAGCGCACGCGCGCGCGCGCGCTCCTGGCCAAGACCTATCTGCAGGCCACCCAGCAGCTCGGCGTGGCCGTGGGGCGCCCGCCCGAGCCGTTCGCGCGGCTCCTGGCCGGCCGCGCGCTGCACCACGGCCGCCAGCTCTGCATCGCGTACCTGCAGGGCCGCGTGGCGGGCCTCGCCCCGCTGTTCCGCGAGCTCGAGGCGCACCTCTTGGCCCTGATGGTCGCGCTCGAGGGCAGCCCGCACCACGGTGACGCGGCGCGATTGGCCGTGGAGCTCGAGGAGACCCGCCGCTACCTGCAGCGCTCCGGCCCGCGCGAGCGCATCGCAGCGCGGCTCGCGGCGCAGAGCCGGACCCCGGCCGCGCCCCAGGAGCTGCGCCCCCTGGCCGACGAGCTCGCGCGGCTCTTGGATCACGGGTTCGTGGACCTCGGCATCGCCAAGGCGATCGAAGCGGCCGTGGACGCCGTGGGGACGGGCCTGCGCCCGATGGAGCAGCACCTGCACGACGCGCTGGCCCATGCCGAGCGCGGCGAGTACCTCGCCCTGCTCGAGCACCGGCTCGCGCGGGCGCGCGCCCGCACGCCGCCGCCCCCCGAGCACGGCCCAGCGCCCCCGGTTCGCGCCGGCGAGCCGCCGTGGCCCGCCGCCGCAGCGGTCGCCGAAGACGCAGCGGCATGGATCGAGCGTGCGCCCGAGCAGGCCGGCCTGCCGCGCGCGCATGCGCTGGGGCGAGCGCTGCTGCTCGTCCGCGCCCGGCCCGACGCGCTCGGGCTCCTGCTCGACCAGGCCACCGCGGAGGACGCGAGCCCCGCGCTGCGCCAGGCGGTCGGCTGGCTCGGCCGCGAGCTCGAGGCCCGGGACGACGGCCGCCTGCCATGGCTCCAGCGCCGCGTGGCCCTCGAGCCCGCGGCCGAGCCCGCGGGGCAGGACCGGGCCGAGACCGCTCGCCGCCGCCGGTACGCCGTACGCATGCGCGAGGCCGACCGTCAGCCGCGAGGTGCGGGGCTCGGGTGACGTGACGGTTGAAATCACGGCCGCAGGCGCGGAAGAATATCCCCCGGCCACCAGCGTCGACGGCCTACCCGTGGCGAAGGCCGCACCGTGGACCCACGGGCCGACCCCGCGAAGGCTCGACGCCCTCGCACGAACCGCTTCGCCCCTTGCTCGGAGAACCTCGACATGACCCATCGCCTCCCCAAGCTCGTCCTCCTCACCACCCTGCCCCTCCTCGGCCTCGGCTGCGGCTCCGTCGAGGGCGAACAGAACGCGGGCCAAGGCATGCGGGCCATGATGAAGGTCCTCGGCGTGGGTGCACCCGGGGCCGCGCTCATGGCCGCCACCGACGGGCGTCCCGACGACTTCCGGGCGTTCGGCCTCGACGCCGGCGGGAGCCTGCGCATCGACGTCGACATCCCGTGCCCGAGCGGCGGCAAGGTGAAGCTCGATGGCTCCGCATCGCTCAACACCGAGCTCGGCAACCTCGAGGGCTGGGACGCCTACGCCAGCCTCGCGCTGGAGTTCGACCTCGGGGTGAAGTTCCGCCGCTGCAAGGTCGACGGGGTCAAGCTCGGCGGCCACCTCGACTACGCGCTCACGGTCAACGCGGACTCGAGCGCCGGCACGGCGTCGCTCGACTGGAGCTACACCGGCGACGTCACGTTCCGCGGCGACGTCGAGGGCCACTGCGAGGTCGACATGCACGCCTCGGCGGGCACGGGCGATGCGTTCAGCAACCTCGACGTCCGCGCGTACGCGGGCACGATGTGCGGCTTCGATGCCGAAGAGGTCTCGGCCTACGCCGAGCTCGAGGCCATGTTCTAGAGCTCCCCGCGACCTGCATCGACACTGCGCGCTCGGGCCCGGGGCTCGAGCGCGCGGCTATTTGGTTGGTCGGTCGACCGCGGCCCTGCCGACGATGGATGCGCTCAGGGAGGCGGCGGCAGATCACCCAGGCCGCGGGGCGGCTTCTTGGGCTTGAGGGTCTTGCCGCCGCTCGGCTTGGGGTCGTCCTTGGGCTCGGGCTTCGGCTTGGTGCCGCCCGAGGTCTTGCCACCGGTGTGCTTGGTGCCGCCCGAGGTCTTGCTGCCCGTCGACTTGGTGCCACCCGTGGCCTTGGGCTCGACCGGAGGATCCGCAGCGGGCTCGGCGGGCTTGGCGGGGTCGGTCGCGACGGCCTTCGCGTCATCGGCCGTCGCCTTGCCCTCGGCGGCCTTGGCATCCTCGGCCGCCTTCGCGTCCTCGGCGGCCTTGGCATCCTCGGCCGCCTTCACGTCCTCGGCCTTCACATCCGCCGCAGCCACGGCCGCGGGCTCGGCCTTCGCTTCGTCCTGGGCGGCCGCCACCTCGGTCTCTTCCTTGGGCGCTTCCTTCGGCTTGGCCAGCGCCATGTAGGCCGCGATGCCGCCGACGAGCAGCACTGCGATGCCCGCGACGATCCACGTGCCGGGACCGGAGCGGAGGTTGTTCTCGCGCTCCTCCTTGATCGGCCCGAGGTCGAGCGTGGCGCCCATGAAGGTGCCCCGCGAGCCACGGTGCTCTCGCCCGGCCTCGGATCCGGTGAACTCGAAGACGGTGCGGTTTCCCCCCGCCATCAGCTCGCCCTGCCGCCCACCGCCGGGTGCAGGCGCAGGGCCACCGTAGCCGCCGTGTGGAGGACCGCCGGGTTGCGGATAACCCGGCTGCGGCGGGGCCCCCTGCTGCGGGTAGCCACCCTGCTGCGGGTAGCCACCCTGCTGCGGAGGACCTCCATAGCCGCCGGCCCCGGGCGGCTGACCATACGGGGCCGCAGGGGGGGGCGCTCCATAGTGCGGGACGCCGGGGCCTTGCGGATTGCCGCTGCCCATGGCTCGGGTCTCACCAGGATGGTTGTTGCCGTTCACGGAGCGCTCTTTTCTGTTGGAGGGCAGTGTGCCACGAGCGACGCGAGCCCGCGAGCAAAGCCTGGGACGGTGTCGGCGCCTCGCTGCGCCACAGGCGCAGCATCTGCTACCCTCGTGGGCTCGCCATGAGCCGAGGACGCTTCATCGCGCTGGAGGGAATCGACGGCAGTGGCACCACCACGCAGCGTGGGGCGTTGGCACGGGCGCTGCGAGCTCGCGGGCACGTGGTGGTCGAAACGAACGAGCCCTCGTCTGGGTCGATCGGCCGCCTCGCTCGCGAGCGTTTGGCCCAGGGCGCGGCTCCGCTCGACCGCGGGGCGCTCGCGCTCCTGTTCGCCGCCGATCGGCTCGACCACGTCGCCACCGAGGTCGAGCCCGCGCTCGCGGACGGCCGGGTGGTGCTCACCGATCGCTACGTGATGTCGTCGTGGGTCTACCAGGCGCTCGACTGCGATCCGGCGTGGGTGCGGGCCATCAACGGGCGCGCGCCGTGGCCCGACCTCACCTTCGTGCTCGACGTGCCGGCGAGCGAGGCGATGCGCCGCGTGACGGCCCGCCGCAGCCAGTCTGGGCCGGCGCTCGAGATCTTCGAGACGACGCCGCTGCAGGAGCGCTTGGCCGCGGGCTACTCGGCGCTCGCTCGCGAGGGGCTGCCCCACGTGGTGCGGATCGACGGCACCCTGCCGATGGCGGAGGTGACGGCGCAGCTCGTGGCCGGCTGCATCGACGCGGGGCTCTGAGGCCGGCGGGCGCCGCCGGGCGCAGGTTTCTTGCCCCGGCGCTCCCGGACCGCGATGCTCGGGACGATGCCGAGCGGAGCTCGTTCCAGGCCCGTTCTCGAGCGGGCCCACCCGGTGGCCGTCGTCCGTTGCGCGCGGGTCGTCCCCGCTCGGGCGCTCGTGGCCCTGCTCCTCGGGCCCGCGGTGCTGCTCGGGTGTCGCCTCTCGCCGTCCGAGGCGTCGCCGGTCGATGCGTCGACGTGGCCCGACGACGACGCGGAGCTCCGTGCGGACATCGAGGCCGAGGCCGCGGCAGCGCCAGAGCCCGATCCGGTGGAGGCCGAGGTGGGCCCACAGCTCCGCCCGCGTCCGCCGGGCACCATCTTCCGCGACGAGCTCCAGCGCGCCACCGGCTCGGGGCCCGCGTACCTCTTGCGCCAGCTCGCGCCGGCGCCGTTCCGCCACGACGGCCACTTCATCGGCTGGGAGATCACGCGGCTGTTTCCCGACGATCCTGGGCTGTGCGTGCCTTGTGATCTGGCGCTCGGCGACGTGATCCTCGGGGTCAACGGCCACCGACTGGCCACCCCGCAGGACCTCTCGGACGCGTTCGAGGCGCTGCCCGGCTGGACGCAGCTGCAGGTGCAGAGCCTGCGCGAGGGAAAGCGCCGCAACGTGACCTACACGATCGTCGACGACCTGGGCACCACCCCCGAGGTCCACCACTAGCGCCGGGACCGCAGGGGCGATACCATCGGAGCGTCGATGATCGACTACGAATTGCTCTGTCAGACGATCGAGGACTGGCGTGCGGGTCGCCGGCCGAGCATCGATCTCTCCGCGACACCCGTCGGAGCCGGTGCGGCCGAGGAGTACGCCGAGGTCGATCCCGACCAGCAGTACGAGGCGGGCTACGAGGGTGGCTACGACCAGGGCCAGTATGCCGATCCCAACCAGGCGTACGAGGGCGGCGGCTACGAAGCCGGCTACGAGGGCGGCTACGAGTACGACGGTGCGCCCGCGCAGGTGCCCGGCAGCGGCACCGCGCCCGTGGAAGTGAGCGACGTCGAAGAGTACGAGCAGTGAGCGAGCCGGATCGCGACGAGCGGCGCCGGCCCGAGGCCGACGCCGGTGCGCTCGGTGAGCGCCTCGGCTCGATCAGTTGAACATCACGATCGCGCCGACGATCGCCGCGGCCACGATCGAGACACCGACCACGATCAGCACCACCGGGCTGCTCTTCTTGGCGGGTACCAGCGCGTCCGAGCCGGTCTGCCTGGCCGTGGTGATCGAGATCGGGCCGGTCATGCCGGTGGAGATCGGGCCCGACACGCTCGTGGAGATCGGGCCGGTCATGCCGGTGGAGATCGGGCCCGAGAGACCCGTGGCGACCGGGCTCGAGACGGCCCCGGGAGGTGGAGCGGACGGGCTCCCGAGCGGCGGCTCGGACGTGACCACGGTGATCATGCGCGGCTGGGCCGCGGGGCTCGACCCGGGCGGTGTGATCATCGTGTTGGGGCGAACGCTCACCGCGGCTTCGGGCTGGCCGGTGACGATGAGCGTCTTGGCGCGCAGCCGGTCGCCGTCGGCCGCCGCCTGCCCGCGCGCGTCGGCATCGTCGATGGTCGCGGTGGTCTGTCCGGAGGTCGACGCCCGCGAGCCCGTGGCGAGGCTCGCCGGAGCCTCGTCGAAGGCCGGAGCCATGGCCTCCGGTGGAGCCGCGACGACGCGCGGACCCGAAGGCTCGCGCGGCTGCCACTCGACGGCGGGCTCGTCGACGTCGCTCTGCAGCTCGCCGGACGGCTCCGCATTCGCATCGGCGGCGGGCGAGAACACGGTCCACCCCTTGGCATTGGACTCGCCGCTCGCGGGCACCATCCCGCCGAGGGAATCTTGCTTGGGCTTGGGCTCGGCGAGCGGCTTGTCCATGAACATGGTCCAGCCGCGCTTCTTCGACGGCGCATCGGTGTCACCGCGGCGCGACTTGGATCCCGGCGTCGCGGTGATCGCAGGTGCTTCGAGCGCAGGCGCCTCGGAAGCCAACGCGGGCTCGACCTCGACGGGAGGCGTTGCCGGAGCCGCGCTCAGGTCGACGGCGAGCGTGGGCTCGTCCTCGGAGGCCTCGGTGAACATGGTCCAGCCGCGGCTCTTGGGCGCGGTGGCAGCCGGGGCCGGAGCCACCGCCATCGGCGGGGCCGCGACGGGCGTGGAAGGAGGCGCGGCCGGCTGCGGTGCCACCGGCTCGGCGAGCGCCACCGCCTCGGCGGCGCTCTCCTCGTCGGCCTTCATGAACATGGTCCAGCCCCGCGTGCTGGGCTTGGCGGCGGGGCCACCGACGGCGGGAGGCGCAGCGCCAGATGCGGGCCCCGATGCATATGCAGATGCGGGCGCAGGCGCAGGCGCAGACGCAGATGCAGGCCCAGATGCAGATGCGGGCGCAGGCGTGGACGCAGACGCAGCGTTCGCTTCGTCGTCCTCCATGAACATGGTCCAGCCCCGCGTCTTGGGCTGCGCGCCGTCGGCAGTGGGCGCGGGCGCGACCTGGGTGGGCTCGAATGCCACGAGGCTCGCGGCATCGACCGCAGGCGGAGCCTGGGCCTCGTCGTCCTCCATGAACATGGTCCAGCCCCGCGTGCTGGGCTTGGGGGCGGGCTTGTCCTCGGGCTTGGCGCTGGACTCGTCGGCGCCCTCCATGAACATGGTCCACCCGCGCGTCTTGGGCTTGGCCGGCACGTCGGAGACGGAAGCCGCCGCTCCGGGGGCGTCCGCCACGGGCGCAGCCCCCTGCCCTTCGCCCTGCATGAACATGGTCCATCCACGGCTGCTCGGGGCGCTGCCGGGCTTGGCCGCCGAGGCGCCGGTCGAGAGCTCGCCGCCGGGCAGCGGCGGTGCCTTGGCGCCCCCGCTGGCAGAAGGCGCGAGCGGAGCCCGAGCGGCCCCGCCTCCGATCGCCCGCAGCTCGGCGAGGAACTGCTTGAGCATCATCGGGCGCATGCGCGGGTCCTTGCCCAGCGCGCGGCGCAGGCGGGCATGCACGTCGCTCGGAATCTCGCCGCCGAGGTGCGCGGGCAGCTGGCTCGCCGCGTCGCCGGAAAACAGCGGCGCGCCGGTGATGAGCATGTGCATCAGCGCCGCGAGGTTGTAGATGAGCGTGCGCTGATCCACGACCTTGCCCTCGACCTGCTCGGGCGCGATCGTGTCGAGCGGACCGAAGCTCTTGTCGCTGTGGGGCTCGCCGACCGAGAACCCGGTGACCACCGCACCCGCGGGGCCCACGAACACCACGCGCGGGCCGAGGTTGCGATGGATGACGCCGGCCTTCTGCGCCTCGAGCAGCCCCTCGCCCACCTGCTCGATGATGTCGGCCGCCTCGGGCCCGGGCAGCGCACCGCGGGCCACGAGCCCGTCGAGGCGCGTGTCGGGCAGCGCGGCACTGACCTCGTAGATCCCACCGTCGGCCAGCTTGCCGCACGCGTGCACGGTGGCCACGCGGGGTGATTGCAGGGTCTGGAGCTGCCGCAGCTCGCGAAGGCTGCGCTCGAGCACGAGACCCGAGGAGAAGCACGCCGGCGCGTACGCGGTGAAGACGACGGCTTGCCCTCGGTCGTCGGTGGCCGCGTAGCTCTGGGCCCCCGCGCGCGCCCATGTTGGAGCGCCGATCGTGAACCTGACGTCGACGATCGTGCCGGGGGAAAGCTGTGCTGTGCTCATGTCGGCTCCGAGCCCCACGGGGCGCCGCCGAAGAGACTACGGCGCGCGCGCCACGTGGATCAAGGAAACGGCCGACCCACCGGACCGCGACCCGCCGGACCGTGACCCACCGGACCGCGACCCACCGGACCGCGACCCACCGGACGTTGGTGCCAAGCTCCCACTTTCACTCGAGCGCCTCGCTCCGGGCCAGGCCACTACTTGTGGTCGGCCTTGGCGTCGCGCGGCTCTCCGCACTTGGCGAAGAGCTCGGCATACGACACCGTGCTCCGCTGCCCTTGCTTCGCCTTGCGAGCCCTGCCGGCATTCTTGTGCTTGCGGGAGCGCTTGTTCTCCGAGATCTTGGTAAACGATGCCATGGCCGGCGGTTGATTAGAGCCGGCCTGGAGCGGTGTCAAGCCCCTGCCGCTCGAGCCCCACCGGCCCCCCTTGGCCTATACAGGCCGTGGATACACGCCCGAGCCGGAGGTGAACACCCGCTCCACGCCCAGCACGCCGTTGATCTGCTTGAGCGATTGCAAGAGCGCCTCGAGCTGGCGCAGCGAGCTGACGGAGGCCTGGAACGTGTTGATTGCGCGATCGCCGTCGGGTAGCGACCGGCAATTGGCCTGCTTGATGTTGACGCCGTTGGCGGAGAACGCCCGGCTCATCTCGGCCAGGAGCCCCACCATGTTGGCGGTGCGCACCTCCACGGTGACCGGGCGCTCGAGCTCCAGGCCCTCTTCCCACACGAGGTAGACCTTGCGCTCGCTGAGGTGCTCGAGCACGTCGGGGCAGCTCTCGACGTGGGCCGTGATGCCGCGGCCGGCCTCGAACACGCCCACGAGCGTGTCGCCGGGAACGGGCGAGCAGCACGGGGCCAGCTCGATCATCGGGCGGCCGCCGCCCTGGGCGGTGACCCGGTCGCGGGTGACCTCCATGGGCGCCGAAGCAGAGGCGCCCTGGAACGTGGCGCCAGCCCCCCCTCGGCCCTCGCGGCCCCGCCGGCCCAGCCGGAACATGCGGGTGATGATGTTGCCGCCGCGGTCTTCCTCGTCGCGATCGGCCTTGCCGTCGCGGGCCAGCAGCCGCTGCGCGAGCGCGTCGGCCTCGAGCTGCCCGGCCCCGACCGCCGCGTACACGCCGTCGACGTCGCGGGCCTCGCGGGGCAGGCCCAGATCCTCGCCGACCTCACCCACCCAGCCGCGCTCCTCGTAGTGGGCGAGCACCAGCCCGCGGCCCTTGAGCAGCTGCTCGACGAGGCTCCGGCCGACCTCGCGCAGGTGCTGGCGCTCTTCTTGCCGCAGCTGCTGGCGGATGCGGGCCTTGGCGCGCGACGTGACGCACATGCTCATCCACTCGGGACGCGGGCCATGGTTGGGGTTGGTGATGATCTCGACGGTGTCGCCCTGGCGCAGGTGGTAGCGCAGCGGCACCGCCTGGCCGTTCACGCGGGCGCCCGAGCAGTGCATGCCCACGTCGGAGTGGATCGCGAACGCGAAGTCGATGGGCGTGGCGCCCTTGGGGAACGTGTGCACGTCGCCGCCGGGGGTGAACGCGTAGATCTCGTCGGCGAACAGGTCGGCCTTGACCGCGGCGATGAACTCGTTGGGGTCGGAGACGTCCTCCTGCCAGTCCATCAGGCCGCGCAGCCACGCCAGCCGGTCGGCGTCGCCGCCGGGGTTGCTGCCGTCCTTCCAGGCGGCGGCGATGCCCCGCTGGGCCACGTCGTCCATCGCGCGCGAGCGGATCTGCAGCTCGAGCCGCCCGCCCTCGCGGGCCACGAGCGAGGTGTGCAGGCCGCGGTAGTGGTTGGGCCGCGGCAGCGCCACGTAGTCGCGAAAGCGGCCGGGGACCGGCTGGAAGTGCGCGTGGAGCAGCCCGAGCGCCGCGTAGCACGAGCCGCGGTCGGCCGTGATCACCTGGAACGTGAGCACGTCGGACAGCTCGAGCTTGCGCCCGGTGGCCTCGCGGCGACGGTGCACGCGGTAGGGCGTGCGCAAGGTGACCCGCACCTCCACCGGCCCCGCGGAGGCGGGCCAGGCCACGACCTCGTCGTCGGGTCTGTCGTTTGGCCTGTCGCTCGGCCTGTCGCTGGGCCTGTCGCCCGAGCGGCCGCCGAGGAACGCCTCGCGCAGGCCCCCGAGCGCCTTGTCGGGCTGGCCGGGGTGGCGCGCGAGCACGGCGTCGATGTCGGCGCGCACGGCCTCGAACGCGACCGGCTCGAGCCAGCGAAACGACAGGTCCTGCAGCTCGCGACGCACGCCCTCGAGGCCCAGGCGGTTGGCCAGCGGCGCGTAGATCTGCATGGTCTCGCGGCTGATCCGCTCCTGCTTGTCGGGCGCCATGGCCTCGAGCGTGCGCATGTTGTCGAGGCGATCGAGCAGCTTGACGATGAGCACGCGGATGTCGCGGCTCATGGCCAGGAGCATCTTGCGGAAGCTCTCGGCCTGCTGGGTGGCGCGCGTGAGGTACGGGACCTTGCCGAGCTTGGTGACGCCGTCGACGATCGTGGCGACCTCGCGGCCGAACTGCTCGGTGAGCTCGAAGACGGTGAGCTCGGAGTCCTCGACGGCGTCGTGCAGGAGGCCCGCGGCCACCGACGACGAGTCGAGCCCGAGCTGGGCGATGCTGTGGGCCACCCGCATGGGGTGCACGAAGTAGGGCTCGCCGCTTTGGCGGCGCTGGGACGAGTGCGCGCGCTGGGCGGCCTCGAACGCGCGCGTGACCAGGCCCTCGTCGGGGTGCGGGTGCCGGCGGCGCAGCTCGTCGAGCAGCTCGTGCAGGGCGCTGCCGTCGCCGAGCGTGGCCTCGGTGATGGGGGGAACCACGGGGCCCCAGCCCGCGCCACCCCACCCGGCCTCCACCGCCACGCGACCGGCCGCGGAGGCCTCGCGCGGAGCCTCCTGCGTGCCCTCCACGAGCCTCATAGCAGCTGCTCCTGACCCGACAGCACCTGCTCGGCGGCGGCCGCCTGGCGCGCGCGCGTGTGCATCTGCGAGAGGTACACCGCCCGCAGCGCATCGTAGGCTCGCTCGAGATCGTCGTTCATCACGAGGAAGTCGTACTCATCGTAGTGTCGCAGCTCCTCGCGAGCCACCCGGATGCGCCGCTCGATGACGTCGTTGGAGTCGGTGCCCCGACCGCGCAGGCGTCGCTCGAGCTCCTTGATGCTGGGGGGCAAGATGAACACGAGCACCACGTCGTCCGGAAACTTCTGACGAAGCTGGTGGCCGCCCTGGTAGTCGATGTCGAACAGGATGTCCTTGCCCTCCTCGATCACCTGCGCCACGCGCCGGGCCGCGGTGCCGTACATGTTGCCGTGCACCATCGCGTACTCGGCGAAGTCGTCGCGGGCGATCATCTCCTGGAAGGTGGGCAGGTCCACGAAGCTGTACTCGACGCCATTGGTCTCGCCCTTGCGGGCCGGCCGCGTGGTGTAGGAGACCGAGAAGCCGAGGCTCGGGAATTCCGTGCGCAGCCGGCTGCAGAGCGTGGTCTTGCCGGCGCCCGAGGGCGACGAGACGACCAGCAACAGCCCGCGCTGCTTGGCACCGGGTCCGTGGGCGCTGGCGTGCCCTGGCAGGTGGGCCGGCGCGCCCGGCCTACTCGACATTGTGCACCTGCTCGCGGATCCGCTCGAGCGTGCCCTTGGCCGCGATCACGAGGCGGCTGCCCTCGTGGCTGGTGATCTTGCTGCCGATGGTGGTGATCTCGCGCAAGAGCTCCTGCGCCACGAATTCGAGGGTCTTGCCCTGCCCCGAGATCGCCGTGGCCTGCACCGTCTCGCGCAGCTGGGTGAGGTGGCTCGCGATGCGGGCCAGCTCCTCGGCGACGTCGCCGCGGGCCACGACCACCGCGATTTCCTGGGCCACGCGCTCGCGATCGACGGCCTCGGTGCCGAGCCGGACGCACAGCTCCGAGAGCCGCGCCGTGACGCGCTCGGCCAGGCGCTCGCGCTCGGGCGGCAGGCAGGCCTCGAGCCGCTCGACCTGCTCGGCGAGCTCCGCTGCGAGCAGACCAATCGCCACCGTGAGCGCCTCGCCCTCGCGATCGCGGAACGAGCAGAGCCCGTCGAGGGCCTCGTCGACGACCTCGGGGAGGAACGGCGGAGGCGTGGGCAAGGACTCGAGACTGGGCGAGGGACCGCGCGGAACCGCCTGGCAAAACCTCAATATTTCCAAGGCACTGGCCTGTGAAAGATGAAGTGATGCATGAGCCATGCGGGCGACCTCGGCCATCGCGCGGATCGTTTGCTCGACGCGGCCGCGCTCGACCCCGAGGTACTCGAGCGCGTCTTGCCGATCGATCTCCTCGGGCACGGTGGCGCGCAGGTAGACGGTCAGCTCGACGCGGCCGCGACCCACCCGGCCTTCGACGCGGCGGCGCAGCGTCTGCTCGATGGCCGCGCCGTAGGGCTGGCGGACCTTGACCTCGAGGAAGCGCGCGTTGACCGAGCGCGCCTCGACGTCGACCGACCACGGACCGTCGTCGGACACCCATCGCCGGCTGGCCGTGCCATAGCCGGTCATGCTGCGCAGGGGCACCGGGTCGGGCATACCCCCTGCGGCGGGGCGCTCGCAAGGGGGGGAGCCCGGATGGCCCGGTGGATCCCGCGGCACAGCGAGGGACCCGCCGGTCGAGGTCCGGTCGCGCCGGCCTTCGCCTGGGCCACGGCCGCGCACGCAGACCAGTGGGCCGCCCGATGGGGCTCGCGGCGTCGGCGGGTTATGCTGGGCCCCGCCCCCGTGACCACGACGCTCCTCGCTCCGCTCGTCCTCGCCCTGCTCGCGGCTCCGCCGGCGGGGGGCGATCCCCCCGCGTCGACGAGCGCAACCGAGCCGGCGGCGGGCGAGGACGCGGCGCCTTCGCCCGCGACGGACGGCTCGACGGGGGGAGACGAGGCGGCTTCGCCCACGACGGAGAGCTCGTCGCGCTCCGGCCGGGCGGCGTCCTCGTCGAGGTCCAAGGTGCCGCGGCCACGGGGTGCCACGGCGGCCACGCCGGAGGATGCGGCAGCCGCTCCCCGCGATGCGGCGACGCCTCCCCCGCGGCGAAACCGGTGGAGCGCGAATGCGAACGGTGGCGCGCGGCGAGGGCTTTCGTGGTCGCGAGCGGACGAGCCCGTGCCCGAGCGGCGGTTCCTGCTCGGGGTCGAGGGCGTGGTGATGCAGGCCCCGCCGCTGCGACCCGAGGTCGTGCGGTTCGATCCGCGCTTCCTGGGGCGCAGCGTGTCGCTCGGCGGCCTCGGGTTGCTCGGGCGCTTGCAGGTGCACCCGCGCATCGGCATCGAGGCGGGCGTGCGCTCGGGCTCGGTGCGCTACGCCGGGCGCAAGGACGAGGACGGGCCCCTGGTCTCGCAAGACCAGGTGATGGCCGACCTCGGCGTGCTGCTCTACGTCGCGCGGGGCGACGTCGCCCGGCTCGCGTTCGATGCCGGCGTGGGCGGCATGGGCACCCGCGTGGTCTACGAGACCGATCGCGAGGGCCGGCAGCTCTACGGCTCGGGCCTGGTCCGCGTGGGCGCCGACGCGGAGCTGCTGTTCAAGCGCATCGCGTTCGTGCTCTCGGTGCGCTCGTACGGGGTGCTCACCGATCGCGACCGGGTCAGCCAGCGCGGCGCCCTGCTCGAGGGCAAGACCCTGCGTGCGCCCGTGCCTGCGCTGCAGACGTTCCTGGTCGCCAGCGCCGGCATTGCGTATCGCTTCTAGCGATACGCCCGCGCTACTGCTCGCTGGCGTCGAGCTCGGCGAGCATGCGCTCGATGCCGTGGAAGCGCGGCTCGGCCTCGATCGAGGCGGCCACATCCATGGGCGTGGCCTCGACCACCGGAGGCGGGGCGAGCTCTTCCACGCCGAGGCCCAGCGGCGCCACGATGGGGGTGAACAGGGCGTTGATGACGAAGATCCAGACGTTCATCGGGGCTTTCCTCGCGATGGGAGTGCGAGGCCATCCTGCCGCCGTCGCGGCGCATCACCAAAAAACTGGACGCCACGAGCGGCGTATGCCAAGCCCCCACACGTCGAGCCCGCCGGGGGCTCGCGGGCAGGCTCCCGCGGCCGTTTCACGGCTCGGCGGGGGCGGAGCCGTCGCCTGCGCGCTGGCCGAGGATCCACGTCTCGAGCGGTCGCAGCCGCAGCCGGGAGAGGCGCGGCTGGTCGTCGACGAATTCGAGGCCCCGCACCCGCTGCGACACCAGCATCACGTGCGTGGGAGCGCGCACCACCGCGACCACCCGCAGCGCGGCCAGGCGCTCGGCCACGGCCCGGCGGGCGGCCGCGCGCTGCTCGGGGGTCGATGCGCCGCGGAAATCCTCGAGCGCGCCGTCGAGGAGCACGTCGGACACGCCGGTGAGGTTGAGGTCGCCGCGGCTGTGGAAGTACGGGTAGAGGTCGGCGTCGCTGCGCTCGGCCAGCCGCGCCAGCGCCACGTCGTACTCGCCCTTGCGCATGAGGCCGAACAGGTACGCCCAGCTCGCGGTGGCGAACGGCACCACGATCCCGAGCTCGCGCCAGGCGTCGCGGATCCCGTGGGCGAGCAGCTGGGCCTCGCCGCCCGCTCCGTTCCACATCAGCACCACGCGCAGGGGTCCCGTGGCGCGGCGGCGCACGCCGCGTTCGAGCACCCAGCCGAGCTCGTCGAGCGAGGCCTCCGCGCGGGCCTTGCCGGTGTCGTCGAGCGTGGCGTCGCGCGCCGCGGGCAGGCCCGCGAGGCCGAAGCGGGCCGAGATCCCGGCCTCGGCGAGCGCGGGCAGGTCGATCTCGATGGGCTCCTGCAGGTCGACGGGGGCAACCAGGTCCTGCGGGGGCAGGTCGCCGAGCGCGTCGGCCAGGCGCGCGCGTGGGATCGCGTCGTCGAGCAGGCCCCGCATGCGCGGACCGGCCTGGGTGCCGCTGCGCAGGTTGAACAGCAGCAGGTCGTAGCGGGGCGGGCTGAGCACGAACGCGCGAAAGCGCGGGGCCATGCCGGGCTTGGCCAGCTCCTCGGGCACGTGGGCAGGGGCGAGCTCGGCCGCCACGTGCACGTCGCCCCGGCGCATGGCGGTGAGCACGGCCGCGCCGTCGCCCAGCTCGCGGAGGATGATGCGGGACGGCGCGACGTCACCGTCGGGGCCCACCGCGGCACCCACGTCCGCGGGCGCGCCAGCGGGGGCCCAGGGCTCGAGCACCAGGCGGTCGGGCTCGAACGCGGTCACGCGCATGGGGCCGGTGCCCACGGGCGCGAGGCCGAACGCGCGGGCACGGCCACGATGGGCATCGCGGGGCACCACCGCGAGGTCGGCCAGCATCGCCAGCGCCAGCGGCTCGGGCCGGGCGAAGCTCACGTGGACCCAGCGCCCGGGGTCGCGGGCGGCCTTGGGCGGCAGGGTGCCCGGCGGGCCGTCGACCATCTCGACCTTCTTGAGGCCGCCGAGCTCGAGGCGCAGCCGCATGGTCCCCCGGCGGGGGTCGAGCCACCAGTCGAGGCTGTAGAGCACGTCGGCGGGGGTGACCGGCTTGCCGTCGTGGAACACGGCGTCGGCGCGGAGGTGGCAGTACACGTCACGCGGTGCGGCCCCGGATGCGGTGGTGGGGCGGGGCACACAGACGTCGGCGAGGGCGGGCTCGGCCCACGGGGCGCCGGCCTCGGACCTTCGGGTGAGGCCCTGGAACACGAGGTCCTCGGCCACGCGTGCGCCCCACGGGTCGAGATCGCCGAGCGGGTCGAGCGTGTCGGGCACCCGGCGGATCGCGATCACCAGGCGGGTCTCGACCCCGTCGCTGCCGAGCGACTCCGCGATCTCCTGCTCGAGCTGCTCGATGCTGGGAGCGACGGCCTCCGTGTCGGTGGGGGCCTCGTCGTCACCGCCACACGCAGGGCCCACGGCGAGGGCGAGCGCCCCCCCACGGACCAGCGCGAGAGCCAGCGCCCCCCCACGGACCAGCGCGAGAGCCAGCGCCCCACGGGCGCGCGCGAGGGCCCTGCGGGCCCAAGGACGGCGAGGCCCGCGGAAACGGGCTCCCGTCGCGGTGCGGGCGGAGGCCTGGCGGTCCCCTTGGCGGTCCCGGCTCACGGCTGCCGGGTGTACCGCGTCCGGACTGGGTTGAACATCGCGTGGAGGGCGTGATACGTAGCCGTGTCGACCGGTATGCGCCCAATCGGGCCGGTCGGTCGTTCCACGCCGGACATGGCCATGCGACGCACCAACACCTCCGCCTCCTTCCCCACCGTGGCCGCCGCACTGATCGGGGCCTTGTCGTTCTCGGGCCTCGTCGCCGGGTGCGGCAAGGAGGAGGCCGAGCTCGAGCTCAAGGGCGACAAGGAGGAGGATCTCGGCCCGCCCGTGAAGGTGAGCCTGCCGCCGGCCCCCAACTTCGACGAGGGCAAGGCCCCCGAGCAGTGGGAGGACGGCGCCTGGTCGATCTGGGGCCTGCGCCGCGACATCGACAAGCACGTGGCCGAGGGCGAGGCCAACCAAGAGGTCACGGTCAAGGGCTGGGTGCAGGAGATCTACGAGGCACCGCCGTGTCCCGAGGGTGGCTGTCCGCCGCCCAAGCAGCCGCACGTGTGGATCACCGACCAGGACGGCGTCGAGGGCAAGAAGCGCGCGATGATGGTCGTGAACTACCGCTTCCAGATCCCCGAGTACCAGGCCAAGGACTGGAAGGGCCAGCCCGACGTGATCCTCGAGAAGGGCAAGCAGTACACGTTCAAGGGCATCTTCGCGCAGTTCTCGGGCACGGGCTTCTCGGCCGACAACGGCCTCTTGGAGTTCCGCACGTACAAGCCGCCCACGCCCACGATCGACCCGGTCACCAAGGCGCCGCTCGAGTGGGTCGCACCGCCCGGGTCCGCCTGGCACCCGCAGACCATCCGGCAGCAGGAAGAGTCCAACGCCAAGATGGCGGAGGCGGCGGCGAAGACGGCGATCAAGCAGCCCAAGCCGAACTAGGCGGACGAACTAGGCGGACGAACTAGGCGGACGAACTAGGCAGAGCGAAGGGCGATGCGGGCGCAGGGCTTCGAAGCCTGCCCCGACCCCGCCAGCGCTGGCCGGACCCCCTACGGATCGCCGAAGACATCCTCGACCACGGTCGCATCGAGCACGCGCAGCGTCCACTCCTCGACGTGCACCGGTTCGGCCGCGAGCACTCGTGCCCGCACATCCTCGGGCAACGCACCGAACCGATGCTCGAGCATGCGGAGCAACAACGCGCGACCCTTCTGCTCGCCCTCGGCACGACCCCTCTCCCACCCTCGCGTTTCGAGCATCTCGGCGACGCTCGTCGCCGCGGCCCTCAGTTCCTCGCGAGTGTGCTCGATGATCGCCTCGATCATGGTGTCGTCACTCCCTGCCGACCAAACGTACTCCAGAAGCGCCCGATAGTCACCGAAGCCTTCGGCATCGTGGACATCGTCGAGGGCCACCGAGAACAGGAGGTCGCTCATCGAGTCGCGCAGCGCCTCCTCGACGTAGGTGCCGGGCTCGAGCCGCAACGTCGACCATTGGAGGCGATCCGCGAGCTCCTGGCCCACCAGCGCGCTCAGTGCCCCGCGGGCGTGATCCACCCGCGAGAACACGAAGCGAAACGCGAGGTCGTGCGGGTGACGACGCTTGATCGACGACGACATGCCCGCCCGGAGCTGCGAGAAGCATTCCGGTCGGCCACCCTCGAGATCCCGCGAGCTTGCAGTGTGGATCGTTTGGGCCTGGCCCACCGGTCGGCCACCCTCTGGCCAATGGGCGGGCCGGCGAGGCACGAACGGGCAAGGCTCGGGTCGTCACGCGAGCGCAACTGCTGCGGGCGAGATCAGCCCTCGGAGGCTCCCGAGCCCTCGCCTGCTTCGGGCGCTTCATCGTCCTCGTCGGCGAATCGATAGTGCCAGTCCTGGTCCTCGATCCGCGCCCAGCCCTCGCCGCCCTCGAACACGAACGCGGTGCCCTCGGCTGGCCGCACGCGGAGCTGCCACGTCTGCGGCCCGCGGGGCTGCGCGTGCACGAGGCCGCTGGCGTGCTGCTCGTGCAGCGCTCGCAGCCACGTGTTGGCCTCCGTCGCCGGTCCGCCGGCTTCGTCGATCCACGCGGCGCCTTTTCGCTCGAGCCTCACCGTGGTGCCGTCGCGAGTGACCTCGAGGCCGCGCGCGAGGTCGATCGCGCGCTGCAGCGGCGGCCCCACCAGGAGGTCCTGGCGCAGGGTCTCGCAGGCGCCCTCGCTGATCCGCCCTGGGCGCTGGCCGGGCACCCGCACGATGCAGTCGGGCAAGAGCTCGAGCTCGAGCTCCGGGGCCTGGCCGCGTCGTGGCACGCGCTCGACTCGTAGCCGCCGCTCCGCTCCGATGTCGGCCGCCTCGTCGACCCATGCCTCCACGCGCAGCGCACCGACGGTGGCCAGCAGCGCCTCGAGCCGCAGCGAGTCGAGCGCGGCATCGCCCTCGGGGTGCGCCGGCGCGTCGAGCCGCCACACGCCGAGGTCGAGGTGCAGGCTCTGTCGCACCACCTCGGCGCCGGCGGGGCCCGGTAGGATCTCGATCGCGCGGATGTCCTCCGCGCTCACGTCCGTCAGCCGGCGCTCGGCGAAGGCATCGAGGTCGAACGCCAGCACGGGCAGGCCCTTGCCGCGCACGTGCACCACGGGGCCGTCGTCGCGGCGGCATCGCAACGGCTCGGTGCCCACGCAGGCGAGCCGCAGCTCCATGGTGCTGTCGGTGACGAGCTCGAGCTCCACGTCGGATACCGCTGGCCAGGGTTCCGCGGGTGCGAGCGAGACCTCGGCCTCGTGCAGCGCCTGATACCAGCGGTACACCTCGGGCTCGCTCACGTCGAACACCGCGGTGCGACCCGCCGCGTCCTCTTCGATGCGCCAGCCACCGCCGTAGCGCGAGAGCATCCGCACCGCGGGCACGCGCAGCTCCACCCGCAGCACCCGGCCGTACTCGTGGGGCAAGAGCCGCGGCTCGAGCAGCGCGCCAGGGTCCTCCACGTCGCGCCCCGGCACCGGCCACGGCTGCGCGAGCGCGGCATCGAGGCAGCCCCAGCGGCCGGGGCCGCGATCGACCAGCACGCGATCCGGCCGCCCCGGGCATGCGCCATGGCGCCGCAGCCCATGATCCACGCCGTCCTGGCCCTCGAGCATCACCAGCGGCTCGCCGGCATCGCCGCTCACCGGATCCACCAGCGGATCGAGCCGCGCCGAGACCAGCCGATCGATGCGGGTCTCCACCGCCACGCGATCGAGCAGGACCTGCGCGCCCGCGTCCCCGAGCCGCGCCCGCCACAGCCCGTCGAGCCCGCGCTCGACCACGAGCTCGCCCTCGCGCACGACCGCCACCTCGGCGGGCTCGATCACCAGCGCCCGCCGGGCGAGCCAGGCCTCGGGCGCCTGCTGCACCAGCATCGACAGCTCCTCCTCGAGCACCCACAGCCCCGCGGTGCCCTCGGCCCCGCCCTCGACCGCGCCGTAGCGGCCCGCGCCGTCGGCCGTGGGGCGCCCGAGCACGATCGTGCGCTCGCCCGCGCCGTCGGCCAGGCGGATCACGATCCTCCCGCCGGCGCCGAGCCCTGCGTCGCTGCCCTCGTCGGCGGCACGCACGGTGGTGGCCAGGCGCAGCGAGTCCCAGACGCCCTCCATCGCCTCGGGGTCGACGGGGCCGAGCTCCTCCTCGCCGAGCCAGAGCTGGTGGCCGCGAACGCCGGGCACGAGGCGCACGGCAGGCCCGTGCGAGGGCCACAGCTCCACCGTGGCGCCCTCGGACGAGGTGTTGGCGAGCTCGGGCAGCACCCGCCATGCGGCCGAGCGCGTCGACACCAGCGTGGCCCGGGCCGCGTCGCCCTCGCGAGCGTCGAGGTGCGCCCATGCGGTGGCGCCCACCGCCGCGACGAGCAGCACCCCCGTCAGCGGCGAGGGGCGAAGCGGCCGGCCGAGCGAGGTCATCGTCGCCGCCTCCACAGCACCCAGAGACCGAGCAGGATCGCAAAGCCCGGCAGGCCCACGAGGCACACCAGCGTCATGCGCTCGAGCTGCTCGGGCAACAGCACCAGCTTGACGTGCTCGCGCGTGCGCGGGCGAATGCCGAGCAGCACCTCGCGATCGGTGAGCCACCCGATCGCGTTGAGCACGAGGTCGCGGCCATGGTCGTAGACGATGTCCTCGCGGAGGTAGGCGTTGAGCGCAAACTGATCCGAGGCGATCACCACCATGCGCGAGCCCCCGCGCTCGCCGGCCACCGCCAGCGGGATCGGGCCCATGCGATCGGAGCCGTGTTTGCGATCGGATCCGCCGTCGTCCTCGGCCTCCGGCTCCACGGCGGCCCCCGAGCGCAGCGCCGCGATGTCGGCCTCGGCCCACGCCTGCTCGCCCGCCTGCACCAGCACCTGCGGCTCCGAGGCCTCCGGCACCGCGTCGAGCGCGAGCTCGCGGACGAGCACGAAGCTCACCGGTCGGCCCAGGAGCGCCCGCACGGCCGGGTGATCGCCCCAGCCGTCGACGAGCGTGAACGAGAGCAGCGGCGTGCCGCCCGGCATCCCGTGGGGATCGAGCACCACGCGCTCGCCGTAGACGATGCCGTAGCGGGCCGCGAGCGGCTCGAGCCCGTGCGCGGCCAGGCCCGTGGCGCCGGGGCGCACCACCGCGCCCGTGAGCAGCAGGAAGTCGCCCCCCGCCTCCGCGAACCGCTCGACCGCGCGCAGGTGCGCCGGCGGCAGCACGCCGCTCGGGCCGGCCACCAAGAGCACGTCGCAGCCCGCGAGGCCGTCGGCAGCGTCGAGATCGGCGTGGCGCAGCTCGAGGTTGGCCCGTCGCAGGAGGTCGCCGAGGTGCGCGTAGCCGCCGAACGGCTCGAGCCCGTCGAACGGCGGCTCGCCGTGGCCCTGCGTGTGGCACACCGTGGTCTCCGTCGCGTCACCGACCTGCAGGAACGCGGTGAGGAGCGCCTCCTCGCCGCGGAATTCCTTCACGCGCGGGCCCGTGGCCTGCACGTCGGGACCGGTGGCGTAGGTGACGAGATCGCCGGGCAAGAGGTGCGTCTTGCGGAGCCGAGCCCCCTGCCCTGCGCGCACCAGCACCACGCCGTCGGCGAGGTCGCGGCCGCCGAGGCCGAACTCGGCCACGAGCTGCTCGGCCTCCTGGCGCTCGCGATCGGGATCGAGGAAGCGCACCCGCAGCTCGCTCGACGCCTCGGCCATGCGACCCAGCACCTCGCGCAGCTCCTGCGCCAGCGGGTTGGGCTGACCGCCACCGATGGTCGAGGGCACCAGCACGCGCACGTCCACCGGCTGCGGCAGCGCCCCGAGCACCGCCTGCGCGCGCTCCGACAGCGAGTACACGCGCCCGCCGGTCCAGTCGTCGCGCTCGCTGTGGCGCGCGCCCGCCCACGCCACGTGCCCCACCGCCACCGCGAACAGCCCGAGCTGTACGAAGCGCTCGGGCCGGCGCCGCGGGTCGATCGCCACGACTGCCGCCGCCAGGCTCACCGCCACCACCGCGCCGTGCAGCCATAGCCAGCGGCCGTCCACGATGCCCTGCGCGAGCTCCTGCATCATGGTGAGCAGGCTCGTGGCCGCGAGCGCCGAGGCCAGCGCCTCGGACTCGACCTCTTCGACCAGCAGGCCCGCCAGCAGCATGATCGTGCAGGTCACGAAGCTGCCGATCGCGGCCGAGAGCTGGCTGCGGGTGAGGGCGCTCGCCAAGAGGCCCACGCCGAGGAAGCTCGCGCCCACGAGCGCCGTGCCGAGGTAGCCCGAGGCGATCGGGCCGGGATCGGGCTCCACCGCCGCGCCGCGGAGCAGCACGTAGAAGATCGCAGTGGGCAGCCACAGCGAGGCATGGAACGTGAACGCACCGGCGAACTTGCCCAGCACCACCTGCGCGGGGGACAGCGGCGCCGTGAGCAGCGCCTCGAGCGTGCCCTGCTTCTTCTCCTCGGCGAGCAGGCGCATGGAGATCGTCGAGCACACGAACAGCACCGGCAGCCAGAAGATGAAGAAGCTGCCGCCGAAGAAGAACTGCATCACCGGGCCGGGCGCGGCGAGCGGGTCGTTGAGCACTCGCAGCAAGAGCGCGAAGTTCCAGCCCTGCAAGAGCAGGAACAGCGTGCCCACCACGTAGGCGAGCGGCGTGACGAACAGCGACAAGAGCTCGCGCCAGGCGATCGCGACGGTGCCCACGATCCATGCGGGCGCGCGGCGCAGGGGAGCGCTCATCGATCGCCCTCCGCGGTCGCCGATGCCCGCGGCGCGGTCGGGTTCGGCGGCGTGGCGCCGGTGACCTCGGCAAAGCGCTCCTCGAGCCGCGTGCGGCCGGGTCGCAGCTCCACGAGCACGGCGCCTTCGGCCAGCGAGGCCCGGCCCACGGCGGCCAGGGCGAGCTCCACCGTGGGCGGAGTCGCAGCGGCAGGCGCCTCGGACTCGGCCGCGTTCGATGCTGCGAGGCCGTCCCCGGCCGCCGGCAGGTGCAGCACCGCGCGGCACTGCCCACCCTCGAGCACCACCGCGTCGACCGGCGGCGACCCGGCACCGAGCTCCTCCCAGGCGCGCTCGATCACCCGCCGGGCCCGCGCAGGCTCGGCCTCCCACGCCGCGACCACGTGCTGCGCCGCGGTGGCAGCGGCAAGCTCCTCGTCCGCGACCACGCGCCCCTCCGACAGGATCACCACGCGATCGCAGAGCATCTCGACCTCGGCGAGGATGTGGCTCGAGAACACCAGCGTGTGCTCGCCACCAAGCGCCCGCAGCATCGCTCGAATCTCCCGCACCTGGTTGGGATCGAGCCCGACGGTCGGCTCGTCGAGGATCACCACCGGCGGATCGCCGAGCAGCGCATCGGCCACGCCCACGCGCTGCCGATAGCCGCGGCTGAGCTTGCCGATCGGCGTCTCGAGCACGTGCACGATGCCAGTGCGCTCAGCCACCCGCCCGATCTCGGCGGCCCGCTTGCGGCGCGGCACGCCCTTGACCGCCGCCCGAAACGCCAGGTGCTCGCGCGCCCGTAGCTCGTGATAGAGCGGCACGTGCTCGGGCAGGTAGCCCACGCACGCCCGCGCGTCGCGCGAGCGCGCCTGCACGTCGATGCCGCACAGCTCCACACGGGTGCCGGGGCGGGGCGAGAGCGGCAGGAACCCGCAGCACAGCCGCATCAGCGTCGACTTGCCCGCGCCGTTGGGGCCGAGCAGGCCCAGGCGCTCCCCGGGCCGCACGCACAGCGACACGTCATCGAGCGCCGGGCGCTCGGCCCCGGGGTAGCGATGGGCGAGCGATTGCACGAGCAAGGCCGCGCGGACGCCGGAGGCATCCGACCCGGGGCCGGAGCCATCCGACCCGCCGGCGCCGCCATGAACGGCCGCGCGCTCGTGGGAAGCCTCGCTCATCGGGGCGCAGACCCGGCCGCTTCGTCCGCAGGAGGCGGGGCGTCCCCGGGGGTCTTGGGGGCCTCGGGCTTGCCGGCCGAGCCTCCCGCCGCAGCGTCCACGGGCGCACCGGACTTGCCCACCGAGCCTCCCGCCGGCGCCAGCGTGCTCGCCTCGGTCAGCTCCGCCGGGGCCGTCTCGGCGCGCGGCAGCTCGCCTTCGGCCGCGCGCGGATCATCGTCGGCGAGGCGCGGCCGCTCGGTCGGCTCGATCTTCACGGGGTCGCGCGCGATCTCGGCGAGCGCCTCGGCCACCGCCGCCTTCACGTCGGCATCGGTCTCCTGCGCAGCCTGGGTCTGCAGCACCGACAGGAACATGTCGAGCCGCTGGAGCCCCATCACGCCCGCCACGGTCGCCCGCACCTTCGGGTCGGGATCGCGCCGCAGCGCATAGACCAGCGCCACGCCGGTGCCCTGATCGGCTGCCGCCGCGAGCGACTCGGCGCATGCGATCCGCTCCTCGGCGGAGACCACCGGCGTGCCCGCGGCATCGTGCAGCGTGAGGCCGTCGATGAGCCCCTTGCGCCGCAGCTCGTAGGCCACGTACGCCTGCGTCGCGCCGTCCTTGTCGCCCGCGCGCATCCGCAGCTCGCCGAGCGCGAGCCAGTTCTCGAGGTTGTCGGGGTCGAGCGTGGCGGCCTGCTCCTGGGCCTTGGCCGCACCCGCGAAGTCGCTCGCCGCCGCGTTCGCCACCGCCAGCGCCATGAACGGCCCGGCGTCATCGGGGATCAGCGTGGCCGCGTGCTGGTAATACCCGGCGGCCTTCTGGTGATCTCCGCGCGTCTCGAGCATGGCCCCGAGCAAGAGCGCCGCGTTGGCCCGCAGGGGCTTGGCCTGCGCGCCGTTGGCGATCCCCTCGAGCTCGGCCCGGATCTCCGGGAACTGCATGCCCTTGGCGATCCCGGGATCGGCCTCGAGCTGCGCCTTGATCGCCAGGTAGCGCTCGGCCGCGGCGTCGTCGTCGAGCGGGGCCTTGGCCTCGTCCTTGGTCCCGTCCTTGGTCCCGTCCTTGCTCTTGGTGCTCTCGGCGGGCGGCGCCTGAGGGTTCGGCACGGGCTCGCGGTCGGGCGTCCCGTTGCCGCAGCCTGAAGCCATCAGGCCGCCGAGCGTCGCCACGACGGCGACGGCGCCGACAAGGGAGACGGCCGAACCGAGGAAGGAACTGCGCCATCTCCGCAGGCTCGAAGGCATCGAATGGAGGTTGCCACAACTGGTGTCGGTCATGATACGCTCGCAATGTGGGGTTTGTGCGTAAGCTGCGATCCTCGGTGCTGCTCGCCTGCGTGGCTGGGGCAGGACCGGCCGCCTGCCTCGCCGATCCCATGATCCCCTGCGAGGCGTTCGAGCCCGGCGACGGCGCCACCAACACGGTCGTGCGCGCATTCGAGGGGCCCATCGCCGCGATGGCGATGAAGGACGCATTCCTCCTGCTCAACGTCTGCGACGGCCCCGGCGGCGAGTGTCGGGTGCAGAAGGTGATGCTCGAGAAGCGGGCCACGGACAGCACGACCGCTGCGGGCGAGGCCGAGCCGTTGTCGCCGGGCAGCCAGGTCATGCTCACCACCGATGGCCACTGGCTCGTGGGCATCGATCACCAAGACGGCAGCGTGTGGACGTACGCGATCGAAGGCGCGCGCGTCGAGGCCGAGCCCACCTACGTGCACGAGACCGACGGTCCTGCGCAGCTCGTGATTGGCCTGCGCGACAGCGACCGCTTGATCGTGCGCGACCGCAAGGATCGACTGGCGGTGTACTCGCCCGGCAAGCAGGTGGCGCTGCCGATCGCTGCCGAGCTCGGCGAGTTCCAGCGCCTGGCCGCGGTCGGCGAGCGACACGTGGCCGTGAAGGTGCCGCGCCGCGACGGCGTGCAGAGCCTGTACGTGGTCGACGTGATCGACGACCCCGAGCGCTACTACCCGGTGGCCACGGGCGACTTCACGAGCGTGGTGCTCGGCCCTGGCGACGGCACGCTGGTGGTGTCCGAGGGCCGCGGCGCCGAGGCCTCGGTGCTGGTGTTCGACGTGGAGACCCGCACGCTCGTGGACGCGTTCGCGGGCGAGCTGGTCAGCAGCCGCCAGCAGAACGAGCACCGCGCGCTCGAGGAGGTGCCGGGCCTGCACGCGCTGGCGCCGAGCGGCGAGCAGCTCGCGTACCGCACGGTCGCGGGCTCGCTGGCAGTGCGACACCTGCAGCAGCAGAGCTCGTGCCTGGTGCGAAACACCAACCGCATGGGCACCGGCGACGAGCCCTCGCGGCGAGCCGGCAACCACGCGATCGCGGGCTTCGCCGCCGACGGGATGCTGTTCGCGGAGTACGACGTGGATGCGAGCGACAGCTTCGTGTACGCCTACGACCCGCGCAACCAGCAGATCGCCCCGCTCGGCGCCGAGAATGGCGGCTGGCACCTGGCCGCGGTGCCTGGGCGGGTGACCGACGCCCATGGCGACCCCGAGCGACTGTGGGCGGTGGGCGTGCGCCGGGGCTCGCACGCCACCATCGGCGAGGGCTGGGTCGACGGCAAGACCGTGGGCCGCGAGCTCACCTTCATGCCGATGGACGACGACGGCGTGTGGGCGATCGACACCCAGGACGAGATCGTCGGCGAGCGCAGGACCGAGCGCGCGCTGTCCGTGCGCCGCGTGGCTCCGCCCGCGTGGAACGACGGCGTGCTCCGGTTCGAGCAGGGGCCCGACGAGCAGGTGGTCTCGTTTACGCAGGGTGGTGAGGGTGACAACGAGGAGCCCCTGCGGGTTCCCCTCACCGGGCGGCTGTGCCTGAGCACGGGGACGCCGGGGTCGTGGGCGTATCGCTGCGGGGACTCGACCGGGACGCGGGATGCGATCACGACGAACTCCGGGACGCAGGAGCAGACCAATGATCCGAACGTGCGGCCGGAGTTCGATCCGCCGTTTCCGGATCAAGGGGATGGGGATGGCGGGCCGGTGGACGACGACGAGAGCGAGAAGGACCACGAGCCCACGCGCGGCGGGTGAGGCTGCGTGTTGGTGGCGTGGCGGCGTGGTGGCTGGGTGAAATGAAGATCGCCACCGCGCGTGGCTTGGTGGCGATGGGGTGGGGACTTGATTCGCGCTGGGTCGGCGGCGCGGAGGATGAGTGCGTCGCGGTGGGCTGCGAGCGATCAGGCTGCGGCGACCTTCGGTAGCTCGGCGTCGGGGGCCGGGAAGCCCTCGGGGAGCTCGGTGTCGTCGGGCTCGGGCGTGGCGTCGGTGGTGCTTCGGCGGGTGGCGGCGCGGCGGAGGCGATCGATCGGCTCGAGCGCGGCGCGAGCGGGCTCGGTGTGCTTTTCGGGATCGAGACCCGCGAACGCGAGCACCTGGATCACGTAGGCCGAGATGGCATCGGCGAGGGCGCGCAGCGGCTCGATGATCGAGACGGCGGGCTTGGGCGCCTGGGCGGGCTTGGGCTTGGTGATGCCGAGTGCTTCGCCGTAGGCCTCGTGGGCGGAGAGCAGCTCTTCGAGGAAGACCTCGCCCACGAGGCGATCGAGCTCCTCGCGGAGGTCTTCCTCGTCGACGAGATCGACCAGGCGCTGGCTCTCCGCGTGCTGCTCGGCGTACGGCAGGCGGAGGAACGCGAGGCCGCTCGGGAACAGGCGTAGCTGGAGCGTAGATGCGCTCTGGCGATCGGAGTCGTCGGAGGGGAAGATCGTGTAACGCTCGAGGCTGGCGTTGACGACGGACCAGACGCGATCGAGGCGGAGGTCGAACGGGCGGAGATCTTCGAAGCGACGCGGCTGGGATTGCGCCTTCCAGGCGGATTCGAGCGTGGCGACCGCGAGCGAGAGCGCCTGGGCTGCTGAGAGCACACCGGCGCCCGGCTTGGTCGGGACGACGGCGAGGAGCATCTTCGAGAGGCTGAGACCGGAACGCACGGAGAGGCGTGGGGGGCGAAGGTAGAGGGTGGGATCGATGGCGGGGATGGGCACGGGGCGTGTAGTGGTCGGAGAGGGCGACCCGATCGGGCCAAGTGACGGAAAACGTGCGGGCGGCCGGATGCGAGCGGGGGGTCCGGAGGTGGTGCCGGGTATCGCGAGGCTGTGAACGAGGGCGCGGGAGGTAGGATCGTGATGGCAGACGCAATGGTTAGGGGCGGGAGATGTTCTTCGACGTGGGTGAACGCAATGGTCGAGCGGGTTTTGATCTAGGTTTGGGTGCTCGGGGCTCGTGGAGAACGGGTCGGGAGGTTCGGGGGCGTTACGGTGGCGAATCGGCGGGGCCGAACTCGGTGTCGAGGAGCAGGAGGAGACGGGGCATGTCGAGAGGAACCCACAGTCGGCGCGCTTCGGCGACATGGATGGCCCGCTCGGCCGGGGACCGCGCGACATGGGCGAGTCCGACGTGGGCCCGACCCATCGAGAAGGGTTCGCGAATCGAGGCATACGCGGCAAGGGCCTGCTCGTAGAGCACCCTCGCCTTCTCGTGCTCCGAACACTCGAACGCGATGTCTCCCATGCTCCGAATACAGTTGGCCTGGCCCTGGACGTTACCCACTCTCTTGTAGAGCGGCAGGGCCTGCTCGTAGAACACCCTCGCCTTCTCGTGCTCCGAATAACGAAGCGCAATGTCTCCAATGCTCTCCATGCAGCTCGCCTGGCCCTGGACGTCACCCACTCTCTCGTAGAGCGACAGGGCCTGCTCGTACAGCACTTTCGCCTTCTCGTGCTCCGAACGATGAAGCGCGATGTCTCCCATGCTCCGAATGCAGCCGGCCTGGCCCAGGACGTCACCTATACTCTCGTAGAGCGGCTGGGCCTGCTCGTACAGCACCCTCGCCTGCTCTTGCTCCCGCCGAGTAAGCGCAATGTCTCCCTTGTTTTTGATGCAGTTGGCCTGGCCCAGGACAAAGCCCACTTGCTCGTAGAGTACCTGCGCCTGCTCGCATAGCTTCTGTGCTTGTTCATCATCGGAACGAGCAAACGCGATGTCCCCCAGTCTCTCAATGCACCTGGCTTGGCCCAGGACATCGTCCGTTTTTTCATAGAGAGCCCATGCCTGCTCGTACAACCCCCGTGCTCGCTCGTGCTTCGATTGAGCAGACGCAATCTCTGCCAAACTCCATACGCAGGTGACCTGACCGGCAACATCTCCCACCTCCTCAGCTCGTTCAGCGGCATGGTGAATGGGGTTGGGCTCCCATAGTCCAGTACGGCGTGCAAAGTTGCACAACGAAGCCGCGGCTTCGATCCACTGTCCCGGTTCGGACTCGGCCAGCCCATGACGGATCATTGTGTCGAGGTTTGCAACCTCGGGAGCCAGCCTTTGCGTCGCCTCCAATCCCCCTGGCCAACCTGGCTTGGGCCCGAGAGTCTTGGCTAGCTCGCGGTAGTGCTCGGCAGCGCGTCGATGGTCGTCGGTGCTCGGTCGATGGTGCACGACGAGGTGCTCACGCACGGGTGCGAGCATGCGCAGCCGGAGCTCCTCCAGGTATGCCAAGCCCATGCGCACGAGCAGGCTTGCTGCCCCGGGCCCATCCGCAGGCAGCACGGCATCGAAGTCGCGCGCCGCCAAGCCATCGGGTAGGACAGCCAATACCGAAGCAGCCCGGCGGGCGGCATCCGTCATCAACGGAGAGCCCCACGAGACGTCGAGCGAGGCCTTCCAGCTCCACTCGCGATCATCATGCGCACCATCGCGCGCCAGCACGGCGGTCTTGCGCCGCTTCCAGTCCGCCACCAGCAGCGACAACCCACCCGGAGCGGCGGCGTGGGCGAGCAGCTGGATCGCGAGCGGTACGCCGTCGAGCTCGGCGAGCAGCCGGCGCAGCTCAGGGCCGTCGGAATACCCGGAGATCGCCGTGAACAACTCCACGGATTCCTCGAGCGAGAGCTGCTTCACCTCGATCTTGCACCGGCCCGGCACCCCCGGCGGAACGACCAGTCCTCGCACCGTGACCACGAGCGCGAGCCCTTCTACGTCAGCGAGCTTCTCTACGAGCTTGCCGGAGCCGGCGGCAGCCCAGATGGTCTCGTAGTTGTCGAGGACGAGCACGGCGCGCTCGCTCTCGAGCCGGGCCACGATCTCCGCGACCGGGTCCTTGGTCACCGTGACCCCGATCTGCCTTGCAATCAACTCCGCCGCTGCCAGCATGCTCGTCGCCGCATCGAGCCGCACGAAGTACCGCCGCGCACCGAAGACGGCCTTCAAACGCTCGTCGTGAAGCACCTGCATCGCGATCGTGCTCTTGCCGAACCCTCCCGGACCTAATACCACCGCAGGCAGCGGCGGATTGGACAACAGGGCCTCTCGCAGCCTCGTGACCTCGTCCTTTCGACCAATGAAGGCGTGCTCCATCCGTGGCAGCGCACTACCCTTCGACGGCGACGAGGTTGGGTGCACCACAGGCTGGGCCCGACCATCCTCGGCCTGCGGCAAGCGCCCCGTCTTCATCAATGCCCACAAGAGCCGCGTCGCATTGCGCATCGCCGCTCTGCGGAGCGCGCCGTCTCCAATCGCATCGAGCACCTTCTTGTCCCCGTCGCCGAGGTCCGAGATCCCGCGCAGCACCAGCGTGGGCACGGGTACGCGACGCTCGTGAGCTGCGCGCAGGACCCCCACTGCCTCCATCTCGAGCGCCTTGATGTTCCGATCCCGCTCCAGCACCCAATCGCGGAATTGCGCGGCCGCTGCAACGGACACTCCGGACGCGAGATGTGCCTTCAAGATGTGTGGCTGGAAACGCAGCTGTCGTTCCCCAACGAGCCGGTCGATCTCGACACGGTCCTGCGTGCCTTCACCCACCTGTTCGAGCAGGTCTCGCTCGCACTCGCCCTGCCACTTTCGAAACACCTCCGAAGCACCGAACTCGAGCTGGTCGGCCAAGCGCGTGATGTCGTCAGTCGCTCGATACACCTCCCCACCCCGCTTCAAGACCCAGCGTGCCCCCCGGGACACCGCCTTGCCCTTCTCGTCGTAGCCATCGATCTGGTTGGCCACGATCACGTCACCGAGGCGGAGGTCCTTGGCATCGAGCGAGCATGCGATGCCGAGACTCACGATGACCGCGGGCCGAGACGCGAGCAGCCGGTCTGCACCATGGGTACTTGCAGCCGGCCCCATGTCGCCCATGACGAACACCATCACGCGACAGGACTGCCCCCCGACGCCCGGAACCAGGAACAGGTAGTCCTCGCCGCCATACGTCTCATTCCGCCAGCTCGCGGGTTCTCCCAGCACCGCGCACAGCTCCCGGAGCTCCTCCTTGAGCGCCACCAACACCGCGACGTCCGGTCGCTGCGTCGTAGGATCCCAAGGCGGCTCGTTCCGATCGTTCATCGAAGACGTCGCTTTCGACTATACCCACCCGTAACCATCCCTGGAACGCCAGGGCGCGCACGCTCGAGATCCGCGTCCGCCAACCCAACGGCCGCTTCCTCGAGGCCCTCGCTGCCGCCGAGAGCGGCCACGACGTCCCCGGTTGCGACGGCCTATCTCTCGATCTCGATGCCCTCTGGTCGGAGGTTGCTCGAGGCACGGCGTTCTTTTCCAAGGTCCCCCTCACCGCCGCACCGCTTTCCTGATGCTCGCACGGCACTTTCGTACGATCATCCCCTTCCCCATGCTCCACCCCAAGCTCCGCTCGCTCGTCTCCCACGCATTCCTGCTCACGCTCGCCTGCAGCCCGGACGTGCACTTCGCCGGGATCAAGGGCCCGACGATCGAGCTCTCGGCCGCCACCCCCGTGGCCGAGTACGCGGTCAGGCTCTGCATGGACGGCCCCGAGATCGACGGGATCAACGACCAGCGAGCCCGCTTCTACGCCAACATTCGCATGTCGGCAGACTCTCGCCAGCCCTCGGCGTACGGCAAGATCCTCGTCGACGGCGTCCCCAAGGCCTACTTCGACCCGATCCCCGGCGGCGATCCCCTCCGCCGGGAGGTCAAGCTCGATGCCACGGGGCCGTGGAACGACCAAGCAGGCCCGCGCTGCACGGAGCCGCGAATGGTCCGGTTCGAGTGCGAAGACCCGCTGGAATTCACGCAGCTCACGATCGAGTGGAACGCCGAATTCACCGTCCCCGAGCCCAACACGCTCTGTAGATCTCGTCTCATGGAACAGACGGAGATGAGCATACGCATCGAGCCCGTCCCCCCATCCTGACACCGACCGGCTCCCACGACGCGATCTCGAGCCCGAGCCCGAGCCCGAGCCCCTGCACGTTCTCCCGCACGACGCCCTGTGCTCTCCATCACCGCCCGCACACCCAGCAATCCCCAATCCCCCCCAAACCCGCGTCCCGCCCCCCCCTCGTCCATCCCTCGCCCCACCCCGCGCGCCTTCGCTCCCGCTAAGCTCGCCCGCATGTCCGGCGAGGACGACGACCGCCCCCCCGCGAGCCCGCCGCAGTCCGAGGCCAGCCTCGGCATTCGCCGCCCCGATCTCGGGGTCTCGAGCGCCTCGCTCTCGCTGCCGATCACCGACTCCGGCGTGATCGCACTGGTCGACCTCGGTGCCGCACCCACGCTGGTGTCACAGTCGTCGCTCGACGGCCCCGAGCCCGACGCCAGCAACCCGCCGTTCGACGAGGACGACGACGAGCCCCCCGAGGGCTTCGGCTCGCGCTACGCCGACGTGGGCCTGCTCGGTCGCGGTGGCATGGGCGAGGTGCGGCTCGCTCGCGATCAGTACGTGGGCCGCAAGGTCGCGCTCAAGGTGATCCGTCGCGGGCGTGCCCACCGGCCACGCTCGCGCACCCGCTTCATGCGCGAGGCTCGGATCCAGGGCCAGCTCGAGCACCCCGCCGTCGTTCCCGTCTACGACCTCGCCCAGACCCCCGACGGCCGCCCGTACTTCACGATGAAGCGAGTCTCGGGCGTCACGCTCGAGGAAGTGATCGCGGGCCTCCGCCGCGGCGACCCCAAGCTCGCCGAGCCCTACTCGCGCCGGCGATTGCTCGAGGCGTTCGCCCGCGTGTGCCTGGCCGTCGCCTACGTGCACGAGAGCGGCGTGCTGCACCGCGACCTCAAGCCCGCCAACATCATGCTCGGCCGCTTCGGCGAGGTGTACCTGCTCGACTGGGGCCTCGCCAAGCTGCTCGAGGAGGGGCACGACCTCCTGCCCGGGCCCGAGGACGGCCCCGGCGATTTCGACGGCACCACGCTCGACGATCACGACGGCCGCACCGCCGCCGGCGAGCTGATGGGCACGCCGGGCTACATGGCGCCCGAGCAGATCGACAGCGGCGGCCGCGAGCTCGACGCTCGCGCCGACGTCTACGCGCTCGGGGCGATCCTGTTCGAGCTGCTCACCTACGAGCCGCTGCACGCCCGCGGGCCGATCCAGCGCAAGATCGGATCCACCATCCGCGGCGCCGATGCCCGCGCCAGCGAGCGCTTCCCCGAGCGCGAGGTCCCGCCCGAGCTCGAGGCGATCTGCGTGCGCGCCACCGCCGACGAGCCCGATGCCCGCTTCCCCACCGCGCGCGCGCTCGCCGACGCCGTCGAGTCGTTCCTCGACGGCGACCGCGACCTCTCCATGCGCCGCGACATGGCGCAGCGCTGGGCCGCCAAGGCCGAGCGCGCGGCCAAGGACGCGATCGAGCGCGGCGACCTCGAGGCCCGCAGCCGTGCGCTCGCCCATGCCAGCCGGGCCCTCGCCCTCGATCCCGACGACGAGCGCGCGCGCCGGACGTTCGTGCGCCTGCTCGTCGAGCCGCCCCCCACCATGCCGGCGGCGGCCCTGGAGAGCCTCGTCGAGGCCGATCGCGCCGCCGAGCGCGTCTCGGCCCGCGGCGGCGCGATCGGCTACACCGCCTGGCTGTTCTTCCTGCCGTTCATCCTGTGGATGGGCGTGCGGAGCTGGACGCTGCTCGCCGTCATGGTGAGCCTCGTGATCGTCGCGCTCGTGTGCAGCCTCGTCGCCATCAACCACCCGCGACCCGAGGCCTGGTCGCGCCCGCTCGCGTTCCTCGCGGGGATCGGCGCGCTGATGCTGCTCGGGCGCCTGTGCGGCCCCTTGGTGCTCGTGCCGGGCCTCGCCGCGACCAACACCGCCGCCGTCATCGTGCACGCGCCCTTGCACCGCCGCCCGCTCTATCTCGTCGCTGCCGCGGCGGCCGTGCTGCTCCCCATGCTCGGCGAGGCGCTGGGTCTCTTGCCCGACTCGTACCTGTTCGTCGAGGGCCACGTCCTCGTCACCCCTCAGCTCACCGAGCTCCCCCGCCTGCCCTCGCTCGTGTTCCTCATCACCGCCACCATCACCGCGGTCGTGGTGCCCCCGCTCCTGCTCGCCCGCACCCGCGATGGCCTCCGCGCCGCCGAGAGCCGCCTGGCCGTGCACGCCTGGCAGATGGAGCAGCTCCTGCCCCGCGCAGCGCGATCGGTCCGGTCGTTCGTGAGCCGCAGCAGCGAAGGCGCGTGAGCCCTGGGCGGCCCTACCCCCGCACCAGCAGCGGCCAGCGCGAGTGAACGCGCTCGAGCATCACCTCGCGGATCGCCGACGGCAGCGCCTCGGCCACGTCGAGCGCGATCGGCCCGACCTCGTCCCCGAGCTGCTCCCCCGCCACGCCGTGGATGTGCACCGCCGCCTGCGCCGCTTCCCATGCCGGCAGCCCGCGCGCCAACAGAGCCCCGCCGAGGCCCGCGAGCACGTCACCCGAGCCCGCAGTCGCGAGCGCCGGCCCACCACTCACCGCCACCGCCAGCGCGCCGTCGTTGCCGGCCCGCGCGACGAGGCTGCCCTCGCCCTTGAGCACCACCACCGCGCACGTCGCCGCGGCGAGCCGCCGCGCGGCCTCGATCCGCTGCGCCTGCACCCTCGCGCCGCTCCACCCTTCGCCCGGTGCGAGCCGGGCCAGCATGCGCGCGGCCTCGCCGGGGTGCGGCGTGATCACCCGCGGCCCCGCCGGCACGAGCCCTGTCATCGGTACGCCATCGAGCGCGCTCGCGTCCCACAGCGCGGGGCGAGGATCCTCGGCCCAGAGCCGCGGCAGCAGGGCCTGGCTCTGGGCGTCGGTCAGTCCCGGGCCCACGACCAGCGCCCCCACGCGCGGCAACAGCTGCCCGGACTCCTCCACGAGCGGCGCCGTCATCAGCTCGGGCCGCGCGGCCAACAGCGCACCCGGCAGCGCGGGATCGGGGCTCGCCACCGTCACCAGCCCCGCCCCGGCCCGCAGCGCCGCCACTCCGGCGAGCAAGGCCGCGCCCGTGGTGCCGGGGCTGCCGCCCACGATCCCGAGGTGCCCGCGCTGCCCCTTGTGCTCACCCGCCGGCAGCATGCGCATGAACGCCGCCACCTCCCGCGGATCGAGCAGCGCCTGCCGCTCCTCGACCCCCGGCGGCGGCACGAGCCCGATGTCCGCCACCACGACTCGCCCCACGTGCGAGCGCCCCGGCGTGACGTGAAGGCCCGGCTTGCTGCGCGCGAACGTCACCGTGACCTCGGCCTGCACCGCGAACATCGCCACCGCACCGGTGTCCGGATCCACCCCCGTCGGCAGATCGATCGCCACGCACGTGGTCCCGTGATCGCACAGCCACACCACCGCCTCGGCCACCTCGCCGCGCAGCGCACCGCGGCTGCCGGTGCCGAGCAGGCCATCGACCCACAGCCGCCCCGCTTCCGCATTCGAAGGCCGACCGTGATGCACCGCCACCCCGCAGGCCTGCGCGAGCCGCAGCTGCTCGGCCACCGCGGCATTGTGCCGCTCGGTCGGAAGCCACGCGGCCACCGGCACGCCCCAGCCGTGGAGCTGCCGCGCCACCGCGAGCGCGTCGCCGCCGTTGTTGCCCGGCCCCACCAGCACGCCCACCGACCGCGGTGCCCCGCCGAGCAGCGCGAGCACCTCGTGGCTCACGCACAGCGCCGCGCGCTCCATCAGCAGCGGCGACGACACCCCGAGCACGCCCATCGTGTGGTGATCGCTCGCCGTCGCCGTCGCGGCGGTCCACAGCTCCGCGGGTGCCGACGTGCTCATGGTGCGCCTCCGACCGCGTCCGTGGCCCGATCCCCCGTCGACGCCACGGCCACCGCCGCCGCCATGCCCCCCGCGTGCGTAATGCTCACGTGCATCGACTGGATCCCCCGTGCATCGGCCACCTCGCGCGCCTTGCCGCGCAGCACCACGCTCGGCCCGTGCTCGCCCGACTTGGCCGGCAGCACCTCCACATCGTGCCAGCCGATCCCGCGCGGAGCCCCCAGCGCCTTGCTGGTCGCCTCCTTGACGGCAAAGCGGGCCGCCAGGCACTCCCACGGCCGCCCCCGCTCCATGCAGTGGGCCCACTCGCCGGCCGTGAACACCCGCAGCCCGAAGCGCTCGCCGTGGCGCTCGATCGCCCGCTGCATGCGATCCACGGGGCAGAGATCGAGCCCCACGCCCACCACGCTCACGACGCCTCCCTGGTGCCCGTGGGCTCGCCCAGCTCCTCGCGCGCCGCGTCGAGGATCCGCTCGATCCGCGGCGTGATCGCGGCCTCGTCGGCCGCCTCCACCATCACCCGCAGCTTGGCCTCGGTGCCCGAGTAGCGCACCAGCACGCGCCCGTCCTCGCCGAGCTCGGCCTCCACCTCGCGGATCGTGCGGCTCGTCTTGGGCAGGCGGTCGATCGGGGTCTTGCGCGCCACCTTGAGATTGGTCGTCACCTGCGGATAGCGGATCATCGCCGCCGCCAGCTTCGACAGCGGGCTGCCGGTGCTGCGCATGATGCCGAGCACCTGCAGCCCGGCCACCAGGCCATCGCCGGTGGTCGCGTGATCGAGGAACACCAGGTGCCCCGATTGCTCGCCCCCGAGGTTGTAGCCGCCGGCCCTCATCGCCTCCACCACGTAGCGATCGCCCACCGGCGTGCGCACGAGCCCGATCCCCACCTCCTCGAGCGCGCGCTCGAGCCCGAGGTTGCTCATCACCGTGGCCACCACCGCCCCGCCCCGCAGCTGCCCGCGCAGCGCCATGTCGCGGGCGCACATGCACATGATCTGATCGCCGTCGACGACCTCGCCGCGCTCGTCGCACATCACCGCCCGATCCGCGTCGCCGTCGAGCGCGAGCCCGAGGTGGGCCCCGTGCTCGCGCACCGCCTGCTGGATCCGCTCGGGGTGCATCGCCCCGTAGCCCGCGTTGATGTTGGTGCCGTCGGGCTCGCAGCCGAGCGCCACCACCTCGGCCCCGAGCTCGCGCAGCATCGTGGGCGCCACGCGATAGGCCGCCCCGTGCGCGCAGTCGACCACCAGCCGCAGCCCCACGAGGTCGTACGCGGGCGGGAACGCCTGCTTGACGTGGGTCAGGTAGCGGCCGCCCGCATCGTCGAGCCGGACCGCCCGCCCGATCTCGGCGCCGCGGGCCCGGTGCGCGTCGAGGTCGGCCTCCATCAGCGCCTCAAGGTGTGCCTCGACCTCATCGGGCAGCTTGTAGCCGTCGCCCGCGAACAGCTTGATGCCGTTGTCGGCGTACGGGTTGTGGCTGGCCGAGATCACCACCCCCGCCGAAGCCCGCAGCGACTGGGTGATGTACGCGATGCCCGGCGTGGGCAGCGGCCCCACGAACGTCACGTCGGCCCCGAGCGCACACAGCCCCGAGGCCAGCGCGCTCTCGAGCAGGTACCCCGACAGCCGCGTGTCCTTGCCCACCACTACCGTGCCGCTCCGTCCGAAGTGGGCGGCCACCGCCATCCCCACGCGCAGCGCCGTCTCGGGCGTCATCGGGGTCGTGTTGGCCTCGCCCCGAATCCCATCGGTCCCAAAGTATCGGCGCGCGCTCATGAGACCTCACGATCTACCGCCGACGCGCCGCGCGCTCAACCAGCGCCGCACGGGTCGTCGTGGACCCCCGGAAAGCCCACTGTGCTGCCCCGAGTGCGGTCCGTATGCCACGCCGCCCCGCGTGGCCTCGGCTACGGCCGCGCGCTATCGGTCGTGGCGATGCAGCAACCGAGGCTCCCCACTCGAGATCGAGTGCAAGCCATCGGGCACGCGCGGCAACCCGAACGCGGCGGTCCACGACGCGGTCCATCGCTCGACCAGCGGCTCGGCCCCGAGGCGGCGCGAGGTCGTGGCCTCGAGCGGCCGCTCACGCGCCACACGCTCCGCCCCATCCCCAGGTCGAGCGGCGAGAACGTGAACTACGTGGCCATCAGCGGCGCGAGCGAAGCCAGCACCACCAGCGCCTCCTTCTCCACCCCCGATGCGAGGGGCGTGCCCCCGTGATCCGAAACGGCACCCGGTCGAGCTCGTAGAGGACCGGCGGAGCATCGGTGGGCGCCACTTCGCCTCCACGACCTCGACCGCGACCGCGTCACTTTGCACCTACATGACTTCGAGCCCGATCTCTCGTGCGATGTCGGTGCCGACATTTCGAGTGGACCAGGTGTCATCGCCACCAACGTGGACGAAGACCGTACCGCTGCGGGCAAATGCGAAGATCTGGTGAGCGCCGCGAGAAGAGCAGTGGCCATGCGGATCGGAGAAAAAGGCCTTCGCAAAGCCCATATCCGCCAATTGCCGTTCGATCGTGGAGAGATCCGCATCGGATGCTCGCAAATGCACTCGCCGCTCGTAGGGTCCGGTGAAGTAGCGACTGAACCACGCCTGTCGATAAGCAAACGACCCGAATGACCCCGCCAGCAAGTACTGGATTCGCGAATACTCGTGAGCGGCTACTTCAGGACCCTCAGTGGGGGCACCGGCGTAGTGCAGGCTGACTGCATTGAGGATCCCGTGCGTGCAAATGAGTACGCAGTTGGGTGGAGCGATCGCCTTCTCACGCTTCTTCGAGACGTGTCGGATCACGCTCGCGGCCGAGGCATGAGAGTCTTCGGCCAATTGGATCGGGCCATCGTTGCCGCCGTAACGCTCGAGGTACCCCAGATAGAGCGACGGGAGCACATGGGGCGCCGCGAGCTCGACGAGACGTTCGATCTCGCTCCGCTGCGCGGGCTGGACCTGCCCCAACCGCGGATCCCCTACGAACAATCCGATCACAAACTCTTGGAAGCGGTCGATGTCGTCGTACTCGGGAGGGATCATCGTCGTGTTCCGAGTCAGTGGTTGTGATGCCCGGCTCCGCCGTTGGTGGAGCATGTACCGCAGGGGTTCATCGTCGTCGGTCCCGTCTCGCTCGTACGCTCGGGTGGATTGCCACGCTGGTGAGCAGCCGGAGGATCGTCGCCGGCCCACGCGGTTTGGTACCCAGTCGTCGTCGTACCATTTTGCTCGTTGTATTGGGCTGCACCCTGATCGGCGTGGGGCTCGGAGCAGCTCCCGGGGGTCGTCCTCGCCGTGTCTCCTTGGACGAGATTGCTCGTGTCGACCGGATCGCTGGTGGCGTGATAGGATGTATCATCGTACGTCCCATTGAGCGAGTCGGTCAGGGCTTGACTGTTCTGCTGGCGCGAGTCGCGGGCATCCTCCCCCGAGATGCCCACCGTCACCGACCCGTCCGAGTGCTCCATGACCGTCACGGATCCTTCGTCCTTGGACAGCTGCAACGAGTCGGCCCGCTCCTGTAGCTGCTGGTCGTAGGAGCGCGCCGTGTCCTCCCGCAGCCCCGAAGTGATATTGGCGACGTCGTTGTCGTTCATGGGTGCGAACGGCGGCTGGAAGTCCGGGCTCTCGCGGTAGGGTGCCACCGCATCCTCGATCTGTTGAGGCGTCGGTTCTCGCGTGACGCCCTCGTTCTCTAGCATCCGCGCGGCCACCTCCCGCCGCCCATCGTTCGTGCCGAGCTGATCCATCATGTTGGCCACGCGCTCTGCGTGCTCGTTGGTACGCCCCGCGCCTCGCTCCAGGCTCGGGAACGCTGTGGGTTCCGAGCTCGGTGTCGTCGACGGCTGGGCATCCCCGTCGGCGCTCGTCTGCTCGGTGAGGGGCCGTGAATCCCCAGCGTCGTCGGTCGGAGCGCTGGTTTCGCGTTCCGACGGGTGAGAGAGGCCGAGGACATCGACTGCGACCAGTGGGTTGGGTGGATAGGCGTAGAGGTTGATCGCGCCCGCGCAGCCCAGCGGATCGCTCTGCAAATAGCGACCAAGGCGGGGGTCGTAGTCGCGGAAGCGGTTGTAGTGAAGCCGTAGCTCGGCGTCGTACAGGTGCCCGGGAAAGCGCAGGTGGTATTCGATGGCGCTGCCGGGGCGGAGGAGGATCTCCCCATAGGGGGTCGAGGCATCGGCCCACCATACCACGTTACCCGCCGCGTCCTCGATATGCTGCGGCAAGCCCACCTGGTCGCAGAACACCGAGTGGCTACGGCCCGAATCACGGGGTGCATCCATGTCATCATAGTCGACGAATCCAAGCGGCACGAGCGCGTCGATCTCGGCATAGACGTAGATTCGTAAGCCTCCGTCGGGGCCTTGCTGTGCGGCGATGCGGTCGCCGTCCCACCACAGCCGGGTCCGGCGGTCTCCGCGGCCGAACGTCACTCGACGCCCGAGCCCATCGTAGGTCGCGGTCCAATGCGGCTCTTGGCCATCGTCGACGCGAACGAGCTGATCCTCGCCGTCGTAGTGGTAGCGAGTGACGAACCCGCCCAAGCCCGTGCGCGTGGCGACGTGGTCACGATCGTCGTACGCGAACAGCTCCCCACCGGCCTCCTGCAGGCGATTGCCCGTGTCGAGCCGCATGCGGCCGATCTCGGGATCTTCGATCAAATTACCCGCTGCGTCATACCGGTAATTCCGGGTGAGGCCATCGGGCATGTCGACCGCCACCAAGCGATGGACAGCGTCCACTCGATACACGCGGGTGCCACGAGCGGAGTCGAACGTCGCGACGAGATCACCTTCCGTGGTGTACTGATGACGAACCTGCCAGGGTACAGGTGCGCCCTCTACCGTCGCACGTGGCCACCACTGGCGCAGCAACAAGCGTCCGCAGTGGTCGTACTGCTGCAAATCGCTGGTTCCGCTGCCGTACTCGATCCGTACCGATCCATCCGCATCATGGCGAAGCGTGCGTCGGTACCCGCTGGGATCGGTCACGACGACCACATCGCCATGCCGTTCCCACGTACATACGAAGCGACCCGCGATCGTCGTGCTCGTGATCGCCGACTCGGCGTGGTGATGCCGGACGGTGTGTCCGTCACAGTCCTCGAGCAGGAGCCTTCGGCGAGCATCCCAGCGTCGGGTCACCCTGTGCTCGCTGGTGTCCGCCCGTATCACCTTGCCCTGCGCGTCATAGTCGAGCTCCACGACGCCTCCGTCGACGCGCTCGATCTTACCCGGCAGGGCATTGTCGTGCGGTACGATCCGTAACAGCGCTCGTCCGCGGGAATCTTGCTTCTCGATGAGGCGATGCCCTACGTCCCACACGTAACGCTCGCGTAGCCGGCCGTGGCGGTGCACCTCCACGAGCCTGTCGTGGCTGTCGTACACGTAGCGGGAGACGGTGCCGCCGGGATCGACGATCTTCGTGACCTTCTGGTGCGGATTGTGTTCGTAACGAGTCGCTTGTCCATTGGGGTCGATCTTCGCCCCCACCAGACCCCAGCTCGTGATCGCTCTGCGGTGGCTGCGACCGTCCCGATCGACGTATAGTGTTTGGTTGCCCTGGGCATCGAACTCCCAGCGCCGTTCCGCGCCGTGCGAGTCGCGTTCGTATACCAAGTTTCCACGCAGATCCTTGCGCCGCTCGATAACCTCCGCTCTGCGCCGGGTCGTGGCGCCGAGCTCCCCCAGGAGATGAGCGCGAGCGTGCGAGGGAAACCGCCGGGCCAGCGTCTTGGGTGTCTCTGACGCGTCGAGGCTGGGCGGGAACCCATGGCCGAAGCGATCGCGTCGCCCCACGTGCCCGCTGCCACCGTCATACAAGAAATCGATGCGCTGTCCGCCGGCATCCACCTCGGCGATCACCCGCCCGTCGAGAGCGCGAATCCTATGTTTGACGCTGCCGCAGGGTCCGACGACCTTGGTGATGACCCCATCCTCGTCATAGGCGAACGAATAGGCAGATCCATCGTGGATCGTCATCCGCGTCGTCTGCTCCTGAGGCCGGTATTCGAACGCCGCATACCACAGCCCGTCCTCGCCCTGAGTCTTTACGCAGCGCCCGTCCTGATCGTACTCCCACGAGAACCCGTATCCGGTGCGATCCGTCGCGCGGACGATGCGATGGACACCGTCGTAGACGTAGGCGTCGCAGCGCCCCGCTGGATCTTCGGCCCGCAGGAGTAGCCCGGCGTGGTCGTAGTGGTAGCGGACGAACCGGGCCGAGGGCATGCCGAGTCGTGCGCCCCAAACCTCAGTGAGCTGACCGACGTCGTCGTAGCGCAGCGTATACGTCGCGGATGCCGACCCTCGCCCGGTGCAGCGCTCGACGATCGCGTGGAGGCGCCGGTGGGCATCGTAGCTCAGCTCGATATTCGTCTCGTCGCCAAAGACCCCGATCAGCCGCGCAACCCTGCTCGACGGGTCGATGCGTTGGAACTCGAGCGAGCCGAGCCGCCGGTGCGTAACGACGAACCGGTGGGCGGATAACCGTCGCAGCCGGTACCCGTGCATCGTGCTCTCGTCGGCGTCGCGCAACCGCGGGAACGCGATCCGCTCGCCTTGATACCCTTCGAAGGTCACGCGGTGGAGCTCGATGACCAGCCGCGACTCGAATACGTGGCGCCAGCTCCAGCCGAGCACGCCCCGCATGGCATGGTCGGCGCTCGAGGTGTAGCGGAACCACGAGAACGCCCCGAGGATCGACTGGAAGTCGAGATGAGTGTTGTAGTTCGCACCAGTCACCACATGGACGGGCTCACCACCCTCGCAGGTGCGACCGTTGGCGTCGGGAGGCGGCGTGCGTCGACGGAGCCGACCGGACATCGAGCGTAGCGCCCGGCCCAGCGCGCTGTAGAGCTTCCCCTGCGCCAGCGCGCCGATGTTGGGGATCGGTGGCCCGCCGGCCATGACGTTGCCCATGGGCGGCCCGAGCAGCAATCCCATACCCGGCGGCCCCGCAGGGTCCTTGCCGCGGAGCATCGAGATCGCCAGCGCTGCGGCATCGAGGCCGGCCTGGACGCCCTGGGCTGCAGCGGCTGCAGTGTTACCGGCCGATGCCTGGGCCACTGCACCGGCCGCGCCCGCGACCAGACCGGCAACGCCCATACCAATCGCGAACGCGCCCATCGGAGACGCCGGGTTGCAATGGAAAGTGATGTCCATCCCGAACCGCGCCACCCGAGCGCCCCCGAAGTACACCCCCGAAGCACCGGTCATGATCTCGAAAGGCGGTGCCATCGATCCGCACGTAAAGCCGATGCCGATGTCGCCGGCACGCAGCGCCGGAACGCCGCCCACCAGTACCGAGGCCGACCCCGCAAGGAACGCGATCCCCAGGCTCGGCAACGGGATCGGCGGCGCGGGCGGGATCAGGCTGGGCGGATGCACATGGGCGTGAGGGGTACCAAGGTGCATGCTAAGCCCGATGGTCGCCACGGGCATCGGCGGAAACAGCCCCGACAACCCCAACGCGTCGAGCACCATCGAGACGCCCTGCGAAGCGGCAGCATCGATGAACATCATGGGGGCGTTGATCACCCCCAAGGCGCCGCCGAGCCCCTGCGCCACCCAACCGGCCGCCCCCTGCTCGGGTGGCGGAGCCTGGCGGAACGGTGCAATCGTCGCGTCGAGCGTCGCGAGCACCGAGTCCGCGCGCGCGTTTCCGGTGGTCGCGAACACCGGCTGCGGCGGTGCAGGGGCCGGGCGACCCGTGGGCGGTGCCACCGCGGGCGTCTCACCGCCGCTGTGCCGGGGTGCTCCCATCAGGCGGCCCTCTCGTGTAGCAGCTTTGCGCCTTGCAGCTTGATCCAGGTCTCGTCGGCACGCTCGCCAAGCTTGGCCTGCTTGTAGAGTGCGTGAGCACGCTCGAGCACGCTCACAAGCCGGTCGTAGTAGGCATACTTCTCCGCGATGATCTCGCAGTCACGCCAGACCTTTAAGGCCTCGTCGTCGCAGCCCAGCGCTCGGTGGGCGTCACCCTCGCCCTGCAGTGCGTCACAAGCTGCATAGGGATTCATACACTTCGCGGCCAACTTAGCGGCATCCGCATAGTAACTGCGTGCATCGTCGTACGACTCGAGCGCCATGCACGTCGGCGCCGCGGCGAGCAGGAGGTTCAGCAACACCGGCGGTGCGCTGGGATGCAGCGGCCGGGCCTGAGCCCCGGACCCCGAGGCGGATGGAATCGACTCCACCGGCACGGGCGACTCCGCCGCGAGCGCGAGCGCCAGCCCCTGCTGGTAGCGGATGAGCGCCTGGGGCAGCTTCCCCAGCATGCGCAGGCAATCACCCACCCCCTGCATGCACAGCGCCTGCATGATCGGCGCCTCGGACTTGGCGTAGTAGTCGAAGAGCAACGCGAGCTTCTTGACGGCCTCTTCGAAGCGTTTGTACGAAAGATCGATATTAGCCAGCTGCAGCACGACCTGCATCCGCTGGGCGACAGGGAGCGCCGGATCGACGGCGTCTTCCGCCAGATCGCCCGCCAGCGCGTCGGTCGACATGTCGACATCGACGTTGAGCACGCCGTTGGCCTGCCTCCGCTGCAGCGCCCCACCCACGACGTGATCGCGCTGGTCCCGTAGCAGCAGCCGAGCGTAGGTCTGCCATGGCTGGCGAGGTGCGGTCCCGGCCTTCAGCATCACTGCGAAGCCCGCCACGAACCCGGCGTAGCTCGCCCAGTCGTGGATCCGCAGCGGCAGCAACGCGAACACCACCCGGTACTCCTCGGAATTCGGCAGGCGAGCACCGAGGTGCTCGATGGCGAGGACGATCCGTTCGTGCGGATCGAGGCGCGATTGCGTGAGCGCGGCGGGAAACGGCAGCAGCGGGGCCTCGTTTCGCCGGACACGCTCCTCGTTCACGACCTCGTAGAGCTGGACGCAGCGCCCGGCGATCGTGCAGGCGTAGGTGTCGGCATCCAGGTACTCGTCCGCGATCATGACGTAGAGCGCTGCCTCGTCGTGGCCCTCGACCTGCTCGAGGACCTTGAGCACGTAGGGGATGTCACCGTCCACGCCGCTGACCAAGAGCAGGTGGTCGTCGGGCTGCCAGATGAATTCCTCGCAGTGGGCACGGAGCTCGGCCAAGCGACGCATGATTCCACCGACGAGAATGGAAGGGTCAGTTGAGCTTGATGATGCCGCCGGTGATGTTCACCGCGCCGGCGCCGGCGATGTTGGCTTGGGGCCCGGAGACGTCCACCGCGCCACCAGCGGCCTTAACGGTGCTTCCACCCGCCGTCAGCGTCGACGTCGACCCTGCGGAGACGGTCGAACTGGTCGTCGCGTCCACCGTCGCATTGGCGCCGGACATCTTCGCGTCGGCGTCGAGCTTGACCTCCGCGGCGCTCGCCGAGCGCACCAGAGCGTTGCCGTCGAGCAGCACCTGTGCACTCTGTCCAGTCAGCTGCGCGTTCGCGGTGAGCATGAGGTCGCCGCCGGTGCTCGCCTGAAGCTGAGCATCGGCGGTCAGCGCCAACTGCGAGTTCTCCTTGGAGGCCACGAGCGCGGAGTCGGGGGAGAGCACGACCCTCGCGCCGTCCTTCTGCTGAAGCGTGATCCGATCGGGCTCGATCTTCATGAACGTGCTGCCGACCGTGAGGAGGATGTAGTCGGGCGCCTGCACCTCGATGTTCTTCGTCGCGTCGAGCTTGTACTGCCCGGTGATGTCGATCTGCCCGCCCGTCACCGTCTGACCATCTCCGGTACTGGCACCGACGATCGAGATCTTCTGCGAGCCGTTGACGGTGATCGTCTCGTTGCCGGTGATCGAGTGTGTGCGATCCCCGGTCACCGACAGCGACTGATCGCCGCCGACGCTGGTCGAGTCATTGGCGCCCACCGACCGGGTCTGGTCGTTGACCACGGTCTTGTTGAAGTCTTTCTGGGCGTGGACGATGATCTGTTCTTGCCCCGCGGCGTCTTCGAACGTGAGCTCGTTGTAGCCGCCTCCGCCGACGCTCGATGACGTCTTGATCGTGCTCTTGGTCTTCTCGTCGGGCAGCACGAAAGGCGGCTTGTTCCGCGAGTTGTAGACTGAGCCAGTGACCACCGGATTATCCGGATTGCCGTCGACGAACTGGACGACCACCTCCATCCCCACCCGTGGGATGAACATCGTGCCCCATTGCGGACCCGCCCAGGGCTGGACGACGCGAATCCACGCCGAGGCAGTGTTATCGGCCGGCTGCAGGCGATCGAAGTGGAACTGAACCTTGATGCGGCCGTAGGGATCGGTGTGAATTTCGTCCTCACTGTCCGGCTTGCCCACGACGCGGGCGAGCTGCGGGCCGTACACCTTGGCTTTGCGATGGCGCTGCAGGGGCCGGAACTCGTGGGTCACGGGAATTGCAGTAAAATCGTTTCCGTAACTCGTTGTGGCCCCCGCGTTCTCGGTGTTCGCCTCACCGAAGTGATTGACGCGCACGAGCAGGAGCTCCGCGCCGTCTAGATCCCCATGATGGTGGCTACCCAGCGTGAAGCGAGCACCGGGACGAAACCCCGTCACGTTGCCATGGCCCTCGACGATCTTGGTCTGAGCTCGGTGCTCCTGCAGCACTTGCGTCACCAACTGCTCGCGCTGTGCAAGTCCCGTCCCGTCGAACGACGTCGCGGTGGGGTCGCCGACGGGATCGTCGGTGATCTGCCGCCGCCGGTCGTGCAGATAGAGCGCTTGTTCGTGGTGGTTTTGGTCCTCTTGCACCGATACGGTGGCTTCGTCGAAACTCTCCGCGGCCTTGAAATTGTACGCCCGCCCGGCGACCTTGTTGATCCCGCGACGTTGTCGCCACAGCACCCCACGGAGCGACTCGCGATCGGCTTCCTCGGGGTTGTTGTCGATGATTGGAATTTCGTCATACCCCCCGAACTCGACCTCCGGTAGGTCGTTGTTGTTGTCGACGAGCACCAGCTTCTCGCGGCGCCCATCGACATCAGGAATGAGGTGAAAAGTGATACCTTCTTCCTCCATCAGTCGACAGCAGAACTCGAGCGTGGACTCCCGAAACTGCGTACAATAGTCGCGTGCATGATACTCGCGCGTGATGCAGGTGGACGTGTCGACCTCGCGGCCGTACGGGGCGAGCGCGGCTTGAAGGACCTCGGTCAATATCTCGATCGCGGTCTGGCCCTGGAAGATTCGGGTGTCGATCTGGTCGGCGAGCAGTCCGAAGGCCGGGATGACGTGGACGCACGCGTGGAGCCGCTGCTGCTCGGATCCGACGTCGTCGATCTCATCGATGATCCCGTAGAACGAGTGTAGGAGATCCCCACGCTCGATGAGCAGCTCGCACGGCGCCCCTAGCATCTCATCGACTGGGGCCTCGACGTCGTGACAGACGAGGTCGAGGCGGATCTCGTAGAGCCGGGACAACTCCGAGGTGATTGTGAACTTCTGAATATGCCACTGAATTTCAGGCCCGTGCGGGAGCCCGAGCTCGAAATGAACGGCATCGAGGGCTCGTTCCCCTGCCACCGCCATCCCATGTGCACCACTCGTCACCCTCCGCGCTTCGCCGCGTTGGTATAATGAGCCCGAATGGTCCGATGAGCTCGACCGCGCCGAGGTCGCGACATCGGCGAGTGCCTGCGTGGTACCAAGGGTCTGCTGTGCGATCGATGCAGCCTTCGCCGCGATCCTCGCAGTGGGCACACTCCCGACCGCGTCCACCAGGGCCCCCGCGGCACCGGCGGTGGTTTTCATCGCCCCTAGCGCGCTCGGTGAGCCCGAGCGGGCGCCCTGGACGATGGCCTGCCCCACTACTGTACTGGCGGTGACGGCTCGGGTCGCATCGACGATATCCTCCGCACCGGCGGCATGGGCCACGGTTGCCACACTGGCTGCCGCGCTCGTCGCCATCTCGTCGGGCGGGGCTCCCTCGGTCGCACCTCGCACGATGGAACCGGCCTCGCTTCCCGCGGCCTGCGCGACGCGATCGCCATCGGGACCGACCGCGGGGGGACGCGAGCCGGACGCAACCTCATCGACCATTGACCCTCATAGTAGTGCAGACATCGATCATGTGCAACCAAATGATACATATGGTACGAATGGGCCATTTTGGCACATTCGAGACGACCACAAACACGAAACTATGAACCGTTCGTTCCACGTAGCGACCCGGCCAACCCGACCAGGTGCGCCCGTCATGGCGGTGCAGGCACGGTCTCCACGGGAGGAGGCGGCAGCGGCAACGCGACCCGCTCGAGCTCGCGATCGAGCGCCAGGCGGCCGCGCAGGTCCTGCGGCACGCGCTCGGACCACGAGAACCGGATCTCGGCCACGCCGCCACCGTCGCCCTGTCCCTCGCCCTTGCTCGCCTGGGCGCGCAGCGGCAGCGGGAGCCCGAGCCCATCGAGCACGCGAAAGTCCGGCATCGGCCCGCTCACGACCACCTCGTAGCGGCGCGGCACTACCCCCGTGGGATCGAGCCCCTCGGGCATCACCACCGGCACCACCAACACGCGCGACTCCTGGCGTGCCACCACGATCGCCCGCAGCGTCACCATCCCGTCGTCGGCCGCGAGCCCGGCGGTCGTCACCAAGGCCACCCCCTCGGGCGGCTCCACCAGCGCGACCCGTTCCTCCACGTCGTGATCCGCCCCGCTCACCTCGAGCGGCCCGGCGGCCAGCCCCTGCACCCGGCGCACCAGCGACTCGCCACCCCGCACTCGCACGCGGGGCGGCCGTGCCTCCACGCGCAGGAGCTCGTAGTCGGGCGCAGGCGTGCCCTCGAGCTGCGGCTCGACCTCCACGTCGCGCTCGATCACCGGGTCGAAGCGGAGATCCACGTGGTCGTACTGGATCCCGGCCAGCACCACCCCCGACGGCATCACGATCGCGGCCCGATCGACCTCGAGCGGTCCGGGCTTGGCCTCACGCAGGTCGAGCGTCGCCACCCCGAAGTCGTAGGCCTGCAGCCGGTTGATCCGCGTCCACGGTCCGCGCGCCTGCACCTGGATCGACTCGGGCAGCTCGGTCATCAGCACCCGCTCGGGATCCTCCACCACCTCGAGCGGCACCGCGAACACACGCGTCACCTCGTCGCGCGTGAACACGAACAGGAACGCCGCCACCACCAGCGCAATCGCCTTGAGCCCCCAGTCGCGGAACACCAGCTCACTCAAGAGGCGCCGCGGCCACGCTCGCTCGGCGCGAGCCGTCTCGGCACGAGCCGTCTCGGCAGCGCCCTTCATGCCTCCTTCGCCCCCACGCGCACGCTGCTGCTGCCGAGCGCCACCACGTCGCTCTGCTCGCTCGCAGGCCGGGAGACGAGCGCGCTGCGCTCGAGATCCACGCGCGAGCCCTCGACCCGCAGCTCGGTGGTGGTGGGTCCCTCGCCCGTGCCCGCCGGCGCCCGCGTGGCCTCGGCCCGCGGCGTGGTCAGCCACGCGGTGATGCGCGCCTCGAGCTCGGACACCCGCAGCGCCTCCGACATGCGCCCGTGCTGCACCAGCCGCAGCTCGCCTCGCTCCTCGCTCACCACCAGCGCCAGCGCGTCGGTCTCCTCGGTGGCGCCGATGGCCGCCCGGTGCCGCGTGCCGAACCGCGGATCGAGCTGCTGCTCCGTCAGCGGACAGATGATCCCCGCCCGCGCGATGCAGAGCTCGTGGACGAGGATCGCCCCGTCGTGCGCGGTGTTGACCGCGTGCGGCACCGCCAGCGCCACCAGCGTCTCCGAGCGCAGCGGCGCGTCGATCCGAACCCCGCGGTGGGTGGCCACCGACAGCAGATCGATCTCCCCCTGCAGAATCACCAGCACCCCCACCCGCGCCCGCTTGAGCCGCTCGAGCCCCGCCACGAGCTCACCCACCGCCGACTCGGCCGCCTCGCGCCGCCCCGCGGGCAAGAGTCGCTGCCCCACGTAGAGCAGCGCCCGCCGCAGCTCCTGCTGGAACACCACGATCACCACGAGGATCATCGAGCTGAACGCGTACTTGAGCAGGCTCGCCACCGCGATCAAGTCGAGCGCCTGCACGGTCCACGTGAGCACGCCGAACGACGCCACCGCCACGAGCACGGGCACCGCCCGCGTGCCCCTCGCCATGCGCAGGAACCCGTACGCGATGAGGAACAGGAGCCCGAAGTCGAGCCCGTCGCGCCACGTGAACGCGGTGATGAGCTCGCTCAATGCAGCACCTCCCGCGGGGCCGGCCCGTCTGCGAGCGCCTCGAACGCCCGCCGGATCGACCGCGCCACCGCCAACGCCTGCACGGTCTCGCCCACGTCGTGCACCCGCAGCACGCTCGCGCCGCGCTCCACCGCCACCAGCGCCGCGGCCAGGCTCCCCGCCAGCCGATCACCGACGTAGCCGCCCGTGATCGCCCCGAGGAAGCTCTTGCGGCTGGCCCCGATGAGCACCGGGCAGCGCGTGGCCTCGCGCAGCCACCCGGCCGCGGCCACCAGCGCCGCGCTCTGCTCGGCCGTCTTGCCGAAGCCGATGCCCGGGTCGACCATGATCCGCGTCCGCTCCACGCCGGCCGCCAGCGCCGCGTCGACGCGTGCGGCCAGCTCGTCGGTCACGTCGCGCAGCACGTGGGCGAAGCGAATCTCCTGCTGCATCGTGCGTGGCTCGCCCCGCAGGTGCCCGAGCACCAGCCCCGCGCCGTGCCGGGCCACGAGCTCCGCCATCCGCGGATCGCCGAGCCCGCTGACGTCGTTGACGATGCTCGCCCCGGCCTGCAACGCCGCCGCCGCCACCTGGGCACGCCGCGTGTCGATGCTGATCGGCACCTCGTCGAGCGACCGCTCGGCCCGCAGCGCCTCGATGAGCGGCACCACGCGCGCCGCTTCCTCGTCGGGATCCACCGGCGTCCCACCCGGCCGCGTCGACTCGCCGCCCACGTCGAGGATGTCGGCCCCGTGGGCCACGCAGCGGCGCGCGTGCTCGAGCGCCGCATCCACCTGCGTCGCGAGCCCGTCGTGCAGCCGGCCGCCGTCGAAGAACGAGTCCGGCGTGACGTTGACGATCGCCATCACGCGTGGCTGCCATAGCTCGATCACCCCGCGCGCGTGCACCCACGCCGCGGGGACGAAGCTCGGCGCGTCTGCGTCGCTCATGCGGCCCCATGGTAGCGCCGCCGGGCCGGCCGCTCACATCGCGCACCAGGCGCGACCTCCGCCGAGCACACCACCGCCCGCTGGGGGCTCACCTCACCGCGAGGGCCCCGCGAGCGCAGCAAGTCGTCTCGGTGCCGGCAGCCGCTCGCCGGGCTCAAGGAGCCGACCCCGAGCGCCGCGGCGCGCTAGTGCGCCCGAACTGCCGCGCATCGATGCCGTACCGCCGCAAGAGCTTGTGCAGATACTTGCGATCCATGTCGGCCTCGCGAGCCGCCCGCGAGATGTTGCCCTCGGCGCGCTGGAGCAGCCACTGCAGGTACGTCTCCTCGAACAGCTCGATCGCCCGCTCCTTCTGCTCGCGGAACGTGAGCGTGGGATCGAACTCGACCGGCTCGCCGGGCCCGCTGGTGCGACGCCCGGTGGCGATGAGATCGATGACCCCGTCGGGCGAGAGATAGGCGCTGCGCTCGACCACGTTGCGAAGCTCGCGGACGTTGCCGGGCCACTCGTAGCCGACCAGCCGTGCCATCGCCTCCGGGCCAGGGGCCTTCCACATCCCCGGCGGCAGCCGCCGCGAGAAGTGCTCGATGAGCACGGGAATGTCGTCGCGGCGCTCGCGAAGCGGCGGCAGCACCACGCTGACCACTGCGAGCCGGAAGTAGAGGTCCTCGCGGAACTCCCCCTCCTCCACCTGCTCGCGCAGCGGTCGATCCGTGGCCGCGATCACGCGGATGTCGACCGTGATCTCCTCGGTGCCACCCACCCGCCGCAATCGGTGGTTCTCGATCACGCGCAGGAGCTTGGGCTGCAGATCCTTGGGCATCTCGCCGATCTCGTCGAGGAACACCGTGCCCGCGTCGGCCAGCTCGAACGCGCCGGGCCGGACCTCGCCGCCCTCCTCGCGCCCGAACAGCTCGGCCTCGATGAGCTCGGGTGCCACCGCGCCGCAGTCGACCACCACGAACGGGCCGCTCGTGCGCACCGAGGCCTGGTGCACCGCGCGGGCGACCAGGTCCTTGCCGGTGCCGGTCTCGCCCTCGAGCAGGATCGTGACCTCGGTGGGAGCGACCCGCTCGAGCACGCCGAAGATCTTGCGCATCGCGAGGCTGCGGCCGAGCACGTCGCCGAAGCGCTCCTGATCCGACGGCAGGATCTCGGCCCGCGCGTCGCGGGGCAGGAACCGCAGCTGCACCTTGCCCACGCCGAGCACGTCGCCCGGCTTGAGGAAGCCGTCGGTGATGCGCGCGTTGCCGATGAAGCTGCCGTTGGTCGAGCCGCGATCGATGACCCGATAGGCATCGCCCTCGCGCTTGATCTCCACGTGCTGGCGGCTCACCGACTCGTCGGGCAGGACCACGTCGCACTGCCTCGACTTGCCGATCACGATCTTGTCGTTTTGGACCTCGATCTCGCGGCCGCGGAGCTCCCCGCTGAGCACCTGGAGCCGATAACCCTGGTGACGCACCTGGAGCGCGTCGGGCTGGACCTGCGTGGAGTCGCCGAAGTCGTGCACGGCACCACGCTACCAGCGCTGGCGCCACGCCAAAAGGAGCCGGCGAAACGAGCGCTACCTCCGGGGGACGCCAGAGCGGGCGTCCATCCAAGCCTTCGAACGCACGACAGGGACGCCCATGCGGACGTCCCTGTCACAATCACCCTCGCTGCCGGGCAGTGCCGGGCCGAGGGACAAGCCGGGCTGCGGCTCAGATGTAGAAATCGACGATCACGGCCCCGCGCTCGGCCGGCTTGGCTTTTTCGGCTTGGGGCTCGGCCTGGGGCTCGGGCTGGGCATGCTCGAACGCTGGCCGGGGGACCGGCAGCTCGAGCCGAGGGGCCTCTACTGGCATGCGACGCGGAGTGGGACGCTCGGTGATCCAGTTTGCTGGCATACGTGGTCCTCGTGGGTGGCTTGGACGCGACGCGCTCGCCTGGGCTTCCAATGCGACGGCCGAGCCGGGCTGGGCTCGGACCGCGACGGAGGAAGGGCTCGGCTCGACCGGCCTCGCAAGACCGGATGAATTTTCGGCGAGGCCCGCCACGAAGTCGACTTTTCGTCCGAGCGAGGGCTCGGACGCCGAAGTCCCGGTTCGCCGCAGGGAGTCGCTGCGCCCTGTCACCACTTGGATCAGGGTACCGCCACCGTGCGGTCGCGCAAGGAGTCTCACATGTCACACAAACGTACTTGTGTGCCGGCTCCTTGCATGTGTCCTGTTCTTGGACATTGGGACCCACGGGCTCCTGGAGGGGCACCAGGACCGAATTCGTGGAACGGCCGCTCGCCCGCGATCCTCGGTCGAGCGGGGGTCGGCCCGGCCGCGCGCACTGAACGCAATCATTGCGCCGATCCGCGATACCACCCCAACGGCGCCGAGATGCTTCAGAATTCGACGACGACCCAGCGGTCGCCCTCGCGCTCGAGCCGGGCGACGGACCCCTGCCCCATGTCGAGCGCAGCCTCGTCGGCATCGGCCACGATGGGGTCGGCGAGGTGGGTGGCAAGGCGGTCACGTGCCGCGCGAAGAGCGGAACCCTGCTCGCCCTCGGTCCACGCGGTGCGGAGATCATCCTCCGAGAGGCCCAGCCGATAGCGCCGCGGAGCGAGCTGCAGCAGCACGTCCCAGCGCCCTGCGCGGGTCGCTCGCACCAGCGCGCGCAAGGCTTGCCGAGGCGTGCGCTGGGCATAGACGTCGGTGGGATCCTCGGCGAATCGCCAGCCTTCCTCGGTCCACACGACGCTCGTCGGCGCCTCGGGACCGAGGAACACCACGGCTTCGGGGCGCACGGTCGTGGGGTCGGCGAGCGCCTTGGTCCAGCTGCGGCGAGCGGTGCCGGCGAGCATGGCGTTGGTGTCGACGCGACCGCGCGCGCCCGTCACCACGTGGGCGCGGATCGCCTCGGCGTCGCTGCGGGCCACCGCGCGCGAGAGCTCGTGCGAGGCGTGTCGCAGCGCCCGCGCCTGACGGGGTGCGCACCCGAGCGAGCCGAGCGGCACCGCCAGGAGCAGGCACGTCGCGATCGGCCACGCGCGGCTCATGCCGGGTCCTTCGCCTCGCCCGCGTCCTTCTGGCCCTTGTCCTTGAGCTCGATGACGGCCGTGATGGTGGCGCTGCTCTTGACCTTGTCGCCCACGCGGATCTCGCCCGCGAACTTGCCCACACGACCGAGCCGCTGCGCCTGCACGCGGATCTCGAGCCGCTCGCCGGGGACCACCGGCGCGCGGAAGCGGGCCGACTCGATGCCCATGAAGAAGCAGTGGTGGAGCTTGGCGTCGAAGTGGCCGGTGAGGTGGGCCAGCACCACCGCGGCCTGAGCCATGGCCTCCACCTGCACCACGCCGGGCACCACGGGGTAGCCCGGGAAGTGGCCCTGCAGGATCGGGTCGCTCATCGAGACCAGCTTGATGGCGACGATGGTGGGCCCGCCCTCGGCGTCGCGATCCCACGACTCCACGCCGTCGACGAACAGGAACGGGAACCGGTGCGGTAGGATGGTCTGGACCTGGACGGCGTCGAGCATGGCGCGGGGCGGACGAGGATATCAGCCCCGTTCCGCCCCAGCGAGCCCTGCGGCCTCGAGCCTACTTGGTATGCTTCTCGTCGTAGCGATCGACGACCTCGGCGGTGATGTCGAGGCCTTCCTTGACGTAGATGACGGTCATCGGGTCGCGGACGAGCACGAGATCGAGGCCCTTCTCCTTGGCGAGGTCGGCCACGATCGCCTGGGCGTTCTTGTACATGCTCTCGAGGAGCTTGTTGTGCTGGTCGCCGAGCTCCTGCTCGAGCGCCATGAGCATGTTCTGCAGCTCCATGCCCTCGCGCTGGAGCTTCTCCTGCGCCGCGGCGAGCTCCTGGCCCTTGAGGCTGCCGAGCTTGCCGGCCTCGGCCTCGAGCGCGGCCCGCTTCTTGTCGAACTTGGCCTGCTTGCTCTTGCTGCTCTTCTCGAGCTTGGCACGGGCGTCCTTGCCGGCCTTGGTCTCGTTGAGCACCCGCTGCATGTCGACCATGGCGAGCTTCTTGACCTTGGGCACCTCGGCGGCGGCAGGACCGGAGTACAGGCCCGTGGCGAGGCCCCCCACGATGGATGGGCCGAGCGGGGCACTCACGAGGAGGAGCCCGGCGAGGAGGGAACGAAGGGATCGGATGGGCTTGGGCGTCGGCATCTTCATGATGGGGGCGCTCACTTGTGGTCCTTGTCGTAACGGACGATGACGCGGTTGGTCAGATCGAGCTTGGGGTCGGCCCACAGCACGGTCATCTCGGAGCGGACGAGCACGACCTGGATCTTCTCCTCCAGGGCGATCTGCTGCACGATGTCCGCCACGCGGGTGTAGATCTGCTCGGTGAGGAGGCCTTCCTTCTCCATCACCTCTTGCTGCAGCTCGGAGCTGAGCTGCTCGAGCTCGGCCTGGCTGCGCATGAGCTCTTCTTGGCGCTTTTGCAGCTCCGACTCGGAGAGCATGGAGGCCTTGGCCTGGAGGTCGGCGAGGCGCTTTTGCAGGTCCTTGGCCTTGCGATCGATGCGGGCCTGGCCCTTGGCGAAGGTGTCCTCGAGGTCCTTCTTGGCGCGCTTGCCCTCCTTGGTCTCCATGATGCAGCGCTGCACATCGATGAGGGCGATGCGCTCGAACGCCTCGACCTCCGGGGCGGCGGCCGCGGCCATGGCGGGTGCGCCGACCGCCGAGAAGGCGAAGGCTGCGAGAGCGAGGGCGAGCATGCGAGGCCTTCGGAGCATGGCGGCGGGAACCTTATCGGCGGGTCTATCGGGCGGCAAGCGGGTGGTAGAGACGGCAGGGCCCCGCGCGCGATTCAGGGCCCCTGCCCTGTGCCCACGGGCAATGTGACGAACGCCGCGGTCGGCGGTCGCTTGCACCCCGGCGCGGCTTGCTCCAGGCGAAGATCTGCCACTGGAGCTCCCATGCCTAGCTAGAAGGAGTTGCCGATCGAGAACTCGAACACGATCGGGTCCTCGCCGCGACCGAGCAGCTGCGTGGGCCGCATGCGATCGAGCGGGATGCCCCATTCGAACCGCAGCGGGCCGATCGGCGATTGCCAGCGGAAGCCGAAGCCGATCGAGTACCGCAGGTTTCGCAGCGCCCACACGCGATCGTGGCCGTTGACGCGGAGCGGGCACGGGTCGGCCTTGGGCAGGAGCTTGGGGTTGGCCTCGGCGCAGTAGAGCTTCTCGGTGTTGAACGCGTTGCCCATGTCGAAGAACAGCACGCCCTTGATGTTGGCGGGCGGGATCATCATGAACTCGAGCTCGGCGTTGAGCGAGGTGAGGAGGTTGCCGCCGATGCCGTAGGGGAACAGCATCGCGGTGGGATCGGGCGAGCTTGCCACGAGGATGCGGGGCCCGAGCGAGCGCAGCGGGAACCCGCGGATCTGGCCGTCGCCGTAGATGCCGCCCGGGAAGTAGCGCTCGAAGATCGGCACGCCCTGCGGCAGCGTGTTGTGGATGAAGCCGATCTGCAGGCGGGTCTTGAACACGAGCCACGCGCGGAACGCCTGCTTGCTCTTGATGACGGGGAAGTAGAAGCGCGAGTCGAGCAGGTAGCGGTTGTACTCGTTCTGCGAGCCGAGGTAGCGGGTGGCGAACTCGGTGTTGAGCTGGTGGAACATCCCCTGGGTGGGGAACAGGAAGTTGTCGCGCGTGTCGTACATGAGCCGCGCGGTGAAGGCCGAGGTCAGGCCGTTCGAGAACAGGTTGTTGATGAGCGCCGACTGGGGGATCGAGACCAGCGAGCCCGGCGAGAACACCCCGCCCACGGCGCCCGGCAGGCCGAACCCGACCGTGACGTACTCGAGGTTGTAGCCGAGGAACAGCGTGAGGTCGCGGACGAGCGGGTAGCCCCAGCTCACCCGAAAGCCGGTGGACTCGCGGCGGAAGCTCGGGAAGATGTTCTGCGAGTTGAAGACGTTGAAGACGAAGTTCCACTTGCTGTCGAGGAAGTAGCGCGTGAAGTACGAGAGGTTGAACAGGCGCCGCAGGCTCGACAGCTGCGCGACCACCGAGACGGTGGAGCCGCGCCCGAGGAAGTTGTCGTACTGCACCTGCGCCTGCAGCACGAAGTTCTCGATGGTGGAGAAGCCGGCGCCGACCTGGAACGTGCCGGTGAGCTGCTCGGTGACCTCGACCTCGAGCACGAGCTTGTCGTCGGCCGAGCCGCGAGTGGCCGATATGGAAGCGTTGGAGAAGTAGCCGAGCCGCAGCACGCGGAACTGCGACTCCTCCTTGCCGGTCTCGGAGTAGAGGTCGCCCTCCGACAGCAGCATCTCGCGGCGGATGACCTTGTCGGAGGTCTTCTCGTTGCCGGTGATCTCGATGCGCTCGATGTAGACCAGCGGTCCTTTTTGGACCTCGAGCGTCATGTGCAGCTCGAGCTTCTCCTTGTCCTGGCGCGAGTTGCTGATGACGTTGACGTTGGCGTAGCCGGCGTCCTTGTAGCGCAGCTCGATGTCCTCGCGGATCTGCTGGACCTTGCCGAGCGAGGCGACGTCGCCGGGCTTGAGCACGGGATCGATCGACTCGGCGAGCACCTCGGGCGAAAACAGCTCCTTCTCGCCGGGCACGAGCGCCTCGCGGGCGTCGATGGTGCCGATCTTGTACTGCGGGCCCTCGTCGATGGGGATCGTGAGGTGGACGAAGCGGCGATCGGCCGAGAGTGAGAGCTCGGGGTCCTTGGGGCTGGCGTCGAGGTAGCCGCGGTCGCCGTAGAACGAGCGGATGAACTGGTAGTCGGTCTGGAACGCGTCGCGGTTGAACACGCCGCCGGCCTTCTTGGGGAAGGCGACCGAGAGGTAGCCGCCGACGCGCGTGCCGACGCTCTTGCGGAGCTCGCGGTCGGTGAACGCGGTGTTGCCGACGAAGCTGATGCTGCGAACGATGACCTCGGTGGACTCGGTGACGACGAGCGCGAGATCGACCTTGCCGGGCTCGTCGGCGACGGGCCGGAGCTCGTACGAGACGTCGGCGAGGAACAGGCCCGACTCGGTGTAGAGGTTCTTGACCTTCTCGACGTTGTCCTTGACCTTGCCTAGATCCAGCACCTCGTTCTTCTCGAGATCGAGGACCTCGTTGATGTCGTCGAGCTTGACCTTGTCGTTGCCCTCGACGATGATCTTGCGGACGGTGGGGCGCTCGGTCACGACGTAGACGAGCACCACGCCGCGCGAGGTGAGCTCGCCCTCCACGCGCACGTCCTCGAAGTAGCCGAGGCTCCACAGCCGCCGCAGATCGGCGGCCAGGCGGTCGCGGGTGACGAGCTCGCCGACCGAGCTCTCGAGCTCGAGCAGCATGGCCTCGGACTCGACGCGGCGGTTGCCCTCGAAGCGGATCTCGACGATCGGCTGGCCGTAGACGTCGCCGGGGACCTCGGCGAGCGCGAGCAGCGGCCGCAGCTGCGGGCCGAGCAGCACGGTGGAGGGGCCCATGGGGCCGGGAGCCGCCGCGGCGCCGGCGGGCCATGCGAACGCCACGAGCCACACGAGCAGCGCCCACGGGGCGAAGCGGAGGGACGCCGACCCGGTGCGCGCGACGGCACGGGCGCGGCACGGCGCGGCCGGGAGCGGGCCCGGGTCACGGCGCCAGCGCGTCGGCGGCCGCTTGCAGCTGGGCGCGCGCATCGTCCTCCCTGGCTCGATCCCCCGTGGTGTCGCCGATGAGGTGTCCGTCGGCCATGCGGATGACGCGGGGAAAGCGGTGCGCCAGATCGAGGTCGTGGGTGACCACGAGCATGGTGATGCCGTGCTCCTCGTTGAGCCGGAACATCAGCGCGTGGACCTCCTCGCTGGTGCGCGTGTCGAGGTTGCCGGTGGGCTCGTCGGCGAGCAGCAGCTTGGGGCGCATGACCAGCGCGCGGGCGATGGCCACGCGCTGCTGCTCGCCCCCCGACAGCTCACCGGGGCGGTGGCGCAGGCGATGCGACATGCCGACGGCCTCGAGGATCTCCTCGGCGCGCGTCTTGGCGTCGCGCTGCGGGACGCGCCCGATCATCGCGGGCATCATCACGTTCTCGAGCGCCGAGAACTCGGGCAAGAGGTGGTGGAACTGGAACACGAAGCCGATCGACTCGTTGCGGAAGCGAGCGAGCTGCGGCGGAGGCAGCTGCACGATGTCGACGTCGTCGAACAGGATCTCGCCCTCGGTGGGCAGGTCGAGCGTGCCGAGGCAGTGCAGCAGCGTGGACTTGCCGGCCCCGGACGCGCCGATGATGGCGACCATCTCGCCGCGGTGCAGGACCAGATCGATGCCCTCGAGCACCCGCAAGAGCCGGGCCCCCTGGGAGAACTCCTTGGTCATCTCCCGCACCTGCACGAGGACAGGCGCCGCTTCGGCGGTTCGGCCCATGGGCGCCCGACCCTAGAATGCCCGCGAGCGCGGTGTCAACGCAGCCCAGGCGGCGATGTGACCAGTTACCCGTCCTTTGGGCGTCCGCTGGCGTCCGCTGGCGTCCGCTGGCGTCCGCTGGCGTCCGCTGGCGTCCGCTGGCGTCAGTCGGCCTGGCGTAGGCCGTCGACCGGCCGCAGGCGCGAGGCGACGAGCGCGGGGTAGAGGCTCGAGAAGCACACGATGACGAGCGCCGCGAGGCCCACGAGCGCGACCTCGACGGGGTTGACGACCACGGGGAGCTTCTCGATGTAGTAGACGTTCTCGTTGAGCGGCAGGCCGAAGCGGTCGAGCGCCCAGCACAGGCCAAGGCCCATGCCGATGCCGCCGAAGCTGCCGAGGATGCCGACGCACAGGCCCTCGGCGATGAACACCCGCAGGATCCCGGCGTCGCGGGTGCCCATGGCCTTGAGGATCGCGATCTCCTTGGCCTTCTCCATCACGCTCATGAGGTTGGAGGCGAGGATCCCGAACGAGGCCACGAGCACCACGAACAAGAGCGCGATGAACATCGCGACCTTCTCGAGGAACATCGCGGAGAACAGGTTGCGGTTGAGGTCGCGCCAGTCCTCGACGATGAGATCGTCGCGACCGGCGGTCGCCACCGCGGCCAGCACCGCGGCCTTGCCGGCGTCGACGGCCTCGATGTCGTGGAGCTTGACCTCGATGCCGGTGACGCGATCGCCCACGAGCAGGAACTTCTGCACGGTGCGGAGCGGCGCGTAGACGTTCTTGCGGTCGTACTCGTACATGCCCGAGAAGAACACCGCGGCGACCTTGGTCCAGAGCTGCCCGGGGATCCGGCCGGCGGGGGTCAGGCGGCCCACGGGCGTGATGAGCTGCACCTGCGAGCCGACGCCGACCGAGAGCTCCATCGACAGCTCGCGCCCCACGAGCACGGGCTCGAGCACGACCGAGTCGTCGTCCATGACGCGATCGGGGCCGAAGGGATCGTCGGAGGCGGACCCGCCGTCGGCGGAGGCGGGCTCGTCACCGTCGTCGGAGGCCGGCTCGTCACCGTCGTCGGAGGCGGGCTCGTCGGGCGCGGGCGGGAGCTTGCCCTCCTCGCGGAGCCGCTGGATCTCCTCCGCGGGATCTTCCCAGCCGTCGTCCTCGCCCTCGTCGTCCTCGGCGTCCTCGTCGGGGTCGTCGGGCGCGATGCCGACGGGAGGCGGCGGGAGCTTGCCGAGCTGGCGGAGCTTGGGGATCTCCTTGGCGGGATCCTCCCAGTCGCCGTCGTCGCCGTCCTCGGGCGGGGCGGCGAGCTTGGGGCCGAGCATGCCGTCGACGGTGCCGGGGTCCTTGCGCAGGCTCGGCAGCGCGGACAGGGGATCGCGCTCGCCTGCCCCGTCGTCCGAGCCCTTGCGCGGCGGACCGCCGAGCGCCTTCTCGGACGGGCCGATGGGGCGCTCGCCGGCCTTGGCGTCGACCTTGCCCTTGGGGCCCGAGCGCTCGAGGTGGCGCAGGCGCCAGGGCTTGTCGTCGAGCACGGCGAGCGGGTCGGGCTCGGGGATCGCGGCAGGATCCTCGAGCCAGGCGTAGTCGCCCTCGCGCACGAGCGAGGGCAGGTTGGTGACGGAGGTGTGCCGCTTGGGGATGATGCCGGCCAAGATGGCGCCCTGCCGGTTGAGGCCGCTGCGCACCATGATCTCGCCCTCGAGGTAGGGGCTGGCGCCGGCGACCTCGGGAACGGCCGCGATCGCATCCGTGAGCGGCAGGTAGTCGTCGAACGGGCGCCCGTCCTCCCGGGCGACGCGGATGTGCGCCTTTTGGTTGAGGATCTTGTCGCGGAGATCGCCCTCGAGCCCGCTCATGAGGCTCAGCACCACCACGAGCGCCATGCAGCCGAGCAGCACGGACATGGTGATGATGGTGGGCAAGAGGTTGAAGAAGAACGAGAGCAGCCCGAACACCAGCGCCATGAGGCCGATGACGAGCGTGAGGCCCCCGAACGCGCCGTAGTACTGCTGCATGGGCGTGGGGCCCATGTCGGTGCCGGGCACGTCGTAGCCGCCGCCCATCACCTCGGGGCCGAGGCCGCCCTCGAGCGTGCTGGCGTACCAGGCCATGCCGGCGCCGACGAGCATGAGGTAGATGGCGCCGATGATGAGCGGCACGACCCACACCGGACGCTCGTCACCCATTCGCAGGTGGCGCCAGGCGATGATCCAGTCGAGGCGGGTGAACAGCCAGGCGCTCATGGGAGGTCCTTCCGGAGCAGTCTACGGCTCGTCGTCGTCGACGGTTCCGAGGGTGCCCTCGCCCTTGGCGAGCAGGAACGCCTCGATGAACGCCTGGAGCTCGCCGTCGAGCACGGCGTTGACGTTGCCGACCTTGAGGCCGGTGCGGTGATCGTTGACCTGTTGGTAGGGGTGCAGCACGTACGAGCGGATCTGCGAGCCCCACTCGATCTTCTTCTTCTCGCCGGCGATCGCGTCGAGCTTGGCCTGGCGCTTCTCTTCCTCCAAGGCCCACAGGCGCGTCTTGAGCATGCGCATGGCCGTGTCGCGGTTCTTGTGCTGCGAGCGCTCGGCCTGGCACGCGACGGCGATGCCGGTGGGCAGGTGGGTGAGGCGCACGGCGGAGTCGGTCTTGTTGACGTGCTGGCCGCCCTTGCCCGAGGCGCGATAGGTGTCCTCGCGCAGATCCACGTCGCGGATCTCGATCTCGATCTCCTCGTCGCCGAGGTCGGGCATGACCATGACGCTGACGAAGCTGGTCTGGCGGCGGGCGGCGGCGTCGAACGGGGAGATCCGGACCAGCCGGTGCACGCCGATCTCGGAGCGCAGGCGGCCGTAGGCATACTCGCCGTCGAGCGCGATCTCGGCGCTGCGGATCCCGGCCTGCTCGGCCTCCTGGACGTCGAGGATGGTGACCTTCATGCCCATGCGCTCGCCGAAGCGGCAGTACATGCGCAGCAGCATCTCGGCCCAGTCCTGCGAGTCGACCCCGCCGGCGCCGGCGTTGAGGCTGAGGACGGCGCTCCGCTCGTCGTGGGGGCCCGAGAGCATGCGGCGGAACTCGAGCACGCCGATGAGCTGCTCGGCGCGGTCGAGCTGCGCCCACGCCTCGAGCACGCTGGGCTCGTCGCCCTCCTCGCGGGCGAGCTCGTAGAGATCACGGCCCTCGGCGAGGGCGGAGCCGGCGGCGTCGATCGACTCGAGCAGCTTCTTGATGGTCGACTGCTCGCGCACTACGGCCTGGGCGCGCGCGGCATCGGCCCAGAACGCCGCGTCGGCGGTCTGGGCGTCGAGCTCCTCGAGCTTCTCCTTGCGCGCTTCGTAGTCAAAGATGCCTCCGCAGCTCGCCGATGCGCACGGTGAGGTCGGAGACGCGATCGACGACCTTGGCGTGCTCGGGCAGGTGCAGGGACGGGGCGGCGGTGGTCTCGGTCATGATGGGTCCTATACCTCGATGAGGCGGAGCTGGCGGGGCGGGGCGTCGCGTGCGACGGGGACCGGATAGTCGCCGGTGAAGCACGCGTCGCAGAAGGTGTGGCGGGCGTCGGCCTTGACGGCGCGGCGCAGGCCCTCGGGGCTGAGGTAGCCGAGCGAGTCGGCCTCGATGGTGGCGCGGATCTGCTCCACCGTGTGCGTGGAGGCGGCGAGCTCGCTGCGGGTGGGCGTGTCGATGCCGTAGAAGCACGAGCCATTGACGGGGGGCGACGAGATCCGCACGTGGACCTCGCGGGCGCCGGCCTGGCGGATGAGCCGGACGATCTTGTGCGAGGTGGTGCCGCGCACGATCGAGTCGTCGACCACGACCACGCGCTTGCCCTCGAGCAGCCGCGGCACGGCGCTGAGCTTGAGACGCACGCCGAAGTGGCGGATGGACTCGGAGGGCTCGATGAACGTGCGGCCGACGTAGTGGTTGCGGATGAGGCCCATCTCGAACGGGATCCCGCTGGCACGCGCATAGCCGAGCGCGGCGACGACCCCCGAGTCGGGCACGGGGATCACGGCGTCGGCGGCCGCGGGGTGCTCGCGGGCGAGCTCTTCGCCCATGGCCACGCGGGCCTCGTAGACCGACTCGCCGTCGAGCAGCGAGTCGGGGCGGGCGAAGTAGACGTGCTCGAACACGCACAAGCGCCGCGGCGGGGTGGGCAGGCGGTGCGAGGTGAGGCCCTGCTCGTCGATGACGAGGATCTCGCCGGGCTCGATGTCGCGGACGCGGCGGGCCTCGAGCAGGTCGAACGCGCAGGTCTCGGACGCGACGACCCAGCCACCGGGGTGACCGTCGCCGCCCGCGGAGGCCGTGCCTCCGCCCCCACCCCCACCCCCACCCCCACCATGACCAGCGAGTCCAGCGAGACGGCCGAGCACCAGCGGGCGAAATCCATGGGGGTCGCGGATGGCGATGAGCTTGTCGGCGGTGGTGAGCACGAGGCTGTAGGCGCCGCGGATCTGACCGAGCGCGTCGACGAGCCGGCCGAGCAGGTCGGCCGCCTTGCTGCGGGCCACGAGCTGGAGGATGACCTCGGTGTCGCTCTCGGACGAGAAGATCGCGCCGTCGCCCTCGAGCTGCAGGCGCAGGGCCTGCTCGTTGACGAGGTTGCCGTTGTGAGCGACGGCGATGGCCCCGGCGCGGGTGTGGGCCCACAGCGGCTGGATGTTCTTGGCGATGGAGCCGCCGGAGGTGGTGTAGCGGACGTGGCCGATGGCGATGTCACCGGGGAGCTGCGCGAGCGCCTCGCGGGTGAAGATCTTGCGGACGTGGCCCATGGCCCGCACCGCGTGGAGCGTGCCGCGCTCGTTGGAGACCACGCCGGCCGATTCCTGGCCGCGGTGCTGGAGCGCGTGCAACCCGAGGTAGCTGAGGTTGGCCGCCTCGGGGTGCCGCCAGATGCCGAAGACGCCGCACATGGGAACTCTGGCCGAAAGTCGGCTCGTGGGTAGCACACTTCGGGTCGCAGCGACGACGGGGGCCGCCCGACTGTGACCCGACGATGACCCGACTGTGACTAGACCAGCAGCTTGGCGACGGTCTGGAGCGCTGTGAGCGCGACCGCCGCCCACAAGACGGTACGCCGGCGCTCGAACTCGAGGCCGTCGACGAGGCGACCGGTGAGGCCGAGCAGGATGGCATTGACGAGCGCCTGGACGACGAACACGCCGATCGGGCCGGTGAGCACGATGGGCAGGAAGAACAGCAGCGTGAGCAGGACCAGGAGCAGCTTGCCGAGCAGGGCCGACAAGATCCCGCACACGAGCCCGGCCTTGAGCGCGGTGCCCATGCCATGGATTCGGAGGCCGCGGATCATGGCGGGCAGGAGCAAGAGGCCGAAGGCGAAGCCGAGGACGGAGGCGAAGAACGAACCCATGGGGGACTCCTTTGGAGCGAGGGGCGGCGTGGATGGCGGGGCGGCCGTGAGGGAGCGAGGCCCGTGCGGCTTGCGCGAGGCCGACGCTTGGGACTAAGAACTCTAGCGCATCATGAGCAAGCTTCTGCCCCTGGGCCTCGGAATGACGCTCTGGCTGCTCCTGGCGGCGTGCACCGGGATCAAGCCCGACGCGTCGGTCGAGGGCTACCCGCAGGCGTGCTGCACGATCGCGGACCCGAAGCTCGAGAATTTCAAGGGCTGCCGCATCACGCCGGGGAACTGCCAGCGACGCAAGGCGGAGAAGTGGTGGATGCGGGGCGACGTGGCGTGCGGGCCGGTGGACGAGGCCGCGTGCGAGGGCGGGCGCTGCTGTCACTATCGCAAGCAGTACGATCCGAGCATCAACCAGCCGATCGAGAACTGGGCGCCGCCGGGGTTCGATCATCCGACGAACAACGTGACGGATCCGAACGCGACGCCGCAGCACGAGCTGCCGGAGGCGGGAGCGAAGCCGAAGCCGGCGCCGGAGCCGGAGCCGGAGGCACCGACGGAGGCGCCGGAGTCGGCACCGAGCAGCGAGCCGCCCACGGAGGCGCAAGCGCCGGGTGCGTGAGCCGGGCTAGCCCTCCGGAGCCATCGACAGCTCGATCGCCCACGGCACCTCGGTGTCGTCCTCGTCGATCCACGAGCCGAGCAGCAGCCACTGGGTCTCGTCGTTGGGCGAGCGCCACAGCGTCATCTCGACCTCGTGCTGGGTGCTCTGCCCCGG